>Ga0209563_100013_pt1 | contig 941463 bp, 857 predicted proteins | sample AraplaCvi_mMF_r2_FD_184271 | JGI IMG/M metagenome (GOLD analysis project Ga0209563, IMG submission 184271) | Arabidopsis root microbial communities from North Carolina, USA - plate scrape CL_Cvi_mMF_r2 (SPAdes) (version 2) | ecosystem: Host-associated > Plants > Roots > Endosphere | place: USA... | reverse complement strand
ACTGATGGGGCCGTTGGGCTACGTACCGCCTGCAGAGTTCGAAGCCAATTACCATCAACAACGCGCTGGTCAGGCCGCGATCGTCTGACTTAAACCAACCGGCCTCCGCAGAAGCCGGGGCGGTTCACGAGCCCGAAGGCGCCGCCCCCTACCCCTGACTATTCCGCTGAGCCCGGAATGAGCATCGAACGCCGGAGAGTGCCCAAGTACTACGACGACTTGGCCGACGCCAACACGGGCCTCTTTCACCGGAAGATCTCAAATACGCTCGCCGCCGACCATTTGGACAGCGCACAAAAGGCCTCGCTCGGCCTCATGGCGCTGACCTCGGTGCAACGGGCTGGATTCAGCGCGCAGTGTGACTTCGAGGCATTCGACGACGACGAGGCCCAGAACAGCCTGCAGTTGAAGCCCATCACGGTTGAGGGGCTGTTTCACCTGCAGGAGTTAGCGGTGCGAGAGGTGCTGTACTCGCTCGAGCGCGCGGCGAAGGCGCTGATCGACGCCGAGCACACTTCCTGACTCCAGGTTATTTCTTCTTTGGCTTGCCAGGGTTGCGATGCGGAATGGACTTCTCCACTTCCTTCACCTTCGCGGTGATGGATTCCAGTGCGTTACGGGCACCGTCCTTTGCCCCCTGGTCGTACAGCGCCTCCATGACTTGGATGATCTTGACTCCTTCATACAAGGGCATTTCGCCAATGATGGTCTCGATCGCTGCGGAGATCTTCGGCGATGCGTAGACCGCAACCGTCTTCTTGTGAAGAGTGACGTTGTTCTTCTTCGTACGTGCCGTAGCCATAGGACAGATCCAGGAGTTTGCGAAGACCCAAGGATGCCCTCTGTCCTACATGCTTGCAACGGCACTCATCGAGTGACTATTCCCCTTGTGCGCAACCGAAGATCACTTCGCCACCCGTCACTTGAACAGCTCTCTCTCAGGAACGGATTTGGCGCCGCACTTTGCCAGCGTATGGGCGATGAAATTGAGCATGGTCGCCAAGTATCACGCCAACGCGCACGCGCACTGGGACATGGGGATTGCCCCACGTTAATGTCGCCGGCTCAGCCGCCAGTGCGAGGAGGTTCCGGGCAGGCCCTGCCGCCGCCGGTTCGTGGAAGGTCAGCCATCGATTGTGAGCTTCAAGAAGGAGGCTGCACGCTTCACCTGATCTCCAAGGATCGTGTGGTGGCGTCGGCCGTCGGCCTGGATGGGGGTGATGAAGCCCTTCGCCTGCAAAGACAGCTGAACAGCCTCTGGCGGCTCCTTCCCTCCCGCAGCTGGGGGGATGAAGTACAGCGCGTCGCGCTCGGCTTTGGTGATTGTGACTTCGGTCATTTACTCGCTCGGGCGCGCGAGAACCGCGACGGTGAATTGGATCGACTTGTTCGACTCGTCCGTGTCAGCCTCGCCGCCAACGTGAAGCAGCTTGTAGCCGTGGTCAAGCATGTGGTTGACCGCACCTTCCCAATCCGAATGGCCCTCAAGCCACTTGTTGCACTCGGGGCAGCCGCGGCTGACGTTCGAGCTGATGTGCACCACGTTGTCCGTCTCGATGATTGCCATAGGAGCCTCCCTTGAAAGAGCGACCGATTCTAGAAGGCTCATCTCGACGCTCGCTTAGCGCATCGGACGCCGAGATCATGCTCACCAGCAAAGACACAAAGGCACTCTGGCGCGGTCAACTGGATGGGTCTATGCCTAACGCACCCCCCAGAGCCTGGTGACGAAGCTGCCTTTGAGGCCGAGAAGGAACAGCTGAAGATTGCCAGGATCGCGCTACGCAAGGTGAACAAGATTCGCCAACAGCAACTCAGCGCGAGCGCGGCCGCATTGACGAATCAGGATCGCAACTCGAGCACCTCGCTCATCATTTCGCGCCGCGTGCCGATCAACTACGCTGCAGCGATGACCGGTCTCACCGAGAAGGCAATCCACCGAATGATCCGCAATGGAACTTGGCTCGAAGGTCACGAGTACAACCGCGCGCCAGATGGCCAGGTCACCATCGACATCGAAGGCTTCGAGGCCTGGGTTGTGCATGGCCGGCGGACGGCCTAGAGGACAAAGATGGCCGAAGCCCTCCTGAACATCCCAACGCCTGGCAAGGACGAGATCGCCTTGACGGACGACGAGGTGCGCCGGATAACGGGCGCCGGGACCCGCCAGTTGCAAATCGAATGGCTGACGCGCAATCGCTGGCATTTCACGCTGACGCGCGGCGGCGATCCGGTGGTGGGCAGGCTCTATGCGAACCTCAAAATGGGCGGCGTCGAGATGGCCACTATGGCCATCGATGGCGCGTGGGAACCCGATCACACTGCGCTGAACTGATGAACAGACCTCGAACCACCGGCAAGCACTTGCCTCCCCGCATGGTCGAGCGCCGGCGCTTGCGCAAGAGCGGCACAGTGTGGATCGGCTATTACTACTACGCCGGCAAGGACGCCTCAGGCAAGAAGGTCGAGGTCCCGCTGGGCACGGATCTCGACGAGGCCAAGCGCCGCTGGGCTGAGTTGGAAGGGAAGCAGGCGGAGCCGCATCTTCGCGGTCTCGATGCAGCGTTCAAGAAGTACCGAAAGGACATCATCCCCAAGAAGGCGGCGAAGACCCAGACGCTCAATCTGGCCGAGCTGGAAACGCTCGAGGCCTATTTCCGCGGCGCTGACTTCAAGAACGTCAAGACGAAGCACCTGGCCGCATACCGCGATGGCCGCAAGACGAAGAAGCGCATGCGCGCCGATGGCACTGTGCGCGACCCCGGGGGCAAGCCGGCGCCGGTGGCGGCGAACCGCGAACTGGCGCTGTTCTCCGACGTGTGGAACATGGCGCGCGAGTGGGGCTACACGGACTTGCCGAACCCAGCGCGCGGAATGAAGCGAAACAAGGAAACGCCGCGCGACTTCTATGCCGCGGATGAGATCTGGAATGCCGTGCGCGATGAGGGTGTCGACGAGTTGCAGATCGCGATGGACCTGGCGTACCTGACCGGCCAGCGACCAAGCGACATGCTCAAGTTTGGGCCGCGCGACGTGATCAATGATGAGCTGCTGGTCAGCCAAGGCAAGACCGGCGCCAAACGCCGCATCATGCTGACCGACCGCGAGACCGGCGCGCGGACGCGCCTGGGCCAACTGATAGACACACTCCTGGCCAGAAAGATCGTGGCGACCCGCTTCGTCGTCAACGAGGCGCACAAGCCCATCCGAATCGGCGCGTTGCGCGATCGTTTCAACGCCGCCCGCACGGCCGCGTCCATGAAGGCGCGGCAGGCGGGAGACGCCGATCTTGCCGACCAAATCGAGCGCTTCCAGTTCCGCGACGCGCGGGCGAAGGCGGCCAGCGAGATCGAAGACATTCGCGAGGCCCAGGAACTGCTGGCGCACACCAGCGAGCAGATCACGAGGACGGTCTACACACGCGTCGGCAAGCAGGTGAAGCCCACGCGCTAGGTCTTCGCGGCGGACGACTGCAATCGCGGAACCGCAGGTGGCAGCATCAGGCTGGAAGCGGTCGCTCATGCTTTGAAGCTCGTAGCGGCCGGCGCCTGCCGTTTGCGACGCTGAAAGCGTTGACCTAGTGCCTTGGCCGAATGTGCCGTGGAAGGACCAGCCGCAACTCCTTGGCTGCGCTCAATAGCGCCCCCTCTTCCAAATCGGATGGGACAACACTGGCGAAGAAGCGTTCATTCTCGATTCGTTCGCTTGGCGTGATGCCCGCCATGTACCGGACGTTCAGATCGGTGAGTCGGAGCGTCCTGGTCCGATCATCGACATCGGGCCGTCGCCCGTCTTTGCACTGGAACACCAGCACAACCAGATAGTCCTCACCGGGCTCATAGGAGACGGTTACGGCGTGAGCAACTGCCTCAAAGCTCACCTGGTAAAACTTCCCGCCAAGGATGGGAGCGCCCATCACGAACCCAAGCTCACCCAGAAACGGTTTGAATGCCCGTTCGATCACGGAAAGGAAGTCTTGATTGTTCATATCTCCATGGCTCCCCAGTCCGCACGGAGGCTACCTGAAAGGGATGCGTTGCGGCAGATGGTCCGTCGCAGGGATTCTTTAGGTCGTCGCGGCTAGCGACGCTCTGCTTCCGACAGCCCCCGCCGGCAGCCTCAGGCTGGAAGCGGTCGCTCGTAGCATGCGTAACCGTCTTCAATGGTAGTTGCGGAGCGAACCTTTAAATGAGCCATCTGCGCGATAGATATAGAAGTCGTCAGAGTCGATTCCATACACGCGGACGCCGCCAGTCGCTCGAACGATTGGCACTATGCTGGCGGTCCAACCGCCGTCGTCCGTCTGGCCAATGTCAATCTCGCATCCTTCCTTGACCCGCGCACAGTACGACGCGGACCGTTGGGTTGCGTCCGCGAGGACGATGGCTTTTAAGTTCTGCACACTGATGGGTGCTGCGCACGACGCCACAAGTGATGCAAGCACAACAATGGACGCCACAGTGGCGACAGTGAGAGAGCGGCCGCAGGAACTGTCTTTGCGCATTGCTTGAGCCTAACTGAAACCGGCATGGGACAGACGTCCGCTTCCGCTGCACAGTTGCCGTTTGGAGTACGCAGCCTGAACCAAGGCATTGGCGGCCGATCCACGAGATCGCCAGGCCCCACGGACACCTCCGCAAGAGTGAGGGTCTTGGTCTGTTTGAGGCTGACTTTCGGAACTGACTTTCGGAACTCCAAGCCCAGACGTAGAAAAACCCGCACTGGGCGGGTTCTCTACAGCCTTGATTGCCAAGGCATTTTGGAGGGAAGGGGGGGATTCGAACCCCCGGTGCGGTGTTACCGCACGCCTGATTTCGAGTCAGGTACATTAAACCACTCTGCCACCTTCCCGGGTGTTTTGTGTGGAGCCCTCGACTATAGCAGAAAAACTCAGGGCTTCAGAATTTCCACGCCGCCCATGTAAGGACGCAGCGCTTCGGGCACGTTGATCGAGCCGTCGGCGTTCTGGCAGTTCTCCAGCAGCGCCACCAGCGTGCGGCCCACGGCCAGGCCGGAACCGTTGAGCGTGTGCACGAGTTCGTTCTTGCCCTGCGCGTTCTTGAAGCGCGTCTGCATGCGGCGCGCCTGGAAGGCCTCGCAGTTGGAGCACGAGCTGATCTCGCGGTAGACGCCCTGCGCGGGCACCCACACTTCGAGGTCATACGTCTTGGCGGCGCCGAAGCCCATGTCGCCGGTGCACAAGGCCATCACGCGATACGGCAGGCCGAGCTTTTGCAGGATGGCTTCGGCGTGGCCGACCATCTCTTCCAGCGCAGCGTCGCTCTGCTCCGGGTGCGTGATCTGCACCATCTCGACCTTGTCGAACTGGTGCTGGCGGATCATGCCGCGCATGTCGCGGCCGCCGCTGCCGGCTTCCGAGCGGAAGCAGGGGCTGTGGGCCGTCAGCTTGATGGGCAGCTCGGCCATGTCGAGCACCTGCTCGCGCACGCTGTTGGTCAGCGAGATCTCGCTGGTGGAGATCAGGTACTGCTCGGCCTGCTCTTCGTCACCGCCCCGCAGCACCCAAAACATGTCTTCCTTGAACTTGGGCAGTTGGCCGGTGCCTTCGAGCACGTCGCGGTTGACGATGTAGGGCGTGTAGCACTCGGTGTAGCCATGCTCGTTGCTCTGCACGTCGAGCATGAACTGGGCGAGCGCGCGGTGCAGGCGGGCGACCGGGCCCTTCAGGAAGGTGAAGCGCGCGCCGCTGAGCTTGATGCCGGTGTCGAAGTCCAGGCCCAGAGGGGTGCCCAGATCGACGTGGTCCTTGACGGTGAAGTCGAACGTGCGCGGCGTGCCCCAGCGGCGCACTTCGACGTTGCCCGTTTCGTCTTCGCCGACCGGCACGCTGGCCTGCGGCAGATTGGGCACGCTCATCAGCATGGTGTTCAGCTCGGCCTGGATGGCATCCAGGCGCTCGGCGCCGGCCTTCATCTGGTCGCCGATGCCGCCCACTTCAGCCATCTCGACCGAGGCGTCTTCGCCCTTCCCCTTCTTCATGCCGATGGCCTTGGAGAGGGTGTTGCGGCGCGATTGCAGTTCCTCGGTGCGGGTCTGCACGGTCTTGCGTTCGGCTTCCAGCGCCTTGTAGCGCTCGACGTCGAGGAAGGCTTGCGGGGTCTTGCGCGTGCTGAGGCGGGCGACGACGGCGTCGAGGTCCTTGCGCAGCAGGGTGATGTCAAGCATGGGTGTTCTTTCCGATTCTGGGAATGTCTTGAGGCGGCGCGCTTGTCAGCTGCGCCAGAGCGTTAGGCAGATTGGCCCCGCGATCAAGATCGCGACGCCGCCACCTCGGCCATGGACTTGTCGCCCAGCCCCATCGGCAGCGGGAAGCGCACGTGCTCTTCCACGCCGGGCAGGCTGCGCACGCTGGTGGCGCCGAGTTCGCGCAGACGCGTGATCACGGCTTGCACGAGCACGTCGGGCGCGCTGGCGCCGGCGGTGAGGCCGACACGATCGCGGCCCTCGAACCACTCCGCCTTCAGATCGTCCGTCGAATCGACCATGTAGCCCGGCGTGCCCAGCCGCTCGGCCAGTTCGCGCAGGCGGTTGCTGTTGGAGCTGGTCGGGCTGCCGACCACGACCACCACGTCCACCTGCGGCGCCAGCACCTTGACGGCGTCCTGGCGGTTCTGCGTGGCGTAGCAGATGTCCTGCTTCTTGGGCTCGCGCACCTGCGGGAAGTGCTTGCGCACGGCGTTGAGGATCTCGGCCGTGTCGTCCACGCTGAGCGTGGTCTGCGTGACGACGGCAAGCTTGCTCGGGTCCTTGACGCGCACGTGCTGCACGTCGGCCGCTTCTTCCACGAGGTAGATGCCGTCGGTCAGCTGGCCCATCGTGCCTTCGACCTCGGGGTGACCCTTGTGGCCGATCATGATGAACTCGAAGCCCTCGCGGCGCAGCTTGGCCACTTCCACGTGGACCTTGGTGACCAGCGGGCAGGTGGCGTCGAAGATCTGGAAGCCGCGCTCGGCCGCTTCCTGGCGCACCGCCTGGCTCACGCCGTGGGCGCTGAAGACCAGCGTGGCGCCGGCCGGCACTTCGGACAGTTCCTCGATGAAGATGGCGCCGCGCGACTTGAGGTCGTTGACGACGTAGGTGTTGTGCACGATCTCGTGGCGCACGTAGATCGGCGCGCCGAACTTCACGAGCGCGCGCTCGACGATCTCGATGGCGCGGTCCACGCCGGCGCAGAAGCCGCGCGGTTCAGCAAGGAGGACTTCCTGCGTCATCAGAGCACCCCGATCACTTGGACTTCAAAGCTCACCGGCTGGCCGGCCAGCGGGTGGTTGAAGTCGAACAGCAGCCAGTCGTCGCCGACTTCCTGGACACGGCCGGCGTAGCCGCCGCGGCCGTCGGGCGTCGGGAACTGCACGACGTCGCCGACGTTGTAGTCCTCGTGCGGATCGCCGATTTCGCGCAGCAGCTTCAGGCCCACGCGTTGCAGCAGCTCGGCGTTGTGGTCGCCGAAGGCCTCGCCGGCGCCGAGCTCGAAACTCGTGCGGGCGCCCTCCTCCAGCCCGATCAGGCGCGACTCGATGGCGGGCGCGAGCTCGCCGGTGCCCAGCGTCAGGGTGGCGGGCTTGTCGTTGAAGGTGTTGACCAGATCCTCGCCCTGCGGCCCGCTCAGGCGGTAGTGCAGGGTCAGGAACGATCCGGGTTCGATGCGGGGGGTCATGGAGGCGGCTTCTATAAACTGAGGGTGATTTTAGTTGTTTCCCCATGCTCCTCACCGACCTTCCCCCTGATGCCCGTCCACGGGAGAAGCTGCTGGCCTTCGGGCCCGGGAGCCTGGCCGACGCCGAACTGCTCGCGCTGCTGCTGCTGCGCACGGGGCTGGCGGGCAAGAGCGTGCTGCATCTGGCGCAGGAGCTGCTGGACCAGTTCGGCGGGCTGGCGGGCCTCTTGAAAGCGGAGTTGGCAGACCTCGCCCGCATCAAGGGCCTCGGCCCGGCCAAGCGCGCCGAGATCGCCGCCGTGCTGGAGATCGCCCGCCGCTCGCTGGCCCAGGAGTTGCGCGCGCAGGCGGTGCTCGATTCGCCGCAGGCCGTGCGCCGCTATGTGCAGCTGGAGCTGGGCCATCTGCCGCAGGAAGTCTTTGCCGTGATCTTCCTCGACGCCCACCTGCGCCTGCTGCGGCTGGAGCGCATGTTCACGGGCACGCTCACCCAGGCGACCGTCTACCCGCGCGAGGTGGCGCGCCGCGCGCTGGAGCTGGGCGCGGCCGCCGTGATCCTGGCGCACAACCATCCGAGCGGCGTGGCCGAGCCGTCAACGGCCGACCGGCGCATCACCCAGCGGCTTCAGGAAGCGCTGGGCCTGCTCGAAGTCCGCGTCCTAGACCACCTGATCGTCGGCGCCGGCGAACCCTACTCCTTCACTGAGAACGGCCTGCTATGAAGTCGCTCGCCGACCTCAAGACGCTCCACCAGGAGCTGAAACTCCGCCAACGCCTGCTTGAGGAAGAGCAGGAACGCCGCGCGGCAGCCGCCCGGCTGGCCGAGCAGGAGCGCCGGATCTTCGAGCTGACCGTGGGGCCGATCACACGTTTGCCCGATCGCCGACAAGCTTTACCTGAACGACAGCCTCCTGCACCCGAGCCCTTGCAACGCGAGGCGGATGAGCGTGCGGTGCTGCTGCAGGCGCTCTCGGACGACTTCGACGTCGAGTCGCTGCTGGAGACGGACGACAGCCTGTCCTTCCGCCGCCCGGAGATCAGCATCGAGGTCGTGCGCAAGCTGCGCCGCGGCCACTGGGCCCTGCAGGCGCAGATCGACCTGCACGGCCTCAGGCGTGACGAGGCGCGCGAGGCGCTTTCCGCCTTCGTGCACGACTCGGCCCGCCGCGGCCTGCGCTGCGTGCGCGTGGTGCACGGCAAGGGCCACGGTTCGCCGGGTCGCGAGCCCGTGCTCAAGGGCCGCGTGCGGCGCTGGCTGGTGCAAAAGGCCGAGGTCCTGGCCTTCGTGCAGGCCAAGGGCAGCGATGGCGGGGCGGGAGCCTTGATGGTGCTGTTGGACGGCGGACCCGCGCGGGGAGCTACCATTCAGCCTGCACCGGTCGACCGCTGAGAGGGACAAGCGGCGGCGGTGAGACAACCGTTGCGGATCATGGTGAACAAACTACTCCACGAAGAAGTCCAACGAGCCGCAGAACAGCTGCGCGCAACCCTGCGCGACCTGATCCTGGCCGCCGGCTGCGAGCCGCTCAAGCCGCAGGCCGTCCACCGCCACATCGGCGTGGACCGGGTGCTGTGCTGGAAGGTCTCGCGCATGGTCCGTGCCGAGCGCATCGAGGAAGCGCTGCTGCAGCTGCCCGGTGAGGAGGCGCTGGGCATCTTCATCACGGCCTTCGCGCCGACCACCGCTCCCTCGGACAAGATCGAAGGCGCCCGCGCCGCTGCCGTCGGCCTGAACGCCGCCATCGCAGCGCACGTGGGCGACCGCCGCACGCTGCAGCTGATGCTGGACAGCGTGCCCGGCGGGCAGGACGCCCTGGCGCAAAGCCGCAAGCTGCTGTTCCGCGGCGCCTCCGGCCTCTGGGGCATCCAGGCCAAGGAACGCGTGCAGCTGCTGATGCTGGCGCCGAACCCCGACAACCCCGAACTCGTGGACGCCGCCACCGCCACCGGCTGGGTGCACGTGCAGCGCATGCGGCCCGACGCGCGCTGGCGCATGGTGCGCCACGACGTCCGCCCCGGCGGCACGCCGGACCACGTCGGCCCGAGCAGCGAGCAGCTCTCGGCCTCCGGCAGCCTCGGCCAGTCGATGCTGCTGCCCGAGTTCTGCGAGGACCTGCCGCCGCTGATCACGCACATGGAAGGCAGCACCACCTTCTACGAACTCGGCCCCTCGGCCACCGGCCGTGTCGGGGCGTTCTCGCTGTTCCTGGGCCAGATCCAGCGCGGCCTCGGCTCGCGCTACGCCGTCAAGAAGGGCGAAGCGGCCGAGTTCAACATCAACATCCTGGCGCCGAACGAGCACCTGACACTGGACGTGCTGGTGCACCGCTCGCTGGCCAAGCTGTTCGAGGGCGCGAGCATGAGCCTGTACAGCGCCGCCTTCAACGACGGCCGCCAGTTCAGCGACTTCGAGCGCCTGGGCCTCGAGCCCGAGGGCGTCGAGCTGGAGAACCTCGACGCGCTGGAGAACCGCAACTATCCGCGCTATCGCGAGCTGCTGAACTTCACGCTGCAGCGCACCGGCTGGCAGCTGGACGACTTCATCGGCCTGCGCTTCGAGGTCGACTACCCGCCCTTCCCTTCCGTGGCGCAATTCCGCGCACCGCTCGAAGAATCTTGAGCCCCTGAGGTCCGTTGCGCGGGCGCCGTTGCGCGCCCGCCGCGCCTCGCACGTGTCGCTTGCTCACCCGTTGACGATGCACCGCGAGACCGGCTAGTCTGGACTCGCATTCGGTACGTCGTCCTTCACTCTTTTCACAGGGAGCAAGCGCATGAACCTCACCGCACGTCCGGCCTCGCACACAGCGTCTCAGCCGGCATCCCGCCTCACCGGCATCAGCCTGGCGATCGGCATCCACGTCGTCCTGATCCTCGCCTTCGCGAGTGCGTTCGTGAAGCCCCATCTGGAGCCCAAGCCGACGACACCCCAGGTCGTGCTGAAGGACCCCGCCCCGAAGCCGCCGGAGCCGCAGCCGCGGTGGGAACCCAAGTTCACGACCACGGCCAGCCCGGAGACGCCGCGCATGGATCCGTTGCCCTGGGAACTGGCCAAGGAACCCACGGCCACGCCGTTCCGCGACGACGGCCCGAAGACCACCGCCACGGGCCCGACCGGCCCCGTCACCCTCGCACCTCCGATGGCGCCGCCGGCCCCCAACGTGCTGCCCAAGGCGGGCGCCGTCTGCAGCCACATGGAAGCACCGGTGATGCCGAACGTGAACTTCGCCGGCGAAGCGCTGTTCCGCGCCGTGGCGACCACCCAGGGCGGCCGCGTCACCGCGGTCGAGATCCAGGCCCTGCGCTCGGGCATCGACAGCCGCAGCCTGCGCGCCTTCAAGTCGGCGATCGAATCGGCGCTGAGCGGCTACCAGTGCCAGGGCGACGTGCGCTTCACGCAGGAATTCAACTTCCGGCTGGAGTGAGCTGACAACGCGGCGGATGCGCAGCCGCTCAGAGGTTGCGCATCCAGTCGGCGGTGCCCATGAAGGACTCGGTCAGCCGCGCGCGCAGCGCCGGGTCCAGCTCGCATTCCTCCATCGCCTGCGCCATGCAGGCCACCCATTCATCGCGTTCCTGAATGCCGATGCGGAACGGCATGTGGCGCATCTTCAGACGCGGGTGGCCGAAGCGCGAGATGTAGTGGTCCGGCCCGCCGAGCCAGCCGCAGAGGAACCAGAACAGCTTGTCGCGGGCGCCGTCCAGGCTCGGGCCGTGCGCGGCGCGCAGGTGCGAGTAGGCGGGCTCCAGGTCCATCAGATCGTAGAAGCGATCGACCAGCGAGCGCACCACGGCCTCGCCGCCGACCCACTCGAAAGCGGTCGCCGGCTGGCCGGCCTTCTGTTCTTCAGTCACTGCGAAATACGAGTTAGGGAATCAGGGCGCGAGCTTGGCGGCCAGCGCCTTGATCGCCTGCGCCGCATCGCTGCCCGGGTAGTTTTCGAGCAGCAGCTGGCGCTTGAGCACGGCCTGGCGGACGGAGACGTCGCTCTTGACCTCGCCCTGCAGCACGAGCTGGAAGCCGTCGCCGCCCAGACCGCCGGCGAAGCGCTGCAGCACCTGCTGCAGCTGGTTGCAGATCAGGCGGCCTTCGCCCGGGCGGTTCGCCTGATTCACCAGCAGGCCGATCGTGCGGCGCTCCTGCTGCGTGGCCAGCACCTTGATGGTGGCGTAGGCGTCGGTCAGCGAAGTGGGTTCGGGCGTGGCGACGACCAGCACGTCCTGCGCCAGCGAGACGGCGTAGAGCACCACGTCGGAGATGCCGGCGCCGGTGTCCAGCAGCACCCAGTCGAAGCGGGGCTTCACGGTGTCGAGGATGTGCAGCAGCTTGTCGCGCACGTCAGGCGTGAGCCTCGAATACTCGACCAGGCCGGAGCCGGCCAGCAGCACCGAGAAGCCGCCGGGCGCGTTCAGGATCGCTTCGTCGAGCGTGCAGCGCTCGGTGAAGACATCGTGCAGCGTGAGCTTGGGGTAGAGATTCAGCACCACGTCCAGGTTCGCGAGGCCGAGGTCGGCGTCCAGCACCAGCACCTTCTGCCCACGCGCGGCCAGCGCCGCGGCCAGGTTGGCCGTGACGAAGGTCTTGCCCACGCCGCCCTTGCCGCTGGTGACGGCGAGGGTGCGGGCAGTGCCGCTCTTGGGGGTGGTCGTCGTCATTCGGGTTCCAATTGGGTCAGGGCGAACAGCATGCCCTTTTCTTCAGCGCTGACCAGCGAATCGACCAGCGGCTCCATGCACACCCGGTCGCGGCCTTCGGCCTTGGCGCGGTAGAGCTGGCGGTCGGACCGTTCCATCCACAACAAAGCGGAGGAACGCACCCACTGCGGCGCGAAGGCACCGCCGACGCTGACCGTCACGCTCAGTTCCACGCCTGGCGCCACTTCCACACGCTGCTCGGCCACATGCTCGCGCACGCGCTCGGCCACGGTCTGGCCGTAGGCGGCGCCGCAGCTCGGCAGGATGATGGCGAACTCTTCACCGCCCACGCGCGAGACCGTGTCCATCGGCCGCACCACATGCGCCACGGCCCGCGCCACGGCCTGGATCACCAGGTCGCCGGCGTTGTGGCCGTGCGTGTCGTTGATGGCCTTGAAGTGGTCGATGTCCAGCGCCAGCAGCAGCGCCGCTTCGCCCGAGCGGGCCACGCGGTCGATCTCGCGCTCGAGCGTCATCTCGAAGCTGCGGCGATTGGCCAGACCCGTGAGCGCATCCTTGCTCGAGAGATCGCAGAGCGCGTCCACCACGCCCTGGATCCAGAGCGCCGTGTGCGGTTCCGCGTCGGGCAGCACCGTGCCGGCCTGTTGCAGCAATTGCAAGGCTTGCTCCAGCCGCAGGCTGCGGGCATCGATGAAGGCGGGGTTTGCGGGTCGGTTCAAGGTCGCAAGAGAGCAGCAAGCTAGCCACTCTGCAATTCGTTTGGCAGTCTAGCAGCGCACCGCCGCACTGAGGCAAAAGTGCGACCTCTTGCCGATGTTGCCGCGCAGCAGAGACGAAATTCCCGCCGCAATTGCCCCGACCATGCAAAATCGGGCGTCCCCAGGCCTAACTCCATAGTTACACGTATGCCTCCTATCGCCAGTGCCGAGCCCGCCGACACCGTCGATCACGAGTTCAGCTTCAGCCGCGCCGATTTCGACCGGGTCCGCGAACTGATCTACAAGCATGCGGGCATCAGCCTCCATGACGGCAAGCACGCCATGGTCTACAGCCGCCTCTCGCGCCGACTGCGCGAGACGGGCCACCGCAGCTTCGCCGACTACCTGAAGTCGCTCGAATCGAGTGGCAGCGCCGCGGACTGGCAGGAGTTCGTCAACTGCCTGACCACCAACCTCACGAGCTTCTTCCGCGAGGAACACCACTTCCATTCCCTGGCGACCGACCTGAAGGCCGTCAAGGACCGCCCGATCCGCATCTGGTGCTGCGCGGCGAGCACGGGCGAGGAGCCCTACTCCATCGCCATGACCTACCAGGAGTCGCTCGGCAGCAACGCGCCGGTGCAGCTGGTGTGCAGCGACATCGACACCAACGTGCTGGCCACGGCCAAGCGCGGCGTCTACAACGCCGATTCGCGCGGCCTCTCGCCGCAGCGCCAGAAGGCCTTCTTCCTGAAGGGCACGGGCGCCAACGCCGGGCGCATGCGCATCAAGCCGGAGCTGGCCAAGGGCATCGACTTCCGCACGCTCAACCTGATGGACCAGACCTGGCAGCTCGGCGAGCCCTTCCACATGGTGTTCTGCCGCAACGTCATGATCTATTTCGACGGCCCCACGCAGCGCAAGGTGCTGGAGCGCATCCACCGCGTGATGCGCCCGGGCGGTCTGCTCTACGTCGGGCATTCCGAAAACTTCACCGAGTCGCGCGACCTCTTCAAGCTGCGCGGCAAGACCATCTACGAACGCGTATGAGCCTTCTCCCCAATCCGGCCGTCGCCGGGGCCGAACGCGTCGCGCGCCTCAAGTCCATGCCGCGCAAGCAGGGCGAGGCCTCGTTCTTCTTCTACGACGCGCACTTCAAGAACGCCGCCGTGAAGATCCTGCCCGGCGAGTATTTCGTCGACAACGAAGACCTGCTGGTGATGACCACGCTGGGCTCGTGCATCGCCGCGTGCCTCTGGGACCGCACCGCGCAGATCGGCGGCATGAACCACTTTATGCTGCCCGAAGGCTCAGGTGATTCGGGCCGTTATGGCTCGTTCGCGATGGAACTGCTCATCAACGAGATGATGAAGCGCGGCGCGATCAAGAGCCGCATGGAAGCGAAGATCTTTGGCGGCGGCGCGGTCATCTCCGGCATGAACAGCATCAACGTCGGCGAGCGCAACACGAACTTCGTGATCGACTATCTGAAGACCGAGCGCATCCCCATCGTCAGCAAGGACGTGATGGACGTGTACCCGCGCAAGGTCTGCTTCCTGCCGCACAGCGGCAAGGCCATGGTCAAGCGCCTGGCCCCGACCAACACGGACGCGCTCGTCCAGCAAGACCGCGCCGCGGCGCAGAAGGTGCAGCCGGTGGCTTCGTCGGGCGGCAGCATCGACCTGTTCTGAGGCGGCGCGCAAGCAGCGCCAGAGCGAGACAAGAGAAGAGTACGGAGTACGAAGAGATGGCAAAGACCCGCGTGGTGGTGGTGGACGATTCGGCGCTGGTGCGGTCCATCCTGACGGAAATCATCAACCGCCAGCCCGACATGGAGTGCATCGGCGCCGCGTCCGACCCGCTGGTGGCGCGCGAGATGATCCGCAACCTCAACCCCGACGTGATCACGCTGGACGTGGAAATGCCGCGCATGGACGGGCTCGATTTCCTCTCCCGCCTGATGCGCCTGCGCCCGATGCCGGTGGTGATGGTCTCCACGCTGACCGAGCGCGGCGCCGAGGTGACGATCAAGGCGCTGGAACTCGGCGCCATCGACTTCGTCGCCAAGCCCAAGATCGGCGTGGCCGAAGGCATCCGCCAGCTGGCCCAGGACATCACCGACAAGATCCGCGTGGCCGCCAAGGCGCGCGTGCACCGCTCGAGCGTGCCCGTGCCCGGCGGCACGACGACGGCCCCGACGGCGCCCGTCACCGTAGCCAGCGTGGGCCGCATGTCCACCGAGAAGATCATCTTCATCGGCGCGTCCACGGGCGGCACCGAAGCGACGAAGGATGTCCTGATCAACCTGCCCGCCGACTGCCCCGCTGTCGTCATCACCCAGCACATGCCGCCGGGGTTCACGACCAGCTACGCCAAGCGGCTGGACGGTCTCTGCAAGATCCGCGTGAAGGAAGCGCAGGACGGCGAGCGGATCCTGCCCGGCCACGGCTACATCGCGCCGGGCGGCTTGCAGTTCTGGATCGAGCGCTCGGGCGCCAACTACATCGCCCGCGTGCAGGACGGCGAGCCGGTGAACCGGCACAAGCCGTCGGTTGAGACGTTGTTCTTGTCTGCAGCCCGCGTGGTCGGCCCGAACGCATTGGGCGTGATGTTGACCGGCATGGGTGCCGATGGTGCCCGCGCGATGAAGGTCATGAAGGACGCCGGCGCGTACAACATCTGCCAGGACGAATCGACCTGTGTGGTGTTCGGCATGCCGCGTGAGGCGATTGCAGCGGGAGCCGCCGACGAAGTGCTGCCTTTGCAGCAGATCGCGCCGAAGCTGATCGAGCGGCTGCGGGCGACGGCGGGCATGTCGATGAACCGGGTCTGATCGACCCGATCAAATCAGATCAGCTACAGAAACAGCGACTGCAAGTCGCTGAGGAAATCGAAGCCCTTCTCCGTGGCGCAGATGCGCGCCGGGTCGGCCACCAGCAGGCCGCGCGCGCGGCCCTCTTCCAGGCCCTTGGCGATGGCAGACGGTGGCAGGCCGGTGCGCTCGATGAAGCTCATCACCGGCACGCCGTCCTTCAGGCGCAGCGCGTTCAGCATGAACTCGAAGGGCAGTTCCTTGCGGGCGACTTCGTTCTCGTTCGACACCGCCGCACCTTCGATCGCCTTCGCCATGTATGCGGCCGGCTCACGCCAGCGCACCTGGCGCAGCACGCGACTCGGGAAGCTGAGCTTGGTGTGGGCGCCGGCACCGATGCCGAGGTAGTCGCCGAATTCCCAGTAGTTCAGGTTGTGCAGGCAGCGGTGGCCTTCGCGGGCATAGGCCGAGACTTCATAACGCGACAGGCCGGCTGACCCGTTCTTGGCGGTGATCAGGTCGAGCATCTCGCTCGCCAGATCGGCGTCCGGCAGATGCTCGGGCGTGCGGGTGGCGAAGACGGTGTTCGGCTCGATGGTCAGGTGATAGACCGAGAAGTGCGGCGGCTTGAAGGCCAGCGCCGTGTCGAGCTCCTGCTCCAGCTCGGCCAGCGTCTGGCCGGGGAGCGCGTACATCAGGTCGAGGTTGAAGGTCTCGAAGGCCGAGGCTGCTTCTTCGACAGCAGCGCGAGCTTGGTCCGCGTTGTGCACGCGGCCGAGCGCCTTGAGCTTGGCATCGTCGAAGCTCTGCACGCCGATGGACAGGCGCGTGACGCCGGCGGCACGGAAGCCCTTGAAGCGCTCGCGCTCGAAGGTGCCGGGGTTGGCTTCGAGCGTGATCTCGCAGGCCGGCTCCAGCGGCAGGCGGGCGCGGATGTCGGAGATCAGTTGCGCGATCGCCTCGGGCGAGAACAGGCTCGGCGTGCCGCCGCCGATGAAGATGCTGATCACGCGGCGGCCCCAGATCAGCGGCAGCGCGGCTTCGAGGTCGGCGCGCAGTGCGACCAGGTATTGATTCGCCGTGTCGGCATCCAGCTCGCGGCCGTTGCGGAACTCGTGCGAGTTGAAGTCGCAGTAGGGGCACTTCTTCAGGCACCACGGCAGGTGCACGTACAGCGAGAGCGGCGGCAGCGCAGCAAGGTTCAACGTGCCGGGCCGCATCAGGTTCAACAGCTCAGCCAAGGTGCCAGGCCTCGCGCATTTGCTTGAGCAGATCGACCGTCGCCAGAGCGCGGTGGCTCAGCGTGTTCTTCTCGGCCGCGCTCAGTTGCGCGACGCTCTTGCCCAGCGACGGGATGAAGAGCAGCGGGTCGTAGCCGAAGCCGCCCTCGCCTGTCAGCGATTCCAGCACCTCGCCTTGCCAGCGGCCCATGGCGATCAGCGGCTCGGGATCGTCGGCGGAGCGGACGGCCACCAGCGCGCAGACGAAGCGTGCGGCGCGATCGGTCTTGCCGGCCAGCTGTTCAAGCAGCACGCGGTTGTTGTCGGCGTCGCTCTTGGGTTGGCCGAACAACGTGGCATAACGCGCAGACAAGACGCCAGGAGCCCCGCCGAGCGATTCGACGGCCAGGCCGGAATCATCAGCCAGCGCCGGCAGGCCGCTCGCGGCAGAAGCGTGCCGCGCCTTGGTCAGCGCGTTCTCCACGAAGGTGTGGAACGGCTCCTCGGCCTCGGGAATGCCGAGCGAGCCCTGCGTCACCAGCTCGACGCCCAGCGGCGCGAACAGCACCGACAGCTCGGCGAGCTTCTTCGCGTTGTTGGAGGCGAGAACGAGCTTCATGCCCATCACGCCTGTTGAGCCAGCGCCGCCTTCTGCGCGGCCAGCAGTTCGCTGATGCCCTTATCAGCCAGGTCCATCAGTCCATTCAGTTCAGCGCGCGTGAACGCAGCGCCTTCTGCCGTGCCCTGCACTTCCACGATGCCGCCGCTGGCCGTCATGACGACGTTCATGTCGGTGTCGCAAGCCGAGTCTTCGATGTATTCGAGGTCCAACAGCGGCACGCCTTCGACGATGCCGACCGAAATCGCGGCCACGCCGTCCTTGATCGGGCTCTTGGTGATCTTGCCTTGCGCCAGCAGCCAGTTCACGGCATCGACGGCCGCCACGTAAGCGCCGGTGATGGCCGCGGTGCGCGTGCCGCCGTCGGCCTGGATCACATCGCAGTCGAGCGAAATCGTGCGCTCGCCGAGCAGCTTCAGATCGAACACGCAGCGCAGCGAACGGCCGATCAGGCGCTGGATCTCCTGCGTGCGGCCGCTCTGCTTGCCCTTGGCGGCTTCGCGGTCGCTGCGGGTGTGCGTGGCGCGGGGCAGCATGCCGTATTCGGCGGTGACCCAGCCTTCGCCCGAGCCGCGGCGAAACGGCGGCACCTTCTCTTCGACGGAGGCGGTGCACAGCACCTTCGTGCCACCGAACTCGATCAGCACCGAGCCTTCGGCGTGGCGGGTGAAGTGGCGGGTGATGGTGACGGGGCGCAGCGCGTCAGCGGCACGGGCGCCGCTGCGCTTGAATTCAGCAGTCATGGGAACTATCCAGTTAGGTCGCGGGGGCGCCGATCAGGCGCCAGGTCACTTGCGGGTGCGGTGGATGGCTTCGTTGATCTCGCGCACTTCGCGCTCGATCTCGACGTCGTCCAGCGATTCGATCGATTCGCCACCTTGAATGGTGGTGGCAAAACCGTCCTCATCGAGCTCCTGGGCCGAATTGGCCTCCAGCTCTCCCTCGCCTTCCCATTCCACGGCAACGACGGTGACATTGTCGCAGCGCGGGCCGCCCTTGCGCAGCGCCTGCTCCACGAGGTCGAGCACGCACTCGGCGAGCGGCGCTTCTTCCAGGGCCAGGCGAGCGACGATCTCCTCGTCGCTCAGGTAGCTCCACAGGCCGTCGGAGCACAGCAGCATCCGATCGCCCTTCTCCAGCCGCAGCGGGCCCTGGCAGTCCACCATCGGCTTGCCGGGGCTGCCCAGACACGTGAACAGCACATTGCGGTTGAATTTCTCGGCGCCGCTCACGCCGCCGCTGCCGTGGCGTTGCAGCGCCTCTTGCAGCTCGATGTAGGAGTGGTCGCGGGTGCGGGCGATCAGCTTGCCCTGGCGCACGAGGTACAGGCGCGAGTCGCCGCAGTGAGCCCAGTAGCAGTTGTCACCCTGCATGACGCAGGCGACGACCGTGGTGCGCGGCGTGTCCGGCAGCTTCTTGGCCTTGGCGTACTGCAGCAGCTGCTGGTGCGCGATCAGCACGCCGTCGGTCAGGTAGCGCTGGGCGTCGGGCAGGCGGGGCTTGGCTTCGCGCTGGAACAGGGCGGCGAGCGTCTGCAGCGCCATCTGCGAGGCGACCTCGCCTTCCGGGTGCCCGCCCATGCCGTCGGCCACGCAGAAAAGACCAGCGTCCCGCGTGTAGCAATAGCCCATGCGGTCTTCGTTCTTTTCACGTCCGCCCTTGCGGCTGACCTGGAAGACGTTGAAGCGCATCTTCAGGCCTTCGCGCCGGTCTTCAGGTTTTCAAGTTGAAGCTTGAGCCGTTCGCTGAAGCTGAGCTTGGTGTAGCGGCGCTCGGTCTCGCGGGCCAGTTCCTTTTGCAGCGCGAAGACGCTCTGCGGCCGGGCCAGCGGGTCCAGCGACATGCACCATTCGGTCACTTCGATCAGGTTGTCGGAGTAGACGTTGCGCAGCCGCGAGAGCGAGAGCGCCAGGCGGTCCTTCTCGATGCGCTGGGGCGCGTCGTTGGGCGGGTAGCCCTGCATGCAGGCGTAGATGCAGGCGCCGATGGCGTAGATGTCGGTCCAGGGGCCTAACGAGCCATCGCGGCGGTACATCTCGGGCGCGGCGAAGCCGGGCGTGTACATCGGGCGGATGAAGTTGCCTTCCTTGGACAGCACTTCGCGGGCCGCGCCGAAGTCGAGCAGCACAGCCTTGTTGTCGTTCGTGATGAAGATGTTGGCCGGCTTGATGTCCAGGTGCAGCATCTTGTGCTGGTGCACGATGCGCAAGCCCTTGAGGATCTCGTCGAAGAGGCTGCGGATGGTGGACTCGCGGAACACCTTGTCGCGCTTCATGTCGCGCGCGGTGACGATGAAATCCTGCAAGGTGTCGCCTTGCAGGTAGTTCATCACCATGTAGACGGTCTCGTTCTCGCGCAGGAAGTTCAGCACCGAGACGACGCTCGGGTGCGAGATCTGCGCGAGAGATCGGCCTTCTTCAAAGAAGCTTTTCAGGCCCAGGCGGTAGAGCGGCTGCTTCTCGGGCTTGACGCGGGGCGTGAGTTCGCCGGGCGAGCGCTCGGCCAGGCTGGAAGGGAGGTATTCCTTGAGCGCGACCAGGTGGTGATCGGGATCTTCGGCCAGATAGACCACGCCGAAGCCACCTGCTGCCAGGCGCTTGATGATCTGATAGCCCCCGACCACCGTACCAGCGGGTAAGGGCGCTGGTTTTGGCTTTGACATAATCGTGCTTTGCTTACCCCTGTTGGATCAATGCCAGTCTACAGCATGACGGGTTATGCGAGCGCCTCGTCGCAAGCTCGCACCGAAGGTGAAAATTCAACAAACGTAACCAGCGGCGTGAGCGTGGAAATCCGCTCCGTCAACGGCCGTTTCCTGGATCTTTCAATGCGCATGCCCGAAGAGCTGCGCGGCCTGGAACCCGCCCTGCGCGAGATCGTCGCCGCCAGCGTGAAGCGCGGCAAGCTGGAGTTGCGCGTCAACACCCAGCGCGACAGCGAAACCTCCTGGCCGCAGCCTCAGCCGGAACAGCTGATGCGCCTGGCCCGGCTGGAATCCACCGTCCAGGGCTGGCTCTCCAAGGCCCAGCCGCTGTCCGTCCACGAGGCCTTGCAGTGGTGCCGCAGCGGCGGCGCCACGACCGAAAAGCTCGACGAGCCGACGCTGGAAGCCGCCCGCGCCTGCGTGTCCGGCCTGCTCGAAGCCCGCGCTCGCGAGGGCGAGAAGCTGGTGGCCGTGCTGCTGGAGCGCGTCGGCCGCCTGCGCGAGCTGGCGATCGAAGCCGAGCCGCTGGTGCCCGCCGTCGTGCAGCGCCAGCAGCAGCGCTTCCTGGAGCGCTGGAAGGAGGCGCTCACCGCCACCGGCGCCCAGCAGACCATCTCTGAAGAACAGCTCCGCGAGCGCGCCCTGAACGAAGCGGCCGCCTACGCCATCCGCATCGACGTGGCCGAGGAACTGGCCCGCCTGCGCGCCCACCTGGAGGAAATCGAACGCCTCCTGAAGAAGGGCGGCGAGCTCGGCAAGCGGCTGGATTTCCTGATCCAGGAGCTTTTGCGCGAAGCCAACACCCTTGCCTCCAAGGCTTCGGCCCTGGAATTGACGAATATTTCCGTCGAAATGAAGGTCGCGATCGAGCAGATGCGCGAACAGGTCCAGAACATCGAATAATTCCGACCGATGGAATATCCCGGCAATCTCTTCGTCGTCGCCGCCCCCAGCGGCACGGGCAAATCCAGCCTGGTCAAGGCCCTGCTGGAAGTCGACGCCAAGCTCGACGTCTCCATTTCCCACACCACCCGCGCCCCGCGCGGCCAGGAGCAGCACGGCCGCGAGTACTGGTTCATCGGCGCCGATGAATTCAAGGCCAAGGTCGACCACGGCGATTTCTTCGAGTGGGCCGAGGTCCACGGCAACCTCTACGGCACCTCGCGCGCCGCCATCGAGGCCCGCATGGTCCACGGCGACGACGTGGTGCTGGAGATCGACTACCAGGGCGCCTTGCAGATCAAGCAGCTGTTTCCCTATGCCGTGCTGATCTTCATCCTGCCGCCGAGCTGGGACGAACTCGTGCAGCGCCTGCAACGCCGCGGCGACACCGAAGCCGGCGTGATCGCCGAGCGCATGGCCAACGCCCGCGAGGAAGTGGCGCAGGCCAAGAACTTCGATTTCATCGTGATCAATGCGCTCTTCGAGACCGCACTTTTCGACCTGAAAACCATCGTCCACGCACAACGGTTAAAATACGCGGCTCAGCGCCGGAACCGTTCCACCGTGTTCCAAGCGCTCGACCTCCCCTGAAGGAACAAAAATGGCCCGCATCACCGTCGAAGACTGCCTGACCAAGATCCCGAACCGCTTCCAGCTGGTGCTTGCCGCGACCTACCGCGCCCGCATGCTGAGCCAGGGTCACACCCCGAAGATCGAAAGCAAGAACAAGCCCGGCGTCACCGCCCTGCGCGAAATCGCCGCCGGCGAAGTCGGCATCGAGATGCTGCGCAAGGTTCCGGTCTAACTCACCGTTTCCACGCAGTTCGTAACGGGCGCCCGCCGAAGGCGCCCGTTTTCATTTCTGGCGCCCGTTTCCCCTTTTGTGCTGTCCCAAGTCCCTAGCGGAGAGCCCCTGCAATCCATCAGGTAAATTCGGGGCATGGGTCTGCGTTCCTTTGCCACCGTCAAACTGCCCTCCTTCGCGGGGTTGGGCCTGCGCAATGTCGCGCCGGCCGCCGAGCCGCCGCTGACCGAAGCCTCGTCCTACGACGCGCTCGCCCAGCGCCTCACCTACCTCGCCAAGGCCGACCTCAAGCGCGTGCGCGAGGCCTACAAGTTCGCGGACGAAGCCCACCTGGGCCAGTTGCGCGCCTCCGGCCAGCCCTACATCACCCATCCGATCGCCGTCGCGGGCATCTGCGCCGAGTGGCGCCTGGATGCGCAGGCCATCATGGCCGCGCTGATGCACGACGCGATGGAAGACTGCGGCATCACCAAGACCGAGCTGATCGAGCGCTTCGGCTCGCCCACGGCCGAGCTGGTGGACGGGCTGACCAAGCTGGACAAGCTCCAGTTCTCCACCAAGGAGGAGTCGCAGGCCGAATCCTTCCGCAAGATGCTGCTGGCGATGGCGCGCGACGTGCGCGTCATCCTCATCAAGCTGGCCGACCGCCTGCACAACATGCGCACCATGGAAGCCATGGCGCCGCACAAGGCCACGCGCATCGCCCGCGAGACGCTCGACATCTACGCCCCGATCGCCCACCGCCTGGGCCTGAACCAGATCTACCGCGAGCTGCAGGAGCTCTCGTTCAAGTACATCAATCCGTGGCGTTATGCGGCGCTGGAGAAGGCCGTCAGCCGCGCGCGCGGCAACCGCCGCGACCTCGTGGCGCGCATCGAGAAGGAAGTGACCAGCGCCTTCGCCGGCTCGCCCCTGAAGGTCCAGATCCACGGCCGCGAGAAGACGCTCTACTCCATCTACAAGAAGATGCGCGACAAGCGCCTGTCCTTCGCGCAGGTCAGCGACATCTTCGGCTTCCGCGTCGTCGTGCAGGAGCTGTACGACTGCTATGTGGGCCTGGGCGTGCTGCACCAGCTCTACCAGCCGCAGCCGCGCCGCTTCAAGGACTACATCGCCCTGCCCAAGCCGAACGGCTACCAGTCGCTGCACACCACGCTGCTGAGCCCGATGGGCACGGCGGTGGAGTTCCAGATCCGCACCGAGGCCCAGCACCTCGTGGCCGAAAAGGGCGTGGCCGCGCACTGGATGTACAAGAACGACGACGCGTCCACCAGCATGCAGCAGCTGGGCGCCAACTGGCTCCAGTCGCTGATCGACATCCAGGACGAAACACGCGACGCCAACGAGTTCCTCGAACACGTCAAGATCGACCTGTTCCCCGACGCCGTCTACGTCTTCACGCCCAAGAGCAAGATCATGGCGCTGCCCAAGGGCGCGACGCCGGTGGACTTCGCCTACGCGATCCACTCCGACGTGGGCGACCACTGCGTGGCGGCCAAGGTCAATGGCGAGCCGGTGCCGCTGCGAATGCCGCTGCATAGCGGCGATGTGGTGGAGGTCGTCACCGCCGACACGGCGCGCCCCAACCCGGCGTGGCTCAGTTTCGTCCGCACCGGCCGAGCCCGCTCCAAGATCCGCCACTTCCTGAAGAATCTCGAACAGGAAGAATCGCGCACGCTCGGCGAGAAGATGCTCGCCCAGTCGCTGCGCGCCGAAGGCCTGGCCCTGCCCAGCCTCGACGACGAAGACGAAAAAGCCGCCCAGCTCTGGCAAAGCCTCGCCCACTGGGCCGGGAGCCGCACGGTGGACGAACTGCTGGTGGAAGTCGGCCTCGGCCGCAAGATCGCCACCATCGTCGCCAAGAAGCTGGCGCAGCAGCTGGCCGAGCAGGGCCAGCGTCCGGATGCGGTGCTGCTGTCGATGGGGCGCTTTGCGGCTGACGACGCGCCGGCTCACGGCGAAGTCACGCTCGATGGCAGCGAAGGCGCGTCGGTGCGCTTGGCGCCCTGCTGCCGCCCGATCCCCGGCGACGACGTGCGCGGCTACCTCGGCCGCGGCGAAGGCCTGATCGTCCACACCAGCGAATGCGGCACCGGCCGCCGCCTGTTCCAGCGCGATCCGGAGCACTGGATCGCCGTCTCCTGGGGCGACGAACTGAGTCGCACGTATGAGGCCGCAGTGACCGTGCTGATGCGCAGCGCCAAGGGGATGCTCGCACAGGTGGCCACAGCCGTGAGCATGGCCGAGGCCGACATCACGCACATCGCGATGAGCGAAGAATCGCAGGAGCGCGAATCGGCGGAGGTCAATCTGCTGGTGGCCGTGCGCGACCGGCTGCATCTGGCCGATGTGCTGCGCACGTTGAAGCGCTCGCCGGCCGTCATCAAGGCCTGGCGGGTGAAGCCGGCGGCTTGAAACCCGTCAAGCGACCCAGGCGCCCGATTCCAGCCACTCGACGCGGCCATCGACCAGCCGCAGCACGATGCTGATGCCGCTGCCCTCGCCCACGCTCAGCGAGTACCTTCCGTCTCGGAAGGAGACCGAGACCGCTTCCTTCTTCGTGCCCTTGACCATCCCCTTGAGCAGCCGCTCGTCATCGCGCCCCCGCGAAGTCCGCTGGTCGACCAGCCGACCGGTGCGCAGCGCCTGCAGCAACCGCTCGGCTGTCTCAAGCGTCACGCCGTCCCGCAGCGCCACGTTGGCGGGTCCGCCCTCCAGCATCACCCGCCAGAGCACATGCCGCTCCAGATCTTCGGCCGTGCTCATCCAGCCACCAGCGGTCACGGGCACAGCGTCCCTCCTGAGCAGCGGGCAGTGATCCTCCGCGCTCTGGACAGCTCGCTGCAACACCAGGGACGTCCAACTGCTCCGTGCGCCTTGCACCACCGTCTCGGATTCGATCCGGATGCCCTTGCAGGAATTCGGCAACGCTACGAACACCGCACACATTCGCACGGGATGAGGCGCTCCGAGCTGCCGAGACAAGGACAGGATGTCTCGCCGGTCTTGTGCCGTCAGATCCTCAGGATTCATGCAGAAATCGGCGCGCGCGCCCGCCATCCAGAAAAGAAGGCTGATGCCGAGCATCGCAGTCCGATGCGATGTCCTCATGCCTTCGGCTCCGGGTACCGCACTTCGACCACCTCGATCCGCTCCACGCCCTTCGGCGTGACCAGCTGCAATTCATCGCCCTCGCGCGCCTTCAGCAAGGTCCGCGCGATCGGCGAGATCCAGGACACCTCGCCGTTCAGGCTGTCGCTCTCGTCGATGCCCTTGATCGTGATCGTGCGCTCATCCCCCGACTCATTGGCGTACGTGACCGTCGCGCCGAAGAAGATCTGGTCGGATCCGTGGTGCAGGCTCGGGTCGGCCACTTCGGCGATGTCCAGCCGCTTGGTCAGGAAACGCAGGCGGCGGTCGATCTCGCGCAGGCGCTTCTTGCCGTAGAGGTAGTCGCCGTTCTCGCTCCGGTCGCCGTTCTTGGCGGCCCACGACACGATCTCCACGATCTTCGGCCGCTCCACGTCCAGCAGCTCCATGAACTCGGCGCGCAGCCGCGCATAGCCCTCGGGCGTCATGTAGTTCTTGGTGCCCTGCGGGAGCGCGGGCAGGGAAACGTCGTCTTCGTCGTCGCCGCTGTCGCTTTCCTTGGTGAATGCCTTGCTCATGGTGCGGATTTTCACCCCGCTTGACTCTGAACCCGCTCCAGGCTTTCCAATTCAGTCATTCACCTACAAGGAAGCTGTTCCATGTCCGCCCATTGCGCCCACCACCACGACGACACCCCGGCCAACGACCCGCGCTACCGCCGCGTCCTGTGGCTGGCGCTGGTGCTCAACGCCATCATGTTCTTTGTCGAGTTCGCGGCTTCCTGGTCCTCGGGCTCGGTCTCGCTGCTGGCTGACTCGATCGACTTTTTCGGCGACGCCGGCAACTACGCGATCAGCCTGGCCGTGCTCGGCATGGCCATCGGCGCGCGCGCCCGTGCGGCGCTGTTCAAGGCCGCCTGCATGGGCTTCTTCGGCGCCGTGGTGCTCGGCCGCGCGATCTGGTCCTTCGGCCACGGCGTGCCGCCGGAAGCCGCCACCATGGGCGCCGTGGGCCTCGCAGCGCTGGCCGTGAACCTGCTCGTGGCCGTGCTGCTCTACCGCTTCCGCTCGGGTGACGCCAACATGCGCTCGGTGTGGCTCTGCACGCGCAATGACGCGCTCGGCAACGTCGCCGTGATGGGCGCGACGTGAACCTGCTCGTGGCCGTGCTGCTCTACCGCTTCCGCTCGGGTGACGCCAACATGCGCTCGGTGTGGCTCTGCACGCGCAATGACGCGCTCGGCAACGTCGCCGTGATGGGCGCGGCACTCGGCGTGTTCGGGACCGGCAGCGCCTGGCCCGACCTGCTCGTGGCGGGCTTCATGGCCGCGCTGGCCCTCTCGGGCGCCTGGAGCGTGATGCGCCAGGCCCGCGGCGAGCTGGTCGACCCACACGCCGTGGCACAACCACGCCTGAACCGCCACTGAGCCGGCCCCCCCGTGCGTCCACCGCACTGAAACGTGGCAATTCCGATGCAGGCCGCGCCAAAGTGGGGCGCGGAAAGGCGCCCGACGGCCATTCCGAGCCCGGCAATGTGATGATGGCGTTGCTGCAGATCGGAGGAGGCATGAGACCACGATTCGGCATCCGCGAGGTGCTGGGCTGCGCCGCGCTTGCCTTGGCGCCGTTGCTGGCCCAGGCGCAAGGCGTGACGGTGCTGCGCACCGTGGCGCAGGACCAGTCGGCGCCGAAGTTCATCACCACGGCATCGGGCTCGGTGGGCTTTTGCGTGGACGCGTTGCGTGCGATCGAACGGCAGGAGCCGCGACTGCGCTTCGTGGGCGAAGACCGCTCCGAGCCGACCGGCCGCCTGGAGAACCGGCTGGCCGAAGGCTCCCTGGACGTGGTGTGCGGCCTCGCGCGCAACGCCACGCGGGAAGAACGCGCGCGCTTCCTGGAGCCGGCGCTCTTTCAGGCCAAGTACCAGGTCGCCGTGCGCGCGGACGATCCTGTAGACGTAACCAACCTCGACGACATCCGCAAGCTCGGGCCGAACGGCGTGATTCTGGGCGTCAAGGGCCTGTCCGTGATGAACAACCTGGCCCTGGAGGGCGGCCTGATCGTCGACAGCAACAGCCTCAGCACGGAGTCGAACCTGCAAAAGCTGCTGCTCGGCCGCGGCCGGTTCTTCCTCTACCGCAGCCCCGGCATGAACGCGGTGATCCGGGAGGCCGGGCTGCAAGGCAAGGTGCGCGTGCTGCCCGCCATCATCTACACGACGCGGCTGTACATGCTGGCCTCCAAGAGCCTGCGGCGCGAAGTGATCGAGCAGCTGGAGCACGCCATCGCCGAGCTGGACAAGCGCGGCGAGTTCGCGCGCATCTACGCGCGCTGGCGCGAGCTGGACCACTGAGCCCGGCACAAAGAAAAACGGGCCAGACGCTTTGACGTCTGACCCGTTTTCTAGAACCGAAATTCTGGTGCGGCTGGCAGGATTCGAACCCACGACCCCTTGGTTCGTAGCCAAGTACTCTATCCAACTGAGCTACAGCCGCGAAGCCTTGCACTATAGCATGGTTTGCACGAGGTGCATAGAAAATCCTCGTTAGCGGTCTGGCAGGTCAAGGCACCGCCTTGATGCCCCTCAGGCGTTGGCAAGTCGCCCGACCTGGCGACCCTTTCAGGCTCCCGCCGCGCGCCCCGCCCTGCTACCGTGAATTCGCCCGACAACATTCACGGAGACAGCACCATGGGGCGAAGCCCAAGTCAGTACACGGCGCGCAAGAGCGTGGCCGACATCGTCGAGAGCGGAGAAGCCGGCGCGCACACGCTGAGCAAATCGCTCGGCGCCTTCAGCATCACGGCCATCGGCATCGGCGCCATCATCGGCGCGGGCATCTTCGTGCTCACGGGTACAGCGGCCGCGCGCTATGCCGGGCCGGGCGTGATGTTGTCCTTCATGCTCGCGGGCCTCGCCTGCGCCTTCGTGGGGCTCTGCTACGCCGAGCTCGCCGCGCTGATTCCCGTCAGCGGCAGCTCTTACACCTACACCTATGCCACGCTCGGAGAACTGGCCGCGTGGATCATCGGCTGGGACCTCGTGCTGGAGTACGCGATGGGCGCCGCAACGGTGGCCGTCGGCTGGTCGGGCTATCTGGTGAGCCTGCTCGCGCAGTTCGGCATCGCGATTCCGTCGATGCTCACCAACTCACCGGGAACGATCAAGCTGGCCGACGGCACCCTGATCGAGACGGTGTTCAACCTGCCCGCCGCGCTGATCGTGCTGGCACTGACGGCCCTGCTCGTGCGCGGCACCGAAGAATCGGCCAAGCTGAACAACCTGATGGTCGGCATCAAGCTTGTCGTGGTGCTGGCCTTCATCGGCTTCGGCTGGGGCCTGGTGAACCAGTCGAACTGGATCCCGATCGTGCCCGAGAACACCGGCGAGTTCGGCCACTACGGCTGGAGCGGCGTGCTGCGCGGCGCCTCGGTCGTGTTCTTCGCCTTCATCGGCTTCGACGCCGTCTCCACTGCCGCGCAGGAGGCGCGCAACCCGCAGCGCGACATGCCGCTGGGCATCCTCGCCTCGCTGCTGATCTGCACGCTGCTCTACGTCGCCGTGTCCGCGGTGCTGACGGGCCTGGTGCCCTATACGCAGCTCAACGTGCCCGACCCGATCGCGCTTGGCGTGGACGTGATCGGCAAGCCGTGGCTGTCGATGCTGATCAAGTTCGGCGCCCTCGCCGGGCTCACCACCGTGATCCTCGTGCTGCTGTTCGGGCAGAGCCGCATCTTCTTCACGATCTCGAACGACGGCCTGCTGCCGCCGCTCTTCGCGCGCGTGCACCGCAAGCACGGCACGCCCTACATCAGCCAGATCTGGATCGGGCTGGTCGTCGCGCTGGTCGCCGGCTTCGTGCCGATCCATGTGCTCGGCGAGATGGTCAGCATCGGCACGCTGTTCGCGTTCATCCTGGTGTGCGCGGCGGTGCTGTACCTGCGCCGCAGCGAGGCCGACACGCCGCGCCCTTTCCGCGTGCCCGGCGTGCCGATCATCCCGATCCTGGGCATCGCCTTCTGCCTGCTGTTGATGAGCGGCCTGCCGTGGGAGACCTGGCTGCGGCTGATCGTCTGGCTGGCGATCGGGCTGGCCATCTACTTCGGATACGGGCGGCACCATTCGACGCTGCGGGTGAAGAGAGGGCCGCGGCGAAGGGCCTAGATGCCAGGCCGTCTCCGGCCCGGCGCCGGCCTAGCGAGCTGCGTCTTGCCGCCGCTCGGCCGCGCCCTGCAGCTTGCCCAGCGAGCCGCTCCAGCCCTTCTCGTGGCCGCGGGCGGTGGCTTCGTCGGGCAGCAAGGCGTGCGTGAACACGAGCTCGCAGCCGTCGTCGACGGCGTGCAGCGTCATCTCGATGCGCGAGGCGGGCTCGCCTTCGTTCTCGACCCAGTTCCAGCTGAGCACGAGTCGCGAGGGCCGGGTGAGTTCCAGCACTTCGCCGTGCACTTCGTGCTCGCTGCCGCTGCGGGTGCGAAACCGCAGCCGGAAGCGGCCGCCAGCACGCGCCTCGAATTCGGACAACAGCACGGGGCCGCCGTCCGGTCCCCACCATTGGGCGATGCCCTCGGCTGTCGAGAGCAGCTCGAAGACCGTGTCGGGAGATGCCGCGATGCGTCGGACCAGCGTCATGCTGCTCATGGGCGTGCCTTTCGTTGCAGGGATTCCGTGGAACTGTAAAACCGCCGCCGCAAGCGGCGGCCTAGGCCTCGTCCGGCGTCGAGTCCGGGCTGTAGCCGCCCAGGGTCGGGTGGTACATCTCGTCGCCCGTGTGCTGGGTGAACTCCACGTTCAGCCGGTCCTTGCGCACGCCGAGGATCTCGATGCAGTGCGCGCAGAGCGCCTTGGCCACCTCCATGCGCAGCTCGGCCGGCCGGCCCTTGCGGATGTCCAGCATCATCAGCGCCACCGGCACCGGCTCTCCGCCAGCTTGCGGAATGCGCCAGACGCCTCCCTCCCCCAGCTCGCGGATCGCCACGCTGATGCGGCGGATGTCCACCGACATCATCTGCGCGTAGGTTTCGCTCATGCGCTGCGCGAGCAGGCGCTTGGTGTGCACCGGGTAGGTCTCGGTGACGTCGAGTTGCAGGTAGGGCATGACGGTCCTCGTCCTTCGGAGCTGGCAAGACACTCACCATAAGCGCGGCGCGGCCGCACGTCCATGCCCAATCGACGGGGAATGCCGATCGCGCAGCTTCAGAGCCAGCCCGTGAAGGTCTTCAGCAGCTGACCCAGCTCGCCGTCCTTCTGCATTCGGTCCAGGCCCGCGTTGAATGCGGTGAAATTGGCGCGCGCCTCCGGTGAGTGACGCGACAGCACCGCATACAGCGGGATCTCCGTGACGGCCGGCTCCAGCCAGGTCAGCTCCGTCAAGCCCGCTGGCAGCTGCGTCTGCAGCAGATAGTGGGCGACACCCTTGTCGATCAGCGCCAGGTCGATGCGGCCGACGAGCAGCTTGCGCAGGTTGTGCAGGTCGTCGATCGCCGGGTCCAGGCGCAGCTGGGCCTCCTCGACGGCGGGCGGGTTGGCATAGCCGTTCACCACGCCGATGGTCAGACCGCGCAAACGGCGCAGGTCGCTGACGTTGAGGGGCGAGCCGGCGCGGGCCATGAAGCCGATCCGGTTGGTGATACCCAGCGGCTTGGGGAACAAGAGCGTGCGCTCGCGCTCGGGGTTGCGCCAGACGGCGATCAGCCCGTCGAACACGCCCTGCTGCGCCTCGCTCAGTGCGCGCGCCCAGGGGCGCACGGTGGCGGTCATTTCCAGACCTTGCCGGGCCAGCACGGCGCGCGTGATCAAGGTGGCGAGGCCGCCTCGGGGCAGGTCCGAGCCGGTGTACGGCGGAAACTCGGTCATCACCATGCGCAGCGGCGCGCCTCTCTGGAGGCGAGCGGCGGCAGGCGCCTCGGCCTGGCTCTGCATCGCAGGCGCGACCGAACCACCGAGAGCAAGCAACGCGGTGCGGCGACGGATCATGAAGGGTGCAAGTCAGGGGACTCCGGTACTTGCACCAAACGGTACTACATCAGATCCGGGTCGGCTGGAACTCGACCTCCAATCCGGTGAGCGAAGCGATCGCTCGCGCGCAGATCTCGCCGCCTTCGGCCTGGCGCTGCAGCATCGCCTCGAGCTCCGCGGCCGGCACGCCGGCGCTGAACAGGAAGCCCTGCAGCAGATTGCAGCCGAGGTCGCTGAGCACCTGCTGCTGGGCGTCCGTCTCGACCCCTTCGGCCACCACGTCCAGCCGCAGCGTGCGGGCCATCTGCATGATGGCTTGCGCGATGGCGCGGTCGTCGGCGCCCTCGGCGATGCCGCGGACGAAGCTGCGATCGATCTTGAGCGTGTCGACCGGGAAGTTGCGCAGCTGCGACAGCGACGAATAGCCGGTCCCGAAATCATCCACCGCCAGCCGCACGCCGAGCGCCTTGAGGGCGCCCAGCATCGCCTGGGTGCGGGCCGCGTCCTGCATCAGCAGGCTTTCGGTGATCTCGAACTCCAGCAACTGCGCGGGCGCGCCGGTTTCGGCCAGTACGCGCCGGATGTCTGAGAGCAGCGCCGGGTCGCGGAACTGCGCCGGCGAGAGGTTGATCGCCATGCCGATCTCCGGCAGACCGCGGCGGCGCCACGCCACCAGCTGCTCGCAGGCCTGACGCATCACCCAGCGCCCCAGCGGCACGATCAGGCCCGTCGCCTCGGCGATCGGGACGAACTTCACCGGCGAGATGCTGCCCAGCTGCGGATGCTTCCAGCGCACCAGCGCCTCCACACCGTCGATCAGGCCGGTCAGCGCCGAGATCTTGGGCTGGTAGTGAACGGACAGTCCCTCGGTCTCCACCGCATGGCGCAGCGCCGCCTCGAAAGCCAGCCGCTCGACGGAATGCTGATCGAACTCGTCCGAGTAGATCGCGAACACGCCGCCGCCGTCCTCCTTGGCCTTGTGCATGGCGATGTCGGCATGGCGCATCAGCGCCTCTTCGTCGCCGCCGTCCTCAGGGAACAGCGCGACGCCCACGCTGGCGCTCAGGCGCAGCTCGTTGCCGCGGATGCGGCACGGCGCACCCAGCACATCGATGAAGCGGCGCGCGACGATGGCCAGCGCCTGCGGGTCGACCGCATCGACGAGCATCGCGAATTCGTCGCCGCCCAAGCGCACCACCACACGGTGCGTGCCGGCGGCCGCCTGCAGGCGCTGACCGAGCAGGCGCAGCAGCTCGTCGCCGACCGTGTGGCCGAGCGAATCGTTGACATTGCGGAAGCGGTCCAGCCCGAGCATCAGCAGCGCGAAGCCCTGCTTCGAGTCGCTGGCCCAGGCGATCTGCTGGTGCAGCAGCCTGGAGAGCGACGCGCGGTTGGCCAGGCCCGTGACCGCGTCCGTGAACGCGAGCCGCTCGACCTCTGCCGTGGCGGCGCGGGCGGCGGCGCTTTCCTGGCGCAGGTCGACGGTGGTCTGCTGCAGCACCTGCGCCATCGTGTTGAAGGCGCGGCCCAGCGCGGCCACTTCGGCGGTGCCGGTCGGCGCCAGGCGAGTGCCGAGCTTGCCTTGTGCGAATGCGTCCACGCCGTGATGCAGGTCATGGATCGAGCCGGCGAGCCGGCGCGCGAGCCGCGTGCCGACGACGGCCACGGCCAGCAGCACGGCCAGCCCCGCGAAGCCGATCGCGTACAGGCGCGGTGCGCTGTCCGCGATCAGCTGCTGCGCGAGCCGGCCGGATTCGAGCGCGAGCACGCCGATGATGGGCGCATCCGGGGCGGCCGAAGCGCGGGTCGGCACGGCGATGAAGCGAGCGCCCTCGGGATGCTGCGCGCTGGTCTCGAAGAAGCTGCGCGGTACGCCGTCGCGCAGCACCTGGTCGATCTCGGTGCTCTTGTCGTCCACGTAGACCGTGCCCACCTCGGCCGGCACGATGCTGGCGAGCGTGCGTCGCTCGCGGTCGAGGATGAAGATGTCGCGCTGGTCGACGCCGTGGGTGCCGGGCAGGAAGTGCAACGTGTGGCTTGTGGCGGCCGACATCGTCTGCGCCAGCGAGAGCGCGAGGTTGCGCGTCTCGATCTGCGCCGCGTCGCCCAAGGCCTTCCACTGCAGCATCAGCGCCGCGCCGGTGATCAGGGCCACGGCGGCGCACGCCACAGTCACCAGGCCCAGCAGCTTGCGCTGGATGCCGCCGGAGGGCCCGGTCAGGCGCACCCAGGCGGGGAGGACCGCAGACTGCGCGGGGGCGAGCGGGATCACGGCGGTGTCGGGCATGGTGCAGCTCCACGGGTTGGAAAAGGATCTGCACAAATTGTTGCGATCGGTGTCCTGCGTCGCCAGCAGGCAATCGCGCCACGCCGTGTAGGGAACCTGCCGTCAGCACACCGCGGCGAATTGCCGTCAGCGCGGCGGCCGCTCAGGCGTCTGCGTCCGAGCCGGCCGGCAGTCCCCAATGCAGCAGGTACCAGCGCCACTTGTCGACGGCGTGGAAGGGCACGGTGGCGACGGCGCCGCCGCGCACGGGGCTGCCTTCCTTCATCTGCAAGGTGATCGCGCGCGCGGCGTCGGCGCTCGGTCCGCAGACCCATTCGCGCCCGCTCTGGATCGTGCAGCCCGTGAGCTTGCTCGACGGACTCGACGAACCCGCAGTCCAGAAGACCACCTCGCCGTGCGTGACCAGTGCGCGGAACCTGAACCGGTCCGCCGCGGCGAGCTTGCCGCTGCAATGCTCGCCCGCCCAGGCACCGGATTCGCAGGCCACCGTGTAGACGGTGCGTTCGCCCTGCAGCGTCACCCGATCCGTGGACCAGATGAAGAAGGTCAGGAGGGCAAACACGGCCGCGATGGAGAGCCAGATGCGCATGGTGGGATCCTGCTTGTCGGAGATCGACAGCGTAGCGCCAAACCGTCTCGTGCACCGGCGGGCCAGCCAGTCGGGCCGCGCGCCGCTTCTCGAAAAGTGCTGGCGATTCTGCATTTTGTGCAGAGCCTTGCAGGCGCTGTTCCCCTAACCTTGTCTTCAAGCTGAGCCAGTCCAGGCATCGGCCGAGAACCAGAAAAACATGCGCCCAGCGCGATTGACGGAGACAAGCCAAGTGACAACACCCCATCCCACCTCCTGCCGCTGTTAGCGCGCAGCCGGCCGAGCGCCCCGCGCCGCCGCCCTACCCCCTTCACCTCCTGATCACCCCGACCCTCGGTCGGCACACGGTGAGGGCCGTTCACGGCCATCACCGGGCAACGATCCATCCACAAAACCAAGAGAGACATCCATGAAGAACCGCACCCTGACCCTGGCCGCGCTGACAGCCATCGCCGCCCTCGGCGACGGCTCTGCTCGAGCCGACGACGCGCCTGCCGAAGCGCACGCCGCACCAGCCGCCAACTGGAACGACACCTCCGTCGGCGGCCGCTACTCGAGCGACTTCTACTTCCCCGGCAGCGCCAGCAAAGTGGCCCAGAAGATCGTCTTCGTGAACAGCAGCGGCGGCTTCAAGTACGGCAGCTACATGTTCAATGTCGACTTCCTGAAGTCGGACATGAACAACCCCGAGGCCAACGGGAGCAGCGGCGCGCAGGAGGTCTACAGCGTCGGCCATGTGGAGTGGAGCTTCGGCAAGATGCTCGGCCATCCGGTCAGCTTCGGCCCGGTGCGCGATGTCGGCTTCACCACCGGCTACGAGCTCAGCAGCAAGAACGACGCCTTCGGCTCGCGCGCCCGCATGCTGACGCTCGGCCCGACGGTCGAGTTCGCCGTGCCGCGCGGCTTCTGGAACTTCACGCTGGGCGCCCGCACCGAGACCAACCACAACGGCATCTCGCACGCCGACATCCACTACGACACCGCCTGGCACGCCGAGAGCGCCTGGATGATCCCCTTCAACGCCGGCGCCGTGCCGCTGACCTTCAAGGGCTTCGCCGCCATCACTGGCCCGAAGGGCAAGGACGGCTTCCATGTGGACACCAAGACCGAAGTGCTGACCCGCATGTCGCTGCTGGTGGACGTGGGCGCGCTGGCCGGCAGCCCCCGCACCTTCTACATCGGCCCCGGCTACGAGTACTGGCACAACATGTTCGGCACGCCCTCGATCGAGGCTGCGGGCACCAAGCGTTCCGCTGCCGTTCTGGTGGGCGAGATTCACTTCTAACGGCCGAATTCGACGGCAAGCAACGGGCCTCCTCGCGAGGCCCTTTTCATTGGCACTTTTTGGGAACTGCGAACGCCGCGGCGCTCAACAGAAAGTGCAAGTGAATCTGCTTTTTGTGGATGGGCTTCCGAAGGGCCAGAACCTAATCTTCATCTCATACCAAGCCGTATCTAGAACGAACCAGGAGACGAAGTTGTCCGAGAAGAAAGTCCAACTCAAGATCGCCATCGCGGAGCATCCGCACACCTCGGCGATCCGCAGCGGTGCCATTCCCATCGAGGGCGTGGACGCCGAAATCATCACCGTCAAGCCGCAGATCGGCGCCTTCCGCCGCATGGTGCGCGACGTCGAATTCGACGTCTGCGAGATCGCGCCGACGACCTACATCATCGCCCGCGCCTACGGCGCCCCGTTCGTCGCGCTGCCGATCTTTGTGGTGCGCCGCTTCCACCACGGCGGCCTGCTGGTGCGCCCGGATGCCGGCATCAAGACGGCCAAGGATCTCGAAGGCAAGAAGGTCGGCGTGCGCGCCTATTCGGTGACGACCGGCGTGTGGACGCGCCAGGTGCTGATCGACGAATTCGGCCTGGACAACGACAAGGTGACCTGGGTGGTGGACGACGAAGAGCACGTCACCCAACTCAAGCTGCCGCCCAACGTGATCCACGCCACCCGCCCGCTGGCCGAGATGATGGCCGACGGCGAGCTGGTGGCCGGCTTCGACGGCGCCGCCGGCATCGGCCGCACCGGCAACCCGACCGGCGGCTGGCAGGAAGTGGAAGCCAACTACCCCGACCTGCTGCCCAACGCCGCCGAGCTGGAGACCGAGTACTACGCGCGCACCGGCATCTACCCGATGCACGGCACGATCGTGGTGAAGGACTCGGTACTGGCCGAACATCCGTGGGTCGCCAAGTCGCTGTACGACGCGTTCGACAAGGCGAAGAAGGACTACCTCGCCAAGCTGGACTCCGGTGAAGCCACGAGCGCCACGGACAAGAAGTACCTGGAGCTGCGCAAGATCGTCGGCCACGACCCGCTGCCGTACGGCATCGAGGAAAACCGCAAGACCATCGAAGCGCTGGAGCAGACCGCCTTCAAGCAGGGCCTGACGCCGCGCCGCATGTCGATGAGCGAGCTCTTCGTGGACCCTAACGCCTGATTCGCCGGAACCCCAGATCATGATCATCGACTGCCACGGTCACTTCACGACCGTTCCCGCCTCCTTCCGCGACTGGCGCGCCGCACAAGTCGCCGCTGCCAACGACCCCGCCAATGCGCCCGACATCAAGGGCGCCTGGGTGACCGACGACGAAATCCGCGAAGGCGTCGGCAACGGCCAGCTGCGCCTGCAACAGGAACGCGGCGGAGACCTGACGCTGTTCTCGCCGATCGCCGGCCTGATGAGCCACCACCTCGGCAACGAGCGCACGAGCCTCGAGTGGGCCGAGATCTCCAACGACCTGGTCCGCCGCGTCTGCGACATGTACCCGGACAACTTCGTCCCGGTCGGCATGCTGCCGCAATCGCCGCTGGCGCCGCCGAAGAACTCGGTGCCGGAGTTGAAGCGCATCGTGAACGAGATGGGCTTCGTCGGCGTCAACCTGAACCCCGACCCGAGCGGCGGCCACTGGACCGGCCTGCCGATGACGGACAAGAGCTGGTACCCGATCTACGAGGCACTCTGCGAGCTGGACGTGCCCGCGATGATCCACGTCGCCGCCTCCTGCAACGCCTGCCACCACGGCACCGGCGCGCACTACCTGAATGCCGACACCTCCGTCTTCATGCAGCTGCTGCAAGGCGACGTGTTCAAGGACTTCCCGCAGCTGCGCCTGGTGATCCCGCACGGCGGCGGCGCGGTGCCCTATCACTGGGGCCGGTATCGCGGCATGTCGCTGGAGATGATGAAGCGGCCGCTCGAAGGCCTGCTCGACAACATCTTCTTCGACACCTGCGTCTACCACCACCCCGGCGTGGAGCTGCTGACCCAGGTGATCCCGGTGAAGAACGTGCTGTTCGGCTCCGAGATGATCGGCGCGGTGCGCGGCAAGGACCCGGTGACGAACCACTACTTCGACGACACCAAGCGGTATGTGGATCAGTGCGAAGCGCTCTCCGCAGAAGACAAGCACGCGATCTTCGAGGGCAATGCGCGGCGCGTGTACCCGCGGCTGGACCAGCGCCTGAAGTCGAAAGGCCTTTGAGCGATGAACATCGTTGACATCCACCCGCACATCATCTCGGACGATGAAAAGCGCTATCCGCCGGCACCGCTGTTCGGCAAGCGATCGGACTGGTCGCGGGAACGCCCGAGCACCGTCGAATCGCTGATCGCCGCGATGGACGCGGCCGGCGTGGCCAAGGCCGCGGTCGTGCATTCGTCCACCACCTACGGCTTCGACAACGCGTATGTGGTCGATGGCTGCAACCAGTACAAGGATCGCCTCGTGGCCGTAGGCTCCGTGGACATGCTGGCCGACGACGTGCAGCAGACGATCAAGCGCTGGGCCGATGCCGGCCTGGCCGGTCTGCGCATCTTCACCGGCGGCTCGACCAAGGACTTTGATCCGAGCGAGCTGGACAACCCGAAGAGCTTCAAGGCCTGGGAGATGTGCGCAGAACTGGGCCTGCCGATGTGCATCCAGACCGGCCCCATCGGCCTGCCGCAGGTGCGCATGCTGGCGGAGAAGTTCCCCCGCGTGAACATCATCCTCGACCACCTCGGCCGCCCCGACGTGCTCGACGGCCCACCCTACGCCAACGCGCAAAGTCTTTTCGACATCGCCGACCTGCCTAACGTCTACATGAAGCTGACGCCGCGCATCTTCGGCGACGTGAAAAAGGAGAAGGCCAGCGCCGAGACCTTCTTCCCCCGCGTGGTCGAGGCCTTCGGCGCCCAGCGCCTGGCCTGGGGCTCGAACTTCCCGACCTCGCCGGGTCTGCTGTCTGAAATTCTCGCCACCGCGCAGGCGGGCCTTGCAAGCCTGAGCGAGGAAGATCGCGAGTGGATCTTCGGCAAGACGGCGCTGAAGCTGTACCCAGGCCTGGCCTAACGACCGGCGCCGCAGAACAAAAGAGAACGAGATGGAGACAAACACACCGATGAAGAGACGGGCGCCCCCCAGCGTCTGGGCCATCCTGGCCCTGCTGACCCTGGGCCTGCTGATCTCCTTCATCGACCGCACGAGCCTGTCCTCGGCGCTGGCCGACAAGGCCTTCATCCAGGAATTCGCGCTCACCAGCGTGGACCGCGGCTGGCTCAACGCCGCGTTCTTCTGGTCCTACGGCGTGATGCAGCTGCCCATGGGCTGGCTGGTGGATCGCTACGGCGTGAAGTGGCCGTACACGATCTGCTTCGCCCTCTGGTGCGCGGCGACGGCGCTGACGGGCCTGGTCACGGCGATGGGCGCCATGATCATCATGCGGCTGATCGTCGGCGCGACGGAAGCCATCGTGATCCCGGCCAGCTATCGCTGGATCGGCAACAACATGGGCGAGCAGCACAAGGGGCTCGCCGCCGGCATCCTGTCGATGGGCGGCAAGTTCGGCCCGGCGATCGGCGCGCCGATCGCAGCGTGGCTGATCGTCAGCTACTCGTGGAAGCTGATGTTCCTGGCGACCGGCGTGCTGGGCATGCTCTGGCTCGCGCCGTGGCTGCTGATGGTGAAGAACGACCTGCCCAGCAAGGAGCAGCTCGTGGTCAGCAAGGCGCATGCGGCCACGGTCAGCTTCGCCAGCATCATGAAGAGCCCGGTGATCTGGGGCGCCATGATCAACAACTTCTGCTATGGCTACTTCACGTTCTATTGCATGACGTGGATGCCGGCGTATCTGGTCGAGCAGCGCGGCCTCTCGCTCGGCGACTCGGGCCTGTACACCTTCTTCAGCTTTGCCGGCATCGCCATCGTAGCGACGGCTGCGGGCTGGGCGGCCGACCGGATCATCGCCCGCGGGCATAACGCCGTGTTCGTGCGCAAGGCCTTCGTCATTGCTGGCTTCGTCGGCGGCAGCACGGTGCTGCTGGGCGCGTTCGCGAGCACGCTGGAGCAGGCGCTGTTCTGGAACGTGCTCTCGCTCACTCTCCTGGGCCTGGCCACCGCCAACAACCTGGCGCTGTGCAAGCTCACGCTGATCCCCAAGCAGGCGATCGGCCTCGCCACCGGCGTACAGCAGCTGGCCACGAGCCTGGCGGGCGGCGTGTCGGCGAGCCTGTCGGGCTGGCTGCTGCATGTCAGCGGCAGCTACGAGCTGCCCATGCAGGTGATCTTCATCTTCCTGCTGATCGGCGCCACCAACACCGCGATCCTGCTGCGGCCGAAATGGTCACCCAAGGTCACTGCATAACTCCAAAACACCATGGCAAAAATCGTATTCGGCATGGCCGTGCCCCATAGCGGGATGCTCGGTCAGGCTCCCGAAGACTGGCTGCAAAACGCCGAGCGGGACTACAAGAACCCCGAGCTCTGGTTCCGCAACCGCACCTGGACGTATCCGGAGCTGGAAGCGCACCGCGGCAAGGTCTTCGAGCCCTTCCTGACGCTGGAAGAACGCACCGCACGCGCCGGCCGCTGCCGCGCGGCCCTCGACGAAATGGCCGCTGCCTACCAGCGCGCCAACGTGGACGTGGCGATCATCCTGGGCAAGGACCAAAAGGAGATCTTTCCGCAGCACTCGCCGTCCATCGCGATCTACAGCGGCGCGGAAGTGCATAACGGACCGCCTCAGCGTAGCGTCTATGCGCCGGACCACCACGTCGTGCACCAGGCGCATCCCAAGCTGGCGACCTACCTGCTGGAGACCTTCCAGGACAAGGGCTTCGACCTGACCGACCTGTTCGAGTGGCCCGAGAACGTGTGGATGGAACGGCAGATGAAGCAGAAGGCCGACTACCCGGTCGTGCCCCACGCCTACAGCTTCGTCTACCACCAGATCATGGGCGACAACCCGCCGCCGCACGTGCCGGTGCTGATGAACCTGTTCTACCCGCCGACGCAGCCGTCGATGGCGCGTTGCATCGAGTTCGGCGATGTGCTGCGCGATGCGATCGAAGCCTGGCCCGAGGACGTGCGCGTGGCCATCATCGCCTCGGGCGGCCTCTCGCACTTCGTCAACGATGAGGAGTTCGACCACGACATCCTCAAGAAGCTGGCCGCCTACGACTACGAAGGGCTCTCGGCCATCCCGGACGGCTGGTTCCAGTCCGGCACCTCGGAAATCAAGATCTATTCGACCGTGATGAAGGCGCTGCAGCACACCGGTGCGCAGATGACCCTCGTTGACTACGTGCCTTGCTGGCGTACCGCTGCCGGTACCGGCGAAGGCATGGGATTCATGTACTGGAACGCAAACCCATGAGCAAGCGCCTCAACTCCGTGATCGCCGCCTTCGAGGCCGGCAAGACCGCCCACCTGACCTTCGCCAAGCTCGACAAGCAGAGCGCCATCGAGCTCAGTGATTCGCCGTACGACGGCCTGCTCTTCGAGATGGAGCACAACCCGTACGACGTCTCGGCGCTCGGCGATGCGCTGCAATACATGCTCAACCGCAGGCAGATCGCCGAGAGCGGTTCGGTGGCCCCGAAGGTGACTCCGCTGGCGCGCATCCCGGCCAACGGCGTGGAGATGAACCAGAGCTTCGCCAAGCAGGTGCTGGACCGCGGTTGCTACGGTGTGGTGTGGCCGCACGTGGCGACGGTCGAGCAGGCCTACAACGCCGTCGCTTCCTGCCGTTATGCGCGGCCCAAGGGCGCGCCGCTGTACGAACCCAAAGGCGTGCGCGGCGACGGTCCGGCCAATGCCTCGCGCTACTGGGGCCTTTCGATGGCGGAGTACTACGAGCGCGCCGACGTGTGGCCGCTGGCGCCGCAGGGCGAGATCCTGGTCGGCCTGATGTGCGAGAGCCCGGAGGCGATCGAGAACCTCGACGACATCCTGGCCAACGTGCCGGGCATCGGCTTCATCCTGATCGGTGAAGGCGATCTGAGCCAGGCGCTGGGCTTCCCGCGCCAGTATGAACACCCCGAGGTGCAGGACGCCATGCGCCGGATCGTCGCGACCTGCCACAAGCACAAGGTGATCGTCGGCAATCCGCACGCCACGGCCAAGAACCACCGCAAGCTGACGGAAGAGGGTTATCGCCTGATGCTCTCGGCGCCGCAGCGTACCTACGGTGTGGTGAACCTGGCGCGCGACGTGGCGGCCACCTCTGTCGCGCCGGCAACGCCGTACTGATATGAACGGCGCTGAAAGTCTCGTTCAGACACTCGTCGATCAGGGCGTCGATATCTGCTTCGCCAATCCTGGCACGTCGGAGATGCACTTCCTGGCAGCGCTGGGCAACAACCCGAAGATGCGCCCGGTGCTCTGCCTGTTCGAGGGTATCGCCACAGGTGCCGCCGACGGCTGGTGGCGCATGAAGGACAAGCCCGCGTCCACGTTGCTGCATCTCGGCCCGGGCCTGGCGAACGGGCTGGCGAACATCCACAACGCCAAGCGCGCGTCGTCGGGCATGGTCAACGTGGTGGGCGAGCACTCGGTCTCGCACCTGAAGTACGACCCGCCGCTGACCTCCGACATCGAAGGCCTGGCGCGCCCATTGAGCCACTGGGTGCGCCGCACCGATTCGAGCACCTCGATTGCTTGGGACACGTCGCAGGCCGTGGCCGCAGCGAGTCAGCATCCAGGACAGATCGCCACGCTGATCCTGCCGGGCGATTGCTCGTGGCAGGACGCGGGCAGCGCGCCGGCATTGCCGCCTAACGCCGAAGCCAAGCGCAAGGCGCCGAGCCTTGAGCGCATCGAGCACATCGCTCGCGTGCTGAAGTCCGGCGAACCGGCACTGATCATCCTTGCTAACAAGGCCACGCGCGGTGCGGCGCTGGAGCGCGCCGGCCAGGTCGCCGCGGCAACCGGCGCGCGCCTGGGCTCGCAGTTCTTCACCGCCCGCATCGAACGCGGCGCCGGCCGCGTGCCGATCGAGCGCATTCCGTATGCCGTGCCGCTGGCGCAGGAGTTCCTCAAAGGGATCAAGCACCTGATCACGGTCGAGACGCGCGAGCCCGTGGCCTTCTTCGCTTACCCGGACAAGCCGAGCCTGCTGAAGACCGAAGGCACGCTCGTGCACCCGCTGGTCGAAGCGGACGAAGACAGCGAACTCGCCTTCGAGATGCTGCTCGACGCACTCGGCGCGCGCGACATTCAAGCAATCCGCCAGGCCCGCATCGAAACGCCCGTGCCGAGCGGCGCGCTCAACCCGAAGAGCATCGCCCACGCGCTGGCCGCCGCGCTGCCCGAGAACGCCATCCTGGTGGACGAATCGCTCACGACCGGCCGCGAGTCGATGGGCCTGACGATGGGCGCCCTGCCCCACGACCTGATCAACAACATGGGCGGCTCCATCGGCTACGCCACACCTGTCGCCACCGGCGCCGCGCTGGCCTGCCCGGACCGCCGTGTGTTCTGCATGGTCGGCGACGGCTCGGCCATGTACACGATCCAGTCGCTGTGGACGCAGGCGCGCGAGAACCTCAACGTCACGACGATCATCTTCGCCAACAACAGCTACGCGATTCTCAAGGCCGAGTACGCCAACATGGGCGCGGGCACGCCGACCGAGCGTGCGCTGTCGATGATCGACATCGACAAGCCCCGCATCGACTGGCTCGCCATGGCGCGCAGCATGGGCGTGCCGGCGGTGGCGGTGGAAACGGCCGAGGGCTTCCACAAAGCGATGACGAATTCGACCCGCGAGCCGGGCCCTTGCCTGATCGAAGTCAGGCTCTGAACCTCAACGGAGACACAACAACATGGTGCCGACCCTGCGCACAAACCTGGCCGACTACGCGGTCACGAAAGCGATGAAGGACGGACGCGTGAAGTCCGACCTCGTGAACCTGGACTTCTGCGGCCCCACGCCGGCGCACAACGGCTTCAAGGCCATGGTGCGCGAGAACAAGTTCGATGCCGGCGAACTCGCCATCGTCACCTTCCTCCAGGCCAAGGCCTACGGCAAGCCTTATGTGATGCTGCCGGCGCCGATCTCGGGCCGTTTCCAGCACCACTGCGCGGGCTTCAATATCGAGTTCGGCGAGTTGAAGCCGAAGGACATCGAAGGCAAGAAGGTTGGCGTGCGAACGTACACCCAGACCACCGCGCTCTGGATCCGCGGCATCCTGCGCCACGAGTACGGGGGGGACCTGGACAAGGTCACCTGGATGACGCTCGGCGACGGCCATCTGGCGGAATACAAGGACCCGGAGAACTGCGTGCGCCTGCCCGCCGGCTCCTCGATCCCCGACATGATGATGAAGGGCGAACTCGCCGCAGCCCTGCTCGGCGAGGACATGCCCAAGGACGACCGCGTCCGCACCCTCGTGCCCGATGCGCAGAACGCCGCGAAGAGCTGGTTCGCCCGCGAAGGCGTGGTGCCGATCAACCACATGTTCGTCGTGCACCAGGACCTCTCGAAGAACCGGCCCGACATCGTGCGCGAGCTCTACCGCATGGTGGCCGAGAGCCGTGCTGCTGCGGAAGGCGTGCCGGCCATCTTCCCGCCGCTCGGCCTGGAGGCCAACCGCAAGGGCCTGCAACTGGCCATCGACTGGGCGCTGGACCAGAAGATCATCCCGCACCGCCTGAGCGTGGACGAACTGTTCGACGACGTAACCGGCAGCCTCGGCTGACCGCCGAGGCTGCCGCCGCAACTATCATTGCAGCCCATGTCCAAGGCCCTGCCTCCCGCCTCCGCGTCACTGGCTCCCGCGCCCGTGCCGAAGGTCCGGCTGTACGTGGAAAGCCCGGAGAAGACGGACTCCTGGTTCGTCAACGTCGGCCACGTCACTGAGGGCGGCCGGCGCCGCACGGCGCCGCACGCGCACCCGGCGTATGGGCAGGTGATCTTCGTGCGCATCGGCCGCGGCGTGATGAACCTCGAAGGCAGCAAGGTGCCGTTCGAGGGGCCTTGCGCGCTGCTGCTGCCGCACGAATGCGTGCACGGCCTGGAGTACGAGATCGACGTGGACCGCTGGGTCGTCACCATCGAGCAGACCTATCTGCAACAGGTGAACACGCGGCTGCGCGAGTTCGTGCAGCTCTGGGCCGAGCCGCGCGTGATCCCGCTGAACTACGGCGAGGAAGCTGCCGGCGACGTCTACGCGCTGGTGCGCAAGCTGGAGCAGGAAGTGCGCTCCAAGGCGCTGGGCCATGTGGTGGGCACCGAGGCGCTGCTGACCTCGCTGCTGCTGATGCTGGTGCGCGGCCTGCGGCTGGACGAAGTGGACAAGGAAGGCGCCACGCGCCAGGCCATCCGCCTGGCCGACCGCTTCCGCGAACTGGTGCACCAGCACTACCGCGAGAACCTGCGCTTGCAGGCGTATGCGGCCAAGATGGCTGTCTCGCCCGCGCAGCTGCGCGCCGCCTGCGTGGCCGCCACGGGCCTCAGCCCGACCAAGCTGATCCACGCGCGTCTGATCATCGAAGCCAAGCGCAACCTGATCTTCGGCGACATGTCGATCGAGCAGATCGCCTACGGCCTGGGCTTCATCGACACGGCCTACTTCACGCGCTTCTTCCGCAAGGAAGTCGGGCAGTCGCCAAGCCAGTTCCGCAGCGCGGCGCGCGAGCAGACGCAGCCGGCGATGTGAGGGCGCGGCGTACCGGGATTCCCCTCGGTGGGCCATGTAAAAAAGTGCCAGCGAATCGTTCTTTCGTGTAGGGCTTCGGGGCGGGGCTCTCGCCTATCCTTTTCATACCGTCGGCACTCTCGACCGATGGATCAAAGAACACTGGAGACATGGAGATGATGAGGCTGCCGATTCAGGCGCGATCGTCGATTCGTCGTTTGCTGCACGCCGCGGCGCTTGCCCTCGTGGCGGGCGAGATGCCGGCGCTGCCGGCTGCGGCGGCGGGGTGCGCATCGCCGGCAGCCACGGCCTATGTTTCGACGGACGCTGCGTTGCGTGCCGTTCGGCTGGACACGTGCGCCGGCCGGCTCTCGGTGATCGGCGATGTGGCGCAGGTGGCCAAGCCGCGCTGGACCGTCGCCCACCCGACGCTCCCCGTGCTCTACGCAGCGCTCGATGGCGGCCATGTTGCTGCCTTCAAGATCGACCGCAGCTCCGCCGCCTTGGCGCCGCTGAACGATGCAGACGCAAGCGGTTCCGGCACGACCTATCTCGCACTCGACACGGCATCGCAGACGCTGCTGACCGCCAACTTCGGCGCAGGTTCGGTGAGCAGCATCGCGGTGCAATCCGATGGCCGATTGGCGGATCGCGTCTCGACGATTGCTGAGACGGGCTCCGGCCCGCATCGGCGTCAAACCAGCGCCCATGCGCACGCCGTCAGCATCGATCCGTCCGGGCGCTACGCGCTGGTGCCCGACTTCGGCGCCGACCGCCTCTTCGTCTACGCCTTCAACCGCGCAGACCGCACGCTCACCGCGACCGGCCGCGCCTGGCAGTCACCGGCCGGCAGCGGCCCACGCCGCGCCGTGTTCGGCACCGATGGCCGCTTCGTCTACGTGCTGAACGAACTGACCGCCGACATCGCCGTGCTGCGATGGGATGTCGCGGCTGGCGCGCTGAACCCGGTGCAAACGGTGCCGCTGTCTAACGCCGATTTCACCGGTACCAAGAGCGCCTCCGAATTCGCATTGAGCCGCGACGGCCGTTTCGCCTACGTCGCCAACCGCGGCGAGAACACCTTGCAGGTCTACGGCGTGAACCGCGAGACCGGCGAACTCGCGCTGATCCAGCGCCTGCCCAGCGGCGGTGACGCGCCCTGGGCCTTCGACCTGCACCCGAACGGGCATTGGCTGCTCGTTGCCAACTACCGCAGCAACCGGCTGAACCTCTTCAGCGTGGACGCCGCAACGGGCCTCCTGGCGGACACGGGCCAATCCGTGGGCGCACCGGCGCCCGTCAGCGTCCTCTTCACGAATTAAACGGAGCAACAGAACGTGGATCGACGGAAATTCCTGGGCAGTACCGCCGCGCTGGCGCTTGCCAACCCCGCTCTCGCAGCAGTCGCCGCAGCCGCTGAACCCCCCAAGCTCGGCCCGCTGCTGCTCAACCGCATCGGCCCCTCCGCCTCGCAGATCTACATCGCCAACGCGGACGGCACGAACGAGCGCAAGCTGATCGACAGCGGCACGCTCGACTACAACGCCTCGTTCTCGGCGGACGGCCAGTGGATCGTCTTCACCTCCGAGCGCGACGGCTACGGCAACGCCAACCTCTATCGCGCCCGCGTGGACGGCACGCAGGCCGAGCGCCTGGTCGATTCGCCGGCCGTGGACGACGCAGCGGCGCTCTCGCCGGACGGCACGAAGCTCGCCTTCGTCAGCACGCGCGACGGCTTCCTCGCCAACATCTGGGTGCTGGACCTCAAGACCCGCGCGCTGAAGAACCTCACCGGCGTGAAGGGCGTGCAAGGCGCGGCCAACCTGCCTTCGGGCTTCTTCCGCCCGTCGTGGTCGCCGGACGGCCAGTGGATCGCCTTCTCTTCTGACCGCAACACGAGCTGGAAAGGCCACCACAACGGCGCCGGCTGGGAGCACACGCAGGAGCTGTCCATCTACGCGATCCGCGCGGACGGCACGGGCTTCCATCAGGTCGCCACGCGCAAGGACTTCTGCCAGGGCTCGCCCAAGTGGTCGCCGGACGGCAAGCGCATCGTCTTCTACGAGACGCAGTCCGAATACACCTACTGGGTGCTGCGCCCGGACCTGCTGCCCAAGATCGACTCGCAGATCGTCTCGGTGGATTTCGCCAGCGGCGAGCGCATCGAGCACACGAGCGGTCCGGGCTTCAAGATGAGCCCGCAGTTCGTCAGTGCCGAGGAGATCGTCTATCGCCGCAAGGGTGGCGCAGGCGAAGGCCTGTACTCGACAGCACCCGGCAAGGCGCCCGTGAAGATCGAGCGGCTGCGCACGCCGAGCTGGTCGCCCGACGGCAAGCAGATGGTCTACGAGAAATTCACCTGGCGCGGCTGGAAGCAGAACCAGCCGCTGTACAGCTGGGACGCCAGCCGCGAGTACCGCTACAGCGATGTGTGGCCCGCCTTCGCCAAGGACGGGATGATGGTGCTCACGGCCAAGGGCGAGGACTCTTCCGTGGACATCATGAAGGCCGACGGCAGCGAGCGCAGGCGCGTCTTCGACACCACCAAGCAGGGCGGCCTGGACATGGGCCTCGTGAAGCGCGGCCTGGCCGGCGCGTTCTTCCCGGTGTGGTCGCCGGACGGCGAGTGGATCGTCTTCGGCCTCGGCAGCTGGTTCACCGAACGCGGCAACGGCGGCGCCAAGCTGATGCGCGTGCGCCGCGACGGCACGGGGCTCGAAGCGCTGACCGACGCTTCAGTCTTCAACGCCGGCTTCCCGAGCTACTCCGCCGACGGCAAGCAAGTCGTCTTCCGCTCCTGGTTCGGCGAAGGCCGCGACTACGACAAGATGGGTCTGCGCGTGCTCGACCTGGAGACGCGCAAGATCCGCGACCTGACCCACGGCTACGACAACCTCCCCGTCTGGTCGCCCGACGGCAGCCGCATCCTCTTCACCCGCGGCGAGAAGATCCCCGGCAGCATCTGGTCGAACTTCGACCTCTACACGATCCGCCCGGACGGCACCGGCCTGACCCGCCTGACCGACCACCCGGCCAGCGACGGCCATGGAGTGTGGACGACCGACGGCAAGCAGATCCTCTTCAACAGCGCACGCAGCGGCTACCGCGATGAAGCGTGCCAGTACGACATGACCTTCCAGCCCTACGGGCAGCTCTGGGTGATGAACGCCGACGGCAGCGGCCAGCGCCAGATCACCGACAGCCTCTGGGAAGACTCGACCCCGCAGTACGTGCCGCCCGCGATGCGCTAGGCACGCCAACACCCCCATTTCCGGCACCTCGCGATGCTGCCCATCAGAAGGCAGGCAGGCGGAGCGCCGCGCTGTTCAAGCACAACGATAGGAGACTTGCGATGAAAACGAGAAAGCTACCTGGACTCTTGATGTGGGGCGCCAGTTCGCTGGCGATGTGTGGGCCGGTGATCGCGCAGACCGATGCGCAGCCGGACGCGAAGCCGGCCGAAAAGGCCGCAACCGCCGATCCGGAGAAGCAGGACCTGGCACGCGTCGTCGTGACCGGCTCACGCGTGATCAGCACCGGCGACAGCAGCCCCTCGCCCGTGACCGTGATCCGCACTGAGGACCTGCTCGCCAGCAAGCCCGGCGCAACACTCGCCGAGGCGCTCAACACCTTGCCCGTCTTCGCCGGCTCGCGCGGCGCCACCAGCAACCCGACCACCACCGGCAGCGCCGCCGGCGGCAACGGCTCGGCCAACCAGCTCAACCTGCGCAACATCGGCGCCACCCGCACCCTCGTGCTGATGGACGGCAAGCGCGTGCCGCCCACGCTCTACAACGGCGTGGTGGACGTGGACCTGATCCCGCAGATGTTCGTCGAGCGCGTGGACGTGGTGACCGGCGGTGTCTCCGCCGTGTACGGCTCGGATGCCATGACCGGCGTCGTCAACTACGTGATGAACCGCAAGTTCAACGGCGTCAAGATCGATGCCAGCTACGGCCTCTCGCAGCTCGGCGATGCCGGCCGCAGCAACGCCAGCATCGGCTGGGGCGCGACGGTGGCGCCGGGCCTGCACCTGGAAGCCGGCTTCGAGTACCGCAAGGAAAACGGCATCGACTACCGCTCCAGCCGCGACTGGCTCACGCAGTGGGGCGTCACCGGCAGCGGCACCGCGGCCAGCCCCTACGTGCTGCAAAGCAACCTGCGCCAGAAGGACTTCCCCTTCGGCGGCAAGATCATGACCGGCACGCTCGCCGGCCAGGAGTTCAAGACCAACGGCGTGCTCACGCCCTTCGTCAATGGCACGGCCACCGGCACCTCCTCCATCCAGGTCGGCGGCGACGGCGGCTACTGGGACGCGAGCCTGATCTCGCAGCTCAAGGGCGAGCAGTTCTTCGGCCGCGCGGACTACAAGATCTCCGATGAGGTGCGCAGTTACCTCCAGGTCTCCGGCAACCTCAAGACCAACATCAACTGGGCCGAGACGCCGCAGCTGAGCAACGTCACGATCCGCAGCACCAACGCCTTCCTGCCGGCGCAGTACGCGTCGATGCTCCCGGCGAGCGAGAAGACCTTCGGCTTCAGCAAGTTCATGTCCGACATCGGCCGCTCCAACGCCGTGGCCGACTCCAAGCAGTGGGTCGTCGTCGGTGGCATCGAGGGCAAGGGCGCCGACCTGAACTGGGGCGTGGACTTCGTGCACGGCGAGTCGCGCCTGAACACGGCGCTGAACAACGTGATCAACCGCCAGAAGCTCTCGGCCGCGCTCGACGCGGTGAACAGCAACGGCAAGGTCGTCTGCAACATCACCGTCACCAACCCGGGCCTGATGGACGACTGCGTGCCGATCAACGTGTTCGGCCCGAACGCGGCTTCGGCCGCCGCCATCGACTACGTGACGGACACGATCCACTTCGGCTCGCTCACCAAGATGGACGACGTGACGGCGCAGATCGGCGGCAGCCCGTTCTCCACCTGGGCCGGCCCGGTGAACACGGCGCTCTCGGGCGAATGGCGCAAGACCTCATTCAGCTCCACCAGCGATTCGCGCCCGACGGACTTCGTCAACTGCACGGGCCTGACGCTGAACTGCACGGCCGGCACGACGATCAACGAATACTCCTTCGGCGAGACCCCGCAAGGCGTGAGCCAGAGCGTGTGGGAAGTGGCCGCGGAAGTGGACGTGCCGCTGCTCAAGAACATCGCCTTCGCCAAGGAGCTGAACTTCAACGCCGCCGTGCGCGACACGCACTACAACACCAGCGGCCGCTACCAGACCTGGAAGGGCGGCCTCGACTGGCACGTGCTCGACTCGCTGCGATTCCGGCTGACCCGCTCGCGCGATATCCGCGCCCCGACGCTGTACGACCTGTTCGCGCCCACGTCCATCGTGAACGTGCGCACGACCGACCTGCTGACGGGCCAGACGCCGACCGTGCCGCAGTACGACCAGTCCAACCCGAACCTCAAGGCCGAGATCGGCAACACGACGACGCTGGGTCTGGTGTGGACGCCGATGGCCCGCTTGAGCTTCGCGCTCGACGGCTACCGCATCAAGATCTCGGACGCCGTCACGCAGGTGGCCGGCTCGACCGCAGCCTTCCAGCAGCTCTGCTACGCCAGCGGCGGTTCGTCGCCGTACTGCGCGATGCAGACGCGGCCGGTGAACTACACGAGCACGGCTGCGACCAATGCGGTCACGGCCTGGTACACGAAGTACATCAACATCGCCGAGGTCGAGACCTACGGCATGGACTTCGAGGCGAATTACTCGGGCAAGCTGCTGGACAAGCCGATGTCCGTGCGCCTGCTCACCGCATGGCAGCCGCACGTGTTCTACCGCCAGCCGGGCACGGTGACGGTGGACCAGGGCGGCGTGGCCTTCGGTGCGCTGGGGCTGGCGTCCACGCCGGCGGTGCGCGTCTCGGCCTTCTTCAAGATGAAGGTGCAGGAGGACTTCAGCGTGGAGCTCAGCGAGCGCTGGCGCAGTGCGATGAAGCTCAGCGGCGATCCGACGCAGGTCTGGGTGAACAACCACATGGCCTCGTTCGCGACCACCGGCCTGAACCTCGTGCACGACATGAACGTCAGCTGGGGCGACATGCAGATCTACCTGAACGTGGACAACCTGTTCGACCGCGCGCCGCCGCCGGGCGCCTACTCGGGCAACGGCACACGAGCCGGTCTGCGTGACGGCTTCTCGCCGGGTGACGATCCGCGTGGCCGTTACTTCACGGTCGGCGCGAGGGCGAGCTTTTGAGCCTGTTCCGACGTGGGTTGCTGGCGCTGACCCTGGCAGTCAGCGCAGGCGCCGGCTGGGCGCAAGCCGCCTGGCCGGCCAAGCCCATCCAGCTTGTGGTCGCCTTCGCGCCGGGAGGTGCGGGCGACATCGTCGCGCGCCTGGTGGCGAAGAAGCTCGGCGAGGGTCTGGGGCAGCCGGTGCTGGTGGAGAACAAGCCGGTGCCGGTGGCGGCGGTCTCCACGGTCGCCCGCGCACGGCCGGATGGCTACACGCTGTTGATGGCCGGCAGCGGTACTGCGCTGACTTCGGCGCTGTTCAAGCAGTTGCCCTACGACCTGCTGCGCGACTTCTCGTACGTGTCTTCGCTCGCCTCGTTCGACCTCGTGCTGATCGCCGACGGTGGCTCGCAGTTCAAGACGGTGGCCGACGCGGTCGCTTTCGCCAAGGCCCATCCGGGCCAGCTCAACATCGGCACGGCGCGCGTGGGCAGCACGCAGAACCTCGCCGCCGAGATGTTCAAGGCCGCGGCCGGCATCCAGGGTGTGATCGTGCCGTACAAGAACGCGGGCGATCTGACGACCGCGCTGCGCGGGCGCGACATGCACCTGGTGGTCGAGATGCTGCCGGCCGTGCTGGGAGCGATCGAGGGCAAGCAGGTGCGCGCGCTGGCGGTCACTTCCACGCAGCGCAACCCCAATCTGCCGCTCGTGCCTACGCTGGCCGAGTCGGGCCTCACCGACTTCGAGGCCAGCTCCTGGAACGGCATCGTCGCGCCCGCGGGCACATCGCCCGAGATCGTGGCGCGGCTGAACCGCGAGATCGCAAAAGCCCTTCAGGCGCCGGAAGTCAGGCAAGGCCTGAAACTGTTGAGCGCCACGCCGCAGGCCAGCACGCCCGAGCAGATGGCGCAGCGCATGCGGGCCGACATCGCCAAATGGAACGCGGTGATCGACCGGGCACGGATTCCACGTCAATAGAGAGTCAGTTCATGTTCAAGAATTTCATCGGCGGCGAGTGGCTGGAAGGCCCGAAGGTCAGTCGCAACATCAATCCCTCGGACACGCGCGATGTGCTCGGCGAGTACGCGCAAGCCGATGCGGCGCAGACGAAGTTGGCGATTGCTGCTGCTCATGCGGCATTCCCCGCTTGGAGCCTGACGACGCCGCAGCAGCGCTTCGACATCCTCGACGCAGCGGGTTCGGAGATCCTTGCGCGCAAGGCGGAGCTGGGTGAACTGCTGGCGCGTGAAGAGGGCAAGACGCTGCCTGAGGCGGTCGGTGAAGTCACGCGCGCGGGCAACATCTTCAAGTTCTTCGCAGGTGAGGCGCTGCGTCCTGGCGGCGAAGTGATGCCTTCGGTGCGTCCTGGCGTCGGCGTCGAGATCACGCGTGAACCGCTGGGCGTGATCGGTCTGATCACACCGTGGAATTTCCCGATCGCGATTCCTGCGTGGAAGATCGCACCGGCCCTGGCCCACGGCTGCTGCGTCGTCTTCAAGCCGGCCGAGTTGGTGCCCGGTTCCGCCTGGGCGCTGGCCGAGATCCTCTCGCGCTCCGGCCTGCCGGGCGGCGTCTTCAACCTCGTGATGGGCCGCGGCTCCGAAGTCGGCGCCACGCTGCTGGCTGACGATCGGGTTGCCGGCATCAGCTTCACCGGCTCCGTCCCGACCGGCCGCAAGGTGGCCGAGGCCTGCATCTCGCGCATGGCGAAGTTCCAGCTCGAGATGGGCGGCAAGAACCCGATGATTGTGCTGGACGACGCGGACCTGAACGTCGCCGTGAACTGCGCGATCCAGAGCGGCTATTTCTCGACCGGCCAACGTTGCACGGCGTCGAGCCGCCTGATCGTCACCGAAGGCATCCACGACCGCTTCGTCGCCGCGATGGTCGAGCGCATGAAGACGCTCAAGATCGACGACGCGCGCAAGGCCGGCACGGACATCGGCCCCGTGGTCGACCAGAGCCAGCTCGGCCAGGACCTGGAATACGTCGCCATCGCCCAAGCCGAAGGCGCCAAGCTCGCCCACGGCGGCGCAGCGCAAAGCACCGGCAGCGACGGCCAGCCCGGCTTCTACATGCAGCCGGCGCTGATCACCGAGACGGCGGCCAACATGCGCATCAATTGCGAAGAAGTCTTCGGCCCGGTCGTGAGCGTGATGCGCGCCAAGAACTACGAAGAAGCGCTGCATCTGGCCAACGACACGGCGTTCGGCCTCGCCTCCGGCATCGCCACCACGAGCCTCAAGCACGCCACGCATTTCAAGCGCCACGCCCAGGCCGGCATGGTGATGGTGAACCTGCCGACGGCCGGCGTGGACTATCACGTCCCGTTCGGCGGCCGCAAAGGTTCGAGCTACGGCCCCAGGGAACAAGGCCGTTATGCGGCCGAGTTCTTCACGACCGTGAAGACGGCCTACATCCAGGCCTGACAGGGTCGCTCAGACCGGGCCGCTCTGACCGGGCCGCTCACCGCGGTCCGTTCACAGCCCGCCCCAGAAACGGAAAACGGGCCAGACGCTTGAAGCATCTGGCCCGTGGTTCTCTTCTTATTTTTGGTGCGGCTGGCAGGATTCGAACCCACGACCCCTTGGTTCGTAGCCAAGTACTCTATCCAACTGAGCTACAGCCGCTGAGCCTTGCACTATAGCATGGTTTTCACGGATGGGGCAAGAAGACTGCCACGAATGCCATTACAGCACTGCGGCCGCCTCGAAGCAGCGGGCGCGGCGGTCCATGTCGCCGTCGTTGTCGGCCAGGCGGGCCAGCGTCAGCCAGCTGCGGCGGCGTGCGGCGGTGGGCATCTGCGCGTCGTCGGTGACCAGCTCCAGCGTGAGCCGTGCCTTGCCCCAGAGCTGGCGCTCGGCCAACGCGTGGCCCAGGGCGTAGGCCATGTGGCGGTCGCGCGGGAACTGCGTCACGGCCGTTTCAAGGCGCTGCAGCCACTCCGGTCCCAGACCGGGCAGCACGAGCACCAGGGCTTCGGCCAGCGCGGCGCGTTCGTCAGCCGGCACGCTGCCGATGTCTTCCCAGAAGGGGCGCAACCAGCCGCGGCCATCGTCGTGCGCGCCGAGTCCGGCCGCACGCTGGGCGGCACGGGCAGCGACCATCGGATCACGCCGGTCCGCGCTGTCGAGCTGTTGCCAGACGGTGCGCAGCTGGTCGACATCGCGCGCGGCATCGATCGCCTCGAAGGCGAGCGCGCGCAACAGACCTTGCGCCGCGACCTTGGAGAAGCCCTGGTGCTTGGCCAGCAGCCGCGCCGTGCGCAGCGCTTCGAGCGGATGCTTGTCCATGCGCGTCGCCTGCAGCTTCAAGCGCAACGCCTGCGTGCGGCGCGCCACGCCGGGGCCGAGTTCGGCGAGCAGGCTCAGCGCGCGGCTCGCGTCGCGGTCGTCGAGCGCCCATTCGGCAGCGAGCAGTCGTGCGCCCTCTTGCGTGGCGCCTCGGCTGGCGCTGGCCAGGGCGAGCTCGAGCTGTTCATCGCGGCGGCGGCGATCCTGCAGGCGGTGCGCGCTGTTGGCGGCGAGCAGGTGCGCGAGCGTGAGGAAGTCCGCGTCCTGCTGCTCACCGGGCAAGGAGCCCTGGATCGAGAGCGCCTTCTGCGCCGCCTTCTGCGCACGGCTGTAGCGAGCGCCGAAGTAGTCGCCCAGCGACTCGCGCAAGGCCATCTGCGCACCGCGCTCGCGCTGCGCCAGGCGCCACTCGCGCGCGCGCGCCGGCAAGCTCACCAGGGCATTGATGGCGTGCCATGCGCTGACCAGCACGCCCACGCTGACGAACAGAACAATCAGGAAGAGGTTGAGCGAAACGTCCATCCGCCAGCCCTTCCAGTAGAAGCTGACGAGGCCGTCGTTGTTGCCCAGGGTGAGCGCCGCCACCACGGCGACGGTGAACAGCAGGACCAGCCAGATGATGCCGCGCATGCCTTAACGCCCTGCTTGCGCGGCAGCGAGCGCGGCCAGCGTGTCATCCGGGCGCGGCACGTTCACCTGCCGCGCCTGACCGGCGACCTGGCGCAGCAGCTCGTTGGCGGCCGTCACCTTGCGCGAGCTGGTGTCGAAGTAGCGGCTGATCAGGGCCTGGCTTTCCATCAGGTCGTTCTGCGCCGTGTCGAACTGGCGGCTCAGCAGGCCCAGGCGGGCGTTGAGCAGGCGCAGCTTGAGGTTCTCGCGCAGGAAGAAGCTCTGCTCGGGCGTGATCAGCGCGGCCTCGGGGCGGTCGATGCGGGTCACGCGCACCAGATCGCGCGTCTCGCCCCAGACGCTGGTGGAGACGGCGTCCCAGCGCTGGCCGAGCTGCCACATCCAGTGGGCGACGCGGCCTTCGTCGGCGGCGGGTTCGGGGCGCGCGGGCTTCGCGGCGGATGCGGCGGTCTTCGGCGCATTGGCCGGCGCGGCATCGCGGCGGCTGGTGCGCGCATCATTCAGCAAAGGCAGTTCGTCGAGCAGGCGCGCGGCCTCATCCAGCTTGACGGCCAGGCTCGACACATCCACCACGCTGACCGCCTTCACACGGTCCAGGTCGCGCGACACGGCGCGGCGGATGCCCTCCAGACGCGGCTGCTTGTAGCGTTGCAGCCGGTCGTCCGCCTGCTTGAGCGCCGCTACCAGCGGCTCGGCGCTGCCCGTCACGACCGTCTGCTGCAAGGCCACGCGCACGGCGGCCTCGATGTCGTTGACGATGTTCTCGTCCCGCGAGCGGGACATGGACTGCATCAGCTCTTCCAGCTGCGCACGTTGCAGCGCCACTTCGGCCAGACGCGCGTCGAGCAACGCGACCTTGGCGGCGTTGTCGGTCGCCAGATCCTGCGCGGCCTTGGCGTTGGCCTTGGCGGCGGCCACATCGGCCTGGTTGCTTTCCTGGCGGCGCACCAGCAGCTCTTCGAGCGACTGCTGGCGCGAGTAGCCCTGCCAGGCCAGCGCCAGCGCGGCCAGCGAGATCAGCAGCAGCGCGATCGCCAGCGGGCCGACCCAGCCGGGCATGCGTTCGACAGGGGCGGCCGGGGCCGGTGCAACAGTGGGGTTCGTTTGCGGAGCTTCGATCACGGTAAAGCCATTCTAGGGTGGACCCTTAGAGGCCCCGATAGACCTCGCTCACGGCCTCGGCATCGGGTCGCGTCAAAACGACATGGCCGAAGCCGAGTCCGCGTGCGGCCTCGGCGATGCGCTCGTGGGTGGCGATGGCGCGTTGGGCGCTCCAGTCGGTGTGGGGCGCGAGCTGGCGCAGGTTGGCCGCGCCTTCGGCGCTGGAGAGCAACCAGATGTGACGGTCGTCCAACGCCTCTTCAAAGCGTTCGCGGTCGTCGAGGTTCCACATGGGGCAGGTGCGGCGGTAGAGGTTGAAGTCGCGCGTCTCGGCGCCCTTCTCTTTCAGGCGCGTAGCGAGCCAGTCGCGGCCGCCTTCGCCGCGCATCATCAGTGCGAGACGGCCTTGCCAGTCGCGTTCGGCGAGCAAGGGCCAGAGGTGTTCGGAATCCAGGCTCGCAGCGTCTTCCGGCGGCTGAAGGATCAGCGATTCGGGCACGCCTTGTTCGATCAACGAACGCGCCGTGCCGGGGCCGACGCAGGCCGCGAGCGTGTTCGCCGGCCATTCGCCATGCGGCACGGCGAAGAACGCTGACGCCGCATTCGGACTGACAAAGAACGCCAGAGCCGCATTCGGCAACTGCGACCAGGCCTCACGGGCCGCAGCGCCGTCGCCGTTCTGGATCGCGATCAGCGGCAGGCTGACCGAAGGCACGCCCAGCCGCTCCAGGCGCTGCTGCCACTCCAGCGCCTGCGCCTGCGGGCGGGTAAGGATCAGCATGCGGCCAGATAGCCGGCGGCGCCCTGCGCTTGCAAGGCCGCGGCGGCTTGCTGGCCGAGCGCGTGGGCGCCGGCGTCGTCGGTCACGGCGGCCGAGACCGAAGCCTTGAGCAACGGCAGCGAAGGCTGCTCCGCGTTGCCCAGCGCAGCAGTCAGCTGAAGCTGCCCGTCAGCCCAGACGGCATGCGCCGCCAGCGGCACGCTGCAACTGCCGCCGAGCGCGCGGGAAACAGCGCGTTCGGCCTGCGTGGCGAACCACGTCGGACGGTGGATCAACGGCTGCAACTGCGCCTTCAGCTCCACATCGGTCGTCAGAATCTCGATGCCCAAGGCGCCCTGCCCCGCGCAAGGAATCATCTCCTCCGCGCCGAACCGGCCGCGAATGCGTTCAGCCAGGCCCAGACGCATCAGGCCAGCCGCAGCCAACACGATCGCGTCATACCCGCCTTCATCCAGCTTGCGCAGCCGCGTGTCCAGATTGCCCCGCAGCGGCTCGATCCGCAGATCCGGTCTCTGCGCCAGCAACTGCACCACTCGACGCAAGCTCGACGTCCCGACCACCGCGCCCTGCGGCAGATCGGCCAACGTCGCATATTTGTTCGAGACGAACGCATCCCGCGGATCCTCCCGCTCCAGGATCGCCGCCAGCTCGAAGCCTTCCGGCAGCTCCATCGGCACGTCCTTGAGCGAATGCACGGCCAGCCGTGCACGCCCCTGTTCAATAGCCGTCTCCAGCTCCTTGACAAAGAGGCCCTTGCCGCCGACCTTGGACAGGGTGCGGTCCAGGATCTGGTCGCCCCGGGTCGTCATGCCCAGCAAACCCACCTCCAGGCCGCGCTTTTCCAGCAGCGCTTTCACGTGTTCGGCCTGCCAAAGCGCGAGCCTGCTTTCGCGCGTCGCGATCATCGTCTTGCTCATCATGCGAAGGATTATCGGGGGCGAAACTGGTACATTCGATTTGAAGTAACTCGGTTACACGACGGAAGAACGCCATGCCCACGACGAAGCCCCGCCCGACTGCCCCATCCAGCGCCAAGAAGTCCGCCGCCAAGACCTCCGCAAAGGCCAACGCGCTCGACAAGAACCTCCCGCTGATGGAGGACATCCGCCTGCTCGGCCGCATCCTCGGCGAGGTGATCCGCGAGCAGGAAGGGCGCGACGCGTTCGAGCTGGTGGAGCGCATCCGCAAGCTCGCCGTGGCCTACCGCCTCAAGCGCGACGCGCAGGCCGGCAAGACCTTCGACAAGCTGCTCAAGAGCCTCTCGGCCGACCAGGCCGTCAGCGTGATCCGCGCGTTCAGCTACTTCTCGCACCTGGCCAACATCGCCGAAGACCGCCACCACGTGCGCCGCCGCGAGATCCACGAACGCGCCGGCAGCTCGCAGGCCGGTTCGCTGGCCTTCGCGCTGGACAAGCTGTCGGACGCCGGCGTGCGCCCGCACGAAGTCGCCCGCACGCTGCAACACGGCTTCATCTCGCCGGTGCTGACCGCCCACCCGACCGAAGTGCAGCGCAAGAGCATCCTCGATGCCGAGCGCGCCATCGCCGAACTCGTCGGCCAGCGCGATTCGCTGCACACCGAACGCGAGAAGCAATCGAACGAGGCGCTGATCCGCGCCCGCGTCACCCAGCTCTGGCAGACGCGCATGCTGCGCTACTCCAAGCTGACCGTGGCCGACGAGATCGAGAACGCGCTCTCCTACTACCACGCCACCTTCCTGCGCCAGATCCCCAAGCTCTACGCCGAGCTCGAAGAAGCCCTGCCCGGCCACGACTTCAACAGCTTCCTGCGCATGGGCCACTGGATCGGCGGCGACCGCGACGGCAACCCCAACGTCACCGCCGCCACGCTGCGCCACGCGCTCAAGCGCCAGAGCGAAGTGGCGCTGCGCCACTACCTGACCGAGATCCACGAGCTGGGCGCCGAGCTGTCCATCTCGCTGCGCCTGACCAGCATCACGCCCGAGATGCAGGCCCTGGCCGAAAGCAGCCCCGACCAGAACGAACACCGCAAGGACGAGCCGTACCGCCGCGCGCTGACCGGCATGTACTCGCGCCTGGCCGCCACGCTGACCGCGCTGACCGGCACCGAGGCGTTGCGCCACGCCGTCGCACCGCAGAACGCCTACAACTCGCCCGACGAACTGCTGGCGGATCTGCGCATCATCGAGACCTCGCTCAAGAGCCACCACGCCGACGCGCTGATCGCGCCGCGCCTGAAGCCGCTGATCCGTGCCGTCAGAGTGTTCGGCTTCCACCTCGCCACGCTCGACCTGCGCCAGAGCAGCGACCAGCACGAGGCGGTGATCAAGGAACTGCTCGCCACCGCGCGTCTGTCCGACGACTACAGCGCGCTCGATGAGAACGAGCGCCGCACGCTGCTCCTCGGCCTGCTCAACGACGCCCGCCCCGTGCGCGTCACCGGCGCCGTCTACAGCGAGACCACGCAAGGCGAACTCGCCATCTTCGAGGCCGCCCGCGAAGCGCTGAACCGCTTCGGCCGCGAGGCGCTGCGCCACTACATCATCAGCCACACCGAGTCGGTCTCCGACCTGCTCGAAGTACTGCTGCTGCTGAAGGAAGTCGGCGTTCTCAAGGGCACGCTGGACCGCGGTGCCAAGAGCGAGCTGATCGTCTCCCCGCTGTTCGAGACCATCGCCGACCTGCGCGAGGCGCCGGTGATCATGCGCGAGTTCTACGCCCTGCCCGGCATCGCCGCGCTGATCACCAAGTCCGGCAACGAGCAGGACATCATGCTCGGCTACTCCGACTCCAACAAGGACGGCGGCGTGTTCACCAGCTCCTGGGAGCTGTACCGCGCCGAGATCGCCCTGGTGGCGCTGTTCGACGGCATGAAGCACAAGCCCACGCTGCGCCTGTTCCACGGCCGCGGCGGCACGGTGGGCCGTGGCGGCGGCCCGAGCTACCAGGCCATCCTGGCGCAACCGCCGGGCACCGTGAACGGCCAGATCCGACTGACCGAGCAAGGCGAAGTGATCGCCTCCAAGTACGCCAACCCCGACATCGGCCGGCGCAACCTGGAGACGCTCGTGGCCGCCACGCTCGAAGCCACGCTGCTGCACCCGACGCAGGCCGCGCCGCAAGCCTTCCTCGATGCGGCGCAGACGTTGTCGGACCTCAGCTTCAAGGCCTACCGCGGCATCGTCTACGACGGCAAGGGCTTTGCCGACTACTTCTTCGCCGCCACGCCGCTGCGCGAAATCGCCGGCCTGAACATCGGCTCGCGCCCTGCCTCGCGCAAGGCCACCAACGCCATCGAAGACCTGCGCGCCATTCCCTGGGGCTTTTCCTGGGGCCAGGCGCGCGTGGCGCTGCCGGGCTGGTGCGGCTTCGGCTCGGGCGTGCTCGCCTTCCTGGGCAAGGACAGCAAGGATCGCGACCAGCGCCTGACACTCTTGCGCCGCATGTACAAGCAGTGGCCGTTCTTCAGCACGCTGATCTCCAACCTCGACATGGTGCTGGCCAAGACCGACCTCGGCATCGCCGCGCGCTATGTGGAGCTGGTCGAGGACAAGCGCCTGGGCAAGAAGATCTTCGCGGCCATCGTCGCGGAGTTCGACCGCACGCAGGAAGCGCTGACGCTGATCACGGGCGAGAAGTCACGCCTGTCGGCCAACCCGGCGCTGGCGCGCTCGATCGAGCACCGCTTCCCGTACATCGACCCGCTGAACCACCTGCAGGTCGAGTTGCTGCGCCGCTTCCGTGCCGTGCCGGCAGAGAAGCGTGCGGACGATCCGGCGATGGAGCGCGTGCAGCGCGGCATCCATCTGTCAATCAACGGGATTGCTGCGGGTCTGCGGAATACGGGCTGAGCCAGCGTTCGATCAGCTCGAACAGCGCCTGCGCGATCAGCGCGAGCGCTGCTGACGGGATGGCGCCGGCGAGCAGCGTAGTGCCGTCGTTCAGCGCGAGGCCCTGGGCGATGCGCTCGCCATAGCCGCCTGCGCCGATGAACGCGGCGATGGTGGCCGTGCCGACGGTCATCACGGTCGCCGTCTTCACGCCGGCGGCGATCACGGGCATGGCGAGCGGCAGGCGCACGAGGCGCCAGCTTTGCCAAGGGCTCATGCCGAGCGCCATCGCGGCCTCGCGCGTGCCTTTCGGGACTTGAAGCAGCCCGGTCGCCGTGTTGCGCACGATCGGCAGCAGCGCATACAGACTCAAGGCCACGATCGCCGGCACGGTGCCGATGCGGCCGAGCAGCGGGATCAGCGCGGCGAGCAGCGCGAGTGAAGGGATCGTCTGCAACACGCCGACCGCACCGAGGATCGCGTGGCCGAGCCCTTCACGCGCTGCGGCGAACGAGCCGAGCGGCACGCCGATCAGCAGCGCAATGCCAACGGCGACGAACACGAGCGTCAGGTGCTCGCGCGTGAGGCGCCAGAAATCGCCGCCGAAGGTCGCCTCCCAGATTGAGCGGCGCGTTGTCGCAGTCGTCGCGGATGCCGCGCCCTTGAGGAAGTTCGCCGCAATCTCGGGAAAGCCTTTGCCATGTAGCTCAGCCTCGGCGTTCATGTCGATCATCCGCTTGACGTCGATCTTCCCTTCCAGCGCCGCAATGCGCTTCCACGCCATCGGCGCACGGCTCGGCAGATCGACGCGATAAAGCAGCACGGCGTCATAACGCGGAAAGTAAGCGGCATCGTCGGCCAGCGTGACCAGGCCGAGTTCGGCGATCTTGGCGTCGGTCGTGTAGATGTCGGTCACATCGATGCGGTCCGACGCCAGCGCCTGGTACGACAGGCCGTGGTCGATAGCCGTCGGCCGCTGCGGCAGGCCGTAGCGCGCGGAAAGACCGGGCCAGCCGTCTTCGCGGCCGAGGAACTCTTGCGAGATAGCAATACGCAGGCCTGGATGCGAGTGCAGATCTGCAATCGACTTCAGGCCTTGCGAGCGCGCAGCGGCGGCGGTCGTGGCGAGCGCATAGCTGTTCGTAAATCCCAGCGGCACGCCCATCGCCAGGCCCATCTCCGCGAGCTTCGCCTTCACCACCTCGGCAGGCGAGCCGGTCGGCAGCTTGAGGATCTCGCGCTCGATCGTGCCCAGGTACTCGGGGTAGACGTCGATGGCGCCCGTCTTCAGCGCCTCGACCACGACCGCGCTGTTGCCCAACCCCAGCCGATGCTCAGCAGCAGCACCCGCTTGCCGCGCCGTCTGCGTGATGACCTCGCCGAGGATGTAGCTCTCGGTGAATCGCTTCGAGCCGACCACAACACGCTCTTCAGCCTGCGCCGACGCACCCGCGAACGCCGCAACGCCAACGGCACAAGCCAGCGCGAAGAGCGTGCGCAACCTCATGTCTCAGCGCAGCCAGCGGTCGAACCAGGCCAGCGTGCGCTTCTCGATGTCGGCCAGCGTCTCCGGCTTGCGGAAGCGGTGGCCTTCGCCGTCGTAGATCACCGTCTGCGAGGGCACGCCGAGGATGTGCAGCGCCGTGCCGAACTCCTGCGTCTGCGCCGGCGGGCATTCGATGTCGGCGCCGCCCACGTAGGCCAGCGTCGGCGTGCGCACCTGCTTGATGAAGGTGATCGGCGAAGACTTGGCATAGACGGCCGGATCGTCGTAGACGGTAGCGCCGAAGAACGGCGGCATCCATTCGCTGATGCCGTTCTGGCCGTAGTACGACTGCCAGTTGACGATGCCCGCACCGGCCACCGCGGCACGGAAGCGCGTGGTCTGCGTGACCGCCCACATCGTCATGTAGCCGCCGTAGGAGTGGCCGATGATGCCCAGCCGCTGCGGGTCGATGGCTTCGGTTCGGATGACTTCGTCGACACCGGCGAGGATGTCGCGCAGGTCGCCGTGGCCGAAGTCCTTGACGTTGCCTTGCGTGAAGGCCTCGCCCTGCCCGAAGCTGCCACGCGGGTTGGGCAGGAAGAAGGCGTATCCCTTGTCGAGCAGCTTGCGCACGGTGCCGGGTTCGACGTAATGCGGACGATGCGCCGCGGCCGGGCCGCCGTGCACGGCGACGATCATCGGGTGCTTGCCTTCGGCCTTGGCATCCGTCTTGGCAGAAGGCATCAGCAGGAAGCCCTGCACGGTGCGACCTTCGTTCGTCCAGGTCAGCGAGCGCGCAGTGATTGCGGGACGGGGCAGCGCGGCGTTGTGATGCGTGAGGTCGGACCATTGACCATTGCGCAGCACCTGGATCTCGGTCGGCGTGGTGAAGCTCTCGTGTGTGGATACGGCCACATGAGCAGCACACGAAACGCCGAAGCTGCCGATGTTTTCATTGCTGACCCAGCGGGTCTGCGCTTCGATGCGCGCCTTGCCATCGCCCAGAGACAGGTAGACCAGCTTGTCGCCCGTCAGGGCCAGGCCGAGCAACTCACCATTGCAGCCCCATTCGAGCCGCTGGAACGACAGGGGTTCGCCAGAAGTGAGTGCGCTCGGATCGCCGCCGGCAGTGGGCAGCACCATCACGTCGCCGCCGGTCGAGCCGAAGTCGCTCATCAGGCCGACGATCAGCGCGGTGCGCTGACCGTCCGGCGAGACCTTGGGTTCGGCGAGCTGTTCCTGCGCCGTGCGCGGTGCGTAGAGCAGCCGCTCGACCGGCGTCTTGAGGCCGTCGAAAGCGTAGAGCTTGGCGATCCACCAATTGCGGTCGCCATCGCCCGGCGCGGCGGTGGCGACGAAGCCGCGGTTGCCAGGCATCCAGTCGTACTCGTAGACGTAGAGGCCTTCGCGCGAGATGAAGCGCAGCGCCTTCGCGCCAGGCTCCAGCACGGCGAGGCGTTGTGAAGGCGTGGCGCCTCCAAGCTCACCCGTGATCGGCGCACCGGCTTCCACGGCGCCGGTCTCCTTGATCGCGCCCGAGGTGGCCAGCATCGCCAGCACGCCGTCGGCGCCATAACGAAGCGCCTGGACGGTGCCGTCGAAGGCCAGCAGGCGCGTCAGGCCGCTGCCGTCCGCGGCGACTTGATAGATCGAACGCGCATGGCTGCCCGGGGTGCGCAGGACGAAGGTCAGGTGCTTGGCGTCGGGTGTCCAGGTCAGCGCTGCGGGCCAGCATTCGGGCTTGGCACCGCAGGGCAAGGCGACCTTGTGCTCCGCGCCGTCTGTCGAGCTGCGCAGGACCAGGTCGCGCACGACCGGGTAGCCGCCGCTCGGGCCGGCGTCGCCTTCGACCGAGGCGACCAGGCGGCCGTCGGGCGAGAGGTGCGTCTCCAGGTAGAGATGCTGCTGCACATCGGCCTGCGCCAGCAGCGGCATGACGGCAAAGGCGGCGGCCAAGGGAAAGTGGAATCTCATGGGCGGCATCGGGTCAGGTTTTATCGCTGGCGGACTGTAGCGCGGCCCGGTCGGCGCTACATTCATTGCATGAAGAAACATCTGCTCGTGATCGATCCGCAGAACGACTTTTGCGACATCCCCGGTGCCGCCCTGCCCGTGATCGGCGCCGACGCCGACATGCGCCGACTCGCCGACCGGGTGCGCAACGGTGACTTCCAGGCCATCACCGTGACGCTCGATTCGCACCAGTTGCTCGACATCGCGCATCCCGGCTTCTGGCAGCGCGCCGATGGCGGCGACGTCTCGCCCTTCACGCCGATCACCGCGGCGCAGATCGATGCCGGCGAGTTCAGACCGCGAGAGGCTTCAGCCCTGCCTCGCGCCCTGGCCTACGCCCGTGCGCTGGAGGCGCAGGGCCGCTACACGCTGATGGTCTGGCCGGCGCACTGCCTGATCGGCAGCTGGGGGCATAACGTCCACGCCGAGCTGAATGCGGCGCTGCAGGATTGGCAGCTGAAGCACCAGCGCAATGTGAACTACGTGCTCAAGGGCATGAACCCGTGGACGGAGCATTACAGCGCGCTGCAGGCCGAGGTGCCGAGCGACGAGGACGAGGGCACGCAGCTCAACCACGCGTTGGTCGTTCAACTCGATCAGGCGGACGAAATCGTGATCGCCGGCGAGGCCAGCAGCCACTGCGTGAAGGCCACGGTCGAGCATCTGGCCGCCCAGGTGGCGCCGCAAAAACTGCGGCTGCTGCAGCACTGCATGAGCCCCGTCGGCGGGTTCGAGGCGCAGGCCGCCGCCTTCATCGCCGATCTGCAAGCCCGCGGAGCCCACATCGAATGAGCACCCTTGCCCCCGTGATCTCGAGCCTGCTCGAAACCGATCTCTACAAGTTCACGATGTGGCAGGCGATGCTGCATCGCCATCCGCAGACGCAGGCCGAGTACGCCTTCCACTGCCGCAACGAGCCGGCCTATCCGCTGGCCGAACTGCTGCCCGATCTGGAGCGCGAACTCGACCACCTCTGCAGCTTGAGCTTCCGCGAAGACGAGCTGGCGTACCTCGCCTCGCTGCGCTTCATCAAGAGCGACTTCATCGACTTCCTGCGCATCTTCCGCTTCCAGCGTGCCTTCATCACCGCGCGCGCCAACGGCCCGCATCTGGAGATCATCGCGCGCGGCCCGCAGGTCCACGTGATGGGCTTCGAGATCTTCGTGCTCGCGATCGTGAACGAGCTGTACTTCCGCCGCTTCGATGCGGCCGCGGCGATCGAGGAAGGCCGCCGCCGGCTCGACGCGAAGCTCCAGCAGCTGCGCGACTTCTCGAAGGAATCGCCCCACGCGCCGAACCGCGCCACGCCCTTCGAGTTCTTCGACTTCGGCCTGCGCCGTCGCTTCTCCGGCGTGTGGCACCGCGAGGTGCTGGAGCGCCTCTCGCGCGACGCGGCGCCCTTCTTCCGCGGCACGAGCAACGTGCTGCTGGCGCGCGAACTGGGCCTCGTGCCCATCGGCACGATGGCGCACGAGTACCTGCAGACCTTCCAGGCCCTTGACGTGCGCCTGCGCGACCACCAGCGCGCCGCGCTGGAGAGCTGGGTGCAGGAGTACCGCGGTGATCTCGGCATCGCGCTGACCGATGTGGTCGGCATGGATGCATTCCTCGCCGACTTCGATCTGTATTTTGCGAAGTTGTTCGACGGTCTCCGCCACGACTCCGGCGATCCCGTCTGGTGGGGAGAGAAGGCGTTGGCCCATTACGCCAAGCTGCGCATCGACCCGCGCACCAAGCGCCTCGTGTTCTCCGACAGCCTCACCATCCCGAAGGCGCTGGAGCTGTACCGCCGCTTCGCCGACCGCACGCAGCTGGGCTTCGGCATCGGCACCTCGCTGTCCAACGACATGGGGCTGAAGACGTTGCACATCGTCATGAAGCTCACGCACGCGAACGGCCAGCCGGTGGCCAAGCTCAGCGACAGCCCCGGCAAGACGATGTGCGAGGACGAAACCTTCCTGGCCTATTTGCGGCAGGTGTTCGGCGTGAAGGGATGAGCGCGGATCGGCTGACCTGACGCAAAGGAGGAAGCGGCGCGGGCCGGTACATCACCGGCATGCTTCCCACCCCCAGCGAATTCGGCGTCGAAGACGTCGTCATCACCACCGTCCTCTGGATCAAGCTGATCGTCGAGGCGATCGGCGCCGGCGTGATCGTCATCGGCATCGGCACGGCAGGCGCGCAGTTCCTCCGCTCCTACGCCCGGCCGGCAGAGCGCAACTTCAACGCCATCCGCCTGACACTCGCCCGCTTCCTCGCCCTCGCGCTCGAATTCCAGCTCGGCGCCGACATCCTCTCCACCGCCGTCGCCCCGAGCTGGGAGCAGATCGGCAAGCTTGGCGCGATCGCCGTGATCCGCACGGCGCTGAACTATTTCCTGATGCGCGAAATGCGGGACGAAGACCTCACGCCCGACCAATCGCCTGGAACGTGAATTCCGAACAGCGGCGCCCCTGCGCCTCAGGGGTTCAAATCAAACAGCACCCGTGATCGAGTCGCTAGCATGGGCCTCCCTCATTCAGGAGACACCTCCATGCAGTACCTGTGGATGTTCGTCGTCGGCATCATCGTCGGCGCGATTGCGCGGCTCATCATGCCCGGCACGCAGCAGATGGGCTTGCTGACGACCGGCGCGCTCGGCGTGGCCGGATCCTTCGTCGGCGGCATGCTGTCGAGCCTGTTCACCGGCGGCGCGTCAGACGGCGCGCTGTTCCACCCGGCCGGCATCATCATGTCGGTGATCGGCGCGCTGATCCTGCTGTTCGCGTACGGCAAGCTCAAGAGCTGAGCGCGCCTCAGGCCGGCCGGTCAGATCTCGTCCGGCTCCGGCAGGTGGATCAGGCCGGTGTTGAAGTTGTACTCGAAGACCTCGCCATGGCGGGCCCATTCGATCGCCACCTTCAGCACCCGCTCGGCTTCCACCCGGTCCATGCTCTCGCCGAGCAGTTCGATGAACGGCTCTTCCTTGATCTGCCCGCTCTGCTCCTGCTCCAGGCTGTGGCGGATGTGGGCGATCAGCGGCACGTTGGCCAGCAGCTGCTGGCCGAAGATCAGGCGGCGGAATTCGTGCTCGCCTTCCACGTAGCGCTGGCCCAGGCCCGTGATCACAAGGTCGCCATGTTCGAGCTTGGCCAGGCCCAGGCGGTGCAGCGCGTCTGACAGCGGCAGCAGTTCCTCGTCGGTCAGCTCGCTTTCGTCGGCGATCTTGGGCAGGTCGGCGTGGCCCTCGAAATCGCTGAGCAGCAGTTCCAGCAGCGATTCCATCGAATTGACGTCGGCTTCCGGCAGGCGGTCGTTGACGTGCGGGCGCACCGGCTCGGCCGTGCCGTGCACGGCGTGCGGCGAGGCCGTCATCAGGCTGTAGACCTCGTCGATGAGGTTGCGCACTTCGATGCTGTCGGGGTCGCGCGGGCGCGGCAGGTTGATCGGCAGCTCGGAGCGCACGCGGCCCGGGTTGCTGGAGAAGATCAGCACGCGGTCGGCCATCATCACGGCCTCTTCGATGTTGTGCGAGACGACGAGCATCGCCTTGGTCGGCATCTCGCCGCTGGACCAGAGTTCGAGGATTTCGTTGCGCAGGCGTTCGCCCGTGAGCACGTCGAGCGCGGAGAACGCTTCGTCCATCAGCAGCACGGCGGGTTCGGTCACCAGCGCACGCGCCAGACCCACGCGCTGGCGCATGCCGCCGGAGAGCTCGCGCGGCAGCGCGCCCTCGAAGCCGGCGAGGCCGATCAGCTCGATGGCCGCCTCGGCCAGCTTCTCGCGCTCGGCTGCGGGCACGCCGCGCGCCTCCAGGCCCAGCTCGACGTTCTTCTGCACCGTGAGCCACGGGAACAGCGCGAAGGACTGGAACACCATCGCGATGCCCGCCGCCGGTCCGAACAGCGGCTGGCCGCGGTAGCGCACGTCACCACCGTCGGCCGGGATCAGGCCCGCCATGATGCGCAAGAGCGTGCTCTTGCCCGAGCCCGACTGGCCGAGCAACGCAACGATCTCGCCCTCCTTGAGCGTGAAGTCCACGTTCTCGAGCACCGAGCGCGGCGTGCCGTCAGAAGCCTTGAAGCTCTTGGCAACGTTCTTGAGTTCAACGAGTGCGGTCATCGCTCGTTCCAATCTATTTCAGAAGTGCATGCGTGATTCAGCCAGCCGATACAGCCGGCGCCACAACAGATGGTTCATGGCCATCACGAAGATGCACATCACGCCGATGCCCAGGGCCAGGCGCGGGAAGTCGCCGGCGTCGGTCATCTGCTTGATGTAGCTGCCCAGGCCGTGGGCCTGCAGCGTGGTGTCGCCCCACTGCACGTACTCGGCCACGATGCTGGCGTTCCAGGAGCCGCCGCTGGCCGTGATGGCGCCGGTGACGAAGCTCGGGAAGATCGCCGGCAGGATGTAGCGGCGCCACTTGAGCCAGCCCGAGAGGCCCAGGTTCTGCGCCGCGAAGCGCAGCTCCTGCGGAATGGTGGACGCGCCCGCGATCACGTTGAACAGCAGATACCACTGCGTGCCCAGCACGATCAGCGGCGAGAGCCAGATGTCCGGGTTGAGCTTGAAGTAGACGATGGCGAGCACCGCCAGCGGGAACATCAGGTTGGCCGGGAAGGCGGCCAGGAACTGCGCCAGCGCCTGCACCTTGTTCGACCAGCGCGGGTTCATGCCCAACCACACGCCGACAGGCACCCAGATCAACGAGGCCACGACGATCAGGATCAGCACGCGGGCCAGCGTCAGGAAGCCGAGGCCGACGACGTGCGCGGCCTCGCCCCAGCCGACTTCGGCGTGGACGAAGCTGATCAGCCGCACCGCCGCGTAGAGCAGGCCCGCCATCAAGAGCGCATCCCAGGCGCGGCTCCAGAGCGGGTTGGCCGGCTTGGCGCGGGCGCGGATCGAGGTGCCGTCGTACTCGCGGCGGAACCAGCCGAAGCTGCGCTCCAGCCAGGTGTTGGGCATGTCGCCGATGCGCTGCAGGAGCTGCGTGCGCAGCAGCCAGGTCAGCATCCACGAGCTCGGCGCGTTCTCGCCGCCGGACTCCTCGAAGCGGAACTTGTCGGCCCAGGCGATCAGCGGGCGGAAGAAGAGCTGGTCGTACGCGACGATGCCGATCAGCATGGCCAGGATCGCGTAGCCGATGGCGTGCATGTCGCGCGCCTCGATGGCCGTGGCGATGTACGAGCCCATGCCCGGCAGCTTGATGTCCTGGTTGGCCACCGAGATGGCTTCCGAGGCCACCACGAAGAACCAGCCGCCGGACATGCTCATCATCATGTTCCAGAGCAGACCCGGCATCGCGAACGGCAGCTCCAGCCGCCAGAAGGTCTGCCAGCCGGAGAGCTGGAACACCTTGGAGGCTTCCTTCAGCTCCTGCGGCACGGTCCGCAAAGATTGGTAAAGCGAGAAGGCCATGTTCCAGGCCTGCGAGGTGAAGATGGCGAAGATGGCCGCGCACTCCACGCCGAGCAGGTTGCCGGGGAACAGTGCGATGAACGGCGCGACGGCGATGGCCTGGAAACCCAGGATCGGGATCGACTGCAGGATGTCCAGCAGCGGCACCAGCACCTTCTCCAGCGCCTTCACCTTGGCGGCCAGCGCGGCAAACACGCAGGCGAACACGAGCGAGGCACCTAACGCGATGAACATGCGCAGCGTGGTGCGCAGCAGGTAGTACGGCAGCACGGCCGGCTCGAGGCTGATCGGCAGCGCCTCGCCCAGGTGGAAGGGCCGGGCCATCTGCGAAGCGGCCAGCGCCACCAGCGTGAAGAACGCCAGCACGATGGGCAGCATCACCCAGTCCCAGCGGTTGCCGCTGGCTTCCACCACCTGGCGGGGGAAGAAACGCTTGTCTTTCATGGGGTGCTGCTGGTGGGAGAGGGACGATGAACCGGCGCGGATGCTAATCGATGGATTTGACGGTTTGCTGTTGGCGGCGCAAAGCGCCGAGTTCGCCGGAGGCTGCGAGCGCCTGGAGATGGCGGCGCTGATTCAGCACCAGGGCACACGGTGAGGACTGCGCGCCTTGCACCGGCTCCTGGCGCGCTTGCGTCATCAGCTTCGCGATCTCGGCCACCCGTGAGATCCAGCGCTGCTTGTCCTGCGGTGCCGCGCGGCGCCCTATGGCGATCGAGATCTGGGATTGCATCAGATTGTCCGAGGTTTTCCACATCGCCTCGGAGGCCGCGAGGCAAAGGCTCGCCTGCGCGGGGTCGGCGGCCGTCCGCGGGGGCATGCACTGGGAAGTCACGCCTTGCATCAACGGGAGCACCTCCCGCCAGGCGGCAGCCGACATCAAGCCGCTTTCCGCCGCCATCTGCAAGCCCTCGCTGTCGGCCTCGCTCAAGGTAAGGAGCAGTTGCAGGCGTTCGCCCTGGTAGTAGTTGCTGCGCGTCGAACCGGCGATGCGAAAGACCGCGTCGGCCTGCGCCTGCGGATCGCTGGCGGCCCGAGCATGGGCGGCCTCCCATTCCCAGGGCACGAGATTGCCGGGGTCGAGCTGCGCCCAGCGCGCCGCGGAGAGCGTGCAATCGGCGTGGTTCGAGCACGCGCCGAACGCCCAGGCGTAGACGGCCGGATCGGTGCTGGCACTGGCCAGCATTTCCAGGTGTTGCAGCGAGGCTTCGTCGCCCTGCAGCAGGTCGGCCAAAGCCAGCGAACGCTCGTCGCCGCGTGCGCGCAGTCGCGTCGTCCAGTCGGACTTGAGCCTGTCCATCTCCTGCGTCAACGCCTGCTGGGCGGTGCTGGCCTCACGCGCCCGTTGCAGTTCCCGATGCGTCAGCGGCGGGTCCTGGTCGGTCGCCTGAGGCACGGGCAGGTCGCACCAGGCCTTGTCGACAGCGCTTTGAACCCAGCCTGGCTTCACGGGCTCCGTCGGAGCACGGAGTGGCTCAGGAGTCGCGGGACCCGGAACATGCGGCGATGGAGCCTCGGTCCGCGCCGCGAGCACCACACCGCCGCCTTGCGGCCGCCAGTCGATCCACCACCATGCCCCCAGCGCCAGCACGGCACTCGCAGCGATACCCACGACCCGCATCAGTTCTGCTCCGGCGCCAGCTGGCGCAGCGCGGCGAGCTCACCGATGGCGGCAAAGGTGCCGAAATACTCGCGCGTTTGCAGGAGTCCGCCGCAGAGATTGCCGGTGCGCTCGAGCGCCTGCGTCATGCGCTGAGAAAGCGCGGTGGCTCGCTCCTGCAACGCGCCGAGTTCCGCCTGGCGTTGTGCCCACAACGCTTGGTCCTGCGCCCCGCTCTTCTTGGCCAAGCCCAGGGCCCACTGCGCCTGAGGGAGGTCATCGGCACGCCGCCAAAGGTTGTCTGCTGCAGCCAGGCAGTTGGCCCGCCGCGATGGGTCCGTCTTGAGGCCGGTGGCGGCGCAATATTCGCCGACGCCGTAGCCCGAGATCCTGCGCACGAGCAAATCTGAAAACGGCTGCATGACCTCGATGCCCATCTGCAGACCGGGCTGGTCCGCCTGCGCCAGGCCGTACTCCAGCGCCATCAGCGTGCGGCCGTAGTCGTCGTTGCGCTGAGCCAGGCCGAGCTGGTAGACCGCCTCCCGCAGGGCTTGCGCATCGCCGCGCTGACGGGCTTGCTGCGCTTCTGCGAGCCAGGGCGCGAGGTTGCCGGGATCGAGCTGCGCCCAGCGCTGCGCCGAGAGCTCGCAGCCCGGCTGCTGAAGGCACGCCGACATCGCCCAGCCGTAGACCACAGGGTCGCGCGTGTTCCGCGCCAGGTCGAACAGGTGGCGCTTCGCGCCCTCGCCGGGATCCAGCATGTCGGCCGCGGCCTGCGACCGCTCGTCGCCCTTCGTCCGCAATTGCCCGGCCCAGCGGGCGTAGAGCTGCTCGGTCTCCACCCGGGATTGGTCCGCGGACACCACCAGCGCTGCCTTGACGCGCTCGACGTCCTCGGCCGAGGGCTCCCGGTCATCTCCCCGATCGACGGCCGGCAGTTGGCACCAGGCGAGGTCGCGCGCGCTCTGCTTCCAGGCAGCGGGGGCGCTGGCCCTGCCCGGTGGCGGCGCCAGCACCAGGCCCCGATCCCACAGGCCCGGCGCAGGCGCGGTGGGCACAACAGCCGCCGCAGAGGCCCGCAACCCCCACCACGCCGCCAGTGCCAACGCCAGGATCAGGCCTGCGATCGCTGCGGCATGACGCATCAGTCGTGCGCCACCAGGGCTTCCCGCACCGCCGCCGTCTGCCGCCTCGAAACGGCGAGCCATTCGTCCACGTGGGCCACGCGCACGGCCCAGCCGGCTTCCGCGCCGTCGGCTTCGAGCTCGCCCAGCTCGGTGTTCACCGCGTGGCGCTGCAGCTCGCGTACGGCCGCGCGGGCCACCAAGGCGTTGCGGTGCACGCGCAGGAATCGTTCGCCGAGGCGCTGTTCCAGGTCGGAGAGGCTCGCGTCCATCACCAGGCTCTGCTCGGCCGTGCGCACGGTCACGTACTTGAGCTCGGCCTTGAAATAGAGCACCTCGGCGATCGGCACGCGGAGCAGCCGTCCGCGGTCACTGACGATCAAGACCTGCGCGTCGTCGAGCGCACCCGGACCCGTGGGCGAACCCGCCAGCGCGGCCCGCTCGTTCACGCGCCGGGCCACGCGGGCCAGCGCCTCCTGCAAGCGCTCGCGGCGCACGGGCTTGGTCAGATAGTCGGCGGCTTCGAGCTCAAACGCCCGCAGCGCGTGCTCGCCGTGGGCGGTGACGAAGACGATGGCCGGCGGCGCGCCGCCGGCGTCGCGCAGCGTCTGCGCGAACTGCAATCCATCGGCGCCCGGCATCTGGACGTCGAGCAGGACCAGGTCGCAGGCATGCTCCCGAAGCCAGGTGCCGGCTTGCGAGGCCGTCGCCGCTTCGGCAAGCACCTCCGCGGCAGGTTCTGTGCAGGCCTCGATCAAGCTGCGCAAGCGCATCCGCGCGAGCGGCTCGTCATCCACGATCAAAACTCTCAAGCTCATAAGGGCACCATGATGCGCACGGTAAACCGCCCGCCGCCTTGCTGCAGATCGAAGCGCGCTGCCACGTCATGCATCAATACGATGCGGCGGCGCAGGTTGTCGAGCGCGAGGCCGTGGCCGGCGATGCGGCTGGCCGCGCCCACGCTGTTGGCCACGAGGATCTCCACCTCGCTGCCGCGTCGGGTCGTGCGGATCTCCACCGTGCCGCCGTCGTCGTTCGGCTCCACGCCGTGGCGCACGGCGTTCTCCACCAGCGGTTGCAGCAGCAGCGGCGGCACGCGTGCCGCGCCGGCCTCGGCGTCGAGCTGCCAGTCGATGCGCAGCCGCTCGCCGAAGCGCACCTGCTCGATCTCGAGGTAGCGGCGCGCGAGGTCGATCTCGGACGCGAGGCTCACGGCCGAGCCCTGATCCTCGAGCGCCACGCGGAACAGCTCGCTCAAATCTTCGAGCACGCCTTCGGCCTTCTGCGGGTCCACGCGCACCAGTGCCATGGCGCTGTTGAGCGTGTTGAAGAGGAAGTGCGGACGGATGCGGGATTGCAGTTCGGCGAGCTGGGCCTGCGTGTCGGCGGGCGCGATGGCGCGGGCGCGCCCGCGCAACCAGGCCAGCATCACGCCGGCCAGGGCCGCGCCGACAGCCGCCACACCCGCCAGATGCCAGAGCGGCAGCGGGGCCTCCAGGCTGGCCAGCGCCAGCAGCTCGCGGCCGCCAATGGCGCATGCGGCGCCCAGCAGCACGAGCAGAGCCGCTTGCGCATTGCGGTCCGAGCGGCCGAGCACGCGGCTCAGCGCACACACGATCAGCAACCACGCCAGCACCGCCGGCAGGCTCGCCATCGTCGCGGTGGCCAGCGCGGACATCCAGCTCTGCGCATCGGCGTTCACCAGCATCAGGCCCAGCGCCAGCGCGCCCTGCACGCCCAGCACGGCGCGCAGCACCACACCGACGTGGCAGACGTCGAAGGTCGCCGAGGAAGTCTCGGCGGCCTCGGAGGGGGAAGTACCATGCGCGCGCATCACGCCGGATTGTGTTCGAACCCATGGCTCTTCCTCCGCTTCAAGCGCCGGCCCACGGCCCGCAACGCATCGTCTGTCTCACCGAGGAGACGACCGAGTGGATTTACCTGCTCGGCGAAGAGGCGCGCATCGTCGGCATCTCGGGCTACACGGTGCGGCCGCGCCGGGCCCGCGCCGAGAAGCCGCGGGTCAGCGCGTTTCTGTCGGCCAAGATCGACCAGATCCTCGCGCTGGAGCCGGACTGCGTGTTCGGCTTCTCGGATCTGCAGGCCGACATCGCCAGCCAGCTGATCCGCCACGGCGTCCAGGTGACGGTGTTCAACCAGCGCTCGGTGGCGGAGATCTTCTCCATGCTCGCGCAAGTCGCCGGCATGCTGGGCTGCATGGACAAGGCGGCGCCGCTGCTGGCGCAGATGCACGCGCACATCACCGCCATTGAAACTGCAGCCGCCGCCCTGCCCCGCCGGCCGCGCATCTACTTCGAGGAATGGGATGAGCCGCAGATCAGCGCCATCCGCTGGGTTTCGGAGTTATTGACGCGGGCCGGTGGCGACGATTGCTTTCCCGAACTGGCCGCTCAAAGTCTGGGCAAGAACCGCATCATTGCCGACCCGCTCGAAGTGCCGCGCCGTGCGCCCGACATCATCGTCGGCTCGTGGTGCGGCAAGAAGTTCCGGCCCGAGAAGGTGGCCGCGCGCCCCGGCTGGGAGAACGTGCCCGCGGTGCGCCATCAGCAGCTCTTCGAGATCAAGTCGGCCGACATCCTGCAGCCCGGCCCGGCGGCGCTCGGAGACGGGCTGGATCAGCTGCATCGCATCGTCCTGAACTGGGCCGAGGCGCACGCATAGAGCACGCCTAGAATCTAGGGTTTTCCGCTAGCGCTTTCTGCCCGAGCTTCCCATGCCCTCCGACAACCAACTCGCCAACAAGTCCCAAGCCTGGTCCGCCCTGTTCTCGGAGCCGATGAGCGACCTGGTCAAGCGCTACACGGCGAGCGTGGATTTCGACAAGCGCCTCTGGGCCGCGGACATCGCCGGCAGCCTCGCGCACGCCGAGATGCTGAACGCGCAGGGCATCCTGAACGCCGAAGACCACGCCGCCATCGAGCGCGGGATGGCGCAGATCAAGAGCGAGATCGAGGCCGGCTCCTTCGAGTGGAAGCTGGACCTGGAAGACGTGCACCTGAACATCGAGGCGCGCCTGACCGAACTGGTCGGCATCGCCGGCAAGCGCCTGCACACGGGCCGCAGCCGCAACGACCAGGTCGCCACCGACGTGCGCCTCTGGCTGCGCGGCGAGATCGACGAGCTGACGGTGCTGCTCAGCGCATTGCAGCTCGCGCTGGTCGACGTGGCCGAGAAGAACGCCGAAGTCATCCTGCCCGGCTTCACCCACCTGCAAGTTGCCCAGCCCGTGAGCTTCGGCCACCACCTGCTGGCTTACGTGGAAATGTTCGCCCGCGACGCCGAGCGCCTGACCGACGTGCGCCGCCGCGTGAACCGCCTGCCGCTCGGCGCCGCCGCGCTGGCCGGCACCAGCTACCCGCTCGACCGCGAGCGCGTCGCCAAGACGCTCGGCATGGAAGCCGTCTGCCAGAACAGCCTGGACGCGGTGAGCGACCGCGACTTCGCCATCGAGTTCACCGCCGCCGCTTCGCTCGTGATGGTGCACGTTTCGCGTTTGAGCGAAGAGCTGATCCTCTGGATGAGCCAGTCCTTCGGCTTCATCGACCTCGCCGACCGCTTCTGCACCGGCTCTTCGATCATGCCGCAGAAGAAGAACCCGGACGTGCCCGAACTCGCGCGCGGCAAGACCGGCCGCGTGGTCGGCCATCTGATGGGCCTGATCACCTTGATGAAGGGCCAGCCGCTGGCCTACAACAAGGACAACCAGGAAGACAAGGAGCCGCTGTTCGACACGGTGGACACCTTGAAGGACACGCTGCGCATCTTCGCGGAGCTGGCCGCCGGCATCACCGTCAAGCCCGAGGCGATGGAACGCGCTGCATTGAAGGGTTATGCCACGGCGACCGACCTGGCCGACTACCTGGTGAAGAAGGGCCTGGCCTTCCGCGACGCGCACGAGATCGTGGCGCATGCGGTGAAAACGGCCATCGCGCAAGGCGTGGACCTGTCGCAGCTGCCGCTGCCCGAGCTGCAGAAGTTCGACGCCCGCATCGGCGACGACGTGTTCGGCGTGCTGTCGCTGCGCGGCTCGCTCGAGGCGCGCAACATCCTCGGCGGCACGGCGCCGACGCAGGTGCGCGCGCAAGTGGCGCGGCACCGCGCTCGCCTCGCCTGATTCGAGGAGCGGCGACGGGCGCTTACAGCCTGTCACCAAACACCGTGCGAACAGAGGGTTAGCGCCGATGGCCGCCCCGCGGCGGCTGGACACCATGCGCGCCATGAACGCACGCATCCTCCTCGGCGCGGCGCTGGTGTGCGGCCTGATCTCAGGCTGCGCCACGCGCTCCATCTCCAACGCCGACTGCGATCCGTCGCGCGGCTACGGCTGCGCGCAGAACGCGCCTGCCGAGCTGAGCGAGTTCGACGTGCTGGGCATCGCGCGTGACGCGCGCCCCTCGGATGCCGACATTGCCGCCGCACTCGCCCGATCCCGCTCGCTGACGCTGAGCCGCGCCAGCCGCGTGCTCCTGATCCAGTCCGGCGCGATGTTCCCGGACGCGCCGATGATGGAAGCGCTCAAGGCCCGCTACAGCGTCAGCGGCTTCTCGGGCGTCGCCAGCTCGCAGCCGCGCGTGCAGGGCGCCGTCGATGCGCAGAGTTATTCCCGCTCGCTGCGCCTGGCAGCAGCCCAGGGCGGCTGCGACAAGCTGCTCGTCTACTGGGGCGTGCTGGAGAGCGCACGCAAGAACAACGCAGCCTCGAGCGTCTCCTGGGTACCGGTCGTCGGCTGGCTGCTGCCGGACGAGCGCGAGCACATGCGCATCCGCCTGCGCCTGGCCCTGATCGACACCGCCACCGGCCAGTGGGACATGCTGGAGCCCGAGCCCGTGGCGGACGACTCGCTGTCCAGCATCGTGAGCCGGCGCGACGTCGACCAGGGCCTCGTCGCGCAACTCAAGGCCAAGGGCTACGCCGGCGCGGCGGAAGCGTTGCGCTTGCGCTTCGAACGTTGACGGTGGACGACTGCACCGCCGCCGCGGTGTGCCAACGCAGGTGAATTGGCACAGCGGCCGCTTGGGTTAATCCCAGGGAATCGCGCGGCGGGCGCTGCGCAAAATGCGCCCATGAAAAGAACGCTCGTCGCAGCAGCGTGCACGGCCGCTTGCCTGTCTGCAGTTCCCGGCTTCAGCGCATGGGCGCAGAGCGCACCGGCCGCCGTCGGCAGCACGGTTTCTCCGGACGACCGCGAGCTGCATGACGGCCTGCTGCGCCAGCTGGGCAGCGCCTTCAAGCTCGGCGACCAGGGGCTCGACCCAGACTTGCGCGCCACGCTGGAGGCAATGGCCCGACAGCACCTGGCGCGCATGGACGCCGAGCTGTACCGCTGGATCGCCGAGGAGCGCGCGGCCACCAACGGCCTGACGGTGAGCAAGCTCGGCATGCGCATTTCCGCCCGGCTGCGCAACGAGCTGAAGCTCTGGCGCGTGGAGGCCGTCAATGCCGAAAACCAGGCCGCCTGGTTTCAGTTGCTGCAGCGGCCCGAAGCCTGCCTGCCCTGGCAGCGCTACGAGAGCTTCTTCGACCTGCGCGCGCGGCAGCTGCAGCTCGTTGCGAAGCCGCAGCGCGACGCCATGGTCGCCGGCGAGCGCGAACTGCTCAATCGCTGGGGCACGCATCGCGCGGCCCTGCCCGAGGCGCCCTTGCAGGGCATTCCGGAACAGGTGGCCGATCGCGTGCGCGATCTCAAGTTGCGCGGCAGCGCGGCGAACCTGCCGCCGCTCGTGCCCGCGCTCGCGGCGCGCCTGCTCGAAGGCTGGAAGGCCGACGAAGCCATCAGCTGGGATCTGCAATGCCTGCAGGCGCAGTGGTGGCTGAAGCAACAGCCGATGGGCACCGAGGCGCAGCGCCAGGCGGCCTATGCGGCGTTTCGCTTCGAGCTCGCGCCGACCACCATCCCCGCCTCCGCACTCGAGCCCGGCAAGGACGGCGGCTATCCGCTGCTGGCTTCGTCCTTCGACATCGGCGGGCGCATCAAGATCGACGTGAAGTTCGACACGCAAGGCCAGGCGGTCGGCGCATCGATCCTCAGCCGCGACATCCAGGTGCCGGGCATACGCGACAACCCGCCACTGAACTTCGTGACCGTCTTCGACAAGCTGGCGATCTCCCGCGCCCTGCAGCAGAAGTTCCCGGTGCCGGCCAAGGCCGAAATCAAGGACGGTTTCTGGCACGCCCAGCAGGAATTCAGCTTCCACATCAAGGACTGAGCACCGGTGAAACTCTCTCGACTCCTGCTTCTTCTGCCCGGCCTGCTTTGCGGCCTGGCCTGCGCCGATGTGGCCAACGAACTGCGCATGACCGAGCAGCGTCAGGCCTGGACCAACGACGCCAACAAGGCGGCGTGGTTCGGCGACTTCGAGGCGCTGGAGCGGGAGTTCGCCCGCAGACCCGAGGATGCCAAGGACCCGTTCCAGCGCGCCGATCGCGTCAATTCGCTGTTCACGGGCCTCTACAACACTTTCAACATGAAGGCGAGCGACGCGTACTACGAACAGCTCGAAGCACTCACGCTGGCCAACGCCAAGGCGCACCCGCAGTCGCCGCTGGCGCACCTGCTGTATCTGGAAGCGATGACCTCCCACGGCTGGGCCATCCGCGGCTCGAGTTTCGCCAGAGAAGTTCCGCAAGCCGCCTGGGACGGCATGACCCGCCAGTTCAAGGCTGCTTACCAGTACCTGCAGATGCACAAGGACGTCGTCCTGCGCGAGCCGCGCGGCTACATCATCTGGATGTACATGGGCCGGGCCGCGCTGCAGATGGATGTCGACCAGACCTGGCAGCTCGCCCAGGCCGCGATCAAGCTCGATCCCTACGACGACGCCATCTACGAAGAAATGCTGACGGCGCTGCTGCCGCGCTGGGGCGGCGGCTCGCCGGAACAGATCGAAGCCTTCGTCCGCGAAGCCTCGAAGCTGGCCAGCCCGCAGTGGGGGCACGGCATGTATGCGCGGCTCTACACGATCGCCTTCGCGATCGAATACAAGCACGGGCTGTTCGAGAAGACGCGAGCCAACTGGGCCGAGCTCAAGCTCGGCTTCGAGGACCTCGCGGTGCGGGTCCCCAGCATCCGCAACCGGCTGCGCTACGCCTATTTCGCCTGCATGGCGAAGGACCGAGAGACCTTCCAGACGCAGACCGGCCTGATCAGCGGCAGGGATCTGAAGTCCCACATCCAGGACATCATCGGCGCCAACGCCGATCGCATCTGGGAGGATTGCAAGCGCTGGGGCGCCGGACTCTGAGCCTTCAGGCCCGATAGAAATACGGGTCCAGCACCTGCACCGGCGTGATCCTGTCGATCGGCAGGCTCAGCGCGCTGGCCGTCTTGCGGATCGCCTCGGGGTTCGGTGCGTCGTAGACGCAGAAGGTCTTGCGCTTGTCGTCGCTGACGTAGGAATGCACCCAGCTCACGCCGCTGCCGGCGTTGGTCTCGACGACGGCGGCGCAGGTCTGCGCGCCCTGTTCGGTCTGGGGAATGTGCAGGCCTTCGGGGAAACTGCGTTCAACCATGTAGCGGGGCATGTCGATCTCCTGGCGGACGACGGCGGGTTGCCGACGCATCCAGCTTAGGTTTTCGCCACTGTTGCGGATTGCCCAGATTGCGAAGCGCGCCTGCCTATTCCGGGCCTGCGCCGCCCGGTTGCAGCCATTGCCGCGCCTGCGCCATCGCCTCGCCGCGGCCGGGGACGCCGAGCTTGGCGTAGATGGCGGCCAGGTGATGGTCCACGGTGCGCACGGAGCGGCTCAGGCGCTCGGCGATCTCGGCATTGCGCAGCCCTTGGCAGAGCAGCGTGAGCGTCTCGATCTCGCGGGCCGTGAGGCCGTGCGGGTTGCTCCGCGTGGAGGCGCGTCGGCCGCGCGGCAACCCGCGCAGGCCCGCGGCCTGGAGGCCGGCGCGCAACCGACGCGCCGTCGCCTGCGCGCCCATCGCCTCGAAGCGCCGCAGCGCCTCCAGCTGCGCGTCGACGTCGCCCGCGCTGAGCGCCCGCGCCGCTTCGTACGGGCAGGCGAGCACCGTCCATGCGTCGGCCGCTTCGCGCCAGCGGCCGGCGAGCAGCAGCGCGTGCGGCGCGGCGCAGCCCGGCGGCGGATCGAGCGGCGTGCCGCTGGCCAGCAACCAGCTGCAAAGCTCGCCGACGAACCAGGCGTGGCAGTGCTGCTGCGCCAAGGGCAACGCCGCCCTCGCCTCCTGCGCGGCGCGCGCCAGGTCGCCGTCGAGCCAGGCCGCCTCGGCCCGCGCCGCGCGCACGGGCGCCAGGCGCTGCAGCGTGCCGCTCGCCTGCGCCAGCTCCAGCGCCTCGTCCAGCAGGTCCATGGCGCCGGGGTCGCCGCGCCGCGCCCGCAAGCGGCCCAAGGCCACCAGGGCCATCACGCGGCTGGTGCTGCGCGGCGACGCTTGTCGCAGCGCCTCGTGCGCATGCGCCGCCGCAGCCTCCCAGTTGCCGAGGTACAGCTCGCACAGGCCCAGCCACGCCAGCGCGTAGTGATGATAGACATCGATCTCGTGCTCGCGCGCGAACGCCACCGCCGCTTGCAAATGCCTCCGCGCTTCGGGCAGACGCATCACCTCGCCCGCGGCCGATCCGAGATTGCTGTAGCTGTTGGCGGCGATCAGATGCATGCCGCCGGCGAGCGACAAGCGCAGGGCTTCCTGCAGCTGTTCGCAGCCCGCCTCGAAGTCGAGGAACATCAGCGCGGTGCCGAGCGTGCCGGTGGCTGCCGCCCCGATCTCGGGACAGTCGTGATCGGCGGCCGATGCGATGGCTTGGCGGGCGCGCTCGATGGCGGCCTCGCAATCGCGGTTGAGCATGCGCAGCTGCGCCTCCACGCGCAGGCAACCGGCCGTGACTGCCCCCGCCGGAATCCGCTCGCACAAGGCCAGCGCAGCGCGGCTGGCGACCTCCGCCTCGGCATTGCGCAAGGCCAGCACATGGACGAGCGCCAGCTGACTGAGGTTGGCCGCCTCGCCGGCCGGGTCGCCCGCGGCGCGCAGCAATGGCATCAGTTGCTCACGTGCTGCAGCCGCCTCGTCGAGCTGGTCGGTCAGCTGGCACTCGGCGGCGTAGGCGCCGAGCCAGGCACGCCGCTCGTCGCTCGACGGATGGAAGTGCAAGGCCGTCCGCCAATGCGCCGCCGCCTCGCGATGCGCGCCGCGCGCCCGCGCCTGTTCCGCTGCCAGGGGCGCCAGACGGCGCACGGCCGCCGCGTCGCGCGCACGGGTTGCATGGTGGACCAGACGGGCGAGCGAGCTTCGAGGGCGGCTCTGCAACGCCGCCAGCAGCCGTGCGTGCAACGCCTCCGCCAGCGGCGCCGGCAAGCCCTGCTCGACTGCCTCGCGGGCCAGCTCGTGCCGGAACGCCAGCGTGCCGTCGTGACTTTCAAGCAGGCCGGCGTCGAGGCATTCGGCCAGCTGTTCGGGCGTGGGAGCCAGGAGCACGTCGACCAGCTCGCGCTCGATGCGCGCAGGCACCAGCGCGGCGAGATGCACAACGGCCTGCGCCCGCGCCCCGAGCCGGCCCAAGCGCGACAGCACGAGATCCTGCACGCGCGCCGGCACGCGCTCGCTGCCCTGGCGCAGCAACTCGGCCACGAAGAACGGATTGCCCTGCGTGGCGGCGTGCAGGCCCGCCGGCGAACGCAGGGCGCGCCGCGCCAGCGCCGCCACGGAGGCCGGGCTCAACCGATGCAGCGCAACGCGCTCGTGCAGCGAGGCCGGCAGCCCGGCGAGCACGCGCCGCAGCGGATGGGCCAGCCCGATCTCGTCGTCGCGGAAGGAGCCCACGATCAGGCACGGCGCGCGTTCGATGCGACGAACCAGAAAGAGCAGCAGATCGAGGGTGGCGTCGTCGGCCCAGTGCAGGTCTTCGAGAACGACCAGCGTGGGCGCGCGGGCGGCGCGCAGATCTTCGAGCACGGCCTCGAACAGCGTCATGCGCGAGGCGCCGCCGGTCAAAAGCAGCGAGCGCCACGGCGGACGCGCATCACGCGCGATGTCGTGCAGCGGAGCGAGCGGGTGCGGCGTCTGCAGCGCGTCGCACGCCCCCCACCAGAGCCGAGCGGGCGTGAAGGCCTGCGCCGCGGCGCCCAGCACGCTCGTCTTGCCGATGCCCGCCTCCCCGGCCAGCCAGCGCAGCGCGCCGCGGCCGCTGCCGGCTTCGCGCCAGGCGGCCTGCAGGGCCGCCAAGGCGGCCTCACGCTCGAGCAGCTCCGTCATGGCAGACGATTAGGCCGCCGCCGCCCGGACTCCGCAAGCGGTGCAGGCCCGACCCTCTGCTGACAGCGGGCGTCAACGCCAGCGCCGACAATGACGCCCCATGCCCCTGCCCGAGCGCCTGATCGCCCACCTCGACATGGATGCGTTCTACGCCTCCGTCGAGCTGCTGCGTTATCCAGAGCTGAAAGGCCTGCCGGTGGTGATTGGCGGGCGGCGCGAGCATGCGCCGGTGCTGCAGGCCGACGGCACGCGGCGTTACGCCAGGCTGCGCGACTACACCGGCCGCGGCGTGGCCACCACCTCGACCTATGCGGCGCGCGACCTCGGCGTGTTCTCGGCGATGGGCCTGATGAAGGCGGCGCTGCGCGCGCCGGATGCCATCCTCCTGCCGACCGATTTCGACGCCTACCGCCGCTATTCGCGTCTGTTCAAGGCCGCGGTAGCGGAGGTGGCGCCGATCATTGAAGACCGCGGCATCGACGAGATCTATATCGACCTCTCCGACGTGCCCGGCATCCGCGATGCGGTCGGCCACGATCCGCTCGGCGGCGCGCGCTCGGTGGCGCGTGAGATCAAGAACTCGGTGCTGCGCGCCACCCACCTCACCTGCTCGATCGGCATCACGCCGAACAAGCTGCTCTCCAAGATCGCCTCCGAGCTGGACAAGCCGGACGGCATCACGATCGTGATGGCCGAGGACATCCCCACGCGCATCTGGCCGCTGCCGGTGCGGCGCATCAACGGCATCGGCCCCAAGGCCGGCGCGCGGCTGGCGCAGATGGGGCTGGAGACGATCGGTCAGTTGGCGGCTGCCGATCCCGCGCTGCTGATCGAGCGCTTCGGCGACCACTACGGGCATTGGCTGCATGAGGCTTCGCACGGTCGCGACGCGCGTCCCGTGGTCACGCACAGCGAGCCGGTGTCGATCAGCCGCGAGACCACCTTCGAGCGCGACCTGCACGCCGTGCACGACAAGGCTGAACTGGGCCGGGTGTTCACGCGCTTGTGCGAGCTGCTGGCCGGCGACCTGGAGCGCAAGGGCTACGAGGGCCGCACGATCGGCATCAAGCTGCGCTTCGAGGGCTTCGTGACGGTGACGCGCGACGTGACGCTGCCGCAACCGATCGCCACGGCGGCCGAGTTGCGCGCGGCGGCGGGCTCCTGCCTCAAGCGCGTGGACCTGAGCCGGCGGCTGCGCCTGCTCGGCGTGCGCGTGGGCAGCCTGAGCCGGCCGGGCGAAGCGCCGGTGAAGGTGCGTGCCAGCAGTTCGCGAACGCGCAGCGTGGACACGAGCGGCGAGCTGTTCTGAACGGCGCCGATCTGGCGCGAACGCCTCCGATACCGACGCCATACCGCCGAATCAGGGGGTTATGTTTTTTCCTGACGCTGACATCATCGCGACCTTTTGAAAACTCGAAGAAGCGTCAGGAGAGGAACATCATGCGTCTCACGAACAAGCTGGCGGCCGTTGCGGTCGCATTCGCCGCAGGCAGCGCCTGCGCATCCCCGGTCAGCGTCTCGTACACCCACTTCGGCAAGCTCGACGGCGCCACGTTCGGCGGCACCGGCATCTCGAACGAGCATGTCGCCATCACCCAGAACGGCAAACTGACCCTCGGGCTGACCGTCACTCCGCGCGCGGGCGGCTCGGTGGTGAGCAACAACGGCGCGGGCGTGTTCACGGTCGAGGCTGGCGCCTTCGGCGCGGGCGACAACCTGGCGCTGTGGAACTACGACTTCTACGTCAAGAACTCGGGCCTTGCTTCGATCGGCACTTACTACAAGCTGCTCGTGGACTTCGATCCGACGGTGGGCAACAGCCTCTCCACGTACACCGACATGAGCTGGCTGCTGCTGGGCGGCGCGCAGAATTCGGAGAACCTCGGCTTCCTGACCAACTACAGCCAGTTCGACCCCACCCGCACCGGCGAGTACGGCTTCGTGCTGGAAGCGTTCAACTTCTTCGGACAGGAGATCGGCCAGTCCGCCATCCTCGTCGAGGTCGAGCAAAAGGTGCCGGAACCCGCCAGCCTGGCGCTGGTCGCCGTGGCCCTGGGCGGTCTGGGACTGGCCTCGCGTCGCCGCGCCGGTTGACCGGGTTTGCCAGACGGCACCGGGTTTTGTTGTCGGAACAATTGACGACCCGGCCAGCGCAGTCTGTGAAGTTTTTCACAAGCCGTTGATTTGCAAGTGAAAAATGCAGTTGCCAAAGGTTGGCATTCAAAATGCTTAAGGAGAGATGGGGGCGCCCACCCGGCGCCGCTCATTTCCCCGTGGTAGTTAAGGCCCGGCTCGTCCGGGCCTTTTTTTGCCTGCATCGTTTCAACCTAGGGTTTTCACCCCTGTCGGAATGATTTACGAAAGATTGATGAGAAATCAGCTTCATCTTTCTTCGCATTGCAAGTCACTGATTTAAATGACATTTTTAAATTTCAAGTGCTTTGGCACGTGATTTGCAACGACAAGTTGCAAACATCAACCCCTTGGGAGTTCGGTCATGAAAACCATCAAGAAGATCGCCATCGCCGCAGCCGCCCTGGCCTTCAGCAGCCTCAGCTTCGCGCAGCTCGTCTCCGTCACCCCGCCGAACGACTTCGGCGGCACGGGCATCCCGACCAACGCCGTCGCCACCACCAAGTTCGGTGAAACCGGCGTGCTGTACCTGTCGGTCACGCAACGCTACAGCGCACCGGCCCCCACCAACGACGGCATCAACACCTTCTTCGTCCAGCCGGGCAACAGCACCGAAGGCAACACCTTCGGCCAGACCGATCTGGCCCTGTGGAACTTCGACTGGGAAGTGACGAAGTCTGAAGGCTTCACGTACCGCCTGCTGATCGACACGAACGCTGCCGTCGGCAACGCCACCTCGACCTACCTGAGCGTGGACATGGGCGGCAACATCCCGTTCTACGACTCCAGCAACCTCGGCTACTTCGTCAACGGCTTCGACTACAACGCCATCGGCGAATACGGCTTCGTGCTGCAGGCCCTGAACTTCGACGGCGCAGTGCAGGCTTCGGTCTCCGTGCTGGTCGATGTCGGTCAAGTGGAAAGCCAAGTCCCGGAACCCGCCAGCCTCGCCCTCGTCGGCGTGGCCCTGGCCGGCGCCGGCTTCGCTGCACGCCGCCGCAAGGCCTGAGCGTCCCCCGCGGGTCCTCGGACCCGATGAAAAAGGCCTGGCTCTGCCAGGCCTTTTGCTTTGGCGGCGCTCATCCGGCGCTCGGCAAGCCCTCTCGCTTGCAGCGACAATTCGGCGATTCGCAGCCCCTGCGTCGCCATTCCCGATGACTGAACAGACCCTCTTCGACTACACCCTCCAGGACGCCAGCGGCGCCAGCTGCACGGCCCACGCCTGGGCCAAGGTGCCGGCTCCGCTGACGCAGCCGCAGCGCGCGCAGCTCAAGGCCCGCGCCGCCGCGCTGCTCAAGGCCCGCGGCGCCGCGCTGGTGGCCCACTACTACGTGGACGGCGACCTGCAGGATCTGGCGCTGGAGACCGGCGGCGTCGTCTCCGATTCACTGGAGATGGCCCGCTTCGGACGTGACCATGCGGCGCAGACGCTGGTCGTGGCCGGCGTGCGTTTCATGGGCGAGACGGCCAAGATCCTGTCGCCCGAGAAGCGCGTGCTGATGCCCGATCTGGACGCCACCTGCTCGCTCGACCTCGGCTGCCCGGCCGACGAGTTCGCCGCCTTCTGCGACGCGCACCCGGACCGCCAGGTCGTCGTCTACGCCAACACCAGCGCCGCCGTGAAGGCGCGCGCCGACTGGATGGTGACCAGCTCCTGCGCGCTGGAGATCGTGTCGCACCTGAAGGCGCAAGGCCAGAAGATCCTCTGGGCGCCGGACCGGCATCTGGGCCGCTACATCCAGGAGCAGACCGGCGCGGACATGCTGATGTGGAACGGCGCCTGCATCGTCCACGACGAATTCAAGGGCCTGGAGCTGGACCTGCTGCGCGAGCAGCACCCCGGCGCGATGATCCTGGTGCACCCGGAGTCGCCCAGGAGCGTGGTGGACAAGGCCGACGTGGTGGGCTCGACCTCGGCGCTGATCAAGGCGGTGGTGGAAGGCACGGCGCAGGAGTACATCGTCGCCACCGACAACGGCATCCTGCACCGCATGCGCCAGCTGGCGCCGGGCAAGACGCTGATCGAGGCGCCCACCGCCGGCAATTCGGCCACCTGCAAGAGCTGCGCGCACTGCCCGTGGATGGCGATGAACGGCCTGCAAGGCGTGATCGACTGCCTGGAGCGCGGTCAGGGCGAGATCCATGTGGAGGAACCGACACGCGGCCAGGCGCTCGCGTGCATCGACCGCATGCTCGATTTCACGGCGGCGCTCAAGGCGGGCAAGCTGCCCGGATTTGTGCCCAACATCGGCGCCGCTTGACCGTACAGTTAGGCATCCCGCTCGAAGAACAGACAGACAACGGAGATCCGCGCATGGCCGACTTCAGCTCGCTCTACAACCACCATGAACGCGAAGTGTTCGCCGCCGTCGCCGCGGCCGCCGAAGCGCACCCGGCCGTCGGCGCCGACGCCGACCTGCTCTGCGACGTCGCCTGCGTGGCCCTGAACCGCCTGCCCCCGCGCTACATCCGCCACGAGGTGGACTTCAGCTTCTACATGACGACGAACGAGCGCCACGAGATCGACACCGCGATCAGCGAGGCGGTGAGCTTCGCGTTCCAGTTCGTCGAAGCGCGGGTCGCGCTGCGCAAGACCGCTTAAGCGGCCTAACGCCGGATTTCGGCGACCAGCACCGTCGGCAGGCTCGCCGGCAGCGTCGCTGGATAGTCGCGGCTGTAATGCAGCCCGCGGCTCTCGCGGCGCAGCAGCGCCGAGCGCACGATCAGCTCCGCGCAGTCCACAAGGTTGCGCAGCTCCAGCAGGTCGCGGTTGACGCGGAAGTTGGCGTAGTAGTCCTCGATCTCCGCGCGCAGCAGCTCGATGCGGTGCAGCGCGCGTTGCAGGCGCTTGGTCGTGCGCACGATGCCGACGTAATTCCACATCAAGAGGCGCAGCTCGTCCCAGTTGTGGGCGATCACCACTTGCTCATCGGCGTTCTCGACCTGGCTTTCGTCCCAGGCCGGCAGCGGCGCGGGCGGCTGCGACGGTTGAGCGGCGATGTCTTCCGCACACGAGCGGCCCAGCACGACGCATTCCAGCAACGAGTTGCTCGCCAGGCGGTTGGCACCGTGCAGGCCGCTGTAGCCGGTCTCGCCGATGGCATACAGGCCGGGCAGGTCGGCGCGGCCGAGTTCATCGGCCACCACGCCGCCGCAGGTGAAGTGCACGGCGGGCACGACCGGGATCGGCTGGCGCGCGATGTCGATGCCGAGCTTCAGGCAGCGGGCGTGCACGGTCGGGAAGTGTTCCTTCAGGAAGTCCTCACCGAGGTGCGTGGCGTCGAGCCAGACGTGGTCGAGGCCGTGCTTCTTCATCTCGAAGTCGATGGCGCGGGCGACGATGTCGCGCGGCGCCAGTTCCAGCCGGTCGTCGTGCGCCGTCATGAAGCGCGTGCCGTCCGGCAGCTTCAGGTGCGCGCCTTCGCCGCGCAGCGCCTCGGTGATCAGGAAGCTGCGCTCTTCCGGGTGATACAGGCAGGTCGGGTGGAACTGGATGAACTCCATGTTCGCCACGCGGCAGCCGGCGCGCCAGGCCATGGCGATGCCGTCGCCGGTGGAGGTGTCGGGGTTCGTCGTGTAGCGGTAGACCTTGCCGGCGCCGCCGGTGGCGAGCACCACGGCACGCGCGGGCAGCGCCTCGACCTGGCCGGCGTCGATGTCGAGCGCGTAGATGCCGTAGCAGCGCGGCGCCTCTTCGCGCTGCACGTGGCGCGAGGTGATCAGGTCCAGCGCCATGCAGCGTTCGCGCAGCGTGATGTTCGGATGGGCGCGGGCCGCGGCCAGCAGCTGGTCGTGGATGGCCTTGCCGGTGGCGTCGGCCGCGTGGGCGATGCGGCGCACCGCGTGGCCGCCTTCGCGCGTGAGGTGCAGGCCCATCGGGCCTTCTTCGTCCGGCGTGAAGGGCACGCCCTGCCCCACCAGCCATTCCACCGCGGCGGCGCTGCGCTCGGCGATGAAGCGGGCCATGCCTTCGTCGACGAGGCCGGCGCCGGCGTCCTGCGTGTCGCGCACGTGGCTTTCGATGCTGTCGTCGCTGCCCAGCACGCCGACGATGCCGCCCTGCGCCCAGGCCGTGGCGCCGACGCCGAGTTCGCGCTTGGCCAGCACGGTGACGGGGATGCGGTCGGCCAGGTGCAGGGCGACGGTCAATCCGGCCAGGCCGGCGCCGACGATCACGACGGGAGTGCTGCTGCTCATCAGGGGGAGGCTTCGAGACGGTGAAAGGAGCTGATTCTAGAAGTCAAGCTCCAGCGAGACTTCCGAATGGATTTCAAGCGTGGAACCCGACTGCACGCGGCCGTAGACGCCGAAGCACGACGGCCCGCCCGGCTTGCGCTGCGCGCTGGCCGCGGCCACGCGCTGACCGACGCCTGGGTCCACCACGGCAGTCAGCGGATCGACGTCCGGCACGATGCAGCGCACGCAGGGCGCGTAGACCTCGATACAGCCCTGCGCCCAGCTCAGCGAGCGGGCGTGTTCTTCCATGAAAGGCAGCAGATCGGGGCCGTCGAGCACGACGTTGGCGCGAAAGCGTCGCAGGTCCAGGCCCGCGTCGATCTCCTGCAAGGACGGCCGGCCGACGATGTGCACCGCATTGTTCAAGGGCCGCAGGATCGCCGCCGCGCTGACACGCGCCAGGCGCAGCGGTGCCCCGCACAAAGCGCTCAGCATCGCGGCGGCTGCATCGCCGCCGTCCAAGGCTTCGAACCAATCGACGCTGCTCGTCTGCTCATTCCAGAAGCCCGCCTTGCCCGGCCGATCGCAAGCGTCACGCGGCAGGCGCAGCTCGCGTTGACTCGGCGCGCTCAGCACCAGCTCATTGCCCTCGAAGCGCGGCTGCAGCAGCGCCAGCGCGGGATGCGCGCCCTGCCAAGTCGCCACGCCTTCATCATTCAGCACGGCCCACTCCCGATCGCCGGCCACGCGGCCGTCGGCGAGAAGGTCGAGCCGGTTCACGGCCAGCGGCGCGCAGGCCTTGACCGGATGCAGGTAGAGCGCCGCGACATGCAGGGCGGGTAGCGATGAGGTGCCGTTCATGCCGACACGATAGCCACAAGCGCGGCACTTCCCGTATTCAGTGCGCCGGCTTGTCGCTCGCGCGCATCAACCGGTCGAGCAGCCGCATCAGTTCGGGCACGGCGAACGGCTTGGTCAGGTAGTGCGTGGCGCCCTTGTGCATGCCTTTGGCGATGTGCTCGTCCATGGCGTCGGCCGAGACGATGACGACCGGCAACCGCGCGCACTGCGGGGCCGCACGCAGACGGTTCAGCAAGGTCAGGCCGTCCATGTCGGGCAGGTTCACATCCAGCAGCACGAGGTCCGGCGGGTCGGCGAGCAGCGCGTCCAGGCCGGTCTGACCGTCTTCAAAGACCGCCAGCGAGAGCTCGCTGCGCAGCGCGATCACCGCGCGCATCACTTCGATGTTGACGAGGTTGTCTTCGATGTAGACGAGCCGCTTCGGCTCGAGCGTCTGAGCTGGCTCCAACGCAGCGCCTTCGTCGGGGCCCGCCTTCACCGTCGGGGGATCCGACGCCGGCAGGTGCAGCGTGAAGGTCGAGCCCTGCCCCGCCTCGCTCTCCACGCTCAGGCTGCCGTTCATCAGCTCCACCAGCCGCCGCGTGATCACGAGGCCGATGCCGGTGCCTTCGATGCTGCCGCGCTCCTGGCCGAGCCGGTTGAAGGGCTGGAACAGCGCGGCCTGCTGCTCGCGCGTCAGGCCCTTGCCGGTGTCGGACACGCTGAGATCCACCCAGCCGGGTTTCCCGGCGCGCAACTGCAATTGAACCGAACCGCCCGGCCGGTTGTACTTGACCGCATTGCTCAGCAGGTTGTTGAGCACCTCGCGCAACCGCGTGGCGTCGGCGATGACGTAACGCGCCGTCGGGTCGAGCGTCAGCTGAACTGCGACGTCATGCCGCGTCGCCAGCGGGGAGATCAGCGTCAGGCACTCGTGAGCCACCTCATGCGCATCCTGCGGGCCCAGCACGACCTTGAGGTTGCCCGTCTCCACGCGCGACAGGTCCAGCACGTCGTTGATCATCGCCAGCAGGTACCAGCCGGCCTGCCCGATGCGCTCGACCCAGGCGCGCTGCGTCGGCGTCAGCGGCTCGCGCCCGACCTGCAGGAGCTGCGCGAAGCCCAACAAGCCGTTCAAGGGCGTGCGCAGCTCGTGGCTCATGCGCGAGAGGAACTCGCTCTTGGCGCGGTTGGCGGCGTCGGCCACCATGCGCGCGCGCTCGTGCTCGGCGACCTTGAGCTGGTCGGTGATGTCGTGGATCACGCTGACCAGATGCTCGGGCATCTGCTGCTCGTCGCGCAGCAGACTCGTCATCTGCTGGACCTCCAGCACGACCCCGCCCGGCCCGGCAATCTGGTGGCGGTGCGTGGACACCGCTTCTCCGCTGCCGATCAGCTGGCGCACCTGCGCGGCATCGACGCGCAACGCGCCGAGGTCCATGCGATCGCGCGATCTGCCGTCCAGCATGCGCTGCAACGCCGGGTTGATGTCGAGCGGATTGCCCTTGAGATCTGCCACGAAAACGCCGACCGGCGCGTGATCGAAGACGCTGCGAAAACGCTGCTGGTTGCGACGCAGGGCGTGCAGCGTTCGGGTCAGCTCCGCCGTGCGCTGCTCGACGAGCGACTCCACGCGCCGGGCTCTAGCCGAGAGCGTCAGCAGCAGCAGCACGAGCAGGCCGATGGCCACGAGCCCGAGTCCGCCGAACAGCTGAGCCACCGCGCTGTTGTGGAAAGGCGCGGCCGTGGCCGCATAAAGGCGCAAGGTCCAGTGGCGGCCGCCGAAGTCGATGTTGCGTCGCAGTTCGGGCTGGAGCTCCGATGCCACCTCGCAACCGGCGGGGCCGACGAGCCAGCGCAGGCCGCCGCGCGGTTGCTCGTTGAACAGGCAGGCGCGAATGCCCGCGCTGAGCGTCGGCTCCAGCATCGCCACCAGATCCAGACCGACCACGACCATGTGCGGCGACAGCTCGTCCTGCTCGAGCGTTTGCATCAGCAGGACCTGGACGCGTCCGTCGCGCAATCGCATGACGGGCGCGACGATGAGCTCGCCGGTACGCTGCGCCTCGCGCCAGGCCGGCGAAGCGGACAACGGCGGCTCCAGCCCGAGCGGGCCCGCTGGCTCTCGAGTCAGCACCAGATCGGCCGTGACCGAGGCCGGGAGCACCCGCGCCACGAAGCGGACGCCGGGCGTCTGCGGCAGAAAGGTGCTCACACCGGTCGTGAAGCCCTGCGCATCGATGCGAGGCGACGCCGCCAGCAGGCCCCGTGTGGCCGCCAGCAGCTGCTGCGCCTCGGCGAGCTTGCGTTCGAGCGTGGCCGCATCGCGCAGCGCCTCGCGCTCGAAGCGCAAGGTCTGCTGTTGTTTGTCCCACCGGCCCAGTGTGCTCATCGCGAGGAACAGCAGCAGCGCGGCCAGCAGCAGCGGCAGCGCGACGCTCAGCAGGCGTACGCCGCGGGCCTCGCGCGGCAAGACAAGCAGCGCCAGCGTGACCGGGCCGCCGATGAGCAGCGCGCGCGCCGAAACCAGCCAGACGTCGCGCCACATGCCGCCCAGTTGCGCGAGATCGTGCACGCCGTAGGCGAGGAAGAAGGTGGCGATGCTGCACAAGGCGCCCAGCGGCGCAGCGGCGAAGATGGACACGCCGACGAAGACCAGTGCGTCGCGCGGCTCGTCGAGCTCGCGCAGGCGCGGCGCCCAGCGCCGGAGCATCCACCAGGCCAGCAGGTCCTGCGCGCTCTCGGCGAGGCCGAAGCCCGCTGCGCCGGCCAGCGAGAACGAGCCGCTCTGCATCGAGACCAAGCTCAGTCCGAACACCTGACTGAGAAAGGCCGCAGGCCAGAGCCGCCAACCCCAGCGCAGCATGCACGCCAGCGTGATGCCGCTGCCCAGCGCCAGGCCCGAAGAGACCGTGGCTTGTCGCGTCAGCACGCCGAGCAGGTAGTCGACCAGCGCGTGCATCGCGGCGATCAGCAGCAGGCGTGACAGCCAGAAGAATTGCGGGCTGCGGTCTGCGTCCTTTGTGCTCTCCCGCATCTCACTGCTCCTCATTTGCGTGCTAGCCTGACCGGACCCTGATTGGCAGCGCGCATGAGACAACAGCAGTACCCATTGTCTCGGGATGTTCACGAAATGAGGACGGGTCCGGTGCGCAGCATCGCATCGGGCATGGCCGCTCCGGCGGCATTTCTCTGCCTGCTTGCGCCTGCGCAAGCCGACGAGCCACCGCTCGAAGATCCGCGGGCGCAACTGCAACGCGTGGAGGTCAGCGCACGGCGCGAACGCGAGGACCCGCAGACGGTGCCGATCTCGATCAGCAGCTTCACCGCGGACGATCTGCTGCGCGAAGACGTACGCACCGTGACGGAGCTGGAGCGCAATGTGCCGGGCCTCTCGATCTGCTGCAGCCGCGGCCAGGCGTCGTTCGCCTTCCTGCGCGGCATCCAGGGCGTGCAGGGCTATTTCGCGGAGACGCTGTTGCTCGGGCCGCAAGGCGAGGCCGGTGCGCTGTCCGGCAGCGCGATGTACTTCGACATGGAGACCCTCTCCGTGCTCAAGGGCCCGCAAGGCACGCTGTTCGGCATGAGCACCAACGGCGGTGCCGTGCTGTTCACGCCCAACCGGCCGGAAGGCCGCTGGGGCGGCCGCGCCGGCATCGAGCTCGGCGACCACGGGCGGCGCATCTTCGAGGCCGTGCTCAACGCACCCTTGAGCGCGGTGCTGAAGATCCGCTTCGGCGTTCAGTCAGCGCGCGTCGACGGCTTCGTCACCGACCGGTCCAGCGGCATCCGGCTCGGCGGCGACGACTACAGCGTGGGCCGCCTCGTGGTGAGCCTGGCCCCCTCGGCGGCATTCGACAACCAGTTCTATCTGAACCAGTTCCACTCGACCGGCCGGCTCGCACCCTACGTGCCGGTGGCAGTGAACCCGGTCGGCACGGTGCAGGCCATCCCGGGCATCGACGCCGTGGTCCGCCAGCAACGCCAGCTCGGCTACTACCAGCTTGTCGGCCTTTCGCTGCCGGCCCCGAGCGAGAACATCAACGACTCGCGGCAGGCCCAGCTCGCCAATGTGACCACGCTGAGGCTGGGGAAAGGCCTGCGGCTGAAGAACATCCTCGGCTATTCGCGCCAGCTCACGCACGACAGCTTCGACGCCGACGGAACGCCCTTCAGGATCTACGACGACAAGGTGACAGGCAGCAGGCCCGCAGGACCGTCGCGGGCCTTCTCGGAGGAGCTGCAATTGCAGGGCCAGGCGGCGGACGGGCGGCTGCGCTTCACGGCGGGCCTGTTCCATGTGCACCGATATCCGGGCAAGGCGGGCACGGTCATCGCCGACCTGGGTGATGTCTACGGCATCCGCACCTCGACCACCGCGCGCTCGCGGTTCGAGACCCGCGCGGTCTATGCGCAAGCCAGCCTCGATCTGGATGGGCTTCTCGACCGTCTGAAGGGCTGGCGACTGACCGCCGGCTACCGCCTCCACGCCGATCGGCGCTGGCTCGACCAGCGCAGCTCGACGATCGATGCAGCCTCGCAGGAGCACATCAGGAATGCGCCGCTGCACCTGCGTTCAGCGAGCCGGAACAACAGCTACACGCTGGGCGCCGTCTATCAGCTCACACCGACGGCGATGGCCTACCTCACCAACAGCAAGGGCTTTCTCAACGGCGGGTTCAACACCTCGGTCACGCAGGCGACGGACGCGCCCTACGCGCCGGAGTCACTCAACAACTTCGAGCTCGGCTGGAAGGCGGACTTCGAGGTCGGCGAAGCGCAGGTGCGGACCAACGTCGCCGCGTACTGCGGGCTGTATTCCAACGCGCAGGTGTCGGTCACCAGCAGGATCAACACGGGCACGCCGAGCCAGGCGCTGGCCGTGCTGACGAAGAACGCCGCCAAGGGCCGGATCGAGGGGCTCGAGTGGAACCTCCAGCTCGTGCCCCACCCCGCGGTGGAGCTGATGTTCTTCGGCGCCTGGATGAAGAACCGCTACACGCACTACGCCTCGCTCGACCCGCAGGGCCAACCGGTCGATCTGTCCGGCACGCCCTTCGTCTATTCGCCGCGGTTCAAGTACGGGCTCAGCGCGGCGGTCTTCCTGCCAATCAACGCCGCGCACGGACAGCTCCAGGCCGCGGCGAGCATCACGCACCAGGACGGCATCGTCAGCACGTCCACACCGGCCCCGCAGTGGTACGACAAAGGCCCGGGGTTTCACAACCTGAACCTGAGTCTGCACTGGAGCCGTGCGATGGGGCGGCCGGGCCTCTCGGCCAGCGTCTTCGTCAACAACGCGACGGGCAACCGGGATGCCAACGGCGGCTTCGGCGCCTACCGCTCGCTGGGCATCCTCGGCTACTCGCCCGCCGTGCCGCGCATGGCCGGCGTGCGGGTCGAGCAGCGCTTCTAGTGGACCACGCGCCCGAAGCTGAACCCGCCTTCGCCGTCCGCTTCCACCGGGATCACATCCTTCGGCCCGAACCGTCCTTGCAGGATCAGCTGCGACAGCGGGTTCTCGATGCGCTGCTGGATCGCCCGCTTGAGCGGCCGCGCACCGAACACCGGATCGAAGCCGACCTTGGCGAGCTCGGCCACGGCGGCATCGCTGACCTCCAGGCGCATGTCCATCCGGGCCACACGCTCGGCCAGCACACGCAGCTGGATCCGGGCGATGTCGGCGATATGCGCGGCACCGAGGGCATGGAAGATCACCGTCTCGTCGATGCGGTTCAGGAACTCGGGGCGGAAATGGCCCTTCACTTCCTTCCACACCGCTTCGCGGATCACTTCGTCGCTCTCGCCGGAGAGCGCCATGATGTGCTGCGAACCGAGGTTCGAGGTCATCACGATCACGCAGTTCTTGAAGTCCACGGTGCGGCCCTGGCCGTCGGTCAGGCGACCGTCGTCCAGCACCTGCAGCAGCACGTTGAACACGTCCGGGTGCGCCTTCTCCACTTCGTCGAGCAGCAGCACGGAGTAAGGCTTGCGGCGCACCGCTTCGGTCAGCGTGCCGCCTTCCTCGTAGCCGACGTAGCCCGGAGGCGCGCCGATCAGGCGGCTGACCGAGTGCTTCTCCATAAACTCGCTCATGTCGATGCGCACCATGTGGTCTTCGCTGTCGAACAGGAAGCCGGCCAGCGCCTTGCAGAGCTCGGTCTTGCCCACGCCCGTCGGGCCGAGGAACAGGAACGAACCCAGCGGGCGGTTCGGATCGGACAGGCCAGCACGCGAACGGCGGATGGCGTTCGACACGGCGGTGATCGCCTCCTCCTGGCCGATCACGCGCTCGTGCAGCTTGGTTTCCATCTGCAGCAGCTTGTCGCGCTCGCCCTGCATCAGCTTGGCGACCGGGATGCCGGTGGCACGCGCCACGACTTCTGCGATTTCCTCCGCACCCACGAGCGTGCGCAGCAGCTGCGGGCGGTCCGTGCCGTTCTTGTTGGCCGCGGTCTTGCTCGCTTCCTTGTCCTGCGCTTCCTTGAGGCTCTTCTCCAGCGCCGGCAACTGGCCGTATTGCAGCTCGGCCACGGCGTTGAAATCGCCCTTGCGCTTGAGCTCCTCGATGCGGAACTTGATGCGGTCGATCTCTTCCTTCACGTGCGCCGAGCCTTGCGCCTGCGCCTTCTCGCTCTGCCAGATCTCTTCGAGGTCGGCATACTCGCGCTCGAGCTTGGCGATCTCTTCCTCGATCAGCTCGAAGCGCTTCTGCGAGGCCTCATCGGTCTCCTTGCGCACGGCTTCGCGCTCGATCTTGAGCTGGATGATGCGGCGGTCGAGCCGGTCCATCGCCTCGGGCTTGGAGTCGATCTCGATCTTGATCTTGGCCGCGGCTTCGTCGATCAGGTCGATGGCCTTGTCGGGCAGGAAGCGGTCGGTGATGTAGCGGTGCGAGAGCTCGGCCGCAGCGACGATGGCCGGGTCGGTGATCTCCACGCCGTGGTGGACTTCGTACTTCTCCTGCAAGCCGCGCAGGATGGCGATGGTGGCTTCCACCGTCGGCTCATCCACGAGCACCTTCTGGAAGCGGCGCTCCAGCGCGGCGTCCTTTTCCACGTACTTGCGGTATTCGTCGAGCGTGGTCGCGCCGATGCAGTGCAGCTCGCCGCGGGCGAGCGCGGGCTTGAGCATGTTGCCGGCGTCGATGGCGCCTTCGGCCTTGCCGGCGCCGACCATGGTGTGGATCTCGTCGATGAAGAGGATCACGCGACCCTCTTCATGCGCGACTTCCTTGAGCACGCTCTTCAGGCGCTCCTCGAACTCGCCGCGGAACTTCGCGCCGGCCAGCAGCAGGGCCATGTCAAGCACGAGCACGCGCTTGTTCTTCAGGCTCTCCGGCACCTCGCCGTTGACGATGCGCTGCGCCAGGCCTTCGACGATGGCCGTCTTGCCGACGCCGGGTTCACCGATCAGCACGGGGTTGTTCTTGGAGCGGCGTTGCAGCACCTGGATGGCGCGGCGGATTTCGTCGTCGCGGCCGATCACGGGGTCGAGCTTGCCGAGGCGAGCGCGCTCGGTCAAGTCGAGCGTGTACTTCTTGAGCGCCTCGCGCTGGCCTTCGGCTTCGGCGCTGTCCACCTGCGCACCGCCGCGCACGGTTTGAATGGCGGCTTCGAGCGCCTTGCGCGTCAGGCCGTGGCCGCGGGCGGCGGCGGCGAAATCGGTGTTGGCGTCGGCCAGGGCGAGCAGCACCATCTCGCTGGCGATGAAGGCATCGCCGCGCTTGCCGGCTTCCTTCTCGGCCGCTTGCAGCAGCACGATCAGGTCGCGCCCGGCGCCGACCTGCTGGCCGCCGCCCTGCACTTGCGGCAGGCCGGCGATCATCGATTCAGCGGCGGTCTTCAGGGCCGGCACGCGCACGCCGGCGCGCTCCAGCAGCGCCTTGGGGCCGTCGTCCTGGGTGAGCATGGCCACCACGAGGTGGGGCGGCTCGATGTACGGGTTGTCGTTGGCGATGGCGAGGCTTTGGCCGTCAGCCAGGGCGTGTTGCAGGGTGGTGGTGAATTTGTCGGGTCTCATGGTTCTGTAAAACCTCCAATGCCGACCAATATGGCCCCACCCGCAAAAAATTCAAGCCAGACGCAACCTCATCTTCATTCCGTCAGGCGGATCACCCAGCAGCCGGCGGCGGCGGCGGCCAGGGAGCCGACCACGTGGACCAGCGTGTGCGTCACCGCGAGGCCGAAATGCCCGCGCTGGATCATCGCCAGTGACTCGCCCGAGAAGCTGGAAAACGTCGTCAGCCCGCCCAGGAAGCCGGTCACCAGAAGCAGCTTGAGCATCTCGTTAGGCTGGCGGCCGAACCACTCCAGCGCCATACCGATCAGGAAGCCGCCGACCACGTTGACCAGCAGCGTGCCGAGCGGGAAGCCGCTCCAGCGGGAATTGAGCCAGAGGCCGGCGCCCCAACGTGCCAGCGCGCCTGCGGCGGCGCCAATGGCCACGGCCAAAGCATTCATCGAGCGTTCTCCAAAGTGATGCCCCAACGCGCCAGGGCGGCGTCGTCTTCCACGCGGGCGTCCACCCACTTGCCTTCACCGGCGGCGTCGAATTCCTTCTTCCAGAACGGCGCCTGCGTCTTCAGATAGTCCATCAGAAACTCGGCGCCCTCGAAGGCCGCCTGCCGGTGCCGCGAGGTCGTCAGCACCAGCACGATCTGCTCCCGGGCGGCGAGCTTGCCCACCCGGTGGATCACCCGGACCGAGCGCAGGGTGAAGCGCTTGCGGGCGGCTTCGATCATGGCCTCGATGGCGGCTTCGGTCATGCCGGGATAGTGCTCCAGCTCCATGCCGGAGAGCTGCCCGAACTGGTCGCGCACCGTGCCCACGAAGGCCACGACGGCGCCCACGTCGCCGTCCCCCGCTCTCACGGCGGCGGCCTCGGCGGAGAGGTCGAAGTCCTCGGTCTGGATGCTCACGTTCCTTGTCATGGGGGCATTATGGTGAATGTTGACTTTGTGCCTTCCGCCACCCCCGCCCGGGATGCCGCATACTTGCGCCGCGGCCGGGTTGTGGCTGCGCTGTTTGGAGGGGCCTGACATGAGCCTGATGAGTTTCATCAAGAAGCAGTTCATTGACATTCTTCAGTGGACCGAGGACGGCGACGACACGCTCGCGTGGCGCTTCCCCATGGCCGACATGGAAATCCAGTACGGCGGTTCGCTCACCGTGCGCGAATCGCAGATGGCCGTGTTCGTCAACGAAGGCAAGGTGGCCGACGTCTTCGGCCCCGGCATGTACAAGCTGACGACGCAGACGCTGCCCGTCCTCACCTACCTCAAGAACTGGGACAAGCTCTTCGAGAGCCCGTTCAAGAGCGACGTCTACTTTTTCAGCACCCGCCAGCGCATCGACCAGCGCTGGGGCACGCAGCAGCCCGTCACCATCCGCGACAAGGACTTCGGCGCCGTGCGCCTGCGCGCCTTCGGCAACTACGCGTATCGCATCGCCGACGCCAAGGTGTTCCACACCGAGATCTCCGGCACGCGCGCTTCGTACACGGTGCAGGACCTGGACGGCCAACTGCGCGGCCTGATGCTCCAGCACATCAGCGACGCCGTGGCCAACAGCGGCCAGGCCTTCCTCGATCTCGCTGCCAACCAGGTGGCGTTCGCCAAGGCGCTGCAGGACGCGGCTTCGCCGGCGTTCGAGAAGCTCGGCCTCAAGCTCGAAGCCGTGACCTTGCAGAACATCTCCCTGCCCGAGGAGCTGCAGAAGATCCTCGACCAGAAGATCGGCATGGGCATGATCGGCAACGACATGGGCAAGTTCATGCAGTACCAGACCGGCCAGGCCATCCCGCAGATGGCGCAAGGCATCGGCCAGGGCGGCGGCGGCATTGCCGGCGACGCGATGGGCATGGGCGCCGGCCTGGCGCTGGGCCAGGTGATGGCGCAGCAGATGAACCAGGGCCTGAACCCGCAAGTCGCCGCGGCGAGCGCCAAGGCCGCCACGGACGACGTGATGGCCATGCTCGAAAAGCTCGGCGACCTCAAGGCCAAGGGCATCCTGACCGAAGAGGAGTTCTCCGCGAAGAAGGCGGAGCTGCTCAAGAAGCTGTCCTGAGCCCCGCGAGCTAACGCTTGGTCTCGACGCAACGCCGCTGGCAGGCCGCGTGCCCCAACTGCGGGGCACCGGTCGAGTTCGCGTCCGCGGCGTCGGCCAGCGCGGTGTGCAGCTTCTGCCGCAGCACGCTGGTGCGGGACGGCGAATCGCTGCGCAAGATCGGCACGTCGGCCGAACTCTTCGAGGACTACTCGCCGCTGCAACTCGGCAGCGCCGGCAAGTACGCGGGCGAGCCGTTCACCATCGTCGGCCGGCTCCAGATCTCGTACGCCGAGGGCAGCTGGAACGAATGGCATGCGCTGTTCGACGCGGGCAAGAGTGCTTGGCTGTCGGAAGACAACGGGCGCTTCGTCATCAGCTTCGATGCGGAGCTGCCTGAGGCCGCGCCGCCCGCCACGGCGCTGGTGCTGGGCCAGCAGCAGATCCTCGCAGGACAAGCCTTCACCGTTGCCGCGCTGACGCAGGTCACGCTGGCCGCAGCGCAAGGCGAACTGCCGCGCCCGCCGGCCTTGGGCGCCAGCTTCCTGGTCGCCGAACTGCGCAACACGCAGGATGAAGTCGGCTCGCTCGAATACAGCAAGCCCGAGAAGCCGCAGTGGTCGCTCGGCCGCTCCGTGCGGCTGGCCGATCTGTCGCTGACCGGCCTGCGCGAAGAAAGCAGCAAGACGCTCGGCAGCCGCTCGATCCCCTGTCCCAACTGCGGTGCCTCGCTCGAGCCCAAGCTCGACAGCAGCAAGTCCATCGCCTGCCCGCAATGCGGCTCGGTGGTGGACATCAGCGGCGGCGCCGGCGGCGATCTGGCGCACTACGCGCAGAGCATCGGGGTGCCGCCGCTGATCCCGCTCGGCAAGCAAGGCACGCTGCCGCTGCCGGACGGCACGGCGGTCACCTGGCAGGTCGTCGGCTACCAGGAGCGCGCCGACAACGAAGACAGCCACTGGCGCGAATACCTCCTGTTCAACAAGACCGAGGGCTTCGCCTTCCTGGTCGATGCCGAAGACGGCTGGAGCCTGGTGCGCCCGCTCACCGGCGCGCCCTCGGGCCGCGGTCAGCAGGTGCAATGGCAAGGCAAGAGCTACGCGCTCAAGTACGAATACCCGGCCCACACCGTCAGCGTGCAGGGCGAGTTCTATTGGCAGCTGAAGAAGGACGATGTGGTCCAGGTGGCCGACTACGCCTCCGGCCCCGACCTGCTCTCGCGCGAAGCCACGGCTGGCGAAATCACCTGGAGCCAGGGCCGCATCATCGGCGCGGACGTGGTGATGCGCGCCTTCGGCATCGCCCTGCCCGTGCGCGACGCGCGGCCCAGCAGCGGCAGCAGCATGGTCAAGGCGATCATCGTCTTCGTCATCATCCTGATCGTGATCGTGCTGCTGACGCGCGGCTGCTCGAGCGGCAGCAGCGCCAGCAACGATTGCGACAGTTACGCTCAGGCTTACGGGACGCAAAGCAACGAATACGCGCAGTGCCTCAACAGCCACGGCGGCGGGCGCATCTACCCGAGCGGCGGCGGCTCCTGGGGCGGCGGCTCGTTCGGCGGCTCAGGCGGCGGCGGTGGTCACAAATAGCGACTGAAGGAGAACGGCAATGAACGGCATCCCCTGGCTCAACCCGGCAGTCATGCTCGGTTCGCTCATCTACGCCATCATCGGCGTGCTGATCTTCTGGATCAGCTTCATCATCATCGACAAGCTCACGCCCTACGACCTCTGGGGCGAGATCGTCGAAAAGAAGAACCTCGCGCTCGGCGTGGTGGTGGCGGCGATGTGCATCGCGATCGGGTTGATCGTGTCCGCTGCGATTCATGGTTGAACGGCGAAAGCTGCTGGCCTGGCTGGGCCTGGCAGCGCTCGGCACGGCGGCGGCGGACGAACCGCTGGAATCTGCGGACTGGTCTGTCACCCGGGACCGTGCTCGCCAAGAGGCGGGTCCGCTGCGCAGGGCGGGTACGGCCGTGCGGCGCGACGGCAAGCGCTTGAGCATCACGTCGCGGTCCGGCAAGGTGGTGAACTTCGACAGCGTCCACCCTGGCCCCGAGGCAGAGTCCCAATACACGGACTATCGCTACGCAGGCGCGCTGCTCGGCGGCCGCTTCCATCGGGTCAACGTCATCTACTACGAAGGTGATTCCATCTTCCTGGTTTCAGCGCAGAGCGGCGTCGTGACAGAGATCTACGAAGAGCCCCGCCTGTCGCCGGACCGGCGCTACCTCTTCGTCGCCAGCCCTTCCGAGGCTTACAACACCAGCGGTATCTTCCTCTGGGAGATATCTGCGCAGGGTGAGCTGATCGAACGGCTGCGCTTCGAGCCCACCGAGTACGCGCTCTTCAACTTCCGGCGCTGGGAAGACAAACGCTCGATCAGCCTGAACCGGATCGGCTCTTACGCGGGCCACTGTACGCCCGACAAGACATGGCAACAGGCAATGGTGCTTCAACGCGAGGGCGACAGCTGGGTGCTGCATCCGCGCGGCGCCGGCGTCTGCAAGGCCGGGTGAGCCGCACATGGAAGAGTTCCAGCGCTTGAGCAGCAACAGCCACGAGGCGTGGACGCTGTTCGCCGTTCGGTTTCATGACAAAGCGGGCAGCGCCGAGTTGCGCAGGCAACTGCTGCCGGCGCATCTGGAATGGGTGGCGGCCAACAAGAGCTGCTTGCGCGTGGCGGGCTCGCTGCGCGAGTCGCCGGACTCGACGCCCACCGGCGGCTTGTGGGTCGTGCGCGCCAAGGACAAAGCCGCCGTCGAGGCACTGATCGCCAGCGACCCGTTCACCAGCAAAGGGCTGCGTGATCGCTGGGAGATCCTCTACTGGAGCAAGGCGCTGCCGGAGCCGGTGAGCTTTTGAGAGCTCAAGACTCGCGCCCGTAGCCTGCTTCGCGCTGCGCTCGTATGGCAAGCACGAAGACGATGTCCACGGGCTGGGCGTAACGGTACAAAGCGACATAGCCCCGCCCCCGCTTGCCGATCACCAGCTCACGCTTGCCGCCAGCAACCGGCCTGCCGATGAAGGGGTTGGAAGCGAGCACGCCCAGCGCCTGAGTGATTGACTCGATGCGGCCCGCAGCGCTTTCAGGATCGTAGGCCGCGATGTGGTCGAAGATCCGGTCGAAGTCGTCCAGCACCTCGGGCGCCAGTTCGAGTCGCGCCATTCAACGAACGAGCTTGCGGGCCACGGGCTTGCGCGTCTTCTCGCCGCGCGCACGGGCTTCGATCCAGGCGCGGGCATCCGACCACTCCACGGTCTTGCCCGTCTCCTGCAAGCGGCTCCAGCGCTCATCTGCGATGCGCTCCAGTTCCGCAGCAGCTTCCTCTTCGGCCACCTTCTCGGCAATGGCCTCCACGATGAAGGCGTGCGCCGTCTTGCCAGCCCGTTCGGCGGCCTGATTGACGCGCTGCTTCAGCTCATCCTCGACGCGGATCGTGGTGGTGCTCATGAGTGCCTTGCAAGATTAGTAGCACAAATGTAGCACAACACACCGATCCACGTCGTTACGACCTCAGCGTTAGAGCCGGCCTCAGTGCGCCGCCTTCTTCGTCAGCGCCTCAATCTGATCCATATCCCGATTCATCCGCGCCACCAGCGCGCGATACGGCGCCGGCGTTGCCATGTCGAGCCCCGCCTTCTTGTACAGCGCATACGGATAGTCCGAGCCGCCGGCCTTGAGCAGGTCGAGGAAGCGCGCACGCGCCGGAGCACCGGCATGGGCGATCTCATCGCTCATCCAGGCGGCGCCGACCATCGAGGTGGCGTACTGGTAGACGTAGAAGCCGTAATAGAAGTGCGGGATGTAGGCCCACTCGACGCAATACGCCGGGTCGATCTTCGTCACGCCCTGCGCGTCACCGTAGTACTTCTTGACGATGCCGCAGTACAGATCGCTCATGCGCTGACCGGACAGTGCGCGGCCCTGCTCGACTTCCTCGTGGATGGCGAGCTGGAATTCCGCGAACATGGTCTGGCGGAAGAAGGTCTGGCGGATGCGCTCCAGGTCCTCGCCGAGCAGCTGGATCTTCTCGGCATCGGTGGCCGCGTGCCGGACCATGTAGTCGCTCAGCACCATCTCGTTGCCGATGGAAGCCGTCTCGGCGATGAAGGTCGAGTAGCTCGACTTCTCGAACGGCTGCGCCTTCGTGGCGAGCATGGTGTGCACGGCGTGACCCCACTCGTGCAGGAAGGTGGACAGCGACATGTAATCGTCGTGGTTGTTGAACAGCAGGTACGGGTGCACGTCGTAGGCCGAGCCGTTCATGTAGGCGCCGTTGGCCTTGCCCTCGCGCGGGAACAGGTCCATCCAGCGCTGGGCGAAGCCTCGCTTGAGCAGGTCGGCGTATTCGGGGCCGTAGGCCTCGTTGGCGACGGCCAGCGAGATCTGCTTCATCTGGTCGACCGTGTAGTGCGCCTTGGCGCCCGGAAAGATTGACGGATACATGTCCTGGTAGCCCAGCGGACCGTCGATACCCAGCGCCGCCTTGCGCATCTTCAGGTAGCGGTGCAGCGTGGGCAGGCCGGCATTGGCCTCGGCCACCAGCGTGCGGTAGACCGTCTCAGGCATGTTGTCGGCGAAGGTCGCATCGGCCAGGGCGTTGGGGTAGTGGCGCACGCGGGCGTCGAGCTCCTCGGCCAGGACCTGGGTGTTGAGCGTGGCGCCCAGCGTGCCTTGCAGGCCGGTGAGCGTGCCGAAGAAGGCGTCGAAGACCTTCTTGCGGTCGTCGCGGTTGGGGACCTGGCGGTACTTCTCGTAGGCCGCCTGGTCGATCTTGACCGTCTGCCCGTCGGACAGCGTGACGCTGCGGAACGGCAGCTCGCCGTTGACCAGCTGGCTGAAGATGTTGTCGGGCTGGGCCAGCACTTCGCCGGCGGAAGCCATCAGCTGCTCGCCTTCGGCGCTCAACGTGTGGTCACGGCCCCGCAGCGTGTTGTCGAGGAAAAAGTCGAAGCGCGCCTTCAGCGGCTTGGAGGCCGCGAGGAACTGCTGCACGCGCTTCGGGCCGATGGCGATGATCTCGGGCCCCACCCAGGCGGTCTTGGAACCGAGCAGCACGCCGAGGGACTGGACCTGCTGGAAGCGCTCCGCGTTGACCGCGATCTTGACGTTCTCATCGCGCTTGAGCGAGGCGTAGCTGCCCAGGCGCATCAATTCCTTCTGTTCGCGGCTGATCGCGTCGAGGGCCTTGAACATCGAGTCGGCGCTCTTGCCCAGGGTGCCGGAGAGCTTGTCCAGCGACTGGATGCGCGCCTTGGCCTTGTCGTGCGCCTCGGTCCAGGCGGCGGGCGAGGCGTACAGGTCGGTGAGGTCCCACTGGTAGGCGGGGTTGGCGGCGTCGCTGCTCATCGATGCTGCGGGGGCGTCGGCGGCCAGCGCCGGCAGGCTGATCGTGGCGGCGCAGAGCATTGCGCGGCTCAAGGTGGTCATCCACTGTTTCATCGGGTGTCTCCTTCAAGGGGTGCGCGGATTCTGCCGTTCGCCCGGTGCGTAGTCTTTCGTCACATGCCCGGCAAGTTGCTCTTGTGTAAAGCGCACCGGCTTGGTCTTCATCGCGACGAAGAGCGGCGTCTGATCGGCGTAGTGCGGCGAGCGCTCATCGAGCGTGGCGGAGCCGAACTGGTGGACGCTGCGCGAAGTCAGGCGGCCCTGCTTGTCCCACTCGACGAACATGATCAGCGTGTCGCCGGCGCTGGCCTTCAGCCGACCATCGGGCTGCGGCTCGCCCCACACCGAGCGGTAGGTGTCGCGCGCGCCGTCGATGCCGAGATCGAGTTTGCCGCGCTGGATGCGGTTGACCTCGCCCCAGGTCGGGTCGAGGCGGCCGAAGTGCCGTTTCAAGTTCGCGATCGCCTCGCGCAAGCCGGCCTCCGGCGACGTCAGCCGCGGCCCGCGATAAGCGAGCACCTTGTACGCCGTGAGCAGCACGAGCGGCGCTTCCCGATTCGCCTGATCGGCGCTGCGGTTCCAGCGCTTGAGGATGGCCTGCGCAGCGCGCATGTCGTCGTCCTTCGCGTCGATCGCCAGCAGCTCCGCCACGAGCTTCACCGTCTCCGACCGCTCGCTGTAACGCAGGTCGAACTTGTAGCGCTCGAACGCCTCCGCCGTGATCGCGCGATCAGCGCCGTAGGTCTCCTCGACCCGCAGCGCGCGGTTGTTCGTCTGCGTCTCCAAGCCCATGCTCGGCGGGAAGTCCGCAGGCTGGAGCTGGTCGCCCTCGCCCGTCGCCTTGAATGGCGTGTTGTTGGAGTTGTAGACGAAGCCCGAAGCCGGGTCCCAGATCTGCGGCACGCGACTGGCCGGCAGGTACTTGTGCCACACCACATCGGAGCGATCGCCGGGTTGATCGACGTTGCCGTCCACCCCCGCCGGTTGATCCGGATACTTGCCGTTGTAGACGAAGCCGATGTGGCCTTGCTGGTCCGCGTAGATGTAATTCAGACTCGGCACCGCGTTGATCGCCAGCGCCGCCTTCCACTCCTTCAGGTCCCGCGCCTTGTTCTCGCGGAAGTATTGCAAGGGCTGATCCACTTCGCCCATGCCGGCCCAGCGCAGCGCATAGGTGCCGCTGTCGGTCTGCAACACCGGGCCGTGGACCGAGTGCAGCACCGGCCGATGGAAGGTCCACGCTAACGGACCGAACAAGCGCACCCGCAGCGCAGCATCGGTCACCTCGAAGCGGCGCCATTGGCCGTCCACCTGGTACTGCATCGGATCATCTGGCTTGATCGTCAGCTTGTAGACGTTGATCAGCCCCGGCTTGTTGACCGTGTGCGCCCAGCCCAGGTGTTCGTTGTGGCCGTGGAGCATGAACGGCGCGCCGGGGAAGAAACCGCCGGCCACGTGCCACCCCTCGCCGCTCTCCAGCACGGCCTCGTACCAGGCCACGGCGCCGGTGTAGGGCTGGTGGGAGTTGACCAGCAAGCGCGTGGCGCCGTCGGCCGAGCGGCTGGGTGCGACGGCGATGCCGTTCGATCCTTTTGGCGGCGCAGGCGGCTCTTTCGATGGGGGCGCAGCCGGCGCCGTCAAGCGCTTGAGCACATCCTCCATGCCGAAGAAGAACGGCGACTTGAAAACGAAACCCGCCGCGATGTCCTGCCCGCGCACCGGCAGCAGGCCGCGTTGGGCCACCTCCGGATGCGTCGCGGCGTAGTGGTTGATGCCGTTGGCGTAGGCCTGAAGCACGGCGCGCACGTCCTGCGGCAGGTCGGTCTCGTAGCGCGCGTCGACGGCTTCCCACACGCCGAAGAGATGGACGAGGTAATCGGTCGGCGCGGCGCTCGGCCCCTTCACCGAAGCGAGCTGCCCGCGCGTGGCCATCAGCACATCGCGGATGGTGGAGAAGTCGTCTTCCGCATGCGCCCAGGCCAGGCCGTAAGCCACGTCGACGTCGCGCGCACCGCTGACGTGCGGCACGCCGAACTCATCCCGCTGGATGCGCGCCTGGTAGGCCTTGGCCCGTTCGATGAACAGCTGCCGATCGGGCTCGGGCGGCTGCTGCCACTGCTCCCACGCCACCACGACGGTGAAAAACAACGGAAGGACAGCCAGCGTCAGACCCAGTCGGCGCGCCCAAACTCTCATCTCGTCTCCTCGTTCGATTTGGCGCGAGAGCTTGCCACAATGCGCCATGGACCTGAGCGCAGAAGAACACCCCACCGCCTCCCGGATTTCCCTTGCCGAGCTGCTGCTGCTGGCGAGCGTCTTCATCGTCGCAGCCTGCGGCCTGGTCTACGAGCTGGCGGCCGGCGCGCTGGCGAGCTACCTGCTCGGCGACTCGATCCTCCAGTTCTCCACCGTCATCGGCACCTACCTGTTCGCGATGGGCGTCGGCTCCTGGCTCTCGCGCTTCATCGAGCGGCAGCTGGTGGCCCACTTCCTGCGGATCGAGTTGCTGGTCGGCCTGGTCGGCGGGCTGATGCCGGCGGCGCTGTTCTGCGCCCATAGCTTCCTGCCGCCCGCGGCCCTGGCACCGTTCCGCGCCCTGCTCTACGGGCTGGTGCTGCTGGTCGGCATGCTGGTCGGGCTGGAGATTCCGCTGGTGATGCGGATCATGAAACGCCATGCGCGCTCGCGCCTGGGCCTGAAGGACCTGGTCTCGCAGGTGCTGACCTTCGACTATCTCGGCGCACTGGTCGTGGCGCTGGCCTTCCCGCTGCTGCTCGTACCCAACCTGGGCCTGATCCGCACGGGCCTCGCCTTCGGGCTGCTCAACGTGGCGGTGGCGGTCTGGGCGCTGGTGCTGTTCCGGCACGAGCTGCGCGCGTTCAAGTCGCATGCGCTGGCTTGCGGCGTTAGCGTCTTGATGCTGCTCGTGGCCTTCTTCGTGTCCGATCAGCTCACCAGCTGGTCCGAGGACCGCTTCTACGGCGAGCGCATCCTCGTGCGCGAGAGCAGCGACTACCAGCGCATCGTGATCACCCAAGGCCACAACGGCACGCGGCTGTTCCTGAACGGCAACCTGCAATTCAACTCCAAGGACGAATACCGGTACCACGAGGCACTCGTGCACCCGGCGATGGCTGCACAAGGCGCGCCGAAGAAGGTGCTCGTGCTCGGCGGTGGCGACGGCATGGCGGTGCGCGAGATCCTGCGCTACGGTTCAGTCGAGAGCGTCACGCTTGTGGAGCTGGACCCGCACATGACGCGGCTCTTCTCCACGCTGCCCTGGCTCACGCAACTCAACGGTCGGTCGCTGCTGAGCCCCAAGCTCAAGATCGTCAACGCCGACGCCTTCGGCTGGCTGGAGCAGCAGGCCGGCTTCTTTGATGTGATCGTGATCGACTTCCCCGACCCGAGCAACTTCGCGCTGGGCAAGCTCTACACCGAAAGCTTCTACAAGCTCGTGGAGCAACACCTGTCGGCCAGCGGTTTCGCCGTCGTGCAGACGACCTCGCCGCTGGTGGCGCGACGCAGCTTCTGGACCGTGGTGACGACGCTCGAAGCCACCGGTCTTTCCACGACGCCGTACCACGCCAACGTGCCGAGCTTCGGCGAATGGGGCTTTGTGCTGGCCAGCCATCGCCCGTGGCGTGCGCCTGCGGCGCTGCCCGCCGGATTGCGCTTCCTGACGCTCAACGACATCGACAGCCTGATGGTCTTCCCGCCCGACATGTCGCGCGTGCCGACCGAGGTGAACCGCCTGTCCAATCAGGTGCTCGTGCGCGAGTTCGAGCAGGAGTGGGGCCAGGTGCACTGAATGCGACGGCGTGACTTGATGCTGGCGTCCGGCGCGCTGCTGGCCGGGTGCCAGCCGCACGAGGCGCACTTCGATGGCGGGTGGCTCGGCGCCAGCAGCGCGCGAGGCCACCGGCTGCGCATGCCGGTGCCGAGAGTCGGCGAAGGCCCGGTGCGCAAGACCGATGTGCTGATCGTCGGCGCCGGCGTGGCCGGCCTCGCCTGCGCGCGTGAACTCGCCAAGCGCGGCGTCGATTTCGCCCTTCTCGATCTGGAGGACGAAGCTGGCGGCAACGCCCGCGGCGCCGTGGTCGGCGGCCGCGCTTGCCCGCTCGGCGCGCACTACCTGCCACTGCCAGGCGCGGAAGCGCGCGAGGTCTACCAGTTGCTGGAAGACCTCGGCCTGGTGAAGCAGGCGCTCGGCCGCGCCGTCTGGGACGAGCGCAACCTCTGCCATAGCCCGCAGGAGCGGCTCTTCTACAAGGGCCAATGGCTCGAAGGCCTCCTGCCGCCGGCTGAAGACAAGGCGTGCGCCGTGCAGTACGTGCAGTTCGCGCGGCTGGTGGAGAGCGCGCAGAAGCAGCTCGGCTTCGCCATGCCGACGCGGCGCGCAGCATGGACGGCGGCTCACTCGGCGCTCGACGCGCAGCCGTTCGCCGCATGGCTCGATCACCAAGGCCTCACGCACCCTTCGCTGCGCTGGTACCTCGACTACTGCTGCCGCGACGACTACGGCGCCGATGCGCGCACCGTCTCCGCCTGGGCCGGCCTGCACTACTTCGCCAGCCGCCACGGCTTCCATCCGCCCGGCATGGAAACGGCCGAGCGCGAAGCCGTGCTGACCTGGCCCGAAGGCAATGCCTGGCTGACGCGGCACATGGCCGAGCCGCTGCGGGAACGCATCTTCACGGCGCGGACGGTGCTCCGCGTCGAAGCGGGGCGCGAATCTGTCACCGCACTCGCCTGGAACGAGAAGGCCGACGCTCCCGAGCGCTGGAGCGCCCGCCAGGTCGTGATGGCCACGCCGCTGTTCATCGCGCGCAAGCTGCTCGGTGCCGGCATTGCACCACTGGACACTGCCCTGAAGCAGCAGCGCCACGCGCCCTGGCTCGTCGCCAACCTGCTGCTGCGAGAACCTCTGCTCGAGCGCCCTGGCCTGCCGATGGCCTGGGACAACGTGCGCCACGGCGCTGAATCTCTCGGTTATGTGGACGCCGGCCACCAGCTGCTGCGTCCTGATCGACCACCGCTGCTGCTGACCTTCTACACCGCCCTGCCCGAAGCGCGCCGCCGCGAGCTGCTGGAGCAAGATTGGCGGCATTGGGCCGGACACGTGGCGGAGGAGTTGCGCCCGCTGCACGCCGATCTGCCGGACAAGCTCACCCGCGTGGAGCTGATGCGCTGGGGCCACGCAATGAGCATCCCGACGCCGGGTCTGCGCGGCTCCGATGCGTTGACGGCACTTCACGAGGCGCAGGACCGCGTGCGCTTCGCCCATAGCGACCTCGCCGGCTATTCGGTCTTCGAAGAGGCGTACACCCGGGGCGTTCTGACCGCAGCCGACCTCGCTCGCCGCGCTTGATCGGCCGGGCTCAACCCAGGACCAGCGCCGCCGCCTGGCGCCAGCGCGCATCGGGCCGGATGCGGTCTTCCTGCCAGCAGGCATGGACCAGCTTGAGGGCGTGATCGTCGAGCTGGTCCAGCGCGGCCTTGCGCAGCTGCGGCCATGGCGCGGCTTCAGGCAGCTCATGCGGACGCAGCACCAGGTCTGAGCCGAGCCATGCTGCCGTGAAGGCACGCGTCATCCAGCACTGCACGTCGGGCCAATCGGGCACGAAGGGCGCGAGCACCCGCAAGGCGCGCAGGCCCGTGATCAGGTGCAGGGCCACGAAGTTGCGGCTGGCGAGGTAGGCATCGAGCGCGAGCAGGATCAGCTCCTCGCGGCGCAGCGCCCAGTGCGTCTGCTCCTGCAAGCCGTCAGCCAACGAGGCGTAGACAGGACCGCGCGCCGCTTCGCGGACGCGTTCTCCGAACGTACGGCTCTGCAGTGCAGCGCTCCGGCTGCGCAGCGCCGCCTGCCAGCGCCCGAAACCGAGCTTTTCCACGATGCCGCCCGCAGGCAGCATGTGCCACGCCGAGGCCCAGCTCGCCAGCGCCGCCGCCAGCTCGCCGTCATGACCGCTCTCCAAGGCATGCGCTGTGCGGATCACGCCGTGGAACAGCGCAGCGTGCGGCGCGTTGATCAACACCGGGATGTGGCTGCGCATCACGGCTTGCGCACCTTGCTCGGCAACCTCGGCGACGATCAAGGCGCGCAGGTCCGAATAGGCCTCCCGCCGGCCCAGCAGCTCGCGCCAGTCTGCGGCGCCACTTTGTGCAGCGGGCGGCATCGGTGAAAGATGGCCAGATTCCTGCGCGACCTGCGCGGCCAGCCGATCGGCTTCGGCGCCGAGTTCCCACGCGGCATGCAGCGCCATCGGCAAGTGATTGGAAAAGCCCGTGCCATACGTCGGCCCGAAGGCGAGCGAGGCATCGAGCTGGCGATGGAGTTCTGCAAGCGGGGACATGGCGGCTCCTTCGTTCAACATGGCGCCGATAATGCAAGTTCAAGTGCGCTTGAAGTCAAGCGCAGATCAAGCAGACACCATGGACAAGCTCGACCGCATCGCCATCGGAGAACTGGCCCGCCGCAGCGGCATCGCCGCGAGCGCCCTGCGCTTCTACGAGGATCAGGGCCTGATCGAGAGCCAGCGCAGCAGCGGTGGCCACCGCCACTACGCGCGCGCCGATCTGCGCCGCGTGGCCTTCATCGGCGCGGCGCAGAACGTGGGCCTGAGCCTGGAACAGATCGGCGCGGCGCTGGCTTCGCTGCCCGAAGGCCGCACACCGACGGCCGCCGACTGGGCACGGCTCTCGCGCGAATGGCGGCCGTTGCTGGACGCACGCATCGCGGCGCTCACGCGGCTGCGCGATCAGCTCGACAGCTGCATCGGCTGCGGCTGCCTTTCACTGAAGAAGTGTGCACTGTTCAATCCGGAAGATGCGGCCAATGCCCTGGGTCCGGGCCCGAATTACCTGATGGGCAAAAGACGGCGCGGCTGAGCTCGCCTATGCTCGCGGCAACGTTTCCGAAGCCGCCGTCCGATGTCCTCTGCTCAAACCGCTGCGCTCGACCCCCTAACGCCGGAAGCCGACGGCTTGCCGATGCCGCGCCGGCTGCTGGCGGCCATTGCCATTTTGGGCGCGCTGGCGCTGGTCGTGATCGACGGGGCCATTGCCAACGTCGCGCTGCCCAGCATCGCGTTGAAGTTGAACGCGCCGCCTTCGCAGACGGTGTGGATCGTCACCGGCTACCAGCTCGCGGTCGTGATGTTCCTGCTACCGGCTTCTGCGCTGGGCGAGCGTTACGGCTATCGGCGCGTGTTCGCCTCGGGTGTGGTGCTGTTCACGCTGGCCTCCGCCTTGTGCGCGTTCGCGCCGTCGATGAGCGGGCTGGTGGCGGCGCGCTTCATCCAGGGCCTGGGCAGCGCGGCGGTGATGCCGCTCGGGCTGGCGCTGTTGCGGCACACGTATCCGCGCCGGTTGCTGGGTTCGGCGATCGGCTGGAACGCGCTGGCGGTGGCGATCTCTTCGGCCGCCGGGCCGGGTATCGGCGCGGCGATCCTGGCAATCGCCGACTGGCGCTGGCTGTTCGCGGTGAACCTGCCCATCGGCGCGCTGGTGCTGCTCTTCGCCGTGAACCTGCCGAAGGCGGCGGGCTCGGCGAAGTCGATCGACGGGGTGAGCGTGGCTTTGAACGCGGGGCTCTTCGCGGCCTTCGTGATGGGCTGCGACTATCTGCTGAGCGAGCCGCCGCTCGGCGTTGGTCTGCTCATTCTCGCAGCGCTCGGCATGTGGGCGCTGGTGCGGCGCGAGATGCCGCTGGCGGCGCCCATGATTCCACTGGACCTGCTGCGCGGCCATTCGTTCCGCATCTCGATCATCGCGTCGGTCTGCTGCTTCGTCGCGCAGATGGCGAGCTTCATCGCCCTGCCCTTTCACTTGCAGCACGCGCTCGGCCTGAGCGCTTCGGCGACCGGCCTGCTCATGACCCCGTGGCCCATCGCCGTGATGGCTGCTGCGCCTTTGTCGGGTCGGCTGTCGGACCGCGTGCCGACCGCGTGGCTCTGCGCTGCCGGTGGCGTCTGCATGGCGATCGGCCTTGCCGCCTGCGCAGCGCTGCCCTTGCAGAGTCACCTGATCTTCTTCGTCATGTTCAGCGGTCTGACCGGCCTGGGCTTCGGCTTCTTTCAGACACCCAACAACCGCAACATGCTCATGACGGCGCCGAAGGAGCGCAGCGGCGCGGCCGGCGGCATGCAGGGCATGGCGCGGTTGAGCGGTCAGACGTTGGGCAGCGTGATGATGGGCACGCTGTTCGCGCTGTTGCCCACGGCAGTTGCGCCGCGCTTGGGACTGGCGATTTCCGCCGTGCTGGCGCTGACAGCCGGCGTGGTGAGCACGCTGCGCGGCTTGCCGCGCACGGCGCCGGTCAGCGGCCCCGCAGCAGGCGCTGGCGATCGGCCTGACGAGGCGCGAAAGGCGTGATCAGCAGATCCATCAGCGCTTCGGCCTTGGCGCTGTTGTCCTGGCCCAGGTTGCAGACGTAGACGTCGAGCGTCACGGCACCGATCTCGGGCCAGGTGTGGATGGCCAGGTGCGATTCGGCGAGCAGCACCACGCCGGTGATGCCGCCTTGCGGCTGGTTCGCGGCGGGCGTGAAGGCGTGGAAGAGTTCGGCGACGGCGCCGAGTCCAGCCGCGGCAACCGCCTCGACACACAACTGGCGGAGCGCGCCTGGATCCAGCATCAACGGCGAGTCGGCCTTGCAGCCGCTCAGATCGGCCGTCAGATGCAGGCCCTGCACTTCAGCCTCCGGTGACCGGCGGGAAGAACGCGACCTCGGCGTCGTCGGGGATCAGCGCGTCCTCGTTGCTCATCTGCTGGTTCAGCGCACAACGCACGGCGCGTTCGCGCGAAAGCACGCTGGCGTGGTCGGCGCCCTTGGCGATCAGCGCGTCGCGCAGGGCGGAGAGCGTGAAGCCCTGGCGCCACATCACGCGCTCTTCAGGGCCGAGCTTCTCGCGCAGGGAAGCGAAGTAGCGGACGGTGATCATGCGAGGAGTTCGGAGAACGGCATGAACTGCACGGTATCACCTGCGGCGATCACTTGTGACGGCGGGTTGTCGATCAGCCCATCGCCCCACACCGCCGAGGTCAGCACGCCCGAACCCTGGTTCGGGAACAGGTCGAGGCCACCGTTTGCGTTCAGGCGTGCGCGCAGGAACTCACGGCGCCTGTCGGGCTTGGGCCACGCGAAATCGGCGCGCAGCGCGTAACGGCGTGGTTCGACGGCTTGCGAGCCGAGCAGCCGCGCGATGAACGGGCGTACCAGCATCAGGAAAGTGACGAAGCTGGAGACCGGGTTGCCGGGCAGGCCGATGAAGTGCGCGTCCTGCACGCGACCGTAGGCCAGCGGCTTGCCGGGCTTGAGCGCGATCTGCCAGAGGTCGAGCTGGCCTTCGGCCTGGACGGCGGGCCGCAGGTGGTCCTCCTCGCCGACAGAGACGCCACCCGAAGTGAGGATCAAGTCCGCCTGCGTAGCGGCTTCACGCAATGCGGCGCGCGTGGCTTCGAGCTGATCGGGCACGATGCCCAGATCGACGACCTCGCAGCCCAGCGATTGCAGCAGGCCGCGCAGCGTGTAGCGGTTGCTGTTGTAGATGGCGCCGGGCTTCAGCGGCTCGCCAGGCATGACCAGCTCGTCGCCGGTCGAGAACAGCGCGACGCGCACGGGCTTTGCGACCGTCAGCTGGGCTGCGCCGACGGAGGCGGCCATGCCGAGTGCGGCAGCGTCAAGCTTGCGGCCGGCGGTGAGCACGGTGGCGCCCTGCGCCACGTCTTCGCCGCGGCGGCGGATGTTCTGGCCGAGCGTGACTTCGGCCTTGATGCGCACGGCTTCGCCTTCGACCTCGCACTGCTCCTGCATGACGACGACATCGGCACCCGGCGGCACTTGCGCGCCGGTGAAGATGCGCGCCGCGGTGCCCGGTTGCAAAGGCTGGCCGACGACGCCGGCCGGGATCCGTTGGCTGATCGGCAGCGCTTGCGCCGCGTCGGCCAGACGCAGCGCGTAGCCGTCCATCGCCGAGTTGTCAGCGGGCGGCACGTCGAGCAACGAGACCACGTCGGCGGCGAGCACGCGGCCGAGCGCGTCGAAGGTCGAGACCTCTTCCACGCGGCCCAGCGGCTCGGCCGCGCCGATCAGCCGCGACTTGGCTTCTTCAAAGCTCAACATGGTCGACGACGTACTTCTTGATGGTCGCCGTATCGGCCGGCACGACGCTGAAGCGCTTGGGCAGCGCCTCGATCTGTTCCAGGCCCGCGGGTCGCGGCGGCTCGAAGCCGACGGCCTCGCGGATCGTCTCCGCGAACTTGGCCGGCAGCGCGGTTTCCAGCACGATCATCGGCACGCCGGGCTCGCGCTTCTCCAGCGCGACCTTGAGACCGTCAGCCGTGTGGGTGTCGATCAGCACGCCGTGCGCCTCCCAGCAGCGCTTGATCGTCGCGAGACGGTCGGCGTGCGTGGAGCGGCCCGAGGTGAAACCGAAGCTCGCGATGCGCGCATGCTCTTCGGCGCTCAGCGTGAACGAACCGCCGTTGAACAGCGAGCGCGTGCGCGCGCCGTCGCGGCCGAGCAGGTCGAACACGAAGCGCTCGAAGTTGCTGGCCTTGGAGATGTCCATCGACGGGCTCGAGGTCTCATGCGTCTGCGCCGCACCGCGCGGCGCGTAGGTGCCGGTGCGGAAGAACTCATCGAGCACGTCGTTCTCGTTCGTGGCGACGACCAACTGCGCAATCGGCAAGCCCATCATGCGCGCCACGTGGCCGGCGCAGACGTTGCCGAAGTTGCCCGACGGCACGCAGAAGCTCACCCGCTCGGCGTTCGCCTTCGTCGCCTGGAAGTAGCCGGCGAAGTAGTAGACGACCTGCGCCAGCAGCCGCGCCCAGTTGATCGAGTTGACCGTGCCGATGCGGTACTTGCGCTTGAAGTCCAGATCGTTGGAGACGGCCTTGACGATGTCCTGGCAGTCGTCGAACACGCCTTCGACGGCAAGGTTGTGGATGTTGACGTCTTGCAGGCTGAACATCTGCGCTTGCTGGAACGGGCTCATGCGGCCGTGCGGCGAGAGCATGAAGACGTTGACGCCCTTCTTGCCGCGCATCGCGTACTCCGCCGCGCTGCCGGTGTCGCCGCTGGTGGCGCCGAGGATGTTGAGCGTCTCGCCGCGGCGGCCGAGCTCGTACTCGAACAGCTGGCCGAGCAGCTGCATGGCCATGTCCTTGAAGGCCAGCGTGGGGCCGTTGGACAGGGCTTCGAGGGCGATGCCGTCGGTGAGCTTCTTGAGCGGCACGATCTCCTTCGTGCCGAAGACTTCCGCCGTGTAGGTACGGTTCACCAGCGCGCGCAGGTCGGCGGCGGGGATGTCGTCGATGTAGAGCGACAGCACCTCGAAGGCCAGCTCGGCGTACGAGAGGCCGCGCCACTTGGTGAGCGTGGCGTCGTCGACTTGCGGATAGTGCTCGGGCAAGTACAGGCCGCCGTCCGGTGCCAGGCCTTCGAGCAGGATCTCGCTGAAGGATCGCAGCGTCGAATCGCCACGCGTGCTGCGGTACTTCACGCCAGCTCTTCCTTGCGCAGCTTCACGATCGGCGCCAGCACGGTCGGCAGCGCCTGCATCAGCGCCAGCGCCTTGTTCATGCGGCCCTCGACAGTTTCGTGCGTCAGGATCACGAGGTCGGTCTGGCGTTCGCCTTCCATCGATTCGCGTTGCAGCACGGCGTCGATGGAGATGTCGTTTTCGGCCAGCGTCGTGGTGATGCGCGAGAGCACGCCGGCTTCGTCGGCTACGCGCAGGCGCAGGTAGAAGCTGGTGCGCACGTCCTCGATCGGCAGGATCGGCGCGCTGCTCAGCGCGTCCGGGCGGAAGGCCAGGTGCGGCACGCGGTGCTCGGGGTCGGCGGTGGCGAGGCGGGTGATGTCGACCAGGTCGGCGACGACGGCGGACGCGGTCGGCTCAGAGCCGGCGCCCTTGCCGTAATAGAGCGTGGTGCCCACGGCGTCAGCTTGCACGACGACGGCGTTCATCGCGCCTTCGACGTTGGCGATCAGGCGGTTGCTCGGGATCAGCGTGGGGTGCACGCGCAACTCGAAGCCGGTGTCGCGGCGGCGCGTGATGCCCAGCAGCTTGATGCGATAACCGAGCTGTTCAGCGTACTTGATGTCCGCCGCCTGCAACTGCGTGATACCTTCCACGTGCGCCTTGTCGAACTGCACGGGGATGCCGAAGGCGATGGCGCTCATCAGCGTGGCCTTGTGGGCGGCGTCGATGCCTTCGATGTCGAAGGTGGGGTCGGCCTCGGCGTAGCCCAGGCGCTGGGCTTCGCGCAGCACGTCGGCAAACGACGCGCCCTTGGAGCGCATCTCGGAGAGGATGAAGTTCGTGGTGCCGTTGATGATGCCGGCCACCCACTCGATGCGGTTGGCGGTCAGGCCTTCGCGCAGCGCCTTGATGATCGGGATGCCGCCGGCCACCGCGGCCTCGAAGCCGACCATCACGCCCTTGGCGTGGGCGGCGGCGAAGATCTCCGTCCCATGCACGGCGAGCAGCGCCTTGTTGGCGGTGACGACGTGCTTGCCCTTGGCGATGGCGGCCAGCACCAGCTCCTTGGCGATGCCGTAGCCGCCAATCAGCTCGACGACGATGTCGATCTCCGGGTTGTCGATCACGGCGCGCGCGTCGGCCACCACTTCGCAGGCGTCGCCGACGATGGCGCGGGCGCGGTTGGTGTCGAGGTCCGCGACCATCGCGATCTCGATCCCGCGGCCGGCGCGGCCCCTGATTTCTTCCTGGTTGCGACGCAGCACGCTGAAGGTGCCACCGCCAACGGTGCCGATGCCGAGCAGGCCGACTTTGATAGGTTTCATAGAGCTCAGGTGCTGTGACGTTTGCGGTAATTCGAGAGGAAGCGCTCGATGCGGCCGATGGCCAGCGTGAGGTCGTCCACGTTCGGGAGGAAGACCAGGCGGAAGTGGTCGTTCGCCACCCAGTTGAAGCCCGTGCCCTGGACGATCAACACCTTCTCCTCGGCCAGCAGCTCGTAGGCGAATTGCTGGTCGTCGGCGATCGGGTAGATCTTGGGGTCCAGGCGCGGGAACATGTAGAGCGCGGCCTTGGGCTTGACGACCGAGACGCCGGGGATCTGCGAGAGCAGGTCGTAGGCCAGGTCGCGCTGGCGGCAGAGGCGGCCGGTGGGCGCGACCAGGTCTTTGATGCTCTGGTAGCCGCCGAGTGCGGTCTGGATGGCGAGCTGACCCGGGGTGTTGGAGCAGAGGCGCAGCGAGGCCAGCATGTTCAGGCCTTCGATGTAGTCGCGCGCATGGCGCTTCTCGCCGGAGACGATCATCCAGCCGGCGCGGTAGCCGCAGCTGCGGTAGTTCTTCGAGAGGCCGTTGAAGGTCACGAACAGCACGTCCTCGGCCAGCGAGGCCATGCTGGTGTGGGTGTTGCCGTCGTAGAGCGTCTTGTCGTAGATCTCGTCGGCCAGGATGAGCAGCTCGTGCTGGCGGGCGATCTCGATGATCTCGAGCAGCACGTTTTCCGGATACAGCGCGCCGGTCGGGTTGTTCGGGTTGCAGACCATGATGGCCCGGGTGCGCGGCGTGATCTTGGCGCGCATGTCGGCCAGATCGGGCATCCAGCCCGACTGCTCATCGCAGACGTAGTGGACCGGCTTGCCGCCCGAGAGGCCGACGACGGCGGTATAGAGGGGGAAGTCGGGCGCGGGGATGAGGATTTCGTCGCCGTCGTTCACCAGGGCGTTGATCGCCATCTGGATCAGCTCGGAGGCGCCGTTGCCCAGGTAGACGTCGTCAACCGTGACACCCTTGATGCCCTTTTCCTGGCAGTAGTGGACGACCGCTTTGCGCGGCGCGAACAGGCCTTTGGAATCCGTGTAACCCGCCGCATCGGGCAGGTTGCGTATCATGTCCTGCACGATCTCGTCCGGCGGCTCCAGCCCGAACACGGCCACGTTGCCGATGTTGAGCTTGATGATCTTCTGCCCTTCTTCCTCCATCGCTCGCGCCTTGTCCAGGACAGGGCCGCGGATGTCGTAGGAGACGTTGGCCAACTTGGCCGACTTGGCGATGGGCTTCAAGGCAGAGCTCCGGGTGGTCCGATACAGGACGGGATAGTGGATTTTTGATTTGAACACAGGGGTTACCGGGCAACTGCTGCGCAGATGCCGGCAATCCACAAGCCAGCCTCCATGAAATTTCAACTCGACGAACAACTCGGCGGCAACGCGATTTCCCGACATGACGGCCAATGCGTGTGGGTGAACGGCCAGCCGAACCGCGCCAGCCTGCTGGTGCCCTGGCGCGGCGACGTGCAGCCCTGGAACGCGACGAAGCTGGAAGACCTGACGGAGGCGCACTTCGAGCAGATCCTCTCGGCCAAGCCGGAGCTTGTGATTCTGGGCACCGGCCCCAAGTTGAGATTTGTCTCGCCCGCCCTGTATCGCAGCCTCATCCAAGCCGGCATCGGCCTGGAAACCATGGATCTGGGGGCCGCTTGCCGCACTTACAACGTGCTGGCCAGCGAAGGGCGGGCGGTGCTGGCCGCGCTGCTGATCGAAGGGTGATCCTTGAGGATTTGCGCAGGGCCAGGCACGATCCTCCCTGGTCAAGAGGGGCCACCCCAGGGTTTCCGGTACGCCGAGCAGCTATAATGCTTGGCTATTGCCCATCCGGGCATTGACTCTGCAAGAACGCCCACATGACGCCAGCGCTCAACAAACCTCTCCCGGAAATTGAAGCTCTTGCCACCGGCGGCGTGAAGTTCACAGCGAATACCTACCTCGGCCAAGCCGTGGTGCTGTACTTCTACCCCAAGGACAATACGCCCGGTTGCACCACGGAAGCCATGCAATTCCGTGATCGCCACAAGGACTTTGTCAAGGCAGGAGCCGTCGTTCTCGGTGTTTCCCGCGACAACATGGCTTCGCACGACAAGTTCAAGCAAACGCTGGAACTGCCGTTCGAGCTGATCGCCGACACCGAAGAAAAGCTTTGCCACATGTTCGGTGTGGTGAAGAACAAGATCATGTACGGCAAGAAGGTCAAGGGCATCGAGCGCTCGACCTTCCTGATCGACGCCCAAGGCGTGCTGCGCGAAGAATGGCGCGGCATCAAGGTCGCCGGCCACGTGGACGAGGTCTTGAAGGCCGTGAAGGCGCTCAAGAAGGAAGCCGCCTGATCGGGCTTTTTCTTGATCGGAAATGCCGCGGGGAGCCCCGCAGTATGAAACCAAAGCCACCCCGCAATGGTGGCTTTGTTGTTTTCGCCCTGCCCTCGTTTTCCCCGTTCGCGGGTGGGGTTGCATGTCACGGCGTTTGTGCATAATCAGCGCCATGCCCCTGAGCCGTAATGTCCAGATCCAGTCAAGAAGCCGCACAGCAGCCTGTGCGGCTTTTTGCTTTTCTGGGCCCGCAACTTCCCTTCAGCCGAGCACCCGCGCCACACATGCCTCTGCCCAAAGCCCCGACGAAACGCGCCAGTCGCCTAGACGCATCTGATTACTCCAACTCGCTGGCGGTGAGCAAACCCGACACCTCCCGCCCGAGACCCGCCGCTGAAGGCCCTCATGAACCAGCGGCCCCCTCGCAGAAGCAGGCCCCGCTGCTCAAGCTGGCCAGTGCCAAGCCCGCCGCCGCGCTGTTCTCGCCGGCCGCCAAGCTCCCCGAGAAACAGCCGGACTTGACCGCCGTTCCTCCGGCTGGTGCCGCACGCACTGAAAAGCCCGCCGGTCGCAGCAAGACGCCCAAGCGCAAGTCCAACGGCGTGATCAAGCTCTTCGTGCTCGACACGAACGTGCTGATGCACGACCCGACGAGCCTGTTCCGCTTCGAGGAGCACGACGTCTATCTGCCCATGATCACGCTCGAAGAGCTGGACGGGCACAAGAAGGGCATGACCGAAGTGGCGCGCAATGTGCGCCAGGTCAGCCGCGAACTGGACGCGCTCGCCGCGGGCCTGAAGACCAGCTCCGTCGACGAAATGGCCAAGGGCCTGCCACTGGACGGCACCGGCCACCGCGAAGCCGGCGGCAAGCTGTTCTTTCAGACCCAGCTCGTGGACATGCCGCTGCCGCAAGGCCTGCCCCAGGGCAAGGCGGACAACCAGATCCTGGGCGTCGTGCAGGCGCTCAAGAAGCTGGACCCGACCCGCGAAGTCGTGCTGGTGTCCAAGGACATCAACATGCGGATCAAGGCCCGCGCCTTGGGCCTGCCCGCCGAGGACTACCGCAACGACAAGACGCTGGAAGACGCCGACCTGCTCTACAGCGGCGTCCAGGCCCTGCCGGCCGACTTCTGGGAGCGCCATGGCAAGACCATGGAGAGCTGGAGCCAGGGCGGCCTGACCTTCTACCGCATCAGCGGCCCGCTGATCCCCAGCCTGCTCATCAACGAGCTGGTCTACCTGGAAGCGCCGGGCGCCACGCCGCTCTACGCCAAGGTGATGGAGATCACCGGCAAGACGGCCGTGCTGCGCACGCTCAAGGATTTCGGCAACCAGAAGCACGGCGTCTGGGGCGTCACCGCCCGCAACCGCGAGCAGAACTTCGCCCTGAACCTGCTGATGGACCCCGAGTGCGACTTCGTCACCCTGACCGGCACGGCCGGCACGGGCAAGACGCTGCTCACGCTCGCCGCCGGCCTGTCGCAGGTGCTCGATGAGCGCCGCTACAGCGAGATCATCGTCACCCGCGTGACCGTGCCCGTCGGCGAAGACATCGGCTTCCTGCCCGGCACCGAAGAGGAAAAGATGAGCCCCTGGATGGGCGCGCTCGACGACAACCTCGAAGTGCTGGCCCGCGGCGACAGCGGCGCCGGCGAGTGGGGCCGCGCGGCCACCAATGATCTCGTGCGCAGCAAGATCAAGATCAAGAGCTTGAACTTCATGCGCGGCCGCACCTTCCTCAACAAGTTCGTCATCATCGACGAGGCGCAGAACCTCACGCCCAAGCAGATGAAGACGCTCATCACCCGCGCCGGCCCCGGCACCAAGATCGTCTGCCTGGGCAACCTGGCCCAGATCGACACGCCCTACCTCACCGAGGGCAGTTCGGGCCTGACCTACGCCGTGGACAAGTTCAAGGGATGGGCCCATAGCGGCCACATCACCCTGGCCCGCGGCGAGCGTTCGAGGCTGGCGGATTTCGCATCAGAAGTCTTGTAATTGACCCTCTACGTATCCGACCTCGACGGCACCCTCCTCGACCCGCAAGCCCGGCTCTCCGACACCACGAAGACCGGGCTCATCCAGCTGCTCGACGCTGGCCTGCAATTCAGCGTGGCCAGCGCTCGGCATGTCGTCTCGATCCGCGAGATCTTTCGTGACGTACCGCTGAAGCTGCCGGTGATCTCCAGCAACGGCGCGTACTTGAGCGACGCCGCGACCGGCCATCACGAAATGGTCAACGCCATGGACCCGGCGCTCGCGCAGGCCGTGTTCGCGCTGATGCGCCGGCATGGCTTCACGCCTTTCGTGCTGACGCACGGGCCGAAAGGCGATCAGCTGTTCTACGAGGCGGTGCAGAACGAAGGGCAGCGCCGATTCGTGGAGGAGCGCCAGCGCGGCAACGATCCGCGGCTGCGCCACACGGATCGCATCGCCGATGAACTCGTGCACCCGGCGATCACGCTGCTGGTGATCGCGGAGTCAGCGCCCTTGCAAGCGCTGTATGCCGAGATCGACGCGCTCTGCGGCCACACGATCGAGATGCACCTGGCCGACGACCTCTACATGCCCGGCTACCCGTGGCTCAACGTCCACGACGCAAAAGCCAGCAAGGCCCAGGCGATCCGCAGCCTGGCCGAACGCTACGGACTGCACGAACGTGAACTGGTGGTCTTCGGCGACCATGTGAACGATCTGTCGATGTTCCGTACCGCGCACCGCGGTATCGCCGTGGCCAACGCGCTCGATGAACTCAAGGCGTTGGCCCACGAGGTGATCGCACCGCATCACGAGGACGCGGTGCTGCGCTTCATCCAGCGCGATTGGCAGCAGAACCGCCCAGGCCACCCATCAGCTGACCCAGCATCGCGCTGAGGCCGTCGCCGCTCGGCAGCTGGCCGTCCGGCGTGACGTGGTTGACCAGGTTGGGCAGGTGCTGCGCCAACTGATCCGCCGCCTCGCCGTGGCTCATGCCAAGCGATTCGGCCAGCTGGCCGAGCATGCCGCCCGCGCCACCGAGCGCTGAAGAAATCTGGTCGCCCGAGACGGGCTGGTTCGCGCCTTGCGAAATCCAGCTCTTCACCTGCTCGCCCAGGCCGCCCGATTGCAGCTGCGCCAGCAGGCCGCCGAGGCCGCCCTGCACCGCACCGTTGTTCATCAGCCCGCCCAGCAGGCTGCCCAGATCGAGGCCGCCGCCCTGCCCGCCTTGGGCGCCGTTGCCATTGCCGCCATTGCTCATCGCCTGGCTGGCCGCGCCGATCAGTGAATCCAAGAGTCCCATGCCCACTCCTCATGCTGCGGCGAGATTGCCGCTGGCGTCGATGCTAATCCTCGCCAAGCACGGAAACGTCGCTGTCGGTCCGCCCCTCCAGGGGGCGCAGTTGTGCAAATATGAACGCAGCCAGCGCTGCCATCGCACCAATGGCGACATAGGTCAAATGGAAGGCCGGCAGCAGATCGAAGCCGGCCTCGGGCAGGCTGGACTGGCCGCGCGAGAACAGCTGGAGGAACAGGCTCGAACTGGCCACGCCGAGACTCATCGAAAGTTGCATCACGACCGCCAACAGGCTGTTGCCGCTGCTGGCCACATGTGCATCCAGCTCGGACAGCGTCAACGCGTTCATCGCCGTGAACTGCATGCTGTTCACCAAGCCGAACAGGCCCAGGTGGAAGAACAGCCAGACATGCCCGACGCCACGCGGCACGAGCGCAAAGCTCGCGATCAGCACGCCCAGCAGCAGCGTATTGCCGACCAGCACCGTGCGATAGCCGAAGTGACGGATCAGCTTCGTCGCCCAGGCCTTGACGGCCATCGCGCCAAGCACCGACGGGATCATCGACATCCCCGCCTCGCTCGGCGAAAAGCCCAGGCCCAGTTGCAGGAACAGCGGCGTGAGGAAGGGCGTCGCGCCGCTGCCCAGCCGCGCGAACAGATTGCCGATCAGCCCGATGCGGTAGCTCGGCACCGCGAACACCGCTGGATTGAACAGCGGCGCCGGCGTGCGCGCCGCGTGCAGCCAGTACGCCGACAGGCAAGCCAGGCCCGCCGCCAGCCCGAGCACCGCCAGCGCCGTGCTGAGCACGCGCTCGCCCAGCGCCTGCAAGGCCATGCTGGACAGCATCAGCCCCGCGCTGAACAGCAGGAAGCCCACCGTGTCGAACTTGCGCGGATCGCCGATGAACTGCGGCATGTAGCGCCGCGCCGCCATCAGGCCGACGATGCCGACCGGCAGGTTGATCAGGAAGATCCAGCGCCAGCTGACGTATTCGACCAGGAAGCCGCCGAGCGTCGGCCCGACCAGCGGCCCGACCAGGCTCGGGATGGCGATGAAGCTCATCACCGGCAGAAATTCGTCCCGCGGGAACGCGCGCAGCACGGCCAAACGACCGACCGGCAGCAGCAGCGCGCCGCCCACACCTTGCAGCACCCGCGCCGCAACGAGCAGCGACAAGTTAGGACTCGCCGCGCAAGCCAGCGACCCGAGCGTGAACAGCCCGATCGCCCAGAGGAACAGCTTCTGCGTCCCGTAGCGGTCCGCCAGCCAGCCCGATGCGGGAATCAGCAGCGCCACGGTCAGCATGTAAGCCACCACCACCGACTGCATCCGCAACGGATGCGCGCCCAGTTCGCGCGCCATGCCGGGCAGCGCCGTGTTGAGCACGGTGATGTCCAGCGACTGCATGAAGAAGGCCAGCGCCACCACCCAGGGCAGAAAACGGCGGACGGCGGGGCTCAATTCCAGGGACATCGAGCCATTCTGCTTGCAAAAGCTGAAGCCAAAATAAAAACCGCCCAGCGGCACTCGGGCGGCTGGGCGGGCAAAGCCGACTTAACGGCTTGAGGACTCCACAGGAGACGCCTGAGGCACTGAAAAGGATCAGCGCTTCAGGTCCTCGAAGAATGCCTTGGAATTCCATGGACGGCCAAGGAAATCCTTCACAAGATCGTTCGCCGGCTGCTGGCTGCCCTGGGCAAGTACCTTGTTTCGGTAGGCCATGCCGACTTTCGGGTCCAGCTTGTCGGCGGCGAAGGCGGTGCGCAGGTCCAGCGCGATCACCTTGCTCCAGAGGTAGCCGTAGTAGCCGGCGCTGTAGTCCGGGCCGGCGATGTGGGCAAAACCGGCCGGGAACAGGCTACCGGGGACGTAACCGATCGGCGTCTCGCCTTCCATCTTGGCCCAGAGCGTCATCGGCGCGGGTTCGTCCTTGCCGTGCAGGGCCAGGTCGTAGGCGGCGTACAGGCGCTGGCGCGCATAGCCGGAACCCTTGCCGAAGTCGCGCGCCTGGATGGCCTTGGCCAGCAGCTCGGGCGGCACGGTCTTGCAGCTCGGGCAGACCTCGCTCATCACGGCCAGCACCTTGGCGTCGTAGACCCAGTCTTCGAGCATCTGCGAAGGCGCTTCGACGAAGTCATGCACGGTCGACGTGCCGGCCTGGAGCGAATGCCGCGTCAGCGAGAGGTTGTTGTGCACCGAGTGGCCGAACTCGTGCAGCAGCGTTTCCATCTCGTCCAGCGTCAGGCCCTTGTCGTTGAGGTTCACGACCAGCGCGGCGACCGGCGAGCGCTTCAGTTCCGTGCTGCCATTGCGCAGGCCCCACACCGCGGCGTGGTTGTACTTGCCTTCACGCGGATACAGGTCGACGTAGAGCTGCGCGATCGGCTTGCCCGTGGCCACATCGCTGACGACGAAGGCCTCGACGCCCGGCGCCCACAGCGGCGTGTCCACCTTGGTGTAGTGCACACCCATCATCTTCTCGACCACGCGCTGCACAAAGGCCAGCGCCTGCTCGCTCGGGAAGTAGGCGCGGAAGGCCTCCTGGTCCACGGCATAGCGCTCGCGGCGCACCTGCTCGGCGTAGAAGCTCCTGTCCCAGGCCTTGAACTCGGTCTTGGCCGGGTCCTGGCCCAGCGCCTTGGCCTTGGCCTGGCGCAGCACGTCCGTGTCGGCGCGGTCACTGGTGTTGACGGCTTCCTTGGTCTCGTCGAGGAACTTCCAGGCCGTCTTGCCGTCGTGCGCCATCTTGTCGTGGAGCTTGTAGTCCACGTAGTTGTCGTAGCCGAACAGGCCGGCCAGCTCCTTGCGCAGGTGCTGCAGCTCGGTCAGCAGCGTGACGTTGGCCTCGCCGCCCTCGTTGACCTTGGCCCACCACATGCGCTCGCGCGCGGCCTCGGACTTGGCCAGCTGCATCACCGGCCCGTAGACCGGATAGGACACGCCCAGCACCACGCGGCCGTCGGCCTCGCGCGGCGCCTTCTTCCACACGGCCTCGGGCACGCCATCGAGCTCGGCCTCGGTGAAGCGCACCTTCACGTTGGCGTCGCGGATGTTCTTGTTGAACTGCTGGTCCAGCGCGGCGAGCTTGTCGATGATCGCCTTGGCGCGTTCGCGCTTGGCCGGCGGCAGCGCCGCGCCGTTGGTCTCGAACTGCTCGAGCTGCACGCGTTGCAGCTCCTTGTCCACGGCGTCCTTGGGCTTCACGGCCTTGAGCGCGGCGTAGATCTTGGGGTTCTGCGTCAGACTGGAGTTGAAGTCGGTCCAGCGCAGCGAGCAGGCCTGCGCCGCATCGCGGATCTCGCCCTTGACGGCGACATATTGCAGGAAGTCGATCGGCGAGCCGTCGTCCTCGTTCGCCGCATTGAAGGTATCGAAGGCGCTGATCCAGCCCGCGTCAGCCTTGCGCGCTTCCATCTTGCGCAGGCGCGCCTTGGCGGCGTTCAGGCCTTCGTCGCAGGCGACGTTGACGCTCTCGACCGTGTTGAAGACGGGGAACAGCGGTGACGGGAACTTCGGTGCGGTTGGTGCCGCTTGGGCGGAAGCCAGGCCCGCGAGCGACAGGCCGACAAGGGAAACGCCGGCGAGCCGGAACGTGGTCTTGAGCTTCATGGGCAAGTCCATCGAGTGAAGAAGTGTGGCGGGATTCTGCCGCCACTGGGGTTGCGTGCTGGTCGTCATGCCGACGACCAGCCTCGGTCAGGACAACAGATCGCGAATCTGTTGGAGTGCGCCTGGATCTTCGATGGTGGACAGATCACCCGGATCGCGCCCTTCGCACAAGGCCTGGATCGCCCGGCGCAACAACTTGCCCGAGCGCGTCTTGGGCAGCACGGTCACGAAGCGCACGCGCGACGGTCGTGCGACGGCGCCCATCTGCCGGTCCACGAGTTGCAGCACGCTCGCCTCTTCCGCCGCCGCGTCTTCCACGGGCTTGCGCAGCACCGCGAACGCCATCGCCACCTGCCCCTTCAGCGCATCCTGCACGCCCACCACCGCCACTTCCGCGATGTTCGGATGGCTGCTGATGCACTCCTCGATCTCGCGCGTGCCCAGGCGGTGCCCGGCCACGTTGATCACATCGTCGGTGCGGCCCATGATGAAGAAGTAGCCGTCGGCGTCGCGCGTGGCCCAGTCGAAGGTCGAGTAGATCTGCCGGCCCGGCACGGTGGACCAATACGTCGAAACGAAGCGCGAGTCGTCGCCCCACACCGTCTGCATGCAGCCCGGCGGCATCGGGTAGCCGAGCGTGAGCACACCCTTCTTGCCGGGCTCGGTGATCTCCTCGCCGGTGCTCTCGTCGAGCAGCTTCGCGTCGTAGCCGAACACGGCCTTGCCCGGCGAGCCGAACTTGGGCACCTGCGGATCGACGCCCGGCACGAAGCGCGACAACGTCAGCATCGGCCAGCCGGTCTCGGTCTGCCAGTAGTTGTCGATGATGGGCACGCCGATGCCCTTGGAGATCCATTGCGCGGTCGGCTCATCGAGCGGCTCGCCGGCGAGGAACAGCGCGCGCAGCGAGGACAGGTCGTGCTTCTTGAGCAGCGCTTCGTCATGCTTCTTCAGCACGCGGATCGCGGTCGGCGAGCTGAACATCACGCTGGCCTTGTACTTCTCCACGATGCTCCACCAGATCGCCGCGTCGGGCCGGATCGGCAGGCCTTCGTACATCACCGCCGTCATGCCCATGATCAGCGGGCCGTAGACGATGTAGCTATGGCCGACAGCCCAGCCGATGTCGCTGGTGCAGAAGAAGGTCTCGCCGGGGCGGCCGTCGAAGATGTACTTCATGCTCGCGGCCAGCGCCACGGCGTAGCCGCCAGTGTCGCGCTGGATGCCCTTGGGTTTGCCCGTCGTGCCGCTGGTGTAGAGCGTGTAGCTCGGCGCGGTGGCGTCGAGCCAGACGCAGGGCACGTGCGTGCCCATCAGGCGCTCGCGCATGGCGGCGTAGTCGTGGTCGCGGCCGGCTTGTTTCTCCATCGGCGCGAGTCCACGGTCGAGCAGCAGCACGCTCTGCGGCTTGTGCGCCGCCAGGCGGATCGCCTCATCGAGCAGCGGCTTGTACGCGATCACCTTGCCGCCGCGGCTGCCCGCATCGGCGCTGACGATCAGCTTGGGCGTCGCATCGTCGATCCGCGTCGCCAGGCTGCCGCTGGCGAAGCCGCCGAACACGACCGAATGCACGGCGCCGATGCGCGCGCACGCCAGCATCGCGATCACGCCCTCGGCCACCATCGGCATGTAGACCAGCACCCGGTCGCCCTGCCCCACGCCCAGCTCCTGCATCATGGCCGCCAGGCATTCCACCTCGGCCAGCAGCTCGCGGTAGGTGTAACTGCGCTCCTGGTCCACCTCGGTCGACAGCCAGGCCAGCGCCGGCTGGTCGCCCCGCGTGGCGATGTGGCGGTCCAGCGCGTTGTGGCAGAGGTTCATGCGCCCGCCCACGAACCAGCGCGCGAAGGGCGGGTGGCTCATATCGCAGATCGTCTGCGGCGGCGTTTCCCAGTCGATGGCGCGGGCCTCCTCGGCCCAGAAAGCGTCCCGTTCGTTCAGCGACCGGGCATGGAACTGCTCATAGCTCTGGCTCATCTTGCTTGTCTCCGAAGGCTGCTTTATGTGATGGATTGCATGGTGCCCCCAGACCCTGACACCAGACAGACGCCGATGTGTGTTCCAATTCAGGGTTTGCCCTTGGTCCGACTTCCAACCGTGGCCGATCTCACGGGATTTACCCCGAGTTACTCGCCCACAGCCGTGGATTCCATTGACGCCCTTTTGACGGGGCCTCTACAGTCCGCGCACTCCCATGAACAGAACACGTCGATTCGCTCCTGTTGCCTTGCTGCGTCAAACCGCGTTGGTTTGCGTTCTCGGCCTACATGCATTCGCGGCGCAGGCTGACACCAGCCTGCCGCCCGCGGGCATGGTGATGGGCGCGTACGGCCAAAGCCTGCAAATCGCGGCGGCCAAGGAAGCGGCGGGTTCGACCAAGGAAATCCAGGGGCCTAACGGTCCGGTCACGGTGACAACGGCCGCCGCCGGCGCCGCCGACCCCGTGAGCCGCTTCCTCCAAGAGCAGGGCCTCGTGCCCCCGGCCGACAGCACCATGCTCGACAAGGTGCGCGACAAGGCCTCGGGCCTGGTCCTCTCGGCCATGAACTTCCTGGGCGTGCGCTACAAGTACGGCGGCTCCTCGATGGAGAACGGCTTCGACTGCTCGGGCTTCACGCGCCACATCTTCGAGATGAGTATCGGCCTCGTGCTGCCGCGCCGCGCCGACGAACAAGCCCGTTCGTCCAGCCTGGCTTCGGTCCGCAAGGAAGAGCTCAAGCCCGGGGACCTCGTGTTCTTCAACACCATGCGCGCCACCTTCTCGCATGTGGGCATCTACGTGGGCGACGGCAAGTTCGTCCACGCCCCGCGCACCGGCGCCGCCATCCGCGTGGACGACATGCGCGAAGCCTACTGGGCCAAGCGCTTCACCGGCGCGCGCCGTGCGGAAAGCATGGCCAAGGCGCAGACCGGCAGCGGCCGGCCGATGGTGGGCGACGGCGGCTGATTCCGGCCGTTCTCCGTCTCCACCCTTCCCTCTCAGAAACTCAGCACGAAGCAGGCACCGCCCTGCGGCACGCGCACGTGCCGAACCGTGCCACCCATGCCGTGCACGAGGTTGCGCACGACGGCCAGGCCGATGCCGCGTGCTTCCGTGCCTTGCTGAGCGCGGCCGCTGACGAACGGCAGGAAGATCCGCGATTCCAGTTCGGCTGGCACGCCCGGGCCGTTGTCGCGCACTTCGATCAGCAGGCGGCCGCCGCGGGCGAGCCTGGCGCGCAATTCGACCTTCGGTGCTGCGACGCCTGCCGTGGCCTCGGCGGCGTTCTTCACCAGGTTCAGCAGCGCCTGTTCGAGTTGGCCTGGATCGGCCATCAAGCTCAACGTTTGAGGCGCGACGGCGCAATCCAACGCGCCACCGCGCTCGCGCCACTCGGCGCCCGCCAATTGCTCGATTCGCGCAAACAGTTCTGACAGCTGCACGGCCTCCGGCTTCGGCGGCGGCAGCTCGCTGATGCGCCGGTAGTTGGCGACGAAGCGGCTCAGCGATTCCGCCCGCCGCGCGACCGTCTCCAGGGCCAGCGCCAGATCTTCCTCCGCCGCCGGGTCGCCTTGCAGCTCACGCGCCGAACGCGACAGCGAGGCGATCGGCGTCAGCGAATTCATGATCTCGTGCGTCAGCACATGCACGAGCTGGCGCCAGGCCGTCAGCGCCGCGGCTTCCAGCTCGGACTCCACCGGCAGCAGGGCCAGCAGACGGCGATCGTTGCCCGCCAAGGCCACGCGGGTGCTCGCCGCCAGCCAGCGCTCCTCGCCGCGCTCCGTCTGGATGCGCAGAAGCTGCCCGTTAGCGGTTGCCGCCAACTCGCGCAGCAGGCCTTCGCGCTCGATCACGCCGCCCGGTGCGAGCAAGCGCCGCGCACGGGCATTGAGCGCTTGAACGGCGCCGCCTTCAGGCTGCTCCCATAAGGCCACGGGCATGTGTTCGAGCTGGCCGTCGATCAGCGCGAGGCGTTCCTCCGCTGCGCGGGCGTCGAACGCGAAGTCAGGCACCGGCGCCGGAATCGGCCGCGTCAGCTCTTGCAGCGCACGCCAAGCCCAGAACGCAGCGCCGACAAAGACCAGCCCCACAGCCACCTGCACGCGCGGCCACGGCTGCGCGGCCACCAGCGCCGCCGCAGCCGCACTCATCACCAGCGCCGCAAGAGCAGCCTGCACCTTAGAGCCCATGCTTCTCCAACCGCCGGTACAGCGCCGCACGGCTCAGGCCCAGCAGCCGCGCCGTCTCGCTGATGTTGCCTTGCGCCTGCCGGAGTGCCTCTTCCAGCGCCGCACGTTCGCGCTCGGCCAGCGGCGCGATGCGCACCCGCTCGCCTCGCCCGGCCATCAACGCAAAGTCCGCAGCCTCGAACCGCGGGCCGGTGGCGAGGATCACCGCCCGCTCGCAGGCATGACGCAGCGCGCGCACATTGCCGGGCCAGTCGTGTGCGCGCAGCGCGGCCTCGGCCTCTTCGGACAGCTCTCGCACCGGCTTGCCGTACTGCGCTGCATAGCTCGCGAGGTAGTGCCGCGACAGCAGCGCGATGTCTTCGCGCCGCTCGCGCAGCGGCGGCACGCGCAGCACGATCGTGTTGAGTCGGTACAGCAGGTCAGGCCGGAAGCGTTGCGCATCGAACAGCGCCGCTTCGTCCAGGTTCGTGGCGCTGAGCACCCGCACGTCCACGTCCTCGGCCCGGTCTGCACCCACCGGCGTTACCTGACGGCGCTCGAGCGCCGCCAGCAGCTTCGCCTGCGCATGCAGCGCCAGGTTGCCGATCTCGTCGAGGAACAGCGTCCCGCCGCGCGCCGCCTGAAAGCGCCCCGGCCGCTCGGCCCGCGCATCGGTGAAGCTGCCACGCCGGTGGCCGAACAGTTCGCTCTCGAACAACGCGTCCGGCAACGTGCCCATGTCCACCGCCAGGAACGGCCCGGCCGCGCGCTTCGAGGCTGCGTGCAGCGCCTGCGCCACCAGCTCCTTGCCCACGCCCATCTCGCCGAGGATCAGCACGTTCGCCTCGGTCGGCGCCACGGTGTCGATCATGCGGCGCAGCTCGACCATCGGCCTGGACTGGCCGATCAGCGGTGAATCGGCGGCGTCCTCACGCACCGGGGCACGACTTGCAGCAGCCGCAGCCACGGTCGCCACCAGCCGCTCGTTGTCCCAGGGCTTCGTGATGAAGTCAAAGGCGCCGAGCTTGACGGCCTTCACGGCAAGATCGACCTCGGCATACGCCGTCATCACGACGACAGCCGGTGCATCGGAACGCGCAAGCACGCTGCACAAGATCGCCAGACCCTCATCGCCGCTGGTGCGGCCGGGCGTGAAGTTCATGTCCAGCAGCAGCACATCGGGCCGCTGTCCGTCGAGCTGACCCGTCAGTTCAGCGGGGTCGCCGATCAGCCCCACCGCCCCGAAACGCCGGCGCAGCGCCATGCGTGCGGCGACACCCACGTCCGGGTCGTCGTCGAGCACGAGGATGCGAGGTGCGGCAGCGTCATTCATCTCGGCCGCGACCATAGCAGGCGCCACTGTCCGGAAGCGAACAGGCCGCCATGTTCAGATGCGTACAGCGGGCAGATCGGGCCCGCGCCAAGTGCCTGATTCGCTTCGGGGCCGCACTGCAAAAACCCCTGGCCCGCGTTTTGCACTGAAGGACCGCATGCAAGCCACACTCTTCCTCCATCACCTGCGCTTCGCCCGCCGCCAGCTGCGCGCCGCGCCGGGCCAGGCGGCCATCGTCATCCTCGGGCTGGCGCTGGGTCTGGCGCTCGCGCTGCTGAGCAGCGCCTTCATCCGCGACACGCTCTGGGCCGACGCGAAGCTGCCGCAGCTGGACCAGCTGGTCACGCTGGAATGGCAGGTGCGCGCCCCCGGCGGCGGTCGCAGCGACTGGTTCAGCGACACGCCCGCCGCGGCCTTGCAACAAGCCTTGCGCGATAGCGGCGCGCCGCTCGGCCCGTCGACGAAGGTGCTGCAAACGCAGCTGCAGGTCCGCGTCGACGCAGCCACGCCGGGCGGACGCCCGCGCAACGCCAAGCTCGACGTGATCCTGGCGGATGCCGAGATCGAGTCCTTGTTCGGCCTGCACGCCGTCGCCGGCCAGCTCGCGGCGACGATGGCCAGCCCGGAAGGCATCGCGCTGACCGAGCCCGCCGCCGAGAAGCTCTTCGGCACGAGGGACGCGCTCGGCCGCACCTTCGTCATGCTGCTGCCCGACTTCAACAACCCGCAAGGCCCCGGCTTGCAGGTCACGCTCAAGGTCACGGCCGTGCTGCCCGCCCCGCGTGCGAATGGCGCGCTCGGCAGTTACGAGGCGCTGGCGGGCTTCATGTCGCCGCAGGCCAAGGCGTTCCTGGCGCAGGAGTCGAGCTGGTGGATGGGCGCCGGTCGCCTCTTTGCGCAACTGAAACCGGGCCAGACGCCCGAAGCACTCGCCGAGCTCGGCCAGCACCTGATGGACCAGCAGCCGCTGCCGCCGGGCCTGCCCGCGGACTTCCTCAAGGGCGGCGGCAAGGCCGCGTACCTGCGCGGCGTGCCGGTGGCCGACGTGCCGCTGCACGGCGCAGGCAGCGCGCAGCGCCGCATCCAGATGGGCAGCCTGCTGGCTGCCACGGTCGGCGTGCTGGCGCTGGCGATGATCAACTTCGTCAACCTCTGGAGCGTGCGCACGCTCAAGCGCCAGCGCGAGATCGGGCTGCGCAAGTCGCTCGGCGCGGGTGCCGGTGCGCTGGCGGCGCAGTTCTTCGCCGAAGCGCTGCTCGTGAGCGGGCTCGCCGGCCTGCTCGGCCTGCTGCTTGCCTGGTGGGCCACACCGGCGATGGAGGCGCTGCTGCGTGCGCGGCTCGACACCGCCGTGTTCGCACCGGGCATGCTCGCCGCGGCGGCGCTGATCTGCGTGCTGGTCGCGCTGGCCACCTCGCTGCCGCTGGCCGGCATCGCGCTGCGCGTGCGCGCCGCCGAATCGCTGGCGGGCCGCAGCCACACCGAAGGCCGCGCGGGCCGCTGGCTGCGCCGCGGTCTGACGGTGGTGCAGTTCGCCGCCGCCGGCTTCTTCCTCGCGCTCACGGTGATCGTGCTCTGGCAGACGCGCCATGCAAGCCAGCTCGACCGCGGCTTCCAGGTCGAAGGCCGCCTGGCCTATGACATCCCCTTCGGCACTGCGCCGTCTCGTACGCAGGCTCTGATTGAGCGCATCCGCAGCTGGCCCGAGGTGTCAGCGGTCAGCGCGGCCGGCGATGTGCCGGGCCGCAACTACGCCAACTTCTATTCCGACTTCTCGCCCCCTAGCGGCCCGCGCGTGGGGCTGCGCACGGCGCTGGACTTCCTGCCGGGCCTGCTCGATCTCTACGGCGTGAAGCTCATCGCCGGCCGGCTGTCCTCGACGCACGAGGCTGAAGTCGCCGGCCACGGCGTGGTGATCGAGCGCTCGGCGGCGCAGGTGCTCGGCTTCGCCAGCCCCGAGGCAGCCATCGGCCAGACGCTGCAAGTGGCGCCCGTCTTTCACGACGGCAAGCCGGTCAGGGTCGTCGCCGTGATCGACGACATCCACCTCGAAGGCGCGCGTGACACGCACAAGCCCACGCTGCTCGTGCCGCTGACGTCGATTCAGGGCGGCGCCGTCAGCGTGCGCAGCCGCGACCCCGATCTCACCCGCCGCAAGCTCGCCGAGCTGGTCCAGGCGGAGTTCCCCAACGACCCGCCGCAGCTGATGAGCGTGCGCGAATGGCAGGCGCAGCAATACGCCGGCGATCTGCGCCACGGCCAGTTGATCGCCGCGATCAGCGGCCTGGCGCTGCTGCTGGCCGCCGTCGGCATCTACGCGCTGGCCGCCTACACGCTGCGGCTGCGCGAACGCGAGATCGTGCTGAGGAAGCTGCACGGCGCAGGCGGCGGCGCGATTGCGCGGCTCCTGGCACGCGAGTTCGCCGCCGTGGCGGGCCTGGGCTGCCTGCTGAGCCTGCCGGTCGCCGCGTGGCTCGCGCAGGGCTATCTCGCTGGTTTTGTCGAGCGGGCGCCGATGGGGCCTTTCACCGTGTTGCCGCTGCTGCTGACCGTGGCCGCGCTGGGTCTGGTGACGTTCATCGCCGTGCTGCGGCATCTGCGGGCCGCGCTGGCGCTGCGCCCCGTCCAAGCGTTGCAGGGATGAGCGCTCCCGCCCTTCAACCGGCGATGCAGAGCGGCGCGGCGATGGACCGCCGCGTGTCGGCCGCGCCTTCGCAACGCTGGCGCAAGCGCGGTCTGGCGCTCGGAGCGGCGGCACTTGCCCTGCTCGCTGCCTCCTGGGCCTGGCAGTCGATGCCGCATGGCTTCCCGATGAGCCGGTCCGAGATCGACATCGCCTCAGTTCAGACCGGGTTGTTCAACGACGTGCTGATCAGTCGCTCCACCGTTCAGCCGCTTCAATCGGTATTGCTGGATGCCGCCGAAGACGGCCGCGTCGACCAGGTATTGGTCAAGGACGGTGCCGAGCTTCAGGCGGGCCAACTGCTCTATGTGCTGGTCAGCGCGCAGCACGCGCAGGAGCTGATGGCGCGCTCCAGCGAAGTCGCGCAACAGCTCGCCAACCTCGCCACCTTTCGCGCGCAACTCGTGGCGGCGCAAGCCGCGCATCGGCGCGAGCTGACGCAGGCTGGGTTCGAGCTGGAAAGCGCTCGCCGTGCGCATCGGCGCAATGAAACCTTGGCGGCGCAAGGCTTCGTCTCCGCCGCGGCGCTCGACGAATCGCGCGACAAGTTCGAGCAGGCGAACGCACTGCTCCAGCAACTGCGCGCCGATGGCCGCGAAGAACTCGCAACACGCGAGGAATCGGTGCGCGCGATGGAGCGCGCCGTCGTCGACCTCGACCGCCGCCTCAGCGCCCTGCGCCAGGCCAGCGACGGCCTCGCCGTGCGCGCTCCGGTCGCCGGCCGGCTGACAGGCTTCTCGCTGCAACTCGGCGAGAGCGTGCGCGCCGGCAGCCACATCGCGCGCATCGACAGCACCGGCCGGTTCAAGCTGCAAACGAACCTGGACGAGTACTACCTGCCCCGCATCACCGTCGGCCTGCGCGGCAGCCTCGATGTCGATGGCCGCGCCTACCCGCTGCAAGTCGCGCGCATCGATCCGCAAGTCAAGGACGGTCGCTTCAGCGTCGAACTCGAATTCGCGGCCGAGATGCCCGCGAGCCTGCAAGTCGGCCAAGGCCTCGACGCGCGCCTGACGCTCGGCCAGCCGCAGCAAGCGCTGCTCGTGCAGGACCGCGGCTTCAGCAACGACACCGGCGGCGCCTGGGCCTTCGTGCTCGATGCCGACGGCCGCCACGCCGAACGCCGCGAGATCCGTCTCGGCCGCCGCGCCGCCGGCCAGGCCGAAGTGCTCGGCGGCCTGCGCGAAGGCGAGCGCGTCGTCGTCTCCAGCTACCGCAATTTCGCCAACGCACCCTCTCTGCAATTGAAGGACTGAAAGCCCGCCATGTTCAAGATCCGCGACCTCACCAAGACCTTCCACACCGGCGACATCGAGACCACCGCGCTCGACCGCATCAGCCTGGACATCGAAGCCGGCGAATACCTCGCCGTGACGGGCCCCTCGGGCTGCGGCAAATCCACGCTGCTCGGCCTGCTGGGCTTGCTCGATGCGCCGACCAGCGGAGAGTACTGGTTCGACGGAGAAAACGTCGCCGGCTGGAGCGAAGCCCGCCTCTCGCGCCTGCGCCGCGGCCGCATCGGCTTCGTGTTTCAGAGCTTCAACCTGATCGACGATCTGAGCGTGGCGGAGAACATCGCGCTGGCGCTGGAGTACGGCGACATGCCGGTGCGCGAGCAGCGCAAGCGGGTGGATGAGGTGATGGCGCGGTTGGGGCTTTCGCACCGTGCGGGGCATCGGCCGCACCAGCTCTCCGGCGGTCAGCAGCAGCGCGTCGCGATCGCACGCGCCATCGCTGCTCGGCCGGCTCTGCTGCTCGCCGACGAACCGACCGGCAACCTGGACAGCGCGCACGGCGACGAGGTGATGCGCATCCTGCGGGAGCTGAACGCCGAAGGCACGACGCTCGTGATGGTCACGCACTCGGCGCAACATGCGGCACAAGCGTCGAGGGTGCTGCGCTTGTTGGATGGGAGAGTTTTGGTGGACGCGATGGCGGCTTGACGGGATGGGAAGTCTCCCGCCTGCAAAGCGCAGCGCGACGCAGGGGATTTCCGCACTCCCACGGCACTCCGGCAAACCGCGTGCGACCATGCGTCGCAGCGCCTCGACGCGCATCGCATCGCCACAAGCCAGAAGGAGACTCCGTGCATTCGTCCCCCACCTCGATCCGCTCACGCCGCGCACTGCTCGGCCTCGCCGCCGGCCTGCTCACGCTCTCCACTGGCGCCATGGCCGCCGAAGCGGCCTTCCCCAACAAGCCCATCCGCTTCATCGTCCCCTACACCGCAGGCGGTACCACCGACCTCGTGGCCCGCGTCGTCGGCGCACACATGGAGAAGACGCTTGGTCAGTCCGTATTGATCGACAACCGCGGCGGCGCGGGCGGCAACATCGGCATGGACGCGGTGGCCAAGTCCGCTCCTGACGGCTACACGATCGGCATGGGCGCGATCTCGACGAATGCGCTGAACCCGCACATCTATCCCAAGATGTCTTTCGACTCCCGAAAGGACTTCGCGGCGGTCGGATTGCTGGGTGCATCGACGATCGTTCTTGAAGTCGGCCCGAGCCTGAAGGTCAAGAACGTCGCCGAGCTGATCGAGTACGCGCGCAAGCACGGCCCGGTGCCGTTCGGCACAGCCGGTGCGGGCACCTCGATGCACCTGTCCGGTGTCGTCTTCGGCCAGATGAGCAAGACCGAGTGGGTGCACGTGCCGTACAAGGGCAGCGCGCCGATGCTGTCGGACCTGATGGGCGGCCAGATCCAGGTGTCGTTCGACAACTTGCCCGCCTCCCTGCCGCACATCAAGGCCGGCAAGCTGCACGCGCTGGCCGTCGCAGGCCCGCAGCGTTCGCCCAACCTGCCCGATGTGCCGACGATGGCCGAGGCCGGCCTGGCCGGCTATTCGATCGAGCCGTGGTTCGGCGTCTACGCGCCGGCCGGCACGCCCGCAGCGGTTGTGCAGAAGTTGCAGACCGCCTTGCAGGCCGCAGTGAACGACCCCGGCGTGAAGGAAAAGCTGCTCGCCGCCGGTTTCACGCCGCGCAGCTCGACGGCCGCCGAGCTGGAAGCCCTGTCCAAGAGCGAGTACGAGCGCCTGGGCAAGGTCGCCAAGAGCGCGAACATGACCGTCGATTGACGGTCGCTGCCCTCACACCGGCTTCTTCGCCACCAGCGTGAGGATGTCGTAGCTCGCCACCAGCTCGCCGCGCTGGTTGGTGACCTGCACATCCCACGCCACCACGCCCTGCGGCGGCTGGTCCGGGCGGTTGCCCCGATCGATGCGGCGCTTGCAGGTCAGGCGCGCCTGGATCGTGTCGCCGATCGGCACGGGCGTGATGAAACGCAGCGTGTCGAGGCCGTAGTTCGCCAGCACCGGGCCGGGCGCGGGCGAGACGAACAGGCCGGCCGCGGCGGACAGCACGAAGTAGCCGTGCGCGATCCGCTGGCCGAACTGCGTGTCCTTCGCCGCGATCTCGTCGAAGTGCATGTAGAAGTAGTCGCCCGAGATGCCGCCGAAGTTGACGATGTCGGCTTCGCTCACGGTGCGGCGGTGCGTCAGCAGTGAGTCGCCGACTTCGATCTCCTCGAAGTACTTGCGGAACGGGTGCACAGCTTCCTCGCGCACCTTCGCGCCGCGCTGGTACTCGCCGGTGATGGCGGTGATCATCGTTGGCGAGCCTTGCACCGCGCAGCGTTGCAGGTAGTGCTTGATGGCGCGCGTGCCGCCGAGTTCCTCGCCACCGCCCGCGCGGCCCGGGCCGCCGTGCTTGAGCGCGGGCATCGGCGAGCCGTGGCCGGTGCTTTCCTTGGCGGCTTCGCGGTCGAGGATGTGCAGGCGACCGTGCCATGCGGCCGCCTCGAAGACGGCCTTGGCCGCGAGCGCTGGCGTCTTGGTGACGACGGAGCCGACCAGGCTGCCGCGGCCCTTGGCGGCGAGCGCGAGCGCTTCGTCGAAATCAGCGTACGGCATGAGCGTGGACACCGGGCCGAAGGCTTCGACGCCATGCACCGTCTCGTTCACCATCGGATCGCGGCAGAGCAGCAGCGTCGGCGCGAAGAACGCGCCATCGCTAACGCCTTCGCCCAGCGGCTTGAAGCCGTCGCGCTCGGACAGCAGGACTTCGCAGCCCTTACCCAGCATCGCCACGCGCTCGGCCACATCCGCCTGCTGATCCTTGCTCGCCAGCGCGCCCATCTTCACGCCTTCGACCGACGGGTCGCCGGCCTTGATCCGCGCGAGCCGCTCGCGCAGCATCGAGGCCACGGCATCCACATGCCGTTCCGGCACGATGGCGCGGCGGATGGCGGTGCACTTCTGGCCGGTCTTCGCGCTCATCTCGCGCGCCACCTCGCGCACGAACAGCTCGAACTCCGGATCGCCAACCTCGACATCCGGCGCGAGGATGGCGCAATTCAGGCTGTCAGCCTCCGCATTGAACGGCACGCTGCGCGCGATCAGGTTCTTGTTCACGCGCAGCATCGCCGCCGTGTCGGCCGAGCCGGTGAAGGTGACGACATCGGTCTCCAGCAGACGGTCGAGCAGATCGCCCGAGTTGCCGATCACGAGTTGCAGGCAGCCCGCAGGCAGCAGGCCGGATTCCATCATCAGCCGCACGCAGGCCTCGGCGACATAACTCGTTGCCGTGGCGGGCTTGACGATGCACGGCATGCCGGCCACGAAGCTCGGCGCGAACTTCTCCAGCATCCCCCACATCGGGAAGTTGAACGCGTTGATGTGAACCGCCAGGCCGCGGCGCGGGGCGAGCACGTGCGTGCCGATGAACTGGCCCTCGCGGCCCAGCTGCGTGGCCGGGCCTTCGTGGACCATGTTCGAGGATGGCAGCTCGCGCCGCGCCATCGAGGCATAGGCGAACAAGGTGCCGATGCCGCCTTCGATGTCGATCCACGAATCGGCGCGCGTGGCGCCGGTGTGGGCGGAGATGGCGTAGAGCTGCTCTTTCCGCTCCATCAGGTAGTTGGCCAGCGCCTTGAGCAGCGCCGCACGCTTCTGGAAGTCCAGCGCGAGCAGCGCCGGCAGGCCGGTCGCGCGCGCGAAGTGCGTCGCCTCGCCGAAGTCGAGCGCCTCCGCGTGCGTCTGCGCTACGGCGCGGCCGTTGATGGCCGAGTGCAGCGACTTGGCCGCGGTCTGGCCGACCCAGCGATCGGCGATCAAGCTTTGCAGGACTTGCATGGGGATCAGTCTCCGGAGATTTGGACGGCGGCAATGCCGCCGAAGAACAGGTCGGCCACCAGCGGCGCCATCGTCTCGTGCCCGAGTTCGCCTTCGGGCCGCAGCCAGGTGTGCATCCAATTGATCATGCCGAAGAGCAGCATGGTCAGCGGTTTGGCGAGCGTGGAGGCGTTCAGCTCGGGGCGCACGGCGACCAGGCTGTCGGCAAACGCAGCGACCACGCTGCGCTGCACGTCGAGCAGGCGCTCACGGTCAGCTTCGGCGAGGAACTTGACGTCTTCGGTCAGCACGCGGTGCGCGTCCTGCGCGAGGCCGTATTCGCGAACGAAGCGCTCGATCAGCGCGCGCAGCTGTTCACGCGGCGCGAGCTGCTCGGCCTTCACCTCATCCACCAGCGCCGCGAGCCGCGCCACGTGGCTCTCGCAGATCTGCATCGCCAGCTCGTGCTTGTCGCGGAAGTAGTGATAGAGCGTCGGCTTGGAGAGCTTGCAGGCCTCGGCCACTTCGTTCATCGAGGTGCCGACGAAGCCCTGCGCGGCGAAAAGCCGCGCGGCCTGGGCGAGGATTTCTTCGCGCTGGGCGTCGAAGGTGGAGGCGCGTCCGCGGGCCATCAGCGTTCGTCGAAAGAAATGACCACGCGCTCCGTCAGCGCATGCGCCTGGCAGGAGAGGATGAAGCCGGCCGCCACTTCGGCCTTGTCCAGCGCGAAGTTCTTGTCCATGCGGACCTGGCCCTCGATCAGCTTGCAGCGGCAGGTGGAGCACACGCCGCTCTTGCAGGAGTACGGCACTTCGATGCCGGCGCGGGCGGCGGCGTCGAGCAGGCTCGGGTCGGTGCGCGAGAACTCGAAGTCGCGCGCCAGGCCGTCGCGGATCAGCGTGACGATGGCCTGCGCGTCGCCGTCCTTCACCTCGTGCGGCGCGGCGCGGCCCTGCTGCATCTCGGGCGTGCCGAAGCGCTCGATGTGGATCTTCGCGGGCTTCATGCCGAGCGCGGACAGCACGGCTTCGGCGTGCTCGTTCATCTCGAACGGGCCGCAGACGAAAGCCTCGTTCACCGTCTTGAGCTGCACGGCGGTGGCAAAAATCTGCGCCAGCTTGCCGGCGTCGAGCCGGCCGGCGAACAGCGGCGCATCGACCAGCTCGCGCGAGAACACATGGAACAGCGAGAGCCGGCCCATGTGCTGGTTCTTCAGGTCCTCGATCTCTTCCTTGAACATCGCGCTGGCCTGGCGGCGATTCGCATAGAGCAGCGTGAAGCGGCTCTGCGGCTCGCGCTCCAGCAGCGTCTTCATGATCGACAAGATCGGCGTGATGCCGGAGCCGCCGGCGATGCCGAGCACGTGGCGCGGGCCGTTCGCTTCGGGCAGGATGAAGCGGCCCTGCGGCGGGAAGACCTCGATCACATCGCCGGGCTTCAGACTGTCGTGGACGAAGGTGGAAAACGCACCGCCTTCGACGCGGCGCACGCCGACGCGGAGCATGCCGTCGTCTTCACCGGCGCAGATCGAGTACGACCGGCGCAGGTCCTGGCCGTTCACGTCGGCGCGCAGCGTCAGGTACTGGCCGGCGGTGAAGCGGAACGTCTCACGCAGCTCGGGCGGCACCTCGAAGCCGACGATCAGGGCGTCTTCGGCGTCGAGCCGGACTTCGTTGACGCGCAGCGGGTGGAAGTGAAGGCTCATATCGGCTTGAAGTATTCAAAGGGCTCGCCGCACGCGCGGCAGCGGTACAGGCTCTTGCAGGGCGTGGAGCCGAAGGTGGAGAGCTTCTCGGACTGCCGGCTGCTGCAACGCGGGCACGACGGGAACTGCGGCATGACATCTTGCGTCGAACCGGGCGGTGCGATGCCGTACTCGCGCAGCTTGCGCTTGCCGTCTTCGCTGATCCAATCGGTGGTCCACGCGGGCGCGCGTTGCAGCGTTACTTCCACATCGCCAAAGCGGGCGAGCGCGGCGCGCACGTCGTCGGCGATGGCCTCGGTAGCCGGGCAGCCGCTGTACGTGGGGGTTAGCACGACCTCCAGCCCGCCGGCCGTCTCACGCAGATCGCGCACGATGCCGAGGTCCATCAGCGTCAGCACCGGGATCTCCGGGTCCGGCACCTGCGCCAGCACTTCGCGCGCGGCGTCGAGGCGGGTGCAGGCCTGGTCCATCTGGATCACCACTTGCCGCCCGGGTAGGCGCGTTGCAGGACCTGCATCTGCGCCAGCAGCGGGCCCATGTGTTCGCTATGGACGCCCTGGCGACCGCGGCTCTGGTACTTGCTGGCGGCGGGCACGGGCAGGCAGGCGTCTTGGAGCAGGCGGGAGAAGCGCTGCTGCCAGTCGTCGCGCAGCGCGCTCCAGGCCGGGCCGAGGGTCTGCGTGCTGTCGATGTCGTCGGCGTCGAACAGCTCGTTGAAGTAGGGCCAGAGCGTGGTCAACGCGGCCTTCATGCGCTCGGCCGATTCCTCGCTGCCATCGCCCAGGCGGACGACCCAGTCGCCCGCGTGCTCGAAGTGATACCGCGCTTCCTTGACGGCTTTGGCGGCGATGGCGGCCAGTTCGGCATCGCTCGACGCTTCGAGCTTTTCCCAGAACAGCAGCAGCCACAAGGCGAGGCCGGCTTGGCGGAGCTGCGTGAAGGCGAAGTCGCCGCGCGGCAACTCGACCAAGACGGGGTTCAGGTAGTCGCGCTCCTCGCGCAGGAAGGCGAGCTGGTCTTCGTCATGGCCTCGGCCATCGAGCGCCGCCGCATGGCTGAGCAGCGCCCGCGCCTGACCCACGAGGTCCAGCGCGATGTTGCTCATGGCGATGTCTTCTTCGAGGATCGGCGCATGGCCGCACCACTCCGAGAGACGTTGCGCCGAGATCAGGCAGGTGTCGGCCAGGCGCAGCACATAACGGAACGGTGCGGCGGAGCCGATTTGAATCGATGCACTCATGTCTTCGGCTTTCCGCTCACATGTGATTCAGCGAATCGGGCAGCTCGTAGAAGGTCGGGTGGCGGTACACCTTGTCTTCCATCGGGTCGAAATAGGCGCCCTTGTCCGACGGGTCGGACGCCGTGATCGCGCTGCTGGGCACGACCCAGATGCTCACGCCTTCCTGGCGACGGGTGTAGACGTCGCGCGCCATCTGCACGGCCATCTTGGCGTCGGCGGCGTGCAGGCTGCCGCAGTGCTTGTGGTCCAGGCCCGCCTTGGAGCGGACGAAGACTTCCCACAACGGCCATTCTTGTTGCGTGCTCATGCGGCTTCCTTCTGTTCTTTCGCTGCTTGCTTGCGGGCGTGGGCCAGCGCGGCTTCGCGCACCCAGGCGCCGTCGTTCCAGGCCTTCACGCGGGTGGAGAGACGCTCCCGGTTCATCGGGCCTTCGCCGTTGACCACGCGCCAGAACTCATCCCAGTCGATGGCGCCGAAGTCATAGGCGTCGCGCTCGGCGTTCCACTTCAGGTCGGCGTCGGGCAACTTCACGCCGAGGATGTCGGCCTGCGGCACGGTCGCGTCCACGAACTTCTGGCGCAACGCATCATTCGAGATGCGCTTGATACCCCAGCGCATCGACTGCTCCGAGTTGGGCGACGCATCGTCCGGCGGCCCGAACATCATCAGCGACGGCCACCACCAGCGGTTCACCGCGTCCTGCACCATCGCCTTCTGCGCTTCCGTGCCTTCGCGCATCAGCGTCAGCAGCGACTCGTAGCCCTGGCGCTGGTGGAAGCTCTCCTCCCGGCAGACGCGGATCATCGCGCGCGCATACGGCGCATACGAGCAGCGGCAGAGCGGCACCTGGTTCATGATCGCCGCGCCGTCCACCAGCCAGCCGATCACGCCGACATCGGCCCAGGTCAGCGTCGGGTAGTTGAAGATCGAGCTGTACTTGGCCTTGCCCGTGTGCAGCGCGTCGAGCATCTGGTCGCGGCTGGTGCCGAGCGTCTCTGCGGCGGAGTAGAGATACAGGCCATGGCCCGCTTCGTCCTGCACCTTGGCCAGCAGGATCGCCTTGCGCTTGAGCGTGGGCGCGCGCGTGATCCAGTTGCCTTCAGGCAGCATGCCGACGATCTCCGAATGCGCGTGCTGGCTGATCTGCCGCACCAGCGTCTTGCGGTAGTGGTCGGGCATCCAGTCCTTGGCTTCGATGAAGTCGCCGGCGTCGATGCGCGCGTCGAAAGCGGCCATCAGGCGCGCGTCTTCAGCTTTGCTGGCCGCGTCCTGCGGGCCGACGCTCATGGCTTGGGTGTACATGGATGGGTCTCCTTCCGACTTATCTCTTGCGCAGATCGACGACGCGCCGCGCCTTGCCGACCAGCGTGCGTTCGATCGAATCCGGCGCGCCGACGCTCACGCGCGTGGTCACGCCGATCAAGGTCTTGATGCGTTCTTGCAGATGGCGGCTGAGCGCGCTCGCATCACCGCCGCTTCGCATCTCGCACTTCACTTCCACTTCGTCCAGATGCCCGTCCCGCGTGACGACCAGCTGGTACTGCCCCGACAGCTCCGGCATCTGCAACACCAGCTCTTCGATCTGCGTGGGGAAGAGGTTGACGCCGCGGATGATCAGCATGTCGTCGCTGCGGCCGACGATCTTGCCCATGCGGCGCATCGAGCGCGAGGTGGGTGGCAGCAACCGCGTCAGATCGCGCGTGCGGTAGCGGATGATCGGCAGCGCTTCCTTGGTCAGCGAGGTGAACACGAGTTCGCCCTCTTCGCCGTCCGCCACCGGTGCTCCGGTTTCCGGGTCGACGATCTCCGGGTAGAAGTGGTCTTCCCAGACGACCGGACCGTCCTTGCTTTCGATGCACTCGCTGGCCACACCCGGGCCCATCACTTCGGAGAGACCGTAGATGTCCACCGCGTCGATGCCGGCCCGTTCCTCGATCTCGCGGCGCATCGCCTCGGTCCAGGGTTCGGCGCCGAAGATGCCGACCTTGAGTGACGACTCGCGCGCATCCAGGCCCTGCCGCGTGAACTCCTCGATCAGCACCTGCATGTAGCTCGGCGTGACCATGATGAGGTCGGGCTTGAAGTCCGTGATCAGCTGCACCTGCTTCTCGGTCTGGCCGCCGGACATCGGAACGACCGTGCAGCCCGCGCGCTCGGCGCCGTAGTGCGCGCCCAGGCCGCCGGTGAAGAGGCCGTAGCCGTAGGCGATGTGGACGATGTCGCCGGGTCGGCCGCCGGCGGCGCGGATCGAGCGGGCCACGAGGTGGGCCCAGGTGTCGATGTCCTTCGCGGTGTAGCCGACGACGGTCGGTTTGCCGGTGGTGCCGGACGACGCGTGAATCCGCGCAACCTTCTCGCGCGGCACGGCGAACATGCCGAAGGGGTAGTTGTCGCGCAGGTCCTTCTTGCTGGTGAAGGGGAACCTGGCGATGTCAGACAGCGTCTTCAGATCGGACGGATGGACGCCCGCCGCTTCGAACGCGGCCTTGTAGTGCGGCACGTTGGCGTACGCGTGCTCCAGCGTCCAGCGCAGCCGCTCAAGCTGCAAGGCTTGCAGCTCATCGCGGCTGGCGCGCTCGATCGGCTCCAGGTCGCCGGCAGCTGGCGTTTTAACGGTCATGTCGCAGCGCCCTCCACGATCGTCTGGCCCTTCAGCGCATAGGACTTGCCGCGGAACTCAGCCACCAGTTCGTCGCGCTGATTGCGCACGGTGATGTCGTACAGGCCCGTGCGATTGCCGCGTTGCAGCTCGCGCGCGACGGCCGTCAGCCGATCACCGGGCCGACCGGGCGCCACGATGTCGATGCTGAAGCCCGACGCCACCGTGCGCTCATTGCGCGAATTGCAGGCGAAGGCGAAGGCCGAATCGGCCAGCGTCGCGATCAGCCCGCCGTGGCAGGAGCCAAAGCCGTTGAGCATGTCGTCGCGCACGGTCATGGCGAGCGTGGCCGTGCCAGGGGCGACGGCGATCACTTCGATGCCGAGCGAGCGGCTCGCGCTGTCCTGCGCCAGCATCAGGTCGCGCACGGCTTCGGCGGTTTGCTGCGGGGTCATGCGGCGGACCTTTCAGCGGTCGGTGAAGACTGGAGGACGCTTTTGCTGGAAGGCGGCCACACCCTCCGAATAGTCGGCACCGCCGCCGAGGCGGCTTTGCAGCTGAGCCTCCGCGTCCAGTGCGTCGGCATAACCCGTCAGCAGAGCGGCGTCCATCGCGCGGCGGGTCTCGACCAGCGCGCGCGTCGGCATGTCGGCCAGCTTCGCGGCGAGGATCTCGGCCTCGGGCATCAGCGCGGCTTCGGGCAGGCAGCGGGCGATCAGGCCCATGGCGGCGGCGTCTGCGGCGGAGAGCTTGTCGCCCAGCATCGCCAGTTGCAACGCGCGGGCGCGGCCGACCAGGCGCGGCAGCAGCCAGGTGCCGCCGCTGTCCGGCGCGAGACCGATCTTGGCGAAGGCCTGGATGAAGCTCGCCTTCTCGCTGGCCAGCACGAAGTCGCAGCTCAGCGCGAGGTTGGCGCCCGAGCCGGCGGCCACACCGTTGACGGCAGCGATGGTGGGCACCGGCAGCTCGCGCAGCAGGCGCAGCAGCGGGTTGTAGAAATCGGTGAGCATCGGGCCGAGGTCCTTGGCCGGTTTTCCCTCTTCAGGCGCGACCAGCGGATCGCTCAGGTCCTGCCCGGCGCAGAAGGCGCGGCCGGCGCCGGTGATCACGACGCAGCGCACGCTGGAGTCTGCCGCGGCCGACTCCAGCGCTTCTCGCAACTGCAACAGCATGGCGCCCGTGCAGGCGTTCAACGCCGCCGGGCGGTTCAGGACCAGGGTCCGGACTCGGCCCGCGCTGCGGACCTCGATCGGCTCATCTGCCATGCCTCGTCTCCTATCTTGTCTTCCTCGTGCCCCCGGGTTCGGATTCATTTACCGACCGGTCGGTTGATTTTATGCACGAGACGGGGCGAAGGCAAGAATGACCCCAAAAACCAGGGTCAGGAGGCGGTGATCGTCACCTGCGCGGCGAGCGTGCCGACCAGCGCCGGGCTCGGCGGGCTGGCCCCGGCGGCGGTGCAGGCGCCGGCGCCTGCGCCCAGCGCCCAGGCCAGATGGCGCTCCGGCCTCGCATCGGGATCGGTCATGAGGCTATGAACCAGGCCGGCGACGGTGGCATCGCCCGCCCCGACCGTGTCTTCGATCTTCACGGCCGGCGGCAGCGCCTCCCACTGCTCCATGCCGCGGAACAGCGTGGCCGGCTCAGGCCCGCGGGTGACCAGCACCCAGGCCTGCGGGTTCCACGCGCCGATCTGGCCGAGGCCCACGCGGTGATCGCGGCTGCGGAACAGGCCGCGCAGGTCTTCGTCGGAGACCTTGATCACGTCGGCCAGCTCGCACATGCGCTGGAGCGTGTCGTCGTAGCGCGAATCCATCGAGGTGCGGAAGTTCGGGTCGTAGCTGACCTTCTTGCCAGACGCCTTCACGTGCTCGGCCACCTGCACCAGCCGTTCGGCCAGCGGCTGGCGCGAGAGGCTCAGCCCGCCGAAGTGCGCCCAGCGCAGCGCGTCGGCCCAGCCGGCTGGCATGTGTTCGGGGTGGTAGTGCAGGTCGGCGGTGTTCTCGCCGATGAAGAAGTAACTTGGCGGATCGACGGACTCCAGCACCGCCAGAAAGGGCAGCTGCTGCACCTGCTGGATGAAGCGCAGGTCGAGGTTGGCGTCCGCACTGGCCTGCCAGAGCGCGCGGCCGAAGGTGCAGCTGCTGATGGCACCGCCGAAGGCGCTCATCGTGCCCAGCGCCGACATCGCCCGCGCCACGTTCCACGGGCCGCCGCCGCAGGCCGCGCGCCAGCGGTCGGGGCCAACGTCCGGCAGCGGGAAGAGGTCGGTCAGGGCTTCGCCGAAGGAGACGAAATGCGGGAGATCGGCATGGAGGAATTGCGACATGGGGCGGATTCAATCTGCATTGGTGAATGCTGACAAGCGGGAGTGTCCTGGAGGACTGTACTGAAGCCGCACAATCGCGCCTTTCCAATCCCTGCCACCGACGTTCCCATGTTCCCCGACAGCTGCGAGTTCCTTGTCATCGGCGCCGGCCCGGCCGGCAGCGCCTGCGCGCGCGTGCTCGCCCAGGCCGGGCGCGAGGTGCTGCTCATCGACGCGCACACCTTCCCGCGCGACAAGACTTGCGGCGACGGCCTCGTGCCCGACGCCCTGGCCGCCCTCGCCCGCCTCGGCTTGAAGGAGCGCGTGCTCGAACGCGCTCAGCCTGTCCAACACGCACACTGCGTCGGACCGCGCGGTGGCTTCGTGGACGTGCCGGGCGAGATGGCCGTGATCGGCCGGCGCGAGCTGGACCATCTGCTGGCGCAGGCCGCCGAAGAGGCCGGCGCGCGCTTCGTGCAGGGCGTTCGCTTCGTCTCGCCCATGACCGACACGGCCGGCCGCGTCTGCGGCGCCAAGCTGCAAAGCGGCGAGCAGCAGATCGAGGTGCGCGCGCAGTGGGTGATCCTGGCCACGGGCGCCAGCGCCGGCCCGCTGCAAGCCGCCGGCTTGTGCGAGCGCCGCACGCCCAGCTCCATCGCCTTGCGCGGTTATGTGGAGCTGCCGGGTCTGGCCGAGCAGATCAGCGGCCTGCACTTCATCTGGCACCCGCGCATCCGCCAGGGCTACGGCTGGATCTTCCCGGCCGGCGGCGACCGCTACAACATCGGCGTGGCCGTGCTCGACTCGCACAACGTCGAGGAAGGCGACGGCCGGCGCAGCATGAAGAACATCAACTTGCGCGAGCTGTTCGCGGAGTTCTGCGCCGTCTACCCGCTGGCGCGCAAGCTCAACGAAGAAGGCCGCTGGGTCGGCGAACTCAAGGGCGCCCCGCTGCGCTGCAACCTCGACGGTGCCCGCTGGAGCCGCCCCGGCCTGCTCGGCACTGGCGAGGCCGTCGGCACGACCTACGCCTTCACCGGCGAGGGCATCGGCAAGGCGATGGAGACCGGCATCGCCGCGGCGGACAGCCTGATCGCGGGCGGCGCTGATGAAGCCATTCAAGCGCGTTATGCCACCGCGCTGACCGCCCTGCTCCCGCGCTACCAGATGTACCGAAAGGCCACGAGCTTCAACCGTTGGCCGTGGCTGGTGGACCTGGTGATCTGGCGCGCGCGCCGCAGTCCGCGGCTGATCCGAGCCTTCGCCGGCGTGCTCGATGAGAGCCGCATGCCGGGCTCGGTCCTGAGCTGGCGTGGGTTCAAAAGACTGGTCCTGGGCGTGTGAATCGCGCCTGAGCGAAAATCCGGCCCATGTCTGCATTGCTCGACACCCTCGGCCGCCCGCTGCGCGACCTGCGCATCTCGGTCACCGACCGCTGCAATTTCCGTTGCAGCTACTGCATGCCCAAGCAGGTGTTCGACAAGCACTACGAATTCCTGCCGCACAAGGAGCTGCTGAGCTTCGAGGAGATCACGCGGCTGGCGCGGCTGTTCGTCTCGCTCGGCGCCCGCAAGATCCGGCTGACCGGCGGCGAGCCGCTGCTGCGCCGAGGCATCGAGGAACTGGTGGCGATGCTGGCCGAGCTGGAGACGCCCGACGGCGAACCGCTCGACCTCACGCTGACGACCAACGCCTCGCTGCTCGCCCGCAAGGCCGCCGCGCTGAAGGCCGCCGGCCTGCAACGCCTGACGGTCAGCCTGGACGGACTGGACGACGAAGTCTTCCAGCGCATGAACGACGTCGGCTTCCCGGTCGCCGAAGTGCTGGCCGGCATCGAGGCCGCGCAGGCCGTGGGCCTGGCGCCGATCAAGGTGAACATGGTCGTCAAGCGCGGCGTCAACGAAGACCAGATCCTGCCGATGGCCCGCCACTTCAAGGGCACGGGCGTGCGGCTGCGTTTCATCGAGTACATGGATGTGGGCGCGAGCAACGGCTGGCGGATGGATGAAGTGCTGCCGTCTTCCGACGTGCTGGCCTTGCTGCGCCGCGAGTTCGATCTGAAGCCGCTGCCTGCGCAGGACGCGGGTGAGACCGCCGAGCGGTATGCGCATGCGGACGGCGGCAGCGAGATCGGCTTCATCTCCAGTGTGACGCGTGCCTTCTGTCGCGATTGCAACCGCGCGCGGTTGTCGACCGAAGGCCGGCTCTACACCTGCCTGTTCGCGCACCGCGGTGACGATCTGCGCCACTTGATGCGCGACGGCGCCACCGACGATGAGCTGATCGCTGCGATCGAATCGATCTGGACGCGGCGCAGCGATCGCTACTCCGAGCTGCGCTCTTCCGGTCAGGCACCGATCGTCGAGAAGAAGATCGAGATGCACTACATCGGTGGCTGAAGACAACGCCTCCATCACCGGACTGATCCTCGCCGGCGGCCGCGGCAGCCGGATGGGGGGCGTGGACAAAGGGCTGCAAGGGCTCGATGGCCGGCCGATGGTGGCGCATGTGGTGGAGCGGTTGCGACCTCAGGTCGGCGCGCTGATGATCAGCGCCAACCGTCATGTCGATCAATACAGCAGCTTCGGCGTACCCGTGCTACGCGACGCGAACGATCAGTTCGACGGCCCGCTGGCTGGCATGCTGGCCGGATTGGCAGCCGCGCATACCGACTGGATCGTCTGCGCCGCGTGCGATGTGCCGCTGCTGCCGCAAGACCTCGTGGCGCGGCTGCTTGCAGCGAAGGAAGACGCGCTGGTCGCGATCCCTCGCAGTCGCGACGGCCGCCTGCAACCGCTCTTCGCCCTGCTCCACACGAGCCTGCGCGATTCACTGGCGACCGCGCTCGCCGCGGGTGACCGCCGCGTGGCCGACTGGATGCTCTCGCACCCGCACTGCATCGTCGACTTCGACGAAGAAGACTTCATGAACCTCAACACGCGCGCCGAACTCGAGGCGCAGCAAAGCCAGCAGCAACAGCAATGAGCGCCGCGCCTTCGCCCGTCCGCCTGATGAACGAGTTCGACCTGCCGACCTACAAGCAGTTGCGCGACCTGATGCTCACCCGCCACCCCGAGGCGTTCACCTCCGACGCGATCACCGAGATGCGCCGCGACGCCTCGAGCTACCGCGGCCGACTGCCCGGCGGCGCCAACGGCAGCTGCCTGTTCACGCTGGTGGTTGAACGCGAAGGCCGGCTGCTCGGCGCCATCAGCTGCGAGCGCGAGCTGCGCGCGAAGGTGCGGCACATCGCGCACGTGGCCGGCATGATGGTGCACCCCGAGGCGCAGGGCCAAGGCTTCGGCCGCCGCTTGATGGAATCAGCGCTCTCGCTGCTGCAACGTCAGGAAGGCCTCGTGCTCTGCACGCTCAGCGTCACCCGCGGCAACGGTCCGGCCGTGGGCCTGTACGAAAGCCTGGGCTTCACGCGCTACGGGCGTCTCGAATGTGCAATACGTCTCCCCGACGGAAGTTTCCTGGACAAGGACTTGATGAGCCGCAGCTTGCGCTGAAGGAGGCACTTCCAGAATCGTTTCATGCAAAACGATTCGTTGGCCGCGCTCGCGGCGGAACTGCCTCGCTACACCCCTGAAGCGCTGCCGCTGAGTCAGGCCCGCGAGATCGTGGACCGGCTGGTCTGGGCACCCCGCCAGCGCGAGTCGCTGCCGCTGGCTGAAGCCGCTGGCCGGGTGCTGGCGTCCGACGTGATCTCCCCGCTGCGCCTGCCCGCGCTCGACACCGCCGCCGCAGACGGTTATGCGCTGCGCGGCGCCGAGATCCATCTTGACAGGTCGACCCGCTTTCTCATCGCCACCGGCGATGAGACGCCGCCCGCGCACTGCGTGCCGATCCGCCTGGGCGATCCGCTGCCGCCGGGGTTCAACACCGTGGCGCCGGACACGGCGGTGCTGCTCCAAGGCGACAGCATCGTGGTCGCGCCGCAATCCATCTGGCCCGGCGACTTCCGCCGCCGTGCCGGCGAAGACATGGGGCTGGGCAGCGTGGCGCTGGCGGCCGGCCGGCGGCTGCGGCCGATCGATCTGGCGCTGCTGTCTTCTCTCGGCCTTGTGCAGGTGCCCGTGTGGCGGCGATTGCGTGTGGCGGTGATGGCCACCGGCGACTACCGCGACGCCAACCGCCACGCCCTGAACGCGCTGCTGGCGCGCATCGGCGCCGAATCGATCGATCTGGGCGGCCTGCCGGAGGAGCCTGAAGCGCTGTACGACGCCTTCCGCCACGGCGCACGCACGGCCGATGCGGTGCTCAGCGCCGGCGGTATCGAGGGCGGCGACCGCAGCATCGCCGTGCAGGCCATGAGCGATCTGGGCCAGGTGCAATCCTGGAACCTCTGCCTGAACCCCGGCGGCGCGATGGCGATCGCCTGCGTGGACAGCCTGGACCGGCAGGCGATGGTGTTCGCGCTGCCGTCCGACCCGATGGCGCTGCTGAGCATCTATCACGCGCTCGTGCGCGATGCGCTGCTGGGCCTGGCCGGCTCGCAGCGTGAGCACTTGCCGCTGCTGCGCGCCGCCGCGGCTCGCAGCATGCGCAAGCAGCCTGGCCGTACCGAGTTCAAGTGCGGCCGCATGGAGATCGACCCCGAACTCGGCTGGGTCGTCGAAGACACCGCGCCGCCCGGTTGCAGCACGCTGGGCAGCATGAGCCGGGCGAACGGGATCATCGTGCTCGACCATGACCAGGGTGATGTGGCCGCGGGCCAGCTGATCAACGTGATGCCCTTCGAGGGGCTGGTCTAGTTGATCGGCGCGGTCTTCAGGTCGAAGTCGATGCTCAGCTCATCCTGCACCGCGAGCAGGCCGCCGAGCACGGTGTAGGGCTTGATGCCGTAATCCGACTGGCGCAGCTTGAAGGCGCCGCGCACCTGCCAGCCGCCGGTCGAGCGCTGCACATCCAAGGCCACGGTCTGGTGATGCCGCTCGCCGTGCAGCTCGATCTCCACCTCGGCGCTGAGGTGCGGCAGCGCACCCCCGACCCGCAACGAACGCACCCGCAGCAGCGGAAAGCGCTCGGCCTCCAGGTTGTCAGGCCCGAGCATGTGGGCGCGGGTGCCGGCGATGGCCTCGGCGTCCAGCACCGTGGCGAAGTCGGGACCGGCCTGGGCACGCAGGGCGGGAGGGTCGACCTCCAGTTCGTCAAGCCGCAGGGTCAGCTCGAACCGGGCGTTATCGAGGCGATCAAGGGCCGGCGTCCACACCCGCCCCTGAAGCCGTGGCGCCGCCAGCACATGGTTGTGTCCAAGCTTGGGCACGCGGCCGCCGCTGAAGGCCAGGATGCGCAGTTGCGAGCTTTCCGGCTGCACCCGCTCAGTCAGGCCGCCTTCGGGCCAGGCCTGCTGCCTGGGTGCCTCGACTGACAGCGGAACGGGCTGCTGCGCCACCGGCCCGCAGGCGGCCAGGAGCAGGCAGGGCAACAACAATCCGATGACGCGACGCAGCATGGTTTTCCGGGGTGACAGGGCCATTGTTGCAGGCCCAAACCGCGCTAGCATTCGCTATCGAACGAATCTTGGAGGGGCTTCCCATGGCAGCCAACGCATTCCGCCCGGCCAGCGAGTTGATGGTGCAGTACGCCCGCTACCACCGCGACCGCCGCAACATCGCCACGCACTTCGTCGGCATCCCGCTGATCATTTTCGCAGTCGGCGTGCTGCTCGCCCGCGCGCAATGGCAGATCGGCGATGTCGTCTTCAGCGCCGCGCAGGTCGTGTTCGTGCTGGGCACGCTCTGGTACCTCACGCGCGGCAACTTCGTGCTGGGCCTGGCGACGACGATCGTCAACGGCGTGCTGTTCGCATTGGCCGAACCGCTGGCCGCCGGCTCCACCGCTTCGTGGCTCGCCTGGGGCCTGGGCTCCTTCGCACTCGGCTGGGTGATCCAGTTCGTCGGCCACTATTACGAAGGCCGCAAGCCTGCGTTCGTGGACGACCTGATCGGCCTGATGGTCGGCCCGATGTTCGTCGTCGGCGAGGCGCTGTTCGCGCTGGGCTGGGGCGGCGAGCTGCTGGCTGAGATCGAGCGTCTGGCGGGCCCGACGATTCTTCGCGATCTCGCCCATCCCACTCCGTGACCGCTACGGTCCTCGTGATGGGGGCCGGCTCGGTCGGCTGCTATCTCGGCGGCCTGGCCGCAGCGGCCGGCCATGTGGTGCATCTGGTGGGCAGGCCGCGTGTGCTCGACGCCATCGATGAGCGCGGCCTGCTGATCACCGATTGCGACGGCCGCAAGACGCAGATCGCGCCCGAGCGACTCGAACTTCACGAGACACTGCCGCACGGCATCGCAGCCGACATCACGCTGCTCAGCGTGAAGAGCGGCGCCACCGCCGAGGCCGCGCAGATCCTGCAGAACTCGCTGCTGCCGGGCAGCCTCGTGCTCTCCATGCAGAACGGCGTCGGCAATGCCGAACGCGCGCAGACCGCCGCACCGGCACTGGACGTGCGCGCGGGCATGGTGCCCTTCAACATCGCCGAGCTCGCGCCCGGCCACTACCACCGCGGCACCGGCGGCCAGCTGATGGTGCAGGCCGGAACTGGCAACGCCGTGAGCGAGCTGGCGCAGAGCTTCGCGCGCCAGGGCATCCAGCTGCAACAGCACGCCGACCTGCGCGCCGTGCAGTGGGGCAAGCTGCTGCTGAACCTGAACAACCCGGTGAACGCACTCTCCGGCCGGCCGCTGCGTGCGCAACTGCTGGAGCGGGGTTACCGCCGTTGCCTCGCCGCCTTGCAGGCCGAGGCGCTGGAGTTGATGCACGCGGCCGGCGTCCAGGCCGCGCAGCTCACGCCGCTGCCGCCGAAGCGGCTCGTCCAGCTGCTGCGCTCGCCGACACCGCTGTTCCGCCTGCTCGCTTCGCGCATGCTGCGTATCGACGAGAAGGCGCGCTCCAGCATGGCCGACGATCTGCAGCTCGGCCGCGCTACCGAGATCGACGCTTTGTGCGGCGAGGTCGTGCGCCTCGCCCATCGCCAGGGCCGCCAGGCGCCGCTCAATGCGCGCATGCTCACGCTGATCCAGGCTTGGCCGCATGCGCCGGAGCCCTACGGGCCGCGCGAGCTGGAAGAGGCGCTCGGGATCGCCTGAGCCGGCCCTGTCCTTACAAGGCCGAGACTTTCTCGAACCCCCCATAGATCATCCGCTTGCCGTCGAACGGCGGCGCCTCTGCGGACTGCATGCGCGGGTCGGCCATCACCTTCTTCCACGCTTCATCACGCGACTCGCGCGAGGGCCAGGTGATCCAGCCGAAGACGACCGTCTCCTCCGGCTTGCATTGAACGGCCATCGGGAACGAAGTCAGCTTGCCTTCGGGCACGTCGTCGCCCCAGCAATCGGTCACGCTGAGCGCGCCGTACTCCTTGAAGACCTGGGCCATCTTCTGCGCGTGTTCAACAAATTCCGCGCGCTTGGCGGTCGGCACGGAGGCGACGAATCCATCGACGTAAGTCATTGCAGTTCTCCCGGTGAAGCGGTGGGCCAGCCTACCGCGAAAGACACCGTCGAGCGAGGCCTGCACATCTCATACGATGGCGAAAGTGCGGCCTCGAAGCAGCCGAAATGGGAGAGTCAATGCTCAAGCTGAGAACCCGGGACTTCCGGAACATCGTGGTGCTCACCGGCGCCGGCATCTCCGCCGCATCCGGGCTGCGCACCTATCGCGGCAGTGGCGGGTTGTGGACCGAGATGGACCCGGAGTCCTTCAGCACGGCGGAAGCGCTGACGTACGACCTGGCCAGGGTCTGGCCCTTCTACTCGGAGATGCGCGCCGCGGTGCTGACCGCTACACCGAACGATGCGCACCGCGCGCTGGCCGACCTGCAGCTGGCGCCTGGTGCGTCGCTGACGCTGGTCACCCAGAACGTCGACGGGTTGCATCAGCAGGCCGGCTCGACAGACGTGGTCGAGCTGCACGGCAGCCTGTTCCGCACGCGTTGCTCGAACGCTCGCTGCGCCCTGCCCCCGTTTCACGACACCGCGCTCTACAACGACCGCGTGCCGACCTGCTCGATGTGCGGTGCAGCGCTGCGGCCCGACATCGTCGGCTTCGGCGAACCACTGCCGATCGAGGCGGAGATGCGCGTCAAGCGCGCGCTGCGCGACTGCGACCTGTTCGTCGCCGTCGGCACCTCGGGAACGGTGGCGCCGGCCGCCAATTTCGTGCGTGGCGCCGACTACGCCGGCGCGATGACGGTCTACGTGAACCTCGAACCGATGCAGGGCGATAACCGCTACTTCAAGCAGACCGTGCTCGGCAAGGCGGAGGAAGTCTTGCCGGGGCTGCTGGGAACGACGCGACGATAGAAGCAAGGAAAAAGGCCCACCCGGAGCGGGTGGGCCAAAGGAACGCGGGGGATCCGTCGCGTACCTAGGAGGACCGTGGATCGGTCAGAAGCTGTGGCGGACGCCGGCCACGACTTCGGTCAGGTTGTGGTGCGAAGCGTCGGTCAGGCCCACCGGGATGAGGCCGGCCGCGCGGTCCACATACCCCACGCCGTCGTTCTTGAAGCGCGTCACCGAGCTGTACAGCGCCGTACGCTTGGACAGGTCGTACTGGTAGCCCACGCCGAAGGCCTGCGTCTTGCCCTCGGCCAGCGCGCCGTCGTTCTTGCTCTCGACGTATTGGGTCTTGAACTGGTGCTGGCCCAGGCGGTAGCTGGCGCCGAGCCAGTAGCCCTTGCCGTCCTTGTCCGCAACGGTGCGATCGTCGACTTGCATCACGCCGCCGTTGAAGCGGAAGTTGTTCCAGTCGTAGGCCGCTGCGGCCGACACGGTGCGGATGTTCTGACCGATCAGATCGGCCTTGTCGTTCACCACGGACACCATCGCGTCGAAGCCGTAGCCCTTGTAGCGGCCGTAGATGTCGGAGGTGCGGTTGCCGTACGTGTTGCCTGCCACTTCACCCGCGCCCCAGAGTGCGCCGGCCGTGAAGCCGCTGTAGTTGGCAGTCTCGAACTTCACCGAATTGTTCAGCCGCGTCGGGCCGCCGTTGCCGGTGGCCGAATTGCCGCCGCCACGGACCGGCTCATAGCCGCCGAAGCCGCCGATCACCGCGGTGCTGGCGCCTGCGCTGACGTTGGAGAACTGGCTGAAGTCGCTCGTCAGGTCATAGATGCTGCTGTACTGACGGCCGAGCGAGACCTTGCCGTAAGGCGTCGCCAGGCCCACGTACGCCTGGCGGCCCCAGAACGAGCCTTGCGTGGTGGTGCCATCGTCGATATTGAGGCCGGACTCCAGCGTGAAGAAGGCCTTGAGGCCGCCGCCGAGGTCTTCGCTGCCGCGCAGGCCGATGCGCGAATCCGAGAGGCCGCCCGATTGGACACGCGACTGCGACGAGGCGCCCTTGAGCACCTGGACATTGGCGTCGAGCGTGCCATACAGCGAAACCTGAGCGTCCGACGATTGAGCGAACGCGACTGAGCTGGCCGCCAGAGCGATCGCAGCAAGAGCAAAGTTTTTGTACTTCATGGTCTTTTCCTTCTAGGTCTTGTGGCGGGCGACGCGCCCCCTCACGACTCAGGAGATCAGGGACTTCCCTGAAATCAAAAGACCGGGTTTGTGCAATGGATCGTTTCCGAAATTGGCTTGAATGTCCGAATCCGGCCAGACGCAAACGCGCTGTTTCACGAAGATGCGCTGCATGAACTTCCGCATCCAGGGGCTCGACGCCCAACCCTTTCTTCACCTCTACAACCGCAGCGATGCTGAACTGGCCGCACTCGGCGTGCTGCGTGTGCAGGTCGACGAACCGCACGCCGCGCCCGACCGCATCGAGCTGCGCGACGCCGAACCCGGCGAGACCGTGCTGCTGCTCAATCACGTCTACCTCGACGTGGCGAGCCCCTACCGCGGCCGGCACGCAATCTATGTGCGTGAAGGCGCCACTCAGGCATTCGACGCGGTGAACACGGTGCCGGGGGCCTTGCGCCGGCGGCTGCTGTCGCTGCGTGCGTTCGACGCGGCCGGCATGATGGTCGATGCCGATGTGGTCGAGGGCTCAGCGATCGAAACGCTGATCGAACGCCTGTTTGCACACGCCGAAGTGCGCTTCATCCAGGCCCACCATGCACGTCGCGGCTGCTACGCCGCACGGATCGAACGGGCTTGATTGCGGGTTCAGTGCGCCCGCACCGATTCGCTCAGATTGCTCTCGGGAAAGTAATGCTGGAACTCGCGCCACGCGGCGCCTGACTTGGCGATGCGCTCGAGCATCTCCTTCACGCGCTGACGATCGGCCGCGCTGAGCGATGAATGCTTCGCCACATACGCGCCGCTCTCTCCCCACGGCAGCTCATCGACGGGGATCGAATGCAGCCGCTCGACCAGCCCGCCCCATTTGCCGCTCGCCCGCAGGGCGCCCGTCACGGCCGTCGGCGTGACCACGGCCACGTCGATGACGCCCGAGTCGAGCATGCGCGCAAGCGAGACGGGATCGCTCGCCTCGGTCAACCGTTCCTGCGCGCTCAGCTGCTGCATCAGGGTCTGGTAGCTGCCGTCGTAGTCGTACCCGCGCACGACGCCGACGCGCAGCTCGCGGTGTTCGAGCAAGCCGGCCACGCTGCGGATCGCGGGCACGCGCGGTTCGATCGTGAGCAGCACGGCGCGGCTGCGGATCATCGGCACGAAGAAGCCGTGTTCATCCCGCCGTGCCGAGCGGCGTGCCGGCACGAGCAGATCGGACTGGCTGGCCTCGAACAGCTTTTCCTGCCGCGAGCGCGGCACGACCTGGAACTCCAGCACGCAGCCGGACTTCGCCGCTTCAGCGCGCAACAGGTCGGGGAAGATGCCTCCGACCTTGCCTTCTGCGGTCACAGTCACCGCCACGCCGATCGGCGCCACTGGGATCTGCAAGGGCCGGCTGCACTGCGCCTGCGCCAGCAACGGCGCCAAACCCAGCAGCAGCGTGAACACGCCCTTCGTCATGCGTCTCAGGTGTTCTTGGACACCGTGATGGTCGGGAAGCGCGTCGAATAATCCTTCGTCTGCCCGGCAATCTTCACCGCCACCGTGCGCGCCAGGCTCTTGTAAAGCGCGGCGTGCTCGCCGTCGGGATCCGCCACCACCGTCGGGCGGCCAGCATCGGCCTGCTCGCGGATCAAGCGTGCCAGCGGCAGCGCGCCAAGGTAGTCCACGCCGTACTGCTCGGCCATCTTGCGGCCGCCGTCGGCGCCAAAGATGTGCTCGGCATGGCCGCAGTTCGTGCAGATGTGAACGGCCATGTTCTCGACGATACCGAGGATCGGCACGCTGACCTTCTCGAACATCTTGAGGCCCTTCTTCGCGTCGATCAGGGCGATGTCCTGCGGCGTCGTCACGATCACCGCGCCCGTGACCGGCACGCGCTGCGACAGCGAGAGCGCGATGTCGCCCGTGCCCGGCGGCATGTCGACCACGAGGTAGTCGAGATCGTGCCAGCGCGTCTGGCGCAGCAGCTGGTCCAGGGCCTGCGTGGCCATCGGGCCGCGCCAGATCATGGCCTGGTCGTCGGCCACGAGGTAGCCGATCGACATGACCTGCAAGCCGAAAGCCTGGTGCGGCTCCATCAGCTTGCCGTCTTCGCTGGCCGGCGGGCCGGAGGTGCCGGTCAGCAGCGGCAGGCTCGGGCCGTAGATGTCGGCGTCGAGCACGCCGACGCGCGCGCCTTCGGCCGAGAGCGCCAGCGCCAGGTTGATGGCCGTGGTGCTCTTGCCCACGCCACCCTTGCCCGAGGCCACGGCGATGATGTTCTTCACGCCGGGCAGCAGCTGCACGCCGCGCTGCACGGCGTGCGGCGTGATCTTGCTGGACACGCCGACCGTGATGTGGCCGACGCCTTCCACGCGCGAGACGGCGGCTTCGAGCCGCGCCCGCAGCCCGTCGATCTGGCTGGCGGCCGGGTAGCCCAGCTCAATGTCGAAGCTCACGGCGGCGCCGTTGATCCGCAGGTTGCGGACCTGCTTGCCGGTGACGAAATCGGTGCCCGTCTCGGGATCGACGACGGTTTGCAGGGCCGCGAGGACCTGGGCTTCGGTGATGGGATTCATAGTTGGAAACCGATGAAGCATCGGCGTTTTGATTACTTCCTTGTCCCGACCGCGATTTCTAGGATGCGGTCATCGCAAACGACAAGGATAAACCGACATGCGCAAGTCCCTGCTGGCCGCCGCCGGCCTGCTGCTTACTTTCAGCGTTATGGCGAAGGACGTGAACCTGCTCAACGTCAGCTACGACCCGACCCGCGAACTCTACGTGGATGTGAACAAGGCGTTCGCCGCCCAGTGGAAAGCCAAGACCGGCGACACGGTGAACATCCGCCAATCGCACGGCGGCTCGGGCAAGCAGGCCCGCTCCGTGATCGATGGCCTGGAAGCCGACGTGGTCACGCTGGCCCTGGCCTACGACATCGACGAAATCTCCGCCAAGGCCAACCTGCTGCCCGCCAACTGGCAAAAGCGCCTGCCGCACAACAGCTCGCCCTACACCTCCACCATCGTCTTCCTGGTCCGCAAGGGCAACCCCAAGGGCGTGAAGGACTGGGACGACCTGATCAAGCCCGGCATCTCCGTGATCACGCCGAACCCGAAGACCTCCGGCGGCGCCCGCTGGAACTACCTGGCCGCCTGGGGCTATGCGCTGAAGAAGACGGGTAGCGAGGCCAAGGCCAAGGACTTCATCGCCGCGCTGTTCAAGAACGTGCCGGTGCTGGATTCCGGCGCTCGCGGCGCCACCGTGACCTTCACGGAACGCGGCGTCGGCGACGTGCTGCTGGCGTGGGAAAACGAGGCGTATCTGGCGCTCCAGGAACTCGGCCCGGACAAGTTCCAGATCGTCACGCCGCCGCTGAGCATCCTGGCTGAGCCGCCGGTGGCCGTGGTGGACAAGAACGTGGATCGCAAGGGCACGCGCGCCGTCGCCCAGGCTTACCTGGAGTTCCTCTACACGCCGCAGGCGCAGGAAATCGCCGCCAAGAACCACTACCGCCCGCGTGACCCGGCCATCCTGGCCAAGCACGCCAACGAATTCGCCGCGGTGAAGCTGTTCACGCTGGAAGAGCTGTTCGGCAGCTGGGCCAATGCGCAGAACACGCACTTCAAGGACGGCGGTGTGTTCGACCAGATCTATGCGCCGAAATAACGTTCTACTCCGGCAGCACTCGGTGCTGCCGGGCTTCAACCTGACCCTGGGCCTGGTGCTGCTGTACCTGGGCCTTGTGGTCTTGCTGCCGCTCTCGGCCGCCTTCCTCAAGACCTTCACGCTGGACTGGAAGGGCTTCGTCGACGCCGTGACCGCGCCGCGCGTGCTGGCCTCGTACAAGCTGTCCTTCGGCGTGGCGCTGATCGCGGCCGCCGTGAACGCCGTCTTCGGCCTCGTGCTGGCCTGGGTGCTGGTGCGCTACGAGTTCCCGGGCCGCAAGCTCGTGGACGCGATCGTGGACCTGCCCTTCGCCCTGCCCACCGCGGTGGCAGGCATCGCGCTCACCGCGCTGTACGCCGAGAACGGCGCCATCGGCCGCTTCCTGCCGTTCAAGGTCGCGTTCACGCCACTGGGCGTGTTCGTGGCGCTGGTGTTCATCGGCCTGCCCTTCGTCGTGCGCACCTTGCAGCCGGTGATCGAGAACCTCGGTCACGATCTGGAAGAATCGTCGGCCCTGCTCGGCGCGCAGCGCTGGCAGACGCTCACGTTCGTGGTGCTGCCCGCGCTGCTGCCCGCCTGGATCACCGGCTTCGCGCTGGCGTTTGCGCGTGCGGTCGGCGAGTACGGCTCGGTGATCTTCATCGCCGGCAACATGCCGATGGTCAGCGAGATCACGCCGCTGATGATCGTCACCAAGCTCGAGCAGTACGACTACGCCGGCGCCACGGCCATCGCCGTGGTGATGCTGCTGGCGTCCTTCGTGCTGCTGCTGCTCATCAACCTCTTGCAAGCCTGGATGCGCCGCCGCCAAGGCCAACAAGCATGAACACGATCGCCCTTCCCCTCCCTGAAGCCGGCCACCGCCGCGCTGCGCCGCCGCGTGTGACCGAAGAGCCGCGCTGGTTGCGCTGGTTGCTGATGGCCGTTGCGCTTGGCTTCGTCGGCCTGTTCCTGGTCGTCCCGCTCGCCAGCGTCTTCTACGAAGCGCTCAAGAAGGGCTGGGACGTCTACGTCGCCGCCATCACCGAGCCCGATGCGCTCTCCGCGCTGCGCCTGACCCTGCTCGCCGCGGCCATCGCCGTGCCGCTGAACCTCGTGTTCGGCGTCGCCTCAGCGTGGCTGATCGCGAAGTTCGATTTCCGCGGCAAGCAGCTGCTGCTCACGCTGATCGACCTGCCCTTCTCCGTCAGCCCCGTGATCGCGGGCCTGATCTACGTGCTGATGTTCGGCGCACAAGGCTGGTGGGGCGGCTGGCTGCGCGACCACGACGTGCGCATCATCTTCGCCGTGCCGGGCATCGTGCTGGCCACCGTGTTCGTGACCGTGCCGTTCGTCGCGCGCGAGCTGATCCCGCTGATGCAGACGCAGGGCGTCGATCAGGAGGAAGCCGCGCGCGTGCTCGGCGCCAGCGGCTGGCAGACCTTCTGGCGCGTCACGCTGCCCAACATCCGCTGGGCGCTGCTGTACGGCGTGATCCTCTGCAATGCGCGGGCCATGGGCGAGTTCGGCGCCGTCAGCGTGGTCTCGGGCCATGTGCGCGGCGAGACCAACACGCTGCCGCTGCACATCGAGATCGCCTACAACGAATACCAGTTCTCCGCCGCGTTCGCCGTGGCCTCGCTGCTGGCCCTGCTGGCCCTCGTCACGCTGGTGCTCAAGCACCTGGTGGGCAGCCGCATCAAGAAGGAATTGAAGGAGTCCGCATGACCATCCAGATCCGCAATCTGCACAAGCGCTTCGGCGCTTCCACGCTGGCCGCTGACGGCCTGTCGCTCGATGTTCAGGAAGGTGAGTTGCTCGCGCTGCTCGGTCCTTCGGGCTGCGGCAAGACCACGCTCTTGCGCATCATCGCGGGGCTGGAGGTGCCGGACGCCGGGCAGCTCTGGCTGCATGGGCAGGAGGCTTCGAGCCTGACCGTGAACGAGCGCCGCGTCGGCTTCGTGTTCCAGCATTACGCGCTGTTCCCGCACCTCACGGTGTTCGAGAACATCGCGTTCGGTTTGCGTGTGCGGCCTCGTGCCACGCGGCCCGCGGAGTCGGAGATCAAGCGTCGCGTCGAAGAGCTGCTCTCGCTCGTTCAATTGGAGGGTTTGGCGCGTCGCCATCCGCAGCAACTCTCAGGCGGCCAGCGTCAGCGTGTCGCCCTGGCCCGCGCGCTGGCTGTCGAACCGCGCGTGCTGCTGCTGGACGAACCGTTCGGCGCGCTCGACGCCAAGGTGCGCAAGGAACTGCGCCGCTGGCTGCGCCGCCTGCACGATGAGCATCCGGTCACGAGCCTGTTCGTCACGCACGACCAGGATGAGGCGCTGGAAGTGGCCGACCGCGTGGTCGTGCTGAACAAGGGCCGCATCGAGCAGATCGGCACGCCGCACGAGATCCGCACGCGCCCAGCGACGCCGTTCGTGCGGGACTTCCTCGGCGACAGCCTGCTAGATCTCGAAGCTGCTCCCCTGCTCGGCGGCGAGGGCCTGGCGCACGAGCTGCGGGCTTAAGGGCGGCGCGAACGTCTCGATGAAGTCGTAGACGTAGGAGCGCAGGAACGCGCCGCGCTTGATGCCCAGCCGCGTGAGGTTGGGCGCGAAGAGGTGGCGCGCGTCGATGGCGCGCAGGTGCGCGTCGCGCTGTTCGTCGAAGGCGATGGCCGCGATCAGGCCCACGCCCATGCCGAGCTCCACATAGGTCTTGATCACGTCCGCGTCCATCGCCTCCATGACGATGCTGGCGCGCACGCCCGCGCGCTCGAAGCCGGCGTCGATGTGGCTGCGGCCGGTGTAGCCGTCTTCGTAGGTGACGATGGGGAATTCGGAGAGGCGCGCGGCGGTCAGTTTCTCTCCGCGGGCCGCACTTTGCGCTAACGGGTGGTTGGGCAGAACGATGGCGATGTGCGTCCACTGATAGCACGGCAGGGCCACGAGCTGCTCGTAGGTGGAGAGTGCCTCGGTTGCTACGCCGATGTCGGCCTCGCCGGAGATCAGCATCTCGGCGACCTGGCGCGGGCTGCCTTGGCGCAGGCGCAGGGAGACCTCGGGGTGCTGGGCGGCGAAGTCTCGGACGGCGGCGGGCAGCGCGTAGCGGGCTTGGGAGTGCGTGGCGGCAATGGTCAGCGTGCCGCGATCCTGAGCGGCGAAGTCTTCACCGGCGCGCTTCAGGTTCTCGGCCTCGTGCAGCAGGCGCTCCACGATCGGAAGCACCGCCTTGCCCGGGCCGGTCAGGCCCGTGAGCCGCTTACCGGCGCGGTGGAAGATCTCGATGCCCAGTTCCTCCTCCAGCTCCCGGATCTGCCGGCTCACGCCCGGCTGCGAGGTGTGCAGGCTCTCGGCCACGGCCGTCAGGTTGAAGCCCAGGCGCGAGGCCTCGCGGATGGAACGGAGTTGCTGGAAGTTCACGGGAAAGCCACCGTCGAGATGCGTCGTTATGCGGAAAGTGGATTTTGAACTCCGCTCGTTCATCGCAAATCGACTGAATCGGCATATCGGTAGACGGCCAGCGCATAAGTCCGCGCCGGAAAAGAAAAAAGGCCCAGCGCATGAAGCGCTGAGCCTTTGTTCTGGTGGGCCCTGAAGGATTCGAACCTTCGACCAACGGATTAAGAGTCCGCTGCTCTACCAACTGAGCTAAGGACCCGAATTCTTGGCAATTTCTTGCGGCAAATTCGGCGGCAGGGAATCGAGTGGTGGGCCCTGAAGGATTCGAACCTTCGACCAACGGATTAAGAGTCCGCTGCTCTACCAACTGAGCTAAGGACCCACTGCGATAACCTGAACCGATACAACTGGTGGGTTGTACAGGACTTGAACCTGTGACCAACGGATTAAAAGTCCGCTGCTCTACCGACTGAGCTAACAACCCCAAAAGAGCTATCCCACGTTTTTGTGGCACTTTTCAGTGGCGCTCTTCAGCAGAGCCTCACATTATAGGAGGGTTTTCACCCTCGTGACAAGACTTGGCCTAAAAATTCCTGCGTCAACACCGCCGCAGCGGTCATGCCGAAGCTGGCGGTGACCATCACGCTGGAGCCGTAGCCGGCGCAGTTGAGCGTGCCATCGACGTCGCAGGCCTCGCCTTCGGCTTCCGGGCGCTTGACGGCCTCGCGCGAGAACACGCACTTCACACCGATGCGGCCGGCGCGCGGCGCGGCGTGGAACTTGCGCAGACGCTGGCGCAGGCTGGAGAGCAGCGGGTCGTGCGTGGTGTTCGCCAGATCTTCCACCTCGATGGCCTGAGGCGCGCGCTTGCCGCCGGCGGCGCCGACACTCACGAACGGCAGTTGATGCTCGCGCGCCCAGGCGGCAAGGCGGGCCTTGGCGCGGACCTGGTCGCAGGCGTCGATGAGGCCGTCGATTTCGTGCGTTAGCAGTGCGGGCCAGTTCTCTTCCGAGACGAACTCTTCGATGAAATGGACTTCGCAGGCCGGGTGGATCTCGTGAATGCGGGCGCGCAGCGCGTCGCCCTTGGACTGGCCGACCGTGCTGGACAAGGCCTGCACCTGACGATTGATGTTCGATTCGGCGACCTGGTCGAAATCGATCAGTGTGAGGCTGGCGACGCCCGAGCGAGCCAGCGCCTCGACAGCCCAAGAACCCACGCCGCCCAGGCCGACGACGGCGAAGCGAGCGCCGCGCAGTCGCTCGTATGAAGCATCACCGTACAGGCGGCGCAAACCGCCGAAACGGCGCTCGGAATCAGCGTCGAGCATCAAGGTGTCGATCACGATCAGATCCGCGAGAGCTGCCAGCGCAGGCAGCCCCACGCGCCGACGATGATCGAAGCCAGCGCGATGAAGCTGCCGATGCTCAGCGTCGAAAGGCCCGACAGGCCCTGCCCGATCGTGCAACCCAGCGCCGTGACGCCGCCGATGCCCATCAGCACGGCGCCGATCATGTGCATCGCCAGGTCTTCCGTCGTGCGGAACGACTCCCAGCGGAACGCCTTGGTCACGAGCGCGTAAACGCCCGAGCCGGCGATCATGCCGAACACGGCGACGATGCCGATGTTGAGCACCTTGCTCTTGTCGCTGAAGAACAGCAGCCAGTCGAGGGTGTTGGCCACCGGCGAGACGAAGCTCAACGCCTCCATGCGCTCGCGCGAAGCGGCGCCGACGAAGACCTCTTCAAGCGTGTTCGGATCTTCGGCCACATGGCCGAGATGACCGCCCACCCACCAGACGCCCGCGATCACCGCGCCGGTGACGATGCCGCCCACGAGCACATCGCCCGTGCGGCCTTCTTCGCGCGCCAGGGCCCAGACGATCAGCACCGCGCCCAGCACGCCGCCCAGCAGCAGCGCCAGCTGGCCCTTGGCCATGCCGAACGACGGCGCCAGCAGCGACGGCAGATCCTGCCCGGTGCCGAGTTGCGCCGCGACCGCATCCACCGTGTTCACCCGCGCCACGGCCGTGATGCCCTTGAGCGTCGCGAACGCCGTGATGCCCATGACGATGAACACCACCAGCGACTTCAGATTGCCCGCGCCCATCCGCACCAGCGTCTTCGAGCCGCAGCCCGAGGCCATCACCATCCCCCAGCCGAACATCAGACCGCCGACGATGTTGGACAGCCAGAGCAGCCGCGGCGAGGCGTAGATGCTCTTGCCCGCGTCGATCCAGCCGACGGCGACCATGGCGTTGAAGCCGATCATCGCCACGCCCATGGCGAGCACCCACATGCGCATGCGCGCCCAGGAGCCCATGTTGACGATGTCGGCCACCGCACCCATGGTGCAGAAGTGGGTCCGCTGGGCGACGGCGCCCATGATGAAGGTGAGGCCGAAAACGGCCCAGAGCACAAGGCTGGCGATGGCGTGCAGGTCGATCTCAGGCATGGGCGGGATTTTAGGGACCAATGAGAAAGGGCCTCCGGTGGAGGCCCTTGCAAGATGAACTCAGGACTTGCGTCGGATCACTTCAGTGCTGCGGCGCGTTCCTTGGCGGCTTGCGCGGCTTCGGAACCCGGGTAGGTCTTGATCAGATCCTGCAGCGTCTTCTTCGCGCCCTTGTTGTCCTTCAGCTCGATCTGGCAGTTGGCCAGGGCGAGCATCGCATCGGCTGCGCGCGGATGGTCCGGGCGCGAGGCGACGAAGGCCTTGAAGGTGGCGATGGCGTCCTTGTACTGGCGGTTGCCGTACTGCGCATTGCCGATCCAGAAGGTCACCGAGTCCGCATAGCCGCTGGCCGGGAAGCGGCGCAGGAAGCTTTGCAGCGTGTCGGAGGCCTGCGCGAAATCGCCGCGACGAACCATGCCCATGGCCGCTTCGTACTGGCGTTTCTCTTCCGGGTCGACCTGGAACTGCTTGCCGTCGAGGCTGACGGTTTGCGGCTCCAGCGGCTTCAGGCGCGAGCTGAGCTGGTCGCTCTGGTCGGTCAGCTTGCGCTGGGTCTCGGCCAGGTCGTGAGCCAACTGCTCGTTGGTGCCGCGCAGCTTGGCCATGTCGGCGCGCAGCGCTTCGATCTGGTTTTGCAGATCGAGCACGGTGCGGCGCATTGGATCGACTGAAGAGTCGATCTGCTGCTGCAGCTTGCTGCGCGCTTCTTCCAGTGCCGTGACCTTGGCGCGCAGTTCGATGATGGCGCGGCGGGCCTCGTCATCCTCGAACAATGCGGCGCGCGCCGGCAGAGCCGTCAGGCTCGCCAGCGCGAGGGCCATGCCAATGACCCTGAGGCGCATCACTTGTCCTTCAGTTCAACGCGGCGGTTCTTGGACCAGGCGGCTTCGTCGTGGCCTTCAGCAGCCGGACGCTCCTTGCCGAAGCTGACGGCTTCGACCTGGCCGGCTTGGACGCCCAGGGCTTCCAGCGACTTGGCGACGGCTTCGGCACGCTTCTGGCCCAGAGCCAGGTTGTACTCGCTGCCACCGCGCTCGTCGGTGTTGCCTTCCAGGCGCAGGGAGACGGTCTTGAGCTTGTTCAGGCGGTTGGCGTGGGCTTCGACGATGCCTTGGTAGTCCGACTTGACGACGTAGCTGTCGAAGTCGAAGTACACGACGCGCTTGCCGTCGACGGTCTTGGCCAGTTCGCCAGCCAGATCCACTGCGACGATCTTGGGTTCGGCTTGCGGCTGGGGCTGGGCGGCCTGAGTGGTCTGCACCGGCTTGGCGGTTTCAACCGGAGCCGGCTTGTCGAGGTCCACCTTGGAGGCGCAACCGGCGATGGCGGCCAGGGCCAGTGCGGAAAGGGCAATGCGGGTCATTTTCATAGGGTTCTTCCTGTGGTTCATGCCCGGTTTTGCCCGGGCTCGTTATGGCGCCTGATCGCGTCGAAACTCTCGATGGGACGGCTAACATTGTCCAACATGTCCAGTGGGGGCCTTCTTAAGCCTTGCTGAAACAATTGGTAGCAATTGCAACTTTTACTCATGGCTTGCGGGTCGGCAAGTCAAAAGCCTTATTTCGTGAACGGTCCCCAGGTCGGCTCGCGCACGTCGGCGGCTGAGGTCAGCTTGGCCTTCACGCGTCCGTCCGGCGTCGTCGTCATCAGCACGTCGTGGCCGCCCACGCGGGTGGCGTAGACGATCAGGCGTCCGTTGGGCGCGAAGCTCGGGCGTTCGTCGGCCGTCGTGTCGGTGATCTTTTGGACCGTGCCGCTGGCCAGGTCCATCACGCAGAGGCGGAAGGCGGAGCCGCCCTCGCGGGTGATGTAGGCCATCATCCGGCCGTCCGGGCTGATCGAGGGGCTGATGTTGTAGCCACCACTGAAGGTCACGCGCTCGGCTGCGCCGCCGCTGATCGACATGCGATAGACCTGCGGACCACCGCCCCGGTCGCTGACGAAATAGATCTTGCTGCCGTCCGGCGCGAAGACCGGCTCGGTGTCGATGGCCAGACTCTGCGTCAGGCGCTGCACATTGCTGCCGTCCTTGTTCAGGATGAAGAGCTGCGAGCCGCCGGCGCGCGAGAGCGTCACGGCCAGCTTGGTGCCATCGGGCGAATACGCAGGCGCGCTGTTCGAGCCGCGGAAGTCCGCGATCTTGCGGCGGCGGCCGGTGAAGATCTCCTGCGCCCAGACCACGGCCTTGTTCGACTCGAACGAGACGTAGGCCAGTTCGCGGCCGTCCGGCGACCAGGAAGGCGAGATGATCGGCATCGGGCTGGCGAGCGCGATCTGGCCGCCCTCGCCGTCCGAGTCGGTGATGCGCAGGCTGTAGCGGCCGCCGATCTTGCTCACGTAAGCCATGCGCGTGGAGAACACGCCGCGCTCGCCGGTGAGCTTCTGGTAGATCGCATCGGCCACGCGGTGCGCGCCCAGGCGCACGTCGTCAGGCGCCACGGCCTGCGCCTCGCCGCCGAGGTCTGCGCCCTTGACCACGTCGAAGAGCTTGTAGCGCACGTCGAAGCGGCCATCGGCCAGCTTGGCGACCGAGCCCGCGGCGAGCGCATCGGTGCCCTTGCTGCGCCAGTCGCTGTAGTTGATCGAGCTGCCCTCGAAGAGCTGGGCGCCCGCGGCGTCCTTGATCAGGAACTGGCCGCTGCGCTCCAGGTCGGCGCGGATGATGGACGCGATCGGCTGGCCGCTCTTGGCCTCATCGCGGAAGTCAGGGATCGCGATCGGCAGCTGGCTGCCGCCCACGCCGGTGATCTCCACGCGGAACTGGGCCAGCGCCGGCACGGCGAACAGCGTGGATGCAATGGCCGCGAGCAGAGCACGGCGCTTGAAGGAAGCAAGGTCTTTCATATGGTGCGGAATTTTGCCTTCAGAGCAGGACGATGTCGTAATGTTCTGTTTGGTTCGACGGTTCGGCGGTCAGCGAGATCGGCTTGCCGATGAAGTCCGAGAGGCCGGCCAGATGAGCGCTTTCCTCATCGAGCAGCATCTCCACCACATTGGCCGCGGCCACCACGCGGAACTCCTTGGGCGAGAACTGCCGCGCCTCGCGCAGGATCTCGCGCAGGATGTCGTAGCAGACGCTGCGCGCAGTCTTGATCTGCCCGCGGCCGTCGCATGTCGGACAAGGCTCACAAAGCATGCGGGACAAGGACTCGCGCGTGCGCTTGCGGGTCATCTCCACGAGCCCGAGCTGCGTGAAGCCGCCCACCGTCACCTTGGTGCGGTCCTTGGCCAGCTGCTTCTTGAACTCGCCGAGCACCGCGGTCTTGTGCTCCTCGCGGGTCATGTCGATGAAGTCCACGATGATGATGCCGCCGAGGTTGCGCAGCCGCAGCTGGCGCGCGATCGCACCGGCCGCTTCGAGGTTCGTCTTGAAGATCGTGTCGTCGAAGTTGCGGGCGCCGACGAAGCCGCCGGTGTTCACGTCGATCGTCGTCATCGCCTCGGTCTGGTCGACGACGAGGTAGCCGCCGCTCTTCAGATCGACACGGCGCGAGAGCGCCCGGTCCACCTCGGCGTCCACATTGCAGAGGTCGAAGATCGGCCGCTCGCCGCGGTAGTGCTCCAGCTTGGCCACGGCCGCGGGCATGAACGATTCGCCGAAGGTGTGGAGCACGTCGTGCTGCATCTTCGAGTCGATGCGGATCGAGCCCGTGCGTTCAGTCGTCAGATCGCGCAGCACGCGCTCGACCAGGCTCAAATCTTGATGGAGCAGCGATCCCGCCGCCGCCTTGTGAGCGCGCTCGCGGATCGTGGCCCAGGTCTTGCGCAGATACGCGATGTCGGCGCTGAGCTCTTCGTCCGACGCATCCTCCGCATTCGTGCGCAGGATGAAGCCGCCGCCGCCGCCCTCTTCCGGCGTGCCCACCAGCGCCTGCATGCGCGTGCGCAGCGCCTCGCGCGTCTCGTGCGAGCCGATCTTCTGCGAGATGCCGATGTGGTCGTCCTGCGGCAGGAACACCAGCATGCGGCCCGCGATCGAGATCTGCGAGGACAGCCGCGCGCCCTTCGTGCCGATCGGGTCCTTGATCACCTGCACGGTCAGCGACTGGCCCTCGAACACGAGCTTCTCGATCGGCACCGCCACATGCCCTTCGGCGTGGTTGCGCGGCAGGCTGCCGTTCACGTGCAGATCGGCCACGTGCAGGAACGCCGCGCGCTCCAGGCCGATGTCGATGAAGGCCGACTGCATGCCCGGCAGCACGCGTGCCACCTTGCCCGAGTAGATGTTGCCCACCAGGCCGCGCTCGAGCGTTCGCTCGATGTGCAGTTCCTGGACCGCGCCGTTCTCGACGATGGCCACCCGCGTCTCCTGCGGCGACCAGTTGATCAGGATGTCTTCCATCTCTGCCTAATTTTTGAAATCTTTTGAGCGATCAGATTGAGCGCTCTCGCATGGCTTCGACGCCATGCGGCAGAACTCAAAACGCCTTCAGCAATTGTGCTGTTTCGTAAAGCGGCAGGCCCATGATGCCTGAATAACTGCCCGAGATCTGGCGAATCCACGCGGCGGCTTCACTTTGGATGGCATAGGAGCCCGCCTTGCCGAACGGCTGGCCGCCTTCGACATAACGGCGCAGGTCGGCGTCAGCGACGACGTCGAACTCGACTTCGGAGATGTTGAGCGCGGCCTTGCGCTGCGTGGCCGTGCCGACCGCCACCGCCGTGATCACGCGATGGCGGCGGCCGCTCAGCAGGCGCAGCATGCGCAGCGCGTCGTCGGCATCGGCGGGCTTGCCGAGGATCTGTTGATCGACGGCGACCGTCGTGTCCGAGCAGAGCACCGGCGCTGAGGGCAGGCCGCGCCGCGCGAGCCGCGCCAGCGCCGCGTCGAGCTTGGCCTCGGTCACACGGGCGCAGTAGACCTCGGGCGATTCGCCTGCGATCACGGCTTCCAGTGCTTCGGCGTCTTCATCCGCGCCGGGCAGCAGCAGCTCGTGCTTGACGCCGATCTGCTCCAGCAGTTGGCGGCGGCGCGGGCTTTGGGAGGCGAGATAGATGAAGGATTCGTGCATGGTCAGGGGCGCCGGTTCACGGCGGAGAGATCGAGCGCTGCCGGCACGCCTTCGCGCGCGTAGATCTGCCGGCCCAGCTCGCTCGAGCCTTCGACGGACAGGTGGCTGGCGTCGAAATAGAGCTGCTGGCCGTCGGCCGCGTTGATCGAGCAGAGCTCGCCGGGGCAAAGGTAGGCGTTGACCTCGAAGTAGACCACTCCGGGGTGACGCGCTGCCATCTGGCGCAGCGCTGCGTTGACCTGGGCCACGTCGGCGCCCATCGCGCGAGGCGCCACGCTGCAGTCGAGCCACGGCAGGTTGATCGCCTTTTGGGCGCAGCGCCGGTCGAAACGCGGGAACACCGGCAGTTTGCCGATCAGGCGCAACTGGTGGCCCTCGGCCAGCAGTTGCGTGAGAGTGGCTTCCAGTTGCGGCAGGAAGTCCGAGGATCGATGCTCGTACTCGGTCCACGAGCCGGCCAGGATGATCACCGGGTAGGCCGCCATCGCCTTGCGCACCTCGCGCTGCGAGGCCACGCAATCGGCATAACGGGACGACAGGACGAAGGGCCGCGGGTCGCTGAGCAGCGGCGGGCAGTTGCCGATCTCGATGTTGCGCAGCCGGTACCCTGCCTTCTCCGCCAGCACGTCGAACATCGGGATGAAGTGCGCCGCATTGGAATCGCCCCAGAGCAGAGCCACCGGCGCCGCATTGCCGCGCGCGCCGACCACGCAGGCCGGTTCGTCGAGATCTTGCGCCGTCACGCGCGTCTGCTGGCAGGCCCAGTCGAAGTGGTAGGCCGGCAGGGCCTCGTCCCAGGCGTCGATGCGCTGCGCGATGTAGGCCTCGGACGGCCCGCCGAAGCCGAGCCGCGGCCCGTAGATCACGACGAGCGCCGCCGCCGCGAGCAAGGCGCCGGGCGCGATGAACAGCCGCAGCAGCACGGCGCGGGCGGACGCCTTCGTCTGCCGTGCTGGCTGCTCGATCCAGCGGTAGCTGAGCCAGGACAGCAGGAAGGTCGCGGCCAGCAAGGCCAGGCCGATCCAGGGCCCCGGCTGACCGAACAGATAGCGCCAGTAGGCCAGCAGCGGCCAATGCCAGAGGTAGGCCGAATACGAGACCGCGCCGATCCAGAGCAGCGGGCGCAGCGACAGCCAGCGCATGAGCTTGTGATCGTGTTGCAGCCCGCCCGCGGCAATGACGAGCGCCGTGCCGATCGTCGGTGCCAGCGAACGCCAGCCCGGGAAGGGACCGAACTCGGACAGCGTGGCCAAGGTGCCCGCCAGCAGCAGCAGGCCCAGCACCGCCAGCGCGGTGGCGAACCGGCGCAGACGCTCTGCGAGCGAAGACGACCCGCCTTGCAGCCACAAGGCCAGCGCCGCGCCGGTGCCCAGCTCGCCGGCGCGCGTGGGCAGCATGTAGTAGACGAACATGCCGTCGCGCTCGTAGCCCCAGGCCGTAAGCAGGCACGACAGCGGCACGAGCAGAAGCGCGAACCACAAGGACAGCGTCCGCGCGCGCCCCGGGCTGGCCAGCTTCCAGATCGCGATCAGCAGCAAAGGCCAGAGCAGGTAGAACTGCTCCTCCACGCCCAGCGACCAGAGGTGCAGGAGCGGCAGCGATTCGCCGCCCGGCCCGAAGTAATCGGTGTTGATCTCGCGCCAGAAGTAAACGTTGGCCAGCGAGGCGATCGACCACACCGCCGACTTCGCGAGATTGGCCAGATCTTCAGGCAGCAGCAAGCACCAGCCGACCACCAGCGACACGCCGACGACCAGCAGCATCGCGGGCGCGATCCGCTTGATGCGGCGCCGGTAGAACTCCGCCAGCGAGAAGCGCCCCGCCGTGAGTTCGCCGGCCATGTGCCCGGTGATCAGGTAGCCCGAGATCACGAAGAAGACGTCCACGCCCACGAAGCCGCCCGGCACCCAGGCCGGATCGATGTGGAACAGGATCACCGCCAGCACGGCGATGGCGCGCAACGCGTCGATGTCGGGCCGGTGGCCTTCGCGGCCCGTTCGTTGCGGCGCCGTCATTCCCGGTGATAGGGATGGTTGACCATCACGGTCCAGGCCCGGTACAGCCCCTCGGCCAGCAGCACGCGCGCGAAGGCGTGCGGCAGCGTGAGATCCGAGAGGCGCAGCGTTTCGTCGGCCGTGGCTTTGAGCGCCGGCAGCAGGCCATCGGGCCCGCCGATGATGAGCACCGCATCGCGGCCCTCGCCCATCCAGAGCTTGAGCCGCTCGGCCAGCTGCACCGTGGTGCGCTGATGGCCGCGCTCATCCAGGATGATGCGGCGTGCGCCCTTCGGGATCGCCGCCTCGATGCGTTGCGCCTCGGCGGCCATCATCTGCTCGACGGTCTTCCCGCTCGTGCGCGGCTCGGCCTTGACGGCCTTGAGCTCGAGCTTGAGTTCGGGCGGGAAGCGCTTGGCGAAGTCCTCGTAGGCAGCGTCGGCCCAGGCCGGTTGGCGCTGGCCGACGGCGACGAGCACGAGGCGCATCAGGCCTTCTTCTTGACCGTCTTCGCGGGTGCCTTCTTGGCCGGTGCAGCCTTCTTGGCGGCAGGCTTGGCCGGCGCAGCAGCGCGCTTGGCAGGTGCAGCCGCCTTCTTGGCAGGCGCCGCCTTCTTCGCAGCAGGCTTCGCGGTGCCGACCTTGATCGTCTTCACCGGCGCCTTCGCAGGAGCCGCAGACTTCTTCACGCCCGTCGTCTTGCTCACGCCCTTCTTCGCAGGCGCAGCCTTCTTGGCCGGCGCCTTCGCTGCGGTCTTCTTCTCAGCGGCAGCGGCCTTCTTGACCGGCGCCGACGGCGTCAGCGGCTTCTTGGCGGTCGGCTTGCGCTTGGGCGCCACTTCCGAAGCGTCTTCCGAAGCCTTCACCAGCTTGACCTCGGTCTCGGCCTTGGCCAGCTTCACCGACTTGCCGCCCCAGATCTCTTCGAGGTGGTAGTAGTCGCGGATCGAGGGCTGCATGATGTGCACGACGGCGGCGCCGCAGTCCACGATGATCCACTCGCCGTTGTCCTCGCCCTCGCAGCGCATCACGTGCATGCCGCGGCCCTTGACCGTCTCGCGCACGCTGGAGGCCAGCGCCTTGGTCTGGCGGTTGCTGGTGCCCGAAGCAATGATCACGCGCTCGAACAGCGGCGACAGGTGCTCGGTGTTGAAGACCTGGATGTTCTGGGCCTTCACGTCTTCGAGTCCATCGACGATGGCGCGTTGCAGTTTTCGGATGTCCATGCTTATTGCTTTTCGCTGTAGAGGCGGTGCTGGGCAATATACCCGGCGACCGCCGTGCCCACCAGGGGGCTGGGATCTTCGCCACGCGCCACCATGGCGCGAATGAAAGTCGAAGAATGGTTCATGGGCGGCAGGTCCAGCCGCGCGATGCGGGGGTGAATCTGCCGAACTGAGTCGTTGGTCTGAACGACTTGATCTGCCCGTGCCGCCACGGCGAGCGTGACGCTGCGGCACAACTCCTGCCACTCGTGCCAGGTGTCGAGCCGGGCCAGCTGGTCCTGACCGATGATGAGGAACAGGTCCTCGCCGGCATGCTCGCGCACGGTGTCGATCGTGTAGCTCGGGCCAGCGCGTTCGATCTCGCTGGCATCGAGCGCAAACCGCGATTCTCCCGCAATCAGCAATTCGACCATCGCGCGCCGGTGCTCGGCCGGGCTCTCGCCTTGCTTCTGCCACGGCCGGCCGGCCGGCACCCAGAGCACGCGGTCCAGGCCCAATTGCTCAAGAGCGATGCGGGCCAGCGCGACGTGCGCCAGGTGCGGCGGATCAAAAGTCCCGCCGAACAGGCCCGTTTTCAAAGCCATAAATGCGTGGGCTGCTCATGCGCCCAATCTCTCGGACGCAGGAAGTCGCTGTACAACTTGGCTTCCTGGGTGCCCTCTTCCGGCTTCCAGTCATACCGCCACGCCACCTGCGGCGGCATCGACATCAGGATGCTTTCCGTGCGCCCGCCCGATTGCAGGCCGAACAGCGTGCCGCGGTCGAAGACGAGATTGAACTCGACATAACGGCCACGTCGGTAGGCCTGGAAATCGCGCTCGCGCTCACCGTAGGCATAGCCGTGGCGACGTTCGACGATGGGCAGGTAGGCGGGCACGAAAGCATCGCCGACCGAGCGGATCAGCGCAAAGCCGGCGTCGAAACCGCCTTCGGCAAAGTCGTCAAAGAAGATCCCGCCCACGCCGCGCGGCTCGTTCCGGTGCTTCAGGAAAAAGTATTCATCGCACCACTGCTTGAAGCGCGGATGCAGCTCACCGCCATGCGGTGCCACTGCGGCTTCGCAGGTCTTGTGGAAATGCTGCGCGTCGCGCTCGAAGCCGTAGTACGGCGTCAGGTCCATGCCGCCGCCGAACCAGACGACCGGCGGCTTGCCCTCGGGCAGCGCGGCGAACATGCGCACGTTCATGTGCACGGTCGGCACGAAGGGGTTGTGCGGGTGGATCACCAGCGAGACGCCCATCGCCTCGAACGGCGAGCCGGCCAGCTCGGGGCGGTGCTGCGTGGCGCTCGGCGGCAGCACGCGGCCGCGCACATGCGAGAAGTTGACGCCACCGCGCTCGAAGACGCTGCCGCCTTCGATCAGCCGCACCAGGCCGTCGCCCTCCAGGCGGCCGCCAGGTTCGCGCTCCCAGCCGTCGGTCAGGAAGGATTGGCCGTCGGCACGCTCCAGCGCCTCGACGATGGATTGCTGCAAGCCCAGCAGATAACTGCGGACTTCAGCGGTTCGGTTGGCGCTGTCGGAAGGGCTGTTGTTCATTTGCGGAGCTGGATCGGACCGGCCAGTTCGGGGCGCTTGGCGCGCGGGCTACCCAAAGCCTGCTCGAACATCGCGAAGTCGGCCTCGGCATCGCCGCCGGGCATGACGAAGGTCTTGAAGCGCACGCTCTTGCGGCCGAAATCCAGCGCCGCCAGGCCCACCGGCACGCCGGCTTCCAGCGCCACGCGGTAGGCGCCGGAGCGCCAGCCGGGCGTCAGCGAACGCGTGCCCTCGGGCGCCACGGCGAGCCAGTAGAACTGATCGTTCTTTCGGGCTTCGATGATCTGCGCCGCGGTGTCGCCGACCATGCCGCGCGAGCTGCTGCGGTCGATCGGCACACCGCCGACCCAGCGCACCCACGGGCCGAGCACCGGCGGCTTGAACAGGCTGTCCTTGGCCCAGAACTTCACCGGGATGCCGATCGCCCACTTGGCCAGGATGCCGACGACGAAATCCCAGTTCGAGGTGTGCGGATACACCATCGCCACGCCCTGCAACGCCGGCAGCCCTTCAAACTCCACGCGCCAGCCGAAGCAGCGCAGGATGAAGCGTGCCACCGCGCTGCCCTTCAACTGCACCGGGCGCTGACCCGGAATCAGCAAGGGCTGCATCAGCGCTTGACGGCCCGGTGGCCGATGTCTTTGCGGAACTGCATGCCGTCGAAGGCGATCGTCTTGATGGCGTCGTAGGCGTGGCCCTGGGCCGTGCGCACGGACTCGCCGAGCGCCGTCACGCAAAGCACGCGGCCACCGCTGGTGACAACCTTGCCGTCCTTCTCCGCCGTGCCGGCATGGAAGACGATGCAGTCCTCGCCGATCTCCGAATTGGCCGGCAGGCCGCTGATCACGTCGCCCTTGCGCGGCGTGAGCGGATAACCCGCCGCCGCCAGCACCACGCCCAGCGCCACACGGCGGTCCCATTGCAGCTCGACTTGGTCGAGCGTGCCGTCGGTGGCGTGCATCAGCACGTCGCAGAGGTCGCTCTTCAGCCGCATCATGATCGGCTGCGTTTCCGGGTCGCCCATGCGGGTGTTGAACTCCACCGTGCGCGGGTTGCCTTCGGCGTCGATCATCAGGCCGGCGTAGAGGAAACCGGTGAACGGATGGCCGTCCTTGGCCATGCCGGCGACCGTCGGCATGATGATCTCGTGCATGACCTTGGCGTGCACGTTCGGCGTGACGACCGGCGCGGGCGAATAGGCGCCCATGCCGCCCGTGTTCGGGCCGATGTCGCCGTCTTCCAGACGCTTGTGGTCCTGGCTGGTGGCGAGCGAGACGACGTTCTTGCCGTCGCACAGCACGATGAAGCTGGCTTCCTCGCCCTGCATGAATTCCTCGATCACGACGCAGGCGCCGCCGGCGTTGTGCGTCACGCCCAGGCGGTTGTCTTCCAGGATCCAGTCGATGGCCTGGTGCGCTTCTTCGAGCGTCATCGCCACGACCACGCCCTTGCCCGCAGCCAGGCCGTCGGCCTTGATCACGATCGGCGCACCCATGCGATCCACATAGGCCTTGGCCGAGGACGCATCGCCGAAGGTCTCGTAAGCGGCCGTCGGGATGTGGTGCCGCTTCATGAAATCCTTGGCGTAGGCCTTGCTCGATTCGAGCTGCGCCGCGCCCTTGGTCGGGCCGAAGATGCGCAGGCCGCGAGCGCGGAACTCATCGACCACGCCCAGCGCCAGATAAGCCTCGGGGCCGACCACCGTCAGCGAGATCTTCTCGGCTTCGGCGAAGTCGGCGAGCGCCTTCACGTCCGTGATGGGCACGTTCTTGTAGCGCGTGTCGTGGGCCGTGCCGCCGTTGCCGGGGGCCACATAGACCTGGCTGACCTTCTGGCCCTGGGAAAGCTTCCACGCCAGGGCGTGTTCGCGGCCACCGCCGCCAATGACGAGAACCTTCATGCTTCTTCCGGCAGGCTGGCGTTGTGGAACACGTTCTGCACGTCGTCGAGATCTTCGATCACGTCGAGCAGCTTCTGCATGCGGGCGGCGTCGTCGCCGGTCAGCTCGACGTCGACGTCAGCACGCATCGTCACCTCGGCCATCTCGGGCTTGAGGCCGGCGGCTTCGAGCGCGTTCTTCACGGCCTCGAAGTCGCTCGGCGCCGTCAGCACCTCGATGGCGCCCGAGTCGTCCGTGATCACGTCCTCGGCGCCGGCTTCCAGCGCCACTTCCATGATCTTGTCTTCAGATGCGCCCGGCGCGAACACCAGCTGGCCGCAGTGCTTGAACTGGAAGGACACCGAGCCGTCGGTGCCCAGGTTGCCGCCGTACTTGCTGAAGGCGTGGCGCACTTCGGCGACCGTGCGGACGCGGTTGTCGGTCATGGTGTCCACGATCACCGCGGCGCCGCCGATGCCGTAGCCTTCGTAGCGGATTTCCTCGTAAGTCACGCCGTCCAGATTGCCCGTGGCCTTGTCGACGTTGCGCTTGATGTTGTCGGCCGGCATGTTGGCGGCCTTGGCCTTGTCGATGGCCAGGCGCAGGCGCGGGTTCATGTTGATGTCGCCGCCGCCCTGGCGCGCGGAAACGATGATTTCACGGGTCAGCCGGGTCCAGATCTTGCCGCGCTTTTCGTCCTGTCGGCCCTTGCGGTGCTGGATATTGGCCCATTTGGAATGACCTGCCATCGCCTCTTCTCTTTCCTGAAAGCTTCCTTGGATAGACTGGGATTTTAGTCTGCCGTCCCGAGGACCCCCGATGTCTGATCCGATCCTGCTCGCCAAGAACGCTGCCGTCGAATGCCTGCTGCTCCCCGCCCTGGCGAATCGGCACGGCCTGATCACCGGCGCCACGGGCACCGGCAAGACCATCAGCCTGCAAACCCTGGCCGAGAGTTTCTCGCGCCGCGGCGTGCCGGTTTTCATGGCCGACGTGAAGGGCGACCTCACCGGCATCAGCCAGGCCGGCAAGCCCAGCGAGAAGCTGCTCGCCATCCTGAAGGAACGCGGCCTGGACACGCCGGAAGCGGTCGCCTGCCCCACCACGCTCTGGGACGTCTTCGGCCAGCAGGGCCACCCGGTGCGCGCCACCGTCTCCGACATGGGCCCGCTGCTGCTGGCCCGCATGCTCTCGCTGAACGACACGCAGCAAGGCGTGCTCCAGCTGGTCTTCAAGATCGCCGACGACAACGGCCTGCTGCTGCTGGACCTGAAGGACCTGCGTGCCATGCTCCAGTACGTGGGCGACAACGGCTCGCAGTTCACCACCCAGTACGGCAACGTCTCGGCCGCCAGCATCGGCGCCATTCAGCGCGGCCTGCTGCAGATCGAAGCCCAGGGTGGCGACAAGTTCTTCGGCGAGCCAATGCTCAACATCGCCGACTTCATGCAGACCGACGCCGGCAAGGGCGTGATCAACATCCTGGCGGCCGACAAGCTGCTGAATTCGCCCCAGCTCTACGCCACCTTCCTGCTGTGGATGCTCTCCGAGCTGTACGAATCGCTGCCCGAGGTCGGCGACCTGGACAAGCCCAAGCTCGTGTTCTTCTTCGACGAGGCTCACCTGCTGTTCAAGGACGCGCCGGATGCCCTGGTGGACCGCATCGAGCTGGTCGTGCGCCTGGTGCGCTCCAAGGGCGTGGGGGTGTATTTCGTGACGCAGAACCCGCTGGACATCCCGGACAAGGTGCTGGGCCAGCTCGGCAACCGCGTGCAGCACGCGCTGCGGGCCTTCACGCCGCGGGACCAGAAGGCCGTGAAGTCGGCCGCGGAGACGATGCGCCCGAAGCCGGGCCTCGACATCTCCGCCGCCATCATGGAGCTTGGCGTGGGCGAGGCGCTGGTCAGCCTGCTCGACGCCAAGGGCACGCCGACGATCACGGAGCGCGTGTTCGTGCTGCCGCCCGGCAGCCAGATCGGACCGATCACGCCCGAGCAGCGGGCGAGCCTGATCGCCAACTCGCTGGTGGCCGGCGTCTATGAAAAGGCAATCGATCGCGAGTCGGCGTACGAGAAGCTCAAGGGCGTGCCGGCGGCATCCACGGCCGCGCCTTCGACCGCTCAAGCTCCGTCCGCGCCCTCCGCTCCCGCCGAGCCGCGCATGCCCGCCCCGACCTCCAACATCCCCACGCCGCCCCAGACACAAGGCAACACCGACAGCGACGGCGGCATGCTCGGCTCCCTGAAGGACGTGCTGTTCGGCACCACCGGCCCGCGCGGGGGTCACCATCCGGGTCTGGCCGAAGCGGCGGCGCGCTCGGCCGTGCGCACCATGGGTTCGACCGTCGGCCGCGAGATCATCCGCGGCGTGCTGGGCTCGATCCTCGGCGGCCGCAAGCGTTAAGAAACGTCTCCGCCGGGGTCGAATCCGACCCAATTTGGGGCATCGCCCTGTCAGCCTGACGTGAGCGTTAGACGGCGGCTTGCCGCTGCTTGTCACTCCGTGCAATTTGTCCGTTATTTGTGCGACGGGAGAACACATTCGGTGACATCATCGCGGGCGTTGCTAAGGTTTACACCTACGGAGTCCGCGCATGAACCTGTTCCAGAAATTCAAGATCGGCCCACGCCTGGCCCTGGCCTTCGGCATCGTGCTGGTTTTGATGGTCGTCGTCTCCGTCACCGGCGTGATGGGCATGCGCACCGTCAATGGCGCGCTGAAATCTCTCTACGAAGACCGGACCAAGCCGCTGGCCCAACTGGCCGAGGTGCAATACAACTTCGTCCGCAATCGCGTGCTGGTGATGGACATCATGGCGCGGCCCACGCGGGAGAACGTGGAGAAGCGCGGCGCCGAGATCACCAAGAACCTCGCGCGCTCCAAGGAGCTGATCGACGCCTACGCGTCCACGACGCTGACCGATGACGAGGCGCGCCTCTTCAAGGAATTCCAGAGCCTGCGCTCCGAGTACAACGAGAAGGGCATTCTCGGCGTGTACAAGGCTTCGGACGCTGGCGATGTGGACGGTGCCCAGAAGGCCTACGCGGACGTCATCGCGGCTCGCGCGCCCGCCCTGGAAGAAGTGCTGCGCAAGCTGCTGCAGCTGCAGGTCGACGTCGGCGCCACCAACTACGCCGACGCGCAAACCGCGGCCAAGTCGGCCAACTGGACGATGGTGGCGATCACGCTGGTGGCCATCGGCCTCGGCATCGGTCTGGCGCTGGTCATCATGCGTTCCATCACCCGTCCGGTGAACCGCGCGCTCTCGCTGGCTGAATCCGTGGCCGCAGGCGACCTGACGCAGGAAGTCGATGCACAAGGCGTCGACGAGCTCGCCGAGCTGATGCGCGCGCTGGGCAGCATGAACGTCTCGCTGGTGAAGATCGTCTCGCAGGTGCGCGCCAGCTCTGATTCCATTGCCACCGGCTCCGCCCAGATCGCCACCGGCAACGCCGACCTCTCGCAGCGCACGGAAGAACAGGCCTCGAGCCTGGAAGAAACCGCCGCCTCGATGGAGGAAATGAACGCCACCGTCAAGCAGAACGCGGACACCGCGCAGATGGCCACCCAGCTCGCCAACTCGGCCAGCACCGTGGCGGCCAAGGGCGGCGAAGTGGTCGGCCAGGTGGTCTCCACCATGGAAGAGATCACGGCCAGCTCGCGCAAGATCAACGACATCATCGGCGTGATCGACGGCATCGCCTTCCAGACGAACATCCTCGCGCTGAACGCCGCCGTCGAAGCGGCCCGCGCCGGCGAACAAGGCCGCGGCTTTGCCGTGGTGGCCGGTGAAGTGCGCAGCCTGGCCCAGCGCTCGGCGCAGGCGGCCAAGGAAATCAAGGCCTTGATCGGCCAGAGCGTGGAGAAGGTGGACACCGGCTCGCGCCTGGTCGGCGAGGCCGGCTCGACGATGGACGAGATCGTGGCCCAGGTGCGCCGTGTGGCCGACCTGATCGGCGAGATCGGCGCCGCCACCCGCGAGCAGACCACCGGCATCGGCCAGGTCAGCGAAGCGGTGACGCAGCTGGACAAGGTCACGCAGCAGAACGCCGCGCTGGTGGAAGAAAGCGCCGCCGCGGCCGAGAGCCTGAAGGTCCAGGCCCAGCGCATGACGGAAGTGGTGGGTGTGTTCAAGCTGTCGCGCAGCGCTGCTGCGGCACCGGTGCATGCACCGGCTCCTGCGCACAAGACGACGCACAAGCCGGCCTCGGCCAGCACGTCGAACACCTACAAGCCGGCGGCCGCCGCCAAGCCCGCGTCCACGTTCAAACCGGCCGTGAAGGCGTCGGTGGCCGCGAAGGCTCCGGCACCGAAGGCCACTGCGGCCGCGCCCCGTCCGGCGCCCGCGCCGGCCCCGCGTCCGGCCGTGACCGAATCGGCCGAGGGCGATTGGGAAACGTTCTAACTCGCTGATTCAGCAGAGATCACGGGCCGCGCAAGCGGCCCGTTTGCATTTCCGGCGCCGCTTTCCTTTCGCACTTCGCGCCGTTGCACGACCGTTCGCGGCGCCGACCTGCGCTTCATCGCAGCGCGCTCGCGCCGCCGGCGACCGGCCGCGACCATTCAGTCCTCGCTCAACACAACAGGACTCGCAACACCATGGAACTCGCCAACGCCATCGTCTCCCACATCCCCACCTGGGTCTGGGCCATCCTCGGCTACATCGTCTTCATGGGCCTGAAGCAGACGCGCGAAAACCGCATGGGCCGCACCCGCCTGCTCGCGTTGCCCGCCTTCTGGCTCTGCTTCGGCGCCTGGGGCGTGATCGGCCGCTACGGCGTCGTCGCCCTGCCGACCGTGCTCTGGATCGCCGGCCTGGGTCTGGGCCTGACGCTGATGCTCCGCGCCAACTGGGCCGAACGCCTCGGCGCCCGCTACGACGCTGAAAGCAGCAGTTATGTCGTCCCCGGGTCCTGGGTCCCGCTCGCGCTGATGCTGTCCATCTTCGTCGCCAAGTTCGCCCAGGGCGTGCTGCTGGCTCTGCATCCCGAATGGAGCTCGATGGTCGCCGTTCAGCTCGGCACCGGTCTGGCCTTCGGTACGATCAGCGGCGCCATGCTCGGCCGTTCCGTCAGCGTGCTGCGCACCGCCGCCCCGTCCACCCGCCCTGCCTTCGCCTGAAAGCCCCATGGCCACCGTCCCGACCCCGATGACTCCCTGGCTCAAGCGCCAACTGATGCTGGTGATCGTGATGGCCGTGGTCGGCGCCACCGGCATCACGCTGGCCTCGAACAACAGCTTCCTGCGCACCCTGCTCTACAGCCTCTGCATCTCCGCCTGCTGCTCGATCGGTGCGCAGGTCCTGCACGAAGGGGTCGCTCGCCTGCGCGGCGGCGATCGCCTCAGCGGCTTGCCGCTGATCCTCGTGGTGGTGATCGGCGCCCTGCCCGGCTACCAGATCGGCTACTGGATCGCCGACGCGCTGACGGGCGTGCGCTCGCCCACTGTCTTCGACGCCTCGCCGCGCCAGCTCCTGTTCCTCGTCTTTATCGTCGCCATTCCCAGCATCGCCGCCAGCTACTACTTCCGCAGCCGCGAGCAACTGGCCCATGCCCGCTCGCAAGCGGCCGAGCACCAGCTGCAACTGCTGCAAGCCCAGCTCGAACCGCACATGCTGTTCAACACGCTGGCCAACCTGCGCGTGCTGATCCGCCAGGACCCGCAGCGTGCGCAGGCGATGCTGGATCAGCTGATTTCCTTCCTGCGCGCCACGCTGCAGGCTTCGCGCAGCGGCAGCCATTCGCTGGCCGACGAGTTCGCGCGCTTGAACGACTATCTGGCGCTGATGAAGGTGCGCATGCAGGACCGACTGCGGCCGAGCTTCGATCTGCCCGATGAACTCGCCACCGCTCAAATCCCGCCGCTGCTGCTCCAGCCGCTGGTGGAGAACGCGATCAAACACGGACTGGAGCCGCAGGTCGACGGCGGCGAGCTGATCGTCAGCGCCCGCAAGGACGGCGAAGCCCTGCTCCTCGAAGTGCGCGACACCGGCGCCGGCCTCTCCACGCCGAGCGCCGAAGGCACGCACTTCGGCCTCCACCAGATCCGCGAACGGCTCGCCACCCGCTACGGTGCTGACGCCGAATTCACACTGACCCCACACCCCGAGGGCGGTGCCCTCGCCCGCATCCGGATCAAGAAGCCATGACCGTCACCGCCCCCTTCACGGCACTCATTGCCGAAGACGAACCCCTGCTCGCCGAAGAACTGCGCCACGAGCTGCAAACGCTCTGGCCCGAGCTGCAACTGCTGCCCGTGGCGCCGAACGGCCTCGCCGCCGTGGAACAGGCGCTGGCCCTCAAGCCCACCGCCTGTTTCCTCGACATCCGGATGCCCGGCATGACCGGCCTTGAAGCCGCCCGCGCCATCACCGAGGAATGGGCGGACGGCGCCGCGCTGCCGCTGTTCGTCTTCGTCACCGCTTACGACCAGTACGCCTTGCAGGCCTTCGAGCAGGCCGCCGTGGACTACGTCCTCAAACCCGTGCAGCCCGAGCGCCTTTCGCAGACCGTGGCGCGGTTGAAAGCGCGGCTCGACAAGCCCGCCCCGATGGACGACACGCTGGCCCAACTGCGCGCCCTGCTCGCCCCGGCCGCGGCAACGGCGCCCGCCCAACCGCTGCGCATGCTCCAGGCTGCCGTCGGCTCCACCATCCACATGGTGCCCATCGAAGACGTGCTGTTCTTCGAGGCCGCCGACAAATACGTCCGCGCCGTCACGGCCGAGAAGGAACACCTGCTGCGCATCTCCCTGCGCGAGCTGCTGCCCCAGTTGGACACCGGCGTGTTCTGGCAGATCCACCGCGGCACCATCGTGCGCGCCACCGCCATCGAACGCGCCGTTCGGGATGAGATCGGCAAGCTAACCCTCCATTTGCGCGGCAGCAAGGAACACCTCGGCGTGTCCCGCATGTACGCCCATCTCTTCAAGGGCTTGTGAGGCCCAGTGATAATTGGGCAATGTCCCAGCCGAACACGCCCACCGACGAGGCTCTCAAGCCCAGCAATTTCCTCCGCCACGTCATCGAGCACGACCTCGAGACGGGCGCGCTCGCCGGCCGCCATTTCGCCGGCACGCCCGGCGATGCCGCGCACCAGGCCCAGGGCCCGCTCGACCCGGCCCGCATCCGCACCCGCTTCCCGCCCGAGCCGAACGGCTACCTGCACATCGGCCACGCCAAGGCCATCTGCCTGAACTTCAGCCTGGCGCGCGACTACGGCGGCATCTGCCACCTGCGCTTCGACGACACGAACCCCGAGAAGGAAGAGCAGGAGTACGTGGACGCCATCAAGGAGATGGTGTCCTGGCTCGGCTGGGACTGGAATGTCGGCGGCGTCAGCCACCTGTTCCAGGCCAGCGACTACTTCGATTTCATGTACGCGGCGGCTGAGCACCTGATCCAGGCCGGGCTCGCCTACGTGGACGAACAGACGCCCGAGGAAATGCGCGCCAACCGCGGCGACTTCAACACGCCCGGCACGCCGAGCCCCTTCCGCGCCCGCACGCCCGAGGAGAACCTCGCCCGCTTCCGCGAGATGCGCGACGGCCAGCACGCTGATGGCGCCATGGTCCTGCGCGCCAAGATCGACCTCGCCTCGCCCAACATCAACCTGCGCGACCCGACGCTCTACCGCATCCGCCGCGCCCATCACCACAACACCGGCGACAAGTGGTGCATCTACCCGATGTACACCTACGCCCACCCGATCGAAGACGCGCTGGAGTGCATCACGCACTCGGTCTGCACGCTCGAGTTCGAGGACCAGCGCCCGTTCTACGACTGGCTGCTGAACGCGCTCGCCGACGGCGGCCTGCTGGCCCGCCCGCTACCGCACCAGTACGAATTCGGTCGCCTGAACCTGAGCTACGTGGTGACCAGCAAGCGCAAGCTGCGCCAGCTGGTCGAGCAGAGCTTTGTTGCCGGCTGGGACGACCCGCGCATGCCCACCCTGGTCGGCATGCGCCGCCGCGGCTACACGCCGGAGAGCATCCGCAACATGGTCGAGTCCAGCGGCGTGACCAAGCAGAACGCCTGGATCGACTACTCGGTGCTCGACGGCTACCTGCGCTCGGACCTCGAAGGCAAGGCCGGCCGCGCCTGCGCCGTGCTGGACCCGCTCAAGCTCAAGCTGACGAACTTCGCCGAGATCTTCGGCAGCGCCGAGCACCGCGAGCCGTGCAGCGCGCCCGCGCACCCGCACCTGCCTGAACTCGGCACCCGCGAGTTCAGCCTCGGCCCAGAGTTGTGGATCGAGCAGGAAGACTTCCAGGAAGTGCCGGTCAAGGGCTACCACCGCCTCTACCCCGGCAACAAGGCACGCCTGAAGTACGGCTACGTGATCGAGTGCACCGGCTGCGAGAAGGATGCCGATGGCAAGGTCACCGCCGTGCTGGCCACGCTCGTGCCCGACACCAAGAGCGGCACGCCGGGCGCCGATGCGGTCAAGGTCAAGGGCGTGGTCACCTGGGTGGGCGCGCATGAGGCCGTGGCCGCCGAAGTGCGCCTGTACGACCGCCTTTTCAAGGAAGCCCAGCCGGATGCCGGCGACAAGGATTTCCTGGAAGCGCTGAACCCGAACAGCCTGAAGACCGTTCAGGCCTGGCTGGAACCTTCACTGAAGGATGTGAAGCTCGGCACGCACCTGCAGTTCGAGCGCCACGGCTACTTCGTGACGGATCGCGTGGACCACGCAGCGGGCAAGCCGGTCTTCAACAAGACGACGAGCCTGAAGGACGGCTGGAAGTAACAGGTTAGTCAATCGCACGCCGTGATGACCGGCGTGGCGTACTCGTGACCGACGACGGCCCGGGCGAACAGGTAGTTCTCCCGGGCTTTTTCACTCAGGGCATCCAGAAAGACGCGGCCCTGGGCGTCACACGGGAAAACCAGCGCGCGGCCGGTGTGGAACAGCGACTGGAAGCGCAGCAGGAACTTCGGCGTGCAAGCCGCGACCGCAAGCAACTCGTTGGTGTTCATGGCGTACTCCTCATGCGTATCCAACGTTTCAGGCCGCTCATCGGTTGATCGGCCACTTGCAGGTAAATCTAGGCGCTCCATAACGTCATGATGCGTGCATACGTCGCGCTGAACACCCGCAATTCCCCCGATTCCCCACAGTGTGGGGGGCGGGTGTTCCAGAGTTCACGGATGCGGAAGGCCGCCGCGATTGCGCTTCTGGGGATGGCGAAGCGAGCGCTGCTGGCAACAATGCGCCGACGCACCATGCCACGCGCCCCTCGAACACCGTTGTCATCGCAAGGCACCAAGCTCGCGATCGTCAAAGAACAGCTGGCTCACATGCTGGCGGGCATGGCCATCTTCATCGGCTTGTTTTTGGTCGATTTGGTACTATTTGTGGCGTACATCGCCAAGTCCAGCATCGAGTTGGTGAAGGAGATCTTCAGATGAGCGACGAAGTCCGTGCCGCCATACAGCCCTTCTCCTGGAAGCGTGTGTTCCGCCAAAGCCTGCGGATGTACTTTGCGCCGCTGGTAGGTGCTTACAAGGGCATCGTCCGCGAGATGCGAGAGGTGGATCAGGAGATGCATACCGCTGGCAGTTCGATCGCCAAGCGCTGACCCTCCGCTACGCGCTGCACTGACAAGGGCCGCCCATGAGCGGCCCTTTCGCTTGGTGTCGAGGGGCTTCAGTCCCCGACCGTCAGATCCAAGAGACGACGCACCTTGACCTTGCGGCCTTTGAGCTTCCCGTTCGACAAGCGCTTCACCGCCTCGCGCGCAATGCCGCGCTCCACGGCCACATAACTGTGGAATTCCGTGACATTGATCTTGCCGATCTGTGTGCCCGCAAAGCCGGCTTCGCCGGTCAGCGCGCCGAGGATGTCGCCGGGGCGGATCTTTTCCTTGCGGCCGCCGAGGATCTGAAGCGTGTCCATCGCGGGCAGCAGCGGGCCGCCGGGTGCTTCGGTCAGTTCGTCGAGTGGATGCCAGCGCGTCTCGAAACCGAGCAACTGCTCGATGCGGCCGATGCGCCCCATCTCGTCCAGGCTCGCCAGCGTCAGCGCCAGACCTTGCGCGCCCGCGCGGCCGGTGCGGCCGATGCGGTGCACGTGCACTTCGGCGTCGGGCGTTGTGTCCACGTTGATCACGCATTCGAGCTGGGCGATGTCCAATCCGCGCGCAGCCACGTCGGTGGCCACCAGCACGGAGCACGACCCATTGGCGAACTGGATCAGCACCTGGTCGCGGTCGCGCTGCTCCAGGTCGCCGTGCAAGGCGAGCGCGACGAAGCCTTCGGCCGCCAATACGTCCACGAGATCGCGGCACTGCTGCTTGGTGTTGCAGAAGGCAATCGTGCTCGCCGGGCGATAGTGGCGCAGCAACGCGCCGACGGCGTGCAGCCGTTCGGATTCCGCCACCTCGTAGGCGATCTGCTCGATCGCGGCGGGCGCAGCGCTGCTCGCCACCTTCACGGTCTGCGGATCGCGCAGAAACTGCGCGGAGAGCTGCGCAATGCCTTCCGGATACGTCGCCGAGAACAGCAGCGTCTGGCGCGACTTGGGCGCGAGCTTGGCCACGCGGGCAATGTCGTCGGCGAAGCCCATGTCGAGCATGCGATCGGCCTCGTCCAGCACGAAGGTGTTCAGTGCAGCGAGGTCGAGGCTGCCGCGGTCCAGGTGATCGAGCACGCGGCCCGGCGTGCCCACGGCGATGTGGCAACCGAAGGAGAGGCTCTCCATCTGCGGCTTCATCGGCGAGCCGCCGCAGAGCGTCAGGACCTTGATGTTGTCGGCGGCGCGCGCCAGGCGGCGGATCTCCTGCGTGACCTGGTCGGCGAGCTCGCGCGTGGGTACGAGCACGAGCGCCTGCACCTGCATGTTCGCGGTGTCGAGCTTGTGCAGCAGCGCCAGCGCGAAGGCGGCCGTCTTGCCGCTGCCCGTCTGCGCCTGGGCGATCAGGTCGCGCCCGGCCAGCGCCGCAGGCAGGCTGGCCGCCTGGATCGGCGTCATCTCCGCATAGCCGAGCTGGGCCAGGTTGGCCTGCATGGCGGCGGAGAGCGGGAGGGCGGAGAAGGACTTCGAGGCGGGCGCGTTCATGCCCCGATTGTCGGTCAGTCCTTCAGCAGCGCCCGTTCGGTGCTCGGCAGCTCGTGAATCGAGACCCAGCTCGACTGCTCCGCGCGGAAGAAATACTCGGGGCCCTTGTCGGCCGCGATGCGCGCGAGCACCGGCGCCAGCACCGTCAGCGCTTCCGCGCCGCGGCCGAGCGAACGCAGCGCCTTGCCCTTGATCAGCAGCGCCAGATCGTTCCACGGCGCTTTCGCGAGCACCGCATCGGCCTGCGTGATGGCCGCGTTGGCATCGCCGTCGGCCAGCGTCAGCCAGGCACCGAGGGCCAGCAGTTGCGGGTCCTGCGGATCGAGCAGCAGCGCTTCCTTCAGCTGGGCGCGCGCGTCCTTCAGACGGCTGGCGCGGAGGGTGTCGGCCAGCCGGTCGGCGCGCAGCGCCAACAGGCCCGTGCGCAGACGCAGCACCTGGTCGTAAACGGCGAACGCTTCGTCCCAGCGGTACGCGCCGGCCAGCGCCGCCGCCTTGCCCCACAAGGCTTCCGGGCTGTCGGCCTGATAGCGCAGGGCCGATTCGTAGGCGGCGAGCGCCTCGTCGAAGCGGCCACGCCGGCGCTCGCCGTCACCCAGCACCAGATCGACGAGGAACGCATCCTCGCCGAGCAGCGGACCGCGGCGCTCGCGTTGCTCCTGCAGCACTTCGGCCAGCGGCGTGCCGCTGTGCCAGCGCGCATCGGCCAGTGCGGACAGAAGCCGCCCGCTGCGGCCATGCTTGGGCAAGGCGGCAGCGGCGAGGCGTTCCACGCCCATGCGATCACCGGCGACCGCGAGCACGCGCAGCATGCCGGTCTGCACGCGTTCGTCATCCGGCGCGAGCTTCAGCGCCTTGGCATAAGCCGCCAATGCAGCCGCCGGTTTGCCGATGCTGAGCTGCTGTTCACCGCCGCCGGCCAGCGCCACCGGCAGGCTGGCCGAGACATCCGTCTCCGCGAACATCTCGGTCACCAGCGCGAGCAGGTCGGGGTCCAGCGCGACGAGCCGTTCGCGCACGATCTCGCGCGGATCGAAGCGGTCGCGGCGCGGCGTGTCCGCGCTGTTGGCGCCCTCGGCGAAGTATTCCCAGACCGAGCCGCCCGCATAGCGCGAGAGGAAGGCCATGTGCTCTTTCGTGTCGCGCGCCTTGGCCTTCTGATAGAGCGCCTCGATGCGGCGGTCTTTGTCGGCCGGCAGCACGCTCTGCACCTGGTGCGAGACCTCGTGCAACACCGTGTTGTAGCGGTCGAAGATCGTGCGCTCGACGTCCTCCACGCCGGTCACGGTGTGGAAGCCGCCGGCGCCGCGCACGTCGTCCCAGAGGCGCGAGTCGTAGTCGATGCGCAGATCCTTGAGCGACTGCTGGTTCGGCACCTGCGACAGCAGCATGTACATCGGCTTGATGTAGAGCGTGGCGCCGCCCTCGGCCAGCACGGGGACATAGGCCTTCCACGGCGCGAGCGAGAGCGCCACGCGCTTCTGGTGGCGCGGCGTGAGCGCGTTCCAGTTGCTGACGTAGCGCTCGATGGCCTCGATGTGCGGCATCGGCGCCGCGGCAAAGCGGCGCTCGTAGTCGGCGCGATGCACGTCGATCTTGAAACGCTGGCCTTCGAGCGTGCGCGCGAGAATGGCGTGAGCGCGGCCGAGATCCGGGATCAGCTTGAGCGCCGCGAAGCAGTCGTCGCGCGCAGCGTCGAAGCGCCCTTGCTCGAACGCATCCGATGCCGTGCGCACGAGCTTCATCGCCGCCGTGTACTTCTCGCCTTCCTGCGCCGCCATCTGCGTGTAGTTGCGACGCGTATAGCCGTTGCCGAGCTGGTAATGCGCCAGCTCGTGGTAGGGATTGATCTGCACCGCTTCTTCCGCGGCCTTGATCGCGTCGTCGGTCCGGCCGAGGCGGACCAGCGTCTCGTTCGCGGCTTCGAGCGCGTCCGGCGTGCGCAGCGTGTCGAGGCTCTTCTGAAGGTAGTTCAGCGAACCCTCGAAGTCCCGCTGCTGATACGCCAGCTGGCCGAGCGCGCGCAGCGCATCGGCCTTGTCCTGTGGTGTCTTGGCGATCTTCAGCGCGCGGTCGAAACTGGCCTGGGCAGACACCCACTCTTTCTGATCGAGCAGGATGCGGCCGACGGCGAGCAGGTCGACGCTGGCGCTGCGGCGCTCCACCGACTTGGCCAGGCGCTCGACCGCGGCGCCGTCGTCGCGCGCAAGGTACCAGCGGTAGAGCAGCGCGCGCTGCGCTTCGGTCGGGGTCTTGCGGGCCTGCAAGGCCTTGAGCTGCGGTGCGGCGGCAGCGTAGTCCTGCCGCGTGAGCAGGTCGGCCAGATTCGCGCGCGGTGCCGCGGCGTGGCTGGCGAAGCCCGCCAACATCAGGCTCGCGAAAACCAGTTTCATGAACGACATCTTCAACCTCCGGCTCGCTTGGCCTTGTGCCCGGCTTGCACCAACAGTGCCATCACCTTGTCGGCGTGGTCGCCCTGCACCTCGATCACGAAGTCCTTGACCGTGCCGCCACTGCCGCACTGAGCGCGCAGTGTCTTCCCGAACGCGGCCAATTGGTCTTCAGGCAGCGCCAAGCCCTTGACGACGGTCACGGCTTTTCCGTTGCGCTTCTCGCGCGAGACCCGCGCAATGCCGTCACCGGCCGGCGCCTTCTTCTGCCCGCAGATGCAGTCCGCCGCGGGCTTGCGGCAGGCCGGGCACATGCGCCCGGCGTCCGTCGAATACACAAGTGCCATGGTGAAGAGCGATCAGGGCTTCAGCGTGCGGGCGAAGAACTCGTCCATCGTGCGGTACAGGTGCAGACGCACACCCTTGCCGCCGGCCAGGCCGTGGGCCAGGCCGGGGTAGATGTCGGTCTGGAACAGCTTGCCTTCCTTTTGCAGCGCTTCGATCAGGCGCAGCGAGTGGTCGAACAGGACGTTGTCGTCCGCCGTGCCGTGCGAAATCATCAGCGGCTTGTTCAGCAGCTTGGCGCGCAGCACGAGATTGCCCTGCTGGTACGAGGCCGCCTTGTTGCCCTTCTCGTCCACGGGCATGCCCAGATAACGCTCGGTGTAGGCGGTGTCGTAGAGCGTCCAGTCGGTCGGCGGCGCCACGCCGAAGGCCGCGGCCAGCGGCGTGTTCTCGTCGAGCATGGCGCGCACGGCCAGGAAGCCGCCGTAGGACCAGCCGAAGAAACCGATGCGGGCCGGGTCGACCTCGCCCTTCGTCGCCACCAGCGACGGCAGCTGACGCACCGCGGCGAACAGGTCGGCCGCGTCGACGACGCCGAACGCGTTCTCATGCGCACGCGTGAACTCGCGGTCGCGGCCTGTCATGCCGCGCGTGTCGATCATGAACACGCCGTAGCCCTGGCGCTGCCAGTGCGCCATCAGCGCCATGTCGCGACTGTAGGCCCAGTGGACCGTGCTCGCGCCAGGGCCGCCGTAGGCCAGCGTGATGACGGGGCGCGGGCCGGTGCCTGCGAGCGGGCGCATGTAGAATCCGTTGAGCACGGTCTTGCCATCGGCGGCGATCACGTCGAGCGCCTGCACCTCGGGCACGATCTGCGCCAGCAGCGGATCAGGCGCGGCGCCGGGCAGCGTCGTTGCCGCGCCGCCGGCCACCGGTTGCAGACTTTGCTGCGCCGGCTGGCCCCAGGCCGACCGCGTGACGATCAGCTGCTTGCAGCTCGCATCGCCGCGCGCATCACGCCACTGGCGCGGTGCGGCGCCTTCGATGGTGCGGGCCTTGCCACCCGGGGCAATCACGAACACCTCGTGCGAGCGGCCGCGATCACGCGCCGCCGTGTAGACCACCTGCTGGCCGTCGTTGCAGACCATGTGCGAGACAGGTTCGGGTTCGCTCGTCAGCACCTCGCGCTTGCCGGTCACGCGGTCGATCAGCACCAGCTGATGGCGACCCGAGGCCTCGGAGTTCCACACCAGCGCGGGCTTGCCCGAGCGCAGCACGCCCTTGAGCTCGGCGAGGTCCTTGGTCTCCTCCACCCAGGCGGCGTCGCGCTCCTCGATCACCACGCGCGGCGCGTTCGTGCCGGGCGCGTATTCGGTCACCGTCATGCGCTTCTGGTCGCGCGGCAGCCATTGCAGCCAGGGCGTGCCGTCGGCGAACCAGCCGGCGTTGCCGATGTATTCAGCCTCGGCCGGCAGCGCGAGCGGCCTGGTTTCGCCGTTGACACCGACGCGCCAGGCCGTGACCTTGGCGTTCGTCGTGCCGGCGGCCGGGTAGTGCTGCTGGAACATCTCGGTGCGATCCGAGAAGATGCGCGCTCGGGTCTTCAGCGGCACGCCGCTCTCGTCGACCCGCAGCGCCAGCAGCGCCTTGCCATCCGGCGACCACCAGTAGCCGCGGAAGCGCGCCAGCTCCTCGGCGGCGATGAACTCGGCCATGCCCCAGGTCACGTCCTTGGCGCCGCCGTCCTGCGTCAGCTGGCGCGGTGCGGCGCCGCCCTCCAGGCCCTGCACCCAGAGGTTGCCGTTCTTCACGTAGGCGATCTGCGTGCCGTCGGGCGAGCAGCTCGGGTCCTGCTCGGGCACCTCGGCGTCATTGGTCAGGCGCTGCACGCCCTGCTTCTGGTCCTTGCCGAGCTGCACGAGGTAGAGGTCGCCGGCATACGGGAACAGCAGCTTGTCGTCGCCCTTGCCGCACCACTGGTAGCTGGTGATGCCGCGCTGCGAGATGCGCTTGCGTTCCAGCGCCATGCGTTCGGCTTCGCTGAGGTTTTCCTTCACGCCGCCGAGGTCGGCCGCCGAGGCCAGGCGCCGCGCTTCGCCGCCACCCTTGAGCGGCCGGGCCCAGAGCTCGAGCTGGTTCGCGTCCGCAGCGGAAGGCCGCAGCTCGCTGATCCAGCCGCCGCCGCCCGACACCTCGACCTGCCGCGGCAGCGCACCGGCCAGCGGCGGATCGCTGACGAAGCGTTCCAGCGTGATGTCGGCGGCGAAGGCCGGGGCCTGTGCGAGCAGGGCCAGGGAGAGAGCGAGCACTGTTTTTTGCATCAAAGGATTGTGGCGTCATTCGGCACGGCGGTGTCGCCGGATGCCCACAACGGTGCGCGGAGCAAAGAACAGAAACGTGCGCAGGCAGGGAATAAGAACAAGGGCCTCCGGGTATCCCTGGCATTGCCACCGGAGAACCCATGCGCACCGCCCTTTGTCTAACGCTCCTCTTCAGCTCACTGCTCCTCTGCACCGCCGCGCTTGGCGCGCCCGGCGACGCGGCGCGCGGCCAGGCGCTGTATCAATCGCGCTGCACCGCGTGCCATTCGGTCGACCGCCCCGGCCTCGGCCCGCCGCACCGCGGCGTGTTCGGCCGCCTCGCCGGTACGGCCAAAGGCTTCAGCGGCTACTCGCCCGCGCTCAAGAAGTCCGGCCTGGTCTGGGATGAAGCCAACCTGGAGCGCTGGCTCACCGATCCCGAGCGGCTGGTGCCTGGCCAGGCGATGGGCGTCTCGGTGCCCGACGCCGCGGAGCGCGCCGACCTGATCGCCTATCTGCGCACCCTGACCGCAAATTGATGGAATAAATCGGCAGCCCCCGCGGTAGAGCAGTCATCGCCATCCATTCCTCCAGGAGACCCGTGATGATCCAACGCCGCGATTTCCTCCAGCTGGCCGCCCTCGGCGGCGGCGCCATCTCCGTCGCCGGCCTGGCCGGTTGCGCCAGCCGCGCCGGCACGCCGGACGAGTTCTACTTCGTGCAGCTCTCCGACGTGCACTGGGGCTTCAAGGGCCCGCCGAACCCGGACGCGCGCGGCACGCTGCCAAAGGCGGTGACGGCCGTGAACGCACTGCCGAAGCAGCCCGACTTCATCGTCTTCACCGGCGACCTCACCCACACGACGGATGACCCTGAGGAGCGCCGCCGCCGCATGGCCGAGTTCAAGCAGATGATCGCGCCGCTGCAGGTGCAGACGATCCGCTTCCTGCCCGGCGAGCACGACGCCTCGCTCGACCGCGGCGCCGCGTTCAAGGAAAGCTTCGGCCAGACCTACTACCGCTTCGACCACAAGGGCGTGCACTTCATCGCGCTGGACAACGTGTCCGACCGCGGCACCTCGCTCGGTCCCGAGCAGCTCGAATGGATGAAGACCGAGCTCGCCAAGCTCGACCCGGAAGCGCCGCTCGTCGTCTTCGCGCACCGCCCGCTGTTCCCGCTCGTGCCGCGCTGGGACTGGCACACGCGCGACGGCGCGCAGGCGATCGAGCTGCTGATGCCGCACCGGCACGTCACCGTGTTCTACGGCCACATCCACCAGGAGCACCACCAGATGACGGCACACATCGCGCACCACTCGGCGCGCTCGCTGATGTTCCCGCTGCCCGCGCCCGGCACGGCCGACAAGCCGCTGCCGCTGCCGTGGGACGAGAGCGCGCCGTACCGCGGCCTGGGCTGGCGCGGCATCGAGATGGAACACGGTCAGGCCGCCATCACGGAATACCCGATCAACGCTGCTGCGGGAGTGCGCACATGAGGCGTCGCGCCCTGCTGACGACGCTGGCGGCCGCGCCGCTCGCGCTGCGGTACGCCGTGGCGCAACCGGCGCCGCGCGAGATCGAGATCACCGCCCAGCGCTTTCATTTCACGCCCAACGTCATCGCCCTCAAGGCCGGCGAGCCGGTGCTGCTCAAGATCACCGCGCTGGACTTCGCGCACGGCTTCTTCATGCCCGATCTGGACCGTCGCCTGGACCTGATGCCCGGCCGCGCCGTCACCTTCGCCTTCACGCCCGCCAGCCCTGGCACACTGCACTTCCTCTGCGACAACTTCTGCGGCGACGGGCACGAGGGCATGGACGGCCGCTTCGAGGTCGGCGCCTGACGAGAGCCAACGCACCATTCACCATGACCGCCGGCCAGCGCTTCGAGATGCTCGTGCTGCCGCATCTCGATGCGGCGCACAACCTCGCTCGCTGGCTGCTGCGTGACGGTGCCGCCGCCGAAGACGCCGTGCAGGAGGCCGCGCTGCGAGCCTTCCGCTACCTGAACAGCCTGCGCGAAGGCGAAGACCCGCGGCCATGGTTCCTCGCCATCGTGCGCAACACCTGCTTCACCGCGCTGGCCCGCCAGCAAGGGCGCGCCGAACTGACCGGCCTGGACGACAGCGACTGGGACGCCCTGCCCAGCGCCGCGCCCGAGCCGCCGCAAACCTTGAGCCGGCAGCGCGAACGCGAGGCCGTGGACCGCGCCATCGCCGCGCTCTCGCCGGTGCTGCGCGAGGTGATCGTGCTGCGCGAACTGGAGGAGCTCGACTACCGCGCCATCGCGCAGATCGCCGGCGTGCCGGTGGGGACGGTGATGTCGCGGCTCTCGCGGGCGCGGGCAAGATTGAAGGAACTGCTGACTTTTGCGGGATGGCCATGAACGACGACGACCTGAGCCGACTGCTGCGACAGCACGCCAGCCGCCACCCGGCGAGCGAAGCGCTGCGCGCCGCCGTGCGCACGCAGGTGGCGTTGCAGAGCGCCGCGGCGGAGCGCGGTCCGGCGACGCCGCCGCCGCGCCGCCGCAACGCATTTGCGGGCGCCGCGATGGCCACGCTCGGCCTCGTCGCCGGCATCGCGCTCACCCTCGGCGTGCAGCACTGGCAGGCCACGAGCCCGGATCTGCCGAGCGAACTCGTCACTGCCCACGTGCGCGCGCTGCAGGTCGGTCCGCTGTTCGAGGTCGCCTCCAGCAACCGCCACCAGGTCAAGCCGTGGTTCCAGGGGCGCCTGGACTACGCCCCGCCCGTGCTCGACGCCGTGCCCGGCTTCACGCTGCTCGGCGGCCGCGTGCAGGCCGTGCACGGCCACCCGACCGCCGTGCTCGCCTTTCAGCTGCGGCTGCACAAGATCGACCTCTACGTCTGGCCCTCGGACCGCGGCATGGCGCCGCAACGCCTGCAGGAGCGCGGCTTCAACGTCGTGCACTGGAGCGATGGGGCGATGCAGTACTGGGCGGTCTCGGACCTGGACGGCGCCGAGCTGGAAGGATTCGGCGCAGCCTGGCGCGCCGCGGCCGTGGCACCCGTCCCCTGAGGGCGATGGCGCCCTACAACGGCGCCAGCACCTCGCACGCATGCCGGCCGCGCCGGAGCCACTCGACATACATCCCGCTGACATGCGCCAGCTGCTGCTGCGCCTGACCTTCCTCCCGTTCCACGCGGGTGATGAACAGCGTGTGCGAACCCACCCGCTCCACCTTCTCCACAAGCAGTTCGCGGACCAGGGCCGATGGGCCGAGCGCGGGCAGGCCGAGCCACGGCGAGCACGAGACGGGCAGCGGCGCGGCGGCGAGATCGAGCGTGGTCTGCCGGTGCTGGCGGCCCAGTGCGTAGACCGCTTCCAGCTGAGCGGCCGGCGCGCTGCTCATGACCATGCAGCCGGAGGCCTCCATCCAGGCCACGCTCGGGCTGGTCGAGCGCAGCGCCAGCACCTGCTCGCCGGTGGACAGCCTCGCCACGAGATCCATCGGGAAGAGGTTCACCCGCCCCGCATGGCCCACGCCGACGAGGAACACCGGGCGCGCCACGATGTAATAGGCATTCAGCGCGCGCAGATCCGCAGCCGACATGCGCAGCGCATCGCCCCTGCGCGCGGCCGTGCGTGCATGTCTCCAGGCCAGCAGATGCCGCAGCCACCGGCGATGCGGAGCGAGGCACCGGTTCACCGTGCGGCCGACCTCGAACAGATGCAAGGCGCCGTTCTTCAGATCGATGCGGCCCGCGGGCTTGAGCGCGAGGCTCGCCAGCGGCGCCTCTGGCGTGCCGGCGGGCACCACGTCCAGCCGGAGCGGCCGCGCCGAACCGGCCCGGAGCGACGCCTGCGCGTCCAGGCGAACGCCCAGCACGAAGGGGCGCAAGGACACCGGGCAATGGTCTGCGCTGACGTCGAGGGTGCCGCCGTCCAGTCCGTGCAACAGCACGCGGAGCGGCAGTTGCGTGGCGTCCGCATGCGCCACGGGTGCGTGACGCAGACCTCGGCCATTGCGCAACAGGGCCAGCAGCCGTCTCATGGCAGCTTGCGGAAGACGACGAACAGATGGTTCGACCCGAGCGTGCCCGACAGCCCGCCACCGGCGCCGCAGGCCGGTTCAACGCGCTCGACGCGGAATGCCGGCGCGGCGGCGCGGCGCAGGCTGCCGGTGAAGTGGCGGTAGGTCGTCACCCGGCCGTCCATGCGGATCGCCCCTTGCCACGCCGATCGCAGCGCGCTGCGCCACCACCAGCCCTGGCGCATGTCGCGGAGATAGAAGGGGTTGAGCACGCTCGCCACCAGCGTGCCGCCCGGCGCAAGGTGCACGGCCAGCCGCCGCAGCAAGGGTGCGAGGTCGCGCACGTGGTTGAGCACGGCGAAGTTGGCCGCGATGACGGCCGCCGGTCCGCGGTCGCCCAGGGCGGCGTCCATCGCCGCCAGCGGCCCCGCCGCCGGCACGATCTGCCCGGCCTCGATCTCGTCCTTGCATCGCTTGCGCAGCAGCTCCACCATGCCGGGCGAGAGGTCGTAGGCGATGACGCGATGTCCGCGCGCCGCGTAGACGGCCACGTCGAGACCCGTCCCGCAGCCGAAGTCCAGGATCAGGCCTTCCGGCCCCGCGGCAGCCATCACCCGCTCGCAGAAGGCCTGGCGCAGCTGCAGGTTGTCAACGTCAGTCCTGCCGTCCACCTGCGCGTCATAGCCGGAGGCCACTGCGTCATAGAAGCGCGCGGTGGCGTCGCCCGCCGCTCCGTGGAGCGGCAAGTCGTCGGAGGGCTGAGGCATGGGCGGCGGTGGGCGGTTGAACGGTGTGGCCGTAGATTCCTTCCCGCGCGCCCGAAGTTCAACCGCAGCGCGCCGATCAGCGCACCGCGATCGCCCCTGGCGCGCTGCCGCCGCTGGCCACCGCGCCCAAGGCGGTCAGCGTGCAGCCGGAGCCGATGGCGTACTGGGAGATCGTCGCGTCCCCGGCGTTGCTGACGTAGAGGTAGGCGCCGTCCGGGCTGACGGCCACGCCGGTCGGCGCGGTGCCGGCGGCGAGGGTGGCCGTCGACAGCGCGGTCAGCAGGCCGCCGGTGACGATGTACTGGGACACCGTGCCGTCGCCGCTGTTGGCCACGTAGGCGCAGCCGCCCGACGGCGTCATCGCGATGCCCAGCGGCGTGCTGCCGGTGGCGAGGCTGGCCGGCGATTTGGCCGTCAGCGCGCCCGTGCTGCCGATCGTGTACTGCAGCACCTTGGCGCTGCCCTTGCTCAGCACGTAGAGAGAACCGTTGTCGGGGCTGGCGACCAGCGCGACGGGCAGCGTGCCGGTGCCGGCCGTGCTGACCGTGGCGGTCGTCAAGGCGGTGAGCCCGCCGCCGCCGCCGACGCTGAACTGGGAGATCGTGTTGTCGCCCTGGTTCACCGCGTAGGCGTAGCTGCCGTTGGGCGTCAGCGTGATCGCCATCGGCGTGCTGCCGGCCGTGACCTTGGCGGTGGACATGGCGGTGAGCGCACCGGTGCCGCTGTCCACGTTGAACTGCGAGATGGTCTTGTCGGTGTAGTTCGTGACGTAGACGTGGCTGTTGTCCGGGCTGACCGCCAGGCCGCGACTGTCGGCCACGGCGCTGACGCTGCCGACCAGGCCCAGCGTTCCGTTGCTGGCGACCGTGTAGGCCTTGACGGCTGGATCACCCGAATGCGAGACGAAGGCAAAGCGGCCATCCGAGCTGAACACCAGGCCGGCCACCGGCGCCGCGGTGCTGATCAATGACACGGTGCTCAACCCGCCGTTGCTGCTGCTGACGTTGAACTGGGTGATGTTGTAGCCGCCGGCATTGCCGACATAGGCCATGTAGTTGCGGCAGCTCACCTGCACCGAGGTGACGTTGGACGACGCGCTGCCGCTGCCGTTGCTGACCGAGCAGGTCTGGCCGAGCGGCTGCGCCTTGACCGCGACGGCATAACTGCCGCTCACGGCGGTGCTGAACGCGAAGCTGGCCGCGTTGGCGGCCACGGCGAGCGTGTCGGTACCGTTGCTCAGCACCAGCCCGGCGGTGCTCAGGCCGGTCACGGTGCCGCCGAGCGTGAAGCTGGAGCTGCCGCTGCTGCCGCCACCGCCGCCGCAAGCGGCCAACAGCGCGGCGGGCAGCAAGGCCAGGCCCAGAAGACCACGGAAGGGGGAACGAGGAAGAGAATTCATGACCGGACAGCACTGGAGTTGCGTTCCGGTCAGTCTAGGAAGTGCAGCGCGACGCCAAGGCCGGCAACAGCGCAGGAATGGGGCGGCACTCCGGCCGTACGGTGATGGAGTTCACCGTGGAGCGGGCGAAGGGAGTCGAACCCTCGTTACCAGTTTGGGAAACTGGAGTAATGACCGTTATACGACGCCCGCGGCACCGCCCGAAGTCTAGCGCTCAATCGAGCACGGCGCCGCAGCACCGCCCCCGGCCCAGCGCCTTCGCCCGGTAGAGCTGTTCGTCCGCCAGACTCAGCAGCCGCGCCGCCTCCCCGCGCCCGGACTGGCTCACCGCCACGCCCAGGCTCACGCTCACGAACGCGCAGACCTCGGATTGCGAGTGTTCCATCTGCAGCGAACGCACCGCCGTCTCCATGCCCTCGGCCACCGCCAGCGCGCCGGACAGATCGGTGTCTGGCAGGATGCAGCAGAACTCCTCGCCGCCATAGCGCGCCAGCACATCGCCGGGGCGGCGCAGGCAGCCCTTGAGCGTGCGGGCGACGCGGCGCAGGCAGTCGTCGCCGGCGAGGTGGCCGTAGGCGTCGTTGTAGCGCTTGAAAAAGTCGACGTCGGTGAGCACCAGGGCGAGGCTCTCGCGGCTGCGCAGCGCGCGCTGCATCTCGATGTCGAGCTGTTCGTCGAAGTGGCGGCGGTTGTGCACGCCGGTCAGGCCGTCGATGAAGGCCATCTCGCGCAGCAGGTCGGCCTGCAGCTTGATGGTCAACTGCGCGCGCACGCGGGCGCGCACCACGGCAGGATTGAAAGGCTTGGTGATGAAGTCGGCGGCGCCGGCTTCGAGGCCACGGGTCTCGTCTTCGGGCAGGTCGTTCGAGGTGACGAAGATGATGGCGATGGACGCGAGCGTGGAGTCGGCCTTGATGCGCGCGCAGAGCTCGAAGCCGTCCATGCCGGGCATCTGCACGTCGAGCAGCACGAGGTCGGGCTGCTTGTCGCGGCACAGCGCCAGCGCCTGCGCGCCGCTGGTGGCCATCAGCACCTGGCAGTCGGCGGCGAAGACCTGATGCAGCGCCTGAATGTTGACGGGCTGGTCGTCCACCAGCAGCAGGCGCGGGCGGCGGCCGAGCAGCTGCAACAGGCCGTGCTGGGTGGTCGGCCACGATGACAGCGCGCCGGGCGCGGTGTGGCCGCTCATGGCACGGCCTCGTCGAGTTCCGCCGGCACCGTGGCGGCACGCAGCAGCGCGCGACAGTGGCCCGCGGCGCTGGCGAAATCGAGCCCGGCCAGGGCCCCCTCCAGCGCCTCGGCCGTGCCCGGCCAATCGGCGCGCAGCCGCTCGCGCAGCTGCTCGTGCACTTCGAGCGCGCCCATGTCCGAGCCTTCGAGCAGCTCGATCAGCTGGCCGAGCTGCTGGCCCAGCTCGCTGTCGGCGTAGTCCTCATCGACGGGCACCTGTTCATCGACTTCCACGAACTCGATCTCCTTGAGCACCGCTTCGAGCGCGCGCAGCTGACTGGCGCAGGTCTCGCTCCAGCGCGCCGGCCAGTCGGCGGGCAGCGGCTGACCTTCGCGCAGCAGGTATTCGGCCTCCTGGGCCACGCGCGCCAGCGGCATCAGGCCCACCATCGACGCCAGGCCGCGCACGCCGTGCAGCTGCGTGCCATCAGGCGCGAGGCATGGCTCCGGCACGGCATCGAGCGCCTCGTTCAGCGCCTGCACGCCGCGCAGGAACAGGTCGACCCGGCCCGACATGCGGCCCAGCGCCTCGCCCAGCTCGATGCCGGACTCGCGCGCCCGCGCCAGCAGCTGCATCGGCAGCTGCCGCGTGCTGCGGCCGGCACCGCGCGGCGCGCTGCGGTTCGAGGCGCCGACGCCGCAATGCCGCAGCAGCAGCGCCACGACCGTGTCCAGATCGAAGGGCTTGCCGACGTGCTCGCTCATGCCGGCCTCGAGGCAGGCCTGGCGATCCTGCGGCATCGCGTTGGCCGTCATGGCAATCACGGGCAGCGTGAGCGCGAGCTGGCGGCGGATCAGCCGCGTGGCGGTGTAGCCGTCCATCACGGGCATCTGCACGTCCATCAGCACGGCGTCGATGCGCGGAGGCCCGCGCTTGGATTGCGCCAGCAGCGAGAGCGCCTGCTGCCCGTCGCTGGCCAGCAGCACCACGGCGCCCTCGCCTTCGAGCAGCTCGCGAGCGACCTGCTGGTTGTTGAGGTTGTCTTCCACCACCAGCACGTGCAGGCCGGCGAGGCGCCGCAGCGTGGCGCCGGGCGCGGGCGGCGGATCGAAGGCGCCGGCCGAGCCGCCGAGGCCGCGCGCGTCAAACACGGCGTCGTTGAGCATCGAGGCCGTGATCGGCTTGACGAGGAAGCCGTCGAGCAGGCCCTGCTCCTGCTCGCTGCGCTGGGCGAGCATCTCGCGGCCATGCGCCGTGACCATCACGACCACCGGCGGCGCGGGCTGGTTCTCTGCTGTCAGCGCACGCAGCTCGCGGCTGGTCTGCCAGCCGTCCATGCCGGGCATCACCCAGTCGACGAGCACGACCTCGAAAGGCTGGCCGCGCGTCTGCGCATCGCGCGCGCGCATCAGCGCTGTGCTGCCAGAGTCGGCCAGCTCCACCTGCCAGCCGAGCGAACGCGCCATCGTGCCGAGCATCTCGCGGGCGTTGGCGTTGTCGTCCACCAGCAGCGCGCGCAGGGCTCGTGGCGGTTGGTGCGGCGCCGCGTCGCGCGCCGGCTGGTGCAGCGGAAAGCGCAGCGTGAAGAAGAAGCAGCTGCCGCGGCCGGGTTCGCTTTCCAGCGCGAGATGGCCGCCCATCAGCTCGACGAGCCGGCGGCTGATCGCCAGGCCCAGGCCGGTGCCGCCGAAGCGCCGCGACGTCGACGCCTCCGCCTGCGTGAAGCCGCTGAAGATGTGTTCCTGGTGCTCGGGCGCGATGCCGATGCCGGTGTCGCGCACGGCGAAGTTCAGCGCCACGGTATCGCTGTCGCGCGCCACCTGGCGCAGGCTCAGCACGACCTCGCCGGCCTCGGTGAACTTGATCGCGTTGCCGGCCAGGTTGATGAGGATCTGCTGCAGCCGCATCGAGTCGCCAACGACGCAGCGCGGCAGGTCCGGCGGCACGTCGAACAGCACCTCCACGTTCTTGCGGCCGACGCTGGCGGCGAGGATCACGGAGAGCTCGCGCAGCAGACCGTCGATGCGCATCGGCTGCGGGTCGAGTTGCATCTTGCCGGCTTCGACCTTGGAGTAATCGAGGATGTCGCCGAGCAGCCCGAGCAGCGAGCGCGCCGCGCCTTCGGCCTTGCCCGCGTAGTCGAGCTGGCGCGAGTTGAGCTGCGTCTTCTGCAGCAGCTTGAGCATGCCGAGCACCGCGTTCATCGGCGTGCGGATCTCGTGGCTCATGTTGGCGAGGAACTGGCTCTTGGCTTCGGACGCGCGCTGCGCCTGCTCGGTGGCGCGCACGAGGTCGGTCACGTCGAAGCGGAAGATGGCGGTGTGGCCGTCGTCCAGGCGGCGCTCGACGATGCGCAGCCAGCGGCCGGTCTCGCCGTCGCCGGAGCGGAACTGCATGGTGCCCGAGCCGGCGCGGTGCTGCAGCATGCGCTCGGCGATCCAGGCCTCGCGCCCGCCGGGATGGCGGTTGGCACTGTGCGCCGTGATGCGGTCGACCTGCGCGCGCGTGACGGACTCGAAGCTCGCGCCCGGCTGCAGCAGCGCCGCCATCTCGGCATGCGCGCTGCGGTAGCGTTCGTTGCAGACAACGAGACGGTCGTTCGGGTCGTAGAGCACGAAGCCGACGTCGATGGCCTCCATCGCGCTGTGCAGCAGGTGCTCGGAGCGCAGACGCTCGGCCTCGAAGCGGCGGCGCTCGCTGAGGTCCATCGAGCTGACGACGAAACCGCCGCCGGGAATCGCCACGCCGTTGAGTTCGAGCACGACGCCGTTCGGGCGGCGGCGCTCCATGCGGATGCTGTTCGGCGCCGCGGCGAAGGCCAGCAACTGAGCGGCCACACGGTCGGCCTCGGCGCCTTGCCCGTATTCGCCGCGCTCGCGGTTGAAGCGCACGATCTCGCTGAAGGTCAGCGGGCCGCGGCGCATCAGCCCGTCGAGCACCTCTTCGGGCAGGTTGATCAGCTCGCGGTACTGGCGGTTGGCGCAGACGAGCTGCTGCCGTTCATCGAAGACGGCGAGGCCGCAAGGCAGATAGTCGGCGAGGGTGTCGAGCAGGCTGGAACTGCTCCAGCTGTCGACGAGGCCCGGGGACGCGTCGAGCGAAGGAGCAGGCAGCGTCAGATCACCCCGCCACGCAGCTCGCGCCGCGCGCCAGGCCGCTCCTGCCCTGCCCAAGCTCCACGTCAACGGCATCCGAGACGCTCCGATTCAGCCATTGCCCCGCGCTGCTGCGCAAGGTGCGATCGAGTCTAGCGCCGGGGTGCCGCCGACGTAACGGGTTACTTCTTCGGGTCTTCCCTTTCACCCTTCTGAATGATGCGTCCCGGCGCCACATGCTCGATGGCATCGGGGTTCTCGCTCATGTAGTCCACCAGCGCATCGAGGTCCTCGCCGACCGTTGCGCGGTCGCGGCCGAGGCGCAATTCGTTCAGGCTTTCACCGCCATCGGCCATGAAACCGTTTACGGCAAGTCGGTAGTCGCGGGCCGGATCGAGCGGCTTGCCGCCGACCGTCACGTTCAGCAAATGCGCGCGGCCTTCGGCGTCGCGCTCCCACTCGTAGTGCAGCGTGCGCGAGACCTGCAGCATGCGTGGCGAAGAGCCGGCCTTGGGCAGGCCGCGCTCGAGGATGGCGCGCAGATCGGCACCACTGATGGTCAGCGCGACGAGGTCGTTATGGAAAGGCTGCACGGCGAAGAGGTCGCCCACGGTCACGGGCTTGCCGGGTGCGGGGTTGATGTCGGTGCGGATGCCTCCGGGGTTCATCATGGCCAGGTCCACGGGGCCCTGCTTGCGGGCGTACCAGAGCTGCGCATCAGCGATCAGGTTGCCCAAGGCGGCGTCGCCGTGGATGCCTTCGGGCTGACGGCGCAGCGGCGCCTTGAGCGTGGCGACGGGACGCAGGCGCTCCTTGGCGGTCAGCGCTTCGGCCTTGGCGGCGATCTCGGCGAAGGCAGGGTCGGCCGGATAGCGCGACTGCAGCACGGGCTCGTTCACGGCGTCGGCCTTCAGGACCTTGCCCTGCGCATCAACGTCCAGCGAGATCGCCGTCACCCAGCCGCCGAAGCTGCCGGCCTGCGTGAGCAGACGACCGCCGACCTTGCACACATAGGCACGGTGGCTGTGGGCGCCGATCACCATGGCGTAGGCCGGATCGAGGCGCTGGATGATGTCCACGCCGCGGCCCTTCATGTTGCCGCAGTCGTAGTTGGGCACGTTGGCTTCGCCGAGGTAGTCGGTGCCTTCGTGCATCACGCCGATCAGCACCTGCGCGCCCTTGGCCTTCAGTTCGGGAATCAGCGCGTTGAGCGAATCGGCTTCATCGGCGAAGCGCAGGCCCTTCATGTTCCGCGACAGGGACATGGCCGGCGTCTGCAACGTGGCGGCGCCGACGAAGGCGACCTTGATGCCGTCCATCTCCTTGATCACGTAGGCCGGCAGGATGCGCTGACCGGTGTTCGAGTCGAACAGGTTGGCGGCCAGGAAGGGGAACGGCACGCCGGCGAAACCGGGGAAGGAGCAGCCCGCGCTCGGGCACTGGCCGGCGATCTTGCGCTGCAGCTCGGGCATGCCGCGGTCCAGCTCATGGTTGCCGAGGGCCGAGGCGGTCACGTCGAGCTTGGCGAAGGCGGCGAGCGTCGGCTCGTCGGCCAGCATGGAGGAGCTCTGCGGCGAGGCGCCGATGAAGTCGCCGCCGGCGACCAGCACCGAACCCGGGCGGCTCGCGCGCAGCGTCTTCAGCGCCGTGGCCAGGTGCGAGATGCCGCCGGCTGGCTCGGGCGCGCCCTTCTTGCCCGTGGCCGGGTCGGTCAGGCGGATCGAGATCGGCGTGGGCGAGTTCTCCTGGATGTTGCCGTGGAAGTCGTTGATGGCCAGGATGTCCAGGTGGTGCGTGCGTGCAGCGGCGGGCACCGCGGCGACGGGGGCAGCAGCCGGCACGGCCGGCGGCTGATTCGTCGGCGCAGCGCAGGCCGCCAGCAGCAGGGCCACACCTGCGAAAACGTTTGCGGTGATGAAGCTTCTGGATTGCAATTGAGACTCCTCGGGGCTGAATCCTGGGCAGAGGCGGCGCATCTTAGACCCCTCAGTCGCTGGATTCGGTGTCATGCCCGTGCAACATTCGGCGGCGATGCTGCGCCCCGTGCTGCAGTGCAGCGCACCGATTTGGCACATGAAGGGGCGAACGGGCAACTCACGCGGCAGATCAACTGGCGCATTGGGGCTCGGCCAGCCACAAATGTGAAGTTCATACAATATAGTTTTCCAGCTGTTGCTAATGACGCCAAGAAAACGTTTGCGAAGGCTTCACTAGGTACAGTTCTTCGGACCGGTTCACAAACGGGCAATGCGCGCCGACCGCGACGTGCACGGGTGTTCCGCGCTATCCAGGGCCAGTTTCAGCATCCACACCGCCGACAGGGCGTGGTTTGCGTTTTTTTGTAAAGATTTTTTGTAAAAGCCTGCGCCGGACACGGCGCGTTCAACAGGAGTGATTGGGATGAATGAACAGCAACTGGTTCGCTTTGCGCGAACCGCTCTGAGCGCCGCGGTGATGACGCTGGCCGTCTCGGCGGCCTACGCGCAGACCGCCGCGGCCCCGGCGGATGCTGACAAGGACGCCACCGCCCCGCGCGTGCAGGACGACAAGGTCCGTCTGGGCACGGTCACGGTCGTCGGCTCGGGCGGCAAGCTCGGCTCCGGCATGATGGTCAACGACGACTCCGTCAAGAACCGCAGCATCATCACCAAGGCCTCGCTGGAGAAGGAAGCTTCGACCGGCAACGTCTACCAGTCGATCGCCATGCTGCCGGGCGTCAACACCTACAACTACGATGGCACGGGCCTGTTCGGTGGTGGCCTGACGATCCGCGGCTTCAACTCGGACCAGCTGGGCTTCTCCGTCAACGGCGTGCCGGTCAACGACTCGGGCAACTTCGCCGTCTATCCGCAGGAATTCATCGACAAGGAAAACGTCTGCCAGGCCTCCGTCGCCCAGGGCTCGACCGACCTTGAAACCGCCAGCGGCAGCGCTTCGGGCGGTTCGATCAGCGTGATCACCTGCGACCCGGAAGACAAGCGTCGCCTGCGCTTCTCGCAGACGCTGGGCCAGCTCAACATGAGCCGCACCTACCTGCGCCTGGACACCGGCCGTTTCATGAACGACATGGCCAAGCTGTTCCTGAGCTACTCGCACACGGAAGCCGACAAGTGGAAGGGTGAAGGCAAGGCCAAGAAGGACCACATCGACTTCGGCTTCTCGCTCGACCTGAACGAAGACAACAAGATCCTCGGCTCGGTGCTCTACAACCGCGCCATCAACAACAACATCTACTCGCTGAGCCTGGCCAACATCGCCCAGTTTGGCTACAACTACGACTACGCCACCGCCTTCAAGGCGCACCTGACCCCTGGCCCGGGCGCCCAGACGGAAACGGCGATGAGCCCGATCTACTACGGCACCTCGCTGAACCCGTTCGAGAACGTGATTGCCTCGGTCTCGGGCTCGTTCAAGATCGCCAAGGACACCTACTTCAAGATCCAGCCTTACCTCTGGTACGGCTTCGGCAACGGCGGCTGGTCTGAAGTCGCACTGAAGGAAAACGGCGGCGTGCTCGGCGCCGCAACGGGTGGCGCACGCCCCGCTTTCACCGCCGTGGACCTGAACGGCGATGGCGACACGCTGGACACCTGGCGCGTGGCCCGCTCCAGCGTGACCCGCACCCGCCGCCCCGGCGTGACGGCCGAACTGAGCACCACGCTCGGCAGCCACTACCTGAAGCTCGGCGCCTGGTTCGAGCGCGCCAACCACCGTCAGACCCAGCCCGCCGTCCAGCTCCAGGCCAACGGCCTACCGACCGACATGTGGCTGCAGGAAGGCTGCATCCAGCGCGCCGACGGCACCTGCTACGAAGGCCGCGACACGCTGACCATCAGCACGGCGCACCAGGTCTACGTGAGCGACCAGTTCAGCTTCATGGACGACCGCGGCCTGCTGTCGCTCGGCGTTCGCGTGCCGACGATCAAGCGTGACGTGACCAACTACGCCAACGAAGCGAGCACCCAGTCGTACACCTCGGCCACCGCCACCACCGGCGCGACCAATGTGTACAAGGACTTCCAGATCGCCCGCTCGTACACCGAACCGCTGCCGCAGCTCGGCTTCCGCTTCAATGTGGACGCCAGCAACCAGGTGTTCATCAACGTCTCGAAGAACTTCCGCGCACCGCCCAACATCGCCTTCACCGGCGGCAACGTGCGCTTCGTCAACGGCGTGATCACACCGTGGACCGAAGTCAAGGCCGAGACCACGGTCATGACCGACCTGGGCTACCGCTTCCAGGGCCGCCTCGGCTCGCTGAGCGTGACCTACTTCAACTCGGACTTCAAGAACCGCCAGGCCACCGCCACGGACCCGAACACCCAGCTGAGCGTCTACACCAACGCCGGCCGCGTGAACAACCATGGCTTCGAGCTGGAAGCGGCCTCGAAGGTCTTCAACGGCTTCTCGGCGTACGCTTCGCTGACGGCCCAGAAGAGCGAGATGAAGGACGACATCGCCGTCACCGCCAACACCCTGGGCGCCGGCGTGACCAACAAGGTCATGTACCTGCCGACGACGGGCAAGCAGTTCGCCCTGACCCCGCGCTTCATGGCCGCCGGTTCGGTCCAGTATGAAACCGGCCCGTTCTACTTCCGCGTGAAGGGCAAGTACACCGGCTCGCAGTACGCCACGCTGATGAACGACGAACAGGCCCCGGGCTACGTCTCGTTCGACGTCGAGTCGGGCTACAAGCTGGGCGACTTCGGCATGATCAAGGGCGCCATGCTGCGCCTGAACATCACCAACCTGACCAACGAGCAGTTCCGCAACCCGTCGTCGGGTACGGTGCTGAACGCCCAGGCCTACAAGAACGCCGCCGGCTCCACCTACAACTCCAGCGGTGTCTTCTACTACCTGGGTGCCCCGCGCATGGCCACGGTCACGCTGAGCGCCGACTTCCAGTAATCAGCAAGCGCTTCGGCCTTTGCCAAGGCCCGTCCGGTTCGCCGGGCGGGCTTTTTTCTTGACGCGATCGTTTACGCATGTAATCATTCTATCGTTTACAGCCGTAATCAAGCGACATGAAACCCACCCCGATCAGCGATGCCGAGACCCGCGTGATGGAAGTCCTCTGGCGCACTTCACCGCTTGCCGCGGAGGACGTGGCTGCCCAGCTGGAGAAGTCCGAGGACTGGCAGCTCGCGACCGTCAAGACGCTGCTCAACCGTCTGCTCAAGAAGGGCGCGATTTCGGCCGAGCGCGAGGGCCGGCGCTACCTCTACTCGCCGCTGCTGGCGCGCGAGGCGTGGGCGCAGGGCGAGAGCCTCTCACTGCTGGATCGGCTGTTCGGCGGCAGCATCACACCGCTGGTCGCGCACTTCGCGAGCCACCGCAAGCTCAAGGCCGACGACCTGAAGGCACTGAAGCAACTCATCGCGGACCAGGAGAAGCGCAAATGACGGCCACGCTGCTGACCCTGACCCTCCAGTTCAGCGTCATCCTGCTCGGCCAGCTGGCCCTGCGGCCGCTGCTGCGACGCAGCTTCGGCGCGGCCTGCGTCTACGCGAGCTGGCTGATCGTGCCTTTGCTGCTGGCGGTGGCGCAGGTGCCGGCCAGTCGGCCCGGCGTGGTCCTGCATCAGCTCGTGATGGCCGACCTGCCGGACGCGTCCGCACCCGCGCTGCCGATCAGCGTCGAGAGGACGGCGCAGCTTGTGCCGTGGCTCTGGATGGCGGGCCTGCTCGCCAGCCTGGCCTCGTTGGCCTGGCAGCAAACGCGTTACCGCCAGACCTTGCAGTGGGACGCTGCGCTGGACGGTTGGCGCAATGGCGCCGGGGGCGGCCCGGCCTTGATGGGGCTGTTCCCGCCGCGCCTGGTCCTGCCGGTCGATTTCGAGGCCCGCTTCCCGCCCGCGCAGCAGCAGCTGATCCTCGCGCACGAAGCCGTGCATCGCGCGCGCGGCGACAACTTCTGGAACCTGCTGGCCGCTCTCTGCGCAGCGTTGCAATGGTTCAACCCGCTGGCCTGGTGGGCCTTGCGCGCCTGGCGCATCGACCAGGAACTGGCCTGCGACGCCGCCGTGCTGCGCAGCGCCCCGGACCGGCAGACCGACTACACGCAAGCCCTGATCAGCGCCCAGGGCCTGACCGTCCAGAGCCCGCTCTGGGCCTCCTGGCGCTCCTCCCATCCTCTCGTCGAAAGGGTTGCCATGCTTCAGTCCCACGCCGCCGCGCGCCGCCGCACCGGTCTTTCCGTGTTGGTGGTTTTCGGCCTGCTGGCCAGCAGCGCGGTGCATGCCTGGCGCTCGCCGGCTGCAGCCGAAGCGCGGCCGCAAACGCAGATGGTCATGATCCGGATGAGCCTCACGGCCGCGGACAACGTGGACGGCAAGCCGCGCAAGCTGCGCTCGTCGCCGCGGATGCTGATCCCGCTGGGCGAGACCGCCTCGCTGACCACGGGCATCGACAAGGATCGGCCCACGGCAGAGTCCCTCTCGGTGGAGATGACGCCGACCCAGGCCGGCCCGGGCGTCTACAGCGTGAAGGCCCGACTCAGCCGCGGCAATCCGCTGAAGACCTTCGAGGAAACGGTCGTCCGCGTGAGGGAGGGCGAGCTGGCGACGCTCGACTCAGGCACCGACGGCGAAGGCCGCTCGGTGCTGCTCGTCCTGAGCATCAGCCCGCACAGCGGACCGGTCAAACCGCCGCTGTGATCACCACTTCCAGCCGCCAGCCCGGCCGCGCCAGGTTGGCCTGCACCGTCGCCCGCGGCGGCGTGTGGCCGGGCACGACCCACGCGTCCCACACCTTGTTCAGACCGGGAAAGTCGTTCAGGTCCACGATGAAGATCTGAGCCATCAGGATCTTGCTCTTGTCGGTGCCGGCGCGCGCCAGCAGCGCGTCGATGGCGCCGAGCACCTGGGCGGTCTGGGTCTCGATGTCGCTGGTCTGGTCGGTCGGCACCTGGCCGGCGAGGTAGACGGTGCCGTTGTACACGGCCATCTCGGACAGGCGCGCGCCCACGTCGAAGCGTTGCAAAGAGGAAGTGCTCATGATCAGTGCTTGCCTTTCTTGGATTTGGAAGCGGGCGCGGCCTGGGTCGCACCCGAAGATTTCTGGCCGATGCGGCTTTCCGTGCCGTTCATCAGCTTCTTGATGTTGGCCTGGTGGCGCCACACGAGCAGCAGCCCCATCACCACGAGCGCACCGGCCGCAGGGCCCGCCTCGAAGATCAGCAGCTGGCCCAGCGGCGCGAACACCGCGGCCACCAGCGCGGCCAGCGAGGAATAGCGCGTCACGAAGGCGACGGCCAGCCAGACGGCCAGCGTGACCAGACCCAGCATCCAGTTCAGCGCGAGGATCGCGCCGGCCGCCGTGGCCACGCCCTTGCCGCCTTCGAACTTGAAGAAGATCGGCCAGAGGTGGCCCAGGAAGGCCGCCAGCGCGACCATGGCCTCGGTGCCCTCTTCCAGACCGAAGCGCGCGCCGTAGCAGCGCACCAGTAGCACCGGCACGGCGCCCTTGACGGCGTCGAAGATCAGCGTCAGCACCGCGGCCAGCTTGTTGCCCGAGCGCAGCACGTTGGTGGCGCCCGGGTTGCCGGAGCCGTAGGACCGCGGGTCCGACAGCCCCATCACGCGGCTGACGATGACGGCGAAGGACAGCGAGCCGATCAGGTAGGCGGCCACGGCCGCCAGCAGGGGGTAGAGGAAATCTTGCATAGGGCCGCTATTCTGCATTCGCGCACTCGACGGCCACCGCACCCAGCAGCTCGGTAAGAACCCCAGGCGCGATGCCGACCAGGTAGCCGCGCCGCCCGCCGTTGATGCAGATCTTCTCCAGCTCCAGGATCGTGCCCTCGACGAACACCGGCATCGCCTTGCGTGTCCCGAACGGCGATGTGCCGCCGACCATGTAGCCGCTGTGCCGCTGCGCCACCTCGGGCTTGCAGGGCTCGACCTTCTTGCACGGGATCTGCCGCGCCAGCGCCTTCAGGCTCACGGTGCGGTCGCCGTGCATCAGCACGATCAGCGGCTCGGCCTTCTCGTCCTGCATCACCAGCGTCTTGACGACGGCGTGCTCGTCCACGCCGAGCTGGCGCGAGGATTCGGCGGTGCCGCCGTGCTCGACGTAGTCATAGACGTGCTCGGTGAACGCGATGCCATGCTGTCGCAGGAACTGGGTGGCCGGTGTTTCGCTGACGTGAACGGTCTTCTTGCTCATGGTTCTATTGTTACAGTGGCCCGCGATGACTCAGACGCTCCCGGCCCGCAAGCCCCGTTGGCCCCTTCTGCTGATCCTGCTGTTCTGCCATGGCGTGGTGTTCACGGTGCTGAGCCATCAGACCTACCGTAAGACGCAAGAGTCGGCCTCGATGACGCTGCGCATCGTGCTGCCAGAGCTGGCGCGCGAGGTGCGCCAGGCCCAGCCGCCGACCGTGCGCGTGAACACCGAACCGCAGCGGCTGGCCGTGCCGGTGCCGGAGGTGCAGGTCACGGCGCCGCCGGTCGCCAGTCCGATTCCGACCGTCGCCGCGGCCGCGGCGCCGGCCTCCGCTGCCTCGGCGCCGCCCAAGCTCAACCTCGCCCTGCCGCTGCGCATGCAGGCCGCCGCACCCACGGCGAAGGAACTCACGAGCCACGATCTGCACGACGGGCAGCCGAACCGGAAGTCGGTCGAGTACCGCGTGGCGGACGCCGCGGGCACGCTGCCCATCGAGGTGTCGACGACGACCGACGGCCTCGGATCCACGATGGTCCGCCAGGGCAGCAAGTGCACGAAGATCGTCGCCAACCGTCTGAGCACGGTCGACCCGTTCGACTCGCGCGCCAAGCTGCCGCCCACCTCGGGCGACTGCTTCAAGAAGTAGGCCCGTCCTCGGCCGCCGGCCGGACTGCACCGGCCACGCTCGCCAGCAGGGCCGGATCGATCGGCTGGGGCTTCGGCGACTTCGCCGGCAACGGGTACGGCGCCATCTCCACGCGGTTGCGTCCGCCTCGCTTGGCCGCGTAGAGCGCCGCGTCGGCATGGGCGAGCGCCTGTTCGGGTTGCGGCGTCTCGGTCGTCGCCATCTGCGCGATGCCGATCGAGCAGGTCACGCGCAGCACCCGGCCCGAAGCGGCGCGGATCTCGGCCTGCGCGATCGACTGCCGCAGCCGCTCGGCGAACGCCAGCGCCCCTTCCGCGCCGGTGTGCGGCAGCACGATCACGAACTCCTCGCCGCCATAACGCCCTGCCGCATCGGTCTCGCGCAGGCTGGCCTGGATCAGCCGGCCGACCACGCGCAGCACTTCATCGCCGCTGGCATGGCCGTGCTCGTCATTGATGTCCTTGAAGTGGTCGAGGTCCGCCATGCAGGTGGACAGCGGCACCCGGTAGCGCAGGCAGGCTGCCGTCTCGGTGCCGAGCACTTCGAGGATGGTGCGGCGGTTCAGCACGCCGGTGAGCACGTCCACCGTCAGCAGCCGCTCGACCTCGGCGTCGCCGCGGTTGAGCCAGCGCGCCGTGGCCAGCATCAGCCCGGCCAGCCCCACGCCGCAGAAGGTGGCCATCAGCGCCACCGAGAACTCCGGCGCAAACAGCGCGTGCCGCATGCCGAGGATGCCCAGGCCGCCGAGCACCGAGGGCAGCAGCAGCGCGGTCGGCAGCAGCTTGCGCGCCGCCTTGCCGCCGGTGCGGTTGCTCATCAAGAGCGCCACGAAGCCGCCGTCCGCGCTGCTCGCGAGCAGCCCCATCTCGATGACCAGGAAGCACAGCGCCACATGGAAGGCCATCGGCACATAGCCCGGCAGCCCGAACAGCGGCACCTGGTAGACATAACCGAGCAGCGCCATGTACGAGATGGTGGACGACACCGTCACCAGCACCTGTCCCAGGAACAGCGAGCGCCCGCGCGCCAGCAGCACCAGGCACAGGCCGAGCAGCACGAAGTTGCTGGCGGTGTTGGGTGCCATCTGGTTGCCGCGCAATGTGCCGGGAAAGAGCATGCGGTCCACGCCCAGATCGATCGGCGAGAAGTAGCCGAGCACGCGCGTGACGCCGACGAAGATCAGCACCAGCCCGCAGGCCAGCGCCAGGTGCGAAGCCGCAGCGGCGGTGGGCATCAGGCGGTGGCGCCACATCGCCAGACAGGCCAGCACGAAGCAGACCGCGGCCACCGGGTTCATCGGCGTCATGCCGGGAATCAGCGCGCGCAGCGGCTCGACGTCCAGCGCCCAGCCCGCGAGCGCAGCCAGCGCGGCGAGCATCACTGCGGCCGCGGCGATTTCCGCCATGCGCCGGCAGCGGTTCAAGAGCGCACCGTCCACCATCGAGCGGCTCCCCAGCGTCAGCTGAAATTCAGCGTTATCCCCAGGTCTGAGGATACAGAGCGGCGGTGCTTTCAGGGGCGCGGAGAGACCACGAGTGCGGGGGCGACCTGCTGTCGACGAAAGACTTCAGCAAGCTAACCGGCCATAACGCGCTATTTCAGCGCGCCATGCGCTGCAGGGCCTCGTCGGCGACGCGGCAGATGCGCCATTTCGGCAGGACCTCGGCGCCCAGGCCTTCGTAGAAGCGGATCGCGTCCACGTTCCAGTCGAGCACGGTCCACTCGAAGCGGCCGTAGTTGCGCTCGATCGCCAGGCCGGCCAGGAACTTCAGCAGCCCCTTGCCCAGGCCGCTGCGGCGGTGCGCGGGGCGCACGTACAGGTCTTCGAGGTAGAGGCCCGGCTTGCCGAGGAAGGTGCTGTAGCTGGTGAAGCAGATCGCATAGGCCACCACCTCGCCCTCGATCACGCCGACCCAGGCCTCGATCACCGGCTTGGCGCCGAAGAGGTGCTCCTGCAGCGCCTCCGGTGTGAGCTTGATCAGGTGTTCGAGCTGCTCGAACACGGCGAGCTCTTCCACGAGGCCGGCGATGGCGGGAACGTCCTGCGGCGTGGCCGCTCTCAAGGTGTAGTTCATGGGCGGGATTCTCACCTTCCCCTACAGTCGCGGCCATGATGCAGATCCCCTATTCCGCACACCGCTTGCACCGCGACGAGTTCCTCACCGTGCGCGGCCTCACCCATCACCTGCTGCGCTGGGGCGCACCGCGCCCGGGGCAGCCGCTGCTGGTGATGGCCCATGGGTGGATGGACGTCGGTGCCTCATTCCAGTTCATCGTCGACGCCTTGAAGGAAGACCGCGAGGTGCTCGCCTTCGACTGGCGCGGCTTCGGCATGACCGAATCCGCCGGCAGCGACAGCTACTGGTTCCCCGACTACCTCGGCGACCTCGACGCGCTGCTCGACGCCGTCAGCCCCGGCGCGCCGGTGGACCTGCTCGGTCACAGCATGGGCGGCAATCTGGTGATGAGCTATGCCGGCCTGCGGCCGCAGCGCGTTCGCCGGGTCGTCAACCTCGAAGGGTTCGGCCTGCCGGACGTGAAGCCGGAGCGCGCGCCGGATCGGCTGGTGGAATGGCTCGACGAGCTCAAGATCGAGCAGAAGCTCAAGCCTTATGCGAGCCTGGCCGCAGTCGCCGAGCGGCTCATCAAGACCAACCCGCGGCTGACCGCCGACAAGGCGCTCTGGCTCGCCAGCCACTGGTCGCGCCAGACCGGGCACGACTGCTTCGAGCTGCGCGCCGACCCCGCCCACAAGCGGACCAACCCCGTGCCCTACCGCTGGGCCGAGGTGCAGGCGCAGTGGCAGCGCATCGAAGCGCCGGTGCTCTGGGCCGAAGGCGCGCAGACGCGCATCCTCGACTTCTGGGACGACCGCTTCCCGCGCAGCGAGTTCGAGGCGCGGATCGGCCAGGTCCGGCAGGTCCGGCGCGCGGTGGTTCCCGATGCCGGGCACATGCTGCACCACGACCAGCCGCAGGCGCTGGCGACGTTGATCGAGAGCTTCCTCTCGGCGGGCTGACCTCGGCTTTCAGGGGCGGCGGTTCATCCGCCACGCATACACGACCACGATCGCCAGGAACACCAGCACCGCGCCCTGCGATGCGATCCAGAAGCCGAGCGGCCCGCCGAGGAACTCGAGGCCGTTGAGCTCGCGCGCGAACCAGATCAGCGCGAAGCCGACGAAGCCCCACACCGCCAGCAGCGCCAGTGTGAGCCGGCGCGTGCGCGCCCAGCGCTCGTCGACGGGCGCTGCTTCAGGGCCGGGCTTCACGGTGTCTTCAGACATGCGCGGAGTATGCCGCCGGCGCTGCGCCGCTGACCCGGGCTCCCCGGGAAAACGCCCAGGCGCAAGCGCTTTCAAATTTGCCGGTTTCTGGCAGCATCGCCGCGCGTAGGGAACGGATCAAAACAAAGACGAAGGGAGACTTCATGCGCGCTGGCCTGCTCGGGCTCATCGGAGCTGCTGCATCGACCTTGGGTCTGCTCGGCCCGCACACTGCAGCCCAGGCGCAGACCGCGCCGGACGCCTACTTCCAGCACGCCACCGTGCTCGACGCCAAGCTCTCGCCCGGGGGCAAGCGACTGGCCGTGAAGACTTCGCTCGGCTCCGACCGCGTCACGGTCGGCGTGATCGACATCGAGGACGGCAACAAGCTCTACCGCCCCGCCGCATTCGCCGGCGCGGACATCGATGAATTCGAATGGGCCGACGACGAGAGGCTGGTGTTCTCCGCCGTCGACCTGCGCAGCTACGGCTCCGACATGCACCGCTACGCGCCGGGCCTGTTCAGCGTGAACTTCAACGGCAAGAGCGCGCGCAAGCTGGTCAACCGCACCGCCGTCTCGGTGAGCGACGGCAAGGACGACGCCCTGCCCTGGTTCCACGAGCTGCTGGCCGTGCCCAAGCCGCAAGCCGGCGTGGAGCCTGGCACGGTGCTGATCGGGCGCGAGGGCTTCGACAGCGAGAAACTCGTCAGCATCGATCCGCTCTGGCTGAACAGCCGCACCGGGGGCTGGATCACGGCCGACGTGGGCAAGGCCCCGCCCAACGTGCTGCGCTGGTGGTTCGACAGCGCCGGCAACGCACGCGTGGCCTATACGCGCAGCAAGGGCCGCGCGGCCTACCACTGGCGCGGCCCGGGCGACACCGCCTGGCGCCAGATCACCGAAGGCGACGCCATGGCGATGCCCTTTCACGTCGACTCGGTGGACGACGCCGGCCACCTGTACGTCACCTGGGCGGCCGGGCCGGGCGGCACGACGGTGCTGACGCGCTTCGACTTCAAGACAGGCGAGCCCGAGCCCAAGCCGCTGGTGGCCGTGCCCGGCTTCGACTTCGACGGCCGCCTGCTCAACGACAAGCCCGGCGCCCCCAGTCTCGGCGTGCGCGTGGACGGCGACGCCGAAGCCACCGTCTGGTTCGACCCGGCCATGAAGGCCGTGCAGAAGGACGTGGACACGCAGCTGCCCGGCCGCGTCAACCGCATCACCTGCCGCCGCTGCGGCCAACCCGACATGGTGGCCCTGGTCACCTCCTACTCCGCGCGCGACCCGGGCATCCTCTTCCTCTACACGGCGGCGACGGGCAAGCTCAAGTTCCTGATCAAGGTGCGCAACGGCATCGACCCGAAGACGCAGGCCGAGGTCGACTTCCAGCGCATCCAGGCCCGCGACGGCCGCGACCTGCCGGTCTGGTTCACCCTGCCGCGCGGGCTCGAGCCCGGCAAGCCCGTGCCCACCGTGGTGCTCGTGCACGGCGGCCCCTGGGCGCGGATCGGCCACTGGCGCTGGGACGCCGAGGCGCAGTTCCTCGCCGCCCAGGGCTACCTCGTGATCGAGCCCGAGTTCCGCGGCAGCGAAGGCTACGGCAGCGATCACCTGCGCGCCGGCTTCAAGCAGTGGGGCCAGGCCATGGAGGACGACCTCGCCGACGCCCTGCTCTGGGCGCAGAAGCAGGGCCTGGCGCGGCCCGGCAAGGCCTGCATCGCCGGCGCCAGCTACGGCGGCTACGCGGCGCTGATGGGGCCGGTGCGCTACCCGGAGCTGTTCCGCTGCGTGGTCGCCTGGGTCGGCGTGGCCGATCTGGACCTCTACCTGCAGGGCAGCTTCTGGACGCAGGACGACATCACCAGCGAAGGCCGCAAATACGGCCTGCCGACGATGGTGGGCGACAGCAAGGCCGACGCGGCCATGCTGAATGCCAACAACCCGGTGCTGCTGGCCGCGAAGATGAAGGCGCCGGTGCTGCTGGCCTACGGCGAGGCCGACGAGCGCGTGCCCGTCACGCACGGCAAGCGCATGCGCTCGGCGCTGATCGCGGCCGGCAACCCGCCCGAATGGATCACCTACCCGAACGAGGCGCACGGTTGGTACAACCCGGACAACCGGATCGACTTCGCCAAGCGCATGGCCGCCTTCCTCGAAAAGAACCTGCGCTGAACCGCGGAGCCTCGGCACCATGCACCGTTTCCGTGTCTGCCTGCTCGTCCTCGTTCTGATCGGCGCCAACGCGCAGGCGGCGGACGCACCGCCCGCCGAAGCCTTCTTCCAGCGCCCCGGCGTGATGGCACCCAAGCTCTCACCCGAAGGCAGCAGGCTGGCCTTCATGACACCCGACGCGCAGGGCCGCGTGCGCCTGGCCGTGGTCGAGCTCGGCAGCGAGAAGGTCCATCCGCTGGGCGTGGCCGACGCCGACGTGATCGACTTCGACTGGGTCAGCGAGAAGCGGCTGGTCTACCGGGCCCGCGACCTGCGCGCCGCCGGTCTGGAGGGTGTGCGCCGGCACCGCACCTACGGCGTCTTCTCGGTGCTCTACGACGGCAGCGAATTCCGCCGCCTCGTGCACGTCGAGCGCGATCGCGACGACGAGACCGGCCGCGTGCTCGGCTGGAACTACGACCTGCTGGCCGTGCCGCGCCCGCAGCCGGGCGTGGAGGAAGACACGGTGCTGGTCGGCCGCGCCAGCTTCGCCGAGGACGAACTCGATGCCGTCGCGCCCGTGCGGCTGAACGCCCGCACCGGCCTTCACCGCGAGCTCGACGTCGGCCGCGCGCCCGGCCACGCCCGCGGATGGTGGTTCGACAGCGCCGGCAACGCACTGGCGCTGACCACCTTCAGCGACAACCGGACAGGCTTCTACGGGCGCCCCGACAAGGCCGGTGAGTGGCAGCCGCTGGGCAAGGGCACGACCACCGGCCGCCCCTTCGACATCGAGGCCGTCGACGACGCCGGCCATCTGTACGTCAGCGTGCCGGACGGCCCCGGGCACACGGCCCAGCTCAAGCTCTGGGACTACGCCGCCAAGGCCCCGTCCGCCGAGCCGCTGCTGCGCGTCAAGGGCTTCGACTTCGAGGGCGCCGTGCTGCGCGGCACGGGCGGCAGCGCGCTGGGCGTGCGTGTCCATGCCGCGGGCGAGGCCACGGCCTGGTTCGACCCGGTCATGAAGCGCGTGCAGGCCGAGGTCGACGCCGCCCTGCCCGACCACGTCAACCGCCTCGACTGCCGCCGCTGCGGCAAGCCCGACATGGTGGTGGCGGTGTTCTCGTATGCCGACCGCGACCCCGGTTCGCTCTACGTGCTGAACGCCGCCACCCAACGTCTCCAGCACGTGCAGGCCGCGCTCGAAGGCATCGACCCCGCCCGCATGGGCAGCGTGGTGATGCAGCGCATCCGCGCCCGCGACGGCCGCGAGCTACCGGTCTGGCTGACGGTGCCCGCCGACGCACAGGCCGGCCACCCGCTGCCCGCCGTCGTGATGGTGCACGGCGGCCCCGGCGTGCGCGGTGGCTATTGGCAGTGGGACGCGATGAACCAGTTCCTCGCCTCGCGCGGCTACCTCGTCATCGCCCCCGACTTCCGCGGCAGCGCCGGCTACGGCGAGGACCATCTGCAGGCTGGCTTCAAGCAATGGGGCCGGGCCATGCAGGACGATCTGGCCGACGCGCTCCAATGGGCCGTGCAGCAGGGCCTGGCCGCCAAGGGCCGCGCCTGCATCATGGGCGGCAGTTACGGCGGCTATGCCGCGCTGATGGGTCCGGTGCGCCAGCCCGAGCTCTACCGCTGCGTGATCGCCTCCAACGCCGTGGCCGACCTTGAACTGTTCGTGGGCGGCAGCTGGCGCGTGGCCGACGATCTGTCCGTCGGCGCACGCCGTTATGCCCTGCCCGAAACGGTCGGCGACCCCGACAAGGACGGCGCGATGCTGCGCGCGAACTCGCCCGTGCTGCTGGCGCGCCAGATGCGCGCGCCGGTGCTGATGACCTGGGGCGAGCAGGACTTGCGCGTGCCGATCGCCCACGGCGAGCGCATGCGCGAGGCGCTCACCGCCGCCGGCAACCCGCCGATCTGGGTCACCTACGCCAAGGAAGGACACGGCCAGGCCGACGTCGCCAACCAGCTGGATTTCGCCCGGCGGGTCGAAGACTTCCTCGCCAAACATCTGCATTGACGCGCTCGCATAAAATGCCCGGTTGACTCTCCAGGCGAAGCCCAATGGACATCGAACGCATCAACCTCATCGGCACCACCCTTGCCGACCTCGCAGCGCGCACCGACGCGCTAAGGGGGTATCTTTGACTACGACCGCAAAGCCCTGCGCCTGAACGAAGTCAACGCCGCCCTCGAGAACCCCAACGTCTGGAACGACCCCAAGCGGGCCCAGGAGCTCGGCAAGGAGAAGCGCACGCTGGAGACGGTGGTCGACACGATCAACCACCTGACCAGCAACCTCGCCGACAACACCGAGCTCTTCGACATGAGCAAGGAAGAAGGCGACTTCGACGGTCTGGAAGCCATCGAGGCCGACGCGGCCAAGCTGCGCGAGAAGGTCGAGGAGCTCGAGTTCCGCCGCATGTTCAACAACCCGGCCGACCCGAGCAACTGCTTCATCGACATCCAGGCCGGCGCCGGCGGCACCGAGGCCAACGACTGGGCCGGCATGCTGCTGCGCCAGTACCTCAAGTACTGCGAGCGCAAGGGCTTCAAGACGACGATGGAAGACGAGTCGGCCGGCGACGTGGCCGGCATCAAGAGCGCCACCATCAAGGTGGAAGGCGAGTACGCCTTCGGCCTGCTGCGCACCGAGACCGGCGTGCACCGCCTGGTGCGCAAGAGCCCGTTCGACAGCTCGGGCGGCCGCCACACCTCGTTCGCCTCGCTGTTCGTCTATCCGGAAGTCGACGATTCGATCGAGATCGACATCAACCCGGCCGACGTGCGCACCGACACCTTCCGCGCCTCCGGCGCCGGCGGCCAGCACATCAACAAGACTGACTCCGCCGTTCGACTGACACACATCCCGACGGGCATCGTCGTGCAATGCCAGGACGGCCGCAGCCAGCACAGCAACCGCGACGTGGCCTGGAAGCGCCTGCGCTCGCGCCTGTACGACCATGAGATGCGCAAGCGCATGGAAGAGCAGCAGAAGCTGGAAGACACCAAGACCGACGTCGGCTGGGGCCACCAGATCCGCTCCTACGTGCTGGACCAGAGCCGCATCAAGGACCTGCGAACGAACTACGAGACGTCGGCCACCCAGAAGGTGCTCGACGGCGACCTCGACGCCTTCATTCAAGAGAGCTTGAAGCAAGGCGTCTAAGCAAGACCTGCGCACCCCGCCACCCAAGCGGGGTGTTTCGTTTCACGAAGTACAAGAAGATTTTGGAGAGCCCACATGATGCGTGAAGGCACCAGCCCCCTGATCCAGCTCGCCGACTACACCCAGCCGGCCTACTGGATCCGCACCGTCGATCTGAGCTTCGACCTCGATCCGGCCAAGACCATCGTCACCGCGAAGATGCGCATTGAGCGCAACGCTTCGCAAGCCCACGGCCCGCTCGCCCTGCACGGCGAGGAGATCCACGTCCTGCGCGTGCTGATCGACGGCCAGAGCGTCTCGTTCCGCAGCGAGAACAACCTGCTGATCATCGACAACGCGCCCGACGCCGACTTCGACCTCGAGATCCGCAACACCTGCTGCCCCGAGAAGAACACCGCGCTGTCGGGCCTGTACACCTCGGGCGGCAGCTTCTTCACGCAGTGCGAGGCCGAAGGCTTCCGCCGCATCACCTACTTCCTGGACCGCCCGGACGTGATGGCCGTCTACACGGTCACGATGCGCGCCGACAAGAAGAAGTTCCCGGTGCTGCTCTCCAACGGCAACCTGCTGGAACAAGGCGACCTCGACAACGGCCGCCACTTCGCCAAGTGGCACGACCCGTTCCCGAAGCCCTCCTACCTCTTCGCCCTCGTGGCCGGTGATCTGGTCGCCCGCGAGCAGCGCGTGCGGACCCGCGGTGGCAAGGATCACCTGCTGCAGATCTTCGTCCGCCGCGGCGACCTGGAGAAGACCGAGCACGCGATGAACTCGCTGATCGCCTCGGTGATCTGGGACGAAGCGCGCTTCGGCTTAGCCCTGGATCTGGAACGCTTCATGGTCGTCGGCGTGTCCGACTTCAACATGGGCGCGATGGAGAACAAGGGCCTCAACATCTTCAACACCAGCACGCTGCTGGCCTCGCCCGCGACGGCGACGGACGCCGACTTCGACCGCATCGAATCCGTCGTCGCCCACGAGTACTTCCACAACTGGACCGGCAACCGCGTGACCTGCCGCGACTGGTTCCAGCTGTCGCTGAAGGAAGGCCTGACCGTCTTCCGCGATCAGGAATTCAGCATGGACATGGCCGCCGCGCCGAGCGCGCGCGCCGTCTGCCGCATCCAGGACGTGCGCAACCTGCGCGCCATGCAGTTCCCGGAAGACTCGGGCGCGATGAGCCACCCGGTGCGCCCGGACAGCTACGTGGAGATCAACAACTTCTACACGCCGACCGTCTACGAGAAGGGCTCGGAAGTCGTCCGCATGTACCAGACGCTCGTGGGCCGCGCCGGCTTCGAGGCCGGCATGAAGCTCTACTTCGAGCGCCACGACGGCCAGGCCGTGACCTGCGACGACTTCGCGCAGGCGATTGCCGATGCGAACCCCGGCTCGGCGCTCTCCACGCGCCTCGACACCTTCAAGCGCTGGTACAGCCAGCCCGGCACGCCGCGCGTCACCGCACGCGGCCAGTACGACGCTGCCGCGCAGACCTTCACGCTGACGATCAGCCAGCAGAACAAGGGCCAGCTGCCGCAAGTGGTGCCGGTCGCGACCGGTCTGCTGAGCCGCGATGGCCGCCAGCTGGCTGAACAGCTGCTCGTGCTGGATCAGGCAGAGCAAACCTTCACGTTCAGCGGCATCACTGAAGAGCCGGTGCCTTCGCTGCTGCGCGGCTTCTCGGCGCCCGTGCTGCTCGACGACGGCCTCAGCGACGAAGCCCTGCTCGTGCTGCTCAAGCACGACACCGACGCCTTCAACCGCTGGGAAGCCAGCCAGCGCCTGGCGCTGAACCGCATCCTCGGCGCCGTGCGCTCGGGCGAGAAACTGGTGCTGGACGCCGCCTACCTCGACGCCATGCGCGCCGTGCTGCGCCACACCGAGCTCGACAGCGCCTTCAAGGCCCTGGCCCTGACGCTGCCCGGCGAGGCCTACATCGCCGAGCAGCTCGACGTGGTCGATCCGCAAGACATCCACACCGCTGTCGAAGCCGCGCAGGTGCAACTGGCCGACGCGCTGCGCGACGACTGGATCGCCGCATTCGATGTCAACCAGGTGAGCGGCGGCTACACGCCCGACCCGGTGTCGTCCGGCAAGCGCGCGCTGGCAAACCTCTCGCTCGCCATGCTCGTGCTCGACGCCAAGAGCCAGAACCGCGCCGATGCCGGCGTGTGGCTCGGCCGCGCGTATCAGCGCTTCAAGGACGCCACCAACATGACCGACCGCATGGGGGCGCTGGCCGCCCTCGTGAACGGTCATGCCGAGCTGGCCGAGCCGGCGCTGACCAAGTTCCACGCCCTGTTCAAGGACGAGGCGCTGGTGATCGACAAGTGGTTCGCCCTGCAAGCCCTGGCGCCCGAGCGCGACGGCCGCACGTTCGCCAAGGCCCGCTCGCTGATGCAGCACCCGGACTTCACGCTGAAGAACCCCAACCGCGCGCGCAGCCTGATCCTGAACCTTTGCAAGAACAACCCGGCGGCCTTCCACCGCGCTGATGCAGCCGGTTATGTCTTCTGGGCCGACCAGCTGCTGGCGCTCGACGCGATCAACCCGCAGGTCGCCGGCCGCCTGGCCCGCGTGATGGACCGCTGGAACGTGCTGGCCGAGCCGTACCGCTCGGCCGCGCTCGAAGCGATCCGCCGCGTGGCCGCCAAGCCGGATCTGTCCAGCGACGTGCGAGAAATCATCGAACGCGCCTTGCAACAAGCCTGAAAGCAGTAACGCAATGACCCGACGCATCTCCCTCACGCAGTACCTGATCGAGCAGCAGCGCGAACACGGTCACATCCCGCAGGAACTGCGCCTGCTGCTCGAAGTGGTGGCGCGTGCGTGCAAGCGCATCGCCATCTCGGTGACCAAGGGCGCTCTGGGCGACGTGCTCGGCACGGCCGGCAGCGAAAACGTGCAGGGCGAGGTGCAGAAGAAGCTCGACATCATCGCCAACGAGGTGCTGATCGAAGCCAACGAATGGGGCGGCCACCTGGCGGCCATGGCCAGCGAGGAGATGGAAGACATCTACGCCGTGCCCAACCGCTACCCGCAGGGCGAATACCTGCTGCTGTTCGACCCGCTCGACGGCTCCTCCAACATCGACGTGAACGTCTCCATCGGCACGATCTTCTCGGTGCTGCGCAAGGTGACGAACACGCGCGGCGTGACGGACCAGGACTTCCTGCAACCGGGCAAGCAGCAGGCCTGCGCCGGCTATTGCGTGTACGGCCCGCAGACCACGCTGGTGCTGACGCTCGGCAACGGCGTCGTGATGTTCACGCTCGACCGCGAGACCGGCAGCTTCGTGCTGACGAACGACAAGGTGACCATCCCTGAAGACACCAAGGAGTTCGCCGTCAACATGAGCAACCAGCGCCACTGGGCGCCGCCCATGCAGCGCTACATCGGCGAGTGCCTGCAAGGTGTGGACGGCCCGCGCGGCAAGGACTTCAACATGCGCTGGATCGCCTCGATGGTGGCCGACGTGCATCGCATCCTGACCCGCGGCGGCGTCTTCATGTACCCCTGGGACAAGCGCGAGCCCGAGAAGGCCGGCAAGCTGCGGCTGATGTACGAGGCGAACCCGATGGCGTTCCTGGTCGAACAGGCCGGCGGCGCGGCGACGAACGCGAACGAGCGGATCATGGATCTGCAACCGACGAAGCTGCATGAGCGGGTGTCGGTCGTGCTCGGCTCGAAGAACGAGGTGGAGCGCGTCACGGCGTACCACCGCGAAGTCGACGCGGCCTGAGCGTCCTTCTTTCCTGAACTTTTCTCCGGGTCCGCGCGGGTTGTGAGTCCGCCCGCGATGGACCAAAGTCCATCCCTTCTCAGCATTCAAGGTTCCCCATGACGGCAACCGCAACGCCGCTCGCGCCCACCGGCGCCGGCGCATCTTCCAAGTTCGACACCACGGACAAGCGCTTCTTCGGCCACCCCGCCGGCCTCGGCTGGCTCGCCTTCTGCGAGCTCTGGGAGCGCTTCTCCTACTACGGCATGCAGGCCCTGCTCGGCCTCTACGCCGTGAACTACCTGTTCCTGCCGGAGCACATCGTCAACGTCGCCGGCATGAACGGCCTGCGCGCCGTGATCGAATCGATCTTCGGCCCGCGTTCGCCGCAGCAGCTCGGCTCGATGATCTTCGGCCTGTACGCCGGCCTCGTGTACCTGACGCCCATCTTCGGCGGCATGATCGCCGACCGCTGGCTCGGCCGCACCAAGACCGTCGCGATCGGCGCCATCACCATGGCCATCGGCCACTTCCTGATGGCCTTCGACGTGGCTTTCCTTTGGGCGCTGCTCTGCCTGATCCTGGGCGTGGGCTGCTTCAAGGGCAACATCTCCGCGCAGGTCGGTGACCTCTATGCACCGGAAGACAAGCGCCGCGCCCGCGCCTTCCAGATCTTCATGCTGGCCGTGCAGATCGCCGTGATCGTGGCGCCCATCGTCTGCGGCACGCTCGGCGAGAAGGTGGCCTGGCATTGGGGCTTCGGCGCCGCCGGCGTCGGCATGCTGATCGGCCTCGTGGTCTACCTGATGGCCCGCCCCTACCTGCCGCCCGAGGCGCCGCGCGGTGCCAACAAGTCCAAGGAGCCGCGTCCGCCGATGAGCTCGACCGACAAGAAGCGCATGGCCCTGCTCGTACTGCTGCTGCCGGCGCTGATGCTCTCCATCGTCGGCAACCAGCAGTTCCAGAACGCCTTCCCGCTCTGGTCGCAGGAGCACATGGACCTGGTGCTGTTCGGCTGGGAAGTGCCCGTGACCTGGCTGCAATCGGTGGACGCCATCTGCGGCACCGGCACCATGATCCTCTCGCTGGCCTTCTGGACCTGGTGGGCCAAGCGCCGCCAGGAACCGAGCGACCTGGTCAAGATCGCGCTGGGCTGCTTCATCGCCGCCCTCGGCCCGCTGGCGCTGGTCATGGCCGCGCAGATCGTCGACAGCACTGGCGCCAAGGTCAGCTTCATCTGGACCATCGCCTTCACGCTGGTCAACGACATCGGCTTCGCCAACATCCTGCCCGTGGGCCTCTCGCTGTACTCGCGCGCCGCACCGCGCGGCACGGCCGGCATGGTGATCGGCATCTACTACCTGCACCTGTTCATCGGCAACTTCTTCGTCGGCTGGCTGGCCGGCCTGCTGCACGTGCTGCCCGGCCCGGCCTTCTGGGGCCTGCACGCCGCGCTGGTCGCCGCTGCCGGCGTGCTGCTGCTGCTGGCACGCGCCTTCTTCGGCAAGCTGCTGGAGTACGACGACGCGGCCCCCAAGACGGCCTGAGTTGCCGCGAACTGACAGGCGCATGGGAATGCGCCTGTCAGTCATACAGTCTCGTTATGCTTGCCGTTCCTACCCTCCTTCAAGGAGCGAGACATGGCAGCTGCAGGCGGTTCTCTCACCATCGGACGCAAGCTGACGCTGGGCTTCGGCGCCGTCCTGGTCTTCCTGGCCCTCTCGACCGTGATCGGCATCGCCCGGTTGCAGGACGTGGCAGGACACACCCACGAGATGATGGCCCAGCCGCTCGCCAAGGAGCGGATGCTCTCGGACTGGTACCGCAACGTCTACTCCGGCATCCGCCGCACGATGGCGATCGCCAAGAGCAGCGATCCGTCGCTGGTGAAGTTCTTCGCTGAAGACGCCGCAAACTCGACCAAGGGTTCGCAGGAACTGGCGACGAAGATCGAGGCGCTGATCACCGAACCCGAAGAAAAAAGCATCTTCGACGACCTGTCCAAGACCCGCAAGACCTATGTCACCTCGCGCGACGCCATCACCAAGCTCAAGGCCGACGGCAAGGACGCCGAGGCCGAGTCCGCGCTGACGCAGAACTTCATCCCGGCGTCGAAGGAGTACGAGCGGCTGATGCAGGCGCTGCTCGACTACCAGCGCAAGGTGATCGACAAGACGGCCCAGGAGATCGACGACATCGCCGCGCGCAGCCGCTGGATGCTGACGCTGCTGGCCGTGTTCGTGATGTCGCTCGGCGCGCTGATCGCCTGGCGCCTCTCGATGGGCATCACGCGCCCGCTGGCCAACGCCGTGGACGCCGCGCGCCGCGTGGCCGACGGCGACCTGACCAACACCTTCAGCGGCCGCCACTCGCAGGACGAGACCGGCCAGTTGCTGGTGGCGCTGCGCGACATGAACGGCAGCCTGGAGCGCATCGTGGCCGAGGTGCGCGAAGGCACGGACACGATGAGCACGGCGTCAAGCGAGATCGCGTCGGGCACGACCGACCTCTCCGCGCGCACCGAGCAACAGGCCAGCGCGCTGCAGGAAACGGCGGCGACGATGGAAGAGCTGACGGGTACCGTCAAGCAGAACGCGGACAACGCGGCGCAGGCGAGCCAGCTCGCGGCCTCCGCCTCCGAAGTGGCGAGCCGCGGCGGCACGGTGGTGGCGCAGGTCGTGGACACGATGGGCGCCATCAGCAGCGCTTCGCGCCGCGTGGTGGACATCATCGCGGTGATCGAAGGCATCGCGTTCCAGACGAACATCCTCGCGTTGAACGCGGCAGTGGAAGCGGCGCGTGCAGGCGAACAAGGCCGCGGCTTCGCGGTCGTGGCCGGCGAAGTGCGCACCCTCGCGCAGCGCAGCGCGCAAGCCGCGAAGGAGATCAAGGGCCTGATCGGCGACTCGGCCGAGAAGGTCGAACTCGGCACGCGCCTCGTGGACGAAGCCGGCAAGACCATGGGCGAGATCGTCAGCAGCGTGCGCCGCGTGACCGACATCATGGGCGAGATCGCGGCCGCCAGCCGAGAGCAGACCGGCGGCATCGAGCAGGTCAACCAGTCGATCGCGCAGATGGACCAGATGACGCAGCAGAACGCAGCGATGGTGGAGGAAGCGACCGCCGCCGCCGGATCACTGAAGCAGCAAGCCGGCAGCCTCGCCGAAGCCGTCGGCAAGTTCAGACTCGCGCGGCGCTGACGCACATTCGGGCGCAGGCGCACACCTCGGCACGCGTCGAGCACACGGTTCGGCGTGCTAGCCTCGGCGCATGTGGCTCCATATCGCTTGTGAACTCGTGCTGGCCTTGTGCTGCGCGCTCAACCTCGTCAACACGCTGCGCCATCGCGGCTATCTCGCAGCGCTCGGCTTCGGCCTGATCGGTGCGGCGGCGCTGCTGGGCGCCGCCGTCTATGCCGGCGCGCAGCCGATGATCGCATCGCACGACACGGCCACCTTCCTCGCCGCGCGGCTCGGGCTGCTGCTGATTGCGGCACGCGCGCTGCGCGACGCGAAGTGGTCGGTGGCCGTGCTCGTGATCGGCGCGGTGGCGCTGTTCGCGCCCTCCCCCGTCGATCTCGCCATCTCGATGCTGGCGCTCGTCGCCATCGCCTGGAAGGGCCGCTCGCGTGACTGGCCCCTTGCCATCGCAGGCGCGGTGTTGTTCGCGATCGTGGGCCTGCTCGTCGGCGGCAAGGGCGAGTGGTTCGGCGTGCCGCGCGTGGACTTCTATCACCTCGGCCTGGCGGCAGCCACGCTCTTGTGGCTGCGCGCCGGCGTCGGCACGAAACGCTGATCGATCAGAAGCTGATCGAGGCCACCAGCCAGAGCCGCGTGCGGTCGTGGCTGCTCTGCGTGACGTTGAGCGTGTTGGCGTTCGGCGTGTTGATCTGCGCCTGACCCGCGACCACCTGGCCGCCCGTCGGGAGCTGGTTCGCCGCCGGAGCGACAGGCGCCGTCGGCGTGGCGGCCCAGGCGGGCGTGACGCTCGCGGCCAGGGCCAGGCAGACGCTCAGGCAGGAGGGCCGCAGCGTCGCCCAGGTCCAGGCCGGCGCTTGGGCTGGCTCGGTCAAGGCAGCGCTGCCGCTGCTGCTGCCACCACCGCCGGCGGCACGGGCGGTTTCAGGTGCTGCCACCCAGGAACCGGTGGACTCGTTCCACACGGACTTGTAGATCTTGTTCATGTTGCTCCTCCGACACTGCCGCGAGCGAATCAATCAATCAGGAATCAACGGTCGGCGCTGCCCGCGCTTCGCCAGACAGCGAAGCGCGAAATGCAGCGGCCGAACGGGGGCCGTTCAGGCTTTCAAGGGATCGGAAAACGCGCGCGTAGCGCTCGCCGGAGCGGCGTCGGTGCTGCGTCACGCATGGACATGACCATGCGGGCGGGCTTCAGGCGAAAAACCTTCGAGCGAGGTTTGTTTGTTGACACAACGGACCCTCCAAATTCGCCGCGCCCGGATCTGCAGTGGCAGAAGAAATCGGGCGACGCCTGCGTCAATCTGCGCTGGCGCGCGATCGACTCATTGAGTTGCTTGGCTTTGTCCCGCGCTTTCGATCGACCTGGCACCAGGCACGAATCGCGCTGTCGTTGTTGGAATCATTCTGTACGAAAGTTAACACTGGTCAAGCTCAGATATGCGAAAGATTTCTGGAACTTGATAAGTCCTACTTGCCCTTCCCAGGGCGTGGGCGTATGGCGTGAGATCTTGACCCCTCAAGCGCGGGGCCCGCGATCGAGTGGACCGCAACGGGGCATGCAACAACTTCCGCGTGAGCAAAGAAAAAGGCGATGGATCCTGAGATCCATCGCCTTCGTTCCATCGTTCATTTGGTGCCGGAGAGAGGAGTCGAACCCCCGACCTTCGCATTACGAATGCGCTGCTCTACCAACTGAGCTACACCGGCTAAAGCACAAGATTCTAGCATGGTTTTTTGGGGTCGGCCACAAGTCCCGAGCTCCGGCTCGGTTGCGACAGAATGCCGCCCATGAAACCGCCCCTGCTCCTGTTGCGTACGTGCTTTTTCACCTTGCTGGTGATCATCAGCTGGCTGGCCTTCACGCCGCACCCGCCGCCCGGCGCCGATCTCGGCTGGGACAAGCTCAACCACGCCAGCGCCTTCGGCACGCTGATGGTGTTCGCAGCCTGGAGCTGGCCGCGGAAATGGCGCTTCGCGCCGGCGGCGCTGCTGGCCTATGGCGGCTTCGTGGAGATCGTGCAGACCTTCATCCCGGGCCGCGACGGCGAATGGGCGGATCTGCTGGCCGACGGCGTCGGCATCGCGCTCGGTGTTGCGCTGTTCGCACTGGTCTTGCGCCCGCTTCACAGCCGCCTCACAAGCCGGACCTAGCATCGCCTCCATCACAACAAGGTCGATGGGATGACGACATGAGACGAGCGCTCGCACCTCTGGTCCTGGCTCTGCAGCTTTGCGCCGCGGTCGCCGCGCCCAACACGCCGGCGGCGCCGCAAGGCGCGCAGACGGTGGCGCTGCTCGCCGCCATCGGCGACCGGATCGAGGTGGTGCGGCAGCGCCAGTCGGTCGGCAGCCGCGTGGAGCCCTACACGCGCAAGACGCTGCAGGTCAACAGCCAGGCGCTGAACTACGCGGTGCTGCGCGGGCTGGACCAGGCGCTCACGGAAGAAGAGCCGAGCGCGCAGCATGTGCTGCTGCAGTGGACGATGCCCGAGGCGCTCGCGAACCAGGTGGAGAAGGCGCGCGGTTCGGCGCGCCAGGACCTGGTGCTGGGCGCGCTGACCGAGCACCTGAAGGGCCTTTCGGCCCGCAAGGACTGGGACCGCATCGAGGTGGTGATCCCCGCATACACCTTCCTGGAACTGCGCGGCATGGGCACCAAGCTCAGCGGCATCGGCGTGTACATCCAGCCGCTGGCCAACCAGGCGATCGACATCAGCATGATGGACGCCACCGGCGACATCACCATGACCCAGGCCGACGGTGATTACCGCACCATCAACCCGAAGACCGGCGAGACCGCGCACTCCTCGGTCTACGTGGCGCCGTACATGTACTTCGAGCGGCTGACTTACGACGCCAAGACGCTCGAGCTGATCAAGCGCCAGCGCTTCTTCGACAACACCAAGTACGCCGACCCGACCTCGACCGCGCTCGACGTGAGCCAGCAGATGACGGACGCCGAGCTGATGGGCAAGCTCGTCGAATCCGTGGAACGCTCGGCCTACAAGTCGATCCGCCAGACCACGACAGAAGTGACGGCCTCCGAGCCCAAGCCAGTCGCAGCGCCCCAACCGGCCAGCACACCGGCGCGCTGAAACGCCGGCTCAGCGCAGCACGGCATGTGTTGCGCCGCTGCACTTTCACGGGTCCGCTTAACAGGCCGCACACAAGCGGCCCCTAGCATGTCCGCCTTGACCACAAGCCCTGGCTGACGAACCCATGAGAACGCTCTCCCTCCTCGCCATCGCCGCCGCCCTCGCCCTGGCCGGCGAACTGGCTCTGCCGCAGCTCGCCAACGCCGTACCCAACGCAGCCAGCTCGGCGAACGGCGCGGACGCCAAGCCGGCGCAGACCGTCGCGCTGATGGCGGCGATCGGCGACCGCGTGGAGCTGGTGCGCACGCTCAAGCTGTCCAGCGGCAAGGCCGAGCCCTACAAGCGCAAGACCATGCAGTTCTCCAATCAGGCGCTCAACCACGCCGTGCTGCGCGGCATGGACAAGGCGCTGACGGACGACGAGCCGGACGCGAAGCACGTGCTGCTGGAATGGAACTCGCCCCCGGACCTGGCCGCGAAGATGGCCAAGGCCAACGGCAAGGAGCGCCAGGCGCTGGTCGAGGGTTCGCTGATCGAGCAGCTCAAGGGCACGCCCGATCGCCAGAGCTGGGACCGCATCGAGGTGATCGTGCCGGCCTACAGCGACCTGGAGCAGGAAGGCATGGGCAACAAGCTCAGCGGCATCGGCGTGTACGTGCAGGGGCAGCAGCAGATGCTCTTCGAGGACGACGCCATGACCGACGGTGCCGGCGCCGCGCGCACGGAGACCGAAGGCGACTACCGCACCGTCAACCCCAAGACCGGCGAGACCGCGCACTCGCCGACCTACGTGGCGCCCTTCATGTACTTCGAGCGCCTGACTTTCGACGCGAAGACGATGGCGCTGGTCAAGCGACAGCGCTTCTACGACAACACAAAGTACGCCGATCCGGAGTCGACGGCCCTCGACGTGGGCAGCCAGATGACCGGCCAGGAGATGGTGGCGAAGATGGTCGAATCGGTGGAGCACTCGGCCTACAAGTCGATCCGCCAGGTCAACTCGGAAGTGACGGTCACCGAGCCCGTGCCGGTGACCGCCCCCGCGCCGGCCAGCAGCCCGCGCTGACTCCCAGTTTCAGCGCGCCGGCAGCACCGTGCCGCGCGCTTCGCCGAAGCCGATGCGCCGCGCGTTCGCCGCGACGGCGCAGGCGCGCAGGATCACGGTGTCGCCGTCCTCCAGGAAGGTGCGCGTCTCGCCGCCCGGCAGCGTGAGCGCGCGCTTGCCGCCGTCGCTCAGCTCCAGCAGCGAGCCCCCCTCCTCCGGCTTCGCGCCGCTTTGCGTGCCGGTGCCGAGCAGGTCGCCGGGCTGCAGGTTGCAGCCGTTGCTGGCGTGGTGGACGAGCATCTGGGCGAGCGTCCAGTAGGCCGATTCGGCGAAGCTGGAGCGCATCAGGCGCACGGGCTCTTTCATGGCCGCGGTCTGCAACCAGACCTCCAGCTCGATCACATAAGCGCCCTCGGCGCGGTTCTGCGCGGAGTCCAGATGCGGCAGCGGCTGCGGATCACCTTCGGGTCGTGCGGGCACGGCGGCGCGGAACGGCTCGAGCGCGTCCATCGTCACGATCCACGGCGAGATCGTCGAAGCGAAATTCTTCGCCAGGAACGGCCCGAGCGGCTGGTATTCCCAGCCCTGCACGTCGCGCGCAGACCAGTCGTTGAGCAGGCAGAGGCCGAAAAGGTGCGAGCCCGCTTCGGCCATCTCGATGCGCGCACCCAGTTCGTTGGCCCCCGAGACGAAGGCCCCGAGCTCCAGCTCGTAGTCGAGCCGCCGGCTCGGCGCGAACACCGGCACCTCGTGCTGCGGGCCCTTGAGCTGCCCCATCGGCCGGCGCACGTCCACGCCGCTGACGACAATCGAAGAGCTGCGGCCGTGATAGCCGATCGGCACCCACTTGTAGTTCGGCAGCAGCGGGTTGTCCGGGCGGAACAGCTTGCCAACCGTGGTGGCGTGGTGGATGCCGGTGTAGAAGTCCGTGTAGTCGCCGATGCGGCAGGGCAGGCTCATCTCTGCTTCGCTTTGCGCGACGAGGCAAGATGCCAGCGCGGCCTGCTGCGGGCTGCCGGCCTTGAGCGCGGCGTAGAGCGTGTGGCGCACCGCGCGGCGGGCTTCCGCGGGCGCAGCCATGAAGCGGTTGAGATCGCCTTCGGCCAGCGCCTGCAGATCCACCTCGCGCGCCGTGGACCAGCGGCCGGCGCCGAACGCGCGCTTGAGGTCGAGGATCTGGTCGCCGATGGCGACGCCGCAGCGCCAGTCTTCATCGCTGCCGGCGCGGCGGAAGCGCCCGTAGGGCAGGTTCTGGAGCGGGAAATCGCAGTCCGGCGCGTTGGCCGATGCGACCCAGCTGAGGGCGGCGGGGTCGTGGGTGAAGTCGAGCAGGCTCATGGGGTGCCGTGGAAGGAAGCGAAGTTGTCGGCCAGATCGCTCCAGCAATCGGCGTAGGTTTTCTCGAGCGCGCCGCCGTTCAGCGCGAAGGCGGTGGGCAACAGGCGCCAGCGCGTCTCGAACATGAAGGCGAGCGTGTTCTCCAGCTTGTGCGCCTTCAGGTCCGCGCTGCTCGCCTTGGCGAAGGCTTCGGTGTCCGGCCCGTGCGGCACCATCGCGTTGTGCAGGCTCGCGCCGCCGGGCTTGAAGCCTTCGGGCTTGGCGTCGTACTGGCCGGTGATCAGGCCCATGAACTCGCTCATCACGTTGCGGTGGTACCAGGGCGGGCGGAAGGTGTTCTCGGCCACCATCCAGCGCGGCGGGAAGATCACGAAGTCGGCGTTGGCCCAGCCGGGCGTGTCGCTGGGGCTGGTGAGCACGGTGAAGATGCTCGGGTCCGGGTGGTCGAAGCTGACAGTGCCGATCGTCATGAAGTGCGCCGTGTCATACTTGCAGGGCACGAGGTTGCCGTGCCAGGCGACGACGTTGAACGGCGTGTGGTTCTGATGCGTGGTCCAGAGCCGGCCGCCGAACTTCTTGACGATCTCGTAGCGGCCCGGGCTGTCTTCGAAGGCGGCGACGGGCGCGAGGAAGTCGCGCGGGTTGGCCAGGCCGTTGGAGCCGATCGGGCCGAGCTCGGGCAGGCGGAAGGCGGCGCCGTAGTTCTCGCAGATGTAGCCGCGCGCCGGGCCAGCGACGGTGACCTTGAAAGCCATGCCGCGCGGGATCAGGGCGATCTCGCCGGGCTTCACGTCGAGCAGACCTAACTCCGTGGTCAAGCGCAGAGCGCCCTGCTGCGGCACGATCAGCAGCTCACCGTCGGCGTTGACGAGGGCGCGGCGGCCCATGCTCTTGTTGCAGACGTACAGGTGCGCGGCCATGCCGGTCTGCGCGTCGGGATCGCCGTTGACGCAGAGGGTGCGCAGGCCTTCGATGAAATCGAGCGGGTCTTCAGGGATGGCGTGGGGCGCCCAGCGCAGCGGATCGGGCGGGGCGACGTCGCCGTCCTTGGCGCCCGTCTTGAGCAGCGCGTGCGGCAAGGGCTCGTAGCCGCCGACGACGACCGAGGGCTGGCGCCGGTACATCCAGGTGCGCAGGTTCTCGGCGCGCGGGGCAGTGAAGGCCGTGCCCGAAAGCAGCTCGGCGTACAGGCCGAAGGCCACCTGCTGCGGGCTGTTGCGCCCGACCGGCAAGGCACCCGGCCGGGCTTCGCTGGCGTGCTCGTTGCCGAAACCGCTCAGGTAGTTCAGATCCGCCATGTGACGCTCCTTGGCTGCTGTCTTGTCTCCAACTCCGAATTCTATGATTGCAAATCGATTTGTCTATATCTAACATCATGACCATGGACAAACCCACATCCCCGAGGGGGATCCAGAGCGTCGAAGTCGGCGGTCAGCTGCTGATCGCCCTCGCCCACCACGGCCGGCCGCTGCCTTTGAAGGATCTGGCCCAGGCCGCCGGCATGAGCCCGGCCAAGGCGCACCCGTATCTCGTGAGCTTCGGCAAGCTCGGGCTGGTGGTGCAGGAGAGCGAAGGCGGCCGCTACGGGCTCGGGCCGCTGGCCTTGCAACTGGGGCTGATCAGCCTGCAGCAATACGAGCCGGTGCGGCTGGCCACACCGGCGATCGAAACGTTGGCGGTGCAGACAGGGCAGACGGCGGCCATCGCCGTCTGGGGCAACCGCGGGCCGACGGTGGTGCGCGTGGCCGAGGGGCCGAGCCCCGTGCACGTGAGCATGCGCCACGGCACGGTGATGAGCCTGCGCGGCACGGCCTCGGGCCGTGTGTTCGCGGCACACCTGCCCGCGGCGGAGGTGCGCGAGGCGCTGAAGCTGGTGGGGGAAAGCAGCCGGCTCGACGCCGACTATGAGGCTCTGCTCGCGGCCGTGCGCACGCAAGGCATCGCGAGCACGAAAGACACGGTGGTCCAGGGCATCAGCGCGCTGGCGGCGCCGGTGTTCGATCAGCAGGGCCGCGTGGCCGTCTGCCTGACGCTGATCGGGGCCAGCGGCAGCTTCGACATGGACCTGAAGGGGGCGGTGGCCGCCGCGCTGAAGAGCGCGGGGCAGTTGCTCTCGCGCCAGCTGGGCGCCCCAGCCGGCTGAGAGCCGCGCTTACTGGCGCAGGCCAGTGATGATGTCGGCCTCTTCCTCGGCACCGTAGAAGTACGGGTAGAGCATGCGGGTGCTGCCCGACAGCTCGGGGTTGCCGCCGTAGATGGCGATCCACTCTTCGGCCTTGGCCAGGTCCAGCGTCATCAGCACCGCGGGGGCCACCACGCGCATGTTCGTGCGCGGGCCGGCCAGCAGCTCGAAGCCCAGCAGGCGGCGGTAGAAGGCCACGTGACGCGGGTTCACTTCGATGATCAGCGTGCGGCAGCCGCCGAGGCGGTGACCGTGCAGATAGGCCAGGTGGAAGAGTTGCGCGAGCACGTGCTTGCTGTCGGCGATGTCCTCGTCGACGGCCAGGCGGCTGAACTCGCAGAGGTCGTGGCCGGCTTCGCGCAGGGCACGGATCTCTTCGGGGAAGGTGGATTCGGCGTTGAAGCCGGCTTCGGAATCGAAGCGGACCGCGATCGTGCCGACGATGCGCTCGCCCTGGCGGGCAGAGCAGACGGTCAGGGCCGCCTCGTTGCGTGTCGAAAGCCTCGTGTTGCTGTAGCCGCGTGCGCCGTAGCGCCGAGCGACCAGGGCTTCCGCCCCGTCGTGATGATGGCTCTGCTTGGCCGTGAAAACTTCAAGACCAATCGAACCTGCGTCCACCGCCGCTTCAAAATCCATACTGCAATGCCCCTGCTCAAAATCAAGCCGCGCCCAAAACCCTCATTCGGGGGGGAGTCTAAGGGTTGAAAAGCGAACTTTTCACCTCGGAAACCATTGGATACAACGCTTACCCCCAGTTCATCGGTCACTTCTGAAAGCGACTTGAAACCAGGGTCATAGCTTGACCTGTTTTCGGCAAAGAAAAGGGCCGCAATGAGCTGTATTGCGGCCCTCTTTGTCTCCAGTTGTGAGCGCGCTCCTACATCGTGCAGGAGCGTTCTTACAAGGCTGTTAAACAGTCCTACAAGTAAATCAGACGGCAGCACCCGCACCGTTTGTTGCACTTGCGGCGGCGGCGCTGCTCATGCCGGCGAGGCGGTTCATGTTCGTCATCGAAATGCGGTGCATCTCGATCAGCGACATGATGCCGTTGCGCACCAGTTCGACGACCTTGGCGTCCGGCAGCTCGGCCAGCTTCTTCTCGTCCACGGCCAGGAAGCCGTCCACGGCCAGCTTCTCGCCGTTGGGCATCGTGGCGTCGAAGCGCATCTCCTGCAGCAGCTCCAGCTCCATCAGCTTGTCGCAGACCTGGCGGGTGCGCTCGACCTCGTTCTCGAAGTTCTCGAGGAAGGTCTTGGCGCCGATCAGGAACTCGGTCGGCTCACCGGCTTCGGTAAACAGCTCGTTGCCTTCGGTCTCGTTGAAACCTTGCCAGTCGGCGTCGAAGCAGACGGCCAACTGGTCGCTCTTCTCGTCCAGGCGGGCCATGGCGAACGGGTAGCGGCGCAGGTAGGCCGGCACGTAGTTCGTCGTGAGCTTGTCGTCCTTGATGAACAGGTTCTCGCCCGGCTTCACGCCGAACACGGCCAGCGGGGCCACGGCCGGACGGCCGCTGCCGCCGGCGGGCGCTTCGCCCACGCGCACGAAGACGATCGGGAATTCCTTGCAGGCTTCCACGAATTCAGCCGCCGCGAGAAAAAGCGAGTTCTGGTTGGCGATGCGATCGGTCACCGGCACGTCGGTGCGCAGGCGCATCTTCTTGTGGATCACGCGATCCAGCGGGGTCAGGTTTGCATAAAGCACGGGGCTCGTCATAGTTCCACTCCTTCATCGGCCAGCTTCTGAGCCAGCACTTTGTCAACACGCTTGCCATCGAGGTCGACGACCTCGAATCTCCAGGCGTTCCACTCCACCACATCGGCCGTGCGCGGCAAGCGCCCCAGCAAGAGCATGATCATGCCCGCCAGGGTGTTGTAGCGCCCACGATCCTCCTCGGGCAGTTCCTTCAGGTCCAGGCGGTCCTTCAGCTCGGTGGCGGGGATCAGGCCGTCGATCAGCCAGCTCCCGTCCTCGCGTCGCACCGCCCAGCCTTCACCATCGGCGGGCTGCGTGAACTCGCCCGCGATCGCTTCCAGCACGTCGCGCAGGGCCACGACGCCCTGCACCTCACCGTATTCATCCACCACGAAGACCAGCGCCGCGTCCTGCGTGCGGAAGTGGTCCAGCAGCTCCAGGCCCGAGATCGTCTCGGGCACGAACACCGGCGCCTCCAGGTCTTCGGCCAGCGCCAGGGGCGCGCCCGTCAGCGCGCGCGCCAGCAGGCGCTGCGCGGTGGTCACGCCCAGCACGTCGTCCAGCCCGCCGCGGCAGACCGGGAAGCGGCTGTGCATGTGGGCCTTGAGCATGGCCAGTACCTGCGACGGATCGTCGTCCACATTGAGCCAGGCGATCTCGGCGCGCGGGATCATCATCGAGCCGATCTGGCGTTCATCGAGGCGGAACACGTTGCGCACCATCTGGTGCTCGTGTTCCTCGATCACGCCGGCGTCGCGCCCTTCCTCCAGGCTCGCCGCGATCTCTTCTTCCGTCACGCCGCGCGAGCCCTTGCCGCGCAGGCCCATCAGGCCGAGCGTGAACTCGGTGGCGAAGGTCAGGCTCTTCACCAGCGGCCGCGCCACCAGCGAGAGCACTTCCATCGGCGGCGCCACCACGCGGGCCACCGCTTCCGGGAAGATCAGGCCGATGCGCTTGGGCACCAGCTCGCCGAAGACGATCGTCAGCACGGTGATGATGGCGACCACCATCGCCGTCGCCGTCACCTCGGAGGCGCGCTCGCCCATGTGGAAGACGCTCAGCAGCCAGCGCGACAGCGGGCCGGAAAACGCCGCATCACCGACGATGCCGTTCAGCACGCCGATCGACGTCAGGCCGATCTGCACCGTGGAGAGGAACTTGTTGGGGTTCTCGTGCAGGTCCAGCGCGGCTTGCGCGCCGTGCTCACCGCTTTCCACCATCACCTGCAAACGGGCCTTGCGGCTGGCGGTGAGCGCCATTTCCGACATGGCGAACAGGCCGTTGATGAGAATCAGCAGGAGAACGAGAGCGGTATCCATGAACAGTGCCGGCGAGCGAGGGATAACCCCAGCGGCAGACACAAACGAGCAAAAGGTCGGCTAGCGTATCAGAGCCGTGTGGCGTTTCCGACAGCACAATCCCCGGGTATGAATGTCTTCATCGGCGATATCCAGGGCTGCTGTGGCGCCCTTCACACCCTGCTCCAGCGCCTGGATTTCACCCCCTCGCGGGACCGGCTCTACCTGCTTGGCGACCTCGTCAACCGCGGCCCGGCGTCGCTCGAAACCTTGCGCTTGCTCATCAAGTTAGGTGACGCTGCGAGCTGCCTGCTCGGCAACCACGACCTGCACCTGCTGGCGCTGGCCCACGGTGTGCGGCCGGCCCACAAGCACGATTCGCTGACGCAGATCCTCCAGGCGCCCGACCGCGAGGTGCTGCTCGACTGGCTGCGACACCGCCACATGGCGATCGCGGCGCACGGCTGGCTGATGGTGCATGCGGGCGTGGTGCCGCAGTGGGACGAGGCGCAGACGCTGGCGCTGGCTGCGGAAGTGCAAACCGTGCTGCGCGGCCCCGACCTGCCCGCCTTCCTGCACGAGATGTACGGCGATCAGCCCGATCAATGGAGCGACACACTCACCGGCACGGACCGCCTGCGCGTGATCGTCAACTCGCTGACCCGGCTGCGCTTCTGCACGACGGACGGCCGCATGGACTTCGAGACCAAGGACAGCGCCGGCGCCGCGCCCGAGGGCTTCATGCCCTGGTTCGACGTGCCCGGCCGCCAGAGCGCCACCGCCCGCATCGCCTTCGGCCATTGGTCCACGCTCGGCCTGGTCCAGCGCGACAACCTGCTGGCGCTGGACACCGGCTGCGTGTGGGGCGGCGAACTCAGCGGCGCCATCATCGAAGACGACGGCCGCGTGCGCGAGATCGTGCAGGTGCCCTGCGAGCAGGCGCGCAAGCCGGGCAAGAGCGCCTAGACCTCTTCAGACTTTCAGCACGAACGGATCCTGGATCTCCTCGCTGAGCTCGCACCAGACGCTCTTCGTCTGCAGGAACTGCTCGATCGCCTCCATGCCGTTGACGCGGCCGATGCCGCTGTCCTTGTAGCCGCCGAACGGCGAGTTGAAGGCCATCGCGCGGTAGGTGTTGATCCAGACCGTGCCGGCCTGGAGGCGCCTGGCCATCGTGTGCGCACGGCGCAGGTCCTTCGTCCAGACACCCGCGGCCAGGCCGAAGCGCGTGCTGTTGGCCTGCGCCACCACCTCGTCGTCCTCGGTGAAGCGGCTGACGGCGAGCACCGGGCCGAAGACCTCCTCCTGAATCAGGCTGTTGTCGCCCGCCAGCCCGTGCACGATCGTCGGCTCGAAGAAGAAGCCTTGCTCGAAACCCGGCAGCTCGGCGCGCTTGCCGCCGTAGAGCACGCTCGCCCCTTCGTCGACAGCGCGCTGCACCATCGAGAGGTTCTTCTGCAACTGCGCCTGCGTGGCCGCCGGGCCCATCTGCGTGCCGGGCTGCAGCGGGTCGCCGAGGCGGATCTCGCGGGCGCGGCGGTGTAAACGATCGAGCACTTCGTCGTACAGGCTCGCATGCACATAGGCGCGCGAGCCGGCCACGCAGGTCTGGCCCGCGGCGGCGAAGATGCCGGCGAGCAGGCCGGCGACGGCGTTCTCCACCGGCGCGTCGGCGAACACGATGTTCGGGCTCTTGCCGCCGAGCTCCAGCGTGACGGACGCGAGCCGGCTCCCCGCCCGCGCCGCGATCGCACGGCCGCCGCCCTCACTGCCGGTGAAGGCGATCTTGGCCACGCCCGGGTGATCGACCAGCGCCTCGCCCGCCTCGCGCAGGCCGCTGACCACGTTGAACACGCCCGGCGGAATGCCCGCGGCCTCCGCCAGCCGCGCCAGCTCGAAGGCCGAAGCCGACGTGACCTCCGACGGCTTCACCACCACCGTGTTGCCCGCCGCCAGCGCCGGCGCCACGCTCATCAGCGTGAGGAAGGTCGGCGAGTTCCACGGCACGATCACGCCCACCACGCCGAGCGGCTCGCGCAGCGTGTAGTTGAGGACGCTCTTGCGCTCCAGCGGGATCACGCGGCCTTCGATCTTGTCCGCCAGGCCGCCGAAGTAGTAGAGCCAGTCGCGGATCACGGTGGCCTGCGCGCGCATCTCGGCGAGCAGCTTGCCGTTCTGCTGCGTCTCGAGCCGCGCGATGGTTTCCGCTTCCGCAGCGATGGCCTCACCCCAGGCCATCAGCAGGCGGCCACGGCGGCTCGCGGAGAGCGCGGACCAGGCGCCGTTGAGCGCATCGGTTGCGGCCTGGACGGCATCGTCGATATCGGCGGCGCCGGAGTCGGCGAAGCTGCCCCACGCGCGGCCCGTGGTCGGGTTGGTGGCCGTGAAGCGCCGGCCGCTGCGCGCGGGTACGGTGCGGCCGCCGATGTGGTTGTCGTAACTCGGACCTTCGGCTGACACAGTCGTTTCTCGATTCATGAACGGGGCTCCAGATCCAGCCGCGCCGCGATGCCTTCCAGATCGCGCGAGGCCGGTGGGTAATGACGCATCACCAGCGGGTCATGGCCGGGGATGATGTGGTCGGGGGAGTCGGCCAGCGCTTGCAGCCGACGGTAGCCTTCGAGCAGCTCGCTCAGGTTGAAGGCGATGGTGAAGCAGCGCTGCTGCCGGAAGTGCTCGTAGTAGTGGGTCGCATCCGAGGCCAGCACGACCCAGCCGCGCTGCGTCTTCACGCGCACGCACTGCAGGCCCGCCGTGTGGCCGCCGATGTGGTGGACGGACAGCCCCGGCGCCAGCGCGTGCGCGCCCTTGGCGTAGAAGCGCACGCGCTTGCCGTGCACGAGCCGCACCATGCCGACCACCTCTTCCACCTCGTAGGCGTGGCGCATGTAGTCGTGGCACATGTGGCGGCCGGTGGCGAAGTCGAGCTCGGCGTCCTGCAAATGAAAATTCGCCTGCGTGAAGGCGTCGAAGGTGCCGACGTGGTCGTAGTGCAGGTGCGTGAGGATCACGTCGCGCACCTCGGCTGCCTCGACGCCGAGCAGGCGCAAGCCCTCGCTCGGCGTGCGCAGCAGCGTGCGGTGGCGCTTGGCGGCCATCGCGGCGTTGAAGCCGGTGTCCACGACGAAGGTGCGCGCCGCATTGCGAACGAGCCAGATGTAGTAATCCATCGCCATCGGCTCGTCGTGCGGGTCGCCGCCGATGAAGTGCTCGGGCCGGCGTGCGTCGCGCGTGGCGTAGCGGATCGCGAACACCTCGTAGGTGTCGTCGTTGTCTGAGGGCGGCACGGTTGTCTCCTGGTCGCGGCGCAGTATCAGCAGCGGTCCGCGCAAAGCCAATGGCTATGCAGGAAACGGCGAGGCTGCTATGCCGGAATTCGAGACAGCCTCGCCTTAGCATTTGCCCATCCACTCCAACAGGAAGAGCAAGCAATGAAAGTGATTCACGGCCGCACCGAAGGCAACGCTTCCGAACTGCGCGGCCCCAACTTCACCGGCGCCGTCTGGGCCGACCCGGTCATGCCGACGACGGACGGCGTCACCATCAACAGCGTGTTCTTCACGCCCGGCGGCCGCACGCACTGGCATGCGCACCAGACCGGTCAGATCCTGCAGGTGACCTCGGGCCGCGGCTGGGTCTGCAAGGACGGCGAGGCGCCGCAGGAAATCCGCACCGGCGACACCGTCTGGATCGCACCCGGCGAGCGCCACTGGCACGGCGCCGCGGAGGACAGCTTCATGAGCCACACCGCCATCACGATCGGCGCCACGCACTGGGCCGCCCCGGTCACGCCCGAGGACTACGCCTCGCGCTGACCCGCGCGCGTTGCATTGCCGCCGCCGAGCAGCTCGGCCGGCGGTGTCCACACGCCCTCGCGCATCTTGGCTTCGAGCTTTTCCTTGAACATGCGCGTCAAAGCACGCGCCGGCCGCGTCGAGGGCCGCTGCGTGCCGGTGGCGATGACCAGCGAGCGCGTGATCGTCGGCTCCACCAGCCGCCAGATGCGCAGCCGCTTGTCCAGCACCAGATCGCGCACGCCCGCATAAGACAGCACCGTGTAGCCCTGCCCGCCGCGCACCAGCGCCACGCTGGAATGCAGCGCGTCGATCTCCATCTGCAAGTGCGGCTCGCCCGCACCGGCGCGCGCCATCGCTTCGTCGACGAGGAGGCGCACGCCGTGCGGCCGGCTCGGCAGCACCATCGGGATCTCGGCCAGCCGCTTCACCGGCACCGGACCGTGGCCCAGCCGCGCGGGGTCACCCGGCGGGCCGACGAGAAAGAGTTCATCGCACAACAGCGGATCCGTACGCAGCGTGTTGCCGTGCAGGCTCGCCGCGTCGTAAAGCACGGCCACGTCGAGCCGGCCGGCCGCCAGCCACTCCATCACGTGGCCGCTGAAACCCTCCATCACCTTGAGCGCCACGCCCGGATAGGCGAGCCGGAATTCCTCCACCAGTTCCACCGCCAGCACGATCGCGATCGACGACGGCATGCCGATGCACACATGCCCGACCGGCGCCGCGCCGAGCTCACGCACCGCGCGCGTGGCCTCCTGCGCCGTCTCGACGATGCCGCGCGCGTACTGCTCGAACACCTTGCCCGCTTCGCTGAGCACCACGCCGCGGCCGGTGCGGTGGAACAGGTCCGACCCCAGCTCTTCTTCGAGCGTCTTGACCTTGCGGCTCAGCAGCGGCTGGCTGGTGCCCAGGCGCATCGCGGCGCGCGAGAAGGTGCCGCATTCGGCGACGGTGATGAAGGCGGTGAGCTGATCGAGTTCCATGGCTTGAATCATCTTATGCAGAAATCCGAGGTCTGCTATTCGGATTCGCAGGGCGCGGCGCCGGCCCCCCGCGCCTAGGATCGCTGCCAGTCGCGCAAAACCTCCATGACGCGACACAGCAGGAGACACACCTCATGATCCGGCAATACATCGCGGCGCTGTTCGTCGCACTGGCCTGCACCGGCGCTCACGCGCAGCAGGACTTCCCCAACAAGCGCATCACCATCGTCATCGGCGTCTCGCCGGGCGGCACGCTGGACACGCTGGCCCGCGTGCTCGCGCAAGGCATGCAGACCACGCTCAAGCAGCCCGTGATCGTCGAGAACGTGACCGGCGCCGGCGGCCTGATCGGCGGCCAGCGGCTCGTCAAGGCCGACCCGGATGGCTACACGCTCGGTTTCAGCAACCTCTCGCTGCTGATCATTCCCCACCTCTACCCCAAGAGCGGTTTCAAGCCGATGGACGACCTCGTGCCCGTGGCCAGCATCGCCAACGTGCCGATGGTGTTCAGCGTCAGCAACGCCAGCGGCATCAAGGACCTCAAGGGCCTGATCGACTACATGCGCGCCCACCCCGGCAAGGCCAACTTCGGCTCCGGCGGCCCCGGCACCACGGCACACCTGGCCGAGGCGATGTTCCTCACCCAGGCCAAGGTGGACGGCGTGCTCGTGCAATACCGCGGCACCGGACCGGCGCTCGTGGACCTGATGGCCGGCACGATGGACGGCGTGATCGACCAGACCGTGACGATGCTGCCGCTCTACGGCGAGAAGCGCGCCCGTGCCATCGCCGTCTCCGCGCCGCAGCGCATCCCGCAGATGCCCGACGTGCCGACCTTCGCCGAAGCCGGTCTGCCGCAGTTCGACATGACGCTATGGAACGGCGTCGTCGCCCCGAAGGGCACGCCGCGCGCCGTCATCGACAAGCTGGCCGCCGTCATCTCGCAGGTGATGGAAAGCCAGGACTACAAGGACCGCGTGGAGAAGCAGTTCGCCTCCGCCATCCCGAGCGCCGCCGACCGCGGCCCCGACGCGTTCCGCAAGGTGCTGGAGCGCGACAACGCCAAGGTGGCGGCGCTGGTCAAGGCCATCGGCCTCCAACCCGCACCCTGATCATCCAAGAAGGACTCTCATGAAGAACACCGTTGGCTTCATCGGCCTGGGCAATATGGGCGGCCCGATGGCCGGCCACCTGATCGCAGCCGGCCACCCGCTCGTCGTCTGCGACAGCAACGACGCGGCGGCCGAACGGCTCGTCGCCCTCGGCGCGAAGCGCGTCGCCACGCCAGCCCAGGTGGCCGATGCCGCCGAGACCGTCGTGCTGAGCCTGCCCACGCCCGACGTGGTCAGCGCGGTTGCACAAGGGCCTGACGGCCTGCTGGCCGCCTCGCGCAGCCAGCTCAAGAGCGTGATCGACACCTCCACGATCGGCCCGCGCACCGCCATCGCCGTGGCCGAGGCACTCGCCGCGAAAGGCATCACCTATGTGGACGCGCCGATCAGCGGTGGCGTGCCCGGCGCCATCAAGGCCACGCTGGCCGTGATGGTGTCGTGCCCGCGCGCGCTGTTCGATCAGCTGCAACCGCTGATGACCTGCTTCGGCAAGGTCTTCTTCGTCGGCGAGAAGCCGGGCCAGGCGCAGACGCTCAAGCTCGCCAACAACGTGATGTCGGCCTGCGCCGTGGCCATCACCGCCGAAGCCGTCGTGATGGGCGTGAAGGCCGGGCTCGATCCGCGCGTGATGCTCGAAGTGATCAATGCCGGCTCGGGCCGCAACACGGCGTCCGCCGACAAGTTCCCGCGCAGCGTGCTGCCCCGCACCTTCGACCTCGGCTTCGCCGCGCGCCTGGCCTACAAGGACGTGCGCCTCTGCGTGGACGAGGCCGAGTACATCGGCGCGCCGATGGTCGTCGGCTCGGCCGTGCGCGAGATGCTCGCGATCACCACGTCGCTCTTTGGCCCGCAGGCCGACTTCAGCGAAGTCGTGCGCGTCTGCGAGAGCTGGGCTGGCGTCGAAGTGCGCGGTTAGGCCGGGAGCAGACCATGGACAACAAGGAACTGTTCGAGCGCGGCTTGAAAATCCGCCGCGAAGTGGTGGGCGCCGAGTACGTGGACAAGGCGCTGGCCGCCGCCGACGACTTCAACCGCCCTTTGCAGGAACTCGTGACCGAGTACTGCTGGGGCGCCGTGTGGGGCCGTGACGGGCTGGAGCGCAAGACGCGCAGTCTGCTCAATCTGGCAATGGTCAGCGCGCTGAACCGACCGCATGAGCTCAAGCTGCACGTGGCCGGCGCGCTGCGCAACGGCGTGACACGCGAGGAAATCCGCGAAGTCTTCCTCCAGGTGGCGATCTATGCCGGCGTGCCGGCAGCGATCGACTCGTTCCGCATCGCCCGCGAGGTGTTCGACGCGCAGGCGGCGGCGTGACCGCGCTCGCCGCCACGCTCGGCGCCTTCGCCGCCGAAACACCTGCTCGCCAGTTGCCGTCGCTGGCGCTGGAGCGCGCCAAGATGAGCCTGGCCAGCACACTGGCCAGCGCCTCGGTCGGGCACGGCATTGAGTCGGCCCGCATCGTGCGCAGCGTCGAGAAGGCGAGCGGCGGCACGGCGGAGTCGAGCGTCTGGTTCTGCTCGCGCAAGCTGCCCGCCGAGCGCGCCGCGCGCGTCAACGCCGTGGCCAGCGACGCTGCCGCTTCGGACGACAGCGACATGCGCAGCATCGCCCACATCGGCACCGTCGCAGGCGCGGTCGGGCTCGCGATGGGCGAACGCCAGCTTTCGAGCGGCCTCGACATCCTCGCCGCGATGGTGCTCGGCTACGAGGTCGCCGGCCGCATCGACGAAGCGCTCACGCCCGGTCGCATGCAGCGCGGCTTTCATGGCTCCGTCTCCACGATCTTCGCGGGCGCCGTCACGGCCGGCCGCTTGCTCCATCTCGATGCGCCGCGAATGGCACAGGCCATTGCGCTGGCCGCCAGTTCCGCCTGCGGCATGGCCATCGCCGCCGACACCAGTTGCGCCCGTGAGTACCACGCCGGGCTCGCCGCGCAACTCGGCACGCAGGCCGCACTGGCTGCGCACGCCGGATTCCAGGGTGAGATCGCGGTGCTCGAATCGCGTCGCGGCTTCTTCGAAGCCTTCAACGGCCAGGCCGTCTCCGACGTGAGCCTTGGACTCGGCGAAGACTGGGACATCGTCACCGACATGGCCATCAAGCTGATGCCCGGCGCCCACCCGTTCCACGCCATCGCCGAAGCCGCCGTGCAGGCCGCAATCGACGGCGACGTGCGGCCCGAGCAGGTGCAGCGCATCGTCATCACCGCTCCGCAGCTCGACACCTGGCGCCACCAGGCCGTGCAGCCGAACGATCTGATCGGCGCCGCGCACAGCGTGTCCTACTTCGTCGCCGCCGCCGTGGTCGACCAGCGCTTCGGCTGGGATCATTTCGAGCCCGAGAAGATGCGCGATCCCGGCGTCAAAGCCCTGCTCCCGCGCGTGAGCTTCGACGAAGACCCGCCGCCGCTGCCCGACCGCTTCCCGCACCGCCACGGCGGCACGGTGACGATCGAGCTCACCGACGGCCGCCGCATCTCGCGCACCTGCCGCGCGCCCCGCGGCAGCGGCCCGCGCGGCATCGACTGGGCCGACGTGGACGCGAAGTACGAACGCCTGGCGCCGACGGCCGGTCTCTACATGACTTCGGTCCGCGCCAGCCTCAGCCTGCTGCACGCCTTCGACGCGCTGCCCTCACCCGAACCGCTGCTGGCGCTGCTGCGCGGCGTGGGACCCGAGCACCGCTGAGCGGAGCGGCTAGAATTCGAGCCCTTCGGAGGCTTGGGGGAGTGGTTTAACCCAACAGTCTTGAAAACTGTCGACGGGCAACCGTCCGTGAGTTCGAATCTCACAGCCTCCGCCAGTCCGCCGCGCGGCGCCGCGAACCTCATCCAACTTGAGGCATCGGGGCGCACGAGGTCAAACCGCCTCCACTTCGACGGTTCGCGAGCAAAACAACCGACGTTGCAGGCCATCCCATACGCCAGCTGACGGCTCCACAGGTTCCACCGGGCTCGCCAGCGCCTGCAGACGCCATTGCCAGCGGCTCAACGCGCGCTGCAACGCCGGATGCGCGGGCAACACCTGTTCCATGCGGCGGCGAGCCGCGCCTCGCAAGGTGCCAAGCACGTACTCTGCCGCCAGGCGTTCGGCGCGAATCCGCTGGCTGTAGTCCATCAGCGGTCTCTGCCGGCAAAGTCAGCCCGGTTCGCCGCCCGGTCCAGACAGGTGCGCAGCGATTGCAAGCCACCGCGAACCCAGCTCTTCACGGTGCCCAGCGGCTGGCAGAGATGCGAAGCGACCTCGGCGTGCGAGAAGCCCTGGTAGTACGCCAATGCCAGGCTGCTGCGTTGATCGCGCGTGAGCGCGCTCATGCAACGGCTCAGCGCGTGACGATTGCTGGCGCGGTCCAGCAGATCCAGAGGCCCGGGTTCTTCGCTGGCATGCTGAGCCAGGAGATCGTGTTCTTCACCGGCCTCCTCGCCGCCGAGACCTAACGCGCCGAATCGGCTGACCGTGACCGGTTCGCTGGCGCGGCGGCGCAAGCTGTCGATCGCGCGGTTGCGCGCGATGCTGGTCAGCCAGGTCAGGAGTTGTGCCTGAGCCGGATCGAAGGTGGCCGCAGCGCGCCAGACAGCCTCGAAGACTTCCTGCAGCACCTCCTCGGCCAGCGCACGCTCGCCGTTGATGCGAAGCACGATGCCGAACAGCTGCGCGCAGGTGCAGCGGTACAGGGCCTCGAAGGCCGCCCGATCGCCTGCGGCAATGAGCGGCATCAGCGCGGCAAGTGCTGCGCTGCGCTCGGAGGGCGCGGGTTTCGATACGTTCATGCCGAGGTCTTACGCAAGCCGATCGCGATTGGATTTGCGGGTTTCGGATTTCTTTTCTTTCTCGCCGATCTCGTCTGGCTGTAGGCGCCGTCCTGCGTGCAAGCGCGGCACCGCGGAAGCGGTTTGACACATCCAATGGCCTGCCGGTTACGTATCAATACAGGTCGGCAACTTGACCGATGAACCGAGGAGAAGACATGCCCCATACGACTTCCCCGAGCACGGTCACGACACGACAGCGTCCGCTGTTGCTGCCCACCGTTGCCGCCGTCCTGCTGACCCTCGCAGGCTCGGCGGCCCAGGCTTCGAGCCACCGCGAAGCACCGTTCTTGACCACGGTGCCCAAAGTCGACGCCACCGACTTCTACATGTTCATGAGCTACGAGACCGGCCGCACCGACTACGTGACGCTCATCGCCAACTACCAGCCCTTCCAGAACGGCTACGGCGGCCCGAACTTCTTCGCGCTCGACCCGAACGCGCTGTACGAGATCCACGTGGACAACAACGGTGACGCCAAGGAAGACATCACCTTCCAGTTCCGTTTCAAGAACAACCTCAAGGGCACGGCGCTGACGATCGGCGACAAGAGCGTCGCAATCCCGCTGATCCAGTCCGGCACCGTCAGCGACGTGGCCGCGGCCAACCTGAACGTCAACGAGACCTACACCGTGAACATCGTGCGCGGCGATCGCCGCTCTGGCACGAGCCAGTCCATCACCAACGCCACCGGCGGCAGCGCCACCTTCGACAAGCCGGTCGACAACATCGGCACGAAGACGATCGCCGACTACGCCGGCTACGCGGCCAAGCACGTCTACAACGTCACCATCCCGGGCTGCAGCATGCCGGGCAAGGTCTTCGTCGGCCAGCGCAAGGATCCGTTCGCCGCCAATCTCGGCGTGATCTTCGACCTGGTGAACGCGCCGGTCTCCGTGATCACCGATCCGTCGTTGATCAACGCAGCCCCGAATTCGCTCGCCAACCACAACGTCACCACGCTGGCGCTGGAAGTGCACAAGAGCTGCCTCGTGGCCGGCACCGAAACCGTCATCGGCGGCTGGACCACGGCCAGCATGCGCCAGGCCCGCATCCTCAATCCTGCGCCCAAGTCCGGCCTGCAAGCCAACGACAAGGCCGGTGGCGCCTGGGTGCAGGTCTCGCGCCTGGGCATGCCGCTCGTGAACGAAGTCGTGATCGGCCTGCCGGGCAAGGACAAGTTCAATGCGTCCAAGCCCAAGGACGACGCCCAGTTCGCCAACTACGTGACGAACCCGACGTTGCCCGCGCTGATCGCCACGGTGCTGAGCCTGCCGGGCACGGCGCCCACCAACCTGCCGCGCAACGATCTGGTGACGACCTTTCTCACCGGCATCAAGGGCGTGAATCAGCCGGCCAACGTGGTCGCTTCGGAAGAGCTGCGCCTGAACACCGGCATCGCCGCCGTGCCGTTCGCGCAGCAGAACCGCCTGGGCATCGTCGGCAACATCCTGGCCAGCGGCAACGACAACGCCGGCTATCCCAACGGCCGCCGCCCCAAGGACGACGTGGTCGACATCTCGCTGGTGGCGATGATGGGCGGCCTCTGCATGGCCAACGGTACGACGAACGCGCTGAACTTCGGCACCGCCTGCACGCCCTCGGCCGTGCCGCTCGGCGCCACCTCGTTCAAGCTGCATGACGCCGTGGACCAGGCCGTGCAGCCGTTCCTGCCGGCCTTCCCGTACCTGTACACGCCGGTCGGCGGTACGCAGTAAGGAGGCGCAGCCATGAAGCGCAAGATCTCAACTTCAGTGAAGGCCGGTGGCTCGGCCTTCGTGGCGGCGGGCCTGCTGACGGCCTGCTTCGGCGGCGGCAACGACAGCAACGGCGGCCCCACCACACCGCCTGCCGCGAGCACGAGCGTGCCGGCCAGTGCGCTCGTTTCTTCCGCGGCCTACGAGTCGTTCACGGACAGCACGATCGCGTCTTCCACCAGCGAGACCACAGAACCGCTGACGGCTGACAACGTAGACACGGCGCCAGCCAGCGAAACCGATGAGCCCGCGTCCGTGAGTTGAGGGACCAAGAAACCCTCCTCGGTTTCTTCCCTCCCGGCCTCTTGGACCGCGTTCTGCGCGCGTGCCATCGAGGCCGGGGCCTGATCGCTCGCTGTTCCTGCGTGAGCCATGACGACCTGCATTCAAAAAATACTCGCCCTGGTTCTGCTCTGCCTCGGGATGGCGAACGTCGCCCAGGCCGATCCCTACACCCCGAAGCGCGACGACGAACTCGTGGAGCGCCTGCCCCAGAAGATCGGCTCTGCCGCTGATCGCGCCGCAGCGCGCCAGTTGCGCGCTGCGTTGCGCCAGAACCCCGATCAATTGCCGCTCGCGCTGAGCCTGTCGCAGGCCGCCATCGAGCGCTTCCGCACCACCGGCGATCCGCGCGAACTCGGCCAGGCGCAAGCCGCACTCGGCCCCTGGTGGTCCGCAGCCGTGCCGCCGCCCGCCGTGCGCCTGCTGCGCGCCATCATTCGCCAGAGCCAGCATGAATTCGCCTCCGCGCTGATCGACCTCGATGCCCTGCTGGCCGACAACGCCACGCCCTTGCCCGTGCGCGCTCAGGCCGAGCTCACGCGCGCCGCCGCGCTGCAGGTGCAGGGCCGCTGGCGCGACGCCGGTGTGGGGTGCGCCCGGCTGGCCAGCGGGCGCTATGCGGCGCTGGGCACTGGCGTGCAGTTGCACGGCGCCGTCTGCACCGCTGAACTGGACAGTTTGCAAGGCCGCGTCGCGCAGGCCGATGCATCGCTCGACCAGCTCGCCCGCGCAGCTTCCGCGCCGCAGTCCTGGATCAGCCTGATCCGCGCGGAGAGCGCCGAGCGGCACGGCGACCCGGCGGCCGGCGCGATGTTCAAGCGGGCGCTCGCGGCAGAAGGCGACATCTACTCGCGCGCCGCGTATGCGGACTGGCTGCTCGGCGCCCGGCAGTGGAACGCCGCCGCGAACGTGGTGCTCGACTACGACCGCCAAGCCGAGAAAGACACCGCTGCGATGCCCGACCCCTTGCTCCTGCGCCTGGCGATCGCCTGGGTGGCGGCGAAAGACCCGCGTGCGCAGGCCGCCGTGGCCGATCTGCAGGCCCGCTTCGACGCGGCCACGCTGCGCGGTGACATGAGCCACGGCCGTGAGCGCGCGCGCTTTCATCTGGACGCGAAGCCCGACGCGGCCCTTGCGCTGGCCGAGGCGCGCGGCAACTGGGACGTGCAGAAGGAACCGGCCGACGCCATCCTGCTGGTGCGCGCCGCGCGCGCGGCGGGCCAGCCGGCAGCAGCGCAGCCGGTATGGCAGTTCGTGAAAGAAAACGGCCTGACGGACGTGCGCCTCGGGAGCGCGCCATGAGGCCATTTGTCAGCTGGCTTGCCACGTTAGCACTGTTGACGCTGGCCCTGCCCGCGCTGGCCCACAAGCCCAGCGACGCCTACCTGCGCCTGACCGTCAAGGGCAACACGGTGGAGCAGCGCCTGGACATCGCGCTGCGCGATCTCGACCGCGAGCTGCAGCTCGACGCGAACGACGACGGCGACTTGCTTTGGGGCGAACTGCGGCCCCGCATCGCCGAAGTGCAGGCCTACGCCGATGCGGGCCTGAAGAGCGGACTGACCGATCAATCCGGTGCGCCCTGCACGCTCGGCCCGTTCCAACCGCTGCAGATCGACAGCCACAGCGACGGCCACTACGCCGTGCTGGTCCGCACCTGGCAATGCGCCGCGCCACCGCAAGACCTGAGCCTGGACTACCGCCTGTTCGCCGCCAGCGATCCGACCCACCGCGGCGTGACGCTGCTCAGCGTGGGCGAGCGGCGCCAGACCCTCGTGCTCGTGCCGGGCAGCGGAGTGCAGCACCTGAACCTGTCGTCCGGGGACGCGAGCGCGGCGGGCTCCACGGATCTGCCGAGCATCGGGCTCGAAGGCGTTCACCACATCTGGGTCGGCTACGACCACATCCTGTTCCTGCTTTCGCTGCTGCTGCCCGCGGTGCTGGTGCGCAGCCTGATGAGCTGGTCACCGGCGCCGAGGCTCAAGCCGGTGCTGGTGGAGGTGCTCAGCGTGGTGACTGCCTTCACCGTCGCTCACTCGATCACGCTGGCGCTGGCGGCCTTCGACATCCTGAACCCGCCCTCGCGCCTGGTGGAATCGCTGATCGCGCTGAGCGTGCTGCTCGCGGCGCTGAACAACCTCTGGCCGGTTCTGCGGTCCGGCCGCTGGAAGCTGACCTTCGCCTTCGGCCTGATCCACGGCTTCGGCTTCGCGAGTGCGCTCAAGGACCTCGGGCTTTCGAAGGCGGCACTGGCCGGGCCGCTGCTGATGTTCAACCTCGGCGTCGAGGTGGGGCAGCTGACGATCGTCGCCGTCTTCGTGCCGCTGGCCTGGGGCCTGCGCAAGCAGGCCTGGTATCCGCGCTGGGTGCTCGGTGCCGGCTCGGTGCTGATCGCACTGCTGGCCTCGGCCTGGCTGGTCGAGCGCGTCTTCGATCTGAAGTTCCTGCCGATCTGAACGGAGCCGAATGAAACGACTTCTCCTCGCCTCGCTGACGCTGCCTTGCATCGCCCTGGCCGACGAGACGGTGACCCTGGACCGCGTGGAGGTCGTCAGTCACTACCAATTGGGTCTGGGCGAATCGAACGCTGCGAGCGAGGGCTCCGTGCGCGCCACGCTGATCGAGGCGCGCCCGACGCTGCGGCCCGCCGAGTTGCTCGAATTCGTGCCCGGCATGATCGTCACGCAGCACAGTGGCGACGGCAAGGCGAACCAGTATTTCCTGCGCGGCTTCAACCTCGACCATGGCACCGACTTCGCGAGTTATGTCGACGGCATGCCGGTCAACATGGTCAGCAACGCTCATGGCCAGGGCTACACCGACCTGAACTTCCTGATCCCCGAGCTGGTCAACCGCATCGACTACCGCAAGGGCCCGTACTTCGCGAGCGACGGCGATTTCGCCTCGGCCGGCAGCGCTCGGCTGCAGCTGCGCGACGAGCTGCCCAAGGGCCTGGCCAGCGCCACGATCGGCAACGACGGCTTCTACCGCGCGCTGCTCGCCGACAGCGGCACGCTCGGCAGCGGCCACTGGCTCGGCGCCGTGGAGCTGCACACCAACAACGGCCCATGGGACCAGCCCGAGCGGCTGCGCAAGTTCAACGGCGTGCTGCGCTGGAGCGAGCGCGGCGAGGAAGGCAGCCGTTCGGTCAGCCTGATGGCCTATTCGAGCCGCTGGACGGCGACGGACCAGATCCCCGAACGCGCCGTGAACGCCGGCCTCATCGAACGCTTCGGCACGCTCGACGCCAGCGACGGCGGCCGCAGCTCACGCTTCAGCCTGAGCGCCCAGCAGACGCGCTACACCGCCGACGGCGAATGGCACGCGAGCGCCTACCTGCTGCGCTCGCGCCTGGACCTGTTCTCCGACTTCACCTACTTCCAGGACGATCCCATCCACGGCGACCAGTTCGAGCAGGCCGAGTCGCGGCTGATGATGGGCGGCGAACTGAGCCGGCTCTGGCGCTTTCAGGCGCTGGGTGTCGATCACCAGCTGAGCGTCGGCGCGCAGCTGCGGCGCGACGCGCTCTCGCCGGTCGGCCTCTATGCCACCGAGCAGCGGCGGCGCTTGTCCACCACGCAGGAAAGCCGCGTACGTGAGACGAGCCTCGGCGCCTACACGGAGCTGAGCAGCCGCTGGCAGCCGGGCCTGCGCACCGTGCTGGGCCTGCGCGCGGACACGTACCGCTTCAACGTGCAGAGCTCGATCGCCGCCAACACGGGCGCCACGCACGACAGCCTGGCGTCGCCGAAGTTCTCGCTGATCCTCGGGCCGTGGGCGAAGACCGAGTACTTCATCAACTTCGGCCGCGGCTTCCACAGCAACGATGCGCGCGGTACCGTGGCTCAGATCGCGCCGAAGGAAGGCACGCCGGTGGCGCCCGTGCCGGGGCTGGTGCGCAGCCGCGGCGAGGAGCTGGGCTTGCGCAGCGAATGGCTGCCGGGCCTGCAGATCACGGCCACGCTCTGGCGGCTGAACCTGGACTCCGAGCTGGTGTTCTCCGGCGATGCGGGCGATACGGAACCAAGCCGCGCGAGCCGCCGTCAAGGCGTGGAGCTGAACCACCACTGGCTGCTCTCGCAAGGCTGGCAGCTCGACCTGGACCTCGCCGCTTCGACGGCCCGCTACACGCAGGATGCGCCCGAGGGCAATCGCGTGCCCGGCGCGGTGAATCGCGTGGCGTCGCTGGGCGTGACCTGGGCCGATCCGCGCTCGCCGTGGTCGGGCCAGTTCCAGCTGCGCCACTTCGGGCCGCGAGACCTGATCGAGGACGGCTCGCAGCGCTCCCGCGCCACCACGCTGGCGTACGCCCGCGCGAGCTGGCAGGCCAGCAGCAAGGTGAAGCTGAGCCTCGATGTCTTCAACCTGTTCAACAGCCGGGTCAGCGATGTGGACTACGCCTACGAATCGCAGCTGAGAACCGAATCCGCGCCCGTGGCGGATCGGCATTTCCATCCGGTGGAGCCGCGCAGCTTCCGGCTGACGTTGGCGATGACGCTGCGCTGACCGGCCCGCTTCGGCGCCAGCTCAGCGCAGCGACCCTCAGATCTTCATCTCCAGCCTCGCCGCCCACAGCACGAAGGTGCGGCCGCTGCTCTCGCTGTTGATCGTCTTGTACTGCGTCGTGATGACGCTGCCCGTCGCATAGTCCAGCGTGCTCAGGTTCGTCGCCGAGAGGCGCAGCGCCGTGTTCATGTTGAAGTTCCACAGCGCGAAGGCGTCGAGCACCGACTTCATCGAGGTCGAGTTCAGCTGCAACGGCGTCTGCTGGATCAGGTTCGAGGGCGTGTAGTTCAGGCTCGCGCCGAGCGTCAGCGGCAGGCTCTTCAGACGGTAGTCCGCGCCGATGTTGGCCGTGTAGCGCGGCTGCTGGTCGAGCTTGTTGTACGGGCCGGGGATGCCGTCCACCGCTGAGTGGAACAGGCTCAGGTTGGTGCGCATGTTGATCGGCAGCGCGTCCGCAATGAACTGGTCGAGGCGGAACTTGGCCTCCAGCTCGATGCCGTAGGTCGTCGCCGTGCCGATGTTGCGCGGGCGCGTGACCCAGCGCTGGGTGCTGGCCCAGGCCACGTCCTCCAGCATCGTCTCGTTGCGGATCAGGTCGGTGATGCGGCGGTAGAACAGGTTGGCGCTGACGATGCCGCCCTTGCTCAGGTAGTTCTCGTAGCCGATCTCCACGCCGGTCGCCAGCTCAGGCTTGAGCGCCGGGTTGCCGAGGCGGTCCGGCGCATTGGCTTCGTTCGGGCCGCACAAGCCGGTGCCGAGGCACGGGTACTGCGAGTTGATCGAGAGCGGCGCCGTCAGGTCGTTGAGCTGCGGCGCGCGGTAGCTGCGCGTGAGACTGGCGCGGATCTGGTCGCGGCTGTTTTCGTCGAACTTGTAGACGCCGTGCAGCAGCGGCGTCCAGACCGTGCTCTTGTTGCTGACCTCGTAGGTCGCCGCCGTGCTGTGCGTGGCGATCGATTCGCCGCGCAGGCCGGCATAGAACGACCACTGCTTGCCCACGCTCCATTCGTCCTGGCCGTACCAGGCCATGCGCAGCGTGTCGGCGGCGAGGTTGTCGCCGAAGTCGGCCAGCTGCGATTGCGGCAGGCCGTTCTGCAAGGTCACGCGCGTGCTGTTGCGGCGCGTGCCTTCGGCCTCGATGCCGGCCACCAGGCTGTGCTCGTTCTCCAGCTGCTGCGAGACCTTGCCGACCAGGTTCCAGGAGCTGTCGCGCGTGCGGGTCGTGTCGTCCTGCGTGCGCACCTGCACATCGTCCAGCGTCTCGGTGCGCAGCGAATGGCCCGAGCCGCGCGCGCCGCCGACCGAGGCGCGCAGCTCCATCTTGGTCTGCGAGGCCAGGTGCTGCGTCCACTGCGAGTTCAACCGCATCATCGTGAAGCGGTTGTCCGAGTTCGTCACCGCGCTGTCGAACTTCTGGCACTGGATCTGCGCGCCGGCGTCGATCGACGGATCGAAGACCGGATCGCAGTAACTTTGCGTCTGGCTGAACGCGTTGTTCGTCTTGCTCTTGTTCGTGACGAAGAAGGGTTGCAGCGCGAACTGGTCGCCGGCCGCACCGGTGCGCCACTGGAAGCGTGCGTTGGCGTTCAGTGATTCGTTGACCGCGTTGTTCTGGCCGACCGTGTCCACGTGGCTGCTGACGCCGCGTGAGGGCACGACGGTGTCGGACGTCGGCCGCACGTCGTCGTAGCGCTCGTTGCGCATGGCGTTGACGCTCACGTTGTACGCGCCGCCGTCGTCGCCCAGCTTGTCGTTGCGCGTCCAGCCGATGTTGGGGCGCATCTTGCCGCGCTCTTCGGAGAGCGCCAGGCGCAGCTCGTTGGCGCGTTTTTGCAGGGCCTCGCGCAGCACGATGTTGATGGTGCCCGCGATGGCCCGCGCGCCGAACTCGGCCGTGGGTGCGCGCAGCACCTCGATGCGCTCGATCTGGTCCGGCGGCAGCTGGTCGAGCGAGAAGCCCGGCGGCATGCGCTCGCCGTTGACGAGGATCTGCGTGTAGCCGCTGCCCATGCCGCGCATGCGCACCTCGCCGCCGCGGCCCGGGGCGCCGCCGGTGGTCACGCCGGGCAGGCGCTTGAGCACTTCGCCGATGGTCGAATCGCCGAAGCGCTCGATCTCCTCGCGGCTGAAGAGGATCTTGGAGGCGGTGGAGGCGCGGCGGGCGGCTTCGTCGGTCGGGCGGCCGCTGACTTCCACGCGTTCGAGCTGGTTGTCCGCAGGCTTGGGCGGCGCTTTGGATGACTCTTCGGTGGCCGGAGGCGCTTGCTGGGCCAGTGCGGCCGTGGCGGCGAGCGTCAGTGCGGAAAGGAGAAACGCAGGGGCGAGTCGGGTCGTCGACGACATGGGCGGATTGGGGGCGCAGGTTGTGGGCAGGCATGGCGGCTTGGCGGCGGCTGACCACATGCGACGGCGCGGAAAGCATCGCACAGGAAGACTGCAGGGCGAGGCGGGCGCGGAATTGTGTCAAGAACTTTACCGTGCCCAAGGCCCTTGCCGTTGGCGCGGAACTTCATCGCACTGTCATCGCCGGGCGTCACATTGCCGACATGAGCACACCCGCCCTCCTCCGCCGCATCACCAGCACGGTCGCGCTGGCCGCCTGCCTCGCAACGCCTGCCTGGGCGCAACAGCGCCTCGAGCAGATCGCCGAGTTCAAGGCCCCCGAGGCGAACCAGGCCGTCGGTGTCGATGCCGAGTTCTTCTACGCCATCGACAACTTCGCCATCGGCAAGTACGAGAAGAAGACCGGCCGGCTCGTCAAGCGCTGGGAAGGCCCGAAGGACGGCGCCATCAAGCACATGGACAGCGCGCTGGTCATGGACGGCAAGATCTACGCCGCTCATTCCAACTACCCGGAATGGCCGATGGCGAGCTCGCTGGAGATCTTCGATGCGGCCACGCTGGAGCACGTCGGCACGCACAGCTTCGGCATCCAGTGGGGCTCGCTGACGTGGGTCGACTGGCACGACGGCCACTGGTGGATGCTGTTCGCCAACTACGACCGCTTGCTCGGCCCCGGCAAGACGCCGTACGGCCACAAGGCGAACACGGTGATGATCAAGTTCAGCCGGGACTTCCAGCCGCTGGAGAGCTGGACGCTGCCCAAGTCCATCCTCGATCGCTTCGAGGAGATGAGCTGCTCGGGCGGCTCGTGGGGGCCGGACGGCTTCCTCTACCTGAGCGGCCATGACCCGGCCGAGATCTACAAGATGCGTCTGCCCGCGGCGGGCTCGGTGCTGGAACTCGTCGAAGTGCTGCCGATGAACATCCGTGGACAGGGCATCGCCTGGGACCACGCGCAGCCCGGCGTGATCTGGGGCACGATCCGCGCCACTGCGAAGGAGCGCGAGGCCGGGGCCTCGCACAAGGTCACGGCGTTCAGGCTCGTGGGGACTGCGACTCCGTCTTCGCCTGCTTCGCGCTGAACCCCAGATAGATCGCCAGCGCCAGCAGCGGCAGCGCCGCGCCCATCGCGGCCACCGCCTGCCAGCCGATGTGATACAGGCCGCCGGCCATCGATGAGGTGATCGCCGCGCCGATGAAGAACACGCACATGTAGACGCTGTTCAGGCGGCTGCGCGCCTCGTTGCTGGCCGTGAGCACCTCGCGCTGGCCGACCACGTGGTTGGCCTGCACACCCGCATCGAGCGCAATCGCGCCGAAGACCAGCAGCCACATCGGACCGCCGGCCCAGGTCGCCGCGAAGGCGGCGGAGGTGACCAGCATCGCGATGATCGTCACGCGCCGCGTGTGGCCATGGTCGGCCCAGCGGCCGGCCATCGGCGCGATCAGCGCACCGCCGGCACCGGCCAGCGCGAACAGGGCAATGCCCTGCTGGCCGACGCCGTGCGAGGTCAGCAGCCACGGCACGCTGGTCCAGAACAGGCTGAAGGTGCCGAACAGCGCGGCGTGCGAGAAGGCGCGCTTTTGCAGCGCCGGCGTGCCGCGCAGCACGGTCCAGAGCGAGGCCAGCAGGCTTGCGTAGGTGTGGCTCGCCGCAGGCCGGTAGGTCGGCAGTCGCCACGCCAGCACGCCGATGGCGCCGGCGATGAACGCCGCCGCGGTAGCAAACACCGCACGCCAGCTCGCCCATGCGGCGAGGCTGCTCGACACCGGCCGGGAGAGCAGGATGCCCAGCAGCAGCCCGCCCGTCATCACGCCGAGCACGCGGCCGCGACGCTCCGGCTCAGCCATGTGCACGGCCAGCGGCACGAGCATCTGCACGGCGCAGGCCGTCAGGCCGAGCAGGAAGGAGACGATCAGGAAGCTCGTGCCGTCGGGCGCGAAGGCCGCGGCCAGCAGCGCGAGGCAGGACGACGCCATCGTGCACAGCACGAGCCGCTTGTTCTCCACCCGGTCGCCCAGCGGCGTCAGCAGCAACAGGCCGGCGCAGTAGCCCAGCTGCGTCAGCGTGACGATGAAGCCGGCCGTGCTCGGCGCCAGGCCGAGGTCGCGCGCGATGTCCAGCGTCAGCGGCTGCGAGAAATACAGGCTGCCGACCAGCAGGCCGCACATGGCGGCCATCAGGATCAGCAGGCCGGGCGTGAGGCGCGCGGTGGCGCCTTGGGTGGAAGCAGCAGTCATGCGGGGAATTCTTGAAGAGGCGGGAGGATAGCGGCGCGCGCCGGGCCGTGCAGCGGCAAGGACATTCCCCAAGGTGAGCGCCGACTGCGCTGCTATGCTGCCCCGCGACTTTTCCCATGCCCGCCATGCCAAGCCCGAGACAAGAAGCATGAACGCCACCACCGCCCTTCCGCCCGTCCCCACGCCCCGCAACTCCCCGCGCCAGGTCGCCATCGCCTCACTGATCGGCACGGCCATCGAGTTCTACGACTACTACATCTACGCCACCGCCGCGGTGCTGGTGTTCAACACGCAGTTCTTCAACAAGAACGACCCGTCCACCGCGACGCTGCTCTCGCTGTCCACGCTGGCGCTGGCCTTCCTCGCGCGACCGATCGGCTCGGCTCTGTTCGGCCACTTCGGCGACCGCATCGGCCGCAAGCGCACGCTGGTGGCGTCGCTGCTGACGATGGGTCTGTCCACCGTGGCCATCGGCCTGCTGCCGAGCTACGAGCGCATCGGCATCTGGGCGCCGATCCTCCTCTGCCTCTGCCGCATCGGCCAGGGCATCGGCCTGGGCGGCGAATGGGGCGGCGCGGCGCTGGTCGCGACCGAGAACGCGCCCGAAGGCAAGCGCGGCTGGTTCGGCAGCTTCCCGCAGCTCGGCGCGCCGATCGGACTGTTCACGGCCAACGCGGGCTTCTTCCTCGTCACCTGGCTGCTCGGGCCGCAGGCCATGATGGACTGGGGCTGGCGCATTCCATTCCTGCTCTCCTTCGTGCTGGTGGGCGTGGGCCTGTACGTGCGTCTGACGCTGCACGAGAGCGCCGTGTTCCAGCAGGTCGAGGCCGAGGGCCGCAAGCTGCAGGCGCCGGTTTCGGCGGTGATCACCCGGCACGGCCTGCGCCTTGTGCAAGGCGTGCTGATCATGACGACGACCTACGTCATTTTCTACCTGATGACGGCCTTCGTGCAGGTCTATTCCAAGAGCCCGGTGGCGCTCTCGCCGGCCGGCCACCCGACGGGCCTGGGCATCCCGGCCAACACCTTCACCGGCATGCTGCTGGCCGGCGCCGTGGTGTTCGGCATCTTCACGAGCCTGGCGGGCCTCTGGGCCGACCGCATCGGCCGCCGCCAGTGGCTGATGGGCACCACGCTCGCCATCTTCGCCTTCGGCCTGGCGATGCCGGTCTTCCTCGACCACGGCACGCCGACCTCGGTGGCCCTCTTCATCCTGATCGGCATGGGCCTGATGGGCTGCACCTTCGGCCCGATGGCCGCGCTGCTGCCCGAGATGTTCCCGACCGAGGTGCGCTACTCCGGCGCCTCGCTGGCCTACAACATCGCCTCGATCACGGGCGCTTCGGTGCCGACGATCGTCGCGCTGGACCTGAACAAGAACTACGGCCTGACCGGCGTCGGCTTGTACCTGGCGGCGAACTGCGTGCTGACCTTTGCGGCGCTGTACTTCTCGCGCGAAACGCGCGACCTGGACCTCAGCAAAGTCGAGGCGCTTTAGCACCGAAGCCGTGAAGTAATGTTGCCGGCCTCCGTCGAGGCATACCGCTAGTCAACTATTGAAGCGTGCGGTTGCGCACCGGATCAGGCTTGGCACGATCGCCCCATCCTGAACACGGAAGGGGCAAGCATGGACGCGCTGGGCAATCTGAAGATCGGGTCGCGGCTCGCGGTGGCGTTCGCGGGCGTGCTGCTGATGCTCGTCATCGTGGCCACGGTGGGCTTCATCGGCGTGGGCAAGGTCCACGCGGGCCTGAAGACGGTCTACGAAGACCGCACCGTCGCCTTGGGCCAGCTCGGTCTGGTCGACCGGCAATTGCTGCAGGACCGCATCCTGCTCGCCGACGCCATCGACGCCAAGACGCCGGCCGAACTGGAGCAGGTGCTGGGCGAACTCGACGCCGGCCTCAAGCGCAGCGAAAAGTCCTGGGCCGACTACGCGGCCACGTACGCCACGCCCGACGAGAAGAAGCTCTCCGACTCTTTCGGCCCCGCTTACCAGACGCTGCTGACCGACGCCGTGCAACCGCTGCGCGATGCGCTGCGCGCCGGCCAGGCCGACAAGGCCGGCCAGCTCTACCGCGACAAGCTCGTGCCGCTCTCGGCGCCCGCCGCCGCGACGCTGGACAAGCTCGTGCAGTTGCAGATCGACGTGGCCCGGCAGGAGTACGAGCAGGCCAACGCCACCAAGGCTTCGGTCAGCTGGACCACGGGGCTGCTCAGCGCATTCGCTCTGGCCATCGGCGTGGCCGTGGCGGTGCTGATCTCGCGCTCGATCACGGTGCCGATCGGCCAGGCCGTGGATGTGGCCCGCGCCGTGGCCGGCGGCGACCTCAGCAGCAAGATCGTCGTGCGCGGCCGCGACGAGGCGGCGCAGCTGCTCGAATCGCTGCGCGAGATGACGCACGGGCTGGTGGGCATCGTCTCGCAAGTGCGCAACAACTCCGACTCCATCGCCACCGGCTCGGCGCAGATCGCCACGGGCAACGCCGACCTTTCGCAGCGCACCGAGGAACAGGCCTCCAACCTGGAGGAGACGGCCGCCTCGATGGAAGAAATGAACGCCACCGTGAAGCACAACGCCGAATCGGCGCGCCTGGCCACCGAGCTGGCCGCCACCGCCAGCGCCGTGGCCGGCCGCGGCGGCGAGATGGTGCACCAGGTGGTCAGCACGATGGAACAGATCACCGGCAGCTCGCGCCAGATCGCCGACATCACCGGCGTGATCGACGGCATCGCGTTCCAGACCAACATCCTCGCGCTGAATGCGGCCGTTGAAGCCGCCCGCGCCGGTGAACAGGGCCGCGGCTTCGCGGTCGTGGCCGGCGAGGTGCGCGCCCTTGCGCAGCGCAGCGCCGAGGCCGCACGGCAGATCAAGAGCCTGATCGCGGAGAGCGTGGAGACGGTGCAGAACGGCTCGACCCTGGTCGGACAGGCCGGCCGCACGATGGATGAGATCGTGGCGCAGGTGCGCCGCGTGGCGGACCTGATCGGCGAGATCGGCTCGTCGGCCACCGAGCAGATGCAGGGCATCGGCCAGGTCAGCGAGGCGGTGAACCAGCTGGACCGCGTGACCCAGCAGAACGCAGCCTTGGTGGAGGAATCGGCGGCCGCTGCGGAGAGCCTGAAACAGCAGGCCGCGAGCCTGGCGGAAGTCGTTCGCGTCTTCCGCATCGCAGCTTGACGCTCGGCCCGGCAAAGCCCTTGGGGATTGCCCGAACGAGCGCCCCAGGGCGTTTTTTCGCATTTATGATAGCGCTCACAATTAGACGGAGACAGGTCCGACATGACGCTCACGCGACGCTCGTTCTCGCGCTCGCTGGCCTGGGGTGCCAGCAGTCTTGCGCTCACCGGCAACGCCTTTGCGGAGGCCACCGCGGCCCTCAAGCAGGCGGCCGAATTGCCCTCCCTGGACAGCCTGGCCCGCGCCAAGGGCGTGCGCTTCGGCAGCACGCTCGGCAGCCTCGGCCGGCGCTCGCGCTTCCATGACACGCCCTACCGCGAGCTGACCGCGCGCGAGTGCAGCGTGCTGGTGCCGGAGAACGAGACGAAGTGGCCGCAGATCCAGCCCGACCCGCACAAGCCGCTGGACTTCGCCGCGGCCGATGAGATGTTCGCCTGGGCCAAGGCGCGCGAGATGGTGATCCGCGGGCATTGCCTGCTCTGGATGGATTCCAGGTGGCTGCCGCAATGGATCAGGCAGTACGACTTCGGTGCGCAACCACGCGCGGGCGTCGAGAAGCTGCTGACCGGGCACGTGCGCAGCACCTGCACCCACTTCGGCCGCACGGTCGAGAGCTGGGACGTGGTCAACGAGGCCGTCGTGCGTGAAACCGGCGAGCTGCACGAGAACCTGCTGAGCCCGCACCTCGCCTCCATCGACCAGATCGAGCTGATGTTCCGCCTGGCGCGCGAACACGCGCCGCATGCGCAACTCGTCTACAACGACTTCATGGACTGGGGCGCGGACAACGAGAAGCATCGCTCGGGCGTGCTCAAGCTGCTGGCCGAGCTCAAGCGCCGCGGCGCGCCCGTGCAGGCACTCGGCGTGCAAGCGCACATCGGCGTGTATGACTACCCGCTCAAGCCCAATCCGCAGCGCGCACGTGAATGGCGCCGCTTCCTCGACGAAGCGATGGCGATGGACCTGGACATCCTCGTCACCGAGTTCGACGTGAACGACAAGGCCTTGCCTGCCGACATCAAGGAACGCGACGCCGGCGTGGCCGCCTTCGCCAAGGACTGGCTCGACACCACGCTCGACGTGCCGCGCCTGAACCGCTTCCTCTGCTGGGGCCTGGCCGACCCGCACAGCTGGTTGCAGGAATTCCAGCCGCGGGCCGATGGTCTGGCCAAGCGCTGCTGCCCGTACGACGGTCAGTTGCAGGCCAAGCCGCTGCGCGGCGCGATCGCCGACGCACTGCGCGCGATGCCGGCACGCCCCGCTCGCTAGTTCAAGACTTTCTCTCCAAAGACGTAACCCATGACTCCCACTGACAGTACCGCCGCCGAGATCCGCGCGGCCTGCGCTGCGGCCGCCGCCGCTGCGCCCACCTTCGCCGGCACTTCGACTGCCCAACGCGCCGCCCTGCTGCGCGCCCTCGCCCACTCGCTGCAGGCCGCGCGCGAAACGCTCGTGCCGCTGGCCGACCGCGAGACGCACCTCGGCGCCGGCCGCCTGAACGGCGAACTCGACCGCACGAGCTTCCAGCTCGAGCGCTTCGCCACGCTGGTCGAAGGCGGCGCCTCGCGCCCCGTGCTGGACGATGCAGCCGTTGCCGGTCCGCCGCCTGCCGGCCATCCTCGACTGACCCGCGTGGCCGTGCCGCTCGGCCCGGTGGCGATGTTCTCGGCCAGCAATTTCCCGTTCGCATTCAGCGTGCTCGGCGGCGATACCGCTTCGGCGCTGGCCGCCGGCTGCCCGGTCGTGATCAAGGCGCACCCGGGCCATCCGGAACTGTCGCGCGCCGTGTTCGCGCTGGCTGCGGCGTGCGTGGCTGCGGCCGGGCTGCCGGTCGGCGTGCTGCAACTCGTGGAAGGTACAGGCATCGACGTCGGCGTGGGCCTCGTGCGTGATCCGGCGATCACCTCGGTCGCGTTCACCGGCAGCGTGCGCGGTGGCGTCGCACTCTGGCGCGAGGCGAACGCGCGTCCGCGGCCGATCCCGTTCTACGGCGAACTCGGCTCGATCAATCCGCTCGTTGCGCTGACCGCGCCCGATGAATCGCAAGCCGCCGTGCTCGCCGGCAGCATCACGCTCGGCTGCGGACAGTTCTGCACCAGCCCCGGCGTGCTGATCGTGCGCGACGACGAAGCGAGCCAGACCTTCGTGAAGCAGCTCGCCGAGGCGCTGTCCAAGACGACGCCGCACGCGATGCTGCACCCCGGCATCCGCGCCGGCTTCAACGCGGGCGTGGCGAAGCTGCACGGCCGCGCGGGCGTGAAGACGCTGGTCGCCGCTTCGGCGAATGACACCGCACCCGGTGCGCACCTGTTCGCTGCCAGCGCCGAGAGCTTCATCAAGGACGAAGTGCTGCGCGAGGAAGTCTTCGGCCCGTCGTGCCTGGTCGTCACCGTCAAGGACGCCGAAGAGGCGCTGCAAGTGCTGCACGCCGTCGAAGGCACGCTGACCGTCACGCTCTGGGGCGCCGACGCCGACACGCCGGAGAACCGCCGCCTCGTGACCGCCGCGCAGAACATCGCCGGCCGCGTGCTGTTCGGCAGCGTGCCCACCGGCGTGGCCGTGACGGCCGGCCAGCAGCACGGCGGCCCGTGGCCCTCCTCCACCCAGCCCTTCACCACCAGCGTGGGCGATGCCTCGATCGAGCGCTTCCTGCGCCCGGTGGCCTTGCAGGACGCGCCGGCCTGGCTGATCGAATCGCGAGGCCAGGCATGAGCATCAAGAAGGCAGAAGACTTCCGCAGCGCGCGCTGGTTCGCGCCCGACGATTTCCGCAGCTTCGGCCATCGCAGCCGCGTGCTGCAGATGGGCTACGCGGCCGAGGATTTCATCGGCAAGCCCGTGATCGCCATCATCAACACCTGGAGCGATGCCAACCAGTGCCACACGCACTTCAAGCAGCGCGTGGAAGATGTGAAGCGCGGCATCCTGCAAGCCGGCGGCTGGCCACTGGAGCTGCCGGCGATCTCGCTCTCCGAGAGCATGGTCAAGCCGACCTCGATGCTCTACCGCAACTTCCTCGCCATGGAGACCGAGGAGCTGCTGCGCAGCCATCCGGTCGACGGCGCGGTGCTGATGGGCGGCTGCGACAAGACCACACCGGGCCTGTTGATGGGCGCGCTCAGCATGAACCTGCCCTGCATCTACCTGCCCGCCGGCCCGATGCTGCGCGGCAACTGGCGCGGCGGCACGCTGGGCAGCGGTTCTGACGCCTTCAAGTACTGGGATGAACGCCGCGCCGGCAAGCTCTCCGACAAGAGCTGGGCCGAGATGGAAGCCGGCATCGCGCGCAGCAACGGCACCTGCATGACGATGGGCACGGCCGCCACGATGATGGGCATCGCCGAGGCGCTGGGCTTCACCCTGCCGGGCGCGAGCAGCATCCCCGCGCCGGACGCGAACCATGTGCGCATGTCCGCCGAGTGCGGCCGCCGCATCGTGCAGATGGTGTGGGACGACCTCACGCCGAAGAAGATGCTCAGCGCGGGCAGCTTCGCCAACGGCATCGCGGTGGCGATGGCGATGGGTTGCAGCACGAACGCGATCATCCATCTGGTGGCGATCAGCCGCCGTGCGGGCCTCGCGGTCACGCTCGATGACTTCGACGCGGCAAGCCGCCACGTCGGCGTGCTGGCCAACATCCGCCCGAGCGGCGACACCTACCTGATGGAAGACTTCTTCTACGCCGGCGGCCTGCCCGCGATGATGAAGGTGATGTCGAACAAGCTCGACCTGAACGCGCTGACCGTCAACGGCCGCACGCTCGGCGAGAACATCGCCGACGCCGAGGTCTTCAACGACGACGTGATCCGCCCGCTCGACAACCCGATCTACGCCGAAGGCGCACTGGCCGTGCTGCGCGGGAACATCGCGCCGGACGGCGTGGTGATCAAGCCCAGCGCCGTGGCCAAGCACCTGCTCAAGCACACCGGCCGCGCGCTGGTGTTCGACGACTACCCGAGCCTGAAGAAGGCCGTGGACGATCCGGACCTCGACGTGACCGGCGACGACATCCTCGTGCTGCGCAACGCCGGTCCGAAGGGCGCCGGCATGCCGGAGTGGGGCATGCTGCCGATCCCGACCAAGCTGCTGAAGCAAGGCGTGAAGGACATGCTGCGTCTGTCCGACGCCCGCATGAGCGGCACGAGCTATGGCGGCTGCCTGCTGCATTGCAGCCCGGAGGCGTTCGTCGGCGGACCGCTCGCATTCGTGAAGACCGGCGACCTGATCACCGTGGATGTGCCCGCGCGCACGATCCATCTGGAGATCAGCATTGAGGAAATGGCCGCGCGCCGTGCCGCCTGGCAGCCGCTGCCGCAGCGCTACGAGCGCGGCTACGGCTGGATGTTCGGCAAGCACATCCTGCAGGCCCATGAGGGCTGCGACTTCGATTTCCTCGAAACGACGTTCGGCGCCCCGGTGCCCGAGCCCGTCATCTACTGAAGCAGCAGAGAAGAGACACACACCATGAATTCCGACACCCGCAAGAAGCTGATGGGCGTGAGCACCGCCACCCTCTGCACCGCGCTGTTCAAGCGCGGCCTGCACAAGCAGTTCATCCAGGACGTTCACCCGCTCAATGCCGGCCTGCCCAACATGGTCGGCCCGGCCTACACGCTGCGCTACATGCCGGCGCGCGAGGACCTGAACGGCATCGCCGTCTTCCAGGACCGCGCCCACCCGCAGCGCAAGGCGGTTGAAGAATGCCCCGAAGGCGCCGTCCTCGTGATCGACAGCCGCAAGGACGCCCGCGCCGCATCGGCCGGCGGCATCCTGGTCGGCCGCCTCATGAAGCGCGGTGTGGCCGGCGTGGTGACCGACGGGGGCTTTCGCGACAGCCCCGACATCGCCAAGCTCTCGATGCCCGCCTACCACTCGCGCCCGAGCGCCCCGACCAACCTGACGCTGCACCAGGCCATCGGCATCAACGAGCCGATCGGCTGCGGCGATGCGCCGGTGTTCCCGGGCGACATCGTCGTCGGTGATGCAGAAGGCGTGATCGTGATCCCCGCGGCCATCGCCGACGAGATCGCCAACGAGGCCGTCGAAATGACGGTCTTCGAGGACTTCGTGCAGGAGAAGGTGATCGAGGACGGCCGCAGCGTGCTGGGTCTCTACCCGCCGACGGATCCGGGCGTGGCGGACGAGTTCGCCGCCTGGCGCAAGACCAAGGGCCGCTGACGTAACGCGTTAGCTGCGATCACAAAGGCCTGCCGGCAGGCAGGTCTTTCGCCAGCCTTCACAGCGCTTCGTGACATATTTTCGCAAGCTGACGCAATCACAATCCGTCAGAGTTCGCGAGTGACTCCCGCCTCCATTCGCTCATCGGGTCCATGAAGTATCGCCAGCACGGTGCATCTATGAACGACATGGAAGATTTCCTGAACGGCATCACGAACGCCATCGATGCCGAGACCCTCGACGTCGCCGAAGCGGCGCAGCGCACCGCTGAGTACGTGCAGTCCCGGCTGCAATGCGATGTGGTCAGCTTGTGGATCCTCGAGGGCCGGGCGCCCTCTCGTAGCGCGCGGCGCATCGCCTGTGCGGATGTCGACGACCCCTCCGCCCACCTCAAGCTCAAGGAACTCGAGCCGGCGGTCTGCTCCGACTACCTGGAACTGATCGCCACCAGCGGCCTGTTCGTCTCGCCGGACGCGCTGAACGACCCGGTGCTGGCCGCCTTGCGCGACGCATACCTGGTGCCCGCGGGCATCCGCTCCACTCTGTGCGTGACGGTCGCCGTCAACGGCGAATCGACCGCCGTCATCAGCTGCTCGCAGCGGCACGCGCTTCGAGCCTGGACTGCCGCGGAGGTGGCGAACATGCAGCGACTGGCCGCGCAGATCTCGCTGCGCCGCGCCCGCCGGCGCTCCAACGAACGCGCTGCGCAGGCCCTGGCGGACGCGATCACCTCGCCGGGTCTGCTCACTCATCTGGAGAGCTGAGCGCCCGACCGCCTGCGCGGCCGTCGAGCGGCGTTGACGATCACCGCAGCTTGAACACCGCCACGATCTGAGCCAGGTTCGCGGCCTGATGCTTCAGGCTCTCAGCGGCGGCGGCGCTCTCTTCGACCAATGCGGCGTTCTGCTGCGTGACCTGGTCGAGCTGGTTCACCGCGTCGCCGACCTGACCGATGCCGCTGCTCTGCTCGACGCTGGCGGCGCTGATCTCGCTGATCAGGTCGTTGACGCGCCTGACCTGCGAGACGATCTCGTTCATCGACTCGCCAGCCTCGTGCACGAGGCGCGAACCGTTGTCGACCTTCTCCACGCTCGTGCCGATCAGCGTCTTGATCTCCTTGGCCGCGTTGGCGGAGCGCTGCGCGAGGCTGCGCACTTCGGCAGCGACGACCGCGAAGCCGCGGCCCTGCTCGCCCGCACGCGCCGCTTCCACGGCAGCGTTCAGCGCCAGGATGTTGGTCTGGAAGGCGATGCCGTCGATCACGCCGATGATGTCGACGATCTTGCGGCTGCTGTGCGTGATCTCGTTCATCGTCGACACCACCTGCTCGACCACGCGCCCGCCCTGCATGGCGGCCGCCGAAGCGCTGCCGGCCAGCTGCGCGGCCTGGCGGGCGGTGTCGGCGTTCTGGTTGACGGTGGCGGTCAGTTCTTCCATCGAGGCGGCCGTCTCCTGCAGGTTGCTGGCCTGCTCCTCGGTGCGCTGGCTCAGGTCCGCATTGCCGGTGGCGATCTCGGCCGAGCCGGTGGCGATGGAGTCGGAGCTGTTGCGCACCTGCGTCACGATATGCACGAGGCTGCCGTTCATGCGCTCGAGCGCGCCGAGCAGCTGGCCGGTTTCGTCGTCGCTGTCGATGCGCACCTGCGAAGTCAGGTCGCCCGAGGCCACCGTCTCCGCCACCGTCACGGCGGTGGCGATCGGCACCGTGATCGAGCGCGTGATCAACAGCGCGAAGGCCGTGCCGATAGCGATGGCCAGCACCAGCAGCGCGATCACGGCCCAGCGCGTCTGCTCGAAGGCGGCTTGCGAGGCCTGGTAGGCGCCGTCGCCGCCCCGGGCCTGGAATTCGGTGTCCTGCGCCAGCGCGTCGGCCACCACGTTGAACGGCGTCAGGCCCTTGTCGTACTGCGCTCGGGCGGCGGCGTCAAAGCCCGCGTCGCCGTGCTGCAGCGCCAGCAGCTGGCCGACGCTGGCGAAGTACTCCGTCTGGGCGGCCTCGATGGCGCCTTGATAACGGCGTTCTTCATCGGTGTTGACCGTCTCGACATAGCGCTTCCAGGCCTCCTGAGACTTGGCCTTGAGGTCCTGCACGCGCTGGATCTGCGGCGTGTACTTGGCCGGGTCGGACGACATGACGAAGCGCGCCTCGGCACGGCGGATCGCCGACATCGCCACCTGGTAGTCGCTCAGCGCGCGCAGCGCCGGCAACCAGTTGGTGGCCATGTCGGTCGTCGATTCGTTGACCTTGCTGATCCGGTTGACCGAGAAGAGCCCCAGCACCAGGGCCAGCACCAGGACGGCTGAGAAGCCGAAGAGCAGCCGGGGTCCGATCTTCAAGCGAGTCAGTGCGCGCATGGCAGTCTCCTGTGGATGCCCCTCACGGGGAGCCGGGTGCTCCGGCCTTGATGGAATCTACAGCAGTCGGGACGGCACAGCTGACAGGAGCGTGACGGGAAGGCGACGCCCGCTGCAAGGCTGCCTCGGGCCTTTCCGCCTTCTTGATGGCCGGACGCTGAATCTTTGCAGGGTCTTGATGCGCGCGCTTCTAGATTGGAGGCCTCGCCACCAACGGCCGGCCGCGTTGCCGGCCCTCTCCATGAATCCGGTCGCCATCCTCCAGCACGAGGCCAGCCAGGGGCCTGGCTATCTGACGGACTTCCTGCAAAGCCGGGGCGTGCCCTGCGTTGTCTTCCAGGCCGCACGCGCCGATCTGCCGACAAGCGCGCGCCACTGCAGCGGCCTCGTCGTGCTGGGCAGCAATGCCAGCGTCAATGACAGCCCGGCGTGGATCGCGGACGAGCTGGCGTTGATCCGTCAGGCCGTCGCGGACGATGTGCCCGTATTGGGCCACTGCTTCGGCGCGCAGCAGCTCGCCCGCGCGCTCGGCGCACGCGTGACGCGCAATGCCTGGCCGAACATCGGCTGGAGTCGCCAGGCCGTGACGCCGGCCGCGCGGCACCTGTTCAGCGGCGAGACCCATGTCGAGCTGTTCAACTGGCACTACGACACCTTCGAGATTCCGCCCGGCGCCACGCGCACGCTGTTCGGCCTGCATTGCCTGAACAAGGGCTTCGCGCACGGGCCGCACCTGGGCTTCCAATCGCACTTCGAGGTGACCGAACACAGCGTGCGCGCTTGGTGCCACGAGTCGCGCCACGAGTTCGCCGAGGCGCGCGGCCCGGCCGTGCAGTCCGAAGCCGAGATCCTGCGCAGCCTGCCCGAGCGCACCGCGCGGCTGCATCGCGTCGCCCGCGGCGTCTACGGGCAGTGGCTCAACAGCTTGACCGCGATGGGCGCAGCGCCTGCGCAAGCGGCGCGCTGATCACGGCATGAGGCGGTACCCCACCGCCGTCTCGGTCAGCAGATGCTTCGGCTGCGCCGGGCTCTGCTCCAGCTTCTGCCGCAGATTGCCCATGTACACGCGCAGGTAGTGGTTGTCGTCCACATGAGACGGGCCCCACACGGCCTTGAGCAGCTGCCGGTGCGACAGCACCTTGCCGGCGTTGGCGATCAGGTGGGTCAGCAGCCGGTACTCGATCGGCGTCAGGTGCACGGCCTCGCCGGCGCGCAGCACGCGCCGTGCGGCCATGTCCACCTCCACATCGCCGAAGCGGAAGGACGTGGAAGGCGCCGCGCCGCTGGCCGTCGCCGCGGCCTGGCTGCGCCGCAGGGCCACGCGCACGCGGGCCATCAGCTCGCCGACGTTGAAGGGCTTGGTCAGGTAGTCGTCGGCGCCGGCGTCGAGCGCGGCGATCTTGTCGGCCTCGTCGCTGCGCGCGGACAGCACGATCACCGGCACGCCGTTCCAGGCGCGCAGGTCCTTCAGGTAGTCCACGCCGTCGCCGTCGGGCAGGCCGAGGTCCAGCACGATCAGGTCGGGCCGGCGCGTGCCGGCGTCGAGCAGGCCCTGGCGTACCGTCTCGCACTCGTTGACGATCCAGCCCTCGGCCTCCAGCGCCATGCGCACGAAGCGGCGGATGCTCGGCTCGTCCTCGACGATCAGGGCGATGGGGTTCGGTTTACTCATGGTCGTGTTCGTCTTCGATCTCAGGAATGGCGGGCGGATGGCCGAGCGGGAACGCGAGCGTGAACACCGCCCCGCCGGTCGGCGCCGTCTCGGCCCAGATGCGGCCCTGGTGCGCCTGCAGGATGGCGCGGCAGATCGCCAGGCCCAGGCCCACGCCGGGCGTGGTGGATTCGCTCTTGGCGCGCGCGAACTTCTCGAACAGCGCCTCCTCGCGGCCGGGCGGCAGGCCTGGGCCGTTGTCGGTCACGCTGAGCCGCAACTCCTCGCCGATCACGGCTGCGGCGATGCGGATCGTGCTGTCCGGCGGCGTGTACTTGCCGGCGTTCTCGAACAGGTTGCAAAGCACGCGTTCGATCAGCACGGCGTCGAGGTGGATCAGCGGCAGGCCGGCGGGCACGTCGATCTGCACCTCGTGGCCGGCCAGCACCGATTGCATCGCCTGGAGCGCGCTGCCGATCACTTCGTCGATCGGCTGCCATTCGCGGCGCAGCCGCACGGCGCCGCTCTGCAGCTTCGCCATGTCGAGCAGGTTGTTCACCATCGCGTTGATGCGCTGCGATTCGCGCTGCAGCGAGCGGGCCAGATCGCGGTCCGCATCGGAGAGCGCCGGCCGTGCGGCCAGCGTGTCGGCCAGACCGTAGACGACGGCGAGCGGCGTGCGCAGATCGTGCGACAGCGCCGAGAGCAGCGAGTTGCGCAGACGCTCCGACTCGACGTGCACGAGCGCGTCCTGCGCCACTTCCACGTAGTGCACGCGCTCCAGCGCCTGGCCGATGATCGATGCGTAGGTGTCGAGCTGCGCGCGGCGCTCAGGCTGCATCAGCGGCGCGAGGTCGCGCGGGCGCAGCGCCAGCACGCCGCGCGCGCGCATCGGCGCCTGAAGCGGCAGGTAGAACCACGGGCTGCCGGGCAGCGTGTCGGTGGTCAGGCCCGCAGCCTGGCCGTGGTCGAGCGCCCAGCGTGCGGTGCCGAGTTCGGGCGCGTCTTGCGCGTCAGCCTGCGCGGGGTCGGCCGGCGGCAGCTGCAACTCTTCCTTGAGGTTCAGCACGATCACGAGCGCCGGACCGTGCAACTCGCGAGAAAGGCTGGCCTGCGCGATCTCCACGACCTGCTCGGTCTGCAGCGCGCCGGCCAGTTCGCGTGTCAGCTCGAACAGCGCGCGTGAACGCGCCTCTCGTTCGGCGGCCACCGTCGCCTGATAGCGCAGATGCGCCGTCAGCTGACCGGTCACCAGGCCGACGGCGAGCATCACGGCGAAGGTCAGCAGGTACTGCACATCGGACACCGCGAAGCTCAGCGTGGGCGCGACGAAGAAGAAGTCGAACAGGCCCACGCTGACGAAGCTCGCCAGCACCGCCGGGCCGCGCCCCCAGCGCATCGCCACGCCGACCACGGCCAGCAGGAACAGCATGACGATGTTGCTGAGGTCGAACCAGGCGTGCAGCGGCCAGCTCAGGGCGGTCGTGGCGATGCAGACGGCGGTGGCGCCAACGTAGCGCTTCCATTGACCGACCCAGTGGTTCCACGCGGCGCCGCTGTCGGTCTCAGGCGGCGCGGTCCGGCTGGTTGCGGGCAGCCCGATTTCGATCAGATCCACATCGGCCGCCGCTTCGGAAAGCCGGTCGTGCAGACCCGCGCCGCCGAGCCATCGCCGCCACGCGGGCTGCACCGCGGCACGCCCGAGCATCAGCTGCGAGAGGTTGTTCTCGCGCGCATACCGGACCAGCGCGGGTGCCACATCGTGCTCCTGCAGCACCGCCGTGGCCGCGCCCAGATCATGCGCGAGCCGCACCACGCGCAGGATGCGTTCGCGCTGCGCGTCGGGCAGGCGCAGCAGCTGCGGCGTCTCCACGTAGACGGCGTGCCAGCTCACGTTGAGCTGCTGCGCCAGCCGCGCGGCGCTGCGCACCACGTGCTCGGCGCGTGGCGTCGGGCCGATCGCGCAGAGGATCGCCGCCTCGGTCTTCCAGACGGGGATGATCGCCTTGTTGCTGCGCCAGGCCTGCACGTCATCCTCGACCCGGTCCGCCGTGCGCCGCAGCGCCAGCTCGCGCAGGGCCATCAGGTTGCCCTTGCGGAAAAAGTGCTTCGCCGCGCGCTCGGCCTGCGGGCCCGCGTAGACCTTGCCGGCGTGCAGGCGCGCAAGCAGTTCGTCGGCCGGCGTGTCGACGATCACGACCTCATCGGCCGCGTCGAAGAACGTGTCGGGCAGCGTCTCCTGCACGCGCACGCCGGTGATGCCGCCGACGACGTCGTTCAGGCTCTCCAGGTGCTGGACGTTGAGCGTCGTGTAGACGTCGATGCCGTTGGCCAGCAGCTCCTGCACGTCCTGCCAGCGCTTGGGGTGGCGCGAGCCGGCGACATTGGAATGCGCCAGCTCGTCCACCAGGATCAGCGCGGGCGCGGACTCGGGTGATCGGTGCTTGAGCCGCTCCAGCGCCGTGTCCAGATCGAACTCCGGCAGCTGCTTGCCGCGGTACTCGACCTGCCGCGCCGGCAGGATCTCCAGGCCTTGCGTCTGCGCCGCGGTCTCGCTGCGGCCGTGCGTCTCGACCACGCCGACCAGCACCTGCACGCCGTCGGCCGCGAGCTTGCGCGCGGCCTGCAGCATGGCGTAGGTCTTGCCCACGCCCGCAGAGGAGCCGAAGTAGATGCGCAGCCGGCCGCGCGAGGCCTTGTGGGCCTGCTCGCGCAGGGCTTCCAGCAGCGCATCGGGGTCGGGCCGCGAGTCTTCCATCAGGGCATTGTCTCTGCTCAGAAGGTCTTGCCGAGGCTGATCACGAGGCCGGTCGTGCCGACGCGCTTCGGGTTCTGGCCGGCGGCGTTGGCGACTTGGTAGAAGTCGCGCTTGGCGTCGGTGCCGACGATCGCGCCGGTCAGCGTCAGGCCGTGGATCTCCTTGGCGAGCGAGAGCTTGAAGTCGGTGTACGACAGGTCGCCGTAGTGCTTGACCTCCATGCGGCCGGCGTGGGTGCCGAGCGTGTAGCCGTCGCCAAGGTCGAAGCTGTAGTTCAGATCCAGGTAGGCGCTGCCCTTGGAGCCGCCGCGGGCCGGCAGCGCGCTGAAGTAGGCGTAACCGGCGGTGGTGCTGTTCAGGCCGAAATAGTCGGTGGCGGCGATCGAGAGCTTGGCGTTGAACGCGCCGGCGGTGACGGCGGCGTAGACGTCCACGTTCGTGTATTTCTCGTTTGTGGCGACGCCGGGCGCGCTGTTCAGCCGTGCGCCGGGGTAGATGTACGCGAGTGCGCCGAAATCTAGAGTTATGTCCTGCGCCGGCGAGAACTTCCAGCCGCCGTAGAGGTCCCATTCCAGGCCGGCGCCGTTGTTGTAGCTGTTGCCGGAGACGTTGGACATCCACGTGCCGACGTACGCGCCGCTGCTGTGCGCGTAATCGAGGCCGCCCTGCACTGCGGGCTGCTTGTACGTCTGGCTGATGCCGCGGAAGCGGTAGTCGCTGTTGAGGCTCAGGTTGCCGGTCAGCGTGTTGTCGTCGGCGTGGGCTGCCGTGGCGGCAAGCAGGGCAAGAGCGATGAAGGAAAGCTTGTTCATGAGTCGGTTGGAAGAGTTGTTCAGTGCTGGGCGTCGAGCGCCAGGTTGAGTTCGAGGACGTTCACGCGCGGCTCGCCGAAGACGCCCCAGTCGCGGCCCTCGGTGTGCGCGTCGATCAGCCGGTTCACGGCCTCGACGCCGAGGCCGCGCTCGCGTGCCACGCGCGCCGCCTGGTAGCGGGCCGCGGCCGGCGAGATGTGCGGGTCCAGCCCGCTGGCCGAAGCGGTGACGAGATCGGCCGGCACCGGCGCCGTGTTGCCCGGATCGGCCGCACGCAGCGCTTCGACGCGGCCTTTCACCGCATCGGTCAGCGCGGGGTTGAGCGGGCCCTGGTTCGAGCCGCTCGAACCGCCGCCGTTGTTCGCCATCGGCGCGGTCGCCGAAGGACGGCCCCAGAAGTATTTGGGCGCGGTGAAGTTCTGCCCGATCAGCGCGGAGCCGACGAGCTTGCCGTCACGCTCGATCAGGCTGCCGGCGGCCTGACGCGGGAAGAACTGGTGGGCGACCGCGGTCACCGCAGCCGGATAGAGCAGCCCGGTGAAGGCGCTGAGCGCGACGAACAGGGTCAACGCGGGGCGAAGCATGGTTTTCATGGAAGTGCCCTCCTTAGATGAGATGGCCGGCGACCAGGATCAGGTCGATCACCTTGATGCCGATGAAGGGCACCACGATGCCGCCGAGGCCGTAGATGAAGAGGTTGCGGCGCAGCAGCGCGGCGGCGCCGATGGCGCGGTACGCCACGCCCTTGAGCGCCAGCGGGATCAGCGCGACGATGATCAGCGCGTTGAAGATCACGGCGGACAGGATGGCCGAGCTCGGGCTGTGCAGCGCCATCACGTTGAGCGCGCCGAGCTGCGGGTACACGCCCACGAACATCGCCGGGATGATGGCGAAGTACTTGGCCACGTCGTTGGCGATCGAGAAGGTCGTCAGCGACCCGCGCGTCATCAGCAGCTGCTTGCCGGTCTCCACCACTTCGAGCAGCTTGGTCGGGTTGGAGTCGAGGTCGACCATGTTGCCGGCCTCTTTCGCGGCCTGGGTGCCGGTGTTCATCGCCACGGCCACGTCGGCCTGGGCGAGCGCGGGCGCGTCGTTCGTGCCGTCGCCGGTCATCGCCACGAGGCGGCCTTCGCCCTGGTAGTCGCGGATCATCTTCAGCTTGGCCTCGGGCGTGGCTTCGGCGAGGAAGTCGTCCACGCCGGCCTCGGCCGCGATGGCCGCCGCGGTGAGCTTGTTGTCGCCGGTGATCATCACGGTCTTGATGCCCATGCGGCGCAGCTCGGCGAAGCGCTCCTTGATGCCGCCCTTGACGATGTCCTTGAGCTCCACGGCACCCATCACCATCACGCCGTCGCACACCACGAGCGGCGTGCTGCCGCGGCGGGCGATGTCGTCCACGGCGCGTGTGACTTCGAGCGGGAACTTGCCGCCGAGCGACTCGACGTGATGGCGGATCGCCTCGCCCGCGCCCTTGCGGATCTGGCGCGGGTTGCCGGTGGCGACGCCGAGATCCACGCCGCTCATGCGCGTCTGCGCGGTGAAGGGCACGAAGTGCGCGTCCAGCGCGGACAGCTCGCGCTCGCGCAGACTGAACTTCGTCTTCGCCAGCACGACGATGCTGCGGCCTTCGGGCGTTTCATCGGCCAGCGAGGCGAGCTGCGCCACGTCGGCCAGCTGCGCTTCCGTCACGCCCGGCGCCGGCACGAAGGCGCTGGCCTGGCGGTTGCCCAGCGTGATGGTGCCGGTCTTGTCGAGCAGCAGCACGTCCACGTCGCCGGCGGCTTCCACCGCGCGGCCCGAGGTGGCGATCACGTTGGCCTGCATCATGCGGCTCATGCCGGCCACGCCGATGGCCGAGAGCAGGCCACCGATGGTCGTGGGGCTCAGGCACACGAGCAGCGAGATCAGCGCGGTGATCGAAACGACCGTGCCGGCGCCGGCCGCCTCGACGCTGAAGATCGAGTACGGCAGCAGCGTCACCGTGACCACGAGGAACACCAGCGTCAGCGCCACCAGCAGGATCGTCAGCGCGATCTCGTTGGGCGTCTTCTGGCGCTTGGCGCCTTCCACCATCGCGATCATGCGGTCGAGGAACGACTCGCCCGGGTTCACGCCGATGCGCAGCACCAGCCAGTCCGACAGCACGCGCGTGCCGCCGGTGACGGAAGAGAAGTCGCCGCCCGATTCGCGGATCACGGGCGCCGATTCGCCGGTGATGGCGCTTTCGTCCACCGAGGCCACGCCTTCGATCACTTCGCCGTCGAGCGGGATCATGTCGCCGGTCTCGACGAGCACGACATCGCCCTTGCGCAGCTCATCCGACTGCATCGGATGCCACTGCGCGCCGTAGCGAGGGTCGTGCAGCTTCTTGGCCCAGGTCTTCGTCTTCAGCCCGCGCAGTGAAGCGGCCTGCGCCTTGCTGCGGCCCTCGGCCAGCGCCTCGGCGAAGTTGGCGAACAGCACGGTGAACCAGAGCCACAGCGAGATGCCGAGCATGAAGGCCGAACCTTCGGTGCCGGCCAGCGCCGGGTTCTTCAGGCTCGCGGCCCAGAGGCCCGTGGTCAGGATGCTGCCGACGTAGACGACGAACATCACCGGGTTGCGCCACTGGATGCGCGGATCGAGCTTCGCGAAGGAGGCCCGGATGGCCGGCTTCATCAGCGCGGGATCGAGAAAGGTCAGTTTGGTTTGTGCGTTAGCAGTCATGTTCATGCTCCCCACAGCATCAGGTGTTCCACCATCGGGCCGAGGGCCAGGGCGGGGACGTAGTTCAGGAGGCCGACCAGCAGCACGGTGCCGATCAGCAGCACGATGAAGAGCGGGCCGTGCGTGGGCATCGAGCCGGCGCTCTGCGCAAGGCGCTTCTTTGCACCGAGCGAACCGGCCATCGCCAGCACCGGCACGATCACGCCGAAGCGGCCCAGCCACATCACGATGCCCAGCAGCGTGTTGTAGAACGGCGTGTTGGCGGAGAGGCCGGCGAAGGCGGAGCCGTTGTTGTTGCCGGCCGAGGTCAGCGCGTAGAGGATCTCGGAGAAGCCGTGGGCGCCGGGGTTCGCGATGCCGGCCTTGCCGTCTGCGGCGAGCACCGCGATGGCCGTGCCGATCAGCACCACGAGCGGCGTGACGAGGATGGCGATGGACGTCATCTTCATCTCGTAGGCCTCGATCTTCTTGCCGAGGTACTCCGGCGTGCGGCCGATCATCAGACCGGCGATGAACACCGCCAGGATCGCGAACACCAGCATGCCGTACAGGCCCGTGCCGACGCCGCCGAACACCACTTCGCCGAGCTGCATCATCACGAGCGGCACCATGCCGCCGACGGGCGTCAGCGAGTCGTGCATGGCGTTCACCGCGCCGCAGGAGGCCGCGGTCGTGATGACGGCGAACAGGCTCGACGCGTCGACGCCGAAGCGCGCCTCCTTGCCTTCCATGTTGCCGCCGCTCTGCAGCGCGCTCTGCGCCTGGTCAACGCCGAGCGCCGTCAGGTGCGGGTTGCCGGCCTGCTCGGCGCCCGTGCAGACGATCACGCCGACGATGAACATCGCGCTCATCGCCGCGAGGATCGCCACGCCCTGGCGGGAGTCACCGACCATGAAGCCGAACACGAAGCACAGCGCCGCGGGGATCAGGAAGATCGACAGCTCCTGCGCGAAGTTGGCCAGCGGCGTGGGGTTTTCGTACGGGTGCGCCGAGTTGGCGTTGAAGAAGCCGCCGCCGTTGGTGCCGAGCATCTTGATCGCTTCCTGCGAGGCGACCGGGCCCATCGGCAGCTGCTGCGTGGGTGTCTTCGCGTCTTCGGTGACGGGGTTGCCCTTTTCGTCCTTGAGCGGCTGGCCGGCGGCGTCGAGCTTCGGGTTCTGGTAGGCGTTGATCTCGACCGTCGTCGCATCCTTGTAGCCGTCGAAGTTCTGGATCACGCCCTGGCCGACCAGGAAGACGGCGAACACGAACGACAGCGGCGCCAGCACCCACAGCGTCACGCGCGTCAGGTCGGCCCAGAAGTTGCCGATCGTGGTTTGCAGCTTGCTCGCGAAGCCGCGGATCAGTGCGATGACCACGACGATGCCCGTCGCCGCCGACAGGAAGTTCTGCACCGTCAGCGCCAGCATCTGCGTGAGATAGCTCATGGCGCTCTCGCCGCCGTAGCCCTGCCAATTGGTGTTGGTGACGAAGCTGATCGCGGTGTTGAAGGCCGAGTCCGGCGTGATCGCCGCCATCCCTTGGGGGTTCAGCGGCAGCACCGCCTGCAGGCGCTGGAGCGCGTAGACGGACAGCACGCCGATGAAGTTGAACAGCAGCAGCGCCACGGCGTAGCGCTTCCAGTGCATGCCCTCATCGGCCTTGATGCCGGCGACCTTGTAGAAGCCGCCCTCCACCGCCTGCATCCAGCGCGGCAGGCGGCCGTCCATCACGCGGTGCATCCAGCGCGCCAGCGGCCAGGCCGCGAGCAGCAGCACGGCCATGAAGAGGCCGAGATTGATCCATCCGAGGCGGTCCATGTCAGAACTCCTCGGCGCGGAACAGCGCGACCAGCAGGTAGGCGAAAAGGCCGGCGGCGACGAGGCCGCTGATCCAGTACAGGAGGCTCATTTGCGGCCTCCTTCGAGTTTGTGGCTGGCCAGCGCCAGCCCGAGGGCGAGGCCGAACAGCACGACGCTGAGCCCCAGGAAGATCCAGTCCATTGCAGTCCTCTTTGATGAGAAGTTCCAATGGAATGAAGCGTAGGTTTCAGCGCATCAAGGCCTTGTAGAAGTTCGCTCGGGCGGTATCAAGATTCCATCAAGACGCGGCGCTCGGATCTCCCAATGCACCTGCAGCGCGTACACGGTCACCGGCCCGCGATCGGCGTTGTAGCCGGGGTTGCGGATGCGCGGGGCTTCGGCGCTGTGAGCTAGACGCCATCAAGGAGACGGGCGCTGCAGTACAGCTCGGCGTCCTGCCGCTGCCGGTAGCGCAGCGTGCCCGTCTGCGGCAGGCGCTCGCGCGTCAGGCCGTCGAGCGCGCCGTACCAGAGGTAGCCCTCGCGATCGAAGATCGGCATGTAGAGGTGTTGTGGACCGGGTGCCCGCTGTCGAAGCCCTCGCCCGGCACCTGCGGCCGCGGCAGACGGAAGTAGCGCATGAAGTACTTCCCGCCCTCTTGCTCTTGCCCTTGCCCATGCGCCGCCACCGCTCACCCACGCGCTTGAACAGCGCACGCGAGCTGGTGACCGACACGGTGCCGTCCTTCTCCTGGGCGAAGCCGCGTGTCGAGCTCGTCGAGCGAGAGGCGCACGGGTTCCCGAACGGGCGCGACAGGCGTGGCGGCGCTCGCGCCCGCCATCGCACCCGCACCCGCCATTGCAAGCGCGAGCATCATCCAGAACACGGCCCGCGAGCGAAACAACATCAGGAAGCGTGAGCACTCATGTCGGCGTCGCAAGAAGGGACCGCGGTACATACGTCAGAACACCGGGCCGCGGCTCTCTCGAAAGGAGGAGGCGGTTCAAAGCGGTTCAAGGGCGGTCCGCAAGACGTGGGCATGGGTGCCTTCCTCCACCTCAACCAAAGAAAACGGGGTGAATGCCTGCGCATCCACCCCGCCGCGATCCGCGAACTAACGCTTCAGATCAGAACTGCATGCGCAGACCGACCGTCACCACACGGCCCGGCTTGTACTCCGAGTACGTCGCGTTCTGGAACTGGAAGTAGGTGCGCTGCGATTCCTTCGTCAGGTTGCCCACGTCGATGGACAGCTGCGGAGCATGGTCCACGTTCAGGATGGTTTCCAGATCGAAGCGCATCGACAGGTCCAGGCGCTTGTACGGGTCCACGAAGAGCGCGGCTGCGGCCACGCCGTTCTGGTTGTTGCCGGCCACCTGGCTGCCCTGCGAGTAGTTCTGCGAGAGGCGGACCATGTAGCCCGCGTGCTCGTAGTACACGGTCAGGTTGTTGGTGATCTTGGGCACGCCCAGCGCCACGGCGCCCGGCACCTTCGAGTTCTGCTTCACGTAGGTGATGTTGCCGGTGAAGCCGAAGCCCTTGATCGGCAGCCAGCGGTCCAGCGATTGCTGGATGCCGAGTTCCGTGCCGTGGATGTTCAGGTCGCCGTCCACGTTCACCTGCTGCGACATGATCACGGTGGCCGCATTGGCGCCGCCGCGGGCGTCGATCGCGGCCTGCTGCTGGCCGGTGATCGAACCGTAGGTCACGCCGTAGGGTGCCAGCGCGCTGAAGGGCATCGTGATGTTGGCCGTCTGCGTGAAGCCGGAGATCTGCTTCTCGAAGTGGGTCAGGCTCACATAACCTTCACGTCCGTTGTACCAGTCCAGGCCCAGGTCCAGGTTCTTGGACAGGTAGGGCTTGAGCTTGGTGTTGCCGAGCGAGCCGCTGGCGGCCGACGGATCGCTGAAGTTCACGCCCGGCAGCATCGCGTTCGGGTTGGCGCGCGTCATCGTCTTGGACGCCGAGGTGCGCAGCACGAAGCTGTCGGTCAGGTTGTACGCCAGCGAGCCCGAGGGCAGCGTGTTGTTGTAGCTGCTGGGGATCGAGACCCAGTTGATCAGCGCCGGGTAGCGTGCGCCGTCGCCGAGGTCGTCGGCCGTACCCACGACACCGTCGGCCCCTGCGTTGCGCGGATCGGCCGGGGTCGACGAGACGCCGGTGATCGTCTGCTCGGTGTGCACATAACGCACGCCGGCGTCATAGCGCAGCTGGTTGCCGAAGAGCTTCGTCGAGCCGGCGGTTTCCAGGTAGAAGCCGGTGGCCTTTTCCAGGATGCTGCCGACCGAGGCGCCCGAAGCCGACGAGGTGACCGGCAGCGCCGTGGCTTCGTACTGGCCGTAATTGGTGTCCTTGGAGAAGCGGTTCCAGTCCACCGTGATGAAGCCGGCGGGGCCCGGGACGAGGTAGCTGGCCAGCGCCGAGCTCGGCACCAGCGAACCCTGGTTCAGGATCGGGCCGGTCTTGCCGGCGGTCGCGCCCTGGCCGTAGGCCGGATAGAGGCCCGAGTTCGTGCCGGGCGTGCTGTTGCCCGTGCAACCCGGGGCGCCGTTCGGGCTGGGCAGCCACACGGTCGGGTTGTTGCCGCAGACGGCAGCCTGCCAGGCGCCCGAGTTGTCGGTGGCGCGGATGTCGCGGCTGATCTGGTCCGAGGCGATGCCACCCTTGATGGAGAACAGGTCGTCGCCCCAGAGCAGGTTGGCGCGCGCGCCCTTGGTCTTGGTGGTGCGGTACTCGTCCTGCACGTTCACGCGGCCGCCGTTCCAGCCGAAGGCCGAAGCGTTGTTCACGTCCACGTTGGAGGTGAAGGTCGGGATGTCGCCCGAGGTGTTGTCGTAGTTGACCGTCACGCCGGAGTTCGGCGCCGTGGCCACCAGCACGGTCGGCGCTTCACGCTTGTAGGTGCCGCGCGAGGCGTTGGCCTGCGCGTCGAACTTCAGCCGGTCGCTGATCTTCCACTCCATGCCCGGGTTCATGTTCCAGAGCTTGGTGGTCTCAATGACGGGGCGGTATTCCAGGAAGTACTGCGTGTTGGCGAAAGTGCCCTTGGTCACCACGCAGCCGTTCGTGCACGCGCCGTCCACCTGCATGTTCAGCGGGATCGACGCGCCGTTGCGCACGGCCCAGTTCATGTCGATGCGGCGCAGGTCGTTGTCCTTGCGGGCGATGAGCGTGTCCAGGTAGAAGCTCACGTCGCTGTTCGGACGGTACTCCGCGTTGATCACGCCCGAAAGGCGCTTGCGGTCGCCCGACTGGTCCATGTGGCGGCCCAGGCGCGGCACCAGCGCGTTGTCGATCTGCGTGATCGACAGGCCCGGGTTGTTGGCCAGCAGGAAAGCCTGGTTGACGGCGGCGCCCGTGGTCAGGCCGTTGCCGGCGTTGGCCGGCACGGTGGACGGGATCGTCCAGTTGCCGCCGCCGGTGGTGTTGATGGCGCTGCCGGTGTTCTGCAGGGCGCTCAGTTGCGGGTTGGTCCAGCCCACGCTCTCGAAGCCGGTCGTGCGCACCTTGTTGTCGGCGAACGAAACACCCACCAGCAGGCCGAAGCCGCTGGGCAGCGTGGTCGAGGCGATCAGCAGGCCCTTGTGGCCCCACTTGCCGGCGACCGTGTTGTCCGTGCCCGAGTAGGAACCGATCAGATGCTGGCCCGGGTTGTCATAGGCCCGCACGCTGCGCATGTCGACGGTGCCGGCGCTGCCGCCTTCGATCAGCGAGGCGTTCGGGCTCTTGTAGACGGTCAGCTTGGAGAACAGGTCGGCCGGCATCAGGTCCAGGTCGACTTCGCGGTTCACGTTCTGCGCGTCGAGGCTGGCCGAGGCCACGGCCAGCGACTGGCCGTTCAGCGTCATCTTGGTGAAGCTCGAACCCAGGCCGCGGACCTGGATGTTCACGCCTTCGCCGGAGATGTCGCGGCTCACCTGCACGCCGGGGATGCGGGCCAGCGATTCGGCGATGTTGGCGTCGGGGAACTTGCCGATGTCTTCGGCCGACACGGTGTCGACGAAGCCGACGGCGTTGCGCTTGTCCTTGGCGGCCGAAGCGAGCGATGCGGCATAACCGCTGACCACGACGGTCTCGAGCTTCTGGTCCGGTTGCGCGGGGGCGGCGGGAGCGGCGGCCTGCTGGGCATAGGCCTGCGAGATCAGGCCGGCCAGCAGCGTCGTGCTGAGAGCGGCCTTGCGCTTCCAGCCATAGGCCATCGAACCGCGCGAGTGCGGATGGGAGGTATTCATGACTTGTCTCCTGTATCGGGCCGTCTGAGCGGCCACTTTGAACAGCGGGGAAATCAGCTGTGGGAATTGCGAAATTGATAGCGCAACCATTTGCATGGTGCACCACATCAGATATATCGCCAATCAATAGAATCCCGAATGGCGTGCAACGCGCACCGAAAAGCAACACGAATTCGCCGATGAAGCCCATGAATACTGGAGAAACGGCAGATCAATCCCCTCGAGTCGCAAGGAGATTGATCCTGGATGTGTCGCTAACAAGCGATGTTATGAAACTTCGATGTAACCGCCCTAACGCCCAAGTTCAGCGTGAAAGCGCGTTCACGCTTCCGACTCGGGTTCAGGGCCGGATGCGAACGCTCTCAGGCGGGCCGAGATAGCTCGGCTGAAGGCCGCCGGCATCGATCACGAGCCTGTTCAGCACCACGCCCGGATCGATCGCCCAGAACTTCAGCACGTGGGCGCCGGGCTTGGCGAGCAGGTGCTCGGTCACCTGGTTCACGGCCTCGTTCTCTACGCTGCGGTCCCACGCGGCGGGCGACGCGTCGGCGTTGAGGTTCACGACCTGCGGCGGCTCGTCGTCGAAGGAAACGGCGTAGCGCAGACCCCTGCCCCCGTTGATGTCCGGCTGCAGGTTCTGCGTGGGCGCCAGCGTGGCGATGACCTTCACCGTGCCGGCCTTGAACAGGTGGACGTCGTAGGCCAGGTGCATGACGGGCTTGTCCGTAGGCGCGACCGACATCGGCGCATTGCTCATGCCGGAAAGCGTGCGGCCGTGATCCGGGATGCGCAGCCACTGGCGGCCCGGCGCGGCCACGGCACGGTCGAAGTGCTCGGGCTCGATGGCGATCACGCCGCCGGTCTCGACGAAGCCCTGCACGCCCTCGCGCGAACGGCGCTCCAGCGGAAGCACCACGCGCTGGCTGCGGCCGGCGCCGTTGATCAGGATGACGGCCTGTTTGGCGTTCGCGGGAAGCGCCGCCCAGTCCACACGGACGGTCAAGGTCTGCTGACCTTCGACGTGGCCGCTGGCCGGCTGGACCGTCACGGCGGACAGATCCGCTCGCGCCGTGAAATCGAACGCCTGCACGCCGCGATTGAACACGTCGATGCGGCGATCTTCCGGCGCGAGCTCGGCGACCGAACGCAAGGTGAGGCCCCCAGGCACAGCATCGCTGCCCTCCACCGCGACACCCATCTCCGCACCCGCTCGCGGCTGCACCTCGCTCACCGCCGGCATGATGTTCAGCGGCGGCTCGTTCCAGTAGAAGTAGCCGAGGTGCGTCTGGTCCATCGTGTGGCGCCACTTGCCGCCGGCCAGTTCCTCGTTGTAGCGGCGCGTCCAGGCGGCGTCGGCGGCGAAGAGCTGCCGTGCACGCTGAGCCATCGCGTTAGCCTCCGCCCTGCCCTGCTTCGCGTACAGGCGGTTCAGCGCCACCGTGTAGTGCAGCTCGCCGACGATGGCGCAGGCCTCGATCGGGTACAGCACCAGCTCGAAGAATGCGTCGCGCTGGTCCTTGGGCAGCTTCGCATCCAGCGCCTTGGCGCGGTTGGACAGCGCACGCCAGTCGCGCACCACCGTCTCCGCTTCGCGGTAGCTGGTCAGGCTGTACGTCTCCGGCAGCAGCAGCTCCGGCTTGCGTCGGCCGTTGTACTTGGCGTAGGCCGCCACCATCTCGGCGATCTCCTTCGCGTGCTCAGGGCCGAACTCCCGCGCGGCCCATTCACGCAGATAGCCGTCCATGCGCTCGGCCGTCCAGTCCTCGGGCCGCCAGGCCATCGCGAGGAAGAACTCGGTCGGCACTTCCATGGGCTTCAGGTCGCCCACGTTGACGATCCACATCTTGTTGGCGCCTGCCTCGGCCGCCAGGCGCATCTGCTCCCAGATCTTGGGCAGCGGCGTGACGTTGAGCCACTTGTAGTTGCGCGGGCCGCCGACGTAGTCGAGGTGGTAGTAGATGCCGGCGCCGCCGCTGCGCTTGCGCTCCGCCGCAGTCGGCAGGCGGCGCAGATGGCCCCAGTTGTCGTCGCTCCAGAGCAGCGTGACGTCGTCCGGCACGCGCATGCCCTGCTCGTAATAACTCTGCACTTCCTTGTACAGCGCCCAGACCTGCGGCGCCGTCTTCGCGTCGGGCTCCTTGCTGATCAGCGCGCGCTGGTCTGCCACGATGCGTTCCAGCAGCGGGATGTCGTTGGCCGCGGACATCGGCTCGTCGCCGTCGCCGCGCATGCCCAGCGTGATCACGCGCTCGGTGCCGCGCGACTGCTCCAGGCCGCCGGCCCAGAAGTGCTTCAGGCCCGCCTCGTTGCGGCGGTAGTCCCACGGCCCCATGCGGTTCGAATCCCATTCGTGATGGGCGCGCGTCAGCGGCTCGTGGTGCGAGGTGCCGATCACCACGCCGTAGAACTCGGCCGTCGGGCCGTTCTCGGGGTCGTCGGCGAAGAAGGCCGGGTTCCACATCGCCGGCCAGAGGTAGTTGCCGCGCAGGCGCAGGATCAGCTCGAAGAGCTTGCCGTAGAAGCGGTGATCGAACTTGCCGTAGTGCTCGCGCACCCAGCCGCCGAGCGCCGGTTCTTCGTCATTGAGGAAAATGCCGCGGTACTGCACGGTCGGCGCGTCGAACTGCTTGAAGCCGCTCGGCACGTAGAGGCGCTCGTGATGCTTGGGCGGCACGTCGGCCCACCAGTTCCACGGCGAGACGCCGATCTGCTGCGAGAGTTCGTAGATGCCGTAAATGGTGCCGCGCTTGTCCGCACCGGCGATCACGAGCGCGCGTTCGACGCCGGGCATCGGCTGCTCGACCAGCTCGATGGAGAAGCCTTCCCAGCGGCCGCGCAGTTGCTCGACGTGCAGCTTGCCCTTGGCCACGAGGCCGTCGATCAGCGGGCTGCGGCCGAGCGTGCCGACGATGATGGCCGTTTGCTCCTTGGCCGCAGGTGCATCGGAGAACGCCGGCTTGCGGCCGGACACGCGCTCGAAGTCGGCTTGCAGATCGACCGCGGCGCGCGTCACGCCGGGCCAGTCTTCCTTGGCCACGTGGATCGGCGCCACGCGCACCGGTTCGATCAACGCCATCGCGCCGGGCGCGGCCTGTTCGGTGACCCAGGCCGGCGTGGGCAAGGCGTGGGCGGCGGCGCTGAGCAGGACAGCGCAGAACGCGAGTGCGGACTTCATGGCAGACAACCTTTAGCGATAGCGATACAGCTTCACGCGCTGCATCGTGAAGCGGCCGGGCTCCAGCCGCACGTGGCGGCCCTGGTGCGTCTGGTCGCCGCTGAGCCAGCGCAGGTGCACCCACTTGCCGTCTTCATAACGGCCTTCTTCGACGGACAGCAGGCCCGTCTGCCAGCCGGCCTCGATCTGCGAGAACGTCAGCGTCAGGCCGATGCCGGCGAACAGGAACTCGTCGTCACCGAGCTGGATGGCCAGGCCGCCGGCGGGCGACGTGCCGCTGCGGCGGTCGGCCGAGAGCGCGCTGTTCTCGGTGCCGATCACCACGGCCAGGCCGTCGGCCAGCTGCGGCGGTGCGCTGCGCTCGAAGCTGGCGTTGATGATCCAGTTGCCGAGCCGTTGCTGCTGGGGCTGCACGCTCTCGGCCGCTTCTTGCAGGAAGCCGAGCGTCTGGCCCTTGCCCATCTTCTCGCCGAGCAGCGGCGTGAGCTGGCGGATCAGGTCGAAGCCGCCGGCGAGGTAGGTCGCGCCGGCCTCGGTGCTCGACTCGATGGCGAACGGCGAGAAGCCGATGGCACCGTGCGCGCCGAAGGCGTAGAGCGCGTTCGCCGCAGCATCGTTGCTGCGCAGCGCTTCCGGCACGAACAGCGGATTGCCCGAGCGCGTGTAGAGGCGCGCCCAGTGGGCGAAGTTCGGGAAGTAGACGTCCGGCGCGATGAAGTCCAACGTCGGCGCGCCGGCGCGCCAGACGTCGATCAGGTGCGGCAGCGGGCCCGCGCTCGGGTACTGGCCGGGCTGGTAGCCGGGGCGGATCAGCGCGGCGTTGGCGTACATCGGCAGCGGCAGCTCGCGCTTGCCGGCGGCGGCCACCGCATCGGTGTAGCGGGCGAAGTACCAGGCCATGAAGAGCTCTTCGGTGGCCGCGCCGGGGCCGAAGACTTCGTCCCAGCGGCCGGAGCGCTTGGCGCCCGCGGCCTGCCAGAGCGCGCGCAGCTCGGGCGCGAGCTTGTCGGCATTGGCTTCCAGCGCCTTCATCAGTTGTGGCGGCACGGGCGCATTCCACGCGGCTTCGGCCGGTGCGCCGTGATCGCGCGCGTCCGGGATCATGCCGATCTCGTTCTCGACCTGCACGATCACGACGGTGTGCTCCGTGTCGACCTCGCGCAGGTGGCGCATCAGTGCGGCGAAGGCGCGCTGGTCGACTTCGCGGTTGGCGTCGACGAAGGGCGAGAGGATTTCCAGCGCGCGGCCGCTCGCATCGCGCGAGCGCGGGAAGCGCTTCGTGTCGCGCTTGACCCAGTCCGGCGCGTAGCAGGACATGCTGTTCTTCCACGAACCGAACCAGAGCAGCGTGAGGCGCATCTGGTGGGCGCGTGCGTCCTTCAGGAGGCCGTCGAGGGTCGAGAAATCGAAGTGGCCCTCTTCCGGTTCCAGCAGGTTCCAGTAAACCGGCGTGACCACCATGTTCAGGTTCATGGCCTTGAGCTTGGGCCAGTAGGGGCGCAGGTAGTCGGGCTCGGCGCTGCTGTTGCCCAGCTCGCCGCCGCGGGCGAGGAAGGGCTGGCCGTCGACGATCAGTTGCGTGGCGGTGCCTTGGCGGCGGAGCTTGGGCAGATCGGCGGCTTGAACACTGACGCTCAAACTGAGCGCAGACAGCAGGCTCGACAACAACAACTTCGACTTCATCGCTTGCTCCATTTGCAGCTGCTCAGGGACTTCATCGGGATCGCTTCGGCCAGCGCCTTCTGGCCGTCGGCGCTCAGGTGCAACCCGTCGCCGAAGCCGGCCCAGCCAGCGAGCAGCTCGGGGTGGGCCGGGTCGCGCGTGGCGGCGTCGAAGTCGGCCACGCCGTCGAAGCCGGCGTTCTCGCGGATCCAGCGGTTGAGCGACTGGCGGTCGGCTTCGTTGTCGGCGCCGGGCTTGTAGTAGTCGCTGCCGGCATAGGGCGTGACGGTGCCGCCGATCACGCAGATGCCGTGGGCATGGGCGCGCTCGATGATGTTGTGCAGGCCGCCCTTCAGCTCGGCGAGCAGCTGCGCGCGCGCCTCGGGGCTGTCTTCCTTGTTGCGGTGCTGGACGCCGAAGTCGTTGACGCCGATCAGCACGACGGCGTGGGTGACGCCGGAGCGGCCGAGCACTTCGCGCTCGAAGCGCGCCGAGAGATTGGGGCCGAGGCCGTCGCGCAGCAGGCGGCCGCCGCCGATGCCGGTGTTGACGATGCCGAGTTGCAGCGGCTTGCGTTCATGCTGCAGCCGTTGAAAGAGGAAGTCGGTCCAGCGCGTGTTGGCATCAGCCTTGACGCCGTAGCCATCGGTGATCGAATCGCCGAGCGCGACGACGGCGCCGACCGAGCGCGGGGCGCGCACTTCGACGTCGGCGAGCAGGTACCAGCGTTCCATCGAATGCGCGTCGGACCACTGCTCGCGCATCACCTGGTTGCCGCTGACGACGAAGCTCTTGCTGCGCGAGCCGGGGTGGCCGGTCTGCGGCGTGGGAGCGGTGGGCAGGTGCAGGGTGATGGCGAGATCGGCGCCGGCCGCGGCTTTGAGCTCGACGGGGTCGCTCAGGTATTCGGCGCCTGGGGGAATCGTGACGATCGGCTCGCCGTTGAAGCGCAGTTCACGCGCGGTGCCGGCTTGCAGCTCGGGCGTGCCGGGCTGGCGTGCGAGCGCGACGGATGCGCCGTCGACGCGCAGCGGCGCGGTACCGAACACATTGCTGACGCGAACGCGCAGCGTCTTGGCCGACAGCGAGATGCGCACGATCTGGCGCAGGCTGGCGTCGGTCGATTGATCGGCAGGCAAGGCGTTGTTGCCATCCGCGATCATTTGCGCGCTGCCCCAGGCGGAGACCCAGTGATCGGGCTCGTGGATGGACTTCGCGGCCTTTGGGGGCTTGGCGGATGCGATCGAGAACGCTGCAATCAAGCAGAGCAGAACTGCGCTCTTCTTCAGCGCAGATGGGCGATGGATCATGTCTCCTCCGTAGCGGATGTTAGCGCTATCTTTGGGCGCATCTTAAGGGGAGATTGGGGGTTGCGCCTTAGGAGATTTGCGGGGGGACGTAAAGCCGGTGAAGTAACGCGGCAGTTCGACGTGCATCGGCCGGAGCGAAGCAGCGTCTGGCCTGCCCGCCCCGCCGGCCCGGCGCGCAAGTCGAACATTGCGAAGCGCAATGTTCGACTGCCCTCGGTGCTCGCAACCGGCCAGCGCGGACCGAACTCGTCCCGCTACGCTGGACTCAAACAAGCGGTCCGAGTCAGAAGTTGAAGCGCGCCAAGGCGCGCGCTGGCCGGTTGCTGCGCTCTCGGTTGCGCGCCTGATTGGGCCGGCGGGGCGGGCAGGCCAGACGCTGCGCGTTGCAGTCGTTGTTTGGCTCGGTTACTCGTAGGGGCCGAGGGTGACGAAGGCGCCGCCTTGGTAGAGGGCGACAGGGTCCTTCGGGTTGATGTGCGGCTGCTTGGCTTCGAGCTTGGCGCGGAATTGTTCCGAGCTGTCTTTCGGGCGGTAGCCGATGTGCTTGGCGCTGCTGTTGTCCCACCAGGTCTGGCGGTTGTCGCTCATGCCGTAGATGATCGAGTGCTCGACCACGGGCGCGGTGAGGCAGGCCACGAGCAGGCGCTCCATGTCGTCGAAGCTCAGCCAGCTCGCGAGCATGCGGCGGTCGAGCGGCTCGGGCCAGCAGGAGCCGATGCGCACGCTGACCGACTCCAGGCCATAGCGATCAAAGTAGAACTGCGCGAGGTTTTCGCCGAAGGCCTTCGATAAACCGTAGTTGCCATCGGGCCGCAGCGCGGCTTCCGGCGTGATCGTCTCGCTCTGTTTGTAGAAGCCCGTGGCGTGCACGGAGCTGGCGTAGATCACGCGCTTGATGCCGTGCTTGCGTGCCGCTTCGTAGATGTGGAAGGCGCCGCGGATGTTGGTTTCGAGGATGCTCTCGAAGTCATGCTCGGTGGAGAGACCGCCGAAGTGGATGACCATGTCCACGCCTTCGAGCAGTTTGTTCACGGCCGCCTTGTCTTCGAGCGGCGTGTTGAACAGCTCTTCGCCTTCGGCGGCGGTGCCCAGATCGGCGATGTCCGAAAGGCGCAGGAACTTGCAATAGCGCTTCAAGCGCGGTCGCAGCACGCGGCCGAGGTTGCCGGCGGCGCCGGTCAGGAGAATGCGCTCGAAGCGCAATGCGGTCAGTTCTTCCATGTCGTTAGCTCCATCGCGCGCAGCGGCGCGCAGCCGGCGACCTGCGCCGGCGGTGAATCAGCAATCCTGCAATCGTGAAAGCGCCGAAGCAGCAGGCTTCAGCTCGTGGCGCCGAGCCGCACAGGCGGCCTCAGGCGCGGGGCGGCGTCGGACTGCCGGCGGATCAGCTCGAAGTCCATCAGCACGTGCTCGCAGCCCGGCGCTTCGCCCGCACGACGTGCGCGCAGCTGGCGCACGAGCAGGTCCACGGCGTGCGCGGCCATGTCCATGATGGGCTGGCGAACCGTCGTCAGCTCGGGCCAGATCGTGGTCGCGAGCGGTGCATCGTCGAAGCCGACCACGGTCAGGTCGCTCGGCACGTCCAGGCCCATGCGGTGGGCGATGGCGACGGTGGCCGCGGCCATGTCGTCGTTGCTCGCGAAGATCGCCGTCGGGCGCTGCTTCTGCGAGAGCAGGAATTCCGCCGCGTCCAGGCCCGAGCGGTAGGTGAACATGCCCGGCGCAAGCACTTCCTCTTCCTCGATCACGAGGCCCGCATCGTGCATCGCCGCGTGGAAGCCCGCGAGACGCTTCTCGCTGGACTTCTGGTTGGGGTCGCCCATCACGAAGCCGAGCCGATGGTGGCCGAGCGAAAGCAGGTGCCGCGTCATCTCGTACGCGGCCTTGAAGTCGTCGATGCCGACCGAGGAGACCTGCTCGTCCGGCTGCGCGCTGGAGACGGCCACGGCCGGCGTGTCGGTCTCGACCACGAGCTGCAAGAGCGCGCGCGAATCGCAGAACGGCGGCGGCAGGATCAGGCCGTCGATGCCGCTGGCGATCATCGCCTCGACCTGCTTGGCCTCGCCCTCGCGCGACTCGCAGCGCTGCACGACCAGCTGCACGTGGCTCATGCTGGCCTTGTTGAGCAGGCCGATCAGGAACTCGTTCAGATAGCCGGCGCTCGGGTCGGTGTAGAGCATGCCGATGCGCACGGGCTGCGAGCCGGCCAGATGGCGAGCGGCCTGGTTGGGGCGGTAGTTCAGCGTGTCGATGGCGGCGAGCACCTTGGCGCGCGTGTCCGGGCGCACGTTCTGCTCGCCGTTGACCACGCGCGAGACCGTCATCGGCGAAACGCCGGCCAGGCTGGCCACGTCGGCAATGGTGGCCACCTTGGTGCTGCGTGCGGGACGCGTGGCGCTGGCTGCTTTGGGCTTCAAATCGAACCTCGAGTCTGCATGCTCTGGAATTGCGGCTGACGACGCGGGAACAGACCGTCAAGCCGGTGACATTGTGCAAGCAAAACATGTTTGCGCGATCAGCGCCAGATCAGTGATGACCCGGGACGAAACGGAAGCGCAAGGCTTGGTAGTCGGCCAGCGGCAGATCGGGCTTGCGTTCGCCCTCCGGCCAGGGTTGGCCGGAGACCGACTGGAAGTAGGCCAGGCAGGCGTCGCGCCACCAGCGGGCTTCCTTCTCCTGCTGGGCCAGCGCGGCGGCGACTTCGGTGAAGCGCTCTTCGTCGATCTTGCCGTGCAGGCTGGCCCATTGCGCGCGCATCGCGCCGACCGTGGCCATGCCGTGGTCGTAGTGCCAGATCAGTTCGCGCCAGAGTGTGCGGCCGGAGGCCATCTTGTAGTCCCACGTCAGGTGGTGGAACCAGAGCAGCAGCGGTTCCGGCGTCGTGCGCGGATCGGCGTAGAGCTTGGCCAGCGTCGGTGCGTATTGCGCCGTCGCGTTGCTGCCGGTCGGCGAACGGTCGAAGCCGATGCCGTCCTTGCCGGCTCGGTGGTAGTACACGGGGTTCCAGTCCGGCCGCTCCAGATCGTTGACCCACGGCGCCGGACCGTAGTGGTGGCCGGAGCCCATCAGGTGGTGCAGGCCGAGCGGCGTCATGTAGTCGACGACCGCTTCGCGCGAGCCGCTCATCATGGCGACGATGGTGCGCTGAACTTGGGCGTCAGCCCCCCAGGTCTGCGCGGCCCACTCCTGGGCGACGGCTTTCGCGGACAGCTCCGGATCCCAGGCCATGCGCCCGAAGGCGTACCAGTTGGCCTGGTCGAACTGCGAGCCGCTCCAGTTGCGATCCGTGCCGATGTTGGCCACGCCGGCGATGGCGCTGGGCTTCTGCTGCGCGAGCAGTTGCGCCGCATCGGTGCCGTAGCCGGTGTCGGACTTGAGCACTTCCTCGAACAGGCTGCCGAGATAAGCCAGATGCGCGGAGAACCCGAGGTACTCCTTCGTGATCTGCACTTCGAGCGCCAGCGGCGTCTTCGGCATCGCGCCGAACAGCGGATGCAGCGGCTCGCGCGGCTGGAAGTCGATGGCGCCGTTCTTCACCTGAACAATGATGTTAGGCGCGAACTGGCCGTCGAGCGGCTTGAACTCGTTGTAGGCCTGCTTGGCGCGGTCGTCGGCGTCGTGCTGCGAGTACACGAAGGCGCGCCACATCACCAGGCCGTGGTGCGGTGCGAGCGCTTCTGCCAGCATGTTGGCGCCGTCGGCGTGGCTGCGGCCGTAGTCTTGCGGGCCGGGCTGGCCTTCGGAGTTGGCCTTGACCAGAAGGCCGCCGAAGTCCGGGATCACCGTATAGATCTCGTCGATCTTGTTCTTCCACCAGGCGCGCACGGCGGGGTCGAGCGGGTCGGCGGTCTTCAGGCCGCCGAGTTCGATCGGCGCGGAGAAGCGCGCGGAGAGGTAGACGCGCACGCCGTACGGACGGAAGGTGTCGGCCAGCGCGGCGGCCTTCAGCAGATAAGGGTGCGTCAGCGAATCGGCCTTGGCGTTCACGTTGTTCAGCACCGTGCCGTTGATGCCGAGCGAGGCATTGGCGCGGGCGTATTCGACGTAGCGCGGGTCGCGCATGTCGGGCAGGCGCCACCAGTCCCAGAGCGAGGCGCCGGCATAGCCGCGCTCCACCGTGCGGTCGAGGTTGTCCCAGTGGTTGAGCAGGCGGCGTTCGATACGCGGCGCTGATTGCTGATCCAGCTTCGACAGATCGGCGCCCGTCTCGGCCGCCCGCAGCCACGCGAAGCTGCCGTAGAGCAGGCCGATGTCCGCGTTGGCGGCGATGACCGTGACCGGCTTGCCCTGGAGCGTGACGCGACGGATCAGATAGCCCTCGGCGCCGAGTGCGTCGAGATTGGCAGTCAGGCCGAGCTTGTTGCCTCGCATCAGCACCAACGCCCCCGCCTCCAGCTTGGAGGCGCGGGAGGGCTCGCGTCCCGTCATGCCTTTCACGCCGCGCTGCAATTCCGCGACCGCAGCAGCCAGCGTCGGCGAATCAGCTTCGGCGCTGAAGACCGCCCTCGCCTGCCCGGCCACCTGGGAGCGCGCCGCGCCCTCCAGCGCCGCATGCCGAAGCCACAACTCATGCCCATCCTCCGCACGGGCCGAGCCCATGAAAAGGACGGCAAAAACCCAGCCCAGCATGGGGCCAAAAACAAATTGTCTCCGTCTCACTTGTCGCCTCTTGTGTGCCCTGCTCCGGCCCGAATCCGAGTGAATACCCGCAGGAAATCCGGCTTGGCAGGAGAAAATGGTAGCGCTACATTTGATGTCCGAAGCATGCCACAAGAAGCATGAACGAGCATTACCTTCTGGAGACATACCTTGAACAACCCCGCTTACGGAGCCTGCCCGCGCCGGCCGTCCTCCGTGAAGCCTGACCGCGTGCGGACAGCGAGCGCTAACAGCAAGACCGCCGCGCAATGAGCAATTTGCAGAGCATGCCGCCCGGCCCATCAAGGGGCCGCGAGCGCTGGTTCATCTGCGCGCTGCTGTTCGCGGCGTGCACGATCAACTATCTGGATCGCAACGCACTCGCGGTGTTGAAGACCAGCCTGCAACAGCCGCTCACCGCCGGCGGGCTGGGCCTCTCCGACGCCGACTACGGCTGGATCACCTTCGCCTTCACGCTCGCCTACGCCGCCTTCCCGCCGCTGATCGGCGCGGCGATCGACCGCTTCGGCGTGAAGAAGAGCCTGGCCGCCGCGCTGGTGCTCTGGTCTCTGGCGAGCGCCGCGCACGGCCTCGTCGTTTCGGTGCTGGGCCTCGTGTTCGTGCGTTTCCTGCTCGGCCTGGCCGAGGCGGCCAACTTCCCCGCGGCCATGAAGGCCGTGGCGCAATGGTTCCCGCAGCAGGAACGCGCACTGGCCACGGGCGTGTTCAACGCGGGCACGGCGCTGGGCATCATCGCCTCGCCGCTGACCGTGTGGATGGCGCTGAACTTCGGTTGGCAATGGGCCTTCATCGCCATCGGCGTGGCGGGCTTCGTCTGGCTGATCTTCTGGCAGCGCGGCTTTCATGCGCCGGAGAAACACCCGCGCGTCACGGCCGAGGAACTCGCCTACATCCGCGCCAACCAGCCGCAGGCCGAGGCCAAGGTGAAGCTGCCGTGGGTGGCGCTGCTGCGCTACAAGGCGATCTGGCCCTTCCTGCTGGGCAAGCTGATGACGGACCCGGTCTGGTGGTTCTTCCTGTTCTGGCTGCCGTCCTATCTGGAGCGTGAGCGCGGCCAGAACCCGCTCAAGAGCGCGGGGCTGATGGCGCTGGTCTATCTGGGTTCCAGCGCGGGTTCGATCGCGGGCGGCTGGCTGTCGAGCTTCCTCGTGAATCGCGGCTGGTCCGTCGGCCGTGCACGCATGACGGCGATGGGCGCCGCGGCCATCTGCATGCCCGGCTCGATCCTCGCGTACTACAGCGAGAACTTCGCGCTCTGCGTGGCGCTGATCACCTTGGCCACGGCCTGCCACCAGGCGTGGTCCGCGAACCTGCTGACTTCGGCCACCGATCTCTTCCCCACCAAGGTCTCGGGCGCCGTCGTGGGGCTGGGGTCGATGGCCGGGGGCATCGGCGGCATGTTCATCGCGCTGCTGGCGGCGCTGGCCGTGCAGTGGATGGGCACGCAGCAGGCCGTCTTCATTTTCGCCGGCGTGATGCATCTGTCGGCGCTGGCGATGTTCTGGCTGTTCCTGCGCGGAAAGTTCGAGCGCGTGGATGTGGACCAGGGCCTCGACCTCTCGCTGCCACACAAGCCGCTGCTGGTGTCGGGCAGCGTCGTCTGCATCGCCGGACTCGTGCTGGCCTGGCTGATCGCTGCGAACTGGCAAGCGTGCCTGGCCGCCGCGCAGTTCTCGGGGGCCACGCAGGCGCTGACGGCCGCCATCGGCATCGGCCTGATGGGCGCCGTGCTGGTCTTCGCCGGCTGGCCGCGCCGCGGTGCGCAAGCGCGCGTGTTGCCAGCCTGATCGAGAGAGAGACGACGCGATGCACCACCTCTCCGGCGATCAGCAACTGCTCAAGAGCCTGAACCGCATGGCGATCGTGCGTGAGCTGGGCCGCAATCCGGGTCAGTCGCGTGCGGCGGTGGCCGAGTCGCTGCAACTGACCAAATCGACGGTGAGCCTGCTCGTGCGCGAGCTCAGCGAAGAAGGCTGGCTGTTCGAGCGCGACGCGCTGATCACCGGCGAAGTGGGCCGCCGCCCGACGCCGCTCTTCATCGACCCGGACCGGCTCGTGCTGCTCGGCGCGGAGCTGAGCGTGCAGCAGCTGCGCGTCGTCGCGACCACGTTGACGGGTGAAGTGCTGGAACGCGTGAGCCTGCCCCTCGTCACGCCCTGCGACGCGGACTCGGGCCTCGCCCTGCTCGCTCATGCGCTGCTCAAGCTGCGTGCGAAATTGCAGCTCGACGGCCAACGGATCATCGGCATCGGCGTCGGCCTGCCCGGCGGAGTCGATGCGGTGAGCGGCCAGATGCGCCACGCCCCGAACCTCGGCTGGCGCGACGTGCCGGCCCGCGCAATGCTGGCCCACCAGCTCGGCGGCTCCGCGCTCGCGGGCGTGCCGATCTTCGTGCAGAACAACGCCGACGCCGCGGCCATCGGCGAAGTGGAATTCAACGCCGGCACGGCGGACAGCAGCGCCTCCGCGCCGCTCGTCTACCTGAACATCGGCCAGGGCGTGGGCGCCGGCATCTTCGTGCAGGACCAGCTGCTGACCGGCGCGCACGGCTTCGCCGGCGAGGTTGGCCACACCATCCTGCAACTCGACGGCCCCGTGTGCGCCTGCGGCCGCAACGGCTGCGCGGAAGCGGTCGTCGGCCTGCGCGCGATGCAGCCTGAGGGCGAAGCGCCGCTAACGGCCAACGTCGACGCCATCCGCCAGCGCCTGAACCGCGGCGACGCCGACACGCACGAGCGCGTGGCGCGCGCCGGCCGCTACCTCGGCATGCTGCTCTGGAATCTGAATGCGGCCTACGACCCCGGCCGCATCGTCCTCGGCGGCCCGGCCGTCGAGCTGGGCGAGGCCTTCCTCGCGCCGGCCCTGCACACCCTTCAGCAGTACCTCGACCGTTCGGGCTCGCCCGCGCCGCACATCGGCACGGCGCGCTCGGGCGCTGAAGCCGTGGCCATCGGCGCAGCCGCCCTGGCCCGATACCGACTCACCCATCCCCCGCTGACCGCGAGCCCCCCGTTGGCCGCGGCAGCCTGACGACACCCAGCCAGCGAACCATGCAAGCGACCATGATCCAGAACCCCATCCTGCCGGGCTTCCACGCCGACCCCTCCATCTGCCGCGTTCCGGGCGCCGATGGCGTTGACGACTACTACATCGCCACCTCCACCTTCGAGTGGTGGCCGGGCGTGCGCATCCACCATTCGCGCGACCTCGTGAACTGGCGCCACCATAGCTATGCATGCACGCGCAAGAGCCAGCTCGACCTGACCGGCCACCCCGATTCCGCCGGCGTGTGGGCACCGTGCCTGAGCTACTCGCAAGGCCAGTTCTGGCTGATCTACACCGACGTGCGCTCGACCATCGGCGCGCACAAGGACACGCACAACTACCTGATCACCGCGCCGAGCATCGACGGCCCGTGGAGCGAGCCGATCTACCTGAACAGCTCGGGCTTCGACCCCTCGCTGTTCCACGACGCCGACGGCCGCCAGTGGCTCGTGAACCAGCAGTGGACGCACCAGCCGGGCAAGAACCACTTCAATGGCATCCTGCTCCAGGAATACAGCCACGCCGAGCGCAAGCTGGTGGGCCCGATCAAGAACATCTACAAGGGCACCGAGCTCGGCGTCGTCGAAGGCGCGCACCTGTACCACCGCAAGGGCTGGTACTACCTGCTGACGGCCGAAGGCGGCACGTACTACGAGCACGCGGTGACGCTGGCCCGCTCGCGCCACATCGACGGCCCGTACGAGACGCTGCCCGGCAACCCGCTGCTGACCGCGTGGCAGCTCAAGACGGACGGCCTGCAACGCTCCGGCCACGCGAGCCTGGTGGAGACAGCCGACGGCGAATGGTTCCTGGCCCACCTTTGCGGCCGCCCGCTCGAATGGAGCGGCCCCAATGCCGCGGCCAACGATCCGGCCAAGGGCTACGCCGGCCTGCACTGCCCGCTCGGCCGCGAGACCGCGATCCAGCGCATCCACTGGCGCGACGACGACTGGCCGGAGATCGAAGGCGGCGGCCAGGTGCCGCACATGCAGGTGCGCGCACCCAAGCTCGCCGCGCATCCTTTCCCTGCTGAAGCGCCGCGCGACAACTTCGACGGCAAGACGCTGAGCCACCATCTGAACTCGCTGCGCCGCCCCTTCACCGAAGGCTGGATCTCGCTGACCGAGCGCCCCGGCTTCCTGCGCCTCAAGGGCGGTGAGTCGCTGATGAGCCTGTTCGACCAGAGCCTGGTCGCGCGCCGCCAGCAGCACTTCAACTGCCGCGTGGAAACGCGCCTGGAGTTCACGCCGCGCAGCTTCCACCAGATGGCCGGCCTGGTCGCGTACTACAACACCAGCAACCACGCCTACCTGAACGTGAGCCGCGACGACGACGCCGGCCAACGCGTGCTCTGCCTGAACTTCAACAAGGACGGCGCGATCTTCCAGAACGGCACGCCCGTCCCGCTGGCCGACGGCCCGGTCGACCTGGCCGTGGAGTTCCGCCATTCGGTCTACCAGTTCTATTTCCGCCAGGGCGATGCCGCATGGCAAGCCTTCGGCGCCGAGCTGGACACCAAGTACCTGAGCGACGAATACGCCACCCAGTTCGTCAACGGCTTCGCCCGCAGCTTCGGCTTCACCGGCAACTTCATCGGCATCGCCTGCCAGGACCTGCAATTCAAGGACGACCGCCGCGTGATCGCGGACTTCGACCATTTCAGTTACGAAGGCCGCAACTAAACGCCCTAAACAGCACTCAAGGGCGGCAAAACAAGACATAATTCGGCCGCCGAATAAATAAAACCGGAGACAAGCCACCCATGGCTCACCATCGACTTTCCTTCTTCGAGAAGGCGGGCTACAGCGCAGGCGACGCTGCGGCCAACCTGGTCTTCATGACCATGGTCCTGTTCCAGCTGAACTTCTACACGGACATCTTCGGTCTCTCCGCCAACACCGCCGCGGCCATCCTGCTGTGGCCGCGCCTGTGGGATGCGATCTTCGACCCGATCATGGGCGTGCTCGCCGACCGCACCGACACCCGCTGGGGCAAGTTCCGCCCCTGGATCATCTGGACCGCCGTGCCGTGGGCCGTGGTGATGATCGCGGCCTACTCGGCGCCGGATCCGGCCTGGGGCTGGAGCATGGGCATGGTGGTGGCGTACGCCGGCATCACCAACACCATCCTGATGACGCTGTACTCGATGAACAACATGCCCTACTCCGCCCTCGGCGGCGTGATGACGGCGGACCTCAACGAGCGCAACAAGCTGAACTCCTTCCGCTTCATCTCGGTGAACATCGCGCAGTTCGCGGTCGGCGGCTTCACGCTGCCGCTGGTGGCCAAGTTCGCGCAGGGCCACGACCGCCAGCACGGCTGGCAAGTGACAATGACGATCTGGGCCATCGCCTGCCTGATCCTCTTCGCCATCACCTTCTTCTCGACGAAGGAGCGCATCAAGCCGGTGGCGCAGGTCAAGAGCACGCCCAAGCAGGACTTCTCGGACCTGCTGAAGAACGGCCCGTGGATCGCGCTGGTGTTCTACACCGTCTTCCAGTTCGGCATGCTCGCGCTGCGCGGCGGCGCCCACTACAACTACTACCACCACTTCGCCGACAAGGGCGCGATGTTCGACTTCGTCGCCATGCTCGGCCTGACGACGCCCGACCCCGCCGGCACCGGCAGCGTGGCCGACGCGCTCGGCTACATCGTGCACGGCACGCGCGAGACGGCGGGCACCTCCAACGCCGCCGACGTGTTCAACAGCATCGTGAACATGGTCGGCCAGGGCACGACCATCATTGTCATCATGCTGTCGACCGGCTTGGCCGAACGCTTCGGCCGCCGCGCCGTGGCGCTCTGGTGCTTCGTGCTCTGCGCGATCAACGCCTTCTACATGTACACGCTCACGCCGACCTCGGTGTGGGGCATGGTCGGCCAGGCCTTCTTCGGCTCGATCGCCTTCGCGCCCACCTGCGCCATCATGTGGTCGATGTACGCCGACGCGGCGGACTACTCCGAATGGCAGACCGGCCGCCGCTTCACCGGCATGGTGTTCGCCACCATCGGCTTCTCGCTGAAATGCGGTCTGGCGCTCGGCTCCGCGAGCCTGTTGTGGATGCTCGCCGGCTTCTTCGACTACGACACCCACGCACCCGCTGCGGCCAACGCGCTGGAGGGCTACCGCTTCACCTCCAGCATCGTCGTGGGCCTGCTCTTCGCCGCCTGCGCGGTCTGCCTCTACTTCAACAAGCTGGACAAGCAGACCACGCTCAAGATGGCCAACGACCTGGACGAGCGCCGCCGCGCTGCCGGACTCGTTCCGGCCTGACCTCTCACCGACCCCGCTCTGATTTAAGGAACGACCACCATGAGCACCGCCTACTCCAACCTGCCCTTCATCAAGTACGAGGGCCCGCAATCCAAGAACCCGCTCGCCTACAAGTGGTACGACCCCAAGCGCGTCGTGCTGGGCAAGACGCTGGCCGAACACCTGCGCCCCGCGGTCTGCTACTGGCACAACTTCTGCTGGAAGGGCGAGGACGTCTTCGGCCTGGGCAACACCGTGTTCCAGCGCGAATGGTTCAACGAAGCCGACCCGGTCAAGGCCGCGCACATGAAGCTCGACGCCGCGTTCGACTTCTTCGCTCGCCTGGGCCTGCCCTACTGGTGCTTCCACGACCGTGACGTCGCCCCCGAAGGCAAGACGCTCGCCGAATCGAATCGCATCCTCGACGAGCTGCTCGAAGCAGCGGCCAAGAAGATGCAAGACACCGGCGTGCAACTGCTCTGGGGCACGGCCAATCTGTTCTCCAACGGCCGCTTCATGAGCGGCGCCGCCACCAACCCCGATCCGGAAGTCTTCGCCTACGCCGCAGCGCAAGTGAAGCACGTGATGGAGTGGACGAACCGCCTGGGCGGCCAGAACTACGTGCTGTGGGGCGGCCGCGAAGGCTACGAGACCCTGCTGAACACGGACCTGAAGCGCGAGATGGCCCAATACGGCCGCTTCCTCTCCGCCGTGGTCGAGCACAAGCACAAGATCGGTTTCAAGGGCACCATCCTGATCGAGCCGAAGCCGCAAGAGCCCACCAAGCACCAGTACGACTACGACAGCGCCACCGTCTACGGTTTCCTCAAGACCTACGGTCTGGAGAACGAAGTCAAGGTCAACCTCGAAGTGAACCACGCCACGCTGGCCGGTCATAGCTTCGAGCACGAAGTGGCCACCGCCCGCGCCCTGGGCATCCTCGGCTCCATCGACGCCAACCGCGGCGACGAACAGCTGGGCTGGGACACCGACCAGTTCCCGAACAACCACGTCGCCCTGGTCCCGGCCATGCTGGAAATCATCCGCAACGGCGGCTTCGGCAACGGCGGCACGAACTTCGACGCCAAGGTGCGCCGTCAGTCCATCGAGCCGACCGACCAGCTCGAAGGTCACATCGGCGGCATGGACACGATGGCCCGCGCCTTCATCTGCGCAGCCGAGCTGTTCGAGTCGAAGAAGCTCGAAGACGCTGTCGAAGGCCGTTATGCCGGCTGGAGCGGCGAGCTCGGCCAGAAGATCCTGAAGGGCGCGAGCCTGGACGATCTGGCCTCCGTGGTGCACGCGCAGAACATCTCGCCGCAACCGCGTTCGGGCCGTCAGGAACGACTGGAAAACATCGTCAACGACTACGTCTAACTCGCTCGTTAGCTAACACCTATGTTCCTCGGCATCGACCTCGGCACTTCCGAGATCAAGCTGCTGCTCCTCGATGAGCAGCACCAGATCGTCACCACCACCGGCGTGGGCCTGACCGTGCAGCGGCCGCAGCCGCTGTGGAGCGAGCAGAACCCCGCCGACTGGTGGGCGGCGCTCGATCAAGGCATGGCGAAGTTGCAGGCCTCTCACGGCGCAGCGCTCTCCCAAGTGCGCGGCATCGGCCTCTCCGGCCAGATGCACGGCGCCGTGACGCTCGATGCCGCGGGCGAGGTGTTGCGCCCCGCGATCTTGTGGAACGATGGCCGGAGCAGCGCGCAGTGCGAGCAGATGATGCGCGACTGCCCCGAGCTGCCGGCCATCACCGGCAACCTGGCGATGCCCGGATTCACGGCGCCCAAGCTGCAATGGATGCGCGAGCATGAGCCCGCACTGTTCGCCAAGGTCGCGAAGGTGCTGCTGCCCAAGGACTGGCTGCGCCTGCATTTGTGCGGCGAACACATCGGCGAGATGAGCGATGCGGCCGGCACCTTGTGGCTGGACGTGGCAAAGCGCCGTTGGTCTGCTGAAGCCTTGGCGCTGACGGGCTTGAACGAGAGCCACATGCCGCGCCTGGTGGAAGGCAGCGAGCCCGGCGGCGTGCTGAAGGACGAACTCGCCTCGCGCTGGGGTCTGCCGAAGGGCGTCGTCATTTCCGGCGGCGGCGGCGACAACGCCGCCAGCGCCGTGGGCATGGGCGTCGTGCGTCCCGGCCAGGGATTCCTGTCGCTCGGCACCTCGGGCGTGATCTTCCTCTGCAACGAGCGCTTCAGCCCCAACCCCGCGCGCGCCGTTCACGCGTTCTGCCATGCGCTGCCCGACACCTGGCACCAGATGAGCGTGATGCTCAGCGCGGCGAGCAGCCTGCGCTGGGTGACGCAGCTGCTCGGCATGCCGGGGCAGGAAGCGGCGCTGATTGAGAAGGTCTCGCAGCTGTCGGCGCAGCAGCGCGCGCAGGCGCCGCTGTTCCTGCCGTATCTGAGTGGCGAGCGCACGCCGCACAACAACGCGAATGCCCAGGGTGTGTTCTTCGGACTCACGCACGAGCATGACGCTGCAGCGCTCGGTTATGCCGTGCTCGAAGGCGTCGGCTTCGGCCTGCTCGACGGTTGGGAAGCGCTGAAGTCCGGCGGCGGCTCGGCCGACGCGCTCTGGCTCGTGGGCGGCGGCGCGCGCAGCGAGTGGTGGGCGAAGATGCTCGCGTCAATGCTGGGTGTGCGGCTGGACAACGCCGTCGGCGCGGAAGCCGGCGGCGCTTTAGGCGCGGCGCGTCTGGCATGGATGGCTTGCGGCGGAACGCTGGCCGAGGTCTGCAAGACGCCGGAGCTGGCGCGTTCGGTGTCGCCCGATGCGGCACTGGCCGCAGAGTTGGCACCGCGACATGCGAGGTTCAAGAAGTTGTACGAGGCGTTGAAAGGCGAATTCTGATCGGACCGGATCGACGCTTTCGATGAATCTGCAGAGGCCCGTGTAACGGGCCTCTTTTCATTCGCGGGTCAATGCCGAGTCAAGCGCGGCCCGCGCACGCCGCCTTCTCCGCCCCAGCGCAATACCGCCAGCCAAAGTCAGGAGCGGCACTGAGGCCCCCAGGATCGGCGCCAGTGCCCAGGCCGCCGGCCAGGTGACGCAGACCAGGAAAACGAGCGCCATCAGCGTCCAAGTTCCCGAGTTGACCAGCGAAGCCACGAGGATCATGCCGAAGCGCTTGGGGCCCGCAGCCGGCGCCCGAACCACCTCGTGAAGCGCCCGCATCCACGCGCCGAAGGCGCTGAGGATCAGGAACCCCACGGCATAGCCGGCCGCGAACGGCAGCATCCACGCTGTATCCATGACAGATCGCCCTCCCGAAGTTCGTCGGACCGCGGTGACGCCATCTTCCCCGCTCGCAGCGGCTTCGTCTACAGCCCCAACTCCCTCAAGATCGCCTCGCGCATCTCCTGCGCCCACGCATCGCCCAGCCGCCGCGGATGCGGCGCGTCGACCTCGAAGCTCGCCTGGATCTTCGTCGGCCGCGGCGACAGCACCATGATGCGGTCGGCCATGTAGATCGCCTCTTCCACGTCGTGCGTGATCAGCAGCACCGTGTGGCGTTCCTCGGCGAGGATGCGCAGCAGCTCGTTGCGCATCTTCATGTTCATCAGCGCGTCGAGCGCGGAGAACGGCTCGTCCAGATACAGGATCTCGGGCTTGACGATGAAGGCGCGCGCCAGCTCCACGCGCTTGAGCATGCCGCCCGAGAGCTCGTGCGGATACGCGCCCTCGAAGCCCTTGAGCCCGACCATGGCCGCGTAGTGGTCGGCCAGCGCCATGCGCTCTTCCTTGGTCTCCGCGTGGCTCGTGCCGCGCAGGCCGAACATCAGGTTCTGCTGCACGGTAAGCCACGGAAAGACCGAGCCGTGCTGCGAGATGACGATGCCCTTGGGGCTCGGCCCGGTGACCTCGCGGCCGTCGATGCGGACCTGCCCGCTGTCGGGCCGCTCGAAGCCGGCGATCATGTTCATCAGCGTGGACTTGCCGCAGCCCGAGGGCCCGACGATGGCGACGAACTCGCCGTCCATCACCTGCAGCGTCAGCCCGCCGACGACGGGCAGCTCGGCGCCCTTGGCGTTGCGAAAGCTCTTGCGGATGTCGTCGATCTCGATCTTGGTGTTGTTCTTCTTATCGGACATAGCGCCACTTCACGATCTTGAGTCTTTCCAGCAGTCGCGTGCTGCCGTCCAGCAGCAGACCGATCACGCCGATGATGACCATGCTGGCGATGACGAGGTCGTAGCGGTTGCCGGCGTTGCGCGAATCCATGATGAGGTAGCCCAGGCCCGAGCGCAGCGCGATCATCTCCGCGGCCACCACCACGAGCCACGCCACGCCGATGCCGATGCGCATGCCCACGATGATCTCGGGCAGCACGGCCGGGATCACCACCTGGCGGAACAGCACCCCGCGCGGCACGCCGAAGTTGGCGGCCGCGCGCAGGTAGCGGCGCTCGATGGTGTGCACGCCGCTGGTGGTCTGCACGATCATCGGGAACACCGAGGAAATGAAGATCAGGAAGATCGGCGAGATGTCGTCCATGCCGAACCAGAGGATGGCGAGCGGGATCCACGCGATCGGCGAGATCGGCCGCAGCATCTGGAAGATCGGGTTGAGCGTGCGGTAGGCGCCGGCCACCCAGCCCATCCACAGGCCTAACGGCACGGCCACCAGCACAGCCAGGCCGAAGCCGATGCCCACGCGCGTGAGCGAGGCGCTGATGTGCTCCCAGAGCGAGCCGTCCTCGACGAGCTCCCAGGCGCCGGTGACGACGCCCCACGGCGTGGGGAAGATCGGGCTGTCGCTGCGCGCCACGGACCACCACCAGACGGCGAGGACGGCGGCGATCACGGCCAGCGGCGGGAGCAGGCGGCCGAGCGCGCGGGCCCAGCCGGGTGTTGTCGTTGTCGAGTTCATGCGTGCTGATGCGCCTTCGCAGCGTCTCCTTTGTTGTGATCGTGGTGCCAGCGAAGCCAGCGCCATTGCAGCCGCTGCCACGGCGTCTGCGGGTGCTCGGCCACCACCACGCGCATCTGGCCGCTGGCGTGCGCCGTGCAGTCGAAGTTGTAGGTGGAGGCCACTTCGAACGGCAGGCGGAAGCTCTGCCCCGGCATGATCAGCACGGGGCCGAACTGCTGTGGCACTTCGTCGAGGTTGCGCAGCAGCAGCTGGTCGTTCAGGCCAAGCGTGAGGTCGATGCGGTCGGGCAGGATCTCGAGCGCCTTGTTGCCGGCCATGCGCTGCGCCCACGTGCCCTTGGGGATCTCGAAGACCTCGTCGCGCGAGTCCAGCTGCGGCGGCACGAAGGCCGCCCAGGCGAGCGCACCGGCGGCGGCCGCGAGCAGCAGCCCGACCAGCAAGAAGACGATTCGACGCGCGCGGATCTTCACTTCGCGGCGAGCAGCAGGCGCAGGTCGTGGACGAAGTCCGCCGGCGGATGGCCGTAGGGCATCAGCGCGCGCAGCCGGCCTTCGCGGTCGATCAGGAAGACCGAGGTGGAATGGCTCATGCCGTAGTTTTCACCGCCGGCCTTGTCCTCGATCTTCTTGGCGATCACGCCGTAGTTCTTGCGCAGGGCTTCGAGCGGCTGCGACTTGCCGGTGCCGCCGACGAAGCTGGCGTCGAAGGCGCCGAGGTACTTGCGGATGCGGTCGGCGTCGTCGCGTTCGGGGTCCACGGTCACGTAGACGACCTGCACGTCCTTCGCATCGGCGCCGAGCTGCTTGCGGGCCTGGGCCAGCGTGGCGAGCGTGGTCGGGCAGATCTCGGGGCAGTGCGTGAAGCCGAAGACCAGCAGCACGAGCTTGCCGCGGAAGTTGGCCAGCTTCAGATCGCCCTTGGCGGCGGAGGAAGCGCTCAGGCCGCCCGGGAACTCCGGCGCGGCGTAGGCGGGCTCGAAGACGCCGGCCTTCAAGGCGGGCGCAGCAATGGCCAGCAGCGGTGCAGCCAGCATCAGCGCGGCGATCCAGGGGCGCAGGGACCTCATCACCCTCCTCCGCCTCACAGCGTGATCGCAGCCGCCTTGGCCGCCTTCACGAAGCTCTCGTCCATGTATTTCTCGTACGCCACCGGCGCCTTGATCGTGCCGGCCTCGATGGAGAGCTGCATCAGCTCCTCGAACTCTGAGCGGATCATGCGCAGGTCGCCGTAGGTCACGCGGTCGCTCGGGTTCTCCATCACGAAGCGCAGGATGTTCGGGTCCTGGTTGAAGAACTTGCGCCCGGCCGCGATCTGGATCGCCTTTTCGCGGTTGGCGGGCAGCTGGTCCAGCCAGTTGCCGGCGCCCTGCACGTGGTTGACGAGGTCCTGCACCATCGGACGGTTGTCCTTGATGAGCTCTTCGCGCACGGTCAGCACGCAGCAGATGTAGTTGCGCCATTCGTCGCGCGTCATGCGCAGCGGTTTGGCATAACCGGCACGTTGAGCGGAGGCGCCAAACGGCTCGCCGGTGCAGTAGGCGTCCACCGCCTTGGCGTAGAGCGCGGCCGGCATGTCGGGCGGCGGCATCTCCACGATCTGGATGTCCTTGGGCGTCATGCCCTCCTGCGCCAGCATCTTGCGCAGGAACAGGAAGTCCACGGCGAAGCGGCTCGGGATGGCGATGCGCTTGCCCGTCAGGTCCTTGAACTTCTTGTAGGGCGAATCGGTCCGCACCATGATCACCGCGCCCGAGCGGTGGCCGAGCGAGACGATCTTGACCGGGATGCGCTTGTCCGCCAGGTCCATCACCAGCGGTGCCAGCATGTACGCGGCCTGGATGCGGTTGGACATCAAGGCTTCCTTGATCTCCGGCCAGCCGTTGTACTTGCTGTACTCGAACTCGAACTTCGGTCCTGCAGCGTTGCGTGAGCGGGCCACGCAGGCGACCGGCAGCGTGAGGTTGCACGTCACCGGCAGGCCGCCGACCACCAGCGCGTTCGACGAGGCAGCCGCTGCGGGCAGGCTCGGCAGGCCCAGCAGGGGCAGCGCTGACGCTGCACCGCTGCGCAGCAGTTGCCGGCGGTCAGGACGGAGGGGCTCGGTCACGGGTGTCTCAGGGCTCGTGGGAACTCGCCCACTCTGCCGCAACCGTCGGGGCTGTCCATCCGGTGCGACAGCAATGTTCCTACGTACCTACAAGCCGCACGGGTCAGCTTGAAAGCGCAGTTAGAGCGCCGGCGTCAGCCTCAGCATCAGCACGCCATGGGGCGCCACGGTGCCGCTGAAGCGGCGCTTGGCGCCCTGCGTCTTGGCGCCCGTCCACAGCTCGGCCACATCCGCCTTCAGCGCCGCGGGCCATTCAAGCTGCGCCCAATCCACGCCGATCTCGGCCGGCTTCTCGGAGCGGTTGAACAGCACCACCGCGCGGTCGCCGCCGGCCAGGGGGCGCGCCCACACTTCAAGCGGGCCGTCCTTCCAGATGCGACGCGCCTGCTTGCCCAGAGGGTCCTGGTCGACCGCGATGACAGCGGCATTCGTGAGGATGCGCTTCGTCGCGGCATCCATCTTGGCCATGTCGTTGCCGGCCACAAGCGGCGCGGAGAGCATGGCCCAAAGCGAGAAGTGCGCTTCGTACTCGGTGTTGCTCATGCCGCCATTGCCGACTTCGAGCATGTCGGGGTCGTTCCAGCCGTTGGGCGCGGCGTCGGTCCAGAGCATGGCCTGCATGTCGAGGATGTCCGTCATGCCGTGCGACCAGTCCTTGGGACCGGACCAGGCATCGCGGATGTCGCCGGTGGTGCGCCAGAGGTGGCCGATCGGTTGCGCCCAGGTGCCGGGCTTGGCTGTACCCCATTCGCAGATGGAGAGCACGATGTCGCGGCCCGATTGCCGCAGCGCCTTGGCCATGATCGTGTACGCCGCTTCCGCATTGCGTGGGCCGGTCGCGCACCAGTCGTACTTCAGATAGTCGACGCCCCACTTCGCGTACTGGCGTGCATCCTGAAACTCATAGCCGGCGCTGCCGGGCCGGCCGCCGCAGGTGAGCACGCCCGCATCTGAATAGAGACCGAACTTGAGGCCGAGAGAGTGGACGTAGTCGGCCAGCGCCTTGATGCCACCGGGAAAGCGCTCGGGATCGGCCTGGATGTTGCCGTCGGCGTCGCGGCTCTTCTGCCAGCAGTCGTCGATCACGATGTAGCGGTAGCCGGCGGCCTTCATGCCGGAGTCGACCATGGCCTTGGCCTGTTCGCGGATCAGCGTCTCGCTGACGTTGCAGGCGAACTTGTTCCAGGAGTTCCAGCCCATCGGCGGCGTGGGCGCGAGGTTGGGCTTCGGGGCGTCCAGCCGCAACGTTTCATGCGCAAAGCCGGAAACGGCGGCCAAGAGCAGAACGATGAGAACGAGCAATCTCTGCATAACCTTCTCCTCAAACGGTGCCGCGGCGGGCTTCGAGTTCGGTGCGGATCTCCATCACACGCTGTTCGGTCAGGAAGTAGCGCGAGACGAAGACGATGGCGACGATCAGTCCGATGATCGGAATGCCGGAGAGACAGACGCGGATCAGGAAGATCGCGTCCTCGCTCTGCACCGGCAGCTTGGCGTTGAAGCCGGTGAACACCAGCACCCAGCCCGAGGCGCTGTTGCCCAGCGCCAGGCCCACCTTCGAGATCCACGAACCGCAGGCCGCGAACGAGCCCTCGCGGCGCAGGCCGCTTTGCAGCTCGTCGTGGTCGATCACGTCGGCCATGGCGGAGCCGTAGATGGTCCAGAAGCCGGCGGACGCAAACGCCAGGCAGCCGCTGGCGAACGGTTGCAGCCACGGCATCTTCGGGTTGTAGAAGAACCAGTCGCCGACGAAGGCGAAGATGCCCAGGGTGAGCACAATCATCAGCGCGTTGCGCTTGCCCTGGTGCCGCGCCAGCCAGACCGCGAACGGGATGCCGGCCAGGCCGAACAGCATGCCCGCCACGCCCATCAGCGAGTTCCACTTCGTGCCCTCGACGATGTTGCCGCCGCACACGTAGTAGAGCGTGGCGTAGTAGCCCAGCAGGCTCACCATCGCCGTGGCGAGGTTGTAGGCCAGCATCATGCCGAGAAGCTGGCGGAACGGCTTGTTGCGCAGCGTGCGGTAGAGCACGTCGCGAAACTTCACGCGCTGGAAGCTCTTGCTGACGACGTTCTCGTAATAGCGCTCGCGGGTCAGCGCAAAGATCAGCACGGCGACCACAACCATGATGGCGCCGAGGATCGTCGTGTACACCTGCGCGCCCCTGAGGATGTCGGGCTTGCCGGCAGCGTCGCCGAAGATCGCCAGCGTGGTGAATTGCGCGGCGACAAACAGGCCCAGCTCGGGGACCTTCTGGATCGCGTTCTTGACCGACATGACGCGCGTGCGCTCGTGATAGTCGGGCGTCATCTCGGCGCCGAGGCTGTTCCACGGCATCGAGAAGCAGCTCATCAGCGGCACGTACAGGCAGGCCGAGACGAGCATGTAGATGAAGTACTCGTGATCGCTCCAGCCGTGGCCGACCGCGAACATCAGCGGCAGGCCGATGCCCGAGAGGATGCCGCCGACGAGGATGTAGGGCCGGCGCCGGCCGAAGCGCGTGCGCGTGTTGTCCGAGGCCCAGCCGAAGATCGAATCGGCCACCGCGTCCACGGCGATCTTGAGCCCGAGCACCATGGAGATGAGGTTCGGCGCCACACCCAGACCCACGTTGTAGACGTGGAAGGCCAGCGACTGGTAGAGCCAGTGACCCCACATGTCGTGGAAGGAACCGAGGCCGAAGCCGACCTTCTGGGGCAGGGCGACGCGATCGCTCGCAACGTCGCGCTGCGGCGGTTTCTGGGGGGCAAGCACGGCTGTCTCCTGGTTGCCGCCGCTTGAAAGCCGATGAAAATCGGCGCGACTGGCGTTTTTAGTAAACAGCCGTATTTTTGGTGATCAAGCTCTCCAGCGCGCCGGGGACTAACACCTAGCCTCGGCGAGTCGCTTTTGCTAGCGGCGGGGTTTTGCCTTCGCCTTTGCCGCGGGCTTGGCCGGCGCTTTCACGACCGTTTTGACCGGAGTCTTCGCAGCCGCCTTGCGCGGCCGTTGCACCGGTTCGAACTTCGAGCTCTCGCGCACCACCAGTTGCACCGGCAGCAGCGGCTCGGCCAGCGCGGCGTCGCCCTCGATCAGCGCACGCGCCGCCACATGGCCCAGCGCCGCGTTGTCCACGCGCACGGTCGAGAGCGGCGGCTTGGCGTGGGCGGCCAGGCCGATGTCGTCGTAGCCGACGAAGCGGATGTCTTCCGGAATGCGCAGGCCGCGTTCGTGACAGATCTCCATCGCATGCAGCGCGGTGGAGTCGTTGTAGGCGAAGACGGCGTCCGGCGGCTCGGGCAGATCGAGCAGGCGGCGCATGGCTTCGTGGCCGGCGTCGCGGTAGTCCTGCGTGGGGTCGAGCGTGATCTCGTATTCGGGATCGAAGAGCCGGCCGGCCTCGAACAGCGCGCGGCGGAAGCCCTTGGCGCGCAGGGCGACCGAGTGGTGCTCGTGCGGGCCGAAGATGGCCGCCACGCGCTTCGCGCCGCCTTCGAGCAGGTGGCGCGTGGCGAGCCAGGCGCCGCTCAGGTTGTCGTCATTGACGCTGCGCACGCCGGGGTAGAAGTGGTCCACCAGCACGAGCGGCAACTCGCAGCGGCGGATCGTTTCCATCAGCTCGGGATCGAAGTAGCCGGCGCCGATCAGCGCGTCGGATTCGTGGCGGCGCACCTGCGCGGCGATGTCGTCGCCGGCGGCCACGGACATCAGCGAGAGCGGCACGCCGGCTTCGCGGCAGGCGGTCTCGGCGCCGTGCAGGACGACGGAGTAGAAGTCGTTCGAGAGCAGCGAGCCGAGGCTGCGGCGATAGAGGAACAGCACGCGACGCGGCTTGCCGGTGCGCAGCTTGGCCGTGTCGTAACCGAGCTTCTGCGCTGCAGCCAGCACTTGCGCTCGCGTCTCTTCTGACAGGCCGCTCTGGCCCTTGAGCGCCCGAGACACCGTGCCGATGGACACGCCCGTCGCCTGCGCCAGTTCCCGGATCGTCACCGCCCGCTTTGCATTCATCAGACGGGCTCCCGCAGTTGTTTAGTTCCCAGCATGCGCCGCATTGTGTCATCGACGCTGCGGGATTGCGCTCGTGCTAAACAAGCCCCGCTTGCCTAGACTTGATTGAAGCGAAGAAAAGAACATTGGAGGAGTACGGGATGGAGAACTTGGGCAAGCCGCTGCGGCGGGTGGTGATCGTGGGCGGCGGCGCGGCGGGCTGGATGTCGGCCGCGGCGCTGAGCGCGGTCTTGAAGCCGCCCTACGAGATCCGGCTCGTCGAATCGGAGGAGATCGGCATCATCGGCGTGGGGGAAGCGACGATCCCGCCGATCCGCATGTTCAACGGCCTGGCGCAGATCGACGAGGCCGCGTTCCTGAAGGCCACCTACGGCACCTTCAAGCTCGGCATCGAGTTCGTGAACTGGGGGCGGCAGGGCGAGCGCTATTTCCACGGCTTCGGCAATGTGGGCCGCGAAGGACTCTGGCCGGTGGATTTCCTGCAGTACTGGTTGCGCCTGCGCGCCCAGGGCCGTGCGCAACCACTTGACGCCTACGTCATCGCGATCATGGCCGCGCGGGCCAACAAGTTCATGCTGCCCAAGCCGGAGATGCAGAACTCACCGCTCGCCTCGCTCGGTTATGCCTATCACTTCGACGCTTCACTCTACGCACGCCATCTGCGCGCACTCAGCGAAGCGCGCGGTGTGCGGCGCACCGAGGGCAAGGTGATCCGCGTGCAGCAGGAGGAAGCGCCGGGGCCGACGCAAGGCCATGTGCGCGCAGTGCAACTGGAGAGCGGCGAACTCGTGGAAGGCGACCTCTTCATCGATTGCTCGGGCTTCTACAGCCTGCTGATCGAGAAGCAGCTCGGCGTCGGTTTCGAGGATTGGAGCCATTGGCTGCCCTGCGACCGCGCCGTGGCCGTGCCGAGCGAAAGCACCGCCCCGCTGCGGCCCTACACGCGCGCCACTGCGCACCGCGCCGGCTGGCAGTGGCGCATTCCGCTGCAGCACCGCGTGGGCAACGGGCATGTGTATGCCAGCAGCCACGTCAGCGACGACGAAGCCGCCGACACGCTGCTGCGCCACCTCGACGGCCCCGCGCTGGCCGACCCGCGCCTGATCAAGTTCCGCACCGGCATGCGCAAGCAGGCGTGGCACAAGAACGTGGTGGCCATCGGGATGTCGGCCGGCTTCGTGGAGCCGCTGGAATCGACGGCGCTGCACCTCGTGCAGATGGGCGTGGCCAAGCTGATCGAGGCCTTCCCGCACAGCGGCTTCGACCCGGTCGAGATCGCCGAGTACAACCGCCAAAGCCGCCAGCGCTATGAGTCGGTGCGCGACTTCATCGTGCTGCACTACCACCTGAACCAGCGCGACGACAGCGCGTTCTGGCAGGCCTGCGCCCACATGAGCATCCCCGAGAGCCTGCGCTGGCGCATGGACCTCTACGCCGCCAGCGGGCGGCTCGTGTACGTGGACACGGACCTGTTCCGCGAGCCCAGCTGGATCGAGGTGATGGAAGGCCAGAACCTGCGGCCGCGCGGCTGGCTGGCGTTGGCGGAGTTGCAGGGGCTGGAGGAGACGGCGGGCTTCTTCAAGGGCGTGTCGGACACGATCGCCAATTGCGTGGCGGCGATGCCGGAGCATGGGGAGTTCGTGCGCCGCTATTGCGGTGCGGTTGCAGGCTGAGCGGCGGCGCGTTGCGCAAGCGCGGCCAGCAAGTGGTTCCACTTGTTCTCGCGAGCTCGATCGATCAGCGCCGCCATGCGGGCGGGATCCGCAGGCAGCTTCGCCCCCGCCTCGAGAAAGACCAGGGCCACGCCTTCGTCAGGCGTCGCTTCCAGCGGCGTGCGGCCCTCCAGATCCTGGGCGTTGAGGTCGCAGCCGAGCTTCAACAGCAGCTCCGCGCCAGAGCGGTAGTGTTGGTTGAAAAGCGCCGTCTGCCCCCATTTGTTGCGCGCACCGAGGTCCGCGCCGGCCGCCACCAGGGCCGGCTTTGCGTCGTCCTGGTACGCGTTGAACAGCGGCGTCTCGCCTTTGACATTGCGCGCATTCGGATCGGCGCCGCCTGCGAGCAGTGCGCGCGCCACCGCCTCGCTGTTCGCCTCGTGCAATGCGGTGTTGCCCTCGCGGTCACGCGCATGGACGTCCGCGCCGTGCGCCAGCAGCACCTGAACGACGCCCGCCGGATTGAAGGTCAGCGGCGTGGACTTCTCGTCGTCGAAGTTGACAGCGTGCGCGGCAGCGACGAGGACCGGCGTATCGTCGCGCGTCGTCGCCCGGGCGGGCTGCGCATGCTGCAGGGCCAGCTTCACCAGCTCCGGATAGCCGGCCTCGGCGCTGGAGAGGAGGAAATCGCGCGCGTCTTCCTGGCGCGCCAGCGCGCCTCGCTCGACCATCAGGCGCACCAGCTCCAGGTCGCCGCAGCGGGCGGCGCGCTGGATGGGAACGTCGTCGTCCATGACGCCGTTGCCGGGCATGTTCACCGGCGCCCCCGCTTCGACGAAGGCGCGCGCCAGCGGCAGATTGCAGTCCCCGATCAGGCGGGACAGCCCATGAGCCGCAGCAGGCGTGCGGAAGTTCCATTTCGCCTGGCGCAGCCGCTCCATCGTGCGCTCGTCGCCGCGCACCCAGCTGGCCGAGCCGGCCACTTCGTCGATGGCGTCCTCCAACTGCGTGACCGAGCCCGGCATGCGCCCGGCGCCTGCCTGCACTGCGGGGGCGTCTTCTTCCGGCGCCAGCCTGCCGGCCATGGCGCCGGCATAGTCGAACACGAACTTGCGCTGCGTGCCGATGCTCAGGCGCGTGACGTAGGACGGGTGGTCGCTCACTTGCACGATGTAGTAACCCTGCAGCGACAAGTAGTCCGCAGCACGGAACTGTGCCAGCAGACGCGTCACCGCGGCCGGGTCGATGCGCCAGTGGTGCTCGCCTTCGACGACAACATCGCGCTCGCCCCAGTAGCTCACCCGGCCATCGCCCCGCATTTCCAGCCGGTACGAGGGGCAGCTCCCGAAGCAGCCGGTGCGCCGGATCGCCATGCTGACGCTGCTGGGATCTGGATGGGGCGGGAGGACGCGGTCGGCCGGCCCTTCGTAGTCGTCAACACGTGCATCGATGACGGTGTCGAACGACACCGGCACCGCGCGGCCGCCACGCTCGAAGGGTTTGAACTGCAGTGCCATCGCGCGCTGCCTGGCCTGGGCCTCACGCTTCTTCGGTCCTTTGCGCCGGATGGCCCGTGTGACCTTTCCGTCGGCGCCCACCGTCACGTGGAAGGTCCAGAATGCGCTTGCGCTTGCGCTTGTGCGTGTGAGGTCCACCCACGGCAAGCTCACAAACGACGGGGGACCGATCTGGTGTTGCCCGATCTCAGCGAAAGCATCGGGTCCGAGTTCAACGGGCGGCTGAGCTGCCGCCAGCGAACTCGCAAGCCCGAGCCCCAGCAGGCTCGGCAGCAGCCGCACTGAAGCGTGGATTGAAGCGAACGTGTTCATATGTGTGGATGTTGCCATCGCCGTCCGCGATCACCCAAGAAAAAGGGCGCCGCAAGCGGCGCCCTCCCTTGGCAGCCAAGCTCCGTCAGAAGCTGTACTGCGCACTCAGCTTGTAGCTACGGCCTGACGTGAAGTAGTTGTGGCCGATCATGCCGATGTGCTGCTGCATGATCTGCTTGTACGTCTTGTTGGTCAGGTTGGAAGCGTCCAGGCCCATCGAGAAGCTGTCGTTGAACTTGTAGTGCAGGCCCACGTCCAGCTGCCCGTACGCATCCGCCCAGAGCGGCAGGCCCACGGGCAGCGTGTGCGTGCCGTAGGTGGCGCTGTTGGGGTTGGTGTCCAGCGCGTTGGTCTGGTTCGGGCCCGTGTTGTCGGAGTTCAACGCCACGCCGTAGAGGTACTTCCCGCGCCAGTTGTAGGCGATGCGCGCGGAGATGGGTCCACGGTCGAACAGCAGTGCGACGTTGAACGTGTTGCGCGACAGGTTGTCGAGCGGCATGTCCCCGAACGAGCGGCCGTCGGTATCGCAACCGTTGATGTACAGGTTCAGGTTGTCCTGACCCGCACCGGGCGAGCAATAGCCGGTGTAGACCGCGTTGTAGCGCGTCACCTTGCTGTCCACGAAGGTGTAGTTCGCCTGCAGGCCGATGCCCTGCAGCCAGGACGGCACCCAGTCGAAGTACTGCTGGTAGGCGATTTCCGCACCGCGCGCATAACCCTTTGCTCCGTTGACAGGGCCGTTCAGCACGAAGGTGGCCGGCTTGCCGTTGGCGTCGGTGACGGTGTAGTTGTAGGCCTGGTTGACGATGATGTCCTTCAGGTTCTTGTTGAACACCGCCATCGTCAGCGAACCGGTCTTCGAGAAGTACCACTCGGCCGTCACGTCCTCCTGCGTGGAGCGGATCGGCTTGAGCGCCGGGTTGCCTTGCGCTGTACCGGTCAGCTTGACGGCATTGATGGTGGGTGGCGTGGTGGAGTTCGGATCCGACGGCGTATCCACAGTCAAGTTCTGAGCCAGCGTCAGGTAACCCTGCATCTGGCTGAACTGCGGTCTCGACATCGCGCGCGATGCGGCGAAGCGGAACTGCAGATCCTGCGTGGCCTTGTAGCGCAGGTTCAGGCTCGGCAGGAAGTCCGTGAAGCTCTGGCTGAAGTTCAGCGGCGTAGCGCTGTTCGAGAGGCTGGGCACCACAACGCCAGGCGCAGTCACTGCGCCAGCAGGCGCCGTCTGCACGGTCAGCACGCTGTAGCCCGCGGATTCATTGCGGGTGTGCACTGCACGCAGGCCGACATTTCCGTCCAGCGGCAGGCCCTTGTCTTCGAACGAGAAGCGCAATTGGCCGTAGGCCGCAGTAGTGGTCTCGTTCTGCGTGTTGGTGCCTGCGGGATCCGTCCCGAAGGAGGCTACTTTCCACGCGCCCCCGCCCTGGATGCTGCTGGCGTTTGCGTCGCAGCCCGTGCCGCCCCATGACGGCACGAAGGCCGCGCACTTGTTCAAGTACAGCTGATGCAGGGCGTTATAGCTGTCGGGCCAGCCGAAGGCCACCGACGACGCAGGGAAGTACAGCGAAGGCAAATTCGCCACACCGCCGCCCATGAAGTTGTTGAAGCTGTTCTTGTAGGTGGGGATCTGCGGGCTTTGGTTGATGTACGCCAGCTCGCCGATGTTCCAGCCCAACTGCCAAGCGTGGGTGATGGTGGCCCAGTTGTAGTTCGGGTTGCTGTTGATCGTGGTCGCGTCGCGCTTGGCCACGCGGACGCCGAAGCGCACGTCCTCGAGGATGCCGGCGTCATGGAACTCCCAGCGGCCGTCACCCTTCCAGACCTTCTGCGTGCCATGGCCCTTGTCCAGGTGGTCCATCATCATGGCCCAGTAGTACTTGGACGGGTCGTTCAGGATGGTCATCGCGTTCTGGTCGAACACGAGCTTGGGCATGGAGCCGGTGTAGTCCACCTGCTCACTCGGCAGAAGCACGCCAGTACCCACCGTGGAGTCGAAGTTCTGCGTCTTGGACTTGATGTACTGGAGGTCCGAGGTCAGCGTCAGCTGATCGTTGACGCGGCCGCTGATCTTCCAGGTCAGCTCGTCGGTCTGCGAGCTGCGCTTGGAATAGCGGGTCTGGTTCTCGACCTCGATGCCGACCACGTCGCCGCTGTCATTCACCCCGGTCAGCGTGCCTTTGGTCATCACGCCATTGGCATCATATGTGGCATCGGAGATCTTCACGTGGTACGGGTCGACCTGAGCACTGACGTTGTTCTCGTTCCAGTCGAAGGTGTACTTCGAGCGGAAGAAGGTCAGCGAAGACTCGACGTTATCTTTCTTCCACTGCGCGGCGGCGTAGATGCCGTCACGCGTGCGGTCGTAGAACTGCTGCTTCCACGACATGTCGCGCGAGAACCAGGTGGTGCTCGTCGGCGTGGCCTTGTAGAACGGGTCCAGCACCAGACCGTCCGTGCGGTTCGAGCTCAGCGAGTGCGCCACGTCCAGCAGCAGGCCGAACTTGTTGCCGCCCTCGAGGTTCCAGGTGTTGGTCAGCAGGCCCGAGACGCTGGGCTTGTTCTTCTTGGCCAGACTGTTGCGCGACACGTCCGCCGAGATCGAGCCCTTGAAGCCGGGGAAGTCGAAGGGCAGCGCGGTGCGCAGGTTCACGAGACCGCCGATGGCGCCTTCGATCTGCTCGGCCGACGGATTTTTGTAGACGTCCACGCCGGCCATCAGCTCGGGCGGCACGTCTTCGAAGCCGAGGTTGCGGCCCTGGTTCGCGCTGAAGGTCTCGCGACCGTTCAGCTGCGCAGCCACGTAGGTCAGGCCGCGGATGTTCACGCCCGAACCTTCGACCGAGAAGTGCACCGGGTCGGTCGTGGCGGCCACGCGCGACATGGTGGCGCCGACGATGCGTTGCAGCACTTCGGAGACCGAGCGATCGGGCAGCTTGCCGATTTCCTCGGCGACCACCGAATCGACGATCTCGTCCGAGTTCTGCTTGATCTTCTGCGCGTTCTCCAGCGCGGCGCGGCGCCCCGTCACGACGACCGCTTCCAGCTTCTGATCGGCCTTGACGGGCGCTGTGGCCGTGTCCTGCGTCTGCGGCGTCTGGGGTGCCGCGTCCTGTGCCAAGGCCGGAACTGCGACAACGGCTAACGCCTGTGCAGCGGCCAAGGACAGCGTTGTCCTTCTGAAATGTCTCATCCTTGTTGCTCCTCTTTGGTGGATGTCACGCAGACCTCGTCAAAGGCGTTGCGTGCATGGCGTGCGGCTGTTTCGCCGCATCTACTGGTAACGATACCAACCGGATACTTCCAGCAACCTAGGGCAATCCTTGGTCTCGTACTGCGGACACAACATTCGCCTAGGGCCGAGTCTGTCTACTGGCCTTCTGCTCCCCCTTCCCTGATCGCGCTACCGGATTGATCCAGTGCGCGGAACTCCAGGCGGCGCGGCAAATCGCCGCGCACCTCGACCCTGCGCGGCATGCCGGGCATCAGGTCCGTGAAGTTGTCCGCCACGCCTGCGGCCTGCAGCCAGAGGCCCTTGACGGGCTTGTCGGTGGACAGCAGCAGCGCGCTGCCGCCGGCATCGATCACGCGGGTGGCGGTGATGCGCGCCTCGGGCAGGCGGTGGAACTTGAAGGGCTCGGTCCAGGCGCAGTCGCGGGCGAGCTCGTCGGCGCCGCGGGCATCGAATGCACACAGCTCGGCGGCGACAGGTTCGTCGAATTCGGGCAGCGGCTGTGTCAGCTCGACGCAGCCGTTAGGAGAAAACTCGGCCAGCAGCTCGTGCTCGACGAGCAGGCGGCCGTCGAAGGCGAACACGCGCAGCTCCAGGCGAGCCGGGCAAGGCTCGGGCTGCGCGTTCATCAGCGCCAATCGCGCCTGCCCTGGCTCGAGCCGCAGCGCGACGGCCAGCGGTGCCAGCGCGCGGCGCACGGCGTGCCATGCGGGCTTGGGCACACCGGCAGCATCGATCAGCGCCCAGCTCGTCACCGGCCAGCAGTCGTTGAGCTGCCAGACCAGCGCGCCGCTCACCGCGCGCGCGCCGGGGCGCTGCCAGCGGCGGCGGAAGTCCTGGTAGGCCACGCGCATCGCCTCGGCCTGCACGAACTGCGTGGCGTAGACCTGCTCGGCCAGACTCGGCCCGACGCGCAGGTTGTCGACGAGATAAACGGCCAGACGGCGGTGGCCGTCGGGGCCTGCGGCCGAGCCCGCCTTGTTGTGCCACTGCACCGTGCGGCTCTCGGGGAAGCGCTCGGCTTCGGGCAGCACCGATTCGAACAGCGCCAGGCTGGGGTGCGACTGCATGCCGAACTCGCTGACGAAGCGCGCCTGCACGTCGCCGTAGCGCTGGTACGGCAGCATCTGCTGGTGCCAGACCTCCCAGCTGTGGCGGTCGCCCACCGTTGCGTCGGACGATTTGGCAACGTTGTCAACGCGCGGCGTGTAAGGGCTGCCCGGCCAGTACGTACGGCCCGGGTCGAGCGCGGCGCACACCTCGGGCAGCAACTGCTCATAGATCGCCAGCGCCTCGAATTTTTCTAGCGGGATGCCCTCGCCATACGCGCCGACCGACTCGGCCAGCATGTAATCCTCGTTGTTGCCGCACCAGAGCGCGAGGCAGGCGTGGTGGCGCAGCCGCTTCACCGCCGCTTCGGCTTCGGCCCGCACGCTGCGCAGGAATTCGGCGTTAGCGGGGTAAAGCCCGCAGGCGAACATGAAGTCCTGCCAGACGAGCAGGCCCTGTTCGTCGCAAGCCTCGTAGAAGGCCTCGTGTTCGTAGATGCCGCCGCCCCAGACGCGCAGCATGTTCATGTTCGCCGCCGCGGCCTGCGCCACGCGCTCGCGGTAGCGCTCAGGCGTGATGCGTTCGAGCAGGTTGTCGTCCGGGATCCAGTTGGCGCCGCCGGCGAACAGCTCCTGGCCGTTGACCTCGAAATGGAAGCTGCTGCCAGCCTCACCTTGCACCGGCTCCTGCAGCAGGCGCAGGCGGCGCAGGCCGATGCGACGGCGGTCTTCGGCCAGCAGCGTCGCACCATCGAGCACGCGAGCGTGCAGGATGTACAGCGGCTGCTCGCCCATGCCACGGGGCCACCAGAGGCGGGCTTGATCGATGTCGATGCGGCCGTGCGCGGCGGAGGCCGGCACGTTCAGCTCCGCGACCGGCTGGCCGTCCGGATCGAGCAGCGTGAAGCGGCATTGCAGGCCCTGTATGTCGCCGACAAGCTGCGCTGCGACTTCCAGCGTCGCGCGTCCACCGTCTACATCGACCTCGCTCACGCACTGCAACTCAGTGACCCGCACCGAGCCACTGCGCCGCAGCACCGTCCGCCACGGCCCGCAGGTGATCAGCTCCGGGCCCCAGTCCCAGCCGAAGTGGTACTGCGCCTTGCGCGCATGCAGCCGCGCGCTGTCGCCGTTCCAGAGCGGGCGCTTGCCGTGCACTGCCTCGACGGCGCGGGCGCGCCCCAGCGCCGGGTCGAAGCGCAGCAGCAGCTCGTTCATGCCGGGCTGCAGATGCTCGCGGACCTTGCTGCGCTGCGGCACGAACATGTTCTCCGAGGCCAGCAGCAACTCGCCGTTCAGCCATACGGTGCAATAGGTGTCCAGGCCCTCGAAGACCAGCTCCTCATTCGGCAGCAGCTCGCCGCCTTGGAAGCGCAGACGCCAGACCCAGGTTCGCTCGCTGACCCAGCGCACATCGGCCTCGTTGCGGCCGTAGAAGGGGTCGGGGATGCGGCCGGCGGCCAGCAAGGCGCCATGCGCGGTGCCTGGCACGCTCGCGGCAAGCCAGGCAGACTCGGGCAGGTTCGCGATCACGGCAGGCGTGGCACCGGCCGGCACTTCGGCCAGCGTCCAGCCCTCGTGAAGAGCGCTCAGTCGTTCAGGATCCACTTCGTCTTGTCTCCGAATTTTGACTAAACAACTATTTGTTCGGCATTTTGTTTCGTAAACGAAAATTGCACCCCAGGGATAGCACGGATGTTTTCGTGCGCCGGACCACAACACGGGGCGCGCCGGTGGCCGCACAATGCGCCCCGTTTACTAAACGTCGACCATGATGCGAAGCTGGCTGAAAGGATTGGGATTGGCGCTGCACCTGCTGCTGGCGGCCGAAGGCGCGCATGCCGCGCCCGCCGCTGATCTGCCCGCCACCGTGGACCACCGGCCGCAAGCCTTCATGCAGCGGCTGGAGAAGGGCGAGCCGGTGACTGTCGCGACGCTCGGCGGCTCGATCACCACGGGCTATGCGGCCCAGCCGCCGCACGAGAAGGGTTGGGCTGCGTTGCTGGCTCGATCGCTCGGCCCGAACGTGAAACTGGTGAACGCCGGTGTGAGCGGCACGGATTCCGCTGCTGCAGTGCAGCGACTGGATGCGCACGTGATCGCCTCGCAGCCGGATCTGGTGGTCGTGGAGTTCGGGGTCAACGACCAATGGCTCGATCCCGTCGTCCGGGCGAGCAGTTATGAAGCGCTGCTGCGCCGGCTGCTGAACGCGCCATCGCACCCGGCCGTGCTGGTACTGGCGCTCACGCAGCAGGGCAACCAGGCACGCGATGCGGTCGACCTCCAGCTCCAGCTCGCCCGCCACTACGGCTTCACCGCGCTGGATTTCGGCGCCTGGGCCGACCGCCACGGCGGCTGGACGGGCCTGTACGACGAACCCGTGCATCCGAACGCGCGGGGCCATGAACGCATCGCGCTGGCGATCGAGCAAACCTTGCGCGCCGTGTCGAAGGCGCCAGCGACGAACGTCATTGCCGCCCTGCCCGCCCCGCTCTACGGCCGCGCGCACGAGTTCACGCACCTCTGGAGCGGCGACTCGCTGCAGCCCTGGCGCAACCGCGGCTTCGAGCGCGGGGGCGAGGTGCATCCCGAATGGGCGGCGCTGCCCGGCGGCCAGGCGCCCGGCTGGGTCAGCAAGGCCGACGATGCCGAAGCCTCGTTCCTGGTCTGGGGCAGCGAGGTGGCGATCTTCCACGCCGAGAGCGAGCACTACCGCAACCTCGAGGCCTGGGTGGACGACGGCGCAAAGGTCACCGTGCGCGGCCACGTGCCGGAACGGCGCGGCTATCTCGGCTGGCACTACACCGTGATCGGTCGGGGACTGGAGCCCGGCGCGCACCTGCTGCATGTGCGCATGAAGCGCGACGAATGGGCCCGCAGCGGCCGCCCGGCGAGCCTGCTCGCCGTGATGGGCGCCGGCATCTACCCGCCAGCCTTGCATCCGAGCGACTTCGTGCGCGAGACGCCGGCGAACACCCAGGGCCTGATCGCCGCGACCGACGCGCACCTGCGCCTGATCGGCCGCAGCCAGACGATCGACGGCCAGCGCCTGATGGCGTGGAGCGGCACCGAGATCCGCGCGCGCTTCACCGGCAGCCAGAGCCTCGCACTGCGCTTCCGGCCGACGCGCGGCAAGACGAACTACTACACGGTGGAGGTCGACGGCCGCCGCCACGTGCTGGCGCTCAAGGGCGAAGGCGCCGCCGAATGGCGCTTGAAGGACGCGTTAGGCAGCGGCGAGCACGAGCTGCGCATCGTCAAACGCAGCGAGGCCTCGCAGGCGGAGAGCCTCTTCCTCGGCCTGCGTCTGGACGAAGGCGCCCAGCTGCTCGCGCCGCCCGCACCGCGTCCCTTGCGCTTCGCGTTCTACGGCGACTCGATCACCGCGGGCGCCGCCAACGGCGACCTTGGCACGGACCAGTACGACGACCTCTCCACGCACGACGGCACGCGCGCGTACGGCGCCGTCACGGCCGCGCAGTTCGGCGCCGACTACCTCGGCTTCGCCGTCAGCGGCATCGGCATCACGGCGACGTGGGACCAGCTGCTGATGCCGCAGGTCTGGAACCGCTACGCACCGTATCTCGAAGCGCCCGTCGCGCCACCGAGCGCCGACGGCGACACGCACGCGCCCGACGTCGTCTTCCTCAACCTCGGCCAGAACGACTACGGTTTCCCGCACTCGCAGGGCCGCGCCATCGCGCCGGACTTCGCGCCGCGTTACCTCGCCTTCGTGCGCGAGTTGCGGGCGCGCTACCCGGCGGCGAAGATCGTGCTGCTCGTCGGCGGCATGACGGCCTGGAAGGAAGAGCCGGCCGTGCTGCGCGGCATCGAGCAGGCCGCGAAGACGCTGCGCGCCGAGGGCGACAACCGGGTGTGGAGCTACCGCTTCGAAGCGTTCGCCTACGCGCACCCGCGCATCGACGTTCATCAGCGCATGGCCGATGAACTGAGCGCATTCCTGAAGCAAGAGGTCCTGAAGTGACATCGCAGACGCCGCCGCCCCTCCCCGACATGCGCAAGCCCGAAGCGCTGCTGGCCCACATGCGCCACACGCTCGCCTTCTACACGCCGCGCGTGCGCGACGAGAGTGGCGGCTGCTTCCAGTTCTTCAAGGACGACGGCACGGTCTACGACCGGCGCACGCGGCACCTCGTCTCCAGCACGCGCTTCGTGTTCAACCACGCATTGGCACGGCGCTGGTTCGGCGGCTCACTGAATGACGTGTCCCATGCGCTGGACTTCGTGCGCAAGGTTCACCATCAGCCGCAGGACGGCTATGCGTGGGTGCTGGACTGGCACGACGGCCGCGCCACCGTCACCGACGGCACCAACCACTGCTACGGCCTCGCCTTCGTGCTGCTTGCGCACGCGCACGCGCTGGACGTCGGTCTGGAGAGCGCACGCGCCGGCATCGGCGAGACCTTCGAGCTGATGGAGCGGCGCTTCTGGGAACCCGCGCATGGTCTCTATGCCGACGAGGCCACGCCGGACTGGAAGGTCGGCCCCTACCGCGGCCAGAACGCGAACATGCACGCGTGCGAGGCGATGCTGGCCGCCCACGCCGCCACCGGCGAGGCGCGCTACCTGCTGCGCGCGCTGCAACTGGCGGGCTCCGTCACGCAGCGGCAGGCCGCGCTGGCCGGCGGCCTGGTGTGGGAGCACTACAAGACCGACTGGACGCCCGACTGGGACTACAACCGCGAAGACAAGACCAACATCTTCCGGCCCTGGGGCTTCCAGACCGGACACCTCACCGAGTGGGCGAAACTGCTGCTGATGCTGGAGCGCCGGCTCGGCGACGCCGCGCCCGAATGGCTCTACCCGACCGCGCGCCACTTCTTCGACACGGCCATGCAGCGCGGCTGGGACTCGCAGCACGGCGGCCTGGTCTACGGCTTCGCGCCGGACGCGGAGGGCGGCGGCGTCTGCGACGCCGACAAGTACTTCTGGGTGCAAGCCGAGAGCCTGGCCACGGCGGCGTGGCTCGCCGTGCGTTCAGGTGAGGATTACCACTGGGAGATGTACGAGCAACTTTGGCGTTATGTCTGGTTACACTTTGTCGACCACGAGCATGGCGCCTGGTATCGCATCCTGGCACCCGACAACTCGAAGGTCACCGACGAGAAAAGTCCCGCCGGCAAAACCGACTATCACACCATGGGCGCGTGCCAGGACGTATTGGCTGCCCTCCACATCGTCCCTCCCGCTCCATGATCCGACCGTTCCTGATCGCCGCACTGCTCTGCGGCGGAATCTCTGCGCACGCCGCCTCCCCCCTCACCCCGTCTGCAAAACCGCTCGAATGGCGCGGCGTGAGCCTCTCCAGCGCCGAGTGGGGCGAGAAGAACCTGCCGGGCGTCTACGACAAGGACTACATCTACCCGAGCGTCGCCAGCACGGCCTACTACCAGGCCCATGGCATGAACCTCGTGCGCGTGGCCTTCCGCTGGGAACGCTTGCAACCGAAGCTGCAAGGCGAGTTCGATGCCGCTGAACTGAAGCGTCTGCACGAGTTCGTGGACGGCACCACGGCGCGCGGCCTGACCGTGCTGCTGGACCCGCACAACTACGCGGCCTATGTCGTGAACGGCAAGGAGCAGCGCATCGGCAGCAGCGACGCCGTCTCCATCGCGGCGTTCGCCGACTTCTGGCGCCGCCTCGCGCTCGAGTTCAAGAAGAACCCAAGCGTGATGTTCGGCCTGATGAACGAGCCGCACGACCTGCCGACCGAGACCTGGCTGGCCGCCGCTCAAGTCGCGGTGGACACCATCCGCCTGACCGGCGCCACCAACATCGTCACCGTTCCGGGCAACGGCTACACGGGCGCCTGGAGCTGGTTCGAATCCAAGTGGTACGGCACGGCCAATGCCGACGTGATGGGCCGCCTCAAGGACCCGCTCGGCAACGACCACCTTCTGATCGAAGTGCACCAGTACTTCGACAAGGACGGTTCCGGCACGAAGGACGAATGCGTGAGCCCGACGATCGGCCGCGAACGGCTGGAGAAGTTCACGTCGTGGGCCCGCCAGTACGGCTATCGCGCGCTGCTCGGCGAGATCGGCGGCGGCGCGGGCGAGAACAAGGTCTGCGAGCAGGCCGTGCAGAGCGCGATGGAGCACCTGCACGCCAACTCCGACGTCTGGGCCGGCTGGGCCTGGTGGGCGGGCGGTCCGCGCTGGGGCGACTACATGATGTCCCTCGAGCCCAAGGCCGATGGCAGCGAGCGCCCGCAGATGCGCTGGCTGGAGCCGTGGCTCGGCAAGAAGTGAGTTGAACGAAGGGCGCAGCGGGCGCTCAGCCCGCCTTGCGCCACATCTCCGACAGATCGGGGAAGTTCCAGTCCGACGGGCTCTCGCGCGCGATGATGCGGTCGGAGCCGTCGGCCAGGTTGATCAGCTTGGGCTGCACGCGGGTCTGGCCGCGGATCGAATAGAAGGCCTTGACGCGCGGCGTCAGCAGCATGCCCTCGCCCTGCTCCACCACCACGGCCAGGCGCTGCGATTCGAGCCGCACGAGGCTGCCGACCGGGTAGATGCCCAGGCTCTTGACGAAGGCCGCGAACACGGCGGGGTCGAAGTGGCCCTGCCACTGCGCCATGCGCGAGAGCGAGACGGCCGGGTCCCACGCGCTCTTGTAGACGCGCTCGGAGGTGATGGCGTCGTAGACGTCGCAGACGGCGCCCATGCGGGCCAGCTCGCTGATCTGCTCGCCGGCCAGCTTGTTGGGGTAGCCGGTGCCGTCCATCTTCTCGTGGTGGTGCAGGCACACGTCGAGCGAGGACTCGGGCGCGGCGCCGCCGGACTTCAGCAGTTCGAAGCCGCGCGCCGGATGCAGCTTGATGATGTCGAATTCGTCGTCGCTCAGGCGGCCGGGTTTGTTCAGCACGTCGGCCGGCACGAGCATCTTGCCCACGTCGTGCAGCAGCCCGGCGAGACCCGCCTCCCGCGTGCGGGCTTCGTCCATGCCGAGCTGGCGGGCGAGCGAGACCATCAGCGCGCAGACGGCGACCGAGTGCATGTAGGTGTAGTCGTCGCGCGTCTTGAGCCGCGCCAGGCTGATCAGCGCCGACGGGTTGCGCGAGACGGAATCGGCCACGTCCTGCACAACGGGCAGGCACTGCTCGACGTCGGCCGCGCGGCCCAGCCGCACTTCGTTGAACAGCAGCACGACCTTCTGGCGCGAGCGGTTCACCACCTGCGCGGCGCGGTCGAGTTCGCTCAGGAGCTCGACGCGGGCATGGGGTGCATCGTCGATCGGTGCAAGGTCTTCGAGCGAGGGCTCGGCTTGCGCGGCAGCGGCGGCCGCGGCCACCGTCGGGCTGGGCACGGACGGCACGGCGCCGGCCACGTCGTCGCCCTTCGCCACGTCGATCCACACCGCCGGCACGCCGCTCTTGTGCAGAGCGTCGAGGTCGACGGGATCACGCAGGAGGAAGCGCGTCTTCCAGAACGGATGGGAGAGCCACGGCCCTTCCAGCGATTGGAGGAACATGCCGAGCCGGACGTCGCGCGTGGGGATCTTCTTGAGCACGGTTACAAGTATGCCCCGGGCGCCTTTCGCCCAACTGTTGACCTGAAGCCGAGCGTCCGCTTTAGGAGACGCTCAGCGGCAGGTATTCAGCGGAAACGGCTTTCTGGCACGCTTGCGAGCTCGGTCGGCAGCTTGGACAGGTAGTCCGCGATCTCCTTCAGCTCTTCGTGGCTGAAGTCCTTGAGCTGGCCGGCCATGATGGCGTTGTCACGGCCGACGAGCGCCTTCTTGCCCTGGTAGGCCTTGAGCGCGGCGAACAGGTAGTCGGCGTGCTGGCCGGCGAGCTTGGGCTCGGTACCGGTCAGCGGCTTGCTCATGTTGGCGCCGTGGCAGGAGGTGCAGGCACCCTTCTTGAGCAGCTCGGCGACATTGCCGGTCGGCGCGATGTCCGGCGGCACGGGCGCACCCTTGTTGAGTTGCTCGTAGTAGGCGGCCACATCGGCCATGTCGGCCTCGGTCAGCGAGCCGGCGATGCCGCGCATCGTCGGGTGCTTGCGGGCGCCCGAGGCGTAGGCCGTCAGCGCGCCGACGATGTACTTGGGGTTCTGCCCCGCGATCATCGGCACCTTGTAGACCTCGGGGAAGCTGGCCTGGTAGCCGGGGATGCTGTGGCAGCCCTGGCACATCGCGATCTTGCCTTTGCCGGCTTCGGCACTCGGGGCCTGGGTTTGGGCGTGAGCCACGCCGACACCAGCCACAACAGCGGCCAGCACGAATGAAATCTGCAGCAGTCTCTTCATGGTCCCGAGGGTTCTAGATGTGGTTGTGAAGCGGGCCGATTATTGCACCGCCTATACTGACTTTTCGCCCCGCCCCACCCTGCAATCTCCCCGTAGAAACCATGAAGTTCCAAGGCTCGGACCAGTATGTCGCCACTCCTGACCTGATGCTGGCGGTCAATGCGGCGGCCACGCTGCAGCGCCCCTTGCTCATCAAGGGAGAGCCCGGGACCGGCAAGACGATGCTGGCCGAGGAGGTCGCGCAGGCCTTGAACATGCCGCTCCTGCAATGGCACATCAAGAGCACGACCAAGGCGCAGCAGGGCCTCTATGAATATGACGCTGTCAGCCGCTTGCGGGACAGCCAGCTGGCGAGCGTGGAGGAATCCGAGAAGATCCGCAACATCGAGAACTACATCGTCAAGGGCGTGCTCTGGCAGGCTTTCGAGGCGGATCAGCCGGTGTGCCTCTTGATCGACGAGATCGACAAGGCCGACATCGAGTTCCCGAACGACCTGCTGCGCGAGATCGACCGCATGGAGTTCCACTGCTACGAGACGCGCAAGACGATCAAGGCCCGGCACCGCCCGCTGGTCTTCATCACCTCGAACAACGAGAAGGAGCTGCCGGACGCCTTCCTGCGCCGCTGCTTCTTCCACTACATCAAGTTCCCGGACGCCGAGACGATGGAGAAGATCGTCGCCGTGCACTTCCCGACCCTCAAGAAGGACCTGCTGGCCGCCGCGCTGAAGAACTTCTACGACGTGCGCAACCTGCCGGGCCTGAAGAAGAAGCCGAGCACCTCGGAGCTGATCGACTGGCTGAAGCTGCTGCTGGCCGAAGACATCCCGGTGGACGCGCTGCAAGCCAAGGACGAGAAGGTCGCCATCCCGCCGCTGGTGGGCGCGCTGCTCAAGAACGAGCAGGACCTGACGCTGTTCGAGAAGCTCGTGTTCATGCAAAGCCGCAACCGCTGAAGAGACGCAAGAGATGACCCAGCCGCTGTGCCAGCCCGTCGAACTCCCAGGCCGGCACGCCCGGCTTGCTCCCCTCGCCCGCGGCCATGAGGCCGGCCTCCAGGACGCCTGCTGCGACGGCGACCTCTGGAAGCTCTGGTACACCAAGGTGCCGGCGCCGCACGAGGTGGCCGCCGAGATCGAGCGGCGGCTGAAGCTCCAGGAACAGGCGTCGATGCTGCCGTTCACGGTGTTCGACGCGGGCGGTCGGATCGTCGGCATGACCAGCCTCATGCACATCGACAACGTGAATCGTCGTGTGGAGATCGGCTCCACCTGGTACGGCAACAGCGTGCAACGCACACCGCTGAACACCGAGTGCAAGCTGATGCTGCTCGGCCACGCCTTCGAGCAGCTGAACTGCATCGCCGTGGAGTTCCGCACCCACCGGTTGAACCAGCAGAGCCGCCGCGCCATCGAACGCCTGGGCGCCCAGCTCGACGGCATCCTGCGCGCCCACGTCCACGCCCCCGACGGCACGCTGCGCGACACGGCCGTCTACAGCATCACCGCCCCCGAATGGCCCACCATCAAGACGCACCTGCAATGGCAACTCGAAAAACCCCGCTGAAGAAGAACGCCGCCGCCCGCTTCGACGCCGAGGCGCTCTGGTCGCTCGAACGCGTCGGCGCGCCCAGCCTCTCGCCCGATGGCGCGCAGGCCGTGGCCGCGGTCAGCCGCTACTCGATGGACGACAACAAGGGCGAGAGCGCGCTCTGGCTGTTCTCCACGCTCGGCGGAGAGCCGCGCCGGCTCACGCAGTGCGGCGAGAAGGACGGCGGGCCGCGCTGGAGCCCGATGGGCGACCTGATTGCCTTCACCGCGCGCCGCGAGCAGCAGGGCGCGAAGGACGAAGACGCGCAGCTCTACGTCATTCCGCCCGACGGCGGCGAGGCGCGCCGCGTCACCACCCTGCCCGGCGGCGTCGAATCGTTCAAGTGGTTCCCCGACGGCAAGCGCATCGCCTTCGTCGCCTGGGTCTGGCCCGGCCTGAAGGGCGAGGCCGAGCAGGCCAAGGCGATGAAGGCCTTCAAGGACCGCAAGACCAGCGCCTACGTCACCGACCAGACCTTCTACCGCTACTGGGACCACAACCTGCCGATGGGCCGCGAGCCGCACCTGTTCGTGCTGGACGTGGCCACGGGCAAGGCGCGCGACCTGCTTGAAGACACCGACCTGTCGCTGCACCGCGCGTACCACGAGGCGCAGGAGTTCGACATCTCGCCGGACGGCAAGCGCATCGTCTTCGCCTTCGATCCGGCCGACGAGAAGCGCATCGAGAACTGCCGCGCGCTGGCCGAGATCGAGCTGCGCACCGGCGAGCATCGCGTGATCCTTCAAGACAAGGGCTACGACTTCAGCGCGCCGGTCTACAGCCACGGCGGCAGCCACCTCGGCTTTCTCGCCAGCCATCAGGCCACCGGCCAGACCGCGCCGCAGCGCCTGGGCGTGCTCGACCAGAAAGGCCGCTGGGCCATCTTCAGCGACGACTGGGACCGCGAGCCCGAAGCGCCGCTGAGCTGGTCGGACGACGACGAGGCGCTGCTGTTCTCGGCCGAGGACAACGGCCGCCGCCACATCTGGCGCTTCGACCTGCCCGAGCGCAAGGCGGATGTCGTCTTCGAGGGCGGCAACGCCACGAGCTTCGCGATCGCGGCCGGCGTGCTGGTCGTCAATCACGACGGCCTCGAGCACCCGCCTCGGCTGTCGGCCTGCGTGGCCGACGTGCATCCGCAGCGCATCGAGAGCTTCAACGACGCCGTGCTGGCGCAGCACGCCTTCGGCACGCACGAAGAGGTCTGGGTCAAGGGCGCCGACGGCCAGCAGGTGCAGGTCTGGCTGCACTACCCGCCCGGCTTCGACGCGCGCAAGAAATACCCGCTGCTGCAACTGATCCACGGCGGCCCGCACACGGCCTTCGGCGACAGCTGGCACTGGCGCTGGAACCACCAGGTGTTCGCCGCGCAGGGCTATGTGCTGGCGAGCGTGAACTACCACGGTTCCTCGAGCTTCGGCCAGGCCTTCAAGGACTCCATCACGGGCCGCATGGCGGAGATCGTGCTGAAGGACGTCGAAGCCGCGACGACCTGGCTGCTGAAGAAACCCTGGGCCGACGCCAAGCGCGTCTTCGCCGCCGGCGGTTCCTACGGCGGCTACATGACGGCCTGGATGAACGGCCACGTCAAGCCTGGCCGTTATGCCGCCTACATCTGCCACGCCGGCTGCTACGACTGGCAGGCGATGTTCGCGGACGACTGCTACACCGACCACGAGCGCGAGTTCGGCGCCTGGTACTGGAACGACCCGCAGAAGATCGCGGCCGCCAGCCCGAGCAACTACGCCGCCAGGATGAAGACGCCGACGCTCGTGATCCACGGCGCGCTCGACTACCGGGTGCCCGATGCGCAGGGCCTGGCGTACTACAACACGCTGAAGGCGCAGGGCGTGGACGCACGGCTGGTCTGGTTCCCGGATGAGAACCATTGGGTGCTCAAGCCGCGCAACAGCCGGCTCTGGTACGGCGAGTTCCTGGGCTGGCTGGCCAAGTTCGGCGGCGCGGCCTGAGTTCATCCGGCTTCGTTTGACACCGCAGCGGGTGGGGGCCGGTTTCCGGTCGTAACCAGGCTTCCCCCGCGTAAAGATTCACTCACAATCAACCCATGCTGATCCAGTTTTTCCAGACCCTGCGCGCCGCCAAGCTGCCGGTCTCCGTGCGCGAGTTCCTCACGCTCCTGGAAGGGCTTGAAAAAGGCGTGATCGGCGGCCGCGAAGGCGAGCCGCCGCCGTCCATCGACGACTTCTATCACTTCGCCCGCACCGCCCTGGTCAAGGACGAAGCCCACTTCGACAAGTTCGACCGCGCCTTCGGCGCCTACTTCAAGGGCGTGGAGCTGCTGACCGACTTCTCGAAAGAGCTGCCCGAAGACTGGCTCAAGAAGCACCTCAACCTCGAACTCACGCCCGAGCAGAAGGCCGCCATCGAGGCGATGGGCTGGGACCAGCTGATGGAAACGCTCAAGCAACGTCTCGAAGAACAGCACGAGCGCCACGAAGGCGGCAACCGCTGGATCGGCACCGGCGGCACCAGCCCCTTCGGCAACGGCGGCTACAACCCCGCCGGCATCCGCATCGGCGGCAAGGGCGGTGGCAAGAGTGCCGTGAAGGTGTGGGAGCAGCGCGCCTACCGCGACTACGACGACAACCTCGAACTCGGCACGCGCAACATCAAGGTCGCCCTGCGCCGCCTGCGCCGCTTCGCGCGCGAAGGCTCCGAGCTGGAGCTCAACCTCGACGACACCATCCACAAGACCGCGGCCAACGCCGGCATGCTCGACATCCGCATGCAGCCCGAGCGCCACAACAAGGTCAAGGTGCTGCTGCTGATGGACGTCGGCGGCACGATGGACGAGCACATCCACCGCGTCGAGGAGCTGTTCAGCGCCACCAAGAGCGAGTTCAAGCACCTCGAGTTCTACTACTTCCACAACTGCGTCTACGACTTCGTGTGGAAGAACAACCGCCGCCGCTTCGCCGAGAAGTTCCCGACCTGGGACATCATTCGCAAGTACAACCGCGACTACAAGCTGATCTTCGTCGGCGACGCGACGATGAGCCCGTATGAAATCCTCCAGCCCGGCGGCAGCGTGGAATACATGAACGAGGAGGCCGGCGCCGAATGGCTCTCGCGCCTCACGCACGCCTTCCCCAAATACGCCTGGATCAACCCCGAGCCGCAAGGCGTCTGGCAGTACCGGCAGAGCATTGCGATCATCCAGCAGCTGGTGCACCAGCGCATGTTCCCGCTCTCGCTGTCCGGGCTCGAAGGGGCGATGCGGCTCTTGAGCAAATGAAACGAGCGCTCATCGTCCTCGCGCTGCTGTGGTGGTCCGGTGCGCAGGCGGTGGAGTTGCGCATCGACGCGCCGAAGGCGCTGCGACCGCTGCTCGAAGAACACCTCGACCTCTCCCGCGCGCTGCGCGACAAGCTCGACCTGTCTGAACTCGAGATCCAGCGCCTGGCCGCCGGCACGCCCGACGAGGCCCGGGCGCTCTTGCAGACCGAGGGCTACTTCAACCCTCATATCACGCAAAAGCGCGAGGGCGACGTGCTGACCTTCAGCGTCGATCCGGGCCCGCGCAGCCACGTCGGCGGCGTGGGCATGACCTTCACCGGCGAGATCGAGGGCCGGCCGCTGACCGACGTGCTGCGCCGCAGCTGGGGCCTGCCGGTGGGCGCGCCGTTCACGCAGTCCGGCTGGAGCGGCGCCAAGATCGACCTGCTGACCCGCGCCCGCGACAACGGCTACGCCCGCGCCGACTGGGACGAGACCGCTGCCAAGGTCGATACGGAAGTGCAGGACGTGCAGCTCTCGCTCAAGATGAAGAGCGGGCCGCTCTACCACCTGGGCGAAGTGCGCGTGGAAGGGCTGGGCTACCAGGACGCCAAGGCCGTGCAGCGCCTGGCCGGCTTCGCGCCGGGCACGCCGTACACGGCGCAGGCGCTGCTCGACTTCCAGGAGCGGCTGCAACGCACGCAGCTGTTCGACGGCTCCAGCGTCGAGCTGCTGGCCGACGACGACAACGCCGCCGCCACGCCCGTGCTGGTGCGCGTGCGCGAGGCGCCGCGCCAGCAGGCGACGGTGGGCGTCGGTTACCACGCCAACACGGGCCAGACGCTCTCGCTCGAATACCTGAACCGCCGCCCCTTCGACCTGCCCGTGCGGCTGAACAGCAAGCTCGTCTACGCGCGCGACCAGCGGCTGGGGGAGGTGGAAGTGAGTTCGCACCCGCAGCCCGACCTCTCGCGCAACCTCGTCTCCGCGCAGATCGAGGAGGACCGCAGCGGCGACGAAATCCTCACCAACACGACGCTGCGCCTGGGCCGCATCAAGGAATACGGCCCCGGCGGGCACGATGAACGTTTCAGCTATGTGGAAACGCTGCGCGCCCTGCAGACCACGGCCAACGGCCGCGACACCTCGCAAGCCATCTCGTACAACGTGCAGTGGACGCGCCGCCGGCTCGACAGCCTGACGCTGCCGACCGACGGCAACCAGGGCCTGCTGCTGGTCGGCGCGGGCCGTGCGGACAGCAGCTCGCAGCAGACCGGCTACTTCGGCCGCGCGCAGTTCAAGTTCCAGCGCTACGACCGCCTGCCGTCGAGCTGGTACAGCACGGCGCGCATCGAGCTCGATCAGGTGTTCGCTTCGTCGAAAGTCGGCGTGCCGCAGAAGCTGCTGTTCCGCGCCGGCGGTGACGATTCCGTGCGCGGCTATGCGTATCAAGACCTCGGCCCGCAGGTCAACGGCCTGACGGTCGGCGGCCGCGTGGCGGCTGTGGCCAGCGTCGAAGTGGCGCACCCGCTCTCGCCGAGCTGGCCGCTGGTCTGGGGCGCCACCTTCATCGACGCCGGCAACGCGGCGGACCGCTGGGGCGGCTTCAAGCCCAAGGTCGGCGCGGGCGTGGGCCTGCGCGTGCGCAGCCCGATCGGGCCGCTCAAGCTCGACCTGGCGCGCGGTTTCCAGGCGCATCAATGGCGCATCCACTTCACCGTCGGGGTGGTGCTGTGAAGAAGTGGCGCCGCGGGCTCTGGCTGGCAGCGCCGTTGCCCTTGTTCGCCGTGCTGGGCGCGGCAGCGATGCTGCCATTCACGAACGCGGGCAGCGCCTGGCTGTTGCGGCAGATTCCCGGCGTGCAGGTGGAAGCGCCGCAAGGAGCGCTGCTCGGCGCCTTCGCCGCACGGCGCGTCGACCTGCACTTCGGCGCCAACCACATCCGGCTCGACGGCGTGCGCTGGAGCGAACCCTCGATCGGCTGGAAATCGCTCGCCTTCGATCAGCTCTCGGCCGACGAAGTGGCGCTGGAACTGGCGCCTTCCAAGACCAAGACGGAAGCGCCGACCGACCTGCTGCTGCCGCTCGAATTGAACGTCAGCCACCTGACCGTCACGCGGCTGCGCCAGGGCAATCTGCTGCTGCAAGACATCGCGGGGCGCGTGAGCCTCGGCGCCGAGGAGCACAACGCCGACCTCACGCACCTGCGCTGGGAGAAGCTCGAACTCAGCGGCAAGGCGCGCATCGCCACGCACGGCGACATGACGCTGCACGCTCAAGCCCAGGCTCGCGACGCGAGCTGGAACGGTGAGGCGCAGCTCGACGGGCCGCTGAACACCTTGAACGTGAAAGCGTGGCTGGAGCAGAGCCACCAGCGCTTGCAGTTCGCGGGCCAGTTGAAGCCGTTCGCCGCGTGGCCGTTGAACGCATTGCAGGCGCGCGCCGAAGACCTCGACCTTCAGGCGCTCTCGGCCAACCTGCCCAAGACCAAGCTCAGCGGCGAAGCCCAGATCGAATCGCAAGGCTGGGATCAAGTCGCCAAGCTCACCGCGCAATTCACCAACGCCGCCGCGGGCCGCTGGGACCAGCAGGCGCTGCCGGTGCAGAGCATCTCGCTGCGCGCGCAAGCCCGGCCCGATCAGGTGCAGAGCCTGCAAGGCTTGCAGGTCGATCACTTCGAGGCGCGCCTGGGCAGCGCCAAGCAGCCGGCCGGCGCGATCAGCGGCCAGGGCAAGCTCGAAGCCGGTCAGCGCTGGCGCGTGCAGACCAAGCTCATCGACATCCGCCCCGAGCGCATCGACGCCCGCGCCGCGCCGATGCTGCTCGCCGGCAATGCCGAGTTTTCCGGCGCTCCTAACGAGCCGTTCGCGCTGACCGCGCACTTGAGCGGCAAGCAGGCGACGCTCGACATCGTCGCCAAGCTCGCCGGCGAGAAGGTGACCGTGAGCCGCGCCGAACTCGTCTCCGGCAGCGCCCACGCCACGATCAAGGGCGAGGCCGAACGCGCCGGCAACGGCTGGCGCCTGAGCGCCGACGCCACGCTCTCCGACCTCGACCCGCACGCCTTCTGGAACGGCGTGGCCAGCACCAAGCTCAGCGGCCAAGGCAAGGCCGACCTGCGCACGACGGGCGCCGATCAATGGCCGCAAGGCGACGCCAGCTTCGAATTCAAGGGCCTGCTCGGCGGCACGCTGCGCTACACGAGCGGCGATTTCCAGGCCCACGTCGCCGTGCAGTCGAACACGCTGGACACGAGCGGCCGCCTCGCCGGCAAGCCGAGCGACCCGCAGGTCACGCTCGACACGCGGCTCAAGGCCCCGCGCCTCTACGAATTCAACGCCCTGCTCGAACTGCTCGGCATCAAGCAGCGCCTGGCCGGCAGCGCCGAAGGCCACCTCCAGGCCGGCCCCGCGGGCGTGGACGGGCAGCTCGCGCTGGCCGATGTGCAGATGGCCGGCCAGACGCTCAAGAAGGCGCAACTCGACATCACCGGCACGCTGCAAAGCCACCGCACCAAGCTCGACGCCATCGGCCTGCTCAACCGCCCCGGGCAGCCGCCCTCGCAGGCGTTCGCGGGCGAGGTGCACGCTCAGCTGGAAGGCGGCTGGCAGGCCAAGACGAGGCAGTGGACCGGCCGGCACATGAACTTCTCGGCCCGGCCGACCGATGCGCGGCTGCCGGCGATGCTCTCGCTCGAAGACGGGGCGCTGACGCTTGATTTCAGCGCAGCGACCGAGCTGCTCGCGGCCAAGGCCGAGCCGGGCAGCATCGACCTCGGCGGCGCACGCTGGCGCTGGAGCCGGCTCGAATGGCAGGCGCCGCGCACGGCCAACGCGCTGCCCGAGATCCACGCCGCGCTGACGCTCGACACGCTTGCCGTCGGCCCGCTGCTGGCGCGCTGGCAGCCCGATTTCGGCTGGGGCGGCGACCTGCGCGTGGGCGGCCATGTGCGGGTCGACACGCGCGACAAGGTCGACGTGGAAGTGCTGATCGAGCGCCAGGGCGGCGACCTGACCGTGACGGACGAACAGAAGCGCAGCCGCGCGCTCGGCATCAACGCGGCGCTGATTTCGCTGACGGCGCAGAACGGCGTCTGGCGCTTCACACCGCAGCTGTCCGGCACGGGCTGGGGCGAGCTGAGCGGGAACGTGACCGTTCGCTCGAACGCCCTGGTGCCGGCTGGCGATGCGCCGCTGTCGGGGCAGCTCAAGGTTCAGGTGGCCGAACTCGGCGGTTGGGGCGCCCTGCTGCCGGCGGGCTGGCGTCTCGGCGGCCGGCTCGAAGCGGCGGTGGACCTCGGCGGCACGCTCGGCGCCGCGCACCTGGCCGGCAGCGCGCGCGGCAGCGGCCTCTCGGCGCGGCACATGCTGATGGGCGTGAACCTCGACAAGGGGCAGTTCGAGCTGGCCTTCGACGGCGACAGCGCGCGGCTCCAGCAGCTCTCCTTCAATGGCGGCGACGGGCGAGTGGAAGCCAGCGGCGAGGCACGCCTGGGCGAAATGCCGCGGGCGCTGGTCACGCTCAAGGCCGAGCACTTCACGGTCTTCCAGCGCGTGGACCGCAGCCTCGTGCTCAGCGGCCAGGCGCAGCTCAACCTCACGCCGCAGGAATTGCAGCTCGAAGGCCAGATGCGCGCCGACTCGGGCCTGTTCGACTTCACCCGCGCCGGCGCCCCCACTCTCGGCGACGACGTCGAGATCCTGCGCCCCGCTGCCGAGCGCAACGCTGCCGGACCGGCCACGCCCGGCGCCGCCACGCCGCCGGCGGAGCCGCGCAAGATCTATGTGCGCCTGGCGATGGACCTCGGCGACCAGCTCAAGCTGCGCGGCCGCGGTCTGGAAACGCGCCTGGCCGGCCAGCTCGAACTGACCCAGCAGGCCGGCCCGCCGCGCCTCAAGGGCACGGTGCGCGCCGTCGGCGGCACTTATGCGGCCTACGGGCAGAAGCTCGAAGTCGAGCGCGGCGAGGTGATCTTCAACGGCGCCTACGACAACCCACGCCTGGACATCCTCGCCGTACGCCCCGACCTCGACACGCGGGTCGGCGTGCTCGTCACCGGCACCGCACTGGCGCCGCGCATCCAGCTCTACTCCGAGCCGGACATGAGCGACGGGGACAAGCTCTCCTGGCTGCTGCTCGGCCGCGGCCCCGAGGAGCTCGGCCGCGCCGACACCGCGCTGCTGCAACGCGCCGCCCTGGCCCTGCTCGCCGGCGAGGGCGAAGGCGATACCTCCAAGCTGATCAAGCGGCTGGGGCTGGACGACATCTCGGTGCGCCAGAGCGAGCTGACCGGCAGCGAAGGCGAGGCGCGCGAAACCATCGTCCACATCGGGCGGCAGCTCTCTCGCAACTGGTATGTGGCCTACGAGCGCAGCCTGAATGCGACGACCGGGAGTTGGCAGCTGATCTACCGCATCGCGCGGCGCTTCACGCTGCGGATGCAGACGGGCGAGGACAACGCGGTGGATCTGATCTGGCAGTGGCGGTGGTGAGGGAGCGGACCCGGCCGCACCCGCCCCCGCCCCTCAGGGCTTCTTGCGGCCTACGGCGCTGATCCCTGAAGGACTCACCTCGACCAGCAGAGGTTCCAGCCCGACTTGCTCCATCAACAGCTCCAGCGACTTGACGCTGAAGAAGTTGATGTGCTCCCGCATCGCCCAGAAGCCCAGCGGCGGTATCCAGCCCAGCTTGGCCCGGCACGCAGTGGACAGGAAATCCATCGCAATGATCGTGCGCGGCGACCCGGCCAGCCAGCCAAGCCATGCGCGCCTCAGAAGCCCCTCGCCGGCCAGGCTGGCGCGCCAGCGTTCGTCAGGAACTTCCAGGTACAGCCAGCCGCCCGGGCGCACGAGTGCAGCAGTCTGGCCGAGCGTGGCAGCGGGATCATTGACGTGCTCGAGCACCTGGCAATTCAGGGCCAGTTCGAAACTCTGCGCCGCCCCGTCGAGGTCACACAGGGTCCGCGCCCATGGGTCCGGAGCCACGCCTGACAGGTCGTGAACAAACTTGTCGGCATCCGGCAGATCGCGCAGCATCTGGCCACGATCGCCGCCGAAGTCGACGCACCGGCCCGATGGGCGTTCGCCAGCGATGGTTTGCGCCCGAGCCAGGACATCCGCCAATACGGCACGTCGGTTCTGCATTTCAGACTCGGAGCCAATTGCATCGTTGAACGCCTGCGTGTACCAGGGCTCGTGGGCGTGCCGGTCACGGAAATACTCGGCACCGCGATAGCCCGTGTAAAGGCGGCCGGCCTCTTCATCGGTCAGCCCTCGCAAAGCCCAGGCGTGCCCGCATGTACGGCAGCGTGCCAGCTCGACGATCCCAGGGCGGTGTCCGAAGGCGCGCCAAGACAGGAATGGAGAAGTCAGCCCGAGCTCAACAGCAGGACTGTCGGCGTTGCAGCAGGGACAGACGCGGCCTCGAATCGGCGGCTCATGCAGCGCAGCCTGGCGCGGAGCTCGGGGATGAATGGGATCGACGGACTCGTTCAGGTTCATGCGTTGGGCGGGCGGCTGACGGCAGCGCGCAGCATAGCGTCGGCCACGCATCGCTATCAGCAGCAGCCCGTAGAATGCGCGGCTGTCCTCTCCGTAGTTCAATGGATAGAACGGCCGCCTCCTAAGCGGCAAATGTGGGTTCGATTCCCGCCGGAGGGACCAAAACATGCCGGGGGCATGTTTTGGAAAAGCCAAAGCCCGAGTCTTCAGGGCGGCCCTTGCACTTCCAGCAAGCGCTTCTCGTCCACCGAGACAAAACACCGGTAGAGCTTCGCTCCCGCATACGCCCCGTAACTGTTCTTTGCGTTCATCAGCACGTCGTAGCGCTTCACGATCACCGACGCGTCGCCGATCCGGAGCGTGTCGTGGCGGGCCTCGCCGACGGACTCGATCACGGCGGAGTAAGGGTCCTTCAGCCCGCTCATCCGCGGCACCGCCGCGCGGCACATCTCGCGGCCCTGGCCGGGCACTTCGGTGGAGGCGGTTGTCGCCGTGCGGCCCTTGGGCACGGTCACTTCCTCGGCGGTCGAGGCGCAGGGCGTCTGGCTGAAGGTGCTGCCGCACTTGTAGAGCGTCTGCGCCGGGCACGCGCCGCCGACCAGCCAGAGACCCGACAAGAGACCGACGAAGATACCGAAGCGCATGCGCCATCCCCTCCTACGTGGAACTACCAAGATCGTACGCTCAAGCCCGGCCAAAGCCTTCGAAAACCTAACGTCCGAAATCTGTGGAATCCATCGCGCACCCCGATGAATTCGAAGAAAAGAGGCCATATCCCCCCTCTTGAAGGCCCCTGACTTCCGTCCATATTCCGAGGGTCGCCCTATACTGGCGGCACCGTCATCAATCTGTAGTGGCTTGGTGGCGGCAAGGCGCTGACCAAGCAGTTGTTCGAGCAGTTTTGACGGGAAGAGCATCATGGGTGCCAAACTGAAAGTTGCGGGCTGGATGGCCCTGGGTGCGGTGGCCGGCGCGCTGGCCACCATGCAGTTGCAGGCGAATGCCTCCGGCAGTCTCGGCCCGCTTCCCCTCGATGAGCTGCGGCGCCTCGCCCAGGTCTTCGAGCAGGTCAAGACGAACTACGTCGAACCCGTCGATGAGAAGAAACTCATCAACGACGCCATCAGCGGCATGGTCTCGGGCCTCGACCCGCACTCCCAGTATTTCGACAAGAAGGGCTACAAGGACTTCAAGGAGAGCGTCTCCGGCAAGTTCGTGGGCGTGGGCATCGAGATCGGCGCCGAAGACGGCCTCGTGAAGATCGTCTCCCCGATCGAAGGCTCGCCCGCCTTCCGCGCCGGCCTGGCCGGCGGCGACCTGATCACCAAGATCGACGACACTGTGGTCCGCGGCCTCTCGCTGGACCAGGCCGTCAAGAAGATGCGCGGCGACGCCGGCACCAAGGTCACGCTGACGATCTTCCGCAAGGCCGAGCAGCGCACCTTCCCCGTGACGATCACCCGCGAGGAAATCAAGGTCCAGAGCGTGCGCGCCAAGATGGTCGAGCCGGGCTACGCCTGGGTCCGCATCACGCAGTTCCAGGAACGCACCGTGGACGACTTCGCCCGCAAGGTGGAAGACCTCTACAAGCAGGACCCGAACATCAAGGGCGTGGTGCTCGATCTGCGCACCGACCCGGGCGGCATCCTGGAAGGCGCCGTGGCCATCTCGGCCGCGTTCCTGCCGAGCAATGTCGACGTGGTGTCGATGAAGGGCCAGATGCGCGACTCCAACATGGACTTCCGCGCCGACCCGGCCGACTACGTGCGCCGCGGCGGCATGGACCCGCTGCGCAAGCTCCCGGCCTCGCTGAAGAACGTACCGCTGGTGGTGCTGGTGAACGGCGCCTCGGCCTCGGCCAGCGAGATCGTCGCCGGCGCCCTGCAGGACAACAAGCGCGCCATCATCATGGGCTCGCAGACGTTCGGCAAGGGCTCGGTGCAGCAGAGCTTCATGCTCAGCGAAGACACGGCGCTGAAGATCACCACGGCGCGTTACTACACGCCGAGCGGCCGCTCGATTCAGTCCAAGGGCATCACGCCCGACGTGGCGGTGGATGAGACCGCAGAAGGCAACATCTTCGCTGCCCTTCTGACCCGCGAAGCCGACCTGGACAAGCACCTGAAGAACGGCGACGAACAGAAGGACGAAGCGCTGGAGAAGGCCCGCGAGGACGCCCGCAAGAAGTTCGAGGAGGACCGCGCCGCCAAGAAGGAAATCAAGCCGCTGCCCGAGTACGGCTCGGCCGAAGACTTTCCGCTGCGCCAGGCGCTGAACCAGCTGCAGGGCAAGCCGGTGGCCGTCAGCAAGTCGCCGGACCCGAAGGCGACCGAGGCCAAGGCGGACGTCAAGACGGAAAAGCAGCCCTGATCCCGACGGGCTCGAAACAATGCCGAAACGGCCCGCAAGCGCGGGCCGTTTTACCATCTGCGCCATGAATGACGACCAGCTGCTGCGCTACTCGCGGCACATCCTGCTCGACGAGATCGGCATCGAGGGCCAGCAACAGCTGCTCGACGCCACCGCCCTCGTGATCGGCGCGGGCGGCCTCGGCTCGCCGGTGGCGCTCTACCTCGCCTCGGCCGGCGTCGGACAGTTGATCCTGGTGGACGACGACCACGTCGAGCTGACCAACCTGCAACGCCAGATCGCGCATGCCAGCAGCCGCATCGGCCAACCGAAGGTGCAGTCCGCCGCGCAGGCCGTGACGATGCTGAACCCGGGCGTCAAGGTGCGCGCCGTGCAGCAACGGGCCGATGCGGCTCTGCTCGATGAATGGGTCCGCCGGGCCGACGTCGTGCTCGACTGCACCGACAACTTCGCCACCCGCCAGCTGGTCAACGCCGCCTGCGTTCAGCACCGCAAGCCGCTGGTCTCCGGCGCTGCCATCGGCTTCGACGGTCAGATCTCCGTCTACGACTCCCGCTCCGCCGAAGCCCCCTGTTATGCCTGCCTCTTCCCGCCGGACGCGCCGGTCGAGGAAGTGGCCTGCGCCACGATGGGCGTGTTCGCACCGATCGTCGGCATCATTGGCGCCACGCAAGCCGCCGAGGCGCTGAAGATCCTCGCCACGAAGCTGCCGACGCTCGCCGGCCGCCTGCTGATGCTCGACGCCCGCCGCATGGAGTGGAGCGAGCTCAAACTCAAGCGCGATCCCATCTGTCCCGTCTGCAAGACAATGCATTCATGAGCAAAAAGAAACTCAAGGCCCGCAACTTCAAGACCGCCCACGAAGACGCGATGGCGCCCGTCCCGGCGCCGAACTACGACGCGCCAGGCAGCGCCTACCGCCTCGCCTTCACGGACGAACAGTTCCTGCTGCGCGAATCGATGCGCCCGGTGCGCATGCAGCTCGAGCTGCTCAAGCCCGAACTGCTGCAACAGGAGCTGGGCATCGAGCACACCATCGTGATGTTCGGCAGCGCGCGCATCGCCTCGATGGAAGGCGCCCGCGAGATGCTGCACACGGCCGAGCGCGGCGGCGACCCGGTCACGATCAGGCGCGCCGAGATGCGCGTGCAGATGGCCCGCTACTACGAGGAAGCGCGCCGCTTCGCCTCCATCGCCACGCAGGCGACCAAGGACAGCCCGAACCCGATCTACGTTGTCACCGGCGGCGGCCCCGGCATCATGGAAGCCGGCAACCGCGGCGCGTTCGAGGTCGGGGGAAAAAGCATCGGCCTGAACATCGTCCTGCCGCACGAGCAGGCGCCGAACCCGTACATCACGCCGGAGCTGTGCTTCCGCTTCCACTACTTCGCGCTGCGCAAGATGCACTTCCTGATGCGCGCGGTGGCCCTGGTCGCCTTCCCCGGCGGCTTCGGCACACTGGACGAACTCTTCGAGGCGCTGACGCTGATCCAGACCGGCAAGAGCCGCCAGCGCCCCATCCTGCTGTTCGGCCGCGACTTCTGGAGCAAGCTGATCAACTTTGACCTGCTCATCGAGACCGGCATGATCAGCCCCGGCGACGAGAACCTCTTCCGCTTCGTCGAGACGGCCGAGGAGGCCTGGGCCGTGCTCGACTCTGAATACGAACTGACAAAAGCGAACTGAAGACAGCATCATGACCCTGCTCCGAAACGTCTCCCTCATCGGCGCGCCCACCGACGTCGGCGCCGGCGCTCGCGGCGCCAGCATGGGCCCCGAAGCCATGCGCGTGGCCGGCATCGGCGAAGCGCTGACCGCCCGCGGCTGCGAAGTTGTCGACCTCGGCAATCTGTCCGGCCCGTCCAACCCGTGGCAGCCGCCGACGGACGGCTATCGCCACCTCGCCGAAGTCACCGCCTGGAACCGCACGGTGCACGACGCCGTGCACGGCGAGCTGCAAAAGGGCCGCCTGCCGATCCTGCTCGGCGGCGATCACTGCCTGGGGCTGGGCTCCATCAGCGCCGTCGCCCGCCACTGCCGCGAAACCGGCAAGAAGCTGCGCATCCTCTGGCTCGACGCCCACGCCGACTTCAACACCAGCGAGCTCACGCCCAGCGGCAACATCCACGGCATGCCGGTGGCCTGCCTCTGCGGCTTCGGCCCGAAGGAGCTGATCGAGATCGGGGGCCACGTGCCGGCGATTCAAGGCAAGTGGATCCGCCAGATCGGCATCCGCAGCGTGGACGAGGGCGAGAAGCGCTTCGTGCACGAGCAGGACCTCGAAGTCTTCGACATGCGCTACATCGACGAGATGGGCATGCGCCATGCGATGGAGCTGGCTCTCGCCACGCTCGACGCCAACACCCACCTGCACGTCAGCTTCGACGTCGACTTCCTCGACCCCGAGATCGCCCCCGGCGTCGGCACCACCATCCCCGGCGGCCCGACCTACCGCGAGGCCCAGCTCTGCATGGAAATGATCGCCGACACCGGCCGCATGGGCTCGCTCGACGTGATGGAGCTGAACCCGGCGCTGGACGTGCGCAACAAGACCGCGCTGCTGGCCGTGGACCTGATCGAATCGCTCTTCGGCAAGAGCACCCTGATGCGCAAGTAACGTGGCAGTTCGACGCATTATCCTCGCGGCCGCGGTGGCCGCCCTCGGCATGGTCAGCGCGGCCCAGGCCGCCCTGCCCGTCTACACCTACACCGTCGTCAAGGCCCGCCCGCACGACACCGGCGCCTTCACCGAGGGCCTGTTCTTCCACAAGGGCTACCTGTACGAGAGCACCGGGCTGGAAGGCGCATCCTCCGTGCGCAAGGTCGAGTTGGAGACGGGCAAGGTCGTCGGCGGCATCGCCCTGCCGCGCGAGATCTTCGGCGAAGGCATCGTCGACTGGAACGACAAGATCATCGGCGTGACCTGGAAGAACCAGGTCGGCTACGTGCTCGACATGGACGGCTTCGCCTTCAAGGGCCGCTTCAACTACGCCGGTGAAGGCTGGGCGCTCACCCGCGACGACACGCAGATCTACATGAGCGACGGCACGTCCGAGATCCGCGTGCTCGACCCGAACACGCTGACCGAAAAGCGCCGCATCAAGGTCACCGCCGAAGGCAAGCCCGTCGACCAGCTCAACGAGCTGGAGTGGGTGGAAGGTGAGATCTACGCCAACATCTGGCAGACCGACCGGATCGCGCGGATCGATCCGAAGACGGGCAAGGTGGTGGCATGGATCGACCTGCGCGGGCTGCTACCGGAGTCGGAGCGGCGCGGGAAGCAGGTGGATGTGCTCAACGGCATCGCTTACGACGCGGCGAACAAGCGCTTGTTCGTGACGGGGAAGCTGTGGCCGAAGCTGTATGAGATCAAGCTCAAGCTGAAGTGATCGGTCAAACGCGACCCTGCCAATAACCCGGCTTGCGGCGCTGATGGGCGATTGCAATGATTCGCAGCCTCGCACCAGCCTCGTAGTAGACCAAGCTGAACGGAAAGCGTCGAAGCGGGTACCTTCTCAGAGGCCCTCTCCATCGTGCGCCGAGTTGAGGCTGCTGGCGCAGGACGGATATCGCGTGATCGAATTCGTAGATGAAGTCCTCCGCCACACTCCGCCCGGCATTCAGCGCGTCATGACGCGCCCCTTCAACCAGCTCTGCATCCGCTGGATGCATGGAGACGATCATCGTATGGCAGCACGTGCGCGCGCCAACGAATCCTCGATCGACACCTCATGCACTTCTTCAGACTCCATTTCAGCGAGGCGTCGATCAATTTCAACAGCCCAGGCGCTCTCAACCTCCGAGTCCGTCCCCAGGCTGCTCAGCAAGCGATCGGCGAGCTCAGCCCGTTCCTCGGGCGTGAGTTCGAGGGCTCGTGCTTCCAATTCGGCGACGCTTGACGGCATGGCTGCACTCCGAAGATCTGGCTGTCTGATGCGCCGAAATGATACGCCGCCTCAGGCGCAGACGATTCAACCCGTCAGGGATCCCCGTCCCTTGAAAGCTCGTGCCTGAAAACCAGATCGCCTTCGTCGTAGCTCAGCAGCCGCACTGAATGAGGCGGAGTCACTTCGACGTATCCGCAGCGGCGCAACAGATTGCAGGAGCGTTGGTTCGCAGGCAGCGCGGTGGCCCAAAGGCTCAGCTTCTCCGGGCGTGCCAGCAGCAAACCGTTCAACCACGCCAAGGCCTCCCTCGCATAGCCCTTGCCCCAATGCGCCGGGCCAAAGAGAAAGGCGACTTCGGCCAGTCGGTGATGAATCGTCGCTTGCAGCTGACCCAGAAGTTCGCCGCTTTGCCTGCTCCGAACGACCAAATTCAGCCACTCTTCGTGTGCGAGTTCCGGCGGTGGGCCGGACACCTGGCTGCGCACACGTTGCCGGTGCCGCTCCAGACTCGGCGGACCGTCACCGATGAACCGGTAGACCTCGGCATTGCACAGCAGCTCCGCGAGCGCATCGGCGTGCTCGACAGCCATAGGCTCAAAACTCAAACGTTCAGTGTGAAGAGCTGGTGAATCAGGCAACGGGATACTCACAAAGGTACCAAGTTAGCGCCGAGTCAGCGTGACCAGCGTGGCGACATCATAGGGCTCTCACGCGCTGATGATCCAGCCTTCCAGCCGGTCCATGTCCGCTGGCAAACCGTAGTTCGCTTGACCGCTCGCCCACGCGGCCTGCAATAGGCACAGCACTGCATCGAGCAGGTCCCCGCGAGCATCGTCCACCAGCGCATCGCGCTGCGCGTGCGTCAGCTTGAGTCGCAGGCTCAAGCGCGTGCGGCCTTGCTCCAAGGCCTCGATCAGATCCTTGCGCGCGATGAGCCGCTCCGGCGTCTGCTTGGCCAGGTCGTCGCTCTTGTACGAGCGGCGCGCAAGAATCTCCCGAGCGAGCAGGCCCGGATAGGCTTCAAGCGCCATGCGATCAGCGCGGCCCGCGCGCAGGCCAGGCAGCGTGGCATCGGCTTCGATCAGCAGCGGCACGCCGGCATGCATCATGTACGCCACCGGTGGATTGACCCACTTCATGCTGGCGTGGGCACCGGAATGCGCATCGCAAGCGCGGTGAGCGAACTTGGAACCGACGGGCCGCGCATCGCAGAAGGCCTTGAAGCGCTCGCGAATCTCCGCGCGAGGCAACGCCGCGTAATGCGGCATCAGCTCGGCCCACTGCAACGGCCATCCGAGGCTGACGACCAATTCACGCGGCAAGCCGAAAGGGAAATCGAAGCCGCCGAGCCATTCACCCTCCGCCAGCAGAGCCGACAGCGCCGCCAGACTCGGCAAAGCCAGCAGCTCATCCAGCCGTACGACCCGGCCGTGCAGGCTGCCGCGCGCCACCGTGATCGGCTTGGCCTTTGTGGGTGCGCTGCTGAAATCGACGCCGAGCAGATTCAAGGGCATTTCTGGCACAAGCTGCTACGGGCTTGAAATGACTTCAGGCGCATGCGTGATGTCCTTCTGTACTTGTTCCCGAGTCGGCAATTTTCTATACCGGATCACCCGATATCCAGCGTTGATCAGCATGTCGTCGCGCCGACTGTCACTGGCCTCTCTGCCGTCATGAGACCGATCATCAATCTCGACCACCGCGACGACGACACCGCCATGGTCGATCACCACGAAGTCCGCCATCTTGCGGTTGAACGTGTTTCGGGTCGCCAGCTTTTTCGCCGTCAAGAGCGCCGAAAAAGCCACTTGCGCGAGCACGCTGTATCGCGGTGCGAGCGCGTTGTTCAAGATCGCGAAGGCCTCCAGTTCGCGCGGAGTCAACACTGCGCGCGCTCGCGGCTTCTCGGAATTGGGACGGGTCTTCTTCAGCGCTCCCAGCACGATGAGGAAAACAAAGACCGCCGCGATGATCAGAAACGGATTGCTCAGCAATTTCACGTGATTCCCCCTGACTTGTAGCGTGTCTGCGCACGCCGTGACGCAGCCGTCCATCGGCATGCCTCGCGAGGTTAGCTGACGGCGTTCGGCTGCGCCCTACATGCTTGCAGGCGCAAGCACTACAGTTCGCACAATGAGCAATCCAGTTCTTGTTGAAGTCCTCCGCGGCGCCGCCGTGGAATCGGCGCACACCGGCGCGCTGGCCATTGTCGATGCCGACGGCCGCACCGTGACCGCGCTCGGCGATGTCGAGCGCCCGATCTTCCCGCGCTCGGCCGTCAAGCTGTTGCAGGCGCTGCCCTTGGTGGAAAGCGGCGCGGCCGACAGGTTCGCGCTGACGGATGCCGAACTCGCCATCGCCTGCGCCTCGCACAACGGCGAGCCGGCGCACGTCGCCACCTCGGCCGGCATGCTGGCCAAGGCCGGGCTCGACGTGAACGCGCTGGAATGCGGCACGCATTGGCCGACGCGCGAGCCGATCCTGCGCGGCATGATCGAGCGGGGCGAGACGGCCACGCCCCTGCACAACAACTGCTCGGGCAAGCATGCCGGCTTCGTCTGCGTGGCGTGCCAGCTGGCGGCGGCCCAAGGCGCTGACCCGGCCGAATTCGCGCGCGGCTACATCCGCCCCAATCACCCGGCGATGCGCGAAGTCACGGCTGCCCTGGGTGCGGCCACCGACACCGATCTGGCCCGTGCCCCGACCGGCACGGACGGCTGCTCCATCCCCACCTTCGGCATCCCGCTGCGCGCGCTGGCGCTGGGTTTCGCACGTGCCGGCACCGGCATCGGCCTCGTTCCCAGCCGCGCCGCCGCGGCGCACCGCCTGCGCCAGGCGATCGCTCGCCAACCCTTCTTCGTGGCCGGCTCCAACCGCTTCGACACCCGGGTGATGGAAGCCTTCGGCGAGCGCGTGTGTTGCAAGGTCGGCGCCGAGGGCGTGTTCTGCGCCGCCATGCCGGAACTGGGCCTGGGCGTGGCCTTGAAGATCGACGACGGCGCCGTGCGCGGTGCCGAGGCCGTGATGGCCGCCGTGCTGGAGACCCTGCTCGCCGTGGACGAGCGACAGGCGCAACTGCTGGCGGGCTACAGCCGACTGCAGCTGCACAACTGGGAGGGTGTGCACGTGGGCAGCCTGCGCGGCACGCCGGATTTGTATCGAGCCGTGCAGTGATCCGGTCATCGCCCTCGCCATCGGCCTAACCGCTTGCCTTGACGCAAGCAGCCGGGGTATCGTGGACCGATGCTGAACGCCCCGACGCCGCTCAACGAGCCCGACCGGCTCAAAACGCTGCTGGACCTGCTGATCCTGGACACGCCGCCGGAGCAGCGCTTCGACCGCATCATCGAATTCGCGCGCGACGAGTTCGATGTGCCGACCGTGCTGCTGAGCCTGGTGGACAGCGAACGCCAGTGGTTCAAGTCGCGCGTCGGACTGGACGCCTGCGAAACGCCGCGCTCGATCTCGTTCTGCGGCCACGCGATCCTGCAGCGCGAGCCCTTCGTGATCGAGGACACGCTGGAAGACCCGCGCTTCGCCGACAACCCGCTCGTCACCGGCCCGCCGCACATCCGCTTCTACGCCGGTGCGCCGCTGGAACTCGACCCCGGCATGAGCGTGGGCACGCTTTGCCTGATCTCGCCTGAGCCGCGCCGCTTCGACGCCACGGACCGCGCCATCCTGACGGCCCTGCGCGACGCCGTCGTGCAGGAGCTGCGCAACCGCAAGGCGGGCGCGTGATGCCGGGCAGCGCGCCGGCCAAGCGGCTGTTGCTCGTCGAGCCGCACTCGCTGTTCCGCAGCACGCTGGCCAACGTGGCGCGGCAGCTGGCGCGCGTGGATGTGCAGGAGACCAGCTCGCTGGACGCCGCCCGCGTGGCGCTGGAGACGCAGCGTTTCGACGGTCTGATGCTCAACATCGGCGACGATCTCGCCGGCCTGGACACGCTGCAATTGCTGCGCGACGGCAGCACGATCAATCCGAAGAATCTGCCTACGGCGCTGCTGGCCGAGGGGGTGGATCAGACCTCGATCGATCGCATCCGCGAGATGAGCCCGAAGCGGCTGCTGCTGATGCCGTTCAAGGTGCGCACGGCGCTGGAGGTGATCTCGGAATTGATGGAGCCCGGACCGATGGAAGCCGGCGCGACCTTCCTGCGGGCCTAGCCCCAGACCTGCTGCATCACGGCGGCGAAAGCCGCACCGATGCGCGTCTCTTCGGCATGCCGGCCCTCACGGATCACGGCACGGCCGGCCACGTAGACGTCGCGGACCGCCGGCTCCTGCGTGGCGAAGACGAGGCCGTCGAGCAGGTGATCGTCGGGCAGGCCGAGCAGGCCCGAGGCCTGACGGTCCAGCACGAGGAAGTCGGCCCGCGCGCCGCGCTCCAGGCCCCATTGCCGCAAGCCCGCCGCACGCGCGCCGCCGGCGCGCATCAGCTCGAACAGCCGCGCGGCCGTCGACTCCTGACGCGGCGGCGCGGCGCCGACGTTGCGCTGCCGCAGCCCCAGGCGCTGCCCGTATTCAAGCCAGCGCAGCTCCTCGATGACGGTGCGCGTGACGTGGCTGTCCGTGCCCAGACTCATCGGCACGCCGGCGGCGAGCCAGGCGGGCAGATCCGTCAAGCCATCGCCGAGATTCGCCTCGGTGCCGGGGCAGATGACGATGCCGGCACCGGTCGCGCCCACCTGCTCGATCTCCTCGCGCGTGCCGTGCGTGGCGTGGACGAGCTGCCAGCGCGCGTCGAGCGGGGCATGGTCGCAAAGCCACTGCATCGGGCGCTGGCCGCTCTGGGCGAGGCTCGCGGCGACTTCCGCCTGCTGTTCGGCGATGTGGATGTGGATGGGGAGATCGTCGTCGCCGACGAGGCGAACGAGATCGCGGATGTCGGTGTCGTTCGCGGCACGCAGCGAGTGCAACGCGACGCCGGCGCCGAGCAGCGGTCGGCCTGCGGCGGCGATGCGCTGCTGCGCGTTGCGGACCCAGGCGGCATCGCTGCGGAAGCGGCGCTGGTCCGTTCGCAATGCGGGTTCGCCGAAACCGGAGCGCGCGTACAGCACGGGCAGCATCGTCAGGCCCAGGCCGGCATCGGCGGCAGCGTCGGCCAGCGCCCAGCTCATCGCCAGCTCGTCGTCCGCATAGGCGCTCCCGTCGGGCGCATGGTGCAGGTAGTGAAACTCGCAGACCTGCGTGAAGCCGCCCTTGAGCAGCTCGATGTAGAGCTGGGCGGCGACGGCGCGCGCCTGTTCGGGTGAGAGCTTCAGCGCCAGACCGTACATGCGGTCGCGCCAGGACCAGAAGTCGTCGGCGCCGGCTTCCCGGCGCTCGGCCAGACCGGCGAAGGCGCGCTGGAAGGCGTGACTGTGGGCGTCGACGAGGCTCGGGATGACGGGGCCGTCCAGCGCGATGGCGCTCTCGGACGATGCACCGATCTCCACCGTCAGCCAATGGCCCTGCGCATCGATGGCCATGCGGACGTTGCGGTGCCAGCCGCCGGCAATCCAGGCCAGCGGGGCGAAGTAGGTGTTCAAGGCTTCCATTCGAGATAGCGGCGCAGCAGCGCTTCGAGCAAGGGCTGCACTTCGGCGGCACGCGCTTCGGCATAGCTCATGCGGTCTTCGTCCATGTAGCAGCGCCAGCACATCTCCAACTGCACGGCGTGCTGGTTCAGATCGGGCCGGCCGTAATGGCGCGTGATGTGGCCGCCCTTGAAGCGGCCGTTGACGACGGAGCTGTAGCGCCCTTGGGCCTTGAGCAGGGCGCCCAAACTTTCGGTGATGGCGGGCGCGCAGGAGCGGCCCTCCACCGTGCCGAGGTTGAGCGCGGGCAGTTCGCCCTCGAACAGCCACGGCAGCTCCGACTTGATGCTGTGAGCGTCGAACAGCAGCGCGTAGCCATGCGCGGCGCGCAGGCGATCCAGCTCGGCTTGGAGCGCATCGTGGTACGGGCGCCAGTAGGTTTCGCGGCGGCGCAGCTTCTCGGCATCGTCGGGCGCACGGCCTTCGCGGTAGAGCGGGTCGCCGGTGAAGAAGCGCGTGGGGCAAAGCTCGGTGTTGGAGGCGCCGGGGTACATCGGCGTGTCCTCGGGGGGGCGATTCAGGTCGATCAGGAAACGCGAGTAGCGCGGCACGATCAGACTCGCGCCGATGCGTTCGGCGATGCCGCCGTAGAGCCGTTCCAGAAACCAGTCGGTGTCTTCCACGCGGGCGGCGCGGTCGACATAACGCTCGGTTTGATCGGCAGGAATCTCGGTGCCCACGTGGGGCATGCTGATCAGCAGCGGCGTGGTGCCGGGCCGCAGCTTGAAGACGGGATCATTCATGAAGAACCACCTCGAATGACACGATGGCGCAGCGGATTGCGGCCAAAGAAGTAGGCCAGCTCGCTCGGATGCTGCACATCCCAGAGACAGAAGTCGGCGCGGGCGCCGATGACCAGTCGCCCACGATCTGAAAGGCCGAGCGCGCGAGCCGCATGGACCGTCATGCCGCGCAGCGCTTCCTCGGGCGTGAGCCGGAAGCAGGTGCAGGCCATGTTGAGCATCAGCAGCGGAGAGAGCGTGGGCGAGGTGCCGGGGTTGTGGTCGGTGGCGATGGCCATCGGCACGCCGGCCTCGCGCAGCTGCGCAATCGGGGGCAGCTTCGTCTCGCGCAGGAAATAGTAGGCGCCGGGCAGCAGCATGGCGACGGTGCCGCTGGCGGCCAGCGCTTGCACGCCCTCGGGGCTCAGGTGTTCGAGATGGTCGCAGGACAGTGCGCCGTAGCTCGCCGCGAGCTGCGCGCCCTGCTGGTCGGAGAGCTGCTCCGCATGCAGCTTGACGGGCAGGCCGAGCGCCTTCGCGGCATCGAACACGCGCCGTGTCTGCGCCGGCGTGAAGCCGATGTTCTCGCAGAAGGCGTCGACGGCATCGACCAGTCCCTCAGCCTGCAGGCGCGGCAGCCAGTCGCAGACGGCGGTGATGTAGTCGTCCGCCTTGCCGGCGTATTCGAGCGGCACGGCATGTGCGCCGAGGTAGGTCGTGACGACTTCGGCGCCTTGCAGACGCCGCGCAGCGCGCAGGCAGCGGCCTTCGGCTTCGAGCGAAAGACCGTAGCCCGACTTGACCTCGACCGTCGTCACGCCCTCCGCGGCCAGCGCGTCGAGCCGCGTCTGTGCCAGCGAAAGCAGCTCGTCTTCTGAAGCGGACCGCGTGGCGCTCACGGTCGACCGGATGCCACCGCCCGCGTGCGCAATCTCCTCGTAGCTCGCGCCTTGGAGCCGAAGCTCGAACTCGCGGGCGCGATCTCCGGCGTAGACGAGGTGGGTGTGCGCGTCGATCAGGCCGGGCGTGATCAGCGCGCCTTCGCAGTCGACGGTTTCATCGCAGGCCGGAGCCTCGGCAGCCGGACCGACCCAGAAGATGCACTCACCGACCACACCGATCGCGCCGTCCTCGATCAGGCCCCAGCCCTGCTCGCCGGCCAGCGTGACCAGCCGCGCGTTGCGATACAGCTTAGACATCCGGGCCCCAGCTGATCCACCACGCAGCACCCTTGCCTTCGAAGTTCAGCGCCTGCGCTGCCGCCTGCGTGCACCAGGCCAGCGAGAGCTTGTCGAGACGATGCTCGCGGCCGCCGTGGCGCATCAGGCCGCCCTCGGCGGTGAAGAGCATCAGCAGCTCGCCGTGCAATTCGCAAGGCCGGCCCGCCTCCTGCACCTGCACCTTGCCGACGCCGCGGCGGTGCATCAGGTTGAAGTCGCGCGTCGGGCCGTTCAGCAGCGTGCAATCGGGGCCGAGGCCGCCGTCGAAATGCAGCAGCTCGTCACCACGGCGCACTTCGTATTCGTAGAGCTGCACGCCTTCGCCCGAGAGCACGCCGAACCAGCGGTCGATGCCGGGGAAGCTGGAGAACGGGCCGCTCGCTTCGATGTCGGCCACCGAGACGCGCAGCGCCCAGTCGGCGGGGTGCGGCCACGCGAGCAGCTCGCGCGTCCAGCCGCCGCCGTTCTTCCAGCGCTGCGGCTGCACGTTGTCCAGGCTGACGATGCTCCAACTCATGTCTTGAAACTCCCCTCAAGGGTGTAGAGCGCCCCGGGATGCACCAGCTTCACGCTGGTCACCGTCACGCCGCGGCTGTAGGTCACGCGCCGCACGACAAGGCAGGGGTCGCGCCGGCCGATGCCGAGCCACGCGGCCTCCTCGCTGCTCGGCAGCATGGATTCGATGGTGTAGCGCGCCTCGGACAAGGGTGCAACCTCCAGCAGGTGCTGCGTGGGGGTGATGGCGGTGAAATCGAGTTTCAGGTAGTCGGGGGCGCAGGTCGGGTTGACCAGACGGTCTTCGCACTGGATGGCGCGGCCGTTTTCCAGGTGGACGATGACGCTATGAAACAGCGGCGCTCCTGAGCGCAGGCCGAAGAGCTGCGCCTGTTCGGGCGTGGCGCGCAACTTTTCAAGCAGCAACACACGCGCCTCGTGGCGGTGGCCGCGTTCGGCGATTTCCTCGTGCACGTCGCGCACGGTCAGCGTGGAAGAGATCCGGTGCAGCTGCGCGGCAAAGCTGCCCACGCCCTGCACGCGCTCGACCAGCCCCTCCTGCTCCAGCTCGCGCAGCGCGCGATTGACGGTCATGCGCGAGAGGCCGAATTCGCTGACCAGCTCGGCTTCGGAGGGCAGCCGATCGCCGGGCGACCAACGCCCGCCCGAGAGCCCTTCTCGCAAATGATTCTTGACCTGGAGGTACGCCGGAGCCACTGTCGTTGCCATGGCGAGGATGGTAGTTGACTGCGCTTGTCTATACAAGCAGAATCCGCCGCATCGAATCAAGGAGTCCGCCATGAGTGCCCAACCCCGCGTTGTCCGTGCCCCGCAAGGCACCGAGCTGTCCTGCAAGAGCTGGCTGACCGAAGCCGCGTTCCGGATGATCCAGAACAACCTGGACCCGGCAGTGGCCGAGAACCCGGATGCGTTGGTGGTCTACGGCGGCATCGGCAAGGCCGCGCGCAACTGGGATTGCTTCGAGCAGATCCTCAGGAGCCTCAAGGATCTGAACGACGACGAAACACTGCTGATCCAGAGCGGCAAGCCCGTCGGCGTGTTCCGCACGCATGCCGACGCACCGCGCGTGCTGCTGGCCAACTCCAACCTCGTGCCGGCCTGGGCGAACTGGGAGCACTTCAACGAACTCGACCGCAAGGGCCTGATGATGTACGGCCAGATGACGGCCGGCAGCTGGATCTACATCGGCACGCAGGGCATCGTGCAGGGCACGTACGAGACCTTCGCCGAAGCCGGCCGCCAGCACTACGGCGGCTCGCTGGCCGGTAAGTGGGTGCTAACGGCAGGACTCGGCGGCATGGGCGGCGCGCAGCCGCTGGCGGCAACCTTCGCGGGCGCGGTCTCGCTGAACATCGAGTGCCAGCAATCGCGCATCGATTTCCGGCTGAAGACGCGCTATGTGGACGAGCAGGCATCGAGCATCGACGACGCGCTGGCCCACATCGCGAAGTACACGGCCGAGAAGAAGGCCATCTCGATCGCGCTGCTGGGCAATGCGGCCGAGATCCTGCCGGAGCTGGTCAAGCGCGGCGTGCGTCCGGACTTGGTGACGGACCAGACCTCGGCCCACGATCTGATCAACGGCTACCTGCCGGCCGGCTGGACGGTGGAGCAATGGAAGGCCGCCGCGGCCGATGCTTCAAAGCACGCCGAGCTGAAGGCCGCCGCCGCCAAGAGCTGCGCCGTCCACGTGCAGGCGATGCTGGACTTCAAGGCCATGGGTATCCCCGTCGTCGACTACGGCAACAACATCCGCCAGGTCGCGTTCGACCAGGGCGTGAAGAACGCCTTCGACTTCCCCGGCTTCGTGCCCGCCTATGTGCGCCCGCTGTTCTGCGAAGGCAAGGGCCCGTTCCGCTGGGTGGCGCTCTCGGGTGACCCGGAAGACATCCGCAAGACCGACGCCAAGCTCAAGGAGCTGTTCCCGGATAACGTGAAGCTTCATCGGTGGCTGGACATGGCCGCCGAGCGCATCGCCTTCCAGGGCCTGCCGGCTCGCATCTGCTGGCTGGGCCTCGGCGAGCGTCACATCGCCGGCCTCGCCTTCAACGAGATGGTGAAGAACGGCGAACTGAAGGCGCCCATCGTGATCGGCCGCGACCACCTGGACAGCGGCTCCGTCGCCAGCCCGAACCGCGAGACGGAATCGATGAAGGACGGCAGTGACGCCGTCTCCGACTGGCCGCTGCTCAACGCCCTGCTCAACACCGCCGGCGGCGCCACCTGGGTGAGCCTGCATCACGGCGGCGGCGTGGGCATGGGTTACTCGCAGCACAGCGGCGTGGTGATCGTGTGCGACGGCACCGACGCCGCGGCCAAGCGCATCGAGCGCGTGCTCTGGAACGACCCCGGCACCGGCGTGATGCGCCATGCCGACGCCGGCTACGAAGCCGCCGCGGCCTGCGCCCGCGAACAAGGCCTCAAGCTGCCGATGCTGAACAACGCCTGATCTGATCGACAAGACCCCATGCAACTGACCCTCACCCCCGGCGCCCTCTCGCTCGCCGACTTGCGCGCCATCCATGACGGCGGCGTCACACTCGCGCTGGCGGCTTCCGCTCACGCCGATATCGAGCGCAGCGCCAAGCTCGTGCAGGACGCCGCCGCCGGCGACGAACCCGTCTACGGCGTCAACACCGGCTTCGGCAAGCTCGCTTCCAAGCGCATCGGCAAGGACGAACTCGCCGCCCTGCAACGCAACCTGATCCGCTCGCACTGCGTCGGCGTGGGCGAGCCACTGGCCCCTAGCGTCGTGCGACTGATGCTGGCCACCAAGGCCGCATCACTGGCGCGTGGCTTCTCGGGCGTGCGGCCCGTCGTGATCCAGAGCATCCTCGACGCCTTCAACGCCGGCCTCGTGCCCTTCGTGCCGGCCAAGGGGTCGGTTGGCGCTTCGGGCGACCTGGCACCGCTGTCGCACATGACGCTGGCGCTGATGGGCGAAGGCGAGATGCTCGTGGACGGCAAGCGCCGCCCTGCCCTTGAAGTGCTGCGCGAGCGCGGCCTCGCCCCGCTCGAATTGGCCGCCAAGGAAGGCCTGGCGTTGATCAACGGCACGCAGACCTCTACCGCCCTGGCGCTGCACGCGCTGCTGCGCTTCGAGACGCTCTACGCCTCGGCCCTGGTCAGTGGTGCGATGAGCCTGGATGCCGCCCGCGGCAGCGACGGCCCGTTCGACGCCCGCATCCATGCGGTGCGCGGCCAGCCGGGCCAGATCGAGACGGCGGCGGTCTACCGCGCGCTGCTCGCCGGCAGCGCCATCCGCGCCTCGCACCGCGAAGGCGACGAACGCGTGCAGGACCCGTACTGCCTGCGCTGCCAGCCGCAGGTGATGGGCGCGTGCCTGGACCAAACGCGTTACGTGAGCGCAGTGCTGTTGCGCGAGGCGAACGCGGTGACGGACAACCCGCTGGTCTTCGCCGATGACGGCGCCATGATTTCCGGCGGCAACTTCCACGCCGAGCCGGTGGCCCTGGCTGCCGACGCGCTGGCCTGCGCCATCGCCGAAGTCGGCGCCATCGCCGAGCGCCGCATCGCCATGCTGATCGACACCGGCGTGTCGCGCCTGCCGCCCTTCCTGACGGCCAACGCGGGCCTGAACAGCGGCTTCATGATCGCCCACGTCACCGCTGCGGCGCTGGCCAGCGAGAACAAGTCGCTCGCGCACCCGGCCAGCGTGGACAGCCTGCCCACCAGCGCCAACCAGGAGGACCACGTGAGCATGGCCACCTTCGCGGCGCGGCGGCTGTCGGACATGCTGGACAACACGGGCCACATCATCGGCATCGAGCTGTTGGCTGCCGCGCAAGGCTTCGAGTTCCTGCGGCCGCTGAAGAGCTCCGCCGCGCTGGAAGAGGTGCACGCGCTGCTGCGCCACGCCTGCCCGCCGATGCCGGACGACCACTACCTGGCGCCGGACATCGAGCGCGCTGCGGCGCTCGTCGCTGCAAGCGAGCTGGCAGCCTTGGTCAGGCGTGAGACAGGCTTCTCGACTTTGGCGTGAGAGGATGAGGTGAGCTGAGAAGTCAGCCCCCCAATGAAAAGTGGCGCCGAAGGACATCCTTGGGCGCCACTTTGGAGACTGCCGAAACGCGGTGGATCTTCGTGTCCACCTTCGTTCGCATTTGCGGAGGTCTTGCCACCCCCGACGACCGGCCCCTGAGCACTTGACCGTTCGTGTGAGCAATTGTGTGTTTGGCGCAAAGGTTTTGGCATCCGGTTTCGCGGCAATTTGGATGGTGAGAATTACCAAAGCGCGCTATGCGCGCATTCCGCACAAATAAACCGTTATGTAAGTGTCATTTGGCGGGAGATTCATCCGCCGCAGCCGCTCAGTACCGCCCCGTCGAGCCCGCCACGCGCAGGTAGACGTAGGCCACCCATGCCACCGTCGCACGGCTCACCACACGGCGCCAGCCTCCGCCAGCCGCCTTCTCGATGTGGACGGAGTCCGCGAGCGCCAGTTCGAACTCGTGCTCCAGATCGGCGGCGAAATCCTCGTCCAGCACGATCACGTTGGCTTCCAGGTTGAGCAGCAGCGAGAGCGGATCGATGTTGGAGCTGCCCACGGTCGCCCAATGACCATCCACGACCGCCACCTTGGCGTGCAGCCAGGCGGCCGTGTATTCGTAGATCTGCACGCCGTGGCCCAGCAGCTCGGCGTAGAGCGCGTGGGCCGCCATGCCGGCGAGCAGGTAATCCACCTTGCCCTGCAACAGCAGCCGCACGCGCACGCCGCGCTTGGCGGCTTCGCGCAGCGCGCGGCGGAAGGACTGGCCCGGGTAGAAGTACGGCGTGATCAGGTCGACGCTTGTGCGCGCGTGTTCGATCGCCTCGATGTAGGCATGCTCGATCGTGCGGCGCTGGCGCAGGTTGTCGCGCAGGACGAAGGCGGCGCACACCGGCGGCAGGTCGGTGCGGGTCTTGCCGCGGTTGCGCGGCATGCGCAAGCCGCGCAGCAGGCGGCGCACGCGCTTGATCGGCTCGGGGCTGCGGACGACAGCCAGCAGCTCTTCGCCGAAGTCGCGGCCCAGCCAGGCGCGGCTCCAGACGGCCCGGGCGGCCTGCTCGATCGGGTCGACCACGGGGCCGCGCAATTCCACGGCGAAGTCCAGGCGCGGCGCGTCGCCCGGGCCGTGGCGCAGGTCGATGCGGTCGTCGATCACGTTGATGCCGCCGACGTAGGCATGCTCGCTGTCGACCACGCAGAGCTTCTGGTGCAGGCGGCGCAGTTGGCCCGGCTGCAGCCAGCTCCACCAGCGGCCGATCGGGCGGAAGACGGCCAGCGCCACGGTCGTGCCCTGCGTCGCTTCGCGCAGCCATGGGATGCTGGCCATGGAGCCGAAGCCATCCACGACCAGACGCACGCGCACGCCGCGCAGCGAGGCGGCCACCAGCGCTTCGATCAGCGCCTCGCCGGCCGCGTCGCGGTGGAAGATGTAGGTGGCGAGCCAGACTTCGTCATGCGCGCGAGCCACCGCACGCGTCATCTCGGGGAACAGCGCATCGCCGCCGCGCAGCAGCCGCGCCTCGTTGTTGCCGCTGAACTCGGGGCGCGCGGGGCCGTACCAGCTCGTGCGGCGCGCTCGGCGCTCGCGGCGGGAGGTGGGCACGGTACTGCTGCGGCTCGCCATCAGTGCATTTCCAGCTCGGCAATGAGAGGCAGATGATCGGACATGCGCGACCATGCCAGGCCGCGAGGCACCTGCATGCTGACGCAGCGCAACTTGCGCGTGTAGATGCGGTCCAAGGTGAAGAACGGCAGGCGTGACGGGAAGGTCGCGTGGCGGGCGCCGGAGGGCGAGCGGGCACGCTCCAGGCCCAATGCGTGCATCGGTGCGTCGAGGCGCTCGCCCCAGTCGTTGAAGTCACCGGCGATGACTACCGGCGCGCCGGCGGGCACGTGCGATTCGATGAACTGGCCGAGGCGCTCGACCTGACGCACGCGGCTCGAATGGATCAGCCCGAGGTGCGCGCAGACGGTGTGGATCGTCTGCCCGTGCCACTCGATCGGCACGTGCAGCAGGCCGCGCTGCTCGAAGCGGTGATCGGACACATCGTGGTGCCCGACATCGCCGATGCGCCAGCGCGAGAGCAGCGCGTTGCCGTGCTCGCCACCTTTGGTGAACGCATTCGACCGGTAGGCCACCTCATAGCCTTCGGGCGCGAGGAACTCGGCCTGCTCCTGGTCGGGCCAGCCGAACCAGGTGTGATCGAAGGTGCGCGCGTCGCCGTGGTGGAAGCGGCGCACCTCTTGCAGAAAGATCACGTCGGCATCGAGCGCCTCGACGCCGAGGCCGAGGTTGTGGATCTCCAGGCGCTTGTTCGGTCCCATCCCACGCACACCCTTGTGGATGTTGTAGGTGGCCACGCGCAGGTGCGGGCTGAGGAGGCTGGACTGCGGGCCCTGGATCGTGTTGCGGAAGGCGGGCTTGATCATGCCCTCGAAGTTACACGAATTGGGGAAGCTGGAGAACCGCCTCGGCATTCGACGGCGAGAAGCACAAATCGGCCGCTTCACGCCACGGCAACCAGCGGTATTGCAGGTGCTCGCGCGGCGACAGCGTGACGGGAGTGCCGATGGGCACGGTGAGTCCGAAGACGTGCTCGGTGTTGTGCGTCACGCCGGGGGCATAACGGTGTCGCCAGACGGGGTAGATCTCGTAGATATTGGAGAGTTTCCAGTCGCGTAGGACGCCGCCGGATATTGCGGTTTCCTCGAACACTTCGCGGCGCGCGGTGACGTCCAGCGGCTCATCGAGCGCGTCCTTCGAGCCGGTCACGCATTGCCAGTAGCCGGGCTTGTCGGTCCGCTCGATCATGAGTACTTGGAGGTCGGGCGTGTGAATGACAACGAGCACCGACTCGGGAATCTTGAACTGCGGACTCATCCCTTGTGGATCATCGCGAGGCAGGAGGCTTCGAGCTTGGACGCGCCGTCGAGCAGCCATTGCGCTTCGTCGCGCAGGGCCTCGCGGTCCAGCGGCGTGAGCGTCGGCGTTTCGAGGCGCTTGACCAGCTTGCGGGCGGCGTCCACCAGCTCAGCGGCGCCGCCGAGCGCCTCCTGCAATCGGGCCTGGCTGGCCTGGCCGCTGGCGAGCTGCTCCAGCAGCTTCTCGATCAGCGTGGCGAGGCGCTGGGCGCGCACCGAGTCGGCGTGCGACCAGACGGCGCCCGGCTTGCGCAGCAGCCAGAGCAGCGCCGCAGGCTTGGAGCCCTGGCGCAGCGTCAGCTCGAAGCGCGAAGGCGGCTCGGAGAAGCGGTGCGGCAGGCCGCCGAAGTAACTCTTGAGTTGCTCGGCAGGTAGGCTCGGGCCCATCGGCAGGCAGGCGTAGGAGCCGGTGCGGCTGCGGTCCCACCAGAGCTGGGCATCGATCAGGCCTAACGCTTCAACCAGACGGGGCCGCAGGCCGGCCCAGGCGGCTTCAAAATCAGCATCGCGGGTGAGGACCCAGCTTTCGTTGTCCAGCGCGAGCAGCAGCGCGTCGGCGCCGTGCGGGTCGGTGTCGAAGCGGGCGAGCGCTTCCAGGCGCGCAGGCACCTGACCTTGGTCGAGCGTGGCTTCCAGGCGCTGGCGTTGCTGCTGGTGGTGCCACGATGGCCCCAGTTCGCCGCGTTCGCGCATCAGGTCGGCGAGGCGCGCGTGCACGGCGGCTTGCAGCGAACGCGATTGCAGCGACTCGGCGATCGTCATGGCCTGGCTGGCCCAGTCGAGCGCGGCATCATCGGAATGCAGCTCGGACAGCAGCAGCGCCGCCTGCCCTTGCAGCCACCGGTAGCCGCAGGCCTTGGCCAGGCGCAGCGATTGCATGGCGAGCTGTTCGGAGAGCACCTGCTCGCCGCTGTCGCGCGCGCACTTGGCGTGGTGCCAGATGGCTTCGGCCTGGTAGTCGCGGTGGCCGGCGGTCTGCGCGGCGGAGAGCGCCTCGCGCAGCGCCGGCAGCGCGGCGTACGGGCCTTGCGTCAGGCGCAGCGTGGCGGCGCGGTTCAGGGCGATCTTGGCGCGCAGGTAGGCGTCGTCCTTGAGGCCGGGGTAGTGCAGTTCGGCCTGGTCTACCACGCGACCGCCGCGCGCCCATTCGCCGAGCGCATAGCAGAGGTGGGCGATACCGACGCGCGCGGCACAGGCCACGCGCGATTCATCGGTGGCCCAGTCGAGCGCCTCGCTCCAGGCGATGCAGGCCTGCGCGTAGTCGCCGCGCTGGTAGTGCAGGCGGGCGAGCGCTTCGGACAGCTCGGACGCGTCTTCGAGTTCCTTCTTCTGGCGCGCCTGGGCGAGCGCGGCCTCCAGGTCGCCTTGCAGTTCGGTGGCGCGACCCCAGCGTTCCAGCACGAAGAACACGCCGAGCAGCGCGCGGCGCGTGACCGGGCCTTCCTCGCGGCGCATGACGATGCGCAGCAGCCGGGTGAGCGCCAGGCCGGGGCGGCGCATGACGACGCGCTCCCAGCGGGCGCTCTGGGCGGCCAGCTGTTCGCTCGTGGGCAGGTCGTGGATCTTGTTTCGGGCGTTCACGACCGCAAGCATAGCGAGCAAAAAGCCCCTGGCGCGTGTGCGGCAGGGGCTTCTTCATTGCCTTGTTGAAACGAATTCGACCTAACTCAATGTTTCAGCGGATGCGGGCGCATAGCTAACCACCCGTTCAAGCGGTTGAAATTCCGTCCGTTCACGCCTTGGAGAGGTCGATCGGCAGCTTGCGAACCCGCTTGCCCGTGACCTTGAAGATCGCGTTGCACACGGCCGGCGCGAGCGGCGGCGTGCCGGGCTCGCCGATGCCGCCGGGGGCTTCGGTGCTCTGCACGATGTGCACTTCCACCTTGGGCATCTCGGGCATGCGCACCACGCCGTAGTCGTGGAAGTTGCTCTGCTGGACCTTGCCCTGCTCGTAGGTGATCTGGCCGTAGAGCGCGGCGGAGAGCGCGTAGCAGATGCTGCTTTCGATCTGGCGCGTGATGGTCAGCGGGTTGGCGGTCAGGCCGCAGTCCACGGCGGCCCAGACCTGGTGCACCTTGGGCGTGCCGTCTTTGCCGACCGAGACCTCGGCCACTTCGGCCACATAACTGCCGAAGCTGTTCGCCACCGCGATGCCCAGCGCGTGGCCCGCGGGCAGCTTGCGCTTGCCCCAGCCGGCCTTGGCGGCGGCCAGCTCCAGCACGCCGAGCTGGCGCTTGTCCTTGAGCATGGCGCGGCGGAACTGGAACGGGTCCTTGCCGGCGGCGTGGGCCATTTCGTCGATGAAGCTCTCGGTGAAGAAGCTGTTGCTCGAATGGCCGACCGAGCGCCAGAACCAGACCTGCGGCGGCGGTTCGACGCGGCCGTAAGTGACCAGCTGGTTCGGGATGTCGTAGGCGTGGTCGTTGATGCCGGTCACCGCCTCTTCGTCCACGCCGCTGGCCGGCAGCTTGCCGAAGCCGGTGTCTTCGCCGAGTGCGGGGCCGGAGACGGCGGCCTGGAACAGCAACGCCTTGCCGTCCTTGCCGACGACACCGGTGAAGTGGCCCATCGCGGGAGGCCGGTAGAAGCCCGCCGCCATGTCGTCCTCGCGGCTGTAGATCAGCTTGACGGGCTTGCCGGCGCGCTTGCTCAGCTCGGTGGCGTCAGCCGTGAAGTCGGGCGCGAAGCGCCGGCCGAAGCCGCCGCCGAGCATGGCCGTGTTGATGGTGATGTTCTCGGGCTTGACGCCGGCGATCTGAGCCAGCGTCATCTGCACCGGGCCTTGCGCCTGCGTGCCGGCCCAGATGGTGACCTTCTCGCCCTGCACCCAGGCGGTGCAGTTCATCGGTTCCATGCAGGCGTGGGCGAGGTAGGGTGTCTCGTAGTTGGCCTCGATGCGCTTGGCGCCGGCGGGCAGCGCGGCGTCCACGCTGCCGGCCTGCTTGGCGATGGCCTTGGCGTTCTTCACGCCGTCGCTCATCAGCGCCGCTTGCTTTGCGCTGCCGAAGTCGGCCTTGTCGCCGAGGTCCCATTCGACGTTCAGCGCGTCGCGGCCCTTCTTGGCGGCCCAGTAGCCATCGGCCAGAACGGCGACGCCGCTCTTGGTGTCGATCACGTCGACGACGCCCTTCACCGCCTTGGCCTTGGCCACGTCGAAGCTCTTGGCCTTGGTGCCGGGCAACGGCGCGCGCGCCATCACGGCGATCAGCATGCCGGGCAACTGGGCGTCGATGCCGAAGTGGGCCGTGCCGTTGACCTTGCCGGCGCTGTCCAGGCGCTTGGTCGGCTTGCCGAGGATCTTGAAGTTCTTCGGGTCCTTGAGCGTGGGCTTGGCCGGGGGCTTGAGTGCCGAGGCTGCGTCGACCAGCTCGCCATAGCCCTTGCTGCGGCCGTCGGGCGCAATCACGCGGCCGGCTTCGGTGCGCAGCTGCTCGGGCTTGAGCTTCCACTCGGTGGCCGCAGCCATCACGAGCATTTCACGTGCAGCGGCGCCGGCCTGGCGCAGCGGCATCCAGTGCGCGCGCACCGTGCTGCTGCCGCCCGTGCCCTGCATGCCGAAGGCGGGGTTGTTGTAGACGGCGCTGGCCGGGGCCTGCTCCACGCGGACCTTGGACCAGTCGGCGTCGAGCTCCTCGGCCACGAGCATCGGGATGGCGGTGAGCACGCCCTGCCCCATCTCGGAGGAACCGCAGATGACGGTGACGGTGTTGTCCGGCGTGATGCGCAGCCAGGCGCTGGGCGTGAAGGCGGCGGCGCTGGCGGCCATCGCGCGGCGCGCGGGCATCGGCAGCGTGAAACCGATGACCAGGGCCGAGGCGCCGGCCTTGAGAAGTTCGCGGCGGGTGGCTTGCATGATCAGCCTCCCTTGGCGAGGTGATCGGCCGCGGTGTGGATGGCCGCGCGGATCTGGTTGTAGGTGCCGCAGCGGCAGATGTTGCCGGCCATGGCGGCGTCGATGTCGGCGTCGCTGGGCTTCTTGTTGGTGGCCAGGAGCGAGCAGGCGCTCATGATCTGGCCGCTTTGACAGTAGCCGCATTGCGGCACGTCCACTTCGAGCCAGGCGACCTGCGCGGCCTTGCCGACGGGGCTGGCGCCGACGCCTTCGATGGTGGTGATCTTCTTGCCCGCCACGCTGCCCACGGGCGTGATGCAGGAGCGGGTGGCCTGGCCGTCCACGTGCACGGTGCAGGCGCCGCAGAGCGCCATGCCGCAACCGAACTTGGTGCCGGTCATCTGGAGCTTCTCGCGGATCGTCCACAAGAGCGGCATCTCGCCGTCCACATCCACCGACACGGCCTTGCCGTTGAGCTCGAACTCGACCATTTGCGCTGCCCCTCAGGTTTGGAAGGTGCCGAGTCTCGCGCCGGGCGGCGCGGCAAGCAAGACGCCCGCGACAAATAGGCAAGGATTCAGCGCAAAAAGGAAAAGGGCACCCGGAGGTGCCCTTCTGTTTTGCTAACGCCCGGATCGAGCGTCAGGCGCTTGCCTTATTCAGCCTTGCCGGTGGCCGCAGCCGAGTTGCGCAGGCGGATGTGCAGCTCGCGCAGCTGCTTCTCGTCCACGAAGCTCGGAGCGCCGGTCAGCAGGTCCTGCGCGCGCTGGGTCTTCGGGAAGGCGATCACGTCGCGGATCGAATCGGCCTTGGTCATCATCGTGACGATGCGGTCCAGACCGAAGGCCAGGCCGCCGTGCGGGGGCGCGCCGTATTGCAGGGCGTCCAGCAGGAAGCCGAACTTGATGCGCTGCTCTTCGGGGCTGATGTTGAGCGCCTCGAAGACCTTGGCCTGCACGTCGGCACGGTGGATACGCACCGAGCCGCCGCCGAGTTCCCAGCCGTTCAGGACCATGTCGTAGGCCTTGGCGATGCAGTCGCCGGGGCTCGTGGTCATGAGGTCTTCGTGGCCGTCCTTCGGCGCGGTGAACGGGTGGTGCACGGCGGACCAGCGCTTGTTCTCTTCGTCTTCCTCGAACATCGGGAAGTCGACGACCCAGAGCGGCGCCCAGACGTCGTTGAACAGGCCCGAGGACTTGCCGAAGTCGCTATGACCGACCTTCAGGCGCAGGCCGCCGATGGCGTCGTTGACGACCTTGGCCTTGTCGGCGCCGAAGAAGATCAGGTCGCCGTCCTTGGCGCCGGTGCGCTTGAGGATCTCGGCGATGGCTGCGTCGTGCAGGTTCTTGACGATCGGCGATTGCAGGCCTTCGCGGCCCTTGGCGACTTCGTTGACCTTGATCCAGGCGAGGCCCTTGGCGCCGTAGATCTTGACGAACTCGGTGTAGGCGTCGATCTCGCCGCGGCTCATCTGCGCGCCGCCGGGCACGTTCAGCGCCACGACGCGGCCGCCCTTGGTGGTGGCGGGGACCGAGAAGACCTTGAAGTCCACGTCGCCCATCACGTCGGTCAGTTCGGTGAACTCGAGCTTGACGCGCAGGTCAGGCTTGTCCGAGCCGAAGCGGTGCATGGCTTCGGCGTACTTCATGACCGGGTACTCGCCCAGGTCCACGTTCAGCGCCTTGATGAAGACGTGGCGGATCATGCCCTCGAACATCGAGCGGATCTCTTCTTCGGTCAGGAAGGAGGTCTCGATATCGATCTGGGTGAATTCGGGCTGGCGATCAGCGCGCAGGTCTTCGTCGCGGAAGCACTTGGTGATCTGGTAGTAGCGGTCGAAGCCGGCCACCATCAGCAGCTGCTTGAAGAGCTGGGGCGATTGCGGCAGCGCGAAGAACTGGCCGTCGTGGACGCGGCTCGGGACCAGGTAGTCGCGGGCGCCTTCGGGCGTGCTCTTCGTGAGCATCGGGGTCTCGATGTCGACGAAGCCGTGCTCGTCCAGGTATTTGCGCACTTCCATGGCCACGCGGTAGCGCAGCATCAGGTTGTTCTGCATGTAGGGGCGGCGCAGGTCCAGCACGCGGTGCGTGAGGCGCGTCGTCTCCGACAGGTTCTCGTCGTCGAGCTGGAACGGGGGCGTGACCGACGGGTTCAGCACTTCGAGCTCATGGCAGAGCACTTCGATCTTGCCGCTCACGAGGTTGCTGTTCTCGGTGCCGGCCGGGCGCGCGCGCACCTTGCCGACGATCTTCAGGCAGAACTCGTTGCGGACGTCCTCGGCCACCTTGAACATCTCGGCGCGGTCGGGGTCGCAGACGATCTGGACGATGCCTTCGCGGTCGCGCAGGTCGATGAAGATGACGCCGCCATGGTCGCGGCGGCGATGGGCCCAGCCCATCAGGGTCACGGTCTGGTCGAGCAGCTTCTCGCTGACTTGGCCGGCATAGCAGGTTCGCATGATTTCAACTCCAGGGATCTTGTTCGTTGGCTGCGCGCGTCGGGCGCACGGCTGGATGAGGGTGTTGGCTCTCGCGGATGACGGGCTGAGCGCTTGCCGGGCACTCAGCCCGGCTGATTACTCGGCGAGGCGTGGGATTCGACCGCCGGCACTTCAGGCGGCACCACGCCCATCGAGATGATGTGCTTGAGCGCGGCGTCCACGCTCATGGCCAGCGGCCGCACGCTGGCGCGCGGCATCATCAGGAAGAAGCCCGAGGTCGGGTTCGGCGTGGTGGGCACGTAGACGCTGACGTGCTCCTCCGCGCCCAGGGCCTCGGCCACCTCGCCGCCGGGCTGGCCGGTGACGAAGGCGATGGTCCAGGAGCCCTGATGCGGGTATTGCACCAGCACGGCTTCGCGGAAGGCGTTGCCGCTGCTGGAGAACAGCGTGTCGGAGACCTGTTTGACCGAGCTGTAGATGTTCTTGACGATCGGGATCTGGTTCAGCAGCCGGTTCCACTGGCGCAGCCACCACTGGCCGAACATGTTGGCGGCGAACATGCCCGTGAGCAGCACGGCGCTGCCCAGGATCACGAGGCCGAGGCCCGGCACATGTCGCAGGCCTTCCAGCCATTCGTCGGCGGCCGGCGGCAGCACGGCCTGCAAGCCCGAGATCACCGAGCCGAAGACGCCGCTGATGATGCCCAGCACCCACAGCAGCACCCAGATGGTGATGGCGAGCGGGAGCCAGACAAGCAGGCCGGTGATCAGGTATTTGCGCATGGGACCTTAGTGGGAGCAGGAGCCGCTGCAGGTGTGGGCAGCTGGCGCGGGCGATGCGGCCGGAGCTTCAGCTGAAGCCGCTGCGGGGGCCGGCGCGGCTGCGCCGGTGGCGCTGGTGGCAGCGGCGCCGCCGCCCTTGAAGTCGGTGGCGTACCAGCCCGAGCCCTTGAGCTGGAAGCCGGCGGCGGTGATCTGCTTGGAGAAGGTCTCTGCCCCGCAGGCCGGGCAGGTGCTCAGCGGCGCGTCGGAGAGCTTCTGCAGCACGTCCTTGGCGTGGCCGCAGGCGCTGCAGGCATAGGCGTAGATGGGCATGGCGTCGGTCTAAGCTGTTGACGAAAAAGGCGAAATTATAGCCGGCGGCCCCGGCGAAACCCCAGGGCCGGGCTCGGGATCAGGCGCTGGCTTCGTCCGGCAGGCCGGTGACGTGGCGCTTGTGGTCCTTGCGGTCCTTGAGCAGCTGCGGCATCAGGCTGCCGACGACCATCGCGACCAGCGCGGCGATCAGGCCAGCCAGTTGGCCCGGGAAGCCCTGGGCCAGCGTGCTCACCTGCGGCAGCATCACGAACCAGACGCCGATGCCGGCGACCAGCGAGAAGATCGCGCCCTGCGTGGTGGCGCGGCTCCAGTACAGGCCGAACACCAGCGGCACGAAGGCGCCCACCAGCGTGACCTGATACGCCGCCGAGACCAGCTCATAGATCGGCGTGCCTTTCATGACGATGGCATAGGCCAGCACCAGGCCGGCGAAGGCGATGATGGTCAGGCGCATGGCCAGCAGCTGCTGGCGGTCGCGCATGCCGGGCACGACGTTCTTCAGGATGTTCTCGACGAAGCTCGTGGAGGGCGCCAGCAGCGTGGCCGACGACGTGCTCTTGATGGCCGACAGCAGCGCGCCGAAGAACAGGATCTGCATCAGCAGCGGCATCTTGGAGAGCACGAAGAGCGGCAGCAGCTTCTGGTATTCCTCGCCGCCGGCCAGGTCGGCGGCCTGCTGGCCCATCACGACGACGGCGGCCGTGACGATGAACATCGGCACGGCGGCGAACAGGATGTACGACAGGCCGCCGATCACGGCGCCGTTGCGGGCGGTCTTCTCATCCTTGGCGGACATGACGCGCTGGAACACGTCCTGCTGCGGGATGGAGCCGAGCATCATCGTGAGGCCCGCGCCGATGAACATCACCACGTCGGTGAACTTGGGCTCGGGCCAGAACTTGAACAGGTCCTTGCTCTTGGCGAGGTCGATCACCTTGTCGGCACCGCCGGCCAGATCGGCCGCGAAGAAAGCGATCACGCTCAGGCCGACCACCAGCACAATCATCTGGATGAAGTCCGTCCACGCCACGGCCAGGAAGCCGCCGATCACCACGTAGACCAGCACGGCCAGCGTGCCGACGATCATGCCGGCCGTCTCGCTCATGGCGCCGTTGGTCAGCACCGAGAACACCAGGCCCAGCGCCGTGATCTGCGCCGCGACCCAGCCGAGGTAGCTCAGGATGATGGCGGCCGAGCAGAAGATCTCCACGCCCTTGCCGAAGCGCTGGCGGTAGAAGTCGCCGATGGTCAGCAGGTTCTGGCGGTAGAGCTTGGTGGCGAAGAACACGCCGACCAGGATCAGGCAGGTGCCGGCGCCGAACGGGTCTTCGACGATGGCGCCGAGGCCCGAGCTGACAAACTTGGTCGGCATGCCCATGACAGTCTCGGCACCGAACCAGGTGGCGAAGGTCGTCGTCACCACCATGATCAGCGGCAGCGAGCGGCCGGCGATGGCGAAGTCGCTCGTGTTCTTGATCCGGGTGCCGGCCCAGGCGCCGATGGCCAGGGTGCCGACGAGGTAAAGCACGACGAAGACGATCAGCGTGGTGTTCATGGTGGCGGGAAGCAGCAAGAGTCAGGCCAAGCGCGGCCCGGACAGAAAAAGGAGGCGCCGAATTATCCCCAGGTCTGGCGCACCAGCACCGCCACGGCACCGATGGCAAACCCGAGTGCTGCGCAAAGAAGTGCAGTGAGCATCCGGTTGGTGCGCCGCTGTTCCTGGATCAGGGCCAGGAAGGCCTCATCGCTGGGCTTGGCCGTGGCGTGGCGTTCCAGCGCGTCGTGCAGCAGGCGCGGCAGCTCGGGGATCAACTGGGAGAAGCGCGGCGCCTCGTTGCGCAGCTGGCGCCACAAGGCGCGCAAGCCGATCTGCTCATCCATCCAGCGCTCGAGGAACGGTTGGGCGGTGTTCCACAAGTCCAGATCCGGGTCGAGTTGGCGGCCCAGGCCTTCGATGTTGAGCAGCGTCTTCTGGAGCAGCACGAGCTGCGGCTGGATCTCGACGTTGAAGCGGCGCGAGATCTGGAACAGGCGCATCAGGACCTGGCCGAGCGAGATGTCCTTCAGCGGCTTCTCGAACTGCGGCTCGCAGACGGTGCGGATGGCGCTTTCCAGGTCGTTCACCCGCGTGCCGGCCGGCACCCAGCCGGACTCGATGTGCAGCTCGGCCACGCGCTTGTAGTCGCGGCGGAAGAAGGCGATGAAGTTCTGCGCGAGGTAGTCCTTGTCGACCTCGGTCAGCGTGCCCATGATGCCGAAGTCCAGCGCCACATAACGGCCGAACGTGGCGGGGTCCAGGCTGACCTGGATGTTGCCCGGGTGCATGTCGGCGTGGAAGAAGCCGTCGCGGAAGACCTGCGTGAAGAAGATGGTGACGCCGTCGCGGGCGAGCTTCTTCAGATCGACGCCGGCCTCGACCAGCCGCTCGGTCTGCGAGATCGGCACGCCCTTCATGCGCTCCATCACGATCACCTCGGCGCGGCAGAAGTCCCAGTGCATCTCGGGGACCATGACGAGCTTGAGGCTCTCCATGTTGCGGCGCAGCTGGGCGGCGTTGGCGGCTTCGCGGACGAGGTCGAGTTCGTCGTGCAGGTAGGTGTCGAACTCGGCGACGACTTCGCGGGGCTTCAGGCGGCGGCCGTCGGCGGAGAGGCGTTCGATCCAGGCGGCCAGCGTGCGCAGCAGGGCGATGTCGTCGTCGATGACGTTGAGCATGCCCGGGCGGAGCACCTTCACTGCCACCTCGCGGCCGTCCTTCAGCGTGGCGAAGTGGACTTGCGCGATCGAAGCGCTGGCGACGGGTTCGACGTCGAAGGTGGCGAACAGGTCCTCGATGCGCTGGCCGAAGGCGCGTTCCACCAGCTGGCGCGACAGCTCGGCCGGGAACGGCGGCACGCGGTCCTGGAGCTTGGTCAGCTCGTCAGCGATGTCGTAAGGGATCAGGTCACGCCGGGTCGACAGCACCTGGCCGAACTTGACGAAAATCGGGCCGAGGTGCTCGAGCGCCAGGCGCAGGCGCACGCCACGCGGCAGCTCCCAGCTGCGACCGGCCGAGACGACGCGGCGCAGCAGGCGGAAACGCCGATGCGGCAGGCCGGACAGGGCCAGGTCGTCCAGACCGAAGCGGTAGATCGTCCAGACGATCTTGAGCAGCCGGGCGAGGAATCGCATGCCGGCCGATCAGGCGCGCTGACGCAAGGCGTCGGCCTGGCGCGCGAGGGCGCTCAGCGCGGAGGCGATGCCCTTGCCGATGCGGCCCATCTGGTGCGCCACGGCGGGGCCCACGATGGCGGCGAGGTCGTCCTCGACATCCCAGCGCAGGTCGGCCATCAAGCCGTTGATGACGCCGGCAAAGGCGGCATCACCGCTGAGCTGGACGCGCGGCTGCTCGCCGGAAATCGCGCCGAGCGCCAGGGCGGCCGGGTTGGACGCGTCGACCTCGATCAGCAGCGAATCTTGCGGTGCGCTGTCGAGGCGCTCCCACAAGCCGGCGGGCGTGACGGCGAGGTTCAGGTCCGGCGCCGCCGGCAGCAGCTTGGGCCAGCCGGCCAGCCGCAGCACCACCGCGCGCCCCGAAAACGGGGCCAGGCGAGCCATGGCGCGGCTCTCCCGCGAAACCACGTGGTTCAGCAAAAGGACGATCCGGTCCTGCACGGCCGGGGCAAAGAGGGCAGACCATTCGTGAAACATGGCCGCGATTGTAGGCAGCGGTTGTGGTGGCGGCGCCGAACTAGGGGGGAAGCCCGGTCGGTGACCTCCCGGAGTTGGTAGAAAATCTTTTTCCCACTGGAATCCGGCGCCGCCGCGAATAGAAACAGGAAGAGGGTCGTCCCACGATGTTCGAGGACCGGAGCTACAAAAGAACGTTTTACAGCGCGCCGCAGTCCGTGGAGTCCCTCGTCGCCGCCTTTCTGGAGCCCGGGATCATCGTCCTCTGCTTCCTGGCGATCAATGCCTGGTTCGGCGAGCCGGTGCTGCGCTCCACCCTCACGCTCTGCCTGCTGGTCTTCGCCCTGACCTTCCCGGGCCGCAACCGCTTCACCATGCACCCGGTCAGTGCGGCCATCGACGTGATCTCGTCCTGGCTGGTGCTGCTGGTCATCCTGGCCCTCTGCGGCTATGCCACCAACAGCATGGGCTACTTCGAGGAGCCGGTGCTGATGTGGTGGGCCGGGCTCACGCCGGTGGTGCAGATCTGCGCCGTGGAGCTGGGCCGCCAGGTCTTGCGCTGGAAAGCCTCGCAGCCGCAGGCCCGGCGCACCGCCATCATCATCGGCGCCAGCGCCCTCTCGGTGAAGGTCGCCCGGGCGCTGCGCGACGGCAAGGACAAGGGTGTGGACTTCCGCGGCTACTTCGACGACCGCCAGGACGACCGCGTCCACGCCGAAGCCCAGGGCCACATGCTCGGCACCCTCACCCAGGCCAGCGAATACATCCGCAGCCACGGCGTGCGCGAGGTCTACATCACCCTGCCCCTGGGCTCGCAACCGCGCATCGTGCAGCTGCTGGAGCAGATCCAGGGCACGACGGCTTCGCTGTTCTTCGTGCCGGACGTGTTCGGCATCTCGATCATCCAGGGCCGGCTGCAGGACATCAACGGCGTGCCGGTGGTGGGCATCTGCGAGACGCCGTTCACCGGCACCAACGAGCTGATCAAGCGCATCAGCGACGTGGTGATCTCGCTCCTCATCCTGGTGCTGATCTCGCCGATCCTCCTGCTCGTGGCGATCGGCGTGAAGCTCAGCTCGCCGGGGCCGGTCATCTTCAAGCAGCGCCGCAACGGGCTGGATGGCGAGGAAATCATCGTCTACAAGTTCCGCTCGATGCGGGCGCAGGACGACGGGCAGGTGGTGAAGCAGGCGACCAAGGGCGATTCGCGGATCACCCGTTTTGGTGCTTTCATTCGCCGCACCTCGCTGGACGAGCTGCCGCAGTTCATCAACGTGCTGCAAGGCCGGATGAGCATCGTCGGCCCGCGCCCGCATGCGGTGGCCCACAACGAGGAATACCGCAAGTTGATCAAGGCCTACATGGTGCGCCACAAGGTCAAGCCGGGCATCACCGGCTGGGCCCAGGTCAACGGGCTGCGCGGCGAAACCGATACCGTGGACAAGATGAAGGCACGGGTCGAGTACGACCTGGAGTATTTGCGCAACTGGTCGCTGGCCCTGGACTTGCAAATCATCGTGCGCACCGTCCGGCTGGTCGTGTTCGACCGGCACGCTTATTGATTGATCGATCCTGTAGTACTGAGGACCTCACCGTGAAACCTACCCCACTCTTTGTCGCGATGTTGATGGCGTTTGGTGCGCAAGCGGCGTCGGCGCAGTCACAGCAGGCGTATGACGCCACGAATCCCTGGTACCTCGGCGTCTCGGGCGGATTGACCCACTCCTCCAATGTCTATCGGGTCGGAGAAGGCAGCACGGCATCGGCCGGCCAGTCCAACAGCGACATGATCACCACCGCGAGTCTGCTGGGCGGCCTCGACCAGCGGTTCGGACGCCAGCATCTGACAGCAGATGGTTCGATCAACGCCAACCATTACCAGCGCAACGGCAACCTGAACAACGTCGGCTACAACGGTCGGATCGGCCTGGACTGGTACACCATCGACAACATTTCGGGCAACTTCACGGTGGGTGGCACGCGCCAGCTCGGCAGCAACAACGTGGGTTACGGCTACCAGCCCCAGTATGTGAAGAACGTCCAGACTGACACCTACGCCAGCGCGGTGGTCCACAAGGGTGTCGTCACCGAATGGACCTTGGACGTCGGCGCCGACTACGCGCGTCGCAACTACAGCGCGGACTACTACAAGTCCTTGGGCTTCGACCAGCACGATGTCTGGATCGGCCCCAGCTGGCGCCCCAGCGACAGGCTGCGATTGGGCATGGACTACCGCATCACCGATGGTGAGATCCCCATCCAGAACAACAGCTACAAGCGCAAGGACGTGGATTTCACGGGCACATGGGTCGCCAGCGGGGCCAGCAGCATCGATTGGCGGCTGAGCCACAGCACCTCGAAGTACAGCAGCGCGGACAGCAGGGCTCTTTCCGGTCTCACCGGCCAGGTGAGCTGGAATTGGCGACCGACCGGCAAGATTTCACTGACAGCGCAGTACATCCATGACACCGGGCTTCAGAACTCCGCGCTGAGCCTGTTTGGATTCACTTACGGGAGTTACGCGCAGGACCAGATCGTCAACACCCTGCGCCTGTACGGGAACTATCAATACAGCGGCAAGGTGAGCTTTGGCGCGAACGTGTCCTACGCCCCCAGCCACCTTCACGTCGTGACGCACGATGGCGTCCTGAGCCCCAGCTCGGACAACACCTACTCGTTCCGCGACTACAGCGCCGGTCTCTCCGCGACCTGGCAAGCCACGCGTGGCATCAGCGCCTCCTGCCAGATCGGGCGGCAATGGCGCACCGGCGCTACTCAACTCTACCCATACACCGCCACCAGCTTCGGTTGCAGCGGCCAGATCCTGTTCTACTAGGAACGATGAAGACTGTCCTCCTCACTGGCGCCACTGGATACATCGCGTCTCACACATGGCTGGCTCTCGAAGCTGCTGGCTTCGCCGTGATCGGCATCGACAATTTCGCCAACAGCTCGCCGGAAGTTCTGAGGCGGCTTGAAAGGCTCAGTGGCCGCAAACCGGTGTTCGAGCAGGCGGATGTCTGCGATGCCGCTGCGCTGGAGCGGGTCTTCGCCACCCACAAGCCCGACGCCGTCGTCCATTTCGCCGCGTTCAAGGCCGTGGGCGAGTCGACCACGCAGCCGCTGGCCTATTACCGCAACAACCTCGGCGGCCTCGTCAACACGTGCGAGACCATGCGCCGCCACGGCTGCTCGCGCATCGTTTTCTCCAGCAGCGCTACGGTCTACGGAACACCCGAAAAGTTGCCGCTGCGGGAAGACGCCGCGACGTCGGCGGTGAACCCCTATGGCGCCACCAAGCTCATGGGCGAACGCATCCTGGCCGACGTCGGCGCAGCCGATCCTGCCTGGCAGACCGCCTGCCTGCGCTACTTCAATCCGGTCGGTGCCCACGAAAGCGGCCTGATCGGAGAAGACCCGCGCGGCACACCGAACAACCTCATGCCCTACGTCGCCCAGGTGGCCGTCGGTCGCCGCGACAAGCTGGCGGTGTTCGGCAACGACTACCCCACGCCCGACGGCACGGGCGTGCGCGACTACATCCACGTCCTGGACCTGGCCGAGGGTCACGTGGCTGCCTTGAAGCGCCTGCTCGATCAGCCCGGCTCGTTCACCGTCAACCTGGGCACCGGACAGGGGCACAGCGTCCTCGAACTGGTGCGTGCCTACGAGAAGGCCAGCAGCCGTCCCGTGGCCTATGAGATCGTGGCGCGCCGCCCCGGCGACGTCGCTGCCTGCTGGGCCGATCCGGCCATGGCTCGTCAGCTGTTGGGATGGCAAGCCCGCCTGGATCTCGCCCGGATGTGCGACGATTCATGGCGCTGGCAAAGCCTGAATCCGCAGGGTTTCCAGTCCAACTAACTTTCCAATTTCCATGTCAAAGATTGCAGTGCAGCCGGTCATCATGGCCGGCGGGAGCGGCACGCGGCTCTGGCCCTTGTCCCGAGCCGGTTACCCCAAACAATTCCTGATCCTGGCAGGCAACACCAGCCTGTTTCAGCAGGCCGCGTCTCGGCTGGCATCGCTGGCCGGTGAGGGCTTCGATGTGGCGGGCCCGCTCGTCGTCGGCAACGAAGAGCACCGATTCATGGTGCTCGACCAGTTGCGAGAGCTGCGCCTTGACCCCATGGCCGCCGTGCTGGAGCCGATGGGGCGCAATACCGCGCCGGCCCTGACGCTTGCGGCACTGCAAGCCCTTGAGGGTGACGCGGACCCTGTGCTCGTCGTGACGCCGGCCGACCAGACCGTTGTGGATGAACCCGCGTTCACGGCCGCGATGCAGCAAGCCATCCGCCAGGCCGCAGCCGGCGGCATTGTCATCCTCGGCATCAAGCCCGACCGTGCGGAAACCGGCTATGGCTACATCCGTGCCCATGACGACGGCCGCGTGGCCCAGTTCGTCGAGAAGCCGGATGCCGCCACCGCAGAACGTTATGTGGCCGACGGCTACTGCTGGAACGGCGGCATGTTCGTGCTGCGCGCCAGCACCTGGATGAAGGCGCTGGAACGCTACCGCCCGGACATCGCTGCCGCCTGCCGCGCCGCCCATGCCGCGCGCCAGATCGACCACAAGTTCGTGCGCCCCGGCAAGGCCGAGTTCGCCGCCGTGCCCGCCGAATCCGTGGACTACGCCGTGATGGAACGCTGCCCGGGCAGCGACATCGAGCTGTCCATGGTCGTCCTCGAAGCCGGTTGGAACGACCTCGGCGCCTGGGAAGCCGTCTGGCAGGTCGCGCCCAAGGACGCAGCCGGCAACGCCACGCGCGGTGACGCGATCATCAGCGAAAGCAGCAACACGCTGATCCACGCCACCAGCCGCCTGGTCAGTGCCGTCGGCGTTCAGGATCTGGTCATCGTGGAGACGCCCGACGCCGTCCTCGTGGCCGACCGATCACGCAGCCAGGAGGTCAAGAAGATCGTGACCCGCCTGGACGCGGAAAAACGCGGCGAGCAGAACCTGCACCGCAAGGTCCACCGCCCCTGGGGCTGGTACGACAGCATCGACCAGGGCGCGCGCTTCCAGGTCAAGCGGATCATGGTCAAGCCGGGGGCCTCGCTGAGCCTGCAGATGCACCACCATCGCGCGGAGCACTGGATCGTGGTCTCCGGCACCGCCGAGATCACCAACGGGGATCAAGTGATTCTGCTTTCCGAGAACCAGAGCACCTACATCCCCTTGGGACAGACGCACCGCTTGGCGAATCCGGGCAAGGTGCCGCTGGAAATCATCGAGGTACAGTCCGGCTCCTACCTCGGCGAGGACGACATCGTCCGTTTCGAGGACACCTACGGCCGCAAATAGAAATGACGGTTCTTGTGACAGGCGGCGCCGGCTTCATCGGCGCCAATTTCGTTCTGGACTGGCTCTCGCAAAGCGACGAGCCCGTGGTCACGCTCGACGCGCTGACCTACGCCGGCAACCTGGAGAACCTGGCCGGGTTGGAAGGCGATGCGCGGCACACCTTCGTGAAGGGCGACATCTGCGACCGCGCCCTCATCGACCGACTGCTGGCTGAACACCGCCCCCGTGCGATCGTGCATTTCGCTGCCGAGAGCCATGTCGACCGCTCGATCCACGGCCCCGGCGCCTTCATGCGCACCAATGTCGAAGGCACGTTCACGCTGCTCGAAGCCGCCCGCGGCTACTGGAGCGCACTGGACGCCGACGCCAAGTCGGCGTTTCGCTTCCACCACGTCTCCACCGACGAGGTCTACGGCTCGCTCAAGGCCGACGATCCGCCGTTCGCCGAAACCAACGCCTACGAGCCCAACAGCCCCTATAGCGCCAGCAAGGCCGCCAGCGACCACCTCGTGCGCGCATGGCACCACACCTATGGCCTGCCCGTCGTCACGACGAACTGCTCGAACAACTACGGCCCCTGGCATTTCCCCGAGAAACTGATCCCGCTGATGATCGTGAACGCGCTCGCCGGCAAGCCGCTGCCCGTGTACGGCGACGGCCAGCAGATTCGCGACTGGCTCTTCGTCACCGACCATTGCAGCGCCATCCGCGCCGTGCTGGACAGCGGCCGCCTGGGCGAGACGTACAACATCGGCGGCTGGAACGAAAAGGCGAACATCGACATCGTCAAGTCTGTCTGCGCCCTGCTCGATGAACTACGCCCGAGCAGCGAAGGCCCCTACGCGCGCCTGATCACCTACGTGACGGACCGCCCCGGCCATGACCGCCGCTACGCCATCGACGCCCGCAAGATCGAGCGCGAGCTCGGCTGGCGCCCGGCCGAGACCTTAGAGACCGGCATCCGCAAGACCGTGCAGTGGTACATCGATCATCCGGACTGGGTCGCCCGTGTGCAAAGCGGCGCCTACCGCGATTGGGTCTCCCAGCAGTACGGCGCGGCATGAAGATCGTCTTGCTGGGCCCCAAGGGACAGCTCGGCTGGGAGTTGCAGCGTTCATTGGCGCCCTTGGGCGAACTGATCGCGCTGGACCGTTCGCAAGGCGCGGATCTGGCCGATCCGCAGGCGCTGGCCGCGCTCGTTCGCAGCCATGCCCCGCGAGTGATCGTCAATGCCGCGGCCTACACGGCCGTGGACAAGGCGGAGACCGAGCAGGCCTTGTGCCGCGCGGTCAATGCCGATTCGCCAGCCGCGCTGGCTGAGGTTGCACGCGATCTGGGCGCCCTCCTCGTTCACTACAGCACCGATTATGTGTTCGATGGCGGCGGCACGGAGCCGCGCGACGAAGGTGCGCAAACCGGCCCATTGAGCGTCTACGGCGCGACCAAGCTCGCCGGCGAGCAGGCCATCCAGAGCAGCGGCCGCGCCCACCTGATCCTGCGCACTTCATGGGTCTACGCAGCGCGTGGCGGCAACTTCGCCAAGACCATGCTGCGTCTCGCCGCCGAGCGCGAACAGCTCAAGGTCACCAACGACCAGATCGGCGCACCGACCGGTGCAGATCTGCTGGCTGACGTGTCCGCACACCTGATCCGCGCCACGCTTGCCCGCCCCGAACTGAGCGGCCTCTACCACTTGGTGGCTGCCGGCGAGACCAGCTGGCACGCGTATGCGCGCCACGTGATCGAGTTTGCGCGCGCGCGCGGAACGGCAATCAAGGTCGCCCCCGACCAGATCCTGCCCATCGCCACGACCGAATACCCGACGCCCGCGCGTCGCCCCCTGAACTCGCGGCTCTCGACGGCCAAGCTGCAACAGGCCTTCGGCCTGACCCTGCCCGACTGGCGCACGGGCGTCGAGCGCATGCTGACGGAGATCCTCTGATGAGCACGACTTCCCGCAAGGGCATCATCCTGGCCGGCGGATCCGGCACGCGTCTGCATCCGGCCACGCTGGCCATGAGCAAGCAACTGCTGCCCGTGTACGACAAGCCGATGGTCTATTACCCGCTGTCGGCCCTGATGCTGGCCGGCATGCGCGACATCCTCTTGATCAGCACACCGCAGGACACGCCGCGCTTCCAGCACCTGCTGGGCGACGGGTCGCGCTGGGGCGTCAACATCCAGTACTGCATGCAGCCGAGCCCGGATGGTCTTGCGCAGGCGTTCATCCTCGGTCGTGACTTCGTCGGCAACAACCCGAGCGCCCTGGTGCTCGGCGACAACATCTTCTACGGTCACGGCCTGCAAGGCCTGCTGGACAACGCCACGGCGCGCAGCGAAGGCGCCAGCGTCTTCGCCTATCACGTGAACGACCCGGAACGCTATGGCGTCGTCGAGTTCGACGCCAAGCGCCGCGCCCTCTCGATCGAAGAAAAGCCCAAAGCGCCGAAAAGCAATTACGCCGTCACGGGTCTGTACTTCTACGACGAACAGGTCTGCGATATCGCAGCCGCCATCAAGCCCAGCCCGCGCGGCGAACTCGAGATCACCGACGTCAACGCCGAGTACCTGCGCCAGGGGCAGCTGAACGTCGAGATCATGGGCCGCGGCTACGCCTGGCTCGACACCGGCACACATGACAGCCTGCTCGAAGCCGGCCAGTTCATCGCCACGCTGGAAAAGCGCCAGGGCCTGAAGGTCGCCTGCCCCGAGGAAATCGCCTACCGCCGCGGCTGGATCAGCGCCGCCGAGCTCGAGGCCCTCGCCGCACCGTTGCTCAAGAACGGCTACGGCCAGTACCTGCGCTCGCTGCTCACCGAGAAAATCTACTGATCCATGTCTTTGCTTACTGTCACGCCGACCGCACTGCCCGAGGTCCTGATCGTCGAGCCGCGCGTCTTCGGCGATGCTCGCGGCTTCTTCACCGAGAGTTGGAACGAAGCGCGCTTCAACGAAGCCACGAGCAACACGCTGCGCTTCGTGCAGGACAATCATTCGCGGTCCAGTCGGGGCGTGTTGCGCGGCCTGCATTTCCAGCTTCAGCCCCATGCCCAGGGCAAGCTGGTGCGCTGCGTGGCGGGTGCGGTTTTCGACGTGGCCGTGGACATGCGCAAGAGCAGCCCGCGCTTCGGCCGCTGGGTCGGCGTGGAGCTGTCCGCTGAGAACCAGCGCCAGCTCTGGATCCCGCCGGGCTTCGCCCACGGCTTCCTGGTCGTGTCGGAAACGGCGGACTTCCTCTACAAGACCACCGACTACTACGCCCCGCAAGCCGAAGGCTCCGTGCGCTGGGACGATCCGGCCATCGGCATCGAATGGCCGCTCAACGGCCTGACGCCTCAACTGGCGGACAAGGACGCGCAGGCGCCGCTCCTCGCACAAGCGCTGACCTTCGACTGATCCTGCGCCCCGGCGCGGTGCGCCCGGGCCTTTGTGTCTGCGTCTTTACCCGCGCAGAAACGTTTCTGCTCTCAATCAGCCGGAAGGGCTGACGAAACTGACTCATGGCTCAGTACGAGGAGAAACAACATGATCAGCGGTCTCAATAGCAGCAACATCGACGCCACCGCCCTCGGCAGTGGCAAGACCAGCGGCGCGCACAAGCGGCCCGATCCGCAAGACCTCTTCAAGAAGATGGATTCCGACGGTGACGGCTCGGTGTCCGAGCAGGAATTCGAGTCCACCGTCGTCAGCATTTCGCCCCAGGGCAGCAGTGCCGCCAACTCCGCCGAAGCGCAATCTCGCGCTGCGGCCGAGTTCAAGAAGACCGACACGGACGGCGACGGCAAGGTCAGCGAATCCGAGCTGGCAGCGGCCATGAAGTCTCACGAAGCCGAGCACCAGGGCGAAGCCCAGGGTGCCGGCGGCAGCGGCAGCGCTCAAGGCGCCCGCCCGGCCGGTGGCGGAGGTGGCGGTGGCGGCAAGGCCGAGAGCGCCTCGGCCTCTTCTTCGACCAGCCAGACCTACGATTCGGCCGACACCAACGAAGACGGCGTGGTCAGCGAGCAGGAAGCCATCGCCTACGCCGCCAAGCAGGCCACGCAGACGAGCCAGAACGCCACCGCAGCGGTCAAGAGCTACGACGAGATCAGCAGCCTCAGCGGCGGCCCGCAGGCCAGCCAGGCGGCCGAGTAAAGAAAAAGGCCCCTCGGGGCCTTTTTCTGTTTCAGCGGCCGATGCCGTGATGCTCGATGCCCATTGCGGCCATCAGCGTCAGCTCGTACTGGTTGCGGCCATCGAAGATGACTGGCGTCTTCAGCGCCTTCTTGATGCCCGGGAAGTCCGGGCTCTTGAATTCCTTCCACTCGGTGACGAGCAGCAGAGCGTCCGCGCCTTCCAGCGCCGATTCGGCGCGCTCGGCGAAGACCAGGCCTTCGCGCGTACCGACGATGCGGCGCGCTTCGGTCATCGCAACCGGATCGTAGGCCGCCACCGTGGCACCGGCGGCGAGCAGCGCGTCGATGATGACCAGGGCGGGCGCCTCGCGCATGTCGTCCGTGTTCGGCTTGAAGGCCAGGCCCCAGAGCGCGAAGTGCTTGCCCTTGAGGTCCGCGCCGAAGCGCGCCTTGACCTTGTCCACCAGCACCAGCTTCTGGCGTTCGTTGGCCTCTTCGACCGCGGTGAGCACGCGCAACGTGATGTCTTCGTCGCTCGCAGCCCGCACCAGCGCCTTCACGTCCTTGGGGAAGCAGGAGCCGCCGTAGCCTGCGCCGGCGTACAGGAAGCTGTAGCCGATGCGCGGGTCGGAGCCAATGCCGCGGCGCACCAGTTCAATGTCGGCGCCGAGCTTCTCGGCCAGCAGGGCCAGCTCGTTCATGAAGCTGATGCGGGTGGCCAGCATGGCGTTGGCGGCGTACTTGGTCAGCTCCGCCGAGCGCAGGTCCATGACCATCACGCGGTCGTTGTTGCGGTTGAACGGCGCGTAGAGCGCGCGCATCAGCAGCGTGGCCTGCTCGTCTTCCGAACCGATGATGATGCGGTCCGGCCGCATGAAGTCCTCGACCGCCGCGCCTTCCTTCAGGAATTCCGGGTTGGACACCACGGCGTAGCTCATCTCGATGCCACGCTTCTTCAGCTCTTCGTCGATCGCCGCCTTGACCCGATCGCCCGTGCCGACGGGGACGGTGCTCTTGTCGACGATCACCTTGTAGTCGGTCATGCGCTGGCCGATCGAGCGAGCGGCCGCCAGCACGTACTGCAGGTCGGCCGAGCCATCTTCGTCCGGCGGCGTGCCCACGCCGATGAAGAGCAAGGTGCCGTGCGCCACCGCCATGTCCACGTCGGTCGTGAACTGCAGGCGGCCGGCGGTCACGTTGCGCGCCACCACGGCGTCCAGGCCCGGTTCGTGGATGGGGATGCCGCCCTCGTTGAGCACGCGGATCTTCTCGGCATTGACGTCCAGGCAGACCACGTGGTTGCCCATCTCGGCCAGACAGGCGCCCGTGACCAGGCCCACATAGCCGGTTCCGATGGTCGTGACTTTCATGCAGCTCCTCGCCTTCAGCGAATCAGATCAAACCTTGTAATAGTCGCGGTACCAGGCGACAAAGCGATGAATTCCCTGCGTCACGGGCGTCGCGGGTCGGAAATTCGTCCAGGCCGCCAGTTCTTCCACATCGGCGTGCGTCGCCGGCACGTCCCCGTCCTGCAAGGGCAGGAAGTTCTTGACGGCCTCGCGTCCCACCGATTGCTCGATCGCCTGGATGAAGTCCATCAGCGGCGTCGGCGAGTGATTGCCGATGTTGAAGATGCGGTAAGGCGCGTCGGAATGCGCCGGATCGGCCTTGTCGGCGTCATAGCCCGGTTCCGGCGCGGCAATGCGGTCCAGCGTTCGAACCACGCCTTCGGCAATGTCGTCGATGAAGGTGAAGTCCCGGACCATCTTGCCGTGGTTGAACACGTCAATCGGCCGGCCTTCGAGGATCGCCTTCGTGAACAGGAACAGCGCCATGTCCGGCCGCCCCCAGGGGCCGTAGACCGTGAAGAAGCGCAGGCCGGTGGTCGGCAGGCGGAACAGGTGGCTGTAGGTGTGTGCCATCAGCTCGTTCGCCTTCTTCGTGGCAGCGTACAGGCTCACCGGATGGTCGACGCCCTGGTGCTCGGAGAACGGCATCAGCGTGTTGCCGCCGTACACGCTCGAACTGGACGCGTAGACGAGGTGCTGCACGCCGCTGTGGCGGCAGCCCTCGAGGATGTTCATGAAACCGACGACGTTGCTGTCGATGTAGGCGTGCGGGTTCTGCAGCGAATAGCGCACGCCGGCCTGAGCGGCCAGATGGACAACGCGGTCGAAGCGCTGCTCGGCGAACAGCTTGGCCATGCCTTCGCGGTCGGCCACGTCCATCTGGACGAAGGAAAAGCCGGGTTTCGGGGTCAGGCGAGCCAGGCGATCGTGCTTCAGGCGCGGATCGTAGTAGTCGTTCAGGTTGTCCAGGCCCACCACCTCATCTCCCCGGGCGAGCAGGATCTGGCTGACGTGCATGCCGATGAAACCGGCTGCGCCGGTGACGAGAACTTTCAAGTGCATCCCCTTGGCTTGATGGGTGGCGCCCGAGGCGCAACGACGCATTCTCACTCATAGAATCGCGCCCCATGCCCACCCATTCGAGCGAATCATGCACCGCCTGAGCCCCCAAGCCCTGTTCGGCGTGCGGGTGGATGCGGGCAGCGTGGACGACGCCTGTCAGCAGATCCTCTCAGCGGCCAGGCAGCGAACAGGCGGGCTTGTTTGCGTCGCCAACGTGGACATGCTGACTCGCGCTCGCAACACACCCCGCTTGCTCGCGGTGATGCAATCCGCCTTGGCCGTCACGGCTGACGGCCTGCCTTTGGTCTGGGCTCAGCGCCGTTTGCTGGGCCTGCGCGATGCACAACGAGTGAGAGGCCCCAGCCTGGTGTTGGACCTCTGCGCAAGAGCCGAGGATGAGGGTCTGCCCGCCTATTTCTACGGCGGCATGCCCGACGAGACCGCCTCACTTCGGGATGCCCTGCTGACGCACTTCCCTCGGCTCCTGATTGCAGGGATCGAATCCCCGCCGATGCTGCCCGCAGAGCCGCCGTTGGACTCGACCGCCGTCGAGCGGATCAATGCATCCGGCGCCGCCCTGCTCTTTGTCGGCCTGGGCTGCCCCAAGCAGGAATACTGGATGGCGGCGCAGCAGCCACAGCTCGCGCCGGTGAGCATCGGCGTGGGCCTTGCATTTGCCCTGATCGCCGGCACCAAATCACAGGCGCCTGAATGGATGCGGAATTCCGGGTTGGAATGGCTCTATCGTCTGGGTCAGGAGCCTGGCCGGCTCTGGAAGCGCTACCTGATCGGCAACTCCCGCTTCCTCTGGTACACCTTGTGCGAACTGGTGCGCCCTTCAACGCACCGACATTGATACAGGCTCGTTCATGCCCAACAAACCCGTTCTCCATCTCATCGCAGGCGCGCGGCCGAATTTCATGAAGATCGCGCCCATCGTTCGCGCCCTACAGGCAGACGGTCGCCTCGACTGGAAGATCATCCACACGGGCCAGCACTACGACCGCGACATGAACGAGGTGTTCTTCGAAGAACTCGGTATCCCGGAGCCGGACGTCAGGCTGGGCTGCGGCGGCGGCAGCCATGCTGAACAGACGGGCAAGATCATGCTCGCCTATGAGCAGCTCTGCCGCGAGAACAAGCCCGCCGCCTGCCTTGTGGTGGGCGATGTCAACTCCACGTTGGCCTGCTCCATCGTGGCCAAGAAGGCGTGGATTCCGGTCGCCCACGTGGAGGCCGGGCTGCGCAGCGGCGACATGAGCATGCCGGAGGAGATCAACCGCCTGGTCACGGACGCCATCACGGACTGGTTTTTCGTCACCGAGCCCAGCGGCCGCGAGCATTTGCTTCGCGAAGGCAAGGACCCGGCCACGGTCTATGACGTCGGCCATGTGATGGTGGACAACGTGCTTTACCAAGCCGCCAAGTTGCAGGGCATGGACACGTCGGGCCTGGAAACCGACTCATACAAGCAACAAAACGCCCGTTACGGCGTCGTCACGCTGCACCGCCCGTCGAACGTAGACAGCAAGGAATCGCTGGAGAACGTTGCGCAGGTGCTGCGCGCTGTCTCGGCTGAGTTGCCGCTGATCTTTCCTGTGCATCCGCGCACGCGAGCCAATATCGAGAAGTTCGGCATCGACCTCGGCGACCAAGTCACGCTGATGGGCCCGCAGGCCTACATGTCCTTCCTGCACCTCTGGAAAGACGCTGTCGTGGTGTTGACCGACAGCGGAGGCCTGCAAGAGGAAACCACCGCATTGGGAGTGCCTTGCATCACCATCCGAGAGAACACCGAACGGCCGGTGACTGTTGATGAGGGGAGCAATGTGCTGGCGGGAACGAATCCAGCCGACATCATTCCGCTGGCGCTGAGTGCCATTCGTGAGGGCGGGAAGCGAGGCCGCCGACCAGCCCTTTGGGACGGCAACTCGGCCGCGCGCATCGTCGCGACATTGGCTCAAAAGCTTGATGTCGCTTAGTCCAAGTCAGGGTGACGCCGTCTTGAACCACACAGCCACGGGATTTCCGCTCACGGCGACCTGAGTTGCGGTGTCCTGCGTGCTCAACCCGGGATCGCCGACCGCCCGCTCAACGGAAACCACCTGGGCGCCAGCGGGCAGTGCCCACTGAATCGCACCGGTCGCATCAGGGCGCCAAGCCATCAGCAACCGCGCATCGCCGCGCGTGCCTTCGCAAGCCACCACGTCATCTCGCAAATGCCGGCATCCGCCGAGCTTTGTGCCGATCAACCAGCGCTGCACAGCAGCGAAGGCCTCCCCGTGTCGCGATTCTCGCGGTCCGCCCGGTACGCCGCTCATCCCGAGTTTGCCGTTGTCCCATGCATATTGGTAGTAAGTTTCCAGGCCGACGTACGCGCCAAGGATCATCGTGCGCGCCAACATCGCGGCACCAGCCGCTGCTTGCTCCCCTGTAGCCGGAAAGCCAGTCTCGGTGTTGTAGATCGGCATGCCGCCCAACTTCCGTCGAGCGAGGATGGCTCGAATCCGCTGCTGTTGGAGCAGAAATTCACGGTCATTCGCCACGTAATAGTGGAATGCTACGCCGCTGACATATGCACCACCGCCGCTCGCTAGAAAGAGTTCCAACCGTTTGGTTTGGGCAGTCACTCCGGGTGTCAGCAACCGCGCTGCTGGGTCTTCCCGATCAATGATCGCTCGAGCGCGTTGGGCCATCTCTACCATCTTCGCCACGCTTCCCGTGTAAAAGAGGTCCCCTAGTCCCACTAGGTCGCCCGGGATGTCGGCGAAATTTGGCTCATTCCAAAGCTCGTAGAAAGCGATGCGCCCCTTGTAGCGTTGGACGACTGCGGTGACGTACCGATCCCAATCCGCCATGTTCGCGGGCTCTGCAGCGCTGCCAAGTCCGTACGGCGCTGGTTCGGCTGGCCGGGCGGATGCCCACGCGGGGGGCACTCCAAACACATACATTGACGAAGCCGAATGCGCTCTCGCTGCCGCGACATAGATGTCCATGCGCCGAAAATTGAACTGACCCGGCCGAGGCTCGAGGTTGGCCCAACTCAGTCCAGCGTCCCATAAGCGCAATGATCCGATGGCTGCGTCCGGCCAGTCAGTGAACGACGTACCGCCAGAATCTGACAAGAGGCGATGGAAATGGGTTCCGAAATAGGCCGCGCTGATTTCACGAGGCGGCGTGGGCGCTGCAATGTCGAAAGGATCGCTCGCGTGTGCGCCGCGAATGCCCAGCAGCAGACAACACAGCAAGATCTGACAGACCCGTTTCGGAGCATTCGTTGGCATAAGACCGAGATCCATTGGGACAGCAACGATCATAGTCTGCCCATGAACTTGCAGCCGGCAACAGGCTTCCACTTCGAGGGACCAACAGGTCGATACGTCGCGGCGCAACCGCGGCGCCAATTGCATGGCAATCAATAGCCCAAACAGGATGAAGCTCAGACCTGCTACGAATAGACAACGCGCAGGGGCCCACCCATGCAGCCACCTACACTCAGATTCCTTCTCAAGCAGTTCGAAGCCGAAATGACAACAAAATCAAGCTCATTCGTGCCGAAGAAACGAGCGATCAGCGCCCGCTCGCAGGCAACTTCCAGAAGTTGTCGGCAATCAAGCAATTCCTTGATGGGAGTCCAGGCCCTCCGCGCGTTTGCCGCCTTGCTGGTTGTCTTTCACCATTACAACGGCACAGCACAAGCTCGAGGGTTCGGCATCGAGTTGTTTGAAGGCTCCGTCATAGGAAACATCGGCGTTGACGTCTTCTTCGTCGTCAGCGGTTTCATCATGAAACTCACCGCTAGGCAAACCGCGAGCCCTCGGGCAGACGCGATCGACTTTATCGCGCGGCGGCTAATTCGTATCCTGCCGCTCTATTGGTTCTTGACGGTCGCCGCATTCGTCGCGTCCTCCATCATGCCGACAGCAATAAACAGGACTCCCGGATTTCATGAGTTCGTTTCTTCCATGCTTCTGCTGCCCAGCACGGCCGCAGATGGCTCAAGCAGCTATGTCATTGGTATAGCCTGGACCTTAAGCTACGAACTCTATTTCTATTTTCTCTTCGCTGGCCTATTGGCATCCGGGTTCAGCTCAAATGTGCGATTGGCCACGCTTGCTGCTGTATTCACAATTTCAGTCGGAATAGGAAAAATAATAAAGCCCCAATCGGTCTACGCGCAGATCGCTATCAATCCAATTCTCTTCGAATTCTGGTTCGGCTGCTTCTTGGCGACTCTATTCAAGAGAGGCATCCGCATTTCTCGTAATACAGCAAAAGCACTAATATTGGTCGCCACACTGTTGATGATCATCCAATACGACAGGCTTGCCCCAGATGCACTGCGCATCCTCGTCTGGGGGACGCCCGCCGCCATGCTTGTCTACGCGACCGTTCTTGCCAAGGAGGATGTCTGGCGCAATTTGACGGTTCTCCGTCCGATTGCACGCATTGGCGATATATCGTATTCACTGTATTTATCACATTTCTTTTCCATAGCTATATTCGTGCGACTGCAAGCAAGATTCCTGTCGACGCTTGCGCTACCTCCATGGGCTACGGCGATACTCCTCTTTGGGTTCTGCCTTGCCCTTGCCGCCATCTCTTATGCTCTCCTCGAGAACTGGACCAGGAAGCGGCTAACAGGTTGGTGGAATGGTCTGAGCCCGATCGCTATGCACGCCTGAAGCGCACGCATCGATCACTCCATCACGATCCTAGCCAAGTGAGTGAGGGCAGAAGCCAGCTAGATTGAAGGTGACATCATCTATGCTTGAAAGTTGCGTATCGAGGTCAATCGATGGAACAACAGAAGAATGCAAGTCGCCACCGGCGAAGGACATGCCGTGGCGGCTGAAGTAATCATTGCGACAATCATGCGTCCAGCCGGCGAAACCGGTGTTCAGACACACTTCCAGGCATTCCGGCGCTGGCTGGCCCAGCTGCATTTGCCTAACTCTTTAATTACACCGTACGACAGTCCTCGATGGCTGGTCTATCCCGTTTTTGCTCTTCGCAAGATCGTGGATCGGTTCAGTAGCGAGCGTAGCGTTCGGTGGTATCGCTACTGGCATGCTTATTTCCTCGAGCTCGCCCTACAACGCAAGCTAAGACATAGCCCCGCTTGCGTTGTCTATGCCCAATGTCCACTTTCAGCGGCGGCAGCGCTGCGCGCCAGGAAAGATCCCTCACAGAAAGTCGTGATGGTCGTGCATTTCAATGTTTCGCAAGCAGACGAGTGGGCTCAAAAGGGCATGATCTCCATGAACGGCAGGTTTGCTCGCTCAATGCGAGCATTCGAAGCTCAAACCATCACAGCACTTGATGGCATCGTATTTGTCTCCGCATTCATGCAACGGTCATTGACTGAACGCATGCCAGCCATCGCAGCCGTGCCCAGTGCTGTGATTCCCAACTTCCTGGCTGATCCGGGCAAGCCTGACACCTCGCAGCCACACGACGCTGATCTCATCGCAATCGGCACGCTGGAGCCGCGCAAGAACCAAGGGTACGCACTGGACGTGGTGGCAGCAGCTGAACGCCGAGGTCTGAAGCTCCGATTGAGCCTTGTCGGCGACGGGCCCGACAGGAACGCGCTAGAGGCACGCGCCAAGCAACTGGGAGTAGCGGATCGCGTGCGCTTCCTCGGTTTTCGGGCGGACGCCGCCGCCTTGATTCCGCGTCACCGGGCCTGCCTGCATTTAGCGCGCATTGAAAACCTGAGCTTGGTGCTGATCGAGTCTCTAGCGCACGGAGTTCCCGTATTCGCTGCCAATGTCGGCGGCAATCCGGAAGTGCTGGAGGACGGCCAGAGCGGTGCGTTTCTTCCGCTTGACGCCGCGGACGCAGCAGCTGAAGTGCTTGTTCGATGGTTTTCTGATCCGGGCATGCTGCGCGCTGCGGGTGTGAAGGCGCGCACGCGCTTCCTTGAGCGTTTCGAGGGCAACGCCGTCGCACAAAGGCTGCACAGCTTTCTGCAGGAGCCACGCCTGCAATGAGTGCACCACGAAAGCAGGTTCTGCGCGTTTTGGTAGCGCACAACGCTTATCAACACCGCGGCGGTGAGGACATGGTGGTGGACTCCGAAGTCGCCCTCCTCCGCCAGAGCGGGCATCAGGTCGACTTACTGCTACGACACAACGACGAGCTGTCTCATATCGGAGCCGCAACGGCGGCGCTGGACACGCTCTGGTCACGGCGAACGGTCCGTGAGGTCGGCGATCGCATTGCGACGTTTCGCCCCGACATCGTCCATGTACACAATACCTTCCCGCTCATCTCGCCGAGCTTGTATTGGGCTTGCGTTCGGGCTGGGGTGCCCGTAGTTCAGACCTTGCACAATTTCCGTCTGGCCTGCCCCCAGGCAATGTTCTTGCGCGACGGGCGAGTTTGTGAAGACTGCCTCGGCCGTGCGCCCTTGCCCGCCGTGTTGAACAACTGCTATCGCGGCTCGAAGGCGCAGACCGCGGTCCTCGCCGGAATGCTGATGCTGCACCGTGGCATCGGCACATGGCAGAACAAGGTGGCGCGCTATATCGCGCTCAATGACTTCTGCCGAGACAAGTTCATTGAGACGGGCTTGCCACCCGAAAGAATTGCAGTAAAGCCCAACTTTGTAGAAGCGCCCGCTTGGCGCAACAACCCCTCACGCTCGGGCTTCTTGTTCGTGGGGCGCCTATCGCCAGAAAAGGGCGTGGCCGTTTTGGCCGATGCATGGCGGAGCATGCCTGACGATGCAAGACTCAGCGTTGCCGGCGTCGGACCTGAATCGCACCTCATCGGTGATCTGCCGGGCGCGCTGACTCTGGGCCCATTGCCCCTTGCAGATATCCAGGAGCGGATGTCGCAAGCCTCGGCGCTCATCTTGCCAAGCATTTGGTATGAGAATTTCCCCCGCACGTTGGTTGAGGCGATGGCAGCGGGTCTGCCTGTCATTGCGAGTCGAATCGGCGCCCTCGCTTGCCTCGTGAAGGAAGGCGAGACCGGCCTGCTGTTTGAACCCGGCAACGCCACTGATCTCGCCAGCAAGATGAGTTGGGCACGGGCGAACCCAAGTGCGATGGCGGAGATGGGGAAGCAGGCTCGGCGGGTCTACGATGAGCAATTCACGCCTGAACGGAACCTCGCTCAGTTGCTCGAGATCTACGCCCAGGCAAGCGCTACGAGAACTTAGGCGGGCTCGCGACGGCGCTCACCATCGGCTAGGCGTACGGCCTGCAAAAGGGCTTCCGCGGCAGCATCAAAAGAGTAACTGCGAACCGCCGTACTCCCGCACTCACCCATGCGAGCACGCAATGCTTCGTCTTGCAAGAGAATTGCCGCGGCGTCCGACCAGGCATTCAAATCAAGCGGAAGCACCCGGCCATTTTCTCCATCCACAATGAGCTCATGCGCGGCGCCAGCGTGCGGCGACACGAGGACGGGAACGCCCGCCGCGCAGGCCTCGTTCGCTACGACGCCCCACACATCAAATTCCGATGGGAAGAGGAAGACCCGTGCGGCACCATAGACCTCAGGCAGTCGCGCCTGCGGAAGATGCCCGAGAAATCGCACTTCGACCTGCTCTTGCAATTCGACCGCCCTCGCGCGCAGGAAGGCCTCCTCGCTGCCTTCGCCAGCAAAGCAGATCGACGTGCGGCGCCCCACCATTCGGGCAGTAGCAGCGGCTACTTCAAGCGCAAACTCAGGCCTCTTGAGTGGCAGCAGACGGCCGCAGAAGAGGAAATCCACCTGATCTGACGAGGCCCGAGCGGCATCTGCGTAACGTTCGTTGTCGACGGCAAGCGGGGCCTTGAAAAGCCGAGACGCCTGGATCCCGGCAGCGCGAAAAAGATCCAAAGAGCCTTCGCAGGCCCCTACAAATGCGCTGCTGCGCCGCCAGACGAACTTGCGCACCCAGCGGTGAAGGGGCGTCAGGCCACGCTCGGATACAAGCGTGCCATCGGTCATTACGACATGTGGCACACCGGCAAGTCGTGCCCAAACGAACGCGAACAGGAAAGTGGGAATGTAGCCACAGGTGATCACAACATCGGGACGAAGTTCACGAAGCACCCGGACCACGCCGAGATCACTGTGCATGAAGCGCTTGGAGTAGGCGCGATAACGCCCCTTGAGCCAATGCACTGGAAACTCATGAGCCTGCGCGCCGAGCGAGGGGTCGATATGAGGTTGAGCGCAATAAATTGCATGCAGCTCGACGTCTTCGAATTCGGCCAGGCGTTGCAGAGCAGGCAGGCGATAGGGTGCCGGCGTGTTCGTCACCATCGCAACGCGCGTCCGTCTCATGACGATGCGCCCATCTCAGGAGCCCTCATCTTGGCCGCCAAAAATATTAGGCGGTGTGCTGAACAGGGACGCGATCTTGCCGAAACCAGCCGCTACCTTGCACTCGAAAGCCAAGGCTTTCGGATGCCGGACGACTCGCGCAAACAGCGTGGCGGGGACATAAGCCGCAATACTCACCAAGCCGCGGAGCACCGCGTCAGCATAGGCCAGCCGCCCGTCACGAGCGCGGCACACCCTCGCGTAGTTGTTGCCATTCACGAAAGATCGTTTGACCAACCAGCGACGTGTCATTCGCTCCGCTGGGATCTCTTCATGCACAAGAGCGGTATCACACCAGACCATCACTGCCCCGCGCTGTCCGCAGCGGCTGAAGAATTCGGAATCCTCACCACCGCCGATCGCGAAGGCAGCGCTGAACCCCCCAACGTCCTGAAAGAGCTTTCGCTTCAACAGGACGTTGCCCGTTGCGCACTGGCGCCAATCGAGGCGCATCCCCGTAGCATAGCGAGGCCGTGCAAAGAAGGCAGAAGCGAGCATGCCCGGCGTTGCCGCCTCCGCAAATGCAGGCACGACTGGACCCATCACGATGTCTGCGCCCTGGCTTTGCGCGGTCGCGAGCAGGGCACTCAACCACGCCGCCTCTGCCCATTCATCATCGTCGATGAACGCGACCCATTCTCCTGCCGCTTCGCGCATGCAGCGATTGCGCGCGTATCCCACGCCGCTTTGGGCTTCAACGACGTAGCTTATTGGGATTGACGCAAGCGGCGCAACGCTCGCAACGATCTCTCGCGCTGACGCGTTCGCATCGTTGTCCACAATCAGGACTTCCGCACGGACTCCTGCCGGCACATTCAAAGCGAGCAGGCTGGTCAGCAACTTCCGTAGACCGTCCGGCCGCTTGTACGTGCATGCGCAAATGCTGATGTCTATGCTCTCGCGTTCCATTTCAAGAAGCGCCTGTTTCAGGCTGACCCTATCGGTGCACTCAAGACATGTGGCCGATGCTCGCGTGTGGGATCCGCCAACGACCGTCGAACAGTCTCGGGTGCCCCTTCATGGACAACAATCATGAAGAGCAGAAACTGGCATAGGAATTCGCCGGACAGGACGCCCGACAAGTCCATAGGCGCTTCGGACACGCAGCGCATGGCAATGAAGACGAAAAGCGCCAACGAAACACCTTGAGTTCGCCTTGCCGCTCGAATCGATGCGCGGGCCAGCAGGAAGAAGTAAACCAGCCAAGGCACCGCTGCAACCAACCCGCCTACGGAGAGAGCCTGCATCAACTGGTTGTGCGCATGAACAGCAAACGGCATGCCCAGTTGCATCCGATGCATAAAACTCCAAGCGTCAAGACCATAGCCGAACGCTGGCGAATCCAGCCACATACGCCAGGCTGCGGCCCAGATCTCCGTGCGTCCGGTGAGGTTTGCAAGACCGGCGCCCGTGTTCGAAGTTTGGAAGTCGAGCCACAACTTCTCGACGTTGACGAAAAGCCCGCCTACCGACAACAGGCTCGCTCCAACCATCAACGCAGCGACAAAACCCAGGCGAGGTCGGCCATTCGGCTCCAGACCGTGCCGGTAGGTCACCAAAACCAACCCAGTCAGCACTCCAGCAAGCCAAGCGGTTTTTGACTGTGCCAGCACCAGCACCGCCAACGTCGAAGTCCAGACCAACAGATCGATGATCCGGCGCGCGAAGGGTTGAAACCATTGAAGAAGCAGTAGCAACAGCGCCATGGCGCCGAGCGCATTGGCATGCGATGCGAGGCCCCAAAGGCGCGAATGAGCGCCGGGTAGTACGCCGACATAGTTCGACTCGAGAGCCAGCGAAGGCTTGATCGCCGCAGCAAGTAGGCTGCCGACCATGACGGCTAGCAAGCTGAGCTTGGTGGCGGTGATCACCGGACCCAAAGGTTCTCTGCGACACACATAAACCGCAGTGAACAAAGCAAATGCGAACAGGCCCTTGTAAGTGAGCGAGGGATGCGCGCTGAACGCCATCGGTGCCGCGTACAGCCCCAGAAAGAATGCGACAAATGCGATATACAAGGACCGGTGCTGCGCATCGGATGCGGCAACAACCGAACGCAGGCGACGGAATGTGCGAATGTTGACAACAATCTTGGCAATGGCCAGGGCCAATAGAGTCACCGAGATAGAACGAGACACCCAGGCTACGTCGACCTCAGCGCCCGTGCCGTCATTGGTCATGAACTTCAGATTCCGACCTGAGAAGAGCCCCGTAAGTAACACACCCAGCACGACTGCAAACGGCATCATCGGAATCACCCAGCGGCCTTGGCGCGAGGTGAGATCCAGCAAGACCGCCTGAACCAAGACGACCCCAACGGCAACGCAAAAGGCCATGCCGCAATAGACGAGCAAGGGAATGATCAGATCGGTATTCAACTTGTTTGCTCCTTGCCGCCGAGCCATTGCAGTCGTTGAGCCCAACGCGACGGAATTCTCTCGAGAATGCGATGCGTCAAGGAGCGAAGTTCAGCGGCGACCAATCCGGGCGCCAAGCGCAGAGCGATCAAGAATGCCATCAATCCAGAGAGACCTGCTCCCAGTAGGCATATGGCGGGGGCTCTGTGAGTGGCCTGCAATCCAGCGTCCACCGCGCCCGCGGCAAGAGCTGTCAAACCGCTGATCAACAAGCCACCGCGCGCTGCACGCCAAATGGTAGACAGGCGCAAACCAGCAAGCCGATTCACCATCAGGATCATCACACCGCAGCGCACGACAAACAGCGCCAGAGTGCCCCAAGCGACTGCCTGAATGCCACCCCACCGCGCCAGCAACCAGCAGCTCACGCCCCAGCCGATGGCGACGGGCCATTGCGAACTGAATTCGCTGCGCGGATTGCCGCTCGCCCAGAGAACTGGGGTGCAAAGCCCCCAGATCAAGAAGAAAGGCATTGCCAGGGCCAGAGGGCGCAATGTCTCCGCGGCCTCAATCCAGGCGCTGCCGTACAGAGTGAGGACAAGGCTGTGCGAAACAATGGCGACGCAGAGAAAGGCCGGCAACAGGTAGAAGCAGATGGCCGCAATCAACGTGCCAAACCCACGCTCCAGCGGCGCCTGATCGCGCTCGGCAGATTCACGCTGCACCGCGCGCGCCGAAGCAGAGAAGAACACCGGTTGAAGTATGCCGAGTACATTGGCCGTCGGGCCGTAGATCAAGTTGTAGCTTGTTGTGTAGAGCCCGATCGAATGAGCCTGCATCAAGCGCCCCACCACAACCCGATCGATATTCCCGATCGTCCAGTTCAAAAGATTTGTGGCTAGCACGGTGCCGCCATACGCCGCCTGCGTGCGCGCCTCGGGATACCAGAAGAGCGGTCGCACTGGATGCCTCGTAGCCAGATACAGGAGCCCACTATGGACAGCGCATTGCGTGCCCCATGCGGCCACCAGTGCCCACACGCCATGCCCAGCGAGCGCCATGGCGATCCCTACCCCCAGAAAGCCAACGGCATAACTGAATAGGAAAACAATCTGCTGCGTCTTGAAGTCCATGCCGCGTTTCAGCAGACATCCGGCAGGAGTACCGATGGCATTGACCAGGCAGATCAGTGACATGACACAGACGACATCCTTGGCGCGCGGCTCGCTAAAGAATTCGGCGATCGGCCCGGACAACGCGACAAGCGCCAAGCTGACTAGCGAGCCAATGATGAACTGCCAGGTGAAGGCGAAGCGCACGTCGGCGTCGCTGACTTCTCGTTTCTGGATCAGGCCATACGCGAGTCCGACGTCGGCAAAGAACGCGCTGAAACTGATCACGATGCTGCCGATGGCAAAGACGCCGTATTCAGTCGGACCCAGCAGGCGCGCCAGCACCGCTTGCGCGCCGATCTGGAGCAACAGACGCAGGACCGACCCGCCACCGCCCCAAAGGACGGCCGAGACAGAGCGCGTGCCAAGGTCCGACACAGCTCAGAGCTTTCTAGCGAGAAAGTCTTGGTAAGCCAATGCGATACCCGCCTCAAGTTCCGTAGTCGCGCGCCAACCCAAGCTTGCCAGTCGCGCGACGCTCATCAACTTGCGCGGGGTGCCATCGGGCTTGCTGGCGTCAAACACAATACGTCCGTCGAAGCCGACGACCTGCATCACCTTCTGTGCAAGTTCACGGATCGTCACATCCGACCCGCAACCGATATTCACCAACGGACCGTCGTATCCCTGCTCCATCAGGAACACACACGCATCGGCCAGATCATCCACATAGAGGAACTCTCGCAGCGGCTTGCCCGAACCCCAAACCACCAGTTCGGCGTCGCCTCGCAGCTTGGCTTCATGGGCTTTTCGAATCAACGCTGGAAGCACGTGGCTGTTGGCCAAGTCGTAGTTGTCATTCGGACCGTACAAGTTGGTCGGCATGCAACTGACGTACTGCCGCCCGTACTGTGCGTTGTAGGCTTCGCAGAGTTTGATGCCGGCGATCTTGGCGATTGCATACGGCTCATTCGTAGGCTCGAGCGGCCCCGTCAGCAGCGATTCCTCCGTCAGCGGCTGGGACGCCAGCTTTGGATAGATACAGCTCGAGCCCAGAAACATCAGCCGCTGCACACCCGCCAGGTGTGCTGCGTGAATCAGATTGGCCTCGATCATCAGGTTCTGATAGAGGAAGTCAGCGCGATAGACGTTGTTGGCCTGGATGCCGCCGACCTTGGCTGCAGCGATGAAGATGTAGTCAGCCTTGACCTCGTTTACAAAGGACTGGACTTCGCGTTGCTCCAACAGGTCCAGTTCCGCGCGTGAGGCGGTGACGATATTCGTATAGCCACTGCGCTCTAGTCGGCGCTTGATTGCGGATCCGACCATGCCGCGGTGGCCCGTGACGAAGATCCGGGCGTGCTTGTCGATGATGCTCATGGCCGCGACCTTATTCGTTGTAGTCGTAGGCTTGGAAGCCGGCTTCCTTGACCAAGCTGTCGCGTCGCGCCGAGTTGTAGTCGGCCTGGACCATTTCAGCAACCAGCTCTTTGAGCGTGGTCCTCGGTGTCCACCCAAGCTTTTGTTTGGCCTTGCTCGGATCACCCAGAAGGGTTTCGACTTCGGTGGGCCGGAAGTAGCGCGGATCAACTTTGACGATCACATCGCCAACCTTGCACTTGGCCTTGTCGCCAATCACTGCCTTGACAGTACCGACCTCGTTCTCGCCTTCGCCCTCAAAGCCGATGGTCACACCCAACTCCGCCGCGGCGAACTCCACGAACTGCCGAACGCTGTACTGAACGCCTGTGGCAATAACAAAGTCTTCGGGCTGGTCCTGCTGCAGCATCAACCACTGCATCTCGACGTAGTCCTTCGCGTGGCCCCAGTCGCGAAGCGCGCTCATGTTACCCAGGTAGAGGCAATCCTGCAGACCAAGGGCGATGCGGGCGATGGCCCGGGTGATCTTGCGCGTAACGAAAGTCTCGCCGCGCAGTGGGCTCTCGTGGTTGAACAAGATGCCGTTGCACGCATACATGCCATAGGCCTCGCGGTAATTCACCGTGATCCAGTACGCGTACATCTTGGCCACTGCATAAGGGCTGCGCGGATAGAAGGGCGTCGTCTCCCTTTGCGGTATCTCTTGCACCAGGCCGTACAACTCGGAAGTTGACGCTTGATAGAAGCGGGTCTTCTTCTCAAGGCCCAGAATCCGAATGGCCTCCAAGATGCGCAACGTGCCGATGCCATCTGCATTGGCCGTGTATTCAGGGGTCTCGAACGATACCGCCACGTGGCTCATCGCCGCCAAGTTGTAGATCTCGTCAGGCTGCACCTGTTGGATGATGCGAATCAGGTTCGTCGAATCAGTCAGATCTCCGTAATGGAGCTTGAAGCGCTGTTTGTCGACATGCGGATCCTGGTACAGGTGATCTACGCGGTCAGTGTTGAACAGCGACGACCGACGTTTGATGCCGTGGACGTCGTAGCCCTTGTTAAGGAGCAGCTCGGCGAGATAGGCCCCATCCTGACCGGTCACGCCGGTGATCAAGGCAACTTTAGGTGATGATTTCATCGCAGGAAGGACCGAGATCTAAGGGCGAATCGTGCCGACTTCAGCGCCGAACACACGAGGCAACCAGGCAGCATCGAACGCCGCGCGCATTTCGCGAATGAACTGGCCTTGGCGTTGGAAAGCCTGCGTACTGTCATTGTCGATGCTCGAGACGCGCACCAGCATGCCGTCGGCAATCAAGCGGCGGAGGCTGTAACGCCACTGGGCACGCGCTTGTTCACGACCCGTCACGACGACGATATCGCCGACCGTCAGCCAGTAGGTCACGGGCTCGATACGAGCGCCCAGCCGCGCGACCATATGCCGCACAGGGAGTGTCTTGTCGGGCAATGTGACGCTTGCATCACCGCTGGAATCAATTTGAAAGCCCTGCGCCGGATAGCAAACATCGGGTCTGTGCGTGCGTGTGGCACTGGACTGGTCTCCGCCATAGGCCACCGAGAGCATGATTCGGTACCCCTGCGAGTTGACATAGACGCGGCTCAGCACTTGCCCGTAAATCTTGTCGAGCTCTTGCTGGACATCGGGCGAGACAATCGACGCACGCTGACTGGTATCGATTTTCCAGTCGCCCACGCTCTTCGGAAACACTGTCTCGAGATCGAGCTTCGCCATTTGATCCGACAGCAGTGCGGTCGGGCGCCCCCAATGGCCGAGCGCGGTTGCCCCCAACAGAATCAGAGCGACGGCAAAAGCCTTAACCCGATCACGAATCATGTCGCGCTCGCCTTGGGACGATCAAAGAAGAGCCCCAGCACCTTGTCGTAGACCAGCATCAGCATCAAAGCGACCATGAACAGGACCATGCCGGCGAAGCCATGGACAAACCCCTGCCCTGCTTCGTCTCCGAAGTAGTACGTCACCAATACCAAGATGATCACGCGGCAAACGTTCGCCACAAAAGCCGTTGGAATCAAGGCCAGCGCGAGCAGCACGTTGCGGCTCGCCGACGTGTACTTCATCAGATTCATGTACAGCATGCCCAGTGCTTCCAGCGTGAACATGGAATTCAAGCCGGCACACGCGTCTGCCACCATCAACTGATACGGCCCTACCGTCAGCATCACGCCTGATCGACCCACGGGATATCCCATGTCGTACAGCAACGTGCTCGCCACTGCTGAGACTGCCGACTTCAAAGGCGCGGTCACCGCAGCAACGAGCGCTTCAGGCAAGGGCACCATGAAACACATGAAAAACAGCGCGAACCAGACCAGCCGCACGCCTCGCCAGCCGCGCCAGATCAGCAACAGCGCTGCAAGCACGGGAATCTGAGAGCCAATCTGCAGGATCCAGCTTTCCAAAGCGTAGCCAACCGCGAAGGTCAAGCCGCCAAAGAGGAGCAGCAAGTACCCTTGAATCGGTGCAGCTGGCGCTTTCAGATCCGCCAATGTGTTTCGCGCCGAATACAAAAGCCAAAGGCTTACCATCAAGATGATGGGGCCATGACCTTGTTCATCCGAGCGCCAAATCGTCTGGCCGAGTTCCAGATAACGTGGGCCGTACATGCCCAAGAGGCCCACCAGGATCAGCAAACTCGCTGGCAAGTCCATGGCCGCAGGCCAAGCTGGCTCACTCCTGCTCTTAGACATGTCGGCCACGCAATCAGAATTCGTTGACGATCGCGCCAACGATTTCCACGTTGCTGCCGGTGAGGCTGGCAAGCAAGTCCTGCACGCCGGTCACGCGCGAAGCATTCTTTCGAGCGATGAACACGGCCGCGCCACAACGAGCTGCAATAACAGCCGAATCGACGCCAATGGCCGCAGCAGGGGTATCGACAACGATATGGTCGAACTTGGAGATCAGTTCCTGCATCAACAGGCCGAAGGCCGGCCGCTCCACGAGTTCCGCCGGATTGGGCGGCAACGGGCCACCAGGCAGCACGAAAAGGCTTGGAATGCCTTCGACACGCTGAATCACTTGCGGCTCCGCCCGACCCGACAAGATCGACGACAAGCCCGCCGAGTTGCCGAGACCAAAGACTTGGTGCTGACGCGCACCGCGAAGGTCCGCATCGATCAGCAACGTGCGGCCGCCCAATTGAGCCAACGACACGGCCAGATTGGCAGCAAAAAATGTCTTTCCGTCACCACTCCCAGCACTGATGACCGCTAGGGCCTTGCGACTGTCCGTATTGGGATTGCTGCGCATCGTGACTTGGCTGCGAATTGCCCGAAAGGCCTCCGCCTGCACCGAGAAGGGCTGGTTCAGCGTGACCAGCTCCGGATTGTCATTGCGCTTGTCGGCAGCTGCCAAAGGATAGTTGAACTGCTGCGCCAGGGCCGAGAGCACCTCGTCTTCGCTGGCCAGGCCCAAGGCAATGGCTGCTTCGCCGAAACGTACGCCCTTTTCCTTTTGATAGGAAAGAACCTGCTCGACTTCGTCGGCCGTGAGATTGCGGGCATCTCGAATGATGTCGCCGATGGAGCGGTCGGCGCTGGTTGCTGCGGTATGACTCACGTTCAGGCTCCCTTGGTCGCCGAGCCGGACTGGCCGAGCAGACGCCTTTGCATCAATTGGTTGGCGTGCGTAGCGCGGAACAACCGGCGTGCGTTCGGCGATGGCAAGACGCCCAACACCGGCACGCCGATGGCCTGCACCACGTCGTCGGCGCTGCGCACGCGGCGGTCGTTCAGTTCGAGCAGCAGTGCAATCGCTACGGCCAGCAGCACACCCATGAACACAGCCAGCGCGGTGTTGAGGATGAGATTCGGCGAAGACGGCTCGGTGGGCGGCAGTGCCTGAGTCAATTGCGAAACGTTCGTTTGCGTGGCTTGGCTTTCAAGCGTGCTCTGGTTCAGGCGTTGCACAACCAAGTCGTAGTTCCGCTGGGCGTTTTCTGCGTCCTGGACCAACAACTGCCCCTCTTCGCGGACCGCCTTCATTTTCAATACCTTGTCACGCTGGCTCTCAAGGGCCGCGCGAAGCTCTCCCACACGCTGCGTGTTGACGGTATTGCTCATGCCAACAGAGTTGGTGACCTTCTTCGTTTCTGCATCGATGCGACGACGCAGCTCCGCCATGTTGGCCTTCGCCTCAATAACCTGCGGATGAGCATCACCGTAGCGCGCACTCAACTCCTGCAGTTTGGCGCTCGTACGAGCCAGATCCGCCTGCAAGCCTGCGACAACGGGGTTGTTCAGCACTTCGGCCATCTGGCTGCCCGAAGCACTCCCGGCTTGAATCTCGCGGCCATGGGAATCTGCAGCGAGCGATTGGGCTCCCACGAGCTGCGATGAGAGATCGTTGAGGCGGCTTGACTCCACGTCCAGCCGCTCATCCGTCGCGATGATGCCCTTCGCCTTTTGAAACTCCGACACCTTGCCTCGAGCGATAGCCAACGCTTCGCGGGCATCCTTGGCCCGAGTCTCAAAGTAGCTGGAGTACTGCTTCGCAGGATCCGTCTTCAATTCGAGATTGACCTCAAGATACGCTTGCACAAAGGCATTAGCCAAGGCTGCGGCAAAGCGAGGATCCGGTGCCTTGTACGTGATATTGATCACGTTCGATTCGCGTCCTGGCTTGACGTCCATGCCGCGGGCAAAAGTCGCAGCGAGCCACTGCTCGAACGTACCTTCACGGCCACCAGCCTCCCATTGTTGGCGAGCCTGCGCGTTATCCGCCAACTTGAGGAGCTTGACAACCTTGTAGGCAACGCGATCACTCTGAATCACGTCGATCTGCGTCTGCACGTAGCCGGGGCTCAACGAGCCGTTAAACAGAACTGCAGAAACCGGGTCAGGCTTCGCATCCAGGACAAGAGACGAAGCCGCGGTGTACTTCTTTGGCAATAGCAGGCTGACCACGAAAACGGCCACAACCACACCGAAGAAAATCGACAGACAAAGCTTCCATCGCGCACGCAGGATCGCAAAGAATTGAGTAATAGTCATTCGAGATCTCGAGAAATCAGAAGATGCTTTCGCGCACGAAGATCACATCTCCGTCCTTGAGCTCGCCATCCATGCCCAGCTGAAGGCTCTCCACCTTGCCGCTTGCGTTCTTGCGATTGATGCGCACACCTCGCTCCGTGCCGCGCTGGGTCAAGCCACCACCGCTAGCCAAAGCCTGCATGACAGTCATGCCGCGTTCCAAGCGCATACCGCCAGGGCGCTGAACTTCACCGTAGATGTAGACGATCGGCGCACGGTCCACCCAAAGGACATCTCCATTTTGAACGGCCACATCCTTCGACCGGCCGCCGGGAGCGAACAGCGAGGGAAGGTCGATCTCAACGCGATAAGGCTTGCCATCCCGTGTACCGCTGAGGATGAGCGTGTCCGCACCCGAGGGCATCGTGCCACCCGCGTTGGCCAACAGATCGCTGACCTGCATGTCCGTCACGTCGATCGGAAACCGTCCCGGACGATTGACTTGCCCCAGCACGCTGGCTTGGTTGCCCTTGACCGCCAGCATGGTGATCAACACCTGCGGGTTCTTGACGAAGTCACCGTTTTTCAGGCCGGTCGCGATCAGATTCTCGGCAGCTGACACGGACAGCCCACCGATCTTCACCGAGCCCAGCAACGGGAAGGTCACCGTGCCGGATTCGGAGACACGCGTATCCAGCTGCATGTCGGGATTCTGAAAGACGGAGATGCGAATGAGGTCCCCCGGTGCCAGCCGGTATTCGGCCGACATGGCAGTGGCACCCGCATCAGCCGCTTGGGCCGCCGGCACTCCCGCCGCGAGCACCCCGGCCAGGGACAGCGCAACGGGCAACAAGGACAGGAGGCGGCGGTTCATCATTTCAGGCCCTTGGTGATGGCTGCGCTGTCGAGGCCAGCGGGATCGGATGCACCTTCGGTGACAGAGGCGGGAGCCGGAGCAGCCGATGCAGGCGCCGAAGCGGCCGATGCAGCCGATTCAGCGAACTTGCCCACGTACTCGACCTTGGCGGCTGCACGCATGGCCTTCATGTCCTTCTGCACGGCCTCGGACTTGCGTTGATTCCACAGGAACGCTTCGATCGCCGGACGGGCTTGCTCCAGGCTCACCGGCTGACTGCGAGAGCCGGCCAGGAACAGCACCACGAGACCGTTCGGCGAGCGGTTGACCAGTGACTGGCCGTCCTTCAGGCGGGCGATGGCGTCGAGGCTGGCCATGGGCAGTTGCTCGGCTGCGCGCACGGCCTGGTTGCCGGCGAAGCGGATCTGCTGGCTCTTCAGGTACTCGGCGAATTCATTGAGGTTCTTGGCGCCTTCCAGCTTGGCACGGATGTCGTCGAACTGTTCGGGCTTGGCCTCGATGTTGACTTCCTGCAGGCTGTAGACGCGACGCTCCTTGAACAGGGCCGGCTTCTCGTCGAAGTACTTGGCGACTTCTTCGGCCGTGGGCTTGGGCACCGATTCACCCACGTGCTGAACGTAAGCGCGGGCCAGGATTTCCTTCTTGGCCATTTCCATCTGCTGGACGACGGCCGGCTCGCGGTCGAGCTTTTGCTCCTGGGCCTTGGCCACGGCGAGCTGTTGCTCGATCAGGCGCTCCAGCACCTGGTGGCTGGCGGCTTCGGCTTGCTCAGGCTTGAGGCCTTGCTGGCGCGACAACACGAAGTTGATCTCGTGGACGGTGATCTCTTCCTTGTCGACCTTGGCTGCCGTCTGCGAGGCCTTGTCCTTGTCGCCGCCGCAAGCGGTCAGCGCGAGAGCCAGGGTGGCAGCGGCGAGGGTGGCGAGCTTGAGGCGTCGGCCGGAGATTGCTTGCTTCATTGCGAGTCTGTCCTTCAAGTGATCGTTTGCGTCAACGCAGCCTCGTTGCCCGGATTCCACGCTGTTTCAGCAGGGCTTCCGTCGAGGAGCGAAGACCTCTTCCCAAGACGAAAGAGTTTATCTGCGCACCCTGTCGAGAGCTCCCCCCACAGTTGCATGAAACAGCTAGGGATCACCCGTGTTCAGTGGGTTCGCGGCTGCAAATCGATCAGATACGTGCGGAAGTGCCAAGTTCCGGACAGCCCCGCAAGTCGGGGGTCGGGCAAGCCCTAGTGGGGCGCCGACGACAGCGTCAGCACTTGATGCCGACGTGCAGCGCCACCACGCCCGCGCTCAGGTTGTGCACATCCACGTGCCCGAAGCCCGCGCCCTTCATCAGCGCCTTCAACTCGGCCTGACTCGGATGCATGCGGATCGACTCCGCCAGATAGCGGTAGCTGTCCGCGTCGCCAGCCACGAGCTGGCCGATGCGCGGCAACACCTTGAAGGAGTACCAGTCGTACGGCTTCTGCAGCGGCGCGGCGACCTTGGAGAACTCCAGCACCAGCAGCCGGCCACCCGGGCGCAGCACGCGGCACATCTCGGCCAGCGCCTGGTCCTTGTGTGTCATGTTGCGCAGGCCGAAGGCCACGCTGACCAGATCGAAGCTGCCGTCCTTGTAAGGCAGCTTCTCGGCGTCACAAAGGTTGGTGGGCAGCACCAGACCTTCGTCGAGCAGGCGGTTGCGGCCCTGGCGCAGCATCGCTTCGTTGATGTCGGTGTGCACGACCGTGCCGGTCTCGCCGACCTTGCGGGCGAAGGCGCGCGACAGGTCGCCCGTGCCGCCGGCGATGTCCAGCACCTTCTGACCCGGGCGCAGATTCGCCACGGCCACGGTGTAGGCCTTCCACGCACGGTGCATGCCCATGGACATGAGGTCGTTCATGACGTCGTACTTGGACGCCACCGAGTCGAACACGCCGCGCACGCGGCTGGCCTTGGCCTGTTCGTCGACTGTCTCGAATCCGAAATGGGTGCTGCTCATGTTGTTCTGGCTTTCAATGACTGCAGTGGCTGCCGCGCACGTGTCCGTGAGAGGCCGCGGCGCCCGGCATCGGGTCGTCGCGGCCGCGGCCGGCGGCGGCCAGGCGCTCTTCGTAGGCAGTCCACAAAGCGGACTGCTCGGCGCCGAGCTTGTAGAGGTAGTCCCAGGTGAAGAGACCGCTGTCGTGACCGTCCGTGAAGCGCGGACGCACGGCATAGTGGCCGACGGGCTCCAGCGCCTCGATGCCGACTTCGCGCTTGCCGGTCTGCAGCACTTCCTGACCGGGACCGTGGCCCATGACCTCGGCGGAGGGCGAATAGACGCGCATCAGCTCGAAGGGGATCGAAAAGCGTGCGCCGTCGTCAAAGGCCAGCTCAAGCTGGCGCGACTGCTGGTGGACGGTGATCTCGGTCGGCGTGGGCATGTCCGCCAGTGTAGCGGCGCCCGCTCTTCGACCTGCCCCGATGCCCGGTTTCAGCGACGGCGACGGCCGGCCACGAACCCGATCACGCCCAGGCCCGCCAGCATCAGCGCATAGCTCTCGGGTTCCGGCACCGGCGAGACGGTCACGGTCGAGGCCAGGCTGTAGAGCCCCCCCGAACTGCCCGTGGCCACGCCCGAGATCATGTAGTAATAGTTGCCGCTGTTCAGGCTCAGGAAGTGGCTGAGATCGCCCGAAGAGCCGTTGTACGACCAGGCGCCCAGCATCGTGTCGCTGCTGTCGCTGCCCTGGGTTCCGTTGTCCTGCCAGAGGCTCAGCACGCCGTTGTTGATCTGGTAGGCCGTCGAGGAGCCCAGCGTCAGGTTCACCGAGACGGCGGCGCTGGCGATGTTCGAGGTGTCGAGCAGGCTGAACTCGTAGTAATCGGCGAAGCTGCCCACGGGCACATTGCGCTGCGCGGACTCCGTGGCGTCGTGCGTGAGCCAGTCGAAGGTGTCGGCCGAAGCCGCGGAACCCAGGGCCAGCAAGGCGGCGGCGATCAGAGTCGTGCGAAACATGCGTGGGCTCCCAATGCTTTTGATTTGTTTCAAATCTATCGCGATTCGACGCTTTGTTTTTGACATGTTGAAGACAGCTTCGGGCAACCCCACCCCGCAAACCAAGGGAGGGTTTACACCAGGACGCGCTCGATCCCGCCCTCGTTCGCCTTCTTCACGTACTCCGGCATCCAGTTCTCGCCCAGGATGTGCCGCGCCATCTCGACCACGATGTAGTCGGCTTCCAGCAGGCCGTTCTGCAGATCGTTGCCGTAGCGCGAGAGGCCTTGCAGGCAGCTCGGGCAGCTGGTCAGGATCTTCAGGTTGTCCTTCCCGCCCACTGCGCCACTTTCGCGCAACTGGGTTTCAGTCTTGCGCAGCTCTTCCTCCTTGCGGAAGCGGATCTGCGTGGAGATGTCCGGCCGGGTCACGCCCAGCGTGCCGCTCTCGCCGCAGCAGCGTTCGCTCTTGACGACGTTATCGCCCATCAGCGCCTTCACCGTCTTCATCGGCTCCTGCAACTTCATCGGCGTGTGGCAGGGGTCGTGATACAGATAGCTGCCTTGCGATTCGAGCTTGATGCCCTTCTCCAGCAGGTACTCGTGGATGTCCACGATGCGGCAGCCCGGGAAGATCTCCTCGAACTTGTAGCCTTGCAGCTGGTCATAGCAGGTGCCGCAGCTGACGACCACCGTCTTGATGTCCAGGTAGTTCAGCGTGTTGGCCACGCGGTGGAACAGCACCCGGTTGTCGGTGATCATCTTCTCGGCCTTGTCGAACTGGCCCGAGCCGCGCTGCGGGTAGCCGCAGCACAGATACCCGGGCGGCAGCACCGTCTGCACGCCGGCATGCCAGAGCATCGCCTGCGTGGCCAAACCGACTTGAGAGAACAACCGCTCCGAGCCGCAGCCCGGGAAGTAGAAGACCGCTTCCGTCTCCGCCGTCGTCGCGGCCGGGTTGCGGATGATCGGCACGTAGTCGCGGTCCTCGATGTCGAGCAGCGCGCGCGCCGTCTTCTTCGGCAGTCCACCCGGCAACTTCTTGTTGATGAAGTGGATCACCTGTTCCTTGATCGGCGCGGTGCCGACCGTAGCCCGCGGCGCTTCGGTCTGTTTCCAGGCCAGGCGCTTGAACAGCTCGTGGCCCATGCGCTGCGCCTTGAAGCCGATGCCGACCATCGCCGTGCGCGCCAGCTTGATCGTCTCCGGCGAGGTCGCGTTCAGCATCAGCATCGCCGCCGCGTTGCCGGGCCGGAAGCTCTTCTGGCCCATCTTGCGCAGCAGGTTGCGCATGTTCATCGTCACGTCGCCGAAGTCGATCTTGACCGGGCACGGCGAGGCGCACTTGTGGCAGACCGTGCAGTGGTCGGCCACGTCCTCGAACTCCTGCCAGTGCTTGATCGACACGCCACGGCGCGTCTGCTCTTCATAGAGGAAGGCTTCGACCAGCAACGACGTGGCGAGGATCTTGTTGCGCGGCGAATAAAGCAGGTTCGCGCGCGGCACATGCGTGGCGCACACGGGCTTGCACTTGCCGCACCGCAGGCAGTCCTTGATCGACTCGCTGATCGCGCCGATGTCGCTCTGCTGCATGATCAGCGACTCGTGCCCCATCAGCCCGAAGCTCGGCGTGTAAGCGTTCGTCAGGTCCGCAAACGTCGTCTGCCCGCGCAGCAACTTGCCCTTGTTGAAGCGCCCTTCCGGATCGATCGCCGCCTTGTAGTTCGCGAAGCCGGCCAGTTCGTCGTCCGACAGGAACTCCAGCTTCGTGATGCCGATGCCGTGCTCCCCCGAGATCACGCCATCCAGCGAACGCGCCAGCTTCATGATGCGCGCCACGGCTTCGTGCGCCGTCTGCAGCATCTCGTAGTTGTCGGAATTCACCGGGATGTTGGTGTGCACATTGCCGTCGCCGGCGTGCATGTGCAGCGCCACCCAGACGCGGCCGCGCAGCACTTCCTTGTGGATGCGCTGGCATTCATCGAGCAGCGGCTTGAACGCGCCGCCGTTGAAGATCTCGGTGAAGGGCTTGTAGATCTGCGTCTTCCACGAGGCGCGCAGCGTGTGGTCCTGCAAGCCGGGGAAGAACTCCTCGATGCCGTCGAGCCAGCCGCGCCATTGCGCGCCGACCTCGGCCAGCAGCGCCTGCGCCTGCGCCACGCGGTCTTCGAGCAGCTCGGCGCTCGGGATGTCGCCCGCGTCGTCACTCTTGCCCAGCGGCAGGCGGCCGCGCGCGAACAGCGCTTCGAGCGCATCCACCAGCGCCAGCTTGTTCCGCAGCGAGAGTTCGATGTTGATCCGCTCGATGCCGAGCGTGTACTCGCCCATGCGCGGCAGCGGGATCACCACGTCCTCGTTCACCTTGAACGCGTTCGTGTGCTTGGCGATCGCCGCCGTGCGCTTGCGGTCCAGCCAGAACTTCTTGCGCGCATCGGCCGAGACGGCGATGAAGCCCTCGCCGCTGCGGCCGTTGGCCATGCGCACCACTTCGCTCGTGGCACGCGCCACGGCGTCGGCGTCGTCGCCCACGATGTCGCCGATCAGCACCATCTTGGGCAAACCGCCGCGCTTGCTCTTCGTCGCGTAGCCGACAGCCTTCAGGTAGCGGTCGTCCAGATGCTCCAGGCCCGCGAGGATCGCCCCGCCCGGCTTCTTCATCTCCTCGAACATGAAGTCCTTGATCTCGACGATCGAAGGCACGCAGTCCTTGGGGTTGCCGAAGAACTCCAGGCAGACCGTGCGCACATGCCCCGGCATGCGGTGCACGATCCAGCGGCACGAGGTGATCAGGCCGTCGCAACCTTCCTTCTGGATGCCCGGCAGGCCGGCCAGGAACTTGTCCGTCACGTCCTTGCCCAGGCCTTCCTTGCGGAAGGTCGAACCCGGGATGTCGAGCCGCTCGGTGCGCTCGAGCTTCTTGCCGGTGGCGTCGAAGTACTTGAGCTCGAAGCTCGCCACTTCCACGTCGTGGATCTTGCCGAGGTTGTGATTGAGGCGCACGACCTCCAGCCACTTCGCTTCGGGCGTGACCATGCGCCAACTGGCGAGGTTGTCCAGCGCCGTGCCCCAGAGCACGGCCTTCTTGCCGCCCGCGTTCATGGCGACGTTGCCGCCCACGCAAGAGGCCTCGGCCGACGTCGGATCGACCGCGAAAACATAACCGTGCGCCTCAGCGAGGTCGGCCACGCGCTGCGTGACCACGCCGGCTTCGCTGAAGATCGTTGCCACGGGCTTTTCCACGCCCGGCAGCTCGATCACTTCCACGCCGCGCAGCGCTTCCAGCTTCTCGGTGTTGATCACCGCCGAGTTCCACACCAGCGGCACCGCGCCGCCCGTGTAGCCCGTGCCGCCGCCGCGCGGGATGATGGTCAGGCCCAGCTCGATGCAGCCCTTCACCATCTGCGCCATCTCGGCTTCGGTGTCGGGCGTCAGGACGACGAACGGGTACTCGACGCGCCAGTCGGTGGCGTCCGTCACGTGCGAGACGCGCGAGAGGCCGTCGAACTTGATGTTGTCCTTCGCGGTCGTGCGGCCCAGCACCTTGGCCGTGCGCTTGCGCAGGTCGTACACATCACCGAAGAATTGGCCGAAGCTCGCGACCGCGGCACGCGCCGCCACCAACAGCTCGCCCACGTGGGCATCGCGCTGCGGATCGCTCTTCGGATCGCGGCGGCGCTCGACTTCCGTCAGCCGGTGGTTCAAAGCCTCGATCAGCTGCGCGCGGCGTTTGGGGTTGTCCAGCAGGTCGTCCTGCAGATACGGATTGCGCTGCACCACCCAGATGTCGCCGAGCACTTCATACAGCATCCGCGCCGAGCGGCCCGTGCGGCGTTCCTCACGCAGCATGTTCAGCAGTTCCCACGCCGGCGCGCCGAGCAAGCGAATGACGATCTCGCGGTCGGAGAAGGAGGTGTAGTTGTACGGAATCTCGCGAAGACGCGGCGCGCCTCCGGCGTCAACAGCGTGATTGCTAACTTCGGGCATCAGCGGATGCGGTGCATTCATGGCGGCGGGCGCGGTGCAGCGCGCCTCATAGAGAAAGCGGGTGGGAAAGGCTCGTAGGCTTGTGGCCCGCCAGGCGCGCAAATTGAGCCATTCCGGGGTGCGAACAAGGCCAGCGCAACAGTCGTGAATCGTACCGCAGTGCAACAAGCCGTCGCCGGGGCAAGGGCACTGTCACAATGCCGCGGCAAGCTGGAAAACAGCAAGATTCAAGGAGACCCCGCATGCGCCGTTCCGTGATCCCTGTCCTGGCCGCCACCGTGATGGCCGCCCTCAGCTTCCAGCCCGCCCAGGCCGACCCGGTCGAGATCCAGTGGTGGCACTCGATGGGCGGTGCCCTGGGTGACTGGGTCAACGACCTGGCCAAGGATTTCAACGCCAGCCAGAAAGACTACAAGATCGTGCCGACCTACAAGGGCCAGTACGACGAGTCCATGACGGCCGCCATCGCGGCCTTCCGTGCCGGCAACGCGCCGCACATCCTGCAAGTCTTCGAGGTCGGCACCGCCACCATGATGGCCGCCAAGGGCGCCGTGATGCCCGTGGGCGAGGTGATGAAGCTCGGTGGCGCCAAGTTCGACCCGAGCATCTACGTGCCTGCCGTGGCCGGCTACTACACGGCGCCGAACGGCCAGATGCTGAGCTTCCCGTTCAACAGCTCCACCACCGTCCTGCACTACAACAAGGACGCCTTCAAGGCCGCCGGCCTGGACCCGAACAAGCCGCCTTCGTCCTGGCCCGAGGTGGCGAGCGCCGCCGCCAAGCTCAAGGCCGCCGGCTCCAAGTGCCCGTTCACCACCAGCTGGATCAGCTGGACGCAGCTGGAGAGCTTCTCCACCTGGCACAACGTCGAATACGCCACCAAGAACAACGGCTTCGGCGGCCTCGATGCCCGCCTGGCGTTCAACTCGCCGCTGCACCTGCGCCACATCGAGAACCTCGCCAACATGGCCAAGCAGGGCCTGTTCGTCTACAAGGGCCGCAACAACTCGGCGGACGCACCCTTCGTCTCCGGTGAATGCGCGATGGAGACCGGTTCCTCCGGCGCCTACGCCAACATCAAGAAGAGCGCCAAGTTCGCCGCCGGCATCGCGCCGCTGCCCTACTACCCCGACGTGCCCGGCGCCCCGCAGAACACCGTGATCGGCGGCGCCAGCCTCTGGGTGATGGCCGGCAAGAAACCCGCCGAGTACAAGGGCGTGGCCGCCTTCTTCCAGTACCTTTCGCGCGCCGACGTGGCCTCGGAGAGCCACAAGCGCACCGGCTACCTGCCCGTCACCAAGGCCGCGTATGAGCTGACTGAAAAGAGCGGCTTCTACGCAGCCAACCCCGGCACCGACGTGGCCGTGCAACAGATGATCCGCAAGACCACCGAGAAGTCGCGCGGCGTGCGCCTGGGCAACTTCCCGCAGATCCGCACCATCGTCGACGAGGAGCTGGAACAGGTCTGGGCCGGCAAGAAGACGGCCAAGGAAGGGCTGGACACGGCCGTCAAGCGCGGCAACGAGCAGCTCGAGCGCTTCCAGAAGGCGAACAAGGGCTGATGACCCAGACGATCGCCTAACGCCAGGACATGACGCAAGAAAAGCGCGTCACCTACCGCTCGCGTTGGCTGCCCTGGCTGCTGCTCGCGCCGCAGGGCGTCGTCATCGGGGTGTTCTTCTTCTGGCCGGCGGCGCAGGCGCTGTTGCAGTCGCTCCAGCAGGCGGACGCCTTCGGGCTGTCGACCGAGTGGGTGGGCCTGGCGAACTTCCGGGCGCTCTGGGCCGACCCGTCCTACCTCGCCTCGTTCAAGATCACGGCCGAGTTCTCGCTGCTGGTGGCGGTGCTCGGCCTGTCGATCTCGCTGCTGCTGGCCGTGATGGCGAACCGCGTGCTGCGGGGCGCCACGGTCTACAAGACGCTGCTGATCTGGCCCTACGCCGTGGCACCAGCGGTGGCCGGTGTGCTCTGGCTCTTCATGTTCGCGCCCTCGGTCGGGATCGTGGCCTATGGCCTCCAGGCGATGGGCATCCCGTGGAACCACCTGCTGCGCGCCGACGACGCGATGACGCTCGTCGTCATGGCCGCGGTGTGGAAGCAGATCTCCTACAACTTCCTGTTCTTCCTGGCCGGCTTGCAGTCGATCCCGAAATCGCTGCTCGAAGCCGCCGCCATCGACGGCGCCGGCCCCTGGCGCCGCTTCTGGACCATCACCTTCCCGATGCTCTCGCCGACGAGCTTCTTCCTGCTGGTGATCAACATCGTCTACGCCTTCTTCGACACCTTCGGCATCATCGACGCCGCCACCCACGGCGGCCCGGGGCAGGACACGGCGATCCTCGTCTACAAGGTCTACTACGACGGCTTCAAGGCGCTGGACATCGGCGGCTCGGCCGCGCAGTCGGTGGTGCTGATGGTGATCGTCGTCACGCTCACGGTGCTGCAATTCCGCTTCGTCGAACGCAAGGTCAACTACTGAGCGCAAGAGATGGTCGAACGCCGCCCCGCCCTCACCTTCCTCGCCCACCTCGTGCTGGTGCTGGGCGTGGTCGTCGTGGCCTTTCCGCTCTACATCGCCTTCGTGGCCTCCACGCAGACGGCCGACGCCATCGTGCAGGCGCCGATGTCGCTGCTGCCCGGCTCTCACCTGCTCGACAACTACCGCGCCGCCCTGTTCGGCAGCGCGACCGGCGGGGGCTCCCAGGCGCCGGTGGCGCAGATGATGTGGGTGAGCCTCGTTTGCGCGCTGATCATCGCGATGGCCAAGATCGCCATCTCGCTGCTTTCGGCCTTCGCCATCGTCTACTTCCGCTTCCCCGGCCGCAGCTTCTTCTTCTGGGCGATCTTCGTCACGCTGATGCTGCCGGTGGAGGTGCGCATCGGGCCGACCTACCAGGTGGTGGCCGACCTGCACATGCTCAACACCTATGCCGGCCTGACGATCCCCCTGATCGCCTCGGCCACGGCCACCTTCCTGTTCCGCCAGTTCTTCCTGACGGTGCCTGATGAACTCGTGGAGGCCGCACGCATCGACGGCGCCGGCCCGCTGCGCTTCTTCAAGGACCACCTGCTGCCGCTCTCGCGCACCCCGATCGCGGCGCTGTTCGTGATCCAGTTCATCTACGGCTGGAACCAGTACCTCTGGCCGCTGCTGGTGACGACGAACGAGGACATGTACCCGGTCGTCATCGGCATCAAGCGCATGATCGCGGGCGGCGATGCGGCGGTGGAATGGAACGTCGTCATGGCCACCGCGGTGCTGGCGATGATTCCGCCGGCCGTGGTGGTCGTGCTGATGCAGCGCTGGTTCGTCAAGGGCCTCGTGGATACCGAGAAGTAAGGGAGAAATAACAAGAATGGCCAGCATCTCGATCCGCAACGTCGTCAAGCAGTACGGCAGTGGCGCCAAGGCGAACCCCGTCATCCACGGCGTCAGCGCCGAGATCCCCGATGGCGAATTCATCGTCATCGTCGGCCCCTCGGGCTGCGGCAAGTCCACGCTGCTGCGCATGGTGGCCGGCCTCGAAGAAATCAGCGGCGGCGAGATCGCCATCGGCGGCCGCGTCGTGAACCACGTCGAGCCGGCCGAGCGCGACATCGCGATGGTGTTCCAGAACTACGCGCTCTATCCGCACATGAGCGTGTTCGACAACATGGCCTACGGCCTGAAGCTGCGCAAGATCCCGGCGGAGCAGATCCGCGAACGCGTGGACCGCGCCGCGCAGATGCTGGAGTTGTCGCACCTGCTCACCCGCAAGCCGCGTGAGCTCTCCGGCGGCCAGCGCCAGCGCGTGGCGATGGGCCGGGCGCTCGTGCGCGAGCCGCAGGCCTTCCTGTTCGACGAACCGCTCTCCAACCTCGATGCCAAGCTGCGTGTGCAGACGCGGCTGGAGATCCAGAAACTGCACCAGCGGCTGAGCGTCACCTCGCTGTTCGTCACGCACGACCAGGTCGAGGCGATGACGCTGGCGCAGCGCATCATCGTGATGAACGCGGGGCGCATCGAACAGATCGGCACGCCGGAGCAGGTCTACGGCCGGCCGGCTTCGACCTTCGTCGCCAGTTTCATCGGCGCGCCAGCGATGAACCTGCTGCGCGGCATGGGCCAGGGCGCGGAGTTCCACACTGAAGGCGGCGCGCTGGCGTTGCCTTCGACCGCGCCGCGCGCCGGTGAGCTGATCCTCGGCGTCAGGCCGGAACACGTCGAGATCGCCGCAGAAGGCTGGCCGTTCGAAGTCGAGATGAGCGAGATGCTCGGCGCCGAGCGGCTCGTCTACGGCCGCCTGGCCGGCTCTGCGTTCACGCTGCGCATGAGCGGCGCGCTGCCAGCGCCCGCCGCGGGCACGCTGCTGTCCATCCAGGCGTCGCCCGACCATCTGCATTGGTTCGACCCCAGCACCGGAGGCCGCATCGAATGAACAACACCTGGCCCTACCCCTTGTGGATCGCCCACCGCGGCGCCGGCAAGCTCGCGCCCGAGAACACGCTCGCCGCCTTCAAGCTCGGCCGCAGCTACGGCTTCAAGGCTTACGAGTGCGACGTCAAGCTCAGCGCGGACGGCACGCCGTTCCTGCTGCACGACGCGACGTTGGAGCGCACGACCAACGGCACCGGCGTCGCTGGCGAGAAGCCGTGGGCCGAGCTGGCGAATCTCGATGCCGGCGGCTGGCACAGCGCACCGTTCGCCGGCGAGCGGCTCTCCACGCTCGAAGAGATCGCGCATTACTGCATCGGCGAGGGCTGCGCGATCAACCTGGAGATCAAGCCCACGCCCGGCACCGAGATCGAGACCGGCCGTGTCGCCGCGCGCGAGGCCGAGAAGCTCTGGGCCGGCCACGTGCCGCCGCTGCTGAGCAGCTTCCAGGTGCCCGCGCTGATCGGCGCGATGGAAGGCGCGCCGGATCTGCCGCGCGCGCTGCTGCTCGATGCGCTCAAGCCCGGATGGCTGGAGCAGGCGAAGAACCTCGGTTGTGTTGCCGTCGTCACGCACCACCCGTTGATGGACGTCGCCACGCTCGAAGCGATCCACGACGCCGGCATGAAGGCGCTGGTCTACACGGTCAACGATCCGACGCGTGCGCAGGAGCTGATCGAACAAGGCATCGACGGCTTGATCACCGACGCCGTGGACCGCTTCAGGCCGGCCTGACGCCGAGCTTCACGTAAACGCACATGTTGCGCGGCTCGCCCGCCGCCGACAGGCTCTCGTTCTGCACGATCGACTCCAGCTTGAAGCCGCAGCGCTCCGCCACCGCGCGGCTGCGCAGGTTGTTCTCGTCGGAGCGGATGTCCACGCGGCGCGCGCCCAGTTGCTGGAAGCACATGTCGGCGAGCGCGTTCACCGTCTCGACCACATAACCTTTGCCTTCGGCTGACGTGCGGATCCAGTAGCCGATCTCGAAACGGCGCACGCCCCAGTCCATGCGGTGCAGGCCCGCGCCGCCGAGCAGGCGCCGGCCTTCGCGCTCGCGGTCGAAGATCAGGTAGGGCAGGTCCTCGCGCCGGATGAAGGCGGCGTGCATGCGGCGCATCCGGATCTCGCACTCTTCCAGGCTCGGCTGCTCCTGCGCCCAGGGCAGCCAGGGCTTGATGCGGTCCATCGATTCGGCCACGGCCTCGTGCAGCAGCGGCCCGACGCCGGCGCGCGGCACGGCCAGCAGCAATCGCTCCGAGCGGATCTCTTCGGGCACTTCGATCAGGATGGGATCGGTCATGCAGTCACCACGGTCTCGACGGGTTTCGGCAGTTCGCGCACCTGGCGGATCACCGGGTGCCGCCATGCGAACAGACTCAGCAGCAGCGCGCTCCCGCCGGCCAGCGCCAGGCCGGCGCGCAGGCCGACGTGCTCGCCGAGCCAGCCGCCAGCCAACGCACCCGGGCCGGCGGGAATCAGGATCAGCCAGCGCATCGTGCTCGTCATGCGGCCCAGCATCGGCGCGGGCGTGACTGATTGGCGCAGCGACAGGAAGTTGATGAAGATGAGCACCGCGCCCACGCCGAAGGTGAACAGCATGAAGGCGAAGCCGGCCACGCCGATCGCACCCTTGGGCAGCAAGGCGAGCAGCAGCCAGCCGACCCCGCAGGACGCGAAACCCATCACCAGGCAAGGCCCGGGGCCGACGCGGCGGCTGATGCGGTGGCCGAACACGCTGGCCAGTACCGTGCCCACGCCGAGCGCCACATAGCTCAGGCCCACGCTATGGCTCGATAGCCCCAGCTCCCGCGTGGCGTAGAGGATCTGCACCACCTGCGCCGACTGGTTGGCGAACTGCCAGCAGCCCACGGCGCTGGCCAGGCTCACGAGCAGCGCGTTGCTGCGCACGAAGCGCAGACCTTCCTTGAGGTCGCGCCAGAAGTCCGCGCCACTCTTCGTCGCGAGCTGCTCCTGGATGCGGATGCCGCGCAGGATGAAGGCCGAAGTCAGCACCAGCAGCGCGTCCACGGCCAGCGCCAGCGGCGCGCCGAGCAGCTTGATGAGCACGCCGGCCACGCCGGGGCCCGCAACTTCAGCGCCCGATGAGGCGAGCGCGTTCTTGGCGTGCGCTTCCACGAGTCGATCCCGGCTGACGACCTGCGTCAGCACGATCTGCGCGGCGCTGCCGGCCGTCGTGTAGACGGTGCCGAGCACGAAGGCGACGAAGTACAGCCACGGCATGCCGAGCCAGCCGAAGTGCGCGGCAATCGGCACGCTCAGCACGGCGAGGCCGAGCGTCGCCTCACCGACGACGTAGACGGGCAGCTTCTTCACGCGGTCCAGCCACACGCCGGACGGCAGCGAGAACAGCACGAACGGCAGGATCTCCATCGAGGTCAGCAGGCCCATCTGCGTCGGCGAGGCGTGCAGCAGCACGGCGGCCGTCAGCGGCAGCGCCAGCATGGTGATCTGCGCGCCGAGCGAGCTGATGAGGATGGACGTCCAGAGGCGCCGGTAGATGGCGTCGCGCAGAAGGTCGTCGGGGGCCAGGGCCAGCAGCCTGAAAAGGCGCTCCCGGGCGTGGGTCAACAAATTCATGGGTGTCTCCAAGCTGCGGCCCGCCGGTGTGTCGGCGGCCAGATCTGATCGGCGTGTTTTGCGCGCCTGTCAGGGGCGCGTGCGATCGAGCAGCTTGGTCATGACGGCCTCTGAAGTGGCTTGAGGGGAGGCCTGAATCTTAGCGCCACCTAGCGGGAGAGGCGCATCAATTTGCCGGAGTCTGTCAGCAGAACCAGGGAGCCATCCGGCGCCTGGCGGACATCGCGGAAGCGCTCGCCGAGCGTGCCGTACATCGCCTCGCGCGAGGCGACCGTGTTGCCGCTCAGCGTGAGCCGCCAGAGCGCCTGGCCGGCCAGCGAACCGGAGAACAGCTGGCCTTGCCACTCGGGGAACATCGCCCCCGTGTAGAACGCGAGGCCCGACGGCGCGATGGAGGTCGGCACCCAGTAGGTCAGTGGCTCGATGTAGTTCGGCGCATGCGTGCCGCCGCCGATGCGGCAAGCGTCGCCAACCGGATCACCGTAGTTGCAGCCGTAGCTGACGTTGGGCCAGCCGTAGTTGCCGCCGGCACGCGAGATGTTGATCTCGTCGCCGCCTTGCGGGCCGTGCTCGCTCATCCAGAGTTCGCCCGTGGTCGGGTGCAGCGCCGCGCCCTCCGGGTTGCGGTGACCGAGGCTCCAGATGCCGGGCAGCGCGCTGGCACCGAGGCTCGGGTTGTCGGTCGGGATCGTGCCGTCGCGGTTGATCCGCACGACCTTGCCGAGCGTCTGCGCCAGGTCCTGCGCCGGGCTGCCGAGCGCGCGCTCGCCGAGCGTGACGAAGAGCGTCTTGTCGCCGCGGAACACGAGCCGGCTGCCGAATTGCAGCGAGCCGCTGACCTTAGGGCTCTGCCGGAAGATCACGGCGAGGTTTTGCAGCGCGTTGCCGACGAGCTGGGCACGAGCCACGGCCGTTCCGCTCTTGCCGGATTCCGAGCCCGTGCCCGGTTCCGCGTAGCAGAAGTAGACCCAGGGCGTGGTCGCGAAATCCGGATCGAGCACGATGTCGAGCAGGCCGCCCTGGCCCGCCGACGCGACCGACGGCACGCCCGTAAGCGTGGCCACTTTCGTCGCACCATCGGCCGACAGCCGCACGATGCTGCCCGCCTTCTGCGTGACCAGCATTTCGCCGGTCGGCAGGAAGGCCAGGCCCCAGGGGCTGGCGAGCGTGCTGTTGACCGTGGTGAGCGTGGGCGCCGCCGGCGATGGCCCGGGCGCAGGAGGTGGGGGCGGTGGCGATGGCGGGGGTGGCGAAGGAGGCGGCGGCGTGGGCGACGACCCCGACGAGCCCCCGCCGCCACCGCAGCCCACGGCGAGCACCGAGGCGAACAGGGCCGTGAGCGCGCGCCGGTTCATCGCTAGAACCCCACCGCCGCGCCGTCGCGCCGCGGATCGCTGGCGGCTACATAACCGTCGACATCAGCGTCACCCAAACGCCAGATGAACTGCCCGGCGCCGAAGTCCTGATAGCTGTCGTGGATGTCGCCGATCTGGTGGCCCATCGTGCGCAGGCCTTCGATGGTTTCGGCCGGCATGTGCGGCTCGACGTTGATCGACAGGCCTTCGTTGAAGCGCCAGCGCGGCGCGTCGCACGCGGCCTGCGGCTGCTGGCCGTAGTCGAGCATGCGCACGAGCGTCTGCATATGCCCTTGCGGCTGCATGTTCCCGCCCATCACGCCGAAGCTCATCTGAGGCTGGCCGTCGCGCGTCAAGAACGCCGGAATGATCGTGTGGAACGGCCGCTTGCCCGGCGCCACTTGATTCGCGTGGCCTTCCTCGAGCGTGAAGCAGTGGCCGCGGTTTTGCAGCGAGACGCCATATCCAGGCAGCACCAAGCCGGAGCCGAAGCCCAGGTAGTTGCTCTGGATGAAGCTCACCATCATGCCGCTCTCGTCCGCTGCCGTGAGGTAGATCGTGCCGCCCTTGACCGGGTTGCCGGCCTGGAAGTCCTGCGCCTTGCGCGGGTCCACCAGACGGGCCCGCTCGGCCAGGTAAGCGGGGTTGAGCAGATCATCCACCTTCACGCGCATGCTGCGGGCATCGCCCACGTAACGGTACGTGTCAGCGAAGGCCAGCTTCATCGCCTCGATCATCAGGTGCTGGGCGGCGGTGCTGTCGACGGCGTGGCTGCGGTGGTCGAGATGTTCGAGGATGCCCAGCGCGATCAGTGCGGCGATGCCCTGGCCGTTCGGCGGGATCTCGTGCAGCGTGTGCCCGGCGTAGTCACGGCTGATCGTGCCGACCCACTCGGGCTCGTAGGCGGCCATGTCGGCAGCGGTGAGCGCGCCGCCGGTGTCTTTGGCGAAAGCGGCCAGCGCGTGGGCGATCTCACCGCGGTAGAAGGCCTCGCCGCCGGACTCCGCGATCAGCCGCAGCGTGCGCGCCGCCTCGGGCATGCGGAACAGCTCACTGACCTCGGGCGCGCGGCCCTTGGGCAGGAAGGTCTCGGCGAAACCGGGTTGTTTGACCAGATCGGGCAGCCCGGCCGCCATCGTCCACTTGTGCTGCACGACGATCGGCACCGCATAGCCGCGCTCAGCGATGCGGATGGCCGGCGCCAGCAGCTCGGCGAACGGCAGCTTGCCGAAGCGCTTGTGCAATGCCATCCAGCCGCCGACGGCGCCCGGCACGGTAACGCTGCCCCAGCCGCGCAGCGGTGGCGCCTTCTTGCCTTCGCCGTAGGTCTTGGCAAAGAACTCGGACGTCCACGCGGCAGGCGAAGGGCCCGACGCATTGAGACCGTGCAATTGCTTCCCATCCCAGAGGATGGCGAACGCATCGGAGCCAAGCCCGTTGGAGCACGGCTCCACGAGCGTCATGCACGCCGCCGCCGCGATGGCCGCATCCACGGCGTTGCCGCCGGCCGCGAGCATGGACAGGCCGGCCTGCGCGGCCAGTGGATGCGAGGTGGAGACGATGTTGCGCGCGAACACGGGCGCGCGCAGGCTGGGGTAGCCGGTCTGCCAGTCGAAACGATTCATCTTTGCCGCACTCCTTCTTGGAGCGGGCAGTATCAATGAATCAGAGAGATCAGGCGGGGATCAGCGCGATGGTCTTGCGGGGTTGGCCGGCATCGTCGATGTGGCAGACGCCCGGGCAGCCGCTCATGGCGGCGTCGAACACCTCGCGGGCGCATTCGTGGCAGCAACCGCAGGCCGAGGCCACGCGGGTTTCGTCCTGCAGCACGTCGAAGTTGCGCACGCCCGCTTCCACGCTCTTGCGGATGTCGCGGTCGGAAACTCGGTGGCAAAGGCAGACGATCATGGCGGGCCAGAAACGAACTCTGGACCGAAGTCTACTGCAAATGCGAACCCTTCTCAATCAAGTTCGCATCAACCCCAGGTTTCGACCGTGAATTTGGGGCGCTTTTCTGGGGTCAGCGCGGGCTCAGCTGCCCTCGCCCATCCCGACCTGGCTCTGCAGCCAGTTCTGTTCGCCCAGCTGGGCGACCAGCTCGATCTGGGTTTCCAGGTGGTCGATGTGCTCTTCCGTGTCGCTCAGGATGTCTTCCAGGATCTCGCGCGAAACGTAGTCGCGCACGCTCTCGCAGTAGGCGATGGCTTCCTTGAGCAGCGGGTGCGAACCCATCTCGATCTTCAGGTCGCAGTGCAGCGTCTCCACGGCTGTCTCGCCGATGTAGAGCTTGCCCAGGTCCTGGAGGTTGGGCAGGCCATCGAGCGTGAGCACGCGCTCGATCAGCTTGTCGGCATGCTTCATTTCCTCGATGGACTCTTCGTACTCGTGCTTGGCCATCTTGTCGAAGCCCCAGTTCTTCAGCATGCGCGCATGCAGGAAGTACTGGTTGATCGCGGTGAGCTCGTTCTTGAGCTGGGCGTTCAGGATTTCAATGACCTTGGCGTCGCCTTTCATGGCTCTCTCCTCTTGTTCGTGTGGATGCGTTGACTGCCGAACATTGTGCGTGAGCGCACGTGGCATCGGCGCCAAATCCGCGCCCGGACGCTCTGCATACGAAGCGTTCTTATGTGCAGTCGCGTTCGGTTGATGTGCAAGCTGGCCGCCATCTGCGTTCATGTTGCATTTGCGAATGGTTCTCATTTATTATTTGACCATGCCAGCCACCACCTTCCCACCAAGACCACCCGCCCAGACGCTGACGCCGGCGCCCATAGCGCCTCGACTGAGCAGTGAGCACCTGTTCAGCGGCCGACGTGAAATCGAGATCGAGCACGCCGGCCAGATCTACCGGCTTCGCATGACCGCATTGGGAAAGCTGATCCTGACGAAGTAGCGCCCGCGTTCTCTCCCGCCCTATCGCACCAGCCAGCTCCTCGCCAGCCCGTGCCGCCCACGAGCTTTGCCCTGAACTGAGGAGTTAGCCCCATGTGCGACGGCCCGTCCCATGACATCGCCATCCCCGCCCGCGGCTCGCGCCGCCGGCGCCTGTGGGAGCTGCCCATGCAGGCCCTGTGCCCCGTCATCGGCGTGTGCATGCCGATGAGCGTGCTGCGCAAACGCGTGGACAAGGAACTCGGCAGCACCGCGCTGGCCGACGACTACGAGCTGCACTGCGGCGCGATCAACGCCTGCGGGCAGCGCTCGCCCATCGCCGAGACCTTGCAGAAGGAACTCGACCAGCGCTACCTGCGCGCCATCCGCCTCGCCGCGCAGCACAAGACCACCGTGGCGCTGGACCGCTGGTGGGAAGCCGAGCAGGTCGGCCCCGATGTTGCCGGCGCACTCTGGGCCACGCTCACGCACGCCCGGTGCGACGCTGCCTTGCAGGAGCGCGTGCTGCGCGACATCCACATGCTCCAGCACCAGGTCGGCTCCGCCAACCGCGCGGACCTGCAAAAGCTCGATGCGCTGATCGAAGAGAACGCCGTGCTCGCGCGCGAACTCGCCCGCGCTCAGGACCGCAGCACGCGGCTGCTGGCCGAGCGCACGCAGCAGATCGAGCGCCAGGCCGCCCAGCTTGTGCAGCTGCGCGCCGAACTGCTTGGCCGCGACACGCTGCTGGCCGGGCTGCGCGATGAACTCCGCGAACTCGAAGCCGCCGTGCCGGGGCTGCGTCATCGGCAAGAGCAAGGGGAGCAGATCCGCGGCCAGCTCACGCGCATCCACGAGCTGGAGCGAGCGCTGCTGGCGGCGCAACAGCAGATCGAAGACCGGCGCGAGGCAGCTGCCGCGCCCGCTTCAACGTTCGTTGAAATCCTTGAGCCTGTCGTCGCGGACGAACGCTCCTTCCCCACGCTCACCGAACGCTCCGTCCTCTGCGTCGGCGGCCGCCAATCCGTCGTGCCGATCTACCGCCAGCTGATCGAACGCACAGGCGGCCGCTTCCTCCACCACGACGGCGGCGAGGAAGACGCCGTCGCCAAGCTCGACGCCAGCCTCGCCGCCGCCGACCTCGTGATCTGCCAGACCGGCTGCATCAGCCACGACGCGTATTGGCGGGTGAAGGACCATTGCAAGCGGCATGGGAAGAAGTGCGTGTATGTGGAGTCGCCGAGTGCGAGCAGCATGCGACGGGCGTTGGGGTCATTGAGCGACAACGCATCGGCTGACGGTGATGTGCTTCAGCCCAGCGTCAAAGGGTAAGGTCGCGGGCTGCGCGGGCGCGGCCTTGATACATTGCGCAAGGCCGCCCGCAGACTGCGTCGACAGGCCTCAACTGAAGGGAACGTCCATGTCGCATTCATTGCAGTGGTCCATTCTTGCGGTCCTGCTTTGCGCAGGCTGCAGCACGACAACGCCCCAGCGTCCGGCCGCTGCTGAACCCCCGATGACGCCAGGCTACTGGAACGCCGAATGCCGCGCGCTGGGCGAGATGACCTACTTGAAGCACGAGGGCTCTCGACCGCCCTATGGCTGGACGCTGATGCGATTCGACGTGGAACAGGGTGTTGTCACGAACCTTGAGATCCTGGATTCGAGTCCGAAAGGTGTCTTCGATGACGCAGCCCGAACCATTTACAGCAAGGTGCGCTTCGCTTCATCAGGCTCCGCGAAGGCTTGCATCACGAGCCACAAGTGGGATTGACCGGGCACGCCACCGCTGGTGGCTGATGCCATCAGGGCCGAGCGTTCCGCCGCTGCTCCCGCAGCATGAACAGATACAGCCCTTCCACCTTCTCCCGCGCCCACGGCGTCTTGCGCAAGAACTTCAGGCTCGACTTGACGCTCGGCTCGAACGCGAAGCAGCGCAACGGAATGCGGGCATCCAGGCCCTCCCAGCCGTATTCGGCCTGAAGCGCCGTGACGATCGCTTCGAGCGTCAGCCCGTGCAGCGGGTTGCGCGGCTGCGCGGGCGGTGACGCGCTCTCCGGCGGCGGAACTTCGTCAGCCATCCCGCTCAATGCCTCGTCACCACGATCGGCTCGCCGCGCGTGATGATCATCGTGTGCTCGTACTGCGCCGACAGATTGCCCGGCACGCCGACCAGCGTCCAGCCGTCGTCGGTCTCTTCGACGATGCGGCTCTTGGTGGAGAGGAAGGGCTCGATGGTGATGACCATGCCTTCTTGCAAGAGGCGGCGGTCGGTGCGGTCGAAGTAGCCGGCGATGTGCTCGGGCTCTTCGTGCAGGGCACGGCCGACGCCGTGGCTGCCGAGGTTCTCGATGATCTTGAAGCCGTACTTCTTGGCCGTGCGTTCGATGGCGGCGCCGATGCCGTTGATGGGCATGCCGGCGCGCGCCACCTTCATGGCCTGCTCGAGCGCCGTGCGGGTGGCGTGGCAGAGCTTGGTCTTCTGCGGATTCGTCGGCGGCACGACGCGGGTGCCGCCGGTATCGGCGAAGTAACCGTCCAGTTCGGCTGACACGTCGATGTTGAGCATGTCGCCGGCGCGGATCACGCGGTCGCCCGGGATGCCGTGGGCGGCTTCCTCGTTGATGCTGATGCAGGTGGCGCCGGGGAAGTTGTAGGTCAGCTGCGGGGCGGAGCGGGCGCCGTGCTGTTCGAGCAGCTTGGCGCCGAGGCCGTCGAGCTCGCGCGTGGTCATGCCGGGCTCGGCGGCGTCGAGCATCTGTTGCAGCACGAGGGAGACGATGCGGCCGATGCGCTGCAGCGCGATCACGTCGTGTTCGGTTTCGATGGTCATGGGGGCAACTCCTGGCGAAGGCCGAACCTTAACCGGAATCGGCCTTCTGGCGCCGTTTCAAGCGCTGAAGAACTGGCTCGGCGTCTGGTCGAACTGCTTGCGGAACATGGCGGCGAAAGCGCTCGGGCTTTCATAGCCGAGGGCCAGCGCCACGTCGATCACCTTCTCCCCGGTGGCCAGCAGTTCCAGCGCGCGCAGCAGCCGCGCCTGCTGGCGCCACTGGCCGAAGGTCAGGCCGGTTTCCTTGACGAAGAGGCGCTGGATGGTCTTCACGTCGACCGCCAGCTCCCGCGCCCAGTCGGCCATCGTGGAGGCGTCGTCGAGCTGGCGTTGCAGGGCCTGGCAGATGCGCAGCAGGCGCGGGTCGGTGGGCATCTGCAGGTGCAGCGGCAGCACGGGCAAGGCGCGAAGTTCATCGAGGATCAGGCGCATCACGCGGCCGTCGCGCGTGCCCGGCGCGTAGGGTTGCGGCACATCCATCGCCGCGCGGATCAGCTCGCGCAGCAAGGCGGAGATGCCAACGGCCTGCGTCTGGTCGAGCAGCTTCGGCCCGGCGTCCACGGCCACGAGCAGGCTGCGCATGTGGACTTCGCCGACGCAGCGGATCTCGTGCCGCGTGCCAGCGCACACCCAGATTGCCCGCGTCGGCGGCACGACCCAGCTGCCGGCACCGGCCTCCACCACCATCACGCCCTGCACCGCGTAGATCAGCTGGTGCTTGTTGGCGTGCGAGTGCGGCTCGATGTGCCAGCCCGCCGGATAGTCGGTGGCGCGGCCGGTGATCGGCGAGGAGGCCTGCTCGATCTCCTGGAGGATCTGGGCCAGGGCCTTGGGCTTCCTGGAAACATTCACGAAACGTCGATGTCCTTTTTGCGATTGTTGTTGGTCAATTGGCGCGAGACAGGCGCCGACGATCTTCGCACAATCCACCCCATGAACACCGCCACCACCACGCTCGGCGCCGCAGCCTCCGCGCCTGCGGCCCCTACCGCCACCAAGGCCAAACCGGCCTACGGCATCCTTGGCGCCATCAGCGGCGCCCACATGGTCAACGACATGATGCAGTCGCTGATCCTGGCCATGTATCCGGTGCTCAAGGGCGAGTTCTCGCTGAGCTTCGGCCAGATCGGCCTGATCACGCTGACGTACCAGCTGACGGCCTCGCTGCTGCAGCCGCTGGTGGGCCTGTTCACGGACCGCCGGCCGCAGCGCTACTCGCTGCCGATCGGCATGACGTCCACGCTGATCGGCCTGCTGCTGCTGGCCTTCGCGCCGAGCTTCGGCATGGTGCTGCTGGCGGCGGCCTTCGTGGGCATCGGTTCTTCGATCTTCCACCCCGAGTCGTCGCGCATCGCGCGGCTGGCGTCGGGCGGACAGCACGGCTTCGCGCAGTCGGTCTTCCAGGTCGGCGGCAACACGGGCACGGCGATCGGGCCGCTGTTGGCGGCGGCAGTGATCGTGCCGTTCGGCCAGCGCAGCGTGGCGTGGTTCGGGCTGGCGGCGATGCTGGGCATCGTGGTGCTGTTGCAGGTGAGCCGCTGGTACGCCACGCATCACATCGCGGCCGCGGGCAAGAAGGCTGCGGCCGTCGTGGCACCCTACCCGCCCAAGGTCGTGACGCGCGCGATCCTCGTGCTGCTGGTGCTGATCTTCTCGAAATACTTCTACATTGCGGGCCTGAGCAGCTTCTACACCTTCTACCTGATCGACCGCTTCGGCCTCACGGTGCAGAACGCGCAGATGCACCTGTTCTTCTTCCTGCTGGCCTCGGCCGTGGGCACGGTGGCAGGCGGCCCGATCGGCGACCGCATCGGCCGCAAGCCGGTGATCTGGGCCTCGATCCTGGGCGTGGCGCCGTTCGCGCTGCTGCTGCCGCACGCCAGCCTGTTCTGGGCGACGGTGCTGACCATCCTCATCGGCCTCGTGCTGTCCTCGGCCTTCTCGGCGATCCTGGTCTATGCGCAGGAGCTGATGCCGGGCAAGGTGGGCATGGTGTCGGGCCTGTTCTTCGGCTTCGCCTTCGGCATGGGTGGCCTGGGCGCCGCGGTGCTGGGCCTGCTGGCGGACCGCACGAGCATCGCCTTCGTGTACGACTCGATCGCCTACCTGCCGCTGCTGGGACTGGTGGCGGCGTTGCTGCCCAAGGGTGTGAAGCGGGCGCGTTGAGTGCGACGGTCGCGGCTAGTCCCGCGACCGGTTCTTGTCCCAGATCGCGATCAGGATCAGCGCATACGACAGCAGCCTGACGCAGTAGTTCAGCGGCATGTCCTCGCCGGTCTGGGCCGTGAGGCCCATGTGGACGCGGTTACCCGCCTCGATCCAGAACGAAGCGGCGAAGAGCAGGAAGAAGCGGTCGCCGGTGCTGCGCCAGAAGGCCAGGAAGAACAGCCCGGCCACGAAGGCCAGCGCCGCCGTGGCACCAACAAGCAGCGGCGTGAGCAGGCCCGGGTTCATCGGCCGCGCTCCATGACCAGGCCGACGACCAGCAGCAGCATCGAGACCACGCCCACGCCCACGCGCCAGATCGAGAGATCGACGGCGGCGAAGACGGTCTTGTCCAGCACGAGGACGATGTTGTTGAGCGTCAGACCCACGAAGCACAGGCCGCTCCAGAGCAGCAGGCTGAAGCGCGTGCGCAGATACGTCCGCAGCAGCAGCGTGGCGCAAAGGCCGGAGGTCAGCACGCAAAGGCTGAAGATCAGGACCACCATCTCAAGTTCTCCGCCGCAGCATGAAGGCCTGGGCAAACTGTTGCGCCTGCTTGCGGGTCGTGTCGTGGATGAGTTCGGTCACGCCCACCAGGTTGCGGGCGTAGACCTCGGCCAGGGCCGTCAGCGCGCGCTCCAGCGCGGCGCTCGGCGCATAGGCATAGGTCTCTTCGCCGCCCGGCGAGCTTTCTATCACGCCGGCGGCATGCAGTTGTCGCAGCAGCTGGGCAGCGGCCTCGTGCGGGATGTAGAGGGCCTGCGCGATATCGCTCGTCGAGCGCGGCTGCACCGGCTGGCTGCGGAACTGCAGAACCGCCTCCAGAAAGGGCACCGAGGGGATGCTTGTCAGGATGAAGCGCCGGACGTCATCGGGAATGGCGTTGTCGCTCTCTGGGGGGCCGGACATTCAGTTGTGAGGTTTCGGTAAACATTGCGGCAAATGTATACGCTGCAAGGCAACTGAAGGGTTTGGACTACAAGGCTTTGCAAATCGAAAAAGGCCCCGGGGCGAGCCGCCGGGGCCTTTGAACTTTCAACGCTCGCGAATCAGAGCTTGTAGTCGAGCGACACGGCGAAGTTGCGCGGTGCGCCGTACATCGCGCCGGACTGCAGGCCGATCAGGTACTTCTTGTCGAACAGGTTGTTGACGTTCAGGCGCACGGTGGCATCACGGTTGATCTCGTACGAGGCAAAGGCGTTGGCCACCAGATAGGCGCTTTGCGTGGCGCTGCCGATCTTGCTTTCCTCCGACTGCCAACGACCGCCCACACCCAGGCGCAGGGCCGGCAGCGCGGACACGCGCGTGTCCAGACGGAAGTTGAAGGTGTTGCGCGGCACCCATTCGTAGATGTCCTTGCCATCCGGGCCGGTCAGCATCAGGTGCGTGTAGCCGACCGTGACCTTTGTGTCCTTGTTCAGGCGCCCGACCACCTCAGCCTCGAAGCCCTTGGACTTGACGTCCATGCCCTGGTACCAGGAGGTGCCGTCCAGCGAGGTGCCGGTGCCGCTGATCATTCCGCCGTACGTGGCCAGGCCGTTCTGCTTGGCGGTGAACAGCGCGAAGGTGGTCAGCAGGCCCTTGTTGAGCCAGTCGGCCTTCACGCCCACTTCGGTGTTCACGCCCTTGGCCGGAGCGAGGTAGTGGCCTTGCTGGTCGGTCTGGTCCTGGTTCTGGAAGATGTCCGAGTACGACACGTAGCCGAGCACGTCGGGCGTGAAGTCGTACGTCAGACCTGCATACGGGCTGACCTTCTTGACGTCCGGGTAGGTCGTGTCATTCGAGGCGTTGCCGTAGATGGCGGCACCCTCGCGCTCCAGACGGACGGCGTTGACGCCGAGGATGGCATTGAGGGAGTTCGTCACGGCCAGGCGCGTGGCGCCATAGAAGCGCGTCAGCGTCTGCGCGCCGCGCGTGGCCGGGGCGCGCGGGCCCCACTGCGGTTCGGCGTAAGCGTTGCCGTCATACGGGAAGGCCGGCAACGGGTCGAGCATGTGCGTGAGCACGCTGAAGGTGTCCACGGCGGTCTTCTCGTGCGAGCGGCTCAGCCCGAACAGCACCGTGTGTTCGCGGCCGAAGGCGCTGAACTTGCCGTTGACGTTGGCGTCCAGCACCGTGTCGTCGGTGCTGCCCAGGCTCCGGTAGGGCCAGCCGACGAGGCCGGTGTTGTCCGTGTTCAGCACGCCGCTGTTCGAGTAGGCGTAGAGCAGCTTGGTGGCGTCGTTGCTGTGGCGGAAGTTGTAGGTCAGCTTGGCTTCCCAGTTGTCGCTCAAGCGATGGGCGTACTCGGCGAAGGCGTTGTACGACTGGGTGTTCCAGTAAGTCCAGTTGGCCGAAGTGGAGGAGCCGACCGGGAAATCGGCCTGCGAGCCGTCCGAGCGCATCAGCGTCATCGAGCCCCACATCGGCGCGCCCTGCTTCGAGTCCACGGCCGTCAGGCCCACGGTCAGCACGCCGTCGCGGCCGATCTGGCCGTCGACCACGCCGTAGATCGTGTTGCGTTTGTTGTGCAGGTCGCGAATGTAGGAGTCCTTGTCTTCCGAGGTGGCGACCACCCGGGCGGCCCAGGAGCCGTCCTCGGTCAGCACCTTGTTGTAGTCGAGCTCCGCGCGCTTGAGGCCCCACGAGCCGAAGCTCACGCCGACCTCGCCGCCGTCCTGGTTCTTCGGGCGCTTGCGCACGTAGTTGATGGTGCCGGAGGCATTGCCCACGCCGGTCAGCAGCCCGTTGGCGCCGCGGATCAGCTCGATGCGCTCGAACAGGAAGGTGTCTTCGTTGCCGACGACCGTGCCCCAGGAATTCGTCATCCCCAGGCCGTCCATCTGCGTCAGCTGGATGTCGAAGCCGCGGGCGTTGAAGCTGGCGCGGTTGGTCTCGTACTGCTCGACGTTGATGCCGGTGGCCAGGCCGAGCGCGGCGTTGCTGCCGGTCAGGCCGAAGTCGGCCATCTCGCCAGCGTCGATCGTGCTGATCGTCTGCGGCGTGTCCTTGATTTCCATGGGCAGACCGGTGGCGCCCTTCGAGACGCGATTGGCGCGCTTGCCAGTGACGACGACCTGGTCGAGCTTGGTGGCATCCTGGCCCTGGGCCGCATCAGCCGCCGCGGTGGGAGCCGGGGCCGGCGAGGCGGTGGCCGGAGCGGCATCCTGGGCGCGGGCCGTGTTGACGCCACCAAGGGCAAGGGAGGCCGCGACGGCGCAGGCGGTCATCAGGAAGGGTTGCTTCATCTTCGGGTCCGGAAATCGATCGGGCCGGCGGGCGCCAGCGCTACAAATGAGATTGCGACTTTATCTCATTTGCGATCAATTCTCATTAACAAAGTTGTCTGGAACCCTACTTCTTCTGGGTGAGCGCCTTGCAGGGATCTTCCCGCTCGGCCGCCGGCGTGCGCACGACGGCGTCGTAGACCGTCTCGGGCTGGTCGCTGCCTTCTTCGAGATAGCCGACCGAGAGGATGTCGGCCGGCGGCACGCCGGCCGCGCGCAGGTACAACGGTACGGCCAGATCGCGGCGCACGTGGCCGTTGCCGGCGATCAGCACCACACGCTCGGCACCGGCGGCGCGCGCCTGCAGCATCGCCTGCGCCATCGCAGCGTCGCGCCCGCGTTGGGCCAGCGCCATCCCGGGCGCCATCTCCTTGGGCAGCGCACCGCAGTGGCCCTGGTCGATGTCGTCGATCAGGGCCTGCTGCTGCGCGGGGCCCCAGGCACTGTCGGCGCGCAGGGCAGCCAGGTCGGCGGGCGAAGCGGCGTCGCCTTCGCGAACCAGCGCACGCGCCTTGTCGCGTTCGAGGTTGCCGCCCACGATGCCGGCGTGGCCGGCGAGCGCGGCGTCCACCACCGGCTTGTGCAGCGGCCAGCGCCAGCCTTTGCGATCGAAGGCGCCTGCGTCGATCAGCGCTTCGGCTTCCCGCGGCGCGGCGGCGATCGCGGCGTTGCGGTCTCGGCCCATCTGCTCGAAAACGACGACCGTGCGCTTGCCGTCGGCCAGCAACTGCCGCAGCGCTTCAGCGCGCCTGGCGTGGATGGCGGCGTTGTCGTGCACTTCGCCGAGCAGCAGGAAGTGCACGCCGGCTTCGCGCTGCTGCAGGGAGTCGGTGGTGGCGCAGGCGGCCAGCGTGGCGGCCATCAGGAGGGTGAGCAGCTTCTTCATGATCGGCGCCGCGATCAGCGCAGCAGGAGCATCGGCGAAGGATCGGCCTTGCTGGCGTCATAAGGATGCCAGACCTGACCGCCGATGCGCGCCAGGATGAGCCGGACATAACCGCGAGTTTCGGCGTACGGCGGCACGCCGCGATAACGGTCCACGGCCTTTTCACCGGCGTTGTACGCCGCCAGCGCCAAAGGCACGCTGCCCTGGTAGTAGGCCAGCAGCCAGCGCAGATAGGCCATGCCGCCCTTGATGTTCTGCGCGGGGTCGGTGATGTTGACGACGTTGAAGCGGCGCGCCGTATCGGGGATCAGCTGCATCAGCCCTTGGGCGCCCTTGTCCGACCGCGCGATCGGATCGAAGTTCGATTCCGTCGCCATCAGCGCCAGCACAAGCGTGGGCGAGAGCTTGTAGTCCGGCGCCATGAGATCGACGAACTGCACGATGGCGGCCGGCGCATTGCGCGGCGGAGGAAGCGTGACGAAGCCTTGCGTCGTGATCTTGTTGCCCGCCTTCGCGATCTTCGGCGCGTCGAGCAGTTGTTTGTCTTCTTCGGGCGGGCGCAGGCAGGCCGGTGGCGGCCCGAGCGGCGTGCCCAGGCGCTGCGCCATGTTCTCGGCCTGCGTCATGCCCTGCTCGGCGGCAGCGGCGAACAGGTGCGCGGCCTCGGCGTCGTTGCGCTGGATGCCGCGGCCGTTGGTCAGCATCCAGGCGAGGTTGTATTGCGCCACGGCGTCTCCATAGCGGGCAGCGCGGCAGTAGAGCTGCGCCGCCAGGACCGCGTCGCGCGGCTGGCCGTCGCCGTTCTCTGCGGCCTCGCCCTCCTTGCGCCAGCGCTCCACCTGGGCGGGCACCACGGCGCCCTTCTCAGGCGGCGGTGTGGTCGGGCGTGGCAACTGGTCCAGCGTGAGCTGGGCCGACTGCGCTGGCGGCGGCACTTGCGCCCAGGCCGGCGCGCTCGCCAGCACCAACGGCAGCAGCCACGAACGGAGCGGCGCCAGACGCATCAGTGAATGCGCGGCAGACTGCCGACCGCCTTGACCATGCTCGCGCCCATCGAGGCGCCAAAGCGCTTGGCCAGCTGCTCGGCCATGTTGTCATGCGGCGTGTAGTCGACCACGTCCTCGGCCTTGATCACCTCGCGGGCGACGTAGTCGAGATTGCCGAAGTCGTCGGCCAGACCGAGCTTCACGGCCTCCTCGCCGTTCCAGAACAGGCCGGAGAACGTGTCCGGCGTTTCCTTCAACCGCTTGCCGCGGCCTTCGCGCACGACGTCGATGAACTGCTGGTGGATCTGGTCGAGCATCGCCTGCGCGTAGGCGCGCTGCTTGGGCGGCAGCGGCGAGTACGGATCGAGCATGCCCTTGTTCGAGCCGGCGGTGATCAGGCGACGCTCCACGCCGTACTTCTCCATCACGCCGCTGAAGCCGAAGCCGTCCATCAGCACGCCGATGGAGCCGACCACCGAGGCTTTGTCCACGTAGATCGCGTCGGCCGCCACGGCCATGTAGTACGCCCCCGATGCGCAGATCTCCTCGCAGACCGCGTAAACCTTCTTGTGATAGCTGCTGCGCAGGCGGTTGATCTCGTCGTTGACGATGCCCGACTGCACCGGGCTGCCGCCGGGCGAGTTGAAGCGCATCACGATGGCTTCCGTATTCGGATCGGCGAAGGCGTCCTTCAGCGCGGCGACGATCTGCTCGGCGCTGGCCTCGGTGTCTTCGGCGATCTCGCCGCGCACGTCGATCAGCGCGGTGTGCGGGCCGCTCGAGCCGTTCACGTGCCAGCGCGGCGCGAACAGGGCCCAGGCGATGGCGGCCAGCAGGAGCAGCCAGAAGACGCGGAAGACGAAGCTCCAGCGGCGGCTGCGGCGGCGCTCGCGCAGGTACTCACGGGCGAACTCGGCCAGCACGGTGTCGACCTCGCTGCGCTGCGGGTTGGGCTGTTGATCGGGGGAATTCATGGATGGGCTCTGGGGTTCAATCAATCTTCGAAAGCCGGGCGGATGTCGCGGGACGGGTACCAGACGACCTTGCCTTCAGTTTCCTCGACGCGCAGCTTGGTCAAGCCTGATCGACCGCACATGCCGGTGACGCACCGCCCACTCTTGGGGTCGTACACGGCGCCGTGGATGCTGCACATGATGTACTGCTTCTCGTGGTCGAGGAATTCGCCCTCCTGCCAGTCCATCTCGGTCGGCACGTGGGCGCAGCGGTTCAGGTACGCGTGCACCTCGCCGTCGAAGCGCAGCGCGAAAGCGCGCACGGGCTGGCGCCACTGGACGACGTCGAAGGCGACGGCCTTGCCGCGTTCTTCCAGTGCCGCGGAGTCGCAAACCGGCAGCGGCTTCTCGGTCGTTTGCTCGTCAGCCATGCTGCATCAGCCAATCGTGCAGTTCGGCCGTGGAGTGGGCGACGAACAGCGGGTTGAACTCGGCGAAGGATTCGTGATCGTGAGCGCCAAAGCTCACGCCCACGCAAGGGCAGCCGGCGTTCACGGCCATCTGCAAGTCGTGCGTGGTGTCGCCGATCATCAGCGTGCGCTCGGGCTCGGCGCCGAATTCGCGCATCAGCTCCAGCAGCATCTGCGGGTTGGGCTTGCCGGAGGTTTCGTCGGCAGTGCGGCTGCCGTCGAAGATCGCCGTCAGCTCGGCGCGCCGTAGCGAGTCGTTCAGGCCGCGGCGGTTCTTGCCGGTGGCGACGGTCAGCCAGTGGTGCCGTGCCTTGAGGTCGGCCAGCATCTCGGCCGTGCCCTTGAACAGCACGACTTCGTCGATGCTGGCAAGCCAGTGGTGGCGGAAGCGCAGGCCGAGCTCCTGATAGCGCTCAGCCGCCAGGCCCGGCACGGCGTGAGCCAGTGCGTGCGAGAGGTCGAGACCAATCACGTAGGCGGCCGCTTCGTCAGAAGGACGCGGCTCGCCCACGTCCACCGCGGCGTTCTGGATGCAGCGGGTGATGAGACCGGTGGAATCGGCGAGCGTGCCGTCCCAGTCAAAAGCGATGAGGTCGAAATTCATTCTTGAGCAATCAGCTTGCGGCATTCGGGCGGCAGCGGCGCCTCGCAGGTCACGGTCTCGTTCGTCGCCGGATGCTGGAACGACAGCTTGCGCGCATGCAGGAACATCCGGTCGAACTTCAGCGATCCTCGCGCCAGTTCGCGGTTGCGCTCAAAGTCACCGTACTTCGGGTCGCCGACGATCGAGTGCCCGGCCTGTTGCAGGTGAACGCGGATCTGGTGCGTGCGGCCGGTCTTGATGGTGACGTCGAGCAGGCTCCAGGCCGGCAGCTTCTGCATGATCTTAACGAGGCTGATCGAGCGCTTGGCCTCCGGCTCGCCCTCCTTGCCGGGGCGAACCCAGCGCTCGCCGTCGCCGCCGACGAACTTCACCAGCGGCACGTCGATCACCTTCAGCTTGGCCGGCCACTCGCCCCAGACCAGGGCGGCGTAGGTCTTGCCGGTTTCGCGGTCGCGGAGCTGATCCTGCAAATTCACGAGCGCGCTGCGCTTCTTGGCGATCATCAGCAGGCCCGAGGTTTCCTTGTCGAGCCGGTGCACCAGTTCCAGGAACTTGGCTTGCGGGCGGGCGCGGCGCAGCTGCTCAATCACGCCGAAGCTGACGCCCGAACCGCCGTGGACGGCCACGCCGGCCGGCTTGTCGATCACCAGCAGGTGGTCGTCTTCAAAGATTACCGGGAACTCGCGTGCCGGCGCCGCCAACGCAGCCGGTACCTCCGGCTTGGCGGCCACCCGCACGGGCGGTACGCGCACTTCATCCCCCAGCTCCAGCCGGGTGTCGGCCTGCGCGCGGCCCTTGTTGACGCGCACTTCACCCGCGCGGATCACTCGGTAGACGTGCGTCTTCGGCACGCCCTTGAGTTCGCGCAGCAGGAAGTTGTCGAGGCGCTGCCCGGCCGAGCCTTCGTCGATGATGACGCGGCGCACCTGGGGTTTGTCCGGGGTCTGGGCGGGCAATTGCTCACTTTTCGTGGCAGCGGCCCCGCGTCCTTTCACCCCTATAATGTTGCTCACTACCTTTGCGCCGTAAGTGTTTGATTTTTCTGATTTTACTGGGTGAGCCCGGTGAGTTGGTTCAGAAAAGCGCGCGATCGGCGCCGAGGTCGGGCGCGGCAAGAGCCGCGTCAACAGGTGATGCAACGCGCATCCCTCGCAAGACGGGCCCTGTCCCCAAGTGACTTGGCGGCCTTGCGGTTTGCGCGGCAGAGCAATGTAGACAGAACCAGCCTGGCGCGGCTTCTTTTGAAGGGCCCCGCAGGCGACAAACAAAGGTTTCAAGGCTGAAGACGGGCTCGCTGATTCAACAATCAAGCTTCAAGCAAGTCTTCAACCCGCGTCCATCCAGTCCAAGCGGATGATTCAAAAGCCCTCCCCCACCACCACCGCCCGCGCGCACATCGGCTCAGAGCCGCCCCGCGCTGCCGTGGTCCGGCCGCGCCAGAAGCGCGTCGGGGAGGAAGCCGGATCGCCGCTCTCGCTGAATGGCCGCACGCGCCAACGCTGAACAGCCCGATCGCTTCAACCGATCAAGGCTTTCAGTCCAGGGCGATTCCTTCCTCGGTTCTCCTCCATTGCCCGTGCATCGTGCAGTTGTGCATAAGGCGCGTGCCTGAGTCTTAAAAGAAGACAGGGTGCGCATGAGGAGTGATTGATGAAACGCATGCTGATCAATGCGACGCAGCAGGAAGAGCGTCGCCTGGCCATCGTCGATGGACAGAAGCTGCTGGACTTCGAGACTGAAATCGAAGGCCGCGAACAACGCAAGGGCAACATCTACAAGGCGGTCGTGACGCGCGTCGAGCCGTCGCTGGAAGCCTGCTTCGTGGATTACGGCGAAGACCGCCACGGCTTCCTGCCGTTCAAGGAAATCTCGCGCCAGTGGTTCCGCGAAGGCGTGGAAGTCAAGAACGCGACCATCAAGGACGCGATCCGCGAAGGCCAGGAACTGCTGGTCCAGGTCGAGAAGGAAGAGCGCGGCAACAAGGGCGCTGCCCTCACCACCTTCGTTTCCCTGGCCGGCCGCTACCTGGTGCTGATGCCCAACAACCCGCGCGGCGGTGGCGTTTCGCGCCGCATCGAGGGCGAGGACCGCGAAGAGCTGAAGGAAAACCTCGACCAGCTCGAGTACCCGAAAGGCATGAGCCTGATCGCCCGCACCGCCGGCATCGGCCGTTCAGCTGCCGAGCTGCAGTGGGACCTGAACTACATGCTCAAGCTCTGGACCGCCATCGACGATGCGGCCAAGGGCGGCAAGGGCGCCTACCTGATCTACCAGGAGTCGTCGCTCGTGATCCGCGCGATTCGCGACTACTTCACCGCCGACATCGGCGAGATCCTGATCGACACGGACGACCTGTACGAGCAGGCCAGCCAGTTCATGAACCACGTGATGCCCGACCAGGGCCATCGCGTGAAGCGCTACCGCGACGACGCGCCGCTGTTCAGCCGCTTCCAGATCGAGCACCAGATCGAGACGGCGCACAGCCGCACGGTCAACCTGCCCTCGGGCGGCGCCATCGTGATCGACCACACCGAAGCGCTCGTTTCGGTGGACGTCAACTCCGCCCGCGCAACCCGCGGCGGCGACATCGAGGAAACCGCGACCCGCACCAACCTCGAAGCGGCCGATGAAATCGCCCGCCAGATGCGCCTGCGCGACCTCGGCGGCCTGATCGTCGTCGACTTCATCGACATGGAAGAGTCGAAGAACCGCCGCGACGTGGAACAGCGCCTGCGCGACGCGCTGCGCAACGACCGCGCCCGCGTGCAGTTCGCTTCGATCAGCAAGTTCGGCCTGCTCGAACTGAGCCGCCAGCGCCTGCGCCCGGCGCTGTCTGAGGGCAACCACATCACCTGCCCGCGCTGCAACGGCACCGGCCACATCCGTGACACGGAATCCTCGGCGCTGCAGATCCTGCGCATGGTCCAGGAAGAGGCCATGAAGGACAACACCGCCGCCGTGCATGTGCAGGTGCCGGTGGAAGTGACCTCGTTCCTGCTGAACGAGAAGCGCACCGAAATCACCAAGATCGAGATGAAGCAGCGCGTGACCGTGCTGCTCGTGCCGAACAAGCACCTCGAGACGCCGAACTACAAGCTGGAACGCCTGCGCCACGACGACCCGCGTCTGGACAACCTGCAGGCCAGCTACACGATGATCGACGAGCCGACCGATGAGGTGGGCATCACCCGCCGCAGCGACGGCAAGGACGAGAAGAAGAACAAGCAGGAACCGGTGATCAAGGGCATCCTGCCCGAGCAGCCGGCTCCGGTGGCGGCTCCGAAGCCCGAAGCGCCCAAGGCACCGGCCCCCGTCGCCGCGCCGGTGGCTGCACCGGCTCCGGCCGGCGGCGGTTTCTTCGGCTGGATCAAGAGCCTGTTCGGCGGCGCTGAAGCTGCGCCCGCACCCGCACCTGTCGAAGCCAAGCCGGCCGAGAAGAAGCGCGAAGGCGGACGCGACGGTGGCCGTGACAGCAACCGCCGCGGCGGCCGTGGTGGCGAGCGCGGTGAACGCGGCGAGCGTGGTGATCGCAATGGCAAGCGCGAAGGCGCCGGCCGTGATGGTCAGCGTGACGGCCAACGCGGCGAGAAGTCGCAAGAGGCCCGCGGTGGCGATCAGCAGCGCGCAGAGCGCGGCGAACGCGGTGAACGCGGCGGCCGCCGCAACGAGCGTGGCGACCGTGCCGAGCGCGGTGATCGCGCCGAGCGCGGTGATCGCGCCGATCGCGGAGAAGGCAAGCCCGAGAACAAGGTCGAAGGCGCCGAGCAGCAGCAACCGCGCGGCGAGCGCACCGACCGTGGTGAGCGTGGCGAAGGCGGCCGTCGTCGTGAACGCGGCGAGCGTGGTGAACCGCGCCGCGAGCGCACCGAAGGCCAGAACGCGCAAGCCGCACTGGACCTGAACGGCGCCCCGACCGTCGCCCACGAAGCCCCGCCGGCTTTCGTCGACACCCAAGCCGAGGCCGTCGAACCGTCGAGCCATGAGCCCAGCGCCGAAGGCACGACCGAAGAGCGTCAGGGCCGCAACCGCCGCCGCCGCCGTGGTGGCCGTGGCCGCGAGGACGGCGCCAACGCCGGCGTGAACGGTGAAGAAGGCGCGATCGGCGAGAACGCTGAAGCTGCGCAAGCCGCCGAAGCCGCTGAGCCGACCGACGGCAACGAAGGCCCGCAAGCCGAAGCTGGCGAAGCGACGGAAGGCGACGACACCGGCGAAGGCCATGGCCGTGAAGGCAGCCGCCGCCGTGGCCGTGGTCGCGACCGCTATCGCCGCGACCGCCGCGAGGAAGGCGCCGCCGCTGACGGTCAGATCGACCCGCAAGCCGACGAAGCCAGCCAGCCGCTGGAAGCCGTGGCCGCGGTTGCCGCTGCCGAGATCCCGACCGCCGCAGCACCCGCTCCGGTCCAGGCCCCGGCTCCGGCTCCCGTTACTGCACCTGTCGCCGCTCCGGTCGTCGTCGAACGCTTCGTGCTGCCGATGGAATCCCTGCAAGCCGTCGCCGAAGGCGCTGGCCTGCAATGGGTGAACTCGGACGCCGAGAAGGTCGCGACCGTGCAAGCCGCCATCGCCGCCGAGCCCAAGCCCGTGCACGTGCCGCGCGAGCGCCCGCCGGTGGTCGTCGTGGACGAAGGCCCGCTGGTGCTGGTCGAGACCCGCAAGGACCTCAGCCAGATCAAGCTCCCCTTCGAGCGTTGATCCAGCGCTGCCCCCCTGAAACGGGGAATAAGAACAGCCGCCGTGGCGCAAGCCCCGGCGGCTTTTTTACGTCCGGGACACGGACTCGCGGCATCATGGGCGATCTCTTCCGTTGAAGGTGCTTCACCATGTTCGCCAAGTTGATCCTGCCCCTCGTCCTCGCGCTCTCGCTGCCGGCCCACGCCGCCGCCCCGCAGGAGATCGAGCTGCATTTCCGCCCCGCCCCCAACGTCAAGCAGCGCCTGAACATCGGCATGAACATGAGCACAGGCATCGACCTGATGCCCGGCGCCGACGCGCCGCCCGACACCGTGGCCAAGATCGCCGAGCGCCGCCAGCAGCTCGGCAAGGGCTTCACGATGGACATGCAGATGCAGATGCGCGCCGAGGCCAGCGAGGCCGACGCCAAGGGCGACTATCTGCTGCACCTTCGCGGCGAGGGCGGCCACATCAAGCTCAACATGCCCGACGGCCAGGCCAAGGAGATGCCGGTGCCGCAGGCCGGCCTCGAGATGGACATGCTGCTCAACGCGCAAAGCCACAAGACCGAGCTGCTGCGCCTCAAGGGCATGAGCGTGAAGATGGACGAGGCCTCGCAGCAGGTCTTCGTCAACCAGATGATGCAGCAGCTCGGCGGACAGTTCGCCGCGCTGGAAGGCCGCAAACTCAAGATCGGCGAAAGCGCCGAGATCCCGTTCGACATGCAGCTGCCGATGGGCCAGCTGCCGCAGAACATGAAGCTCTCCGCCACGATCAAGCTGACGCTGAGATCCGTGCACCAGGGCGTGGCCGTGTTCGACGAGGACGTGCAGATGCAGTTCGCCACGGACGGCAACCCGAACGAACCGAACCAGCCGCGCATCACGGCCAAGGGCTCGGGCAAGGGCCAGCTCAGCTACCGCCTGGCCGAGCGCATCCCCGTGCGCAACGACCTCGACCTGGCCATGCACATGGACACCGAACTGCCCGGCAAGGTCGACATGAAGATGGAAATGCTGATGAAAATGCGCATGAAGGGCGAGCAACTGCGCTGAAACGCGTTCCGGCTGGCCCGGGGAATGCTCCGATGGCGGACGTAAACGTCTGCTTTACAGTGCGCCCTTCCCCATTCCATAGACAGCCATGAGCTCTCTTCCCATCGGCTCCGGCGCGGCTACCGCAGCGCCCAAGATGCCGTCGCAGATCCCCTACATCATCGGCAACGAAGGTTGCGAACGCTTCAGCTTCTACGGCATGCGGAACATCCTGACGGTGTTCCTCATGACGAGCCTGCTGCTCTCGATCCCCGAAGAGCTGCGCAAGGGCGAGGCCAAGGAGGTGTTCCACACCTTCGTGATCGGCGTCTACTTCTTCCCGCTGCTCGGCGGCTGGATCTCCGACCGCTTCTGGGGCAAGTACAACACCATCCTGCGCCTGAGCGTGCTGTACGTGGCCGGCCACGCGTGCCTGGCGATCTTCGAGAACAGCATCCGCGGTTTCTACTTCGGCCTGTTCCTGATCGCACTGGGCTCGGGCGGCATCAAGCCGCTGGTGAGCTCCTTCGTCGGCGACCAGTTCGACAAGAGCAACCGCACGCTGGCCCAGAAGGTCTATGACGCCTTCTACTGGATCATCAACTTCGGCAGCTTCTTCGCCTCGCTGTTCATGCCGGTGCTGCTGAAGAGTTTCGGCGCCAGCGTGGCCTTCGCCGTGCCGGGCGTGCTGATGGCCATCGCCACGCTGATCTTCTGGTCCGGCCGCCACAAGTACGTGCACGTGAAGCCGACGGCGCACGAAGATCCGAACAGCTTCCTCAAGGTCGTGAGGACCGCCCTCAGTCCCCGTACGGGCGGTGGCGGCGCGGGCCTCGGTGTGGCGATCGTCGGCCTCGTACTCGCTGTCTACGCAATCAGCCGTTATGACTCGATCGGCCTCGTGGCCGCACTCTGCTTGGCGTTGCTGCTGGGCATGGCCTTCGGCGGTATCGGCGCGGCGATGCAGCTGCAGCGTGCGGTGCCCAAGCACGGACAGGAGGCGGTCGACGCCGTGCGCTCGGTGCTGCGCGTGCTCGTGCTGTTCGCGCTGGTCACGCCGTTCTGGTCGCTGTTCGACCAGAAGGCTTCCACCTGGGTCTTGCAGGCCGACCAGATGGCCAAGCCCGAGTGGTTCCAGTCCTCGATGATGCAGGCGCTGAACCCCGCGCTGGTGATGATCCTGATCCCGTTCAACAACATCGTGCTGTTCCCGATGCTGCGGCGCATGGGCTTCAAGATCACGGCGCTGCGCCGCATGGGCCTGGGCATCGCGTTCGCGGGCCTGGCGTGGATCGTGGTCGGCGGCCTGCAGCTGGTGATCGACGGCGGCGACAAGCTCGTGATCACCTGGCAGATCCTGCCCTACGTGCTGCTGACGATCGGCGAAGTGCTGGTCTCCGCCACGGGCCTGGAGTTCGCCTACAGCCAGGCGCCGCTGGCGATGAAGGGCGTGATCATGAGCTTCTGGAGCCTGTCGGTGACGATGGGCAACCTCTGGGTGCTGCTGTCCAACAGCAGTGTGCAGAGCCCGGCGGCGACGGCGTGGATCAAGACGACGGGCCTCTCGGTCACGGCGTTCCAGATGTTCTTCTTCGCCGGCTTCGCGCTGGTGGCGGCGGCGCTGTTCGGGCTGTACGCGCGCAGCTACAAGCTGCTCGACAACTACCGCGGCTGAAGCTGCTCGACGATGACGAAGGCGGCTGCGTAGTCGACTTCGTCGGTCACCGTCACGTGGGCGCTCAGGCCCCGCGCCTCGAACCACTCGGCGAGCGCGCCGTGCAGGCGGATCTCCGGCTTGCCGCTCGGCGCCTTGACGATCTCGCAGGCGCGCCAGGTCATGGGCATCATCATCCCCATGCCGATGGCCTTGGAGAACGCCTCCTTGGCCGAGAAACGCGTGGCGAGGTAGGCCACGCCGCGGCTCTCGTGGCGGGCGCGGCGCTGGCGGAAGACTTCGATCTCGTGCGGGCCGAGCACCTTCTCGGCGAAGCGCTCGCCGCGGCGCGCGAGCGTCTCGCGCATGCGGCGGATGTCGCAGATGTCGGTGCCGATGCCGTAGATCACGCGGTGTAGGCCTGCTGGATGGAGCGCAGGTAGCCGCGCACGGTTTCGGCGTAGCCCAGCTCCAGGGCGTCGGCGATCAGTGCATGGCCGATGGAGACTTCACGCACGCCGGGGACGGCGCGCAGAAAGGCGGTGAGGTTCGGCTGGTTCAGGTCGTGGCCGGCGTTGATGCCGAGGCCGGCGGCGAGCGCGGCTTGCGCCGTGGCGGTGAAGCCGGCCAGCACTTCAGCCTCGCGCGGCGTGCCGAAGGCCGAGGCGAACGTCTCGGTGTACAGCTCGATGCGCTCGGCACCTAACTCCGCAACCAGGCGCATCGCTTCCGGCAGCGGGTCCATGAACAGGCTCACGCGCACGCCCAGCGACTGGCATTCCTCGATCAGCGGCTTGAGCCGTGCGCTGTCGGCGGGCAGGTTCCAGCCGTGGTCGGAGGTGAACTGCTCCTCGCTGTCCGGCACGAAGGTGACCTGGTGCGGGCGGAACTCGCGGACGAAGTCCATCAGGTTCTGGGTCGGGTTGCCCTCGATGTTGTATTCGGCCTGCGGCCACTGCTTCATCAGCGCGGCCAGCTCGCGCACGTCGTCCGGGCGGATGTGGCGCGCGTCGGGCCGCGGGTGGACGGTGATGCCTTGGGCGCCGGCCAGTAGGCACGCTTCAGCGGCGCGGACGACGCACGGGATGCCGAGGTGGCGCGTGTTGCGCAGCAAGGCGACCTTGTTGACGTTGACCGACAAGGCGCAATGGGTGTCAGGAGCGATGAGCGGATTCATGTCTGAGCAATCAATCGAGCAACTTCTGGAGATCGAGCATCAGCTGGCGCGTGCGCAGCGGCTTGCCCCCCAGATGGTAGAGCAGCAGGCCGCGCAGCAGTGCGCGCAGGGGCTGGATGATCGGCAGGCAGGCTTGGCGCAGGGCCGGGAACGAGCCGTGCATCAGCGCGGCTTGCAAGGCGATCAGCCGGGCGCCGTCGAGCTGGGCCGAATCGGCGGACGGCGCGTTGATCACGCCGGCTTCGGGCGAGATTGCATAAGCGCGGCCGGCTTGCACGGGGCTTTGCGTGAGCGTGGCGACGCTGAGGTCAGGCAACAAACCTAACTCGGCAAGCAAGCGCAGCTCGAAGGCGCGCAACGCAGCCTGGGATTCGCTGTCTTCCGTGGCGTGCAGCTCGGCCAGCGTCTCCGCGTAGGCATCGAACAGCCGCGGGTGCGGGTCCTGCCGCGCCAGCAGCTTCATCAGCAACTCGTTGAGGTAGTAGCCCGAGAACAGCGCGCTCCCCGCCGGCAGCGTGGAGCCGCCGAGCCATTCGGCGCTGCGCAGCGTGGGCACGCCCTCGCCGCCTTCTGGCGCGTCCTTCGGCGGCTTGGAGAGGCTGACCTGGATGCGCTGGAACGGCAGCAGCACGGCGCGCAGCTGCGAGTACGGGCGCTTGGAGCCCTTGGCCACGGCGGCGGTGCGGCCGATGTCGCGGCAGAACAGGTCGAGGATCTGACTGGACTCGCTCCAGTCGTAGTGGTGCAGGACGAAGGCCTGCTGGGGCGCGGCCTTGGCTGGAGCCTTGCTCACTCGTACCCGTAAGAACGCAGGTGGTCTTCGTTGTCTGCCCAGCCGGAACGGACCTTGACCCAGAGTTCGAGGAACACGCGGCCGTCCATCAGATGCTCCAGCTCCTGCCGAGCTTCCATGCCGATGCGCTTGAGGCGCTCGCCACCGTTGCCGATGATCATGCCCTTGTGCGCCTCGCGCTCGACGACGATCGAAGCGGAGATACGGCGCAGCGCGCCTTCGTCTTCCCACTTGTCGATCACGACGGTCGAGGTGTAAGGCAGCTCATCGCCCGTCAGGCGGAACAGCTTCTCGCGGATGATCTCGCTGGCGAGGAACTTCTCGCTGCGGTCGGTCAGCGCGTCTTCCTCGTAGAACCAGCCCTGCTCGGGCAGGTAGGGCTTGATGATGGCGAACAGGCGCGTCACGTCGGCGGCCTTCTTGGCCGAGAGCGGCACGAACTCGCTGAAGTTGCGGCGCTCCTGCATGCTCTTGAGCCACGGTGCCAGCTCGGCGCGGCGGTGCACGGCGTCCAGTTTGTTGCAGATGAGGACGACGGGCTTGTCTTCGGGCAGCAGGGCCAGCACCTTGGCGTCGTCCAGCCCGAACTTGCCGGCCTCGACGACGAACAGCACCAGGTCCACGTCGCCGAGCACGCCGTGCACGGTGCGGTTCAGGTTGCGGTTGAGCGCGGCGTTGTGCTTGGTCTGGAAGCCCGGCGTGTCCACGAAGATGAACTGGGCCTCCTCCACCGTGCGCACGCCGGTGATGCGGTGGCGCGTGGTCTGCGCCTTGTCGGAGGTGATGGACACCTTCTGTCCGACGAGGGCGTTGAGCAGCGTCGACTTGCCCACATTGGGGCGGCCGACGATGGCGATCAGGCCGCAGCGCTGCGGAGCAGCCTGGGCGTTGGGGGTGGTTTCGGTCATGTTTTAGTCCCGCAGGCCGGAGCCCGGCTGGTCGCGCGACATCAGTTCGTCGAGCATGGCACGCGCGGCGGCCTGTTCGGCGGCGCGGCGCGAGCGGCCCTCGCCCGTGTGAGCGAGGTGGAGCGAGGCCACGGCGCATTCGACCTCAAAGGTCTGCGCGTGAGCCTGGCCGCGGGTTTCGGTGATTCGATAGGCGGGCACCGGGAGCTTGCGGGCCTGGAGCCATTCCTGCAAGGCGGTCTTGGCGTCCTTGGCCCAGTCGCCGGAGGAGTCGGCCGAGGCGATGACTTCGCCAAGCAGGCGCTCCACGAGGGCGCGTGCGGGCTCGAAGCCGCCGTCGAGGTAGACGGCGCCGAGCACAGCTTCCATCGCGTCCGCCAGGATCGACGGGCGCTGCGCGCCGCCGCCGCGGGCTTCGCCTTCGGACAGGCGCAGCACGCCGGGCAGACTCAAGGTCAGCGCGAGCTTGTGCAGGCTTTCCTCGCGCACGAGGTGGGCGCGGATGCGGCTCAGGTCGCCTTCGTCGGAGCCGCCGTGGCGCTCGATCAGCTGGCTGGCCACGGCCAGGCCCAGCACGGCATCGCCAAGGAATTCAAGCCGCTCGTTGTGATCGGCGCCGAAGGAGCGGTGCGTCAGCGCGCGCTGGAGCAAGTCGGGCTGACCGAAGCGGTAGCCCAGGCGTTGCTGGAGGGCGGCGAGAGCGGCGGACATCGGGGAGGTCAGTTCGAGTTGCCCTCGTACTTGATCAGCAGGTTGACCGGGCCGAACAGCTCGATCACCTTGTCGTACGCGAAGCTGATGACGAGCTTCTCGTTGTCCTTGGTGACGACGAGGTCGGCGCTGGTGACGCTGGTCATCGAGTACTCGATCTGGCGGGCCTTGTCGAACTCGGCGCGCACGGCTGGCACGGTGCCCGGGTTGTCCAGGGCGATCTTGTGGATCACGCGCTTGATGGTGTAGTACTCGAGCACGGTCGGGAACACCTTCGCGGCCACCACACCCACGAAGGACAGGAGGACCGCCCAGAACAGCAGGCCGAAGAGGCTGATGCCTCGCTGCTTGCCGAGGCGGCGTTCACTGCGCAGGGATGCAGGGCGACGAAGGGGCATCAGACTCTCCTAAACAGACGGTAGTTCTAACAGTATTGTTCTACGGAATCCGAGGGCGCGTCGTTCGACTTCAGTCGAAGAACGTGCCGATACGACTGGGATTGGTGAAACTCATCCACACCATGAAGGCCTTGCCGACGATGTTGCGGTCCGGCACGAAGCCCCAGAAGCGGGAATCGCGGGAATTGTCGCGGTTGTCGCCCAGCATGAAGTAGTGGCCGGCCGGCACCTTGCAGGTGATGCTGGTCTGCGTGTAGACGCAGTTGTCGCGGTAAGGGAATTCGTCGGCCATCACGGGTCGGCCGGCTTGCGGATCAACCAGAATCTGGTGCTTCTTCTCGCCGAGCTGCTCGATGAAGAGCGGGCGCGTCTGCTTGCCGTCGGCGTCGTAGAAGGCGCCTTGGGGCTGCACGTCGGCCAGCTTGCCGTTGATGTAGAGCTTCTGGTCGGCGTAGCGGATTTCGTCGCCGGGGATGCCGGCCACGCGCTTGATGAAGTTCTGGCTGGTGTCTTCCGGGAACTTGAAGACCATCACGTCGCCGCGGGCCACGTCATGGTTGGAGATGATCTTCTTGTCGATCACCGGCAGCCGCACGCCGTAGTGGAACTTGTTCACCAGGATCAGGTCGCCGACCAGCAGCGTGGGCACCATCGAGCCGGACGGGATCTTGAACGGCTCGAACAGGAAGCTGCGCAGCAGGAACACGAGCAGGATCACCGGGAACAGGCCGGCGGTCCAGTCGAGCCACCAGGGCTGCATCAGCAGCTGTTCGCGGGCCGAATCGACCGATTGCTGGTCGCCATCCGTGCGGGTGATGCCTTTGGCGGCCAGCGTTTCGCGGCGGGCCGCGGCGGCTTCTGCCAGATTGGCCGCAGCGGCTTCGCGCTTCGGGCGGAAGTAGAAGCGCTCGGCCAGCCAGTACAGGAAGGTGGCGAAGGTGAGGATGAAGAGCAGCAGCGTGAAGTCGCCGCTCCAGTAGCCTTGGTACCAACCGCCCAGATAGGCGACGAGGGCGGCGTAAAGAATTCCGGTCAGGACATTCATCAGGTGCTTTTCTTCTCGATCAGTCTTCGACTTGGAGGATGGCGAGGAACGCCTCTTGCGGCACTTCGACCGAGCCGATCTGCTTCATGCGCTTCTTGCCCGCCTTCTGCTTCTCGAGCAGCTTGCGCTTGCGCGTGATGTCGCCGCCGTAGCATTTTGCCAGCACGTTCTTGCGCAGCGCCTTGATGTTCTCGCGGGCGATGATGTTGGCGCCGATGGCGGCCTGGATGGCCACGTCGTACATCTGGCGCGGGATCTGCTCGCGCATCTTGGCCGCCACGCCGCGGCCGCGGAACTGGCTCTGCGCGCGGTGGACGATGATGGACAGCGCGTCCACGCGGTCGCCGTTAATCAGGATGTCGACCTTCACCACATCGGCCGCGCGGTACTCCTTGAACTCATAGTCCATGGAGGCGTAACCGCGCGAAACACTCTTGAGCTTGTCGAAGAAGTCCAACACGATCTCGGCCAGCGGCATCTCGTAGGTCAGCATGACCTGCTTGCCGTGGTAGGCCATGTTGAGCTGGTTGCCGCGCTTCTGGTTGGCCAGCGTCATGACCGGGCCGACGTATTCCTGCGGCATGTACAGGTGCACGGTCACGATCGGCTCGCGGATCTCCTGGATCTGGCCGATCTCGGGCATCTTGGACGGGTTCTCGACCTCGATCACGTCGCCGTTGCCGATCACGACCTCGTAGACGACGCTCGGCGCCGTGGTGATCAGGTCCTGGTCGAACTCGCGCTCCAGGCGTTCCTGCACGATCTCCATGTGCAGCAGGCCCAGGAAGCCGCAGCGGAAGCCGAAGCCCAGCGCCTGGCTCACCTCGGGCTCGTAACGGAGCGAGGAGTCGTTGAGCTTGAGCTTTTCCAGCGCGTCGCGCAGCGAGTCGTACTCGCTGGCTTCGGTCGGGTAAAGGCCGGCGAAGACCTGCGGCTGGATTTCCTTGAAGCCGGGCAGCGCCTCTTCGGCCGGGCCGAGGTTGTTGGGCAGCTTCTTTTCCAGCGTGATGGTGTCGCCGACCTTGGCGGCCTGCAATTCCTTGATGCCGGCAATGACGAAGCCCACCTCGCCCGCGTTCAGCTGGTCACGCGACTCGCTCTTGGGCGAGAACACGCCCAGGTTGTCGGCCGGGTAGACGGCGTTGGACGCCATCATGCGGATGCGCTCACCCTTCTTCAGCGTGCCGTCGACCACGCGCACCAGCATCACCACGCCCACGTAGGCGTCGTACCAGCTGTCGATGATCATGGCGCGCAGCGGCGCCTCGACGATGCCCTTGGGCGGCGGCATGCGGGCGATGACGGCCTCGATGATGTCGTCGATGCCCATGCCGGTCTTGGCGCTGCAAGGGATGGCGTCGGTGGCGTCGATGCCGATCACGTCCTCGATCTCGGCCTTGGCGTTGTCGGGATCCGCGTTCGGCAGGTCCATCTTGTTCAGCACGGTGACGATCTCGACGCCGAGGTCCATCGCCGTGTAGCAGTTCGCCACGGTCTGCGCTTCCACGCCCTGGGAGGCGTCCACCACCAGCAGCGCGCCTTCGCAGGCGGAGAGCGAGCGGCTGACTTCGTAAGAAAAGTCGACGTGTCCGGGTGTGTCGATCAGGTTCAGGTTGTAGACCTGGCCGTCACGCGCCTTGTATTTGAGCGCCGCGGTCTGCGCCTTGATGGTGATGCCGCGCTCGCGCTCGATGTCCATCGAGTCCAGCACCTGCGCTTCCATCTCGCGGTCCGAGAGGCCGCCGCAACGCTGAATGATCCGGTCCGCCAGCGTGCTCTTGCCGTGGTCGATGTGGGCGATGATGGAGAAATTGCGGATGTGGTTCATGCTCTAACTCGCGGTGCGCGGTGCGGGAACTTCGACGGCGCAACCCGTGCGCCGAAAGCTCATTCGCGCAGCGATATGAAGGCCTGTTCAGAGGCTCTGCTGCAGGTAAAAAAAAGGCACGCCCAAAGTGCTGGCGCGCCTTCCAACAAAACGTATGGCAACTGCTTGTTGGGCTTCCATTGTAGCGAAAAGCCCCCCGCCGGAAACCGCACCAATGCTGGATTTGCGCTCGTTGCGGACCCCCAACAGGGATTTTTATTCACATGTTATCCACAAACGCTTGTGGATCTCCTGTGGATCGTTTGGAAGCCCGAGAAGCCGTTCGGATTCCTGGTTTGGCGATGCCACAAACGCGTCCGGCGAGGCCTGATTCTATCGCTTTCGATCAGCAATCCCGGTCCGGGCCCAAAACGAGTCAGCGCCCACCAACTTAGGTCGACCCTGAAAACAAATTTGGGTCTTCCCACATCGTGGAAAGACCCGGGAAGACCCTCTGTCTTCAGCGCGACGGCCGGACCAGCACGAAGTTGGTGATGTCGCCGCGGCGCACCAGCAGGTTGACCGGCTTGCCCTTCTCGGCCTTGGCCAGCAACGCCTGGGCTTGCTTGACGGTGCTGACTTCCATGTTGTTGATGGACAGGATCAGGTCACCCTCGCGCAGGCCGACGCGTGCGGCGGGGCCGTCCACGTCCTGCACCAGCAGGCCGCCCTTCACCTTCAGCTCCTTCTTCTGCGCATCCGTCGGCTCGGTCACTTGCAGGCCCAGCGATTCGAGCGCAGCCGCCTTGCCGTCGGCCTTGCTGCCGTCCTGATCGTCGTCCGCCTGCGCCTGCGTGTCCGACGGCATCTCGGCCACGGTCAGCACGAGGTCCTTGTAGGCGCCGTTGCGGAAGATCTGCACCGGCACCTTGGCGCCGGGCTTCACGTCGGCGATCACGCGGCGCAGCTCGCCGGTGTTCTCGATGGGCTTGCCGTCGAACTTGACGATCACGTCGCCGCCCTGGATGCCGGCCTTGTCGGCGGGTGCGCCCGCCTCCACTTTGCGGATCAGAGAGCCGCGCGCCTTCGAGCCCAGGCCGATGGCCTCGGCCACTTCCTTGGTCAGATCGTCAGGCTGCACGCCGATGAAGCCGCGCACCACCTTGCCGCCGCCGCGCAGTTGCTCGGCCACACGCATCGCTTCGTCGATCGGGATCGCGAAGGAGATGCCCATGAAGCCGCCGGACTGGCTGTAGATCTGCGAGTTGATGCCCACGACCTCGCCGCGCATGTTCAGCAGCGGGCCGCCGGAGTTGCCGGGGTTGATGGCCACGTCGGTCTGGATCAGGCGCAGGAAGTCGCCGGTGTCGCGCTGCTTGGCGCTGACGATACCGGCGGTGACGGTGTTGTCGAAGCCGAAGGGCGAGCCGATGGCCATCACCCATTCGCCGACCTTCAACTTGCCCACGTCGCCGATCTTCACGATCGGCAGGCTCTTGGCCTCGATCTTGAGCACGGCCACGTCGGAGCGCACGTCGGAGCCGATCAGCTTGGCCTTGAGCTCGCGCTTGTCGGTCAGGGTGACGTAGATCTCATCGGCGCCGGCCACGACGTGGGCGTTCGTCATGACGAAGCCGTCGCTGCTGATGATGAAGCCCGAACCGAGGCCGCGGCGCTGCGGCAGGCCGTCGGCATCGTCGTCGCTGTCGTCGTCGTCCCCTTGATCGGGAGCCGGCTGGGGCTGGATCTTGCCTTTGCCCTTGCCGCTGTTGGGCGGCGCCTTGCCCTTGCCGCTCCCGCCTGGCGGCTGAATGCCGAAGCGGCGCAGGAACTCGAGCATCTGCGGGTCGAGCTGCTGGCCGTTGCCGGCGCGCATCTTCATCTTCTCGGTCGTGCGCACGTTAACGACCGAAGGGCCGACCTGCTCGACCAGGGTGGTGAAGTCCGGCAGGTCGACGGCCAGAGCCTGCGTGGGCGCGGTGAGCGCCAGACTGACGCCGAGCACGCCGGCGGCCAGCAGCGAAGAGAGCTTGAATTGCATGATGAAGGGCCTGGGTTCAGGCCAATCGGGAACGAGCCGCAATACTAGGGCATCGCAGCGCCGCTTGTCGCGCTGGCGGGCATGCTGGCGCTTGCTCCTACGCCTGCGCTAAGGCCGGCATAAGGCGGCGGCAAGCTCAGCAGGCGCTGAGAGGCTTGCACGGCTTGCGGCGAGACCTGGCCCGGCTGGTCGGGCGCGACGATGGTCTGCACGAAGGAGCTGGCCGAATCGAGCGTGCCACCGGCCGGAACCGCGACCAGCGCTTGCGCCGGATCGCGTTCACCCAGTTGAAGCTGCGGCTGCGCGGCGGGTACGAACAGACGCGGCATCACCATCGCCAGCAGCACGAAGCCTGCGGCCACGCCGAGCGGCGGCAGCCAGCGCGTGGAGCGCTTCGGGCGCAGCACGACGGGCTCCTGCGCGATGCGATCACGCAGGCGAGCGAGCAGCTGTTCGCTGCTTTGCACCGGTGCGGCCATGTCGGGGCTGCGCAGCGCCTCGCCGGTCAGATGCACGGCCTGCCAGTCGCGGCGCAGTTCCTCATCGCCGGCCCATTGGCGCAGCAGCGCGTCGAGCTGCTGCTCGCTCGCGCGGCCGTCCGCCAGATCTGACAGCGACTCCGACAGTGGGTTCTGCATCTTCTCGCTCATCGCCTTGTCTCCCCCATCAGCGGTCGCAGCCGGGCTGCCACCGCTTCACGCGCCCGGTGGATGCGCGAACGCACCGTACCCACCGGACAGGCCAGGGCCTGCGCAATCTCTTCGTAGGCCAGCCCGTCAACCTCGCGCAGCTCCAGCGCCTTGCGGTGTTCCACGGGCAGACCCTCCACGGCAGCCTGAATGGCTGCGGCGAGCTCCTTGCCGGCCAGCAGGCCTTCCGGAGTCTCAGCGTGGGTTTGAGTGTCATGGTCCGGTAAAAGTTCCCGGTCGTCGTCCTCTCCCCCCTGATTGAGGGACGCCTCCAGGACCAGCGGATCGCGCTTGAGGTTCTCCAGCGCCCGCTTGGCGCTGTTGACGGCGATGCGGTAGAGCCACGTGTAGAAGGCGCTCTCGGCCCGGAAATTGGGCAGCGCGCGCCAGGCGCTCAGAAACGTTTCCTGGCTGATGTCGGCCACGAGGTCCACGTCGCGCACCATGCGGCCGATCAGCCGCTCGACGCGGCGCTGGTACTTGACCACCAGCATCTCGAAGGCGCGCACGTCGCCGGCCTGGGCGCGGCGCACGAGTTGTTCGTCGGCGTCCTCGATGTTCGTCATGGGCCGGGATTGTGGGGCCGCGCCGTGTGCAACGTGGCGCGCAGCTGCGTCCATTGAGCCGGAAGTTGGCGGCGCGCAAGCGGGAGGTACACGCGGCCGTCCGCGCGGAGGAGCAGCCAGGATTCGAGATCGAACAGCAATTCGATCCGAACGACGCGAGCCTCATCGACCGCACCGAGCTCGGCCAGCCTCCAGCACTGCCCATCCCAGATCAGCCGCCGCGGCTGCACGCGCGCCAGCCTCCAGGCCCAGACGCTAACGATCGCAATCAGCGGCGTCAGCCAGACGGCGCCCGCCCAGTGCAGCCAGACCCCGGCCAGCATCGCCGCCACCGAAATCCCGGCCACAAATGAAACAAGCGCCTGGAGCCGCGGCTCAGGCGCTGTCTGGACGGTGAAGGCTGGAGCGGCTCGCTTCAGAGGCTTCAGCTCAGATCTTCTTGAAGATCAGCGTGCCGTTCGTGCCGCCGAAGCCGAAGTTGTTCTTGGCAGCGTACTCGATCTTCATCTCGCGCGCGGTGTTGGCGCAGTAGTCCAGGTCGCACTCGGGGTCCTGGTTGAAGATGTTGATCGTCGGCGGAGCGATCTGGTGGTGCACGGACAGCGTGGTGAACACCGATTCGATGCCGCCCGCGCCACCCAGCAGGTGGCCGGTCATGGACTTGGTGGAGCTCACGACCATCTTCTTGGCGTGATCGCCGAAGGCCAGCTTGATGGCGTTCGTCTCGTTCACGTCGCCGAGCGGCGTGGAGGTGCCGTGGGCGTTCATGTAGTCGACCTGGTCGGCGTTGATGCCGGCATTGCGCAGTGCCGCCTTCATCGCACGCTTGGGGCCGTCCACGTTAGGCGCGGTCATGTGGTACGCGTCCGAGCCCATGCCGAAACCGGCCAGCTCGGCGTAGATCTTGGCGCCGCGCGCCTTGGCGTGCTCGTACTCTTCCAGCACCAGCACGCCGGCGCCCTCGCCCAGCACGAAGCCGTCGCGGTCCTTGTCCCAGGGGCGCGAGGCCGTCTTGGGATCGTCGTTGCGGGTGGAGAGTGCGCGAGCCGCGGCGAAGCCGCCGATGCCGAGCGGGGAAACGGTCGACTCGGAGCCGCCGGCGATCATCACGTCGGCGTCGCCGTATTCGATCAACCGCCCTGCTTCGCCGATGGCGTGCAGGCCGGTGGTGCAGGCGGTGACGATCGCGAGGTTCGGCCCTTGGAAGCCGTAGCGGATCGACACCTGCCCTGAAATCATGTTGATGATCGAGGCCGGCACGAAGAACGGCGAGACGCGGCGCGGGCCACGGTTCACCAGTTCGGCGTGGGTTTCCTCGATCATCGGCAGACCGCCGATGCCCGAGCCGATGAGCACGCCGATACGCTCGGCTTCCTCTTCGCTCAGTTCACCGTTGGTCTTGAGTCCCGCATCCTTCACCGCCTGGACGGCAGCGGCCAGTCCATAGTGGATGAAGGTGTCCATCGTCCGCGCTTCCTTGGAGTTCATCCACTCCTCGACCTTGAAGCCCTTGACCTCGCCTGCGAACGTGCAGGCGAAGCCGGTGGTGTCGAAACGGGTGATGGTGTCGATGCCGGTCTGACCGGCAACGATGTTGGCCCATCCCTGCTCGACCGTGTTGCCCACGGGCGAGATCAGGCCCAGACCAGTAATGACGACGCGACGACGGCTCATGCGGAACTCAGCTGAAATTGACGATTAGGCCTTCTGGTGCTTCACGGCGTAGTCGATCGCCAGCTGCACCGTCGTGATCTTCTCGGCTTCTTCGTCGGGGATCTCGATGCTGAACTCGTCTTCCAGAGCCATCACCAGTTCGACCGTGTCCAGGGAGTCAGCGCCCAGGTCGGCGACGAAGGCCTTTTCGTTGGTCACGTCAGCTTCGGGCACACCGAGTTGTTCGGCAATGATTTTTTTGACACGGGTTTCGATATCGCTCATGACGACTCCTCCAGGAGGGGTTTGCTAAAAGACAGCCCGGGATTCTAAGGCCTCGGTTTGACAAGGCCTACACCGTCCGGGCGTCCGGTGGGCAGAGGGGTCAAATCCTCAATTCATGAACATGCCGCCATTGACGTGCAGCTCTGTTCCAGTGATGTAGGCGGCAGCCGGCGAAGCCAGGAAGGCGACGGCGCCGGCGATCTCCTCCGGCGCACCCAGGCGGCCCAGCGGGATCTGCGCCATCAGCGCGGCCTTCTGGGCCTCGGGCAGCACTTCGGTCATGTCGGTGGCGATGAAGCCAGGGGCCACGCAGTTGACGGTGACGTTGCGGCTGCCCAGCTCACGGGCCAGCGCGCGGGTCATGCCCGCCACGCCGGCCTTGGCGGCGGCGTAGTTGGCCTGGCCGGCATTGCCGGAGGCGCCCACCACCGAGGTGATGGAGATGATGCGGCCGTAGCGCTGCTTCATCATCGGGCGCATCACGGCGCGCGAGAGGCGGAAGACGGCCTTGAGGTTGGTGTCGTGGACGGCGTCCCAGTCGTCGTCCTTCATCCGCATGGCGAGGCCGTCGCGGGTGATGCCGGCGTTGTTGACCAGCACGTGCAGGCCGCCGTCGGTCTTGATGATCGCGTCGATGGCGGCATCGACGGCGGGCGCGTCGTTCACGTTCAGGGCGATGCCGCGGCCGCCGTGCGCAGCGAGCGCTTCGGTGATCGAGGCAGCGCCGGATTCGGTCGTGGCGGTGCCGATGACGGTGTAGCCTTGGCTGGCCAGCGTGGTCGCAATCGCGCGGCCGATGCCGCGGCTGGCGCCGGTCACCAACGCAACTTGCTTCGTTGTTTCACTCATAGCATTCCCTTGACTTCGGCAAGCGAAGCCGGATCGAAGATGGTGGCGCTTTGCAGCTCGCCGTCGATGCGCTTGGCCATGCCAGCCAGCACCTTGCCCGGGCCACATTCGATGATGTGGGTGAGGCCGCGGGCCTTCAAGGCCTGCACGACTTCCACCCAGCGCACCGGGCCGAAGGCCTGGCGGTAGAGCGCGTCGCGCAGCGCGTCGGCGTCCGTCGTGACGGCCACATCGATGTTGTTGATCACCGGGAAGGCCTGAGCGCCGAAGTTCACGCCGGCCAGCTTCTCGCGCAGGCGTTCGGCGGCGGGCTTCATCAGGCTCGAATGGAACGGCGCGGAGACCGGCAGCGGCAGCGCGCGCTTGGCGCCGGCGGCCTTCAGGATTTCGGCAGCCTTCTCGGCGCCAGCCTTGGAGCCGGCGATCACGGTCTGCTTCGGGTCGTTGAAGTTCACGGCCTCGATCACTTCACCGCTTTCAGCAGCGGCTTGAGCACAACCAGCACGCACGGCTTCGCCGTCCAGACCCAGGATCGCGTACATCGCGCCGACGCCGACCGGCACGGCTTCCTGCATCGCCTGCGCGCGGAAGCGCACCAGCGGCAGCGCGTCGGCCAGGCTCAGCGCGCCCGAGGCGACCAGCGCCGTGTATTCGCCCAGCGAGTGGCCGGCAGCGGCGACAGGCGTCAGGCCCGTCTCGGCGATCCATGCGCGGTAGCAGGCGATGCCAGCGGTCAGCATCACGGGCTGCGTGTTGGTCGTCAGGTCCAGCTGTTCCTTCGGGCCGTTCTTGATCAGGGCGCCGATGTCTTCGCCGAGTGCTGCCGAGGCTTCGGCCAGCGTGCGTGCAACTTCAGGATGGTCGCCCCAGGCGTCGAGCATGCCGACGGCCTGCGAGCCCTGGCCCGGGAATACGAATGCAAATTGCGTCATGTCTGCTTGTCGTTCAGAAATCAAGGAGGACGGCGCCCCAGGTGAAGCCGCCGCCCACGCCTTCGAGCATCAGGGTGTCGCCCGGCTTGATGCGGCCGTCGCGCACGGCCACGTCCAGCGCCAGCGGGATCGAGGCGGCCGAGGTGTTGCCGTGTTCGGCCACCGTGGCGACCATGCGGTCCAGCGACAGCTTCAGCTTCTTCGCCGTGCCTTCCATGATGCGGATGTTGGCCTGGTGCGGGATCAGCCAGTCGATGTCGGCTTCGGTGCGGCCGGCTTTCTCCAGGACGGAGCGGGCGACCTTGTCGAGCACGCTGACGGCGAGCTTGAACACGGCCGGGCCGTCCATCTTGAGCAGCGGATGACCGCTGACCTGGCCGCCGGACACATGGCCCGGCGTACAGAGCACGCCCACGTGGCGGCCGTCGGCGTGCAGCTCGGTCGCGAGGATGCCGGGCGTTTCGCTCACGCCGAGCACCACGGCGCCAGCGCCGTCGCCGAACAGCACGCAGGTCGTGCGGTCCTTGAAGTCGAGGATGCGCGAGAACACTTCGGCGCCGATCACGAGCGCCTTGGAAGCGGCGCCGCTCTTGATCATCGAATCGGCCACGGTCAGCGCGTAGACGAAGCCCGAGCAGACGGCCTGCACGTCGAACGCGGGGCAGCCGGCGATGCCGAGCTTGGCCTGGAGGATGGCCGCCGTCGACGGGAACACCATGTCCGGCGTGGACGTGGCGACGATGATCAGGTCGATCTCGCTCGCGTCCATGCCGGCGGCCTGCAACGCGGCTTGCGCGGCAGGCAGGGCCAGGTCGCTCGCAGCGACGCCGTCGTCCGCGAAATGGCGGGCACGGATGCCGGTGCGCTCGATGATCCAGGCATCCGAAGTCTCGATGCCATCACGCGCCAGCTGAGCAGCCAGATCTTCGTTGCTGACTCGGCGCGGCGGCAGATAACTGCCCGTGCCGAGGATGCGGGAATACCGCGGGGTTTGCATGTTCATGCAGCTTGAGCGGCGGAAGCCGCCTCATCTCCGGTGTCGTCGCCCACGCCCTCCGAGGGTGCCGGCATGGCGGCCAGCGTAGCAACGATTCGATCGTGAACCCGGTCTTGAAGCCGGTTGCGGGCGGCATCATAAGCGCGGTTCAGAGCCTGCTCAAAGGCAAAAGCATCGGCCGAACCATGGCTCTTGAACACCAGTCCGCGCAGGCCCAAAAGGGCTGCACCGTTGAATCGGCGGTGATCCACGCGATGTTTGAAGCGGTTGAGGACAGGAAGCGCGACGATGGCCGCAAGTTTGGTGAACGCCGAGCGGCCAAATTCTTCACGCAGGCTCGCGCCGATCATCGAAGCGAGGCCTTCAGCGGCCTTCAATGCGACGTTGCCAACAAAACCATCGCACACCACGAGGTCCGTCGTGCCCTTGAAAATGTCATTGCCTTCGACGTTGCCGAAGAATTTGAGGTGGCCGGCGGCGTCCGCCTCGCGCAGCAGTTCGGCCGCGCGCTTGATCACCTGGCTGCCCTTGATCACTTCCTCGCCGATGTTGAGCAGGCCGACGCTGGGTTCTTCCTTGCCGTCGACGGCCGACACGAGCGCGCTGCCCATCACGGCGAATTGCAGCAGGTGTTCGGCGGTGCAGTCGACGTTGGCGCCGAGGTCCAGCACCGTCGTGTAGCCCTGCCTGGTGTTGGGCATGACGGTGGCGATGGCCGGGCGGTCGATGCCGTCCAGCGTCTTGAGCAGGTAGCGCGCCACGGCCATCAGCGCGCCGGTGTTGCCGGCGGAGACGCAGGCGTGGGCGGCGGGTTCAGCGCCGTCCTTCGCCTTCAGCTGCTCGATGGCGATGCGCATCGAGGACTTCTTCTTGCGGCGCAGCGCCACTTCCACCGGGTCGTGCATCTCGACGACTTCGGCGGCCTCGACGATCGTCGTGCGCGGCCAGTTCGCGGCCTCGGCCAGGCTCTCGGGCTTGCCCACGAGGACCAGCTCCGCCTTCGGATGCGCGTTGAGGAAGGCCTTGGCCGCAGGCAGCGTGATCGAGGGGCCGTGGTCGCCGCCCATGCAGTCGACGGACAGGCGGACGATGTCTAGAGGAGTCGGTGAGCGCATGAAGTTGCTATCGGGCAGCTAACGGGGGCAGCTAACGGGCCAGAGCGGCTGACCTTACGCGAGGCGCGTGACCAGTTCAAGTGGGCTCGCCCCGAAGGCCAATTCGAGGAAGGGCCAGCCATGGCGTCTTCCAGAAACGACAAAACCCGGCACTGCGAGACTCACAGTCCGGGATTTCGTGGGCTGACTGAGGCGCTTGCCAAGGGCAAAGCGCCGGTCGCGAAAGATCAGGCCTCGGCCTTGGTCTTCAGGACCTTGCGGCCACGGTAGAAGCCGTTCGGGCTGATGTGGTGGCGCAGGTGCACTTCACCGGTGGTCGGCTCGATGCCGGTGCCCGGGTTCACGAGTGCGTTGTGCGAACGGTGCATGCCGCGCTTGGAGGGCGACTTCTTGTTTTGCTGAACGGCCATTTGGATTCTCCTGCGGGCCTTGCAGCCCCTATCGGTTCGTGGGTAGTGAGTGGGGAAACTCGGCCCCACGCCCCGGCATGAACATACAGAACCGGGGAAAGCCCGCGAGTGTAGCACGGCTCGCGGGAAAACCCAAATGCTGCACTGGTTTCGCAGGTTACGGCTTCTTCTTCAGGGCGGCGAGCGCGGCGAAGGGGTTCGGCTTTTCTTCGACGGCCTCAGGGAGGTCGTCCACCGTCGCCTGCAGCGGTGCCGGGCAGACTTCGTGGCGCGGCACCAGCGGCAACGTCAGCAGCAGCTCATCCTCGATCAGCTCCTTGACGTCGAGGAAGCGCGTCAGCGCCAGCACGTCGTCTTCGCTGTCGGCATCCAGCTCGGCAGCGGTCTCTTCACCGCGGACGAACAGGATCGAACGCTCGGCCTCGACATGCTCCTGCACCGGGTGCAGGCAGCGCTGGCAGGTCAGCTCAACATCGGCTTGCGCGGCCAGATGCAGCCAGATTTCGGGCTCGCCGGCGCGGCGCGGGCGCTGCTCGCCCTCGACAGACCAGCTCACGGCTGGCCAGCCGCTGGCGGGCGCTTCGGGCGCGGCGGTGTCGGCCAGGCGCTCCAGTTCGACGGCAGGCCATTGCCCTTCCAGATGGCCGCCGTCTCGAGTGAAGGCCTCGACATCGAGCTTGGCGACGGAATGCTCACGGGATTTCATGGTCGCAAGTGTATTCCCCGACAATCCTGCGCCATGACTGCCCCGCAACTGATCCTGGGCTCCACGTCGCGCTACCGGCGCGAGTTGCTGGAGCGCCTGCGTATGCCTTTTGAAGTCGCCAAGCCTGAGGTCGATGAAACCCCGCTGCCCGGCGAATTGCCGGCCGATCTGGCTCGCCGACTGGCTTTGGCGAAAGCTCGTGCCGTGGCTGCGCGCCACCCCGAAGCCGTTGTGATCGGCTCGGATCAAGTGGCAGACCTGGATGGCGAACCCATCGGCAAGCCCGGCACGCACGAGCGCGCCGTCGAGCAACTGCGCCGTATGAGTGGCCGCACCGTCGTTTTTCAAACGGCAGTCGCCGTGATCGCGCCCGGCTTCACCGGCGAATTCATCTCGCCTGTCCGCGTGCGCTTCCGCCCGCTCGATGACGTCGAGATCGAGCGTTATCTGCGCCTGGAAGAGCCCTACGACTGCGCCGGCAGCGCCAAGTGCGAGACGCTGGGCATCGCGCTGCTCGAAGCCATCGAATCCGACGATCCGACCGCGCTGATCGGCCTGCCGTTGATCCGCACGGCCGAGTTGCTGCGCCAGGCTGGCATCGACCCGCTGAGGTTGGCCCGATGAGCGCGGCGATGAAGGGCAAGCTCTATCTGGTGCCGAACACACTGGACTTCGGTGTGGACGGCGCTGCCGTCGATCTTCAGCAGGTGCTGCCCCTGCACATCATCCAGACGGCCGCCCGGCTCGGCCACTGGGCCGCGGAGAACGCGAAGACGACGCGCGCCTTCCTCAAGCGTGTGAACGAGATCGCGCCGCTGGCGCAGCCGTTGCAGGCGCTGGACATTCAGGAGCTGCCGCGCCCGCCCAAGGGCGGCAAGGCCGTGCAGAGCCCAGACTGGAAGAAGTTGCTGACGCCCTGTCTCGACGGACACGACGTCGGCCTGATCTCCGAAGCCGGCCTGCCTGCCGTGGCCGATCCTGGCGCGCTACTGGTGGAAGCCGCGCACGCGTCCCGCATCGAAGTCGTGCCGCTGTCCGGTCCGAGCTCCCTGCTGATGGCGCTGTCGAGCAGCGGCCTCAACGGCCAGAGCTTCGCCTTCGTCGGCTACCTGCCGGTGGATGCGGCAGCGCGCAGCGCACGCATCCGCGAGCTGGAAACGCTCTCGATCAAGCAGCAACAGACGCAGCTGATGATCGAGACGCCCTACCGCAACACCGCCCTGCTCCAGGCGCTGCTCGCTTCGCTGAAGCCGACGACGCGGCTCTCGGTGTCTTGCGGGCTTTCGCTGCCCGGCGGCTTCACCTGGAGCCACACGGTGACCGAATGGCGCGCCGCCAAAAAAGAACTGCCGGACAAGGTGCCGGCAGTCTTTTCGTTCCTGGGCTGATCAGCCCTCGATGGGGGCCGGCGCCGGCGGCTTGGCGCCGAACAGCGCGGCCACCTCCTTCTTCGGCTTGATGTTGGCAGACAGGCCGCGCGGCGCATTCGCCGTCGGGCCCTTCTCCCAGGCCGCACGCTCTTCCGACGCGCTGGCTTCGTAAGGCTTGTCGAAGAACGGATCGCGAGGAGCGGGCGGCGCAGAGCGATAGGACGAACGCTGCGGCGGTGCTTCGCTACGCGGCGCGCTGCGCTCTGCACGCTCGCTGCCACCGCCTTCATCGTCACGGCGATCACGCGACTCGAACTCACGGCGCGGACGGCGCGCCGGGCGGTCGTCTTCCACCTCGATCGGCTCCAGATCGATCTTGCGCTTGATGAGCTTCTCGATGTCGCCGATGTTGCGGGCGTCGGCCTTGGTAACCAGAGTCACCGCAATACCCGATGCGCCGGCGCGGCCGGTACGGCCGATGCGGTGCACGTAGTCTTCGGCGTTGAACGGCACGTCGAAGTTGAAGACGGCCGGCAGGTCGGCGATGTCCAGGCCGCGGGCGGCAACGTCGGTCGCGACCAGCAGGTCCATCTCGCCGGCCTTGAAGGCGGCGAGCGCCTTCAAGCGTTCGTCCTGCGACTTGTCGCCGTGCAGCGCAGCCGTGCGCAGACCGTCGCGCTCGAAGGAACGCGCCAGGCGCGCCACACCGAGCTTGGAGTTGCCGAACACGATGGCCTGGCGAATCGAGCGGTCCTTCAAGATCTTCTTGATCACCGCGCGCTTGTCGTCATCGGTCACGCTGTAGAACAGCTGCTCGACAGTCGAAGCCGTGGCGTTGGGGCGCGCCACTTCGACCAGGATCGGGTCCTGGAGGTAGCTCTGCGCCAGGCGCTTGATTTCCGGCGAGAACGTGGCCGAGAACAGCAGCGTCTGGCGGGTCTTCGGCAGGTACGAGAGGATGCGCTGCAGGTCCGGCAGGAAGCCGATGTCCAGCATGCGGTCGGCTTCGTCGAGCACGACGTACTCGACCTGGTTCAGCACGCAGTTCTTCGCCTCGATGTGATCGAGCAGACGACCCGGCGTGGCGATCAGCACCTCGACGCCCTTCTTCAGCTCCAGCGTCTGCGGCTTCATGTCCACGCCGCCGAACACGCAGGCCGCACGCAGCATCGTGTGCTTGCTGTAGGCCTTGACGTTGTTGGCGACCTGGTCCGCGAGCTCACGCGTCGGCGCGATCACCAGGGCGCGCACCGGATGGCGCGCCGGCGAGACGCTGGCCGTCTCGTGCTTGAGCATGCGTTGCAGCAGCGGAATGGAGAACGCGGCGGTCTTGCCCGTGCCCGTTTGCGCAGCGCCCATGACGTCGCGGCCATCGAGGACGATCGGGATCGCCTTCGCCTGGATCGGCGTCATCGTGGCATAGCCCTGGTCCGCCACTGCGCGCAGCAGCTTGGGGTCCAGGGGCAGGGTGTCGAAACGCGCCGGCGGCGCAATTTCGGGGGTCGGGGCTTCGGTCATAACCGTCAATTATCGCTGACGGCGGGGAGAAACCCCTGAACGGGCGCTGAAATCAGTCTTCCAGCGTCGCCGGACGGGCGTTGGGCGGCGGATCGGCACGACGGCGAGCGGCCGTCAGCACGCGCGGCGTCTTGAAGCGCACGATGCGCCAGTACAGCATCACGTAGACGAAGCAGAACAGCAGCAACCACATCAGGAGGATGACCGTCGAGTCCCAGAACAGCACCGCCGGCACCAGCGAGGAGATGCAGAGCATCCAGAGGTACGGCGAGGTCATGGAATTGCGACGCGTCATCGCGCGGGCGTCCTCCGCGCTGATCGCCCAGCGCACCAGGCGGCGATAGATCAGCGAGTGCAGGTGGATGCCATCCGGCAGGCCCGGGGGCGTAGCGCGGATGAAGCGGCGGCGGTAGATGGAGAACAGCGTCTCGAACACCGGGTAGATGCACACCAGCAACGCGAACAGCGGCGACACCTCAGGGTGGCGCACGACCAACAGGATGCCGATCTCGGCCACCATGAAGCCCAGGAAATAGGCACCGCCATCCCCCAGGAACATCAGGCCCGCCGGGAAATTCCAGACGAAGAAGCCGAGCGTGGCGCCGATGCCGGCGATTGACCAGAAGGTCAGGCCCAGGTCGCCCACTTCGTAGGAAACGTAGGCGAAGGCCGCGAGCATGAGCATGACGCACATGGAGGCCAGGCCGTTGAAGCCGTCGATGATGTTGACGGAGTTGGCCACGCCCGCGACGGCGAAGACCGTGACGGCGAAGCCCACAACGGCGAACTGGAACAGCCAGTCAAGGCCCACGATGTCGGTGCGCGTGATCAGGGCGTCCATGAGGCCGGCTGCCAGAGCGGCGGACAGCGCGGTGGCGGCCAGACGCTTGGTCGGCGAGACCTGCTTGGTGATGTCTTCGACAAGGCCGGAAACAAAGGCCGGGAGACCGCAGAGCAGCAACTTCAGGCCGATTTCAGCGTCGGGGCGACCTTGCCACCAAGAAGCCAGGGCGCAAAGCGCGAGGCCCAGGAAAATGCCGAGCCCGCCGATGCGAGGCACGGGCGTCGTGTGGAACTTCTGGGGGCCAGAGAGATCGTGGTCGGCCGAGAAATGTCCGTGGCGCCGCGCAGAGATGATGACCCCAATCGAGACCAGCACCGCCACGAAGAACGGAATCAGGAGAAATCGCATGGGCCGAAGTGTAGCCAGCCAGCTGCAAGGAAGACCCCTTGCAAAGGGCAAGAAGCGATGCAATCGCCCAACAGTCCTGGTGCTATACGGGGCAAGCGGGCGCATGCTGCACCAAACGGCAATATTGCCATTCCATGCTGCAACCCGATTGCAACGCATCGGTCAAGCGGCGGCTGCCCGTCGGGACGCAGCGTTGAGCGTCGGCCTGCCGGAACGTCATTCACAGCACCCTAGAATGCGCGCACCGCAAAGTCCCTTCGGTGGCGCCGCCACACGCTTTTGGATGTCCATGCCCAAACAAATTGATGCCGGCCATGCCGGCACGCGAACCGTCAAGCCCACCCCGTCGTCTTCCACGCCTGCCGCATGGGTACGCGCCCTGACAGGCGTGCTCTGCCTGGCCGCAGCGACAACGTCATTTGCCGCGGGCCCTGAAGACACCACCTCTTCAACGGTCGACGTCACCTCTGGCCCGGTGCGACTGGGAACCCCGATCAGCGCAACCACAGATCGCATTCGAGCGACAGATGAAGATCGCACGCAGGCGGAGGCCCGCCGGGTCCAGCGAGCACGCTATGAGCCGGGCGAGTTTGAGCTCTACATCAATCGCCAGTTGGGCGTCGACGTCAGCGACTACGTCGGATCTCGCCCTGCAGCGCAGGCGGATGGGGTCGATACGCGCCCTCCCTTGCAGATCCGGCGTCTGGGAGCCGACCTCATGCTGGACGGCACGAACGGCACAGCCGAAGGACCACGCGCGGTCGGCGAGGACTACATCATCGGCATCGGCGACGAAGTCCAGGTGACCGTGTGGGGATCGGTAGACGCCGACCTGCGCCTCGTTGTCGACCGCGTGGGGCGCATCAACATCCCGCGCGTCGGCCCCATCATGGTGGCGGGCGTCCGATATGGCGAACTCAACAACGTGGTGCGCTCGCGCATCGCCCAAGTCTTCAAGAATTTCCAGGTCAGCACAGCGCTGGGGCGACTGCGCAGCTTCCGAATCTACGTCACTGGCTTCACCCAACGTCCAGGGCCTTACATGGTCAGCAGCCTGTCGACGATCGTCACCGGCCTGATCCAGTCCGGCGGCCCGTCGGCAGCCGGCAGCTTCCGCCAGATCGAGCTGCGCCGCGCCGGGAAGACGCTTGCGCATTTCGACATCTACGACCTGCTGCTGCGCGGCGACAAGTCCGCTGATTTGCCGCTTCAAGCCGAGGACGTCATCTACATCGGGCCAGTTGGCCCGCAGGCCGCCATTCTTGGCAGCGTAAACAAAGCCAGCATCGTCGAGCTAAGACCAGGCGAAACCGTGGCGGACGTCTTGGCGATGTCCGGCGGGTTCAGCGCCGTTGCCGATCGCTCACGACTTTCAGTCGAGCGCCTCAGCGACCGCAACGACCGACGCGTTGTGCAATTGGATCTGCCCGCCCAGAACAAGGCGCCCGTGAGCAATGGCGATGTTTTGCGAGCGTTCAGCGCCGTTGAAGCGCAACTTGCACAAGGACGCCAGTACAAGCGTGTGCGCATCGAAGGAGAGGTGATGCGCCCGGGCGACTACCTGATGCCGCCCATGAGCACGCTACAAGACGCCCTCAACACGGCCGGCGGACTGACTTCGAATGCGTTCGTGTTCGGCACTGACTTCTCGCGAGAGAGCGTACGCAAGGTTCAACAAGAGAATTACGACCGAGCACTACGCGACCTGGAGACCGACTTCACCCGCGCCACAACGACACAACGAGCCTCGACGGCCGACGAAGCGGCTGCCCAGGCACAGAAAGCCACCGGGACAAGTCGCTTGATCGATAGGCTGCGCAACGTGCGCCCTAGCGGCCGGGTCGTGCTGCAAATGGACCCGGAAGGTCGCAGCCTGCCGCAGCTCGTTATCGAAGACGGCGATCGGCTGAGCATTCCGGCGCGCCCCAACACCGTCGGCGTTTTTGGCAGTGTTTTCAACGCAGGAAGCTATTTGCTGACAAAGGGCGCGACCCTTGAGGATGTCATGAAGCTGGCCGGCGGCGCCAAGCGCGGGGCGGACACGAGCAGCATCTTCGTCGTGCGCGCGAATGGCAGTGTTGTCAGTGCACGCCAATCCAGCAGTGGGTGGCTGGCCTTCGGTTCCGGTATCGACAACCTCGCGGCACTGCCCGGTGACACGGTATTTGTTCCCGAAGAGCTGGACAAGACTACGTTCATCCAGGCGGCGAAGGACTGGACGCAGATCCTCTATCAATTTGGTCTGGGTGCCGCGGCGCTGAAGACGATCAAGAACTGACCGCAGAAACTATCAGCGAGATTTGGCGAAACATGCAAAGCAGTGACAACGCCCCGGCAAACTACGACTCCGTTGAAGCTGCCGCCCTGACACCTCTAGACATCGCCGCGATTCTGGCTGAACGCTGGCGGCTGCTCATCGTCACGCCAGTGGCGATCGGGGCGACAACCCTGGGTCTGAGCTTCCTGATAACACCGACGTTCACGGCGAGAACGACCTTTTTGCCGCCTCAGCAACAGCAAGGATCGGCGACGGCCGCGCTTGCATCCTTGGGCGCGTTGGCGAGCCTGGCGGGAGGCGCAGTCAAAACGTCAGGCGACCAATATGTTGCGCTAATGCAGAGTGTCAATGTGGAGGACCGCATCGTCGACAAGTTCAACTTGATGGACGAATACAAGGCCAAGTATCGATTCGCCGCTCGGCTGCAGCTGGAGGGCCACGTTCGCATTGCACTGGGCAAGAAGGACGGTCTGATCAGCGTCGAGGTTGATCACACGCGGCCTGAAACGGCGGCTGCGATTGCCAATCAGTATGTGCAGGAACTGCGTCGCCTCTCATCTGAACTGGCATTGACCGAGGCACAGCAGCGTCGCAGCTTCTTTGAGGGCCAGGTCAAATTGACCAAAGAGAAGCTGACGCAAGCTCAGGAGGCCCTTCAAAACGGGGGCTTCAACGCCGACGCGATGAAGATCGAGCCCAAGACAGCGACGGAGAGTTTCGCCAGAGTCAAGGCAAGCGTGACCGCGGCAGAAGTGAAGCTTCAAATAATGCGCCGCTCACTCGCCGATACCTCGCCAGAAGTTCAGCAACAAATAGCACTCGTCGGCGCCCTGCGGGGGCAACTGGCCCAGTTGGAACAAGACAATGGCGGCGCGAAAGAAAGCGCGGACTACATTGGCCGCTACCGCGAGTTCAAGTATCAAGAGGCTCTGTTTGAACTGTTCTCGAAGCAGTTCGAGGTAGCCCGCGTGGACGAGAGCCGAGACGGCCCTCTCCTTCAAGTTGTCGACATCGCGACCACTCCCGAATACAAGAGCAAGCCCAAGCGAGCTTTCATGGCGATCAGCGCTGCTTTTGGCTCGGGTGTCCTGTTGGTCCTCTATGTTTTGGCCCGCCACATGTGGGCGCAAGCGAAATCATCTCCTCGCACCGCGGAAAAGATCGCTCGTCTTGATCGAGCATGGCGTCGTCGCTGACTCGCTTTCGCCAGCCCAACGTCGCAGGATCGGGTTGCGGTTCAGTCACCGGCGGGTGCTATAGTGGGTCCGTTCAAGTGTTGAACTGATGGCCGTGAACGACTCAGAAAACCCCGCAGAGCTTGATCTCGAATTGCTTCGCCACATTGAAGGGAAGCAAGTTGCCAACCAGCGCGTTCTGGCAGCAAGCCTGGGAGTGAGCGTCGGAAAGATCAACTACTGCTTACGCGCCGTGATCGACAGAGGGTGGGTGAAGGTGAACAACTTTCGCCGCGCGGATAACAAATGGGCATACAGCTATCTGCTCACGCCGAGCGGTGCGGCAGCGAAGCTGCGATTGGCTAAGGCATTTCTAGAGAGCAAAGAACGAGAATTTGAGCAATTGCAAAACGAGATTGCCAATTTGCGCCGGGAACTTGCTGAAAAAAATACTGATCAATGAAGAAGAACGCGAAAATTTTTGTCACCGGTCATCGCGGCATGGTCGGCAGCGCGATCGTGCGCCAATTACGAGACAGTGGATACGACAACATCCTCACCAAAACCCGCGCCGAACTGGACCTGCTGGATCAACGTGCGGTCGAAGACTTTCTACTGAAGCACAAGCCCGACTACATCTTCATCGCCGCAGCGAAGGTTGGCGGCATCCATGCCAACAATGTCTATCGTGCGGATTTCATTTATCAGAATCTGCTGATTGAAGCCAATCTGATCCATGGCGCGCATCGAGCTGACATCCAGCGTTTGATGTTCCTCGGCTCGAGTTGCATCTATCCGCGCGATTGCCCGCAACCGATCCGCGAAGACTATCTGCTCACCGGGCCGCTTGAGCCGACCAATGAGCCTTACGCAATCGCGAAAATTGCCGGTATCAAACTCGCCGAAAGCTACAACCAGCAATACGGCCGCCAATACGTCAGCGTCATGCCGACGAACTTGTACGGCCCCAACGACAATTACGACCTGTCTACAAGCCACGTGCTGCCAGCCCTGTTGCGAAAGGCGCATCAGGCCAAACTCAACGGCGATCAGGAATACGTGGTCTGGGGCAGTGGTCTGCCGCGACGCGAGTTCCTCTATGTCGACGATCTGGCCGATGCGTGTGTTTTTCTGATGGAGCAAGACTATGCAGGCCCTTTGCTGAACGTCGGAACCGGCGAAGACGTCACCATCAAGGAACTCGCTGAAATCGTCATGCAGACGGTTGGCTTCGAGGGCCGAATCGTTTTCGACAGCAGCAAGCCGGATGGAACACCAAGAAAGCTGCTGGACGTCGGTCGCCTTGCAAATCTCGGCTGGAAGGCTCGCACACGACTGCAAGACGGCATTCGACTCGCCTACGATAGCGCCCCCTTCCGCGCCTGACGTCCCAGCCTATACAACTTCGGAATTGTCGATTTCATGTCAAAGCAAAAAGTAGCACTTATCACCGGCGTGACCGGCCAAGACGGAGCGTATCTCGCAGAGCTTCTGTTGAACAAGGGCTATGAGGTCCACGGCATCAAACGTCGCGCATCGTCATTCAATACGGATCGGATCGACCACCTGTACCAAGATCCGCACATTGATAACCAGCGCTTCAAGCTCCACTACGGTGATCTGACGGATTCGACAAACCTCATCCGCATCATCCAACAGGTCCAGCCTGACGAGATCTACAACCTCGCTGCGATGAGTCACGTGGCCGTCTCCTTTGAAACGCCTGAGTACACCGCCAACGCCGATGGCATCGGCACACTGCGCATCCTGGAGGCCATTCGCATCCTAGGCTTGGAGAAGAAGACCCGTTTCTACCAGGCATCCACTTCCGAGCTCTACGGCTTGGTGCAGGAGATCCCCCAGAAGGAAACCACGCCTTTCTACCCCCGCAGTCCCTATGCGGTGGCCAAGATGTACGCCTACTGGATTACCGTGAACTACCGCGAGGCGTACGGTATGTATGCCTGCAACGGCATTTTGTTCAACCACGAGAGCCCGTTGCGCGGCGAGACATTCGTCACCCGCAAGATCACACGCGCAATAGCTCGCATCGCGTTAGGCCTCCAGGACTGCCTGTACCTGGGCAACATGTCCGCGCTACGGGACTGGGGCCATGCCAAGGATTACGTCGAGATGCAGTGGTTGATGCTGCAGCAAGACACGGCCGAGGACTTCGTCATCGCTACGGGTGTGCAGTACAGCGTGCGCCAGTTCGTCAAATTCGCGGCAGCCGAGCTCGGGGTGGTGATCGGGTTCGAAGGACAGGGCGAACAAGAGGTTGGGATCGTCAGGGCTGTAAATGGCGAAATGGCCAAGTGCAAGGTCGGGGACGTGATCGTCAAGGTCGATCCGCGCTACTTCCGACCCACCGAAGTCGAAACTCTGCTCGGTGACCCAAGCAAAGCCAAGGCCAAGCTGGGCTGGACGCCGAAGACCACGCTCAACGAATTGGTTTCGGAAATGATCCGCGAAGACTACAAGTCGGCCAAGCGAGATGAGCTGATCAAGAGTCACGGGTTCAAGGCGATGGATTACCACGAATAAAAATGAAGATTGCAATCGCGGGAACCGGCTATGTAGGACTGTCGAACGCAGTTCTGCTTGCTCAACACAATGAGGTTGTTGCACTCGACATCAACGCCGAGAAGGTGGCGCTGGTGAATGATCGAATCTCGCCCATCGAAGACAAGGAAATTCAGCTTTATCTGAAGAATAAGTCGCTGAATCTTCGCGCCACCTTGGACCCGAGAGAAGCCTATCTGGGCGCTGATTTCATTGTCATCGCTACGCCGACCGACTATGACGCCACAACCAACTACTTCAATACACGGTCTGTAGAAGCAGTGATCGCCGAAGCGACAGCAATCAACCCTGTTGCCGTGATCATCGTGAAGTCAACGGTGCCCGTCGGCTTCACTGCGAAGGCTCGCCAGCAATATGAAACGAACAATCTGATCTTCAGCCCGGAATTTCTTCGTGAAGGTCAGGCGCTCCACGACAACCTGCACCCAAGTCGCATCATTGTTGGTGAAGACTCGGATCGAGCGCGAGCGTTCGCCGACCTCCTGATCAAGGCGGCTATCAAGCAGGGCATTCCCACGCTGTTTACTGGCAGCACAGAGGCAGAGGCCATCAAGCTCTTCGCCAACACCTACCTGGCATTGCGGGTCGCATACTTCAACGAACTCGACACATATGCCGCCGTCCATGGCATGGATACACGTCAAATCATCGACGGCGTTTGTCTGGATCCGCGCATCGGGCATCACTACAACAACCCCTCTTTCGGATACGGCGGCTATTGCCTGCCCAAGGACACCAAGCAACTGCTCGCCAACTACGCAGATGTGCCTCAGACTTTGATATCTGCGATTGTCAGTGCCAACAGCACTCGCAAGGACTTCATTGCTGACGACATCCTGAGCAAGGCGCCCAAGACGGTGGGCATCTACCGCTTGGTCATGAAGGCTGGCAGCGACAACTTCCGGGCAAGCAGCGTGCAAGGCGTGATGAAGCGGCTCAAGGCCAAAGGCATCAGAGTCATCGTGTACGAGCCCGTGCTTGCTGAAAACCACTTCTTCGGCTCCGAAGTCACACGAGACCTTGAGAGCTTCAAGCGCCTGAGTGACGTCATCGTCGCCAATCGCCTGACGGATGATCTTCAGGACGTGGCCGTCAAGACTTATACCCGCGACATTTTTGGGATCGACAGTTAATCATGCGCCAATACAACCCTCGCAAACGTATTCTCGTCACCGGTGGATCGGGCTTCCTGGGCTCTCACCTCATCGATCGCCTGCTTGCGCGCGGCGACGAGGTTGTGTGCGCCGACAATCTCTTCACGGGTACAAAACGAAACATCGAGCACCTGCTCGACAATCCGCATTTCGAGTTTCTGCGCCACGATGTAACGTTCCCGCTCTACATCGAGGTGGACCAGATCTACAACCTGGCCTGCCCAGCAAGCCCGATCCACTACCAACACGATCCGGTTGCAACCACCAAGACCAGCGTGCATGGTGCGATCAACATGCTCGGATTGGCCAAGCGCCTGAAGGCACGCATTTTTCAAGCGTCAACCTCGGAGGTCTACGGCGATCCCAGCGTTCATCCGCAGCGGGAAGAATATTGGGGCAACGTCAACCCGATTGGCCCTCGCAGCTGCTACGACGAAGGCAAACGCTGCGCCGAGACGCTGTTCTTTGACTACCACCGCCAACACAAGCTCGATATCCGCGTTGCGCGCATCTTCAATACCTACGGTCCGCGGATGCATCCGAACGATGGCCGCGTCGTCAGCAACTTCATCGTGCAGGCGCTGAAGAACGAAGACATCACGCTTTACGGGAACGGCGATCAGACTCGTAGCTTCTGCTTTGTCGACGATCTCGTTGAGGGCTTCCTTCGCTTCATGGACCTGCCCGCCGGCGAGAACGGTGAGCCGGGATTCCCTGGCCCGATCAATCTTGGCAATCCAGGGGAGTTCACCATTCGTCAGTTGGCGGAGAAGGTGGTCGAACTGACTGGCTCGAGCTCAAAGATGGTTTACCTTCCTCTGCCGTCTGACGATCCGAAGCAACGCCAGCCTGACATCACGGTCGCTCGCAAGATGCTGGGCTGGGAGCCCGCCATCGCGCTGGAAGAAGGCTTGAAGCGCACCATCGCGTACTTCGACTCCATTCTCGATTGAGTGCCCTATGGCGACTGGCCTGGGCCTTCAAGGTCGCTTGGGTCGACTGAATTCGGTAGCGGCGAAAAACGCACTGTCGAGCTTCGTTTCGATGGCTTGGCTGAACTTGCTGTCGATGCTCGTGATCCCCGTTTACGTCCGGCTGCTGGGGCCGACGTCGTGGGGGATCATCGCTGCGTGCAGCAGCCTGCAGCTGATGTTCTCGCTCATCGACCTGGGCTTCAGTCAGATCGTGCCGCGCTGGGTCGCCCGCGAAGCCAATGCGCCGGAGACTTTGCGAAAGTACATCCGTGTCTTTCAAAGAATCTACGGCGGCCTTGCAGTCGGTGGCTTCCTGATCCTGCAGCTGGCCGCGGGTCCGCTGGCCAATCGGTGGTTCAACGTTCCGCCTCAGCAAATGCACGAACTGGAGGTCTGCATCCGCCTGATCTCCTTCCAGCTGCTGTTCCAGTTTGCCAACAATCTCTATGTCGGGATCTGGCATGGACTCCAGCTGCAGGTGCAGGCGAATCTGCGCACCTGTATCTTCGGCACCCTGAAGCATGCCGCCGCCGTCGGCATCCTGGTCTTTGCCGGCGCCGCCCCTGCCAACTACGCCAGTGCATTCGCGTTGGTCGCCTTGGCCGAGCTCGCAACCAGTTGGTGGGTAACAAATAGGCGCGGGCTCCTGCAGGCGCCAGACAGCCAGGGCCTGACGCTGCGCCCCTTTCTCAAGGAGGCGGCAATGCTGTCGATGGGCATCCTCGTCGGCCTTGGCGTCAGCCAGCTGGATCGAATCGTGCTGAGCCGTGCCGTATCGGTCGACAGCTTCGGTGTTTACGTGGTGGTTGCCAATCTCGCCATGGCCTTCCTGGCACTGCAGACTCCGCTGACTCGCGCCTACTTTCCAATGCTCGTGCAAGAAGCCAAGCAGAACGGCAGCGTCAGTACTGCCACCCTGCGACGTCTCCTGCTCGGCAATACCGCGCTGTGCGTTGCCCCGGCGCTCTTGGTTGGCATCTGGGCCGAAGATGTCCTGCGGCTATGGATTCACAACGCGCACTTCGTTGATCTCGGCGTTGCTCCTCTCAGGCTTCTCCTCATCGCCATGTGCTTCAACACGCTCTACAACTGCTTCTACCAAGTCATCATTGCCTACGGTAAGGCGCACTTGGTTATCAAGATCAACTTGATCTGCCTTGCAGTAGGCGTTGCGATTGCAGCTGCCTTCATCGGCCATCCATCTCTCTGGCTTGGAGGCTTGATCTGGGTGGCCACGACCCTTACCCAGTTGCTTCTCGGAGCCTCCTGGTACTGGGCCAGCAGCAGACAGGCCAGGACAGAGCCCGGCGGAACACAACCTCTCCCGACCGCGGAGCCATAGGATCCAATACAGAAATGATCGCCTTTTACGCCCAGGGTGGACTGGGGAATCAACTTTTCCAGTATGCCGCCGCACGGCAGGTATCGGTGCGCCTTCACGAGGAGCTCGTGCTCGATCCGCATTGGTTCGATCACCCTATCGCAGGCGAGACGTTGCGCCCGCTCGAGCTCGACAAATACGCCGTTCAGCTCAGGATCGCGAGTGCATCGGAGCAGCGCGGCTGGAAGTGGTTGAGGGGCCGCCTGGGCCGTTACTTGCCCTTCCTGTCGCCCATCCGAATGATCCGAGAGCGCGGAACGAGCTACAACGCATCCATCGAGCAAGCTGTTCCGAACAGCTATCTATTCGGTTTCTGGCAGAGCGAGAAGTACTTTGCAGGCATCCGCAGCCTGCTGCTGCGCGAACTGACGCCGTTGCAAGCCCCGTCGGCGCTCGATGAGTCGTTGCTGCAAGCCATGGATGGAACCAATGCGGTCTGCGTCCATGTTCGCCGCGGCGACTATGTCAGCTCGACCAGCGCTTCGGCCTTTCATGGCGTGTGCTCCCTCGACTATTACGAGCGCGCCATCAAATACATCGGCGACCGCGTAACCAACCCTCAGCTTTTCATCTTCTCTGACGATCCGGAATGGACGAAGGCGAATCTCGGCACCGGCGGCCTGCCAGCCCATTACGTGAATCACAACGCGGCAGATGACGCCTACCAGGATTTGCGTCTAATGAGTCGCTGCAAGCACCACATCATCGCCAACAGCAGTTTCAGCTGGTGGGGCGCATGGCTCTGCACGCACCCGAACCAGATCGTCGTCGCGCCAGAACTCTGGTTCCAGGCGGATCGACCCACTCCCGATCTCATCCCGGCAAAATGGGTTCGCCTATGAACAAGAAATCCACGGCGACCGTCACGGTCGTGATTCCCACTTACAACCGCAGCGCCGAACTGGAACGAGCCCTTGAAAGTCTCGTGGCCCAGACCGAGCAGGGCTTTTCAGTGTTCGTCTGCGACGATGGTTCGGCAGAGGACATACAAGCGGTCGTCCAGCGATTCACTGATAGGCTCGATATTGAGTGCGAGCGCATTCCGAACTCTGGGGGGCCGGCCAGACCGCGCAACATTGGCGTCGCACGTGCCAATAGTGAATGGGTCAGCTTCCTCGACTCCGACGACTGGTGGATGTCGAACCGCATGGCGGAGGTCAAGCAACACCTCAACGACGACGTCGACATCGTCTATCACCGACTGGAAGTCAGCCGCTCCAGCGACGCAACAGGGAGCAAGTCGGAGGAGCACAAGGAGCTGATTGGACTGCCGCTGCGGCGTGCCGACACCCTTGAACACATGCTGCGCTTCGGCAACCCGCTGCCCACTTCCGCAACAACGGCCCGCACGGCGCTCATGCGGGAAATCGATGGCTTCGACGACCGCCGGGACCTTTCCTCCGTCGAAGACTTCGACGCGTGGCTGCGACTCGCCGCGCGCGGCGCGCGCTTCAAGCACCTGCCACAGACGCTCGGCTACTACTGGGTGGGTGATGACAACATCAGCGCCTTTACGCCGCGTCAATACGAACGGCAACGATTCCTGTTCGAGCGACAACTCGAACTCTTGCCAGAAGCCTATCGTCGACGTGCGCGCAGCAACTTCAACTACTTGCTCGGCAGCTACGAGCTGATGCTCGGCTTGCCTGATTCCGGCCGACTGCGTGCCGTTGAGTTGAGCGTGGATCCCGTGCGCTGGCTGAAGGCACGCTTGAAGACAATGCAACGCGCATTCTCTGGCCCCGCGAGGTCCGCTTGAACGCAAGAAGACGCCGAGTCTTGCTCTGCTGCGAGCAATACGCTCCCAGTGTGGGCGGCGTTCAGGAGGTCATGCGACAGATTGCTGAGCGTCTGGCGCAGCGCGGCTTCGAGGTGCTCGTTGCGACCAGCGCTCACCCCCTGCGCGAATCCAACGCGACGCTGAATGGCGTTGAGATTGTCTCCTTTCCGATCAGCGGCAATCGCGTGCTTGGCATCAAGGGCCCCGTGCAGGACTATCAACGCTTTCTGCAAGATGGCAATTTCGACGCCATTCTTATCAAGGCAGCGCAGCAATGGACTTTCGACGCGGCAGTCGACGTCGTCGAACGGCTCCAGGGGCGCAAAGTGTTCATCCCCTGTGGCTTTTCGGGTCTCAGCGACCCGCGCTACGCTGGATACTTCGAGGAAATGCCGACTTGGCTCGCTCTCTTTGATGACCTGATCTTCTATTCGAATACCTATCAGGACATTGAGTTTGCACGAGCGCACGGGCTGCGCCATCTCAGCATCATTCCGAATGGCGTCGACGAGCGGGAATTCTCAGACTCCAACCCTGGCGAAATTCTCGCCGAGCTCGGAATCGACGAGGCCGATGATCTGCTACTCAGTGTCGGCGGCATGATCATGGCAAAGGGTCACTGGGAAGTTCTCGCGGCATTTCGGCAAGCACGCTTGAAGCGACCGGCAACACTGGTGATTAACGGCAATCAGCCGCACGTCGGGCACCTTTCCTGGATCAAACGCACGGCCAAGCACTTGCTGACGGGCCGCTGGCCCATCAGCTGGGCAGCCGCGTTAGTCTCCCTCCAGCCTGGCAAGAAGGTGCTGATCACCAACTTGCCTCGTCAGCGGCTCATCCAGCTCTTCAACGCATCCAAGCTGTTCGTTTTCGCGTCGCACGTGGAATACTCGCCGCTCGTGCTCTTCGAAGCCGCCGCATCCGGGACGCCTTTCATCGCCTCCGATGCAGGCAACTGCAGCGAAATTGCTGAATGGACGCAGGCTGGCATCACGCTAAAGCGAGTCGAAGGCAACGTCCGCGCCTGCGACGTCAAAGATCTGCGCGCCGCCATCGAGTCGATGCTCGAACGGGAGGATCTGAATGTTTTGGGTCAGCAAGGCCGCGAAGCTGTGATGACCCAGGGGTTCACTTGGGATCGTATCGTCGATCGTTATATCAACGCCCTGGGACTAAGCTGACAGCTGCCCGTGTAACGGCCACGTTCGACGCACAACTCTAAAAAACACTCACATGGAGGCCTACTTCATCTTTTACTTCATCCAGCTCAGCGCGATCTTCATCGTGCGAGGGTTTGGATTGAAGAACAACAACGCTGTTCTCCTGACGCTGATCATCCTCGCAACGCTTTTTGCGGGGCTGCGCGGCAACATCGGCACGGACGTCGGAGCGTATCGAGCCTTCTATGATGATGTGGGTGCAAAGGACAGTGAAACAGTTTTTGAGCCGTTCTTCCTCGTGCTTTCGCTACTCGGCAATGCCGCGGGATTTTCATCGCAGTTCTTGATATTCACGGCCGCGGCGGCTCAAGGACTTTTCGTCTATCTCGCCATCCGGCACATCAAGGAGAAGGATTACTTTTATCTGCTGTTTGTAGCGACATTCTTTGTTCATCTCCAGATGAATATCATTCGCGTTGGCGTGGCGTTGTGCATTCTTGCCTATGCACTCGTACTTAATGAAGAACAACGAAAGCTGGCAATCCCCGTTCTATTGGCCAGCGTTCTGACCCACGTCACGGCAGCATTCGCTTTTATTCTGTTTTCTCGCAGGTGGTATCGCGCACTCCCTTTGGCCATTCTCGCCGTCGTAGCGTTCCAGGACTTCTTCCTAAGCAAGATTCAGGCTTACTTCATTGGTACGGACATTATCAAGACCAGCAACGACTATGTGGGATTTGGCTTTCTGGCGTCCCTTGCCGTTATTGCCTACTGCATTACGGTCGAGCAGAAGTGGATGAATCGGGCCATCCGGGTCTCCTTCATTGCATTCGCCTTGTTCAAGATCGCAATTCCTTTGTTGCCCGCATTTGACCGCATTTCCCTGGTGTTCAGCCTGCCATTGTTCTTGCTCCTTCTGCGCTCTGAAGTTCAGGTCAGGACACGTCTCGCTCTGATCCTTTTGATTGCTTACAACACGTACGGGAGTCTTTCTTTCATCGCGAACAGCGATGCCTCGCTTGAAGCCCTAATCGCGGAGTTCCCTGGTTTTGCGCTCCTTTACGCCGACACGCATTGGCTACCTTATGAATTCTTCTGGAATTAACACGCTCAGCGTGCTGTTCTGCGTCAATCGGTCGAATCCACATCTGCACGCAGCCATCAATAGTGTTCTGAACCAAACGCATGGTGAGTTCGAGTTTTTAATAGGTGCCAACGCCTGCAGTGATGAGTTCTTTCAAGAGCTCACCGCCTTCGAACAGGACCCGCGCGTGCGATTGTTTCGTACGCGAATGCCCCAGCTCGCGTTCACTCTGAACTATTTGGCCGAACAGGCAAAAGGTGACTGGTTCATTCGCATGGATGCCGACGACTTGTGCGAGCCGCACCGCTTTGAGCGACTGCTGAACTTCATCGCGACCGGTGAACATGACGTCATTGGGTCATGGGCAACGTTGATCGACGCGGAAGACCGCGTGATCGGCCAGTTCATGCCGCCCGGCGATCCAGCCGGCATCCGTCGCAAGCTGCTGTTCTCCAATCCGATTGCCCATCCAACCGTCGCCTTCAGCCGCGACTTTCTGTTGAAGATGCGTGGCTATCTCGGTGGGTTCGTGTCGGAAGATCTCGATCTTTGGATGAGGGCGATCCGCTCTGGTGCACGGCTGAAGAACATTGAGGAGCCGCTGCTACGCTACCGCATGCACGACGGGCAGGTGAGCCGTTCGCGTCTCGGCTATGCGGAGGCGGCATCGCACTGGCATCGAGAACTGCTGGTCTCGCCCTCGCTTTATGCCTTGCTTGGCTGGCTGATTGCCGCGACCAAGGCCATCGCAATGCCGCTGCGTCACTGGTTCAAAAGCAAGGCAGCACCATAATGCTCGCCGCCATAAAGAGCAAAGCCGGGTCCGCGGCGACTTCTTCAAACCGGCGCAATGTCGTACTTTGCGGCAACACAGCCTGGGGCATGCTGAACTTCCGAAAGGACTTGATTCTTGCCATGCTTAAGGCTGGCCACACGGTAACCGTGATGGCACCGCCTGCGCCTGAGGCCGCTGGGCTCCAGGCTCTCGGCGCAACGTTCGTGCCTGTACCGATTCAGGGCAAAGGCAAGAATCCCGTTGTGGAAGTTGCCTGCGCTCGCAGAATTCATAAGCTGCTCAAGCAGATCGCGCCGGATGTGGTCCTTTCGTTCACGATCAAAAGTGTCATCTACTGCGGCATCGCCTGCAGGCTCTTGAAGATTCCCCATGTGCCTACGATCACCGGCATGGGCAGCGCGTTCATTAACAAGTCGTGGGTCACGTACGTGGCCGTCACTCTGTACAAGACCGCCTGCGCCAACGCATGGAGAGTATTGTTTCTGAACGAGAGCGATCGGAAATTCTTCGTCAACGCCGGCATCGTGCGCGTCGAGCAATCCAAGATCATCCCGGGCGAAGGTATCGATGTTGCGCACTTTGCCCCTCGCACTCGCCCAGCCACTTCCGCAGCTCGCAAATTCAAATTTTTATACTGTGGGCGCGTGCTGGCAGAGAAGGGCTTCCTGGAGCTCATCGAGGCAACTAGAAGCTTGCTTCGTTCGGGTTCCGTATTCGAAATGCACGTTGTCGGCTTTGCCGACTGGGACAACCCTTCTGCAATTCGTAAACAGCAACTGGACAGGTGGGTTGCCGAAGGAGTGATCATCTTTCACGGATCTTCCGATGACGTACGGCCATGGATTGCCGATGCGGATTGCATGGTTCTGCCGAGCTATCGGGAAGGCCTATCGAGGATCTTGCTAGAGGCAGCCTCGATGGAGTGCGCAATGATCGCCTCAGATGTGCCCGGCTGCCGCGAGATCGTGCGCAACGAACTGACCGGGTTGACCTTCGCACCCAGAAGCTCACAAGCACTAGCGGGTTGCATGGCGCGCGTGATGCGCCTCCCTGCCGCTCAAATCAAGCAGTTCGGAATCAACGCCAGGCGAGTGGTTCTGGAAGAGTATTCGAACGATGTCGTCGCACGGAGATATCTATCTCTGCTCCAGGATTGCACTGCAACCTAGCAACTGACCTGTTCACTCGACAATGAACGCTGCACCAAGCTCGCCCCCCCCTCGCCTTCATTTCATTGACGAACTGAGAGGTTTCGCGATTGCCATCGTCGTGCTTGGGCATGCCCTTCAATACACGCTGATCGCTCCGGACGGCAACCCCGTCTACCGGTTCATTTATTCCTTCCACATGCCGCTGTTCATGTTCATCAGCGGTTTTGTCTACTCCGGGGCGAAACGGGGCATCGGTGACGAAGCCCGCTTGAAGTCGCGGACGCTGCTGCTGCCGTTTCTGGCCTGGCTGCCCGCCACTTTCATCTGGATCCAACTGGGACCTGCGCCACTGGATCCAAGAGCCTTCATTGCGCGAGTCGTCGCCTCTCCGGATGCAGGCGGACTATGGTTTCTTTGGGTACTTTTCCTGATCAATCTGATGATCATCCTTGGCCGCACACTGCTGCCTTCGAGGCCCTTGATCGCTGCCAGCGCCTTCTGGGTGGTGCTCAATGCGTTGGTCTTGGCTCGCCCCCAATCTAACCTGCTAGGCATCAAGCTGCTATGTTGGCACTTCCCCTTCTTTCTAGCTGGTCTGCTGTTCCGCCGTCACAACGCGGCCCGATACCTCGGACCGGCGGTGGCCTTGGCCTGCGCCGTCCTGTTTCTGCTGCTCGAGCAAAACTGGTCACGGACGAACACTAGCGCAGGTATGCGTGGCATCTCCGTAGTTGTGCTGCGCGGATTCAACTATCTGACTGCCTTTTCCGCCATCTTCGCGCTGTACAAGCTCTTCTCCTCAGTCAGCATGGGCCCGTTGAAGCCAGCACTCCAGTACTTGGGACGTGTCTCATTGGAGATCTACGCGACGCACATCTATTTTGTCGCCGCAGCAGTTTTCGCGACAGGTGCGGGCGAATTGTCGGATGCGACTCGCGTCTGCATCGCCTGCCTAATCGGTCTGACAGGTGCATTGGTTTCGACTTGGGCCATCAAACGGTGGCAACCGCTCGCATTGCTGATGTTCGGTCAAATACGCCCGACCCATGACTCTGTCACCTTTGTTGGTAGGACTTGATCGCTATGGGACTGATTCGCGTGTTGCTGGCGCTCAGCGTCGTCTTTGCACATTCGCCCTGGCATGACGGCTTTGTCCTAGTTGGGGGACGTAACGCGGTACAGATGTTCTATGCGATCTCAGGATTCCTCATCGCACATGTCTTACGGACGAATCCAAACTACCAAGAGCCGGCGCGCTTCTACGCAAATCGAGCACTGCGGATCTATCCGATCTATTTTGCGGTAGCACTGCTTTCTCTCGCTCCGGCACTTCTGACTCATTCCGGATTTCGGGATTTTTACCGCCTCGCCGGGGCCCCAGCTTCGTGGCTGGTTGCCATATCCAATCTGACCATCTTTGGTCAGGATTGGGCGATGTTTGGATCGACACAGAATGGCAGTCTGCAATTCACCCCCGACTTCACGCAGGCGCAATCGCCGCTCTATCCAGGTCTGCTCGTTCCACAGGCCTGGACGCTCGGCGTTGAGTTGACTTTCTACCTCATCGCACCGTTTCTGCTTCGGCGCAACGTTTGGATCATCGCCGCACTGCTACTGTCAATTGCCACGCGCGGTTACCTGTTCTACATCGGCATCGGCGACCGCGACCCCTGGTCGTACCGATTCTTCCCAGCCGAACTGTCCTTGTTCCTGCTGGGCGCGTTAGCCAATCGCTGGGGTCTACCGGTTTACGAACGCGCACTGAGAAGCCGGCCGACAGCGTTTCGCCGGGCCAGCGCTGCCGCGGTAGTTGGGATGACTTCGCTAATCGTCGTGTATTTCATCTTGCCTGCGCCAGAAGCGCTTAAGACAACGATCCTTCTAGCCGTGTTCGTGCCGCTGCTGCCCTTGGTCTTCATGTTCAGAGCCACTGGCCGTTGGGATTCGGAGTTGGGTGAGCTTAGCTACCCCATCTATATCTGCCACATCCTTGCCATCATGGCCGTCGGCATCGTCAGCCGAGCGCTCCAGTGGCATCTCGGCGAAGGCATCGTCACGGCCGTCAATATCATCGTCTCCATCGCTTTCGCCGCTACGCTCAACCTCCTGCTCGAGCGTCCAGTCGAAAGACTCCGCGGAAGGATTCGCCGAGGCGCTCTTATGCGTTAAAACGCCTGTGCGGGAGCACTATCTCAACGCCAGAAGCGGCTTGGCAGCCGGACCAGTTCCACGTCTACAGGCGGCGACTGCACAAGCTGACGGGCAAGGCCTGGCCTCGATGCATCAACGGTCAGATCCCATGTCAGAGCCTTCAGATCAGGTGAGATCTTCAATATGGCCTCCCCCAGCGTAGCAAGGGAGCGATCGAAAGAGACGCAATCCGCGCGCATCTTCGCGGCCTGGTTCGAAGCTCGAGTTGCTGCCTGAATGCAAACAGGGTTCGTAGACGACTGGGCGCACCCCTTCATCTCCTCCGGCGTCGGGTCCAGATAGTACGAATGTCGAAATCCGTGCTCGGCCAGCAGCGTCTGCCCTGCGCCCTCAAAAGCTGAAGTCTCAACCAGAGCGCGCGATTTGATGGCAAAACGTCGGTCAAGACGTTCGAGTTCACTGACCGCCTGCTGAATATTGTCGCCCCCGGCATTCTTCCAGTCGAACCAGAATTTCAGGCCGGGCCTGGCTTGGGCGATCTCCAACGCACGTTCAAGTGTGTAGCCAGTTGGCAGAGCGGGTGGATGAAAGATCTGGAAGCGTCCCGAGGTAACGTCAAAGACGACATCCATCTCGACCCCTTCAAAGGATTGCATGGATTCCAGCAATGCCAATTCGCTGTCGTTGCGGTGAGCGTAGAGCAGCGGTGCCTTTTGCCCCGATCGGCGAAGATCGAGCAGCGCCAACCGCGCTTTGCTGAGGTAATCTTTGCGATCGCCAGGCGTCAACTCGTCATAGAACATCGCCCCGGCGTCGGGGAACAAGGTCCGGCGGATCGGCTGAAAGTCCTGAGCGACGATGGAGCGACTGGGATCTGCGCTGAATTTCTCGTTCAACCCGAACAGATCGAGGATGGACTCGTGCAACCATGGCAACGCGAACGGCTTGCCTCGGTTGTCTTGCAGGAAGCCGAATTGCTGAGGCATGACGCGCCGTGCCGATTCATTGAGATAGAAGACCACCGGGATCTCCACATGCCGTGCTGAATGCGCGCCGCTTGAATGGCCCGTGCCGCCATCGGGATCTTCGCCATGATCAGGAGCGAAAATAACCACAGTGGGTCGGTTGCGCCGCTTGGCGGCTTCGATCACTCGATCGACCACTTCGTCAACGAGCGTCATAGCAGCGTCGTAGCAATTCACCTCCCCGGTTCTATCGATTGCATCGCCAAAGTATGCGGCGCCGCGTGTGACGTCCTCAAAGCGTCGCCGCGCCTCGTGTGAGATGTTCCGACAGTAGTCCATATGGCCTGCCGTCAGATGCGCCACAGTCATGTGGGCACCCGCACCCTCGTGCGCCAACTCCTCCGTTACAGCGTCAGCGAGGTCCAAATCGGCTGTAAATCCCTTACCCCAATGCAAAGAGTAATCCAAGCCACGAGGCAGAGCGATGTCGCGATTGACGAGATACCGCAGCTTGTCCGCCTCCTGCGCAAGCACTCGGATGGGTGAATCCCAGTGTCCTTGTGCCGACTGGCTGGAGAGCCAGATCGTTTTCACACCCCCAGCTTTCAATTCACCCAATAGGGTTTCGTTCAAGCTATTTCCTGAGGCGCTCGGCCTGTACATCAACGAGGAGACCGATTGCAGCGTATGCGAATAAGTCGAGACCGCATCTGTCAATGTCACCAAATCCGCCTGCCGCGCAAGGAGGCGGGGGGTCGTTGGATATGGGTAACCGTAGAGCTGGAAATGCCACCGACTGGTTGATTCGCCCAGCAGCAATACGACATCAACGTCACGCGCGTCCATGCCGGCCACCGGGAGTACGGCGGGCTGGAGGGCTGGAAACTGTCGAACGAACCTCACGGCATCCCGCGCCGGAGGAATCATCGTGATCGCCATCGTACTCAGCAAGCCAAAGCTCAGCAGGGATGCAGCCAGCCTCGAGCCTGCCAAACGCGTCTCCTTGGCCTTGACGAAGGCGACAAGAATCGCAAGCTGCACGATATATTCAAAGACAAAGCGCGCGCGCAGGTTCGCCAAGAGGAAGTCAACCGATTCCGATCCATGCGTTTGCAGCACGGCGAGCAACGTGTCGCCGCCAAACCCGTACACGCGCAAGGCCTCACTAACAAATCCAGTGACAAAAAACAGGACCGCCGCCACTATCGCGCGCGGCACCGTACGCGCCAGCTCAAAGGCGATCAAGCCAGTCATCAAACTGGCCCAAGCGGGCATAGTCAGCGTCCCTGCGCAAATCAGCAAAAGCAACCATTCGACAGCAGCGCTTAGACGTATCGCCGCAAGCAGCAGCGATGCAATAACCGCGGCGACAGCTAATGCGCCCGCCTGCCGGATATTCCCGTCAAGCGCAAACTTGAGACCCGTCCACGCGTTGTCGAACAGAAAGGCGGCCAACAACAGAAGCAGCAATGACGTCGTCCGGCTCCATCGGTGGCCCGTTGAGAAATCTTCCGTGGGTCTGGATATGCTGCGCTGGTTTTTCTTAAGTCTCACGAAACGATCCGAAGGTATTTCTATAGATTGCGTTGACTGCGCACATACGCCGTTCCTCAGGGTTACGTAGGCTGGAACTCGCCGATCAGGCTCCGAAGAGCAGCTCGCGCAGAACTCTCTGCCCCCGCACTTTCAATGAATGGGAACGACATCAACCACGTCACTACCCGAGACGCTGCTTCAGTATTGTCAAGCTTAGCGACCGAGAGGCGGGCATAGGGCGTTCGCAAAGACGTGTCCGCATCGGCAAGCAATTCTTCATACAACTTCTCGCCAGGACGCAGCCCGGTAAATTCGATCCGGATCTCATCAACGCCAAGGCCGGCCATTCGGATCATGTCGGCAGCCAAGTCAACGATCTTGACTGGTTCGCCCATATCCAGCACGTACACCCGGCCGCTTTCGCCGACGGTCATAGCCTGCACAACCAGTCGCGCGGCCTCGGGAATCGTCATGAAGTAGCGCACGACTTCCGGATGCGTCACCGTCACCGGCCCGCCCTTCGCAATCTGCTCCTTGAACTTCGGAATCACACTCCCACTCGACCCGAGCACATTGCCAAACCGCACCGCCATGAACTTCGTCGCGTGCCCCTCCCCGGCCATGTGACTGATCACCAACTCCGCTGCCCGCTTGCTCGCCCCCATCACGTTCGTCGGGTTTACGGCCTTGTCCGTCGAGATCAGCACGAAGCGTTCGACGCCTGATTCCGCCGCCGCCCAACACGCGTGATACGTCCCGAGCGTGTTGTTGCGCACGCAGGCCCAGGCGTTCTCCTCCTCCATCAACGGCACATGCTTGTACGCCGCCGCATGGAAGACGATCTGCGGCTTGTACTTGCCAAAGACGTGGCGCAGGTGCTCCAGGTCCTTCACGTCGCCCACCAGCCGCACCAGCGGAATGTGCGGGAACTTCTCGCCCAGCTCCTGCTCGATCGTGTATAGCGCGAACTCCGACAGCTCGTACAGCACGATCTTCTGCGGGCCATAACGCGCAACCTGCCGGCACAACTCCGAGCCGATGGAGCCGCCCGCACCGGTGATCAGCACAACCTTGCCGTTCAGGCATTCGCTGATGCCGCCTTCGTCCAGCTGCACGGGCTCGCGGCCCAGCAGGTCTTCCGGTTCGATGTCGCGCACCTGATCGACGCGGCGGCCGTGCAGCAGCTCTTCGCTGCTCGGCACGGTGAGCACGTGCAGGCCGGTCTGACCGGCGATGTCGAGCGCGCGACGGCGCGCGGCGCGATCCGCCGAGGGCATCGCCACGATCAGGTGCGTGATGCCGTGCAGCTGCGCCATCGAGGGCGCGTCTTCCAAGCGGCCGATCACGGGGATGCCGGCCACACGCGCGCCGCCCTTGGCGGCGTCGTCATCCAGCCAGCCGACCACCGTGAAGCCCTGATGCTGAATGCCGGCCACCGCCAGCCGCCCGGCTTGGCCCGCACCCATCACGAGCGCGCGGTGCGTGTCCTGCGCCACGCCGCTGATCTGCCCGCGCATGTGCTCGTACAGCATCCGGTAGCCCATCCGCGTCATCGACAGACCGATCACGCAGAAGACCGGGTGCAGCGCCAACACTGCGCGCGGGATGCCGCTCAAATGGAGCATCAGCACGGCAGTCGCGCCCGCCAGTCCCGCAAGCACGCAGGCCGCCGTCAGCCGCTTGATCTCTCCGAAACCGCTGAACCGCCACATGCCCTTGGGCACCTTGAACAGCCAAAGCACGAACATGTACAACGCCATCAATCCGATCATCACGAACACGTCGTAATGCGGCCGCTCGATCAGCCAGTAGCGGAAGCCCAGGCGGAACAGATAGGTCGCCTGCCAGGCCAGCGCGATCACCAGCCCGTCGAGCAGCAGCGAAAGCCTCTGGCGTTGCGGCCGCAGGCGAGTCAGGAAGGTGTCGAGCGAGAGCCAGAACATCAGGGGTTCAGCGCAGCAGCGCCGTCAGGGTGGCAAGGATCAGGCGCAGGTCGCCAGCGAAGCTGGCGGTGCGCACATAACGGGCAGAGAGCGCCAGCTTGGCCGGCAGCACCTGCTCCACATAGGTCTTCTCTGGATCGGAGGAGCGAGCCAGTTGCTCGCCTTCGTCACGGTACACAAGCGAGGCCAGATCGGTGATGCCAGGGCGGACAGAAAGCACGACCTCCCGCTGCTTCGCCGTGTATAAGGCGACGTAGCGCGGCACCTCGGGTCTCGGGCCCACCAGGCTCATCGCGCCGCGCAACACATCCCAGAGCTGCGGCAATTCGTCGAGCTTGGTCCGACGCAGGAACGTCCCGGCCGCCGTGATGCGCGGATCGGCGCCCACGGTGATCTGCAAGCCGGCGTTCTCGACACGCATAGTGCGGAACTTGTGGATGTAGAAGGGCTTGCCGAACCGTCCCACCCGCTCTTGGAGAAACAAGACCGGCCCACGCGAATCGAGCTTGATCCACACCGCCACGCCGAGCAGCAGGGGCGACAGAATCAGCAGCCCCAGGCCCGAACAGACGATGTCGAAAGCCCGCTTGATCATCACGCCTCGGTGAGGATGGAACGCACGGTGTCGATCACGCGCTCGACGTCGCCATCGCTCATCGCCGTGTACAGCGGGATGCTGACCATGCGCTCGAACGCCTTCTGCGAATGCGGGAACTGCTCGGGCTTCAGGCCATAGCGATCTCGCCAGTACGGCTGCAGATGCAGCGGGATGTAGTGGACGCTGCAGCCGATGCCCGCCTCATACATGCGCTCGATGAAACGATCCCGCTCGATGCCGGCGCCATCGGACAGGCGCAGCACGTAAAGGTGCCACGAATGCGTGTCGCCCTCGGGCGCGCAAGGCGGCAGGATCAGCGGCAGATCGGCGAACGCTTCGTTGTATCGAGCCGCGATCGCCTCGCGCCGAGCCTGAAAGCCCGGCAAGCGCTTCAACTGGTGCAGGCCCAGCGCCGCGGCGATGTCGGTCAGGTTGTACTTGAATCCCGGCGCCACGATCTCGTAATACCAGCTCGGCACCTTGGCCGTGAAGCGGTCGAACGCATCGCGGTTCATGCCGTGCAGGCGCATCACCTTCGCGCGCTTGGCCAGCTCGGCGTTGCGCGTCACGAGCATGCCGCCTTCGCCGGTCGTCATGGTCTTGTTGGCGTAGAAGCTGAAGACGGTGGCGTCGCTGCCCAGCGTGCCGATCAGCTCCTTCTCGATCGTCGTGGGCAGCGCGTGGGCAGCGTCCTCGACCACGCGCAGGCCGTGCTTGCGGGCGATGTCGAGCACGGCCAGCATGTCCACGGCCAGGCCGGCGTAATGCACCGGCAGGATCGCCTTGGTGCGCGGCGTGATCGCGGCTTCGATCGCAGCGATGTCGATGTTCAGCGTGGCCGGGTCGATGTCCACCAGCACCACATCTGCGCCGAGGTAACGCACCACTTCAGCGGTGGCGGTGAAGGTGTGCGTGGTGGTGATGACTTCGTCGCCGGGGCCGATGCCAATGGCTTCGAGCGCCAGGTGCAGGCCGGCGGTGGCCGAGTTGACGGCGATGCACTCGACCTGCGCGTCGCCGAGGAACTCGGCAAACGCCTGCTCGAACTTCTTGGCCTTGGGGCCGGTCGTGACCCAGCCGCTCTTGAGCGAGTCGACGACTTCGGCGATTTCTTCGTCGCCGATTTCGGGCAGGGCAAAGGGGAGGAAAGGGAGTTGGCTCATGTCAGCCTCGATTGTCAGGCAAGCGCGTCAACGAAGCGCTGCGCCAGCACGGGGTAGGTGTGCTCCGCCAGCACGAAGGCGCGGCCGCGGCGGCCCATTTCGGCGCGCTCCTCGGCACTCGACGCAGCCAGGCGGCGCAGGCCCGCCGCAACCGCGATCGGATCTTCCGGCGGCACCGTCAGCCCGGCTTGCGCCTCGGCCACGGGGTCGTTGCCGGCTTCGACCGAGTGAAGCACCGCCCGCTCCGCCATCATGTAATCCATCAGCTTGTTCGGCGCGATGCCGAAGCGGTAGATCGGCGTGCGCTGCCAGCCGATGTAGGCGATGTCCAGGCGAGCCAGCAGCGCGGGGATCTGCGCCTTCGGGATCGGGTCGAACATCGTCACGTTCGTCAGCCCCTCGGCGCGCACACGGGAAGCCAGACGGGACTTCTCGTGCCCACCGCCGACCATCACGATGCTGATCGGTTCTTCCTTGAGCAGGTGCGCCGCGTCCAGCAGCACGTCCAGCGCGTTGGGCAGGCCGTGCGAGCCCGCGTAGCCAACCACCACGCGCCCCTGCTGTGCGTCGAAGTAATTCGTCAGTTCGCTGGACAGCGCCGGCGGCTCGCCCTGCCATTCGTCGAGCGTGATGCCGTTGGGCACGATCACGAGCTTCTTCAGGTCGAGGCCGTGCGCTGCCATGTGTCCCTGCACCTTGGGCAGCATCGAGACGACCACGTCCGCGTCGCGGTACGCATCGCTCTCGGCCTTCTGGCAGAGCATGGCGAACGGATGGTGCGGGCTCATGCCGGACAGCTCGATCGGCGACAGCGGCCAGAGGTCGTGCACCTCGTACACGAGCTTCGCCTGGGCCTTCTTCGCGATGCGCCGCGCCACCCACATGTCCATCGGATAGGTGCTGGAGCCGATCACCACGTCAGGCTCGAAGCCGTTGGCGAGGATGTCCGCATCCCGCCAGACCTGCCGGCAGAAGCTCCAGATGTTCTTCACGCGGCCCAGGCCGTTACCGCTGTACTCGGGCGTCTCGTAGAACTGGTAGCTGACGCCGTCGATGCTGTACGAGCCGGACGCGGGTTGCTTGCTGCGCACATGCGACTGTGAGGCCGCGAGGATCAGCACCTGGTGGCCGGCGCGCACCCATTCGCGCGCCAGGTAGTAGGGGCGGTATTCCATACCGAGCTCGGGCGAGCCGGCGTAGTGGTTGATCAGGAGAATCTTCATGACAGCTCACGCAGGCGCGCGAGAAAGCGTTGGACGGCGGGCGGGAAAAGGCCGTGTTCGATGACCCAGGCACGGTTGGCGCGGCCGGCGGATTCGGCGTCGATGCCGTCGAGCATGGCGGGTAGCTGGGAAGGCTCGGAGAGCAGGATGCCCTGCCCCGCGCCGTCGCCGATCAGCTCGCGGTTCGCCGGCAGTTCAGACAGGATCGGCACGCACTCGTGCGACATGGCCTCCAGCACGGAGACCGCGACCGAGTCGCTCTCCGGCAGGCTGAGGAACCAGCGTGCGCGTGCGTAGTGCGAGGCCATGGTCGCGGCGACCAGACGCCCCGTGAACGTGACCCGGCTCTCCAGACCCAGGCCCTTCACCTGCTCGACCATCGCCGCGCGCAGCGAGCCGTCGTTGGCCACGACGAGGCGCGCCTCGGGCCGCACGGCGGCCACCGCCGCGAAAGCCTCGATCACCCGATGCGGCCGATAGATCGGCTCCAGCCCCCGGTTGGCGAAGAACAGCCACGGTTCCTTCTTCGCGCCCTGCTTGGGCAGCGCCTCCAGGCCGAAGGGGAACACCATCACGTCCTTGGCCCCCAGCTCGCGCATGCGCGCGGCCATGTGCTGCGAATCCGAGGTCAGCACGTCGCACTCGCTCAGCGCCTTCTTCGTCAGCCAGCGGTAGCCCCTGCCTTGATCGGGCGTGACCAGGATGTCGCTGCCCCAGGCGGAGCCGGCGATCCTGCACTTGAGACCCCAGCCGCGCCGGGCGATCCAGGCCAAGGTCCCGGCCGAGGTGAGGTAGTGCGCGTGCAGCCAGTCCGGCTGCACCTTCGCGAGCCAGGCGCCGAGCTGCGGCAGCTTCTTGATCAACGCGATGTTGCCGCCGGCGTGGTCGGGCGCGGTGTCCAGCGCCAGCATCTGCTTGGCCGGCACGAGGAAGTTGAACTCGGGCGCGAAGCCGCGCGTGGACGCAACCCAGAGGTCCACCTCCTGGCTCAGCGCACGCGCCCACTTCAGCAGGTGCGGGCTCTCGCCATCGCCGATCAATACGAGTCTCACCGCTTCTTTCCTCCAGCGCCACGGATCAGCCAGGTCAGGTAGGCCGCAAAGTAGATCGGCATCGTCACCGAGGACAGCGCCAGGCCCTGCCACACCGCGTGCCCTGCCAGCAGCATGCCGCCGATGCTGGCCACGTAAGTGAAGTTGCCGACCAGCCCGAACATCAGCGCGCCGCCTTGCCTGCCGGTCACCATCGGCGTGACCGTCAGCGGTGCAGCGATGAAATGCGCGGCCACGCACGGCGCCAGCCATCGCGCATATTCGCCCGCCACCGACCAGCCGTCGCCCAGCGCCCAGCCGAACAGCGCGGGGCCGGCGACGATCAGGATCGCCATCGGGATCATCGCGGCGGCAAACAGTCGCCCCACGAGTTGCTTGAGCTGCGGGCGCAGGTCGCGGCCGGCGCGCCAGTCCGCGGCGAGCCGACCGAGCAGCAGCTCCGACAGCGCGCCGCCGATCAGGTTGGCCGGCATGCGCACGAGCCGGTTGCCGATCGCGTAATAACCGGCAGACTCGACGCCAGCCAGCGCCGCGATCACGCCCAGCACGAGCGTCTCCTGCAAGGCATTGACGAAAGCGTGCGGGCTGTTGATCAGCGGGAACTTGCGGTAGCGGCGGGCGAGCCGGCCAAGGGCGCGCCAGTTGGTCGAGCGCCGCCAGCCGGGCCGCTCGCCGCGCAGCAGCAGCCAGGCGGGCGCGGCCGCGGCGCCCAAGACTTGAGCGACCACGAGCGCGCCGAGATTGCCAAGCGCGAGCAAAGGCGCGGCGAGCTGCAGCAGCGTCATCACGACCTGCTGCGTCACGCGCGCACGCGCAATCACGGCGAACGCGGCGGCGCGATTGTTCCACAAGGTCAGCGCCTGCAGCACGCCGGCCAGCGCCACCATCAAGGGCAGCACATAGAGCCACGGGCCGAGCAGGTCGATGACATGCTGCGCGCGTGTCGGCCAGTGCGGCACGGCGCGCACGATGCCGACGCCGAGGGCCGTCAGCAGCGCCATCGCGACCGTCACCAGGAGGCACAACTCCAGCACCAGGCCGGCTTCCGAGCGCCGGTGCGGCAGCACGATGGCGTACTCGTACCGCGCATTCGCGATCGTCGCCAGATTGGCCGCCAGCGCGGCGAACAACGCCCACTGGCCGAGCGTGTCGGCGCCGTACCAGCGCGTGAGCAGCGGCGCGGCCAGGATCGGCACGGCCTGCGCGAAGACGGAGGCGCCGAGCAGGCGCGCGAGCGGGCCGCGAAGGCTCATTGAGGCACCTGTTGTTGTGCCATCGCGCGCAGGCCGCGGATCTGCCGATCGCTCAGGTTCGCGTGCAGGCCGAGCGGCAGGTTCAGCACGGCATCGGCCGCGGCGTCGCCGTTCGGGCATTGGCCGTGCACATAGCGGTGGCCGCCGCTGCCGCGCGGGTGCACGACATCGTCGAACCAGGTGCCGCCGACGATGCCGAGCGAGGCCAGTTCGGCGAGCACGGCGTCGCGCTCGGCGGGCTGCTTCAAGCGCAGCGGATAGCGCAGCAGGACGTCGCCGGGTTCACGGCGCGGAACGATGAAGCGCGAGCTGCCGGCGATGATTTCGTCGTATCGCCGGGCCTGGGTTTGCCGAAGCGACCAGAGCGCAGCAGCGCGCTGCAACTGCGGCAGGCCAAGCGCTGCGCTCAACGGATGCAGGCCGATCACATAGTCAGGTCGTGCTTCACCTTGCACTTCGGCATTGGACGTCTTCGCCACCAGCCCGAGCATCCGCGAAGGCGCGCGCAGCAAGGCTTGCAGCAACTCCAATCCAGCTGCCGACAAGGTGGCGCCGAGGCGATGCCAGGACAGCGTCAACAGCTGGCGCAGCATCTGGCTCATGCTTGGCTGTTTCAGCGCCCGTGTTCTTGCGCTGAAACGCGCTCGCAGCGCTTCATCGTTGATCACCAGCGCGCCGCCCAGACCCGTGCTGAGCGGCTTGGAATACTCGAAGCTGAAGAACGATGCGTGACCCAGCGTGCCGAGCACACTTCCCTGCGCGTCTCGACCGCCCCACGCGTGGGCAGCGTCTTCGATGAGCACGACCTGCGGAAAGCGCTCGCGCAACTCCGCGATGCCCGTCATGCCGATGCCGAAGTTGTGCGCCAGCAGGACGATGCGCGTCTGCGCCCCGATGGCCGCGGCAATCGACCCGGCGCTGACATTGAAGCCATCGGCCTCGATGTCCACATACCGGACTTGCAAGCCGGCATGCAGGAACACATGCGGCACGACCACGCAGGTGTAGCCGGGCAACAGTACTTCCGACCCTGCCGGCAAGTCGAGCGACTGGACGAAGGCATGCAGCGCGCAACGCCCGCCGCCGAACAGCCAGACCTGTTCGGCTCGCAACCCCAAACCGTGCGCGAACAACGCAGCAAATCGCTCGCCCGCCGCATCGCCGAGCATCGCCCAGCGCGCAGGCGCCTGCAGCAGATCGCGCCAACGCAGAGCGGTGGCCACCAGGCTCTTCATGCAGGCTTTCCCGGCGAATCGATGCGGCGCAGCGCGCGGGCCGGCGCGCCGCCGTAAACCCAACCCGAGGCGAGGCGGCCGCGCACGACCGAATGAGCGGCGACGACGACGTCGTCCTCGATCACCGCGCCCGGCAGCACGGTCACGCGCGCGCCGATGAACACATTGCTGCCGATCAGTACGTCCGCGCGCTCGTAGTGTTCGCGGAACAGGCCCGGCGAAGTCACGGCATTCGATTCGCAGAACAGCATCAGGCCGGGGCCGAGGGCGGCATCGTCGCCGATGCTCAACCGCTGGCCACCGACCAGCAGATAACCGCCCGGCGCGATGTGGCTGCGCGCGCCGATCGAGAAGTGTCCGCGGCCGGTGGCGAGGATCTGCACGTCGCGATAGACGATGCTGCGGCTGCCGAGCACGCTGCCCGCGTCCGCGCTGAACCGCAACCGCGCACCCGGATGGATCTGCGCGCCGACGCCGACGCTCAAGCCAAGCCACGCCGCCAACCGCGCACGGCAGCGTCCGCGCACGGCATCGAGGGTGTAGCCCAGCAGCGCCATCCGTCCGTGCCGTTCTTCAGCCGAGCGCCGCGCGCAAGGCGGCGATCACGGTGTCCTGCTGCGCTTCGCTCAGGTCAGCGCTCATGGGCAGGCTGATCACGCGCTCGGCCGCGCGTTCGGCGTTGGGCATGCTGACGTCTTGTGCGTAGGCCGGCTGGCGGTGCAGCGGCTTCGGGTAGTGGATCGCGGTGGGAATACCGGCATCGTTGAGGCGTTTCTGCACGCCCGCACGATCGTCGAGCTGCAATGTGAACTGAGCCCAGACGCAATCGCGGTCCCCGCGCACGGCCAATCGTTCAACGGGCAGGTCAGACAGCAACTGCTGATACCGCGCGCCGATCTTCAGGCGCTGCTCGATCTCCCACTCGAAGCGTTCGAGCTTGCCGAGCACCACCGCGCATTGCAGCGTGTCCATGCGGCCGCCGACGCCCAGGCGCGTGTGCGTGTATCGGGCGCTCTGGCCGTGCACGCGGATTTCGCGGGCGGCTTGTGCCAGCTTGTCGTCGTCGGTGAACAGTGCGCCGCCGTCGCCGTAGCAGCCCAGCGGCTTGCTCGGGAAGAAGCTGGTCGCGCCCCAGGTCGAGAGACCGCAGCTCTTCTTGCCCTTGTACGTGGCGCCGAAGCTCTGCGCCGCGTCTTCAATCACCGGCAGGCCGAAGGCGTTGATCGCGTTCATGTCGGCCACTTGACCGTACAGGCTCACCGGCATGATCGCCTTCGTGTGCGGCGTGATCGCGGCGGCGATCTTCGCGGCGTCGATGTTGCAGCTGTCGGGCTCGATGTCCACGTAGACGGGCTTCAGGCCGGCCAGCACGATGGTTTCGACGGTGGCCGCAAACGTGAACGGCGTCGTGATGATTTCGTCGCCCGGTTGCAGGTCCAGGCTCATCAGCGCGATCAACAGCGCCTCGGTGCCGCTGGCGACCGTGATGCAATGCTTCACACCAACGTACTTCGCCAGCGCCTCTTCCAGCTCCTTGACCTCCGGGCCCATGATGTACTGGCCATGGTCGAGCACCCGCTGGATGCGCGCGTCGATGGTCGTCTTGAGGGCGGCGTACTGCGCCTTGAGATCGATGAAGGGCAGGCTCACAACAGTTCCACTCTCTCGCCCGTCAGGCGGTACTGATCGCCGGTGGCCGGGCAGGTCGCCGCGCCATCCGCGTTGAAATCCAAGCGTTCGCCGTTGCGGCTCATCCAGCCGATGCGCCGCGCCGGCACGCCGACCATCAGCGCGAACTCGGGCACGCTCTTCTGCACCACGGCGCCCGCGCCAATGAAGGCATAACGCCCGATCTCGACGCCACACACAATCGTGCAGTTCGCGCCCAGCGTCGCGCCCTGGCGGACCACGGTGCGGCGGTATTCGTTCTTGCGCACCACGGCGGCACGCGGGTTGTAGACGTTGGTGAAGACCATGCTCGGGCCGCAGAAGACGTCGTCCTCCAGCGTCACCGCGTCGTACACCGAGACGTTGTTCTGCACCTTGCAGCCGTCGCCGATCTGCACGTCGTTGCCGACATAGACGCCCTGCCCCAGCGAGCAGCCGCGCCCGATGCGCGCACCCGGGCTCACATGGGCGAAGTGCCAGACCTTGGTGCCCTCGCCGAGCTGCGCGCCTTCGTCGACGATGGCGCTCTCGTGTTTCCAGTAAGTCATGTTCAGAACACCAGGGGCAGGCCGATGCGCTGGCCGTCGCGAGCGCTGCGGTAGGCGGCAATCAGGATTTCCAGAGAGCGCAGGCCTTCGTAGCCGTCCACCGCAGCATCCACCTCGCCGCGCAGCGTCTTGATCACGTTGTCGTAGTACAGCGGGTGGCCGAAGCCGTAGACGCTGCCGGTGTCATAACTCGCTGCCTTGACGGCATCGTCTTCCGGACGTTTCTCGGCGAAGTCCCAGTGCTCGATCTTGTTGACGGCCGTGCCACCGATCTTGACGGTGCCCTTCTCGCCGAGGATCGTGATCGAGCCTTCGAGGTTCTGCGGATACGTCAGCATCGTCACGTTGATCGAGGCGAGGCCGCCGTGGCGCAGGCGCAGGCTCATCACGCCGGTGTCTTCGGCCTCGATGTCGCGGGCCAGCGTGGCGGTGTAGGCGTGGATGTTGTCCACCGGGCCGACCAGCCAGTCGAGCAGATCGACGTAATGGCTGGCCTGGTTCATGAAGGCGCCGCCGTCCAGATCCCAGCGGCCGCGCCACTTGGCGGCGTCGTAATAGCTCTGCGGGCGGGTCCAGAACACGTTCACCGTGCTCATGTAGATGCGGCCGAAGCGGCCTTCCTCTATGGCGCGCTTCACCAGCTGCACCGTGGCGTTCAGGCGGTTCTGCTTGACGACGAAGAGCTTGACGCCGGCATCGCGGCAGGCGCGCACCATGTCCACGCCGTCTTCGAGCTTGGTGGCCATCGGCTTCTCGGTCAGCACGTGGTGGCCCGCGCGGGCGACCTGGATCGCCTGCTGCGAGTGCAGGCCCGAAGGCGTGGCGAGCACGACGACGTCGGGTGCGGCAGCGGCGAGCAGTTCGGTCAACGAGGCGAACGCCGGTGCGCCCGTCGTCGCGGCCGCAGCGGCGCGCGCGTCGGCGTTCGGGTCGCACACGCCCACCCATTCGGCGCGGCCGGCGTGCTTGGCCAGGGCTTCGATGTGGTTCTTGGAAATGCGCCCGCAACCCACCAGGGCAAAACGGATCGGACGGTCGGTGATCAGCATGGGCGGGGATTCTACGGAGTCAGCCCTTAAAATCCCGGGTCCAATTCCAGAATTGCCCATGAACACCACGCCTCAAGCCGCTCCCGCGCCCCAAGACGAGAACAAGCTGATCACCGAACGCCGGGAGAAGCTGGCCGCGATCCGCGCCAAGACGGCGGTGCCCTTCCCCAACGACTTCAAGCCGCAGCATCGCGCGCTGCCGCTGGCGCAAAGCTACGGGGACATCGTCAATGAAGAGCTGGAGCCGCAGGCCATCGCCGTGAGCGTGGCCGGCCGCCTGATGCTCAAGCGCATCATGGGCAAGGCCTCGTTCGGCACGATGCAGGACTCGACCGGCCGCATCCAGCTCTTCATCACCAAGGATGCGATCGGTGAAGAGGCCTACGCCGAGTTCAAGCACTTCGACCTCGGCGACATCGTCGGCGCCGAAGGCACGCTGTTCCGCACCAAGACGGGCGAGCTGTCGGTGCGCGTCACCACGCTGCGCCTGCTGACCAAGAGCCTGCGCCCGCTGCCGGGCGACCACTTCGGCATGGCCGACCAGGAACAGAAGTACCGCCAGCGCTACGTCGACCTGATCACCGACGAAGCTGCGCGCACTCGTTTCGTGGCCCGCTCCAAGGCCGTCTCCGCGATCCGCTCGTACATGGTCGACAACGGCTTTCTCGAAGTGGAAACGCCGATGCTGCACCCGATCCCCGGCGGCGCCAACGCCAAGCCCTTCATCACGCACCACAACGCGCTCGACCAGGAGATGTACCTGCGCATCGCGCCGGAGCTGTACCTCAAGCGCCTGATCGTCGGCGGCTTCGAGCGCGTGTTCGAGATCAACCGCAACTTCCGCAACGAAGGCATCTCGGTCCGCCACAACCCCGAGTTCACGATGATGGAGTTCTATGCGGCCTACTGGACGCACCATGAACTGATGGACTTCACCGAGGAAGTGCTGCGCCACGCCGCCATCAACGCCACCGGCGCCGCCCGCGTGAGCTACGCTGGCAAGGCCGTGCACCTGGACGAACCGTTCGCCCGCCTCTCGGTGCGCGATTCGCTGGTGAAGCACGCGGGCCTGTCGGAAGCCGAGGCTGACGACGCCGAAGTGCTGAAGGCGAAGATCAAGGCCGCAGGCGAGGAAGTGCACGCGCATTGGAGCCTGCCGGAGCTGCAATTCGGCCTGTTCGAGGCCGTGGTGGAAGAGAAGCTCTGGCAGCCGACCTTCATCATCGACTACCCCGTCGAGGTCTCGCCGCTGGCCCGCGCCTCGGACACGAACCCGAAGATCACCGAGCGCTTCGAGCTGTTCATCACCGGCCGCGAGTACGCCAACGGCTTCTCCGAGCTGAACGACGCCGAAGATCAGGCCGCGCGCTTCCAGGCCCAGGTGGCCAACAAGGACGCGGGCGACGAAGAGGCGATGTTCTTCGACGCCGACTTCATCCGCGCGCTGGAATACGGCATGCCCCCGACCGGCGGCTGCGGCATCGGCATCGACCGGCTGATGATGCTGATCACGGATTCGCCGTCGATCCGGGACGTTATTCTTTTCCCGGCCCTGCGCCGCGAAAGCTGATCCAGCACCATGCGGGCCGCTTTTCTTGCGTGCCTGCTGGCACTGACGATCCTCCCGGCCTGGGCCGCCGACCTCCTGAGCGAGGCACAAGGCGGCAACCCGGCGCCGCAAGTGATCCCGACGCTGACGCAGTGGCAGGGTCGGGTTGGCGAACTTGCGATCACCGCCCGTTCACGCATCGTGATCGAGCGCGCTGGCCCGGAAGTCGCCGCCGTGGCCCGACATTTCTCCGATGAATTGGCTTTGCTGTCGGGCGTTCGCCTGCCATTGCTCACAGGCGCCAAGCCGCGTGCGGGTGACATCGTGCTTCGGATCTCACCGGTCGAGCTCACGCGCACACCCGTCCCTGACGAGGCCTACCGCCTGAACATCAGCACCTCCGTGCTCGTCGATGCGGATGACGTTCGCGGCCTGCGCTACGGCTTGCTCAGCGTGCTGCAGATGCTCAAGCTCAACGGCGCTGACCGAAGCGGCGCGCCGATGTTGCTGGACAAGGGCGCCGCATTCGATGCACCCAAGCGCGCCGAGCGCGCGATCATGCTCGACGTCGGCCGCAAGTTCGCGAGCAAGCAGTTCCTGCTCGACTACATCCGTTTCATGGGCACGTACAAGCTGAATACGCTGCACCTGCACCTGAACGACCACGTCGTCGATCCGAAGACGCGCAAGATCGTCGCGACGAACTTCCGGCTGAAGAGCGACCGGCCCGGCTTCGACCAGCCCCAGTCCGACGACGGCAAGTACTACACGCGTGCTGACTGGGACGAACTCGAAGACGCCGCTGCGCTCGAAGGCGTGACCATCGTCCCCGAGTTCGACACGCCCGGCCACGCCGCCGCGCTGCTGCGGCTGCACCCCGAGCTGGCGCTGGCCGGCGACCGCGGCGGCAGCCTCGATCCGGCCCGTCCGGAATCGCTGGCGCTCGTGAAATCGGTGTTCGATGAATTCCTGCCCTGGTTCCGCTCGCCCGTCGTCCACATCGGCGCGGACGAAGTCAACCTCGGCGGTGGGCACGCCCTGCCGGCCGATGAGGTCGCTTACACGAACGCACTCGCCAGCTACCTGGAAAGCAAGGGCAAGCACGTGCAGACCTGGGGCAACGAGAACCTCGCCGGCCAGGGCCTGAAGCGCAGCCTGATCGTGCAGCGCTGGCAGCACGACAAGACGAACTTCGACTGGACGCCCTACGTCGACCAATGGTCGGAGTCCGCAGGCGAGTGGTACATCGTGCCCTTCGTCAGCTACTTCAAGCCGCGGCTCGATGCGCGCGAGCTGTACGAGCGCTGGGAGCAGACCTCGCCGCAGACCGTCAAGGCCATGGGCGGCCAGATCTGCGTGTGGAACGACCTCGGCGATCAGGTCGCGTACGGCTTCGAGGACGTCGTGCACGACGCGCTGAAGGAAGCCGTGCCCGCAGCCGGCCAGGTGTTCTGGCAAGGCCGCGCCGTGACGGCCGACGGCCAAATCGTGCCTTACGCGGTCCTGCGCCGCAGCGTGGCAAAACTGCAATACGGCTTCCAGCCGACGCAGTTGCGCGGGCCGCTGGAGTAGCGGCCCTTCCCGCTTCGATCAGCGTCCGTGCTTGAACGCCGCCGGGCGCTTCTCGAGGAATGCGGCCGTGCCTTCGACCATGTCCGGCGTGCCGAACAGCGCGTGGAAGTACTGGCGTTCGACGGCCACCGAATCCTTCAGCGGCAGCTGGTAGGCCAGGTTCACCAGCTCCTTGATCTGCGCGACGACCGGCGCGCTGAAACCGTTGATGGTTTCGGCCGCGGCCAGCGCTTCCTCGATCAGCTTGTCGGCCGGCACCACGCGCGAGACGTGGCCGGCGCGCTCGGCTTCCGCAGCGTCCATCAGGCGTGCGGTCAGCAGCAGGTCCATCGCCTTGCTCTTGCCGACATTGCGCGGCAGGCGCTGCGTGCCGCCGGCGCCGGGCGTGAGGCCGAGCTTCACTTCGGGCTGGCCGAACTTGGCCGTGTCTGCCGCGATCAGGAAGTCGCACATCATCGCCAGCTCGCAGCCGCCGCCGAGGCAGTAGCCGGCCACGGCCCCGATCACGGGCTTGCGCACTTGCAGGATGGTTTCCCAGTTCTTGGTGATGAGCTTCGTCGTGTACGCGCTCATGAAGTCGTGCTGCTTGAGCGTGGGGATGTCGGCGCCGGCCGCGAACGCGCGCTCGGAGCCGGTCAGCACGATGCAGCCGATGGTGTCGTCGGCGTCGAAGGCGAGCAGCGCCTGGCCCAGCTCATCCATCAGCTGGTCGTTCAGCGCGTTGAGCGCCTTGGGGCGGTTGAGAGTGATGAGGCCGGTCTTGCGCGGGCCGTCGCCGCGGACTTCGGTCAGGATGCATTCGTAGCTCATCGGGAAGACTCCTTGTTGTTCAACTTCGATGTCGTATCGGGCGATTGTGGCTCGGCGGCCTGGCGCGGTGCGCGGGCCAGCAGGAGATCGGCGTAGGTCTGCGCGTCCTGCCGGATCAGGATGCGCACCGGCAGGTATTGCAGCGTGGGCGCCAGCCAGACGTCGGCCGTCAGATCGCCGCCGACCGTGGCACCAGGGGCGTCGACGCGTGAAGGCACCAGGTGCCAGGCCCACATCTGCCCCAGCGGCGTGTACAGCAGCTCCTGCTCCTGCAAGGTGTAGCGCCAGGCGTAGAGCCGGCGCGGCAGCGCGAGCGGGATGTCCACCTGCGTGCCGGGCTTGAGCTCGGCGCGGCCGGTGAGGAACATCCAGGTCAGGTGGATGAACTGGCTGGCCGTGTCCTGCACGCCCTTCGGCTGAACCAGCGTCTCGCCATTGGCAAGCAGCAGTGTCTTGCCGGCGCCGCCGAAGTTCATCGTCACGTGCCGCGGCGACATCAGGACGATCTTGGTCGCTTCGTCATAACGCTGAGGTTCGATGCCATGGGGCCCGAGCTTGCCGTCGCTGGTCATGCTGCGCGAGACGATGCCGCCGACCGAGAACTCCAGCGCCACCTGGTAGTGCGAGCCCTCGCGGCGCCATTCGACGTTGGCGCTGCCGGTCACCTCGCCGCGGTAGTAGCCGTTGAGCGTGTAGTCCAGCCGCGTAGAGAGCGGCCATTCCGGGCCGGGCTCGCCGTCCTGCGCCTGCGCGGTGGTGGGGCCGGGCGCAGAAGCCGGCTCCGGTGGCGGGGGCACGTCGATCGGAGCGAGATCGGGCGGCAAGGCGAGCGCATGATCGCCGAGGCTCGGTGCGGCCATGTGCGCGCGCTGGAACGTGCCCGGCGTCTTCGGCCCGGATAGCAGCCGCGTCGGCTTCATCTCCTGAACGAAGGAGACGCTGATCGGCGGCGGCGTGGCGGAATCGGCGCGCAGGTCGGCATCCCAGCGCTGCACGATCTCGCCAACGGCGAAATGCGCCAGAAGCACTGGCAGCGCCAGCAGCAGCGGCGCGAACCGCTTCAGCATGGCCTCAGAGCCACGCGCGCGCGGCGGCGGGGTCGGCGAGCGCGAGCTGCACGCCGGCCATGCCTGCGGTCACCTCGGGCAGGGCGCAGTCGAGTTCGACAAGGCGCTGGTCGCGCGAGATGAGAAAGCGCAGGCGCTGCTCGCCGGCCGGCAGGACCGCCAGCGCATCGTCCAGGCGGCGCAGGCGCCACCCGTGGCAGGCCAGCACTTCGTCACCGGGCGAGAAGCCCGCGGCCAGTGCAGTGGAACCTGCGAACACCTGCTTGACCTGCACGCCGGTCAGCGCGCTCTCGCTGACCTTGAGCCCCAGGCGTTGGGCGAGGCTCGGCGCATCCTCGCGCCAGGCCACACCGAAGTGGTCGAGCAGTTCGCGCAGCGGGAGGTCTTCGGTGCCGTGGACCCAGGCGCGCAGCGCGTTGGCACCGGAACCCGCGATGGTGAGGATGTCGTCCTCGTCGATCGGGGCGCCGTCGCTGCCCTCCCAGAGCGAGCGCATCAGTTCGTCGAGGCTGCGGCCTTCGCGGCGCAGCGAGAGATCCAGCGCGCAAGCCACCAGCGCGCCCTTGCCGTAGTAGCTGACGGTCAGGTTCGGCGTGTGCTCGTCGGGCCGGTAGAACTTCGTCCAGGCCTCGAAGCTGGCCTCGGCCAGGCTATGGCGCAGACGGCCCGGTGCGGCCAGCACGCCGCTGACGGTCTTGGCCAGCATCTTGAGATAGCGCGGCGCCTCGATCAGGCCGGCGCGCAGCAGCATCAGCTCGTCGAAGTAGGAGGTGAAACCCTCGAAGAACCAGAGCAGCTCGGTGTAGTTCTCGGTCTGGTAGTCATAACGCGCCAGTTCAGCGGGGCGCAGGCGCTTGACGTTCCAGGCGTGGAAGTATTCGTGGCTGAAGAGCGTGAGCAGGTTGGCGTAGCCGTCCGGGATGTCGGTGGCGCCGGCGCCCAGGCGCGGCAGTTCGCGGCGCGCGGCCAGCAGGGCCGTGCTGCCGCAGTGCTCCAGGCCGCCGCCACCTTCGTCCACGCAGTTCAACAGGAAGACGTAGCGCGGGAACGGGGCGACACCCCAGAACTCGATCTGCTTTTCGCAGATGCGCTGCACATCGGCCAGCAGGCGTGCGCCGTCGAAGCTCGGCCAGGCGCCGGCCACGACGACCTGATGCGGCACGCCGCCGGCCTGGAATTCACCGGACCAGAACGCGCCGAGTTCGACGGGGCTGTCCACGAGCTCGTCGTAGTTGGCCGCGCGCAGGCCATCCAGTGAGGTCGCGATCTGCCAGCCTTCGGGCAGGTTCGCCAGCTCCATCTGGTGCGGCCGATCCTCAAAGCCGTGCGCGCGCAGGAACAGGCTGGTGCCGTTGAAGAAGCCGCGCCGGTCGTCGAGCCAGGCCGTGCGCACCGAGGTGTCGAAGGCATGGACGCGATACGTCAGCTGAAGCGGCGCGTCAGCGAGGCAATCCACGCGCCAGCTCGACTTGTCAAGCTGCTGCACGGTCACCGCCGCGCCGCCCTGCTCCGCCCGCAGATCGGACAGCTGCTTGGCGAACTCGCGCAGCAGGTAGCTGCCCGGGATCCACGACGGCAGGCTGAAGATCTGACCCGCGGCGGGCGTTTCGAGCGTGAGCGTGACGAGGTAGTCGTGCGCCAGGCGCTCGGCGACGTCGACGCGGTAGTGCATCAGCGCAGCGTCCTCAGCAACCGGCGGCGGCCAGGAAGCAGAGCAGCGCGGAAATGGCGCTCAGGCGGAACCGCAGGTTCAGCCAGGCCTTGGCACCCATCGCCGGGTAGAAGCGCCGGTCCACGGCGTAGCAGACGATCAGCATCACGCCGTGCACGACGAGGCCGGCATACGGCGGCATCACCACGCCGATCCAGCCGACGATCACGGGCACGCCGCTCCACATGAAGTGGGGCGGCGCCGACTGCTGCTGCATGAAGCCCAGCCCCCAGTAGATGCCACCGAGGAAGGCGACCACGAGCCCCGCATAGGCCGACAACGCCAGGCTCACCCACGCGTGTTCATCGGGGTTGTGGCCGTTGAACAGCCAGATCAGCGCAGTGCCGAGCCCGAAGGGCGCGAGCCCCGCCCAGGCCATGCGGCGCGCGTGCGGCGCGTGTTCGGGGTCGGCAAGGGCGAAGGTGGCGGCGGTGTTCATCGATGGTGGAGGTGATCAGGAAGCTTTGGCGATCTCGGCCAGGCGGCGTTCGAGCTGTTCGAGGGTGAGTGCGCCCGGCGCGCGGCTGCCGTCTTCAAAGAAGATGCCGGGCGTGCCGTTGACGTGGAAGCGACGGGTCAGGTCGACGTTGCGCTGGATGGCAGCGTCGTCGCAGGCACCCAAGGGTTTGACGAGGGGCTTGCCTTCGATCATCCAGCCCTTCCAGGTGGTGGTGCGGTCCTTGGAACACCAGACGGCGCGCGCCTTCTCCGGCGAATCACCGCCCAGGATGGGCACGACGAAGGTGTAGACCGTCAGGTCCTTCACGCCCTGCAAGGAGCGCTCGAACTGCTTGCAGTAGCCGCAGTTCGGGTCGGCGAAGACGGCGATCTTGCGCGCGCCGTTGCCGATCTTCCAGACCACCGCGTCCTTGAGCGGCAGGCTGCCGAAGTCGATGCGGTTGATCTTCTCCACGCGCTCCTGCGTGACGTTGCGCATGCTCTTGAGGTCGATGAGGTCGCCCTCGATCAGGAAGCTGCCGGTGGCGTCGGTGTAGCGGATCTCGTTGCCGATGCGCACTTCCCAGAGGCCCGGCATGGCCGAGGGGCGGACTTCGTCGAGCTTGGGGAAGCCCGTGAGCTTTTCAGCGAGGCTCTTGCGGATGACGGCTTCGTTGGCGGGTGCCACCAGCGGCAGGCACAGGGCCAGGAGGGCGAGAGACTTCAACAACTTCATGATTTCAACTTCCCGATCAACTTCCAAGAGCTTGCGAGGTCAGCCAGCGCTTGAGCGGCGGCAGCGCGTTGAGTGCCGTCAGCCCGCGGTTGCGGAGCTGGCGCAGGGCCGCATTGTCAGCGGCGAACAGCCTTTGCAGGCCGTCGGTCAATTCGCCCATGGCCCACGTGGCGGCGATGCGACTGCGCTCGTAGCGGCGCAGCAGGCGTTCGTCGCCCAGCGGCCGCCAGCTTTCGCGCCCGCGGATCACGCCAGCCAATGCGGCCACGTCGGCCAGGCCGAGGTTCAGACCCTGGCCGGCGAGCGGGTGGACGGTGTGGGCCGCGTCGCCGAGCAGCACCCAGCCGGGGCCGAGCAAGGGTTCGGCGCGGGCCAGTTGCAGCGGCCAGGCGGCGCGGCCGCTGGCGAGCTTCAAGGGCATGCCGCCCGCGGCGGCGCTGAGTTCGAGTTCGAAGGCTTCCGGCTCCAGCGCCAGCAGCTCGGCGGCGCGCGCTTCGGGCAGGGACCAGACGAGGCCATAGGACGAACCTTGCTGCGGCCGGTCGAACGGCAGCAGTGCCAGCACGTCGGGCCCGCGGAACCATTGCTTGGCCACGCCCTGATGCGGCTCGTCGGCGATCAGCCGGGCGGCAATGGCGCGCTGGCCGTAGCTGCGCGGCTCGAAACGGACGCCGCGCTCGGCACGGCCGGCGGAGTCGCGGCCTTCGCACAGCGCCGTGAGCGCGGCCGGCACTGCGGAATCGACTTCGCGCACATGCGGCGAGAACTTCAAGGCCGCACCGAGCTGACGCTCCAGTTCAGCGGCATCGACGATGTGGGCGAGCTGACCGACGCCCTGGCTCCAGCTCGAGAAATCGAGCCGGCTGTCGGGTTCGTCGCCCATCACCTGCATGTCGTAGACGGGTGTGACGGCGTCCGGCGCGAGGCTGTCCCAGACCTTCAGATCCTTGAGCAGCGCCACGGAAGCGGCGTTCAGCGCATAGGTGCGGACGTCCTCGGCCGCTGCCGGCGAAGGCAGGCCAAGCATGGCCACGCGCAGGCCCTGGGAGCCCAGCGCAAGCGCCAAAGCGCGGCCAACGCAGCCGCTGCCACGGACGAGAACGTCATAGGTTTGCATGGTCCGGAATTGTAGGAACTAAAATGCCGGGTTCTCCCGGACCTCGTCCGAATCCCCAGAAAGCCCTCCATGAGCCTCAAATGCGGCATCGTCGGCCTGCCCAACGTCGGCAAGTCCACCCTGTTCAACGCCCTGACGAAGGCCGGCATCGCCGCCGAGAACTACCCCTTCTGCACGATCGAGCCGAACGTCGGCATCGTCGAGCTGCCGGACCCGCGCCTGGCGCAGCTGGCTGACATCGTCAAGCCCGAGCGCATCGTGCCGGCCATCGTGGAGTTCGTGGACATTGCCGGCCTGGTGGCGGGCGCATCCAAGGGCGAAGGCCTGGGCAACCAGTTCCTCTCGCACATCCGCGAGACGGACGCCATCGTCAACGTGGTGCGCTGCTTCGAGGATCCGAACGTGATCCACGTGAACGGCAAGGTCGACCCGATCTCGGACATCGAGGTGATCCAGACCGAGCTCTGCCTGGCCGACCTCTCCACCGTGGAGAAGAGCCTGCACCGCTACAACAAGGTGGCGCGCGCGGGCGACAAGGAAGCGATCGCACTGGTCAAGGTGCTGGACAAGGTGCTGCCGGTACTGAACGAAGGCAAGCCGGTGCGCTCGGTGGACCTGTCCAAGGAAGAGTGGGCGCTGATCAAGCCGCTGTGCCTGATCACGGCCAAGCCGGCGATGTTCGTCGGCAACGTGGCCGAGGACGGCTTCGAGAACAACCCGTTCCTGGACCGCCTGAAGGAATACGCCGCCGCCCAGAACGGCCCGGTGGTGGCGATCTGCGCCAAGACCGAAGCCGAGCTGTCGGAGATGAGCGACGAAGACCGCGCCATGTTCCTGGCCGAAATGGGCCAGGACGAACCGGGCCTGAACCGCCTGATCCGCGCCGGCTTCTCGCTGCTGGGCCTGCACACCTACTTCACCGCCGGCGTGAAGGAAGTGCGCGCCTGGACCATCCACAAGGGCGACACCGCCCCGCAGGCGGCCGGCGTGATCCACACCGACTTCGAGCGCGGCTTCATCCGCGCGCAGACGATCGCCTTCGACGACTTCGTGCAGTTCAAGGGCGAATCCGGCGCCAAGGACGCGGGCAAGATGCGCGCCGAAGGCAAGGAGTACGTCGTCAAGGATGGCGACGTGCTGAACTTCCTCTTTAACGTCTGATTTCATCGGGGCTAACCCCGTAATCACAGGGACCCGGCCCAGCCACCGGGATGCACAATGGGCCGCATATGCAGCAAACGCGCATGTCCGGCCCTTTTTCATGGCATTCGCCGTTCGGGCGCTTGCTGGCTCCGGCCGCCGCGTACCTGCTGCTGGGCGTGCTGGGCCTGAACGTCACGGTCTCGCCGCGTTTCTCGTCGCCCTTCTTCCCTGCCGCGGGCCTGGGCCTGGCAGCCGCCCTCACGTGGGGCCGGCACGCCCTGCCGGCGATCTTCCTCGGCGCCCTGGGCGTCAACAGCTGGGTGCTCTGGCACATGGGCCAGCCCTGGCACTGGTCAGTGCTCTGCCTGGCGGCCTTCAACAGCCTGCAGGCCTGGGTCGGCGCGGCGCTGGTGCAGCGCTTCTGCGCGCGGCCGCTCCTGATGACGAGCCTGCGCGAGCTGCTGCTGTTCGCGCTCTGGGGCGGCCTCGTTTCCACGCTGGTCTCGGCGAGTCTGAGCACCACCGTGCTCTACCTCAGCGGCGAGCTGATGCCGGCCATGGTGCTGGACAACCTCGTCTCCTGGTGGATCGGCGATGCCTGCGGCGTGCTCGTCGCCACGCCGGTGGCGCTGACGATCTTCGGCCGGCCGCGCAAGACCTGGGCGCCGCGGCGCCTGACCGTCGGCGCCCCGCTGCTGCTCTGCTGCGTGCTGATGGGCGTGGCCACGATGGCCGTGATGCAGTGGGACCTGCAACGCTCGCGCAGCCTGTTCGAGCGCGACGCCCTCAACGCCACCGAGCAGCTCGACACCCGCCTGCGCGAAGTGCGCCTGGCCCTGGAGGCCGTGCGCAGCATGACGCTGGCCACCCCGGAGCTGGGGCGGCGCGAGTTCGAGCGCGGCGCGGCGGCCTTCCTGACCGAAGGGAGTGCCTTGCGCGCGCTCGGCGTGGCCCGGCCGGTGGCGCGCCAGGACGTGGCGGCCTTCGACCGCGCGGCGCAGGCCGAAGGGCTGACCGGCTATCACGCGGCCGACCGAAAGCTGCCCGGCGATGTCGATCCGCCCGCCGGCGAAGAGCTAATGGCGATCCGGCTGATCGAGCCGCTCGCCAGCAACACCGGGGCGCTCGGCGTGAACGTGCGTTCGGTGGCGGCGAGCCGCGTGGCGCTGGGCAAGGCGCTGACGGCCGGCGAGGCTCGCGCCACCACTCGGCTGCAGCTCAGCCAGGACAAGAACGGCGTGATCGGCGTGGTGGTCTATGCGCCGGTGTACGAAGGCAGCCCGCTGGGCGCAGAGCAGCGCCGCTCGGCCGTGCGCGCCGTGGCCTTCGCCACCATCCGGCCCGATGCCGCGCTGGAGCGCGTCACGCGATCCTCGGCCGCAGAGTTGCAGCTCTGCATCCTCGACCAGGACGAAGGCCGGCTCGACCGACTCGCCGGCCCGCCGGGCTGCGAGCTGCCGCCGGGCCCGCAGTTGCTGGTGCGGGAGCGCCACATCGATCTTGCCGGCCGCGAATGGGTGCTGCGCGCCACGGCGCCGGTGAGCAGCTACGGTGGCGACAGCACGGCGATGCCCTTCGCCGTGGTCGGGCTGCTGGCCACCGGCATGCTGGGCATGATGCTGTTGCTGGTCTCGGGCCGCGCGCAGTTCGTCGAGGACCTGGTGGACCTGCGCACCACCGCGCTGGAGCGCGAGATGGCCGACCGTGTCGAGGCCGCGCACGCCCTGGGCATGAGCGAGCAGCGCTTCAGCACGATCTTTTCGGACGCGCCGGTGGGCATCGTCTTCGCCGGCGTGGACGGCTTCATCGAGGACGCCAATCCGCAGGTCTGCCGCATGCTCGACCGCAGCCTCGACGAGCTGCGCCGCCTGCGCATGATCGATCTGGTGGATACCGAGCAGCTGCCGCAGATCCAACGCGTCGCCAGCGATCTGCTGCAAGGCCGTTTCGCCACCTTGCAGCACCAGATGCGCGTGCGCACACCGCAGGGCCGTGTGCTCGACTTCCGCGTGCAGGTGCGCCTGCTGCACGACGCCACCGGCAAGCCGCTGCGTTTCCTGGCCGTCGTGGAAGACATCACCGACGAGCTGCGCATGCAGGAGCTGGTGCAGGCCCGCCACGCGGCCGAGCTGGCCAACCAGGCGAAGACGGATTTCCTCTCGCGCATGAGCCACGAGCTGCGCACGCCGCTGAATGCGATGCTCGGCTTCGTGCAGCTGATGGAGATTGACCCGCAGGAGCCGCTGGGCCAGCGCCAGTTCGCACGCGCGGTGCAGATCCAGCAAGCCGGCTGGCACCTGCTGGCGATGATCAACGACATGCTGGACCTCTCGCGCATCGAGGCCGGCGTGCTGGCGGTGCAGCCGGAGAACCTCGATCTGCCGCAGCTCGTCGGCGAAGCGCTGGCGCTGGTGGAAAGCGCGGCGCGCGAACGCGGCGTGGCGATCCAGCTGGAGCTCTCGGCCGAGGCGCGCTGGATCCACGCCGACCGCACGCGGCTCAAGCAGGTGCTGACGAACCTGCTGTCCAACGCCGTCAAGTACAACCGGCCGCAGGGGCAGGTGCGCTTGAGCAGCCGATTGGCAGCAGGCGGACGCATCGAGCTGACCGTGCAGGACACGGGCCTGGGCATGAACGCCGAGCAGATGGACAACCTGTTCCAGCCGTTCAACCGCCTGGGCCGCGAGCGCAGCCAGACAGAAGGCACCGGCATCGGCCTGGTGATCGCCCGGCGGCTGGCCGAGCTGATGGGCGGCGAGCTGAACGCGGCGAGCACGGAGGGCGAAGGCTCGAGATTCACGCTCGCGCTGCCGGCGGGCCAGCCTGCGAGCGCCGCCACCGCGCGCGCTGCGGTCGGGACGGGTGATGCCCTGCCGCCCCGTCACATCGTCTACATCGAAGACAACCCGATCAACGCCGCCGTGATGCGCGGCATCATCGAGCAGCGGCCCGGACTGGACCTGCAGGTCTGCGCCAACGGCCAGGACGGCCTGACCGCCGTGGCCGAGCGCTTGCCCGATCTGCTGCTGCTCGACGTCCAGCTGCCGGACATCAACGGCCTGGAAGTGCTGCGCCGCCTGCGCCAACGCTGGCCGGCCGAGGCGCTGCCGGTGATCGTCGTTTCAGCCGACGCCCTGCCCGAGCAGGCCGACACCAGCGGCGCGTTGGGGGCGCTGGCCTACCTGACCAAGCCGGTCGACGTGGCCGCCATGCTGGCCCTGCTCGACAAGACCCTGATGCGGGTACCGGTCAAGCCCGAACCTCAGGCCTGATTAAGCGACTTGACGCACATTGTGAGCACATGCTCACAACGCAAGGCCCGTCAAATCGGCATCTCGTCCTACCGTCAGGACATTCCGCAGGCTTTAGCACTCATTCCAAGAGAGTGCTAATATCTTCAGCCATGGAACCCCATCGGGTTCGGTTTTCCGAAGGAAAGCACACATGACCGCCATGACCGCCTCCCCCTCTGCCGTTGCGCTGCGCGACCCGTTCTCGGTCGTGCCCTCGCTGGGCAATCTGGACGCCTACATCTCGGCCATCAACCGCCTGCCCCTGTTGACGGCTGAAGAAGAGAACGACGCTGCCCGCAAGCTGCGCGCCAGTGGTGACATCGACGCCGCCGGTCGCCTGGTGCTCTCACACCTGCGCCTGGTCGTCTCCATCTCGCGCCAGTACATGGGCTACGGCCTGCCGCAGGGCGACCTGATCCAGGAAGGCAACGTCGGCCTGATGAAGGCCGTCAAGCGCTTCGACCCGGACCAGGGCGTCCGCCTGGTCAGCTACGCCATGCACTGGATCAAGGCCGAGATCCACGAATACATCCTGCGCAACTGGCGCCTGGTCAAGGTCGCCACGACCAAGGCCCAGCGCAAGCTGTTCTTCAACCTGCGCTCGATGAAGCACAGCATGAAGGAAGGCGCGGCCGACGACATGATCCAGCGCTCCAGCCTCACGGAAGCGCAGGTCGAGCACGTCGCCAGCACTCTCAAGGTCAAGCGCGAGGAAGTGCTGGAGATGGAGACCCGCATGTCCGGCGGCGACGTGGCGCTCGAGCCGCAGACCGACGACGACGGCGAAAGCTTCGCCCCCATCGCCTATCTGGCCGACGACGCTTCCGAGCCGACGCGCGTGCTGGAATCGCGCCACCGCGACTCGCTGGCCGGCGATGGCATCATGCGTGCGCTGGAGACGCTGGACCCGCGCAGCCGCCGCATCGTGGAAGAGCGCTGGCTCAAGGTCAACGACGACTCCTCGGGCGGCATGACGCTGCACGAGCTGGCTGCTGAATACGGCGTGAGCGCCGAGCGCATCCGCCAGATCGAATCGGCGGCGATGAAAAAGATGAAGAAGGCGCTGACGGCCGACGTCTGAAGCGTCCTCCTCAGAAGCGAAAAGCCCGGCAGTGCCGGGCTTTTTTCATTGCGGGCTGGCGAGCAGCTGCTTGATGTCGTCGGCCAGCGCCTGCGGGCCGGAACCGTATTTCTCGAACACGCGCACGCGCCCTTGCGGGTCGAACAGAAAGCTCGCCGCCGTGTGGTCCATCGAGTAGCTGCCCGGTTCCTTGCCGGGCACCTTGCCGGCGTAGACCTTGAACTCCTTGACCACGGCGCGGGTTTCGTCGTCGTCGCCGCGCAGGGCGATGAAGCTCTTGTCGAAGCTGGCGAGGTAGGCCTTGAGCAGTTCGGGCGTGTCGCGCTCCGGGTCGATCGTGATGAAGACGCCCTGCACCTTGTCGCCGTCGGCGCCGAGGGCCTTCTTGGCCGCCGCCAGCTCGGCCATCGTCGTCGGGCAGACGTCGGGGCACTGGGTGTAGCCGAAGAACACCACGACGACCTTGCCCTTGAATTCGTCGAGCGTACGCACGCGGCCGTCGAAGTCCTTCATCTTGAAACCGCGGGCGTATTCGGCGCCGGTCAGGTCCACGCCCTTGAAGACGGGTGCGCTGGACGTTTGCGGGTTGCAGGCCGCGAGCAGGAAGCCGAGAACGACGGGCAGGAGGAGCTTCTTCATCATGACGGCAGGTAGTGATCGATGAGCAGCGCCGCGAACAGCAGCGAGAGGTGCCAGATCGAGAACAGGAAGGTCTTGCGCGCGTAGGCATCGCTGTACGAGCGCCAGAGCTTGTGCGCGTGCCAGCAGAACATCAGGCCGAGCACCAGCGCCGAGGCGAGGTAGAACCAGCCGCTCATGCCAGTGAGGAAGGGCAGCAGCGACGCGGCCAGCAGCACCCAGGTGTAGAGCACGATCTGCAGGCGCGTGTACTCGTTGCCGTGCGTGACGGGCAGCATCGGCAGGCCGGCGCGGGCGTAGTCCTCGGTGCGGTACAGGGCCAGCGCCCAGAAGTGCGGCGGCGTCCAGAGGAAGATCAGCAGGCAGAGCAGCCAGGCTTCGAAGCCGACGTCGCCGCGCATGGCGGCCCAGCCGAGCACCGGCGGCATGGCGCCCGAGGCGCCGCCGATCACGATGTTCTGCGGCGTGGTGGGCTTGAGCAGCACGGTGTAGATCACCGCATAGCCGACGAAGGTGGCGAAGGTCAGCGCGCAGGTCAGCGGGTTGACCTCGAACCAGAGCAGCGCGGAGCCGGCGGCGCAGAGCACGCCGGAGAACAGCAGCGTCTGGCCACGCCCAAGCTCGCCCTTGGCGGTGGCGCGCCAGGCGGTGCGCTTCATCTTGGCGTCGATCTGCTGCTCGACGATGCAGTTGAACGCGGCAGCCGCAGCGGCCACGAGCCAGATACCGACCGTGGCCGCGAGGATCAGCCTCCACTGGTTGGCGTCCGGCAGGCCCGGCACGGCCAGCGCCATGCCGATGACGGCGCAGAAGACGATGAGCTGCACCACGCGAGGCTTGGTCAGCTGGTAGAACTGCTGCCAGCGCGAGGGCAGCGCGGGGTGGGCAGCGGCGGAGGGAGAAGACATAAGGTTCAAGGGTAAGGGATTCAGGCGGCGATTCGTGCCCGATGTGATCGTGCGAGCAGCAAACTCATCAGCAGCACCAGCATCGCCGCACCGCCCGTGTGGGCCAGCGCAGCCACCAGCGGCCAGCCGAGGACGACGTTGGAGAGGCCGCTGGCGATCTGCCAGATCAGCAGGAAAAGGAAGCGACGCGCCCATAGGCTCTGCCCTGCGCGGCGCAAGGCCCAGGTGAAGGCGAGCAAGGCGACGGTCACCACGCCCGCGCCGATGCGATGCGCGAGGTGGATGGCGATCAGCGCGTTGAACGGCAGCAGGCTGCCGTCGGCCGTCTGGCCGAGATGCCGCCATAACTCGAAGCCTTGGCGGAAGTCCGGGTCGGGCCACCATTGGCCGGCGGCGCAGGTCGGCACTTCGGAGCAGGCGAGCACGGCGTAATTCGTGCTGACCCAGCCGCCAAGCGCGATCTGCACCAGCGCGAGGAGGAAGACGATCCAAGCCGCGCGATGCAGGCCGCGCGACAAGGCCAGCGGCTTGTTCTCGAACGCGGCCATCTGCCACGCGAGCAGCGCCAGCAGACCTAACGCCAGAAGCAGGTGAAGCGTGACGATGGCCGGGAAGAGCTTCATCGTCACGGTCAGCGCGCCGAACGCGCCTTGCACGCAGACCCAGACGAAGGTCAGCGTCGCCCACCACGGGGAGATCTTGCTGCCGCGCTTCGCGTGCTGCCACCACGAGAGGCCGCAGAGCACGAGGCACAACAGGCCGACGCCGCTGGCCAAATAGCGATGCAGCATCTCGATCCACGCCTTGCCGTGCGTGACCGGGCCGGTCGGCATCGCGGCCTGCGCCGTGCTGATATCGCCATGCGCGCCGACGGGGCTGGCGAAGCCGTAGCAGCCGGGCCAGTCCGGGCAACCGAGGCCCGAATCGGTGAGCCGCGTGAAGGCGCCGAACAGGATCAAGTCGAAGGTCAGGAACAGCGTCAGCACGGTCAGTGCAGCCAGCACGTTAGCCCCGCGCGAGCGCCAGCGCAGCCAGAGCAGTGCGCTGCCGGCCACGAGCGCGCCGATCGCGGCCACCTGGCCGATGGGGGAGAGGTCCACGCTCATGTCCGCTCAGCGTCCCGGGCGGTCCCAGCCGGCGTTGGCCTTGAGCAGGCGGTCGAGGTCTAGCTTGACGGCCTTGGGCTCGGCGCCGGGGCGCGTGCGCAGCATGAAGCGGCCGAACGGGTCGATCAGCGCGAGCGTGCCGGGCGCAGGATGCAGCCAGGCTTCGATCTCGGCGCGGGGCGCGCGCAGGATCGTCGGCGGCACGGCAGCCGTGAGGGCCTGGATCAGCTCGGGGCGCGGTGCGGCGTCGTCCGGAATCAGCCAGAGCTTGTCGACCTTGTCGCGCTCCTTGCCGAGCATCTCGCGCAGCTGGCGCTGCTCGAACAGCAGGTCCTCGCAGGCTTTCGGGCAGGCGGCGTCTTCCACCACGGTCAGCAGCCATTGGCCTTTGAGCGACGCGGCATCGACGCGCTGCCCCTTCAGATCGGTCAGTGTGAGCGCCGGCATCGCCACCGGCGGATCGATCAGCTCGCCATTGGGCTTGCCGGTCAGCCGCAACACATAGAAGCTGAAGTACGACGCCACGACCGGCGCCGCGCAGACCAGCACCACCAGCAGCATCTGCCAGCGGCCGCGCTTCTTGCGAAACGCAATGCTCGGCTCGGGGAGGCTATGAACCGTCAGTTCGAGGGGATCGCTTGAGGAGTTGGAACCAGACATAGAGGCCGAGTATCAGTGCGCAGAGCGCGAACCATTGGAAGGCGTAGCCGTAGTGCTTTTGCAGGCCGAGATCGGGGGCGGGCCAGTGGCGCAGCAGGCCGCCCTCGCCGCCTGACGCGTCGAGCGCGCCGGTCTGCTGGACGGTCAGCGGCAGCAGCGGCTCCGCGATCTCGCCGGAGAAGGCGGTCGGGTCGAGATTTTGCCGGATGGGGCCGGGGTCCTCGATGCCCATCGCGAAGACCCGTGAAGGCGCTTCGATCAGCGTGCCTTCGACGGTCACCGTGCGCTCGGGCGATTCGATCTCCGGCAGCTTGGTGCGGTCCTCGAAATTGCGCGGCAGCCAGCCACGCTGCACGAGGATCGAATCGTTGCGGCCGTCGAGCTTGAGCGGCGTGACGACGAAGAAGCCGAAGTGGCCGTCCATCGGCCGGTTGTCGAGGAAGACCGTGTGTTCGTTGAGCCAGCGGCCGGTCAGGCGCACGCGGCGATGCAGCTGGCCCGGCATCTGCGCATTGCCCAGCACATTGGCCTTGGCCTGCTGCTCCTGCGCGGCGGCGAGGTCGATCTTCGCTTGCGCACGCATGAGCTGCCACACACCGAGGCTGCCGGTGAGCAAGCAGCCCGCCAGGGCCGCGAGGAGGACGATCAGGCGCCGCATAATCCCGTCATGAAAATCGTCATTGTGCTCGCCTTCGTGTGCATCCTCGGCGCCCTGGCCGCCGCCGGCTTCTTCATGCTGAAGAACCAGAGCAAGGGCAGCATGGCGCGCGCGCTGACGGTGCGGATCGGGCTGTCGGTAGCGCTGTTCCTGTTCATCCTGCTGGCGTATTGGATGGGCTGGATCAAGCCGACCGGGCTGCCCTTGAACTGAGCCGCTTCCACCGAATGAAAAAACGCCGCATCACTGCGGCGTTTTGCTTGGGTCGAAAGACTCAGAGCCAGTAGACGACGAAGTACAGGCCGAGCCAGACCACGTCCACGAAGTGCCAGTACCAGGCGGCACCCTCGAAGCCGAAGTGGTGGTCCGGCGTGAAGTGGCCCTTCATCAGGCGCAGCGTGATGAACAGCAGCATCAGCATGCCGACGAACACGTGGAAGCCGTGGAAGCCGGTCAACATGAAGAAGGTGGAGCCGTAGATGCCGGAGCTGAGCTTGAGGTTCAGCTCTTCGTAGGCATGGTGGTACTCATAGCCCTGGAAGCCCAGGAACGTGACGCCGAGCAGCACCGTGATCCACATGAAGGCGATGCACTTGGCGCGGTGATTGGCGATCAGCGCGTGGTGGGCGATCGTCAGCGTCACGCCGGAGCTGAGCAGCAGCGCGGTGTTGATGGTCGGGATGGGCCACGGGCCCATCGTGCGGAAGGCTTCCACCGTGCCGGCCGGCGAGGCGGTGGCACCGGCGGCGACGCTGGGCCAGAGGGCCTTGAAGTCGGGCCAGAGGATGGCGCTGTCCAGGCTGCCCAGGTTGGGCACCGAGTGCACGCGCGCCCAGAACAGCGCGCCGAAGAAGGCGCCGAAGAACATCACCTCCGAGAAGATGAACCAGCCCATGCTCCAGCGGAAGGAGACGTCGATGCGCTTGCCGTAGAGGCCGCCTTCGCTCTCTTGAATAGCTTGACCGAACCACTGCTTCAGCACGAAGAACAGCCAGAGCAGGCCGCCCAGCAGCGAGTACTTGCCCCAGTCGTGCCCGTTCACCCACTGGCCCGCGCCGAGGATGACGAAGAACAGGCCGGTGGCGGCCATGACCGGGTGCCGCGAGGGCGCCGGGACGAAGTAGTAAGGCGTCTTGCCTGTCGATGCCGACATGTCGATCTCCTATTGCTTTACTTCTCTTCTATCTTCTAGCTCGCTACGCCGCTGCCGATCACCCATTGGACCAGCAGCACGAGCAGCAGCACAAACAGCAGGGCTCCGAGGACGCCGGCGATGATCAGATGCACCGGATTCAGCTGAGCCACATCGTTCTCGTAGTCCTTGCCCCGGCGAACACCGAAGAAGGACCAGGCCACGGCGCGGATCGTCTGGAAAAAGGACAGGGGCCGGGCCGCTGCTTCCTTCAGACCCTCGCCGGGCGCTTCATCTTTCATTCATTCAACCTCTGCCCTCCGCGACACCGGATGCGGTCACGCCGGGGATCACCGGGGCGACGGGGTTCGGCGTCTTCGCCAGCTTGCCCGGCACCTCGAAGAAGGTGTACGACAGGGTGATGGTCTTCACACCGTGCGGCAGCTTGCTGTCCACCACGAAGACCACCGGCCAGGTCTTGCTCTCACCGGGGGCGAGCGTGTATTCGTTGAAGCAGAAGCACTCCAGCTTGTTGAAGTGCGACTGCGCCTGAATCGGCGCATAGCTCGGGATCGCCTGCGCCGCCATCGTGCGCGGCTGCGAATTGCGGAACTCGTACATCACGGTGGTGACCTCGCCCGGATGGACGTCCAGGTGGCTCACCGCCGGCTTGAAGGCCCAGGGACCGTGGGCGTTGGCGTCGAACTCCACGCGGATGGTGCGGCTCGCATCGACCTGCGTGTTGCGCAGCGCCTCGCGCTTGTCGGCCTGGGTCAGCGAGTTGATGCCCAGCGCCTCGCAGACCGAGCGGTAGATCGGCACCATCGCGTAGCCGAAGCCGCCCATCAGGGCGACGACGACCACGAGCTTGCCGGCCATCTGCAAATTCTCGCGGCGCAGAACGGAAGACCAGCGGTGGGTGCTCATCTCGACAAGCTCAGAAGCCCCAGATCGCGGCGCGAGCCATGAAGCCGACGAAGAAGATCGCGACCACGCTGGCCAGGATCAGCGCCAGCCGCAGGTTCGCCTTCTTCTGTTCGGTCTTGGCGTCCATCAGCCGATCACCTTGGTGGCCGCGGCATTCAGCTTCGGCGGTTCTTCAAAGGTGTGGAACGGCGCCGGCGAAGGCACTTCCCATTCCAGGCCCTCGGCCGCCTCCCACGGGCTTTGCGGCGCCTTGGCACCCTTGCCGCGCATCACCGGAATGACGATGAACAGGAAGAAGTAGACCTGCGCGAAGCCGAAGAAGAAGGCGCCGACGGAGGCCAGGGCGTTGAAGTCGGTGAACTGCGCCGGGTAGTCGGCGTAGCGACGCGGCATGCCGGCCAGGCCCAGGAAGTGCATCGGGAAAAAGGTGACGTTGAACGCGATCAGCGACCACCAGAAGTGGATCTTGCCTCGCGTCTCGTTGTACATCACGCCCGTCCACTTCGGGCTCCAGTAGTAGAAGCCGGCGAACAGCGCGTACAGCGAGCCGGCCACCAGCACGTAGTGGAAGTGGGCCACGACGTAATAGGTGTCCTGCAGCTGGATGTCCACCGGCGCCATCGCCAGGATCAGGCCGGTGAAGCCGCCCATCGTGAACACGAAGATGAAGCCGACGGCGAAGAGCATCGGCGTCTCGAACGTCATCGAGCCGCGCCACATCGTCGCCAGCCAGTTGAAGATCTTCACGCCCGTGGGCACGGCGATCAGCATCGTGGCGTACATGAAGAACAGCTGGCCCGTCACCGGCATGCCGGTGGCGAACATGTGGTGGGCCCACACGATGAAGGACAGGATCGCGATCGAGGCCGTGGCGTACACCATCGAGGCGTAGCCGAACAGGCGCTTGCGGGCGAACGCGGGCACGATCTGGCTGACGATGCCGAAGGCCGGCAAGATCATGATGTAGACCTCGGGGTGGCCGAAGAACCAGAAGATGTGCTGGTACATCACCGGGTCGCCGCCGCCTTGCGCGGTGAAGAAGCTGGTGCCGAAGTGGCGGTCCGTCAGCGTCATGGTGATCGCGCCGGCGAGCACCGGCATCACGGCGATCAGCAGGTAGGCGGTGATCAGCCAGGTCCAGCAGAACATCGGCATCTTCATCAGCGTCATGCCCGGAGCGCGCATGTTCAGGATGGTGACGATGATGTTGATCGAGCCCATGATGGACGAGGCGCCCATGATGTGCATCGCGAAGATGCCGGCGTCCATCGACGGGCCCATCTGCAGCGTCAGCGGCGCGTAGAGCGTCCAGCCGGCGGCGGGGGCGCCGCCGGGCATGAAGAACGAGCCGACCAGCATCAGCGCGGCCGGGATCAGCAGCCAGAAGCTGAAGTTGTTCATCCGCGCGAAGGCCATGTCGGACGCGCCGACTTGCAGCGGCACCATCCAGTTCGCGAAGCCCACGAAGGCCGGCATGATGGCGCCGAACACCATGATCAGGCCGTGCATGGTGGTGAACTGGTTGAACATCTCCGGGTTGAAGAACTGCAGGCCCGGCTGGAACAGTTCGGCGCGGATGCAAAGCGCCAGGATGCCGCCCACCATCAGCATGGTGAACGAGAACAGCAGGTACAGCGTCCCGATGTCCTTGTGGTTGGTGGCGAAGACCCAGCGACGCCAGCCGGTCGGGGCGTGGTGGTCGTGATGGTCGTCCGCGTCGTGATCGTGACCGTGGTGGTCGCTCATCTTGTCTCTTCCTTCAGGATGTGCCGTGGGATCACTTGCGCGCGGCAAGCACTTCAGCAGGCTGGACGATCTGACCGGTCTTGTTCGACCAGCTGTTCTTGGTGTACGTGATGACGGCGGCGAGATCCGTATCGCTCAGCGCCTTCCACGAGGGCATGCCCTTGTCCGGGCGGCCTTCCAGCACGGTCTTGATCTGCGCGGTCTTGTCGGCGTCCAGCACGACGGCCGAGCCGTCGAGCGGCTTGATCGGCCCGGCGCCCTTGCCGTCCGGGCGGTGGCAGACGGCGCAGTTGGCCGCGTAGACCTTCTCGCCGCGGGCAATCAGGGGGGCGGATTCCCAGACCTTGGTCGGGTCATCGGCCTTGGCGGCGGCGGCCTTCTTCTGCGCCGTCACCCAGGCGGTGTATTCCTCGGCCGTCACGACCTTGACGTTGATCGGCATGAAGGCGTGTTCCTTGCCGCAGAGCTCCACGCACTGGCCGTAGTACATGCCGGTCTTCTCGGCCTTGAACCAGGTGTCGCGGGTGAAGCCGGGCACCGCGTCCTGCTTGACGCCGAAGGCCGGCACGCCCCAGGAATGGATCACGTCGGCAGCCGTCGTGATGATGCGGATCTTCTTGTCGACCGGCACCACCAGCGGGTTGTCGGTCTTGAGCAGGTAGTCGTCGCCGGTGGGCTTGCCTTCGTCGGCGGCCTGGCGCTGCTTCACGTCCAGGGTGGACAGCAGGCTGATGCCCTCGCCCTCGCCGATCATGTAGTCGTAGCCCCACTTCCACTGGTAGCCGGTGACCTTGACGGTCAGGTCCGGGTTGGTGGTGTCCTTCATGGCCACGACGACCTTGGTCGCCGGCAGGGCCATCAGGATGACGATGATGAAGGGCACCACCGTCCAGGCGATTTCCACCTTCACGCTCTCGTGGAAGCTCGCGGGCACCGCGCCCTTGCTCTTGCGGTGCTTGAAGACGGAATAGAACATCACGCCGAACACCGCGATGAAGATCACCAGGCAGATGATCAGCATGAAGTTGTGCAGCCACATCTGCTCGTGCGCGATCTTGGTGACCGGCGGTTGCAGATTGATCCCGTTGACCGCCGGGCCACCCGGCAGATCGCCGACCGGACCCGCAGCCCAGACGGCTTGCGTAGAGAAGGCCAGTGCTGCCGCGAAAGACCAGCTCTTGAGACAGGTCCAGCCGCGATGCACTGCTGCGTTTTCAATCGTCATGGTTGTCACTTCTCGTTCATATTCAACCCGAGAGGACCACCCCGCGAACTTCGATCCACCCGCGGGGAAATCCTTCGCATGTCTGCCGTTGGCGCCCGGCGCTCCAACCCGGTTCGTCCGCCCAGCGAAATGGGCAGCCAAAAGGCCAATCGGCGGCGGATTTTAGCCTTAGCCCCCACAACGATCCGGGGCATCCGGCCCCGGTGTTTCCCCTCGCATCGCCGGGGGACAAAAAGCCTCAGGGCTTCTTGGTGAGCATCTCACGCATTCGGTCGAGCGAAACCTCGGTGCGCTCTGCGACCCGGAGCTTGGGTTGGGGCTTGAAGGCATGGCCTTGCACCAGTTCCAGGCTCAGGGCGATTCTGCCGTCCGGGCCGCGCAGTTGCTCCAGCGCCTCCAGGTAGCGCTGACGCCAACGGGGCGTGCGCAGACCGGCGAAGCGTGCCGGGGCGAGGTTGCCGCCGAGGGCGCGCAGGTCGCGCAGGAGGTCCTCGGCCGCGCCCCAGGTCAGCGTGATGCGCTCCTGGTCCATCACCGGGTCGGCGAAACCGGCTTGCACGAGCAGGTCGCCGACGTCGTGCATGTCCCACCATTCAGGGCCGCCGGGGCCGAAGCCTTCGCGGGCGTGCAGTTCGCGCAGCTCGCGGAAGCTGTCCGGGCCGAAGCAGCTGAACATCACGAAGCCCTCGACGGCCAGGGCCGCGTGCCAGCGTTCGATCAGGGCCGGCAGCTCGGCGTGGGCGTGCAGTTCGAGGTTGGACCACACGAGCTGGGCCGATTGCGGGGCCAGCTCGGCCGGAGCGACCACTTCCACCGGCGCACGGCCAGCCAGCTTGGCCAGCCAGCCACGGGCGTGCTGCTCGCGGCTGCGCTCGCCCAGCTCGGGCACCGCTTCCACGCAGACTTCTGCGGCTTTGGGATAGGTTTCGATCAGCCGCTGGTGGCTGTCACCCAAAAAGGCGGACCACTGGAGCACCCGCTCGGGCTGCACCTTGATCACGGCCAGCCGCTCGATCATCCGATCGGCCACTTCGCCGTGAAGCCAAGGGGCGGTCGGGTTGCGGGCAAGCCGCCGCGCCTGATGCAAAGCGGCGACGGGATCGATGGACTGGGGACGGCTGGACATGAAAGGCGGCAGTATATTGAAGCCATGATGTCAGGGCTGCAGTCGGGCCAATGCGTTGTGTGCCGTACCTGGGGCGAGGGTCGCCTCTGCATGGCGTGCCTGGCGCTGTACGCCGCCAAGCGCACGCGCTGCCGGCGGTGCGGCCTGCGGCTGGCGTCGGACCGGCCGGTCTGCGGGCGCTGCCTCGCGGCGCCACCGCCCTTGGGAGCCACGCATGCCGCCGTCGACTACGCCTTCCCCTGGGAAGAACTGCTCCAACGCTACAAGTTCAATGCCGCGCTGGAACTGGAGCCGGCCCTGGCCGATCTGCTTTTGCATACCGTCCAGCGCGATGCCGAGCGGCCGGATCTGCTGCTGGCGCTGCCCATGACCGACCGCCACCTGCGCGAGCGCGGCTACAACCAGAGCCAGCTGCTGGCCAGACGGCTGGCGCGCGAACTGCGCCTGCCCTGCCCCGACGATCTGCTGCTCAAGCTGCGCGAAACGGCCCAGCAGTCGCACCTCACCTTGCCGGAACGCGCCGCCAACGTTCGCGGCGTGTTCGCCGTCGAGCCGCTGCGCGTAGCGGAACTGGCCGGCCGCAGCGTCGCGCTGGTGGACGACGTCATGACCAGCGGCGCCACACTCTTTGAAGCCGCCCACGTCCTGCGCGCAGCCGGCGCATCGAGCGTCCAGGCCTGGGTCCTAGCCCGCACGCCGGAGTGACAATGCGCGGATGTTCCACATCGTCCTCGTCCACCCCGAAATCCCGCCCAACACGGGCAACGTGATCCGCCTGGCCGCCAACACCGGCTGCAAGCTGCACCTGATCGAGCCGCTGGGCTTCTCGATGGAAGACAAGCTGCTGCAACGCGCCGGCCTCGACTACCACGAGTACGCGCAGACGAAGCGTTATGCGGATTGGGAGACGTTCCTGCGCGAGGCCCAACCGGCGCGCGACCGGATGTTCGCCTTCACCACGCGCGGCAGCCACTCGTTGACGGAGCAGCGCTGGCAACCGGGCGACTGGCTGGTGTTCGGCAGCGAGACCGCCGGCCTGCCGCCCGCGTTGCGGGACGGCTTCTTCCCCGAAGCCCAGCGCGTGCGCCTGCCGATGCGGGCCGGCCAGCGCAGCTTGAATCTGTCGAACGCCGTGGCCGTGGCGGTGTTCGATGCCTGGCGGCAGAACGGCTTCGAGGGCGGCGCCTGACCCTGCCGCTCAATGCTCGGAGCGTGCCTGCCGGCCCATCAGCAGATCGATGGCCAGAGCGGGCGTCAGCTGGCCGTCGAGCAAGGCGCAGACGGCCTCGGTGATCGGCACTTCGGCGCCCACGGCACGGGCGCGAGCCAGCACGGTCGGGGCGCTGTAGACGCCTTCCGCCACATGGCCGAGTTCCTGGAGGATCTGCGGCAGCGGCTTGCCCGAGGCGAGCATCAGGCCGACGCGGCGGTTGCGCGAGAGATCGCCGGTGGCGGTGAGCACGAGGTCGCCCATGCCGGAGAGACCCATGAAGGTCTCGGCCTTGGCGCCTAACGCCACGCCCAAGCGCAGCATCTCGGCCAATCCGCGCGTGATCAGCGCGGCACGGGCGTTCAGGCCGGCGTTCATGCCGTCGGCCACGCCGGTGGCGATGGCCATCACGTTCTTGACGGCGCCGCCCACTTCCACGCCGACCGGGTCGGTCGAGGTGTAGACGCGCAGGCGCTCGCGGTGGAAGGCTTCGACGGCGGCCTGGGCCAGGTCGGCATCGGCACTGGCGGCCACGAGCGCCGTCGGCAGGCCGGCGGCGACTTCCTGGGCGAAGCTCGGGCCCGAAAGCACGCCGGCGCGCAGCCGAGGCTGCACGTCGCGGGCGATTTCATGACCGAGCAGGCCGGTGCCGGCCTCGAAACCCTTGCAGAGCCAGAGCACGCGCGCGCCGTCAGGCAGCGGCGCCAGCATGGAACGCAGCGCCGCCATCGGCGTGCCGACGACGATGAGGCCGTCCATGCCCGCATGGGCCACGGCGGCGGCGAGGTCGTCACTGACTTCCAGGCCTTCCGGCAGCGCGGCCTCGGGCAGGTAGCGGGTGTTGCGGCGCGCGAAGCGCATCTCGGCCGCGGCCGCGCCGTCGCGCGCCCACAGCGTCACTTCGTGGCCGCTGCCGGCGGCCTGCACGGCCAGCGCCGTGCCCCAGGCACCGGCGCCGAGTACGCTGATCTTCAAATCAGTTGATGGCCGTGCTGGCCTCGCCAGCGGCGGCCATCTGGGCTTGGCGCTGCTCGAACATCGACTGGAAGTTCACTTCCGTCAGCAGCACGGGCGGGAAGCCGGCGCGGGTGCAGACATCGGAGACGATGTTGCGCAGGTACGGGTAGATCATCTGCGGGCAGACGATGCCCAGGATGCCGTCGAGCTGCTCTTGCGGCACGTTGCGGATCTCGAAGATGCCGGCCTGCTTGGCTTCAATCAGGAACAGGGTCTTGTCGCCGACCTTGGTGGTCACGGTGCCGGTCACGGTCACTTCGAACACGCCGTCGGCCACGACTTCAGCGGCCAGGGCCAGGTTGATGTCCACCTGCGGCTGGGACTGCTCCAGCAGGATGCCGGGCGAGTTCGGCTGCTCCAGCGACAGATCCTTCAGGTACATGCGCTGGATCTGGAACACGGGGGTGGCGGCGTTGTCTTGGTCCATGGTGGATGTTTCCAAAAAAGGGAAGCCCGTCGTCTGACGGGCGGTGTCTGGATTATGGATCAGGGCCTCGGGGCGACCCGTCCGGGTCTGCCCGCCCTTGTTTTCTAGGCGGCAGCCAGCAGCGGCTGCAACTCGCCGCGCTGGTCCAGCGCGATCAGTTCGTCGCAGCCGCCTACATGCGTGGCGCCGATGAAGATCTGCGGCACGGTGCGGCGGCCGGTCAGCTCGATCATGGCGTCGCGCTGGCCCGGGTCCAGGTCTACGCGCACTTCCTCGATGTTCTGCACGCCGCGGTTCTTCAGGAGCATCTTGGCTCGGATGCAGAACGGGCAGACCTGGGTCGTGTACATCTTGACGGCTTGCATGACGGGTATCTCTTCTCTCACGAGAGCGCTTACGCGCTCTTCTCCACGGGCAGATTGGCTTCACGCCATGCCGGGAACCCACCGGCCAGGGCCTGGGCCTTCTCGTAGCCCAGTTTTGCAAGGATGCCAGCTGCGCGATTGGCGCGTGCGCCGCTGGCGCAGACCAGCACGATGGGCAGGGTCTTGTTCTTGGGCAGCGACTTGTCGCCTTCCAGTGTGGCGAGCGGGGCGTTGCGGCTGCCGGCGGCGTGGCCCTTGGCGAATTCCTCGGCCTCGCGCACGTCGATCAGGACGGCGCGTTCACGGTTGATGAGCTGCACGGCCTGGGCCGGCGTCAGGGCGGCACCGCCACGGCGCAGGGTCGGCCACAGCAGCAAGCCGCCAGAGACCAGGGCAGCGAGGATGAGGTACCAGTTGTCGATGAGGAATTTCAAGGCGGGCGTCCGGGCGGTTGGCAAAGCCGGGTAGTTTAAAACCTAGAATGTTTTCGCACTTTCAACCGCTCGCGCCATGTACAAACTTGTTCTCATCCGCCACGGCGAATCCACCTGGAACCTCGAAAACCGCTTCACCGGCTGGACCGACGTCGACCTGACGCCGACCGGTGTCGAGCAAGCCAAGCAGGCCGGCCGCCTGCTCAAGGAAGCCGGCCTGGACTTCGACTTGGCCTACACCTCGGTCCTCAAGCGCGCCGTCTGGACGCTCTGGCACGCGCTGAACGAGATGGACCGCACCTGGCTGCCGGTGATCCACAACTGGCGCCTGAACGAGCGCCACTACGGCGCGCTGCAAGGCCTGAACAAGGCCGACATGGCCAAGCAGTACGGCGATGAGCAGGTGCTGATCTGGCGTCGAAGCTACGACACGCCGCCGCCCGCACTGGAAGCCACCGACCCGCGCAGCGAACGCAGCGACCTGCGCTACGCCAACCTCAAGCCCGACGACGTGCCGCTGACCGAATGCCTGAAGGACACGGTCGCCCGCGTGCTGCCGTTCTGGAACGAGATCGTCGCGCCCGCCATCAAGCACGGCCGCCGCGTGATGATCGCCGCGCACGGCAACAGCATCCGCGCGCTGGTGAAGTACCTGGACGGCATTGCGGACGACGCGATCGTCGGCGTGAACATTCCGAACGGCATTCCGCTGGTGTACGAGCTGGACGAGAACCTGAAGCCGATCCGCAGCTATTACCTCGGTGATGCCGAAGCGGCTGCGAAGGCGGCTGCGGCGGTTGCCAATCAGGGCAAGGCTTGAAGTTCGACTTCGCGGCAAACCTCAGCTGGCTCTATCAAGAGCTGGCCTTTGAAGACCGGTTTGCTGCGGCGGCACGGGATGGCTTCAAGGCCGTCGAGATCCTCTTCCCCTACGAGTACAAGGCCACCCGCGTGGCGGCCTTGTTGCGCGAACACGGCCTGATCTGCGTCTTGATCAACGCGCCGCCCGGCGACTGGGCCAAGGGCGAGCGCGGGCTCGCCGCACTCCCCGGCCGCGAGGCGGACTTCCGCGCCAGCCTCGACGAGGCCGCGGCCTATGCGAAGGCCATCGACTGCACTCGCGTCCACGTGATGTCGGGCTTGGCCGACGACTCCGAATCCAGCCGCGAGCTCTGGATCGCCAATTTTCGCGAGGCCACCAAGACCCGCATCGCGCTGAGCGTTGAGCCCCTCAATGCGCGCGACATGCCGGGCTATTTCCTTCGCAACACGGACCAGGCGCTGAAGCTGATCGAGCGCGTCGGCGCCACCAACCTCGGCCTGCAGTTCGACCTCTATCACGCCGGCCTGACCGAAGCCGACGTTCCCGCCGCCCTGCGCAGCGCCATGCACCGCATCACGCACGTGCAGATCGCAGGCTTGCCCGATCGGCACGAGCCGGATCAGTTCGATCAACTGGCCTTGCTCGATGCGCTGGGCTACGACGGCTGGGTCGGCTGCGAGTACAAGCCGCGAGCGGGTACGTCGGAAGGGCTGGCTTGGCTTAGAGGTGGTCACAAGTCGTGACCACCTGCGCTCACGAAGCCTGATCGCCGAGCGGTTCCACCGTCACGCCCACCTTGGGCTCCGCATTGCCACCTCCACGAATGACGCCGCGCAATGGCGCCACATCCGCGTAATCGCGGCCCCAGGCCAGCGTCACGTGGTCTTGGCCCACGAGCGTGTCGTTCGTCGGGTCCAGCGCGATCCAGCCGTGCACCGGGCACCAGACCTGCGCCCAGGCATGCGACGCATCGGCACCGATCAGCCGCGGCTTGCCCGGCGGCGGCTGCGTGAGCAAATAGCCCGAGACGTAACGAGCCGCGAGACCCAGCGAGCGGCAAGCGCCGATCATCACGTGGGCGAAATCCTGGCAGACGCCTTGCCGGCCGGCGAGTGCCTCAGTGGCGCGTGTGGCCACGCTGGTGGCGGCGGGGGCGTACTTGAATTCGGCGTGGATCAGGTGCATCAGCTCCAGCGCGCCGGCAGCCAGACTCACGCCGGGTTGGAAGGCGCGCTGGCCGAAGGCGGCGAGGCTGGCGTCATGCGGCGCGAAGCTCGATGCAAGAGTGAATTCGACGGCTTCCGTGGCGACGGTGCCGGCGCGGTAGCGCAAGCTCGACGCCACCTCTTCCCAAGCCGGGCTCGCTTCGACATCGGGCTCCAAAGCAGCGCGCACACCGGCCTCGAAACGGCTCGACACGGTGAGCCGGTCGTGGACCAGTGAGTGGCTGAACACCAGCCGGCCGTTGCCCCACGGATCAGTGGAGAGCTCCTTCTCCGCGGCCTCGCCTGAATCTTCCTCAGGCCATCCATCGGGCGCCGGCGTGATCGACAACGTCCAGCCCCGCACGTCCTGATCGTCCGTCGTGCGAGGACGCAAGCAAGCGAGGTGGTGCGCCAGCTCCACGGCCGAGTCGTACTCGTAATCCGTGTCGTGCTGCACGCGCAGCCAGCGCAGCGGTCGATCGTCGTGCATGGCTTCTTCGCTCATTGCCACACCAGGCGGTCGATCCGCCCAACATGGCTGAAGAAGCGCCGGCTGATCTGCACGGACAGCGTCAGCGCCTGTTCGCTCGCGTCTTCCAGCACGGCATTCAATTTCGCATAACGGCCTGTCTCATCGGGCTCGCCGATCTCCGCCAAAGACCAATCCTCCGGCCGCGGCAGCGGATGCGCCGCTTCCAGCGCCCAATCCTGATCGTGCCGCGAGAGCTTGAGGAAACGCTCGCGCAGCGTGCGCGCCACCCAGCCGAGCGAGCGCGGGTTGTCGGTGTCGTGCACGAGCAGATGCAGCAGCGGCAGCACCTCGCGACGGCCCGGGAATTGGGCGCGGTAGGTGATGCTCGAATCGAACAGGCCGAGCAGCAGGTTGAAGCCCGACTCGCTGGCCGGCAGCCCAGCCGCAAAGCCTTCGGTCAGCACGTTGCAGAGGAAGTCCAACCGCTCGATCTGCCGGCCGACAGACAGCAGCCGCCAGCCGTCGTCGCGCGTCATGCGGTCGGTCTGCGCGCCGGTGATCGCCGCCAGATGAGTGTCAGCGCGCGCCAGGACAGCCAACACGGCCGAATGCGGCGCAGCCTGCTTGCCGGCCAGCAGTTGCGTGAGGTCGCGCGTGAAGTGATCGGCCGTGTCGTGGATCAGTTTCCAGTGCTCGCTGGAAATCCGTTCGCGCAGCGCGTGCGAGCAGCCTTGCAGCGCGCGCAGGTTCCAGGCCACGCTGGTGGCTTCCTGTGTGTCCACGAGCGCATGCACGAGGCTGCGCTCGAACACGCGCATCGATTGCTCGGCGGCCGGAACGCTTTCTCCGACCAGACCGGAACGACGCGCCAAAGAATCGAGCACGCGCAGCAATTCGGGCGCGCTGCCGTCGCGTTGATAGCCGGCCAGCGCTTCGAGCGTCAATCGCGCTAGCCGCACGCAGTTCTCGGCGCGCTCCGAATAGCGGCCGAGCCAGAAAAGGTTCTCGGCCGAGCGGCTCGTGACGGTCCAATGCGCTTGCTCCAGGTCGGTCGCCGCGAGCGGCTTCGGCAACAGGCTCGTGGCATCGACCGGGCCATCCGTCAGCACCCACGTGTCGATGCTGGCGCTGCCGCTCTGCATGGAGAGCCACGGATCGGCCGGCCGCTGCGAATCGAGCCGTTGATCGACGCGCGTCAGCCCGCCGGGCAGCACATGGAAACCACCCTGCCCGTCCGTCAATGCGAAGACGCGCAGCACAGCGGCGCGAGGCTCCAGGAGGCCGTCACGCCAGACCGGCGTTTCCGAGGGCCGCAGGCGCGCTTGCAGCGTGTGAGCGGCGGGTTCGTTGTCGATGCGGGCCGCAAGTTCCTGGCGCTGCTGCGGCGTCAGTTGCGCCACCAGCTCGGGCCGGAAGCTGCGTGTCGCCTCGCCGCTCGGGAAGGTCGGCGAGACGACGTAGTCGGACAGCTTGCCGCGGTGCGCCGCCCAGGCCGCCTCCTCGCCGCACCACCACGAGGTGGCGCCAGGCAACAGAAGCGTTTCACCGAGCAGCGCCTTGGCGACGCCGGGCCAGAACGCAGCCAAGCCGGGGCTTTCCAGCCAGCCGGCGCCCGGTGCATTGGAGACGACGACTGAGCCGGCGCGCATCGCTTGTAGCAGGCCGGGCACGCCTAACGCCGAGTCCGAGCGCAGCTCCAGCGGATCGAGATATTCATCGTCCACGCGGCGCAGCAACACGTGCACGCGCTCCAGGCCCAGCGAGGTTTTCAAATAAAGCTTGTCGCCCCGCACCGTCAAGTCGCCGCCTTCAACGAGCGTGACGCCGAGATAGCGCGCCATGAAGGCGTGCTCGAAATAGGTTTCGTTGCGCGGCCCCGGCGTCAACAGCACGACACGGGCGCGCGAGCCTTCCGGCGAAAGCCGCATCAGCCCTTGCAGCGCCGACTGGAAGCTCGCCGCCAGGCGCTGCACATGCAGGTCGCGGAACGCCTCGGGGAACTGCTGCGAGACGATCAGCCGGTTCTCCAGCACATAGCCCAGGCCCGACGGCGACTGCGCGCGCTGGCCGACGACCCACCACAAGCCGTCCGGCCCGCGCATCAGCTCGAAGGCCACGCAGTGCAGCCAGCTGCCGCCAACCGGCTTGCAGCCGTGCATCGGCCGCAGGTACTGCGGATGAGCGAACACCAGCGAGGCCGGCAGCAGGCCTTGATCGAGCAGCTTGCGCTCGCCGTAAATGTCAGAGATCGCAGCTTCGAGCAGGGTGGCGCGCTGGATCACGCCGCGTTCGATCGCGGCCCATTCGGCCGAGCCGATCAGCATCGGCAGCAGTTCGAGCGGCCACGCCCGGGAGGCCTGGCCACCGTCGTCGTAGACGTTGTACGTGGCGCCGTCCTCGCGCACGCGGCGCTGGGTGCGCTGGGCCTTGGCGGCCATGTCCTGCCAGCCGCTGGCGCCCCCGGCGGAGAAGAAACGCTGCCAGAGGCCGCCGAGCGCCTTGGGCCGCAGCCCGGGGCGCATCAGCTGGTCGTGCAGCTCGCTGTAATGGCCGTCGTGGCCGCGCAGGGCCGCGGCCGTGGCGAGGGCCACGCCGTCGGGCGTGTCCTCACCCAGCAGACTGGTTTGTGTTGGAAATTTCGGAGCCGCCATGAGTACGCGCATCATGCCCGGTCTGCGGCACTCCTATCGGACGCGACGCAAATCGAGCGTGAAAGGATGCTCCCAACTCGGCTCGGGCGCGCGCACCTCGATGGCACCCGGCGTGTGGCCCATCGCGAAGAAGCGCGCCAGCCGCCGGCTTTCGGCCTCATAGGCGTTGACGGGCAGCGTCTGGTAGTTGCGCCCGCCCGGATGAGCCACGAAGTAGCGGCAGCCGGCCAGCGAGCGGCCCATCCAGCCGTCCACCAGGTCGATGGTCAGCGGCGCGTGCACGCCGATGGTCGGGTGCAGCGCCGAGGGCTGCGCCCAGGCCTTGTAGCGCACGCCGGCCACAAACTCGCCCGCGCGGCCCGTGGGTTGCAGCGGCACGGGGAAACCGTTGACGGTGATGCCGTGCCGCGGGTCGATCAGGCCGGTGACCTTGAGTTCCAGCCGCTCGAGCGACGCGTCGACATAACGCACCGTTCCGCCGGCAGAGCCTTCCTCGCCCATCACGTGCCAGGGCTCCAGCGCGTTGCGCAGGCTGACTTCCACGCCACGCGCCGCAAAGGCGCCGGCTTTGGGGAAGCGGAACTCGAAGTGCGGCGCGAACCAGGCCTTGTCGAAGCCGTAGCCGGCGCGCTGCATCTCGCCCATCACGTCCTCGAAGTCCATGGCGACGAAGGTCGGCAGCATGAAGCGGTCGTGCAGCGCGGTGCCCCAGCGCACCAGCGGCGCGGTGTACGGCTGGCGCCAGAAACGCGCGACCAGGGCGCGCAGCAGCAGCTGCTGGACGACGCTCATGCGCGCGTGCGGCGGCATCTCGAAGGCGCGCAGTTCCAGCAGGCCGAGGCGGCCGGTAGACGAATCCGGCGAGTAGAGCTTGTCGATGCAGAACTCGCTGCGGTGCGTGTTGCCGGTCACGTCCACGAGGATGTTGCGCAGCGTGCGGTCCACGAGCCACGGCGCCATCTGCTCGCCGTAGCGCTCGCGGGCGCGTTCGATCTCGCCAAGCGCGATCTCCAGTTCACGCAGCTGGTCCTGGCGCGCTTCGTCCACGCGCGGGGCCTGGCTCGTGGGGCCGATGAAGAGGCCGGAGAACAGGTAGCTCAAGCTCGGATGGTTGTGCCAGTACGCCAGCAGCGAGGCCAGCAGATCCGGCCGGCGCAGGAACGGCGAATCGGCCGGCGTGGCCGCGCCGAGCACGAAGTGGTTGCCGCCGCCGGTGCCGGTGTGGCGGCCGTCGATCATGAACTTCTCGCTGGACAGGCGCGAGAGGCGCGCCGCTTCGTAGAGGAACTCGGTGTTGTAGACCAGTTCCTTCCAGTCGTGCGAGGGGTGGATGTTGACTTCGATGACGCCGGGATCGGGCGTGACTTGCAGGACCTTGAGGCGCGGATCGCGGGGCGGGCCGTAGCCTTCGAGCACGACCTTGCAGCCGGTCTCCACGCAGGTGGCTTCGATGGCGGCGAGCAGTTCGAGGTAGTCCTCCAGCTTGGCCAGCGGTGGCATGAAGACGTAAAGGACGCCGCTGGGTTGGCCTTGCGCTTCGGCCTTCGGGCCGTTGGCGCGGCGGGGGTCGCGGGCTTCGACGCAGAGCGCGGTGCGCGTGATGCCGCCTGCGCTTTGGAAGCGCTGGGGCTCGCGGAGTTCGGCCTCGCTCAGTTCGCGCGGCGCGCGGCGGACGGTGGCCTGCACGGGCTGCGCGGCTTCCGAGGGCGAAGCCAGCGGCTCGCGCGGGGCGAACGGATCTTGTTCGATCAGGTAAGGCCGGTCGGCCTCCGCGGCCCACGGCTGCGAATCGAGCGGCAGCCGGTAGCCCATCGGCGAATCGCCGGGCACGAGGTAGAGGCGGTCGTCGCGCAGGAACCAGGGGCCGGTGACCCACGGACCGCCGTCGAGTTCGGGGCCTTCGGCGCGGCGCAGCGGCAGCAGGTAGCCGGTGACGGCCGAGAGCCCGGCGCTGAAGACGCGGCGCAGGCGCTGGCGCTCCAGTTCGTCGTCGAGCCGCGCATCGAAGGGGTCGACGTTGACGGGCAGGCGGCGCTCGCGCCAGAGGTAGTAGTAGAGGTCTTCGTAGCCGGGCTGGATGAATTCATCGGCCAGACCGAGATGGCCGGTCACCGCCTTGATGAAACGCTGCGCATCCGTCGCGTCGTACGTGTGCATCTCGCGCTCATCGGCAAACCACGACGGGTCCTGCCAGCACGGCTCGCCATCGGTGCGCCAATGGATCGACAGCGCCCAGCGCGGCAGCTGCTCGCCCGGATACCACTTGCCCTGCCCGAAATGCAGGAAGCCGCCCTGCCCGTATTCCTCGCGCAACCGGTGCACGAGTTCCTGCGCGCGCAGCCGCTTCGTAGGCCCGAGCGCTTCGGTGTTCCATTCGGCACCGTCGCGGTCGTCGATGGAGACGAAGGTCGGCTCGCCGCCCATGGTCAGGCGCACGTCGCCGAGCTTCAGGTCCGCATCGACCAGATCGCCCAGACGCAGCACGGCCTGCCACTGCTCATCGGCGTAGGGCTGCGTGACACGCGGCGATTCCCAGATGCGGGTGACGGCCATCTCGTGGTCGAACTCCACCTCGCTTTCGTCCACCGCGCCTTCGATCGGCGCGGCGCTCGAAGGCTGCGGCGTGCAGGCGAGCGGGATGTGGCCTTCGCCGGCGAGCAGGCCCGACGTGGGGTCGAGGCCGATCCAGCCGGCGCCCGGCAGGTAGACCTCGCACCAGGCGTGCAGGTCGGTGAAGTCGACCTCGGTGCCGCTCGGACCGTCGAGCGCCTTCTCATCCGGCGCCAGCTGGATCAGATAGCCGGACACGAAGCGCGCCGCCAGCCCCAGGTGCCGCAGGATCTGCACCAGCAGCCAGCCCGAATCGCGGCACGATCCGCTGGCGTTGCCGAGCGTGACCTCGGGCGTCTGCACGCCGGGCTCCATGCGGATCAGGTAGGAGATGTCGCGTTGCAGGCGCTGGTTGATGTCGACCAGGAAGTCGATCGTCGTGCGCGGCTTGCGGTCGATCTTGGCGAGGTAGGCCTTGAGCAACGGGCCCGGCTCATCGGCCGCGAGATACGGCGCCAGCTCGGCGCGCTGGCCGGGCTCGTAGTCGAACGGGATCTTCTGCGCCTGCGGCTCCAGGAAGAAATCGAACGGGTTGTAGACCGCCATCTCGGCGACCAGATCGACGGTGACCGTGAACTCGCGCGTCTTCTCGGGGAACACGAGCCGCGCCAGGTAGTTGGCGAACGGATCCTGCTGCCAGTTGATGAAGTGCTGCTCCGGCTCGATCCGCAGCGAGTAGCTGAGGATCGGCGTGCGGCAATGCGGCGCGGGACGCAGGCGCACGATCTGGGGCGCGAGCGAGACCGGCCGGTCGTAGCGGTAGCGGGTGACGTGCTTGAGGGCGACGTGAATGGACACGCAAGACTCCTAGACAACGAGGCCCGTACAGCTTGGCCCGGCAATGTGACGGTTCAGGATGGGATGAGGAAGTCGCGGCTGATGTCCGCGCCCAGATCTCCCACGCGTTCGAGGAACTGGATCAGGTAGGCGTGCAGCCCGGTGGCCAGGATCTCGTTGATCTTTCCGTAGTCCAGCTCGGCCTTGAGCTTGCCGACCTGGCGCAGCGTCTCGCCGCTCTGCGCGTTTGCCACGCGCTTGAGGCTATGGTGCACGCGCCCCATGCAGTGGGCCAGCGAGCGCGGCATGCCTTCGCGCAGGATCAGCAGCTCGGCCACCTTCTCCGGCACGATCACGCTGCTGTAGACCTTGCGGTAGACCTCGAAGGCCGAGACGGAGCGCAGCACGCTGGACCAGTGATAGAACTCGGCCGCCGGATCGCGCGGGAGCACGGTCTCCTCGCGCGGCTCGCCCTTCACGGCGTGGAACTTCACGTCGAGCATCCGCGCGGTGTTGTCGGCGCGTTCGAGGTACGAGCCGATGCGCAGGAAGTCCAGCGCTTCGTCCTGCAACATGGTGCCGAGCGTCACGCCGCGCGCCAGATGCGCGCGCAGCTTGACCCACTCGAACAGCGCGGCCGGATCGCGCACCAGCGTGCCGTCCTTGAGGTGGCGGCGGAATTCGAGCCAGGTCTGGTTGGTGGCTTCCCAGACTTCGGTCGTCAGCGCCCCGCGCACGGCGCGCGCGTTCTCGCGCGCGGACCTCAGGCTGCTGACGATACTCGACGGGTTGTTCTCATCGCTGACGATGAACTCCTGCACGCGCTCGGCCTCGATCTCGCCGTGCTTGGCCGTGTACGCCGGCAGCAGCTCGAAGATCGACAGCACGCTGCGCCAGCCGGCCTCGGCCACTTCGGGCGTCTGCGGCAGCAGCGAGGCCTGGTAGTTCACATCGAGGATGCGGGCCGTGTTCTCGGCCCGCTCCATGTAGCGCGATTGCCAGAAGAGGTGGTCTGCGGTTCTTGAAAGCATGATGTCTCGACTCCCTCTTCTTCAGACTTCCAGGACCCAGGTGTCCTTGGTCCCGCCGCCCTGGCTGCTGTTGACCACGAGCGATCCTTCCTTCAGCGCCACGCGGGTCAGGCCGCCGGGCACCATCTGAACGCCTTGGGTGCCGGAGAGCACGAAGGGCCGCAGGTCGATGTGGCGCGGTGCGATGCCGGCCTCCACATACGTCGGGCAGGTGGAGAGGCTCAGCGTCGGCTGGGCGATGTAGTTGTCGGGGCGGCTGATCAGCACTTGGCGGAAGGCTTCGATCTCGGCCTTCGTCGCGGCCGGGCCGACCAGCATGCCGTAGCCGCCTGCGCCGTGCACTTCCTTGACCACGAGGTCCTTCAGGTTGTCGAGCACATGGGCCAGATCGACCTTGCGGCGGCACTGCCAGGTCGGCACGTTGTTCAGGATCGGTTTTTCGCCGAGGTAGAACTGGATCATGTCCGGCACGTACGGGTAGATCGACTTGTCGTCCGCGATGCCCGTGCCCACGGCGTTGGCGAGCGTCACGTGACCGGCCTTGTAGGCATCGACCAGGCCGGCGCACCCTAACTGCGAATCAGAGCGGAAAACGCTCGGGTCGAGGAAGTCGTCGTCCAGCCGGCGGTAGATCACGTCCACGCGATTGGCGCCGCGCGTCGTGCGCATGTAGACGAAGCCGTCCTTCACGAACAGGTCCTTGCCTTCGACCAGCTCCACGCCCATCTGCTGCGCAAGGAAGGCGTGCTCGAAGTAGGCCGAGTTGTACATGCCGGGCGTGAGCACGACGACCGTCGGCTCGCTCGCCAGGCCCTGCGGCGCGAGGCTGCGCAGCGTCTCCAGCAGCAGGTCGGGGTAGTGGGCGACGGGCGCGATGCGCTGACGCGAGAACAGCTCGGGGAAGAGCCGCATCATCATCTTGCGGTTCTCCAGCATGTAGCTCACGCCGGAGGGCACGCGCATGTTGTCTTCGAGCACGTAATAGCTGCCCGATCCATCGGGGTTGGCGGCGCGCACGATGTCGATGCCGGCAATCGCCGAGTAGATGTCGCCGGGCACGTTCACGCCCATCATCTCCGGGCGGAACTGGGCGTTCTTCAGGACCTGGTCGGCGGGAACGATGCCGGCCTTGAGGATCTCCTGGTCGTGATAGACGTCGTGGATGAAGCGGTTCAGCGCCGTCACGCGCTGGCGCAAGCCGGCCTCCATCTCGCGCCACTCGTGCGCCGGGATCACGCGCGGGATCAGGTCGAAGGGGATCAGCCGCTCGGTGCCCTCCCCGCTGTCCTTGTCGCCGTAGACGGCAAATGTGATGCCGACGCGGCGGAAGATCAGCTCCGCCTCCTCGCGGCGAGCTTGCATCAGGCCTTCGGCCTGGGCGCCGAGCCAGCGTTCGTAAGCCAGGTAATGGTCGCGCGTACGGTCCGTGCCGCGCATCTCGTCAAACATGGGCAACATGTAGCTCCTCCGACTTTCACCCCAGAGTAAAGCAATCCGCGCGCCAAGGCAGCCTCGGGCAACCCCAGTGCGGTGCTTGCTCCCCTGGCGGATCAAAACCGCGAAACCCGGCGCACCACAAGCGGGCAAGCCCGCACCGTTGCGTGGCCCCAGCGCCCGTACGCAAAGCGCCCACGTCCCATTGACCTGGGTCACAATGAACGGGCCGGGCGTCCGGCAGCCCGTGCCTCGCGATGGACAAAAAGAGAACCACCAGCACCTTGTTTTTCGCTCTGGCGCTCGGCGCCAGCATCGGCCTGCTCCTGCCGGCCCTGATCGTCGGGGGCCTGCTGATCGGCCTGCGCGAACCCCAGGCAGCGGTCGAACAACAGGAGCAGGAGAAGGAAGCCAAGCTGGACGTGCTGGCTTCGAGCCTGCCCGAGCTGCTCTGGAACCTCGACGCCGTCTCCGCCCGCGAGGTGGCCGCCGCGGTGATGCGGTCGCCCGACGTCGTCAGCATCCTGGTGACGGACGCCACGCAAGGCGGCGCCTTCGTCGAGCTGAGCCAGCCCGAGCGCCGGCGCGGCCGCAGCATCACGGGCCAGCGCGACGTCTTCCACGGCAAACAGCTGATCGGCCACATCCGGATCGAGCTGGACGACCATCTGGCGGCCGAAGCGCTCTCCCGCCAGCGGCGCCTGTACGCGCTGACCGTCGGCGGGCAGCTGCTCGTGTCGCTGGTGCTGATCCTCGCCCTGCTCAACTCCCGCCTGCTGCGCCCGCTGCATGCACTCGGCCGTTTCGCCAACGACCTGGCCGCCGGCCGCTTCGGCGCCGAACTGCCGCCGCGCGGCGGTGATGAGATCGGCCTGCTCGGCCAGCGCCTGGGCGAGATGCGAGACGCGCTGCAGGAGCAGTTCTCCACCCAGCAGGCCCTGCTGGAGCGCATGCGCGGTCTGGCCGCCACGGTGCCCGGCGTCGTGTTCCAGCTGCGCCGCCAGGCGGACGGGCGCTACGCCTTCGTCTACATCTCCGAGGCCGTCGCCAGCTACTTCGGCCTCAGCCACGACGCCCTGCTGGACAGCGCCGAACCTTGGTTCCAGCGCATCGACCCGCAGGACCGCCCGCGCGTGCGTGACAGCTTGCAAACCTCGGCCCGCGACCTGAGCCCCTGGCAGCTGGAATTCCGCGCTGCGGGCAACGGCGGCGAGCGCTGGCTGTTCGGCAACGCCATCGCCGTGCAAGAAGGCGACGGCGTGCTCTGGAGCGGCTTCCTGACGGACATCTCGCGCCAGCGCCTGGACGCGATGGAGCTGGACCGCCACCGCCACCACCTCGAAGAACTGGTGGCCGCACGCACGGCCGAACTGGCCGAAGCCACGCGCGCGGCGGAAGCCGCGAGCCTGGCCAAGACCGCGTTCCTGGCCAACATCTCGCACGAGGTGCGCACGCCGATGAACGCCATCATCGGCCTGAGCTATCTCGCGCAATCCGAGCTGTCCGACCCGCGCCAGCGCGAGCGCATCGGCAGCATCAGCGAGGCGGCCGAACAGCTGCTGGGCCTGGTGAACAACGTGCTGGACCTGTCCGAGCTGGAGGCCGGCAAGATCAAGCTGGAGCGCGCGGCGTTCACGATCGGCGAGGTGATCGGTCAGGTGGCCGATGAGCTGGCCCGTGGTGCGTCGGAAAAGTCGCTGGCCGTGAAGCAGGAGATCGACCCGGCGCTCACCAGCGCTTCGCTCCTGGGCGACCGGCGCCACATCGTCGAGATCCTGCTGAACTTCGGCGCCAACGCGATCAAGTTCACCGACGCCGGCTTCGTACGGCTGCGCGCGGAGCTGGAGTCGGAGGATCTCGGCGCGCTGCGCGTGCGCTTCGAGGTGCAGGACAGCGGCATCGGCATCGCGCAGGAAGCCCAGACACGGCTGTTCCAGGATTTCGAGGTCGCCGATCCGTCCAACACGCGCCGCCACGGCGGCTCCGGCCTGGGCCTGGCGATCTGCCGGCGCCTGGCGGTCCTGATGGGCGGCGAAGTCGGCGTGAGCAGCACGCCCGGCCAGGGCAGCCGCTTCTGGTTCCGGCTGCGGCTGGACAAGGTCGGGCAATCGCCTTCAGCGCCGGCGCCCGGCAGCTCGCAATCGCGCGGTGCTGCGGCCCGTGCGCTGCTGCAGCCGTATCAGGGCACGCGCGTGCTGCTGGCCGAAGACAACGCCGTCAACCAGGAAGTGGCCGTGGCGCTGCTCTCCAGCGCCGGCCTGGCGGTGGACGTGGCGGCCGACGGCGAGCAGGCTTTGACGATGGCCGAGGCGCACCCCTACGCCCTGATCCTGATGGACATCCAGATGCCGCGCATGGACGGCCTCGATGCCACCCGCGCGATCCGCTCCAAGGACTGGGGCCGGCACTTGCCGATCCTGGCGATGACGGCCAACGCCTTCGCCGACGAACGCCAGCGCTGCCTGGACGCCGGCATGAACGACCACGTGGCCAAGCCCGTGGTGGCCGAGCAGCTGTTCATCACGCTGCGACGCTGGCTCGATCACGCGGCCGGCCGGGCCTGAAGCAGAGACGGGCGTCTCGATGGACACGGATCACACGCCTGTTCACGAGCCCGCTCCCGTTGCGATCAACGCCGAAGAGCACGCGCTGCGCTCGCACCGCATCGTGCAGTTGGCACGCGTCGTCATGGTGGCGATCGTGCTGGCTGGCATCACCACGGCGCTGACGGGCGACTGGTTCACCACCGGCATGCTCGCCGCCGCATTCGCCAGCGTGGCCGCCGCCGCGTGGCTCAACCGCAGCGGTCTTGTCGAGCCAGCGTCGATGCTGCTGCTCTGGACGCTCACGCTCGTGGCCACCGCCGCGATGTGGTTCAACCAGGGCCTGTACAGCCCGGCCGTGCTCATCTACCCGTGCATCCTCGTCACGGCCAACATGCTGGGCCGCACGCGCCATTTCCTGTTGCAGCTGGCCTTCATGCTCGTCGCCGCGGCCTGCATGGCGTGGGCCTCCGCCGGCGGCTGGCGGCAGTTCGACATGACGCCGATCGGCTGGTCGCACTTCACCTACGTGGCGGTGATCCTGGCGACCTGCGGCTCCATGATCTACATGCTGGCCGGCGATCTGCGCAGCGCGCTCTCGCGGCTGCGCGCCGAGGTGCGGCGCGCCAACGAGGCAAGCGAGCAGATCCGCTACCAGGCCATGCACGACACGCTGACCGGCCTGCCGAACCGCGTGGCGGCGCTCTCGGTCTCGCAAGCCGCCATGGCGCATGCGGCGCGGCATGGCCGGCAGGTCGGCTTCGTGTTCGTCAACATCGACAACTTCAAGCAGATCAACGAGAGCCTGGGGCATAGCACCGGCGACGAGCTGCTGCGCCAGATCGGCCAGCGGCTGAAGGAGAACACGCGCCGCTACGACGCCGTCACGCGCTACGGCGGCGACGAATTCCTGCTGCTGGCGTCCGATCTCGGTGATTCAGAAGAAGCCGCGGCCCTCGCCTCGCATGTGCTCGGTCAGGTCGGGCAAACGTTCCGCTTCGACGGCCATACGGTGGCCGTCTCCTGCTCGATCGGGGTGGCCATGTTCCCGGTCGACGGGCAGGACTTCGAGACCCTGCTGCAGAAGGCCGACGTGGCCGTCCACCACGCCAAGGACGCCGGCCGCAATGTGTTCCGCTTCTTCGACGAGCGCATGAACGCGAACATGCTCGAAGACCTGAACATCAGCACCGGCCTGCGCCACGCGATCGAGCGCGACGAGCTGCGCCTGCACTACCAGCCGCTGGTGGACCTGGCCAGCGGCCGGCTGCTCGGCGCGGAGGCGCTGCTGCGCTGGACGCATCCCGAGCGCGGCAACATCCCGCCGGGCCGCTTCATCCCCGTGGCGGAGCGCTCAGGCCAGGTGGTGGAGCTCGGCGAGTGGGTGCTCGACGAAGCCTGCCGCCAGCTGCGCGCCTGGCGCGGCTCGCCGTTCGAGGGGCTGGTGCTGTCCGTCAACGTCTCGACCGTGCAGTTCAAGCGCGGCACGCTGGAGGCGGTGGTCGCCAAGGCGCTGGACACGCACGGCGTGCCGCCGGGCAGCCTCGAGCTGGAGGTCACCGAGTCCGCGCTGATCCACGACCCGGAGAACTTCGTGGAGACGCTGCACGGGCTCAAGCGCCTGGGCGTGCGGCTGTCGATCGACGACTTCGGCACCGGCTACTCCAACCTCTCCTACCTGCAACGCTTCGAGGTGGACAAGCTCAAGATCGACCAGAGCTTCGTGCGCCGCCTGGGCGAGCGCGAGGCCGACCGCGCCATCGTGCGCGCCATCATCCAGATGGCCAAGAGCCTGAACCTCGCCACCACGGGCGAAGGCATCGAGAACGAACAGACGCGCGCGCTGCTGCTCGAACTCGGCTGCGATCAGGGACAGGGTTATGTGCTGGGCCGGCCGCAGCCGATCGAGCGCTTCGAGGTGCAGTTCAAGCCGCTGCTCGGCGCAGCAGGCAACGCAGTTACTGCGACTCTTTGATCATCCGGCCTGAGGCCGATTGCAGCGGGCGCGCGTTCATCGGATAGAGCCGCGCAAAGATGCCGATCTGGTTGCTCGTGAGCTGCACCGGCTGCTTGAGCACGATCCAGAGCACGTTCTCGCTGCACGGCGGCGTGGTTAACGACCCCATGAAGGTGACGTAGCGGCGGTCGTTCGGCAGCAGCTGCATCGGGTCGAGCTGGTCGCTGGCCGTCTGCGGCATGGAGCGCTCCAGCGGCAGGTTGTTCCAGACCTGCTGCACGGCGGCCTGCGGCTTGTTGTCCGGGCCGCGCTCGATCAGCACGGCGACGATGGCGGTGTTGCCGTCCGGGTCCTTGTGCACGAGGTGCATGACCATGTCGTACTGCCGGCCCATCACGCGCTCTTCGCTCGGTCGGTGGAAGTGGAAGGACTTCAGCTCGAAGCTGCGGCCCATCACTTGCAGCGTGTTGCCGCTGGCGACCTTGACCTCGATGGTGTGGCCCGTGTCGGCCACGGCGAAGCCGCTGGCGCGGTAGTCGAACTGGATCTTCTCCAGGTCGACCTTGATCGTGTCGCGAATGTCGATCGGGCTCTGCCGGGTGCCGAGGCCGCAGAGGCGGTTCTCTGGCGCAAGCTCGGCCCAGTGCTGGGGCGACGAATCGCCCGCGTAATCCCATGGGCCCGCCGGCTTGGAAGCGGCCTTGGCAGGCGCCTTGCCCTTGGCGGGCGCCGAAGCGCCGGAGGAACCGGGCGAGACATTCACCGTCTTGCGCGGCTTCAGCGCCGGATCGCTGAGCTTGAGCTTGTCCGCCAGGCGCTGCTGCAATTGCGCGTCGTCCTGCGCCAGGGCCGTGGGGCTTTGGAGCATCAGGAGGGCGAGCAGGGGCGGCAGCAAGTGGGAGGCACGCATGGCGTTGATTTCGGCAGTTAGGCGCCGGACTTTACCGATCCTGCTCAAACACGGCGCTTGACCCAGGTCCACGACAGCAAGCCGATCAGCATCATAGAAGCCGAAGTCAGCGCCAAGGCCATCAGCGAATGCATCACCAACGGCACGATCACGCCGGCCAGCAGGCCATTGGCAAAGCTCGACAGCGCGGCCTGCAAGGAGGAAGCCATGCCGCGGCGCTCGGGCACCTGGTCCAGCGCCAGGATCGTCGCCACCGGCGTCATGAGCGCCCAGCCGAGGGCCATCATGGTGAGCAGCGGCAGCGCCCAGAAAGCGCTCGGCGGTGCGAGCCAGTTCAGCAGCAGGTTCAGCGCGGTGGCCACGCCCATGATGATGAAACCGCGCCTCGCCTGCTGGCGCGGCTTGATGCGGCCGGCCAGCCGCCCGCTCCAGAACGCGCCACCCATGATGCCGCTGACGGCGCAGACGAAGCACCAGAAGAACTGCGTCGGCTGGAGCTTCAGGTGCTCCCCGAGGAACACGGGCGCCGAGAGGATGTAGACGAACACCGCGTTGAACGGAATGCCCGCCGTGAACGCAAGCGCCAGGAAGGTGCGGCTGGTGGACAGCCGCGCGTACTCGCGCAGCAGCACCATCGGATGGAAGGGCTGGCGCGCCGTGCGGTGCAGCGTCTCGGGCAGCAGGCGCCATTGCGCCACCAGCAGCACGAGGCTGACCACCACCAGGAACCAGAAGATCGCCCGCCAGCCGAGGTGCACGAACAGCAGCCCGCCGACCATCGGCGCCACCGCCGGCGCCACGCCGAAGAACAGCGTCACCTGCGACATCATCCGCTGCGCCTCGTGCGCCGGGAACATGTCGCGGATGATGGCCCGCGAGCAGACCACGCCGGCGCCCGAGGACATGCCCTGCACCGTGCGCCAGAACACCAGCTGGCCGATCGAGCCTGAGAGCGCGCAGCCGAGCGAGGCCAGCCCGAACACGAACATGCCGACCAGGATCACCGGCCGGCGGCCGACGCTGTCAGAGATGGCGCCGTGGAAGAGGTTCATCACCGCGAAGCCGAACAGGTAGCCCGAGAGCGTCTGCTGCATCGGGATCGGCCCGGCGGAGAGGTCGGCCGCGATGCCGGTGAAGGCGGGGAGGTAGGTGTCGATGGAGAACGGGCCCACCGTGGCCAGGGCGGCCAGGAGGATGGCCAGAGCCCAGCGGGGGCCGCGCCACAGGCGGCTGGCTTCGGGATTCATTGGCCGTATTGTCGGCGAGGCGGGCTCGCCGCGCGGCTCAGGGGGCGCAATTCTTCGAGGCGGCCTTCGTGGCGGTCCTGGCGGGGGACCATCGCGACAGCACTTCGTGCGTGCCGATCGGCTTTCGGGCCGGCGGCGTTTGCGTGACGCTGCCGATGCTGACGAAGCCGGCCAGGTGTTCGTCAGAGCCGATGCCGAGCTGGGCGCACAGGTGCTTTTCGAAGCAGCGGTCGCCGCTGAGCATGATGGCGCCGAAGCCGAGCTGGTGCGTGGCGTTGAGCAGGTTGCCCAGAGCAGCGCCGGCGGCCAGCCATTGCTCTCGCACCGGCACGCGTTCGCGGGCGTGCGGCGAGACGACGAAGCCGAGCAGCACCGGCGGACGCAGCGCGTGTTCGCGGGGCGCGGCGAAGGTCTTCGGCGCTCACGAGCGGATCGCGGCGCAGCTTTTCCTGCTCGAAGAGTTCGGCGAGCGGTTCGCGCTGGTCGGCGCCGAACTCGATCACGCGCCACGGGTGCAGGCCGCCGTGGTCCGGCGCGCGCAGCGCTGCTTGCAGGATCAGCTCCAGATCGTTCGCGTCCGGCCCCGGCGCGCCGAGGCGCTTGGGCGAGACGGAGCGGCGTTCGAGCAGGTGGTTCACGGAAGACTGGCGGCGCAGCACATGCAGGTCGCTGCGCAGTTCGTCCAGCTCGCTCAACTGCCGACGTGCCCAGGCGAGCAAGCGCTCGCCCCGTTCGCCTTCGGCCAGATGTGCCAGTACCGACTTGCCGACGCGCTGCTTGCGCAACAGACCTGAACGCTCCAGCAGGCTCAGGTGCTGGGAGAGATTCGGCTGGCTCGTGCCCAGTTCCTGGAGCAGTTGAGCGAGCGGCTTCGGTCCGTCCAGCAACGCCTCGATGATCCGCAGGCGGAACGGCGTGGACAGTGCGCTGAACGTGGCGGCCAGCTCGTCGACGTCCGCGCTCATGCCGGCACACCCAGGATCACGCTGCTGGCCTTGAACAGGGCGACCACCGACGCGCCGACGGTGAGGTCCATCGCATCCGCACTCTCGTTGGTCACCAGGGCCACCACCGCATCGTTGCCGAGCAGCGCGATCGTCACCTCGCAGTTCACCGCACCGCGCACCACCCGGCTGACCATGCCCTGGAACTGGTTGCGGGCCGAGAAGCGCACGCCGACGGCATCGCTGACCAGCACGACCGAAGACGCCTTCACCAGCGCGAACGCCGCCACGCCGCGGCGCAGATCCAGGCCCTCGCTGCTGGAGCGCGTGACCGTGGCGACCACGCGCAGGCCCGAATCGGTCAGCAGCTCGATCTCGTCATTGACGCTGCCCTCCTTCACGCCGGCCACGAGGCCGTTGAAACGGTTTCTTGCACTTGCCTTCATGGGAATGCTCCAGGGTTTGAAATGCCGATCGTCATGTTTGGTCGTATATTACGAAAACTCTTCCACCTCTCCAGCGACGCAGCAGCGAAAGACGCCCGACGATGTTGACGCCCCCGTTCAAGCGCAGCGGCACCGGCGGCCTGGCCGTGCTTGCGAATCCGCGGCTGGAGCCGTGCTGCGAGCATCACGAAGCTGCCGCATCGGGTAGCTCTCCCGCTCACGCCCGCAGCAGGCTGCACCAGCTCGATCCGCACCTGCACTGCTCGCTGATCGGCACCTGCCTGGGCACCGGCGAGCTGCGCAAGCTGATGGCACGGCATGTCGATGTGCGGGGCCAGAGCGACCTCGAAGTCCACCATCTGGCCGTCGGCCTCGCCGTGCAAGGCGGCGACGTGTTGAAGGCCCTGCACAAGGCGCTCGACCAGCGGCACGCCGGGGCCGTGCGCACGTTCTCGGCGGCGACCGACGAAGCGGCGCTCGATGCCGCATGGAAACAAGCCTGGGCCGCCGGCGACATCCCCGGCGCCTACTGGGCGTTGCTCACGCACAAGACAGTGACGCCGGAGCTGCGTCAGGAGGCCTTCGGCGAGGTGCACATGCTTTCGCACCTGATGGGCTCGGCGCACCGCCATGAGCTGCAACGCTTCGTGGCGCTGGAGAAGGAGAACGCCGAGCTGCATGAGCGGCTGGAGCGCGAGCAGTTGCGCCGGCAGGAAGCGATCCAGGAACGCGACGACATGGCGGCGCGGATGCAGCAGCAGTCGATCGATGCAGAACGCCGCATCGCGCAAGCGGTGGCGAACAGCCAGCAGGCCGCGGCCCCGCGCATGGACGGCGACTGGATCGCCTTGCAAACCCAGCGTCGAGAGCAGGCCGAGCGTCAAGCCGAAGAGACACGGCAGCAATGCGAACGGCTGCAGGAGCAATTGGATCGGCTGCAATCACAAGGCCGCGCGCTGGTGGAAGAGCTCGCGGCTGCGGAAGAAGAACTGCATCGGCTCAGCACCGCCGCGCCCACGTCAGCTGGCTCGGACCACGGCTGGCTCAGGGATCGCCGCGTCCTCTACGTCGGCGGCCGCCCCAGCTCCACGCCCGCCATCCGCGACTACGTCGAGCGCCGTGGCGGCGAATTCCTCCATCACGACGGCGGCCTCGAATCCCGCAAGGGCCTGCTCGCCGCGCTGCTGCCGCGCGCCCACGTCGTCGTCTTCCCCGTCGACTGCGTGGACCACGACTCGGTCAGCAACCTCAAGCGCCTGAGCGAACGACACCAGGTGCCCTTCGTCGCCCTGCGCAGCGCCAGCCTGGCCAGCTTCGCGGCCACGTTGCAGCGGGAGCTGACCTCAGCGAACGCCGAGGCGCAGCAGCCGTTCAAGTTCTGCTTGCGGCACGGTTGACGCGCCGCGCGTGGTGGCTCAAGCCGCCGTCTTGAACTGCCCGATCACCTCCAGCAGCCCCGCCGCCTGCTGCTGCAGGCTGTCCGCCGCCGCCGCACTCTGCTCGACGAGCGCCGCGTTCTGCTGCGTGCCCTGGTCGATCGAGGCCACCGCCTGGTTGACCTGGCCGATGCCGGTGCTCTGCTCGTTGGCGGAGGCGTTGATTTCGCTCATGAGGTCGGTCATGCGGCGCACCTGGGTGACGACGTCCGTCATCGTCGTGCCGGCTTCGCCGACGAGCGCGCTGCCCGCCTCCACCCGTTCGACGCTGGCGCCGATCAGCGCCTTGATCTCGCGGGCTGCCTGGGCGCTGCGTTGGGCGAGCGATCGCACTTCGCCGGCCACCACGGCGAAGCCGCGACCCTGTTCGCCGGCGCGCGCGGCTTCCACCGCCGCGTTCAGGGCGAGGATGTTGGTCTGGAACGCGATGCCGTCGATCGTGCCGATGATGTCGTTGATCTTGCGGCTCGATTCGGAGATCTGACCCATCGTGTCGACCACGCGCTGCACCACCGCACCGCCGCGCCCGGCCACCTCGGCGGCCGCCTGCGCCAACTGGCTGGCTTGACGGGAACTCTCGGCGGTCTGCTGGACATTGCTGGTCATCTGCGCCATCGAGCTGGCCGTCTGCTGCAGCGCCGAAGCCTGACGCTCGGTGCGACTGGAGAGGTCCTGGTTGCCCGTCGCGATCTCGCGCGAGGCGGTGGCGATGCCGTCCGCCGACTGGCGCACGCGCTCGACCATCCCGACGAGGCTGCCGTTCATGCGCTTGAGTGCGCCGAGCAGCAGGCCGAGTTCGTCGCCGCGGTCGACGACGATGTCGGAGCTGAGGTCGCCCGAGGCGACGGCTTCGGCCAGGTGCACGGCGCGGTTGAGCGGCCGCGTGACGGCGGCGGCAAGGTACATGCCCATCGCAACCGCAGCGCCGATCGCCAGCGCGCAGACGATCAGCAGCAGCAGGCGGTCGGACGCATAGGCCTCGGTGGCGCTGTCCGCGCGCGCCTTGGCCTGCTGCGCCTCATAGGCAACATAGTCGGAGGTGGCCTTGAGCAGTTGCGCCAGCAGCGGGCGGCATTCCGCGTTCATCTTCGCGACGGCCTCCTCCCGGCGCCCGTCGAGCGCCTTGGCGACGATGTCGAGCGCCACCGGGCCGTAGAGGGCTTCCACACGCTGGATCTCGGCGAGCTTGGCGCGGTCTTCGCCGGTGACGCTGTCGCCGCCCTCCACGAGCTGCTTGAGGCGCGCGATCGCCGTCTGCATTTCCTCGTGGGCCTTGACCACGTCCGCCTTCTCCGTGGCGCGATCGCCCTCCTGCGTGACGAGCACGAGATTGCGCGCCGAGATGGCACGCCGCGCAGCCGCATTGCGGATGGCAACGGCAGCCTCGGAACGCTGGCCGACCGAGTCCAGGTAGTTGACGAAGCGATCGTCGGAGCGGCCCAGCGAACGCAGGGCCAGGATGGACACCAGCAACACGATCGTTGCCAACAATGCGAAGCCCAGCAACAGCTTGGTCTTCACGCGCACTTGGTTCAGATTCATTTTGATCTCCCTTCGAAACTCAGTGCGCCGCGTGGTACGACCGCGGTTGAGGGAAGACTAGTCCATCTGCTTAAAGCTGCCGAGAAACCTGTTGCGCCAAGAGGGTCGATTGTTCGCAACACGCCCAGGCGCACGTGCACATTTCACGCCTTGGGACTGAGCAAGCCAAGTGCAAGAAATGTCGGAAGAAAAGAGTGAAGCAAGCCGATAGGCCGGATTCTGTGCACGGCAAGTTGCCCCGCCGTGTGACCGCCATTCGTCTGGGCCGGGCATCGCTGCCCGGCTCGGTGCCACCTACCCGCCAGCTCCGCGAGCCGCGTCAATACTGGCCTACTTGGTGTTGCTGCGCGTAGAGATTGCCCGTTTCACCCGGGAAAGGCTTGCGCCCCTCCCGACTCGTCTCTGTTGCTCTGATCCTCGGCTTACGCCGGGCAGCCGTTAGCTGCTACGCCGCTCTATGCAGTCCGGACCTTCCTCCAACCCCTTGTTTCCAAGATCGGGCCAGCGGCGGTCTGGCTTGCTTCACGGGCAGAATTGTCGCTGATGATTTCCCACCTCCTTTATTTGCACGGATTCCGCTCCTCGCCGCAGTCCACCAAGTCGCAGCGCATGGCGCGTTGGGTGGCGGAAGAACAGCCGCAACTCCACTTCGAGAATCCCTGGCTGGCGCCCTCGCCCGATGAGGCCATCGCCCAGTGCGAGCAGCTCGTTCAAGGCTGGCCGGTCGACCGCATGGCCATCGTCGGCTCCTCGCTTGGCGGCTTCTTCACCACCGTGCTGGCCGAGCGCATCGGCTGCCGCGCCGCGGTGATCAACCCGGCCATCGACCCCGCGCGCGACCTGCACCACTACATCGGCACGCAGACCTACTGGCACGACGAAAGCCTCAGCTTCGAGGTCAAGCCTGAATTCATGGGTCAGCTGCAGGCCATGAAGCCCGATACGCTGCGCGACCCGTCCCGCTACTTCGCGCTGATCGCCAAGGGCGACGCACTGCTCGACTGGCGCGAGATGCACGCCCGCTATCAAGGCGCCGAGATCCTGCTGCTCGAAGGCAGCGACCACGGTGTCACCGACTTTGAAGACCACCTCCCCCGACTCACCCAATTCCTGCTGAAGCCATGAAACTCGCCAACAAGATCGCCATCGTCACCGGCGCCGCGCAAGGCATCGGCCTGGCCACCGCCCTGAAGTTCGCCAAGGAAGGCGCCACCGTGATCGTCTGCGACCTCCGCGGCGAAGGCGTGGAAGCTGCCGTCGTGGCCTGCAAGGCGCTCGGCGCCACGGCCGAAGGCCACATCGTCGACGTGACCGATCGCGTCTCGGTCGACCTGATGGTCGCCAGCGTCGTCGAGACCTACGGCCGCGTGGACGTGCTGGTCAACAACGCCGGCATCACCAAGGACGCTCGCCTCCAGAAGATGAGCCTGGCGCAGTTCGACGCCGTCATCGACGTCAACCTGCGCGGCGTCTTCCACTGCGCCCAGGCCGTGGCCGACACGATGGTGGCGCAGGGCTCGGGCGTGATCCTGAATGCGTCCTCGGTCGTCGGCATCTACGGCAACTTCGGCCAGACCAACTACGCCGCCGCCAAGTTCGGCGTGATCGGCTTCACCAAGACCTGGAGCCGCGAGCTCGGACCCAAGGGCGTCCGTGTGAACGCCGTGGCGCCCGGTTTCATCGAGACGCCGATCCTCGGCACGGTGCCGGACAAGGTGATCGAGCAAATGCGCGAGCACATCCCGCTGCGCCGCCTGGGCAAGCCTGAGGAAATCGCCAGCGTCTACGCCTTCCTGGCGAGCGATGAGGCGAGTTATGTGAACGGGGCGGTGATCGAAGTCTCGGGAGGCATGACGGTCTGAGACAATCGCGCCCATGTTCGCCCTGTTCGATGACGCCGGGAAGTTCCTCGCCGGCCGTGTGATGTCCGAAGCCGAAGCCTCGATGCAGATCGAGCTGGAGTCGGGCAAGCGCGTCAAAGTGAAGGCAGCCAATGTGCTGCTGAAGTTCGAGAAGCCCTCGCCTGCCGAGCTGATCGCCGAGGGCCAGCGGCTGGCTCAGGAGATCGACCTCGACCTGGCCTGGGAGTTCGCGCCTGACACCGAGTTCGGCTTTGCCGACCTGGCGCGCGACTATTTCGACGCCAAAGCCAGCACCGCCCACCAGGCGGCGGCACTGTTCCGCCTGTTCGAGGCGCCGCATTACTTCCGACGCGCCGGCAAGGGCCAGTTCAAGAAGGCGCCGGAGGAGATCGTGAAGGCCGCGCTGCTGGGCATCGAGCGCAAGCGCCAGCAGGTGCTGCAGATCGAGGCTTGGGCGAAAGAGCTGGCCGAGGGCCAGTGCCCGCAGCCGATCCGCGACCAGATCTACAAGATCCTGTTCAAGCCCGACAAGAACGGGCCCGAATACAAGGCCGTGGTCGAGGCGTCCAGGCTCTCCCACAAGGCGCCGCTGGACCTGCTCAAGGCGGCTGGTGCGATCACCAGTGCCTACCAGTTCCACTGGAAGCGATTCCTGTTCGAGAACTTCCCGAAGGGCGCCGGCTTCCCCGCGCTCACGGCACCGGCGATCACGGAGGATCTGCCGCTGGCCACCGTCGCCGCCTTCTCGATCGACGATTCCAGCACCACCGAAATCGACGACGCGCTCTCCGTTCAGGGCCTCGGCTCGGGAGAGATCACCTTCGGCATCCACATCGCCGCGCCGGGTCTGGCCATCCAGCCCGATTCGGCCGTGGACAAGGTCGCGCGCGACCGCCTGTCCACCGTCTACATGCCCGGCTGGAAGCTGACGATGCTGCCGGACGACGTTGTGCAGGCGTACACGCTGATCGAAGGGCGCGATTGCCCGGCCGTCTCCATCTATTTCAAGATCGACGAAGCCTCGCTCGAAGTGAAGAGCTTCGAGACGAAGCTCGAGCGCGTGCCGATCTCGGCCAACCTGCGGCACGACAAGCTCGACGGCATCGTGACCGAGGCTTCGCTGACGGGCGAAGCGCCGGCCGACTACGCGTTTGCCAAGGAACTGACCTTCCTCTACCGCCTCGCCAAGAGCCTCAAGGCCGCTCGCGAAGTGGTGCGCGGCAAGCCGGAAATCTTCAACCGACCGGACTACAACTTCCGCCTTGATTCCAACGGCGAGCGTGAGCCCGACGGCAGCGAGCAGGTCTCCATCGGCGTGCGCGCCCGTGGCTCCACGCTCGACCTGATCGTGGCCGAGGCGATGATCCTGGCCAATTCGAGCTGGGGCGGCTGGCTCGCACAGTTGGGCCTCCCAGGCATCTACCGCAGCCAGGCGAGCCTCGCCCCCGGCATCAAGGTGCGCATGGGCGTCAAGGCGCTGCCGCACGCCGGCATGGGCGTGGCGCAGTACACCTGGGCGACCAGCCCGCTGCGCCGCTACGTGGACCTGGTGAACCAGTGGCAGATCATTGCCTGCGCGCGGCACGGCCGCACCGCCGCGCTGGCCGCGCCCTTCAAGCCGAAGGACGCGCAGCTGTTCTCCATCATCTCGGGCTTCGACGCCGCCTACTCGGCCTACAACGGCTTCCAGAACGGCATCGAGCGCTTCTGGACACTGCGCTACATCCAGCAGCACGAAATCAAGGAGCTGACGGCCACGGTGATGAAGGACGGCCTGGTCCGCGCCGACGATCTGCCGCTGGTCTTCAAGGCCCTCGGCTGCGAATCCTTCGAGCGTGGCGCACACGTGAAGGTGCGCGTGACAGGCATCGATGAAATGACGCTGGACCTGCACGCCAACCTGATCGAGCGCATCGACAGCGCCGCCTCCGCCATTGCCGAAGAAGACGCCGGCGAGGACGAAGACGACACCACCAGCGGCCCGCTCACCCTGGCCATCGACGTCAACGAAGTACCAGCAGAGACCGCCGCTGCCGAATGAAGCTCTCGGGCCTCCAGATCGCGCTGTTGATCTCCGTGGGTCTGCATGGCGGCCTGCTGGCCCTGCGCATCATCGACCCCGAGGGTTTCAACCGCGTGTTCGAGGACACGCCGCTGGAGGTCATCCTCGTCAACGCCAAGTCGACGGAGCCGCCCGTCAACGCCCAGGCGCTGGCGCAGGCGAATCTGGCTGGTGGTGGCGAGGCTGAGAAAGGCCGCGCCACCTCGCCGCTGCCGCCGAGCAAGCTGCTGGAGATCGGTGAATCGACTGAGGTCGAGCATGCGCAGATCGCGCGCTTGCAGCAGGTGCAGCAGCAGTTGCTGACCCAAGTGCGCCGCGAACTGGCCCTGCTGCCCACGCCCGACCCGCAGCGCGACAGCTCCAGCCAGGAGGCCCGCGCCCAGGCCGAGCGCCGCCGCCAGCTGGTGGAGCTGCTCGCCGAGATCGAGAAGCGCGTCAACGATGAGAACGCGCGGCCGAAGAAGCGCTACATCAGCCCGGCCACGCGCGAGGTCGTCTACGCGCAGTACTACGACCAGTTGCGCCGCAAGATCGAGGAACGCGGCACGCGCGATTTCCCGACCCACGCGGGCAAGAAGCTCTACGGTGCGCTGACGATGAACATTCACGTCGACCTGCGCGGCCGCGTGATCGAGACGGACATCGTCTCCAGCTCCGGCAACGCCAACCTCGACCGGCGCGCTGAAGCGATCGTGCGCGCCGCCTCGCCGTTCGGCAATTTCACGACCGCGATGCGCAAGGGCGCCGAGGTGCTCGTGATCACCTCGCGTTTCCGTTTCACCCGAGAAGATGGCCTGGAAGCCCAGGTCAGCGGCAGTACCTCACCATGAAGACATCCCGTTATGCCGTCGCCGGCAATCCGGTGGCGCACAGCAAGTCGCCGACGATCCATGCGCTGTTTGCGGCGCAGACCGGGCAAGCCGGGCAGGTCGAGTACGGCCGGTTGCTCTGTCCGTTGGATGCGTTCAAGGCGACCGTTATGTCGTTTGCGACGGAAGGCGCGCACGGTTGCAACATCACGGTGCCGTTCAAGTTCGAGGCGTTCGAGATGGCTTTGAGGCGCACGCCTCGCGCCCAACTCGCCGGCGCCGTGAACGCGCTGCGCTTCGATCCGGCTGAAGAAGGCGGCTGGCTCGGCGACAACACCGACGGCGTGGGCTTGGTTCGAGACATCGAGAACAACGCCGGTGTGAAGCTCACCGGCAAGCGCGTGCTGCTGCTGGGCGCGGGCGGCGCGTCGAGCGGCGTGCTCGGCACATTGATCGCCGCGCGCCCTTCATGGATCGTCCTGGCGAATCGCACCGTGGAGAAAGCTGACGCCATCGTTCAGCGTCATGCCGCCTTCGCCGCCGAGCATGGCGTGAACCTCCAGGCCAGCGGCCTCGACAACTGCGGCGAAGGCTTCGACGTCCTGATCAACGGCACCGCCGCCAGCCTCGCCGGCGCCGGTGTGCCCGTGCCGGCCAGCGTGCTCGCGCCCGGCGCCCTCGCCGTGGACATGATGTACGGCCCCGCCGCTGCGCCCTTCCTCGCCTGGGCCCAAGCCGCGGGCGCCACGCCGCGCGACGGCCTGGGCATGCTGGTCGAGCAGGCCGCCGAGAGCTTCATGCTCTGGCGCGGCGTGATGCCCGACACTGCACCGGTACTCGCCACCCTGCGTGCCGAACTCGCCATATGAAATCCGCCCTGCGCTTCCTCGTTCTCTTCCTGCTGGCCGTCGTCGCCTTGCAGGTCTGGTTCGCGCTGCGCATCCTGCTGATGAACGTGGTCGATCCGCAGTCCACCAGCTTCCAGCGCTCGGAGATGCTGCGCCTGGCCGAAGAGAAGCACTCCATCCCTTGGTCGCAGCAGTGGGCCGGCAATGACGCCATCTCCAACAACCTGCGCCGCGCGGTGATCGCCAGCGAAGACTCCAACTTCGTCGAACACGGCGGCGTGGAGTGGGACGCGATCGAGAAGGCCTGGGAGAAGAACGAGAAGGCCGAGGCCCGCGCTGCCAAGCAGGCCCCGCGCCCCGGCAGCAGCAAGCCCGCGCCGCAGCCCAAGATCGTCGGCGGCTCCACCATCACGCAGCAGCTGGCCAAGAACCTGTTCCTTTCCGGCGAGCGCCACTTCGTGCGCAAGGGCCAGGAGCTGGCGATCACGCTGATGCTCGAAGCCTTCCTGAGCAAGCAGCGCATCCTGGACATCTACCTGAACAACGTCGAATGGGGCGAAGGCCTGTTCGGCGCCCAGGCCGCGGCGCGCAACTACTTCCATGTGGACGCATCCCGCCTCTCCGCCAACCAGGCCGCCCGGCTGGCCGTGATGCTGCCGGCGCCCAAGCGCTTCGAGAAGCGGCCGGCGTCGCCTTATGTATTAGGCAGAGCGGGAACGATCGAGGCGCGCATGCCGGCGGTCGAACTGCCATGAACGACGACCTCTCCCGAGAGATCGCCGCCACCGCCGCCCGCCTCGTGGTGGAAGAAGGCCTCGAATACGGCCCCGCCAAGCACCGCGCCGTGAAGACCCTCGGCCTGCCCAAGCGCACCGCGCTGCCCGGCAACGACGAAGTCGAGGATGAGGTGCGTGACTACCTCGCCCTCTTCTGCGCCGACACCCAGCCCGCCGAGCTTCAAGCCCTGCGCGAGCTGGCCGCCGTCTGGATGGAGCGCCTGGCCGAGTTCCGCCCGCACCTGACCGGCGCCGTCTGGCGTGGCACGGCCACCCGGCTGAACAACATCCACCTCCAGCTGTTCTGCGACGACGCGAAATCCGCCGAGATCGCGCTGATCAACTGGAATATCGACTACGACGTCGGCAGCGTTGGTGACCACGACGTGCTGATCCTCGCCGCCCCGAGCAAGGCGCTCGGCGAGACGGTCACCGTCTGCCTGACGATCCTGGATTTCGACGACCTGCGCGGCGCGCTCAAGCCCGACGCCCGCGGTCAGACCGAGCGCGGCGACCTGCCCGCGCTGCGCAAGCTGCTGGAGCCCGCTGTATGAAGAGACGCCCCCTGATCATCGGCGCCGGCCTGGCTGCGGCTCTGGGTGGCGCGGGCATCGCCCTGCGCTCCGGCCATCCGAAGAAGCCGCTCTCGCCCGCCGCCGAGAAGTTCTGGGCCGCCCATTTTGAAAAGCTGGACGGCGGCGAACTGCTCACCGCCCCGCTGCGCGGCAAGCCGCTGCTGCTGAATTTTTGGGCACCTTGGTGCAAGCCCTGCGTGAAGGAGCTGCCGGACATCCAGCAGTTCGCTTCCGAGACCCCGGGCTGGCAGGTGCTGGCCCTCGCGCTCGATTCCAAGGAACCCGTGCAGACCTTTCTGAAGCAGCTGCCGCTCACCCTGCCCCTGGGTCTGGCCGGCTTGACGGGCTTCGAGATGGTCCGCATGCTCGGCAATGTCCAGGGCGGGCTGCCGTTCTCGGTCGCTTTCGATGCCGATGGAGAGATCGTCTGGCGCAAATTGGGAGCCACCGAACTGTCCGAATTGCGGCAGTTGGCGCGCACTTGACCGGTCGCCCAGGCGGTCTGCGGGTTCTCACGAACCTGTTTTGCTAGTCATCATTCATTTTTTGGACGATTGCGTTGATCGTCGTCCAAAAAGCGTAAAGTTCGCCCTTTCCGCTTTTCCGTGCCCGGACAGGGTGCGCTTCTGATGCAGATTCTGGTCCTCCACGGCCCCAACCTCAACCTCCTGGGCACCCGGGAACCCGAGGTCTACGGCGCGACGACTCTGACGCAGATCGATGCAGATCTCGCCAAGATCGCCGGGGATGCTGGCTACAAGTTGGAATCCTTCCAGAGCAACCACGAAGGCGCTCTGGTGGACCGCATCCAGCAGGCCAAGGGCCAAGGTTGCCGCTACGTGATCATCAATCCGGCGGCGTTCACCCACACCAGCGTGGCGATCCGCGATGCGCTGGCCGGCGTGGCCCTGCCCTTCATCGAAGTCCACCTGTCCAACGTTCATAAGCGCGAAGCCTTCCGCCATCACAGTTACTTCTCGGACCTTGCCGAGGGTGTGATCTGCGGGCTCGGAGCGCGGGGCTATGCCCTGGCGCTCACGCATGTGATCGAGAAACTGCGCGCCGCCTGACCCCAGGCGCGCCGCACGGCACAGTCAAAACCCAAGTCCTAGACCAATAAGAGGAGCCCTCCCATGGACCTGCGCAAGCTCAAGACCCTGATCGACCTCGTTTCGGAGTCCAACATCTCCGAACTCGAAATCACCGAAGCCGACGGCAAGGTGCGCATCGTCAAGTCCGACGGCTCGGTGGTCGGCATGCCCATGGCCGCCCCGGTGATGCAAATGGCCCAACCGGCTCCGGCCGTGGCCGCCGCCGCGCCGGCCGCCGCCCCCGTGGCCGCCCCGGCCCCGGCCGTGGAAACCGGCCATGTGGTCAAGTCGCCGATGGTCGGCACCTTCTATCGCGCCTCCGGCCCGAACGCCAAGTCTTTCGTGGAAGTGGGCTCGCCGATCAAGGAAGGCCAGGCCATCTGCATCATCGAAGCGATGAAGATCATGAACGAGATCGAAGCCGACAAGACCGGCACGGTCACCAAGATCCTGGTCGACAACGGCCAGGCGGTGGAATTCGGTCAGCCGCTGTTCATCATCGAATAAGCAGGCGGTCCAGATGTTCAAGAAGATCCTGATCGCGAACCGGGGGGAGATTGCCCTCCGGATCCAGCGCGCCTGCCGCGAGCTGGGCGTGCGCTCCGTCGTCGTGTATTCCGAAGCCGACCGCGACGCCAAGTACGTCCGTCTGGCCGACGAAGCCGTCTGCATCGGCCCGGCCGCGTCCGCGCAGAGCTACCTCAACATGCCGGCCATCATCGCCACCGCCGAGGTGACCGATGCCGAGGCCATCCACCCGGGCTACGGCTTCCTGTCCGAGAACGCCGACTTCGCCGAGCGCGTGGAAAACAGCGGCTTCACCTTCATCGGCCCGACGGCGGAGAACATCCGCATGATGGGCGACAAGGTCTCGGCCAAGCAGGCCATGATCAAGGCCGGCGTGCCCTGCGTGCCGGGCTCAGAAGGCGCGCTGCCGGAAGACCCGAAGGAGATCATCAAGATCGCCCGCACGGTCGGCTACCCGGTGATCATCAAGGCGGCCGGCGGCGGCGGCGGGCGCGGCATGCGCGTCGTCCACACCGAGGCTGCGCTGGTCAACGCCGTGCAAATGACCCGCTCGGAAGCGGGCGCGGCCTTCGGCAACCCGCAGGTCTACATGGAGAAGTTCCTGGAGAACCCGCGCCACGTGGAAATCCAGGTGCTGGCCGACGGCCACAAGAACGCCGTCTGGCTCGGCGAGCGCGACTGCTCCATGCAGCGCCGCCACCAGAAGATCATCGAGGAAGCGCCGGCGCCGGGCATCCCGCGCCGCGTGATCGAGAAGATCGGCGACCGCTGCTCCGCCGCCTGCCGCAAGATGGGCTACCGCGGCGCCGGCACGTTCGAGTTCCTGTACGAGAACGGCGAGTTCTACTTCATCGAGATGAACACGCGCGTGCAGGTGGAGCACCCGGTCACGGAGATGGTCACCGGCATCGACATCGTGCAGATGCAGATCCTGATCGCCGCCGGCGAGAAGCTGCCCTTCACGCAGCGCCAGATCACGATGCGCGGCCACGCCATCGAATGCCGCATCAACGCCGAAGACCCGGTCAAGTTCACGCCCTCGCCCGGCCGCATCACGACCTGGCACGCGCCCGGCGGCCCCGGCGTGCGCGTGGATTCGCATGCCTACACGAACTACTTCGTGCCGCCGCACTACGACTCGATGATCGGCAAGATCATCTGCCACGGCGACACCCGCGAGCAGGCCCTGGCCCGCATGCGCATCGCCCTGAGCGAGACGGTGGTGGAAGGCATCCAGACCAACATCCCGCTGCACCGCGAGCTGATGGCCGACGCCAAGTTCATCGAAGGCGGCACGAGCATCCATTACCTCGAAGGCTGGATGCAGGAGCACAAGCGCTGATGGCTTACCTGTATGAGCTGGTCCTCGTCTGTCGAGAGGACGATGTCGAGATCGTCAGCGATGCGCTGATGGAGATCGACGCGCTCGCGGTCTCGGTCGAAGACGCCGATGCCGACACCGAGGCCGAGAAGGCCCTCTTCGGCGAGCCCGGCATGCCGGCGCCGAAGGCGGGCTGGCAGCGTTCCAGCGTCAAGGCGCTGTTCAACACCGAAGCCGAAGCGACCGAGTGCGTGACCCTGCTGCTGGCCCAGGACTGGGCCGGGCACGTGCACGTGCAGACCATCCAGGCGATCGAGGAGCAGGACTGGGTGCGGCTGACGCAGTCGCAGTTCAAGCCGGTCGACATCACGCCGACGTTCTGGATCGTGCCCTCGTGGCACGAGGCGCCGGAGCAGGCCAAGACCGTCATGCGTCTGGATCCGGGGTTGGCCTTCGGCACCGGCACGCACCCGACCACGCGCATGTGCCTGCGCTGGATCGCCACGCACGGCGACAACACCCAGCCGTGGGAACGCGTGCTCGACTACGGCTGCGGTTCCGGCATCCTCGCCATCGGCGCGGCGCTGCATGGCGCGAAGCACATCGACGCGGTGGACATCGATCCGGCCGCCGTCATTTCGTCGAACGCCAACGCGGCCGAGAACAAGGTGCAGCTCAACGTCGGCATGCCGGATCTGGCCTCGGGCGAATACCCGCTCGTGCTCGCCAACATCCTGGCCTCGCCGCTCAAGCTGCTGGCGCCGCTGCTCTGCGCCCACATCGCGCCGGGCGGCCACCTCGTGCTGGCCGGCATCCTGGAACGCCAGGCCGACGAACTCAAGGCGGCTTACGCGCCCTGGGTGCAGTTGGATGTGAGCGACAGCGAGGACGGCTGGATCCTCATGACGGCGCAGCGCAAGAGCTGAACCCGCCCGGCCGCATCTATGATGCCGGCCATGAGTCTCGCCACCCGCTGCACCGCCTGCGGCACCATCTTCCGCGTCGTGCAGGACCAGCTTCGGGTCTCCGAAGGCTGGGTGCGTTGCGGCCGGTGCGCCGAGGTGTTCGACGCGCGGCAGCAGCTCTTCGACATCGAACGCGAAGCCCCGCCGCCCTGGCCCGCCACGGCCGCGGCGCCGGCCCATCCGGGTCTGGACCGCGAGGACGATCACGCCCGCCGCATCGAGGCGGCGCGTGGCGCCGAACCGGAGTCCAGCTTCGAGCACATCGAGCTGCCGAGCGAGGAAGAGCAATACCGCGACCGCGTCGAACAGGCGGTGCGCGCCCAAGAGGAACAGACGCAGCCGCTGGAGCCCGAGACGCTCGGCGAGGACTCGCGCTTCTTCGAGGAGGATTCGCCCTTCTTCGAGGCGGACGCCCGCGACGAACCGCGCTGGGTCGACGAGCCGACCGTGCCGGCCACTGCGCCTTCGCCGCCGCCAGCGATGCGCGCCGAACCCACGGCGACGATGCCCGATGTGCCCACCGACATGGGTGACGACGTGATCCTCGCGCCGAGCCTCCAACCGAAGGTTGACGCAGCGGCAGAAGCCGAGGCCAAGGAAGGCAAGAAGCCCAAGTCCAAGCGCGGCGCCAAGATCGACACCGGCGCCGCCGCGACGGCCGCCACCGAGCAAGCGCCCGCCGCGCCGCCGGTTCCCTCCTTCATGCGCCGCGCCGAAGCCAAGGCCCGCTGGAGCCGCCCGCGCGTGCGCCTCGCGCTCGGCGCTGCGTCCGGCCTGCTGGCCATCGTGCTCGGCCTCCAGGTCGCCCTGCATTTCCGCGATGCGCTCGCTGCGCAATATCCGTCGAGCCAAGCGCTGTTGACGGCGCTCTGCGAGGTGCAGGGCTGCACCATCCAGCCGTGGCGCCACATCGACGTGCTGAGCGTGGAGAACACCGGCCTTGCCCAGGCCGGCACCGGCAACCAATACCAGCTGACGGTCTCCCTGCTCAACAAGGGTGGCGTGACGGTGGCCGTGCCGTGGATCCAGTTGAGCCTGACCGACGCGCAAGGCGCCCTGATCGCCCGCCGCGCCCTGGCGCCCAAGGACTTCCACATCGACAAGGGCGCACCCGTGCCGCCCGCGATGACCGGTGGCCTGGACCTGAACATGCAGGTGCTGCTCGCCACCGGCGACCAGCGCGTGACCGGCTACGACGTGGTGCTGTTCTATCCCTGACGTGGTCGCTGATCGCACGCCTTGCGATCAAAAGCCCTCGCCGCAACGACCGCCGCGGACAAACCCTCTGGAGCCCGCCCGTTGCCTGCGCCTAGACTGCGCGCGCCTCTTCAGAAGGCTCGTTGAAACAGGGAAAACGTCATGCGCACCATCGTTCTGGTCACTGCCTTGCTCTTTGCGTTGCTTGATCCAGCCAAAGCGGACACCGTCGTCGTCAATCAGGTCATCGATGCCAACTCGGTGGGCAACGGCACATCCTCGGGCGACTACCACACGCCGTTCACGCTCGCCGCGGGCGACACGCTGGTGCTGAACTTCAGCTTCCTGCCGGGGCAAGCGCTCTCCGTCTCCAACCCGGCCGACATCGGCATGCAGGCTCTGGTCGAGAACTGGACGACAGCGCCCTTCATCACGACGCTGCAACAGAACTCGATGAGCTTCGTGGGCCTTGCAGGGGCCGCCCACAATCCAAGCGCGAAGGCCGACCATACCGACGGCAACGCCCTGCTGAGCTTCTTCTATCCGGACGAATTCATGGATGCCCCCGGTGGCACGATCAGCTTCACCGGCGTGCAGTTCATGACGACCGTGCAGTCGTATTCGGATGGATCCACGTCGCGCAGCTATTCGGTGTTGACGCTGATGACCATGGGTGACGCGGTGGCCGTGATCAGCACCGTGCCGGAACCGGCGCAGTACGGCCTGCTGCTGGCCGGCCTGCCCCTGCTGGCGTTCGCGGCACGCAGGCGCCAAAGGCGCTGAGCCAGCGGTGACTCAATCCGATTCCAGGAACCGGTCCCGCACTTCCAGCACCGTCGGCAGCTCGCCGATGAACACCTCCACCAGCGACGGGTCGAAATGCCGGCCCGATTGCTGGCGCAGGAACTCCACCGCCTTCTCCACCGGCCAGGCCTGCTTGTAGGGCCGGACGCTGGTCAGCGCGTCGAACACGTCGGCGATGGCGACGATTCGCGCCTCGATCGGAATCGCCTCGCCGGCCAGACCATTCGGATAACCGCTGCCATCCCACTTCTCGTGGTGGGCCAGCGCCACGCGGCGCGCCATCGCCAGCAGCCCGCCTTCGTGCTCGCCGAGGATCTCGGCACCGATCTCGGGGTGGCGCTTCATCGTCTCCCACTCGCCCTCGTCGAGCGGGCCGGGCTTTTGCAGGACGGCGTCGGGGATGCCGAGCTTGCCGACGTCGTGCATCGGCGCGGCGTGCAGCAGATCATCGGCCTCGTGTTCGCTGAAGCCGGCCGCCAGCGCGAGGATGCGCGAGTAGTGGCTCATGCGCAGCACGTGCCATCCGGTCTCGTTGTCCTTGTATTCCGCAGCGCGACCGAGGCGCTGCACGATCTGCAGGCGCGTCTCGCGCAGCTCTTCGGCGCGCACGAGCGAGAGGTGCGTGCGCACGCGGGCGCGCACGACCGGTGGGCTGATCGGCTTGCTGATGTAGTCGACGGCACCGGCCTCGAAGCCCTGCGCCTCGTCCTGCGTGTCGGCCAGCGCGGTGACGAAGATGACGGGGATCGCCGCCGTCGCCGCCTGCGCCTTGAGCGTGCGGCACACGTCCAGCCCTGAGAGGCCGGGCATCATCACGTCGAGCAGGATCAGCTGCGGCGATTCGCTCTTGGCCAGCTCCAGCGCCTTGTGGCCGTCGCGGGCGAACAGCAGCCGGTAGTCTTCGATCAGGACCTGGCGCAGCACCTGCAGGTTGGCTGGCTCGTCGTCCACGAGCAGCAGCTTGGGGCGGTTGTCGACGGGCGTCGCGCTCATGCTGCGGCCTTTCCGGGCGTGGCCAGCTCGGCCAGCGCCTTCAGCGCCTGCTCGAAGTCGAAGCCATCGAGCGCTTCCACCAGCGCCGCGCAACGGCCCGAGCCGAGCTGCTGCACGAGGCCGGCGAGCGCGGAGTCATCCAGTTCCCCGTGGCGCAATGCGGCTTCCAGACGGGCGACCAGCTGCGGCGAGGGCGCATCGTTCGCCGCGCCCGGTGCGTCGACGAAGGTCGACGTGGTCGTCGATGGCGCACCGGCGCTGAGTTCGGCGATCGCCACCAGCGCTTCGCCGAGCGCGCTCACGAGGCGTTCGCCCTCGGCCACGGCCACGTCATAGCGGCCCTGGCGCAGATGTTCCTCGATCGGCTGGGCCGCCGCTTGCAGTCGCGGCAGCGCGAGGCTGCCCGCCACGCCGCGCCAGCGGTGCACCATCGCGCGGGCTTCCAGCCACTGGCCGCTGCGCAGCAGCGCCAGCAGACGCGGGCCGCCCTGCTCCTGTTCGGCGGCAAAGCGGCGCAGCGCACGGCGCCACGCGCTGGCCTGGCCCCAGAGGCGCAGGCCTTGTTCGTGGTCGAGCACCTCGTCGGCGAACGGCGCGCCGCCCGCCGGGGTGGGCGCATGCGCGGGCGTCAGGCCCAGCACGCGGGCCAGCTCGGCGCGCAGCAGCGGCGGCTCGATCGGCTTGGTGGCGAAACCGTCCATGCCCGAAGCGAGCGCGGCCTGGCGGTCTTCCTCGAGCACGCTGGCCGTCAGCGCGATCACCGGCGTGCGGGCGCGCTTGTGGTGCAGCTCGAACTGGCGGATGCGGCGCGTGGCGCCGAGGCCGTCGAGCTCGGGCATGTGCACGTCCATCAGCACCGCGTCGAATTCCTGTTCGGTGAAGGCCTGCAGCGCTTCCAGCCCGTTGGTCGCGGCGCGCACCTGGTGGCCGTCACGGCCGAGCATCAGCTGCAAGAGTTCGAGGTTCTGCGGCACGTCGTCGGCGATCAGGATGCGCAGCGGCGGCAGCGTCACGCTCGCCATCTCGTCGGCCGGCAGCACGGCGCGGCCCTGCGCCAGCGGCAGCCAGATGTGGAAGGTGCTGCCCTTGCCGAGTTCGCTCTCGACCTCGATGCGCCCGCCCATCTTCTCGACCAGCTGGCGCGAGATCGTCGTGCCCAGGCCCGTGCCGCCGAAGCGGCGCGTGGTCGAGGCGTCGGCCTGCGCGAAGGCGTCGAAGATGCGCTCGATGCGGTCCGGCGCGATGCCGATGCCGGTGTCCGTCACGCGCAGGTGGATCTGCCCCTGCTCCAGGCGCATGTTCAGCACCACGCTGCCCTTCTCGGTGAACTTGATCGCGTTGCCGACCATGTTGACCAGCACCTGCTGCACGCGCAGCGGGTCGCCCTTGAAGTAGCGCGGCTCGGCCTCGGGGTAGTCCAGGCTCAGCTTCAGGCTCTTGCGCTGGGCGCCCAGGCTCAGCGAATTGAGCGTCTGCTCGCACACGGCCAGCAGCGAGAAGTCCATCTGTTCCAGTTCGACCGCGCCCTTCTCGAGCTTGGCGGTGTCGAGAATGTCGTTCAGCAGGCCCAGCAGCGAGCGCGCCGAGCCGCGCACGGTGCTCAGGTACTTGCGTTGCAGGTCGCTGAGCTGTGTGTCGAGCATCAGCTCCGAGAAGCCGAGGATCGCGTTCATCGGCGTGCGGATCTCGTGGCTCATGTTGGCCAGGAAGGCGCTCTTGGCGGTGGCGGCGGCCTCGGCCTCGTCACGCGCCTGTTCGAGCTGCTGCTGCAGCCGCTTGGCTTCTTCGATGTCGACGATCACGCCGTCGATCCACTGCGCTTGGCCTTGCGCGTCGCGCACGCCGCGGCCGGTCTCCGAGACCCAGCGCTGGCCGCCGTCGCGGCGCATCAGGCGGTATTCGATGACGTAGGGCTGGTCGGCGGCGATGGCCGCGTGGATGGCGCTATTGACGCGGTCGCGGTCGTCCAGGTGCACGAGGTCGCCGCAGTGGATGCGGCCGGCCAGGAACTCCTTCGTGGGCCAGCCCGAGAGCGTCTCCATCGCCTCGCTGACGAGCACCATGCTCCACATCGCATCGATGTTGCAGCGGAAGGTCACGCCGGGGCTGTTGGCGATCAGGCTGCGGTAGAGCTCCTCGCTCTGCTGCAGCGCCTGCTCCATGCGCTTGCGCTCGCTGATGTCGGTGACGAAGGCGATGAAGTGGACTTCGCCCTGGTGCTCGACGCGGCCGAGCGCCAGACGCACGGGCACGAGCGCGCCGTCACGGCGCTGCGTCATCACGTCGCGGCCGGTGCCGACCACGCTGGCGTTGCCGGTCTCGAGGAAGTGGCTCAGCGCCACATCGCGCAGGCCGCTCTCGGCGGAGGGCATCAGCTCGCTGACGTGGCGGCCAATGATCTCGTCCGCGCGCCAGCCGAGCAGCTGCTCGGCCGCGCCGTTGAAGGTCTGCACCTGGCCCTTGCGGTCGGTCGTGATGATGCCGTCCACCGCGGTGTCCAGCATCGCCTGGATGCGCTGCTTCTCCAGGCCCAGCTGGCGGTTCAGCACGCGGTAGCGCAGCAGGCCATTGGCGCCGGCGGTGAGCAGGCTGATGGTCAGCGTGACCATCGTGATGCCGAGCGCGAGGAAGCCGTTGCGATCGGCACCGCCGATGCAGTGCGCCTCTTCAGGGCCGACGAAGCGCGCCGCGCCCATCGCCGTGTAGTGCATGCCGGCGATTGCGCAGCCCATCACCAGGCCACCCAGCGCGACGGCCCCCCAGCGGCTCACGCGGTGTTCGAGGCCGAAACGGATCCAGAGCGCCAGCATCGCCAGGAGCACCGCCACGACGATCGAGGCACCGAACCAGATCGGGTCATAGCGCAGCTGTGCAGTCAGCTCCATCGCGGCCATGCCGGCGTAATGCATGGCACCGATGCCCGCACCGACCAGCACGCCGCCCAGGATCCAGAGCGGCCGGCCCAAGGTGCCGCGCGCCAGCAGCGACAGCGCCACCCACGAGGCGAACAGCGCCGGCAGCATCGACAGGCCGGTGACCACGCCGCTGTACTCGACCTGGGTGCAGAGGCTGAAGGCCAGCATGCCGATGAAGTGCATGGACCAGATGCCGCCGCCCATGGCGACCGAGCCGCTGAAGATCGTGAGCTGGCGCGCCGCGGCCGTCTGGGCTTCGCGCGCCATGCCCGCCAGTTGCAGGGCCAGCGCCGAGGTCAACGTGGCCACGACGACCGACAGCAGCACCAGCCACGGCTGGTAGCGCCCGAGCATCAGTGCCGTGGGCGCGCCATCGCGGAAGAGGAAAAACTCGTTGAGCAGCGAAGGTTCGGCCAGCACGGTGCAGCTAGATAGGTGTGTCCAGGGAATTGGGCGTTATCTTGCCCGCTCGCGCTTGATTTCTCGACAAATGGCAGGGATCGACCGAGAGGGGAATGCGGCTTATTGCCGCCGCTGTTGTGATTATTCACCTGCCGGGCGTGCGAGCCGGCGCCGCTGGAGCAGAAACCACGCCGCCGGGACGACCAGCATGCTCAGCAGCGGCGCCGTCACCATGCCGCCGACCATCGGCGCGGCAATCCGTGTCATGACCTCCGAGCCGGTGCCGTGGCCGAGCAGCACCGGCAGCAGGCCGGCCATCACCACGGCCACCGTCATCGCCTTGGGCCGCACGCGCAGCACGGCCCCTTCGCGGATGGCGGCGAGCAGCGTGTGTTCGTCGTCCGGTTCTCCTTCAGCCAGCCGCTGCGCATGCGCGTTCGCCAGATAGACGAGCATCACCACACCGAACTCCGTCGCCAGCCCGGACAGCGCAATGAAGCCCACCGCCGTGGCGACCGAGATTGCATGACCGAGCCCCCAGATCAGCCAGAAGCCGCCGACCAGCGAGAACGGCACCGCCGCCATGACGAGCAGCGCGTCGGGCGCCGAACGGAACAGCAGGTAGAGCAGCACGAAGATGACGGCCAGCGTGGCCGGCACGACCAGCTTGAGCCGCTCGGCCGCGCGCTCCAGGTATTCGAACTGGCCGGACCACGAAATGGCGTAACCGGCCGGAAAAGCAACCTGCTGCGCCACTGCGGCCTGCATGTCGCGCACGAACGAGCGCAAATCGCGCCCGCGCACGTCCACGTAGACCCAGCCCGAGAGCCGGGCGTTCTCGCTGCGCAGCATCGGCGGGCCGTCGGCGAGCGTGAGGCGGGCGACGTCCTGCAGCAGCACGGTGGCGCCGCGCTCGGTGACGAAGGGCAGGCGCTGCAGACGCTCGAGCGAATCGCGCAGCTCGCGTGGGTAGCGCAGATTGATGGGGTAGCGCTCGCGGCCGGCGATCACTTCGCCGACGTTGTCGCCACCGATGGCGGTGGAGACGACGGCTTGAACATCGGCCACCGACAGCCCGTACCGAGCGGCCGCCACCCGATCGACATCCACGTCGATGTAGCGGCCGCCGGTCAGCCGCTCCGCCAACGCGGAGGAGACGCCGGGCACGCCCTTCACCGCCGATTCGATCTGCGCGGTCAGCCGGTCCAGCGTGGCGAGGTCCGCCCCCGCCACCTTGATGCCGACGGGGCTCTTGATGCCGGTGGCGAGCATGTCGATGCGGTTGCGGATCGGCGGCACCCAGACGTTGGAGAGGCCCGGCACCTTCACCACGCGGTCGAGCTCCTCCACGAGCTTCTCCGGCGTCATGCCGGCGCGCCACTGCTCGCGCGGCTTGAACTGGATCGTGGTCTCGAACATCTCCAACGGTGCGGGGTCGGTGGCCGTGTCGGCGCGGCCGGCTTTGCCGAAGACGCGTGCGACCTCGGGCACGGTCTTGATCAGGCGATCCGTCTTTTGCAGCAGCTCGGACGCCTTCGCGGCCGAGAGGCCGGGCAAGGCGGAAGGCATGTAGAGCAGATCGCCTTCGTCGAGCGGCGGCATGAATTCGCCGCCGAGCTGCGTGAGCGGGATCACGGTGGCGGCCAGCACGAGCACGGCGGCGGCAAGCGTCGTCTTCGGGAAACGCAGCACAGCTTCGAGCACCGGCCGATAGATCGCGATCAGAAGGCGATTCACCGGATTCGCCGTCTCCTTCGGAATGCGGCCGCGGATCAGATAGCCCATCAACACCGGCACGAGTGTGACCGACAGACCGGCCGCCGCCGCCATCGCGTACGTCTTGGTGAACGCAAGCGGCGAGAACAGGCGCCCTTCCTGCGCCTCGAGCGTGAACACCGGCAGGAAGGACAGCGTGATGACCAGCAGCGAGAAGAACAGCGCCGGGCCCACTTCGACGGCGGCCTGCGTGATCAGCGCCCAGCGTTCGGAGCCGCTCGGCAGACGCCCGTGCGCCGTCTCGAAATGCTCCAGATGCTTGTGCGCCGCCTCGACCAGCACGACCGAGGCATCCACCATCGCACCCAGCGCGATCGCCACGCCACCGAGCGACAGGATGTTGGCGCTGATGCCCTGCATGTGCATCACGACGAAGGCCGCGAGCACGCCGACCGGCAGCGTGACCACCGCGACGAGCGCGGAGCGAAGATGGAACAGGAACAACGCGCAGACGAGCGCGACGACGATGAACTCTTCGATGAGCTTCTCGCGCAGATGGCCCACGGCGCGGTCGATCAGCTGGGAGCGATCGTAGGTCTCCACCACCTCGACGCCCGGTGGCAGGCTGGGCTTGAGCGCCGCGAGCTTCGCCTTCACGGCCTCGATCGTCGTGCGGGCGTTCTTGCCGGAGCGCATCACGATCACGCCGCCCGCGACCTCGCCCTCCCCGTCCAGCTCGGCCACGCCGCGGCGCATCTCCGGGCCGAGCTGCACGAAGGCGACGTCGCGCAGCAGCACCGGCGTGGCGCCGCCCCCCGAAAAAGGAAGCGAGACGGGGATTTTGCGGAAGTCGTCCAGCGACTTCAGATAGGCCTGAGAGCGCACCATGACTTCGCTCTCGGCCAGCTCGATGACCGAGCCGCCCGAGGCCTGGTTGGCGCTCTTCAGCGCTTCGACCACGCGCCCCTGCGTGATGCCGAGCGCGCGCATCCGGTCCGGATCGAGCACGACCTGGTACTGCTGCACCATGCCGCCCACGCTCGCCACTTCGGACACGTCGGGGATGGTCTTCAGCTCGAACTTCAGGAACCAGTCGTTGAGCGCGCGCAGCTGGCCGAGGTCGTGCCGGCCGCTGCGATCGACGAGCGCGTATTCGTAGATCCAGCCGACGCCGGTGGCGTCCGGTCCGAGGGCGGCGGTCGCGCCGGCCGGCAGCCGGCCCTGCACCTGGTTCAGGTATTCGACAACGCGCGAGCGGGCCCAGTAGGCATCGGTCTTGTCGTCGAACAGCACGTAGACGAAGGAGTCGCCGAAGAAGCTGTAGCCGCGCACGGTCCTGGCGCCGGGGACGCTGAGCATCGTCGTGGTCAGCGGATAGGTCACGAGATCTTCGACCACCTGCGGCGGCTTGCCGGGATAGGAGGTGCGCACGATCACTTGGGTGTCGGAGAGATCGGGCAGCGCATCGATCGGCGTTCGGGCGAGCGACCACAAGCCGGCCGCGACGAGGAATACGGTGGCGACGAGCACGAGGAATCGGTTCGTGATCGACCAGCGGATGAGGGCGACGATCATTGGGCATCTCCCATCGCGCCGAGCACGGATTTCAGGCGAGCTTCGGAATCGATCAGGAACTGGCCGCTGACGACGACCTCGTCGCCTGCCTTCAAGCCCTCCAGCACTTCGAGCTGGTCACCGAGTTCGGCGCCGAGCTTCACATCGCGGGGCGCGAAGCCGTTGCCGCTGCGCACGATCGCCACGGCGCGCGTGCCCGTGCGGATGACGGCTTCGGCCGGCAGGACCAGGCGTGAGGCCTGCGCCCCCTCCACCTGCAAGCGCAGCAGCATGCCCGGCGTCAGTCGACCCGCGCGGTTATCCACCTCGAAGCGCGCCTGCAGCGTGCGTGTGCTGGCATCGACCTGCGGGAGGATCTCCTTGAGGGTGCCCTGGAAGGTCTGCGCGGGGTCGGCCTGCAATGCGGCGCGGACCTTCTGGCCGGGCACGAGACGAACCGCCTGCGCTTCGGGCACCTCGGCCACGATCCAGACCTTTTCCAGACCGGCCAGGCGGAACAAGGTCATTCCGGGCGAGACCGCCACGCCTTCGCGCACGCCGAGTTCGGCGACCACGCCGCTGACGGGAGCGCTCAGCGTGAACCGCGCTTGCGCGGTGCCGGCCTGCTCGCTTTGCTGGATCAGCGCGTCGGGGATCGACAGCGCGCGCATGCGGTCGCGTGCGGCGGCGACGAGGTCCGCGCCGACACCGGCGCGCCTGAGCGCCAGCCATTCATTCTGCGGCGCGAGCCAGTCGGGGGCGAAGACGGTGGCGAGCGCCTGGCCCTTGCGGACGCGCTCCATCGGCGCGCGAACGGCGAGGCGTTCGACATAGCCGGCGACGCGCGTCTGCACGGCGACGTTCAGGCGCTCGTCGAACTGCACGGTGCCGAGGGCGTCGAAGGACGAAGCCACGTCGGCCTGCTTCACGACGGCCGTGCGCACGCCGAGGTTCTGCTGGATGCCCGGACTGATCTGCACGCCTGCGCTGCTGCCCGCATCGGCATACACGGGGACGAGCTGCATGTCCATGAACGGCGATTTGCCGGGCTTGTCGAAGCGCGGGCCGGGGACCATCGGGTCGTGCCAGTAGAGCGGCTTGCGCTCGGCGCCAGACGAGACGGACGCCGAGGGGTCCGCGGTCACCTCGACGCGTGTCGAGGAGCGGCCAGAGAAGAAGCCAACGGCGGCGAGCAGCACGCCGGCCCCCCCGAGTGCCGTGATGAGGACTGCGCGATTCATTGGACATCTCCGAGGGCGAGCGGCTTGAAAGCCAGCTGGATTTGGACTTTGGCGAGGTCGCGCTGCAGCGCGAGCAGCTTGCGCCGCACTTCAACCTCCATGTGGCGTGCCTCGAAGAGCGCACTGAGCGGGCTCTGACTGGAGCGGTAAGCGGCGAGTGCGGCTTGAGTCCGCTGCTGCGCCAGCACGATGACGGAGGTGCGAAATCGCTCGATGCGTTGCGCCAGCCGTGCGGCGTCACTGGCGAGGGTCTGGTATTCGCCGAGCGCGGCGCGGCTGGCTTCGGCGAGTTGGGCTTCGGCCTGATCCACGAGCGCGAGCTGCGCGGCCGTCTGGCGGTCCTGCCGCTGCTCCGGCGCGATCTGCAAGGGGATGTTGACGCCGATCGAGACCATGTCCGAGTAGCCGCTGCGCTGCGCGTAGGAGACCTGCCAGGTCCAGTTCGCGGTGCGTTCCTTGGCGGTGACGGCAGCGTTGCGGCGCGCCACTTCGACTTCGCGCTGAAGCGCGACGACCTCGGGGCTGCGCTCGATGAAGTCCTGCTCCAGCGGCGCATTCACCGTGGGCAGCGCGCCCACCGCATCGGGCCGGATACCGACCCAGCGCTGCAAGGCCACGAAGGCGCTGGCCTGCTGCTGGCGCGCTTCGTCGCTTTCGTCCTCGGCCAGGCCCTGTGCTGAAGCGAGTTGCAGCACTTCGGCGCTGCTACCGGCTGCGGCGGCCAGTCGGCCGCGGGCGGCGGCGAGTTCCTCGTGTACGTGGTGTTCGTTCTGCGTGGTGAGCTGCAGCGCTGCGTCGGCGTACCAGGCGTCGAGATAGGCATTCGCAGCTTGCAGACGGGCGGCGCTCTCGGCCGCGCGGGCGCGAACGGCATCGCGTTCGGCCATCGCCGTGGAGGCCGCCGCACGCGCGGCACGCTTGTCAGCCGGCACCCATTCCTGGCTGATGCCGATGCGCTTCATGGTCATGAAATCGCGCGAAGCGTTGAAGCGGTCGGGGCCGGTGGCGGGCAGGCTGTCGATGCCGGCGTGCAGCATCGGGTCGGGCAACTGGCCGGCGGCGCGAGACGATTCGGTGGCGCTTTGCGCGGCGGCGCGGCTGGCGCGGGCGGCTTCAGAGCGCTGCGCGGCGAGGCTCAGCGCCTGCTCGAAGGACAGCGGCTCGGCGTGGGCGGCGAATGCAAGAAGTGCGAGCGCCAGTGCGGGCGCGCGCAGAAGAAATGAGAACATGGCAACTCCGAAGACGAACGAGGGCTCGGCTGAATCGCGGGCAGGCCGCGTCAGCGCCGGTCAGTCGACGGAGAGGGTCAGACTCGGAGTCTGAGCGTGGAAAGGAACAGCGGGTCGGGCGGCGGTTGCGCCTCGACAGTGGCCGCGCCGGGCAGCATGCGCGCCTGCGCAGCATCGAGCACGAGCGGCAGTTCCAGCACCTGGATCACCATCGGCAGCGTGGCCGCGGGCAGCTTCACGGCTTCGAAGCTCTGGCCCGGATCGGCGGCTTGCTGGTGGCACAAGGCGGGCTGGTCGGCGTCCATGCCGTCGCAGGGGATGCCGGCGGCCATCTGCGCCGCCATCTCGCCCGCACCCCTCTGTTGCGGGCAGACGTAGCTCGCCATCGCCAACTGCGAGAACAGCAGCGCGAGCATCGCGAAGAAGGCGATGGTCAGGCGGGTGTGGGAACGGCGGGTCATCAGCGGGCAGAGTTTAAGGGACTGCCGTGCAGGCATAAAAAAACCCGGCCGAAGCCGGGTTTTAGAGTCAGAGCTCGAAAGCTCAGGGCTTGTTGCCCGTCGGGAAGGGCCATGCAGCTTGCGGGCTCAGTGCCGTCTTGGCAGCCGGGGCCGGAGCCGGGGCAGCAGCAGCAGCGGGCTTGGCAGCAGCGGCAGGCTTTGCAGCGGCCTTCTTCGGAGCAGCGGCCTTCTTGGCGGCAGGCTTCGCAGCGGGCTTGGCGGCAGGCTTTGCAGCAGCCTTCTTCGGAGCAGCGGCCTTCTTGGCAGCAGGCTTGGCAGCGGCCTTCTTGGCAGCCGGCTTCTTCGCAGCAGCGGCCTTCTTCGGTGCAGCAGCCTTCTTGGCCGGTGCAGCCTTCTTGGCGGCCGGCTTCTTTGCCGCGACCTTCTTGGCTGCCGGCTTCTTGGCGGCGACCTTCTTGGCTGCGGCCTTCTTGGCCGGAGCTGCCTTCTTCGCTGCCGGCTTCTTGGCGGCGACCTTCTTCGCTGCGGCCTTCTTGGCCGGAGCTGCCTTCTTCACGGGCGGCTTCTTGGTCGCTGCGACCTTCTTGGCCGGAGCCTTCTTCGCTGCGGCCTTCTTCGCCGGAGCAGCCTTCTTCGCTGCAGCCTTCTTGGGAGCAGCCTTCTTCGTTGCAGTTGCCATTTCAGTTCTCCTTGATCAAGTAGAAAAACACCACCGGGACGGCTCAGCACCGCTGTCCGATGGCCATCCACCGCCCGAAGTCACTCCAAGGAGAGCGCCTCAGGTCGATGAATCCTGTCGTGCTTTGCTCGTGCTCCTGATCTTTCGTCAGGGGTCACGGCCAGCCTTGATCTCTTACATGCCGGGATGGCAACTGCCCGAAGGCAGGTGCATCAATCCCAGCTCAGTGCGCCACCGGATTGGTATTCGATGACGCGGGTTTCAAAGAAATTGCGTTCCTTCTTCAGATCGATCATCTCGCTCATCCAGGGGAACGGGTTCTCTTCATTCGGGAACAGCTCTTCAAGACCGATCTGCTGCGCGCGACGGTTCGCGATGTAACGCAGATAGCCCTTGAACATCGATGCGTTGAGGCCCAGCACGCCACGCGGCATGGTGTCCTCGGCATAGCGGTATTCGAGTTCGACGGCCTTCAGGAACAGGGCCTTGATCTCGGCCTTGAATTCGGCCGTCCACAGCTGCGGGTTCTCGAGCTTGATCGTGTTGATCAGGTCGATGCCGAAGTTGCAGTGCATGGACTCGTCGCGCAGGATGTACTGGTACTGCTCGGCAGCGCCCGTCATCTTGTTCTGGCGGCCCATGGCCAGGATCTGCGTGAAGCCGACGTAGAAGAACAGGCCTTCCATCAGGCAGGCGAAGACGATCAGCGACTTCAAGAGCGTCTGGTCGTTCGCCGTCGTGCCGGTGACGAAGTTCGGATTCATGATCGCCTCGATGAAGGGGATCAGGAACTCATCCTTGTCGCGGATGCACTGAACTTCGTTGTAGGCGTTGAAGATCTCGGATTCATCGAGACCCAGCGACTCCACGATGTACTGGTAGGCGTGCGTGTGGATCGCTTCTTCAAACGCCTGACGCAGCAGGAACTGGCGGGCTTCCGGCGCCGTGATGTGGCGGTACGTGCCCAGCACGATGTTGTTGGCGGCCAGCGAGTCGGCGGTGACGAAGAAGCCGAGGTTGCGCTTGATGATGCGGCGCTCGTCTTCGGTCAGGCCGTTGGGGTCCTTCCAGAGCGCGATGTCGCGGCTCATGTTCACTTCCTGCGGCATCCAGTGGTTGGCGCAGGTGGCGAGGTACTTTTCCCAGGCCCACTTGTACTTGAACGGAACCAGCTGATTGACGTCGGTCTGGCCGTTGATGATGCGCTTGTCGGCCGCCTTCACACGGCGCTGCTCAGCAGCCTGGCCGTTAGAAGCGAGAGACGCGGAAACCGCTGCGGGCTTGGCAGCTTGAGCCGGGGTCGCGGGGATCGCCGCAGCCATTTGAGGCATCGGCATCGCGTTGGACCCTTGAGGGTGAGCGGCAGGTTTCAGGTCTTCTTCCCAATCCAGCATGGTGGACTTCCTATGTGTCGAATTATCAGAGTGTTGTGTTCAAACACCAAGGACTTCTTGACATCTGATGCTCATGCGCGTTGCTGAGTTGCATCGAATTGATCGTGAAGAAATGCGCCTGGTGGTCCTTCGTCGATGCATGAATTCGTCGAGTCGAAAACACATGCATCGACGTTTGAGCCGATGAACACGGGGATCTGAGCGTTTTGCACTTTTCAGACCCCCGCGTTTTTCTGCCTTACTGGCAGGCCTCGCATTCCTCGAAGCCCGGATCGCCCGGACGCATCATGCAGACCGCGCCTTCAGCCTCCGGCATCGCCGGCGCAGCGTTGATCGCGTCGTTCGGCGCGGCGCTCATGCCCGAACCGGAACCGGAAGAGACCGAGTTCAGCTGCGATCGCGTGACCGTGCTCTTCTCGGCGTGCGTGGCGCCGATCGTGCGGAGGTAGTAGGTCGTCTTCAGGCCGCGCAGCCAGGCGAGCTTGTAGGTCTCGTCGAGCTTCTTGCCCGAGGCGCCGGCCATGTACAGGTTCAGCGACTGGGCCTGGTCGATCCACTTCTGGCGGCGCGCGCCGGCTTCGATCAGCCATTGCGTTTCGACTTCGAAGGCGGTGGCGTACAGGGCCTTGAGCTCTTCCGGCACGCGGTCGATGCGGCGCAGCGAGCCGTCGAAGTGCTTCAGGTCCATGACCATCACGTCGTCCCACAGACCCAGCTTCTTCAGGTCGCGCACCAGCGATTCGTTGATCACGGTGAACTCGCCGGAGAGGTTGGACTTGACCGAGAGGTTGCCGAAGCAGGGCTCGATCGAGGCGTCCACGCCGATGATGTTGGAGATCGTTGCGGTCGGCGCAATGGCGACGCAGTTGCTGTTGCGCATGCCGTGCTGGGCGATCTTGGCGCGCAGCGAATCCCAGTCCAGCGTCGAGCTGCGGTCCACTTCCACATGGCCGCCGCGCTCCTGGCGCAGCAGTTCGAGCGAGTCGATCGGCAGGATGCCGCGATCCCACAGCGAACCGCGGTACGAGGAATAACGGCCACGTTCAGCGGCAAGCTCGGTCGAGGCCTGGTAGGCGTAGTAGCAGATCGCTTCCATCGAGCGGTCGGCGAACTCGACAGCGGCTTCCGACGCGTACGGCGTGCGCAGCGCGTACAGCGAGTCCTGGAAGCCCATCAGGCCCAGGCCCACCGGACGGTGACGCAGGTTCGAGTCGCGCGCCTTCTTGACGGCGTAGTAGTTGATGTCGATGACGTTGTCGAGCATGCGCATGGCCGTGGTCACGGTCTTGCGGAGCTTGGCGTGGTCGATCTCCTTGCCGTTGGTGCCGTCCTTCAGGTGCTGGACGAGGTTGACCGAGCCGAGGTTGCAGACGGCGATCTCGCTGTCGTTCGTGTTCAGCGTGATCTCGGTGCACAGGTTCGACGAGTGCACCACGCCGACGTGCTGCTGCGGCGAGCGCACGTTGCAGGCGTCCTTGAACGTGATCCAGGGGTGGCCGGTCTCGAACAGCATCGTCAGCATCTTGCGCCACAGGTCGCGGGCCGGCGTGCGCTTGAAGGGCTTGATCTCGCCGCGGTCGGCCTTGGCTTCATACGCCACGTAGGCGGTCTCGAAGGCGGCGCCGAACAGGTCGTGCAGGTCCGGGCAGGAGGACGGGCTGAACAGCGTCCAGTCGCCACCTTCCATCACGCGCTTCATGAACAGGTCCGGCACCCAGTTGGCCGTGTTCATGTCGTGGGTGCGGCGGCGGTCGTCGCCGGTGTTCTTGCGCAGCTCCAGGAACTCTTCGATGTCCAGGTGCCAGGTTTCCAGGTAGGCGCAGACGGCGCCCTTGCGCTTGCCGCCCTGGTTCACGGCCACGGCCGTGTCGTTCACCACCTTCAGGAACGGAACGACGCCTTGCGACTTGCCGTTCGTGCCCTTGATGTGCGAGCCGAGCGCACGGACCGGAGTCCAGTCGTTGCCCAGGCCGCCGGCGAACTTGGACAGCAGCGCGTTTTCCTTCAGCGCTTCGTAGATGCCTTCGAGGTCATCGGAAACGGTGGTCAGGTAGCAGCTGGAGAGCTGCGAGCGGCGCGTGCCGGAGTTGAACAGCGTCGGGGTGCTCGACATGAAGTCGAAGCTGGACAGCACTTCGTAGAACTCGATGGCGCGGGCTTCGCGGTCGATCTCGTTCAGCGACAGGCCCATGGCCACGCGCATGAAGAAGGCCTGCGGCATCTCGATGCGGACGTCGCGGATGTGCAGGAAGTAGCGGTCGAACAGTGTCTGCAGGCCGAGGTAGTCGAACTGCATGTCGCGCTCGGGCTTGAGCGCGGCGCCCAGGCGGGCCAGGTCGAACTGGGCGAGCTTCTCGTCGAGCAGCTCGGCCTGGATGCCCTTCTTGATATAGCCGGGGAAGTATTCGGCGTAGCGCGTGTTCATCTGCTCGTGCGTCACGTCCTCGCCGAGGATCTCGCGGCGGATCGTGTGCATCAGCAGGCGGGCGGTGGCCTGCGAGTAGCCCGGATCCTTTTCGATCAGGGTGCGGGCAGCCAGGATGGAGGCCTTGTAGACCTCGTCGATCGGCACACCGTCGTACAGGTTGCGCTGGGTTTCGGCAAAGACGGGGTCGGGCTTCACGTCGGCGCCGAGGTTGGCGCAGCTCGATGCGATCAGCGCCTGCAGCGCCGACACGTCCAGCGGCACGCGCTGGCCCTTGTCGATCACGTGCAGCGTCGACGTGACGGCTTCTTGCGTCTCGCCCTTGGCGGCGCGCTCTTGCGAACGGCGCTCGCGGTACAGCACGTAGGCGCGGGCCACTTCGTGGTGGCCGCCGCGCATCAGGCCCAGCTCGACCTGGTCCTGGATGTCTTCAATATGCACGGCACCGCCGGCCGGGCGCGAACGCAGCAGCGCCTTGACGACGTTCTCGGTCAGGCCGTCGACCGTCTCGCGCACGCTGGCCGAAGCCGCGCCGCCCGTGCCGTGCACGGCCAGGAAGGCCTTCATCAGGGCCACGGCGATCTTGCTGGGCTCGAAGGCCACGACCGCGCCGTTGCGGCGGATGATCTGGTACTGGGAGTAAGCGCTGGTCTGGGCGGGCGCAGCCTGGACTTCAGCGCCGGTGTGGACAAGGCCTTCTTGAGTGCCTGATACGACTTGCGTTTGCATCGTCAACTTCCTCTCCGTGAATCGGGAAAAGAACGCCCGACGCGCTGCTCGCAGCGCGCTCGAAGTGTTCAGTGTTTTTTGGGTTTGGCGAGGATCATTTCCTGCGCACTCCGGCGCGGGAATCGACCGCCATAGGTTTTGTTTTTATCCAGGGCCCATGCCGAACCCGTGGACGTTGCGACTGGCTTTGCTGCCGCGCTCACCTGGAAATTCACCAGGGAATGCGGGGCCGCTTCATGCGTGCTTTGATGCACGCAAAGGGCTTGATCGCGAGGTCCGCAGGATAGCATGAAAGACACTATATCTGGGGGCTCGACCCCCTTCAAGCACTACCGATAGCGTCGACCTTCGGAATAAACCGCTTGACCCGATCGAGCGGATTGGCTAGCCGCCGAGGGCACCGCGAGATTGATCCGATGGCATCGATATCGCGCCGCGCGAACCCGCATGAATCGGGCCTTGGCGGGCGAAATCGGGCGCGAGGCCGCGTCGTTCAAGGCTTCGCGCGGTGTCAATGGCAATCCTCACGCAGCGAGGGCCGGCGGCCATGGCGGCACATCCGGTTTCACCACTGGGATAAGTCCTAGGCACGCTCAGGGTTCTGAGCCGCCCGACTCGTCCTCGGTGATGTGCAGACGCGCCATCCGGTAGCGGATCTGGCGCAGGGAAAGCCCGAGGCTGGCCGCCGTCGCGGTGCGGTTGAAGCGGTGCTGCTCCAGCGCCTTGAGCAGGATGGCGCGCTCGACTTCGTCGAGGTAGACGGCCAGGTCGGCGGGCAGGTCTTGCGACGCGAGCGGCGCGCCGGCCTGCGGCGCAGCGGGCACGACGTCCTGCGCACCGAACTGCGCATCGTCGAGCAGTTCGTCGGGCAGACCCAGATCGACTGCGTCGATCGCCTCGCCACCCGAGAGCGCGAGCGCGCGGTGCAGCAGGTTCTCCAGCTCGCGGACGTTGCCGGGGAACGGATAGCGGGCCAGACGCTCCTGCGCGGCGGCGGTGAGCCTGGGCGCGGGCGAGACGCCGGCGTCCTCGGCAATGCGTTGCAGCACCTGCTCGCTGATGATCGGCACGTCCTCGATGCGCTCGCGCAGCGGCGGCACGCGGATCTGGATGACGTTGAGGCGGTAATACAAGTCCTGACGGAAGCGGCCGGCCAGCACCTCGGCGCCGAGGTCCTTGTGCGTGGCGCTCAGGATCCGGACGTTCACCGGCGCCTCGGCCACGGCGCCGACCGGCCGCACCGAGCGCTCCTGGATCGAGCGCAGCAGCTTGCTCTGCATGGCGAGCGGCAGGTCGCCGATCTCGTCAAGGAACAGCGTGCCGCCGTCGGCGGCCTGGAAGAAGCCCTCGCGGTCTTCGTTGGCGCCGGTGAAGGCGCCCTTGCGGTAGCCGAAGAACTCGGCTTCGAGCAGCTGTTCGGGAATGGCGCCGCAGTTCACGGCGACGAAGCGCTGCCGCGCGCGTGGACTGCTGCCATGCACGGCGCGCGCCACCAGCTCCTTGCCGGTGCCCGATTCGCCTTGCAACAGCACGGGCGCCATCGAACGCGCCACCTTCTCGATGAGCTCGCGCACCTGCTGCATGGCGGCGGACTTGCCGGCCAGCCGGGCGAGCGCCTCGGGCGGCGTGACGGTGACGGGCGCCGTCAGCGGTGCGGCGGTCGGATGTGGAGCAACCGGCGCTGGGGGAGCGGCCGGAGGTAGCACGCCGGCAGCTTTCGGCGGCGGCGCCGTGCCCTGCGGCAGACGACCGAGCGCTGACGCCACAACGAGGCGGAACTGGCGCAGGTCGACCGGCTTGGTCAGGTAGTCGTACGCACCGGCCTTGAGCGCCTCCACCGCGTTCTCGGCCGAGCCGAAGGCGGTGATCACGAGCGCTTTCTCCTTGCGGCCGTTCGCCTCCAGCCAGGCCAGGATGTCCAGGCCCGAGCCGTCGGGCAGGCGCATGTCGGTGATGACGGCGCTGTAGCGGCGGCGTTCCAGCCGGGCGAGCGCGTCGGTCACGTTGTCCGAGGTCTCGAGCTCGTAGCCTTCGCGCAGCAAGGTCAGCTCATAGAGCGTGCGCAGGTCGGGCTCGTCGTCGACGATCAGGAGGCTGAAGCTTTGCGCTGAACTCATGCGTTAGTGGATCGATGCGGCGCGGCGCAGCCGCACGGTGAATTCGTTGCCCGCCGGCTCCTGCCCTTCGACGGCGGCGCGGCGCTGGTAGCCGATGCGCGCGCCGTAGCGCTCGCAAAGTTCCCGGCAAATGTACAAGCCCAGGCCGGTGCCGCGCGAACGGGTGGAGAAGAACGGCTCGAACAGGTGGCGCTCGACTTCGGCCGGGATCGGCGCTCCGGCACTGAAGATGCTCAGGGACGCCCACTGCTCGTCGCGCTCGACCAGCCGCACGCGCACGTTGGCGCTGCCGGCGTCGGCGTGGCGCAAGGCGTTGTCGAGCAGGTTGACCAGCACGCGGCGCAGGTGCTCGGGCTCGAAGCTCACGATCAGCGGCTCGCGCGGCACCTCGCAGCGCAGCGGGCCCTGCGCACTGTCGGACGGCAGGCTGTTGGTTCGCGACCATTCCACGCAGGTCTCGGCGACCAGCAGCGCGGCGTCCAGCGGCACGGCCTCGGGCGTGGCACCGGGGGCCACTTCCATCACGTCGTCGACGATGCGCTTGAGGCGCTGCACGTTGGACGCGACCATGCGCGTGAGCTGCTGCGTCTGCGGGTCGGCCGTGTCCTCGGACATCAGCGCGTTGGCCTGCGCGATGGCGGTCAGCGGGTTGCGGATCTCGTGCGCGATGCCGGCCGACATGCGGCCCATGGCGGCGAGCCGCTCCTGCTGGCTGCGCGCAGCGACGCGGCGGTTGTCTTCGATGAACAGCACGCAGAGGTCTTCGCTCGTGTCCAGCTCGCGGCGGCGCGTGAAGCGCACGCGCAGGCGCAGGCTGACCTGCAAGCCGCTGCCGAACTGCAGCAGCACGTCGCGGCCCGCTTCGGGCCAGCGCGATTCGGCGAAGGCTTGTTCCACCGCTTGCAGCAGCGCGCCCCACGCCGGCACGCCCCGCAAGGGGAACGGCGCACCGCGCACCATGCGCACACGCTCGGCCGGATCGGCCAGCAGGCCGCGCGCCGCGGGGTTGGCGGCGCGCACGCGGCCGCTGCGGTCGACCACCAACACACCTTCCTGCATCTCATCGATCACCAGGCGGTTCAGCTGCGCCTGTTGCCGCGCCAGGTCCAGGCTGCCGCGGGCAGCGCGTTCTTCGCGGGCCAGGCGCGAAGCCATCTCGCTGGCCAGCAGCGTGACGACGAAGAAGCCGCTGCCGACCAGGCCGGCTTGCGTCATGCGCAGGCCCGAGTCGTTGCCGCTCCAGACCGACACGCCCGCCACGCCGAGCACCACGAGCGCTGCCAGAGCGGCCGTCGCCAGCGCCAGCAGACGCGGCGACATCACGCCGGCCATCAGCATCGGCAGCACGAACAGCGCGCTGTAGCTGATGCCGGTGGAGCCCTCTTGAATGTGCAGGAGGCTGAAGATCAGCAGGTCCACGCCGATGCTGGCGAGCCAGTGCCAGCTCGTGGGCCGCGCCAGCGCCACCGATGTGGCGCCGCGCGAGAGCGGCGGCAGCAGCCACAGCGCCAGCGCCTGCACGCCGTAGGTCACGCAGAGCAGGATCGTCCAGTGACCGACGCTCGTGGAGCCGAGCGCGCTGGCCAGCAGCAGCGTGGCCACCAGCACCAGGCCGAGCGCCACGCGGGCACCGAGGAAGGCTCGGTACAGGCGCGCAAAGCCTTCGCCGCGCAATTCGTCCAGGCCCTGAGGGCCGGCGGCGGCGCCGTCGATCAGTTCATCGAAGGGGACGCTGGACTCGCCAAACAGGCCGGGACCGAACCAGGACTGGTTCGAGTCACTGCTCATGCCTGGCGCGCCTCGAACTCGGCGCGATGCGCCGGACTGCAAAACACGCCGCCACGGCCGGGCAGCGCCTCGCCCTCAGGCAGGTGCATGTCGCAGACGGCGCAGCGGACCATCGATTGCGGCGGCGCGGGCTTGCGCTCGGCCGGTCGTTCGTCGCGACGGTTCGTGAATTTGTAGAAGAGGACGGCGAGCAGGCCGAAAAGCAGCAGGTACTTCATCTCAGGCGACCGGCGGCCGGTGCAGGATCACTTCGAACACAAAGCGCGAACCGGCATAAGCCAGCAGCAGCAGCACCGCGCCCACATACAGCCAGCGCGTGGCGACGCGACCGCGCCAGCCGAACACCCGGCGGCCCAGCAACAGGCCGGCCAGCACGAACCAGCCCATCAGGCTCAGCACGGTCTTGTGGTCCCAGCGCCATTGCTCGGTGATCGACCAGCCGAGCACGATCGCCGCGCTCAGCACGATCACGCCGGCCGTGACGAACTGGAACGTCAGCCGCTCGAGTTGGAGCAGCGGCATGCCCTGCTGCGTCGGCGCCTTGGTCTTCAATCGAAGTTGTCTTTCAGCGCGATTGAGCAGCAGCGCGTGCAGCACGGCAGCGCCGAACAGGCCGTAGGACGCCAAACCGAGCAGCCAGTGCAGCGGCGCCCACGGCGAGACGGTCGGGTGCGGCGCACCCTGGAACACGGCGGCCAGCGCCACGATCACCACGCCCAGCCCGCACAGCACGCGCCGCGCGCCGCCCAGCGGCAGCAGCCGGCTCTCGATCAGGTAGACGCCGATCACCAGCCACAGCGTGGCCGACAGCGCCGGCGCAAAGCCGAAGCGCGTGGCCGCCTGCGCCAGGCCCACGCCACCGATATCAATATAGAGCGCCACGCCGTGCGCGAGCCAGCCGGCGACCATCAACGCCCGGGCGCGAGCGTCCGGCCAACGTGTCAGTGCGAGCAGCAGGTAAGCCCCGGCAGCCACGGCGCTGGCGACGAACAAGGCCGTGCCGGCAGCGCCTGGAGAGGCGGACGATAAAATCATGGTCCACAGTGTACTTTTGACACCGGGTCCTTTCGTCCCTGGTGCCCCTCGATGGCCTCCAATCTGACCGACCGCCTGAGTCGCCTCGTGAAAACGATGCGCGGCCAGGCCCGCATCACCGAAAGCAATGTGCAGGACATGCTCCGCGAGGTGCGCATGGCGCTGCTCGAGGCCGACGTGGCGCTGCCCGTGGTGCGCGACTTCATCGCGCGCGTCAAGGAGAAGGCGCTCGGGACCGAGGTCGTCGGCTCGCTGAACCCAGGCCAGATGCTGGTCTCGGTCGTGCAGAAGGAGCTTGCCGCCACCATGGGCGAAGGCGTGGCCGACATCAACCTCGCCGCCCAGCCGCCCGCCGTGATCCTGATGGCCGGCCTGCAGGGCGCGGGCAAGACCACGACGACTGCCAAGCTCGCCAAGCACCTGATCGAGAAGCGCAAGAAGAAGGTGCTGACGGTCTCCGCCGACGTCTACCGCCCCGCTGCCATCGAACAGCTCAAGACCGTCACGGCCCAGGCCGGCGCCGAGTGGTTCGCCTCCACGCCGGATCAGAAGCCGCGCGACATCGCCGCCGCTGCGCTCGACTACGCCAAGCGCCACTACTTCGACGTGCTGCTGGTCGACACGGCCGGCCGCCTCGCCATCGACGAAGCGCTGATGGCCGAGATCCGCGACCTGCACGCGCAGCTGAACCCGGTGGAGACGCTCTTCGTCGTCGACGCCATGCAAGGCCAGGACGCGATCAACACCGCCAAGGCCTTCAAGGAAGCGCTGCCGCTGACCGGCGTGGTGCTGACCAAGCTGGACGGTGATTCACGCGGCGGTGCCGCTTTGAGCGTCCGCCAGATCACCGGCGCGCCGATCAAGTTCGCCGGCGTCTCCGAGAAGATCGACGGCCTGGAAGTCTTCGACGCCGACCGCCACGCGGGCCGCGTGCTCGGCATGGGCGACATCGTCGCCCTGGTCGAAGAAGTGACCAAGAACGTCGACATGGCCTCGGCCGCCCAGCTGGCCGAGAAGATCCGCGCCGGCGACAGCTTCACGCTCGACGACTTCCTCGCGCAGATGTCGCAGATGAAGAAGATGGGCGGCCTCTCCAGCCTGATGGACAAGCTGCCCACGCAGATGACCGCCAAAGCCGGCGCCGCCGACATGGACCGCGCCGAGCGCGACATGCGCCGCATGGAAGGCATCATGAAGGCCATGACCGCCAAGGAGCGCTCGACGCCGAGCCTGCTGCTCGACGGCAAGACCAAGGCCAGCCGCAAGCGCCGCATCGCGGCCGGCGCGGGCGTGCAGGTTCAGGAGGTCAACCGCCTGCTGAACCAGTACGACCAGATGCGCACGATGATGAAGAAGTTCAGCGGCGGCGGGATGATGAAGATGATGAAGAAGCTCGGCGCCATGAAGGGCCTCATGGGCGGCGGAATGCCCCCAGGCTTCAAGTGATCAGCCGACGCATCGGCTGATCAGCAGCTGACGCGTTATTCCAGCAGCGCCTGCGCGAACTCGCGGGCGCTGAAGGTCTGCAAGTCTTCCAGCTTCTCGCCCACGCCGATGAAGTAGACCGGAATGGCGCGCTCGCGCGCGATCGCCGCCAGCACGCCACCCTTGGCCGTACCGTCGAGCTTGGTCACGATCAGGCCGGTCAGGCCCAGCGCGTCGTCGAAGGCCTTGACCTGCGAGAGCGCGTTCTGGCCCGTGTTGCCGTCCACCACGAGCAGGATCTCGTGCGGCGCGCCTTCCTGCGCCTTGCCGATCACGCGCTTGATCTTCTTGAGCTCCTCCATCAGGTGGAGCTGCGTCGGCAGGCGGCCGGCCGTGTCGGCGATCACCACGTCGCAGGCGCGCGCGCGGCCGGCGGTGACGGCATCGAAGCTCACGGCCGAGGGATCGCCGCCCTCCTGGCTCACGATCTCCACCTGCGCGCGGTCTGCCCAGACGCCGAGCTGCTCGCGCGCGGCGGCGCGGAACGTGTCGGCCGCGGCAAGCAGCACTTTCTGGTTCGCTTCGGCCAGATGGCGCGTCAGCTTGCCGATGCTCGTGGTCTTGCCGGCGCCGTTCACGCCAACGACCATCATCACGGTGGGCGTTGCAGCGCCGACGGCCAGGCCCTTTTCGAGCGGCGCGAGCAGGCTGGACAGCGCGTCGACCAGGAGGCCGCGCACGGCTTGCGGGTCCGTCGCCTTGGCTTCCTTGACGCGGCGTTTCAGGTCTTCGAGCAGGAATTCGGTCGCCTTCACGCCGGCGTCCGCCATCAGCAGCGCGGCTTCCAGTTCTTCATAGAGCGCGTCGTCGATCTGAGTGCCGGTGAAGACCTGGGCGATGCTGGAACCGGTCTTGCGCAGGCCGCTGCGCAGTTTGTCCATCCAGCTCTGGCGAGGCTCTCCCGCGGCGGGCACCGAGTCGGCAACTTCCGCGGGCAAGGCCGGAGCGGTCGGGGTGGGAGTCTTCTGCGCCGCCGCTTCCTGCGCCGCAGGCTGGGTCGCCTCTTCGGCGCCAAAGCCCAGCTTCTTCTTGAGATAATTGAACATCGAGCGGCGGTCTTAAAAAAATTTGCGGAAGTCTTGCATTGTCCGCCAAAACGTCGCTAGAATAGCGGGCTTCACAGGCGCTTTAGCTCAGCCGGTTAGAGCGACGGAATCATAATCCGCAGGTCCGGGGTTCGAATCCCTGAAGCGCCACCAAACAAGAGAAGCCCGCAGAACGAAAGTCCTGCGGGCTTTTTCGTTTTCCGATCCGTTTGCCGTCGCAGCGCGGTGCTGGTCACAATCCCGGCCTGACTTTCGTCCGAGGCCGCGTCGCCATGACCGTGATCACCTGCATCGAAGACCTCCGCCTGCTCGCACGAAAGCGCGTGCCGCGCATGTTCTATGACTACGCGGATTCCGGCTCCTGGACCGAAAGCACCTACCGCGCCAACGAAACGGATTTGCAGGCCCTGCGCTTGCGCCAACGGGTGGCCGTGAACATCGACCAGCGCAGCACCGCAACGACGATGCTCGGCCAGCCCGTCGCCATGCCGGTGGCCATCGCACCCACGGGCATGACGGGCATGCAGCACGCAGATGGCGAGATCCTCGCGGCGCGCGCAGCCGAAGCATTCGGCGTGCCGTTCACGCTCTCGACCATGAGCATCTGCTCGATCGAGGATGTCGCCGCGCACACGAGCCGCCCGTTCTGGTTCCAGCTCTACGTGATGCGAGACCGCGCCTTCAGCGAGCGGCTCGTCCAGCGCGCCAAGGCGGCGGGCTGCAGCGCGCTGGTGCTCACGCTGGATCTGCAGGTGCTGGGCCAGCGGCACAAGGACCTGAAGAACGGTCTATCGGCACCGCCCAAGCCGACCGTCGCCAACCTGATCGACTTGTCGACCAAACTGCGCTGGTGTCTCGGCATGCTGGGCACGAAACGGCGCAACTTCGGCAACATCTTCGGCCACGTCCAGGGTGTGGACGATATGGGCTCGCTGTCGGACTGGACGGCGCGGCAGTTCGACCCGACGCTCTCCTGGGACGACGTAGCCTGGATCCGCCGTCTCTGGGACGGGAAGCTCATCCTCAAGGGTGTGCTCGACGAAGAAGACGCACGGCTCGCCGCGGCCAGTGGCGCCGATGCGCTGATCGTCTCCAACCATGGCGGGCGCCAGCTCGACGGGGCGGAGTCAAGCATCAGTGTGCTGCCGCGCATCGTCGAAGCAGTGGGACACAAGATCGAAGTCCACTTCGACGGCGGGATCCGCTCGGGCCAGGACGTGCTCAAGGCCTGGGCGCTGGGAGCACGCGGCTGCCATATCGGGCGCGCCATGCTCTACGGCCTCGGCGCGATGGGCCAGCCGGGCGTGCGCAAGGCGCTGGAAATCATCCAGCGCGAGCTCGACCTCACGATGGGCTTTTGCGGCAAGACGCGGCTGGCCGATGTGGATCGCAGCGTGCTGATCTCGCCGCCTTCGCCGTCGCTGCGCTGATTCAGTCAACGGCCCGTGATGGGTGCGTGAAGATTCCTCGACGCTTCTGTGACGTTGCGGATTTCGCGCACGCCTATCCAAATCTTGCCAATGTCACGCTCGTTTTGTGGACGGTTGTGAGACTGCGCCCGCCCCTGCACCTCGGCCCTTCTGTCGGGGTGGCGGCCCAGCCCTCCAACCAGACTGAGTCCACAAGATGTCCAAGTCCTTCCAGCCTTCCGCCCTCGCCACCGCGATGCTTGCGGTGTTCGCCAGCATGACCGCCCTGCCCGCGCTGGCGCAGTCGGATGATTCAGCCCCCAGCACGACCGAACTGGAACGCGTCACCGTCACCCAGGGCCGCGGCCAGCTGCGCTCGGTGCAAGGCCTGACCGCCGCCGACTTCGAGAACGCCGTCGCCGGCACCAGCCCGTTGCTGACGGTCTCGCGCCTGCCCGGCGTGAACTTCCAGTCGGCCGATGCGCTCGGCAACTACGAGTGGTCCACCCGCATCACGGTGCGCTCGTTCTCGCAGAACCAGCTCGGCTTCACGCTCGACGACGTGCCGCTCGGCGACATGTCCTATGGCAACTCCAACGGCCTGCACATCAGCCGCGCCATCTCGTCCGAGAACGTCAATCGCGCCTTCCTCTCGCAAGGCACGGGCTCTCTGGAGACGGCCTCGAACAGCAATCTCGGCGGCACGCTGCAGTTCTATTCCTCGGATCCGTCCAAGAAGTTCGGCGTCCAGCTCGCGCAGACGCTGGGCAGCGATTCCAACCGCCGCACCTTCCTGCGCCTGGACACCGGCGAGAACGAGTTCGGCTCGTTCTACATCAGCTTCACCAGCCAGAACGCCGACAAGTGGAAGGGCGAAGGCGAGCAGCGCCTGGAACAGTGGAACCTGAAGTACGTCAAGAACTTCGGCAACAACAGCAAGCTCTCGGCCTTCATCAACACCTCCAAGCGCCGTGAGGTGGACTACCAGGACATGTCGCTGGACATGATCAAGCGCCTGGGCAAGGACTGGGACAACTTCTATCCCAACTTCACCGCCGCACTGAACGCCGCCAACACGCTGTGCGGCAACAACGGCACGACCTACGTCACGCAGTGCGACGACGCCTACTACGCCGGCGCCGGCCTGCGTGATGACCAGCTGGCCGGCGTCACGCTCGACGCCAAGCTCAGCGACGCGCTGCGCCTGAAGACCACCGCCTACTACCACCACAACAAGGGCATGGGCCTCTGGTTCACGCCCTACCCGCCCGCCCCGACGGCACCGGTGCTCTCGCTGCGCACGACCGAGTACGGCATCCACCGCGACGGCCTCGTCTCCACGCTCGAGTACGAGATGGGCGCACACCTGATCAAGGCCGGCTTCTGGTTCGAGAACAACGATTTCGACCAGGCCCGCCGCTTCTACAACGCGCCGGCCAACGCCATCCCGTCGGTCTACGAGTTCCCGAGGAACCCGTACTACACGCAGTGGCAGTACGCCTTCAACACCAAGACGACGCAGTTCTCGCTGTCGGACACGGTGACGCTGGCCAAGGACCTGACGCTGGGCTTCGGCTTCAAGTCGCTGCGCGCCAAGATCGACGGTGACCTGCAGGTGGGCACCGGCATGCCCAGCGGCAGCATCACGGCGAGCAAGAACTTCCTGCCGCAGATCGGCGTGAACTACCAGCTCTCCAGCATCGACGAACTCTTCGCCGGCGCCGCCCGCAACATGCGCGTCTATCAGGCGGCCGGCACCGGCGGTCCGTTCTCCACGACGGCCGCGGGCTTCGACGCGATCAAGGGCACGCTCAAGCCCGAGACCTCGGACAGCTTCGAGGCCGGCTGGCGCACGCAGACGCGCTTCTACCAAGGCTCGCTGACCGCCTACCTGGTGAACTTCCACGACCGCCAGCTCGCCGTGCAGCAGGGCTCGGGCATCCAGGGCAATCCGTCGGTGCTGTCCAACGTGGGCGGCGTGCGCTCGGTCGGCGTGGAAGCCGCGCTCTCGCTGCGCCTGGCGCCCGGCATCACCTGGTACAACAGCCTGAGCCAGAGCCGCTCGACCTACCAGGACGACGTGATCAACAACGGCACGCCGGTGGCGATCAAGGGCAAGCATGTGGTCGACTCGCCCGACACCATGTACAAGACCAGCCTCGGCTACGACAACGGCCAGCTGTTCGGCTCGATCGGCGCGGACTACATGTCCAAGCGCTACTACACCTACCTGAACGACAACTCGGTGCAGGGCCGCACGCTGCTGAATCTCAGCGGCGGCGTGCGCAGCAAGAACCTCGGCTTCATCTCCGAGGGCACGCTGCAGTTCGGCGTGAGCAACCTGACGAACAAGACCTACATCTCGACGGTCGGCTCGAACGGCTTCACCAACAGCGATCCGAACGGCATGGGCCAGACGCTGCTGGTCGGCTCTCCGCGCCAGTTCTTCGTGACGGTGTCGGGCAAGCTCTGATCGGTCAGCGCATGTGAGTCCTGTCGGCCCGGATCGCAGACCGGGCCGACACATGACTTGCTGCATCCGGGGGGCGCAGGTGTTTAATCGCGCCCCGATGGATACCTCCTCCGCCCCGAACGCGCCAACGCCGCTGTTGCAGCGGCTGGTGCTGCTGCGCGCCGGCGAAGGCAAGCCGCTGCTCTGGGCGGCGGCCTACTTCTTCTTCCTGCTGATGAGCCTGTACCTCCTGCGCCCCGTGCGCGAGGCGATGGGCATTGCGCAAGGCGCGGACAAACTCCCCTGGCTGATGACGACCACGCTCGTGGTGATGCTCGTCGCCAACCCGCTCTACGCCGCGCTGGTCTCGCGCGTGCCGCGCAAGCGCTTCATTCCGGCGGTCTCGCACTTCTTCGCCGCCAACCTGCTCGCCTTCGCTGCGCTCTTCGCGCTGCTGCCCGGGCACGGCGGCTCGATGCTCGGCTACGTGTTCTACGTCTGGCTCAGCGTCTTCAACCTCTTCGTGGTCTCAGTGTTCTGGAGCATGATGGCCGACGTGTTCACGCAGGACCAGGGCAAGCGGCTGTTCGCGATGATCTCGATGGGCGGCACGTTCGGCGCCGTCGTCGGCGCTGCGGTGACGGAAGCGCTCACGCGCGGCAACTTCGGCTTTCAAGTCGACACCGCCGGGCTGATGGTCCTCGCCGCGCTGGGGCTCGAAGCCGCGGTGATCTGCATGTTGCAGCTGGCCCGGCATTTCAAGCTCTCGGAAGACGGCCGCAGCGAGCGCGAGCCGGGGCCGGACTACCGCGCCGGCTTCAAGGCGATCCTGGCCTCGCGCTACTTGCAGATGATCTGCGCGTACATGCTGCTGTTCACGATCACCTCGACCTTCCTCTACCTGATGCAGGGCGAGATCGTGCACAAGAGCTTCGCCTCGGGCGCCGAGCGCACCGCCGCCTTCGCCCGCATCGACGTGGCGGTGAACGTGCTGACGCTGCTGCTGCAACTGCTGGTCACGAGCCGGCTGGTGCGCTGGATCGGCGTGTCCGGCGTGCTGCTCGTGCTGCCGGTGCTGACCGTGATCGGCATGGGCGGCCTCGCGCTGCTGCCGAGCTACGCGATGCTGGCCGGCGTGCAGATCCTGCGCCGCGGCATGCACTACGCGGTGGACCGGCCGGCGCGCGAGATCCTCTACATCCCGCTCGGGCCGGAAGAGAAGTACAAATCCAAGGCTTTCATCGACACTTTCGTCTTCCGCGGCGGCGACTTCCTCGGCGTGTGGGCGCCGAGCCTGTTCGCCGCGCTGGCGGTGCCGGTGTCGATCGCGGCGCTGGGCAGCGCCGGCGTTTGGGTGGGCATTGCGGGAGCGCTGGGCCGGCTGGTGGGCTGGCGCTCAAGTTCGACTGACAAAACCGAGGAGACAAACTCATGAGCGACACGAAGAAGCACATCTCTCGCCGCCAGGTCTTGCAGGCCGCATCGGCGCTGGGCGCCGCGAGCCTGCTGGCACTGCCGACCGCGAAGGCCGCGCAGCCCAAACGCATCCTCGTGCTCGGCGGCACGGGCTTCCTCGGCCCGGCCATCGTCGAAGCGGCGCAGGCGCGCGGCCACACGCTGACGCTGTTCAACCGCGGCAAGACGCGCCCGGGTCTGTTCCCGAACATCGAGAAGCGCCAGGGCGACCGCGACCCGCTCAAGGGCGAGGGCCTGAAGTCGCTGGAGACCGGCGAGTGGGATGCCGTGATCGACGACTCGGGCTACTACCCGCGCATGGTCGCCGCCTCGGCGCAGCTGCTGGCGCCGCGCGTCAAGCAGTACCTCTACATCTCCAGCATCAGCTGCTACAAGGAGCCGAGCCCCATCGGCGGCGACGAAGACACGCCGCTGGCCGTGCTGGCCGACCCGAAGGTCGAGACCATGGGCAAGAACTTCGAGAACTACGGCGGGCTCAAGGCCGCATGCGAGCAGGCGGCCGAGAAGGCGATGCCGGGCCGCACGACCGTCGTGCGCCCGGGCTACATCGTCGGCCCGGACGATCCGACCGGCCGTTTCACCTACTGGCCGGTGCGCTTCACGCAGGGCGGCGAGATCGCCGTGCCCGGCGCGCCGACCGACCCGTTCCAGCTGATCGACGTGCGCGATCTGGCCGAGTGGCTCGTGCATGCGGTGGAGACGAACACGACGGGCCCGTTCAACGCCGTCGGCCCGGCCGAGCCGATGAACTGGGGTCGCGCGGTGGCCGCCTGCCAGAAGTCGGCCGGCAAACCTAACGCGCCGACCACACTGACCTGGATCTCCTCGGAGTTCATGTCCAAGCAGGAGGACATCGAGTTCCCGATCTGGTCGCCCTACTACGGCGACACCAAGGGCTTCCACACCTGGAAGAACACGCGTGCGGTGAAGGCCGGCATGCGCTTCCGGCCGATCGAGCAGACGGTGGCTGACACGCTCGCCTGGTATCAGGCGCAGCTGAAGGTCGAACAAGGCGCGCGCACCAAGCTCGCGTTCACGCCGGAGCAGGAGGCGGAGATCCTCAAGCGGTGGAAGGCGGCGAAGGCGGGCTGAGCCTGCACGCAGGCAGAAAAAAAGCGGCTCGATGAGCCGCTTTTCTGTTTGCAATCGTCTTTAACGACGATAGGTCGGCCGCGAAGGCGCCGGACCGGACTGACGTTCCAGGTGACGGAAAGTGATCCGTCCCTTGGACAAGTCGTACGGCGACATCTCCAGCGACACGGCGTCGCCCGCCAGGATGCGGATGTGATGCTTGCGCATCTTGCCGCCCGTGTAGGCGATGACTTCGTGCCCGTTCTCCAGCGTGACGCGAAAGCGCGAGTCCGGCAGGACTTCGCTCACGGTACCGCGCATCTCGATCAGTTCTTCCTTGGCCATCGAGGCCCTCCTGAGTTGGTCCGGCAGCTGTGACGCCGCCAGGGGTCAGTGTTGAAGTGCCCAGGCCCTGCCCTCGGCAGTGGCGTATCGCAGGGCTGCACGCCGGCTGGCAAAGATCGGCGTGAATCGCATGACGCGATCGACGCTGGCCATGCCTTGGCCGGAGCGGATGGAAACCGACGCGACGTACTGGCCGTCAGTGTCGGGGTTTGTCATGGGTGAGACAAGGAAACGCCCCACCTCAATGCTTTTGTTTTGCATCATTATCTTGAGGTGTGCGCCTTGATCAGTCGAGACCGTCTTGGCGCGGTTTGGGAAGGGGCACCGAAGTGCCCCCGGATTGTCAGGCTGAAAGATTACAGCGAGCGGATGTTGGAAGCCTGCGGGCCCTTCGGGCCTTGCTTGACTTCGAATTCCACTTGAGCGCCTTCAGCCAGCGTGCGGAAGCCGCCGTTGTTGCGGATTTCGCTGTGGTGGGCGAACAGGTCCTTGGAGCCATCAGCCGGAGCGATGAAGCCGAAGCCCTTGCCGTCGTCGAACCACTTCACGGTGCCGGTTTGCATGGTAGTCATTTGAGTTTCCTTAGAAAAATGGATATACGAAAACCCCGGCGCCACAACGGCAGACGGGGACAGAAACACTCAAGAGCAATCGGTGGGGAAGTGAAGCGAGCCGCTCGCGACAAAAGGTCTTGGGGGGACCAGCGGGGCTGCAGTTAAGACCTTGAAAGAACGGTCTTGTGCGAATCTATCGACGGAGTGTACCACGTTGCCCCCTAGAACGCAGAATAGCGTTAACGATGAAGCTCTACGAAAAGCTCGCCGACGACGTCGAGGCGCAAATCCGCAGCGGCGTGTACCGCCATGGCGACCGCTTGCAGTCGGTCCGGGAGGCCAGCCGCCTGCGGCAAATCAGCATCACGACCGTGCTGCGCGCCTACCTGTTGCTGGAAAGCCGCGGCCTGGTGCAGAGCCGGCCGCAGTCCGGCTTCTACGTGAACTGGCGCGAGGGCGGCGAACTGCCGGTCGATCTGCTGAGCGCGCCGCAGCCGCTGGCGCCGGTCGCGGTGTCGGCCACCGTGGACGTGAGTCGGCTGGTGCTGTCCACCCTGCGCTCCATCGCCATGAACGACGCGCTGCCGCTCGGCTCGCCCTACCCCGACCAGGCCGCCTTCCCCGCCGAAAAACTCAACCGCTACGCCTTCGAGGCCAGCCAGAAGACGCCTTCGGGCCTGATCGAGGCGCTGCCGCCCGGCCACCCGAAACTGATCAGCGCCATCGCCCGCCGCTATCTGGACCAGGGCCTGGTCGTCGACCCCGGCGAGATCATCGTCACGCTCGGCGCCACCGAGGCGATCAACCTCTGTCTGCAAGCCGTGGCCCGGCCCGGCGACGTGGTGGCCGTGGAATCGCCGACCTACTACGCCATGCTGCACGCCATCGAGCGCATGGGCATGCAGGCGATCGAGGTGCCGACCGATCCGGTCACGGGCATCGACATCGCCGCGCTCGAAACCATCGCCCAGACCCAGCCGCTGGCCGCCTGCATGGTGATGCCCAACTTCCAGAACCCGCTGGGCTTCCAGATGCCCGATGAGCGCAAGCGCGAACTGGTGGCGCTGGCCAGCCGCATCGGGCTGCCGCTGATCGAGAACGGCGTCTACAACGAGCTCCACTACGGCGACGCGCACCCGACCTGCCTCAAGAGCTTCGACACCGAAGGGCTGGTGCTGCACTGCGGCTCCTTCTCCAAGACGCTGTCTTCCTCTTGCCGCATCGGCTGGGCGCTGCCGGGCCGCTACCGCGACCAGGTGGAGAAGCTGAAGTTCCTGAACACGCTCGCCACGCCCACGCAGCAGCAGGTCGCCATCGCCCGCTTCCTCGCCCGCGACGGCTACGAGCACCACCTGCGCCGCCTGCGCAAGACCTACGCCCAGCAGGCCAGCCTGATGCGCAACACGGTGCTGCGCTTCTTCCCCGAGGGCACGCGCGTGTCCAGCCCGGCCGGCGGCTACGTTTTGTGGGTCGAGCTGCCCGAGCAGGTGCACGGCTTGAAGCTCTACAAGGAAGCGCTGGAGCACGGCATCACCGTCGGGCCCGGCACGATGTTCTCGGTCACGGACCGCTACCGCCACTACATCCGGCTGAACTACAGCAGCCCGTGGACGCCGCAGATCGAGCAGGCGGTGATCAAGATCGGGAAGATTGCGGCGAATTGCAGCCGCTGACGTAACGCGTTAGTTCAGCGGTCCACTTCGATGCCTACCGGGCCGTCGACGACCCGCGACTCGATCCTGCCGCGCCCACCGCGCTTGGCGGCGTACATCGCCTCATCGGCCTCCGACAGCAGCTCCTCGAACTCCTGCCGGTGCTCGTTGCTCAGCACCAGGCCGATGCTGGCGCCCACGGTCACCGTCGTGCCGTCTTCCAGCGTCACCGGCTGCGAGACGGCGTGCAGGCAGCGCTCCAGCGCCGTCACCGCATCGGCCTCGGTGCGCACATCGCTGAGCAGCCACGCGAATTCATCGCCGCCGAGCCGCGCCACCGAATCATTGCTGCGCAGCTCGCGCCGCAGCCGCGCGCCGATCTCGCGCAGCACCACGTCGCCGGCCTCGTGGCCGTGCGTGTCGTTGATCGGCTTGAAGCCGTCCAGGTCCATGTAGCAGACGCCCAGCCCGCCGCCGTGCCGGCGCGCCTGCGCCAGTGCCTGGCGCAGCAGCTCCTCGAACAGGCGCCGGTTGGCCAGACCCGTCAGCGGGTCGTGCAGCGCCATGTACTGCGCGCGCTCCTCGCTGTGCTTGAGCTGGTCGATGTCGCCGATCATCCAGACCGAATCCGCCGTACTCAGCGCCGCGCCGCTCAGATCCACCCAGATGTCGGTTCCGTCGCGCCGCCGAAGTTTCAGCTGCGTGCGGAAGCGCCCGTCCAGCGCCAGTGCCTGATAGCCCATGCGGCCGACCATCTCGAAGGTGGCTTCGTCGGGGTAGAGGATGCGCGTCGATTCGCCGACGACCGTCTCGTAGCCGAGGATGCGGTTCACCGCGCGGTTCGCCCAGACGATGCGGCGGTCCTGCACGCGGATGATGCCCACGAGATCGTTATCCAGTACCAGCGACTGCTCGCGCGCCAACCGTGTCGCGTAGACGCTGGAGGCGAGCAAGCGGCGGTGTTGAAGCAGCACATAGGCGAAACCGCTCGCCACCATCAGGATCACGGCCGCAGTGAAGAACCACTGCCGGCGCTCATCGGCCCGCCAGTGCGCCAGATACGTGCGCGTGCTCAGCCCCACGAACACCGTCAGCGGATAGCCCGGCACATGCCGGTAAGCGAACAAGCGCTCGATGCCGTCCAGCGGCGTCTCGGTGATGTACGAGCCCTTCTCCCGGTCCATCGCCAGCTGACGTTCCAGTTGAGCTGACACGTCCGAGCTGCCCAGCCCGACCGACGCGCTCGGCGCCGAGGCGGCGAAGCGCGCCACCAGCCGCATCTCTTCCGAGCGCAGCGCGATCGAGCCGTCTTCGCCCATGGCCAGCTTGCCGAACAGCTCGTGGAAGTGCGAACTGGCCAGCACGGCGTAGACGACACCGCGGAACTCGCCGTTGTCCGCCCTCAGCGGGCGCGCCACGATCACGCACCAGTCCTTGAACGCGCGGCTGAAGATCGGCTCCGACACGACCGTGCCGCCGCCCTCGCGCGCCTGGCGGAAGTACGGACGGTCGGCGATCGAGAACGGATCTTCGTCCGACGACAGGCCGATCGACACATGCCCTTGCGCATCCGCCACCCGCAGCGCGCCGGCAAACGGCAGCAGCGGCGCCTGCTCGCGCAGTGCCGTGGCCAGCGCGGCTTCGCGCGAGAGCGCATCCTTGGCCGAGGCATACCGCGAGGTGATCGTGGACAGCGAGTTGTCCACCAGCCGCATCTCGGCAGCCACTTCCACGCTCAGGCCGTTGGCGAGGTTGTCGGCCGCCTCGCGGACATGGTCGATCTCCTCCTGGCGGCTGCTGCGCAGGTTGATCAGCGTGGTGACCACCATCAGGGCCGCCACGCCGAGGATGCCCAGCACGATCCAGCCGCCGATCTGCGATGGCATCCGCTTGCCCAGGCCCATGAAGCGGCGCGCAAAGCTGTCGGCCAGACGCTCGAAGAATCGAACCATGATTGATGCTCGCATCCGGACCGGCGACCCGTCAACTTCCGCTTGAAATTGCAGTTAGCTCAGGTGAGCTGGTAGCTCGGGCTGGGCTCCACCGGCGGCGGCAGCTCGCGCCCGCAAAGCTCGAAGACGGCGCGCTCGATGTTGCGGCTCAGCGCGTCCAGCGCCAGCGCGTTGGGTGCCAGGGTGAAGGGATCGGCCACCTCGTTGGCGATCGCCTCCAGCGCGATCAGCGTGTAGGAGAGAAACACGCAGAGCAGCGGCGTGAAGACCTCGGCCGCGTCGACCAGCCCGAACGGCAGCAGGATGCAGTAGGTGTAGACGGTGCGGTGCAGCAGCACGCCGAAGGCGAACGGGATCGGCGTCGAGACGATGCGCTCGCAGCCGCCGATCGCCTTGCCCAGCTCGCAGAGCTGGGTGTCGAGCGTCCACCAGCGCGCGTCGGACATGCGCCCTTGCGCGTGATGGGCCGCCAGGCGCGCGCGCAGCTCGTGCAGGATCGCGGAGGAGCCGTAGCTGCGGCGGCGCAGATCGCTCGCCCCCGCCGCCCCAAGCAGCCGCTCCAGGTCGGCTTGCGCGTCCGTCTCCCGCAGCTCGTGCTTGAGCGCGTAGACCAGCGCCACGGTCTCATCCGCCACGGCTTGCGCCTCCTCCCGCGGCAGATAGCAAAGCGCCTGCGACACCAGCGCCCGCGCCGAATTCAGCAACTGCCCCCAGAGATGCCGCGCCTCATCGAAGCGCTGGTAGCTCACCGTGTTGCGAAAGCCCATGAAGATCGCCAGCGTCAGCCCGAACAGCGTCAGCAGCGTCGTGTTGAGCGGGATCTTCTCGCCGAACACCCGGCCGTGCGTGGCCACCGCCACGCAGCTCACCACCGTCATGAAGGCGAGCTGCGGAATGATCGATTGCAGCACCGACCCCTTCCACACGAAGAGGAGGCGGAACCAGCTCTGCTTGGGGCGGACGATCATCTGGGGTCAGGCGGCGGCAGTGGTCGTTTTCTTCAGGAGCACCGGGATCGACTTGTACGACGGCGTGCCGCTCTCGCGGTCGATGTAGTCCAGCGGCGCCAGCACGTTCGCCTCGGGATAGTAAGCGGCCACGGTGCCGGGCGCCACGTCGTACTCGATCACGGTGATGTTCGGGAGCTGCAAGCTGCGGCCCGGCACGTCGGAGACGACGTCGACCACGTCGCCGTGCTCCAGCCCGCGCGCCGCCAGGTCCGCCGCGTTCATGAACAGCACGTCGCGCCGGCCGAACACGCCGCGGTAGCGGTCGTCCAGGCCGTAGATCGTCGTGTTGTACTGGTCGTGGCTGCGGATCGTGATGAGGCGCAGCGCCTCTTCACCCCAAGGCTCGTAGCGCGCCCGCACGCCCTCGAACACCGAGAACTGCGCCTTGCCGCTCGGCGTGGGCCAGCGGCGCTCGGTCGGCGGCAGCGGCAGGCGGAAGCCGCCGGGCACGCGGATGCGCTCGTTGTAGTCGTCGAAGCCGGGAATCGTCTGCTCGATCAGGTCGCGGATGCGGTCGTTGTCCTTCACCAGCTCCATCCAGTCGATACGGCTCTCGGGCAGCGTGGCGCGCGCGATGCCGGCGACGATCGCGACCTCGGAGCGCAGATGCTCCGACGCCGGCTTCAGCCGACCCGCCGACGCATGCACCATCGACATCGAATCCTCGACCGTGATCGACTGCATGTAGCCGCCCTGCACGTCCTGCTCGGTGCGGCCGAGCACGGGCAGCAGGAAGCTCTCGCGCGCCACCAGCAGGTGCGAGCGATTCAGCTTGGTGCCGAGCTGCACATTGAGCTTGAGCTGCTTCATCGCGGCGAAGCAACGCTCCGGGTCCGGCAGCGCCACGGCCAGGTTGCCGCCGAGGCAGAGCAGCGCCTGCGCCTTGCCCGCCTCGATCGCCTGCATGGCCTGCACGGCGTCGTGCCCATGGTGCTGCGGCGGCTTGAAGCCGAACACCTGCTCGAAGCGCTCCAGGAACGCCGCCGTCGGCTTCTCCGAGATGCCGACCGTGCGGTTGCCCTGCACATTGGAATGGCCGCGCAGCGGGCAGATGCCGGCGCCGGGCTTGCCGAAGTTGCCGCGCATCAGCAGCAGGTCGGCGATCAGCCGCACCGTGCCCGTGCCGCGGTTGTGCTGGGTCACGCCCATGCCGTAGGCGACGATCGTCGCGTTGGACTTGGCATAGGCCTTGGCCACGGTCTCCAGCTCGGCGCGCGTCAGGCCGCTCTCGGCCTCGATGTCGGGCCAGCTCGTGGCTTCCAGATCGGCGCGGGTGGACTCGAAGCCGACCGTGTGCTCATTGATGAACGTCCGGTCCAGCACGCCGCCTTGCGCGGCCTCCAGCGCCAGCAGCGCCTTCATGATGCCCTTGAGCGCCGCCGCGTCGCCGCTGGCCTTGACCTGGTAGTAGCTGCTGGCGATGTCGGTCGATCCATAACTGGCCATCTCGACGACGTTCTGCGGATCGGCGAAGCGCTCCAGCGCCCGCTCGCGCAGCGGGTTGAAGACGATGATCGGCACCTTGCGCCGGGCCGCCTCGTGCAGCGTGCCCATCATGCGCGGGTGGTTGGTGCCGGGGTTGTGGCCGATGGAGATGATCAGTTCCGTCTGGTCGAAATCGTCCAGCGAGACCGTGCCCTTGCCGATGCCGATCGACTGCGGCAGGCCCACGCTCGTGGCCTCGTGGCACATGTTCGAGCAGTCGGGGAAGTTGTTCGTGCCGAACTCGCGGGCGAACAGCTGGTAGAGGAAGGCGACCTCGTTGGAGGCGCGGCCGGAGGCGTAGAACTCGGCCTGGTCGGGCGAATCGAGCCCGCGCAGCACTTCGCCGATGCGCTCGAAGGCGGCTTCCCATTCGATCGGCAGATAACGGTCCGTCTCGGCGTCATAGACCATCGGGTGCGTGAGGCGACCGTAGCCCTCCAGCTCGAAGTCTGAGCGTTGCAGCAGCTCCGTCACCGTGTGCTGGGCAAAGAACTCCGGCGTCACGCGCTTGTTCGTCGCTTCCCAGGTCACGGCCTTGGCGCCGTTCTCGCAGAACTGGAAGGTGGACTTGTGCTCCTTGTCTGGCCAAGCGCAGCCGGGGCAGTCGAAACCCGCCGGCTGGTTGGTGCGCATCAGGAGGATCGGCGCTTCGGTCAGCGTCATCTGCTGCTGCACGGCCGCGGCGGTGGCGCGCAGGGCGCCCCAGCCGCCGGCGGGGCCGCCGTAGGGCTTGATGCCGGGGACTTCTTTTCTCTTCTTCGTGCTGGGGATCATGTACTTCTTACGCTCAGTTCAGTTTGAAGCCGCCGACGACTTCGGAGAGCCGCAGCGCCTGGTCGCGCAGGCTGTCCGCCGCGGCCGAGGCTTCTTCAACGAGGGCTGCATTTTGCTGCGTCATGCGGTCCAGCTGCGCAACCGCGCCGTTGACCTCGCCGATGCCCTGGCTTTGCTCGCCGCTGCCGGCCGCGATTTCTCCAATGATGTCCGACACGCGCCGCACGCTGCCGGTGATCTGCTCCATGCTGTGGCCGGCGCGCTCCGCGAGCTGCACGCCCTGCTCCACCTTGTCGACCGAGCTGCCGATCAGCGCCTTGATTTCGCGGGCGGCATCGGCCGAGCGGCGGGCCAGCACGCGCACCTCGCCGGCCACGACCGCGAAGCCGCGGCCTTGCTCGCCGGCGCGTGCGGCTTCCACCGCGGCGTTCAGGGCGAGGATGTTGGTCTGGAAGGCGATCGAATCGATCAGGCCGACGATGCTGCCGATCTTGTGGGACTCGGCGCTGATCTCGTCCATCGTGGCGACGACCTTGCGCACGGTCTCGCCACCTTGCTCCGCAGCCTCGCTGGCGGAGACCGCGAGCTGACCGGCTGTTCGAGCGGAGTCTGCCGTGTGGCGCACCGTGCCCGTCAGCTGCTCCATTGCGCCCGCGGTCTCTTCCAGGTTCGACGCCGCCTCTTCCGTGCGTGAGGAGAGATCGGCATTGCCGGTAGCGATCTGGCTGCTGGCGGTGGAGACGCTTTCCGCGGCCTCGCGCACCTGGCCCAGCGCTTCGGAGAGCGCCGTGCGCATGGCGTCGAGCGAGCGCAGCAGGCGGCCGGTTTCGTCACCCGAGTAGCTGGCACGAGGCTGGCCGCTCAGGTCCATGTTGGCGATGGCTTCCGCCACGCCTTCCGCTTCGCGCAGCGGGCGGGTGATCGAGCGCGACAGCGCCCAGGCCAGCAGCACGCCCAGGCCGAGCGCGGAAGCGGCCGTGAGGATCAGCAGGCGGCTCGTTTGCGCCTGCATCTCGTTGGCCTCGGCGGCGTTCTGGTCGAGCTGCTGGCGTTGCAGCTGCATGAGGCTTTCGACGGCGGCCATGTAGTCGCGCGCCGTCGGCTCGAATTTCTCGCTGAAGACCTGCGCGGCGCGCTCGGCCTCGCCGTCCTTCTTGAGCTGGTAGACCGCATCGCGCGCCGCGAGGTAGGCCTTGCGCTGCTCGCTGATGCTGGCGTAGAGGTCCTTCTCCTGCTCGGAACTCATCAGCCCTTCGAGCTGCTTCTGAATCTCGTTGGTCTTGCGCACCGACTCGGCCGCGGCGGGCGCGAGGTAGTCGGCCAGCTTGGTGTCTCTGCTGCGTGCGATGGCGATCGTGCGTTGCACGCCGCCGTAAGTGTTCAGGTACCAGTCGCTGGCCAGGCGCTCGGTCTTGATCTGGTCGTCGAGCATCTCGCGCATGGCCGTGTTCATGCCGCGCAGGCGGTGGATGGCGAGCAGGCTGCTGAGCAGGCTCAAGGTCAGGATGAGGCCGAGCACCAGGGACAGGCGCTTGGCGATGCTGAGTTGGGAGAGTTGCATGGTGACGGGCTCCGTGCAGAGACTGGGGTGACGTCATCTTGGGAGCACGAGGGGTGCAGCGGGGCACACAGTTGGGAGGGCGCGGGAGAAGCACAGTCGCGGGCGCACCGGCGGGGTGCGCGGGATCTGTATGCCTGCGCTCCGCCGCCGACTGTGCTCTTTCGCATCGAGGCCCTAACCCCATCATTCATCGCATGCCTACCCCGACTTCAAGAGGTCCAGCCATGCTGATCGCCGATGCCCCTGAACTGAGCCCGAATGCCGCGCGCCTGCGCAGCCTGCACGAGCTGCACCGCACGCAGCTGGCCATCGCCGCCATGGCACGCTCGGCACCGGCGATCCAGGAACTGGCGCTGGCCGATGCGGCCGGGCGTGTGCTGGCGCGCGACACCATCGTGGACGCGAATTGCGACGGGCGCGACGGCAGCCATGTCTTGCCGGCTGGGACGCGGCTGGAGTGGTATCTGCTGCCGTTGCTGGCGGCCAGCGCGCATTCGACGATGGCCGTACGGGCACCGCTGCGGGCCGTGGTCGTCATGCTTCAAGTGCAAGGCGAGCCCGAGCCGGCTGTCGGCGCCGTGATGGCCCGATCAGCGCTCGAACGCATGGGGGTGCAGGCGCACGGTCTGCGCATCAGCGAGCCGGCGCTGCCGGAGTCGCCCACGTTGCAACGGCTGTCCAAGTCTTGTGACTTGATCCTGGTCGTCGACACGCGCGCCGGTCCGCCTCAGGCTGGCGCGGGCCTGCATCCGCCGAAGTTCTTCGAGGTGCTGGGCCGGCCCTGCATGGTGCTGCCGAGCTGCCCGCTGTCGGCGCTGGCGAGCTTCGTGACCTTCGCCGTGCCGCTGCTGCGGCGCTTGCAAGGCCGCATGCCGGAGCTGCCGGTGATTCGCACGGCCAGCGATGCGGCGCAAGGCGAAGAGCCGCGCATCGGCGCGGAGCTGAGCTGCGTGAGCGCGGCGAACATCGAGCTGGCCGGCGACGGCGTGCGCTCCTGCATGCCGACGTCAGACAGCTCGCTGCTGGTCAGCCTCTCCAGCATCGCTGGCGTGGCGTGGCGGCCGGATGATCTGGCCGCCGCGCATCCGAACGCAGTCGCGTTCCTCCCGCTGGCCGAATGGTTGAGATGACGGCTGCGCTGAGGAAGGCGGTTAGGCCCAGCCGCCGCCCAGCGCCTTGATCAGCGCGATCGTCGACTGGAACTGCGCCGAGCGCACCTGCAGCGCCTGGCGGCGCAGCGTCAGTTCGCTGCGGCGCGCATCCAGCAGTTCGAGCTGGCTCACCAGGCCGTTGCGGTAGCGCGAGTCCGACAGCGTCAGCGCACGTTCCGCAGAAGCCACGGCCCGCGCCTGCACCTCGGCCTGATCGGCCAGCAGGCGCAGCGAAGACAGCTGGTCTTCCACTTCCTTGAACGCCGTCAGCACCTGCTCGCGGTAGCCCGCGGCGGCAGCGTCTGCTTCGGCCGCGGCGCTTTCCACGCCGGCCTTGCGGCGGCCACCGTCGAACAGCGGGAGGTTCAGGATCGCATTCACGCCCCAGAGGCCGGCCGACTGCTTGAACAGGTCGGACAGCTCGGGCGACGCGACGCCGCCGTTGGCGGTCAGCGCGAGCGTGGGGAACCACGCCGTCTGCGCCACGCCGACGCGCAGCTGCGCGGCCTTGAGGCTCGACTGCGCGGCGATCACGTCGGGGCGGCGTTCCAGCATGGCGCTGGGCAGGCCGGCCGGCACGGCGGGCAGCACTTCGCTCCAGTGCGCTTCGGCCACGGCCAGCTCGCTCGGGAGTTGGCCCACCAGCAGCGCCAGGGCGTGTTCCAGCTCGGCGCGCTGGCGATCCAGTTCGATGGATTGCGAACGCGTGGCTTCCACCTCGGTGCGCACGCGGGCCAGGTCCAGCTCGGCGATGTCGCCGGCTGCGTGGCGGCGCTCGGTCAGCGTCAGCGTGTCCTGATATGCCGCCACCGTCTCACGCATCAGCGCACGTTCGGCGTCGAGCGCGCGCAGGGCGAAGTAGGTCTGCGCCACTTGCGATTGCACGAGCAGCTGCGTGGACTTCAGCAGTGCTTCGCGCGAACGAACGTCGAGCTTGGCGGCGTCGCTGGCCTTGGCGATGCGGCCGATCACGTCCACTTCGTACGAAGCGTCGAGACGCAGCTCGTGCAGCGTGCCGGCTTGCGCCTGGGCGCGGTTGAAGTCGCCGCCGGCGCGGCCGGAAGCGGCAGAGACGCCGACCTGCGGCCAGCGATCTGCGTTGGTGTTGCGCAGCAAGGCGCGCGATTGCGCCAGTCGCGCACCGGCCAGTTGCAGGCTGGTGTTGTGAGCCAGCGCCTGCTCGGTCAGCGCATCCAGTTGCGGGTCAGCAAACGCTTTCCACCACTGCGCCTGCGAAGCCGCAGCGGCCGACGCTTGTGCGCCGCTGCCCTGGAAGCTCGCCGGCACGGTCGGCATCGGGTGCGATTCCGACGTGGCGAGGTTGGCGCAGCCGGCCAGCACGAGCGCCGCTGCGAGAGGGATCAAAGCATGGAGTTTCATGTTTCAGCTCCGTTCATTCATTCATGGTCATGGCGCGGTGCGGCCGGCAGCGGGCGGGCGTCGCCGCCAACGCTGCCATGCAGCGCATCAGCACCCGCAAAAGCTTCCAGATGCGCACCGGCATCGCCGTGCAGCTTGAGCGGACGGTTGCCCGTCAGCGCACGCAGCAGCACGTAGAACACGGGCGTGAGGAACAGGCCGAAGGCGGTCACGCCGATCATGCCGGCGAACACGGCCACGCCCATCGCGGAACGCATCTCCGAACCGGCGCCGTGCGAGAGCACCAGCGGCACCACGCCCATGATGAAGGCCATCGAGGTCATCAGGATGGGGCGCAGGCGCAGGCGGGCGGCCTCGATCGCGGCTTCGAGCGGCTTGCGGCCGGCGAATTCCAGCTCGCGCGCGAACTCCACGATCAGGATCGCGTTCTTCGCACTCAAGCCTACCAGCACCATCAGGCCGATCTGCGTGAAGACGTTGTTGTCGCCCTTGGTGACCCACACGCCGGTCATCGCGGCCATCAGGCCCATCGGCACGATCAGCAGGATGGCGAGCGGCAGCGTCAGGCTTTCGTACTGCGCGGCGAGCACCAGGAACACCAGCAGGATGGCGAGCGGGAAGACCCACACGGCAGAGTTGCCGGCCAGGATTTCCTGATACGTCAGCTCGGTCCATTCATAGCTGATGCCCTTGGGCAGCGTCTCCGCAGCGATGCGCTGGATCGCGGCTTGCGCCTGGCCCGAGCTGAAGCCCGGGGCCGGGCCGCCGTTGATGTCGGCGGACAAGAAGCCGTTGTAGCGCATGGCGCGTTCCGGGCCGACCGAGTTCTCCACCTTCATCAGCGCGGACAGCGGCACCATCTCGCCCGATGTTGAGCGGACCTTCAGCTGGCCGATGTCTTCGGCACGGGCGCGGAACGGCGCATCGGCCTGGACGCGCACGGAGTATGTGCGGCCGAACTTGTTGAAGTCGTTCACATACAGGCTGCCGAGATAGATCTGCATGGTGTCGAACACGTCCGTCACGGCCACGCCGAGCTGGCGCGCCTTGGTGCGGTCGATGTCGGCGTAGAGCTGCGGCGTGTTGACCTGGTAGCTCGTGAACATGCCGGCCAGTTCGGGCGTCTTGTAGGCCTTGGCCATGAAGGCCTTGACTGCCTGGTCGAGCGCTTCGTAGCCGAGGCCGCCGCGGTCTTCGAGCTGGAGCTTGAAGCCGCCGGTCGTGCCCAGGCCTTGCACCGGAGGCGGCGGGAACATGACGACGAACGCATCCTGGATGGCGCCGTACTGCTGATTCAGCTTGCCTGCGATCTCGCCGGCCGAGAGGCCCTTGCCCGAACGCTGGTCGAAGTCCTTCAGGCCGACGAACACGATGCCCGAATTGGAGCTGTTGGTGAAGCCGTTGATCGACAGGCCCGGGAAGGCGATGGCGTGCTCGACGCCCGGCATCTTCATGGTGATGTCGGTCATGCGGCGGATCACGTCTTCCGTGCGGTCCAGCGTGGCGCCGTCAGGCAGCTGGGCGAAGCCGATCAGGTACTGCTTGTCCTGGGCCGGCACGAAGCCGCCGGGCACGACCTTGAACAGGCCGAGCGTCACGATCAGCAGGCCCGCGTACAGGATCAGCATCGGCGTCTTGCGGCGGATGGCGCCCTGCACGCCCGAGCCGTAGGACTCGGAGCCGCGCTTGAACACGCGGTTGAAGGCAGCGAAGAAGCGGCCGAACACGCGGTCCATGCCGCGCGTCAGCGCGTCCTTGGGCGCGTCGTGGCCCTTGAGCAGCAGTGCGGCCAGCGCCGGCGACAGCGTCAGCGAGTTGACGGCCGAGATCACCGTGGACATGGCGATCGTCAGCGCGAACTGGCGGTAGAACTGCCCCGTCAGGCCGGTGATGAAGGCCAGCGGCACGAACACGGCCACGAGCACGAGCGCGATGGCGATGATCGGGCCCGAGACTTCGCGCATGGCGCGGTAGGTCGCATCACGCGGCGAGAGGCCCGACTCGATGTTGCGCTCGACGTTCTCCACCACCACGATGGCGTCGTCCACCACGATGCCGATGGCCAGCACCAGGCCGAACAGGCTCAGCGCATTGATCGAGAAGCCGAACACGTGCATCACCGCGAAGGTGCCGACGACCGAGACCGGCACCGACAGCAGCGGGATGATGGACGCGCGCCAGGTCTGCAGGAAGACGATCACGACGATCACCACGAGGGCGATGGCCTCCAGCAGCGTGTGCACCACGGATTCGATGGAGGCGCGCACGAACTGCGTCGGGTCGTAGACGATGTTGTAGTCCACGCCTTCGGGCATCGACTGCTTGATCTCGGCCATGGTCGAGCGGACCTGGTCGGAGATCTGGATCGCGTTGGAACCGGGCGCGGCGAAGATCGGCACGGCCACGGCGTCCTTGTTGTCGAGCAGCGAGCGCAGCGCGTAGCCGTTGGCGCCGAGCTCGATGCGGCCCAGATCGCCCAGGCGCGTGACTGCGCCGTTGGCTTCGGTCTTGACGATGATGTCGGCGAACTCGGCCTCGGTCGTCAGGCGACCTTGCGCGTTGACGGACAGCTGCAGGTCCACGCCCTGCAGGCCCGGAGAAGCGCCGACCACGCCGGCCGCGGCCTGGATGTTCTGGCTGCGGATCGCGTTGACGACGTCATCGGCCGAGAGGCCGTGCTGCGCCACCTTCTGCGGATCGAGCCACACGCGCATGGCGTAGTCGCCCGAGCCGAACATCTGCACGTCGCCCACGCCCTGCAACCGCGCGAGGCGGTCCTTGACGTTGAGCAGCGCGTAGTTGCGCAGGTAGGTCATGTCGTAGCGGCCGTTGGGCGAGATCAGGTGCACGACCATGGTCAGGTCGGGCGAGCTCTTCACGGTCGTCACGCCGAGCCGCTTGACCTCCTCGGGCAGGCGCGCCTCGGCTTGCGAGACGCGGTTCTGCACGAGCTGCTGGGCCTTGTCCGGATCGGTGCCGAGCTTGAACGTCACGGTCAGCGTCATCAGACCGTCAGTCGTGGCCTGGCTGCCCATGTAGAGCATGCCTTCCACGCCGTTGAGCGCTTCTTCCAGCGGCGTGGCCACGGTTTCTGCGATCACCTTGGGGTTGGCGCCGGGGTAGTTGGCGCGCACGACCACCTGCGGCGGCACGACCTCGGGGTATTCCGAGATGGGCAGGCCGCGCACGGCGATCAGGCCGGCCAGCACCATCAGGACCGAGATCACGCCGGCGAAGATCGGCCGGTCGATGAAGAATTTGGAGAGATTCATGGCGGTGTTCTTTCTGCTTCAGCGCTCGCTTCAGCTCTTCTTTTCAGCCGAGGCAGCCTTGGCGGCTTGCAGCTCGCCCTTGGCGTCCATCGCCACTTGCGTCGGCGCCAGCAGTGCGCCCGGCTGCACGCGTTGCAGGCCGTTCACGACGATGCGCTCCGAGGCCTTCAGGCCGTCGGTGACGATGCGCAGGCCGTTGACGGATGCGCCCAGCTTCACCTCGCGGTACTCGGCGTGGTTGTCCTTGGCGACGACCATCACATAACGCTTGCTTTGATCGGTGCCGACGGCGCGCTCGTTGATCAGCAGCGCCTCGTGCTTGCCCGATTCACCCATGCGCACGCGGGCGAACTGGCCCGGCATCAGGGCGCCGTCTTTGTTGTCGAAGACGGCGCGCACGCGCACGGTGCCGCTCTTGGCGTTGACCTGGTTGTCGATCAGTTGCAGGTGGCCCACCAGCGGCGTGCCGTCCTGGCCCATCGTGCCGATCTGCACGGGCACGTGGTCGAGCTTGTTGCGCTCGGTCAGCGTCTTGGCGAGGGCCTGTTCGTCGGCGTCGAAGCTGGCGTAGATCGGGCTCACCGACATCAGCGTGGTCAGCACGGGCGAAGACGGGCCGGCGGCGACCTGGTTGCCGACCGTGATCTCCAGCTTGCCCACGCGGCCTGAGACCGGCGCGCGCAGCTGCGTGTAGGAGAGGTTCAGCTTGGCCGCTTGCAGCGTGGCCTGGGCGGCGCGCAGGTTGGCGTCGGCTTCGCGCTGGGCGTTCGAGCGTTCGTCGAACTCGCGCTGGGCGATGGCCTGTTCGGCCCAGAGGCGCTGGGCGCGGGCGACGTCGCTGCTCGTGTAGAGGGCGCGGGCACGGGCCGCTGCAACCTGGGCTTCGGCGCGGTCGACTTCGGCTTGATACGGCGCCGGGTCGATCGTGATCAGCAGGTCGCCCTGGCGCACGAGGGCGCCTTCACGGAAATGCACGGCCTGCACGGTGCCCTGCACGCGGGGGCGCAGCTCCACGCGTTCGACGGCTTCGAGGCGGCCGGAGAACTCTTCCCAGGTCTGCACTTCGCTCGACTGCACGACGGCGACCGAGACGGGCGTGGCCGGCGGCGCCGCGGGCGGGGCTTCGGCGCCGGCCGGGCTGGTGGCCAGCAGTGCATAACTGGCTGCCGCGACGGCGCTCAGCGCGGCGAAGGAGGTGCCGGCAACCCAGAGGCGGCGACCGGTGTGCGGGTTCTGATTCGGCAATTGGGACATGACGGACTCCAAAAAGAAGAGGAAGAGAAATCGGGAAAGCGGGAAATGGCGGAAAAGCGAGCAATGCAGCGGCCTACCTGGGCCGCGCGCGGCATGGCAAATACAGCTGGAAAACGGTGAAAAGAATTCGGTGGCGGCGCAGCGCTTCAGCGCCCGCTCAACCCTGGCTCAGCGCTGTCAACAACAACGCGGCGATACTTGGGGAAGCAGTCGATGCTGGTTCATGAAGGCCCTCGTTTGATGCTTTGCAATGTTTTCGTAGTGGACGTTACGAAATTGCAATGTAGTTGGCTTGCGCGGGCTCGTCAAGACATTTATTATCGATCATTATGAAAATCGAAGAGCCCAAGGTTGTCAAGCCGCGTGGCCGCCCGCTGTCGTTCGACCGAGACAAGGCGCTGGAGCAGGCCATGCACGTCTTCTGGCAGCGCGGTTACGAAGCCGCCTCCATCGCCGAGCTGACCACGGCGATGGGCATCACCGCGCCCTCGCTGTACACGGCGTTCGGCGACAAGGAGCGGCTGTTCTTCGCTGCGATCGAGCGTTATGCCAACGGCCCCGGCGCCGGCTTCCCGCTCGCCCTGGAAGAAGAGCCGACCGCTTTCGACGCCATCCGCCGGCTGATGCTGGAGCTGGCCGAAGAGCAGACGCGCACCGACCACCCGCGCGGCTGCATGATCGCCATGGCCGCCACCAATTGCAGCCAGGCGTCCGCGCACATCCAGGCGGCGCTGTCCAAGCGGCGCGAGGCCAGCGTGAACGGCATCCGCTGCCGCATCGAGTGCGACATCGAGCGCAAGGAACTCCCCGCTGGCACCGATGCCGCGGCGCTCGCTGGTTTCTACGCCACCGTGATGCGCGGCATGTCCATGCAGGCGGCCGACGGGGCCAGCCAGGAAACGTTGGTGCAGGTCGCGGAGGCTGCGATGCGGGCCTGGCCGGGCAAGCCTGCGAAGGCGCCGAAGGCTGAGAAGACAGTCAAGGCCTGATCGCCGGGAAGCTGGAAACAATCGAATCATGGTCAGCTCCTGATGATGAGGAGCGACTGTAGAAGTCAGTGGTGATGCGGCGTTAGACCATTTCTCGCCGCCTTTTGCACGATCCTCGCGGGCTCATGGTGCGCTGCAAGATCGTTTGCAAAATCCTCTCGACTCCTTGCACGAAGCTCCAGCGGCAAGCCCGTGGACAAGACAAACGCCGCCGCAAACATTACTGTTCGCCCATGCTCACTGCCTTCAAGCGTGCCGACAGCGAAGACCGTTCGGCCGAACAGATGAAGATCACCGTCATGCGCGCCGACCTGGCTGCGCAGATCGAACGCCACACGGGTGGCGTGGACGGCATCTTCGAAACCGCCGTGCCGCGCCTGACGCTGGTGCGCATGACGCGCGCCCGCCCGCCGGCCCACGGCCTGCAACAGCCGGCCTTCTGCGTGCTGGCGCAGGGCAGCAAGCGCGTGCTGCTCAACGATGAGGTGTACGACTACGACAGCGGCACGTACCTGGTCGCGTCGCAGAACCTGCCCGTCTCGGGCCATGTGATCGAGGCGTCGGAAGCGCATCCGTACCTGGGCCTGAAGCTGGAGTTCGACGTGCGCGACGTGGCGGCCCTCGCGCTGGAACTGAACGACCTCGACACCGGCGCTAACCGTCAGGCTCAGCGAGGCCTGTTCATCGGCACCATGACGACGACGCTGCTCGACGCCGTGCTGCGCCTGGTGAACCTGCTGGAAACGCCGTCCGACATCGCCACGCTGGCGCCGCTCTGCGCGCGCGAGATCCTCTACCGCCTGCTGCGCGCGCCGGAAGGCTGGCGCCTGGCGCAGATGGCGATCGTGAACAGTCACAGCCAGCGCGTGGCGCAGGTGATCCAGCGCCTGTACAACGATTTTCACCAGCCGCTGCACATGGAAGCGCTGGCGCGCGAGGCGCACATGAGCGTGTCCTCGCTGCACAGCCGCTTCAAGGAAGTGACGGCGATGAGCCCGCTGCAGTTCCAGAAGCAGCTGCGCCTGCAGGAGGCGCGCCGCATCATGCTCAGCGAGCAGATCGACGCGGGCATGGCGGGGCACCGGGTGGGCTACGAGAGCCCGTCGCAGTTCAACCGCGAGTACAGCCGCTTCTTCGGTGCGCCGCCGGCGCGCGACATCCGCCGCCTGCGCGAAGAGCAGCTCGGCCTGAACTGAGCGAGCAACAATGGCGGTCATGAAGACTGCCTTGCTCCTCTCCTCGCTCGTATTGCTGACCGCCTGCGCGCAGCAGTCGCCCTCGCCCGTTGCGCGTCCGACCGTCGACGGCGAAACCCGCACCGAGCAAAGCTACGCCGAATGGCGCGCACGCACGACCGCGCCGGTCGCAGCCTTCGAGGCCGAACTCGCCGCCCGCGGCCTGGCCACGCAGGTGCCCCTGCACGAGCTGCTGCGCTCGGCCAGCGACTGGGCCAAGTGCAAGGCCGAGCCCTACGCGCTGCCGCCCGACGCGCAGTGGAAGGACGTGTACTCGGTGCTCACGCTGCTGAAGACCTTGCGCGAGCAAGGCGTGCTGGACCGCATCGTCGTCTACTCAGCCTACCGGGACGAGACGCTCAACGCCTGCGCGGAAGGCGCCAAGGGCAGCGCCCACCTGCGCTCGTTCGCGATCGACTTCCGGCCGGTGCCGCAAACCGACGAAACAGACGCCAAGCTCTGCCGCTTCTGGCAGACGCAAGGCCAGCCGCTGCACATGGGCCTGTCACGCTACCCGTCCGGGCGCATCCACATCGACACGCACGGGTGGCGCACCTGGGGCTCCGACCACACGCTGACAACGGCGTTCTGCACCAAGCCCGCAGCGCAACCCTGAGGCGGCGCGCTCAGGCCCAGCTGCCGCGGCCGCGGGCCTTCGCCACGTAGACGCGCGCATCCGCGCGTTCGATGAGCCCGCTCCAGTCGCGCGCCTCGCCGGCATCCACGGCCACGCCGACGCTGGCGCCGATGCGCACCTGCGCCTTGCCCAGCTCGAACGGCTGCCGCGCCGCTTCGACGATCTTCTCGGCCACCGCCAGGGCGTGCGTCCGCTCGCGCACATGCGTCATCGCCAGCGCGAACTCGTCGCCGCCGAGTCGGGCGACCGCATCACGCGGCCGAACCTGCCCCTGCAAGCGCTGAGCGAACTGGCGCAGGAGTTCGTCGCCGGCAGCATGGCCATGCTGGTCGTTGACGCTCTTGAAGCGGTCGAGATCGACATAGAGCACGGCCAGCGAGCGCGCCTCTCCGGCGTCGCAGCAGGCGGCCAGGTAGCGGATGAAACCGGCGCGGTTGAGCAGGCCGGTCAGCGGGTCGCGCCGGGACAGATCGATGAGGCGGCGTTGTTCCTCGCGATGTTCGGTGATGTCCTGCGCGATGCAGATCAGCCCGTCCACGGTGCCGTCGTCCATCAGCAGTGGCGCGAAGGTGACGCTCAGGTAGCGCCGGCCCTTGCCGGGCACGGCCAGGTCGCGCTCGAAGCTCAAGGTTTCGCCGGCCAGGGCGCGCGCCACGCCAGCCTCGTAGTGCGCGTACTCGGACGCGCCGAACAGGTCCACGGCGCGTTGGCCGATCACCTGCTCGCGCGGCAAGCCTACCCAGCGCTCGAAGGCGCGGTTGACGAGCTGGTAACGGATGTGCCGATCGAACACGACGACGAGGGCCGGCACCGCCTCGATCACGGCACGCAGCACCGCCGACTGGCGCAGCTGGCGCTCCTGGGACGAAAAACCGGCCCACGCGTCGAAGGCCATGCCCAGCTGCGCCGTACCGACCAGGCCCGGCCCCTGCTGGGCCACGAAGGGATTTGCTTTCATGCCTGCCTTTACTGCACATGGCGTGAAGTTCCGATGGACTTTAAGCGGCCACCGCCTCGACATCCTTCAATCCAGCGCAAGCCGACCCGCCATTGGCGGATCGCGCAACAGGCTCGGCAGATTGCGGACGATCCGATACCCCTGCGTTTTTTTGGAAACGCCAGAGGCCGCAAACCGGGACGGCGCGGCGGCTTCAGGCCCAGCCACCGCGGCCCCGCGCCTTGGCCACATGCACACGAGCGCTCGCCCGCTCGATCAGGCCGGCCCAGTCCTCGTGCTCACCGGCGTCCAGCGCCACCCCCACGCTCACGCCGATCCGGATGGAGACCGGCGTCGGCGGCGCGCGCAGCTCGAAGGTCTGCTGGGCGGCGGCAATGACCTTCTCGGCCACCACGCGCGCGTGGGCCAGCTCACGCACATGCGTGAGCGCCACGGCGAACTCGTCGCCGCCCAGGCGCGCCACCGCATCGCTCGGCCGAACCAGGCCTTGCAGGCGTCGCGCGAGCTGACGCAGCAGCTCGTCGCAAGTCTCGTGGCCGTGCTGCGCATTGGCTTGCTGGAAATGATCGACATCCACGTACAGCACCGCGAGCGAGCGGGCTTCCCCTTCATCACACTTCGCCGCCAGGACGCGGTTGAAGCCGGCGCGGTTGAGCAGACCGGTGAGCGGGTCGCGGCGCGTGAGGTTCTGCAGGCGCAGCTGGTCGTCGCGCAGTTCCGTGATGTCCTGCGCCACGCACACCAGTCCGTCCACCGTGCCGTCCGTCTGGCGCAGCGGCGCGAAGCTCACGTTGAGGAAGCAGCGGCCCTTGTCCGGCACCGCGATGTCGCGCTCGAAGTTGGTGAATTCGCCGGCCAGCGCGCGCTCGATGAAGGGCCGGAAATGCTCGTGCTCTTCGGCGCCGAACAGCCCGGCGATGCGGTGCCCGATCAGCTGCTCGCGCGGCAAGCCGATCCAGCGCTCGAAAGCATGGTTGACCATGCGGCACGAGGTCTGGCGGTCGAACACGACGACCAGCGCCGGCGTCGCTTCGAGCAGGGTGTTCAGCACGGCGGACTGGTAGGCCATGCTGCGCGCAGCCGGATTGCCCAGGCCGATGTCGCGTCCCACCGAATGCAGCCAGCGCTCGCCGGCCGGGCCGATCTGCAGGCTGTTGTGCCAGGCGATCCACACCATCCGCCCCGCGCCGTCGAGCACCGGGTTGGCGCTGTCGATCACGGCCTCGCCGCGCAGCGCCAGCTCGACGCGGGTGCGCACCGCCTCGCGTTCTTCCGGCGGCATCAGCGCGTAGAGATTGAGGCCCACCAGTTGATCGGGCGCGCAGTCGAACAAGCGGCTGTAGGCCTCGTTCACGTAAACGAGCGCGCCGTCCTCCTGCGCCAGCGAAACGTACTCGTGCTCCAGTTCCGCGATGGCGCGCCGCTGCCTCGCCACCAGCATCAGCTGGCGCAGCTGAGACTCCGTGTATTGCTTGCTCATGCCTTGCCCTTGTCTTGCCTGTTCCGGCCGGGATGTGGAATTCCCGACGCTTTTCGGCTCCAGGGCTTTGTCCCTTACATGTGCTTGCAGCGTCCCTCGTTTCGGTCAACTAGATTGCGCGGACCACATGTTTGGGCGGGGAACAAATGGACGGGGAAACAACGGACGTGGTACGGCCGCAGGCGCCGGAACCGTCGGCCTGGCTGGCGGCGCTGGCGGCTTCGGCGACGCTGTCGGCCTGCGGCGGCGGCGGCGGGAGCGGCGGATCGACAGGCTCAAGCCCGGCGCCCGCGCCGGCTCCAGCCCCCGTGGCACCGACCGACGCGCAAGCCTCGCGCTTCCTCTCCCAGGCCGCCTTCGGCGGCACGACGGACGCCATCGCCTCCGTCAAGACGCAGGGGTATGCGGCCTGGCTCGACGCGCAGTTCGCCGCGCCGCGCACGACCGGCCACTACGACTGGATGTTCGCGGCCGGCTACGCCAACGACGTCAACAACGCCAACAACTTCAACGGCGCGGACAACACGCTCTGGCGCAAGCTGATCAGCTCGCCCGACGTGCTGCGCCAGCGCATGGTGCTGGCGCTGTCCGAGATCTTCGTGGCCTCGATGAACGGCATTCCGGTGGCGTGGCGCGGCTTCCTCACCGCCGCGTATGCGGACGTGCTCGACGCCAATGCCTTCGGCACGTATCGCGCGCTCCTGCAGGCGGTGACGCTCTCGCCGGCGATGGGCGTCTACCTGAACATGCGCGGCAACCAGAAGGCCGATCCCAAGAGCGGCCGCCTGCCTGATGAGAACTACGCGCGCGAGGTCATGCAGCTGTTCACGATCGGCCTGGTGCAGCTCAATGCGGACGGCACGCCCAAGGTCGGCGGCGACGGCAAGCCCGTTCCCACCTACGGCCAGCAGCAGATCACGGACCTGGCCGCCGTGTTCACTGGCTGGGATTTCGACAAGGCCAGCAACGCCGAACCGAGCTACGCGCAGCGGCCGATGGTCAACATCGCCAGCCGCTTCACCAGCGGCGCCAAGAAGGTGCTGGACACGGACATCCCCGCCAGCGCCGACGGCCCCACCGCCCTGGGTATCGCGCTCGACACGCTGGCCAACCACGCGAATGTCGGGCCCTTCATCGGCCGGCAGCTGATCCAGCGCTTCGTCTGCTCCAACCCGAGCACCGCCTACGTGGCGCGCGTTGCCGCCGTGTTCAACGACAACGGCTCCGGCGTGCGCGGCGACCTGAGAGCCGTGCTGCGCGCGATCCTGCTCGACGTGGAGGCGCGCAGCGCGTCCAGCAGCAACGGCAGCGGCAAGCTGCGCGAGCCGGTGATGCGCTTCCTGCAATGGGCGCGCACGGTGGCACTCACGTCGCCCACCGACTTGTGGAACGTCGGCAACCTCAGCGATCCGGCCTCGCGCCTGGGCCAGAGCCCGCTGCGCAGCGGATCGGTCTTCAACTTCTTCCGCCCGGGTTACGTTCCACCGAATTCGCAGTTAGGCAGCAACAACATCACCGCGCCCGAGTTCCAGCTCTGCAACGAAAGCACGGTCGCCGGCTACCTGAACTTCATGCAAAGCGTGATCGCCAACGGCATCGGCGAGCTCAAGCCCGTCTACGACGCCGAGCTGGCGACCGCCACCGATGCCGCGGCGCTCGTCGACCGCTGGTCGCTGCTGCTGACCGGATCGAGCCTCGCCGCCGCCACGCGGACGGCCCTCGTGAACGCCATCGGCACGATGACCTCCACCACCGACGCCAACAAGCGCAGCCGCGTGCAGGCCGCGATCCTGATGGTGATGGCCACTCCCGAGTACCAGGTGCTGAAATGAGCGTGAAGAATCTCCAGCGCCGCGAATTCCTGCGTCGAAGCAGCGCGTTAGGCCTGATGGGCGCGGCCGCGCCGTTCGCCTTCAACCTCGCCGCGATGGCGGAAGCCGCGGCCCAGGGCGCGAGCGACTACAAGGCGCTGGTCTGCGTGTTCCTCTACGGCGGCAACGACTACGCCAACACCGTCGTGCCGTACGACACGACGACCTACGCCACCTACGCGCAGATCCGCCAGGCGCTGACCACGCCGCGCGAGCAGCTGCTGGCGCTGAACCCGACGACCGCCCTGCCCGGCGGTGCGCAGCTCGCGCTGGCCCCGCAGCTCACACGCATGAAGAGCCTGTTCGACGCCGGCTCGCTCGGCGTGATGCTCAACGTCGGCACGCTGGTGCAGCCGACCACGCTGGCGCAGTACAAGGCGCAGAACGTGCCGCTGCCGCCCAAGCTGTTCTCGCACAACGACCAGCAGAGCGTCTGGCAGGCGTCCTCGCCCGAAGGTGCCACCTCGGGCTGGGGCGGGCGGCTGGGCGACCTGTTCCTGTCGGGCAACGGCAATGCCACGTTCACCTGCATCAACGTCTCGGGCAACGCCGTCTTCATGGCGGGCAAGCAGGCCGTGCAATATCAGATCGCGCCGAGTGGCGCGGTGGCGATCAACGCCGTCACCAAGCCGCTCTACGGCTCACAAGCCTGCGCGGACGCGCTGCGCGGGCTGATCACCGCCAGCCGCAGCCACTGGATGGAGGGCGAGCTCAACAGCGTGGTGTCGCGCTCGGTCAGCGCGCAAGGCATCGTGGCCGGCGCGCTGGCCAGCCTGCCGGCGCTGGGCACGGCCTTCGACAGCAGCAATGGCCTGGCCACGCAGCTGCAGATGGTGGCCAAGCTGATCGCCGCGCGCACGACGCTCGGGCCGAAGCGCCAGGTCTTCTTCGTCTCGCTCGGCGGCTTCGACCTGCACGACTTCCTCGTCGCGCAGCACCCCGGGCTGCTGACGAGCCTGGACAGTGCGATGGGCAACTTCCAGGCGGCGATGACGGAGCTCGGCGTGGCGCAGCAGGTGACCACCTTCACCGCCAGCGATTTCGGCCGCACGATCACGAGCAACGGCGACGGCTCCGACCACGGCTGGGGCGCGCACCACTTCGTGATGGGCGGCGCGGTCAAGGGCGGGCGCTTCTTCGGCGAGATGCCGGAGTACGGGCTGAACGGCGCGCACGACGTCGGCCAGGGCAGGCTACTGCCGAGCACCTCGGTCGACCAGCTCGGCGCCACGCTCGCCGCCTGGATGGGCGTGAGCGCGAGCGACCTGCCGCTGGTGCTGCCGCAGATCGGCAACTACACGGTGAAGGACGTCGGCCTCTTCTGACAGCGCCGCGCAGGTCGCATCCTCCACAATCGTGGCTCCACACGAAGCGCTGCGGGCCCGACTCGCGGCTTTGGATCGACTGCGATGCGTTTGAGCTTTTTCAGGGGACTGGTGGGGCTGGCGGGAGCGATGCTCCTGGCTTCTGCGCAGGCGGCGCCGGAAGTGGTCGTGCCGCTGCGTGTCTGTCTGCCCGACCTGGAAGCCATCCCGTACCTCAACGCGCCGGACCAGCCGCCTGGCTTGATCGAGCGGCTGCTGATGGAGGCGGGGCAGCAAAGCGGCCTGCCCGTGCGCATCACCCGCGCGCCGATCCTGCGCTGCCGCCTGATGATGGACAACGGTGAAATCGACGCCTCGCTGGCCGGCTGGAACGCCGCCAATCAGGAGCGCGCACGCTTTCCCATGAAGGGCGAGACGGTCGACCCGGCGCGGCGCATCGTGCGGGTTGCGGTGACGTGGGTGCAGCGCCGCAACGCCGCGCTGACGTGGGACGGCCAGCATTTCAGCAGCGCCGGTGGGCAGCCGATCACGGTCGGCACGCTGCGCTCGGTGGCGATGGTGGCCAACGGCTTGCAGTTGCAGGGCTATCGGCTGGAGAACACATCGACCTCGATCCACCAGCTGCTGCTCCAGCTGCGCGCCGGCCGCGTGGAAGCTGCCGTGGGCTTGGTCGATCAGGTGCAGCGCGAGTTCGACAAGGGCGGATTCGACGATCTGGAGATCGTGCCGGGCACTTCGAACCAGCACGATTTCTACGTCGTCGTCCGCCGCGAACGCTATGCGAGTTCCAGCCGGCTGATCGAGACCTTCTGGGACCGGCTCGGCAAGCTGCGCGAGATGCCGGGTTTCCAGGCGCGTTGAGCTGGAATTCCAGGCCCGGTCTCGGCGACACTGCCCCGGTCAAATTCAGGAGGGATCCCGTGCAGCTCAAGGACAAAGTGGCTTACGTGACCGGCGCCGCCAGCGGCATCGGCAAGGCGATCGCGCTGATGTACGCGGCCGAAGGCGCCAAGGTGGCGGTGGCCGATCTGAACCTCGCTGCGGCTGAAGCCGTGGCCGCCGAGATCCAGGCGGCGGGCGGCCAGGCGATTGGCGTTGCCGTGGACGTGACCAGCGAGGAGCAGGTCAACGCCAGCGTGCAGGCCACCGTGGCCGCGTTCGGCGGCGTGGACATCCTGGTCTCGAACGCCGGCATCCAGATCGTGCATCCGGTCGAGGAGTTCGAATTCTCCGAATGGAAGAAGATGCTGGCGATCCATCTCGACGGCGCCTTCTTGACCACCAAGGCCTGCCTCAAGCACATGTACGCGCAGGGCCGCGGCGGCTCCATCCTCTACATGGGCTCGGTGCATAGCAAGCTGGCTTCGCTGCTCAAGGCGCCGTACGTCACGGCCAAGCACGGCCTGCTGGGCCTGGCTCGCGCCGTGAGCAAGGAAGGCGCGGCCAAGGGCGTGCGCGCCAACGTGATCTGCCCCGGCTTCGTGCGCACGCCGCTGGTGGACAAGCAGATCCCCGAGCAGGCGCAGACGCTGGGCATCAGCGAGGAAGACGTGATCAAGAAGGTGATGCTCAAGGACACGGTGGACGGCGAGTTCACGACGCTGGACGATGTCGCCAGAGTGGCGCTGCTGTTCGCCGCCTTCCCGACCAACGCTTTGACCGGCCAGTCGCTGATCGTCAGCCACGGCTGGTGCATGGAGTGAACACGATGATGATGAAAAGACGCTCTCTCGTTCTGACGCTGGCTTGCGGCGTTAGCGCTTTGGCCGCCCTGCCCGCTCAAGCGCAAACTCAGCGCATCTTCCCGCCCACCGCACTGCGCGGCGAGTTCGTGCTGACGGAGTTTCCTGACGCGCTGATCAATCGACACCCGGCCAAGCTGGCTCCCGGCGCGCGGATCTTCGGGGACACCAATCTGCTGATGCAGCCGGGCAGTCTGGTGGGGCAGAAGAACATCGTCCACTACGTGATCGAGCCGAGTTCGGGGCTGATCATGACGGTCTGGATCCTCAACCCCGTCGAGCTCGCCAACAAGCTGTGGCCGCGCACGCCGCAGGAGGCGGCTACGTGGACTTTCGACTCCGCCTCGCAGACCTGGAAGAAGCCATGAGGAACGCACTGCTGGCGGCTTTGTGTGTTTTCACTGCGCTCTCGTGCCCGAACGCATATGCCGAGGAAGCTCCGGCCTCCCCCTGTTCCGCTAGCAAGCGTTTCGTCTTCCCGGCGATCTATTGGACCGGCGAATTCGTCTTCAAGACGAACTATCAAGTTCGATCTGGACATGCAGCGGCAATCGAAGTTGCGGCAGAGAGAGGCGCAGACCGGACGACGGACGACGTGCTCATCGGTGCCTTGAAGCAGCAGATCGCCGAGAACTACAGCTGCGCCGTGCCCGACCAGGATGTCGAAGAATTCCTGCAGATCGACATTGGCCACGACGTGCCTGAACTGGCTGACGGACTCGCCAAGTTCCGTGTTCAGCAAGCCCGGTACCAAACGGAAAAGCAGACGGTGGACCCAAACGTCGGGGAGCCCGTCGATCCCGCACGGCGCCTCTGCCCAAAGCTGATCCCCGGGGGTGACTTCCCCCCGTCCGGCATTCGGCCGGGCACCTACATCTTCCACGTGATCGGCGAGGTGCGTGACGGCGTGCTGGGCCGTGTTGACGTCAAGATCCGAAAGGGCAGCAAGGATTCCAGACTGAACCGGCAATTGCTTCGCGGCTTTGAAGCCGGCCTGAGAGAAGAAGACGGCGCCCATTGCGAGGGCAGCGGAGTCTTCGAGAAGGACGTGACGATGGTGACCCGGATCGTCTCCTCGTGAGGCCCCGCCGGGCCTGGCCCGGTAGAATGACGCCTTTCGCAGCCCCTGGACACATACCAGCCCCGCTGTGAGCCGATCTGCCGTCCGGTCCTCGGGCGGTGTTGGCCGTTCGGGGATTGCTGCACGCCAGAACACCCGGACCCGCCATGAAAAAAGTCTTCGTCAAAACCTTCGGCTGCCAGATGAACGAGTACGACTCGGACAAGATGGTGGACGTGATGGGCGCCGCCGAAGGCTATGAAAAGACCGACGACCCCGAGAACGCCGACCTGATCCTCTTCAACACCTGCTCGGTGCGCGAGAAGGCGCAGGAGAAGGTGTTCAGCGACCTCGGCCGCGTCAAGCACCTGAAAGCCAAGGGCGTGATGATCGGCGTGGGCGGCTGCGTCGCCTCGCAGGAAGGCGCGGCCATCATCGAGCGCGCGCCGTATGTGGACGTGGTGTTCGGCCCGCAGACGCTGCACCGCCTGCCGCAGATGCTGGCCGCGCGCGCCGAGCAACGCCGCCCGCAGGTGGACATCTCCTTCCCCGAGATCGAGAAGTTCGACAACCTGCCGCCGGCCAAGGTCGAGGGCGCTTCGGCCTTCGTGTCCATCATGGAAGGCTGCTCGAAGTATTGCTCGTACTGCGTGGTGCCGTACACGCGCGGCGAGGAAGTCTCGCGCCCGTTCGAGGACGTGCTGACCGAGATCGCCGGCCTGGCTGATCAGGGCGTCATGGAGGTCAACCTCCTCGGCCAGAACGTGAATGCCTACCGCGGCAAGATGGGCGACAGCGGCGAGTTCGCCGATCTGGCCCTGCTGCTGGAATACGCCGCCGAGATCCCCGGCATCCAGCGCCTGCGCTTCACTACCAGCCACCCGAACGAATTCAGCCCGCGCCTGATCGAGGCTTACGGCAAGATTCCGCAGCTGGTGAACCACCTGCACCTGCCCGTGCAGCACGGCAGCGACCGCATCCTGATGGCGATGAAGCGCGGCTACACGGCGCTGGAGTTCAAGAGCATCGTGAAGAAGCTCCGCGCCATCCGCCCGGACATCCGCATCGCCAGCGATTTCATCGTCGGCTTCCCCGGCGAGACCGAGGACGACCACGCCAAGCTGATGAAGCTGGTGGAAGACGTCGGCTTCGACGCCAGCTTCTCCTTCATCTTCAGCCCGCGCCCCGGCACGCCGGCGGCCAATCTGGAAGACGCGACGCCTTACGAAGAGAAGGTGCGCCGCCTGCAAGAGCTGCAAGCGGCCATCGAAGCCAACGCCGTGAAGATCAGCGAGCGCATGGTCGGCAAGGTCGAACGCATCCTGGTGACCGGCACCTCGCGCAAGGACGCCTCCGAGCTGATGGGCCGCACCGAGTGCAACCGCATCGTCAACTTCAAGGGCCACCCGCGGCTGATGAACCAGCTGATTGATGTGCGGATCATGACGGCCTTCGCGCACTCGCTGCGCGGTGAAGTGCTGACCGTTGAAACTAGCGGCGAGACAGCAGCCACCCCATCGGCAGCGTGATCCCGACCAGCATGAGGGCGTAACCGGCCATGCGGCCGTCGCGGCCGAGCAGCACGAGGGCGGCGATCACGGCGATGCTGCCGCCCGCGGCGCCCCAAAGCGCCAGCCGGCGCCAGGGCACGCTCTTGAGGTCACCCCGCCAGATCAGCTTGGCCGCCAGGGCCACCAAAACGGCCACGCCCCAGGCCGGTGCGAAAAGGTTGGCAACATGCCAGAAGGCGTCGAGTGGGGACATAAGCTAAATCTTACAATCGAGAGATGTCTGTTTTTGCCCTGGGCCTGAACCACCAGTCCGCGCCGCTCGACCTGCGCGGCCGGTTCACGTTCACGCTCGAGCAACTGGCCCCCACGCTGCTGACCCTGCGCCAGCGCCTGCACGCCGGTGCGCCGGCCGCGCCCGAGGCCGCCCTGCTCTCCACCTGCAACCGCACCGAGCTGTACGTGGCGGCCGATCGCCAGCTGATTCAGCCCGCCGTCGAATGGCTGGCCGGCGTGGGCGGCGTGGGCGCGAGCAGCCTGCTGGACCATGCCTATGTGATGGAACATAGCGACGCCGCTCGCCATGCCTTCCGCGTCGCCAGCGGGCTGGATTCGATGGTGCTGGGCGAGCCGCAGATCCTCGGTCAGATGAAGCAAGCCGTTAGGGAGGCCGAACAGGCCGGCACGCTGGGCACCACGCTGCACCAGCTGTTCCAGCGCAGCTTCTCGGTCGCCAAGGAGGTGCGGACCAGCACCGAGATCGGCAGCCACTCGATCAGCATGGCCGCCGCCGCAGTTCGGCTGGCCGGCCAGCTCTTCGAGGACCTCGGCAAGATCCGCGTGCTGTTCGTCGGCGCCGGGGAAATGATCGAACTCGTCGCCACGCACTTCGCCGCCAAGGCGCCGGCCGGCATCGCGGTGGCCAACCGCACGCTGGAGCGCGGCGAGAAGCTCGCCAGCCGCTTCTCGGCCGAGGCGCTGCGCCTGGCCGATCTGCCCGAGCGCCTGCACGAGTTCGACGCCGTCGTCTCCTGCACCGCCTCGAGCCTGCCCATCATCGGCCTCGGCGCCGTGGAGCGCGCTTTGAAGAAGCGCCGCCACCGCCCGATGTTCATGGTCGACCTGGCCGTGCCGCGCGACATCGAGCCCGAAGTCTCGGAGCTGGACGACGTCTACCTCTACACCGTCGACGACCTCGCCCAGCTGGTGCAGACCGCCGGCGAGAAGCGCCAGGCCGCCGTCGCGCAGGCCGAGGCCATCATCGACGTGGGCGTGCAGAACTTCGTCCACTGGCTGGACCAGCGCGGCACCGTGCCGCTGATCCAGGCCCTGAACACGCAGGCCGACGGCTGGCGCGAAGCCGAGATCGCCCGCGCCCGCAAGCTGCTGGCCCGTGGCGCCTCGGTGGAAGAAGCCTTCGAGGCGCTCTCGCGCGGCATCACGCAGAAGATGCTGCACGGCACGCTGGCCGAGCTGCATTCGTCCGAGGGCGAACAGCGCGATCAGCTCGCGCAGACCGTGTCGCGCCTGTTCCTGCGCGGCAGCTCAAAAGGTCCCTCCGAGCTTTAGCGGCGCTGGTGAAACAACACCAGCCCCGTTGATCCCCAAGCTCTGAGAGACCCCCGATGAAAGACAGCCTGCGCCAGCAGTTTGAACGCCTGGCCTTCCGCCTCGCCGAACTGGACACCATCCTTGCCGACGGCTCGGCCACGAGCGACATGAAGCGCTATCGCGCGCTGTCGAAGGAACAGTCCGAAGCCGCGAACCTGGTCGGCCAGTACCGCCGCTACCAGCAGCGTGAAAGCGATCTCGCCGCCGCCCGCGAGATGCTCGACGACGCCGACATGGCCGAGATGGCGCGCGAGGAGATCGCCAGCACTGAAAGCGATATCGCCGCGCTCGACGAATCGCTGCAACTCGCGCTCTTGCCCCGCGACCCGGACGACGAACGCAACGCCTTCCTCGAAATCCGCGCCGGCACCGGCGGCGACGAATCGGCGCTGTTCGCCGGCGACCTGGCGCGCATGTACCTGCGCTTTTGCGAGCGCAACGGCTGGCGCACGGAGATCATGTCGGAGAGCGTCTCCGACCTCGGTGGCTACAAGGAACTCGTGATCCGCGTGGAGGCGGCGGACGTCTACGGCAAGCTCAAGTTCGAGTCGGGCGGCCACCGCGTACAGCGTGTGCCGGCGACCGAATCGCAGGGGCGCATCCACACCAGCGCCTGCACGGTCGCCGTGATGCCCGAGCCCGACGAAGCCGAAGAGATCCAGCTCAACCCGGCCGACCTGCGCATCGACACCTTCCGCGCCAGCGGCGCCGGCGGCCAGCACGTCAACAAGACGGATTCCGCCATCCGCATCACCCACCTGCCGACGGGTCTGGTGGCCGAATGCCAGGACGACCGCAGCCAGCACCGCAACAAGGCCAAGGCCATGTCCGTGCTGGCCGCGCGGCTGCGCGAGAAGGACCGCGCCGAGCGCGCCGCCAAGGAAGCCGCCACCCGCAAGGGCCTGATCGGCAGCGGCGACCGCAGCGACCGCATCCGCACCTACAACTTCCCGCAGGGGCGGCTGACCGATCACCGGATCAACCTGACGCTGTACAAGCTGGACGCGATCATGAACGGCGATCTGGATGAGGTGATCCACGCCTTGCAGGCGGCGCAGGCGGCGGAGCAGCTGGCGTTGCTGGAAGGTGGGGCATGACGGTTGCGCAAGCGCTCGCGCTCGCCCGTCAGCTCGGCGTGGACCGGCTGGATGCGCAACTGCTGCTCGCGCATCTGCTGAAGCAGGACCGGGCGTGGCTGGTCACGCATGACGATGCGGCGGTGGATGAGGCTCTAGCGCGTTCGCTGCTGGAGCGCCGTGCGCGCGGCGAGCCGTTCGCGTACATCGTCGGCGAGCAGGAGTTCCACGGGCTGCGCTTGCGCGTCACGCCGGATACGCTGATCCCGCGGCCGGATACCGAGGTGCTGGTCGACTGGGCGCTGGAGCTGCTAACACCGGAAGCCAGCCTCATCGACCTCGGCACCGGCAGCGGCGCCATTGCGCTGGCGATCAAGCACCGTTGCCCGGGCGCTGAAGTTCACGCCGTCGACCTGAGTGCCGGTGCGCTGGCCGTAGCCCAGGCCAACGCCGAAGCGCTGAACCTGGCCGTGGAGTTCCACGCCGGCAGCTGGCTCGCCCCGGTGGCCGGTCGTCGGTTCGACGTGATCGCCTCCAACCCGCCGTACATCGCCGGGCAGGACCCGCACCTGGACGCGCTCGGCCACGAGCCGATCACCGCCCTGACGCCCGGCGGCGACGGGCTGGACAGCCTGCGCGCCATCGTCGCCGCAGCGCCCGATCATCTGAAGCCCGGCGGCTGGCTGCTGCTCGAACACGGCTACGACCAGGCCGCGCCGGTGGCCGACCTGCTCCGTCAGCACGGCTTCACCGAGCTGGCGTTGCGCCACGACCTCGGCGGGAACCCGCGAGTGAGTGGGGGCCGCCGTTTCTGACCGGCAAAGTGCCTACAAATCCTCGCCACAAACCGTAACAGCGGGCGTAGTATGGATCTTCCGCGGTGCCCTTTTCGGGCGCTGACAAGGAGGAGGAGGCCGCCATGTATGCAGTTCGCGCTCGCACCATCCTGCTGTCCAGCCTGGGTCTTTTGGCTGCTCTTGCCGGTTCGCCGGTTCGGGCGGCCGACGGCCTCCAACTGGACCTCAAGCCCTTGGAAACCAACGCCACGGCCGGCCCGCGCTGGCAGGCGCGCTTCCAGCTCTCCAACGCGGATTTCGAGCGCTTCGGCCTCGACAGCACCCGCCTGAACAAGCACGTGCTCAGCCTGAACCTGCTGGGCGACTACTACTTCACCGGCTCCGGACTCTCCGGCGTGCGCGGTGGCCTGCGGGCCACCGGCGGCATGCTGCTCGGCCCGGCCTCGGTCACGCAGGCCAGCTCCGGCCTGGCCCTGGGCAATGCCGGCAACCGCACGCTCAACTTCGGCCTGCGCAATTTCGGCAGCGTGCCAGACGTCAATGAACCGAGCGCCTCGATGTCCTACCTCGGCATCGGCTACACCGGCCACGCGCTGCGCAGCGGCCTGAGCTTCTCCGCGGACGTCGGCCTGGTCACCAATACCTCGCTCGGCGGCCTGCGTCTGGGCAACAGCGCGCCTTTGCAGGTGGACGAAGTGCTGCGCGACATGCGCTACAAGCCCTTGCTCCAGCTGGGCATGTCCTACGCCTATTGAGGGCGGCGTTCAAGCAGGGATTTGATCCCTCGGGGATAATTGCCGGATTCAGCTAAGCATTCCCGAGGATTCAAGAACATGAGCGACGTCCAGCAACGCATCGATGAACTGGTCAAGGGCAACCGTGTGGTGCTCTTCATGAAGGGCACGGCGCAGTTCCCCATGTGCGGCTTCTCCGGCCGCGCCATCCAGATCCTGAAGGCCTGCGGCGTCAGCGATCTCAAGACCTTCAACGTCCTCGAAGACGAAGGCGTGCGCCAGGGCATCAAGGACTACGCCAGCTGGCCCACCATCCCGCAGCTCTACGTGAACGGCGAATTCGTCGGCGGCTCGGACATCATGATGGAGATGTACGAAGCGGGCGAGCTGCAACAGGTCCTTTCGGCTTGAGCCAACGGCTGGTTGTCGGCATCACCGGCGCGACGGGCGCAGCTTACGGGCTGCGCCTTTTGCGTCGAGGCCGCGAGTTAGGGCTGGAGACGCACCTGATCGTCACGCCGGCCGGCGTGCTCAACGTCCACCACGAGCTCGGCCTCGACCGCAAGGCGCTGGAGGCGGAAGCGAGCTTCTCCTACTCGCCCGGCGACGTCGGCGCCTGCGTGGCCAGCGGCAGCTTCGCCACGGCCGCGATGGTCGTGGCGCCCTGCTCCATGAAGAGCCTCGCCGCGGTCGCCCACGGCTTCGGCGACAACCTGCTGACCCGCGCGGCGGACGTGGCGCTCAAGGAGCGCCGCCGCCTCGTGCTGATGGTCCGCGAAACCCCCTTCAACCTCGCCCACCTGCGCAACATGGTCGCCGTGACCGAGATGGGCGGCATCTGCTTCCCGCCGCTGCCGGCGCTTTATCACCGGCCGCAGAGCGTGGAGGAGATCGTCAACGAGAGTTGCGAACGGGTGCTGGAGCTTTGCGGGGTGACGGGAGCCGCGCCCAAAGAGTGGCAAGGACTTTGATCCAACGGTTTGCCAAAATTTGCCATGCAGGGTAGTCTCCCTGCATGAGCACGATGAACGTTTCGCTCCCCGAATCCATGAAGGACTTCGTGGATGAACAGGTCACCACGCGCGGCTACGGCACGAGCAGCGAATACGTGCGCGACCTGATCCGCCGTGACCAGGATCGACAGCAACTGCGCGCGCTCATCGAGCAAGGCATTGCGTCGGGCCCCGGCCAGATCGCTGACGACGCTTATTTCGATTCGCTGCGGGCCCGCCTGCACGACGCATCCGGCAAGAAGCGCCGCGCGTGACCAAGCCGGTCATCGCCAGCAAGCAGGCGCTGCGCGACATCGATGAAGCCTGGAACCACTACCTGACCGAAGCTCACGTCAAGGCCGCGGAGGGCTTTGTCGATGAACTGCAATCGGCGTTCGCCTTGCTGGGTCGGCAACCGGGGATCGGGTCGTCGCGCTATGCACACGAGCTGAACATCCCGAGCCTGCGGAGTTGGCCGATCAAGCGCTATCCGTACTTGATCTTTTACTTCGAGCATGAAGAGAGCATCGACGTGATTCGCGTGCTGCACGGCGCACGCGACATTCCCTCAACGCTCGCCTAGCTTCAGGCTACTTCTCACTCGGCAAAAGCCACTGCTTGCGGCACGCCAGCACCGCATTCGGATACTGCGCTTGCCCCCGCGACCCGTTGTAGCGCCCCAGCGCCATGAACAGATCGCCCTTCTCGATATCGAGGTAGTGCCGCAGGATCACGCAGCCGAAGCGCAGGTTGGTCTGCATGTGGAACAGGCTCGACGCGTTGCCATCGCCGATCTGGCGGGTCCAGAAGGGCATGACCTGCATGTAGCCGCGCGCGTCGGCCGTGCTGATGGCGTACTTGCGGAAGCCGCTTTCCACCTGCACGAGGCCGAGCACCAGCGCTGGTTCCAGGCCCGCGCGGGTGGCTTCGTACCAGAGCGTCTCCAGGAACTCGATGCGCGTCTGGGCTTCGGTCAAGCGCTTCTTGAGCCGCTCGCTCATGGTGTTGAGCCAGCGGATGTAGGCCAGCCGCGGCTCGATCTCCTCGAAACGCGGCTTGGGCGGTGCGCTGTTCGCGATGGCGGCGGAGAGTGCGAGGCGGATCGAGTCCGCCAAGGCCTCTTCCTGCTGCGCGCCAGCGCGAGCCTGGAAAGGAAACGCCGCTGCGAGTGCAGCGGCGCTTGTCAGAAAGACCCGGCGCTTCAAAGTGCCAGCTTGCCCTTGAGCGTGGCCACGACGTCGGCCACGGCCAGCTTGGTGGCCTCGGCGTCGCGGCGGCCCTGATACTCGACCTGGCCTTCCTTCAGGCCGCGGTCGGACAGCACCACGCGGTGCGGCACGCCGATCAGCTCCCAGTCGGCGAACATCGCGCCGGGGCGCTCGCCGCGGTCGTCCAGCAGCACGTCGATGCCGAGGGCTTGCAGTTCGGCGTAGAGCTTCTCGGCCGCAGCCTTCACTTCTTCGCTGCGGTCCATGCCGATCGGACAGACGACAACCGTGAACGGCGCGATCGAATCGGGCCAGATGATGCCGCGGGCGTCGTTGTTCTGCTCGATGGCGGCGCCGAGGATGCGCGTCACGCCGATGCCGTAGCAGCCCATCTCGAAGGGCTTGGGCTTGCCGGTCTCGTCGAGGAAGGTGGCGTTCATCGCGGCGGAGTACTTGGTGCCGAGGTAGAACACGTGGCCGACTTCGATGCCGCGCTGGATGGCGAGCACGCCCTTGCCGTCCGGCGAGGGATCGCCGGCGACGACGTTGCGGATGTCGGCGATCAGGTCCGGCTCCGGCAGGTCGCGGCCCCAGTTGGTGCCGGTGTAGTGGAAGCCGGCCTCGTTGGCGCCGCAGACGAAGTCGCTCATCAGCGCCACGGTGCGGTCGGCGATGATCTTCACGTTCTTCAAGCCGATGGGGCCGAGGTAGCCGGGCTTGGTGCCGAAGGCGTTCTCGATCTCACCGGCGGTGGCGAAGCGGAAGCCGCCCTTCAGGCCTTCGACCTTGCCGGCCTTGACTTCGTTCAGGTCGTGATCGCCGCGCACGAGCAGCAGCCAGACCTGCGTCTTGACGATCACGCCCTTGTCGTCGACTTCGTCGGTCGAGAGAACCAGCGACTTCACCGTCTGCGTGAGCGGCAAGCCGAGCAAAGCGGCCACGTCTTCGCAGGTGCTCTTGCCGGGCGTGGGCGTCTTGGTCAGTGCAACCGTCGCGTTAGCGCGAGCGGACAGCAGCGCCACCGCCTCGGCCAGCTCGATGTTGGCCGCGTACTCGCTGCCGGTGGAATAGATCAGCGCGTCTTCGCCGGTGTCGGCGATCACCTGGAACTCGTGCGAGCGGTCGCCGCCGATGGCGCCGGTGTCGGCGGCCACGGCGCGGTACTCCAGGCCCAGGCGGTCGAAGATGCGGCCGTAGGCGGCGAACATCGTCTCGTAGGACTTGCCGGCCGCTTCCACGTCACGGTCGAAGGAGTACGCATCCTTCATCGTGAATTCGCGGCCGCGCATCACGCCGAAGCGCGGGCGGCGCTCATCGCGGAACTTGGTCTGGATGTGGAAGAAGTTCTTGGGCAACTGTTTGTAAGAGCGCAGCTCCTGGCGGGCGATGTCGGTCACCACCTCTTCGCTGGTCGGCTGGATGATGTAGTCGCGGTCGTGACGGTCTTTCACACGCAGCAGCTCGGGGCCCATCTTGTCGAAACGGCCCGTCTCCTGCCAGAGCTCGGCGGGCTGGACGACCGGCATCAGCAGCTCCACCGCACCGGCTCGCACCATCTCCTCACGGATGATGTTCTCCACCTTGCGGATCACGCGCAGGCCCATCGGCATGTAGTTGTAGATGCCGGCGCCGAGGCGCTTGATCATGCCGGCGCGCATCATCAGCTTGTGGCTGACGACTTCGGCGTCGGCGGGCGCTTCCTTCAAGGTGGAGACGAAGAACTGGCTGGCTTTCATGGCGATGGCTCCGCGCGCGGCGTTGCGCGGCATGTCAAGGAATGTTGGGGTTAGCGAGGATCACGCCGGAGCGGCGGCCCGATGCAATAATGAATCAACTAAGAATCGAGGTTGATTATGCTCGACCGTGAAGGCTTCCGGCCCAACGTCGGCATCATCCTGCTCAACCAGCGCAATGAGGTGTTCTGGGGCAAACGCATCCGGACCCACTCCTGGCAGTTCCCGCAAGGGGGCATCAAGCACGGCGAGACGCCGGAGCAGGCGATGTACAGAGAGCTCCATGAAGAAGTGGGGCTCCACAAGGAGCACGTTCGCATCGTCGCGCGCACACGTGACTGGCTGCGCTATGAAGTGCCCGAGCACTACATCCGCCGCGATGCGCGCGGCCACTACAAGGGCCAGAAGCAGATCTGGTTCCTCTTGCAGCTGACCGGTCGCGACAGCGACATGAACCTGCGCGCCACCGACCATCCCGAGTTCGACGCCTGGCGTTGGAACGAGTACTGGGTGCCGCTGGAGGCCGTGATCGAGTTCAAGCGCGGCGTGTACGAGATGGCGTTGACGGAGCTGGCGCGCTACCTGCCGCGGCTGAACCATCACAACCGTTATCTGCGTTCGGGCATGCGGCCTTCGCCGAGGCACGGCCATGAGCCGTATGAGTCCACGCGTGGAGAAGGTGGCGAGCATCGCCATGAAGGCCACGGCGGGCACGATGGCCACGAGGAAGAGCCGGCAGGCGCCGCGCCGTCCGACAAGGACGACAGCTCTTCCGAGCAGAACTAGACCAGGACCAGGTTGGTCCGGTGGACCAGCTCGTGTTCGGCCACATAGCCGAGCACGCGCTCGATCTCGCTCGACGGCTTGCGCGCGATGAGGCGTGCCTCTGCGCTCGAATAGTTGGTTAGTCCGCGGGCCAGTTCACGGCCGGCGGCATTGCGCACGGCCACCACGTCGCCGCGGTGGAACTCGCCCTGCACTTCGGTCACGCCGATCGGCAGCAGGCTCTTGCCTTCGCCGAGCAGCTTGGCTTCTGCACCCGCATCGACGACGACCGCGCCGCGCAGTTGCAGGTGATCGGCCATCCACTGCTTGCGGGCAGCCAGTTTTTGCGTGCTGGCGCGCAGGCAAGTGCCGATGGCTTCACCGACGCCGAGACGCAGCAGCACGTCGGGCTCGCGGCCCCAGGCGATGATCGTTGACGCGCCCGATCCGGCGGCGCGCTTGGCGGCGAGGATCTTGGTCAACATGCCGCCGCGGCCGATGCTGGAACCAGCGCCGCCCGCCATAACTTCGAGTTCAGGCGTACCCGCCACGGCTTCGTCGATGAAGCGCGCATTCGGGTCCTTGCGCGGGTCGGCCGAGAACAGGCCCTTCTGGTCCGTGAGGATGATCAGCGCGTCGGCTTCCACGAGGTTCGCCACCAGCGCGCCCAGCGTGTCGTTATCGCCGAACTTGATTTCGTCGTTGACGACCGTGTCGTTCTCGTTGATCACCGGCAGCACTTGGAGCGCCAGAAGCGTCATGAGCGTGGAGCGCGCGTTCAGGTAACGCTCGCGGTCGGCCAGGTCGGCGTGCGTGAGCAGCACCTGCGCGCTGCCCATGCCCTGCTCGCGCAGCTTGGTCTCGTACATCTGCGCCAGGCCCATCTGGCCCACCGCAGCTGCGGCCTGCAACTCGTGCAGTTCCTTCGGGCGCGCCGTCCAGCCCAGGCGCTTCATGCCTTCGGCGATGGCCCCGCTGGAGACCATCACGACCTCGCGGCCCTCGCGCATCAGTGCCGCGATCTGGCGGCACCAGTTGGCGATCGCCTCAGCGTCGACGCCCCGGCCTTCGTTGGTGACGAGGCTGGAGCCGACCTTGACGACGATGCGCCGCGCGTCTTTCATTCCGCTCCGGGCTCTTCCGCAGCGTCGAAACGAACGTCAACCTCGACGTGCACCTTCTGCGCCTTCGCCACCTCTTCGTAGATCGCGTGGATCAGCGGCTGGCAGCCTTCGCGGGTCAGGGCCGAGATCTCGAAGACCGGGCCCTTCCACTTGTAGCGCTTGATGAAGTCCTTGACGCGCGCTTCGCGCTCTTCCGTCGGCACCATGTCGAGCTTGTTCAGCACCAGCCAGCGCGGCTTCTCGTACAGCGCCTGGTCGTACTTCTTCAGCTCGTTGACGATGGCCTTGGCTTCCTTGACCGGATCGACTTCCGGATCGAACGGCGCCAGGTCCACGACGTGCAGCAGGATGCGCGTGCGTTGCAGATGGCGCAGGAACAGATGGCCGAGGCCGGCGCCTTCCGAAGCGCCTTCGATCAGGCCCGGGATGTCGGCCACGACGAAGCTCTTCTCCGGAGCGACGCGCACGACGCCGAGGTTCGGGTGCAGCGTGGTGAACGGATAGTCCGCGATCTTCGGGCGCGCGTTGGACACGGCCGTGATCAGCGTGGACTTGCCGGCGTTCGGCTGGCCGAGCAGGCCGACGTCGGCCAGCACGCGCAGTTCCAGGCGCAGCTTCTTCGCCTCGCCGGGCCAGCCGGGCGTCTTCTGACGCGGGGCGCGGTTCGTGCTGGTCTTGAAGTGCAGGTTGCCGAAGCCGCCGTCGCCGCCCTTGGCGATCAGGATCTTCTCGCCGGGCTCGAGCAGCTCGGCGATCACGGTTTCCGTTTCCAGGTCCGTGATGATGGTGCCGACCGGCATGCGCAGAACGATGTCGTCTGCCGCTGCGCCGTACTGGTCGGAACCGCGACCGGCTTCGCCGTTGCGCGCTTCGTGGCGGCGCGCGTAGCGGTAGTCGATCAGGGTGTTCAGGTTCAGGTCGCCCACGGCATAGACGCTGCCGCCGCGACCGCCGTCGCCGCCGTCAGGGCCGCCGAAGGGGATGAACTTCTCGCGCCGAAAGCTGGCGCAACCGGCGCCGCCATTGCCGGCCACGATGTCGATGGTCGCTTCGTCAACGAATTTCATGGTGTGTGTGCAATGTTAAGCGGTGCCGGAAATAAAAAGGCCCCGGGTGACCGGGGCCTCGCTTCGTCATCGGTGAACTTAGACCGGAGTGACGATAACGGTCGAACGGTTCAGTTCGCCCTTCGTGCCGAACGACACGGTGCCGTCCACCAGCGCGAACAGCGTGTGGTCCTTGCCCATGCCGACGTTCGTGCCAGCGTGGAACTTGGTACCGCGCTGACGCACGATGATGGAACCTGCCGAGATGGTCTGGCCGCCATAGACCTTCACACCCAGCATCTTCGGTTTGGAGTCGCGGCCGTTCCGTGTGGAACCACCGCCCTTTTTCTGTGCCATGGATCAGCTCCTTGATTCAGTGTTGGCTTAGAAGAACTTCAGCGATCGCTCAAGCGTTCACCGCGCTGATTTCCAGCTCGGTGAAGTTCTGGCGATGGCCTTGACTCTTCTTGTAGTGCTTGCGACGACGCATCTTGAAGATGCGCACCTTGTCGTGCCTACCGTGAGCCACAACCGTGGCGGTAATGCTTGCACCAGCAACCAAGGGAGCACCGATCTTCAGTTCCGCGCCGTTTCCGACAGCGAGAACCTGATCGATCACGATCTCTTGGCCAACTTCCGCAGCAATCTGTTCTACCTTGATCTTCTCGCCGGCAGCAACTTTGTATTGCTTACCACCGGTTTTTATGACCGCGTACATATCAGCCCTTTCAATTGACCGTCCACACGCCGCAAAACGGGCGCAGACACCGATTTCTGCAGCCATGATCGGCGCAGAGCCCGCGAGTCTAGCACGACCTCGGGAAAACACCAAATTCCTGAGCACGCCAGCCGGGCAACAGCCCCCACTTCCTATAATCGCGCCTCTTTCAAGAAAGAAGCGCCTACGTGTCCGTCGCCACCGCCCACCCCACTGCCCCGACCTCCGTCTTCACCGAAGTGCTGGGCCTGCTGGCGGGCCAGATGGATGAGGTGGACGCCGTCATCCAGCGCCGCCTGACCTCCGACGTCGCCCTGGTAAACCAGATCGCCGGCTACATCGTCCACGCCGGCGGCAAGCGCATGCGCCCCAAACTCGTGCTGCTGTTCGCCAACGCGCTGGGCTGCGAGAGCGCCAACCGCTTCGAGCTGGCCGCCGTTGTCGAGTTCATCCACACCGCCACGCTGCTGCACGACGACGTCGTCGACGAATCGATGCTCCGCCGCGGCAAGCAGACCGCCAACGCGCTGTTCGGCAATGCAGCAAGCGTGCTGGTCGGCGACTTCCTCTACTCGCGCGCCTTCCAGATGATGGTGTCGGTGGACCGCATGCGCGTGCTCGAAGTGCTGGCCGAGGCCACCAACGTCATCGCCGAAGGGGAAGTGCTCCAGCTGATGAACATGCACGACCCTGACGTCAGCGTAGACAGTTACCTGCGCGTCATCCGCTACAAGACCGCCAAGCTCTTCGAGGCCAGCGCCCGCCTCGGCGCCGTGCTGGCCGACGCCACACCCGAACTCGAGGAAGCCTGCGCCAGCTACGGCCGCCACCTCGGCACCGCCTTCCAGCTGATCGACGACGTGCTCGACTACGAGAGCGACGCGCAGGCCCTGGGCAAGAACATCGGCGACGACCTGCGCGAAGGCAAGCCCACGCTGCCGCTGCTGATCGCGATGGAGCGCTGCACGGCCGACGAACGCGCGCTGATCCGCCACGCCATCGAGCACGGCGAGGTCGAGAAGCTCAACGAGATCGTCGCGATCGTGCGCTCCACGGGCGCGCTGGAAGCCACGCGTGATGCGGCTCGTGCCGAAGCGCACGCGGCACAAGATGCACTTTCGATGCTGCCTCTTAACAAGTGGCAGGAATCTCTGCTAGAATTTGCGGCTCAGTCGGTTGAGCGGTCTTTTTAAAGGCTAATTCAGCTGGCAGAAATCGGGGTGTAGCTTAGCCTGGTAGAGCGCTACGTTCGGGACGTAGAGGCCGGAGGTTCGAATCCTCTCACCCCGACCAGAATTTCAGTGACGGTTTCATAGAGACAATAGGGTGTATGCCCTGTTCATCGAGTAAAGAAGCCGTTCACCTCGTCCAGTCACCATGTCAATTCGGTTCGACAACCGAGCCCGACATGCCCCTCCCGACTGGACTTAGCCGCGACGAGAAAAGCGGCATCTTCCACCTAAGAATCGGCGTCCCAGAGGACATCCGCCCGTACTGGCCCAAGCTGCCAAACGGCAAGATGGCTGTGGACGCCTATCGCCGGTCCCTCAAGACCCAGGACCGCGCCGTTGCAATTGCGAAGAGCCATGCGCTCATCGGGGAGTACCAAGAGCAGTTCGCCTCGTTGCGCGAACGGCATCGCCCTCGCCTCACCCCGCTGACTCCCAAGCTAATCGGCTACCTACAGGCTCACATCAAGCATGAGCTTCTAGAGTACGACGACGCCCGCCGTGTAATCGGCATGACCCTCGCTGCCATCCCGCTCGACCTCTCCAGCGTCCTCCCCGACGAAATGACCGAGGCCGAGCGCCTGGACTTCTGGGCCGATTTCGTCAGGACGCAGCAGGCGAACGGGCAGCACGGGGTCACAAAGGGCTACGTAGCCCGCGTCTTGCGCGACATGGGGCTACCGGCTGCAGATTGGACCCACCAGGAGGCAACACTGGCCGTGCTGGGGCGAAGCCTTGCTCGTGCATACACGCAGATTGCAGAGCGGTCGGCCGGCGAGCTGATTGACACGCCCCCAGCCCCAGAGCCTTACATCCCCGAAGCCGCTCCAGCGCCCACTGAAGCACCGTCCGCGCAACCTGCGGCGACGGTAGTCACCTCGAAGAAGGCCGAGGCCATCACCCTGCGCTCGGTCGTGCCCGATTGGCAGCGTGTGAACGACTCCAACGAAGAGGCCATCAAGCGCATGAACAAGGCACTGGCTTTGTGGGAGGACGCTGTGGGTGTCCTTCCCATCGACCAGATCACGCGAGCCACAGGCGGCAAATTCGTGCTCTACCTGCTAGACAAGCCCGCCAGAAAGTTCGGCGACAAGACCGCAGCGAACCATGCTTCGTACATCGCGGCCCTGATGAACATCGCGGAGAAGCTCGGCACCATTCCGGCGAATCCTCTCGATCTCAGCTTCCGCGTGAAAGACAGCGAGGAGCGAACGATCTGGACGGACGAGGAGTTGGAGAAGCTCCACGGAACGCCAGTTACCGGCCCTCAGCCTGAGGGGGTCGATGCAGCCGACGCTGACCTCCTGATGTCCATGCTGCTCTGGTCGGGAGCGCGGGTCAGCGAGATCGCCGGCCTGCGGGTTCAAGACATTCAGGAACGCGAAGGCGTCTTGGCCGCGTACATCCGCCTGGAATCCACCAAGAAGGCCCGACATGGTGCGAAGGACGTGTCCGTTCGCTGGCTGCCCATCGCCTCAGCGATCCGGCAACGCGTGCTCGATCACGCGAAGTGGCGGAAGCACGCTGGTCACACCTCATTATTCCCATCGTTCAATCGGCCAATCAAGGTATCCCCGACCGACCAAGCCGGCCGATGGTTCCTAGAGCACCGAAAGCGCATAGGGCTTCCCACCGGAAGCTCCCTCGATGGCTCACACAAATGGCGGCACACCGTGCGGACGAAGCTGGGTAGCGAAGGCCTCGGTGAGGCTCTGTTGGACGCACTGACCGGCCACAAGGCCATTGGGGGAAGCGCGGGGCGCAAGAACTACACCCACGCGGACAAGTTCCCGTTGGCAAAGGTTCTAGAGGCCATCGAGAAGCTCGCTTGGCCCTGGCCTTCGACCGAGATTGCCCTCAAGGTCGCCTGACGCCAGACCGCCGCAGCAACGCTCTCGGGTCCGTCCCGAAAGGACAGCCCATGCCGCGAAGAATCTGGAGCCGCCTGATCCAGTGAACCCAGGCACAACAACCAAAACCCATCCCAAGGGGAGCACATGAACTCGAACAACTGGACCGCCATCACTGAAGCCCTACCTCCGAAAGACATCACGGTCCTTGTCGCCGGCTGGAATGCGAACTCGACCGAGACGGGGCTGGTCTACGGCGTCGCTCGCCTTGTGGACGACTGGGAGGCCAGCGAGGAGATCGGCCAGCCCGTCGAAATCTGGGCCGACGACGCCGACAACGACGAACTGACATTCACGCCTACCCACTGGCAAGAGATCCAAGGGCCTGGACGCATGCCCTGATGACCATTCAGCGGGACTAGGAGCCCGCAAAGCAGCAAAGGAGAGGACGGGGGCGACCCATCTTCTCCTTTCGTCTTTCTGGGCCGCTACCAGGGGCGTTGCCGGTTTGGGGTACAGGCGTCGCTCTAGAGCCCCCTAAAGATACCTAGGGGAGACCACAGCGTCCAGCCCGTAGCGATGGCGGGGATCGTCCTTCGAGGATCTGGATCCTTGAGAAGCCAGAGTGAGACCTCAAGGTAAGACCAACAAGGACGATCTTCATTCGTTCATCTACAACGATTCACTGTTGTGGTCGTTGCCGAAGGCGGTCTTAGGATTCCAAAGACATCTCCGGCTCCAGCACTTCCAAAGCCCACCTCTTATATAGGTTAGTGTTTTGGATTCGTAGCTCCAGGTCTGCGAGGTACGGGGCATCCAGTTCTCTGCGAGAGCTTGCGATGTCTGATGGCAGAGCCTCTTTCTCGATGACGTTTCGCATGGCCTTGGAGGCGACTCGGGCCACTGCTGCATAAGCCTTCACGGTGCTCTCGGCGTAGCGGTCGCCGGTCACCTTGTCCACGGATGCTGCGTCAATCACGGGGCACTGCTGCAAGATGGTGAAGAGGACTCGCCTCGATAGGCTCCGGGTGGCCGTGTTGCTCTCAGATCGCAGGGCGAGGACGCCGGAGAAGATGTCGTCCATTGCCGGGTACTCCGAGCACAGCTCGTAGGCAGTACAGAAGCCATCGAGGAAGGTCTGGACCTGTCGGTTGTCGTGGGTCTTCGGGGTGTTCAAGAGGTTGATTGGGTGATGTTTTCCGGCCCAGCCGTTACAAGGTTCTGCCGGTGGCGGTCTGTCCGTGGCCCGCTGCGTGCGGCCATTGACGTCCGTCTTCTTACTTCAACGGTCCGCCCTGGAGCAACTTGGTTCCCGCCCCGGACGGCTATGGACATCGAGGTGGTTCGCAGGACGGGCCGTCTTTCTGCTTCAACGACCCTGTCCGAAACAACTAGGTTTCCGCCCCGGACGGCTATGGACGGCAGATGGTCAGGAGGCAAGCTGATGGCGGAGCTTGAATCGACCCTTGACCTTCGGGTGGGACCACAGGGTTGGAGACTCCTGGCGGCATTCCGTGATGAAGGTTTGGGCTGCGTCGTCAATTCGCTTGTCGTTCCAGGCCGTGGCATGTCGGGAAGACGGGATGTCGGGGCGTCCTACCAGCCCATAGTCAAAGTCGTAGCCCTCGACCTCGGGCGGCCGATAGGGCGCTTCGTGGAGCATCCATTTGGTGCCAGCGTCCGAGATGCCGTACTTCACGCGGAGCATTTGCCTGACCTCGAATTCGTCGGCGATGGTTCCAGGCGGCCGGTTCCGGGCTCGCTCTGCATTAGCGATGCGATTTCGCTCGGAGATTGCTCGGATTCGGAGGGTCTTCTCCCAGTCGGCGGCGCGGGCTGCGGCTCTTTCTTTGGTGGTAAGTGGTTTCTTCTTCAAGGTTTGGGAATGCGGTAGGTGGTTGACTTGATTGCCGGGTTCTTGGGGAGGGCGTCCATCGGGGTGACGGTGACGACACGGTCCCGAATGCTGATCACCGTGGCGCGGCTGATGGTGCGGCCCTTGGGCTCCGAGAAGCGACGAGCGACTTCCGTCACCGTGACGCCTTGAGCCAGGAGCTTGCGGATCTCCTCTTGCTCCTCGGGCGAGGTCTTCGAGGGGCGGCCCATGTGCTTGCCTTCGGCCCTGGCTCGGGCTTGGCCTGCTTGGGTGCGCTCGATGATCAGCTCCCGCTCGAAGTCCGCCACGGCTGCAAGCATCTTGACCATCAACGACCCCGCCGAAGACGTTAGGTCCAGGTTGCCGAGTTGCAGGACGACCAAGCGGATGCCACGCTCGATGAAGAGCTTGACGGTCTGCTGAACGTCGATGCTGTCGCGGCCGATGCGGTCCAGCTTGGTGACGATGAGGGTGTCGCCCTCCTCCATGCGATCCAGGAGCTTCTGGAAGCCCTGACGCTGGGATGCCGGGACGGATCCCGACACCTGTTCCTCCACAAAGCGCCGTCCGTCGATCTGGTAGCCCGCTTGGGCGATCTGCTCGCGCTGGTTCTCAGTGAGCTGTTGAACCGTGGACACGCGGGCGTAAGCAAAGACTCGGGACATGGTTGGCACTCGATGCGTTGGAAACTGGTGTCAGTATCTGAGCATGCGTCAACAATGTCAACACCATATCTTTCTAACGTATCTACAGAGGGTGTCAGCAACCGGAGGCTTCCTGACGCTCGGTGTAGGCTCTTCCGAATGCACCCCGGAGGAAAAATGGCTGATGACCTGAGCGATCTGGATCTACTTGCCTTTCGCTTCTTCAAGCTCTTTGCTCGTTACGAGTCCCGCCTGAAGGACCAGGGTTTCTTCACCGTCGGAAAGAAGACCCGCGAGATTGCCGTGAACTGGGATAGGTTCGCCAATGAACGAGTTGGAGCGGACTACCTGAAGGAGTTGGGTACGGCCAGAGGCGCGGCCGACTACATCCTGGGCATGCCGCCCAAGAGGCAGGCCAGCGACGATGAGGTTCATATCTACTGGGCAGAGGTCGCCCCCGACGACAAATCCGTGCAAGCACTATTCAGCCACCTCCGCCGAATGCGGAACAACCTCTTCCACGGCGCCAAGTTCAGCGACGACTGGATTGACCCCGACCGCAGCGCCGCACTTCTTTCCAATGGCCTCCAAATCCTTGAGGTGTTCAAGGGGCGGCTCGGCATGTAAGCCCACATGGACTCAACCGGCTTGCCCGCCATCGTCACCAAAGAGACCGCATGACTGACGCAGGAACTGACAGCGCCGTTGCACGCTCGAAGGAGGTAGCAGGTTGGCTTGCCGCCGAACTCAACGATCTGCCAGTGGACGCGACCCTGCGGAATCGGATGGCCGGTGGCTGTCTATCCGTGTCCCAAGATCATCACAGCGCAATCGTGCTGCTCTTGGAGGTGCGGCTCTATGCCTCCGCCTTCGCGCTCGTCCGCATCCAGTACGACGCCTACGTCCGAGGTCTCTGGCTCTCGATGTGCGCCACGGACGATGAGGTCTCAGCCTATGCAAATGGCAACGAGCCCAAGAAGATGACCAATATGGGGGCGATGCTGGCCGAGCTTGAAGCCGTCGAGGCATACGAAAGCGGTCAGCTCTCGAAGTTCAAGGCCGAGGGATGGTCCGCGATGTGCTCATACACGCACACCGGCGGCCTCCAGGTTCAGCGCTGGCAGACGCCACAGGCAATCGAACCCAACTACCCACCCGAGGAGATATGCGAGGTCGCCAACGTCTGCGGCGCCTTCTCGCTGCTCGCCGGCGTCGGGATCGCCGCGCTCGCCAAGAACGACGCCCTTGCGCTCCGCCTTCTGGAGAAGATGAAAGTCTTTGCGGCGAATCCCTGAAAGCAAATGCCCGGATTCGATTGCACTGATTCCGTCGGGCCTGGATGCGTGGGGCTTCGGCCGACGCTGGCCCGACTTCGAGGGCGGGATTTCCTCGCGGGCGCTGCCCCAATTTCGATTCGGTTCGCAAAGGAACCCCCGTACACCCCCGGCACCCTCCCCTTTCAAAAATGAAGAGTTAAGGGCGACCGCTGTTGTTGTTGTTCCGAGTTCGCGGCGGGAGCGCCGGCCATAGAAAACGAAACGGATCCAACACGACCCCGGCACCCCGGGGGGCCTCACTGGCGAAGACCGGGGGCCTGTTTTTCCATAAGGGGCACCCCCGGAGGGGGCGGGCCGCGGGTCGGTATAGCATGCACCATCGTTCGGGGAGGATCGATGCAAAGCTTGGCCGCATATTCATTCGAAGCGACTGTCGCGGATCCGGCGGGTCGGCTTCGCGAGGTTGACCTTCTCCTTGACGACTGGCTGACCCACAAGGGCGCAGACGATCCTCGTGCATCGGATGGGGATTTCGAATCAAGGTCTGGGGACGGGACCGGCCAATTCGCCCGACGAGTTGTCGAAGCTGCCGTGGGCGCGACTCGGGAGGTCGAACTAGTCGAAACGGCTCATACCGGCGCGATGTTCACTACCACGGTGCAGATTGCGCAGACGCCGAACGCCGTCTCCGTTTTCGTGTCTTTGGCCGCGACTCCGGGCGCTTCGATTGTGGCCCCCATCAAGCTTTATCCGAGATGCCCCTGGATTGTTCGGGCACTCGTGGAGGGTTTCAGCGATTGGCAATTCGCTGGCCAAGAACTTCCATTTGGCCGTCCCTTCGACGCGATGAACGAGGCAGGTGTCGCCGCACTTTGCCGCGCTCTGCGAGCCAGTACCCGAAGATTGCCGATCGTAGTCGTCTCCGCCGACCGTGACGAACAGGTTTGGGATGACTTGGCCGCCAGGGCCGCAGAGCAGTTGATCGGACTTGCCGATGTCGCGGTAGTGGACGCTGAGTCATCCTGGCTGCTCACCGACGAACTGGGAACGCAAGACTCGTGTTACCTCGGCGCCGTGCGCCTCTATTGGCCCGTTCAACGCAGTGACGGATCGTTTGAGGGCATCACATGGCTGGCTTCGCGACTAGCGTCGTTCGGCTCGTCCGACATTGGGCGCAACAGGTTCTTGTCCGTACTGCGCAGGACGGTGATGTCTACCGCTGCGCTGACGATGGTCCAGTCGGGTGACTTCCGTTCGATCCAGGGCGCCGCCACGAAGGAGCGGCTGCAAGCTCTGGCCGGCCAGGAGCGTGATAAGGAACTCGACTCAATCATTGAGGAAAACGCCAAGCTCACCGCCGAGCTTGAGCAGGCCAAACAGACGGTCGCGAGCTTGCAGTGGAAACTAGCCGCTTCTGCCTATTCCGAGCGCAGTGACGCTGCGGCCAATGATGACGATGAGACAGCCACCCCGGAAGCTGGTACAGAACGCACGCCGCCCCAACCGGGCGATGTTCGGTACTACAAAAAGATTGGAAGCGGCGGTGGGATCGATTCGCTCGTGGAAACCAAGGCATGCCCGCACAAGTCATCCAACTGGAAGTCCGCGCATAAAGGCGACCAAGCAGAGAAAGGTCTGCTAAAGCTGGAAGGACGTGACGACTGGCAAAGCATTGCGCATTGCAGCGCATGCACTGGTGGCGGCCGCTGGCGCGTCCATTGGTAGCGGGGCCACCACGCCGCAAGGCGCCGAGAAGCAAAACGATTCCCAGCGCCGGCCCTATCCGGCTGACACCTCGTCAGCTTGAGATGCTGGAATCGGCTCTGCGCTCCCGGTGTAGACCGGCGGCGGAATTACGAGGTTGGAAATCACCAACTCCTGAGCGGTCCGAGACGACTTCACCTTGTAGTCCAGGTAGATCGGCTGCATCTGCTTTGACGCGTACAGCTCACGAATTCGCGGATGGTCGTCGTAGCTGACGAGCCACGGGTATCCCTGGGCAGTGATGTACTGCGCCAGCGCCGCATGATCACTATCCGTGTAGTGGTGTCGATAGAGCTTGCGCCCCTGCATGTAGTACGGGGGGTCGATATAGACAAATGAGAATCCGGCCGAGATTCTTGCGGCGTTCTTACGCAGGAACGTCAGCGCATCGCCGAAACGTATCGAGACGCGATTTGACAGCAACGCGGCCGCCCGGATTTGCCTAACCAAGGCCGACTTGTTGAACCGGCAATTGATCTTGTAGGCAGACTGTTGGCCCTGTCCTCCGATTGGCCCGGCGCCAATGATCCCAGAGAAGTTTGTTCGATTGAAGAACAGCCCGGCAAGTCCAAGTTGCAACAGCGTGAACTCTGACTTCAAAGGGTCATCGACCGCTCTAGTCGGCTGCAACTGATGCCAAGTCTCAAGCGTCACGGGGCAGGCTTCGATTGCAGCGCAAAGACTCTCCGTGTCGTTGAAAACCGAATGCCAAAAGGCGTACACAAGAGGATCGCGCTCTATCAGCACCGCCTTGTCGATGAACCCCATGCGCAAAAGGTCAAGCGAAACAGACGCACCACCGGCATATGGCTCATAGAAAGTGCATCCAGCAAGTAGGTTCTCCTCCAGCACACCGCTGACGTAGGTGGACAGCAGCGACTTTCCGCCGGGGTAGCGGAGAGGGCTGACCGGATCTCTCGCGGTCAGCCCTGTGATCGTAGGTCGGGACTTCTTAGTTGCCATTGAGGATGTACTGAATAATTGCGCGGATATTGTTCGCCACGGAAACCAGGGTCTGAGGATCAGCCTCCTGGAACTTCATGTGCGTCATTGCATCCAGATAGTTTTTGGCAGTCTTGGTTGTGCCCGACGCCAGCGTCTTGCACATATTCTGCTCAACGAAGACGCCATTGCCATGGACGGAGGCGAATGTGATCAGGTCGCTTAACCCAGGATCACGCCCCGGCTTGGTCCCACCCTGCTTCTGCTGCGCCATCACCTCGCCCCACTTCTTGGCCTTGCGAATTCGATAGACCAGAACAGCTTCAAACAGAGCGCGGAGCAGCAGCGATGCAGCGATTGGCATCTTCACGTGGTTGACGCTCTTCAGTTCGTCCGACAACTTGATCAGGATGTTGTCCTGGATATGGCACTGCAAATTCTCGAAGAAAACCGATGCCTTCGGCGTTTGAGGCTGAGTCGCCCCTCCGGTAGGTGCGCCTGGCGGTTTAGCAGTGCCCTTACCGGCCGTGGCGGGCGCATTGGCACCCTTACCGTCGCTCTTCCCACCTGCTTTTCCAGCCGTCTTTCCGCCCGTTGCGTCTGGCGGAGTCCAGCCCTGCGCTTCGTTCTCAGCCAATAGAGCCGCAAAGTATTGGGCTGGGACAGTGCGGGTATCGCACTTGGGCTTGCCACCATTCGCCGGGTCGGGAATCAGAAAGTCACGGGCGATACGTTCCAGCTCGCGCTTGAACTTCTTCTCCGGCAGACCGCTGACGATGTTCTGGTCTTCATCGAAGTGCGCTCGGAGGGCTTTCTTCGTGTCCGCCAACGTAAACAAGCGTGTGTACGGGTTCGTCTTCAGTTTCTCGTTTTCAAGAGCGCGGCGCTCATCGGGAGTCCAACCGTCGAGGTCGAGCGCGAGCTTCAGAAGCTTGTATGGCTTGATAAGCTTACGCACCTGACTCACCGACGTGCCGAGGACTTGCGCGGCGCCCTCAACCGAGTGAGTGCTAAGCAAGCGCACCGCTCGTCGCATCTTGGCGACCGGCGACCAGGGCTTCGGCCCCTGCTCGGTGTGGCGCTTCGTTAGGATTGGTTCAGCTTCTTCCCGGCTAGGGCTGACATCAGCCATGACTGAGCGGATCGCCGCCTTGGTCTCTGCCGAAGCCTGCGGGAAGCGGGTTTTGAAATCCGCCGGGACGAGGCTCGGACTCAGCAGCATCTGACAGGCGGTCACCCGTCGATTGCCTTCCAGGACCACGTGCTTGCCCTCTTCTTCGGTCACGATGATCCGCTCGCCGTAGAACAGGCCCTTGTTACGTTCGATGCCTCGGGCCAAGTCCAGTACGTCCTCAAGCTCCAGCAGCTTCAGTCGGATCTGTTCCTGGCTGGCGCCGGGCGGCACCTCGATGCGCGGATTCTGTCGGTCGAGCATCAGCTTCTTCGGATCGAAGCTGTCAGTTTTCCATTGAGTCGTTGCCATTGTTTTCTCCCCGGCGGCGATTGTCATGCCTGTCAGGCACGGTCGCATTAGTTGAAACCGCCAGGGAGTTGCGCACAGGCTGCAATCGTGTGCCATCGCGCAAGAGCGTGCCGCTGCTTGCCGTTCTCATGCTGGGATTGCCCGGAGGCGTATCCCAGTCACGCGTCGGCTTACCCAAGAACATCTGAGTGCCAGTGTCGGCACCTCCGGCCTTGCCCTCGAAGCGTTCCGCCAGATACCTGAAGCCACCGAAGCACCACACAAGGAATGCGATCCCGCAAACGGGAACGATAAGGTCCGGGACGGATCGAGTGCCGTCAGACACATCGCTGGCAATACCGAAGAGGGCCATGGGCACAACGACCACAAGAGCGACTGCAATGCAGACCAGCGCCAGCGCTACCGTCCACGTCAGCAGGGCTCTGGCGAGACGTAGCAGCATCACCAGTCCGACGAGGGCCAGCGGGATCAGCGCAAGGAACATCAGGATCTCAAACATGCGGTCATGTTAGAGTCGAGACCTTGTCAACCCGCACCGAAAAACGTGTTGACTGGGCTGCGGTAAGTTGTTGATTTACCGTAAGTTCTTCGGGTTTTTACGAGGTTCGAATCCTCTCACCCCGACCAGATTTCCCTTGCACGACCCAGTCGGCAAGGACGTACGAAAGCCTCGCAATCTTCGGATCGCGGGGCTTTGTCGTTTCAGAGGCTCGGAGATTCGTCGGTCAGTTCAGCGCGGTGGTCGCCTCAGGCGCATCCGGCAGCACATAGACCACGCCGCGTTGACGACCCAGCGTCTGCGCAATCACCGAGTCATAGAACTCCGGTGCCACCACGATGCAGCCCAGCGAGATGCGGCGCTCATCGGGATTGGCGGAAGCCAGCCGCTGCGGACGGCGCTCGGCAGCGGGCGCGGGGCGCAGGCGGTGGATGGCGACGGCGGCGTCGTAGTCGACCCAGACAATCGCCTCACCCTTGATGTTGCGGCCGGGCTCGGACTCGAACCGGCCGGCAGGCGTCGTGCGCTCGTTCAGCGGAATGCCGGTCGCGACCTTCTGCGCCACGCCCGGCGCCGAGTTGTCGCCCTTGGCCAGCCCCAGCAGCGAAGGTGCAATGCCGGCGAGACGGCCTTCGGCGTCGAAGACGTAGATGCGGGCCTGGCGCTTGTCGACGACGGCGAAAGGCTTGCCGCGCGCATCCGATTCGAGGGCGCGGTCGACGACTTGCAGCACATCGGCGGCAGCGATCTGATCGGCGAAATGGGCTTTGGTGGCCTTGAGCGGCAGCTCGCTCGCGTTGGGTGCGCTGAAGGCCGCAAGGGCCGGCATGCTCAGGCCGCACAACAGCGCTCCGGCGCGCAGCAGGCGCCATCCCCACTTCGTCGTCACTTCAGGCACTCCAACAACAAGTTCCATCCACAGCGCGGCGTCGTTCGCCGGGCAACAACTGGGGACCAGAATCTGGAAAGTGAATGTACCGAGTGCGCTGAATTTGTGGGTTAGGTGTAACTGAGGGCGGCGCTCCGCGTGTGCGGAATTTGGCACTCGGCGCGCGTGTTACACGCATCCAACCGCCGCACTTCACCGAGCAGCAGATGGAGCATCTGCAAGGCCAGCAGCGCGGGCGTGTCTTCGGGCTCGGGGCCGGTGCAGAGCTGGATCGTCGACGCCGGCCAGTCGTCGCCGGGGAGCGAATCGCAAAGCACGATGACCGTCTGCCCCGCGGCATCCCCGCCAATGGCCATCGCACGAGCTGCTGGCCCGGCACCGAGCAGCAGGCAGACCGAATCGACCGATGAAGCCATCACATCGCCCGCTAGCGCCGGCCGCGCATGCAAGCCAAGCCGCCAGAGCGCGCGCACGGCCAGATCGGCCAACGGACGCTGCGGCTCCTCCGCCCAGACGTCCACCGCCCTCGCCTGCGCCAGGGCCTCCGCCGCCAGAGCCAAGGCGCCGGCATCGCGCTGCGCATCCATGCGAGCCAGCGCCGTGATGCTATGGGCCAGCACCGGATGCGTCGAGCCGCGCTCCAGCCCATGTTGGCTCAGCGCCAGACTGCCGGCCAGCGCGCGCTTGAAACTCGTGAGCCCCTCGAAGCCTACGGCGCGGCAGAAGCGAATCACCTGCGGCTGGCTCACGCCCGCCTGCAAGGCCAGCTGAGCAGTCGCGGTTTCCAGCGCGGCGTTCGGATCAGCCAGGATCACATCGGCCACACGCCGCTCAGTACGCGTGAGCCGCGCATAGGCCGTGCGGATCTCGCCGCACACGCCTGCGGAGCTGGACGCCTCAGCGGAACAGGCCCACATAACGCCAGCCATAAGCGGCAATCCCGACGTAGCAGAGCGCGGGCACGATGAACGAGGCTTGCAGCCCCATCAGGTCGGCCAGATGGCCTTGCAGCAGCGGCACCAACGCACCGCCGACGATGGCCATGCAGAGCAGGCCCGAGCCGCGCGCCGTGTCCGCGCCGAGGCGGTGCACGCCCATGCTGAAGATGGTCGGGAACATGATCGAGTTGCAAAGGCCGACGGCCAGCAGCGCCCACATGGCGACAGCGCCGTGGCCGAGCACGCCAGCGGCGATCAGCGCCACGGCCAGCACAGCCTGGATGGCGAGCAGGCGACCCGGCGCGACGAAGCGCATCACGCCCACGCCGATGAAGCGGCCGACCATCGCGCCGCCCCAGTAATAGCTCAGGTAGGGCGTGGCATCGCCGATGCTCATACCCGACGTATCGCTCACGAAGTTGATCAGCAGGCTGCCGATGCTCACCTCGGCGCCCACGTACAGGAAGATCGCCACAACGCCCCAGAGCAGGTGCGGATGCGTCTTCGCAAGCGTCCAGGCCGAAGCCTCGGAAGCGCCCTCCTCCTCCTCGATGCGGGGCAGCCGCGCCAGCGCGAACAGCGCAGCCAGCACCAGCAGCGTGATCGCCAGCGCCAGATACGGCCCGCGCAGCCCGGCGCCATCGGCCACCGCCGCGGTCGCCGCCGCCGGCAGGATGTAGGGCCCCAACTTCGGCGCCACCGTCGTGCCGAGCGAATTGAAGGCCTGTGTGAGCGTGAGCCGGCTCGAAGCGGTGCGCGGATCGCCGAGCGCCGTCACATACGGATTGGCCGCCACTTGCAGCACGGTGATCCCCGCGGCCAGCACGAAGAACGCGGTCAGGAACACGGCATAGCCCGCGCTCACCGCAGGCAGAAAGAGCAAGCAGCCCGCAGCCGCCATCACGAGCCCCGCCACGGCGCCGCGCTGGTAGCCCAGCCATCGGATCAGCCGCCCCGCCGGCAGCGAGATCAGGAAATACGCCCCGAAGAAGCAGAACTGCACCAGCATCGCCTGCAGATAGCTCAGCGTGTACAGCGCCTTGAGGTGCGGGATCAGCACGTCGTTCAGCGAGGTCAGCAGGCCCCACATGAAGAACAGCAGGGTGACGACGGCGAGCGGCGCGCGATAGGAAGCGGGAGCAGCAGACATGGAGGCAGACTTCATGGCAAGGGCGTGAGACGGACGGCGAGGCCGCCACCGGGGGCGAGACGAACCGACAGCGTATCGCCCGCCCGCACTTCGCGCCGTTCGACGACCAGGTCGAAGCGATGTTCATTGCGGTAGTCGGCCTGATCGCCATCACGGTAGATCTCCGCCCGGTACCGGCCGCCGGCGCTCAGGAAGTCCAGCGTCAGCTTCACGGTGCGCGCTCCACCGTCGGTCACCGCGCCCACATACCAATCCTCGCTGCGGCGATCCTTGCGCGCCATCACCGCGTACTCGCCCACCTCGCCAGCCAGCACGCGCGTCTCGGCCCAGTCGGTCGGCACGGCCTTGATGAACGAGAAGGCCTGCGGCCAGCGCTTGTAGTTCTCGATCAGGTCCGCCGCCATCGCCACCGGCGAGTACAGCACCACGTACAGCGCCAGCTGCTTGGCCTGCGTGCTGTTGAGCTTGCGGCCGTGCGCGCCTTCGAGGCTGACGACGCCCGGCGTGAAGTCCATCGGCCCGCTGAGCATGCGGGTGAAGACCAGATCCGCCTCGTGGCCGACGGCGTTGATCGGGTCACCCCACGCGTTGTATTCCTGGCCGCGCGCGCCTTCGCGCGAAACCCAGTTGGGCCAGGTGCGGCGCAGGCCGGTGTCCTTGACGGGCTCGTGCGTGTCGATGGCGATGTGATGACGCGCTGCGTCCTGCACGGCCGTCAGGTAATGGCGCACGCCTTCCTGCGATTCGGTGAAGCCGAAGTGCGTGCCGGCACTGCTGGCGTTCGCGAACTGGGCCGTGCCGGCATCCGTGACATAACCCGATTTCACGACGGCAACGCCGAGCTTCTCGTAGAGCGCGTAGGCGGCTTCCATCTGCTGTTCGTAGCGGGCCATATTGCCGCCGGTTTCGTGGTGACCGACCAGCTTCACGCCGCGCGCTTTCGCGTAGGCAGCAAGCGCTTCAAGATCGAAATCGGGCATCGCCTTCGTGTACTCGAACGCCGACGTGCTGCCCACCCAGTTGCCATCCCAGCCGACGTTCCAGCCTTCGACCAGCACACCGCTGATGCCGCTCTCGGCCGCGAAGTCGATGTAGCGTCTCACGTTGGCCGTGTTGGCACCGTGGCGCGGGCCGCTGGACCAGCTCTCCTGGTCCAGGTGCATCGCCCACCACACGCCGACGAACTTGCCGGGCTTGAACCACGACACATCGCCGAGCTTGTTCGGCTCGTTGAGGTTGAGCACGAGGTTCGACATGTACAGCCCCGCGGCGCTGTCCGCCACTTGCAGGCTGCGCCACGGCGTGACGAAGGCGCCACGCTTCTCGACCGGCGCGCCGGTGCTGGACGGCGCCAGCTGCGCGCGCAGCTTCTGGCCCTGCACCTTGCGCACCCACATCGCGGCGTAGTCCACGAGCGCCGCCTCATGCAGCGCGATGTGGATGCCGCTCTTTGTACGGATCGTCAGCGGCGTGTTCGCCAGCCCCACTTCGGCCAGCGGCCCGCGCTGCACCGGGTACTCGGCCACCAGCCGCTCCCCGGCCGGCACCCACCAGGCACTTGCGGGCTCTGCGATGTCGAACTCGGTCAGCTCATCGAGGATGCGCGTCTCGGGCAGCGAGGCCTGCTCTGGCAATTCGTAGCGAAAGCCGAGCCCGTCGTCGAACACCCGAAAGCGCAGCGTCATGCGGCGATGCGCCAGCTGCGCTTGCTCCACATCGAGCTGAAGCTCGCGGCAGTGGCTGCGCACGAAGCGGCTCTCGCCCCAGGGCTGCTCCCAGGTCTCGTCGTGCTCGGTCGTGCGGCTGGCGAGCTTCTTGAAGCCGCCGTCGAGCTGGTGCGCGTTGGCGAGCACGAAGCCCAGGCGCGAGGCGTTGATCAGCGGCTTGCCGTTGCGATCAACGCGGTAGGCGAGACGGCCTTCGCCGTCGGCCTGCACGGTGACGTTCAGCCGGCCGTCGGGCGAGCTGACGGTGGCGACGGTTTCATCGGCGCGAGCGCCGACGCTAACGAGCAAGGTCAGCGCAAATGCAAGGGCAGCAAATTTCATGATCACTTCAGCGCACGTAGACACGGTAACTCCAGGCCGGCAGCGTCAGCGTCGCATCGGCCGTCAGTTCAACGCCGGCACCCGTCGTGAAATCGCGATAACGGCCCGCAGCACGTTCGCCCTTCAGCTGCACCGTCGCCGGCTTGGCCGAGAGATTGAAGACGGCAAGCACCTTCTCAGTCCCCTGCGCGCGAACGAAGCTCAGCACCTGCTGCGGCGCGCTGTTCGGCACCGGCTCCATCACCGCCCCCGCAGCACCGTTCCACAACGCACTGTTGCCCTTCTTCAGCGCAATCAGCCGCGCCAGCAACTCGCCTTCCGGCGCCGCCTTCCACGCAATCGGATCCCGCTCGAAGAACGCCAGCCGCTTGCGGTTGCCCGCCTCCTGCCCGTTGTAGACCAGCGGCAGGCCTTCGCTGATAAAGCTCAACACGGTGGCGGCTTCGGCGGCAGGACCGAAGATCTCGTACTCCGTGCCCTCCCACGAGTTCTTGTCGTGGTTGGTCGTGTAGAGCATCCGGTACGCATCGCGCGGATAGAACTTGCGGTTCCACGCGTAGTACGGGTGCAGCGAGGTGGCATCCGCGCGGCCTTCGGCAATGAGCTTGAGGCTGTCCCACCAGGACCACGCATACGTCGCATCGAAAGCGCGCGCATGCAGATCGCGGCTTTCCCACTCAGCAAGCAGGAAGACCGGCTTCATCGCCCGAAGATCGCTCGCCGCCTGCTCCCAGAAGTCGAGCGGACTCAAGCCCGCAGCGTCGACGCGGTAGCCGTCGATATCGGCCTCTCGCACCCAGTACTGCAAAGACTCGCGCATGTAGCGGCGCAGCGCCGGCTGGTCGTAGTCGAGATCGATGATGTCGGCCCAGTCATACCAGGGCGTGGGCTGGAAGCGCCCCTTCTCATCGTGCACGTACCACTCGGGATGCGCCTTCACCAGCACGTTGTCCCAGGCCGTGTGGTTGCCCACCCAGTCGAGGATCACGTGCATACCGAGCGTGTGCGCGGTGGCGACGAAGCGGCGCAGGTCGGCGAGCGTGCCCAGCTCCGGGTTCACGGCGCGATAGTCGCGCACGGCGTACGGACTGCCGAGGCTGCCCTTGCGCTCCACCACGCCAATCGGCTGGATCGGCATCAGCCACAAGATGCCGACACCCAGCTTCGCCAGGCGCGGCAGCTGCGCTTCAGCCGCAGCCAGCGTGCCCTCGGGCGTGAACTGGCGCGTGTTGAGTTCATACAGCGTCGCGTTCTTTGCCCAGTCCGGATGCTGGAACTGCACATAGGGCTTCGGCGTATCGACAGCGACCGGCGCCGCCGAAGACGCGGCGACGAATGCGAAGGCCAACAGCGGAGCGGCAAGTCGGGAGAAAGAAAAGTCGAAGCGCACGGATAGGAAGGAAAAGGATTCCGTTCAGAAAAAGCCGCGCCCCGCCGCCAAGGCGGGAGCGCGGCACGCGGAGCAAAAGATCAGAACTTGTAGTTCACACCGAGTCGATACGTCTTGCCGTACTTGACCTTGTTGGTGATCACGTCCGGGTTGTTCGTGTACTCCTGGAACGCCGCGTTCGACAGATTGTGGCCTTGCAGCAGCACGGACAGACCCTTCAACCAACCGCCCTGGAACTCATAGCCCACCTGCGCATCGACGATCGTCTCGCCCTTGATGAAGGTGAACTGCGAGTCGCTGCGGTAGTCCAGGATCTGGCCGATGAAGTCCGAGCGCTTGTATGCCGCGTAGCTGGCCTGGAAGCCATGCGCTTCGTAGTACAGCCGCGCCGAGGTCACGTTCTTGGACAGCCCCGGCAGGCCGATCGAGCTGACCTGGTCCTTGAACACCGGGCCGTTCTCCGGGCTCACGAAGCCGCTGGTGGGCAGCTGGATCGAGCTCTTGCTGTAGGAGTGGCTCACCGTCACACCGAAGCCGTCGAGCCAGCTCGTGAACATGCGGAAAGGCAGGTTCGCTGTCAGCTCGATGCCGTGCAGGTTGCCGCCGTCGCCATTCACCGGCTGGGTGAGGAAACCCTGCGTCGAGTTCTTGTACGGGCCGCTCACCGGCAGGGGCGTGTTGGCGCTCGTGTAAGGACCGAAGTCGAACGGGCGTGGCGAGTTGACGATGTAGTTGTCGAGCTTCTTGAAGAAGGCCGCGACGCCGATGTAGCCGTACTTGTCAAAGTATTTCTCCCAGGAGATGTCCAGCGCCGAGGCCTTGTACGGCTTGAGCTTGGGGTTGCCCGCGAAGCCGGTCAGCGCCGGTTGCAGCGAGGTGGCGTTCTGCACCGCGAAGTCCAGGCTCGCCTTCATGTCGTCGAGGTTGGCGCGCGCCACCTGCTTGCCGGCGCCGATGCGCAGCAGTTGCTGGTTGCCGAGGTCGAAGGTCAGGTTCAGGCTCGGCAGGAAGTCGGTGTAGCTCGTGCCATCCGTGCGCACCTTGTACGGGCAGGTGTCGACCGTGATGCCCGTGCAGTTCGCCAGATCCACCTGATTGCCCGAAGCCGACTGCTGCGTGTGCACGAGCTGGAAGCCGATGTTGCCGCTGTACGAGACGCCGCCGAGCTTGCCGCTGATGTCGCCGATAGCGTAGGCGGTGCCCACCTTCTCCTGCACGGTCCAGTCGCGCGACAGCACGGTCTGGTCCACCCACTGCGTCAGGCCGTAGATGCTGCCCAGTGAGCCGGTCGGGTCCCACGAGGCCACCGGGATGCCGGACGAGCCGGCCATCGCCGTGTCGTTGCCCGGCATCGCGACGGCCGCGTAGCCGTTGCCGCCGAGGACGTACAGGCGCCCTTCCTGGCCGAGGCGTGCCTTGTCGCGCTTGGTGTAGTTGAAGCCATAGCGCGTGCCGTCGAACGGGCCCCAGCCCGAGTCGTCGTGCGCGGTGAAGCGCAGCGTGTTGACCGTGTCGGTGATGGTGGGCAGCGAGACGTAGCCGGCCTGCGGGCTGTTCACGCCGCCGCCCCAGCCGTCCACGTCGGTCAGCAGCGCCACCTTGCGGTCCGCGTAGTTCAGGCTCGGCGTGTACTTCACGTCCATGAAGTTCTGGCCGTTGAAACCGCTGAACGTGATGGAGCCCAGCTGCGAGGCCGGCGTGTCGCCCGGCTGTCCGGCCGTCGTCTCGAAGTTGCTGATGTTCTTCACGCCGCGCGAATGGCCCGCGTCCAGCTCCCAGCGCCAGTCGCCCGTGCGCAGCTCGCCGTTCCAGCCGATCGAGCTCAGCCGGTCCTTGTTGGAATACATGTGGTTGCGCACGTCAGCCTTGTAGTTGCTGAAGGTGCCGCTGGTGGCCACACCGTTGACGATGGTCGCGTTCGTCAGCGCGCCGTTCGGGTCGTACGGTCCGGTGCCGAAGGGCACGGCGCCTTCGATGCCGGTGTGCTTCTCCTGCTGGTCGCCGCGCGAATAGAGCAGGTCCAGCGTGGTCTTGAAGTTGTTGCTCGGCTTGTACTGCAGCGTGGCGAAGGCCGCGTCGCGGCTGCTCTTGCGGTGCACGGTCTCGGCCAGGAAGCCGCCCGGCACCGCCACCTGCTGACCGTTGTAATCCACGGTCGGCGCATAGCCGCCCCAGTTGTCGAAGCGCAGCTCGCCGCCGTTGTCTTCGCGGAAGGTCGAAAGGCCGATCGCCACGCCGAAAGTCTTGTTGGCAAACTGGTCCACGTAGACGAGGTTGGAGCGGTGACCGGAGCCCGTGTCCGCGCCCGAGTCCACGCCCAGGCGCTCGCGCATGTGGCCGCCGGCGATCACGCGCTTGCCATAGTCCAGCGGGCGGATGGTGCGCAGGTCGATCGTCGATGCCAGGCCCTGGCCGACCAGGCTCGCATCCGGCGTCTTGTAGATCAGCAGGCTGCTGGTCAGCTGCGCGGGAAAGAGATCGAACTCGGGGCTGCGCGAATCGCTGGTCGAGGCCTGCTCGCGGCCGTTGAGCAGCGAGCCATTGAACGACGGCGACATCCCGCGCACGCTGACCTGCGTGGCCTTGCCGTTGACCTTGTCTCGCTGCGTCGCCACGCCGGCCACGCGGCTCAGGGATTCGGCCACCGTCACATCGGGCAGCTTGCCGATGTCTTCTGAAGACACGGCCTCGACGATCGAGGTGGCGTTGCGCTTAGCGGCGATGGAGTCCTCGATGCCCTTGCGGATGCCGTCGACGACGACCGTTTCCAGCTGCTGGGTCTGCGGCGCGTCGGCCGGCTTGCTGGTGTCTGCGGCCTGCTGCGCATGCGCCGCCTGGATCGTCAGCAGCGCCAGCGCGCAAGCCTGTGCAATGGGTCGCACGGCGGGGGTCTTGACCATGTGTTGTCTCTCCAATGTTTTAGTGAATTCTTCTGGTTCTCGTTGCGCCAGCGGACCGCAATGCAGGGCCGGTTGGGCAGGAACGGACGCGATGATCTGGATCCGCAAATGCACCGTCAATTGGGAGATCGTGCCGCTGAAGATGGCCTAAAGATTCGCCTTTAGCCCTCATGAAGCGGCGCTGAAGATAACCTGAAGATTCAGCAGCATGAGAGCGCGATCAACCGCGGCACCCGCCGCTAAACTGAAGCCGTGAAGCTCCTGATGATCGAAGACGACCTGAACATCGGCCAGGCCCTGCTGACCGTGTTCAAGGAAGAGGGCCACCAGATCGTCTGGTTGCGCATGGCTGCGCATGCGGTCGAAAGATTGCAAGCGGAAGATTTCGATGCCGTGCTGCTGGATCTGGGCCTGCCCGATGCCGACGGCAACGACGTGATGCAGTCCATCCGCGCCGCCGGGTTGAATGTGCCGGTGCTCATCATCACGGCGCGCGACGGCCTGCGAGACCGCCTGCGCGGCTTCGACAACGGCGCCGACGACTACCTGATCAAGCCCTTCGAGATCCCCGAGCTGCTGGTGCGCCTGCGCGCCATCCTGCGCCGCAGCGGCGCGCCGACCGAAGCCGAGGCGCTGTGGACTTCGGGCAATCTCACGCTCGAAGAACGCCGCATGCGCGTCACGCTCGACGGCGAATCCGTCACGCTCTCCAAGACCGAATACGCGCTGCTGCTCACGCTGATGAAGCAGGCCGACCGCGTGCTCACCCGCGCCGAGCTGGAACGACGCGCCCTGCCCTTCAGCGACGGCGCGACGCTGGACGTGCACATCTCCAACCTGCGAAAGAAGATCGGCGATGGACACATCCGTACCGTTCGCGGCGTCGGCTACATCATGCAAAGTGGCCACGCCGGCTGATCAGCAGCAGTCCTCGCTGTTCCGGCGGCTGATGATCGGCTTCGGCTCGGTCACGCTGCTGGTGGCGCTGCTCGGCTTCCTCTATGTGGCCGTCGAGGCCCGCGCCACGCAGCGCAACCGCACGGCCAGCGAGAACAAGGCGCATGCGTACGAGCTGCTGCTGCATGTGACCGAACTGTCCGGCCAGCCCGAACGGATCCGCGAAGCCGCGGCCAAGATCGAGGACGTGCGGGCGGAGATGTTCCGCGATCTGGACTACCACTCGCGCGTGCGCATGCGCATCTGGCAGAACGGCGATCTGCTCTACAACTCCATGCCCGCGCTGCCCGACAAGCTGCCGCTGCCCGGCTCGCTGCTTTCCGGCGATGAGAACGCGTGGGTGCAGACAGTGGCGCGCGATGCGGCGACGGGCCTGGTGGTGGAACGCAGCCACGAAGTGGACGACCGCTGGATGCTGAGCTATTCAGGCGTTAGCTTTCTGACCCGCTCGACGATCTTCAGCCTGCCGCTGCTGCTGATCCCCGCCTGGCTGATCATCCGCATCGGCCTGCGGCCGTTGAACAGCATTGCGCGCGCGATCGAGAGCCGTTCGGCGCTCGACATCACGCCGTTGCCTGAATCGACGTACCGAGAACTGTCGCCGCTGGTCACTGCCATCAACCAGCTGATGGCGCGGCTGCGCCAGCGCATCGACAACGAGCACGAGTTCCTGACCGATGCGGCGCACGAGCTGAAGACGCCGCTCGCCGCGATCCAGCTCAACGCGCACCTGCTGCAAAGCCGCAACGCGGCCGACGATCCGGCGCGGCATGCGGAGGTCAGCGCCGGCCTGCGCGAAGGCGTGTCGCGCGCCACGCGTGTGGTGCACCAGCTGCTGGCGCTGGAGCGTGCGCGCTCGGATGCCGAAGACGCCGGGCTGCCGGTGCTCTCGGTCGAAGCGCTGGTACGCGACCGCCTCGCCAGTGCCGTGCCGCTCGCCCTGCAACGCGGCATCGACATCGACTTCCAGGCCGACGCACCCTGCGAACGCGCGCTGCACGAAGAGAGCATGTGGGCGCTGGTGGACAACCTGATCGGCAACGCGATCAAGTATTCGCCGGAGGGCGGGCACATCTCGGTGCATCTTTCGCCGCGCATGGAAGGCGGCTGCCGGCTGAGCATCGTGGACCAGGGCCCGGGCATCGACGAGAGCCTGCGCAAGCGCGTGTTCGAGCGCTTTTATCGTGTGCCGGGGCAGAAGCAGTCGGGGAGCGGCCTCGGGCTCGCCATTGCCGAACGCGCCGCCGCGCGCAACGGCGCGCACATCCAGCTCGAATCCGGCGCCGGCGGTGTAGGACTGCGGGCCATCGTCGACTTCGACTCATCTGGCCGCGCTGCCACTTAAGAGGCGGTGGCTAAACTGCCCCGATGAGTGAGCATCATCAGCAGCCCGACTTCATCGAGGAGATGCGGGCCGATCTGGCCGACTGGCGCCAGTGGTTGGGCCGGGCCGTGGTCTTCGCGTATGCGGCGGCAGCGGGTCTCGCGGTCGTCGTCTTCACCCACCTGAGCGAGGCCGCGTTCGACGGCTTCGGTGCGCTGCGCGAATGGCAGTGGTGGGCGCCGCTGGTCTGGACGCCGCTGATCACGCTGGCCATCGCCTGGTGCACGCGTCGCTTCGCGCCGGGGGCTTCGGGCTCCGGCATTCCGCAGGTGATGGCGGCCATCGCGCCACAGGTCGATCCGGGCAAGATCAGTTTGTTCGTTTCGCTCAAGCTCGCCATCGCCAAGATGCTGCTCACCGCCGCCGGCCTGCTCGGCGGCCTGCCGATCGGCCGCGAAGGCCCTTCGGTGCAGATCGCGGCCGGCGTGATGCAGCATGCGCGGCGCTGGCTGCCTGAGCGCTTCGCGGTCAACCAGCAAGGCCTGCTCGTGGCGGGCGGCGCGGCCGGGATTGCGGCGGCGTTCAATGCGCCGCTGGCCGGCGTGATCTTCGCGATCGAGGAGCTGACGCGGCGCATCGAGCACCGCTCCAGCGGCCTGATCATCACGGCCATCGTGCTGGCCGGCCTGGTGGCCGTGGCGGCCTTCGGCAACAACACGTACTTCGGCGTGATCCGCGTGCCGCATCTGGGTTGGGACTATTTGCTGCCGGGGCTCGCCGTGATCGTCGGCTGCGGGCTGCTCGGCGGCGTGTTCGCGCGGCTGCTGCTGGTGTCGATCACCGGCGGCAGCGACCGGTTCAGCCAATGGCGGGCGCGCTTTCCGCTGCGCTTCGCGGCCGCCTGCGGCTTCGCGTGCGCGGTGCTCGGCGTGGTGTCGGGCGGCGCGGCCTTCGGCTCCGGCTATGACTACACCCGCCATCTGGTCGAAGGCAATGCGCCGAGCCTGCCGCTGCTCTACGTCACGCTGCGCGTGCTGGCCACGTGGCTCGCCGTCTGGTCGGGCGTACCGGGCGGCATCTTCGCGCCGTCGCTGGCCATCGGCGCGGGCGTGGGCGCGGACCTGGCGTTCTTCTCACACCTCGACGGCGGCGCCAGCACGCCGCTGATCGCCATGGGCATGGCGGCCTTCCTGGCCGCCGTGACGCAAGCGCCGCTGACGGCCTTCATCATCGTGATGGAGATGGTGGACGGCCACGCGATGGTGCTCACGCTGATGGCCGCGGCGCTCGGTGCGAGCCTGCTCTCGCGCTGGATCACGGTGCCCTTGTACGCCGCACTGGCGCAGGCGCAGCTTCGGCGCATAGACTCGAAGCCTGCCACTTGAACTTCAAGAAGGAGCTGGTTCCATGTCCAAGAAAGACGCGAAGGCTGCCCCGGACTTTTTCTCCAGCCTGCCACCCGGGTTCATCGACAACCCGCTGACGCAGAGCATGCGCGCCTCGGCGCAGCAGATCTGGGCCGCCGGCCTCGGCGCATTTTCCAAAGGCGGCGAAGGCGGCAAGCTGTTCGAGCAGCTGGTCAGCGAAGGGCTCAAGCTGCAACAGCGCACGCAAGAACTCGCGATGGACAAGTTCGGCAACTCCGGTGCCGAATTCACGACCAAGATCGGCGAGAAGGCGCGCAAGCAGTGGAGTCAGCTCGAATCGATCTTCGAGCACCGCGTGGAACAGGCACTGACCAGCATGGGCATGCCGACCGCGACGGAAGTGCGTGAGCTGCGGGCGCAACTGGATGCGCTGACCGCCGACGTCGCGGCGTTGAAGGCGGCCAAGCCTGCGGGCAAGACGGCCGCGACCGCTGCGGCAACACCTGCGGCCAAGAAGGCCGCCCCGCGCAAGGCGCCGGCGAAGAAGGCCGCCGCCAAGAAGACAGCGGCCTGACGCCTCATTCGCCCAGATACCGCGCCCGCAGATGGGCGCGGAAATGCGCCGGATTGAGCGCCTCGCCGCTTGCACGCTTCGACAGCTCCGCCGTCTCGAAGCGGCTGCCGTTCTGCCAGATCTTCTCGCGCAGCCAGTCGAACACCGGCGCCAGCTCGCCCGCCGCGATCTCTGAATCCAGCTGCGGCCGCTCACGCCGCATCGCCGCAAACCACTGCGCTGCGTACATCGCACCAAGCGTGTAGCAGGGAAAGTAGCCGAAGGCGCCTTCGGTCCAGTGCACGTCCTGCATCGGCCCGTCGCGGTAGTTGCCGCGGGTGTCCAGGCCGAGCAGTTCCTGCATCTTTTCGTCCCAGAGCGCGGGGATGTCTTCGCACTCGATCTCGCCCTCGACCAGCGCGCGCTCGATCTCGAAGCGCAGGATCACGTGGGCCGGATAGCTGACCTCATCGGCATCCACGCGGATCAGCCCCGGCTGCACGCGCGTGATCAGGCGGTTCAGATTGACGGGCTCGAAGGCCGGCTGCGTGCCGAAGTGCTTGGTCAACAGCGGCGCGAGCAGGCCCGCGAACGCCGGATGGCTGCCGAGCTGCATTTCGAAGGACAGGCTCTGGCTCTCATGCAGCGCCATCGAGCGCGCCCGCGCCAGCGGCTGGGTGAGCCACTCGCGCGGCAGGTTCTGCTCGTAGCGGCCGTGACCGGTCTCGTGCACCGTCCCCATCAGCGCGCCGAGCACCTGGTGCTCGCTGTAGCGCGTGGTCATGCGCACGTCTTCGGGCACGCCGCCGCAGAACGGGTGGACGCTTTCGTCCATGCGGCCGGCGGAGAAGTCGAAGCCGAGCAGGCGCATGACGTCCAGACCGAGCTCGCGTTGCGATTGCTTGTCGAACGGGCCGACGGGCTGGATCAGCGGCTCACCGGCCTGCTTTTCGCAGACTTCGCGGATCAAGCCCGGCAACCAGGCGCGCAGATCGCCGAACACGCGCTCGACCTCCGCCGAGCGCATGCCAGGCTCGAACTGATCCATCAGCGCGTCGTAGCGCGACAGGCCCGTGGCCTGCGAACGCAGCTCGGCCTCCTGGCGCGTGAGTTTCACCACCTCGCGCAGATTGGGCAGGAAGCCGGCCCAGTCGTTCGCCGGGCGTTGTGTGCGCCACGCGTGCTCGCAGCGCGAGCCGGCCAGGCTCTTGCCTTCCACGAGGCTTTGCGGCAACGCGTTGGCGGCGAACCAGGCGCGGCGCGTCTCGCGCAGGTTGGCACGCTGGTCGTCGCTCAGCGCTTCGCCGCCGGCTTGCTCCAGCAGCTCTGGCCACGCGGCGTCCGTGCTGAGCTGGTGAAGCAGGCCTTCCATTTCGGCAAGGGCTTCCGAACGCGACTCGTTGCCCTTGGCGGGCATGTTGGCGGCGCGGTCCCAGGCACAGATGGCGTGCAGGTGGGAGAGGCGGTGCAGGCGGGCGTTGCGCGCGTGCAGTGATGCGTAGGCGGATGTGGGACTCATGGCCGCCGATTTTGCGACCGGACCCGCACCATGCGGGAGGTCACGGCAATAGTCACATCACCGGTTCAATCGAGATCAAGCCCGCTCATGCCACATGCGGCCAGACCCACACCAGCGCCGCGGTCATCAGCGTGTACCGCACGAACTTGCCCAGCGCCATGAAACCGGCACACGGCCAGAACGGCAGCCGCAGCCAGCCGGCCACGGCGCACAAGGGGTCGCCGATGATGGGCAACCAGGACAGCAGCAGGGCCGGCGGCCCGAAGCGCTGCATCCAGGCCACGGCGCGCAGCTGCGTGGGCGAGCGGTGCGTCGCCCTCTCATAGGCACGCTCGGCGCCGTAGCCCATCCACCAGCTGATCATGCCGCCGAGCGTGTTGCCCGCCGTCGCCACGAACACGGCCGGCCAGAACAGGCTCGGGTCGTTCTTGACCAGCAGGAACACGGCCGGCTCCGAGGCCAGCGGCAACAGCGTGGCGCCGATCAGGCTGACGAGGAACACGCTGGCCAGCCCGACCTTGGGCAGGGCCACGAGGGCGAGGAAAGAATCGATCCAGAGTTGCAACTGCGCTTCCATGGCTCCGATTATGGAAGCGGTCGATCGCTATAATCTTGCCTCTTTTTTCAGCAAATCTTTCCCATGCCCGCCCCGGTCCCCGCCCAGGTCCAGATCGGCCCTCACCTGCTGCCGAACAACCTGTTCGTCGCGCCCATGGCTGGCGTGACGGACCGGCCGTTCCGCCAGTTGTGCCGCCGCATGGGCGCGGGCTACGCGGTCAGCGAGATGGTCACCTCGCGCAAGGATTTGTGGAATTCGCTGAAGACCTCGCGCCGCGCCAATCACGACGGCGAGCCCGGCCCGATCGCCGTGCAGATCGCGGGCACCGACGCGGCCATGATGGCCGAGGCCGCCGCGTACAACATCGAGCGCGGCGCGCAGATCATCGACATCAACATGGGCTGCCCGGCCAAGAAGGTCTGCAACAAGTGGGCCGGTTCGGCGCTGATGCAGGATGAGCCGCTGGCGCTGGAGATCATCTCCGCCGTGGTCGACGCGGCCGGCGACGTGCCCGTGACGCTGAAGATGCGCACCGGCTGGTGCGAGACCGAGAAGAACGCCGTGCACATCGCCCAGGCCGCGCAGGCCGCCGGCGTGCGCATGGTCACCGTGCACGGCCGCACGCGCGAGCAGGGCTACAAGGGTCGCGCCGAGTACGACACGATCCGCGCCGTGAAACAGGCGCTGACGATCCCGGTCGTCGCCAACGGCGATGTGGACAGCCCGCACAAGGCCCTCGAAGTGCTGCAACTGACCGGCGCCGACGCCGTGATGATCGGCCGCGCCGCGCAGGGCCGCCCGTGGATCTTTGCCGAGACGGCGCACTTCCTCGCCACCGGCGAAGAACTGCCGCCGCCGCGCGTGCTGGACGCGCTGGACTGGCTCACCGAACACCTGCACGACCACTACAGCCTGTACGGCGAGCTGACCGGCATGCGCACCGCGCGCAAGCACATCGGCTGGGCCGTGCGCGAGCTGCCGGGCGGCGAGGAATTCCGCCAGCAGATGAACAGGCTGGAGAGCAGCGCCGAACAGTTGCGCGCCCTGCGTGCGTGGTTCACGGCGCTGGCCGACCAGCGGGAGAGGCTGCACTACGTGGCAGCGACCGAAGACGAAGAAGAAGACACCGAAGAAGAATGCTCATGACTCCGCCCAAGAACAACAACAGCCCCAACAACAGCTCCCTCGAGCAATGCGTGCGAGACAGCCTTGAGCTGTACTTCCGCGACCTCGACGGCGAGACGCCGCACAGCCTCTACGACATGGTGCTCAAGCTCGTGGAGAAGCCCATGCTCGAAGTGGTGATGGCCAAGGCCGACAACAACCAGAGCCGCGCCGCCGACTGGCTCGGCATCAACCGCAACACCTTGCGCCGCAAGCTCACCGATCACAACCTGCTCTAACGTCATGACCCAACTGACCGCACTCATCTCCGTCTCCGACAAGACCGGCATCGTCGACTTCGCCAAGGCGCTGCACGCGCTGAACGTGCGCCTGCTCTCCACCGGCGGCACGGCCAAGCTGCTGGCCGACGCCGGCCTGCCCGTCACCGAAGTGGCCGAGCACACCGGCTTCCCCGAGATGCTCGACGGCCGCGTCAAGACGCTGCACCCGAAGATTCACGGCGGCCTGCTGGCCCGCCGCGACCTGCCTGAGCACGTGGCCGCCATCCAGCAGCACGGCATCGACACGATCGACATCCTGGCCGTCAACCTTTACCCGTTCGAGGCCACCGTCGCCAAGCCCGGCTGCACGCTGGAAGACGCCATCGAGAACATCGACATCGGCGGCCCGGCCATGGTCCGCAGCGCGGCCAAGAACTGGAAGGACGTGACGGTGCTGACCGACGCCTCGCAGTACGCCGCCGTGCTCGAAGAACTCAAAGCCGACGGCAAGACCAGCGACAAGACGCGCTTCGCGGCTTCGGTGGCCGCGTTCAATCGCATCGCGCAGTACGACGCGGCGATCAGCAACTACCTCTCGGCCATCAGCGAAGACGGCTCGGGCAATCTGACGATCAGCGCCTACCCCGCGCAGATGAACAGCAACTTCGTCAAGGTGCAGGATCTGCGCTACGGCGAGAACTCGCACCAGACCGCCGCGCTGTACCGCGACCTCTACCCCGCGCCCGGCTCGCTGGTGACGGGCAAGCAGCTGCAAGGCAAGGAACTCTCGTACAACAACATCGCCGACGCCGATGCCGCGTGGGAATGCGTCAAGAGCTTCGAGGCCCCGGCCTGCGTGATCGTCAAGCACGCCAACCCCTGCGGCGTGGCCGTGGGTGCCGATGCGGCAGAGAGTTATGCCAAGGCCTTCAAGACCGACCCGACCAGCGCCTTCGGCGGCATCATTGCCTTCAACCGCGTGGTGGACAAGGCGGCGGCCGAGCTCGTCGTCAAGCAGTTCGTCGAAGTGCTGATGGCGCCCGCCTTCACCGCTGAAGCGCTGGCCATCTTCGCGCCCAAGGTCAACGTGCGCCTGATGCAGATCGACCTGCCGCCCGGTGGCGACACGGCGTGGCTGCAAGGCCGCAACCTCGGCGACAGCAAGCGCGTGGGCTCGGGCCTGCTGCTGCAAAGCGCGGACAACCACTTCCTGACCAAGGCCGACCTGAAGGTCGTGACGAAGCTGCAACCGAGCGCGCAGCAGCTCGACGACCTGCTGTTCGCCTGGACCGTGGCGCAGTACGTGAAGAGCAACGCCATCGTCTTCTGCGGTGGCGGCATGACGCTGGGCGTGGGCGCCGGCCAGATGAGCCGCATCGACTCGGCGCGCATCGCGTCGATCAAGGCGGAGAACGCCGGCCTCGTGCTGACGGGTTCGGTCGTGGCGTCGGATGCGTTCTTCCCGTTCCGTGACGGCCTCGATGTGCTGGCCGATGCCGGCGCTTCCTGCGTGATCCAGCCGGGCGGCTCGATGCGCGACGCCGAAGTGATCGCCGCCGCAGATGAACGCGGCGTGGCGATGGTCTTCACCGGCGTGCGCCACTTCCGCCACTGAGCGGCAGCAGCTGGATCAGGCCTGCATGACGGCCTGGTTCAGCGCACGGATCACGTCGCTCTGCGTGACGATGCCGGCCAGCCGCCGCTCGCCGTCGATGACGGGCAGGTGGTGGTGGCCGGTTTCCGCATAGAGCGGCACCAGTTCGCTGACGCGCTGTTCCAGCGTCACGGTCCGCACATCGGTGCTCATGATCTGGCCGACCACCTCGGGCTTCAGGTCATGGGTGCGACCGCTCGGCTTCAGCAGCGCTTGGATGCGCTCGTTCAGCGCCGCGCCGTCCGGCGAGGCTTGGCGCGCAAAGTCCGCCTGCGTGACGATGCCGACCACGCGGCGCACGCGGTCGATCACCGGCAGCGCCTTGACGTGCCGCGATTGCAGCTTCCCCCAGGCCTCGGCCAGCGGCGTGCCGAACTCCACCGCCAGCGGTTCGCGGCTCATGATGTCCGCGCACACCAGATCGCCGAAGCTCCTGCGATAGGCCGCGGCCTCGGCGTGGTGCAGCAGCTCTTCCAGGTCGTCGCGCGGGATGTCGATCACCTGGTTGTAGTGGGCGAGCGCGGCGTCCAGATCGGCGGTGGAGAAGCGTGCGTTCGATGACGACGGCGCCGCACTCGCCGAAGGGCTGGCCTGACCGTGCGGATAGCGCCGGCCGGTGAGGCCGTTGAAAACCATGCCCGCAAGAACGAGCAGCACGCAATTCAACGCCACCGGGAACAGCACGAAGCTCAAGGGCACGGCGCCCAGCGCACTGAGCAGCGCCGCGGCGCCGCCCGGTGGATGCAGACAACGCATCGTGAACATCACACCGATGGCCACGCTCACGGCCACCGCGCCGGCCCAGGCCGGATCGGGAATCAGCATCGCGCAGAGCGCGCCGACCAGTGCCGACAGGCTGTTGCCGCCGATCACGGACCACGGCTGCGCCAGCGGGCTGGCCGGCACGGCGAACACGAGCACGGCGCTGGCACCCAGCGGCGCCACGATCCACGCGCCTGCGCCGCTGCCGTGCAGTGCCCGGGAAACCAACGCCGTGAACGCGATGCCGAGCAGGCCGCCCAGCGCCGCACGCAGCCGCTCGCGGCCGCCGACTTTCATGCGCGCCGGCCAGCAGTCGCGCAGCAGGTTCGAGACTTTCCCCATCGCCCGAATCATCGCTGCTTCATGCCGGGTAGATGACGGGTGCGTTCCCGAAGTTCCTCTTCCTCGTGGTGCACGAGCGTGGGCTCGACCAGGTCGCTGCGCGCGATCAGTCCGATCAGGCGCAAGGTCTGGAGATCGGCCACCACGGGCAACCTCTCCAATTGCAGACGCGCCATGCGCGTGGCAGCGGCGCGGCACGTCTCGTGCGGGAGGGCGACTTGGACGTCCGGCTTCGCGCACGCCCGGCCGCAAGTGATGGCGGGCGAGACCGTCAGCAGAGCCTCGCGATCGACCATGCCCACGAGCCGCTCACCATCGACCACCGGATACGCGCGATGCACCTGCCCTGCGCCGAAGTAACGCGTCAGCACCTCTGACACGCTCATCTCGGCGTCCACGGTCTGCACCTCGCGGCTCATCCATTCCTCGACCGCATGGCGTTCCAGCGGATCGACGCCCGTCTCGCGCCAGATGTGGCGACCGCGGCGCGCGATCTTCTCGGTCAGGATCGAGCGGCGCATCAGCAGCACCGTGACGCCGTACGAGACGACGGTCGTCGTCAGCAGCGGCAGCAGCGCCTCGGCGTCACCGGTCAATCCAAACGCAAACGCAGCGGCCATCAACGGCGCGTGCATCACGCCGCCCAGCACGCCGGCCATGCAGAGCAGCGGCCAAAGCGCCGCGTCATGCCCCGGCATCACGCCGCCGAGCATGAGCCCCGCGCCCGCGCCAATCGTCAGCACCGGCGCCAGCACGCCGCCCGAAGTCAACGATCCCAGCGCCACCAGCCAGATCACGGCCTTGACGGTCACGAGCGCGAGCGCCTGCCCCGCCGGCATCTGCCCGTGCAGCAGCGCGTCGATCACGTCATAGCCCACGCCCAGCGTGCGCGGCTCCAGCCAGCCGCCGACACCGACGACCAGGCCGCCGAGCGCCGGCCACCACATCCAGTGGATCGGCAGGCGGCCGAAGCCGTCCTCGATGGCGTACAGCGCTCGCGACAGCCCCGCGGCGAGCAGACCCGACACAAGGCCGGCGGCGAGGCAGCTCAGAATCGTCCACGGCCCCGAGCCGGCGCTGGCGTGCATCTCGAACAGGTAGCCCGGCTCCAGCACCAGCGGCCGCGCGAAGCCGGCCACCGCGCAGGCCACACCAACCGGCAGCAGGCTGCGCGGGCGCAGCTCGAACAGCAGCACCTCGATCGCCAACAGCACCGCAGCCAGCGGCGTGCCGAACACGGCCGTCATGCCCGCCGCAGCGCCGGCCACCAGCAGCGCCTTGCGCTCCGCCCCGCTCAAATGAACGAACTGCGCGAGCAGCGAGCCGATGGCGCCGCCCGTCATGATGATCGGCCCCTCGGCGCCGAACGGCCCGCCGCTGCCGATGGCGATGCCCGAGGACAGCGGCTTGAGCACCGCCACCTTGGGCGACATCAGGCTGCGGCCGAACAGGATCGCCTCGATCGCTTCCGGAATGCCATGTCCGCGGATCTTGTCGGTGCCGAGCTTGGCCATCAGGCCGACGATCAGCCCGCCGAGCGCCGGCACCGCGATCACCCAGGCGCCGAGCGTGTGGTTCGCCGGTGAATGCGGAACCAGCGAGAGCGTTTGATAGAAGAACAGATTGGTGAACAACCGAATCATCGCCAGCAGCAGCCACGCGCCGCCGGTCGCCAGCAGGCCGATCACGGCCGCCAGCGAAGACATCATCAACAGGCGCGCGCCCTGGTCGAAGTCGGCGCGTTCAAGTCCGCGGGTGTGGGCACTCATGTTTCGGGATCGATCTGCGGAACGGTGAAGACGCCGCGCAGCGAACGCAGCTCGGCACGGTGCAGGTCGGCGAGGCGGCGCAGCAGCCGCTCGCCCTGCGGGGTGAGGTGGACCTGCACCTGGCGGCGGTCTTCCTCGGCGGTGCGCTTCTCCACCAGGCCCTGCGCTTCGCAGCGCAGGACCAGCGCCACCGCGCCGTGAGGCTGCATCTGCAAGCGCTCGGCCAGTTCGCCCACCAGCGCCCAATCGCGGCCCGGCATGCCCTTGACCTGCAACATCAGGAGGTACTGCTGCGGCGTGAGGCCTTCGGCGCGGGCGGCCAGCTCGGAGAAGCGCTGAAAGCGGCGCATCTGGTAGCGGAACTCGGCGAGCGCCTCGAAGCTGGATTTGGTGAGCGGAGACGGCTTGTCGGCCATGGGCGAGGCGGCGGGGCGCGCAGGTTCAGGGAGGCGAAACTCTATCACGTCGTGATATTTATAAAGCCGCGGCCAAGCGTTGATCGGACTTCGCGCCGAGCGCTGAGATAATCCCGCCCATGTCCTTTGCCGATATCACCGGCCTCTTCCTCGCCTCGCTCTCGCGCCTCATCACGGGCGCGCAGGGCCACTGGAAGGGCTGCCCGCCGACCGCGGAGCAGCGCATCTACTTCGCCAACCACCAGAGCCATTTCGACTGGGTGCTGATCTGGGCCGCCCTGCCGCGCGAGCTGCGCGCGCAGACGCGCCCGATCGCCGCACGCGACTACTGGACCTCCAGCCCGCTGCGCACCTGGCTGACCAGCGCCGTGTTCAACGCCGTCTACGTGAGCCGCACGCGCGCCACGCCCGATGAAGATCCGCTCGAGCCGCTGGTGGAAGCGCTCAAGGCCGGCGATTCGCTGGTGATCTTTCCGGAGGGAACGCGCTCGAACAAGGGCGATCCGCAGGCGTTCAAGGCGGGCCTGTACCACCTCGCGCGCCAGTTCCCCGATGTGAAGCTGATCCCGACCTGGATCGACAACGTGCAGCGCGTGATGCCCAAGGGCGAAGTGGTGCCGGTGCCGATCCTCTGCACGGTGACCTTCGGCGAGCCGCTGACGCTGGGTGCTGAAGAAGACAAGGGCGAGTTCCTGACGCGCGCCCGCGCCGCGCTGATCGCGCAACGTCCGGCCGGAGGCGGCGCATGATCGAGCTGCTGAGATCGCTCAAGGCGCTGGATGCGAGCGGCCAGGTCGCGGTGCTGTTCGTCGGCCTGTTCGGCGCGCTGCTCCTGATCAGCTTCGGCGGGCTCGTGTATTCGCTCAAGAGCGGCGAGCGCACCGAGTACGCGCAGGACAACTGGCGCCAGTTCAAGCGCGACATGAAGGCGATCTGGATCGGCTCGACGATCGCCTGGATCGCGTGGCTGTCCGGCCATGTCGGCGCGTCGGTGCTCGTGGGCCTGCTCTCGTTCTACGCCTTCCGCGAATACATCACGCTGATGCACACGCGCCGCGGCGACCACCGCAGCCTGATCCTCGCCTTCTTCGTGCTGCTGCCGCTGCAATATGCGCTGGTCGGCTCGCGTCACTTCGACCTGGCCTCGGTGCTGATCCCGGTTTACGGCTTCGTCGCGATTCCGGTGGCCAGCGCGCTGTCGGACGACCCGCATCGCTTCCTCGAACGTAACGCCAAGATCCAGTGGGGCCTGATGGTGTGCGTGTACGGCCTCTCGCACCTGCCGGCGCTGATGCTGCTGGACTTCCCCGGCTACGAAGGCCGCGGTGCGTTCCTGTTCTTTTTCATGGTCGTGGTCGTCGGCGTGGCGCAGATCACGCAGGAAGTGGCGAGCCGCACCGTGCGCCGCCGGCCGCTGGCGCGCCGCATCAGCCGCAGCTTCTCGGCGCGCGCGTGGTGGATGGGCCAGCTGGCGGGCGGCTTCACCGGCATGCTGCTGTACTGGATCACGCCGTTCAAGGTCGGCCAGGCCTTGTGCATGGCGCTGCTGGCGACCAGCGCCGGCACGCTCGGCGGGCTGGTGATGAAGGCGCTCAAACGCGACGGCGGCGTGGTCTACTGGGGCAACCGCAGTTCGATCACCGGTGCGGTCGGCCTGCTGGACCGCATCGCCGTGCTCTGTTTCGCGGCGCCCGTGTTCTTCCATTCCGTCCACTGGTATTTCTCGTTAGGCAACTGAGCAGCCATGCGCATCCTCGGCATCGACCCCGGCTTGCAGACCACCGGTTGGGGCGTCATCGACACGGACGGCCCCCGCCACGCCTACGTGGCCAGCGGCACGATCAAAACGATCGGTGCCGAGGCGCCGGAGCTGGGTGACCTGCCGGGCCGGCTGAAGATCCTCTTCGAGGGCGTGCGCGAGGTCGTGTCGCGCTACGAGCCGCACTGCGCTGCGGTGGAGATCGTCTTCGTCAACGTCAACCCGCAGTCGACGCTGCTGCTGGGCCAGGCGCGCGGCGCGGCGCTGGCGGCGCTGGTGTCGTCGAATTTGCTCGTTAGCGAATACACGGCCTTGCAGATGAAGAAAGCCGTGGTCGGCCACGGGCAGGCGAAGAAAGACCAGGTGCAGGCGATGGTGCAGCGGCTGCTGCAACTGCCGGGCCTGCCGGGCAAGGACGCGGCCGACGCGCTCGGCCTGGCCATCATGCACGCCCACGCACGCGTGAGCTTCGAGGCGATGAGCCGGCACACGACACTGGCGCGCAAGCAGCATGCGCAGTTCAAGGGCGGCCGGACCTTTTGACTTGGGTTATGCGCCGTTCACGCGCGGGAATGGCCTGAGCGGGTTCGGATCTCCATAATCGGCGCCCATGTCGCCCACCCTGCTGCTCTCGCTCGTCATCGCCTACTTCGCCCTGCTGCTTGGCGTGGCCTGGTTCGCCTCGCGCGGCGCCGACAACGAGAGCTTCTTCGTCGGCAACCGCAACAGCCACTGGCTGCTGGTCGCCTTCGGCATGATCGGCACCTCGCTCTCGGGCGTGACCTTCATCAGCGTGCCGGGCCAGGTCGGCGCTGCGGCGTTCAGCTATTTCCAGATCGCGCTCGGGCAGTTCATCGGCTACTTCGTGATCGCCTATGTGCTGCTGCCGCTGTATTACCGGCTCCAGCTCAGTTCGATCTATCGTTTCCTCGGCGAGCGGCTGGGGGTCCAGGCGTACCGCACCGGCGCCGGCATCTTCGCCGTCTCCCGCACGCTCGGCGCCACCGCGCGGCTCTACTTGGTCATCAAGATCTTGCAGGACACGATCCTGGATTCCTTCGGGATGCCGTTCTGGTTGACCTCGGCGGTGATCATCGGCCTGATCCTGGTCTACACCTTCGAAGGCGGCGTGAAGACCATCGTCTGGACGGACACGCTGCAAACCAGCGGCATGCTGCTGGGCCTGGTGGTCTGCGTGATCTACCTGCTGAACGGGTTGGGCATGAGCTTCGGCGAAAGCCTCTCCGTGATGAAGTCGCAAGGGCTCTCTGACGTCTTCGTCACCGATGTCGCCAGCCGCAGCTTCTGGGGCAAGCAGCTGCTCGCCGGCATCTTCATCGCCGTCGCCATGACCGGCATGGACCAGGAGATGATGCAGAAGAACATCTCGGTCAAGCGGCTCGGGGATTCGCAGAAGAACGTCGTGCTGCTGTCGGTCATCATGCTCGGCGTCGTGCTGATGTTCCTGTTCCTTGGCGGGTTGCTTCAACTGTTTGCGTTGAAGGCTGGGATGCCGGAGCGTGGCGATGCGCTCTTCCCCGCCGTCGTGCTCGGCCACCTGCCGGACTGGGTGCAGATCGTCTTCGTCATCGCGCTGATCAGCGCCTTGTTCCCCAGCGCCGACGGAGCGCTGACCGCACTGACGTCGAGCTTCTGCATCGACCTGATCGGCATGGACAAGAAGACCTACTGGAGCGAGGCGAAGAAGACATCGATCCGCCGCCGCGTTCACCTGAGCTTCGCGTTGATCTTCTTCATCGCCGTGATGGTGTTCCGCTGGCTCAACGACCCCAGCATGATCGGCCTGATCCTCAAGCTCGCCGGCTACACCTACGGCCCGCTGCTCGGCCTGTTCGCGTTCGGCATGCTGACGAAGCGCCAGCCGCGCGATGCGCTCGTGCCTTGGGTCTGCTTGGCTGCGCCGTTGATCTGCTGGGTCGTGGACAGTCAGCAGGCGGCGCTTTTCGGGCACTACGGGATTGGGTTGGAGCTGTTGTTGCTGAACGGGGTATTGACCTTTGCGGGCTTGTATCTGGCCTCGAGCAAACACGCGGTGCGCTAGGTTTTCACCCTGTGATCGCGGGTGAAAAGATTGGATAGGCTCGCGTCATCTCCAACACCGACTGCACCCATGAGTCCGTTCGATCCAATACCTCCTCAGGCTCTTGTCCTGCAAGGTCTGATGATGGGGTCTTTCGCCGTATCCGGCCTGTTCTTCTGGCTCAGCAAGAACGCCCCGCTGAAGAAACGCCTCTTGCCTATCGCAGGCGTGACCATCGGCTGCCTCTTTCTCGGAACGGCGCTCGCTCTTGGATTTCCACTCAAGTCCCTCTGTACGTTCGCGCCCCTGATTGCCTTTGGCGTCTGGCTGAATGTCCGCGCCATCCAGTTCTGTTTGTCCTGCGGAGCCACCGTTCGCGGTGGTGCATTCCTGACGCGATCCAAGTTCTGCCCCAGATGCGGTGCGAGCCTGGCGGACAAGCACTAGCGCTCCCCGCTCACTCCCACACAAACGCCGTCTTCGCATCGAAGGGATGCGTCGCCCGCCAATGCCGAGCGATGTCCACCCGCTTGCAGACCCACACGCGATCGTGCTTCTCGATGTGATCCAGAAAGCGCTGCAGCGCACGCATCCGCCCCGGCCGGCCGAGCAGGCGGCAGTGCATGCCGATACTCATCATCTTGGGTGAATCCTCGCCCTCGGCATAGAGCACGTCGAAGCTGTCGCGCAGGTACTCGAAGAACTCGTCGCCGTGGCTGAAGCCCTGCGGCAGGGCGAAGCGCATGTCGTTGCAGTCGAGCGTGTAGGGCACGATCAGCTGGGGAGCCAGCTCTCCGCTGGTCTTCTTCACCTGCAACCAGAACGGCAGATCGTCGCCGTAGTAGTCGCTGTCGTACTCGAAGCCGCCGAAGTCGGCCACCAGGCGGCGCGTGCGCGGGCTGTCGCGGCCGGTGTACCAGCCGGCGGCGCGCGTGAGCGTCAGGCGCTGGATGATGTCCATCGCGCGCTTCATGTGCTCACGCTCGGTCGCTTCGTCGACGTTCTGGTAGTGGATCCAGCGCCAGCCGTGGCAGGCGATCTCGTGCCCCAGTTCGACGAAGGCCTGCGTCAGGTCCGGGTGCCGCTCCAGCGCCATCGAGACGCCGAAGACCGTGAGCGGCAGCGCGCGCTTCTCGAACTCGCGCAGCAGCCGCCACACGCCAACGCGCGAGCCGTACTCGTAGATGCCTTCTATGCTCAGGTGCCGGTCCGGGAAGGCCGGCGGGTTGAACATCTCGGAGAGGAACTGTTCGCTGCCGGCGTCGCCGTGCAGGACCGAGTTCTCGCCGCCCTCTTCGTAGTTGAGGACGAACTGCACGGCGATGCGGGCATGGCCGGGCCACTGGGCGTGCGGCGGATGTTCGCCGTAGCCGATGAGATCGCGGGGGTATCGCATGATGCGGGCTAGGATAAGGCATCCACTCCCTCAGAAACATCATGGGAAAACTGACCACCCACGTGCTCGACACGATGAACGGCTGCCCCGCGGCCGGCATGGCCGTGCGCCTCTACCGCGAAGGCCAGCCGGTGCTGACACTGAAGCTCAACGACGACGGCCGCGCCGACGCGCCACTGCTGCAAGGCGAGACGCTCACGCCGGGCCGCTACCGCCTCGTGTTCGACGTGGCCGCCTATTTCCGCGCCCGCGGCGTCGAACTGCCCGAGCCGCCCTTCCTCGATGAAGTTCCGCTGGATTTCGGCCTCGCCGATCCCGCCTCGCACTATCACGTGCCCTTGCTGGTTTCCCCATGGAGCTATTCGACCTACCGGGGCAGCTGAAGCGCGGCACGCCGGCCGTGCTGGTCACGGTGGCCAGCGTGGAAGGCAGCGGCCCGCGTGAGCGCGGTGCGTGGATGGCCGTCACGGCCGAGGACTTCTGCGGCAGCATCGGCGGTGGTCAGCTCGAACACGACGCGATGGCCGAGAGCCGCCGCCTGCTCGCGCTCGGCGACTTTGACGCTCATGAACGCCGTTATGCGCTGGGCCCGAGCCTGGGCCAATGCTGCGGCGGCGTGGTGCATCTGCGACTGGAAGCGCTCGACGCCGAAGACGCCGACGGCCTGCTCGATCGCCTCGCCGCCCCGCCATTGCTCGACATCGCCCTCTTCGGCGGCGGCCACGTCGGCCGCGCCATCATCGAACTGGCTTCGCGTCTGCCGATCCGCGCGCAATGGTTCGACAGCCGCGACGAAATCTTCCCCGCAGCCCTGCCGCCACACGTCCAGGCCGAGCACTCCAACCCGGTGCATGCCGCCGTCGCCGACGTGCGCTCAGGCGCGAAGATCCTGATCATGAGCTTCAGCCACGCCGAAGACCTCGACATCGTCGCCGCCTGCCTGACCCGCCAGCGCGAGCACGGCGACCTGCCCTTCATCGGCCTGATCGGCAGCAAGAGCAAGTGGGCGAGCTTTCGCCATCGGCTGGAGGCGCGCGGCTTCACCGAGGTGGAGATGGCGCACATCACCTGCCCGATCGGCATCCCGCGCATCCACGGCAAGCAGCCCGAGGTGATCGCGCTGGCGGCGGTGGCGCAATTGATGCAGAGGTAGGTGACGATGAAGACCCACGGACACTGCCATTGCGGCAACATCACCTTCACGCTCGACTGGACGCCCGAGCCCGAGCGCATCCCGGCGCGCGCCTGCGATTGCAGCTTCTGCCAACGCCACGGCGGCGTGTGGACCTCGTGCCCGACCGGCGCGCTGGAGGTCACGCTGCACGATCCCGAGCGCGTCAACGCCTACGAGTTCGGCACGAAGACGGCGCAGTTCCACGTCTGCTCGATCTGCGGCGTGCCGCCGGTCGTGACGTCCCGGATCGACGGACAGCTGTTTGCGGTGGTGAACGTCAATTGCCTGGAAGGGATCGACCCGGCGATGCTGGACCACAAGGGCGCGAGCTTCGATGGGGAGGCGGTCGAAGACCGGCTGGCGCGCAGGCAGCGCGGCTGGATCGCGAAGGTCAGTTTTCTGCAGTCGCCTTGATGTCGGCGCGCACCTGAGCCGCCTCAGCCCTTCAGGCAGACCTCGTTGTAGGTCTTCTGCAGCGAATGCAGTGAATCCAGTTCTCGCGCGTCGAGCTGGCTCTCCCGCTTGCGACGCACGGGGATGACATCACGCATGCCATCACAGCGTTCGCGCTGGGCCATCGCCTGCTTCTGGTCGCGCGCCTCGGCTTCCTTGCGGGCCTGGTGCTGCTGGTATTCCCGCTGGCGGTCGTTGTTGACCTTGGCTCGCGCATCGCGATCCTCGAACGCGCACTTGCTGTCGTAGTCCCTGCGCAAGGCATTCACGTCCTGGTAGCGCACGCCGCGCGCCGGCGCCGTGCGGATGGCCTCGCTGATCGCCGCACATTCCGAACTCAGGTACTTCAGGTGCTCTTCGGCGCGCGGCGCAGCCTGGCCCGATGAGGGCAAGGTCACGCGCGCCACGCGGTTGTCCGTCGGGCCGAAGCTCTGCAGCTTGGCATCTTCGGTGCAGGGGCGGTCCGAATAGTAGGTGCGGCCGTTGGTGGAGCAGCGATAGGTCTGGGCCGAAGCGGCCGCAGAGAAGAGGCAGAGCAGCAAGAGTGCGAGGACGGGAAGGCGCATCGGTGGCGTCGGTGGCTAACGTCGATGTTCGACGGCGCGATGCTAGGGATCGCGGCAGGTCCGCGTCAACGCGATCGGGGCGATTGATGCGCGAATGGGAATAAGCACCGCCCATTCGAGGGCTGCGCGCGACGCGCGCGCTACTCGAGCGCGTAGACGACGAACAGTCTGGCGTTGAACTCGATGGCATTGGGCAGCCGATAGCCCGCGACCTTCATGCCGGTGACGGTCACGGTGTCCAGTGTCGCGGCACCACCGCCACCGCCGCTGACACCGAAGCGCGCGCGCATCGCGCCGTCCGGCTCGACCGACAGCGCCATCGGCTTGCCCAGCCGGCGTCCGAACAGCTTCACGAGTTCCTGCGCACGTTGCTGCGCGTCTGCGGCCGCCTTGGATGTGGCCGCCGATTCCGCAGCTTGCGCGTCCGCCACGTAGAAGGACGTGTTCACCCCCTGCACGCTCTGCATCTTCATCACGCGGTCGGCCAGCGCCACCGCCTTGTCCAGGTCGTGCAGCTCGAAGCGCACGGTCTGCTCCAGTTCCGGCAGCGTCGGCCGGCTGCCGGAATCGAACTTGTTGCTCTCGTAGCGGTAGCTCTTGTTGATGCGGTGGGCGTCGATGTCCTTGTCGTCCACGCCCAGCCCCTTGGCCGCCGCAATGACTGCTCGGGTGTCGGCCTGCAACTGGCCGAAGGCCTTCTCGTGATCGGGACCGCTGGCGCGCACGGTGACCTCGATCCGCGCGCGGTCGGGCGCCACGCTGACCTGGCCGTTGCCAATCACGTAGACGAAGTTGCTGTCGGGCAGCCCAGGGGCGGCATGGGCCACCGAAGCGAGCAAGAAGGACAGAGCAAGCACGAGCTTCTTCATGGTCGGTCTCCCGGGTGATCGGGAGCCGAGCATACAAGCCTCAGCAGGCCAGCAAGCTCTCCAGCTCCTGTTCGCGGATCCCGTAGAACCGCTTGATCTCCGCGATCTGCGCCAGCACCTCGGGCTTGCGCTTCTCGGCCGCGGCCAGCGCCGCGCCCTGCTTCTTCACGGCCAGGATCATCTTGTTCTTGCTCGTGTGCTCCAGCGCGATGAACTCGAACACCTGCGTCTCGTAGCCTTCGCTCTCCAGCACGAGCGCGCGCAGCGAGTCGGTCACCATCTCGGCTTCCTGGCCCAAGTGGATGCCGTGCTGGAGCATGGGTTTCAGTGCCGCCGGCAGCCGCATCTGCGGGCGCAGCTGCTTGTGGCAGCAGGGCGAGCACATGATGATGCTCGCCTTGCCGCGCAGGCCGAGGTGGATGGCGTAGTCGGTGGCGATGTCGCAGGCGTGCAGGGCGATCATCACGTCCAGCCGCGCGGGGGTGTAGCTGCGCACATCGCCCTGGTCGAACACAAGACCGTCGCGATTCAGGCCGCGGGCGATGCCGTTGGTCAGCTGCACCATGTCTTCGCGCAGCTCCACGCCGGTCACGTGCGCGGCCTTGCCCTGAGCGCTGATCCACTCGTGCATGGCGAAGGTCAGGTAGCCCTTGCCGGAGCCGAAGTCGAACACGTGAACATCGGGGCTCGATGCCAGCGGCGAGCTCTTGAACGCCGCGCCGAAGATCTCGATGAACTTGTTGATCTGCTTCCACTTGCGCGACATGGCCGGCACGAGCGTGAGCGCGCCCTTGTGCTCGTGTGTCAGGCCCAGCTCACGCCACCAGGGCGCCTGTGCGTCGAGATAACGTGTTTTTTCCTTGTCATGGCCGGCGGCGGCAGCGGGCGCTGCGGCCGATCCCTCCACCTTGCCCACTCGCAGGCTCGGGCGCCCCTTTCGGCTGAAAGCCAACTGCACCTCCTGCGTCGCGGTGTGCAGGTGGGCGTTCTGGAAGGCGGTGCCATCCAGCAGACCGCGCAGCAGCGTGACGCCGTCGCGCAAGCCGTGGTTCTTCGTCACGTCGCGCGTGGCGTAGCGCCACAAGAAACTGAGGTGACGTTCGTCACGGAGGGAGACTTCGCGCACAGTCAGGCGCTCGAGCTGCGGCTCGCTGCCCTCGTACTTGCTCAGCAGGAGCTTGCCCAGGCTGCCGTCATCCAGCGCCGTCTGCACCAGGCGCAGGAAACGTTCGACGGCATCGGGTTGCGCACGCGCTGCCGCCAGTTCGGGGCTGAGATTCGTAAACATAGGACCGGATTGTCCCAGGAGACACAGATGACCCGTCGATTGCTGCTGCTTTCCACCCTTTCCATCGGACTGGCTTCGCTGTTCGCCTCAGGCGCGGCGCAGGCCGAAGACGCTGCGCTGAAGGCCGCCGTCAGCGGCGCCCAGCGCACGCCCGCCTTCGCCGCGCGCGACGGCTTCCGCCACCCCGCCGCCACGCTCGAGTTCTTCGGCATCAAGCCGAACCAGACCGTGGTGGAACTGATCCCCGGCGGCGGCTGGTGGACCGAGATCCTCGCGCCCTATGTGCGCGAGAAGGGCCAGCTCATCGAGGCCGGCAACGACCCCGACGCCACCGGCGACGGCGCCCGCCGCGCCGCCGCGCGCTTCAAGGCCAAGCTCGATGCCGCGCCGCCCGTCTACGACCGCGTGAAGATCGGCGTGTTCGACGCCGAGAACGGCAAGTTCGACCTCGGTGCGCCGAGCAGCGCGGACCTGGTGCTCACCTTCCGCAACATCCACAACTGGGTGCCGCTGGGCGAAGACAAGACGCGCGCCGCCTTCCGCGCCATGTTCACCGTGCTCAAGCGCGGCGGCGTGCTGGGTGTGGAGGAACACCGCCTCCCGGCCTCGCGCCCGCAGGACAAGGAAGCCAGCACCGGCTACCTGCATGAGGCGTACGTGATCCAGATGGCCGAGAGCGTGGGCTTCAAGCTCGCCGGCCGCTCGGAGATCAACGCCAACCCGAAGGACACGGCCGATCACCCGAACGGCGTGTGGGCGCTGCCGCCGACCTACGCCAACAAGGACCAGGACCGCGCGAAGTACGAGGCCATCGGCGAAAGCGACCGCATGACGCTCAAGTTCGTCAAGCCTTGATCACCACTGCGCTGGCTCAGGCGTAGGTTTCCAGCCCCGCCGCGTCTGCGCCTTGCAGATGCGGCAGCTGGTTGAAGGTATGCAGCACGTGGCGCTTCGGGGTGAACGAGAACTCCGTGACCGCGCTGTTGCGCATGCGCAGATTCAGCTCGATGGCTGAGTCGAAAGGTGCGGCCAGCACCTGGGCCGTCGCCGTGGAGATCGGGCCGCCGCTGGAGACGATCAGTACCTCCCGACGACCCGAGCGGCGCACCTGATCGAGCGCATCGGCCACGCCGGCCGAGAACTCGGCGAAGGTCTTCATGCCCACGGGCGTGATCGCGGCCGCGCTCCAGGCCCGCAAGGCCTCGCGGAGCTGGCGGAACCAGTCTTTCACTTCCTCGGCGTTCGTCGGGCGCGCTAACGGCCGATCCGGACGCAAGGCGCGGATCAGCGCCTCGCTGTCGTACTCGTCCAGGCCCGGGTGGAGCTGCGGCGCCGGCAACGCACCGCCCATGCCGCCGTTGATCGCCGCCAGCGCTTGCGCGTGACGCTTGAGCGTACCCGTCAGCACCGCATCGAAGCGCCGGCCTTGCGCGCACCAGTGTTCGCCCAGCAAACGGCATTGCCGCTCGCCGAGCGCGCTCAAGCGGTCGTAGTCATCCGCGCCGAAGCTGGCCTGGCCGTGGCGCACGAGGGTCAGAAGTGCCATGGCGCCTATGATCGCCGCCATCCCCCGTTTTCACTGTCACCGACATGCCACTCGAAACGCTCGAAGGCCAGACCGGCCCCGATCCCAAGGCCACGATCATCGTCCTGCACGGCCTGGGCGCCGACGGCAACGACTTCGTCCCGATCGCCCAGCAGATGGACCTTTCTGCCGTCGGCCCGGTCCGTTATGTGTTCCCGAGCGCCCCGGTGCGACCGGTCACGATCAACAACGGCTACCGCATGCGCGCCTGGTACGACATCCTCGGCATGGACCTGGTCCGCCGCGAGGACGAGGCCGGTCTGCGCGAATCGCAGGCCGAGATCGAGGCGCTGATCGCCCGCGAGGTGGAGCGAGGCGTCCCGGCGAACCGCATCATCCTGATGGGCTTCTCGCAGGGCTGTGCCATGACGCTGATGACAGGCCTGCGCCACGGCGAGCGGCTGGCCGGCCTGGTCTGCCTCTCGGGCTACCTGCCGCTGCTGGACAAGACCGAGGCGGAGCGCCACACCGCCAACGCCGACGTGCCGATCTTCATGGCCCACGGCACGCAGGACCCGGTGGTCGTGATCGCCCGCGCCCACGATTCGCGCGCCAAGCTTGAAGCGCTGGGCTATGCGATCGAGTGGCACGACTACGCGATGCCGCACTCGGTAAGCCCGGAGGAGATCGACGATCTCCAGGCCTGGCTCGTCAAGCAGCTGGCCTGAGCCTGCGCTAAGGCGCGGGGGTCAGGACCTCGTCCGACTCCCGCATCACCACCAGCCACTGCCCTTCCCCGTAGGCATCGGCATCCGCCGCCTGCAGCGTGAACGACAGGCGCCGGCTGCCGCGGCGCAGCGAGCGCGGATCCTGCGGCGGCGGCATCACGGTCATGCCGGAAGGCTCGCCGCCGGCACGGCGGCGCAGCACCTCGCGGTGCATCCAGAGCATCACCTCGGGCGGCAGACGGCCGCGCTCGAAATGGCCGCCGTGGAAGAAGGCCGCCATCAGCTCGCGCGCCAGCGGGCTTTGCCAGCTGCAGCGGCCGTCCTTCTCGTGCACGACGACGCTGGCGTGGCCGAAGGCGTCGAGCACCGGGCGGCCGCCGGCGCGTTCACCGCGGCGGGCGGCCAGGGCGGCCAGCAGTTCGCTCGGGCGGATCGGTTTGATCAGCTGATCGACCACACCCGGCGGCAGGGAACCCGCGGAACCGGCGGCGAGCAGCAGGATCACCGGGATGCCCGCCGTCGAGGCGTCCGCCTGCAGGCCCTGGAGCAGGTCGCTGCCGGCCAGGCGCGGACGATCCGCGTCGATCACGATCACATGCGGGAGCTCGGCGCCGGCGATCGCCAGCGCCGCCTGCACTTCGCGGGCGACGAGCACCGGATGGCCCGCTTCTTCCAGCGTGTCCTGGAGCACGGCCAGCACCTCGGGCTGGTCCTCGACCAGGAGCACGCGTTGAGCGGCCGGCGTATGGAGCGGCATGTTCTTCATCACCTCCGACAGAGCAAGGCCTGTGCCACGGTGGCGCGGCCCGCCAGCGTGAAATTTGGGCGATGCGCGTTGCGATGTCCAAGCGCGTGCATGGCCCTGGCACCAGCTTGGGGAGCAACGCGCGCAAACGTGCACCCGATTTATGCTCGCGGCATGAAGACGCTGCTGCTTGCACTGTGCCTCCTGCTGTCGCTGACCGCACACGCGGCCGACGGCCCCGGCAACATCACGGCACCGGGCGACTACCGCTACACGCTGGAGCACGGCGGCATCGGCCGCACCTATCTGCTGCACGTGCCACGCAGTTATGCACCGGGCCGGCCGACGCCGCTCCTGCTGGCGCTGCATGGCGGCGGCGGCAACATGAACTTCCAGGCCCGTGACGAGCAGTACGGGCTGATCAGCAAGTCCGAGCAGGCCGGCTTCATCGTCGCCTTCCCGAACGGCTACAGCCGCCTCCCGGGCGGGCAGCTCGCGACCTGGAACGCCGGCGCCTGCTGCGGCCAGGCGCGCGACCGCAACATCGACGACGTGGGTTTCCTGCGCGCGGTGGTGGCCGACGTGAGCCGGCGCGCAGCGGTGGACACCCAGCGCGTGTATGCCACCGGCATGTCCAACGGCGGCATGATGGCCCAGCGCCTGGCCTGCGAGGCCGCCGATGTGTTCGCGGCAATCGCACCGGTGGCGGGCTCGGACAACACGCTGGCCTGCATGCCCTCCCGGCCGATTCCCGTGATCGAGTTCCATGCGCGTGACGACGACCACGTGCTGTTCAACGGCGGCGCCGGGCCGCAGGCGTTCAGGGACAGCAGCAAGGTGGCGCCGTTCACCAGCGTGCCGGAGACGATCGCCCGCTGGGTCAAGCGCAACCAGTGCAAGGCCGAGCCGGAGCGCGTACTCGAAAAACCCGGAGCCTATTGCGAGCGTCACACCGGCTGCGCCGGCGGCGCCACGGTCCAGCTCTGCGTGACGGAGACCGGCGGCCACTCCTGGCCCGGCGGCGGCGCCAACTTTGCCGGCCGGCATCCGAGCCAGGCGATCTCGGCCGATGACCTGATGTGGGACTTCTTCAGCAGTCTGCCGGCGAAATAATGCGTTATTCGGTGGACCGGCGCGCCTGACGCGCCGGCACACTGCAACTTGCTTCTCTACGCCCGAACAAAGAACAACCGCGCATGGACCGCCTGGCCGAGCAGGTCGTGGACTGGCACAACCGCCACCCGCTTGCGAAACGGATCTCCCTCTACGACGTCCACACCATCGGCGTGGTGGCGCTGCCCTTCCTGCGCAGCGGCCCGCCGGGGCTGGGCGCGCGTCCGCCTGTCGAACCGACGTTGACGCAGGAGGTCTCGCCCGCAAGCCTGGCCGAGGCCCTGCACGAGAACACGACGGTGGCGGCCGAGTTCCATCCGAACGCGGTAGAGCTGGACCTGCTGGCCGACCGCGAGACGCCGCCCCGCCCTTCGCCGATGGAGCTGTTGCGCCGCCTGCCGCAGTTGCTCAAGCGCGGCCCGCGCACGCTCTGGCCGGTGTTCAGCGAGCGCTTCATCGACCAGATCTCCAACCGCCGCATCGCGCGCTTCGCCGTCGAGCACGGCTACAGCACCAAGCCCGGCGACGAGACCTGGCCGCTTCGCAACGTGCCGGTGGACGACGCGCTGGCCGCCTCCGGCGAAGACCAGAGCGGTGCGTGGCCTTGCGAGATCTATCTGAAGAGCGCCGCCATCGACGCCGGCGCCTGGCGCGGCCGCGTGCTGATCGGCCGCGGCGGCCTGCGACCGCCGGTGCTGGGTTCGCGTTGCTGGGATTGGCGGCGCGTCACGCTGACAGCGGCGATTGCTGCCGTGATCGTCGGCTTGCCGGCTTGGAAACTCTCCGGATCAGGCGGCGCGCACGGCGCGGCGTCGGCGGCATCGGCGGCGTCCACCGCGGCTTCGGGTCGCGTGCGTTCGGCGGAAGAGCCGGCTTCGGCGTCGGCGAGCGAGACGGCGGCCGCGGCCTCCGCGGCATCAGGCGCAGCTTCGGAAGTCATGCTGCCCGCGTCCAGCCCGATGGCCGCGAGCGCCATTCCAGCCGCTGCTTCCGAAGCCGCGAGCCAGCCTGACATCCGCCCGCAGATCGCCCCGGACCTCACCGGCCGGGGCCGCAAGATCACCAAGGATTCGCCGCCGCTCGGCGCGGGCGAGGCCGCTTCCGCACCGACCAAGGCCCCAGAGCCGAAGGACGCGACGCCGTTCACGGTGAAGCCGCCGGACGCGACCGCCAGCGTGCCCCCGCGGCCGGTCGTGGTGGCCCTCGTCGGTCCCGCGAACAAGGACAAGGCCGACGCCGAGAAGCTGCTGGCCGAAATGCTGGCGGTGCTGCAGCCCGATCCGAACCGGCCGATCGCCGGCCTCGAAGGCCTGCAGTCGCAGGTGTTCCTGACGCCCGAAGGCTGGCGGCCGGCGATCTACCCGTTCAGCAGCCGCGAACAAGCGCAGCTCGTGAACGCCGGGCTCGTGGCGCACGGACTCAAGACCCGCGCGATCAATTTCTAGGCCGCAGGTGCACGCGCCCGTGCGAGACGTCACGCCGACGATCCGGACAAGAAGCCGATCAACTGGCTGAGCCCGTCCACCGCCAGTTCGACCCACACCAGGCCCGCCAGCGCGAGGACGAGGACCGCGAACGCCGCACGACGCGGGCCGCTGCCGAGCTTGCGCGCGAAGAACTCGTAGGCGATGGCCGCGACGAAGATCAGGGCGCCCATGACGGCGAAGTCGGCCGGGCCCCAATGCCAGCCCTCGCCGACGGCCTTGCGGCGGTCCACGAAGTTCATGACGAGCGGGACCAGCAGAACTGCGCCCGTGATCAGGGCCGGGCGCAATGCCAAGGATCGAGTCTTCATGCCCATGCCTTCCTGAAACAGAGAAGCCGCCAGTGTTGGCGGCTTCTGTGAGCTCAGGATGAAGTCGACGCCGCAGCTCGACGGGGCGGAGAACTCAGCTGCGGTAATCCGCGTTGATGCTGACGTAGTCGTGGCTCAGGTCGCAGGTCCAGACCGTGCTGCTGGCCGCGCCGCGCTTGAGATCCACGCGGACCGTGATCTCGCTCTGCTTCATCACGCGCTGGCCGTCTTCCTCGCGGTAGCTCGGGTTGCGCCCGCCCTGCGTGACCACATGCACGTCGTCGAGGTGCATCTCGATGAGCGTCTGGTCGAGGTCAGCGATCCCGGCGTAGCCGACGGCCGCCAGGATGCGGCCGAGGTTGGGGTCGCTGGCGAAGAAGGCGGTCTTCACGAGCGGCGAGTGGGCGATGGCGTAGGCCGCGAGGCGGCATTCATCGATGGTCTTGCCACCGTCGATCTGCACGGTGATGAACTTGGTGGCCCCTTCGCCGTCGCGCACGATGGCCTGCGCCAGTTCCTGCGCCGCGGCGACGATGGCGGCGCGCAAGGCGCGGCCTTCGGCGCTGTCCAGCGATTCGATGCGGGCGTGCTTGGCCTGGTGCGTGGCGATCAGCACGAAGCTGTCGTTGGTGGAGGTGTCGCCGTCGATGGTGATGCGGTTGAAGCTCTGGTCGGCCGCTTCCTTGACCAGCGCCTGCATCAGCTGGGGTGCGACGTTAGCGTCGGTGGCCAGGTAGCCCAGCATCGTCGCCATGTTCGGGCGGATCATGCCGGCGCCCTTGCTGATGCCGGTCAGCGTGACGGTGGCGCCGCCGATCTGCACCTGGCGCGAGGCGGCCTTCGGGCAGGTGTCGGTGGTCATGATGCCGGCGGCGGCTTCGGACCAGTTGTCGGCCTTCAGTGCGGCGATCGCGGCGGGCAGGCCGGCGACGATGCGGTCGACAGGCAGCGTCTCCATGATCACGCCGGTGGAGAACGGCAGGATCTGGGCGGGCTTCACGCTCAGCAGGCCGGCCAGCGCCTCGCAGCTGGCGCGCGCACGTGCCAGGCCGTCGGCGCCGGTGCCGGCGTTGGCATTGCCGGTGTTGACGAGGATGGCGCGGATCTCGTGGCCGCCCGCGAGATGCTCGCGGCAGACCTGCACCGGCGCGGCGCAGAAGCGGTTGGCGGTGAACACGCCGGCCACGCTGGAGCCGGGCGCCAGTTCGATGACGCTCAGATCGCGACGGTTGGCCTTGCGCACGCCGGCCATCGTGACGCCCAGGCGCACGCCGGGGACGGGGTGCAGGGAGGCGGCGTCGGGGGTCTGGTAGTTGACGGGCATGGCAGTGGCGCGAGCGGAGAAGAAAAGGCCATTGTAAAAAGACCAAAGGCTCCCGAAGGAGCCTTTGAGGTCGGCGCGGTCAGCTTTTCAGCGGGCGCGGCGGCGGGCGATGAAGCCGACGGCGCCCAGGCCGGCCAGCAGCATGGCGTACGGCGCCGGTTCCGGCACGGCGGCGACCGTCACGTTGATGCCGCCGGAGTAGCTGGCCGAGATCTGGCGGCCCACGTCGTCGAGCAGGCCGGCGTAACCCGTCACCACCAGCACCAGCGGGCCGCTGGTGTTCTGCTGGAACAGCTCGGCCGTGCGGAAGACGGTGTTGCCCAGCGTGTCCGACGGATCGATGGTCAACGCGACGCCGTTGAGCGTAGCGCCGGTGAAGACGATCTGCTGGCTGGCTTCGTTGCCGAAGCTGACCGAGGTGTCGAGCCACACGTCGACGATGCTGGCGCCGCTGTAGCCGGTGAACGTGAAGGTGTCGGTGAAGCTGCCGGAAACCTGGTGGTTCACGGAAGTGCCGGTCGGCGCCGAGAGGCCGGCGGACAGCCCGGAGGCCTCCGTGCCGCTCAGGTTGATGCCGTAGCTGACGTTCTCGGCCTGCGCGTTCAGCGAGACGAGCGCGCCGAAACCGAGGGCAAGGGCGGCGAGGGTGTTGCGGGTCGACATGCGGTGCATCTCCGGGATCAGGCGGCGGACGACTTGCGACGGCGGCCGGCGAAGCCGGCGCCCGCGGCAGCGATGGCCACGAGGGCGATGCTGGCCGGCTCGGGGATCTCCATCGCGTTGATGCTGCCGGAGTAGCTGGCCGAGATGGCGGCGCCATCGGCGGCGCTGCCGCCGGCATGGCCGCTGACGGTCAGCACCAGCGGGCCGTCCACTTCGAACTGCGTGAGCGTCGCCTTTTCCTTGAAGTCGGCGTAGGGGCCGACGGCGGTCACGGTCAGGCTGAGCGGCTGGCCGTTCAGCAGCACGCTGTAGAAGTCGATGTCGGCGTTGTTGGCACCGGCCGTCTGCAGCAGACCGTCGACCATCAGCAGGCCGTCCAGGCCCGTGAGGTTGAAGACGTCGGTGAAGTCGCCTGCCACCGTCTTGGTGGCCGAAATGCCGGCCGAGAAGCTGCCGCCGCTGGCGTTGGCCGCCATGGTGACCGCATTGACGGTCGTGACGGGTGTCGGGGTGGCTTGGGCGAGACCGGTCAGGGCCAGCAAAACTGCGAGGGTCAGGGACTTGGCGCTCATTGTGTTTTGTACCGTGGTAGTGGTGCGACGTCTTGTTGCGTCACAGCCCGGACTCTATCGACGCCCATCGAGCGCCTGTCCCCTTGAGCGCGGGGATTTCCACACAAAACGACGCCAAACCCACCTGAACAGGGGGGAGCTTTCTTGCTCCCCCGTGTCTCTACGCAAAGCTCAGCTGAGCTTGCCGTGGCAGGCCTTGTACTTCTTGCCCGAACCGCAGGGGCACGGATCGTTGCGGCCGACGTGGCCGAAACGCTCGGCGATGGTGGCCTGGTCCAGCTCCTGCGAGACGGAGCCATCCTCGTTCGGGTGCGTGTAGGTCACGTTGGAGACCTCGGCGGCACGCTCTTCCATGGCAGCAGCGGCCTGGCTGGCCTCTTCCTGCGTCTGGATGCGCACGTTCAGCAGCACGCGCGTGACTTCCATCTTCACCACGTCCAGCAGGGCGCCGAACAGCTCGAAGGCCTCGCGCTTGTATTCCTGCTTGGGGTTCTTCTGGGCGTAGCCGCGCAGGTGGATGCCCTGGCGCAGGTAGTCCAGCGAGGACAGGTGCTCGCGCCAGTGCTGGTCGATGTGCTGCAGCAGCACCATGCGCATGAAGGGCGTGAACTGGTCGGCGCCGACGCGGTCGATCTTGTCGGCGAAGGAGTCGTCGCCGGCCTTGACGACGGCTTCGAGGATTTCCTCATCCGTGATGCTGTCGCTCTTGGCCACCATCTCGGTCAGCGGCACGTCCAGCTGCCATTCGGTCTTCAGGACGTTCTGGAGTTCAGGCAGGTTCCACTGCTCTTCCAGGCTCTCCACCGGCACATAAGTGCGCACCACGTCTTCCAGCGCGGAGGCGCGCAGGTTGCCGATCTGGGCGTTCAGCTCGGTCGCTTCGAGGATGTCGTTGCGCTGCTGGTAGATGACCTTGCGCTGGTCGTTCGACACGTCGTCGTACTCGAGCAGCTGCTTGCGGATGTCGAAGTTGCGGGCCTCGACCTTGCGCTGCGCGCCTTCGATGGAGCGCGTGACGATGCCGGCCTCGATCGCCTCGCCCTCGGGCATCTTCAGGCGTTCCATGATGGCCTTGACGCGTTCACCCGCGAAGATGCGCATCAGCTGGTCGTCCAGCGACAGGTAGAAGCGCGAGGAGCCCGGGTCGCCCTGGCGACCGGCGCGCCCGCGCAGCTGGTTGTCGATGCGGCGGCTCTCATGGCGCTCGGTGGCGATGATGCGCAGGCCGCCCTCGGCCTTGACCTTCTCGTGCAGGCTCTTCCACTCGCTGCGCAGCGTGGCGATACGAGCGGCCTTCTCTTCTTCGGGGATCGCTTCGTCGGCCTCGATGAAACCGACCTGCTTCTCCACATTGCCGCCGAGCACGATGTCCGTGCCGCGGCCGGCCATGTTGGTGGCGATGGTGATGACGCCCGGGCGGCCGGCCTGGGCAATGATCTCGGCTTCCTTGGCGTGCTGCTTGGCGTTGAGCACGTTGTGCGGCAGCTTGACCTTGTCGAGCAGCTGGGCGATGAGCTCCGAGTTCTCGATGGACGTCGTGCCCACCAGCACCGGCTGGCCGCGGCCGTGGCAGTCCTTGATGTCCTCGATCACGGCGTTGTACTTCTCGGCCGTGGTCTTGTAGACCAGGTCGAGTTCGTCCTTGCGGATCGTCGGGCGGTTCGGCGGGATCACGACGGTTTCCAGGCCGTAGATTTCCTGGAACTCGTACGCTTCGGTGTCGGCGGTGCCGGTCATGCCCGACAGCTTGCCGAACATGCGGAAGTAGTTCTGGAAGGTGATCGAGGCCAGCGTCTGGTTCTCGCTCTGGATCTTCACGCCTTCCTTGGCTTCCACAGCCTGGTGCAGGCCGTCGCTCCAGCGGCGGCCCGTCATGAGGCGGCCGGTGAACTCGTCGACGATGACGACTTCGGCGCCGTTCTGGCCCTTCTGCACGACGTAGTGCTGGTCCTTGTGATAGACGTGGTGGGCCCGCAGCGCTGCATACAGGTGATGCATCAGCGTGATGTTGCCCGCGTCGTACAGCGAGGCGCCCGGCGCCAGCAGACCGGCTTCGGCCAACAGTGCTTCGGCGTTCTCGTGGCCGTCTTCGGTCAGGTAGATCTGGTGGGACTTCTCGTCGACCGTGAAGTCGCCCGCCTCGATCACGCCCTCGCCGGTGCGCGGGTCCAGTTCGCCGATCTGCTTCTTCAGGCGCGGCGCCACGAGGTTGATGGCGGCGTACACATCGGTGTGATCGTCGGCCTGGCCGGAGATGATCAGCGGCGTGCGGGCTTCGTCGATCAGGATCGAGTCCACTTCGTCGACGATGGCGAACGCGAGGCCGCGCTGCACGCGGTCGGTCGTCTCGTAGACCATGTTGTCGCGCAGGTAGTCGAAGCCGTATTCGTTGTTGGTGCCGTAGGTGACGTCGGCGGCGTAGGCGGCCTGCTTTTCCTCGCGCGGCACGTGCGGCATGTTGATGCCGACGGTCAGGCCGAGGAACTTGTAGAGCACGCCCATCTCTTCGGCGTCGCGGCGGGCGAGGTAATCGTTCACCGTCACCACGTGCACGCCCTTGCCCGTCAGCGCATTCAGGTAGACGGCCAGCGTGGCCATCAGCGTCTTGCCTTCACCCGTGCGCATTTCGGCGATCTTGCCGGCGTTCAGCACCATCGCGCCGATCAGCTGCACGTCGAAGTGGCGCATCTTCAGCGCGCGCTTGGAGCCTTCGCGGCAGACGGCGAAGGCTTCAGGCAGCACGTCGTCGAGCGACTCGCCACCGGCAATGCGCTGCTTGAACTCTTCCGTCTTGCCGCGCAGTTCGTCGTCCGTCAGCGCTTCAAACTTCGGCTCCAGCGCGTTGATCTGGGCCACCACGCGCCGATAGCCCTTGAGCAGGCGCTCGTTACGGCTACCGAAAATCTGGGTCAAAAGCTTGGGCAACATGCGCGGGTTCGGGTTGGATTTGGGGTGGTGACGGGGTCCGACATGGGGAATTGGGGGCTCTTGAAGAGAACACAATCCACGGGAAAACCCGCCACGGCAAAGCTGGTCAGTTTAGCATTCGGGTCTTGATCAACCGCCTCCTTCCTCCCAAGACCGTCCCCGAACCGCTGGGGATCCAGGATGCCCTGCGTCTGTCAGACAGCCTGGGCCGCCTGGGATGGATGCTGCGCGAGTCCAACCGCCGCATGGCGCTGGTGGCGCCGGCCCTGCCCGGGGCGCTCAAGCGCTTCGTCAGCCCGGGCACGCTGGACGAGGAAGGCTGGACGCTGGTGGCCGCCAACGCCGCCGTGGCGTCCAAGCTGCGGCACCTGCAGCCGCGGCTGGAGCAGATGCTCGCCGAGGCCGGCGTGCAGCCGGCGAAGGTGCGGGTCAAGGTGCAGACTGCCACCCGCTAGCCCCACACGGCCCCCGCATTCGGGCGGATGGCAACGCGCCGCCCGAAGCTTTCATTGACCAGTCAGCCCTTTTGGACCTATACATCGGTCCAACAGATTGCTGCGTGCAACTAATTCGTTAGCTGCACGCACAACGCAAGACAGATTGGCGACCCAGGCACCTCATCCGAGGAGAGTTCTGCTTGATCAGGGAGAAACTGACCGGCTCTCGCCGGCTGCTGGATTACCTTTCGCTCGGCGCAGCCGGGCTGGCCGCGCTGTTGCTGGCAGCCCTGACCACGCCGCGCTGGCTCGGCCTCACCGCGGCCGCCCTGCTGCTGGGGGCCGGGCTGCTGGTCTGGCGCGCCGCCCGCGCCCGCAGCCATCGCGAACGCCGCGCTCTCAAAGAACACCTCGATGCCCAAGCCCGTCTGGCCGAGCTGCTGCTGCCCGTCTGGCAGGCGCAGCTGCAGATGGCGGGCCGGCATAGCAGCCAATCCACCGAAGCGCTGGCGCGGCATCTTTCCAACGCCGTGATGCTGGTCGGCCGCGTGCTGCCGCCGGCTGCCGCGCTGGAGCCCTGCGCGGTGCTCTGGCGCGCCGAGCGCGAAGCCGTGCTGGCCGAATTGCAGGAATCGACGCTGAACCTCCAGTTCCAGGACCGCATCGAGCAGGTGCTGGCCCACGTGGCCCTGAGCATCGACGAATGCCGCCAGCAGTTCGAGCTGAGCTGCCAGCACTTCGACGCCACCGGCCGCCCCCTGAGCGTGGACGTGGACACCCTGCTCGGCCGGCTCGAAGCCAGCTATGCGATGGAGGAGGAACGCGTGATCCACCAGAGCCACGTCGCCGTGACCGGCATGGCCGATCTGCCTACCGCGCCGATGCCGGTCAACAAGGAAGCCGTGACCTACTTCTGATGAGCACCAAGACCATCCTCATCGTCGACGACTCGGCCTCGCTGCGCCAGGTGGTGGGCATCACGCTGCGCGGCGCGGGCTACGAAGTGATCGAAGGCTGCGACGGCGTGGATGCCCTCGCCAAGCTCACCGGCCAGCGCGTCCACCTGATCATCAGCGACCTCAACATGCCCAACATGGACGGCCTCACCTTCCTCAAGGAAGTGAAGCGCCTGCCGGCCTACCGCTTCACGCCGGTCATCATGCTGACCACCGAAGCCCGCGAGAGCAAGCGCGCCGAGGGCCGCGCTGCCGGCGCGCGGGCGTGGATGCTCAAACCCTTCCGTGCCGAGGTGATGCTCGGTGCGGTGAAGAAGCTGGTGCTGCCATGAACGCGCGATTGACGATCGAAGGTGAGATGTCAATCTATCGGGCCGCCGAGTTGAAGGAGCGCCTGATCGACGCGCTCGCCGAAGCCGACGCCGTGCTCGAAGTCGACCTCGCCGGTGTCACCGAGATCGACACGGCCGGCGTGCAGCTCTTGATGCTGACCAAGCGTGAAGCCGACGTCAGCGGCCGGCGGCTGCGCCTGCTCTCGCACAGCCGCGCGGTCGCCACGGCCTTCGAGCTGCTGAACCTCGCGGAATTCTTCGGCGATCCGATCCTCGTGGAGGGCGAAGCATGACCTCATCGCTCAAGGACGAGATGGCCGCCGCGATGACGGCCTTCATCAATGAGAGCCGCGAGCTGCTCGAAGCGATGGAAGGCGCGCTGCTGGAGGTGGAACAAGGCAACGAGCAGGCGCAGACGATCAACGCCATCTTTCGCGCTGCGCACACGATCAAGGGCTCGGCCGGCCTGTTCGGCCTGGACGCCATCGTCGCCTTCACGCACGGCTGCGAGAACGTGCTCGACGCCGTGCGCGCCGGGGAATTGCAGATGGACGATTCGCTCGTCGTGCTGCTGCTCTCCTGCTGCGACCACCTGAACGCCTGCATGGACGAGCTGGAGAAGCACCCGGACGCGGACCCCGAGCCGATCGGCGCCAAGGGCGGCGCGCCGCTGCTCGCTCAACTGGAGCGTTATGTGCCGCGCACCGGACAGAGCGGCTTCGGGGCGCTGACGGCCAATTCCGAAGCGCTGGAGCGCATCGGCGGCGGCGGCGACGGCAACGCCTTCTGGCACCTCTCGCTGCGCTTCGGCGCCAACGTGCTGCGTGACGGCATGGACCCGATCGCCTTCATCCACTACCTCAGCGACATCGGCCGCATCGCCCACATCCAGACGCTGACGCACACGCTGCCCGGCGCGATGGAGATGGACCCCGAGCAGTGCTACCTCGGCTTCGAGATCGCCTTCGACTGCGAGGAGAGCAAGGCGACGATCGAGTCGGTGTTCGACTTCGTGCGCGAGGACAGCGAGATCCGCATCCTGCCGCCGCACAGCAAGATCAGCGAGTTCGTGGCGCTGATTCATGCGCAGACGCATGCAAGCCACCGGCTGGGCGACATCCTCGTGGCCTGCGGCAGCGTAACCCAGCGCGAGCTGAGCGCAGCACTGGCCGCGCAAGCCGTGCGCGATCAGCTGCTGGGCGAAGTGCTTGTCGGCGAAGAGATGGTGCAGCCGCAGCTCGTCGAGGCCGCGCTGGAACGCCAGCGCCAGCTCGGCGGCCAGCACCCGCCCGGCGGCGAATCGACGCGCAGCGAAGGCGGCCGGCAGGAGACGCGCACGATCCGCGTGGACGCTGACCGGCTCGACGCGCTGGTGGACCTCGTCGGGGAGCTGACCATCGCCGCGGCCGGCGCCAACCTGCTCGCCCGCGCGCTCGGCACCGCGCACGCCGGCGAGCTGCTGGAGACCACCACGCTCGTCGCCTCGCTCGTGCAGGCCGTGCGCGACAACACGCTGCAACTGCGCATGGTCCGCATCGGCACCACCATCGCCCGCTTCCAGCGCGCCGTGCACGACGTGGCGCGCGAGCTGGGCAAGGACATCGTGCTGGAAACCAGCGGCGAAGACACGGAACTGGACAAGACCGTGGTCGAGAAGATCAGCGACCCGCTGCTGCACCTGGTGCGCAACGCGATTGACCACGGCATCGAACCGGGCGAGCTGCGTGTGGCCGCCGGCAAGCCGGCGCGCGGCGTGGTGCGGCTCGATTCGCGCTACGACTCGGGCGGCATCCTCATCCAGGTCAGCGACGACGGCGGCGGCCTGAGCCGCGAGCGCATCCTCGCCAAGGCGGTGGAGCGCGGGCTGATCGCGCCGGACGCGAACCCGACGGACGCCGAGGTCTACGAGCTCGTCTTCGAGCCCGGCTTCTCCACCGCCGAGCAGATCACCAACCTCTCGGGCCGCGGTGTCGGCATGGACGTGGTCCGCCGCAACATCTCCGCGCTGCGCGGCACGGTCTCGATCGACAGCCAGCCCGGCCGCGGCACGCAGGTCAGCGTGCGGTTGCCGCTGACGCTCTCGATCATCGACGGCTTCCTCGTGCGCGTGGGCGACGGCGCCTTCGTCGTGCCGATGGACGTGATCGAGGAATGCGTCAACTTCGTCGGCGCCGCGAGCCAGGGCGGCCACGCGTATCTCGATCTTCGCGGCGAGGTGCTGCCTTTCCTGCGCTTGCGCGAGGTGTTCGGCGTGGCAGGCGAGACACCGCGGCGCGAGAGCGTGGTCGTCGTGCGCTCGGGCGCGCAGCGTGCCGGCCTCGTCGTCGATTCGCTGATCGGCGAATTCCAGACCGTCATCAAGCCGCTCGGCCCTGTCTTCTCGAAGCTGCGCGCTGTCAGTGGATCGACTTTGTTAGGTAGCGGCGAAGTCGCCCTGATTCTCGATGTGGCCGCGCTCCTCGAGCGGCTGACCTCTCACCATCAGCGGCTGCCCGCCGCGTATTGAACCGGAGACCCACAAATGTTCAACAAGCTCACGGTGGCATGGAGGCTCTTCATCCTCGTCGGCGCGATGGCCGCGGCGATGATGCTGGTCGGCTGGGCGGGCCTGCGCGGGGTGGAACGGGTGCGCGGCGGCCTCGACTACGTCTACAAGGAACGGCTGCTGGCGATGGCCTACCTGGGCGACGCGATGGACGCGGCCGAAGCGAGCCGCGCCACGCTGGCGCAGATCTCGGACCGCGAATTCCTCGGACTCAGCGATTCGGACGTACAGGGGCTGCTCGCCAAGATGGCGACCGCCGATGAGGCCTTCAACAAGTCCTGGAAGGACTACGCCACCACCGTGCCGGTGGAGGACGAGAAGCGGCTGATGGAGCAGATCGCCGTGAGCTGGGCCAAATACCTGGAAGGCCGCAATCGTGCCCTCGCGGCGCGCGGCAGCAAGGACTTCGAGAAGACGATGGCCGATGCGCGTGTGCACTTCAGGGCGGCGCGAGACGTGATCGCCAAGCTCGGCGACTTGCAGCTGCCTTTGTCCGAGCAGTACTACAAGACGGCGCAAGACGACGCGCGCGAGGCGTTCAAGCTCAACATGGTCCTGCTCGCCGCTGGCATGGTGGTGGGCGTGGTGCTCAGCGTGCTGATCATCCGCAGCCTCACGAAGCAGCTCGGCGGCGAGCCCGCGTATGCGGCGGCGATGGTGACCGAAGTCGCCAACGGCAATCTCACCGTCGACATCAAGCTCAAGGACGGCGACACGAGCAGCATGCTCGCCTCGGTCAAAGGCATGGTGGACAAGCTCTCGCAGGTCGTCTCCGAGGTGTCGGCCGGCGCTCAAGGGCTGACCGGCGCGGCCGAGCAGGTCAGCGCCACGGCGCAGTCGCTCTCCCAGGCGGCCAGCGAGCAGGCGGCCAGCGTGGAGGAAACGAGCGCCTCGATCGAGCAGATGACGGCCTCGATCGCGCAGAACACCGAGAACGCCCGCGTCACCGACGCGATGGCGAGCAAGGCCTCCGGCGAAGCCGGCGAAGGCGGCGAGGCGGTGAAGAGCACCGTTGCCGCAATGCGCCAGATCGCCAAGAAGATCGTCATCATCGACGACATCGCCTACCAGACCAACCTGCTCGCGCTGAACGCCGCCATCGAGGCCGCGCGGGCCGGCGAGCACGGCAAGGGCTTCGCGGTGGTGGCGGCCGAAGTGCGCAAGCTGGCCGAGCGCAGCCAGGTGGCGGCGGCCGAGATCGGCGAGGTGGCCGGCGGCAGCGTGGAGCTGGCCGAGCGCGCGGGCAACCTGCTTGACGCCATCGTGCCGAACATCAAGAAGACGTCGACGCTGGTCCAGGAGATCACCGCCGCCAGCGAGGAGCAGAGCAGCGGCGTGGCGCAGATCAACGGCGCGGTGGGGCAGCTTTCGCAGGCGACGCAGCAGAACGCGGCCGGGGCCGAAGAACTGGCCGCCACGGCGGAAGAGATGAGCGGCCAGGCCGAGGAGTTGCAGAACATCGTCAGCTTCTTCCGCATTCATGATCCGCGGCTGATGCAGACGAACCTGGGCGCGCCGTTGCAACACCGCGGCAACTCGCGGCGCAATGCGCGGCCGATGTCACGCCACGCCGGCTATACGAACTACTCGGCCTCGAGCACCGGGCTGGACAACGACAGCGGCGTGGACGAGTCGCTCTTCGTCAGGTACTGACGCCCATGGCCGCGAACAGCCGCTCCAGCACCGACGTGGCGACCACGGCGCCCAAGCCGGCGGGCCCGGCGCTCTACCTGACCTTCATGCTCGAAGGCGAGGCCTACGCCACCGGCATCCTGTCGATCAAGGAGATCATCGAATACGGCGGCGTCACGCCCGTGCCGATGATGCCGCCGACCGTGCGCGGCGTGATCAATCTGCGCGGCGCCGTCGTGCCGGTGCTCGACCTGAGCCTGCGCTTCGGCCGCGCGCCGACGAGCATCGGGCGACGCAGCTGCATCGTGATCATCGAGACGGGTCCGGTCGATGCGCGGCTCGTCATCGGCGTGATCGTGGACGCCGTGATGGCCGTACAGGAGATCGCGCCCGAGGACATCGGCCCGGCCCCGAGCTTCGGCATGAAGATCTCGGCCGAGTTCATCGGCGGCATCGGCAAGGCCGGCGGGCGCTTCGTGATCCTGCTCGACATGGAGCGCGTGCTCTCGGTCGACGAGTTGGCGGAGCTGGCGGCTGAACGCGCACCGATGAGCGCCGCGGAGATGCCGCGGTGAGGAACGCCGGCCTGCTCGACATCAGCGATGCGGACTTCGCCCGCTTCCGCTCCTTCCTGTTCGAGACGGCCGGCATCGCCCTGGGCGACAACAAGAAAGCGCTCGTGAGCGGCCGGTTGATGAAGCGGCTGAATCAGCTCAACTGCAGCAGCTACGGCGAGTACTTCGCCCTGCTCGGCCGGCCCGATTCGAGCGCCGAGGCGCAGATGGTGGTGGACCTGCTGACCACCAACGAGACCTACTTCTTCCGCGAGATGGCGCACTTCGATTTCCTGCGCGCGCAGGCAGAACAGGCGCGACAGCAGCGGCACGCCTTGCGCGTCTGGAGCGCGGCCTGCGCCAGCGGCGAGGAGCCCTACAGCATCGCCATGACGCTGGACGAGACGCAGAAAGGCCTGCCCTGGCAGATCCTCGCGTCAGACATCTCCAGCCGCATGCTCGCGCGCTGCCGCAGCGGCCACTACCCGGAAAGCCGCGCCTCGCACACGCCGCCGCACTACCGACAAGCGTACTGCCTGCGCGGCACCGGCCCGCACGAGGGCACCCTGCTGGTGGACAAGAGCCTGCGCCAGCGCGTGGACTTCCAGCAGATCAACCTGAACCGGCCGCTGCCCGCGGGCCTCGGCGAGTTCGACGTGATCTTCCTGCGCAACGTGATGATCTATTTCAACGGCGACACCAAGCGCCAGGTCGTCCAGCGGCTGCTCCTGCAACTGCGCCGCGGCGGTTTCATGATGGTCGGCCACTCCGAGACGCTCGCCGAACACGGGGCCGATCTGGAGATCGTGGCGCCCTCGATCTACCGCAAGCGCTGATGCGGGCGAACGACCATGAGCACGCTGCGCACCGTCCCCGTCTTCCTGATGCCCGGCGAGCATTTCACCGGCGACGCGCGGCACCGCATCAGCACGCTGCTCGGCTCGTGCGTGTCGATCACGCTCTGGCATCCGAAGATGCTGCTGGGCGCGATGTCGCACTTCCTACTGCCGGGCACCGGCGCGGATCACCGCCAGCCGACGAGCGCGCGCTACGGCGCCGATGCGCTCGCGCTGATGATGTCCGACCTGGCCGCGCGCAGCTGCGACGTGCGCGAATGCGAGGCCAAGATCTTCGGCGGCGGCGCGATGTTCGACCTGCCCGCGCGGCTGGGCAAGGACATCGGCCGGCGCAACGGCGAAGCGGCGCGGCTGATGCTGCGCGACGCCGGCATCACGATCGTTTCGGAAAGTCTGTTCGATGCCGGCCACCGCCGCATCGTCTTCAGTGTGCGCACCGGCGAAGTCTGGGTGCGCCATGAACAACCCGCGCCTGCCGCGCCCCGCGCCGGCACGCGTTCCAAGGAGGTGCGTCGATGAGCGTTCCTGGCAAGGTGAGAGTCCTGATCGTCGACGACTCGGCCGTCGTGCGGCAGGTGCTGACGTCGATTCTGCAAGGCGCGCAAGGCATCGAGGTGATGAACGCCGTCGCCGATCCGATCCTGGCGATGGAGCGCATGCAGATCGAGTGGCCCGACGTGATCCTGCTCGACGTGGCGATGCCGCGCATGGACGGGATCACGTTCCTTCGCAAGATCATGGCCGAGCGGCCGACTCCGGTGATCATCTGCTCGGCGGTGACGGAGCGCGGCGCGACGGCGACGGTGGAAGCGCTGGCGGCAGGCGCCGTCTCGATCATCACGAAGCCGCGCACCGACGTGCGGCGCTTCCTCGAAGCGATCGCGCTGGAGATGGTCACGGCCGTGAACATCGCGGCGACGGCCAACGTCTCGCGCCTGCGGCCGATGGCGCCGCTGACGCAGCCGGCGACGCCGGCGATGCCGACGAGTGCACCGCTCGCCGCCGCGCGTCCTGCCGAGCCACGCCGCGCGGGCCTGCCCGTGCAGCTCGTCGCCATCGGCGCGTCGACCGGCGGCACGCAGGCACTCGAATCGCTGCTCACCAGCCTGCCCTCGCACGCGCCGCCGATCGCGGTCGTGCAGCACATGCCCGAGAAGTTCACGGCGGCGTTCGCCGAGCGGCTCAACGGCCTCTCGCGCATCAACGTGATCGAGGTGCGCAACAGCAGCGTGCTCGTGCCGGGCCTGGCCGTGATCGCGCCCGGCGGCAAGCATTTGCAGGTGCGCAAGGACGGCAGCGGCCAGCTGATCGCCGAGGTGATCGACGGGCCGCCGGTCAAGCGCCACAAGCCGTCGGTGGACGTGCTGTTCCGCTCGGTCGCCAAGAGCGTGGGTTCGAGCGCGCTCGGCGTGATCCTGACCGGCATGGGCGACGACGGCGCGGCGGGCCTGTTGCAGATGCACGAGGCCGGCGCGCGCACGATCGCGCAGGACGAGGCGAGCAGCGTTGTCTTCGGCATGCCGCGCGAGGCGATCAAGCTCGGCGCGGCGGACCGCGTGCTCTCGCTGAACGACATCGGCCGCGAGCTGCGTGAACTGAACGGCTTCGCCAAATGAACGCGCCCGTGCCCGCACCCGAGATGCCGCCGGACGCCACGCACCGCGTGGTGCTCGTCGTCGACGACTCGGCCGTGCAGCGCAACCACCTGGTCGCCCTGCTGCAACGCATGGACTACCGCACCATCCTGCAAGCCGGCGACGGCATCGAGGCGCTGCACCTGATCGACGAGCGTGGCACCGAGCCGCTGCACCTGATCATCACGGACATCGACATGCCGGGCATGGACGGCATCGAGCTGATCAGCCGGCTGGCCGAGCAGTCCTGCGCGGTGAACCTGATCGCCACGAGCGCCCGCGATCCGCGCTTGCTGGAAACCGTGGAAGCGCTGCGTGACGAGAGCTCGCGGCTGCGCCTGCTGGGCACGCTGACCAAGCCAGTCGGCGAGGCGGCGCTCACGCACCTGCTCAAAGCCGCCGAGATGCGCGCCACGCCGCGCGCCGCGATGCTGAACCAGCCGCCGATCACGCTGGACGACATCGAGGAAGCGCTGGAGCGCGAGGAGTTCAAGCCGTACGTCCAGCCCAAGGTCTCGCTGGAGACGGGGCTGATCAAGGGCGTGGAATCGCTGGCGCGCTGGATCCACCCGCAGCACGGCATCCTCGGGCCGCAGTACTTCATCCCGCTGATCGAGGGCACGCCGCTGATGCCGCGCTTCACGCTGTCGATGGTGCGGCAGTCGCTGGACCTGCTCCAGGACTGGGTGCGCGTGATGCCGCACCTGACGATGAGCATGAACCTCTCGGCCGACGATCTGTCGGACCACCGTTTTGCCGATCAGCTGGTGGCACTGGTGAGCGAACGCGGGCTGCAACCCGCGCAAGTGATCTGGGAGGTGGTGGAGACGATGATCATGAAGTCCAGCGCGATGGCCAATCTCGCGCGCCTCGGCCTGAAGGGCTTCGGCCTGTCGATGGACGATTACGGCGTGGGCTACTCGAGCATGCAGACGCTCTCGCGCAGTCCGTTCACGGAACTCAAGATCGACCGCCTGTTCGTGGACGGCGCGAGCCAGCGCGACAACCGCAAGGCCATCCTGATGTCGAGTCTGGACATGGGCACGCGGCTGGGCATCCACCGCGTCGCCGAAGGCATCGAGCAGGTGGAGGACTGGAAGCTGCTGCGCAGCCTGCACTGCGACGCCGCCCAGGGCTTCATGATCGGGCGACCGATGCCGGCGGAGGAGCTGCTCTCGTGGGTGAAGAGCAACCGAGCGCGGCTCAAGAGCCTGGCGAGCGACTAACTGACGCGCTACTTCGGCGCCACTTCGTGCGTGTAGACGAGGAAGCCGCCGTGCCGGGCGAGCTTGTCGTAGAGCGCACGGGCGGTTGTGTTCGTCTCGTGCGTCTGCCAGTACACGCGCGTGCTGCCGGCCTGGGCGGCGCGCTCGTACACCGCTTCGATCAGCAGCCGGCCCACGCCGCGGCCGCGGGCGGACTCGGCCGTGAACAAGTCTTGCAGGTAGCAGACCGGCTGGAGCCGGTTGGTGCTGCGGTGGAAGATCAGATGGACGAGACCGACGAGTTCGCCGCCGCTCTCGGCCACCATCGCTTCCATCCGCTCGGCCGGGTCGAGGAAACGCGCCCACGTCGCCGCGGTGATGTCCTCGTGCAGCGCCGTGGCGCCGGCGCGGCCGTAGAAGGCGTTGTAGCCGTCCCAGAGCGGCCGCCAGGCGGCCAGGTCTCGCGGTTCGACGGGGCGGATCGTGATCGGCTCGTTCATGAGGAAGCGAGCGTACATCGCCGCACCTTCAGTGGCCGTTCTGGATCATCTTCCAGCCGTTGCCCGACGGGTCGCGGAAGCCCGCGTCGACGTTGCCGTAGCGGTCGGTCGGCTCCTGCGTGAATTCCACGCCGAGCGCCTTGGCCTTCTCGTAGGTGGCGCGGCAGTCGTCCACGTTCATCACCATCGGCGGCATCGCGCCCTTGGCGACCAGCGCGCGCAGGGCCTGCGCCGTGGCTTCGTCCTGCATCGGCGCGCCGGGCACGTACAGGCCGAGCTGGAACGAGGGCTGCTCCGGGTGCTGGATCGTGAGCCAGCGGAAGTCGCCGTTGCGCACGTCGGTGTGGACCTTGAAACCCAGCTTGTTGACGTAGAAGTCCAGGGCCTCGTCCTGGTTGTGGACGTACAGACCCATCGATTGAATGCCTTGGCTCATTTCGTTTTCTCCTCTGGCGTGTTGCGACGAGCCACGTTTGTACCGGCGGCCTCGCGGCGGCGCTTCTCCAAAACTGCGGTGTTGAGCTTGGGCCGCAGCGCGGCCGCCAGCACGCAGGCCGGCACGGAGCCGAGTGCGGCGGCCTCGATCTGCCAGCGCTTGCGGATGCCGCTCGGCGTCTCGCCGGTCACGTCGCGGAAGATGCGGCCGAAGGTGCCGAGGCTGGCCCAGCCGGTCTGGAAGGCGATGTCGGTGATCGGCAGCTCGGTCTCGCGCAGCAGGGCGACCGCGCGCTCGATTCGGCGGGTGAGCAGGTAGCGATGCGGCGGGACGCCGAAGGCCTGCTTGAAGGCGCGGGCGAAGTGGGCTTCGGACACGCCGCTGACGCTCGCCAGCCGCTCGACCGGCCAATCCTCGTGCGAGGCGGCGTCCATGCGGTCCTTGGCGCGCAGCAGGCGGCGCAACAGGCGCGGGTCGGGCTGGTCGGGCAGTTCAGCAGCCATGGCCGGCGTCTTCTTCAATCGACGGCGGGCAGGTACTGCATGCCCGGGCGTCCAGGCCCGCGGGGCACGAAACCGCCCTTGCGGTAGAAGGTTTCCTTGCCTTCGGCGCAGAACAGCTGGATGTCGGTGACGCCGTGGTCGAGGCAGTGCGCCACGAGGCGGTCGAGGATGCCGCGGCCGATGCCCAGGCCCTGGTGGTCGGGCGCGACGATCATCTCGTTGAGGTAGGCATGCAGCATGCCGTCGGAGATCACGCGGCCGAAGCCGACGAGTTGATCGCCAAGGTAGGCCGCGCAGGTCGCCCAGGACCCGGCGAGCGCGGCCTCGAAGACTTCGACCGGCCGCGGCTGCGGCGTCCAGCCGGTGGTGTCGTAGAGCGCCTTGAAGGCCGCGGCGCCCGGTTGCGCCGCCGTGTAACGGATCTCCACCCTGTTCTCCGCAGAAAAAAGCCCCGCAACTTGCGTCGCGAGGCTTTTGATTCTTGGTGCCGGCTATCGGATTCGAACTGATGACCTACCGCTTACAAGGCGGTTGCTCTACCAACTGAGCTAAGCCGGCGACACGAGGGAACGGATTGTAAGGGCTACTTGACCCGCTTCAGGGCAGGACGGCTACCGCCGTTGCCACCGGGGCCGTCGTCGTCCGGCGTCTCGTCTTCGACCGCAGGGGCCGGAGCGAGGCGCAGGCCGCGCGGCTGGGCGGATGGGGCTGCGGGCGCCGCGGCTTCCACTGCCGTCGGAGCGCCGGGAGCACCGGCGGCGGTGGGCGCCGGGAACGCCATACCCTGGCCGTTTTCACGGGCGTAGATGGCCACGACGTGATCCACGGGGACGTGGATCTCGCGGGCCACGCCGCCGAAACGGGCCTTGAAGCTGATGAACTCGTTGCCGAGCTCCAGCGCGCTGGTGGCCTCGAAGCCGACGTTGAGCACGATCTCGTTGTTGGAGACGTACTCCATCGGCACCTGCACGTGGCGGTCCACGTGGACAGCGATGTAGGGCGTGAAGCCGTTGTCGCTGCACCATTCGTGCAGGGCACGGATCAGGTAGGGGCGCGTGGAGGTGGCGCCCTTGTCAACGCTGTTGCTGCTGCTGGAATCCATGTCTTCGGTATCGGCCAAAACAGGGCGCGCTTGATTACTTGCGCATGACCTTTTCAGAAGGCGTCAGCGCCTCGATGTAGGCCGGGCGCGAGAAGATGCGTTCGGCGTACTTCAGCAGGGGCAGCGCGTTCTTGGACATGTCGATGCCGTAGTAGTCCAGGCGCCACAGCAGCGGGGCGATGGCCACGTCGAGCATGGAGAAGTCGTCGCCGAGCATGTACTTGTTCTTCAGGAAGATCGGCGCGAGCTGGGTCAGGCGGTCGCGGATCTGGGCGCGGGCCTTCTCGAGCTGCTTGTCGGTCGCCTTGGCGGCCTGGCTGCGGCCTTCCAGCACGTTGACGTGGGCGAACAGTTCCTTCTCGAAGTTCAGCAGGAACAGGCGCACGCGGGCGCGGGCCACCGGGTCACCGGGCATCAGCTGCGGGTGCGGGAAGCGCTCGTCGATGTACTCGTTGATGATGTGCGATTCGTACAGGATGAGGTCGCGCTCGACGAGGATGGGCACCTCGTTGTACGGGTTCATCAGGGCGATGTCTTCGGGCTTGGCAAAGAGGTCGACGTCGCGGATCTCGAAATCCATGCCTTTCTCGAACAGCACGAAGCGGCAGCGGTGCGAGTAGGGGCAGGTCGTTCCAGAGTAAAGCACCATCATGGTGGCAGGCTCCCGATGAGGGTTGAAGTCGATTTTTGAATCGCGTGTTGAATCGCAGCACGGTGCGAAGTCCGCAAGTGTGACGGATTCGCACCACAAAAAGCAAACGCAGCGGGGCGCGAGCGCCGCTGCGTCAGCAAATAGGCCGAGTCCGTGATTCTACTTGACCTTACTTGACGTCTTTGCCAGCCCTTCGGGCAGGCGAAGATGAGGCCTTATTTGACATCTTTCCAGTACGCCGCATTCAGCCTCCAGGCGCACAGCGTGAACACCGACAGGAACAGCAGCACGATCACGCCGAGGCGGAAGCGCTGGCCCTGGGCGGGCTCGCCCATCCACTGGAGGTAGGCGACCAGGTCGCCCACGGCTTCGTCGTACTGGTGGTCGTTCAGCTTGCCGGGCGTGAGCTGCTCGAAGCCCTTGAAGACTTCTGTCTTCTTGCCGTGCTCGTGCGGGTCTTCTTCCTCGGCAAAAACCGCCGCGCGCTGGCCTTGCAGCTCCCAGAGGGCGTGGGGCATGGCGACGCTCGGGAAGGCGAGGTTATTCCAGCCGGTGGCCTTGGTGGGGTCGCGGTAGAAGGTGCGCAGGTAGGTGTAGACGTAGTCGGCACCCGTGCCCTTGCCCAATTCCGAGCGCGAGCGGGTGATGACGGTAAGGTCGGGCGGCGCGGCGCCGAAGAATTCCTTGGCCTGGCGCGGCTCCAGCGACACCTTCATCACGTCGCCGATCTTCTCGGTGGTGAACAGCAGGTTGCCCTTGATCTGCTCGTCGGACAGGCCGAGCTGACGCAGGTTGCTGTAGCGCATGTAGTTGGCGCCGTGGCAGTTCAGGCAGTAGTTGACGAAGAGCTTGGCGCCGTTTTGCAGCGAGGCCATGTCTTCCATCTTGTCCACGGGGAAGGTGTCCCAGTGGATGCCGCCTTCTTCGGCCTGCGCGGCACCGCCGGCCAGGCCCAGGCCGGCACCGATCAGCAGGGTGGCAATGAGCTTCTTGATCATGTCGTTGTCTCCTGCTGCGTTCAGTGGGCGTGGTACGTCACACGGTCCGGCACGGGCCGCGGTTCGCCCTTGGCGCTCCACCACGGCATCAGCAGGAAGAAGCCGAAGTAGAAGATCGTGCCGATCTGCGAGATCAGCCCGCCGGTGGCCGACGGCGGCTTGACGCCCAGGTAGCCCAGGATGGCGAAGAAGATCACGAAGACGACGTACATCCACAGGTGCCAGCTCGGGCGGTAGCGGATCGACTTCACCGGGCTCGCGTCCAGCCAGGGCAGGAAGAACAGGATGATGACGGCACCGCCCATCACGACGACGCCCCAGAACTTGGCGTCCGCTCCCGAGAGGATCGGCGCCAGCGCGTCCGGCACGTTCATGCCGGCCCAGCCCATCAGCACGCCGGCGACGCCGAAGCCGAAGAACAGGAAGGCGAGGACGCCCTTGTAGCCGATCTTCATCCAGCCCGGCGCCTTGGCGCGGCTGACGACGAGGCGGTCCACGACGACCAGGAAGGCCCAGAGGAAGGGCATCATGTCCGAGGTGGTGGCACGCAGCATCGAATAGAACGGCGTGAAGTACCAGACCGGCGCGATGTGCAGCGGCGTCTTCAGCGGGTCGGCCGGGATGAAGTTGTTGGCTTCCAGGAAGTAGCCGCCCATCTCCGGTGCGAAGAACACGATGGAGCAGAACACCATCAGGAACAGGCCGACGCCGTACAGGTCGTGCACCGAGTAGTACGGGTGGAAGGGGATGCCGTCGAGCGGGCGACCCAGGGCGTCCTTCTTGGCCTTGATTTCCACGCCGTCCGGGTTGTTCGAGCCCACTTCGTGCAGCGCGAAGATGTGCGCCACGACCAGGCCCAGCAGCACCAGCGGCACGGCGATGACGTGGAAGCTGAAGAAGCGGTTCAGGGTGGCGTCGCCGACCACATAGTCACCGCGGATCAGCAGCGCCAGGTCCGGACCGACGAAGGGAATGGCGGAGAACAGGTTGACGATCACCTGGGCGCCCCAGTAGCTCATCTGGCCCCACGGCAGCAGGTAGCCCATGAAGGCTTCGGCCATCAGGCAGAGGAAGATCGCGCAACCGAACACCCAGACCAGTTCGCGGGGCTTCCGGTAGGAGCCGTAGATCAGCCCGCGGAACATGTGCAGGTAGACCACGATGAAGAAGGCCGAGGCGCCCGTGCTGTGCATGTAGCGGATCAGCCAGCCCGAGGGCACGTCGCGCATGATGGACAGTTCCACCGAGCCGAAGGCCAGGCCCGCGTCGGGCTTGTAGTTCATCACGAGGAAGATGCCCGTGACGATCTGGATCACCAGCACCACGAGGGCCAGCGAGCCGAAGATGTACCACCAGTTGAAGTTCTTCGGCGCGTAGTACTCGGACAGGTGGTCCTTGTAGAACTTGGTGACCGGGAAGCGGTTGTCCACCCAGGTCAGCAGCTTCTCGCCGGCTCCGGCGCCCGCGGGCGCTTCTTTGAATTCAGCCATGTCTCGTCATCCTGTGTGCAGTTGGAAGGCGTGGGTCCGATGAGGACGCGTCAGGCCTTCTTGTCTTCGCCAATGAGGATCTTGGTGTCCGACAGGAACATGTAGGGCGGCACTTCGAGGTTGTCCGGCGCGGGCTTGTTCTTGAACACGCGGCCGGCCAGGTCGAAAGTGGAGCCATGGCAGGGGCACAGGAAGCCGCCTTCCCAGGTGTCCGGCAGCGAGGGCTGCGGACCCGGAGTGAGCTTGTCGGACGGCGAGCAGCCCAGGTGGGTGCAGATGCCGATGACGACGAGGTATTCCTTGTTGATCGAGCGCCACTCGTTGCGGGCGTACTCGGGCGTCGGGTAGGCGGTGCGCTTGGAGTTCGGGTCAGCCACCAGCGGGTTCGACTGGTCGAGCGACTTGAGCATTTCCGGCGTGCGGCGCAGGATCCACACGGGCTTGCCGCGCCATTCGACGGTCATCTTCTCGCCGGGCTTGAGGGCGGAGATGTCCGCCTCCACGGCGGCGCCGGCGGCCTTGGCCCGCTCGGAGGGTTGGAAGGTGCTGACAAACGGCACGGCGGTGGCCACGCCACCTGCTGCGCCTACGCATCCTGTGGCGATGAGCCAGACGCGCTTGCCTTGGTCCACTTGCTGGTCACTCATGAGGGTCCTTCATCAGACTTCTGTTCGCGAGATACACCTATCACGGGGCTGCAGTCTCCTGCCCCGCCCCCCGGTATGCCGGGGGCTCAGACACAACAAAAGATTCTAGAGGCGCCATAGGTCACTCCCACAAGCAAGAACCTGAGGGCTTGCCCGGGGTATCCCCCCTGTTTCGGCCGGCACAATGCGCCGATCCTGGTCCCTCAAGACCGCTTCAAGCCGCTGTTGACGCTGGAGAACTCGATGAGCTTCGCTTCTGAATTCAAGGAATTTGCCATCAAGGGCAATGTGATCGACCTCGCCGTCGGTGTGATCATCGGCGGCGCCTTCGGCAAGATCGTCGATTCGCTGGTCAAGGACCTGATCATGCCGATCGTCGGCAGCCTGTTCGGCGGCCTGGACTTCTCCAGCCATTTCATCGCTTTGGGCAAGCTGCCCGACGCCTATGCCGGCCCGATGACGGTCGAGGCCCTGACCAAGGCCGGCGTGCCCGTGCTGGCCTACGGCAGCTTCCTGACGGTGCTGATCAACTTCATCATCCTGGCCTTCATCATCTTCATGATGGTGCGCGCCATCAACAAGCTCAAGCGCGAACCCGCGCCCGTGCCGGCCGCCCCGGCCGAACCGGCACCGACGCCGGAAGACGTCCTGCTGCTGCGCGAAATCCGCGATTCGTTGCGCAAGTGAGCCGTACAGACGGTAAGAAAAAGTTTCCTGCGCCCGATTTGTTAGCTATTTGGCACCCCACGGGGTCGCCGGGCGGCCCCACCGCCGATCCGGCCTGTTCAATGGCGCGATACTTGGTTCCGTAGCGACTGCCCGTTATGTGCAGCGCACTCGACCACGGCCATGAACGCCCCTGATTTCCGCCTGAACCCGCACCTGGATGCCGCCATCCAGCGCCTGCGCACGGCCGCCGAACAGGCCGCCGAGCGATGCGCCGAGGGCCTGGGCATGGCCGCGCTGTCCGCGGGCAACATGAAGAAGCGCGACGCCCTGCTGGCCGCGCAGTTCGTGTTCCGCAAGCAGCAGAGCACCTTCGGCCACCAGTTCTACCAGTCGCTGCGCAACCAGATCGCCACCGAGCAGCACAGCTCGGCCGCGGCCGCCGCGCCCGTTCCGGCCCACAAGAAGAAGGACTGGAGCGAGCTCTCGCTGATGGACGACGACCAGGTGGACGCTCTCGTCGCCGCCGACCGCATCGGCCTGGCCCTGGGCCACCACAGCGAGTGGGAGCTGCGCGAGGTCGAGTCCTATGTGTTCGGCGTCAGCCAGGGCGAGCGCAACCCGCTTCGCCCGGAACTCGTCGGCGCCGCCCTGCTCGAAGGCGTGAACGCCGTCAGCGAGGACAGCCAGACCCGCGAACTGCTGATCGACGAGATGACCCGCGCGATGGCCCAGGAGATGCGCGGCTGCTACGCCGACATCGCCGAGCTGTTCCGCAACCGCGGCCTGCGCCCGCAGGACCTGCGCGTGCGCGGCGCCGATTCGCATTCGCCGTCCCGCAACCAGCCGTTGAGCCAGCAGAGCGCCCACGGCGAGTTCGATTCGCGCCACGGCGGCCACCCGAGCGGCCATGGCGGGCACCACAGCGGCCACGGCTCCGGCCATGGCGGTTTTAATCAGACCGGCTATGGCCAGCAAGGCGGCTACCCGCAAGGCGGACATGGCGGCCACGGCGGCGCGCAAGGCGGCGGCTACGGCCCCCGCGGCGGCTTCGGCGTCGTCGATCCGCAGATGATGGACCTGCTGCGCCGCCTCGCGCAGACGCCGTTCACCCCGGGTGGTGGCATGGGCGGCATGGGCGGCAACAGCGGTTTCCACCCGAGCCAGGCCGGCGGCTTCGAGCCTTCCGGCTTCGGCGACGGCGGCCCCGGCGTCGACTGGTCGGCCGTGCCCCTGCCGCCCAACCTGATCCTGCAACACCGCGATGAGCTGCGCCAGGCCTCGACCGGCCGCCTCGACCACATGGTCATCGACGTGGTCGGCAGCCTGTTCGACCAGATCCTTTCGGACAACAAGGTGCCGCCGCAGATGGCGCGCCTCGTCGCCCGGCTCCAGTTGCCCGTGCTGCGCGTGGCGCTGGGCGATTCGACCTTCTTCTCCTCGCGCCGCCACCCGGTGCGCCGCTTCGTCAACCGCATGGCCTCGCTGGCCTGCGCCTACGACGACTTCTCCGAAGACCCCGGCCGCGCTTTCCTCCAGCGCGTGCGCGAGCTGGTCCAGGACGTGGCCGAGGGCGACTTCGACCGCATCGACGTGTACGAGGCCAAGCTCGACGAACTCGAAGCCTTCATCGCCGAGCAGACTGCCGCCACGCTGAAGGCCCAGGGCGACGCCGCCAGCCTGGTCGAGCGCAAGGAAATCGACCTGCGCCTGCAGCAGAAGTACATGCAGCAGCTGACCTCGGCGCTCGGCCCCGTGCCGGTGGCGCCGTTCCTGCGCGACTTCCTCTCCCAGGTGTGGAGCCAGGCCATCGTGCTGGCCAACCGCGAAGGCGCGCCCGAGCGCGAGCAGCGCCTGCGCACCTTCGGCCGCGACCTGGTGATGAGCGTGCAGCCCAAGAGCGGCACCGCGGCGCGCCAGGCCTTCCTCGGCCAGTTGCCCTCGCTGATGCGCACGCTCAATGAAGGCCTGGACCTGATTCAATGGCCGGAGCCGGCACGCAAGGGCTTCTTCGCCGAGCTGCTGCCCGCGCACGCTGAGTCGCTGAAGGGCCAGGCCCTCTCGGCGCTGGAAACCAACCTGCTGTCCAAGCAGCTCGAAGCCGTGTTCGGCGTCGCGCCGCCCAACGAGAAGGACCTGCCGGCGCCCAGCGCTTCCGGCAGCACCGTCGGCGCCGACATGGACGTCGGCGCCCGCCTGACCGAAGCCGAGGCCCGCAGCCTCGGCCTGATGGACGAAGCCGGCGTGGACTGGAACGGCCAGGTCGACATCGAGATCGTGATCCCGCCGGGCGAGCACGCGGACGTGCCGCTGCTCTCCGAGGAAATCAGCCTCGAAGGCCTGCCCGCGATCCAGGAAGCGCCCGAGCCCGTCGACGGCGAACTGCTGATCGACCACCTGCAGCTGGGCTTCGCCTACCGCATGAACGTCGGCGACGAATGGAAGAAGGTGCGCCTGGCCCACATCAGCGCCGGCCGCAGCTTCTTCATCTTCACGCAGGGCAGCAAGCACCAGGAAACGGTGACCATGACCGCCCGCATGCTCAAGCGCATGTGCGAGGCCGGCCGCCTGCGGGCCTTCGAGAACGCCTACCTGCTGGAGCGGGCGCAGGCGCGCACGCGCAAGCAGCTGGCGGCGCTGCACTCGCAACACTGAATCCGGGGACGGGGCCGAGTCAGGTTCCTGACTGTCATGTGCCGGAAGGGTTGGGCACGCATCGTCGCGTATCGTCGCCCCCGCGCAGCGCCCCGTTGCGCAGAGCGCCCTTCCCTTTCCAGCACGCAAGACCATGTCCCAGCGCCCGACGGACCGGCCCGTCCACGCCCGAATTGCTGCCGGCCTGCTCTGTCTTCTGACAGGAGCCGCCCTGAGCAGCCCGGCCTTCGCCGCCCATCCCCTGATCACCGAAGACACCGGCACGCAGGGCACCGGCAATATCGAAATCGAGAACGGCCTGTCGCGCACGCAGGCGGGCAACAGCCGCTTCTACGTCTACCAGCCGCAGGTGTCCTACGGGCTGACGCCCGCGTTCGACCTGATCGTGCAGCCGACCTGGGTTCGGCAGGACGGCACGCAGGGCTTCAGCGACACGAACCTGGACGTGAAGTGGCGCTTCTTCGGCGCGGCGCCGTGGTCGTTCGGCCTGCGCGCGGGCGCGGCGCTGGCCTCGGGCGATCGCGGGTTCGGCTTGCCTCGGGGCACCGCATCCGCGCACGGGCTGCTGGTGGCCACCTATGACGAAGCGCCGTGGACGGTGCACGCCAATCTTGGCTTGACGCGCAACCCCGCGTCGGCAGGCGGCCGCCAGACGATCTACCAGGCTTCGACGGCCGTGCTCTTCACCGCCAGCGAACGGCTGATCTGGACGCTGGACGCCGGCATCAGCTCGGACCCCGACCCCACGCGCCGCGCCCTGCCCGCCACGCTGCTGACCGGTGCGATCTACACCGTCGCGCCGGGCCTGGACGTGGACCTGGGCTATCAGGTCAGCACCAACGCCCGACCGCAGACCCGGCAGTGGCTGCTGGGGCTCACCTATCGGTTTGCGCCATGAACAAGATCGCAGCCCCAACGATGAATCGGCGCGACGCGATGGCTGGCCTGGCCGGGCTCGCGGCGGCCTGGCCGGCCTTCGCCGGCGGCGGCGAGGCGCCCTTGCGCGGCGCCGGTGCCACCTTCCCCTACCCGGTCTACGCCCGCTGGGCCGAGGCTTACCAACGCGCCTTCGGCGTGCAGATTGACTACGAGCCCGTCGGTTCCGGCGCCGGTGTCGAGCGCCTGGCGGGCGGCCATGTCGATTTCGGCGCCAGCGATGTGCCGCTCTCGCCCGAGGAGTTGCAGCGCATCGGCGCGATGCAGTTTCCGTCCGTGATCGGCGGTGTCGTACCGGTCGTGAACCTCTCCGGCGTCAGGTCCGGTCAACTGCGCCTGACCGGCCCGCTGCTGGCCGACATCTACCTGGGCAAGGTCAGCAAGTGGAACGATCCGGCCATCACGCGGCTGAACCCGGACCTCGGCCTGCAGAGCAGCCACATCACCGTCGTTCATCGCGCCGAAGCCTCGGGCACGACGCATTTGTGGAGCGACTTCCTCGCCCGCTCCAGCACGGCTTGGCGCATGAACGTAGGCGTCGGCAAGACGCTGGCCTGGCCGGCAGGCGTGATCGAGGTGGCGGCCTCAGGCAACGAAGGTGTGGCCGCTGCCGTGCAGCGCACGCGGGCCTCGATCGGCTACGTGGAATACGCCTATGCGAGCCAGCATCACCTCTCGACGGCTTCGCTGCGCAACCACGACGGCCAGTTCGTCACCGCCGATCCGCTGAGCTTCGCCGCGGCGGCCGTCCAGGCCCGATGGCGCGAGGAAGCCGACCTCCAGCAATCGCTGATCGACCTGCCGGGGCCGCAGACCTGGCCGGTGGTCAGCGCCAGCCACATCGTGCTGCGCACACGCCCGCCACATCCCGAACGCACGCTGGCGCTGCTGAAATTCCTCGACTGGGCGCTGACGCAAGGACAGCCGCTGGCGGCCGAGCTCGGCTACCTGCCGCTGCCTGACGCCGCGGCAAAGCTGGTGGAGCAAGCCTGGAAGACCAGCCTCAGAACCGCCAGCGGCGGCAGTCTCTGGCCGCCCGCGCTCTCGCGCTGAGCGACGCTCAGCCCGCGACGCTCAAGGCGCGCGCCATCCGGATTGCGGCGAGCATGCTGCTCGGGTCGGCCTTGCCCTGCCCTGCGATGTCGAACGCCGTGCCGTGATCGGGGCTGGTGCGCACGAACGGCAGACCCAGCGTGACGTTCACGCCATGTTCCACGCCAAGGTATTTCACGGGAATCAGGCCCTGGTCGTGCGTCATGCAAATGACTGCGTCGAACTCGCCTTTGCGCGCGCGCATGAAGACCGTGTCCGGCGCGAACGGGCCGCGTGCGTCGATGCCGTCGCCGCGTGCGGCCTTGATCGCCGGTTCGATGTGGTCGATCTCCTCGCTGCCGAAAAGGCCGCCCTCCCCCGCGTGCGGGTTGAGGCCAGAGACCGCCAGCCTCGGGCGGTCGATGCCGAAGCGCTTGAGCGCAGCGTCGGCGATGCGCACGGTCTGGAGCACCGACTCGAAGCTCACCTGCTCGATGGCCTGGCGCAGCGAGCAGTGCACGGTGACCAGCACCACTCGCAGCTCTTCGTTGGCCAGCATCATGCGCACGGGCCGGATCACACCACCTTGCGCGGCGAGGTCTTGCAGCATCTCGGTGTGGCCGGGGTACGGCACGCCAGCGGCATGCAGTGCTTCCTTGTGGATCGGCGCGGTGACGATGCCTTCGGCCTGACCTTGCTGCACGGCGCGCACGGCGGCGCTGATGCAGCGCGCGGCGGCGAGGCCGGCGCGGGCGTCGATCTGGCTGCGCGGCAGTTCCAGCAGGCCCTTGGGCAGATCGGACGGTTGATAGACCGGCAGCGTGCCGGGCGGCGCGGCTTCGAGCGGCGAGTCGAGCTGCACGACGGGCAGTCGGCCCGCGGTCTCGCGACGCATCAGCTCCACGTCGCCGATCACGCTGAGGCCGGCGCCACCGTCCTGCATGAAGGCTTTGACGATGATCTCGGGACCGATGCCGCAGGCATCACCCATGGTCAGGAGCAGGCGGGGCGATTGCATGGCCGCGATTGGATCACGAGCACCGAGAGGGCTTGCACGGGAAATGCCCGTTATGCAAATGTCAGAAAGGCGACGATTCGACTCGTATCGGAGCGGTTCGCGCAGGCTTCAGGCCGGGTTCGGCACGTCGATGAACCGCCAGCTCAGGCCGAGTTGATCGGCCGCCTGCGCGCCAAGCGCCTGCACGCCGTAGCGCTCAGTGGCGTGGTGGCCGGCGGCGATGAAGGTCACGCCGGTTTCGCGGGCGTAGTGCGCCTGCGGCTCGGAGATTTCGCCGGTCAGGTAGACGTCGGCACCCGCCGCGATCGCAGCCTCGAAATAGCCTTGAGCACCGCCCGTGCACCATGCAGCACGGCGGAGCTTGCGGCCATCGCCGGGCACGACAGTGACGCTGCGGCCGAGCTTGGCTTCGACGTGCTGCGTGAGTGTGGCCAGATCGGTGTCGACCGGCCCGACAAAGCCGAGATCCTGCTCACCGAAGCGCGAATCCGCCCGCCAGCCGAGCGCGCGCGCCAGCTGCGCGTTGTTGCCCAGCTCGGCATGCGCGTCGAGCGGCAGGTGATAGGCAATCAGGTTGACGTCATGCGCCAGCAGTTTGGCCAGCCGCTGCTTCATCCAGCCGGTGACGCGGCCGTCCTGACCGCGCCAGAACAGGCCGTGGTGGACGAGGATCGCGTCGGCTTTCGCCTCGATGGCGGCATCGATCAGCGCGAGGCTCGCGGTCACGCCGCAGACGAGATGGCCGACCGTCTCGCGCCCCTCGACCTGCAGGCCGTTCGGCCCATAATCCTTGAAGCGCGCGGCCTCGAGCACGCTGTCGAAGTGGCGGACGAGGTCGGTGCGGTGGATCATGGTCGAGGAGGGATGTGCGCAAACTCTGGCTGATTTTCGCCCAGGCCACGACCATCGCCGTGGCCGTGCTGTTCGTGTTGGTCACGTTCAAGCCGGAATGGCTCGGCAGCGGCGGTCGTGCGGTGCAGCTCATCGCGCCGGTCGGCCCGGCCCCCGCTTCGCCGCTCGGCGCCGCCAGCCGCCCCGTTCCGGCGCATGCGGGCCTGGCCACTGCCGCTCGCCGCGCCGCGCCGGCCGTCGTATCCATCACCGCGAGCAAGCCGCCGCCGCGCGCCAATCCGCACGACCCGTGGTCTCGCTTCTTCGGCCAAGTGCCGGGCGTGCTCCAGCAAGGTCTGGGCTCGGGCGTGATCGTCTCGGCCGAAGGCTATCTGCTGACGAACAGCCATGTGGTGGCCGGCGCTTCGGACATTGAAGTGCAACTCGCCGACGGCCGGCAGGCGCGCGCGAAGCTCGTCGGTGCCGATCCTGAAACCGACGTGGCCCTGCTCAAGATCGAACTCGACAAGCTGCCCGTGATCGCCTTCGGCAGCGCGCAGGACTTGCAGGTCGGCGACACGGTACTCGCGATCGGCAACCCTTTCAACGTCGGGCAGACGGTCACCTCGGGCATCGTCTCGGCGCTCGGCCGCTCGCGGCTGGGCATCAACACCTTCGAGAACTTCATCCAGACGGATGCGGCCATCAACCCCGGCAACTCGGGCGGCGCGCTGGTGGATGCGGAAGGCAACCTCGTGGGCATCAACACGGCGATCTTCTCGCGCAGCGGCGGGTCGCTCGGGATCGGCTTCGCCATTCCCGCCAGCACGGCGCGCGAGGTGATGACGGCGCTGCTGGCGCACGGCCGTGTGGAGCGCGGCTGGATCGGCGTGGAAACGCGCGAGCTGACGCCGGAGCTGGTGGAGGCGCTCAAGCTCGATGTGGAGGATGGTCTGCTGGTCAGCCGTGTGGTGCGCAAGGCGCCGGCCGAGGGCGCAGGCATCCAGCTCGGCGACGTGTTGCAGGCGGTGGACGGCCATGCAGTGCGCAGTCCGCCCGATCTGCTGGCGGTGGTGACGGCGCTCAAGCCCGGCGTCAGCGTGCCGGTGAAGCTGCTGCGCGGCAAGAAGGCGCTGGAGCTGCGCCTCAAGGTCGGCCAGCGGCCGGTGCCACAGCCGCAGGATCAGGAACCCGATCCCGACTGAGCTTTTTCGTCTTCGTCCTGGGGCGCGCTGGAATAGCGCACGAACCAGTTGGCAGCCAGCAGGCCCACTTCGTAGAGCAGGCACATCGGGATGGCCAGCGAGACTTGCGAGACCAGGTCCGGCGGCGTGATGACGGCCGCGACGACGAAGGCGATCACGATGAAGTAGCCGCGCCACTCGCGCAGCTTGGTCACGCTGACGATGCCCATGCGCGCGAGCACGACCACGACGATCGGCACCTCGAAGGCGACGCCGAAGGCCAGGAACATGTTCATCACGAAGCCGAGGTAGGCCTCGATGTCCGGCGCCGCCGTGATGCTCTTGGGCGCGAACTGCTGGATGAAGGTGAAGACCTTGCCGAAGACGAAGAAGTAGCAGAACGCCACGCCCACGAAGAACAGCAGCGTGCTGGAGATCACCAGCGGCAGCACGAGCTTCTTCTCGTGCGAGTACAGGCCCGGCGCGACGAAGGCCCAGACCTGGTACAGCACGACCGGCAAGGCCAGCAGGAAGCCGGCCATCAGCGTGATCTTCATCGGCACCATGAAGGGCGAGATCACGTTGGTGGCGATCAGCTTGGAGCCGGCCGGCAGGTGCGCCACCAGCGGCGCGGCCAGCAGGTCGTACAGATTGCCGGGGCCGGGGAAGAAGCAGAGCAGGCCGAACATCACGAGCACGGCGAGGCCGGCGCGCACGATGCGGTCGCGCAGCTCGACGAGGTGCGAGACGAACGGGGCTTCGGTGCCGGCGAGTTCGTCGTCGGAGTCTGAGGAGGAGGACATGGTTTAGAGCCCGCGGCCCGGTGGACGGAAGCGCGCCACGCGAGCGGCGCCGGACTGCACGTTGCGGCGCACTTGGTTCTTCTGCTTGTACCACTGCGGCGTGGCGCCGCGCTTGAGCCGCCAGTTCTTGTTCGGATGCTTGTACATCGGCGGCAGCGGGTCGTAGGAGGACGAACCGATGCTGTTGCTGCCGTTCACGTCGCTCCAGACGTCGTTGAACGCCGCGTTGGCGCCGTCGACTTCCTTCTGCACCGAGGTGTGGATGTCGCGCGCGGCGTCCTCCATGTTCGTCTTCATCTTCTTGAGTTCTTCAAGTTCGATGGAGCGGTTCACCTCGGCCTTCACGTCGGCCACGTAGCGCTGCGCCTTGCCCAGCAGGTGGCCCACGGTGCGGGCCACGCGCGGCAACTTCTCGGGGCCGAGCACCACGAGGGCGACGGCGCCGATCAGGGCGATCTTGTCGATGCCGAAATCAAGCATGCGGAATCAGTGCTTACTGCTTCTGCTTGGCTTCGACGTCGATGGTCTGCGCGTCCGTCTTGTTGGCGGCCAGTTGCTGCGACGGGGCAGCCGGCGTGTCGGCGGTCGTTGCGCCGTCCTTCATGCCGTCCTTGAAGCCCTTGACCGCGGCGCCCAGATCGGAGCCGACGTTGCGCAGCTTCTTGGTGCCGAACACCGCCAGAACGATCACCAGCACCACCAGCCAGTGAATCCAGCTCATGCTTCCCATGGTATTTCTCCTCGAATGGAATGATTGATTTTAGGCTCTCAACCCTTGGCCCACGGCCGGGGACCGCCCATGGCATGCATATGGAGGTGATAAACCTCCTGCCCGCCGTCGGGACCGCAGTTGATGACGGTGCGATAACCGTGGGTCACGCCCAGGTCCTTCATCAACTGCGGCACGAGTGTGGTCATGCGGCCCATCAGCCCCGCGTGTTCGGCCGTGATGTCGGCCAAGGTGGGGATGTGGACCTTCGGAATCAAGAGGATGTGCACGGGCGCCCAGGGGGCGATGTCGTGGAACACGAGGATCTCTTCGTCCTCGTACGCCTTCTTGGCAGGGATCTGCCCCGCGATGATCTTGCAGAAGATGCAGTTCGGATCGTGGCTCATCTTTTTCAATCCTTTACTTCGCGCGCAGACCGCTTCAGGCCGGCACGGGCATCGTCTTGTTGTCGTTCCAGTTCAGGAAACCCTTGACGATGCGGTAGATGGCCCAGAGGGAATTGCCCGCCAGAACCAGGATGCCCAGACCCAGCAGCGGCATGGTGATGATGCCGACCACCGTCCACAAGGCGCAGAACCAGAACGTGCGGATCTGCCAGGTGAAGTGGCTCGCGTAGATCGTGCCGGCCGTGTCCTCGCGCTTGATGTAGTTCATCATGATCGCGACGATCCAGGTGATGCCGGTGAAAAAGCCCAGCGCATACAGGATGTAGAGCACCTGCGTCAGCTGCTTGAGGCTGGCGAGCTTCTCGGCCGAGACGGTGGGCGTGACTTCGGGGACGACGACGCTATCTTCCATCTTTGTTCTCCTGGGGGGATGGTGAGGGGGACCCTGAAGCTGATGAACCTCGGGAAGCGAATTCCTCCAGGCCCGACAGCCCTTCGCGGCGGGCCAGTTCGGCCAGCACGGCCTCGGGCTTGATACCGAAGTGGGCCAGGGTCACGAGCGAGTGGAACCAGAGGTCGGCGGTCTCGTAGACGATCTTCTCGGGTACGCCATCCTTGGCGGCCATGACCAGCTCGGTCGCCTCTTCGCCGACCTTCTTGAGCGTGGCGTCCACGCCCTTGTTCAGCAGCTTGGCGACGTAGCTTTGCGTGGGATCGGCGCCTTTGCGGGACTCGATCACCTCGCCCAGGCGCTTCAGGATGTCGTCGTTCATTTGTAGATGGCCTCGGGGTCCTTGAGCACCGGCTCGACCGCATGCCATGCGCCATTCTCGTAGCGCTGGAAGAAGCAACTATGGCGGCCGGTGTGGCACGCGATGCCGGGCTCGTGCCCATTCTGCGTGATGGTCAGCAGAACGACGTCGTTATCGCAGTCCATGCGGATCGAATGCACGGTCTGCGTGTGGCCCGACTCCTCGCCCTTGTGCCAGAGCTTCTGGCGCGAGCGGCTCCAGTAGACGGCCTCACCCTTCTCTGCCGTGAGCGCCAGCGCTTCGCGGTTCATCCAGGCGAACATCAGCACGTCGCCCGAGCCTTGTTCCTGGGCGATCACTGGCACGAGGCCTTGGTCGTCCCACTTGATGTCGTCGAGCCAGGTGCGGAAGTTGGCGCCGGTATGGCCGCGTTCCTCAGCGAACCAGCTCAGCACCGGGATCGTGCCCGGCAGCACGGGCTGCGACTGCACGGGCAGGTTCTCCCACGCCATGCTCTGCTGCTCGCGCATCTCGAACGCGCCCGTCCACTCGTAGACCTTGCAGAAATGCAGGCGCACGAGGGCGTGCGAGTAGTCCATCATCTCGACCTTCCACGGATGGAAGGCGCCGATGGTAATGCCCAATTCTTCGTGCAGCTCGCGGCGCAGGGCCTGCTCGACCGTCTCGCCGGCTTCGAGCTTGCCGCCCGGGAATTCCCAATAGCCGGCGTAGACCTTGCCGACGGGGCGCGAGGTCAGCAGGAACTTGCCGTCAGGCGCCACGAGCACGCCGACGGCCACGTCGACCGGTGTGCGGGCTTGCTGCTCACTCATGGCTCATCCCCTGCATGCCGAGCTGGCCGGCCAGGTCGCGTGCGAACTGGTGCGCCACGCGGCCCGAGCGCGAGCCGCGCTCCAGCGCCCACACCAGCGAAGGCTGGCGGGCGGTGGCGATCTGTTCTTCGGTCAAACCATAGAAGCGCAGCCACTGCGCCGTGATCGCCAGATATTCGTCTTGAGAGAACGGGTAGAACGACAGCCACAAGCCGAAGCGCTCGGACAGCGAGATCTTCTCTTCCACCGCCTCGCCGGGATGCAGCTCGCCGTTCTCGTCGTACTTGGCCGCGAGGTTGTCACGCATCTGCTCGGGCAGCAGGTGGCGGCGGTTGCTGGTGGCGTAGATCAGCACATTGGGGCTGGCCGCGGCGACGGAACCGTCGAGCATGGATTTCAGCGCCTTGTAGCCGGCCTCGCCTTCGTCGAAGCTGAGGTCGTCGCAGAAGATCACGAAGCGCTCGGGGCGGTCAGCGATCAGCTCGACGATGTCGGGCAGGTCGACCAGATCGCTCTTGTCCACCTCGATCAGCCGCAGGCCGCGCGAGGCGTACTCCTGCAGGCAGGCGCGGATCAGCGAGCTCTTGCCCGTGCCGCGTGCGCCGGTCAGCAGCACGTTGTTGGCGGGCTTGCCGGCCACGAACTGCGCGGTGTTGCGCAGCAGGCGTTCCTTCTGCGGCTCGACTTCCTTCAGGTCGCCCAGGCGGATCAGCGCCAGATGGTGGACCGGCTCCAGCACGGCGCCGCGGCCGTGGCGGCGGCGGTAGCGGAAGGCGACCGAGGCGGACCAATCGGGAGCGGCGAGCGCCTGAGGCAGCAGCGCCTCGAGGCGCCCGACCAGCGCTTCGGCGCGCTTGAGCAGGGAATCAAACATGGGGAACGGCAGAAGGGAGTCTCAGGAGCCCAGCATCTGGAGCGCAGCGTCAAGCTGCTCGGTGGGCGAACGCTTGAAGCCGGAGCGCGCGTAGCGTTGCAGCCGGCCGATGACGAAGCTGACCATCACCGACGCCTGGGCGTTGGCCTCGACGGTCGGCGTGGCCGAGCCGCGGCCTTCGGCGGCTGCGCGCAGCACCTGGCGCAGCGAGGATTCGATGCGGTCGAAGAACTGGTTCATGCGGGCGACCAGGCGTTCGTTTTCGTAGACCAGCGCATCGCCGACCATCACGCGGGTCATGCCCGGGTTGCGCTCGCCGAATTGCAAGAGCACCGAAACGATCTTGTGGGCCTGCGCAAATTCCGCGCCCTCGGCGCCCGAGGCACGCTCGGTAATTTGATTGACCAAGGTGAAGACGCTCTGTTCGATGAACTCGATCAGGCCCTCGAACATCTGCGCCTTGCTGGCGAAATGGCGATACAGCGCCGCTTCGCTGACGTCGAGCCGCGCGGCCAGCGCGGCCGTCGTGACGCGATCAGCCCCCGGCTGCTCGAGCATGCCGGCCAGCGTTTGCAGGATCTGGACCCGGCGCTCGCCCGGACGCGGGCGCTTGCGAGGCGCGGCGGCGGCTGGGGTCTCTGGCGCCTCGGGCTCGGCGGCGGCGTTCAGTTCGTCGGTCATCGGGCGCGGGTCAGGGGATGGGGTTGGCCCATTCTGGCATAGGCGCCATGACAGGCGCCGGACCATGGCGGACCGGCGCTTTCTCTCTGGGCAAGGCTCAGTCGCGGAGCCAGCCAAGGCGGCGGGCTTCGTAGATCGCTTCGACCTTGGAGCGGACGTGGAGTTTGCGGTACACGCGCTTCACGTACGTCATCACCGTGTGCGGAGAGACGGTCAGGAACTGCGCGATCTCATCGAAGGTGAAGCCCTTGGCCGCCAGGTGCAGCACGCGCGATTCCTGCTCCGAGAGCATCACCGCGTCTTCCTCCTGCATGCGCGACTGTGGCACGGCGCGGCCGTTCACACTCGCCAGGCGCGGTGAGTGCGGCACCATGCGGCTGATCAGGCGGCGAGCGATCATCGGGCTCATCGGGCTGCCGCCGGCACGCAGGGCGCGCAGCTGCTGGGCCAGGTCTTGCTGCGGCACGTCCTTGAGCAGGTAGCCGGTGGCGCCGGCTTCGATGCTGGAGACCAGATGCTGCTCGTCACCGAAGACGGAAATCACCGCCACATCGCACTGCGGCCGCACATGGGCAGCGTGGCGGATCAGCTCGATGCCGCTGCCTCCCGGCAGGTCCAGGTCCACGAGCAGGACGTCTGGATGGAGGTCATCGAACATGCGCCGCCCGGTGGGCAGGTCGGCGGCGGCGCCGAGCAGTTCGATGTCATCGACGCCGCTGAGCGAGTGGATGAAAGCGTCTCGGAAGCGTTGCTGATCCTCGACCACGAGCACGGTAAATTTGTTCATGAATACAACCCTGTTACTGCAAGGTTGATTCTGGGGCTCGTGATCTGGAGGGACAACGCGCGGGGACCTGTGTCCCCGCAAATGAACTCTGAAAAACCCAGGACAGGTGACGTGAATTTCTCACGCCTCGGGTGTAAATCCGGTCAGTACGAACGGATCATCGTCCCGTACGCCTGATCGGAGAGGATCTCCAGCAGCATCGCGTGCGGCACGCGGCCGTCGATGATGTGCACGGCGTTCACGCCGCTCTTGGCCGCGTCGATGGCGCCGGCGATCTTGGGGATCATGCCGCCGCTGATCGTGCCGTCGGCCACCAGCTCGTCGATGCGGCGCGGGGTCAGCTCGGTCAGCAGTTCGCCGGCCTTGTCCAGCACGCCGCGGATGTTGGTGAGCATCAGCAGCTTCTCGGCCTGAAGCACGGTGGCCAGCTTGGCGGCCACGACGTCGGCGTTGATGTTGTAGCTTTCGTTGTGCTCGCCGAAGCCGATCGGGCTCACGACCGGGATGAACTGATCGTCCTGCAAGGCCTTCACGACGCTCGGGTCGATGGAGACGATGTCGCCGACCTGGCCGATGTCGTGTTCCTTGGCCGGATCGTCCTTGTCCATGATCTTGAGCTTCTTGGCGCGGATCATGCCGCCGTCGCGGCCCGTCAGGCCCACGGCCTTGCCGCCGGCGGCGTTGATCATGCCGACGATGTCCTGCTGCACTTCGCCGCCGAGCACCCATTCGACGACGCTCATCGTCTCCTCATCGGTCACGCGCATGCCCTGGACGAAGTGGCCCTTCTTGCCGAGCTTGTTCAGCGCTTCCTCGATCTGCGGGCCGCCGCCGTGCACGACGACCGGGTTCAGACCCACGAGCTTGAGCAGCACCACGTCCTCGGCGAAGTCCTTTTGCAGCTCCGGATCGGTCATGGCGTTGCCGCCGTACTTGATCACGATCGTCTTGCCGTGGAATTCGCGGATGTAGGGCAGCGCCTGCGAGAGGATCTCGGCCTTTTCGCGCGGGGCGATGTGGGAGACGTCAGTGGCGTGCGCGCTGGTCGAGGTCATGTGGGACTCCATTGGAAGGCGCGCGCATTTTATGCAAGGACAATGACGCCCATGCAGGCTTCTTCCTATTTGAAACTCTCGGTGGCGGTCGCGATCGTCACGATCGCGCTCAAGACGGGCGCGTGGTGGTGGACGGGCTCCGTCTCGCTGGCGGCTGACGCGCTGGAATCTGGCGTGAATCTGGCCGGTGCGCTCTTCGCGTTGGCGATGCTGACGTTGGCCCGCCAACCGCCCGATGAAGGCCATCCTTACGGCCACGACAAGGCGGAGTTCTTCTCCGGCGGCTTCGAGGGCCTCTTGATCATTGCCGCAGCGCTGGGGATCGCCTGGGGTTCGGTGCAGCGTCTGCTGGCGCCGCAGCCGGTCGAAGGCATCGGCCTGGGCCTGCTGCTGACCGTCGTCAGCTCGATCCTGAACGGCGGCCTCGCCTGGGCGATGCTGCGCAAGGCCCGCGCGCTCAACTCGATGGCGCTGGAGGCCGACGCGCGCCACCTGATCACGGACGTGTGGACCTCGGCCGGCGTGGTCGTCGGCCTGATCGGCGTGTATTTCACCGGTTGGCTCTGGCTGGATGCCGCGGTCGCGTTGGTCGTGGCCGTGAACATCCTGCGTGAAGGCGTACATCTGGTGGCCGAAGCGTCGAGCGGCCTGCTCGACGCGGCGCTGGACGCCCCCACCTTGGCCGCGATCGACGATGTGCTGAAGCGCTACGCAGCCCAGAGCATCCGCTTCGACCACCTCGTGACCCGCAGCGCCGGCCAGCGCCGCTTCATCGACCTGCACATGCACGCGCCGGCCGACTGGAGCCTGGGCCGTGCCGCTGCCATGCGCGGTGAAGTGGAGGCCGCACTGCTCGCCGCCGTGCCGGGCCTGCGCGCCACCATCCAGCTGCTGCCGACCGACGTGGAGGCGCAATCGTGATCGGCGTGCTGCAACGGGTGAAGCGCGCTTCGGTCGAAGTGGGTGGAGAAATCATCGGCCGCATCGACGCCGGCCTGCTCGTGCTGGTCTGCGCCGAGCCGACCGACACCGAAGCGCTGGCCGAGAAGTTCGTGAACAAGCTGCTCAAGCTGCGCGTCTTCGCCGACGACGCCGGCAAGATGAACCGCAGCGTGCAGGACATCGGCGGCGGACTGTTGATCGTCTCGCAGTTCACGCTGGCGGCTGATGTGTCGGGCGGCAACCGGCCGAGCTTCACGGGCGCCGCGCCGGCCGAGCAGGGGCGGCGGTTGTACGAGCATGTATTGAGTTACGCGCGCAGCCGTCACCCGATCGTCGAATGCGGGGAGTTCGGGGCGGACATGCAGGTCAGCCTGGTGAACGACGGGCCGGTGACGATTCCGATGCGGATGTAGGACTCGCACGTCACGCCGTTTGGCGGCTTTTCGAGCAAACACTTCTATGCCAATCTAGGCATAGAATATGAAAAGCAGTCCTCGCAAGCCCATCAAGTGGGTCGGATCGTCCAAACGCGATCTCGACGGCATGCCCGAAGAGATCAAGGATGTTTTCGGCCATGCCATCGACTTGGCTCAGTGTGGCTCGAAGCACCCGGATGCCAAGCCGCTGAAGGGCTTCGGTTCGGCTGGTGTTCTTGAGGTGGTCAAGTCTGACGAAGGCGGGACCTATCGGGCCGTCTACACGGTTCGGTTGGCAGGCTGGATCTATGTCTTGCACTGCTTTCAGAAAAAGTCGACCCGAGGCATCGCCACGCCCAAGCCGGATATGGACCTGATCAAGGAACGCCTCAAGGCCGCTGAGACCGACCACGCGCACTGGCTTGCAACGCAGAAAGCAAAGTGATGAGCACTTCTGAAATCACGATCGAGCAAGGCAGCACCAATGTCTATGCCGACCTGGGCTACGCCGATGCCGCCGAGATGCAGCGCAAGTCGACCCTGGCTGCCGAGATCGCACGATGCATCAAGGCGCGAGGCCTGAGCCAGACCGAGGCCGCTCAGTTGCTAGGCATCGATCAGGGCAAGATTTCCCGCATCACGCGCGGCATGTTCCGGGGCGTCAGCGAACAGAAGATGCTGGAGCTGATCGCCAAGCTCGGCCATGACGTGCGCATCGTCGTCGGCCCCGTCAAGCGCAACAAGGCGCCTGGCAAGATCCGGCTTGAGTTCGCATGACCGTCAAAAGAAAAGGCCCGCCGAAGCGGGCCTCTCATCGAAGCGCTAACGCTTCAATCAGTCGGCATATTGGCCGGCGGCCTTGATGATCGGCGTCCACTTGTGGATCTCCGACTCCACAAACTTCTTGTGGTCAGCCGGATTCACGCGCGCATCGTTCACCACCACGGCGCCCAGCTGCACCATGTGCTTCTGGAACTCCGGATCCTTCAGCGCCACCTTCAGCGCAGCGTTGATCTTGTCCAGGATCGGCTTCGGGGTGCCCTTGGGCGCATACAGCGCGTGCCAGATCGTCACGTCGAAGCCCTTGACGCCGGACTCGTCCAGCGTCGGCAGCTTGGACAGCGAAACCGGCGTGGTCAGGCGCTGCTTGGTCGTGACAGCGTAGGCCTTGACCTTGCCGCCTTCGATCTGGCCGGTGGTGTTGGTGGTCTGGTCGCACATGATGTCGACCTGGCCGCCGAGCAGGTCGTTCATGGCCGGTGCGGTGCCCTTATAGGGGACCGTGGTCATGTCGACCTTCAGGGCGCTCTGGAACAGCAGGCCGCAGAGGTGCGAGGCAGCGCCGATGCCGGCGTTGGCCAGGTTGATCTTGCCCTTGTTGGCTTCCAGCCACTTGTGCAGTTCGGCGTAGTTGTTGGCCGGCAGCGTCGGGCGGCCGATCAGCGTCATCGGCACTTCGTTGATCATGCCGAGGTATTCGAAGTCGTCCAGCGTCTTGTACGGCAGGTTGCGGTACAGGGCCGGGGCGGTGGCGATGCCGATGTGGTGCAGCAGCAGCGTGTAGCCGTCGGCCGGGGCGCGGGCGACCTTGGTGGCGCCCAGCGTGCCGCCGGCGCCGCCGACGTTTTCGATCACGATGGTGTTGCCCAACGGCTTGCGCATGGCTTCGGCCAGGTCGCGGGCCACCTTGTCGGTCGGGCCGCCGGCCGCGAAGGGCACGACGAAGGTCACGGTCTTGTCCGGATAGTCGGCCCAGGCCAGGCCGCTTGCGCACGCCACGGCCAGGATGGCCAGCTTTGCCAGCTTCTTCATTGCTTTGTCTCCTAGGGGGTTGATCTGTTCCGAGCGCTCTGTTTGTTGCGCAACTCAGCGGCGGGACAGTAACTGCGCCGAATCGGGCCGGCAATCGTGGACAACACATATCTGTTCACGGTCGGTCTTAATTCCGTCTGAGCATAAGCATCCAGAATCTCTGTATTGGACGGTTTGAAGGACGCTCTCTAGAGTGACGTCCATCATGAAGATTCGTCTCGCTGTCATTGCCGTGCTGACCTTTCTGGCCCTGGGCCAGAACGCGGCCCAAGCCGAAGAACTGAGCGCTCCGGCTGCCGAAAAGGCACTGGCTCAAGGCGCCACGGCCTGGGATCTGCGTTCGGCAGCCACGCGCGGCCTGCCCGGTGCGCGGCAGGTGGACGAATCGCTGCTCCAGGCCTGGCTGCAACGCGGCGATCTGGAATCCTTGCAAAAAGCTGTCTCGACGGCCGGTCTGGATCTCTCCCGCGACGTGATCGTCTACGGCGAACCCGGCGATGAACGCGCTCAAGCCCTGGTGGCTTCGCTGCGCGCGGTCAGCCCGGGTCGGGTGCACTGGCTGGTGGGCGGGGCGGAAGAATGGTCGCAATCGGGCCGCAGCCTCGCGCAGTTCACGGCGCATGCGCCGGTGCCGCAACATCTGGTGGCGCTGGAGCAGGAAGCCGGCCAGATGGCGAGTGCTTCGCTGCGCGCCGTGGCGCCGGCTCAGGTGCTAGCCCTGCGCTAACGGCTCATTTGAGCTGACCTCGCCCGAGGTCAGTCTTCATCCGCCCAGCGGAGCAGCCGACGTTTGATCTCGTCTTGCAGCGCCCTCACCTCGGCGCTGTTCTTGCACGTGCGCGTCTCCCACTCCGGGCTGCGTGAAGGCCGCTTGGCCAGCCGCGCGTGCAGCAGCTTCTCGTCCGTGCTGAACTCCAGCACCGGCTGACCTTTCAGCTCGAAACCCGCGCCACGCTCGGTAAGAGAGCGCAGATCGCGCAGCGCGCGCTTGAGGTTCAGCAGCGCCTGATCGGGCTTGAATTCCGGCAGTGCGAAGAAATCGTCATTCATGGCCTCATTCTGAACGGGCGGCCCTTGCGCCGGGGAGCGGGATTCATATACTGTACGTTCATACAGTATTCTGGCCATGCTTTCCCCCGCCACTTCCTCAGTCGATCTCCCTGATCGCCCCCTGCACGCCGCCGTGCGCCATGCCGACAGCCTGGACGGCTCGCGCACTGGTCTGCCCAGCGGCTTCGCGCCGCTGGACGCCGAGCTGCCCGGCGGCGGCTGGCTGCTGGGCGGCCTGAACGAGATCCTGCTGGAGCGGCCCGGCACGCTCGAATGGCGGCTGCTGACGCCCATGCTCAGCGGCAGGCGCCACAAGCCCGTGCTGCTGATCGCGCCGCCGCACCGGCCGCACCTGCCGGGCCTGAGCGTCGGCCCCGTGCTGCTGATCGAGCCGCCGACGGCGCAGTTGCGCCTCTGGGCCATCGAGCAGGCCATCCGCTCAGGCGACGGCGGCGCCGTGCTGGCCTGGCTGCCCGAGCTGCGCGACGCCAAGCCCGAGCAGATCCGCCGCCTCCAGGCCCACGCGCTGGCGAGCAGCGTGCCGCTGTTCCTGTTCCGCCCGCTCGCCGCAGCCACGCAATCCTCGGCCGCGCCCTTGCGGATGCAACTGCGCGCCCGCGAACCCTGGCAGATCGAAGCCCACATCCTCAAGCGCCGCGGCCCGATGCACGAAGGCTGGCTGGCGCTGGACGCCACGCCGGCCCAGCTCGATCCGCTGCTCACGCCCCGCATGCGCAGCGCGCGGCTGCCTCAACGTACTCCGGTCCCTTCGCATCATGTGGTGGCTCGCGCTCCAAGCCTCATCGGACATTGAGGCGCGTGCTTGTGCGTGGCTGGCTTTGAGCTTCAGCCCGCGCGTGGCGCAGCTCGAAGAGGCGATCGTGCTCGAAGCCGGCGCGAGCCTGCGCCTGTTCGGCGGGCCGGAGCGGCTGGCGGAGAAGCTGCAATCCAGCGCTGCCGAGGTCGGTCTGATGTTGAAGATCTCGCCCTGGGCCGATAGCAGCCTCGCCGCCCTCGCCTGCCTGCGCACGGGCTCGCTGACGCCGAATCTCGACGCACTGCCGCTCACCGCTTTGAGCGCCGTCGCCGCACATCGGCCGATGCTCGAACGGCTCGGCTGTCGGCGCCTTTCCGACGTGCGTCGCCTGCCACGCCCGGCGCTGGCACGGCGCTTCGGCCCGCAACTGCTGCGTGCGCTCGACCAAGCCTATGGCCGCACGCCCGAGGCGCACGAATGGCTGGATTTGCCTGAGCGCTTCGAGGCCCGGCTGGAGCTGCCGTTTCGCGTCGAGCAGGCGCCCGATCTGCACCATCACGCCCAAGGCCTGCTGCGCCAGCTTTGCGCCTGGCTGGCCGCGCGCCATGCCGGCGTGCAGGCCTTCACCCTGAGCTGGCAGTACGACGCCATGCGCCCGCGCGACAGCGCCGCCAGCGGCGAGCTGCAACTGCACACGGCCGAGGCCACGCGCGACTTCGCCCACCTCTCACGCCTGCTCGGCGAGCATCTGGCCCGCACGGAGCTGGCGGCGCCGGCGGGCGAGCTGATGCTCAAGGCCGAGGGCGCAATTGCACGGCAGGCGTTCAGCGAGAGCCTGCTGGTCGACGCGATGGACGGCAAACCGAAGGAGGCGCTGGGGCTGCTGCTCGAACGGCTCTCCGTGCGGCTCGGCCCGGATCGCGTGCGCGGCGCCACGCTGAACGAAGACCATCGCCACGACGCAATGCAGGCCTGGCAAGCCTGGCCGCTGAGCCAGAAGAAAGGCAAAGCGCCGACTACCCGCCCGCCGCCCGGTCCGCAGCCGAGCTGGCTGCTCGACCCGCCGCAGCGCCTCTCCACCCGCAACGAACACCCGCTGCACCACGGCCCCCTGCTGCGCATCACCGGCCCCCACCGCGTGGAAGGCGGCTGGTGGGACGGCGCCGGCCAGCAGCGCGACTACTACCTCTATTTCGGCGAGACCAGCGGCCTGCTCTGGATCTATCACGAGCGGCTGAGCACCGATGAGCAGGGCTGGTTCCTGCACGGGGTGTTCGCATGAATCCTGTCCCCGAGTATGCGGAGCTGCATTGCCTCTCCAACTTCAGCTTCCTGCGCGGCGCGTCCAACCCCGATGAGCTGGTGGAGCGCGCCGAGGAGCTGGGCTACACGGCCTTGGCGCTGACCGATGAATGCTCGCTGGCCGGCGTGGTGCGCGCGCATGTGCAGCTGCGGCGCATGAAGGCCGCGGCCGAGAAGGACGCCCTCGATCCGCCGCAGTTGCAGTTCATCGTCGGCTCCGAATTCCTCGTGCGCGCAGACGACGGCGAGCCGCTCTTCACGCTCGTGCTGCTGCCGGCCAACATGAACGGCTACGGCAACCTCAGCCAGTTCATCACCCGGCTGCGGATGGACAGCCCCAAGGGCACGTACGAGCTGCTTTGGTCGCACATCCCGCCGAACGCGCTCGACGACTGCCTGGCGCTGCTCATGCCGCAGAGAGCGCGCTGTGACGAAGAGCTGCTGGCGCAGGCGCGCTGGCTGCTGACCCATTTCGCCGGCCGCGCCTGGATCGCGGTGGAGCTGCTGCGCGAGGCGGGCGACGCGCAATGGCTGCTGCGTTTGCAGACGCTCTCCGAAGCCACGGCCCTGCCCCTGGTCGCAGCCGGCGACGTGCACATGCACCGCCGCTCGCGCAAGGCCTTGCAGGACGTGATGACGGCCACGCGCCTGAACTGCACGGTGATGGACTGCGGCTACGACCTGCAAGCCAACGCCGAGCGGCACCTGCGCAGCCGGCTGCGGCTGGCACAGGTGTATCCGCCCGAGCTGCTGGCCGAGACGCTGCGGATCGCGGCGCGCTGTCAGTTCTCGCTCGATGAACTGCGCTACTGCTATCCGAGCGAAGTCGTGCCCGAGGGCGTGACGCCGATGGCACATCTGCGCGCGCTCACGCAGGCTGGCGCCCTCAAGCGCTGGCCCGGCCTCGTGCCTGAGAAATGGCAGCGGCGCATCGCCTACGAACTCGATCTGATCGAGCAACTGCACTACGAGCACTACTTCCTGACCGTGGCCGACGTGGTCGCCCACGCGCGCTCGATCGGCATCCTCTGCCAGGGCCGCGGCTCGGCGGCCAACTCGATCGTCTGCTACTGCCTGCACGTGACCTCGGTGGACCCGGACCGCAGCACCATGCTGTTCGAGCGCTTCATCAGCAAGGAGCGCAACGAGCCGCCGGACATCGACGTGGATTTCGAGCACGAGCGGCGCGAAGAAGTCATCCAGTACCTCTACACCAAGTACGGCCGCCAGCGTGCCGCGCTGACGGCCGTCGTCACCTGCTACCGCCCCAAGAGCGCGCTGCGCGACGTGGGCAAGGCGCTGGGCCTGCCGGAAGACGAGATCGACCTCCTGGCCAAGGACCACAGCCACTATTCCTCGCGGCTGACGATCCCCGAAGACGACCCGCGGCTGGGCCTGCTGCGCGACCTGACGCTGCAATTGATGGACATGCCGCGCCACCTCTCGCAGCACGTCGGCGGCTTCGTGCTGACCGAAGGGCCGCTCTCGCGCATCGTGCCGATCGAGAACGCGACGATGGTCGACCGCAGCGTGATCCAGTGGGACAAGGACGACATCGACGCGCTGGGGCTCATGAAGGTGGACGTGCTGGCGCTGGGCATGTTGTCCTGCCTGCGACGCAGCTTCGACCTGTACAAGCTCTGGCGCCCCGGCCAGGACATCACGCTGGCCAGCATCCCCGAGGGCGACAAGGCCACCTACGCCATGATCAGCGCCGCCGACACCATCGGCGTCTTCCAGATCGAGAGCCGCGCGCAGATGTCCATGCTGCCGCGCCTGAGGCCCGAGAACTACTACGACCTGGTGGTCGAGGTCGCCATCGTGCGACCCGGACCGATCGAGGGCGGCATGGTCCATCCGTACCTGAAGAACCGCGACCGCGCGCGCCGCGGCGAGAAGATCGAGTATCCGAAGAAGCTTGAGGCAGCACTGGAGCGCACCTTCGGCATCCCCATCTTCCAGGAGCAGGTGATGCAGGTCGCCATGATCGCCGCCGGCTTCAGCGCCGGCGAGGCCGACCAGCTGCGCCGCGCCATGGCAGCCTGGAAGCGCCCCGGCGACCTGCAGGCCTTCTACGACCGCATCGTCAACAACATGATCGCCAACGGCTACACGGACACCTTCGCCAAGTCGATCTTCGAGATGATCAAGGGCTTCTCCTCCTACGGCTTCCCCGAATCCCACGCCGCCAGCTTCGCCCTGCTGACCTATGTGAGCAGCTGGCTCAAGTGCCACGAGCCGGCGATCTTCCTCTGCGCGCTGCTCAACTCCCAGCCGCTGGGCTTCTACAGCCCGAGCCAGCTCGTGCAGGACGCGCGCCGCCACAAGGTCGAGGTGAAGCCGGCCGACGTCAGCGAGAGCGATGTGGACAGCAAGCTCGAATCGCTGAACTGCGTGCGCCTCGGGCTGCGGCTCGTCTCCGGCCTGGGCACGCCGGCCGCCGGACGCATCGTGCAGGCGCTCTCCGAAGCGCCCTTCACCCACCCGCAAGACCTGGCCCTGCGCGCCAACCTCACCCAGACCGACATGCAGCAACTGGCCGCCGCCGATGCGCTGGCTTCGCTGGCCGGCCACCGCCGCCAGCAGGTCTGGCAGGCCAGCGCCCTGCACACGCTGCCGCCGCTGCTGCACGCCGCCCAGGCACCCGAGGAGCAGCTGGAACTCCCGGCCGCCCGCGAGGACGAAGAAGTCCTCTGGGATTACGCCTCCACCGGCCTGACCCTGCGCACCCACCCGCTGGCCATCCTGCGTGAACGCCTGGCCGCCCGGGGGCTGAAGAACGCCGAGCAACTAACTCGTTACCCCAGCGGCAGGACAGCCCACGCCTGCGGCATCGTCTGCGGCCGCCAGATGCCGCAGACGGCCAAGGGCACGCTCTTCATCACCCTGGAAGACGAGACCGGCAATGTGCAGGTGATCGTCTGGCCCGACGTTTACAAAGCGCACCGGGAAACCATCCTGCATTCACGCCTCTTGGCGGTGCACGGCCGCTGGCAGCGCGGCCAGGGCGGGGTGCAGCACCTGCTGGCCGAGCGCTTCGAGAACCTCACGCCGCTGCTGGGACGGCTGGCCACGCAAAGCCGGGATTTCCGCTAAACCCGTTGTATCGGCCCCGCAGCCCTTGTGAGAGGCCTGTAATAGAGGGCAAAAGCCACACTTCAGCCGGGGACCGTGTCGCCGCTCGGGTTTACAGTGAGGAAGTCACCCCCTGGCCTTTGGCGCCCATGCGCGCAAAATAGGCGTCAGGTCCGCTTTTCTCAACCTGCTCCGCAACATCCAAACCGTGGAAACGACCCTGGTCGAGCCGCCTTCCTCCGCCCTGTCGGGCGTTGCCCGCATGCTCGTGCATGCCGGCAAGTTGCAGCCCAAGGCGGCTGAGGAATTGGCACGCCAGGCGCGCGAGAAGAAGCAGAGTTTCGTCACCGCCGCCATCGCCGCCGGAGCCGTCAGCTCCACGGACATGGCCCACACCCTGCACCAGGCGCTGTCCATCCCGCTGCTGGACCTGGACGCGATGGACCCGCAGCGCCTGCCGCGCGACCTGATCGACGCCAAGCTGGCGCACCAGTACCAGGTGGTGGCGCTGGGCCGGCGAGGCAGCAAGCTGTACCTCGGCGGCGCCGATCCGACCGATCAGGAGGTGGTGGAACGCGTCAAGTTCGCGACCCAGCTGCAGCCCGAATGGATCATCGTCGAGCACGACAAGCTCACCAAGATGCTGGCCGGTTCGTCCGCCAGCGCGGCCGAGGCGCTGGCCTCGATCGCCGGTGAAGACTTCGATTTCGACATCGCCGAAGAAGACGGCACGCCGCAGGAAGACGAGCAGGACATCGCCGATGTGGAAGACGCCCCGGTGGTGCGCTTCCTGCAAAAGATGCTGGTCGATGCGATCAACATGCGCGCGTCGGACTTGCACTTCGAGCCCTACGAATACCACTACCGTGTCCGTTTCCGCGTGGACGGCGAGCTGCGTGAAATCACCCAGCCGCCGATCGCCATCAAGGACAAGCTGTCCTCGCGCATCAAGGTGATCTCGCGCCTGGACATTGCCGAGCGCCGCGTGCCGCAGGACGGCCGGATGAAGCTGAAGTTCGGATCGAAGGCGATCGACTTCCGCGTCTCCACGCTGCCCACGCTGTTCGGCGAGAAGATCGTGATCCGTATCCTGGACCCGTCCTCCGCCAAGCTCGGCATCGACGCGCTGGGCTACGAGAAGATCGAGAAGGAACGGCTGCTGCACGCCATCGCCCGCCCCTACGGCATGGTGCTGGTCACCGGCCCGACCGGCTCGGGCAAGACCGTCTCGCTCTACACCTGCCTAAACATCCTGAACCAGCCCGGCGTGAACATCTCGACCGTGGAAGATCCGGCCGAAATCAACCTGCCCGGCGTCAACCAGGTCAATGTGAACGACAAGGCGGGCATGAATTTCTCGGCCGCGCTGAAGTCCTTCCTGCGCCAGGACCCGGACATCATCATGGTCGGTGAGATCCGCGACCTGGAGACGGCCGACATCGCCATCAAGGCCGCGCAGACCGGCCACATGGTGATGAGCACGCTGCACACGAACGACGCGCCGAAGACGCTGACGCGCCTCTTGAACATGGGCGTGGCGCCGTTCAACATCGCGTCCAGCGTGCTGCTGATCACCGCACAGCGCCTGGTGCGCCGCCTCTGCGAAAACTGCAAGCAACCCGCCGAATTCCCGCGCGACGCGCTGGTCCGCGCCGGCTTCCGCGAAGAGGAGCTGGACGGCAGCTGGAAGCCTTACCGCGCCGTCGGCTGCAGCAATTGCAACAACGGGTATCGCGGGCGAGTCGGGGTTTACCAAGTGATGCCCATCACGGAGCCGATTCAGAAGATCATCCTGTCTGAAGGCACGGCCATGGACATCGCCGAGCAGGCGCGTTCAGAGGGCGTGCGCGATCTGCGGCAATTCGGCCTCGTCAAGGTGCGCGCTGGCGTGACCACCTTGGAAGAAGTCCTGGCCGCCACCAACGAACAATGACGAACTAAGCACGGGAGCACAACGATGGCGACAGGGGCGCTGGCCAAGAACGTCAAGGAATTCGTCTACGAGTGGGAAGGCAAGGACCGCAACGGCAAGGTCGTCAAGGGTGAACTGCGCGCCGGCGGCGAGGCCATGGTGGGCGCCGCGCTGCGCCGCCAGGGCATCCTCGTCAACAAGGTCAAGAAGCGCCGCACCTCGGGCGGCAAGTCCATCAAGCAGAAGGACATCGCCGTGTTCACGCGGCAGCTCGCCACGATGATGCGCGCGGGCGTGCCGCTGCTGCAGTCCTTCGACATCGTCGCCCGCGGCGCCACCAACCCGCGCCTGACGAAGCTGCTCAACGACATCCGCGGTGATGTGGAGACGGGCACGAACCTCTCCAACGCCTTCCGCAAGCACCCGATGTACTTCGACGCGCTGTACTGCAACCTCGTGGAGGCCGGCGAGTCGGGCGGTATTCTGGAAGCGCTGCTGGATCGCCTGGCGATGTACCAGGAGAAGACGGTGGCACTGAAGGGCAAGATCAAGTCGGCCCTGACCTACCCGATCGCCGTGGGCGTGGTCGCCTTCGTCGTCGTGGCCGTGATCATGATCTTCGTGGTGCCGGCCTTCAAGGACGTGTTCGCCTCCTTCGGCGCCGACCTGCCGGCACCCACGCTGATCGTCATCGCCATGAGCGAGTTCTTCGTCAGCTACTGGTGGCTGATCTTCGGCACGATCGGCGGCGGCCTGTACTTCTTCTTCCAGACCTGGAAGCGCAGCGAGAAGATGCAGAAGACCATGGACCGGCTGCTGCTGAAGATTCCAATCTTCGGCGACCTGCTGTTCAAGTCCGCCATCGCCCGCTGGACGCGCACATTGGCCACGATGTTCGCCGCCGGCGTGCCGCTGGTGGAGGCGCTCGATTCGGTCGGCGGCGCCTCGGGCAACGCCGTATTCGCCGAAGCGACGGAGAAGATCCAGCGCGACGTCTCGACCGGCTCCGCGCTGACCAGCTCGATGCAGCAGACTGGCATCTTCCCGACCATGGTGCTGCAGATGGCCGGCATCGGCGAGGAATCCGGCTCGCTCGACCACATGCTGGGCAAGGCGGCCGACTTCTACGAAGAAGAGGTGGACGAGGCCGTCAAGGCGCTGTCCAGCCTGATGGAGCCGTTCATCATCGTGTTCCTGGGCGTCCTCATCGGCGGCATCGTCGTCGCCATGTACCTGCCCATCTTCAAACTGGGTCAAGTCGTCTAACGGCCGACCCGACGAGGCGCAGACTCAAGGCTGCGCCTCGTTTTCATTTCTATCCATCGTGGACCTGACTCCTTTTCTCTCCCCCTGGGTGCTGGGCCTCTTCGGCCTGTGCATCGGCAGTTTCCTCAACGTCGTCATCCACCGCGTGCCGATGATGATGGAGCGCGACTGGGTGCTGGAGGGCACGGACGCCCTCTCCGACACCGAAGCACTGACCCGCTGCGGCGCCACGAAGGCCGAGGCCGACACGCTCGCCGCCACCGCTAGCGCCCAAGCCGAACGCATGGAAAAGCTGCCAAGCTTCAGCCTGGCTGCGCCGCGTTCGCGCTGCCCGCATTGCGGCCACCAGATCCGCTGGCACGAGAACCTGCCGCTGCTGAGCTGGCTGCGACTGGGCGGCAAGTGCTCCCAGTGCAAGGCGCGCATCTCGGTGCGCTACCCCTTCATCGAACTGCTGACCGGCGTGGCCTTCGGCCTGATGTCCTGGCGCTACGGCCCGCAGCCCATGATCCTGCCCTGGTGCGGCTTCCTGGCCGCGCTGATCGCACTCGCCGGCATCGACTGGGACACCACCCTGCTGCCCGACAGCATCAACCAGCCGCTGCTCTGGGCCGGCCTGATCGTGGCGCTGCTGGGCTGGACGATCCCGCTCGGCGACAGCCTCAAGGGAGCGCTGCTCGGTTATCTGTCGCTGTGGTCGGTGTACTGGCTGTTCAAGATCGTCACGGGCCGCGAAGGCATGGGCCAGGGCGACTTCAAGCTGCTCGCCGCGCTCGGCGCGTGGCTCGGCTGGCAGATGATCCTGCCGATCGTGCTGGCGGCTTCGGTCGTCGGTGCCGTCGTGGGGATCGGTATGAAGCTCAGCGGCGGACTGCGTGAAGGTCGGTACGTGCCTTTCGGTCCCTTCCTTGCCGGCGGCGGCGTGGTCGTGCTGTACACCGGGCAGGCCCAGGTGCTGGCATGGATGGGCTGGTCCAGCCTGATGATGTGAAACCCGTCCGCGTCGGCCTGACGGGTGGCATCGGCAGCGGCAAGAGCCTGGTGGCGCGCTGCTGGGTCGATCTGGGTGCTGTGCTGGTCGACACGGATGCGATCGCCCGCTCGCTCACTGCGCCGGGTGGTGCCGCCTTACCGGCCATTTCTGCGGAGTTCGGCGCCACCATGATCGGCGCTGACGGCGCGCTCGACCGTGCTGCCATGCGTGAACGCGTCTTCGCTGATCCAGCCGCCAAGCAGAGGCTCGAAGCCCTGCTGCACCCGATGATCCGCGCCGAATGCGAAGCGCAGGCGGCGGACGCAGGCAGCGCACCCTTCATCGTCTTCGACGTACCGCTGCTCGTCGAATCCGGCGGCTGGCGCGAGCGCGTCGAATATGTCCTCGTCGTCGATTGCGACGTCGAGACGCAGATCGAGCGCGTCATCCACCGCTCCGGCTGGCCGCGCGAAACGGTCGAGGCCGTGATCAAAAGCCAAGCCACCCGCGAAGCCCGCCGCGCTCAAGCCGACGCCGTGATCTACAACGACGGCGGCATGACGCCCGAAGGCTTGTGCGAAGAAGTGCGAAGGCTCGCAACGCTGTGGAACAATCGGGCGCATCCACGCTGAAGCTCGAGACGCCGCCTTGATCCTGTACGAGTACCCGTTCAACGAGAGCATCCGCACGATGCTGCGCCTGGAGCACCTGTTCGACCGCCTCGGACAGCTGATGGAGCGCGAAGCCGCGCTGGATCATCACTTCGCCCTGGTCACGCTGTTCGAGATCATGGACGTGGCCTCGCGCGCCGACCTCAAGTCCGACCTGCTCAAGGAGCTGGAGCGCCACAAGGCCCAGCTCAACAGCTACCGCGGCAACCCCAACATTTCCGAAGCGGCGCTGGACGAGATCGTCGGCAACATCGAGCACGCCTATTCCGGCCTGAACGCCGTGCAAGGCAAGGCCGGTGCGCAGCTGGCCGCGAACGACTGGCTGATGAGCATCCGCAGCCGCATCAGCATCCCCGGCGGCACCTGCGAGTTCGACCTGCCCGGCTACTACGCCTGGCAGCAGTTTTTGCCGGCCCGCCGACGTAACGATCTACTTCAGTGGACCCAGTCCATGATGCCGCTGGCCGAGGCGCTCTCGGTGCTGCTGTCGCTGCTGCGCGATTCGGGCTCGGCGCACAAGGTGGCGGCGACCAACGGCCAGTACCAGCAGAGCCTGGGCGCCGGCCGTACCTTCCAGCTGCTGCGCATGCGCATCGATCCGAGCTTGGGGCTGGTGCCCGAGATCTCCGGCAACAAGCTGATGGTGGCCATCCGCCTGATGCGCCAGGATGAAACCGGCCGCTTGAAATCCGCGCCGGAAGACGCCACCTTCGAGCTGACGCTCTGCGCCTGATTGCGCGGGCGCGCCTTTTCCGAATTTGAAGTTGTTGAAGAAGAGATGAACGAGAAGATCGTCACCTGCCCGACCTGCAAGGGCGACAGCGTCTACGGCCCGAACAACAAGTGGCGGCCGTTCTGCTCCGAGCGTTGCCGCCAGATCGACCTCGGCGCCTGGGCCAGCGAGAGCTTCCGCGTGGAAGCCACGCCGCCGGCCGATCCGGACGAACAGAACGCGCTGAACTGAACCGTCAGGGGACCAGCAGGTCCTTGAACTTGTTCAGGTCCAGGTACTTCAGATATTCGAGGATCGCGGCGTTGACAGCCGGGTGGCCCATCATGCCTTCCATGGCGATGCGGCCCAGCACCTCGAAGGCCGTGCGCAGCGCCGCATCGGAACCGGCGCTCTTGCCGGCCAACATGGCGGCGCGGGTCTGGGCGCGGCAATCCACCGTCATCAGCCGTTCGATCAGCCCGGCGAACTGCTTGTTCTGATCCTCGCGCACGGCCGGCGGCACGTTGGCCAGCGGAGCGACGGTCGGATGCTGCGCCATCACGAGGAAGATCCATCGCGCCAGCAGCTCGCGGTCGGCCGTGCTGGTGGCGCCGACGAGGCAGGCGCCCAGCGCATCGGACTCGGGGCTGGCCTCGGCGCGCAATGAGCCGGTCAGCAGGGCCAGGGGGATCAACAAGGCAGCGAGACGAGCGCGCATGAAAGCTCCGATCGGTGGTTGCAAGGGCGCGCGGCGGGCGCGCGTGGCGCGGAGTTTAGGCGAGCGCCACGCCAGCGGCGAGCAACTCCGCACGGGCTTGCGCCGCGTCGCGGAACAGCACGGCCTGCCAGCCGAAGGAGCGCGCAGCATCGACGTTGGCCGGATGGTCGTCGAGGAGCAAGAGGCTCTCGGGCGGCACGCCGAACCTCGCTTCAGCGGCGGCATAGATTTCGCGGCCCGGCTTGCATTGCTTGACGCGGCTGGAGAACACGCCGCCCTCGAACCAGCGCGCCAGCGGATGGTGGCTCTCCAGATGTTCGGCCAACGGGGCAGGCATGTTGGAGAGGAAAAAGAGCCTGTGGCCCGCGGCCTTCAGCTCTTCGATCAGCGCTGCTGTCTCGGGCTTCAAGGCCAGCTCGGCGGGCACGGCTTCGACGATCGCCCGCACTTCAGCGTCGGTCCAGCCATTCTTCGCGGCGATGCGCTCGATGACTTCGTCCTGCCCGATCAAGCCCTGGTCGAACTCGCCCCACGCACCCTGGTAGTTCTCGAAGAACGCACGCGCCGAAGCCTCGCCATCCCGATGCGGCCACTGCTTCGCAAGAAAGCTCGGCGGATGCCAGTGGAAGAGAACGCCGCCGAAGTCGAAGACGATGTTGCGCTTCAAGATTGCAAATGCTTCAAGAGCCCGGCCGTCGAGCCGTCCAGGCCCGAGACGTCGCCCGTCTGCAGGCGCGGCAGCAGGCTGGAGCACAAGGCCTTGCCGAGCTCCACGCCCCACTGATCGAAGCTGTTGATGCCCCAGAGCGCGCCCGTCGTGAACACGCGGTGCTCGTACAGCGCGATCAATGCGCCGAGTGAACCCGGCGTCAGTTCATCCAGCACGAGCGTCGTGCTCGGCCGGTTGCCGGGGAAGCTGCGGTGGTGCGCGATGGTCGCGGCGTCCAGCTCGCGGCTGGCCGTCGGCGCTGATTCACCGAACGCTTCCTCGAAGGTCTTGCCCTGCATCAGGGCCTGCGATTGCGCCAGGCAGTTCGCCAGCAGCTTGCGGTGCTGATCGATCAGACGTTCCTGCACCGCCAGCGGCACATGCTCGCCATAACGCGGTTTCTGGACGGCAATGAACTCCACCGGGATCACGTCCGTGCCCTGGTGCAGCATCTGGAAGTAGGCATGCTGGCCGTTCGTGCCCGCCTCACCCCAGACGACCGGGCTGGTGGCATAGCCGAGCGGGTGGCCTTCGCGGTCCACGCCCTTGCCGTTGCTCTCCATCTCCAGCTGCTGGAGATAGGCCGGCAGGCGGCGCAGGCCCTGGTGGTACGGCGCCACCGAACGGCTGGTGAAGCCGTGGAAGTTGCGGTACCAGATGTCGATCAGGCCCATCAGCACCGGCAGGTTGCGCTCAAGCGGCGCGCTGGCGAAGTGCTGGTCCATCGCATGCGCGCCGGCCAGCAGCGCGCGGAAGTTGTCGGCGCCGATGGCGATGGCGATCGGCAGGCCGATCACCGACCAGAGCGAGTAGCGACCGCCGACCCAATCCCAGAAGCCGAAAGTGCGCGTGATGCCGAACTGCGCCGCGGCCGTGGTGTTGGTGGTGGTGGCGACGAAATGGCGCGCGATGTCCGCACCGCCGCCGGCCTGGAACCAGGCCTTGGCGGCCAGCGCGTTGGCCAGCGTTTCCTGCGTCGTGAAGGTCTTGCTCGCCACGACGAAGAGCGTCGTCGCCGGCGCCAGATCACGCAGCAGCGGCGCGATGTCGTGCCCGTCGACGTTGGAGACGAAGTGCAGCTTCAGGCCTGGCTTGGCGTAGGCCTGCAAGGCCTGCACGACCATCGCGGGGCCGAGGTCGGAACCGCCGATGCCGATGTGGACCACGTCGGCGATGCCGCTCTTGGCCGCGTCGCGCACGTGCTCGGCGAAGGCCAGCATCTCTTCGAGCGCGGCCTGCACCTCGGTGCTCCACTGATCGGACCCGGCCGGCGCACGCAGCGCCGTGTGCAGCACCGCGCGGCCTTCGGTCAGGTTGATCGGGGCGCCATTGAACAGATCGGCGCGTTGCGACTCCAGCCCGCACTCACGCGCCAGCTGCAAGAGCAGCCCGAGGCTCGTGTGGTCGATGCGGTTCTTGGACAGGTCGGCGAACACCGACGGCGCTTGCAGCGACCAGTCCTGGAACCGCTGCGGATCGGCCGTGAAGGCATGGCGCAGATCGAACTGCCAGCCTTGCGCCAGATAGTGCTCACTGAGCGCCGTCCAGGCGCCGGTGCGGTCGCAACGCGGGTACGACATCAGAGGCTTTCGATCATCTGGTCCAGCTTGCCGGCGTCGATGGCAAACAGACGGATGCCCTCGGCCAGCTTTTCGGTGGCCATGGCGTCCTGGTTCAGCGCAAAGCGGAAGGAAGCTTCGTCGAAGGAGACGCGCGGCAGGTCCATCTGCTGCGCGGCCTTGGCGTCGAGCGCCAGCGTCAGCGGCGATTCGTTGGCTTGCAGTGGGGCCAGCAGATCGGGGCTGATCGTCAGCAGGTCGGAGCCGGCCAGCGCCTGGATCTGGCCGATGTTGCGGAAGCTCGCGCCCATCACCTCGGTCTTGATGCCGTGCTTCTTGTAGTAGTTGAAGATCTGCGTGACCGACTGGACGCCCGGGTCGTTCACGCCGGCCTTGGCGGCTTCGTCCCAGCTGGTGCCGGCCGTCTTCTTGTACCAGTCATAGATGCGGCCGACGAAGGGCGAGATCAGCTGGATGCCGTTGTCGCCGCAGGCCACGGCCTGGCAGAACGAGAACAGCAGCGTCAGGTTGCAGTGGATGCCTTCGCGCTCCAGCTCAGCAGCGGCCTGGATGCCTTCCCACGTCGAGGCCAGCTTGATCAGGACGCGGTCCCGTCCGATACCGGCCTTCTCGTAGAGGTCCATGATCCGTTTTGCACGGGCGATGCTGCCCAGCTTGTCGAACGAGAGGCGCGCATCCACTTCGGTGGAGACACGGCCCGGCACGACCTTGAGGATTTCGAGGCCGAAGCGCACGAGCACCTGGTCGACGATTTCGTCGGTCGGTTTGCCCTTGTGAGCGGCCACCACTTCCTCGAGCAGGTGCGCGTAGTCGGGCGACTGCACGGCCTTGAGGATCAGCGAGGGGTTCGTCGTCGCGTCGCGCGGGGCGAACTGCGCCAGCTGCTTGAAATTGCCGGTATCGGCGACGACAGTGGTGAAGGACTTGAGTTGCTCGAGCTGGTTCATGAGGCGCGCCGCTTTTGGCTGAAGACTGGAGAAAACCGTATTAGACCTTGGGAGGCCTGGGCAAGTCAGGATCCTCGGCCGGGTTGACCGGCCAAAGAAACTCATGCATCATAAATCCGGTAACTCCGTTACATCAACCCTTCTTCATGACCCCTGAGGGTCCATACGCAGATGTCCTTCGATCTGGTTTTCTTCGGCGGTACCGGCGACCTCACATGGCGCAAGCTCATGCCCGCTTTGTTCCAGGCTTTCCGTCATGGCAAGTTGCCCAGCGGCGGCCGCATCCTGGCCGTGGCGCGCGACGAGCAGAGCGACGAGAAGTACCGCGCCTGGCTCAAGGAACGCTTCCAGGAAGTCGACGGCTCCAAGCGCCCGAACGATGAAGAGTTCGCCAAGTTCGCCGAGCTCGTGCACTACACGCGCATGGACCTGTCGCAGCCTGAGCATTACGCCAAGCTGAAAGACTGGTTGGCCAATCGCGAAGGCGGCGCGGCCGAGACGGTCGTGTTCTACCTCGCCACCAGCCCGCACCTGTTCACGCAGGTCTGCCAGCAGCTCGGCGCCGCCGGCCTGAACGGCGACAACGTGCGCGTGGTGCTGGAGAAGCCGCTCGGCCAGGACCTGGCCAGCGCGCAGGAGATCAACAAGGTCGTGCGCTCGGTGTTCCATGAACAGCAGGCTTTCCGCATCGACCACTACCTCGGCAAGCCTTCGGTGCAGAACCTGATGGCGCTGCGCTTTGGTAACGCGTTGTTCGAGCCGCTCTGGCGCCGCGAGAGCATCGCCAACATCCAGATCACGCTGGCCGAAAGCCTGGGCGTGGGCACGCGCGGTGCGTTCTACGACGAGACCGGCGCGCTGCGCGACATGATCCAGAACCATGCGCTGCAACTGCTGACGATGATCGCCATGGAGCCGCCGTCGACGAACGACGCCGACGCCATCCGCGACGAGAAGTTGAAGGTGCTGCGTTCGCTCAAGCCCTTCACGCCCGAGACCGTCTCGCGCGACGTGATCCGCGGCCAGTACCGCGCCGGCAACATCGAAGGCAAGCCGGTGCCCGGCTACCTCGACGAAGCCAAGGTGCCGGCCGACAGCCAGACCGAGACCTTCGTCGCCCTGCGCACCGAAGTGCAGAACTGGCGCTGGGCCGGCGTGCCCTTCTACCTGCGCACCGGCAAGCGCCTGCCCGGCCGCGACGCGCAGATCGTCGTCAACTTCCGCGAAGTGCCGCACCCGATCTTCCCCGGCGCGAACCAGGCCAACCGCCTGATCATCAAGCTGCAACCGGAAGACGGCCTGGAGCTGCAACTGCTGGCGAGCAAGGGCGGCGCGAACGGCGAGGCGCTCACGCCGGTCTCGCTGGACCTGGACTTCGACAAGGCTTTCGCCACCAACCGCGTCGGTGCCTACGAGCGCCTGCTGCTGGATGCGATCGCCGGCCGCCTGAACCTGTTCGTGCGCAGCGATGAGCAGGAGCAGGCCTGGCGCTGGGTCGAACCGATCCTCGACTACTGGGCCACCGACACGACCGGCCCGCGCCACTACAACGCCGGCTCCTGGGGCCCGGCCGCAGCGAGCGCGCTCGTCGCTCGCGACGGCTTCTCCTGGCTTGAGGAAACCTGATGAGCATTCTCGAACGCGTGAAGGCCGCTCTGCCGGCCTTGCCGCCGGCTGAACAGCGTGTGGCCAAGCTTTTGCTGGCCGATGCGCGCAGCTTCGCCAGCCTGCCCGTCGCCGAACTGGCCGAGCGCTCGCACGTCAGCAAGCCCACGGTCGTGCGCTTCTGCCGCAGCGTGGGCTACGACGGCCTGGCCGACTTCAAGCTCAAGCTGGCCGGCAGCGTGAACGAGGGCGTGCCCTTCGTGCACCGCGCAGTCGATGAGGACGACAAGCCGGGCGACCTGATCGTCAAGGTCGTGGACAACGCGGTCGCCGCCCTGCTGCAGTACCGCAACGACGCGGCCAGCCACGCGTTCGAGCGCGCCATCTCGGCGCTGGCCGAAGCGGCCGAGCACAGCCGGCGCATCGAGTTCTTCGGCGTGGGCAATTCGGGCATCGTGGCGCAGGACGCGCAGCACAAGTTCTTCCGCCTCGGCGTGGCCACGGGCGCGTCCAGCGACGGCCACGTGCAGCTGATGAGCGCCACCATGCTGGGTGTGGGCGATTGCGCGGTGATCATCTCCAACTCGGGCCGCTCCCGCGACCTGCTGGACGCCGCCGAGATCGCCCGCAAGAAGGGTGCGACGACGATCATCATCACCGCCAGCGGTTCGCCGCTGGCCGCGCTGGGCCAGGCGCCCGGGCAGGTGCTGCTCGCCGTCGATCACCCGGAAGATTTCGACCGCTACAGCCCGATGGTGTCGCGCCTGCTGCACCTGATCGCGATCGACATCCTGACGACCGGCGTGGCTTTGCGCCGTGGTCAGGGCCTGCGCCCGATGCTGCAAGAAATCAAGCGCAACCTGCGCTCGAAGCGTTACGCCAGCTGAAGCAGTTCCTGCACGCCGTACACGCGTGCCAGTTCCACCAGCGCCGCGGGCGGCTGCTCGATGCGCAGCTGCACGCCGGCATCGGTGCTCATGCGCGCAGCGCCGAGCAGGAGCGAGAGCGCGCTGGAATCGAAGTCGGTCAGCTCTGCGGCCGAGAGTTCGAGATGCGTGCCCGCGCCGCCGTGGACCTGGGCCACTTCCATGCGCAGCTGCGCAGAGAGTTGGCCCCAGGCCTCACCGGCTCCGTCCATGCGCACGCGCGAAGGCAGCTTCAGCATGGCGATTTGCTTACTTGGCAGCAGCCGCGTTCTTCGCAGCCAGCGCCTTGATCAGGCCGTCGATGCCGTTGGCGCCGATCTCCTGGGCGAAGCTGTTCTTGTACTGGTCGGCCAGCCAGATGCCGAGCACGTTCACGTCGTAGATCTTCCAGACGGCGCCGGCCTTTTCGAGGCGGTAGTCGAGCTGGATCGGATCGGCGCCGCGGCCGCGGATCTCGGTGCGGACGACGACTTCGGTGTCTTCCGGTGCTGCGCGCAGCGGCTTCATGGCGATGACCTGGTCCTTGATCTGCGTGAGCGCGCCGGAATAGGTGCGCACCAGCAGGATCTTGAACTCGTCCATCAGCTTCTGCTGCTGGTCCGGCGTGGCCTGGCGCCAGAACCGGCCCACGGCCGTGGCCGTGATGCGCTGGAAGTCGACGTGCGGCATGATTTTTTCATTGACCAGCGCGTTGATCTTCTTGACGTCGCCGCCCTGGATCGCCTTGTCGCTCTTGACCGTTTCGAGCACATCGAGCGAGAGCTGCTTGATCAGCAGATCTGGAGCGCTGGCGTCGGCCGCACGGGCCGGCATCGCGAAGGCCATTGCGGTTGCGCCGGCGGCGAAGAGAGCCATCAGTTGACGTTTGGTGACAAGCATCGTTTTCCTTTCAAGTGCCACACGTCCTGGAACGCGCGGCGCTGGGTTTCGGTTCACTGCGGCGAACTTGCCGTTACAGCCGGAGCGCTGGCGGCATCACTTGCCGATGCAGCCGGAGCAGAGGCCGCGGCGTCCGACGGCGCGTCAGGCACCAGCACCTCGGCCTCATCATCGTCCTCAAAGTGCCCCCGGCGCTGTAGGTAAGCGTCGCGATAGAACGTGTATTTGTCCAAAGCGATGTCGCCCAGCATGTCGCTGGCGCGCAGGAAGTTGGAGCGGGTGTTGATCGTCTGCAGCGCATAGATCGCGACCTTGGCCTTGCCGTCGTCGAAGACGATGGCCGGCGAGGCGAGGCGGTCCCACGGCAGGGCCAGCGAATCGCGCACCGAGGACGGACCGAACAGCGGCCACACGATGTAGGCGCCGGTGCCGAAGCCCCAGCGGCCGAAGGTCTGGCCCAGGTCCTGCGAGTTGCGCTCCATGCCGGCCTCGCTGGCGATGTCGAACACGCCGCCCAGCCCGAACACGGTGTTGACCGCGAAGCGCATGCCCTGCGTGATCGCCAGCTTGGGGCGCCCCTGCAGCAGCAGGTTCACGGTCGACCAGGCGTCGCCAACGTTGGCGAACACGTTGTCCACCGATTTGCGAACGAACTCGGGCACGATCTCGCTGTAAGCCGTGGCCACTGGACGCAGCAGGTGCTGGTCCACCTCTTCGTTGAAGGCGAAGACCTTGCGGTTCCAGCTCTCCCACGGGTCCAGCTTCTGGCCCTTGGAGGCATTGCCGCGCTGCGGGAGGACCGAGCAGGCCGAAACGGCCACGGCCAGCAGCGTGAGCAGCAACAAACGAACGAACTGCTTCATCATGGTTTCGACGCTCCGGCATTCGGTGCGCCTGCCGGTGCAGCGTTGGACGTGCCCATTTCAGCCGCCTTGTTGTTCAGGAACTGGCCGATCAGGTTCTCCAGCACGACAGCGCTCTGCGTACTCTTGATCAGATCGCCGGCCGCGAGGTTCTTCTCGTCAGCGCCCGGCTCCAGGCCGATGTACTGCTCGCCGAGCAGGCCGGCGGTCAGGATCTTGGCCGTGCTGTCCTTGGGGAAGGCCACGTTCTTGTACAGGTTGATCGTCACGCGCGCCTGGAAGATCTTGTCGTCGAAGACGATGGATTCCACGCGGCCCACGACCACGCCGGCGCTCTTCACGGCTGCGTGGGGCTTGAGGCCACCGATGTTGTCGAAGCGGGCCTGCACCTGGTAGGTGCTGTCGAAATTCATGGTCAGCAGGTTGCCGGCCTTGAGCGCCAGGAACAGCAACGCCGCCGCACCGAGCAGCACGAAGAAGCCGACCCAGGCATCGTGTTTGGAGTTTTCCATTCCCTGTACCTCTACCACTCTCAGATTGAGAACATCATCGCGGTGAGCATGAAGTCCAGGCCCAGCACCGCGAGAGAAGACACCACCACCGTGCGCGTCGTCGCCTGCGACACGCCTTCGGGCGTGGGTTTGCAGGTCCAGCCCTGCAGCAGGGCGACGAAGGTCACGGTGATGCCGAAGACGAGGCTCTTGATGAAGCCGTTGCCGACATCGGCCCACACATCCACGCCGCCTTGCATCTGCGACCAGAACGCGCCGGCGTCGATGCCGATCAGCGGCACGGCCACCAGCCAGCCGCCGATGATGCCGACCGCCGAGAAGACGGCGGCAAGCAAGGGCATTGCGATGATCCCGCCCAGGAAGCGCGGCGCCAGCACCCGGCGGACCGGGTCGACGGCCATCATCTCCATGGCGGTCAGCTGCTCGCCGGCCTTCATCAGGCCGATCTCGGCCGTCAGCGACGTGCCGGCACGGCCTGCGAACAGCAGCGCCGTGACGACCGGGCCCAGTTCACGAACCAGGCTCAGCGCCACCAGCAGGCCGACGGCCTCGGCCGAGCCGTAACGCTGCAGCGTGTAATAGCCCTGCAAGGCCAGCACGAAACCGACGAACAGGCCCGACACGCCGATGATCGAGAGCGACCGGTTGCCCAGGAAGAAGACCTGGTCGCTGGTCAGGCGGAAGCGGCGCAACGCCGTGCCGGAGCGCAAGAAGAGCTGGACGAACAGGCGCGCACTGGCGCCGATGTCCGCGGTCTCGCCCCGCGTGGCCGCGCCGATGCGCCCGAAAAATCCCATCAACGAGTTCATGCCCCGACTCCAAAGTCCTCGCCCACCGGCGGCGCCGGCTGGTGGAAGCGCACGGGGCCGTCGTGCTCGGCATTGACGAACTGGCGCACCAGCGGGTCGTCGCTGGCCTGCAGCTCGGCCGGCGTGCCTTGCGCCACGATCCGGCCGTTGGCGACCATGGCCACGCGGTCGGCGATGGCGAAGGTCTCGTGCAGGTCGTGGGTGACGATCACGCTGGTCAGGCCGAGCGCGTCGTTCAGGTCGCGGATCAGCCGCGCCGCCACGCCCAGCGAGATCGGATCCAGGCCGGCGAACGGCTCGTCATACAGAACCACTTCCGGATCCAGCGCGATCGCCCGGGCCAGCGCCACCCGCCGCGCCATGCCGCCGGAGACTTCGCTCGGCATCAGGTCGCGGGCGCCGCGCAGGCCGACGGCGTTGAGCTTCATCAGCACGAGGTCGCGAATCATCGCCTCCGGCAGATTGGTGTGCTCACGCAGCGGGAAGGCGACGTTCTCAAAGACAGACAGATCGGTGAACAGCGCGCCGAACTGGAACAGCATGCCCATGCGCCGGCGCACGGCGTAGAGCTGCTGTTCGTTCAGCGGCGCCAGGTCCTGCCCGTCGAAAAGCACCTCGCCCTTTGTAGGACGGATCTGACGACCGAGCAGGCGCAAGAGCGTGGTCTTGCCGCCACCCGAGGTCCCGATGAGCGCCAGCACCTGCCCGCGGGGCAGGCTCAGGTTGACGCCTTCAAGAATGGTGCGACCGCCGTAGCCGCAACTCACGTTGCGCAACTCGATCAGCGGTGGGGCGGCAGAAATAGGTTGGGAATGCTGGGTCATGAGCCGAGCCGGGCTCAAGGCCTCGTCATCGAACCGCCATCATAGGGGAAACGATAGTCCTCGTTCAGGTCGGCCGGAATTCCACAACTTCTTCACACTTCGTCGCTGCTAACCGACAAACGCAGCTGACAGGCGGATGGGCGGTAACTGCGGCGTTAGGCGCCAACCGGAAAATCCAGGCATCCCATGGAGAAGCTCATGTCTAACGTTCTGTTCAAGCGCCACAAAGATCTGCACCGCGCCGGCGGCTTCACGCTGGTGGAACTGATGATCGTGGTGGCCATCATCGCGATCCTGGCCTCGGTGGCGCTGCCGCAGTACACGAGCTACGTCACGCGCAGCAAGCTGTCGGACGCCACTTCGGGCCTGTCGACCCTGCAGGTCAAGATGGAACAGTTCTATCAGGACAACCGCACCTATGCCAACGCGCCGTACTGCACCGCCACCAACAACGCGGGCCTGAACGACAAGTACTTCACCTTCTCCTGCTCCGGCACGGCGACGGGCACGGCCTACACCTTGCAGGCCGTCGGCCAGGGCACGATGGCCGGGTTCACCTTCACCATCGACCAGTCCGGCACCAAGGCCACGACCGTGGGCGCCGGCGCCCCGGCCGGCTGGACGGGCGCCGCCTGCTGGATCACCAACAAGGGTGGCGCATGCTGACCCGGCACCGCGGTTTCAGCCTGGTCGAGCTGATGGTGGTGGTGGTCATCGCCTCGCTGCTGCTCGCCATGGCCGTCCCGTCCTTCTCCACCTGGCTGACGAACTCGCGCATCCGCAACGTCACGACCGAGTTCTATGCCGGCCTGCAGCAGGCCCGTGCGGAGGCGATTGCCCGCAACGGCTCGGTGCGCTTCCAGTCCGTGAGCAGCCTCACCTCCGCCTGCTCGCTGTCGACCAGCGGCGCCGGATGGGTCATCAACCGGGTGGCCACCGGTGACGACGTCAGCGGCAAGTGCGACGTGGCTGTCGACCCGAACGGCACCACGGCCCCTTTCATCATCGCCAAGCGCGCCCCGGACGTGGACACGCGTGTGTCCGTCTCCGCCAGCGACACCAACGTGGTCTTCAACTCGCTGGGGCGCTCGACCAGCACCATCTCGTACGAATTCACCTCCAGCAACAGCGGCGGCTGCGCCACGCAAGGCGGCGACCTGAGCTGCCTGCGCGTGCTGGTCTCGGCCTCGGGCCAGATGCGCATGTGCAACCCCCGCTTCCCGCCAGGCGACCCGCAGGCCTGCCCTGTCCCTTGAGGAGTCCGGCATGAAGAAGAACCGAACCCCGAAGCGCGCCCGGCGCGGCTTCATGATCCTGGAAGTGCTGCTGGCCCTGCTGATCTTCTCGCTGGGCGTGCTGGGCCTGGTCGGCCTGCAGGCGCGCACCGTCGCTCAGTCGGGCCAGGCGCAGTACCGCGCCACGGCCACGGTGCTGGCCAACGAGCTGATCGGCACCATGTGGGCCGGCAAGCACGACTCGGCCACGCTGCAGAGCACCTACGCCACCGGCAGCACGGATGCGGGCTACGTCGCCTGGCAGGCCAAAGTGGCAGCCGCCCTGCCCCAGGGTTCGACCTATCCGCCGACGGTGACCGTGACTCAGGTCAGCCCGCTGACCCTGATCATTCCTGCAGGCAACACCAGCACGCCGCCTACACCGGACCCGAGCACCCTGGTGACCGTGACGCTCAAGTGGAAGCTGCCTTCCGAACCCGCGAACGATCCGGTCCACAACATCGTGGTCGTCACGCAAATCAAATGATGAACAAGGAACGCCAAGTGTCAGCTCCGCGCATCCGGCAGGGCGGTTTCAGCCTCATCGAGCTGCTGGTCGGCGTCGTGCTGGCGATGATTGCCGTCGTCATCGTGATGCAGCTCTTCCAGTACAACGAACGCCGCCAGCGCACCAGCACCGGCGGCGACACCGCCATCATGGACGGCGCCATCGCCATCACCGACCTGCAGCGCGACATGCGCCAGAGCGGCATGGGCATGGCCAACCTCACGCTGCTGGGTTGCGGCCTGACGCTGCCCACCGGCGGCGGCGTCACCGTGCCCTTCGGCCCCGTCACGATCAACAGCGGGCTCGTGGCCCCCGGCGACGCCAACACCGACACGCTGCTGATCATGTACGGCAACGGCAACGGCGCGCCGGACGGCGACCGCATCCAGTCGCAGCCGCTGCCCACCAACTACAACGTCAACACGCCGACAGCCTTCGTCCAGAACGACTATGTGTTCGCCGCGCAGGATCCGCAGCCTTCGTCCTGCACGCTGCTGCTGGACCGGGTCGCCAGCGTCAGCGGCATCTACTCGGGCAACACCGTCACCACCAACACCGGCAGTGCAGCCGGCGCGAGCGCGCTGTTCGACTGGGGCCAGGCCCCGCGCGTGGTGGCCTACCGCGTCTCAGGCGGCCACCTGACGCAGTGCGATTTCATGAGCGCCGATTGCCGCACCACCAACGACGGCGTGTGGACGGAAGTGCTGGACGGCGTGGTCAGCCTGCGCGCGCAGTACGGCCGCGACACCAGCGCGCCGATCGACGGCGCGGTGGACCGCTACGACCAGACCACGCCCACGACCGCCTGCCTCTGGGCGCGCACGACCGCCGTGCGTGTGGCGATCACGGTGCGCAACGGCCAGATCGAAGGCACCGGCGCGACCACCGCGGACAACGTGACCTCGGCGGCACCGACCTGGTCGGGCTCCGTGGCCACGGCGAACAGCGTTGCCTCACCGATCGTGCTCAGCGGCACGGCCACCTGGAAGCGCTATCGCTACCGCGTCTTCGAGACCGTCGTGCCGCTGCGCAATGTCGCGTGGATCACGAGCATTCCCAACATCACCCAGTCATGCCCATGAGCCGACTCACCTTCAGCCCCACGCGACGCCAGCGTCGGCGCCAATCGGGCGTCGTGCTGATCCTGGCCATCGTCGTGCTGGTGGCCATGTCCCTGGCCGCCCTGGCGCTCATGCGCTCCTCGCTGACCGGCAACCGGGTGGCGGGCAACCTGGCCTTCCAGCAGGCCGCCACGCAGTCGGCTGACACGGGCGTCGAATCCGCCGTGGCCTGGCTGGAGCAGAACCGGCTGGGCAGCACGCTGTGGAACGACGTCTCGCGCGCCGGCGCCGGCACCAAGGGCTACCTGTCCACACGCGCAGACCCGGCCGCCGGCCAGAGCTGGTCGGACTGGTGGGATGCGCTGAACTCGAACTACAAGAATCCGGTGGCCGACGACGGCTCCGGCAACCCTACCCAGGATGCGGCCGGCAACAAGACGCAGTTCGTGATCCAGCGCCTGTGCCGCGACTCCGGCGACCCCACGCTGGACACCGGTTGCGAGAAGGCCCCCACCACCAGTTGCTCGGGCTGCTCGATGACGCCCGGCCAGCACCCGGCCGCCGCATCGCCCGCCTTTTATTACCGTGTCACCTCGCGCGTCCAGGGCGCCCGCGGCACGGTGAGCTTCGTGCAAGTCGTCGTGACGATGTAAGCGCACCCATGCCGAACACCCAAGCATCACCAGTGAGAGCCACGCCATGAACTACCGCCCCGGCCTCCTCAAAGCCCTCCTGATCGGCGCCTGCCTGCTGGCCACCCATGCCCAAGGCGGCGTGACCAGCATCGCCGACACCCCGCTGATCATCGCCACGCCGAGCTCGGTGCAGCCGAACCTGATGTTCGTGCTGGACGACTCGGGGTCGATGAACTTCGACTTCCTGCCCGACCACATCAACGGCGACGGCAGCCCCGACCGCAAGGTGTGCCGCAGCGCCGGCGCCACCAGCGCGACGGCGACCGGCTCCTTCGGGGCCGGCTGCTGCACGAACAACGACGAAAGCACGGCCTGCTGGACGGGGACTGCGCCGTTCACCTACCGCGGCCACCCGCCCTTCCTGGCGGCCAGCTTCAACGGCCTGGCCTACAACCCGGCCATCCGCTACCTGCCGCCGGTGAACTACCAGGGCACGAGCGCGGGCAGCATCACGAGCTTCACCTCCGTGAAGAACGACTACTACAACGTCCAGAACACCGGCTCGATCAACCTGACGACCCAGTTCCCGGACCTCGAGTGGTGCACGGACAGCAACTACACGGACTGCCTGCGCAACGGCAACTACGTGCTGCCGGGCACGGTCAACGCCAAGAGCTACACCACCGCCCATGCCACCACCGCCACGGGCAGCGGCTACAAGGCCATGGGTGCGCCCGAGGCGGCCGGTGCGGTCGCGCAGGACTGGGGACCGTACTACTACAACATCATCCCCAACGAGTACTGCGACGGCCCGAACCTGCGCAACTGCCAGGTCGGTCAGGGCGGCAACTTCACGTATGCGGCGCCCGTGCGCTGGTGCACGACGCAGGCCAACGCCATCGCCCAGACACCGGCCGCCAACAGCTGCCAGGCCACGCGCACGGCCAGCTACACCTACGCCCGCTACCCGACCACTTACCCGAGCGTGGCGACCGGCGGCAGTCCGTACGTGCCCGCCACCCCCGGCAGCGCCGCAGTGCCTGCGAGGGCGACGGTCAGCATCAGCCTGAGCGGCTGCACCAGCACCAAGACCGCCCAGATCACGGGCTTCTCCGTGAACGGCGTGAACGAGATGAGCGGCTCGACGGCTTCCGAGCGCACAGCCAGCAACCTGGCCAGCGACCTGGCCGGCGCCATCACGCGCAACAACTACTCGGCCACCGTCTCGGGCAGCACCGTCACGGTGTCCGCGCCCACCTCGGCCGGCAACCTGACCGTCACGCCCGCGGTGACGAGCAGCACCAATTCCACGGCCTGCGTCGTCACGCTCACCGTGTCCGCCTTCAGCGGCTACCAGGCCGCCGTGGCCTCGACCCCGGCCGTGCCCGCCACGGCCGGCACGACCGCCGCCCGCTTCGAGCGCGTGGACATCATCCCCGCCAACAACAGCTACCCGAAGGCGGCCTCGCGCACCGACTGCGCCGGCAGCACCTGCACCTACAACGAGGAAATGTCCAACTTCGCGAACTGGTGGACCTACTACCACTCGCGGATGCAGATGATGAAGACCTCGCTGACGCTGGCCTTCAACAGCGTGCCCAACACCTACCGTGTGGGCTACATGACCATCAACAACAGCCAGGGTTCGGCCTTCCTGAACCTCACCACCTTCGGCACCAACAGCACGGCGCGCCAGAACTGGTGGACCAAGCTGCAGGCCGCCAAGCCGGCCAACTCCACGCCGCTGCGCTCGGCCCTGGCGACCATCGGCCGGCTCTACGGCGGCAAGTACAACAGCAGCAGCATCAACGGCGTGAGCGTCGTCGATCCGGTGCAGTACAGCTGCCAGAAGAACTTCCTGCTGCTGTCCACCGACGGCTTCTGGAACGAGAGCAACAATCCCAAGCAGCTCGACGGCAGCACCGACATCGGCGATCAGGACAGCACGCTCTCCCGGCCGATGAAGGATGGCAACAACGTCACCAACACGCTGGCCGACACTGCCGCCTACTACTACAACACCGACCTGCGCACCGGCACGACCGGCACCACCGCCTGCAAGAGCGGTGACCCCAACATGTCCAACTCGGATGTCTGCGGCAACGGCACGGACAACTCGATGCAGCGCATGTTCACGTACACGCTGGGTCTTGGCGCCTCGGGCTACATGCAGTTCCAGCGCAACTACAGCACGGCCACGAGCGGCGACTACTACTCCGTCGCCCAGGGCCTGACGCCCAGCAGCTCGGTCTGCATCTGGCAGAGCAGCGGCACCTGCACGTGGCCTTCGCCGGTGTCCAACACGCTGACCACGATCGATGACCTCTGGCACGCTGCGGTGAACGGCGGCGGCACCTACTTCAGCGCCACCGATCCCGCCCAGCTCTACACCGGCCTGACCGACGCGCTGAGCGCCATCGACCAGCGCACCGGCGCGGCAGCCGCCGTGACCACCAGCGCGCCGAACATCACGGCCACCGACAACCAGGCCTTCGTCAGCACCTTCCGCTCCGGCGACTGGAGCGGCGAGCTGCAGAGCCGCCGCATCAGCGTGAACACCACGAACACCGGCGCGGTCTCCTCGTCGGCGGACTGGTCGGCCAAGACCTTGCTCAATGCCAACACCTCGCGCAACATCTTCATGTACAGCGCCACCGGCACGCGCAACCGCCGCACGTTCAGCTGGGACAACCTGACGACGACCGAACAGGGCTATTTCTCCAAGTCCACGATGGTCAACGGCGGCCTCACGCAGTTCTGCGGCAGCGGCGCCTACTGCCTGCCGGACGACACCCAGACCGCAGCGGCCGGCGCGCCCGTCGTGGCCTGGATCGCAGGGGACCGCTCGAACGAAGGCGACCTCTCCGACCCGACCAAGTACTTCCGCCAGCGCACCACCGTGCTGGGCGACATCGTCGATTCGGAAGCCGTCTACGTGAAGCTGCCGACGCCCTCCTTCGGCGATGCCGGCTTCAACGCCTACAAGACTTCCGACGTGGTCAAGAACCGCCCCGGCATGGTCTACGTGGGCGCCAACGACGGCATGCTGCACGCCTTCCGCGCCGACACCGGCGAGGAACTCTGGGCCTATGTGCCGGCCACGCTGCTGCCCAAGCTCTACAAGCTCGTGGACAAGGGCTACGCCAGCAAGCACACCTACTTCGCCGACGGCACGCCGGTCGTGCGCGACTTCTACGACGGCACCAAGTGGCGCACGCTGCTCGTCGCCGGTCTGGGCGCCGGCGGCCGCGCTTACTACGCCATCGACGTGACCGACCCGAGCGATCCGCAGCCGCTCTGGGAGTTCACCAACGACAACCTCGGCTACACCTTCGGCCAGCCCGAGATCGTCAAGCTCGCCAGTGGCGAATGGGTGGTCATCTTCGCCTCGGGCTACAACAACGTTTCGCCCGGCGACGGCGTGGGCCGGCTGTTCGTGCTCAACGCGCTGAGCGGCGCAGCCGCCAACGGCTACACCCTGGCCGGCATCTCCACCGGCGCGGGCAGCACCGGCACGCCGTCCGGCCTGGCGCAGATCCGCGCCTGGGCGGACAACCCGGACACGGACCCCACCATCCAGCGCATCTACGGCGGCGACGGCTACGGCTACCTCTGGCGCTTCGACGTCAACGGCACCATCGGCGCCCCCGGCATCGATGCCCAGCGCCTGGCCACGCTCAAGACCTCCACCGGCGTCGGCCAGCCGATCACGACGCGGCCGGAACTCGGCCTCGTCGACGGCTACGCCATGATCTACGTCGGCACCGGCCGCTACATCGGCCTGGCCGACATCGGCGACGCGACGCAGCAGACCATCTACGCGATCAAGGACCGCCTGACGGCTTCGGATTGGGGCGACCCGCGCGCCACGGCCAACGCCTTCATCCAGCAGACGCTGAGCAACGGCACCTGCCCGGCGGGCGTCGCGATGTGCACGGCCGGTGACACGGTGCGGGTCAACAACTCCTCGCAAGCCATCAACCTGGCCACCAACGGCGGCTGGTACGTGGACCTGCCGACGACGTACGAGCGCGACAACACCGACCCCGTGCTGGTCCAGGGCATGCTGGTGGTGAACACCAACGTGATCGACAACACCAGCGTGTGCTCGGTCGGCGGTTCGAGCTGGCAGAACTACTTCGACTACCGCACCGGCGGGGCAGTGGCCAACTCCAAGAACGTGACCAGCGTCTACCTCGGCAGCGGCGTGGCCACTCGGGTGAACATCGTCAACATCAACGGCCGCCTGTATGCCGAAACACAGCTCGGCGGCGGCGGCAACAGCAGCTCCGGCGGCAACGGCGGCGGCGACCCCGGCGTGGACACGCACACGCTGCCGCAAGGCCCCGGCAACGACCAGGCCCGCCGCACCTCCTGGCGTGAACTGACGCCGCCCTGAAGTCCCGCAAGCATTCGCCAGCCATGGGTCGCACCGCCCTGACCGCCCCCCAGCCCCAGGCTCGCCGCCTGGGGCTTTGTCTCGCGCTCGCGCTGGGTGCGCACGCGGCAGTGCTGGGCTGGCCGCACGCTTCGGAAGGCGGTCGCCACGGCGCGCCTTCTGCGATGGAAGTGCGCATGCTGCGCGTGCTGCAGGCGGCGCCCGTCGCTGAACCGCCCGCGCCTGAACCGGTGAACGTCGCGATGGCGACGACGCCGCTCGCCGATGCGTTGCCGCCCCTGCCTCAGATGGCCGCCACTGCAGGCGACGCCCACGAGGACGCGCAGGCGCCGCAACTGGACAGCCCCGACGCCGCACTGCCCGGAGGGCATGGTCAGGTGCGCGTCTGGCTGGCCGTCGAGGCCGACGGTCATGTGCGCGATCTGCGCGTCGAGCCCGAGGTGGTGCCGCGTGCCTTCGAGCGCGCGATCGAACGTGCGTTCGCCGGCAGCCGCGTGCCGCTCAAGCAGGTCGATCGCCGCAGCGGCACGCTGTGCGTGCAAGTGGAGTTCAAGGACGGCGAGGCGCCCAGCTGGCAGGCCATCCAGCCTGCCGGCGCCTGCGTCTCCTGAGCTTCAGCGCGGCAGCGCGCTGTCGCCCATCAGGAATTCATCCACCGCGCGCGCGGCCTGGCGGCCTTCGCGGATGGCCCAGACCACAAGCGACTGGCCGCGGCGCATGTCGCCGGCCGCGAACACCTTGTCGACGTTCGTCCTGTAGCCGCCGGTGAAATCGGTCGTCGCCTTCGCGTTCCCACGCGCATCCTTGGCCACGCCGAAGGCTTCGATCATCGCCGGCACCGGACTCACGAAACCCATCGCCAGCAGCACGAGGTCGGCCTTGAGGATCTGCTCGCTGCCCGGCACTTCGGTCATCTTGCCGCCGGTCCATTCCAGGCGGACCGTCTTCACGCCGGTGACCTTGCCCTTCTCGCCGATGAACTCCTTGGTGGCGATGGCGAACTCGCGCTCGCAGCCTTCCTCGTGGCTCGAAGACGTGCGCAGCTTGATCGGCCAGTAGGGCCAGGTCAGCGGGCGGTCTTCGACTTCCGGCGGCTGGGGCAGCAGCTCGAACTGGGTGACGCTCTTGGCGCCGTGGCGGTTGCTCGTGCCGACGCAGTCGCTACCGGTGTCGCCGCCACCGATGACGATGACGTGCTTGCCATCCGCGCGCAGCTGGCCCTTGAGCTTGTCGCCGGCGTTGATCTTGTTCTGCTGCGGCAGGAATTCCATCGCGAAATGGATGCCGGCCAGATCGCGGCCCGGCACCGGCAGATCGCGCGATTGCTCGGCGCCGCCGGCGAGCAGCACGGCGTCGAACTGCTCGGCCAGCTCGGCCGGGCTGATCGATTCCTTGGCCCAGTTCGTGACCTTGGAGCCTTCGCCCAGTTCGGCAACGAGCACGCCGGTGCGGAAGGTCACGCCTTCGGCCTGCATCTGCTCGACGCGGCGGTCGATGTGGCTCTTCTCCATCTTGAAGTCGGGGATGCCGTAGCGCAGCAGGCCGCCGACGCGGTCGTTCTTCTCGAAGACCGTGACGTCATGGCCAACTCGGGAGAGCTGTTGAGCAGCAGCCAGACCAGCGGGGCCGGAGCCGATCACCGCGACTTTCTTGCCCGTCTTCACCGCAGCGACCTGCGGCTTGACCCAGCCCTCAAGCCACGCGCGATCGATGATCGCGTGCTCGATCGATTTGATGCCGACCGCATCGTCGTTCACGTTCAGCGTGCAGGCCGCCTCGCAGGGCGCAGGGCAGATGCGGCCGGTGAACTCGGGGAAGTTGTTGGTGCTGTGAAGCACACGGATCGCGTTGGCCCAGTCTTCGGGCTTGTTGCGGTAGACCAGATCGTTGAAGTCCGGAATGACGTTGTTGACCGGGCAGCCGTTGTTGCAGAACGGCGTGCCGCAATCCATGCAGCGCGCGCCCTGCACCTTCGCCTGCTCGGCGTTCAGGCCGATCACGAATTCCTTGTAGTTCTTCAAGCGAGCGTTGATGGGCTCATAGCCCTCTTCGAGCCGCTCGAATTCCATGAAGCCGGTGACTTTTCCCATGGCTTTATTCCTTGTCAGTATTCAGTTCCGGACTCGCGAAGCATTCGTTGCAAAGCGCAGTCCAAGCCAAGCGGACGCCGCGGAACCGGCTTTGCCGGGCCGCCAGCGGCGCCCCCTTGAGGGGGAGGCGCGCAGCGCCTCGGGGGTGGTTCAAATTCACGCCGTGGCCTTGGCGGCGGCGATGGTCTTGGCCGCTTCCTTGGATGCGTGGATCTCACCCAACGCGCGCTTGTATTCGTGCGGGAAGACCTTGACGAACTTGGCGCGCGACTCGGCCCAGTGGTCGAGGATCTGGCGTGCGCGGGCGCTGCCGGTCCAGCGGTGGTGGTCTTCGAGCATCTTCTTCAGGATGGCTTCGTCGGTCTGCTGCGCGGCGTCGCCGAGGTGGTGCCAGATGGCCTTGTCGACGGTGGCTTCCTGCTCAGCCGAAGGCAGCACCTTGTCGAGCGCGACCATGCTGGTGTTGCAGCGCTTGGCGAAGGTGCCGTCTTCGTCGAAGACGTACGCGATGCCGCCGCTCATGCCGGCCGCGAAGTTGCGGCCCGTCTTGCCGAGCACGGCGACGGTGCCGCCGGTCATGTATTCGCAGCCGTGGTCGCCCGTGCCTTCGACAACTGCCGAAGCGCCCGACAGACGCACCGCGAAGCGCTCACCCGCCACACCGCGGAAGAAAGCCTCGCCACGCGTGGCACCGTAGAGCACCGTGTTGCCGACGATGATGTTCTGCGTGGCGTCACCGCGGAAGTCGATCGACGGACGCACGACCACGCGGCCGCCTGACAGGCCCTTGCCGGTGTAGTCGTTCGCATCGCCGATCAGGTAGAAGGTGATGCCTTGCGCCAGGAAGGCGCCGAAGCTCTGGCCGCCCGTGCCTTCCATCTGGATGAAGATGGTGTGGTCCGGCAGGCCTTCGGGCTTGCGGCGGATCAGCTCGCCCGACAGCATCGCGCCGACCGTGCGGCGCACGTTCGTCACTTCCTGCATGAACTGCACCTTCTCGCCCTTCTCGAAGGCGGGCAGGCACTTCTCGATCAGCTTGACGTCGAGCGCCTTGTCCAGCGCGTGGTCCTGGCTCTCGACGTGCATGCGGGCCACGTCGGCCGGCACTTCGGGGCGGTGGAACACACGGGCGAAGTCCAGGCCCTTGGCCTTCCAGTGCGCGATACCCTTCTTGGTGTCGAGCAGGTCGGAGCGGCCGATCAGGTCCTCGAACTTCTTGATGCCGAGCTGCGCCATGATCTGGCGCGCTTCCTCGGCGACGAAGAAGAAGAAGTTGACGACATGCTCGGGCTTGCCGGTGAACTTGGCGCGCAGCACCGGGTCTTGCGTGGCGACGCCGACCGGGCAGGTGTTGAGGTGGCACTTGCGCATCATGATGCAGCCCTCGGCCACCAGCGGTGCAGTGGCGAAGCCGAACTCATCGGCGCCGAGCAGCGCGCCGATCACGACGTCGCGGCCGGTCTTGAGCTGACCGTCGGTCTGCACGCGCACGCGGCCGCGCAGGCGGTTCAGCACCAGCGTCTGCTGCGCTTCGGCCAGGCCAAGCTCCCACGGCGTGCCGCAGTGCTTGATCGAGGACCAGGGCGACGCGCCCGTGCCGCCGTCATGGCCGGCGATCACGATGTGGTCGGCCTTGGCCTTGGCCACGCCGGTCGCCACCGTGCCCACGCCGACTTCGGACACCAGCTTGACCGACACATCGGCGCGCGGGTTCACGTTCTTCAGATCGTGGATCAGCTGCGCGAGGTCTTCGATCGAGTAGATGTCATGGTGCGGCGGCGGGCTGATGAGGCCGACGCCCGGCACCGAGTAACGCAGGAAACCGATGTACTCGCTGACCTTGCCGCCGGGCAGTTGGCCGCCCTCGCCTGGCTTGGCGCCCTGCGCCATCTTGATCTGGATTTGATCGGCGCTGACGAGATATTCGGTGGTCACACCGAAGCGGCCCGAGGCCACCTGCTTGATCTTGGAGCGCAGGCTGTCGCCGGCCTTGAGCTCGGTATCGACGGCGACGACCTTGCTGCCGAGCACGTCCGACATCTTCGTGCCATCGGTGATCTTGATGCCCTTGAGCTCGTTGCGATAACGGGCCGGGTCTTCGCCGCCCTCGCCCGTGTTGCTCTTGCCGCCGATGCGGTTCATCGCGACGGCGAGCGTAGCGTGCGCCTCGGTCGAGATCGAGCCCAGCGACATCGCGCCGGTGGCGAAGCGCTTGACGATCTCGGCGGCGCTCTCCACCTCCTCCAGCGGGATGGCTTGCGCCGGATCGAACTTGAACTCGAACAGGCCGCGCAGCGTCATGTGACGCTTGCTCTGGTCGTTGATGATCTGGGCGTATTCCTTGTACGTCTCGAACTTGCCGCTGCGCGAGCTGTGTTGCAGCTTGGCGATGGCGTCGGGCGTCCACATGTGTTCTTCGCCGCGCACGCGCCAGGCGTACTCGCCGCCGGTTTCCAGCATGCCTTCCAGGATCGGATCCGTGCCGAAGGCCGCGCGGTGCAGGCGGATGGCTTCCTCGGCCACCTCGAACACGCCGATGCCGCCGACCTGCGTGGGCGTGCCGCGGAAGTACTTGGCCACGAAGTCGCTCTTGAGGCCGATGGCCTCGAAGATCTGCGCGCCGCAGTAGGACATGTAGGTCGAGATGCCCATCTTGGACATGATCTTCGAGAGACCCTTGCCCACCGCCTTGATGTAGTTGTAGGTGGCCTTCTCCACGCTCAGCTCGCCGGGCAGTTCGGCGTGCATGTTGGCGAGGGTTTCGAGGGCGAGGTACGGGTGGATGGCTTCCGCGCCGTAGCCGGCGAGGACGGCGAAGTGGTGCACTTCGCGCGCAGTGCCGGTCTCGACCACGAGGCCGGCCGTCGTGCGCAGGCCTTCACGCACGAGGTGGTGGTGAACGGCGGAGAGCGCCAGCAGCGCGGGGATCGCGACGCGGTCCGCGTTCAGGTGGCGGTCCGTGATGATCAGGATGTTGTGACCGGTGCGGATCGCGTCCACGCTCGAGGCGCAGAGCGAGGCGAGCTGCGCTTCAACGCCCGCGTGACCCCATTCCTTCGGATAGCAGATGTCCAGCTCGAAAGGCTTGAACTTGCCGTTCGTGTGCTGCTCGATCGAACGCAGGCGGGCCATGTCCTGGAAGTCCAGGATCGGCTGGCTGACCTCAAGACGCATCGGCGGGTTGACAGCGTTGATGTCCAGCAGGTTCGGCTTCGGGCCGATGAAGCTGTTCAGCGACATGACGATGGCCTCGCGGATCGGGTCGATCGGCGGGTTGGTCACTTGCGCGAACAGCTGCTTGAAGTAGTTGTAGAGCGGCTTGTCCTTCGACGACAGCACGGCCAGGGGCGAGTCATTGCCCATCGAACCGATGCCTTCTTCGCCGTTGATCGCCATCGGCGCCATCAGGAACTTGATGTCTTCCTGCGTGAAACCGAAGGCTTGCTGGCGGTCGAGCAGCGAGGCCTCGAACGTTGCGGCGGGCGGCGCGGCCACGTCGATGTCGTCGAGCTTGACGCGAACGTTCTCGATCCACTGGCGGTACGGACGCGCGTTGGCGTACTGGTTCTTCAGGTCTTCGTCGTCGACGATGCGGCCCTGCTCCAGGTCGATCAGGAACATCTTGCCCGGCTGCAGGCGCCACTTCTTGACGATCTTGCTTTCGGGCACGGGCAGCACGCCGGATTCGGAGGCGAGCACGACGACGTCGTCGTCCGTCACGCAGTAGCGCGCGGGGCGCAGGCCGTTGCGGTCCAGCGCGGCGCAGACCTGGCGGCCGTCGGTGAAGACCATCGCGGCCGGGCCGTCCCACGGCTCCATCATGGCGGCGTGGTACTCGTAGAACGCGCGGCGGCGTTCGTCCATCTGTTCGTGCTGTTCCCAGGCTTCCGGGATCATCATCATCACGGCGTGGGCGAGCGGGTAGCCGCTCATGGTCAGCAGTTCCACGGCGTTGTCGAGCGTGGCCGTGTCCGACTGGTGCTCGAAGCTGATCGGGTAGAGCTTCTTCAGGTCGTCGCCGAGCACGGGCGACTTCATCACGCCTTCGCGGGCGCGCATCCAGTTGAAGTTGCCCTTGACAGTGTTGATCTCGCCGTTGTGCGCCACCATGCGGTACGGGTGGGCCAGCGGCCATTCGGGGAAGGTGTTGGTGGAGAAGCGCTGGTGCACGAGGGCCAGCGCCGAGACCACGCGCGGATCGGCCAGATCCTTGTAGTACTTCCCGACTTGGTCGGCCAGCAGCAGGCCCTTGTAGATCACCGTGCGGCAGCTCATGCTGGGCACGTAGTACTCGCGGCTGTGCGTGAGCTTCAGCGCTTGAATGGCGCTCGACGCTGTCTTGCGGATCACGTAGAGCTTACGTTCGAGCGCGTCGGGCACGATGATGTCCGGGCCGCGGCCGATGAAGACCTGGCGGATCACGGGCTCCTTCTCGCGCACGGTGGGCGACATCGGCATGTCGCGGTCCACCGGCACATCGCGCCAGCCGAGCAGCACCTGGCCTTCGGCCTTGATGGCGCGGACCATTTCCTGTTCGCAGGCGAGGCGCGATGCGGCTTCCTTCGGCAGGAAGATCATGCCGACGCCGTACTCGCCGGGCGGCGGCAGCTCGACGCCCTGCTGGGCCATCTCGGCGCGGTAGAAGTCGTCCGGGATCTGGATCAGGATGCCGGCGCCGTCGCCCATCAGCTTGTCGGCACCCACGGCGCCGCGATGGTCGAGGTTCTCGAGGATCTTCAGGCCCTGCTGAACGATGTGGTGCGCCTTGACACCCTTGATGTGGGCCACGAAGCCCAGGCCGCAAGCGTCCTTCTCGTTGGCCGAGCGGTACAGGCCGTTGGCCTCCAGGTCCTGGATCTCTGCTTGGGTTTGTTCGGCGCTCACGGCTCTCTCCTGCTTTTCGGGGGACGCCGAAATTTACTGCGGCGCAGCAAGAGGGGCAAGAAAAACGAAATGGGGTCAGACCCCCATCAGGTGGATTGAGTCATGGCAGTCGGCCTTAAATAGGGACATATCAAACATCTTGCCCATCGCCTCAATGAGTCCTGTTCGGCGGCCGTCCGCGCGAACGCGGTGCAACGGGTCGGGACTGTGCTTCGCTGAGGCCACGGAGAAAGCCGATGCCGCCGAGCGGCCAACCTTTGTGGGCCGAATCCATCAGTCGATGGCCTTCGTCCATCGGGACACCCTGGTCCAGCCAGGCGCGCCAAGCCGCCTCGCGCTCGAACGGCGTGTTGCCGAGGCTCCAATAGAGCGCGTGATCCAGCACCAGCGGGTCGCGACGGCGGCCCAGATGGTGGGCGGCGCTCGACCAGACGTAGTCTTGCGGGCCAGCCAGCAGGTAGCCGTTGCGCTGCGGATTCAGTTCAATGAAACGCATGCACGCCAGCAAGTGAGCATCCGCTTCCAGTGGAGCAGCACGAAAGCGGCCATCCCAGAGGGTGCCGCTTCGCTGATGCCGCTTGTTGAATGCCGCCACGTAACGCCGGCCGACCGATTGCATCATCAGCGAGAGCCCCTCCCCCGTCTCCGGCGTGGCCAGCAGGTGGAAGTGGTTGTCCATCAGCACGTAAGCGTGGATGGCGACCTTGTGCAGCGCCGCGCTTTCCTGGATTTCGGCGAGCAGCCGGGCACGATCGACGTCGTCGCGAACGATGGCCTCGCGGTTCAAGCCGCGTTGGATGATGTGGTGCGGATGGCCGGCCAGGGCCAAGCGAGGAAGACGTGCCATGCGCTGATTATGGGGTCAGACCCTGGCTGGATCTATTCGATCCGGCTTTCGAGATCGGAGTCCCGCCGCCGAGAAGCCGCCTCAGAACAGGCGCTTGCCCGTCAGGCGCTGATGTTCCTTGAGCGCGTAGCGGTCGGTCATGCCGGCGATGTAGTCGGCAATGGCGCGCGGCTGATCCGGGTTGGCGGCGAACTCGGGCGGGAGCGCCGCTGCATCGTTCGTGTAGTGGGCGAACAGGTCCCGCACCACCTCCTCCGCGCGCTCTCGGGTGGCCGAGACCTGCGGATGGCGGTAGAGGTTGGCGAACAGGAAGCGCTTGAGCTGCGTGCTTTCCTCGCGCATGGACGGCGAAAAGCGCACCAGCGGAGGGGATGCCCGCACCTGGTCGACATCCTGCGGCCCGGCCTCTTTCAGCGCCGAGGTGGTCGCATCGATGATGTCGTAGACCTGGGCCGACAGCATGCGCCGGATCGTCTCGAACAGCAGGCGCTTGCCAGCGAGCTCAGGGTACTCGGTCAACGTGGCGCGCAGGTGGCGACGCACCAGCGGCACGGCGGCCTCGATCTGCTCAAGATCGACGAGTCCGGAGCGCACGCCGTCGTCGATGTCGTGGGCGTTGTAGGCCACTTCGTCGGCGAGGTTGCAGAGCTGGGCTTCAAGGCTGGGCTGATGGCCGCGCAGGAACCGCGCAGCCACGCCGCCAGGCTCGCGCGCCTCGATCAGCTCCGCGTTGCGCCGCGAGCAATGCTTGAGGATGCCCTCGCGTGATTCGAAGCTGAGGTTGAGGCCGTTGAACGCCGGGTAGCGCTGCTCCAGCTCGTCCACGACCCGCAGCGATTGAAGGTTATGTTCGAAGCCACCGTGCGGCTTCATGCAGGCGTCGAGCACATCCTGGCCGACATGGCCGAACGGCGTGTGACCGAGGTCGTGCGCCAGCGCGATGGTCTCCACGAGGTCCTCATCGAGCCGCAGGCTGCGCGCGAGCGAGCGACCGAGCTGCGCCACTTCGAGCGAGTGCGTGAGCCGCGTGCGGAACAGATCGCCCTCGTGATTGAGGAAGACCTGCGTCTTGTAGACGAGGCGGCGAAAGGCCGTGCTGTGGACGATGCGGTCGCGGTCGCGCTGGAAGTCGTCTCGCGTCGGCGCGGCGGGCTCTGCATGGCGCCGGCCCCGCGAGAGCTGCGGGTGGCAGGCGTAGGGAGCGAGCCGCTTGTCGTTCATCGAGGTTCCGAATGCGCCTCGATCACTTCGGCCACCAACGTGTCCGGCGCGGCATGCATGCCGGCGCGGCCGAGGCCCTCGATCAGGACGAAGCGAATCTCGCCGCCTTCGGACTTCTTGTCCACGCGCATGAGCTCGAGCCAGCGTTCGGTGGGCATGCGCGGCGCCGCGGTCGGAAGGCCGGCGCGCTCGATCAGGCGCGTCATGCGTGGCAGCAGCGCGGCGTCGGTCAGGCCCAGTCGCACGGAGAGGTCCGTCGCCAGCACCATGCCGCAGCCGACGCCTTCGCCGTGCAGCCACTCGCCGTAGCCCAGGCCGGCTTCGATCGCATGACCGAAGGTGTGACCGAAGTTGAGGATGGCGCGCAAGCCGGCTTCACGCTCGTCCTGACCGACGACCCAGGCCTTGATCTCGCAGGAGCGCCTGACGGCATAAGCCAGCGCAGTCTTGTCGCGCGCGACCAGGGCATCGAGGTTCGCCTCGATCCAGTCCAGAAACGCGGCGTCGGCGATCGGGCCGTACTTGATGATTTCCGCCAGGCCGGCGGACACCTCGCGCGCCGGCAGCGTGTCCAGCGTGTCCAGGTCGGCGATCACACGGCGCGGCTGGTAGAACGCGCCGATCATGTTCTTGCCGAGCGGGTGATTGATGGCCGTCTTGCCGCCCACGGAAGAGTCGACCTGTGCAAGCAAGGTGGTGGGCACTTGCACGAAGGGCACGCCGCGCATGTAGATCGCCGCCGCGAAGCCGGTCATGTCGCCGATCACGCCGCCACCGAGCGCGTAAAGCACGGTCTTGCGGTCGGAGACGGTGCCGAGCAGACGGTCGACGATGGCGTTCAGCGAAGTCCAGTCCTTGTGCTGCTCGCCGTCAGGCAGCACGACGGTCTCGACCCGTGCGTGCAGGGGCGCGAGTTGCGCCTGCAGCCGCGCCAGGTAGAGCGGCGCCACGGTCTCGTTGGTGACGATCAGCGCGCCGGCGGAGCGCGGCAGGTCGGCGTAGGAAGCGGGGCTGTCGAGCAGGCCGGGGCCGATCAGGATGTCGTAGCCGCGGTCGTCAAGATGGATGGAAACGGTCTCGTACGTCGTCGTCATGCATCGAGTGTACGGGGCGGCTCGGCCCCCACCGTGGCGGCGACCTGATCGGGCGAGATGATGCCGGCGAGTTCGAGCTGCATCAGGGCCATGTTGACCAGGCCGTGCACGGAGCGGCCTGCCTCCAGGACGTAGTGCGCGGTGCGGCGGTACAGCGGGTCGCGCTGCGCGTAGAGCTCGCGCAGCTTGGCCAGCGGATCACGCACCTGCAGCAGCGGTCGCTGGGTGTCGTGGCGCAGGCGGCGGAACAGCTCTTCGGGTGTCGAGCGCAGGTAGAGCACGGTGGAGCACTCGTGCAGCAGCTCGCGGTTGCTCTCTCTCAGCACGATGCCGCCGCCGGTAGCCAGCAAGCCGGCGTTTTGCTGCGCAAGCAACTCACCCAGCACCTGCGCCTCGATGTCACGGAACGCAGCTTCCCCTTCGCGCTCGAAAAAAGAGCGGATCGGCTCCCCGATCCGCTCTTCGATGCAACAGTCCGTGTCGACGGCCGCCATGCCGAGCAGGCGAGCCATGTGCCGCCCGACAGTCGACTTGCCGCCACCGGGCATGCCGACCAGGGCGATGGGCTTAGTTCGGGTCGTTGCAGTTGTTGCTGGTGCCATAGGGGCTGATGACGAATGGCGGAGGTGCGGTCTGCGAATTCAGGGCACTGCCGTCGACAGGCAACAGCTGGTAGGCGCTCAGGTAACTGAGGACGTTCATGCCACCGGTGTATCGCGTGGACGGCAAGCTTACCGGGTTGCCAGCCGGGAAATAGGCCGGCGGGCTCAACACGCCGGCAGCCGCCGCCGTGATCTTGTACTCGACCCAGCCTGCGTGGTCCTTCGGGTACTCGATCTGCACCACGGCCACGCCGTTGGCATCGGTCTTGGTGGAGCCCACGAGGGTGATCGACACGTCCGACTTGCGCGGGTCGAGCTGGAGGTTGCCGTTCACATCCTCGTTGCTGTCGATCACGCCGTTGCGGTTCAGGTCTTCCGCCGGGCAGACCGCCGCGGTGTTGACCACCCACTGCGTGCCGCCCCAGGTCCAGTTGCCCTTGGCATAACCGGCCAGGTCGATGGAGGGCGTGATCTGCACGTCGGACTTCGGATTGCCGGCAGCGTCCACGACGAGCACGGCGAACTTCTTCACGTAGGTCAGGCCGCTGTTGCCGGTGCTGATGGTGTTGTCCGTACCGATGGAGATCGACACCGGCGCCGAGACGACCGTCAAGGTGCTGGTCACCGAATGCGGGCAGTCGGAGGCCGAGGTGAAGTCGACGGTGCTCCAGCAGGCGCGAATCGTCACGCCGTTGGTCGGGCTGGCAATGGCGGCCGGCACGAAGGTGCTGGTGGCGTTGCCGCTCGCGTCCGAATAGACGCTTTGCTGGCTGATCGTGCCGTATTGGCTCGTACCGCTAAAGGCCGAGTCGTTCACGTCGAAGCGCACGCGCACGTTCTTCACGGCGAGGTTGCCCGAATCCACGAAGTTCACGCTCAGCGTGGACTGGTTGGTCGTGCCGCTGCTGTTGACGGACACGACGTTCGGCGAGATCTGCATCGTGGCGGCCGAAGGCGTGCTCGCGGTTCCGATGCTGGAGCTGCCCGACACGGCGATGGCGGTGGTCGCCGTCACGCCGCCTGCGGTGGCGCTGACGTTGATGGTGCCGGCCGAGCTGGGCGCGGTGTACGTGTAGACGTACTGGCCGTTGGCGTCCGTCGTGCTGGTGGCCGAAGGGAGGCCGGAAGCCGTCACGGCGATGGCCTGGTTGCCCATCGCGTTCTGGTTCACGTCCACCAGCTTGAAGGTGACGTTCTGGCTGCTCGACGGCGTCACCGTCGGCGTGGCCGTGATTTGCAGGTTGGCGCCCGTCACGCGGAAGGCTGCCGTCTTGGTCAGTGTCCCGCTCGTGGCGGTGACGGTGACCGTGCGGTTGGAGCGGTCCGCGCCGATGCTGACGACACCCGTGACCTTGCCGGCGTTGTCGCTCAGGCTGCCGCTCACGGCGACGACGGCGCTGGAGTCGACGGCGAGCTGGATCGGGATGCCCTGGAGCGCGTTCCGGTTGCTGTCCACGGCCGTGGCCGTGGCATTGATGACCGCGCTGCCGGAGTCGTTGACGCTGCTGGCGTCCAGCGTGAGCGAGAGATCGGCGGCCTGCGGCGTCGTCGTCGAAGGCGACGGCACGACCGAGAAGCTGACCGTGCGGCTGATGCTGCCCGAGGTGGCGGTGATGGTGATGGTGCGGGCGCTGGTGTCGCTGCCTTCCTTGGCGGTGGCGGACACGGTGCCGTCGGTGCCTGTCGTCGTGCCGCCGGCGGTGATGGTGCCGCCGCTGTCGATAGCGAAGGAGACCGGCACGTTGGCCACGGAAGCGCGGTTGCTGTCGATGGCCGTGACGGTGGCCGTCAGCGAGTCGCTGGTGCTGTTGGCCAGGCTGGACTTGCTCAGGACGATGACCAGATCAGAGGCGCTGGCCGTCGGCGTCGTCGTCGTGCCGCTGGCGGGCGTGGACGCCGAGGTGCCGCCGTTGAACACGGATGAGCCGGAGCTGCCGCCTCCGCCGCCGCACGCAGCCAGCAGGCCGGCCAGAGCGGCCCCCACCAGCAGCAGCTTGCCGCGTTGCCCCAAAGGGCGCAGCGCACCCCGCTCTTGCATCTTGATCATGTCTTGTAACTCCTGCCTGAGCGAGTGGCTCGGCTCTTCCCCGTGGTTGTCGTAACTCAGCGCACGGCCGATTTTTCGCTGACGACCTTGGGCGTCAGGAAGATCAGCAGCTCGGTCTTCACCGCAGTCTTGGACGTGCTCTTGAACAGGTTGCCCAGCAGCGGCACATCGCCGAGGAAGGGCACCTTGTCGATGCTCTGCTGCTCGTCCTGCGTGTAGATGCCGCCGATCACCACGGTGCCACCGTTCTCGACCAGCACTTGTGTCTGCACGTGCTTGTTGTTGATGGCGTAGCCCTGCGGGGTCAGCGTGCCGCGGCTGTCCTTGTTGACGTCCACCGTCATGATCACATTGCCTTCGGGCGTGATCTGCGGCGTGACTTCGAGCTTGAGCACGGCCTTCTTGAAGGAAATGGACGTGGCACCCGAGGACGTGGCCTGCTGGTACGGGATTTCTTCACCCTGCTCGATCAGCGCCTTGGTCTGGTCGGCGGTGACGACGCGCGGGCTGGAGACGATCTTGCCCTTGCCGTCGGCTTCGAGGGCCGAGAGTTCGAGGTTCAGGAAGCGGTTGGCCGTGGCGCTGAACAGCGAGAGCGCCAGGTTGGTCGCGGTGGCGCCGCCAAAGGCGTCAGCCGCCACGTTGGCCGGCAGGTTCACGAACTGCGTATCGCCGTAGCTGGCTGTGGTGCCCTGGTTGGTCTGCGCGCCGACGGCGTTGTAGTTGCCGCCGAAGGTGATGTAGTTGGCGCCGCCGAGCTTGTAGCCGGGGATGCCGCCTTGCTGGCCGCGCAGGTCGCTGGCGCCGAGCTTGACGCCCAGCGAGCGGCCGAACGAATCGCTGGCTTCGACGATGCGGGCCTCGATCTGCACCTGGCGCACCGGGATGTCGATCTTGGCGATCATGGCCGAGACTTCTTCGAGCTTGGACGGGATGTCCGAGACGAACAGCTGGTTGGTGCGGGTCTCGAAGATCACGCTGCCGCGCGGCGAGAGGATCCGGGTGTTGTTCGTTCCGCCGCCGCCGCCGGACGAGTTCTGGCCGGTCAGGCCCTTGGCCACTTCCTCGGCGCGCGTGTAGTTGAGCTGGAAGCTCTGCGTGCGCAGCGGTTCGAGCTGCGAGATCGCCTGCTTGGCTTCGAGGTCGAGCTTTTCCTTGGCGGCGAGCTCGTCCTTGGGCGCGATCCAGAGCACGTTGCCGGACTTCTTCAGCCCCAGGTTCTTGGCCTGCATGATGATGTCCAGCGCCTGGTCCCAAGGCACGTCCTTGAGGCGCAGGGTGACGCTGCCGGTGACGGTATCGCTGGTCACCACGTTGAAGTTGGTGAAGTCGGCGATGACCTGCAGCAGCGCGCGCACGTCGATGTTCTGGAAGTTCAGCGAGAGCTTGTCGCCGGCATAGCCGGGGCCGTTGACGAGCTTGTTCAGGTCGACCTTCTGCGGACGCACTTCCAGCACGAACTGGTTGTCGCTCTGGTAGGCGCTGTGCTCCCAGTTGCCCTTGGGCTCGACGACCATGCGTACGCGATCGCCGATCTGCGTGGTGGAGATCATCTGCACGGGCGTGCCGAAGTCGGTCACGTCGAGCTTGCGGCGCAGCTTCTCGGGGACGCTGGAGCGCAGGAATTCGACGACGAGGGCCTGGCCCTGCTGCTGGATGTCCACACCGACCTGGTCGCTCGGCAGGCTGACGATGACGCGGCCTGCGCCGTCGTTGCCGCGGCGGAAGTCGATGTCGCGAAGCGCCATGGTGCTGGCGTTCTGGCTCTGGGCGAAGTGCACGGGCTGGGCGGCTGCCGTGGCGGGCGCCGCCGTGGGCACCGGCGCGGCGTCGAGCACGAGCAGCAGCGCGTTGTCCTGCAACTGGGCACGGTAGCCGGAGGCCTGGCGCAGGTTCAGCACGACACGGGTGCGGTCACCGGCCTGGGCCACGTTGGCCGAGCGCAGGTTGCCCTGGTTGATCTCGACGAGCGGACGGCCGATGCCGTTCACCACGCCGGGCAGGTCGATGGCGATGCGCGGCGGCGTCTGCACCGTGAAGCCGTTGGGCAGGGCGGTGAGCGGTTCGGTCAGCTCGATACGGACCATCTCGGTACCGGCCTGCTGGATGGAGCTGATCGACTTGATCGCGTTCTGAGCCCAGGCGGGCATGACGCCCATCAGGCCGAAGGCAAGCGCCAAACCGAGCGCACGAGCGTTGCGGGGCCATCCCATCTTGGAGTTCTCCTGCAGTGTTTTCATCGCCCCTTCTCCTGAAGCTGGAGGGTACTGGTGCGTTCGATCCATTCGCCTGCTGCGTCCTGGACGATTTCCCGCAAGGTGATGTCGGTTTCGCTGATCTTCATGATCTTGCCGAAGTTCTGGCCGAGGTAGTCGCCCACCTTGACCTGGTAGAGCAGGTTGTCCACGCGCAGCAGGGCGTAGCGCTGGTCCTTGCGGGTCAGGCTGCCGACCATGCTCATGCTGTCGAGCGGATAGGCTTCAAGCGGCTCGCGGCGGCGGTTCATCTCGGCCGTGAGCAGGGAGTTGGGTTGCGTGGCTTCGGCCTTGACGGCGACGCTGAGCTTTTGCGCGCTGAACGGATCGACCAGGCCGCTGGCCGTGTAGGGCTCGGGCAGGAACTTCTTCGGCGGCTCGAGCGGCCGGACACTCGGACGCGCGTCCTTGCGCTGCTGCTCCATCCACTGGCGCAGCTCGTCGATGTCACCCGAGCAGCCGGCCAGCAGGCCGCCGACCAGGCCAAGCATCGCGAGCGAGGCGAGGCGGGAACTCATCATTTCGCCTCCTTCGCCTTGGCCGCGGCCTTGGCCTTGCGCTGTTCCTGGACCTCGGTCGGATCCAGATAGCGATAGGTGCGCACGGTGGCTTCCATGCTGAGGTTGCCGCCTTGGGCGTTGTTGCCCGTCGGCGCGGCGACCACGAGGTTGTGCAGCGTGACGATGCGCGAGAGGTTGGACACGTCGGCCGTGAAGGAGCCGATGTCGTGATAGCGGCCGCCGACACGGATGTCGATCGGCTTCACCGCGTAGTAGTCCTTCACCACCTCGGGGCCCGGACGGAACAGCTCGACCTGCAGACCGCGGCCGATGCCGGCCTGGTTGATGTCGGAGAGCAGCGCGTCCATCTCGGCCTTGCCGGGCAGCTGGCGGTCCAGCTGGGTCACGTATTCCTCGACCTGCAGCTTCTGCTTGCGCAGCTCAGGCAGATTGGCGGCCTGGCCGACCTTGTTGGTGAAATCGGAGCGCAGCGTCGGTTCGCGGGCGCGCTCGGCGTCCAGCGCGGCGCTGTCGTCGGCGAGCAGGAAGAACCAGCCGAGCGCCACGACGATGATCGCGACCACCGCGCCCACCGCGATCTTCGGCGCCAATGGCCACTGGCCCGGCTCCTTGGGATCGAGCCCCTGGAATTGTTCGGAGAGGTTCTGAAACCAGGCGGCGAAGTCGAACTTGAGATTGAGGTTGCTCGCCATGGTGTCAGGTCCCCTTGGCCGATGCGGCGGAAGCTGCGCCGGCGGGCCCGGAGGCCTTGTCCGCCGGCACTTCAGCGGCCTTGATCGTCACCTGCATGTTGAACTCGAACAGGCGCTTCTGGTCGCGGCCCACCGTGCTCACATTGGCCAGCTTGATCTCGCCGAGCTCGGGCTTATAGAGCCATTCGGACTCGCGCATGATGTTGCGCATGAATTCGGACACCCGCTCGTTGGTCTGCGCGATGCCGGCCAGCGTCACGACCTTGTCGCTCTGCTTGATGGACGTGAGATAGATACCTTCAGGCACGGCTTTGGCAAGGTCGTTGATCAGGTGGACCGGCGTGTTGCGGTCCGTCTGCAGGTCTTCGACCGCCTTCTGGCGCGACTTGAGCGCGTCGATCTCGGCGCGCAGGTTCGCGATGTCGCGGATCTGCAGCTCGAGCTTCTCGATCTCGGTCTTGAGGTACTGGTTGCGATGTTGCTGCTCGATCGTCAGGTACTGCAGCAGCAGAAAGATCGCACCGACGATCAGCGCACCGATGATCGCCGCCAGGCCCATGCCGGCAAAGAACGCCTGCTTGCGGCGTTTGCGCCGTTCCTCGCGGTACGGCAGCAGGTTGATGAGGATCACTGGAAGAACCTCCGCATCGCGAGACCGCAGGCCGTCAGGTAGGCAGGCGCCTCGCGGCGCAGCTTGGGCTCGCGAACCGCCGAGCCCAAGGCCATGTTTTCAAAGGGATTCACGACCATGCAGGCAAAACCCGTCAACTCGGTGACGCGCTCCTTCAGGCCCGGCAGCGTCGCCGTGCCGCCGGCCAGCATCACGTAGTGCACCTTGTGGTGCGGCGTGCTGGTGAAGAAGTACTGCAGCGCGCGGCCGATTTCTTGTGACAAACCGTCAACGAAGGGATTGAGCACCACGGTCTCGTAATCCTCGGGCAGGTCGTTCGCGAGCTTCTTCTGCTCGGCTTCCTCGAAGGAGAAACCGTACTGGCGCGAGATCAGCTGGGTGAGCTGCGAGCCGCCGAAGGCCTGGTCGCGGTCATAAAGCATCTCATCGTCTCGCAACACCTTGAGACTGGTGGTGTCCGCCCCAATCTCAAAGAGTGCGACGAGTGCGTCTTTGCCTTCGTTGGGCAAAGCGGCGATGAGCCGGCCCATGGCCATGCGCGAGGCGTGCGACTCGATGTCGAGAATGACAGGCTTGAGGCCGGCGGCTTCCGCCAGACCCTGGCGGTCCTGCACACGGTCCTTGCGGGAGGCGGCGATCAGCACTTCCACGTCGCCCACCGAGGTCGGGCTCGGGCCGATGACGCAGAAATCCAGGCTCACTTCGTCGAGTGAGAACGGGATGTACTGGTTGGCTTCGACCTCGACCTGCACCTCCAGCTCTTCATCGCGAAGGCCGGCCGGCAACATGATCTTCTTGGTGATGACAGCCGACTGCGGCATGGCCAGCGCCACGTCACGCGTGCGGCTGCCGCTGCGCGCCACCACACGGCGCACGGCTTCGGCAACCTCGTCGAACTTTTCGATCTGCCCGTCTGCGATCCAGCCCTTCTCGAAGGACTCGGACGCAAAACGCTCGAGGACGAATTCGCCGGTCTTCGACTGGCTCAACTCCACGAGCTTGACACTGGACGAGCTGATATCCAGGCCGATCATGGGCGGATGCTTGCGGTTCAGCAGTACATCAAGTAGTCCCACGAGGTGGCTCCCCTAACGCCAAGACTCGGCGCATATTTTGGAAGTTATGCGCGCTAAGCCTATTAATAAATCGCTTGAATGCTAGCAGCAAACCCGTTGTGGCCCAAAGGAAATCCGGTCACAGCAAGTAACGCTGCGTTGCGTACCATACACGCCGTTGACAGGGTGGCGAGATATTGCAACATGCATAAAAGCACGCTTCGTGCGGCCCCGTTGTTACGGTGTCTCGCGTATCCAACGGCCATGTATCATGCCGCGCACCCATGAGTGACTCCTCGAAGAAGCCCGCCCCGAAGTCCATTTCAGCTTCCGGCGGCAATGGCAGCCCTCCCCCCAAAGCGCGTACGGCGCCGCGCCACCCGGCCGTGCACTTCCTGCTTCGTGGCCTGGCCTGGTTCGCCGGCGTCGGTGCCGCGTTCGCCGTGTGCGGCGTGCTGCTGGTCGGCCTGGCGCTGGCGATGGCCTACCCCAACCTGCCCGACATCTCCGGCCTGACCGACTACCGCCCCCGCCTGCCGCTGCGCGTCCTGTCCAGCGACGGCCAGTTGCTCGGGGAATACGGCGAGGAGCGCCGCTCCTTCACACCCATCAAGGAGATGCCCAAGCGCATGCAGGACGCCATCCTCGCCATCGAGGACGCGCGCTTCTATCAGCACGGCGGCGTCGACTACCTCGGCGTGATCCGCGCCGGCCTGGCCAATGTGGGCGATTCGCGCAGCCAGGGCGCCTCCACCATCACGATGCAGGTGGCGCGCAATTTCTACCTGAGCACCGAGAAGACCTTCACCCGCAAGATCTACGAGATCCTGCTGGCGCTGAAGATCGAGCGGGCGCTGTCCAAGCAGCAGATCCTCGAGATCTACATGAACCAGATCTTCCTGGGGCACCGCGCCTACGGCTTCGCGGCGGCCAGTGAGATCTACTTCGGCAAGCCGATCAAGGACCTGTCCATCGCCGAGGCGGCGATGCTGGCCGGACTGCCCAAGGCGCCGTCGGCCTACAACCCGATCGACAACCCGCGCCGCGCCCGCATCCGCCAGCAGTACATCATCGAGCGGATGTACGAGACCGGCTACATCACCGAGGAAGAGCGCGACGCCGCCAAGGCCGAGAAGCTGCACTTCCGCACCGGTGGCGGACTGCAGGCGCACGGCGAATACATCGCCGAAGCCGCGCGACAGCTGATCTTCAACCAGTATGGCGACGAGGCCTACACCCGAGGCCTGGCCGTCTACCTGACCGTGCGCGCCGACGAACAGGCCGCCGCGTACCGCGCCCTGCGCAAAGGCATCATGGACTACGAGCGCCGCCAGGTGTATCGCGGCCCGGAGGCCTACGTCGATCTGCCGACGGACGCCAACGACGTCGACGCCCGCGTGGCCGAAGCGCTGGCCGACCACCCGCCCAATGACGAACTGCTGGCGGCCGTGGTGCTGGAAGCCGACCCGAAGAAGGTCGTGGCCGCCCTGCAGAGCGGCGACGCGCTGACGCTGACCGGCGACGGCCTCAAGCCCGCCACCTCCGGGCTGTCCGACAAGGGCAACCCCAAGACCCGCGTGCGCCGTGGTGCAGTGATCCGCGTGATCAAGATCGGCCAGGACAAGGAAGGCAAGGACATCTGGAGCATCACGCAGCTGCCCGAGGTCGAAGGCGCCTTCGTCGCCATGGACCCGCAGAGCGGCGAACTGCGCGCCCTGGTCGGCGGCTTCGACTGGGCCAAGAACAAGTTCAACCACGTGACGCAGGCCTGGCGTCAGCCGGGTTCGAGCTTCAAGCCCTTCATCTACTCGGCCGCCATCGAGAAGGGCTTCACCCCCCAGACCATCGTCAACGACGCTCCTCTGTTCTTCGACGCCGGCACAACCGGCAGCCAGCCCTGGGAGCCGAAGAACTACGACGGCAAGTTCGAAGGCCAGATGCCGCTGCACGAGGCACTGGCCAAGTCCAAGAACATGGTGTCGATCCGCATCCTGGAGAGCATCGGCGTGCGCTACGCGCAGGACTGGATCACCCGCTTCGGCTTCGAGGCCGAGAAGCACCCGGCTTACCTGACGATGGCGCTGGGCGCCGGCTCGGTGACGCCGATGCAGATGGTGCAGGCCTACTCGGTGTTCGCCAACGGCGGCAACCGCGTGACGCCGACGCTGATCGCCAAGGTGACCGACGACCGCGGCCGCGTGCTCTACGCCGCGCCGCAACACCAGGGTTTCACGGACGCCCAGCGAGCCATCGAACCACGCAACGCCTTCATCATGGACCGACTGCTCCAGGAAGTGGCGCGCAGCGGCACGGCCGCCAAGGCGCAGGCCACCCTCAAGCGCCCCGACATCTACGGCAAGACCGGTACGACCAACGATTCGATGGACGCCTGGTTCGCCGGCTTCCAGCCGGGCATGGCGGCCGTGGTGTGGATCGGCTACGACCAGCCGCGCAAGCTCGGCGACCGTGAAACCGGCGGCGGCCTGGCCCTGCCCGTCTGGGTCGAATTCATGCAGACCGCGCTGCGCGGCGTGCCGGTGTCGGAGATTCAACCGCCCGAGGGCGTGGTGAACGTGAACGGCGACTGGTACTACGAAGAGTTCTCGAGCGGTCAGGGCGTCAAGGCGCTCGCCACCGACCACGCCCCGGCGCCGCCGAGCGAGGAAGAGAAGAAGAGCATCCTCGATTTGTTCAGGCGCTGAACTTGAGCGTGAGGCCGGCCTGCGCGCTGGCCTCGCGCGACAGCAGCGCGTAGAACTCGGTGCCGTCGCGCGTGTCGAGCCATGCGCCCTCGCAGAACGCGAAGTGGTAGCCGCCCGCCTTGGCCGCCAGCCAGATCTCGTGCAGCGGCGGCTGGGTGTTGATGATGATCTTCGTGCGGTTCGGGAAGCTCAGCTCCAGCAGGCCGCCGTTGCGCTGGCCGTCGATGTCGATCAGGTCTTCGTCGAGCCAGCGGTCGATGCAGGCCTCGATGCCGCCGAGCACGGCTTGCGTGCGAGCGTGGTAGTCGGCGTCGGTCAAGGGGGTGACTGCGGGCATGCTGGATACACTTTGCGGATGAAAGCCAAAAGTGTATGCCTCGCCGCCGTCGTCCTGCTGCTCGCAGGGTTGAGTGCCTGCGGCCAGAAGGGTCCGCTGTACATGCCCAAGGCCGCCGCGACGGCACCGGGTGCCGCCTCCAGCCCCGCTTCTACACCCGCCCTTCGATGACAGCGTGACAGGCCACGCGGACACCCTGAAACTCGGTGAGCAGGGGGCGCTCGGCCTTGCAGCGTTCGTTGGAGAGCGGGCAGCGCGGATGAAAGCTGCAGCCACTCGGCGGTGACAGCGGGTTCGGCACTTCGCCCTGCACGGGCGTGCGGGCCCGGCCGCTCATCTTCACGTCCGGGATCGCGTCAAGCAGCATGCGCGTGTACGGATGGCGTGGCGCGGCGAAGAGCTTTTGCCGGTCGGCGAGTTCGACGAGGCGGCCCAGGTACATCACGCCGATGCGATCGGCCACGTGCCGCACGACCGCGAGGTTGTGGGAGATGAAGAGATAGGACAGGCCGCGCCGGCGTTGCAGATCCTTCATCAGGTTGAGGACCTGCGCCTGGACAGAGACGTCGAGCGCGGAGGTCGGCTCGTCGCACACCAGAAACTCGGGCTCCGTCGCCAACGCGCGGGCGATCGAGATCCGCTGGCGCTGGCCGCCGGAGAACTGGTGCGCAAACTTGCCGGCGTCTTGAGTCGCCAGGCCCACCGACGCGAGCAGTTCGTCCACACGCGCCCGGACGGCCGACGCGCTGCCTTTCAGCAAGCCATGCTCACGCAGCGGTTCGGCCACGATGTCGGCCACCTTCCAGCGCGGGTTCAGCGAAGCGTACGGGTCCTGGAAGATCATCTGCATGCGCCGGCGCAGCGCCAGCGCGTCGCGGCCAGCGAGTTGCTCGGCCGTGTCCCGGCCGTCGAAACGGATGCTGCCGCCGCTCGGCGAATACAGGCCGACGAGCAGCCGCGCCACCGTGCTCTTGCCGCAACCTGATTCACCGACCAGGGCCAGCGTCCGGCCACGCTCGATCTCGAAGCTCACACCGTCCACCGCGTGGACGAACTGTCGCGGTCGGCCTTCGATCACGCGGTTGAGCCACGGTGCGGAGACCTCGAAGGTCTTGGCGAGATCGCGCACTTCGACGAGGTTCATGGTCGCTCCTCGTGCAACCAACAGGCGGCGCGTGCAGGGCCGGCGCTCATCAGCTCAGGTCGCTCGACCTTGCACCGCTCCATCACCTTGTCGCAGCGCGGATGGAAGGCGCAGCCCGACGGAATCGCATTCAGGCGCGGCATGGCGCCATCGATCTGCAACAGCTGGTCGCGCTCGACCTCCATCGACGGAATCGCGCCCATCAGGCCGACGGTGTAGGGGTGCGCCGGTCGATGGACGACATCGGCCACCGGCCCGATCTCCACGATGCGGCCCGCATACATCACGGCCACGCGATCACAGGTCTCGGCGATCACGCCCATGTCGTGCGTGACCAGCATCACCGCCGCGCCGCGCTCGCGGCAGACGGTCTTGAGCAGCGTGATGATCTGCGCCTGGATGGAGACGTCGAGCGCCGTCGTCGGCTCGTCGGCCACGATCAACTGCGGCTCTGCGGCCAGCGCGAGAGCGATGACGACACGCTGGCGCATGCCGCCGGAGAACTGGTGCGGATACTGGTCGATGCGCTGGGCGGCGGCAGGGATGCCGGTCTGTTCAAGCAGTTCGACAGCTCGCCGACGCGCTGCAGCCGCGCTGAGATCGAGGTGCGTCGTGATCGTCTCGACCAGTTGCCGGCCGACCGTGTATAGCGGATTCAGCGAGGTCAGCGGGTCCTGAAAGATCGCACCGATGCGGCGACCGCGGAGGCGGCGCATCTGCTCGTCCGGCAGTGTATCGATGCGCTCCCCTTGCAGCAGGATCTCGCCGCCAGCGATGCGGCTCGGCGGATCGAGCAGGCCGATGATGCTGGCGCCCGTCAACGATTTGCCGGCGCCCGATTCGCCGACCACGCCGAGCACCTCGCCGGGCGCGATCTCGAAGCTGATGTCGTCCAGCGCGAGCAACGTGCCCTGCCGCGTCGGGATCTCGACGCGCAGGTGACGGACTTCGAGCAGCGGTGGCGTCATCAGCGCAGCCTCGGGTTCAGTGCATCACGCAGCCAGTCGCCGAGCAGATTGATCGACAAGGTGATCAGCACCAGCATGCAGCTCGGCCAGATCACGATCCACCATTCGCCGGAGAAGAGGAAGTCGTTGCCGACGCGGATCAGCGTGCCCAGCGACGGCATGGTCGGCGGCACGCCGACGCCGAGAAAACTCAGTGTGGCCTCCAGCGTGATCGCCGAGGCGACGTGAATAGTACCCAGCACGAGGACCGGCCCGAGCACGTTCGGCAGCACATGGCGGAACATCACCCGCCACGGCCGCACGCCGATCACGCGGGCGGCCTGCACGTATTCCTTGTTGCGCTCGACCAGCGTCGAGCCGCGCACGGTGCGTGCGTATTGCATCCACCCGGTCATCGCGATGGCGAGCACGAGCACGCCGAAGGACAGCGTCTCCGGCGCGTTCGGGAATCGCAGCCGCGCAATGCCATCGATCAGCAGCGCAATGAGGATGGCCGGAAAGGACAGCATCACGTCGCAGATGCGCATGATCAGGCTGTCGATGCGCCCCCCGACAAACCCGGCCAGCAGGCCCAGGCTCACGCCAATCAGCAACGACAGCAACACGGACGCCAGGCCGACGAACAGCGAGATGCGGGCGCCGTACATCAGCGCGGAGAGCAGGTCGCGGCCTTGGTCGTCGGTGCCCAGCAGATACTTGGGCGAGCCGCCTTCAAGCCAGCTCGGCGGCAGCCGGGCGTCGAGCAGTTCGAGCGTGGTCAGGTCGAAGGGGTTGTGCGGCGCCACCCAGTCAGCGAAGACAGCGCAGAAAATGCAGGCCAGGGCGACGAGCGCCGCGCCGACGGCGATGGGCGAGCGGCGGAACGACCACCAGATGTCGCCGGCGAAGAAGCGCCGCAGCGCGGCTGCCAGGCGCCTCAATGTGCGCCCCCTTGGACGCGCAGACGCGGATCGACGGCGAAGTACAGCAGGTCGACGAACAGGTTCAGCGTCACGAAGATCGCCGAAATCAGGCAGAGGTAGGCGGCCATCACCGGGATGTCCGCGAACTCGACGGCCTGCACGAAGAGCAGCCCCATGCCGGGCCACTGGAAGACCTTCTCGGTGATGATCGAGAACGCGATCAGCGAACCCAGTTGCAGGCCCGTGATCGTGATGACGGGCACCAGCGTGTTGCGCAACGCGTGGCCGAAGTAGACCGCTCGGTTGGACAGGCCGCGGGCGCGGGCGAACTTGATGTAGTCGGTGCGCAGGACTTCGAGCATCTCGGCACGGACGAGCCGCATGATCAAAGCCACCTGGAACACCGACAGCGTGAAGGCGGGCATCACGATGTGGCGCAAGCCATCCGCCGTGGCCAGACCCGTGGACCACAAGCCCAGATCCACCAGCTCGCCGCGGCCGAAGCTGGGCAGCCACTGCAGTCGGGCCGAGAAGACGAGGATCGTCAGGATGCCGATCAGGAAGGTCGGCAGCGAGACGCCCAGCAGCGACAGCAGCAGCGTCGCCTGCGCGCTCGGTCGACCGCGCCGCAAGGCCGCATGCACACCGAGCGGCACCCCGACCAGCAAGGCCAGGACGGCCGCGGCGACCGCCAGCTCCAGGGTGGCCGGGAAACGCTCGGCGATCAGGCCCGAGACCTTGCGACCCTGCTTGAGGCTCAGGCCGAAGTCGCCCTGCACGGCGTTGGCGACGAAGTAGGCGAACTGAACCGGCGCCGGAGAATCCAGGCGCAGATCCCGACGCAGCTGCGCGCGCTGCTCCGGCGTGGCGTCCTGCCCCAGCATGTTGTTGACGGGGTCACCGACGTACTGGAACAGCGTGAACGCGATGAAGGCAACGGCCAGCATCACGAGCGCAGCCTGGGCCATGCGGCGAAGAATGAAGGCGATCATCTGCCGCCGAGCATGTCAGCCGATCCGGGCAAGCTCAAAGGGGAAAGCCCTGAGCTGCGGCAAATAAAAAGGCCGCCCGAAGGCGGCCTTGTTCTTCTCGACAACCGGCCTAAGCCGGTCTGCGTCGATCAGAAGAAGTGGGTGATACCAACGTCGAAGCCGCTGGAGGTTTGGCCACCAACTTGAGCCGCCGGAGCGCCAGCGACGATGAACTTGGCAGCGCCCTTGTTCTTCAGCGACGACAGCGTGGTGTACAGCTGGGTGCGCTTGGACAGGTTGTAGGCGTACGAAGCGGTCATCAGGCGAGCATCGCCGATGGCGGTGTAACCCGTGACAGCGGTCTCGGCCACGCCGTTGGCGTTCGAGTTCGTGTACTGCACCTTGATCAGGCCTTGACCCAGCGGGATCTGAGCGTTGACGCCGATGGCGTCTTGCTTGCGACCAACGTACTTGGTTTCGATGCCGAAGGCGGTCAGCTTGACAACGCCGAAGTCATAAGAACCCGAGATGGCACCCATGCCCCAACGCGGGCCGCCGTTCGTGGTGTTGGTCACTTGCGCGCCGATAGCCAGGTTCAGCGGGCCTTCCTTGTAGCCCAAACGGCCGCCGTAGTACTTCTGGCCGCTCACGCCTTCGCCGTAGCCCATGTCCACCGAGCCGTAGATGCCGCCGAGGTTGCTCGGCAGGAAGTAACGGACTTGGTTGTCAGCACGGTTGTTGTTCAGCGAGGTGCTACCCAGCACGTTGGCGGCGACGGAAGTGACGGCACCCAGACCCACCGTACCGAAAGCGTCGGCGTCGTCAATCAGGTTGCGAACCGAGGTCTTGTCGCGGCCGATACGGAATTCACCGAAGTCGCCCGACAGGCCGACGGTGGCGCGACGGTTCCAGAACTTGCCGGCGACGGTCGTGTCGCCTGCGATACCGGTGTCCGATTGCAGCTGGCTGTCCAGGAAGAAGTTGGCCTTCAGACCACCACCCAGATCTTCCGTGCCACGCAGGCCGACGCGGCTGGTCTGCTGACCGTCCGTGGCGACTTGGTTCACCGACAGGGCGCCGGTCTTGACGTAGCGGACGTTGGCATCCAACACACCAAACAGCGTCACCGACGATTGCGCCGAAGCGGTACCAGCCAGCGTGCCCAGAACGGCCAGCGCAACGAGAGATTTCTTCATTAGATGACTCCTATGTGTTCATTGAGGTCCGATCTCGCGTTGCCAAGGCAGCGACGCATGGGACCAACCCCCTCTCGGAAGTTGGGTCGTATTGCACCAGACGAATGGCCTTCGGCAAAGCCAACAAGCTCAAATGTTGTCGATCTGCAACGCGACCGCGGTATCACAAACACGTCACACCGAGCTTGGGACTTTCCAGAATCCTCGCAAGGCGCTGAACACTTTCGGGGCCGCCCCTAAACTTCGGGCCGTCTTCCTGCCGTTTTCCAGCTGTTTCCCCCTATGCCCGCCCTGCCCCAGACCCCGCTCGACCGCCTGGTTTCCAGCCTGGACCAGGGGCTGAAAACCGTCTTCGCGCGCCCTGCAGCTCCCCCATTCGAGGCCGGCGACGCGCCAATCTTGAGTGCCGAAGACGCGAAATTGTCTGGCGCTCTGATGCGGGTCAATCATGTCGGTGAGGTCTGCGCCCAGGCCCTCTACCAGTCGCAATCGTTGTTCAGCCGTTCGCCGGAGCTGCAGGCGCACTTCGAGCATGCCGCTGAAGAGGAGCGTTCGCACCTGGCCTGGACGCAGCAGCGCATTGAGGAACTCGGCACCCACACGAGCTACCTCAATCCGCTCTGGTACGCGGGCGCTTTCGCCCTCGGCGCGCTGGCCGGTCTGGCCGGCGACAAGGTCAGCCTGGGCTTCGTCGTCGAGACGGAGCAGCAGGTCGAAGAGCACCTGGCCAGTCATCTGGACCGCCTCCCCGTCGAGGACACCGCCTCGCGCCGGATCGTCCATCAAATGAAGGAAGACGAGGCCCGCCATGCCGAGGAGGCCAGACAGGCCGGCGCACAATCCCTGCCCCCGCCTGTGCCGCAGCTGATGCGATTGGCGGCGCGGGTGATGACCCGCACCGCGCACTACATCTGATCTGACGCCGCGCTTCGGCGGGCTTGACTCAGCCCTCGACGATCTCCACCGACGTCGTGATCTCGGCGGTCTTGGCCAGCATGATGCTCGCCGAGCAGTACTTCTCGTGCGAGAGCGCCACCGCCCGCTCCACCACTTCCAGCTTCAACCCCGTGCCGGTCACGACGAAGTGCATGTGGATCTTCGTGAACACCTTCGGTTCGACCGGCGCGCGATCGGCCGTCAGCTTGACCTGGCAGCCGCGCACGTCGTGCCGGCCGCGCTTGAGGATCAGCACCACATCGTAAGCCGTGCAGCCGCCCGTGCCGGCCAGCACCGTTTCCATCGGCCGGGGCGCAAGGTCACGGCCACCGCCGTCCGGCGCGCCGTCCATCGTGAGCAGATGCCCACTTCCCGTTTCTGCCACGAAGGCCATCCCCGCGGCGCCCATCCAGTTGACCGTGCATTCCATCGTCAAAACCCCAAACAATTCACAAAAAAATATTGCGATGCAACATAGCTCGCGCTAGAATTCATCCATGCGATTCAGGAGTTAGCAAGCGCTTTCAGCCAGCCAGCTCCTCGCACCGATTGTCTCCTCCACCGCCTCCATGGTGGATTCAGCCCGAGATTGCAAGATCTCGGGCTTTTTTTCGTCTGTACGGGTATTCCGGCAGGGCTCCCCTATCATGCGGCGCTGCACAAACGGAGACCCGCTCATGACTGGCAAGGCAGGCGCTGCCCGCAAGAAGAACAAGCCCTCGACCTCGGCCTCCAGGCCCGCGCAACCGAGCCTGATGCCCGCCCCCGGCAGCTATCTTCAGCGAATTCTGAACGCCAAGGTCTACGAAGCGGCCGTCGAAACGGCACTCACGCCGGCGCGCAACCTCGGCAAGCGCATCGGCAACAAGGTCTGGCTCAAGCGTGAGGACGAGCAGCCCGTTTTCAGCTTCAAGCTGCGCGGCGCTTACAACAAGATGGCGCACCTCTCGCCCGAAGCGCTGGCGCAGGGCGTGATCTGCGCTTCCGCCGGCAATCACGCGCAAGGCGTGGCGCTCTCCGCCAAGAAGCTCGGTTGCCGCGCCGTCATCGTGATGCCGATCACGACGCCGAAGGTCAAGGTCGATGCCGTGGCCGCGCTCGGCGGCGAGGTCGTCCTCCACGGCGACAGCTATTCCGACGCCTACACGCACGCGACCGGACTGGAACGCGAACAAGGCCTGACCTTCGTCCATCCCTTCGACGACCCCGACGTCATCGCCGGCCAGGGCACGATCGCGATGGAGCTGCTGCGCCAGCACCCCGGCCCGATCGACGCGATCTTCGTCGGCATCGGCGGGGGCGGCCTGATCTCGGGCATCGCGGCCTATGTGAAAGCGCTGCGCCCGGAGATCAAGATCATCGGCGTGCAGACGCGCGATTCGGACGCCATGGTCCGCTCCGTCAAGGCCGGCAAGCGCGTGCAACTGAGCGAAGTCGGCCTGTTCTGCGACGGCACGGCCGTGAAGCTGCCGGGCGAGGAAACCTTCCGCATCGTGCGCGAACTGGTCGATGAATTCGTGCTGGTCGACACCGACGCCGTCTGCGCCGCCATCAAGGACGTCTTCGAGGACACCCGCAGCGTGCTCGAACCCTCCGGCGCCCTCGGCGTGGCCGCCATCAAGCAGTACGCCGCCAAGCACGGCTGCAAGGGCAAGACCTTCATCACCGTGACCAGCGGCGCCAACATGAACTTCGACCGCCTGCGCTTCGTCGCGGAGCGGGCCGAGGTCGGCGAACAGCGCGAGGCCCTCTTCGCCGTGACGATTCCCGAAGAGCGCGGAAGCTTCAAGCGCTTCTGCGAGCTGCTCGGCTCGCGCAGCGTGACCGAGTTCAACTACCGCATCTCCGGAGCCGAGGCTGCGCACATCTTCGTCGGCATCAGCATGAGCAAACCCGAGGAAGCCGACAAGCTCGCCCGCAGCTTCGAGCGCCACGGTTTCCCCGCGCTCAACCTCACGGGTAACGAGCTCGCCAAGCAGCACTTGCGTCACATGGTCGGCGGCCATAGCGAGCTCGCGAAGAACGAGCGGCTGTACCGCTTCATCTTCCCCGAACGGCCCGGTGCGCTGATGCGCTTCCTCGACAGCCTGCACCCGGACTGGAACATCAGCCTGTTCCACTACCGCAACCAGGGCGCCGACTACGGGCGCATCCTCGTCGGCATCCAGGTGCCGCGCGGCGACGCAGGCGCGCTGCGCGAATTCCTCGACACGCTCGGCTACCCGTTCGAGGACGAAACGCAGAACCCGGTCTACCGCCTGTTCCTCTGAACGCCCGTCCAGCTTGCTGCAATCCTTCCGGCGCAGCGCCGCGATGACAGCGGCATCCCGGGGATAGCACAATCAGCCGCATGTCCATCAAGCAATCCCTGATCTCGCCGACGGCCAATGCGGCCCTCGAACAGGCCCTGCGCGAACGCGTCGAGGAACGCGCCGCGCTGGCCGGCGGACTGGGTGAGCTGCGGCCGCTGGCCGTGCGGCTGGGGCTGATCCAGGACAGCCTGATGCCGCGCTTTCGAGACCCGATGCTGGCGCTGTTCATGGCCGACCACGGCCTGGCCGTGGACGGCATTCCCGTGCCCTTCGGGCAGTCGACGCGGCAGCTCGCGCAGCTGGCGCTCGACGAGAAGCTGCCGCTGGCCTCGTTCGCCCGCGCGCAGGGCGTGGCGTTGCGCGTGGTGGACTGCGGCATCGCCGACAAGCTGTCCGCGCACCCCAACCTGCTCACCCGCAAGATCGCCCACGGCACGCGCAGCGCGCGCGTCGGGCAAGCAATGAGCCTCGAATTTGCACACGCCGGCGTGCGCGCCGGCATGGAAATCGCCGACAACCTGCCCGGCAACGTGCTCGCCCTGGCCGGCCTCGGCCAAGGCGCCGGTGAAGCCGCCGCGCTGGTGCTGGCGCACCTGAACGAAACGCCGCTGCGCGACTTCATCACCACCGGTCCCGACATGCCGCAGGAGCAGTTCGCCCAGCTGATGTCCGTGCTGCAACCGGCGCAGGCGCGCCACCGCGAGCTCACCGATCCGATGGAGATCCTGGCGGCCTACGGCGGCTTCGAGATCGCCGTGATGGTCGGCGCGCTGCTGGTCGCTGCCAGCAAGCGCAGCCTGGTCCTGATCGACGGCATCAGCGCCTGCGCGGCGCTCAAGATCGCTTCGCGCATCGCACCGCCCGTCACCGACTACGTGCTGTTCTGTCGCAGCAACGGTCACCGCGGGCTCGACGAGGCGTTGGCCGGCTTCCACGCCACGGCGCTGCTGGAGCTCGGATTGGAGAGTCTGGACGGCACGGGCGCCGCGCTGTCCTGGCCGATGCTGCGCAGTGCTCTGGCCGTGCTGGGCGATGTGGGCGAGCCGGCGGAAGTGCGGGGCAACAGCAATTTCGGCGGCCTGGCCGCCTGATTCGACGGCCCGGGCCGCCGCCGGAATCACATCGTCGGCGAACCGACCGGCGGGCGTTGTTGCTGCTCTTGCTGCTGCTGCGTCATCTGCTGCGGGATCGGCAGGGGCGGAGGCGCCATCCCGTCACCGGCAGTTCGCGCCTGCACTTGGGGGCTCGGCGCCACCGAAGCCGCACCGAGCAGCGGCGGCAGTTCCAGCCGCGAGCCGGCCTGTCCGTCACGGCCGATCGTCGCGGCACGCTTCTCCACGCTGAGCAGCTTCCACTCGCCGTCGACCACCGCGCCCACGCGCACCGCATGCGGGGTGCCGTCCACGGTGATCAGCGCGACGCCGAAGCCGTTGTTCGATTGCGGCGCTACCACGCCCAGCAGCTGGAAGCGCGCCTCGGCCGGCGGTGCCGCGGCGGCCACGGGCGCGGCACCCAGGACGCGCGTGAAGTCCTGCGACGTCCCCGCTTGCAGCTGCACCGCCCGCGCCGGCACCTGGACCGGACGAGCCAACAATTGCGTTCCCCAATAGACGGCGCAAGCCGCCACCAGGGCCCAGACTACAAAACTTGAAACGCGCGCCAACATGCTTTGATTATGATGCAGCGCGCATCCCGTTCCGGGCCGCTCACTTGCCGTTTCACATGCATCAAAACCCTAGCCTTCGCCGTCGCGGCTCCAAAGCGCGCGGTTTCACCCTGATCGAGTTGCTCGTGGTGCTCGTCATCATCGGCATGCTGGCGGCCCTGATCGTGCCCAACGTCATGGACCGCCTGGACGACAGCCGCGTCACCACCGCCAAGAGCGACGTGGCCAGCCTCATGCAGGCCCTCAAGCTTTACAAGCTCGACAACCAGCGATATCCCACCGGCGAACAGGGCCTGGACGCACTGGTGCACAAGCCCAACAACGCCGGCCCCGGCTGGCGCCCGTACCTGGACAAGCTGCCCAACGACCCCTGGGGCAATCCGTACCAGTACGCCAACCCCGGCATCAAGGGCGAGATCGACGTCTACAGCCTGGGCGCCGACGGCAAACCCGGCGGCGAGGGCCGCGATGCAGACATCGGCAACTGGTGACCGGCGCCGCTCGCGTGGTTTCACCCTGATCGAGCTGCTGGTCGTCATCACCCTGATCGCCGTGGCCGTCGCCGTCGTCAGCCTCGCGCTGCGCGACCCCGAGGAAGCCCAGCTCGACCGCGAAGCCGAGCGGCTGGCCACCCTGTTCGAGATGGCGCGCGCGGAAGCCCGCGCCGACGGTCTGGCCGCCACCTGGGCGCCGCTGACCGGCATGCAGCGCAGCGACACCGAGCAATTCCGCTTCACCGGCTTGCCCAAGGGTTTCGACCTGCCCGCCAAATGGCTGGGCGCACCCGTCGATGTGCAGATGCTCGGCGCCGCCAGCGTGCGGCTCGGGCCGGAACCCTTCGTCGGCGCGCAGCGCGTCGTGCTGAGCCTCGGTTCGCATCAGCGCGTGCTGGCGACCGACGGCCTCTCGCCCTTCAACGTCCAGCCGGCCACGCCATGAAGCGCAGTGCGGGGCGGGGCTTTACCTTGATCGAGGTGCTGGTCGCCCTCGTGCTCGTCGCCGTCGCCCTGGCCGCGGGCCTGAAGGCCGCCGGCGCATTGACCAGCAACGCCGAGCGCCTGGACGCCGTGCTGGCCGCGCAGCTCTGCGCCGAGAACCAGCTCGCCGAGCTGCGCCTGACCAAGCAGTTTCCCGGCACCGGCGAGAGCAGCTTCAGCTGCGAGCAGCTCGGCCGGCAATACATCGGCAGGCAGGTGGTGACGGGCACGCCGAACCCGAACTTCCGCCGTGTGGACGCAATCATCAGCGATGCTGACGGCACGCCTCGACTGACGCTCTCCACGATCATGGCGCGCAATCTATGAATGCTGCCCATGCCCGCCGTCGAACGCGGGGTTTCACCCTCGTCGAAGTGCTCGTCGCGCTCGTCATCCTGGCCCTGATGGCCCTGATGGCCTGGCGCGCGTTGGACGCGCTGATCTCCACCCGCGAAGTCGCCCAGGGGCACATGGACGGCACGATGCGGCTTCAGACCGTGATGCAGCAGTTCGAGCGCGACGTCCAAGCCGTGCAGGACAACGGCGTGACCTCGGGCCTCGCGTTCGATGGTTCGGCCCTGCGCATCACGCGCCGTCAGACCGATGGCATGCAGCTGATCGCCTGGACGCTCAAGAACGGCCGCCTCTATCGCTGGGCCGGCCCCACCGTGCAGCGCCAGGACGATCTGCGCGAGAGCGAGCTGCAGAGCTACCAGCTCAACGACAACGACGCGCGGCTGATCGCCACCGTCGAAGGTGTGTCCGATTGGCAGATGTACTTCTTCCGCGGCACGTCGTGGAGCAACGCGCAGTCCAGCGCGGGTGCGCAATCGACTACTGGAACTTTCACCAGCAGCACCGCCGGATCCGCCGGCAGTACGGACGGCGGCTCAAGTGGAGGCAATAACACCATTACACCGATCGCCACCACGACCACCGCTCTGCCCTCCGGCGTGCGCATCGTGCTGAGCTTCGGCGCCAACGGCGGCAAGCTGACCAAGACCGTCCTGCTCGGAGCGCGCCCATGAGGCGCAGCCCGTCGAAGCACCAACGCGGCGCGGCGCTGCTGACGGCGATGATCATCGTCACGCTCGTCGCCGCCCTGGCCGCCGCCATGATGTGGCGCCAGCAGCGTGCCGTGCAGGTGGAGGCTTCCGAGCGGGCACGCGCCCAGGCCGACTGGATGCTCCTCGGCGCCCTCGACTGGGCGCGGCTGATCCTGCGCGAAGACGCGATCAGCAACACCAACAACAAGAACTGGGACCACCTCGGCGAGCCCTGGGCCGTGCCGCTGGCCGAAGCGCGCCTGTCCACCTTCCTGGGCGGCAGCGACAAGTCCTCGGGTGGCAACGACGGCCCCGATGTCTTCCTCTCTGGCCGCATCGACGACGCCCAGGCGCGCTACAACCTGCGCAACCTGCTCGTCACAGACCCGGCCCGTTTGCTGATCGAGCAGCGCACGCTGAGTAAGTTGTGCGAGCTGGCCGGTGTTCCGCCGGGCACCGCCACGCTGATCGACAAGCAGCTGCGCGCCGCCTTCGCCAAGGAACCGGCGGCCGACGCGCCGCTGCAGATCGACCGCGCCTCGGACCTCGTCTGGCTGGGCTTGCCGCCCGACGTCGTCGCCAAGCTGGCTCCCTTCCTGACGCTGCTGCCGGCGACCACGGCGGTGAACCTCAACACCGCGCCGCGGGAAGTGATCGCCGCCCTGATCGACGGCCTGGACCTCGCGTCGGCCGAGCGCCTCGTCCAGGCCCGCCAGAACTCGCCGCTGCTCAATGTCGGCGATGCAACGCCCCTGTTGCCCGGGAACGTCGTGATTTCGGCCGACCGCGCCAGCTTCGTTTCATCGTATTTCTACGTGACGGGCCGCCTTCGCCTGGACGAGCATGTCCTGGTCCAGCGCGCACTCGTTCAGCGCGTGGGAGCCACCCAGATCAACGTGCTCCGCCGAGAGACCGCCAGCGAAGTCAGCAGCGCCTCCGCAACCCCGGGTTTGCCGCCATGAGGCAAACCAGCAGCAGCGGCCGGCCCCTCAGGCGCGCCACCTAGAATCCGCGATCCTCATGAGTACCTTGCTTCTCCTCCTGCCGCCGCGTGACCGGCTTCGCCCTCAAGGCCAGGGCGCGAGCCCGCTCGAGCCCCTGAGCCTGGATGCCATGGTCTGGCAGCTCAGCCCGGACGGCCGCCAGTCCGGCCCGCACGGTCGCGGCCTGCCGCTGCCGGCTGCTTCCGAGGTCGTGCTGGTGCTGGCCGATGCTGACGTGGCCTGGCGCCGCGTCAACGTGCCCAAGGCCGGCCGCCAGGTGCGCCAGGCGCTGGCCGGCCTGCTGGAGGAAATGCTGCTCGACGACGCCGAGTCGCTGCACTTCGCGCTGCCGCCGAAACCGGAAGGTGACGAGCAATGGGTGGCGCTTTGCTCGCGCCCCTGGCTGACGCGCCAGCTCGCCGCGCTGGAAGCCGCGCAGGTTCGCGTGGACCGGGTCGTGCCCAGCTCCTGGCCCGGTGAGGCTTCGCTGGCCCACTTCGAGGACGGCCAGCTGCACTGGAGCCATGCCGGCGGCGTGGCCAGCCTGCCGCTCGAAGGCGCGCTGACGCGCCAGCTGATCGCCCCGCATCTCGAAACCACGGCATGGACCGCCGCGCCGGCCGCTGCCGCCGCCGCGCAGACCTGGCTCGGCAACCCGGAAGCCGAAGTGGCCGTGCGATCGCACGAGCAACGCGCCATCGCCGCGGCCGCCGGCCCGTGGAACCTCGCCCAGTTCGAGCTCGCACCGCGTGCCCGCGGCCTGCAGGCGGTCCGCCAGATCTGGCGCCAGGTGCAGGAGCCGCGCTGGCGCGCGCTGCGCTGGGGCGTGGTGGCGTTGGTCGTCGTGCAGCTGATCGGCCTGAACCTGCTGGCGTTCAAGGACCGCAAGGAGCTCGACACGCGCCGCAGCGCGCTGACCAGCACGCTGACGCAGACCTATCCGCAAGTGCACGCCGTGCTCGACGCACCCGTGCAGATGCGCCGGGAGACCGAAATTCTGCGCACCTCCGCCGGCATTGCCGGTGACGGCGACCTCGAAGGCCTGCTCGGCGCCGCCGCGGCCGCCTGGCCGCCCGGCCAGGGCCCGGCCGAAGGCCTGACCTTCGAGCCCGGCCGCCTGAGCATTTCCTCGAATGGCTGGAACCCCGCGCAGATCGAAGCCTTCAGCCAGCGCCTGCGCGCCGACGGCTGGCAGGTCGAGAACAAGGACAACCAGATGGTGCTGAGCCGCGCCAGTGCTGGCGCCGGACGAAAATCATGAGCAAGAAAAGCATGTTCGCCCCGCTGCAGGCGCGCTACGCAGCGCTGCAGCCGCAGGAGCAGCGCGCCGTGTTGGTGCTGGGTTGGGCCGTCGGCCTGTTCCTGCTCTGGATCGTGGCCGTCGCGCCGGCCTGGAAGGTCGTTCGCGGCACGCCCGCCGAGCGCGACAAGCTCGACCAGAGCCTGATGGAAATGCAGGCACAGGCGGCCGAAGCGCAGTTGCTGCGCGCCGTGCCGACCGTGCAGCCGGCGCAAGCGCGCCAGGCGCTGCAGGCGGCGGCCGAACGGCTCGGCCCGCTCGTGCAATTGCAGCTCGCAGGCGACCGCGCCGTGTTCAACCTCAAGGGTCTGCGCGGCGACCAGCTCTCCGCACTGCTGGGCGAAGCCCGCATGGCGGCACGGGCGCACACCGTCGAAGCCCATCTGCAACGCGCCGGCGACGGCTATACCGGCAACCTGATCCTCGTGCTGCCCGGAGGCGGCGCCTGATGAAAGCGTCGCGCTGGGCCTGGGCCGGGATGATCGCGGGCGCCGCCGTGGCGCTCGTCGCCTGGGCGCCGGCCAGCCTCGCCGCGCAATGGCTGGCGAGCTCGACGAACGGCCACCTGCAACTCTCCGACGCACGCGGCAGCCTCTGGAACGGCAGCGGCCTGCTGATCTTCTCCGGCGGCGCCGGCAGCCGCGACGCCGTCGCCCTGCCCGATCGCCTGCACTGGCGCGCGCAGTGGAGCGGCCTGACGAGCTTCACCGTCAAGGCGAGCCAGGACTGCTGCATCAACGGCGAGATGGAGATGCGCCTCGCGCCCGGCTGGGGCAAGCTCGATGTCGCGGTCAAGGACGGCGGCGAAGGCCTGCTGCGCTGGCCCGCGGCCTTGCTCGGCGGCCTGGGCACGCCCTGGAACACGCTGGAGCCCGGTGGTCAGCTCCGCCTGACGGCGCAAGGCCTGTCCGTCCATCTGGATCGCCAGGGCTGGAGCCAGCAGGGCCGCATCGACATCGACCTGGTCGATTTCAGCTCGCGCGTCTCCACACTGTCGCCGCTGGGCAGCTACCGGCTCAGCCTGGTCGGCGCGCCGGACGGCAACACGCTGCAGCTGCAGACGCTGCAAGGCGCGCTGCAGCTGCAGGGCACGGGCCGCGTCAACGCGCGCGGCGCCAGTTTTCGCGGTGAAGCCACCGCCGCCGAGGGCCGCGAGGCCGCTCTGGACAATCTGTTGAACATCATCGGGCAGCGCCAAGGTGCGCGCTCCCTCATTTCCCTGGGATGACACGAGCATGAACAAAAGTCCCCTGCTGCTGGCCCTGGCCATCGCCTTCGGTGGCGTCGCAGCGGCAGTCCACGCCGCACCCACCGTCACCGCCGCGCCGGTCACGCTGAACTTCGTCAACGCAGACATCGAAGCCGTCTCGCGCGCCATCGGCGTGATGCTGAACAAGCAGGTCGTCATCGACCCGCGCGTGAAGGGTCAGATCACGGTCACGAGCGAGAAGCCGCTGCCCGTGCGCGAGGCCTACCTGAGCTACCTCGCGGCGCTGCGCACCCAGGGCTTCACGGCCGTGGAGACCGCCGGCCTGCTCAAGATCGTGCCGGAAGCCGAGGCCCGCCTGCAGACGGGCACGGTCATCGTCGACCACCCGGCACCGCGCGGCGACCAGATCGTCACGCAGGTGTTCCACATCGAACACGACAACGCGAACAACTTCGTCGCGGTGTTGCGCCCCCTGATCACGCCCAACAACATGATCAACGCCAACCCGACGAACAACACGCTGGTCATCACCGACTACGCGGACAACCTGCAGCGCCTGGCGAAGATCATCGCGGCCATGGACGTGCCGGGTTCGACCGAGATCGAGGTGGTGCCGCTGGAGCACTCCGTGGCTTCCGACCTCGCGCCGATCGTGCAGAAGCTCGCCGATTCGAGCGGCGCTGCCGCGGCCCCGGGCGTCACCACCACGGCCAGCAGCAACGTGATGGCCGATCCGCGCAGCAACGCGCTGATCATCCGCGCCACCAGCCAGGCCAAGCTCGCGTCGCTCAAGGCCATGGTCAAGAAGCTCGACGCCCCGACCAGCGGCGACAGCAACATCCACGTCGTTTACCTGAAGAACGCCGACGCCGTGAAGCTGGCCACGGTGCTGCGCGCCGCGTTCCCGACGAGCGGCACCGGCGGCGCCAGCGGCAGCAGCGGTTCGAGCCCGCTCGCCGGCGCCACGCAGTCGCAATCGACCGTCAACAGCACGCTCAACAGCAGCAACAGCAACGGCACGACCGGCAGCACTTCGCCGCAGTCCACCAACCCGGTGGCCGCCTCGCCGCAGCCGAGCACCGGCGGCTTCATCCAGGCCGACCCGTCCACCAATTCGCTGATCATCACGGCCAGCGAGCCGCTGTACCGGCAGATCCGCAGCGCCATCGACCGCCTCGACGGCCGCCGCGCGCAGGTCTATGTGGAGTCGATGATCGTCAAGGTCGACGTCGCCAAGTCCGGCCAGTTCGGCGTGCAGTGGCAGAACCTGTTCGGCGACAAGAACAGCAGCAACCCGATCGGCGTCGGCACGAACTTCGGCACCGGCAGCGCCAACATCATCAACGGCAGCGTGGCCGGGATCAGCGGCACCACGGCGGTCGGTTCGCTGCTCAGCAGCAGCCCGGCGCAGACCGGCCTGAACTTCGCCGTGTTCAAGAACATCGGCGGCAAGATCACGCTCGGCGCGCTGGCCAACGCGCTGGAAGGCACGACGGGCGCGAACGTGCTGTCCACGCCGAACCTCGTCGCCCTGGACAACGAAGAAGCCAAGATCGTGATCGGCCAGAACGTGCCCTTCGTGACCGGCAGCTACGCCAACACCGGCTCGACCACGTCTTCCGTCAATCCCTTCACGACCGTGAATCGCAACGACGTCGGCCTGACACTGCGCGTGCGCAGCCAGATCGGCGAGGGCAATGTCGTGCGCATGACGGTGTACGAGGAGAACTCCTCCGTCGTCGCCACCACCGTCAACAGCGCCAACGGCCCGACCACGGACAAGAGCTCGGTGGAGACGACCGTCGCCGTGGACGACGGCTCCATCCTCGTGCTCGGCGGCCTGATGAAGGACGAATACGCCGACACCGTCGACTCGGTGCCGCTGCTGGGCTCGCTGCCGCTGATCGGCAACCTGTTCAAGAACCAGACCCGTTCGCGCACGAAGACCAACCTGCTGGTGTTCCTGCGCCCGATCGTCATGCGCGACCAGCAGGCCGCCGACGGCATCACGCTGGACCGCTACGACGCCATCCGCGCGCTGCAGCAGAACACGCAGCCCGAGAAGAAGCTCGTGCTGCCCGACACCGGCGCGCCCGTGTTGCCGGCGGCGCCGGCGGCCTCCGGCCCGCAACGGCCGCTGCAGCCGCTGATCGAAGTGCCGCAACAGCAGCCGCAGCAATAAGCGAACGAGCGAAGCCAGCCATGAAACATCCGCTGCCCTACGCCTTCGCCAAGGCCCACGGCGTGCTGCTCGAAGACGACGGGCAGCAGCTGGTGCTGTGGGCCACGCCCGAAGTGCAGCTCTCCACGCTGTCCGAGCTGCAGCGCATTTTCGAGCTCGACCGCCTCGAAGCCGCACCGGCCAACGAGCTGATGCAGCGCATCCACATCGCCTACGCCGGCAAGGAATCGAGCGCCGCCGTCGTGGTCGGCGAGGTCGAAAGCTCGGTGGACCTGTCGCGCATGATGCAGGACCTGCCCGCCGTGGAGGACCTGCTTGAGGCCGCCGACGACGCGCCGATCATCCGCATGCTCAACGCCCTGCTCACGCAGGCTGCCAAGGACGGCGCGAGCGACATCCACATCGAGCCCTACGAGCGCTCCAGCAGCGTGCGCTTCCGCGTGGACGGCTCGCTGCGCGAGGTGGTGCAGCCCAACCGCGCGCTGCACGCCGCGCTGATCTCGCGCCTGAAGATCATGGCCGAGCTCGACATCGCCGAGAAGCGCCTGCCGCAGGACGGCCGCATCTCGCTGCGCATCGGCGGGCGTGCGATCGACGTGCGCGTCTCCACCCTGCCCTCGGCGCACGGCGAGCGCGCCGTGCTGCGTCTGCTGGACAAGACCGAATCGAAGTTCACGCTCGAAGGTCTCGGCATGAGCGGCGACGTGCTCTCCGCCTTCAAGCGGCTGGCGCGCCAGCCGCACGGCATCGTGCTCGTCACGGGCCCCACCGGCTCGGGCAAGACGACGAGTCTGTATGCCTCGCTGCAAACGCTGGACACCGGCACGACCAACGTGCTGACGGTGGAGGACCCGATCGAATACGAGCTGCCCGGCATCGGCCAGACGCAGGTCAACGCCAAGATCGACCTCACCTTCGCCAAGGCCCTGCGCGCCATCCTGCGCCAGGACCCGGACGTGATCATGATCGGTGAAATCCGCGACTACGAGACCGCGCAGATCGCCATCCAGGCTTCGCTGACCGGTCACTTGGTGCTTGCCACGCTGCACACGAACGACGCGCCCAGCGCTGTCACCCGACTGATCGACATGGGTGTGGAACCGTTCCTGCTCTCTTCGAGCCTGCTCGGCGTGCTGGCCCAGCGCCTGGTGCGCAAGCTCTGTCTGGAATGCCGCCGCCAGGACGCCCACGGCCGCTGGCATCCGGTCGGCTGCCCGGCCTGCGCGCAGACCGGCTACAAGGGCCGCACCGGCGTGTACGAGCTGATGCAGGCCGACGAAGGCGTGCGGGACCTGATCCACCGGCAGGCCGCCGAAGCCGAGATCAAGACCGCCGCCGAACGCGCCGGCCTGCGCTCGATGCGCGAGGACGGCGAACGGCTGATCAATGCCGGCATCACCTCCGAAGAGGAAGTGCTTCGGGTGACGCGCGAATGACCGTGAAGAAGTAAACCGTTATGCCGGCGTACAAGTACGAAGCGCTCACCGAAGCCGGCCGCAACACCAGCGGCCTGATCGAAGCCGACAACCCGCGCGCCGCCCGCTCGGCCCTGCGTGCCCGCGCGCTCGTGCCGCTGTCCGTGGAGCCGGTGACGGCGCAGCCCACCGCCGAGAACCGCGGCAGCTTTTTCCGCCGCCGCGTGTTCAACACCACCGGCCGCGCCGTGTGGACGCGCCAGCTCGCCGGCCTCGTCTCCTCGGGCCTGCCGCTGGAACGCGCGCTCAGCGTGCTGGCCGAGGAAGCCGAATCGCCGCGTCAGCATGAGCTGATCGCTCAGCTCAAGGCCGAAGTCAACGCCGGCTCGCCGTTCGCTCGCGCGCTGGCGCAGGCGCCGCGCGAGTTCGACAACGTCTATTGCGCCGTCGTCGCCGCCGGCGAGCAGAGCGGCGCGCTCGGCCCCGTGCTCGACCGCCTGGCCGACGACCTCGAAGAGCGCCAGGAACTGCGCGGCAAGCTCATCGGCGCGATGGCATATCCGATCATCGTGGCGCTGATCTCGATGGGCATCGTGCTCTTCCTGACCAGCTACGTCGTGCCGCAGGTGGCGCAGGTGTTCACCAAATCCAAACAGACGCTGCCGCTGCTGACCGTGTTCATGCTCGGCGTCAGCAGCTTCGTGCGGAACTGGGGCTGGCTGGCAGCGATCGTGCTGGCCGCGGGCTTCGCGCTGTTCCGCATGGCCTTGCGTGGCGAAGCCTTCCGGCAGAGCTTCGACGCGGCCTGGCTGCGCCTGCCGCTGATCGGCCGGCTCGCCCGCGGCTACAACGCAGCCCGGTTTGCCGGCACGCTGGCGATGCTGGCGGGCGCCGGTGTGCCGATCCTGAAGGCGCTGCAAGCCGCGGCGGAAACGCTCTCGAATGCAGCGATGCGCCAGGATGCGCTCGACACCGTAGTGCTCGTGCGCGAAGGCGCGCCGCTGGGCTCGGCACTCTCGGACAAGAAGCGCTATCCGGGCCTGCTGGCGATGTTCGCGCGCCTGGGTGAGCAGACCGGCCAGCTGCCGCAGATGCTCGACCGCGCCGCGCGCCAGCTCTCCAGCGAAGTGCAGCGCCGCGCCATGACGCTGGCCACGCTGCTGGAGCCGCTGCTGATCGTGTTCATGGGCGGCATCGTGCTGGTGATCGTCTTGTCGGTGATGCTGCCGATCATCCAGATGAACAGCTGGGTCAAGTAGGCATGCCCGCCAGCCTCGACGGACAACTCGTCATCGCGATCTCCTCGCGGGCGCTGTTCGACTTCGAGGAAGAGAACGAACTCTTCGAGGGCAGCGACGACCGCGCCTACATGGCGCTGCAGCAGCAGCGGCTGGACGAACCGGCCAAGCCCGGCGTGGCGTTCTCGCTCGTGTCCAAGCTGCTGCGCTTCAACACGGCGCAGAAGCAGCGCGTGGAGGTCGTCGTGCTGTCGCGCAACGATCCGATCTCCGGCATGCGCGTGTTCCGCTCGGCGCGGCACTACGGGCTGCCGATCCAGCGCGGCGTGTTCACGCGGGGCGAGAGTCCGTTCCGCTATCTGCGGCCGTTGCAGGCGCAGCTGTTCCTGTCGGCGAATGAAGCCGACGTGCGCCAGGCGCTCGATTCCGGCGTGGCCGCCGCGCGCGTGGCACCGCAAGCGGCTCGCGCCTCGGCCGCGCACCCTGACGAACTGCGCATCGCCTTCGACGGCGACGCCGTGCTGTTCTCCGACGAGGCCGAGCAGGTCTTCCAGCGCGAGGGCCTGAACGCCTTCCAGCTGCACGAGACCGAGCACGCCGGCACGCCGATGGCGGCGGGGCCGTTCAAGTCCTTCCTCGTCGCGTTGCACGCCTTGCAGAGCGACCGCTCCGACGAGATGCGCGTGCGCACGGCCCTCGTCACCGCCCGCAGCGCGCCGGCGCACGAGCGCGCCATCCGCACGTTGATGGATTGGCAGATCGAGGTCGACGAGGCGATGTTCCTCGGCGGTCTCGGCAAGGGCGAATTCCTGCGCGAGTTCGAGCCCGACTTCTTCTTCGACGACCAGCTCGGCCACATCGCCAGCGCCAGCCGCCATGTGCCGGCCGGCCACGTGGCGGCGGGCATCGCCAACGAGGGCAAACGCGGGTAGTCCATGACTGGCGGCACGGCCGCAGCGAAGGCAGGCGCCGGCACAATCGCGCCACTTTTGCTGCATCGGTCCGCAACATGAACATCGCTTTCCGCCCTCGCCTGCTGGTTGCTGCGCTCGCCGCGGCCCTCGCTGCCCAAGCCCAGGCCGCCCCCGGCTTCTACCGCCAGCCGGCCCTCGCGGGCCAGAACCTCGTCTTCGTCTCCGAAGGTGACATCTGGCAGTCCGCCATCAGCGGCGGCAAGGCCACGCGCCTGACCACGCATCAGGGCCTGGAAACGCAGCCCGCCGTTTCGCTCGATGGCCAGTGGCTGGCCTTCACCGGCCAGTACGACGGCAGCCTCGGCACGAGTGCCGGCGATCTGTATGTGATGCCCATCGGCGGCGGCATTCCGAAGCGGCTGACTTGGGACGGCTTCAACGTCAAGGTCTGGGGCTTCACCGCGAACGGCGAAGTGCTCTTCACCGCACCCGCAGCCAACGGCAAACCCGGCGCGCGGCTCTACGCCGTCGATCCGAAGACCGGCACGCGCCGCGCCCTGCCCGTCGACCAGGCCAGCGACGGCATGGTGTCGGCCGACGGCCGCTGGCTCTACTTCACGCGCGACGGCCTCTCGCAACACCGCGACAACGCGCGCCACTACCACGGCGGCGGCATGGCCAGCGTCTGGGTGATGGACCTGCAAGGCACGGCCGAGGCCAAGCCGATGTTCGCGAAGTCCGACGCCAACGACCGCCGCCCGATGCCCTACGTCGCGGCCGACGGCCAGGCGCGCGTCGCCTTCCTCTCCGACCGCGATGGCAGCGCCAACCTCTGGTCCGTCGACGCGCAAGGCGGCGACCTGCGCCAGCACACGCGCTTCAAGGACTGGGACATCCGCCAGGCCTCGATCGCGGGCCGCCGCGTGGCGTTCGACCTCGGCGCCGATCTGCACGTGTTCGATCTCGACGACGGCAAGGATCAGCTCGTCCAGCCCGAACTCGGCGGCGACTACGACCAGGCCCGCGAGCGCTTCGTCGCCCGGCCGCAGGAATTCCTCTCGAGCGTGGCCTTCTCGCCGGACGGCAAGCAGGTCTCGCTGACCAGTCGCGGCCACCTGGCCGTGCAAGGCGTCGCCGAAGCGCGCCGCGCCGAGCTGCCGACGCCGAACGACGCCCGCTGCCGCGCCACCGCCTTCAGCAGCGACAGCAAGCACGTCTTCGCGCTCTGCGACTTCAGCGGTGAAGTGGAGGTCTGGCGCTTCGCGGCCAACGGCCTGTCCAAGCCCGAACAGCTCACGCACGGCGCCACCAGCCTGCGCACGAGCCTGCTGCCTTCGCCCGATGGCCGCTGGCTGGCGCACACGGACCAGCAAGGCCGTCTGTTCCTGACCGACCTGAAGGCGCCGGCCGGCGCGGGCGCTGCGGCCACGAAGGAGATTGACCACCTGAACCGCCGCGACGAGTTCAAGGGCCTGGTCTGGTCGGCCGACGGCCGCTATCTCGCCTACGGCCGCGGCACCGACGTCCTGGAGCGCGACACGCTGATGCTCTACAGCGTCGCCGACGCCAAGCTGCACCCGCTGACCAGCAGCCGCTACGACAGCGGCTCGCCGGCCTTCAGCGCCGACGGCCACTGGCTGTACTTCATCTCCGCGCGCGAGTTCAAGCTCGGCAACGGCAGCCCCTGGGGCGATCGCAACACGGGCGCCGAGTTCCGCAACCGCAACCGCGTCTACGCGCTGGCCCTGCAAGCCGGCGAGCGCTTCCCGTTCACGGCACCGGACGAGCTGGAAAAGCCGGCGGCCAAGGATGAAAAGAAGGAAGAGAAGAAGGACGAGAAAGCCGATGCCAAGGCCGGCGACAAGAAGGAAACCGCGGCCGCCAAGCCCGCAACGCCTTCGCTGCCCGCCATCGACTTCAACGGCCTGACCGAGCGTCTCTACCAAGTGCCGCTGCCGGCCGGCAACTACAACGACCTCAAGACCGACGGCAAGCGCCTCTGGTGGCTCGAAGAGACCGACGGCAAGACGGCGCTCAAGACCCTCTCCATCGACTTCAACGGCGGCCAGCCCGACACCGTCGCCGCTGAAGTGCGCCGTTATGCGCTGAGCGCCGACGGCAAGAAGCTGATGCTCCAGCGCGGCGAGAGCGAGCTGCTGATCGTCGACGCCGGCCCGAAGCTGCCGAACGACTTCACCCGCAGCGTGGTGCGCTGGAACAGCTGGCAGATCGCCACCGATCCGAAGGCTGAATGGCGCCAGATGTTCGCCGATGCCTGGCGCATGCACCGCGACACCTTCTTCGATCCGAAGATGCGTGGCGTCGAGTGGACCGCCGTGCGCAGCAAGTACGCGCCGCTGGTCGAGCGCGTGAACGAGCGTTCGGAGCTGTCCGAGATCCTCGGCATGATGAGTTCCGAAGTCGGCCTGCTGCATAGCCAGGTCGCCACACCGGAACTGCGCCGCGGTGCGCAGGCGCCGGCAGCGGCGAGCCTCGGCGCGACGTTCAGCAAGGTGGCCAAGGGCTGGCGCATCGACCACATCCTGCAAGGCGATCCGGAACTGCCGGAGCAGCTGTCGCCGTTGGCCCGCGCCGGTCTGGACGTGCGCGAAGGCGATGTGATCACCGCGATCAACGGCCGCTCGACGGTCGATGTGCCTGATCTGGCCGAGCTGCTCCGTGGTCAGTCGGACCAGCAGGTGCTGATCAGCATCGAACGTGGTGCCGCACCGGCCCGCCAGCTGATCGTCAAGCCCGTCTCCGCCGACCGCAACCGTGCGCTGGTGCTGACCGACTGGCAGCGCGGTCGCGCCGCCGCCGTCGACAAGGCCTCGAACGGCCGCATCGGCTACCTGCACCTGAGCGCCATGGTCGGCGCCAACATGGCCGACTTCACGCGCGAGTTCTACGCCCAGCTGGACAAGGACGCGCTGATCATCGACGTGCGCTTCAACAACGGCGGCTCCATCGACTCCTGGCTGCTCGACATCCTCTCGCGCCGCAGCTGGATGCGCTGGCAGGATCGCAACCCGAACGAGACGGCGCCCTTCATGACGAACATGCAGCAGACCTTCCGCGGCCCGGTGGCGGTGCTGATCAACGGCGACACGTATTCGGACGGTGAGACCTTCTCCGAAGGCTTCAAGCGCCTCGGTCTGGGCCCGCTGATCGGCAAGCGCACGGCGGGTGCCGGCGTCTGGCTGTCGGACAACAACCGCCTGGTCGACAAGGGCATGGCCCGCGCGGCCGAGCTCGCGCAGGTGACGCTGACGGACGGCCAGCAGATCATCGAAGGCGTAGGCGTGACGCCCGACATCGAGGTGGACAACCCGCCGCGCGCGAGCTTCATGGGCCAGGACGCGCAACTGGAGCGCGCCGTGGCGGAGCTGCAGAAGGCGGTGAAGGCAAAGCCGGTTCAGACGCCGAAGGCCAAGCTTTCCAGCTGGCCCTGAGCGCCGTTCAGCGCGTCACGCTCAGCCGAGCGTGACGCGCGCGAACTTGCGCTTGCCGACCTGCACGACAAAGGTGCCGGCCTCGACCTTGAGGCCCTTGTCGCTGATCACCGTGCCGTCGATGCGGACACCGCCCTGCTCGACCATGCGGGTGCCTTCGCTGCCCGAGGCCACGAGGTTGGCCATCTGGAGCAGCTTGCCGATACCCAGCGGCGCGCCCGTCAGGCTCACTTCCGGGATCTCGTCCGGAATGCCGCCCTTGGCGCGGTTGTTGAAGTCGGCCAGCGCAGCTTCAGCCGCCGCCGCGCCGTGGAAGCGCGCCGTGATTTCCAGCGCCAGCGCCACCTTGGCGTCCTTCGGGTTGCGGCCGCCTTCGACTTCCTTCTTCAGGGCAGCGATGTCGGCTTCCGGCTTGAAGGACAGCAGCGTGTACCAGTCCCACATCAGCACGTCGCTGATCGACAGGACCTTGGCGAACATGGTGTTGGCCGGCTCGGTGATGCCGATGTAGTTGCCCTTGCTCTTGGACATCTTGTCCACGCCGTCCAGGCCCACCAGCAGCGGCATGGTCAGGATGCACTGCGGCTCCTGACCGTACTCGGCTTGCAGGTGGCGGCCCATCAGCAGGTTGAACTTCTGGTCGGTGCCGCCGAGCTCCAGGTCGCTCTTGAGCGCCACCGAGTCGTAGCCCTGCATCAGCGGGTAGAGGAATTCGTGGACCGAGATCGGCGTCTGGGTGCTGAAGCGCTTGGCGAAGTCGTCGCGCTCCATCATGCGGGCGACCGTGTACTTGGCCGCCAGCTGGATCATGCCGCGGGCGCCCAGCGGGTCGCTCCACTCGGAGTTGTAACGGACCTCGGCGCGATTGATGTCGATCACCAGGCCGATCTGATCGAAATAGGTCTTGGCGTTGGCCTCGATGTCCTCGCGCGTCAACGGCGGGCGGGTGCTGTTGCGGCCGGAGGGGTCGCCGATCATGGTCGTGAAGTCGCCGATCAGCGGGATCACGGTGTGGCCCAGGTCCTGGAGCTGGCGCAGCTTGTTCAGCACGACCGTGTGACCCAGGTGCAGATCGGCCGCCGTCGGGTCCATGCCGAACTTGATGCGCAGCGGCTGGCCGCTGGCTTCCGAGCGGGCCAGCTTTTTCAGCCAGTCGGCCTCCGGAATCAGCTCTTCGACCCCACGTCGGGTGACCGCCAGGGCTTCCCGCACGCGATCGCTGACAGGTTGGGCAGTGGCGGCGGCAGAGCTTGGAGCGGCTTCGGACATGGCTGAAAGGGGTACAGGTAAAGACCGGATCTTGCGGGTTTGCGTGGGAGATCGCTGACAAGCACGCCGGTATACTCGCGCCTGCTTTTGCCCTCCCTCCTCTGCATTGAGGACGAAAGGTGGATTCTAAGGGAGCCTGCGTTCCCTCGCGCCCTCGGCCTGATTCAGCGAGATGGCACCAGAACAACGCAAATACCGGCTTTTGCCGCCGCATCGCGTGAATAAGTGGATTCTTGAAGTTAAAAAGTCCCTTGCAACCGCCGAGGGCTTCTGCGCACGTCATCCCAAGGCCCTGACGGGCACCCTGCTGGGCCTGATCAGCGCGTTCGGCGTGACCGCGTTCGGCGTCGCCCCGATGGTGCCGGATGCCGCCTCCAAAATTTCGCAGCGCCTCATCACCGAGACGGTGCAGACCGAGAACCTCGACGAACAGCTCAGCGCCCTGGCCGACTATGAAGTCAGCCTCTCCCGCGCCGACCTGACCCGCTCGAGCGACACGGCCGACTCCCTGCTCAAGCGCCTGGGCGCCTTCGACCCGGTGTTCGCCAAGTTCCTGCGCACCGATGCCACCGCCAAGCTGGTCCTGCAAGGCCGGCCCGGCAAGATGGTGCAGCTCGCGGCCAATGCCGACGGCGAAGTTCAATCGATGGTCGTGCGCTACCCGGCTGCCCGCCCGGAAGACCAGGCCAGCCAGTTCACCCGGCTGACCGTCTCGCGCAGCGAGGATGGCCTGCACGCCCGCGTCGAGCAGGCGCCGCTGCAATCCGAAGTGCGCCTGGCCAGCGGCGAGGTCCGCACCTCCTTCTTCGCCGCCACCGACGAAGCCCGCATCCCCGACGCCATTGCCCAGCAGATGACGGACATGTTCTCGGGCGACGTGGACTTCCACCGCGAACTGCGCAAGGGCGACCGCTTCTCGCTGGTCTTCGAGACCCGCACCGCCGACGGCGAGCCGGTCACGTGGGACGGCGCAGGCGGTCAGGTGCTGGCGGCCGAGTTCGTCAACAACGGCCGCACGTATCAAGCCGCCTGGTTCCTCGACAAGGCCACCGGCAAGGGCGGCTACTACGGCTTCGACGGCCAGAGCAAGCAACGCGCCTTCCTGGCCAGCCCGCTGGCTTTCTCGCGCGTGACCTCCGGTTTCTCGATGCGCTTCCACCCGATCCTGCAAACCTGGAAGCAGCACCTGGGCGTGGACTACGGCGCGCCCAAGGGCACGACCGTCCGCAATGTGGGCGACGGTACCGTCACTACGGCCGGCTGGATGAACGGCTTCGGCAATGTGGTGCAGATCCAGCACAGCGGTGGCCGCTCGACGGTCTACGCTCACCTGAGCCGCATCGACGTCAAGAAGGGCCAGCACGTGCTGCAAGGCCAGCAGGTCGGCGCTGTCGGCATGACCGGCTGGGCGACCGGCCCGCACCTGCACTTCGAGTTCCGCGTCAACGGCCAGCAGAAGGACCCGCGCGCGATCGCCCGCTCGTCCGAGAGCGTGCCGCTGCCGGCCACCGCGCGTGCGCAGTTCCTGCAATCCGTGGCCGCGCTGAAGGCGCCGCTGGCCGCCGCCGAGTCGCTCGGCAACGGCAGCACCTCGGCTGACTGATCGATCTTGTTCTCCCTTCGCCATGAGCGCTGAGCTGTACATCGGCCTGATGTCCGGCACCTCGATGGACGGCGTCGATGCCGTCCTGGCTCGCTTTCCCGGCGAGCAGATCGAGGTGTTGGGCCACCATCACCTTCCCTTCGACAAGGCGCTGCGCGCGGAGCTGTTCGCGCTGAACAAGCCCGAAGGCGCGGACGAACTGCATCGCGCGGCGCTGGCCGCCAATGGCGTGGCGCGCGCGTATGCCGAAGTCAGCTTGCAACTGCTGGAGCGCACGAACGTTCCCGCAAGCGCAGTCGCCGCATTGGGCGCTCACGGCCAGACCGTGCGCCACCGCCCGGGCGAATTCGACGGCACCGGCTACACGCTGCAACTGCTCAACCCCTCGCTGCTGGCTGAAGCCAGCGGCATGGCCGTGGTGGCCGACCTGCGCAGCCGAGATGTGGCCGCCGGCGGCCAGGGCGCACCGCTCGTGCCGGCGTTTCACCAAGCAGTGTTCGGCCAAGCCGGCCGCGAGATCGCCGTGCTCAACATCGGCGGCATCAGCAACGTCAGCCTGCTGCGCGCCGATGGCGGCGCCTCCGGCTTCGACTGCGGCCCCGGCAACTGCCTGATGGACTTGTGGGTTCACGAACACCTGCGCCAGCCCTACGACGCCGGCGGCGCCTGGGCCGCGACCGGCACGCTGCTCCAGCCGCTGCTGGAGCGCCTGCTGGCCGAGTCGTGGTTCGCCCTGCCGCCTCCGCGCAGCACCGGCCGCGACCTGTTCAACTGCGCCTGGCTGGCGCGTTACCTCGACGGCACCGAGAAGGCCGAAGACGTGCAGGCCACGCTGCGGGAGCTGACCGCCCGCGCCGTGATCGACAGCCTGCCCACGCAGCCGGCCGAACTGCTGGTCTGCGGCGGCGGCGCCCTCAACGACACACTGATGACCCGCCTCCAGGCCCTGCTGCCCGCCACCGCCGTGATGGCAACCGACGCCCGCGGCCTGCCCGCCATGCAAGTCGAAGCCGCCGCCTTCGCCTGGCTCGCCATGCGCTTCATGCGCCGCCTGCCGGGCAACCTGCCGAGCGCCACCGGCGCCGCCGGCCCGCGCGTGCTCGGCGGCTTCTATCCGGCCTGAGCCCGGCGAGCACCCAAAACAAAAGCCGCCCAAGGGCGGCTTTGTTCATCTGTCAGCTGAAGCAGCCGGTCAGACCGAGAAGCTCGAACCGCAACCACAGGTCGTCGTCGCGTTCGGATTCTTGATCACGAACTGCGCGCCTTGCAGGTCTTCCTTGTAGTCGATCTCGGCGCCCATCAGGTATTGCAGGCTCATGGCGTCGATCAGCAGCGTGACGCCGTTCTTGCTCATCTGCGTGTCGTCGTCGTTGACGGCTTCATCGAAGGTGAAGCCGTACTGGAAGCCCGAGCAGCCGCCGCCCTGCACGAAGACGCGCAGTTTCAGCTCCGGGTTGCCTTCCTCGGCCACCAGATCGGCGACCTTGGCGGCCGCGCTGTCGGTGAAGACCAGCGGCACCGGCATCTCGTCGGCGCCAGCCAGGGGGGATTCGAGAACTGCGCTCATGGGGGATTCCTGTTCGGTAACGTGTACCACTATTGTCCAACAAATGAAAAGGCCGCTTCGGAAAGCGGCCTCTCTGCGCCTGGCCACCGAAAAGCGGCCAGTAGATCGAGCAATCAGCGCTTGCTGAACTGCTTCCTGCGACGTGCACCGTGCAGACCGACCTTCTTACGCTCGACTTCACGCGCATCACGCGTGACGAAGCCGGCGCGGCTCAGTTCGGGCTTCAGGTTGGCGTCCCAGTCGATCAGGGCGCGCGTCACACCGAGGCGAATGGCACCGGCTTGACCGGATTCGCCGCCACCGTGGACGTTGACCTTGATGTCGAAGGCTTCACCGTTGTTGGTCAGCAGCAGGGGCTGACGGACCACCATGATGGAGGTCTGGCGGCCGAAGTACTGATCAACAGCCTTGCCGTTGACGATGATTTGGCCCGTGCCCTTCTTGATGAAGACGCGAGCGACCGACGACTTGCGACGGCCGGTACCGTAGTTCCAATTTCCGATCATCGTCGTTCCTTAGATTTCCAGGGCCTTGGGCTGCTGAGCGGTGTGCGGGTGGGTACCACCGGCATAGACCTTCAGCTTCTTGACCATGGCGTAGCCGAGCGGGCCCTTGGGCAGCATGCCCTTGACGGCCTTCTCCAGGGCGCGGCCCGGATGCTTGGCTTGCATGTCCTTGAACTTCGTGGCGTAGATGCCGCCAGGGAAGCCCGAGTGACGGTAGTACACCTTGTCGGTGGCCTTGTTGCCCGTGACGCGCAGCTTGTCTGCGTTGATGATGACGATGAAGTCACCGGTATCGACGTGAGGCGTGTAAATGGCCTTGTGCTTGCCGCGCAAACGGAGTGCCACTTCGCTGGCAACACGTCCGAGCACCTTGTCGGTGGCGTCAATCACAAACCACTCGTGCGTCACTTCGGCCGGCTTGGCGCTGAAGGTCTTCATGAGTAACTCTCAAAATGGCTGATAAATTGAGCTGCGTTCGGTGCCGCGTCATGGATGCGCAACCTCTCGCGTCAGCTTCTGCCCCCTCAAGCCAACTCGGGGACAGCCCGTTAGTGTACTGCGGATCGGCTGATTTGCCAATCCGCTCCGAATCCGAGGACGCCAGCGTGACGGCTGCACGGTCTTTGCCAAGGGCAATTTTGCTGCGCCGCAGCAAATTCAGGGTGCAGGCCCTATGATTCAGGACAAGGCAAATCCTCCATGTCCTACCTCACTCGCCTCCGCAAACTGACCACCGACTGGGTGCCGATCCGGCCCCTGGCGGCGCGGCATCGCCGGCGGATCGCGGAGCACCTGCTGGCCCTGAGCGCGAACGACCGCTACCTGCGCTTCGGCTATACGGCCAGCGACGCCCAGATCCACCAGTACGTGGAACGGCTCGATTTCAATCGCGACGAAGTGCTGGGCGTGTTCAACCGCCGCCTGGACCTGGTCGCCATGGCCCACCTCGCCTACTCGCCCGCGCCGCAGCGCCCGGGTCAGCCGGCGATGGCCGAGTTCGGCGTTTCGGTCAGCGGCAGCGTGCGCGGCCGGGGTCTGGGCCAGCGTTTGTTCGACCGCGCCACCCTGCACGCCCGCAACCGCGGCATCGAGACCCTCTTCATCCACGCCCTGAGCGAGAACACTCCCATGCTGCGCATCGCCCGCAAGGCCGGCGCCACAGTGGAACGCTCGGGCAGCGAATCGGAAGCCTGGCTGCGCCTGCCGACCGACACCATGACCTCGCACGTGGACGAAGCGCTGGAACGCCACCTGGCCGAAGTGGACTTCGAGATGAAGCGCCACCTGCGCCGGCTGCGCCGCTTCCGGGATTTTGTGCGCCGCATCACGAGCCGCCCGCCGCGCCTGCACAAGCCTTGATCGCGTTCGCTATTCGCACAAGCGATCCTGCTTTGGCACAACGAAACCCCTGAACGTGGGATGCGCGAGGGGCTGACCCCAAGCAAGAAGCCGGGGGCCATCGGCTACAGTCCGTGACAATCGCCACAGAAGCACCGCTTTCCCGGCGCATTTCAACCCCTAACGCCTCCTCCGGCCCGCCTGGAAGCATGCAAAACGCAACGCCCTGGATCATCGCCATCGCCGCGGGCTTTGCCTTTCTGGCTGCGCTGCTGCTCTGGGTGCTGCGTCGCCCGGGCGCCAAGGCAAAGCAACTCCCCAGTGAGTGGTCGCTTACTGCACGGCCGGTTTTCAACACCGATGAGCGTCGCGTCTACCGGCTGCTGAAGGAAGCGCTGCCCCACCATGTGATCCTGGCCAAGCTGCCGCTGGTGCGCTTCTGCCAGCCGAACGAAGCCAGCGAAGTGCGCTACTGGTTCGACCTGCTCGGCACCATTCACGTGAGTTTCGCGATTTGCAGCCCGAACGGCCGCGTGCTGGCCGCGATCGACCTGGACGGCGAGCGCTCGATCTCCGGCCGCAACCTCCAGATCAAGCAATCCGTGCTGTCCGCCTGCCGCGTGCGCTACCTGCGCTGCCCGATGGACAGCCTGCCCAGCGCCGCCGAGCTGCAACTGCTGGTGCCCTACTCCAACAGCCAGTCGCGCGGCCCGCAGGCGGCGCCGGTGCCGCAGCGCCGCGCCCCGTCCCCGCACGCCGCGCGCCAGCAGGAACGCGCCAACCTCTGGCAGGACTCGGCCGTGTTCGCCGATTCCTTCTTCGCCCCGGACAGCCGTTTCGACCCCGAAGCCTCGCGCCCCGGTCGCCTGGGTGGCCACAGCGGCTTCGCGCACAGCCGGCCGTTTGCCGAGCCGCTGAGCGTGGATTCGCAGTACCCGGACGAAGCGCCGAACGACATCGCCGGCGTCGTCGTCGACACGCCGCGCTACGGCAGCAGCGGCCGCGGCCCGCGCTGAAGGCCCCTCGCCGAATGGCGGGTGACAATCGGCGGCAATGAGCCGCAACCCAGACGCCGACCGCAGCTTCGCGGCCCTCACTCCCGAATTCATGCTTGACGCCCTGGAGGCCGCCGGCCTGTACGGCGACGGCCGGCTGCTCCAGCTGAACTCGTTCGAGAACCGCGTGATCCAGGTGCATCTGGAAGAAGGCTCCGGCCCCGCGCCCATCGCCGTGGCGAAGTTCTACCGCCCTGGCCGCTGGAGCGACGCGCAGATCCTCGAAGAGCACGCCTTCGCCGCTGAACTGGCCGAGGCCGAAGTGCCGGTGGCCGCGCCTTGGGTTCTCGGCGACAGCACGCTGCGCCATTACCAGGACCAGCGCTTCGCCGTCACGGCCCGCTACGGCGGCCGCGGCCCCGAACTCGAAGACCCGGAAGTCCTGACCTGGATCGGCCGCCTGCTCGGCCGCCTGCACAACGTCGGCCGCCGCAAGCCCTTCGAGCACCGGCTGCGCTGGGCCAGCAGCGCGCCGGCCGTCGAGGCGCGCGATTTCCTGATCGCCAGCGAATCCGTGCCGCTCGAAATCCAGGCGTCGTGGAAGGAAACCGTCGACCGCTGCATCGCCGCCATCGACGCCGCGTTCGCCGCCGTACCGGACCTGCAAGTGCTGCGCCTGCACGGCGACTGCCATCCCGGCAACATCCTCTGGACGCCCAACGGCGGCCCGCACTTCGTCGACCTGGACGATGCCGTCACCGGCCCGGCCGTGCAGGACTTGTGGATGCTGCTCTCAGGCGATGAACTCTCGGCCCGCCAACAGCTCGCCTACGTGCTCGAAGGCTACGAAACCGTCGCCGAGTTCGACCGCCGCGAACTCACGCTGATCGAGCCGCTGCGCACGCTGCGCATGATCCACCACAGCGCATGGCTGGCAAAGCGTTGGAACGACCCGGCCTTCCCCGTGGCGTTCCCGTGGTTCGGCACGCCGAACTACTGGAACGATCAGGTGGCGAAGCTGCGGGAGCAGTTGCAGAATATGGCGGAACCCGTCGCCGCTCCGCCTGCGATTGCGGACGATGAAGAGGAATACAAGTTCTGGGATATGTGAGTCCGCGACTCAGTTCCCAAGCCGTGCCAGCTCGCGCTTGGCGAGGCCGTATTCAAGGAACTCGCTCACGCCCGTGCCCACGCTGCCCTTGAACAGCACCTTCGCCTCGCTCGCCTTGTTCTCCAGCGCCGCCTTGCGGCCCGCGAAGAAATACAGCTCGCATTCCCGCTGCGCCTTGTGGTCCTTCTCCGCGCCGGCTTCGGCCAGCGCGCTCTTGAAGTCGATCTCGCCGCGCAAGTAGCGCAGCACCGGATTCGGCCACGCCGGACGCGCATTGCCGGGGCGCAGTTCATCGGTCGCCTTCACGGCGTCCTGGCCCTGGCCGAGTGCGCTCAAGTAAGTCCAGATGCTGCCATAACCCTGATCCACCTCGCGGTTGGAAACGAGGATCGTTGCGAGGTCCGCCCGCGCGCCGGCATAGTCGCCCGACATGTGCCGCGCATAAGCCTTGATGTAGCGGCTGGCCGTGTCGTCCGTCTTCAGCACGAGCGCGCGATCGGCCGTCGCGATGGCATCAGCATCGCGCCCACCGATGAACGCGTTGACGGCCAGCGCCGCCAGCGGCTCGCTTGACTGCGGATCGAGCTTCGCCGCTTCCTCGAACGACTGCCGCCCCAGCGTCAGATCGCCGATGTGATCGGCCGCCTCGCCGCGCTGCACCAGCACCTGCGAGCGCGCCTTCGGCGGCAGACGACTGCCGGCCAGCATCAGACCCGTGGCCATCACCCGCACCTGGGCGCGCACCTGTTCCTCGGTGGCGGCCACGGGCACACGCAACGTCTTGAGCTTCGCCTTCATCGACTCCTGGTCGCTGGGCGACAAGGCCGAGATGGTCATGTTGTTGGCCAAGCGCGGCCAGATCTTGAAGAGCGAGTCGCGGTAGCTCTGCCATTGCGCGGCTTCCACGCGGTCGGTCAGCACCTGCAGCTCAGCCGAGATCGAGCTCTTGTTCGGGCTGCCGTGGTAGTCCACGCCGAGCGAGAACTGCGCATTGCCTTCGCTGAAGCGGCTGTCCGATTCGGTCGAGAACAGCGGATCGTCCGACACCCACTCGATGCTCTGGCTGTACACGCCCGGCGTCGAGATCTGCAAGGCCTGCGTGCGCGGATTCTGGTCAGCCAGACGCAGCGTCTCCATCAGCTCGAACAAGGACCAATCGCCCGAGAGCGAAGAGCGGTCCGAGAAGCGCCAGTAGTCGGTGCCCGTGCGCAGCTTCAACGTCACGCGCACGGCGTTGCGGCCCGGCACTTCTTCCACCACTGGCGAGCCGTCGAGCGTGAAATGCGGATAGACACGGAGCACCGGCGTGGTCAGCAGCTTCTCGAAATCCGCCGCCGGCATCTGCGAGCGCGCATCGAGCACGCGCTCCGCAATGCCCCCGTAGTAGACCGTCACCGATTCGACCTTGCCTTCGTCCTGCAAGTGACCGAAAGTCAGTCGATCGACCGTCTCCACACGACGCGCGCGCAGGTCGTACGGCCAGGCGATCGGCGCCGTCTGATCGGCGCGAGCGAGCAGCGCCGCACCGAGCGACTCGCTGTTGCGCGACTCCGGGCTGCCGTGCTGGAACGCGCGCGTGCCGTCGAGCCAGAGCTTCTGCCCGTCGAGTTCCACCTGCGCGATCGCGTGGTCGAAGTTCAGCGGGCTCGGCAGGCGCTTGAGCACCGTGCCGCGCAGATAGGTCGGCACGAGCGCCGGCGTCGCCTTGATGTCGAGCAGCGCCAGCAGGTTCACCAGCAGCGCCGACTTGTCCTTGCAGTCGCCGAAGCGCTGCTGCAAGACTTGCTCGGCCTTGGCGGGCTTGTGCGAATTGGCGCCGATCTCGGTGCCGAAGTAGCGGATGTCGCCCTGCACGAAGTCGAGCGCCTTCTGCAGACGCTCGCGCGGCGTGGCCGCCGCGGCGCTGATCTCCGCCGCCTTCGCCGTCAGCGCCGGGCCGCCACCCGTGTCCTTGAACAGCCCTTCCGCCCAGCGCGCCACGTCCGCCCAGTCGGCGAACTCGCTGTATTCGACCTGATCGACCACGATGTCCGCCGCCGGCACCGTCGGGTCGTAATGGAACTGCGGCGCGTTGGCGCGGCGGATCAGCAGCTCGCGCCAGCCCTTGTCCGTGTTGTCCTGGACCTTCACGAGATCCTGCGGCGCGCGATAGCGGATGTTGCGGTTGGTGGGCGCCAGCAGGCGCAGGTTCACCAGGCCGATCGGGCCGAGGCTGGCGCTGGTCCATTCGGTGTCGACGAAATGGCCATCGAAGACCGGGTTGTCGCCGATCACCGAGGCCGACCACTCCACGCGGTCGCCCACGCGCAGGTCGTCCAGCACGATGGACAGCGTCTTGCGCCCGTCCACCATCTGGCGTTCGAGCTGCGGCTCGCGGTGCAGCACCTTGATGAGCTTGCGGTCGAGCTTGTCGATGCGCTTGCCGTCGCGCAGCAGTTGCAGCTGGTGCAGGACCACGCGCTGGTAGCTCGGGTCGAAATCGACGGTGATCTGCGAGCCCGATTGCAGGCCGGCCGTGCTGGTGATGGCGCGAATCGCGTGCTGGTAACGGACCGTGCCGGTCGGCTCCAGCCGCGTCTGGTGGTCCATCAGCAGGACCTGCACGGCGGCGCTCTCGGTCGGCGGCTGCGGCGTGCCCGGATCGACGACCCAGGCCGGCTTCGGGCCGAAGCGATATTCGGGCTGCGCGGCCGGCGTTGCCGCAGCAGCAGGCGTCGCGGCGGGCTTGGTGGCGGCCAGGGCCGTAACGTCCAGGCTCAGCGCAAGAACCAGTGCGAGAGCCGTAAAAGTGCGAGACATAAAGAAAAGGCCCTGCCAGTGATGACAGGGCCATTTTCTCCAGGCCGGCCGGCGCTTATCCGCCGGGCTAACCCTCAACGTGCATTCTTCACCGAACGCCTCAGAGCGTCAGCAGCGCGTTGATCCGGCGCACATAGGCGGCCGGATCTTCCAGCGTGCCGCCTTCGGCCAGCACGGCCTGGTCGAACAGCACGTTGGCCAGATCGTCGAACTGCGCGCTGCTGTCGAGCTTCTTGACCAGCGCGTGGTCGGCGTTGATCTCCAGCGTCGGCAGGCTCACGGGCGCGGCCTGACCGGCCTGCTTGAGCAGGCGCGCCAGGTGGCCGCTCATGTCGCCCTCTTCCACCACGATGCAGGCCGGCGAATCGACCAGGCGGGTGGAGACGCGCACGTCCTTGGCGCGGTCCTTCAGCGACGCCTTCAGGCGGTCGAGCAGGCCCTTGTTCGCCTCGGCGATTTCCTCGGCCTTCTTCTTCTCTTCCTCGTCCTGGAGCTTGTCCAGATCGAGCGCGCCCTTGGCCACGGATTGCAGCGGCTTGCCCTCGAACTCGTACAGGTGCGAGAGCATCCACTCGTCCACGCGGTCCGTCAGCAGCAGCACCTCGATGCCCTTCTTGCGGAAGATCTCGAGCTGCGGGCTGTTCTTGGCGGCGGCCAGCGTGTCGGCGGTGATGTAGTAGATCGTCTCCTGGCCTTCCTTGGCGCGGCTGACGTAGTCAGCGAGCGAGACGCCTTCGTCCGCATGGGTGGACGCGAAGCGGAACAGCTTGGCCAGGCGCTCCTGGTTCTGGTGGTCCTCGCCGATGCCTTCCTTGAGCACCGGGCCGAAGTCCTTCCAGAAGTCGGCGTACTTCTGCTTCTCGGCCGCGTCCTCGCTGTCGGCCAGCGCTTCGAGCATCGAGAGCACGCGCTTGGTCGAGCCTTCGCGGATCACCTTCACGTCGCGGCTCTCTTGCAGCAGCTCGCGCGAGACGTTCAACGGCAGGTCGGCCGAGTCGATCACGCCCTTCACGAAGCGCAGGTAGACGGGCATCAGCGCCTCGGCGTCGTCCATGATGAAGACGCGCTTGACGTACAGCTTCACGCCGCCGCGCTTGTCGCGGTTCCACAAGTCGAACGGCGCGTGCTTGGGGATGTAGAGCAACTGCGTGTACTCGCTGCGGCCTTCCACGCGGTTGTGCGTGTAGGCCAGCGGCGCGTCGCTGTCGTGCGAGATCTGCTTGTAGAACTCGGCGTACTGCTCTTCGGTGATGTCGCTCTTGCTGCGGGCCCAGAGTGCGGAAGCCTTGTTGACGCTTTCCCATTCATCCGTCACGACCGACTTGGCCTCATCCGGCCTCCACTCTTCCTTCTTCATCAGGATGGGGAGCGAGATGTGGTCCGAGTACTTGCTGATCACGGACTTCAGGCGCCAGGTCTTGAGGAACTCGTCCTCTTCGGCGCGCAGGTGCAGGATCACGTCGGTGCCGCGGCCCGGCTTGGTGATCGCTTCGACTTCATAGTCGCCGGTGCCTTCGCTGGTCCAGCGCACGCCTTGATCAGCGGGCAGGCCGGCGCGGCGCGATTCGACCGTGATGCGGTCCGCCACGATGAAGCCCGAGTAGAAGCCCACGCCGAACTGACCGATCAGGTTGGCGTCCTTCTTCTGGTCGCCCGAGAGGTTGGCCATGAACTCGCGCGTGCCCGACTTGGCGATGGTGCCGAGGTGCGCGATGGCTTCCTCTTCGCTCATGCCGATGCCGTTGTCGCTGATCGTCACGGTGCGGGCGGCTTCGTCGAAGGAGACGCGCACCTCAAGGTTCGGCGCATCCTCGAACAGCTGCGGATGGTCCAGCGCCTCGAAGCGCAGCTTGTCGCAGGCGTCGGAAGCGTTGGAGACCAGCTCGCGCAGGAAGATCTCCTTGTTGGAGTACAGCGAGTGCGTCACGAGGTGCAGGATCTGCTTGACCTCGGCCTGGAAGGAATGGGTTTGCTTCGTCATGGTTCTCGATTGGAATCTAGGGCGCTGTTTCAACACCGGCGGCCGATATTTTGGGCCATGCAGCGCGACTTCAAGTGCCGCCCCTAAACTGCCGCCCATGCTCTACTGGTTCGATCTCATGGGCGTGGCCGTCTTCGCCGTCAGCGGTGCGCTGGCGGCGATGCAGGCCGGGCTCGATCTTTTCGGCCTGCTCGTGCTGGCCTCGGTGACGGCCATCGGCGGCGGCACGCTGCGCGACCTGCTGCTGAATCGCCACCCGATCGGCTGGATGCGCGACGGGCGCTATCTGCTCGTGATCTGCATCGCCGCGCTGCTGACGGCCATGTATGGCCAGCTCTCGCCCGGCGCGATGAAGGGACTCCGCGTGGCCGACGCGTTAGGCCTGGCGCTCTTTGCGTTGACCGGCACCGAGCTGGCTGAGGACTGCGGCATCAAGCGCGTGCCCGCCTTGCTGATGGGCACGCTCACCGCGGTCGGCGGCGGCGTGGTGCGCGACGTGTTGTCGGGCCAGGTGCCGCTGCTGCTGAGGAAGGACATCTACGCCACCGCGGCCATCGCCGGCATCGCGCTCTACCAGGGCCTGCGGGCCGCCGGGCTCAAGCGCGACTACGCCTTCCTGATCGGCATCGCCTGCGTGGCCGGATTGCGGCTCGCGGCCATCCGCTACAACTGGCAGTTGCCGAGCCCGGAGCTTTACCGTTGATCCAGCGCTGAACTTCAGCCCTGACGGCGCGCCTTCACCGCGTCGCTCAACACCTCCAGCACCGCCAGCGAATCGTCCCAGCCCAGGCAGGCATCGGTGATGCTCTTGCCGTATTCGAGCTTCGCCGGATCGTCCTTGCCCGGCGTGAACTTCTGCGCCCCGTCGTGCAGGTGGCTTTCCACCATCACGCCGAAGATCGAGCGGCTGCCGGCCTTCATCTGCGCGGCGATGTCCTTGGCGACGTCGAGCTGGCGCTCGTGGCGCTTAGAGCTGTTGGCGTGCGAGCAGTCCACCATCAGGCGCGTATCGAGCTTGGCCGCAGCCAGATCGGCGCAGGCCACGGCCACGCTCTCGGCGTCGTAGTTCGGCGCCTTGCCGCCGCGCAGGATCACGTGGCAATCGGGGTTGCCGCGCGTCTCCACGATGGCGACCTGGCCGTTCTTGTGAACCGACAGGAAATGGTGCGGACGTGCCGCCGCCTGGATCGCGTCGGTGGCAATCTTGATGTTGCCGTCGGTGCCGTTCTTGAAGCCGATCGGCGCGGAGATGCCCGAGGCCAGCTCGCGGTGGACCTGGCTCTCCGTCGTGCGCGCACCGATGGCGCCCCAGGAGATCAGGTCGCCGATGTACTGCGGGCTGATCACGTCGAGGAACTCGCTGCCGGCCGGCAGGCCCAGGCGGTTGATCTCCAGCAGCAGCTGGCGCGCGATGCGCAGGCCTTCGTCGATGCGGTAGCTCTCATCGAGGTACGGGTCGTTGATCAGGCCCTTCCAGCCGACCGTCGTGCGCGGCTTCTCGAAGTACACGCGCATGACGATCTCCAGCGTGTCCTTGTACTGCTCGCGCATCTCCTTGAGGCGGCGCGCGTACTCGAGCGCGGCGGCCGGATCGTGGATGGAGCACGGGCCGATGATCAGCAGCAGGCGGTCGTCACGGTCCTGCATGATGTCGCGGATGGTCTGGCGCGTGCCGGTGATCAGGCGCTCCATCGGCGTGCCCGAGATCGGGAAGAAACGGATCAGGTGCTCGGGCGGCGGCAGCGGCGTGACGTCGCGGATGCGCTGGTCGTCGGTCTCGCTGGTCTTGTCCTCGTGCGAGTACCAGCGCTCGGCCTTCACGGCATCCTGTTCGGGCTTGGCGGTCTTGGCGTTCATCTCTCGGTCTCCTCGGGGGCAACTGAAAAAACGGGGCATAAAAAAACCGCCGGGCTTTGGGGCCCGGCGGTTTGGGGGAATCTTGTGGCGTCTACTGCGCGCGCTCAGATCTCTCCACCGCCGGGGCAGGGATAAAACCAAAAGCTAAAAAACACGGCTTGCGAAGACATGGGCTGAAATCTAGCACGGAAGCCAAGACCAGCTTTCGCGCTCGGTGAAGAGAGCCTCGCCGGGCGCCCCTCGCCCGAGACGCCAGCAGGGCCATCCCGTCTTGACCATACTCGCCCGCGGCCCTCCACTCACGATCTGCCTCAGGAGACAAGACACATGGACAGAAGACAAGCCCTGGTCGGCGCCACCCTCGGCGGCCTGGCCGTTTCAGCCGCCGAAGCCGCCACGACGACCGCGACGCCGAAGACCTTGTTCACCATCGCCCAACCCACGATCCCCGTGGCTGGCAGCAATGAACTCTTCCCCGTGCGCCGCATCTACTGCATCGGCCGCAACTACGCGGCCCACGCCAAGGAGATGGGGTCAGACCCCAGCCGTGAACCGCCGTTCTTCTTTCAGAAGCCGAGCGACGCCGTGCAGTACGTGGCGCCCGGCGGCATGACCGAGCATCCGTATCCGACGCTGACGAAGAACTACCACTACGAGCTGGAGCTGGTCGCGGCGCTGTCCAAGGGCGGCCGCAACGTGCCGGTGGAGAAAGCGCTCGACCTGGTCTACGGCTACACCGTCGGCCTCGACATGACGCGCCGCGACCTGCAACGCGGCATGGGCGACCAGAAGAAGCCCTGGGAGATCGGCAAGAGCTTCGATCACTCCGCGCCCATCGGCCCGATCCACAAGGTGGCGCGGGTCGGCCACATCAAGAGTGGCGCGATCGTGCTGAAGGTCAACGGTGTCGTGAAGCAGGAAGCCGACCTGAGCCAGATGATCTGGAACGTGGCCGAGCAGATCGCCCAGCTCTCGCAGGCCTTCGAGCTGATGCCCGGCGACATCATTTACAGCGGCACGCCGGAGAACGTCGGCCCGGTGGTGCCGGGCGACATCATGGAAGGTTCGATCGCCGGGCTGCCGACGCTGAACGTGAAGGTGGTCTAAGCCCCGCGGACCGCCTCAGGCGGTCCCGCCGACGGTCAGCCCGTCGATGCGCAAGGTCGGCTGGCCGACGCCCACGGGCACGCTCTGGCCTTCCTTGCCGCACACGCCCACGCCGGTGTCGAGCGCCATGTCGTTGCCGATCATGCCCACGCGGGTCAGCGCTTCCGGGCCGTTGCCGATGATGGTCGCGCCCTTGACCGGGTACAGGATCTTGCCCTTCTCCACCCAGAAGGCCTCGCTGGCGGAGAACACGAACTTGCCGCTCGTGATGTCCACCTGCCCGCCGCCGAAGTTGGTGGCGTAGAGGCCGCGCTCGATGCTGGCGATGATCTCCTTCGGGTCCTTGTCGCCGCCGAGCATGTAGGTGTTGGTCATGCGCGGCATCGGCACGTGGGCGTAGCTTTCGCGGCGGCCGTTGCCGGTGGGGGCGACCTTCATCAGGCGCGCGTTCATCGCGTCCTGGATGTAGCCCTTGAGGATGCCGTCCTCGATCAGCACGTTGCGCTGGCTGGCGGCGCCTTCGTCGTCGATGTTGAGCGAGCCGCGGCGGTCGGGCAGCGTGCCGTCGTCCAGCACCGTCACGCCCTTGGCGGCCACGCGCTGGCCGATGCGGCCGGAGAAGGCGCTGGAGCCCTTGCGGTTGAAGTCACCTTCCAGGCCGTGGCCGACGGCTTCGTGCAGCAAAACGCCGGGCCAACCGGAGCCGAGCACCACGGTCATTTCGCCGGCCGGGGCCGGGCGCGAGTCGAGGTTGGTCAGCGCGGCGTTGACGGCTTGATCGACATAGCTGGCGATCATTTCGTCCGTGAAGTAGGCGAGGCCGAAGCGCCCGCCGCCGCCGCCGGAGCCCACCTCGCGGCGGCCGTTGCTCTCGGCGATCACGGTGATGGACATGCGCACGAGCGGGCGAACGTCGGCCGCCAGCGTGCCGTCGGCGCGGGCGATCAGCACCACGTCGTGTTCGGCGGCCAAGCCGGCCATGACCTGCGCCACGCGCGGGTCCTTGGCGCGGGCCATCTTCTCGGCGCGCTCCAGCAGCGCGACCTTGGCGGTGCTGTCGAGGCTGGCGATCGGGTCGGTCTCGCCGTAGAGCTCGCGGCTCGGGGCGATGGTCGAATGGTTCGGCACCTTGATGCGGCGGCTCTGGCCGGCCGCGGCGATCGAGCGCACCGTGCGGGCTGCATCGAGCAGTGCCGCTTCGGACAGGTCGTCGGAATACGCGAACGCCGTCTTCTCGCCGGCCACGGCGCGCACACCCACGCCCTGGTCGATCGAGAAGCTGCCGCTCTTGACGATGCCCTCCTCCAGGCTCCAGCCCTCGGCACGCGTGTGCTGGAAGTAGAGGTCGGCATCGTCCACGCGATGCTCGGTGATCAGGCGCAGCGCCTTGGAGAGCGTGGCTTCCGTCAGGCCGTAGGGCTCGAGCAGCTGGGCACGTGCGGTAGCGAGGCGGGCGATGGTGGGTTCGACGGCGATCATCAGCCGATTGTAGGGACGGTAAATCCGACCGTGATTTGCCCTTGTTCGCAACGTGCGAACACGCTGCCGCCGTGCATCAGCGCCACGGCCTTGACGATGGCGAGACCCAGGCCGTGGTTGTTCTCGCTGTTGGCGCGCGAGGCGTCGCCGCGGTAGAAGCGGTCGAACAGGCGGGCCAGCTGGTCCGCGGGGATCACCTGGGCTAACGCGTTGCTCACACTGATCTCGGCAAGCCCTTCGACGGCTTGCACGCGAGCCATCAGCGTGCTCCCGCTCGGCGCGTGCTGGATGGCGTTCTGCAGCAGGTTGCTCATGGCGCGGTGGATCAGCGCCGGTTCGATCACGGCCTGCGCGTCGCCTTCGATCTGGACGGACAGGCCGGCTTCGTCGAGCAGCACTTCGTAGAAGTCCACCGTCTTGATCAGCTCGGCCGCCAGTGAGCGCGGCACCGCTTGCGCGGCGCGTTCGCCCTGCTCGGCGCGGGCGAGGAAGAGCATGTCTGCCACGATGGCGCGCAGCCGCTCCAGTTCTTCAAGATTGGTGTGCAGCAGCTCGCGCAACTCAGGCGCGCTGCGCTCGCGGGAGAGCGCGACCTGCGTCTGGCCGATGAGGTTCGCCAGCGGCGTGCGCAGCTCGTGAGCGACGTCGGCGTTGAAGCTTTCGAGCTGGACGTAAGCGCCTTCGAGGCGGTCCAGCGCGGCGTTGAAGCTCTTGCCCATCTGCGCCAGCTCGACAGGCAACGCAGCTTCGCTCAAGCGCTGACGGCGCGCCGTCGGACCGATGCGCCGCGCTTCGCTCGAAAGCCGCAGCACGGGCTTCAAACCCACGCGAGCAATCCAGTAGCCGAGCGCCGCAACGACCAGCGCGCCCCCCAGCACGATGGGCAACAGCAGCCGCTCGAACCGGCTCGTGGTCTGGTCGAACGGATCGCTGGTCACACCGACGATCAACACCATGGGCTTGCGCACCGGCGTGGCGTCCAGCGACACTGCGGCCACGGCCATCGGCACGCCGCCCACCATCTTCTGACGCGTGCGGCCATCGGCCTGCTTGGCGAGCTCTTCAGCTTCAGCGCCCAGACGCCAGACCGGATCCGCGCTCCACATCCAGTAGCGCACACGGCCCGTGCTCGCCAGCGTCTCGATCTTGAGCTTGGCGCGCTCGGCCAGATCGTCGGCGCGCCCTCTCTCCAGCAAGTAGCGCATGTCGACCATGCGCGCCTGCACCTGATCCTGCTGCTGCCGCGTCAGCTCGCGGTGGAGCACCTCGCGCAGCACCAGGCCGATGCCGATAAAGCCGACCAGCGCCGCGACGCTGAACATCAGCGCGAGGCGCAGCGAGAGCGACTCAGGTTTCACTCAGGCGCCCTCGCGCTCTTCCAGCACATAGCCCATGCCGCGGATCGTGTGCAGCAGCGGCTTGGCGAACGGCGCGTCGATCTTGGCGCGCAGCCGCTTGATGGCGACTTCGACGACGTTCGTGTTGCTGTCGAAGTGCATGTCCCAGACCAGCTCGGCGATCGTCGTCTTCGACAGGATCTCGCCCTGCCGGCGCGCCAGCAGCGCTACGAGCGCGAACTCCTTGGCCGTCAGATCGAGCCGCTGCCCGTCACGCGTGGCGCGGCGGGCGATCAGGTCGATCGACAGATCGCCGACGCGCAGCAAGGTCGCCTCCTGCGCGCGCCCACGCCGGTTCAGCGCCTGCAAACGCGCATACAGCTCCACGAACGAGAACGGCTTGACCAGATAGTCGTCCGCCCCTTCGCGCAGTCCGCGCACGCGGTCTTCGACGCCATCGCGCGCCGTCAGCATGATCACCGGCGTGTTCTTCACCGCCCGCAGCGAGCGCAGCAGCTCGAAGCCGTCCAGGCCCGGCAGCATGCCGTCCAGCACGATCACGTCGTAGTCGTGGTGAACGGCCAGGTGCTGGCCGTCGATGCCGTCGAAGGCGAGGTCGACCGTGCAGCCCTGCTCGGTCAGGCCCTGGCGGAGGTAGTCCGCCGTCTTGCGCTCGTCTTCAACGATGAGGACTTTCATGCCTCGGCGTGTCCGTCGGTCTTGCCGGCTTGCTCAGCCTTGGCGGCCTTCTTTGCGGCGCGCGCTTCCTTGCGGCTCATGTACCAGTAGTGGGCACGATCGAGGTAAAGGTAGACGACCGGCGTGGTGAACAACGTCAGCATCTGCGAAAGGATCAGGCCGCCGACCATCGCGAAGCCCAGCGGGCGGCGCAGTTCCGAACCGGCACCGTGGCCGATCATCAGCGGCAGGCCGGAGAGCAGCGCGCACATCGTCGTCATCATGATCGGGCGGAAACGCATCAGGCAGGCTTCATAGATCGCGTCCTGGGGCTTGAGGCCCCGCTCACGCTCGGCTTCGAGCGCGAAGTCCACCATCATGATGCCGTTCTTCTTCACGATGCCGATCAGCAGCACGATGCCGATCAGCGCGATCACGGAGAGGTCGAAGCCGCCGACCATCAGGATCAGCAGCGCGCCCACGCCGGCCGAGGGCAGCGTGGAGAGGATCGTCAGCGGGTGGATGAAGCTCTCGTACAGCAGGCCCAGCACGATGTACACGGCGATCAGCGCCGCAGCGATCAGGTAGGGCTGCGTGCGCAGCGAGTCGCCGAAGGCCTGGGCCGTGCCCTGGAAGCTGCCGGACAGCGTGGCCGGTGCGTTCATCTCCTGCATCGCGGCGTTGATGTCCTTCACCGCGTCGCCGAGCGAGTGGCCGAGGTCGAGGTTGAAGCTCACCGTCACCGCCGGGAACTGGCCCTGGTGGTTGATCGAGAGGTAGCCGGTGCGCGTGGTGTCCAGCTTCACGAAGGTGGACAGCGGCACCTGCTGGCCGGTCGTCGGCGAGGTGATGTAGAGCTTGTCGAACAGGCGCGTGTCCTGCTGCAGCTCGGGCGTCACTTCCAGGATCACGTTGTAGCTGTTGAGCTGCGTGAAGAACTGCGTGACCTGGCGCTGACCGATGGCGCTGTAGATCGTCGAGTCGATAGCGGCCGGCGTGATGCCGTAGGTGGCAGCGCGCTCGCGGTCGATCGTGACCGTGGCCATCGGCGCGGCGTTCTGCTGGTCGCTGCTGACGTCGGTCAGGCCCTTCAGGTGCGAGAGCCGCTCCGTCACGCGCGGCGCCCAGTCGTTCAGCTCGTCGAGGTTGGTGTCGGTCAGCGTGTACTGGTATTGCGTGCGCGATTGGCGCGCACCCACGTTCACGTCCTGGCCTGCCTGCAGGAACACCTGCACGCCGGGCAGCTTCGAGAGCTTGGGGCGCAGGCGGGCGATGATCTCGTCCGCCGTAGCTTCCCGGCCCTCGTCCTTCGGGCGCAGGCCCATGAACAGGTTGCCCTGGTTGAAGCCGCCGTTGCCCACCGCCACGCCGAAGCCGGAGACGTCGGGGTCCTTGCGCACGATCTCGGCCACGGCTTGCATGCGGGCGAACATCGCGCCCGAGGACGTGTCCTGGCCCGAGATGATCTGGCCGCCGATGAAGCCCGTATCTTGCTGCGGGAAGAAGCCCTTCGGGATGGTGATGAACAGGAAGACCGACACCGCGACGGTCGCCAGGAAGCTCATCAGCGTGACGAACGGATGGCGCAGCACGAGCTGAAGGCCGCGGCGGTAGCCGGAGAGCAGCAGGTCGAAGCCGCGCTCGAAAGCCATGTACAGCTTGCCATGCTTGACCTGGTGCTGGTCGGTCAGGAAGCGCGAGCAGAGCATCGGCGTCAGGGTCAGCGACACCACCACGCTGACGATGATCATCACCGTCACCGTCACCGCGAATTCGCGGAACAGCCGGCCGACGATGCCGCCCATCAGCAGGATCGGTATGAACACCGCGATCAGCGAGACCGAGATCGAGACGATGGTGAAGCCGATCTCGCTGGCGCCCTTGATCGCCGCGTCCATGCGGTTCATGCCGCCTTCGATGTGGCGGTAGATGTTCTCCAGCATCACGATGGCGTCGTCCACGACGAAGCCCACCGCGATGGTCAGCGCCATCAGCGACAGGTTGTCCAGGCTGTAGCCGAGCACGTACATGATCGCGGCGGTGCCGAGCAGCGCCAGCGGCACCGTGACGCTGGGGATCAGCGTGGCGGCCACGTCGCGCAGGAACACGAAGATCACGGCCACCACGAGCAGGATGGACAGGATCAGCGTGAACTCGACTTCGTGCACCGAGGCGCGGATCGTCTGCGTGCGGTCGATCAGCTTGTTGACGCTGATCGACGGCGGGATCGATTCGCGGAAACGCGGCATCGCGGCCTCCACGCGGTCCACCGTTTCGATCACGTTGGCGCCCGGCTCCTTCGTGATGGCCAGCAGGATGGTGCGGCCGTTAGTGAAGTTCGAATCCTTGGCGGCACCGGCACCGGCGTAGCCCCAGGCGGCGCTCTTGACGTTCTCGGGCGCGTCCACGGCCACACCGATGTCACGGATGCGGATGGGCGCGCCGTTCTTGTACGCCAGCACCACGTCGTTCCAGGGCTTGGCCTTGAGGATCTGGTCGTTGGTGTAGACGTTGAAGGCCTGCGCGGGGCCGTCGATCGTGCCGGTCGGGCTGCTGATCGTCGTGTTGGCGATCACGCCGCGCACGTCTTCGAGCGAGAGGCCCAGGGCCTTCAGGCGCGCCGGATCGACCTGCACGCGCACGGAGGGCTTCTGCACGCCGAAGATGTTCACCAGGCCCACGCCCTTGATGCGCGAGATCTGCTGCGCCAGCACGTTGTCGGCGTAGTCGTTGATCTCCGTGAGCGGCAGCACGTCGGACTGCACGGCGAAGATCGCGATCGCCTGGTCGGCCGGGTTGATCTTGCGGAAGGTAGGCGGGCTGGGCAGGTTCTTGGGCAGCTGGCCGGTGGCGGCGTTGATGGCCGTCTGCACGTCCAGCGCCGCGCCGTCGATGGCGCGGTCGAGGTCGAACTGCAGCGAGATCTGCGACTGGCCGAGCGTGCTGACCGAAGTCATCTGCGTCAGGCCCGGGATCTGCGAGAGCTGGCGCTCCAGCGGCTGCGCCACGTTGGCGGCCATGGTCTCGGGGCTGGCGCCGGGCAGGCGGCCCGTGACCTGCACGGTGGGGAAATCCACCTGCGGCAGCGGCGCCACCGGCAGCAGCGGCCAGGCGGCCAGGCCGACGAGGCCCAGCGCCACGGCGAGCAGCGTCGTGCCGATCGGGCGCTTGATGAAATTGGTGGAAATGCTCACCGAGAAGCTCCCGAGGCTGCGGCCTTGGCCGCATCGGCCACATCGCTGATCTTGGCGCCCGGCGTCAGGCGGTACTGGCCGTCGATCACCACACGTTCACCGGCCTTCAGGCCGCTGGTGATCTGCACGCGCTTGGTGTCGATCTCGCGCATGGCGACCTTCTGCACGCGGACCTTGCCGTCGGCATCGACGACGTAGACGAACAGGCCGTCCTGGCTGCGCTGCACGGCGGCCGGCGGCACGGACAGCGCGTTCTCGTCCACGCCCAGCACCAGGCGCGCCTCGATCTGCTGGCCCGGCCAGAGCTTGTGCTCGCGGTTCGGGAAGCGGCCCTTCATCTGCACGGTGCCGGTCGTGGTGTCGATCTGGTTGTTCAGCAGGATCAGCTCGCCCTCGGACAGCACGGCGTGCGTGTCGCGGTCCAGCGCCTGCACGGCGAGCTTCTTCTTGCCGGCCTTGTCGGCCTCGCGAAGCGCCTTGTTGATGGCCTGGAAGTTGCCGTCGGGCAGCGAGAACACCGCGGTGATCGGGTCGATCTGGTTGATGACCACGAGGCCGGCCGCGTCGGTGGCATGCACGATGTTGCCGGCGTCGACCAGGCGCGCGCCGGTGCGGCCGCTAATCGGCGCGGTGATGCGCGTGAACGAGAGCTGGACGCGGGCGGCGGCGAGGTTGGCAGCGTCGCTGCGCACGGCAGCCTGCAGCTGGCGCACCAGGGCGCGCTGAGCGTCGACCTGCTGCTGCGTGGAGGCCTGGTCCTTGATGAGGTCCGAGTAACGTTGCAGGTCGTGCTCGGCGTTGGTCAGCTGCGCTTCGTCGCGGGCGCGCTGGGCTTCGGCTTGCGCCACCGCCGCGGCGAGCGTGCGGTCGTCGAGCTGCACCAGCAGCTGGCCGGCCTTGACGTCGTCGCCTTCCTTGAAGAGCACCGAGTCGAGCTGGCCGTCCACGCGCGAACGCACGGTCACGCTCTGCGCCGCCTGCACGGTGCCGATGCCCGACAGCGCCGTCGGCAGCGGACCTTGCGTGACGAGCGCCGTGCGCACCGGCACGGGGCCGGCAGCGCCCTTCTTGCCTTCGGGCTTGGCCTGGGCCTGCGCGTCACCGAGCACCAGCGGCTTGATCAGCGGCCAACCGATGGCCACGCCGAAGGCGACGGCCACGACGATCAGGGCCTTGCGGGGGGAGTTCTTGGTGTTCTTCATTGTTGTTGGGTCTTCGATTCGGAAGGCTGCGGGGCAACGACGGTGGAAGCAGCAGCGATGGAGTCCTGCGGCGTATAGCCGCCGCCGAGCGCTTTGGTCAGGGCGACGCTGGCCGTGAGCTCCCGGCCTTGCAGTTGAACGAGCGTGCGTTCGGCGTTGAGCGACAGCGCCTGCGCATTGATCAGCGCGACGTAAGTGGACGTGCCGGCCTGGTACTGGCGCAGCAGCACGCGTTCGGATTCACGCGCGGATTTCAGCGCGGTGTTCTGCAACTCGCGTTCGCGGGCCAGCTCGCGCAGGGCGGCGAGGTTGTCTTCGACTTCCTGGAAGCTTTGCAGCACGGTCTGGCGGTAGCCGGCGGCGGCCTGGTCGAAGGCAGCGGTGGCCTGGTCATTGGCTGCGCGGCGTGCGCCGCCGTCGAACAGCGTGGCCGTCAGCGCAGCGCCGATGGCCCACACGCGGTGCGGCGACGCGGACCAGAGGCCGAGAGAGGTCTCGCCGCCGTTGCCGGAGAACGAGAGGCGCGGGAACCACGCGGCGCGGGCCACGCCAATCTGCGCGTTGGCGGACTGCACGCGGAACTCGGCGGCGGCCACGTCGGGGCGGCGCTCGAGCAGCGTCGACGGCAGGCCCGGAGGCATCACCGGCAGCTTCATCGCCAGCGGAGCGGCGGGCAGCTTGAACTCGGCGGGCGCCTGCCCCTGCAGCACGGCGAGCGCGTGCTGGAGCTGGCGGCGCGTCAGGCCCACGTCCACGGCCTGGGCCTGCGCGGTGGCGAGCGTGCTGCGTGCCAGCTCGACGTCAGCTTGCGTGGCGATGCCGGCGCGTGCCTGCGACTCGGCGATCTTCAGCGACTTCTGGTAGCCGTCGATCGTGCGCTCGTAGGTGTCGGCCAGCGTGTCGGCGACGCGCAGCTGGATGTAGTTGTTCAGCACCGCGGACTGGATCGACAGGCGCGCAGCAGCGAGGTCGGCAGCGCTCGCGCGGGCGGTTGCGTCTGCCGCATCAACACCGGAGCGCACGCGGCCCCAGAAGTCCGGCTCCCAGCTGGCGGTGAGGCTCAGCGCGCGCGTGTCGTAGAGCGAAGAGCCTGTCGTGGTCTGCGTGCGCTGACGCGAGCCCTGCCCGCTCACGCCGATCTGCGGCCAGAGCGCCGACCCCGCGCCGACGGCCAGCGCCTGCGACTGCCGCAGCTGCGCTTCGGATTGCTTGAGCGTCTGGTTCGCCGCGATGGCGCGATCGACCATCGCGTTCAGCGAGGCATCGCCATAGGCGCGCCACCACGGTGCGTTCGCATCGGCCACGCCGGGGCGCGCCTCGCGCCAGGCGCCGTCTTCCTCGAAGGCGGCCGGGGTGGACACGGTGGGACGCTGGTAGGTCGGCGCCATGGAGCAGCCGGTCAGCACGAGGACAGCAAGCGCAAGCGACGTGAGCGCCGGAGGGAGTGATCGCATCATGGGCGGGAATCTAGAGGGGAAGCGCCGACGCCTTGCTGTCGGTCGGATGACAAAGCTGTCAGCAGCGGTGTTGCAAGCCTGCCGCAAGGCCACGAATTTTTACAAAGAAGGCGTGCACCGGCCAAAAGAAATCGTCGTTGTGTGCACAAGCCCGACGCAAATGCCGGGCCCCTCAACCCCTCAAGGAGAACCTTGTATGAAGCGCTCGCAAATCATCGCCGCCCTGTCGCTCGCCGCTCTGACCAGCCTGAGCTTCGCCGCGGAAACCACCCCGGCCGCCGCTCCCGCCGCCAAGGCCGTGCCGGCTGCCACCGCAGCCGCTGCAACGACCGCCGCTCCGGCTGCCGCTGCTGCCCCGGCCGCCGCTGCGAGCAAGGCCAAGCACGCCAAGCGCCACGCAGCGAAGGCTGCCAAGGCTGCTGAAGCCGCCGCTTCGGCCGCCAAGTAAGCCGAACTGATCACACCGTCCGTCATTCACAAGAAGTCCCACTGAAAACGAGGAGAGATTCATGAAGACCACCGTTCAGATCATCGCTGCCCTGTCGATCGCCGCTCTCTCGGGCTTGGCCCTGGCCGACACCACCGCTCCCGCCACGCCCCGCGTGGACCAGCGTGAAGCCAACCAGCAAGAGCGCATCGCCAACGGCGCCGCAAGCGGCCAGCTGACCGCCAAGGAAACGCAGCACCTTGAGAAGCAGCAGGCCAAGATCGACGCCACCGAGGCCAAGGACAAGGCCGACGGCAAGGTCACGGCGAAGGAACGTCGCCACCTGGCCAAGATGCAGAACAAGGCCAGCAAGGACATCCACAAGGAAAAGCACAACGAGAAGACGGCCGGCTGATCAGGCCAGGACAAAGACGGCGTACTGATCGCATCAGCGCCGCAAGGCCCGCGAAGCTCTTCAGGCTTCGCGGGCCTTCTTCATTTCGAGGGCGCGGTCGTAGAGCGTGTTCTTCGAGGTGCCGCTGATTTCAGCGGTTAGCGCGACGGCTTGCTTGAGCGGCAGCGCGTCGAGCAGCAGGCCCAGGGTGCGCAGTGCTTCGGCGGGGATGTCGGCCGCTTCTTCCTTCGGCGCCGCGTGGAGCACGAGCACGAACTCGCCGCGCTCGCGTTGCGAATCGGCGGCGAGCCACGCGGGCAGTTCCGAAGCCAAGGCCGTGTGCACCGTCTCGAACTGCTTGGTCAGTTCGCGACACACGGTGACCTTCTGCGCTGGGCAAAGTTCAGCCAGCAACGTGAGCAGTGCCTCGATGCGGTGCGGCGCCTCGAAGATCAGCTGGCTCTGCGCGCTGCCGATCAGCGCTTGAAGGCTGGTGCGGCGCTCGGCCGGCTTGATCGGCAGGAAGCCGGCGAAGGCAAAACCCTGCGCCATGTCGTCACCCGCCACGCTGAGCGCGGTGACGGCGCTGCTGGCGCCCGGGATCGGCAGCACGCGCAGTCCCGCCGCAGCCACGGCCGCGACCAGCGCCGCGCCTGGATCGGAGACGGCCGGCGTCCCCGCATCGCTCACATACGCAATCCGCTCGCCCGCCTGGAGCCGCGTGACCAGGCCCGCCCCACCTTCGCGCTCGTTGTGCTGATGCAGCGTGATCAGCGGCTTGTGCAACCCGAAGTGGCGCAGCAGCCCGGCGGTGACGCGCGTGTCTTCGCACGCCACCGCGTCCACCAATCCGAGGACGTGAATCGCCCGCAGGCTCAGGTCCGCCAGGTTTCCAATCGGGGTGGCCACGACATAGAGCGTGGCTGCCGGATATTGCTGGCCGCCTGCCGCGGCTTGCGCGGCCTGCATGAGGAGCGTGGCGTCGATGTTCAAGAAATCTTCTCCGGTGGCGACCATTGCCAGCAAGAAAGCGGTCGGCGATGCCGCCGAGGACCGCGCGCTGGCACACCTGCGGGCCGGCGGCCTGCGGCTGGTGGAGCGCAATTATCGAGTGGCGGCGGGGCCGTCTCGCCGGGCCGGGGAAGTCGACCTGATCCTGCGGGACCGGGACGGCACTTTGGTCTTCGCCGAAGTGCGGGCGCGCAGCAGTTCAGCGCATGGCGGTGCGGCAGCCAGCGTCACGCACGCCAAGCAGCGGCGGCTGGTCTACGCCGCGCAGCGCTATCTCCAGCGCTTCGCCGCCTTGCCCGCCTGTCGGTTCGACGTGGTGGCGATCGACGGCGAGCGGATCGAGTGGATCCGCGCCGCCTTCGATCTGTCCGATTGACTGAGGCTTAGTGAGCCTTCAGGCCGTCCAGGACGGCCATCACGGCCTCCGGACCCATGCCGCGCGCATCGGCCAGCTCGCCGGCGCCCGTGGCGCTGGCCACCGTGCCGTCGTTCTTCAGCACGGCCACGGCCGGGATGCCCTTCTTCAGCGGCACGCCCATCTGGTTGGCCAGGTCCACGTTCTTGTCGAAGCGGCCCACGTCCACCTTCAGGACGACGAAGCGCTTGTCCACGTTGGCGGCCAGGTCGCCCGTGCCCATCTTCTGGGAGAGCGAGCGGCAGTCCGGGCACCAGTTGGCGCCGAAGACCACGAGCACGTTCTTCTTGGTCTTGGCCGCTTCGGCCAGGGCCACGTTGAGCTCGGCGCGGGCGTCGGCCTGTTCGTTGTAGACGGGCTTGACCGGCGCTGCGGGCGCATCGACGGCGAAGACCGGCGTGGCCGCAAGGACGCTGGCGGCGATCAGCAAAGAGGAAAGGGCTTTCATGCCTCAAGTCTGCCATGGACAATGAGACCCCATGAAGATCCATACCATCGAGATCCAGAAGCTCAAGGCGGCCTCCAACACCATCAACGGCCTGGTGATGTTCAAGGTCGACGCCTTGGTGACCGACAAGAAGCCGCTGGAGGGCATCGAGCCCAGCACGGTCATCTCCATGACCGAGGGCAACGCCCGCGTGCTGATGAACCTGCTCAAGGCCCAGCTCGCCGAGTTCGACGCCAAGAAACCCAAGAGCCGCCACGGCCGCCACGGCTGATCGGGAACCCAGATGCAATACCCCAACTACCAGCCCGATTCCGACTTCCAGCCGCTCTCGGACGACGAGCTGATGACGCTCGACGAACTGCTCTCCGACCTGCCGGGCGAAGCGGTGATGAACATCGAGGCCCTGGACGGCTACCTCGCCGGCCTGCTGCTCACCCCGATCCCGCTGCACGAGCGCCCGGGCGGCAACTGGCTGCCCCTGATCTGGGGTGGCGACGGCGAAGGCAACCTGCCGTTCGCCAGCGGCAAGCAGAAGAAGAAGGCGCTGCTGCTGATCCTGCGGCACCTGCACTCGATCGCCGTGCAGTGGCGCGACCACCCGCAGGCCTGGGAACCGATCCTCAGCGTGGCGGACGTGCCCTCAGAGAACGGCGATGAAGACGAGGCCGACGAGATCACCGACGGCGAGGACTGGGCGGTCGGCTTCATGTGCGCGGTGGACATCGCCACCGCCGCATGGGAACCCCTGTTCAAGGATGCGAAAGCGGCCGCTTTGCTGGAGCCGATGGTGCTGCTCGGTGCGGAAGAAGAATCCTTGGACGACGCGGCGCGCTCGCGCCTGGCCGATCCGCAGGAGCGGGATTCTCTGTCGCGAGCACTGCCGGACAGCGCGTTGGCACTCTTCACCTTGCGCACATAACGCGTCGAATGCGAGGCTGCCTCCGGGATTCCCTGAGGCAGCGTTCCCCCGAATTTGCCTAGGATCGCGGCGGCATTCCTTTTGCAAGCCATTCGACGGGGAGAGATGATGAAACGACGCCAGTTCGTGCAGGGCGTGGGCGCGGCCAGTGCGCTGGGCATGACGTTGGGCATGCCGGCGAAAGCCGATGCTGCAGCGCGGCCGATGATGCCGCTCACGGCGTTTGTCGACGGACCGCTGCTTGATGAATACACACTCTCGCCGGACGGCAAGAAGCTTGCGATGCTGGTCAACAACGGCGACAAGACCACGCTGATCACGCGCGATATCGCCACGGGCAAGACGGCGTCCGTCATCCAGACGGACAACCTCGAGTCCATGGTCTTGTGGGCCATCTGGGCCAACGACAAGCGACTGCTGTACAGCCTGGCGTTCCCCTCGGTCCGCGACCCGGGCGACAACCCGACCTTTCGCTTCAAGACGATGGAGACCCGTCTGTTTGCCGTCGACGCCGACGGCAGCAATCAGATCAACATGGTCAAGAAGGTGCTGGGACAGGCGGCACAACGGTATTCGGGAGCAGCCTCCATCTACCAGGACCGGATCATCGACTGGCTGCCCAATGACCCGGACCACGTGCTGCTCGTGCTCGAACACGACGATGACAGCGCCGGAACCGCGGTCTACAAGGTCGACGTCAATACCGCTGAGCGCGTGTTGTACGAGCCGCCGCACCAGGACCTCGACTTCACCTGCACGGATGCCAACCATCGAGTTCGCATCGGCGTCGAGCGAGACCCGAACAAGAGCGGCAGCACGACCTGGTTCTGCGACCCCGACGGCAGCCGCTGGCGCAAGTTGGCCGTGGACAACGGTCCGTTCGATGGCAAGGCAATCACGCCGCTGGGCTTCGGGCTCGATCCGAACATCCTGTACGTGAACGCGCGCGTCGATGGCATCGTGGCAGTCCACACCATGGACCTGCGCGAGGCGCAGCCCAAGCTGGTGCTCAAGCTCGCCGACCCGGAGTTCAACCTCAGTGGCTCGTTGTTGCACGACCCCAATGGAGAAGCGGTCGGCATTGGCGGCGTCGACTCCGGCACGGGCAGCTCGCGCTTCTATTGGGACAAGGGCTACAAGGAGCTGCAGGAGCAAATCGACGCGGCGTTGCCCAATCGCTGGAACTTCCTGGCCGACATCAGCCGCTACAACGGCGCGTACCTGCTGTCTTCCATCGTCCCGGGCCTGCCTGCAACGTTGATGCTCGGCAACATGTCGACCGGCAGGCTGGAAGCGTTGAGCGGCCAGTACCCCAAGCTCGACACCAAGCGCATCGCGCTGAAGAAGCCCTTTGACTTCAAGGCCCGCGACGGCTTCAAGCTGCACGCCTACCTGACCCTGCCCCAGGGCAGCAAGCACGAGAAGCTGCCTCTGGTGGTGATGCCTCACGGCGGTCCGCAGGCGCGCGACACGATCGCCTTTGACCCCTTGGTAGCCTTCGTCGCCGACCGGGGCTACGCAGTGCTGCAGGTCAATTTCCGCGGATCCACCGGCTATGGCTGGGATTACATGAAGGCGGGTCTGCGTCGCTGGGGGCTGGAAACGCAGGACGACCTGACCGACGGCGTCAAGAAGCTCGTCGCCGACGGGATTGCAGACCCGGCGCGCGTCGCCATGGTCGGCTGGAGCTTCGGTGGCTACGCGGCGCTCTGGGGCATCATCAAGGATCCGGACCTCTACCGCGGCGCCTTCGCCATCGCACCCGTCACGAACCTGGTCAGCGTCACCTCCGACTGGCGCAGCTTCGGCCACCGTGAAGTCATCCGCCAACAGATCGGCGACTCCAGCGAAGACAGGGAACAACTGAATGCCACCTCGCCCGTCTTCCATGCAGAGAAGATCAAAGTGCCCGTGGTGATGCTGCACGGCACGATGGACAGGCAAGCCGACTACCGACAGAGCGAACAGATGGATGCAGCGCTGACCAGGGCCGGGAAGCCGCACAAGTTCATCAGCTTCGACAAGGCCGATCACAGCCTGACGCACCGGCCTTACCGGCTGCGCATGTACACGGAGCTGGAAAAATTCCTGCAGGAAGTTCTCGGAACCGGCGCCCCTGCCAACGCCTGAGCCCGCCCCTGAAATGCAAAAAGACCCGGCATCTGCCGGGCCTTTTTCATGGGCTGCGAGACCGCGACTTACTTCGCCGCCGCGCCCTCTCCCAGGTTGCGCACCCAGAACGCCTCGAACTTGCGATGCAGGTTCACCGGCTTCACCGCGCCGCCCATGCCGTGCACGCCTTCCGGGTCCAGGTACAGGTCGACCAGCGCGTCCTTGCCCGATTCGAGCAGCGCGCGGTAGACGTTCACCGTGTCCTGGTACAGCACGTTGTCGTCCACCATGCCGTGCACCAGCAGCAGCGGCTTCTTCAGGTTCTTGGCCAGCGGGATCAGCGAGAAACGCTTGAGCGACGGCTTGGAACGATCGGTCTTGCCGAGCGTGCGGCCGGTGTACCAGGCGTTGTAGTTCTCCCATTCCGTCGGGCCCGCGCCGGCGATGCCGGCGGCGAACAGGTCGGGCTTGGTGTACATCGTGAACTGCGTCTGGAAGCCGCCGAAGCTCCAGCCGGTCAGGCCCACGCGGGCCTTGTCCACGCCGAGGTTGCTGGCGGCGTAGTTCAGCGCATCCTCGAGGTCGTCGGCCTGCGGCTTGCCCGGCTGCTCCCAGTTGGCGTCGGAGAACTTGCGGCCGTAGTTCGAGTGGCCGCGCGGGTCGACCGTCAGCATCACGTAGCCGTGCTTGTTGGCCATGTACATGCCGAACAGGTAGGCGGTCTGCTGGAAGCTGTCGAGCTCGACGATGTGGCGGTCGTTCAGCGGGCCGCCGTAGACGTAGATCACGGCCGGGCGCTTGTCGCTGGCCTTCCAGCCGGCAGGCTTGAAGACATAACCCTGGATTTCATCGCCGCTGCGGTTCTTGAACGCGAAGCGCTCGGGGTGCATCACGTCGACCGCGGCCCAGGCCTTGGCGTCGTGGCTCTGCGTGAGCGTCTTCTCGGCCACGGCCTGCACGCCGGAGAGCAGCTTCAGCTCGGGGCGCGAAGACCAGCTGCCGCCGTTGGCGGCCACCAGACGGCCGTCATCCGACACGGCCGCCGTGCGGAAGAACTCGCCCTTGTCGCCGAGCGCCGTCATGGCGCCGCTGGCCATGTCCACGCGCCAGACGTTCATGCCGGCGAAGTCCTGCTTGTTGGCGGTGACGAACATCGTCTTGCTGTCGGGCGAGAAGCCCAGCACCTTGGGCGCCTCGAACTCGCCCTGCATCAGCGGCTTGAGCGCGCGCGTGGCCACGTCCAGCGCATAGGGCTGACGGTACTGCTGTTCGTCGAGCACCAGCACCAGCTGCTTGCCGTCCGGGGTGAAGCGCGGGGCCAGCACGTTGACCACTTCGTGGCCGACGTCGCCGCGGCGCTCCAGCACCATCTCGGGCTTGGCGTTCTCGTCGGCCTTGCCCATGTACACGCGCAGCAGCTCCTTCTCACGCTCCCAGGTGGTGAAGGCATAGCGGCTGCCGTCCTTGGCCCAGGCCACGGGGCTCATCTCGAACCAGACGTCGCCGCCAGCGTGCGTGAACACGGGCTGCGGCTGGCGCGAAGGCGATTCGCCGGCCTGCGGCACGCGGCGGATGTACAGCGCCACGTCGGGTTCCAGGCGCTTGTCGTCGGCCACTTCCTCGCGGTCGGCCTTCTTGGCGCCGGCCCAGCGCTGGTCGTAACGCATGATCTCGACGGTGGCCGTCGTCGGCTTGGCGGGCTTGCCGTCCGGACCCATCTTGGCAGGCAGTTCGGCGGCCAGAGACATCCAGCGGCCGTCCTCGCTGATCACGGTCGATTCGATCTTGTACTTCTTGTCGGCATCGTCCGGATGGATCAGCTCGCGGTTGAGCACGTCCACGCCGCCGGCGCCGAAGCGCGCGCGCAGCACGCGCTTGTCGTCGCTGAACACGTAACCCGCATCGTCAGCGGTGTAAGCGTTGATCGTCAGCTTGCGGCCGGTGGCTTGCAGCGGCTCGATCTTGCCGGATGTGCCCTGCCAGCGGAACAGGCCGCCGCGGTACTGGAACACCAGCTCGTCCTTCTGGTGCGCCCAGGCGATCTGCGACACGCCCGGGTAGGTGTCACTGGCCTTGAGCTTGTTCTTGTCGCGCCACTTCTTCAGTTCCTCGCGCCATTCCCAGTCTTCCTTCTTGGACGGCGGCGTGGCGCTGGCGGCGCTGGCCGGCGCGCTGGCGGCTGCGGCAGCAGCAGGCACGGCCTTGCCGCCGCGGCGCGCTTCGAGCGCAGCCATCGCCAGCTTCTCGGCCTCGGCATCGGCCTTGTCGGCGGCCTTCTTGGCTTCGTCGCGGTCCCACTTGGCCTGCACTTCGGCGCGAACCTTCTCCAGGTCGGCCTTGTCCCACTGGTCCAGGTCCACCTTCTCGCCGCGCAGATAGGCCACCTGGGCTTCTTCGCGGGCCTGGCGGGCATCGGTCTCGGCGGTCTTCTGCGCGCGCTTGGCGGCGAAGCGTTCGAGGTCTTCCGGCGCGTCGTACGCGGCCATGATGGCCGGCGAGGTCAGGCGCTGGGTCTTGCCCGATTGCGTGTCGTAGACGTAGAGGTCGGTGCCGGGCTCGCCGAACGGGTTCCAGCGGTAGGCCAGGTAGCGGCCGCTGTGGCTGAACTCCATCTCCTGCGCGGTGGTGCCGGTGTAGGGCTTGGCGCGGTAGAGCTGTTCGAGCGTGAGGCTCGGCGCGGCCTTCGGGGCCTCGGCGGCCTGCGCCATCAAGCTGGTGGACAGGGCGGCAGTCAGGGCCAGCGCAAGGCAACCCAGCGCGGCGGTACGGTTTTTCTTCATGGGCTTCTTCTGCATGGAGCCAAAAAATCGCCCGCGCAGATTCACGGGCGAGCGGATTCTAGGCAGAGGCTCGCACAGGGCCATTGGTCATGCGGATAATCCCGTCCATGTTCGAGATCCTTCTGGCCGCCGTGGGCCTCATCGCCGCGGTGGTGCTGCTCATCCACATGGCCCTGCCGCGCCGCTGGCAGCTGCGCCTGGAAGCGTTCGCGCGCGACCCGCTGCGGCGCAGGGCGCGCGCGCATGCGCAGACCCAGGCGGCGGAAGCGATCCAGCGCGCGCGGCGCCCGGCGCGCGGCCGCTGGAAAGGCAACGTCTACAAGCTGGGCGACCCGCGCCCGGACAAGGATGACGACAACGGCGATGAAGACGGCGGTTCAGACCGCCGCACGCTTCACTGATCGGCGGCTGCCGAGACCACGCCGAGCTTGCCCGCCAGCGCCAGCACCTCGTCCGGCGGCAGCGGCTTGGCGAACAGGAAGCCCTGCGCCTCGTTGCAGCCCACGGCCTTGAGGATGTCGCGCTGGCCCTCGTCTTCGACGCCCTCGGCCAACACCGACAGCCGCAGCCGGCGGCCCATGCCGACCACCATCTCGGCGATCTGCCGGTCGTCGTAGTCGGTCTCGATGCCCTTGACGAAGGCGCGGTCGATCTTGAGCCGGTCCGCGGGCAGATGGCGCAGCTGACCGAGCGATGAATAGCCGGTGCCGAAGTCGTCGATGGCGATCTGCACGCCGAGTTGCTGGATCGCATGCAACCGGCCCATGCCGCCCTCGTGATCCCCGATCACGCCGGACTCCGTCACTTCAATTTCCAGCGGCACCTGCGGCCCGTTCTTGAGCACGCCGTCGATGAACTGCACCAGCGCCTCGTCCTCGCGCAGCTGCCGCGAAGACACGTTCACGGCCATGCGCAGCACGACGCCGGCCGCAGCCCACACGCGCTGCTGGCGCACCGCTTCTTCCAGCACCCAGCGGCCGAGCGGCAGGATCAGGCCCGAGCTCTCCGCCACGGGGATGAAGTGGTTCGGCGGAATCACCTCGCTGCCGTCGCGCCAACGCACCAGCGCCTCCACGCCCACGAGCTTGCCCGACTCCAGATCGATCTGCGGCTGGTAGAGCAGGAAGAAGTCCTGCCGGCGCAGCGCCTCGTCCATGCGCGCGGTGAGGTGCAGGCGGCGGCGCAGGTCCGCGTTCATGCCTTCCTCGAAGAAGATGTGGCCGCCCTGGCGCTCGCGCTTGGCCTCCTTCAGCGCCACGCCTGCGTTGGCGACCAGCGCACTCACCGCCTGCTTGCCCGGCTGGAACACCACGGCGCCGACGGTCAGGCTCACGCTCAGCGGATGCCCGTCGATCTCGATGCGCTGCTTCATGCGCCGACCGATCTCCAGCAGCGGCACGGCCGGCCCGGCATCGCTGACGCTGTAGACGATGGCGAACACGTCGCCGCGCACGCGCGCCACGATCTCCAGGCCCGGCCAGGCCGACAGCACCTCGGCCACGTGCTTGAGCACGCCGTCACCGACCGCACGGCCCAGGCCGTCGTTGATGCCCTCGAAATGATCGACGTCGGCGAAGGCCAGCACGCGCGTCGTCTCGCTGCCCTCCTCTTGTTCTTCCAGTTCGCCCAGGCGCCGATCCAGGCCGTTCAGGTTCGGCAGGCCCGTGAGCGAGTCGACATAGGCCAGCCGCTCCATCTCGCGGTACATGAAGCCGTTGTCGAAACCGATCGCGATGTTGATGCCGAAGACCTCGAGCAGCTTGCGGTCCAGCTCGCCGATCGGCCCGTCGCTGTTGACCACGACGACGATCTCGCCGAGCTTGGTCACCGGCAGGTAGAGGTAGCTCACGCGGTCGCCGAAGCGGCTCGTGCGCTCGGCCAGTACGCCGCGGATCAGCTCGACCAGCGCCGGGTCGTTGTCCGGGTGCAGCGGCTTGTCGACCTGCATCGCGTAGCGGCCGGCGGCGGCGAAGATCTGCAGGTCCGGCGCGGCGCCGCCCACCTCGCCCGCGCGTGCCGAGACGCACACGATGCCTTCAGGCCGCACATGCAGCAGTGCTGCGATCTGCGTGAGGATGCCGGACGCGAAGTCTGCGAGGTTCTGCTGCGACAGCAACGAGGCCGAGGCCGCGATCACCATCTCCAGCCCGCGGCGGTTCTCCTGGATCGTCTGCAGCTGCTGGTAGCTGCGCAGCGCTGCGGTGACCGAAGTGCGCAAATGCTCGGTCGTTGTGCGGCCCTTCTCGCGGTAGTCGTTGATGTCGTAGTCCTGCACCACCGACAGCTCAGGCGCCGTGCCCGGCTGGCCGGTGCGCAGGATGATGCGCAGCTGCTCATCGCCGAGCTCGCGGCGGATGTAGCGCACGGTGTCCAGGCCCGCGTGGTCGGTCTCCATCACCACATCGAGCAGCACGACGGCGTAGGGTTCGTCCTCGGAGATGCGTCGGCGCGCCTCGGCGCCGCTGTAGGCGCTCTCGAAATGCACGGGCCGGCCGGCGAAGACGAAACCGTTGAAGGCCAGCTGCGTGGCCATGTGCATGCCTTCGTCGTCGTCGACGATCAGAATCCGCCAGCCGTCAAGCGCCTGCGGCGGCGGCGCGTTGGCGTCGTCGTCGTCGAGGAATTCCAGTTCGTCGTCGCGAAGGTCCATGATCCCTGCTGGCCGCAACAAAGGCCGCGGCACGGGATGACTCTAACGTCAAATTCAAGCGTCAACCAGTCGCCTTACCCCAGTGACCTTCCAGGTAACACTCATTTGGGGTGGATGCGTTCCAGCACGGCCCGCGTCTCAGCCGGAATGGGCGCAGAGCGACCGCTGGCGCGCTCCACGTAGACGTGCACGAAGTGAGCCGCGGCGGCCGGTTCGTCTTCCCCGGCGCGGAACAGCGCAATCTCGTAACGCACGCTGCTCATGCCCAGGCGCGCCACGCGCAGGCCGAGCCGGAGTGCGTCAGGAAACGCCACCGGGCGGAAGTAACTGCAACCGGTCTCCACCACGAAGCCGACGACCGGATCGTTGTGGATATCGAGCACGCCGGCGTCGATCAGGTAGCGGTTCACCGCCGTGTCGAAATAGCTGTAATAGCTGACGTTGTTGACGTGGCCGTAGACGTCGTTGTCCATCCAGCGCGTGGGCAGGTCGAAGACATGCGGGAAGTCGGCGAGGCGGGCATCGCGGCGCTTGACGTCGGGCATTCAGAAGGCCTCCCTGTAGAGCGAGAGCGCATCGGCCAGCAGTACCTCGCGCGGGTTGTTGACGAGCAGGCGCTGGACCTTGAGGGCGTCGTCGGCGAGCAACGGCAGGTCGGACTCCGTCACACCGGCGTCACGCAGGGTCTGGGCGTACGGCATGCGGGCGACGAGCGCAGCGATGGCCGCGACGAAGTCTTCCGCTGTCGCTGATGGACCGAGCACCGCCCGGCCCAGCTCGGCGTAATGCGCGCGCGCAGGCTCGAGGTTGAAGCGCAGCACGGCAGCCAGCACGAGGCTGTTCGTGAGCCCGTGCGGCAGGTGGTAGTGGCCGCCGAGCGGGTAGGCCAGCGCGTGCACCGCACCCACCGGCGAGTTGGCGAAGGCGATGCCAGCCATGCAAGAGCCGAGGAGCATCTGCTCGCGAGCTTCGAGGTCGAGCCCGTTCTCGACGGCGCGGTCGATGTGCAGGTAGAGCCGCTTGAGCGCATCGAGCGCGAACGCATCCGAGATCGGGTTCTTCTTGTGCCGGCCTGTGTAGGCCTCGATCGCATGGACCATTGCGTCCACGCCGGTCATGGCCGTGACGGCGGGCGGCAGGCCCAGCGTGAGCTCGGCATCGAGCAGCGCCAGGTCCGGGTAGAGCAGCGGCGTGACCACGCCCTTCTTCTCCTGGCTCGGCGTGGTGACGATGGAGATCGGCGTGACCTCCGAGCCCGTGCCGGCCGTGGTGGGTACAAGGATGAGCTTGAGGCGCGGGCCGCGCGCCAGATCGATGCCGTAGATCGCGTCGAGCGCTTCGCCGCCGCCGGCCAGCAGCGCGACCAGCTTGGCCGTGTCGAGCGAACTGCCGCCGCCGAGGCCGATCACGAGATCGGCAGCCGCCTCACGCGCCGCCTGCGCCGCCGCAACAACGACGGCTTCGGGCGGGTCGGCCTGTACGTCGGAATACACCGCTACTTCCAGACCCGCCGCACGCAGCGAGGCCACGGCCGGCTCCACGACGCCAGCCCGCACGAGCCCCGCATCGCTGACCAGAAACACGCGGCTTGCGCCAAGCCGGCGGGCTTCATCGCCGAGGCGTGCGGCACCGCCCCGGTCGACGAGCAGCCGCGGCGTGGTGGCAAAGGAGAAGGCTTGCATGGCGGCTCTTCTTTCAAGGTTTGATCGGGTCCGGGTTAGCGTTTGTCACCAGCACCGTAGCGATCACTATCAGTTTATGCTCGATGCTTCCCCGGAGACAAAACCGAGAATGCCATGAACGCACGCCTGCCCGAGAACAGCCTCGTCGACATTCCGCTGGAGTTCAGCCAGACGCTGGAGACCCAGCGCAAGGCCTATCTGGCACGGCCCGAGCCGAGCCTGGAAGAACGCCGCGCCGACCTGGACAAGCTCGCCGCGCTGCTCAAGGACAACCGCGATCGCCTGGTGGAAGCGATCTGCAAGGACTACGGCAACCGCAGCGAATTCGAGACGCTGTTCGCCGAGTACTTCGTGGTGCTCGAATCGATCAAGGACACGTCGAAGCAACTGCGCAAGTGGATGAAGCCGCAGCGCCGCCACATCGACATGGCGATGTACCCGCTCGCGAAGAACCGCGTGATCCCGCAGCCGCTCGGTGTGGTGGGCGTGATCGTGCCGTGGAACTTCCCGCTCAACCTCTCCTTCAGCCCGCTGGCCGCGATCCTGGCCGCCGGCAACCGCGCGATGGTGAAGATGAGCGAGAACTCGCAGCATCTCGCCGCGCTGCTCAAGGAGATCACGCCGAAGTACTTCGCGGCGGACAAGCTCTGCTTCTTCGACGATGGCGGCGGCCGCGGGCCGGCGTTCTCCAGCCTTCCGTTCGACCACCTGCTGTTCACCGGCTCGGGCACGACCGGCCGCGCGGTGATGGCGAATGCGGCGCGCAACCTCACCCCAGTAACGCTCGAACTCGGCGGCAAGGCGCCGGCCGTGATCGGCCCGGACTTCCCCATCGAGAAGGCCGCTGAACGGATCATGTGGGTGAAGATGTTCAACGCGGGCCAGATCTGCACGAACGTCGACTACATCTTCCTGCCCGAAGGCCAGGAGGACGCCTTCGCCGCACACTGCAAGCGCCTGGTGGCGCAGCGCTTCCCGGACATGAACGGGCCGGACTACACCTCGATCATCGATGAGCGCGCCTATGCGCGGCTCGAAGGCCATCTGGCCGACGCACGCGCCAAGGGCGCGCGCATCGTCGAGTTGCTGCCCGACCAGAAGGCCGACCGCGCGCTGCGCAAGTTCCCGCCCTGCCTGGTGTTCAACCTCACGCCGGACATGGAACTCGCCACCCGCGAGATCTTCGGCCCGATCCTGCCGGTGCGCACCTACCGCGACAAGCGCGAGGTCGTCGATCACATCAACGGCCACGACCGGCCGCTGGCGCTCTACCCGTTCACCAACGACAAGGCCTTGCAGCAGTTCTACATCTCGAACGTGATGTCGGGCGGCGTGTCGGTGAACGAGGCGCTGCTGCATGTCGGCCAGCACGACCTGCCCTTCGGCGGCGTCGGCCCGAGCGGCATGGGCCACTACCACGGCAAGGAAGGCTTCATCACCTTCTCGAAGCTGCGCCCGGTGTTCTACCAGGGGCCGTTCTCGGCGATCCAGATGATGTTCCAGCCGCCGTACGACAAGGGACCGCTGAAGCTCTTGAAGATGCTGATCAAGTTCAAGACCTGATCAGCATCGCTATCGCTTCGGTCAGGCCCGCTTGGGCTTCTGGCCGAGGATGATCATGCCCAGCACGTCTTCGGGCGTGACCTCGGCCACCGTGACCGTGTCGACCACCGCGCCGTTCTTCATCACGGTGGCGCGGTCGCAGACCTCGAACACGTCGGGCATGTCGTGGCTGATCAGGAAGATGCCGATACCTTCGCTCTTCAGGCGCAGGATCGTGTCCAGCACCATCCGCGTTTCCGCCGGGCCGAGCGCCGCGCAGGGCTCATCCATGATCAGGATGCGTGCATTGAAGTGCAGCGCCCGCGCGATGGCCACCGTCTGGCGCTGACCGCCCGACATCGCGCCCACCGGCTTCTTGAAATCCTTGAAGTTCGGATTCAGCCGCTGAATGACCTGCCGCGCCTCGTGCTCCATGCGATCAGTGTCCAGCAGCCCGAAGCGCGTGCGCAGTTCGCGGCCCAGGAACAGGTTGCTCGGCGCGTCGAGGTTCTCCGCGAGCGCCAGGCTCTGGTGGATCGTCTCGATGCCCGCCGCGCGTGAATCCATCGGCGTCTTCAAGTGCTGCGCCACGCCGCGCACGCGGATCTCGCCCGAGTCGATCGGGTAGACGCCCGACAGCAGCTTGATCAGCGTGCTCTTGCCCGCGCCGTTGTGGCCCAGCAGGCCGACGACTTCGCCCTCGTGCAGATCGCAGCTCACATCGTCCACCGCCTGCAAGCCGCCGAAGCGCTTGCTGACGTTGACGACTTCAACGAGTGGTGCGCCGCTCATCGCTTGGCTCCCTTGGTGTAGAGCCCATCGAACCACACGGCGGCGATCAGGATCAGGCCGATGAAGATCTGACGCTGCGCGCTCGGCACGTCGAGCAGCACCATGCCGTTGTCCAGGCTCTGGATCAGCAGCGCGCCGACGATGGCGCCCGCGATCGAGCCCGTGCCGCCGGCCAGCGAAGTGCCGCCGATCACGGTGGCCGCGATCGCGTAGAGCTCGGCCATCTGGCCGATCGAATGCGTGCCCGAACCGAGACGCGCCGTCGTGATGATGGCCGCCACCGCGGCGAGCGCGCCGCTGAGCATGAACAGCTTGAGCAGCAGCCGCTTGGTCGGCAAGCCCGAGAGCAGCGCCGCTTCCGGGTTGCCGCCGAGCGCCCACACATGGCGGCCGAAGCGCGTGCGGCGTGCGAGCACGTCCAGCAGCAGCGCGACCACAAGCAGCACCAGCACCGGGATGGCGATGCCCTTGCCCGCGTCGTCTTCCGACGAAGGATCGGGATAGGCGCAGACCACCGCAACGAAGGCGAGCAACGCAGCGCAAACGAGCGCAAGACGCAGGCCATCGGCCCAGATCGGATGCTGTTTCGCGCCGTACGCCGCACGCGAGCGCCGCGCCGTCACGGTCTGGAAGATCAGCGCCGCGCAGCCCGCCGCGCCGAGCACCCAGCTCCACATCGGCCCGATCGCACCGCCGGGGCCTCCGCCCAGGCGCTGGAAGCCATCGGCCAGCGGCGCCAGCGTCTGCCCGTCGGAAACGAGAAACGCCGCACCGCGGAACATCAGGTAACCCGCCAGCGTGACGACGAAGGCCGGCACGCCGCGCCACGCCACCCACCAGCCCTGGAACAGGCCCATCAGCAAGCCGCCGCCGATGCCGACGAACATCGAGACAACCCAGCCCATCGGGCCGTCGATGCCGAGCCAACGCACCTGCGCCCAGGCCAGCAACATGCCCGAGAAGGCCATCACCGAGCCGACCGACAAATCGATCTGCCGCGCCACGATCAGGAAGACCATGCCGCAGGCCGTGAGCGCCGTGACGCAGGTCTGGATCGAGAGGTTGTAGAGATTACGCGGCGAGAGGAAGACGCCGTCAGTCGCGAAGTACAGCGCCGCCCAGATCGCGATCAGCGCGATCACCAGCGCGCTGAAGCGGGCGTCGAAGCCCGCCGATTCCAGCTGCGTCCTCACTTGCAGGCCGCCGGCGCCTTCGCCGCTGCAACACCGGCGCAGACCTGCGCCTTCGTGGCCCAGCCGCTGTCGATCACCACCTTGAGGTTCTCAGCGGTGACCGGCGTGGGCTTCAGGAACACCGATGAAATGGTCAGCTTCTTCGCGCCGCCGCTCCACGGCGTGGCGCCGGGGATGGCGGCCGGCTTGGTCTTGGCAGCCATCAGCATGGCGAACTTGCCCGCGGTGCTGCCCAGGTCGCGCGAGTCCTTCCAGACCGTGATCGTCTGTTCGCCGCGGGCAATGCGATTCAGCGCGGCGATGTCGGCATCCTGGCCCGAGACCGGGATGCCCGCGAGGTTCTGCGCGCGCAGCGCGGCGACGGCGCCGCCGGCCGTGCCGTCGTTCGAGGCCACGACGGCATCGACCTTGTTCTTGTTCTTCGTGAGCAGCTGCTCCATGTTGCGTTGCGCGATCTCGGGCGACCAGTTCTCGGTGTACTGCTCACCGACGATCTTGATGGCGCCGCTGTCGATCGCGGGCTTGAGCGCTTCGAGCTGGCCCGAGTGCAGGAAGTCCGCGTTCGGGTCGCTCGGCGATCCCTTGATGAAGACGTAGTTGCCCTTGGGCTTCAGCGCCAGCACGGCGCGCGCCTGCATGCGGCCGACTTCCTTGTTGTCGAAGGTGAGGTAGAGCACGTTCGGGTCTTCGATCAGGCGGTCGTACGCCAGCACCGGCACGCCGGCGGCGCGCGCGCTGGCGACGGCCGGCAGGATGGCCTGCGAGTCCTGCGCCAGCACGATCAGCACCTTGGCACCCTTGGTGATCAGCGCGTCGATGTCGGCGCGCTGCTTCTCGTTCGAGCCTTGCGCATCGGCCGAGATGTACTTGCCGCCCGCCACCGCGATGGCGGCCTTGATCGCGGCCTCGTCGCGCTTCCAGCGTTCTTCCTGGAAGTTGGACCAGGACACGCCGATCACCTCGCCAGCGGCCCGCGCCAGGCTGGGTGCCATCGTGGCGGCAAAGGCCAATGCGGCAGCGGCCGCCTTCATGTGCTTGTGCATGCGCTCATCTCCGATTTGGAATCTTCTTCGACCTGTCGTGCGCAGGTTCGTCGGGCCGACTTTAGCTTCGTACCCAGTCGAAACTCTGGAAATCGGCAGGCGGCATGGGGCCGAAACCGCTGGCGTAAACCCCAACGGTGAGGCCGCGGCCGCGGGTGGCGGGGTCGAGGGCGAGGTCAAGACCCGCGAGTGCGGAGACGCCGACGGTGCCGAGCACTGTCCAGTCCATGCCTTCGCCCGCGAAGGAGAACTCGTAACGGTCTGCCTGAGCGTCAACTTGCAAGCGCACCGGGCCGAACGAAGCCGGGCCGAGCGGCGCCGTGGCGATGAGACTTTCCTTGCCGGCGGTGCGCAGCGCCAGTTCGACGCGGCGCACGGGCATGCCGGACAAGCGCAGCACCGCGTGGTGGTTTTCGTCCATGCGCAGCGCGAGGCCGGCCTGCTGGTTCTTTTCCAGCGGAGCGAAGTCGAGCAGCGTGCTCGCTTGCAGGCGCTGGCTGGTCAGGCGGCGGCCGACGAACGCTGGGGTGCCCGCCGTGTCCGCCAAACCCGTCTTGGTGCCTTTGAGCCGCAGCCAGCCCGAACGCTCCGACAGATCCCACAAGCCGCCCGCAAGACTGCGCACGAACGTCCAATGCGGCGGCAGACCTGGGCCGTTGAACTCTTCGTGCGACGGTGGGATCAGCCATGGGCGCGACGGCGGCAGCTGATCGACGTCCATCTCCAGCCCGACCGGCCGGCCTTCGTTGACGACGGGCCAGCCGCTCTCGTTCCAGCTCACCGGCGCGAGCAAGGTCTCGAAACCCAGCGGCGTGGCGCGACCCGCGAGCCGCGCGCCTTCCGCGAGCAGCCACCAGCTGCCGTTCACCGCCTGAACAAAATCGCCCTTGCCGATCATCTGCAGCGCCGCCAGCGCGTTGTTGCGCTGCGTGGCGATCGGGTTGTCCGGGCTCGGCTCGAACGGGCCCTGCGCCGTGCGGGCGCGCTCGACGTTCAGGGCCGAGTCCCAGCCCTCGCCTTGCGCGTAGAGCCGGTAGAAGAAGCCCCCGCGTTGAATCAGCGGCGAAACAGCTGCGCCGAGCTGCGGATCGGTCCACGGGCCGAGGATGTCGCGCGCGCTCATCACAACCGTGCCGCTGGCGCAGGTCGCCGAGAGCTGGAAGCGCCCGTTCTGGAAGCGCAGCGTCGGCGCGCTGAAGCCGCCAGCGCCGAGCAGCTCGGTGTCACGCGTGACGGCATGCGCCAGCAAACGCCAGTTGACCAGGTCGCGGCTGTGGTGGATGGGCAGCCCCGGCATCATCTCGAAGCTGCTGCTCACGAGGAAGAAGTCGTCGCCCACGCGGCACACGCTCGGCGCCGGGTGCCAGCCTTCGATCACCGGGTTGGCGTAGTGGCGCTTCTTCGCCGGCTGCAGCAGCGCGTTGGCCTTGTCGGTCGCCTTCTCGGCGAACTCGCCAAGCTTGGTGAGCGGCGCGGCGCAGCCCGTCAGGCTCGCGGCCAGCAGCGGCAGCAACACCACGCGGCGACGCACGGGCAGTGCCGCGCCCTCTTCGTTCTCGTCCTGCAGATGCTCGCCTGGCGCCACGATCCTCCGCGCGAATTCGCCGTTAGTGAATGTCGCGGCGGATCATAAGGCGGCAGGCGGGGCTTGACGCTGCTTCAGCGGCTGGGCATGGCAGCGAAGAACTTCTTCAGCGCCTCGACCAGCGCCTTGTCAAGTGGCAGATCGGGGTTGCTGTACGACGCAAACTGCTGCTTCGGATCGGCCACCACATCCTTGAGCACGTGGTTCATGCCCGGCACGATGCCCAGGCTGCAGCGCTTGTTGGCCGCGGCCAGCGCTTCAGCGTCGGCCAGGTGCACCTGGATGTCGGTGTCACCTTGCAGGATCAGGCACGGCACCTTCAACTTGGCGATCTCGACCGCCGGCGACCAGCGCAGCCACGAGATCATGTAGGGCTGCACGGAGGGCCGATACAACATGTTCAGCTCAGGGGGCACATCGACCGCGGTCTTGCCCTCCTCCAGCGCGGAGAGCAGCTGCTCGTTGCGCGCCGCCAGCGCGGGCGGCAGCTTGCCGGCCAGTTGCTGGCGCAGCACACCGCCTGCGGGCTGACCGATGCCCGCGAGCGAGACATAACCGACGGCCTTGCCGCGCTGCGCGGCGATCATGCCGATCAACGAGCCTTCGCTGTGGCCGATCAACGTGACCGAACTGAAACGCGGATCGGCCGCCAGTTTCGCCGCCCACGCCGCCGCGTCGTCCACGTACATGTCGAAGCGCAGGTCTTCTTCCTTCGGACCCGCCGCCTTGCTGGCCGCGACGCCGCGCTTGTCGTAGCGCAGCGAGGCCACGCCCGCGTCGGCCAGCGCCTGCGCCACCATCTTGAGGCTGTCGTTCTTGCCGACCAGCAAGGGCGAGTTGCCGTCGCGATCGGTCGGGCCGGAGCCGGCGATCAGCACGGCGACTGGGAGCTTGCCTTTCGTGCCGTCCGGCAACATCAGGGTGCCGGAGAGCTGGCCTGTCGGCGTGTCGAGCAGCGCGGGCTGCTCGGTCGCGGCGGATGCGCCTGCGGCAATCAGCAGCGCGAAGGTGAAGCCGAACCAGCGGCGGGTCATGTGAAGCATCGGTGCGGGCATGTCAAACCTCCTGCACCGACTGTAAGCGCGGCCGAGCGTCGCGCTGTCCGTCAAGCCCGCTTCGCCAGCAGTGCCCGCGCCACGCGCGAGACAGGCGGCCGGCCGAGTTCGGCGGAGATGAACGCGCCCGCGTCGACCAGCTTGTCCAGATCGATGCCCGTCTCGATGCCCAGGCCGTTGAGCAGGAACACCACGTCCTCGGTCGCCACATTGCCCGTCGCGCCCTTGGCGTACGGACAGCCGCCCAACCCCGACACGCTCGCGTCGAAGCGGTGGATGCCCATCTCCAGGCAGGCGTAGATGTTGGACAGCGCCTGCCCGTAGGTGTCGTGGAAATGGCCGCTGACCTCGTGCAGCGGATAGTACTTGAGCGCGCGCTCCATCACCGCCTGCACCTTGTTCGGCGTGCCCACACCGATCGTGTCGGCAATGCCCATGTGGTCGACACCGATGCCCTTCATCAGCTGGATCACGCGCTCGACTTCATCCGGTGTGACGTCGCCCTGGTACGGGCAACCGACCGTGCACGACAGCGCACCGCGCACCTTGATGCCGGCGGCGTGCGCCGCCTCGACCACCGGCGCGAAACGCTCGATGCTCTCGGCGATCGAGCAGTTGATGTTCTTCTGGCTGAAGGCCTCGGTGGCCGCGGCGAAGACGACAATCTCCTGCGGGTTCGTCGTCAGCGCCGCTTCCAGGCCCTTCATGTTCGGCGTGAGCACCGAATAGCGCACGTCCGCGCGGCGCTCGATCGCAGTCATCACGGCCACGTTGTCGGCCATCTGCGGCACCCACTTGGGGCTGACGAAGCTGGTGACTTCGATTTCTTTCAGACCCGCGTCTTGCAGCAGATGAACGAGGCGCGTCTTGGCTTCGGTGGAGACGGGCTGCTTTTCATTTTGCAGGCCGTCGCGGGGGCCGACGTCGACGAGGGTGACTTGCTTGGGCAATGCCATGACGTTCACTCCAGACGCAGCAACTCGGCGCCGTCACCGACCTGATCGCCGACGGCGAACAGCAGCTCGGCCACTTTGCCGGCGCGCGGGGCGTTGATCGTGTGTTCCATCTTCATGGCCTCCATCACCGCCAGCGGCTGGCCGGCCTCGACGGCCTGGCCCGCCTGCACGAGGAAGGCCACCATCTTGCCCGGCATCGGCGCGGTGAGCCGGCCGGCCGTGCCGCCGCCACTCTCGCCAGCATGGGAAAGCACGTCGACTTCGGTCAGTTGAGCCGAGCCGTTATCGGCGAAGACGGTGACCTGCTCGCCGTGCTTGTAGGTCTGCACGCGGATGCGCTGCTCGCCGAGGAACAGCTCGTGCTGTTCCAGGCCTTGCGAAGAAACGGCCAACGGCAGCGTTTCGCCACCGACCGTCAGGCTCATCGAACCGCCGTGCGCCCGCGCGAACAGCACGCGGTGGTGCTCGCCGTCCACTTCCAGCTCGAAGCGACGTTGCGCCGAGCCGAACAGGCGGAAGCCGTCGCGTGCGCTCCAAGGGTCGGTGCCCACGGTCTGCGCCTCTTCAGCGAGCGTGCGGGCGATCACGGCCGCGGCGCCGGTCGCCAGCGGCAGGCCCGGCTGGCCGAACAGCACGGCCTTCTCGCGCTCGATCAGCGCCGTATCCAGATCGGCCTCGGCGAACGACTTCGTGGCCGCGCAACGGCGCAGGAACGCGACGTTGGTGTGCAGGCCGACGATGTGCGTGTCGCGCAGCGCCGCATCGAGGCGGGCCAGCGCCTGCGCGCGGTCTTCGCCCCAGACGATCAGCTTGGCGATCATCGAGTCGTAGAACGGCGAGATCGCATCGCCCTCGCCCACACCGGCATCCACGCGCACATCGCCGCGCTCGAAGCTCACATGCGCGGGCCAGCGCGCCACCTGCAAGGTGCCGGTGGCCGGCAGGAAGCCGCCTTCTGGGTTTTCCGCGCAGATGCGAGCCTCGATCGCGTGACCGTGCATGCGCAGTTCGGATTGCTTGAGCGGCAACGGCTGGCCAGAGGCCACACGCAGTTGCCATTCCACGAGGTCCTGCCCCGTAATGGCTTCCGTCACCGGATGCTCCACTTGCAGGCGCGTGTTCATCTCCATGAAGTAGAAGCGGCCATCCTGCTCAGCGATGAACTCCACCGTGCCTGCACCTTGGTAGCCCACGGCCTTGGCCGCCGCCACGGCGGCCTCGCCCATCTGCGCACGGCGCTCGGCCGTCATGCCCGGCGCGGGCGCCTCTTCCAGCACCTTCTGGTGGCGGCGCTGCACCGAGCAGTCGCGCTCGAACAGGTAGACGCAGTCGCCGTGCGAATCACCGAAGACCTGGATCTCGATGTGGCGCGGCTTCTGGACATAACGCTCGATCAGCACGGCGTCATCGCCGAAGCTGTTGATCGCCTCGCGCTTGCAGGAAGCGAGCGCGGCGTCGAATTCGTCGGCCGCGTAGACAGCGCGCATGCCCTTTCCGCCGCCACCGGCGCTGGCCTTGATCAGCACGGGGAAGCCGATGCGCTCGGCTTCCTTCTTCAACAGAACGGGGTCTTGATCCGCGCCGTGATAGCCCGGCACCAGCGGCACCTTGGCGGCTTCCATCAGGCGCTTTGATTCGGCCTTCAAACCCATGGCCTTGATCGCGCTCGGCGGCGGGCCGATGAAGACGAGACCCGCATCGGCGCAAGCCTGAGCGAACTCTTCGTTCTCGCTCAAGAAGCCATAGCCCGGATGCACGGCCTGCGCGCCCGTCGCCTTCGCGGCTTCGAGGATGCGCTGCCATTGCAGGTAGGAGTCCTTGGGCGCGGAGCCGCCGATGTGGACGGCTTCGTCGCAGGCCGCGACGTGCTTGGCCTTGGCGTCCGCATCCGAATACACGGCCACGGTCTTCACACCCAGGCGGCGCGCAGTGGCCGCGACGCGGCAGGCGATTTCGCCGCGGTTGGCGATCAGGATCTTCTTGAACAACTTCGTCTCCTCGCCGCCTTCAGCGGTCTAGCGTCAGTCTTCGTTCAGTGGCGGTGGCCGCAGGCGTCCGCATCGGACTTGTTCTCTGCCAGCTCCGCCTCCGTCGAGCAGCGCATGCCCAGGCGCTCCAGCAGCGCGCGATCCTTCACGGCCTGCGGGTTGCTCGTGGTCAGCAGCTTGTCACCGTAGAACATCGAGTTGGCGCCGGCCATGAAGCAGAGGGCCTGCATGGTCTCGGGCATTTCCTCGCGGCCGGCCGAGAGTCGGACCATGGCGCGCGGCATGCAGATGCGGGCGACGGCGATCGTGCGGATGAACTCGAACGGATCGAGCGCCTGCGTGCCGGCCAGCGGCGTGCCTTCGACCTGCACGAGGTTGTTGATCGGCACCGATTCCGGATACGGATCGAGGTTGGCCAGTTGCACGATCAGGCCGGCGCGCTGGCGGCGTGTCTCGCCCATGCCGACGATGCCGCCGGAGCAGACCTTCAGGCCTTGCTGGCGCACGCGCTCGAGCGTGTCGAGGCGGTCTTGATACGTGCGCGTCGTGATGATCTGGCCGTAGAACTCGGGCGCGGTGTCGAGGTTGTGGTTGTAGTAGTCGAGGCCCGCGTCCTTCAACTGCTCGGCCTGGCCTTCGCCGAGCATGCCGGCGGTCAGGCAGGTCTCCAGGCCCAGCGCCTTCACGCCGGAGATCATTTCGCCGATCTGCTCCAGGTGACGATCCTTCGGCGAGCGCCAGGCGGCGCCCATGCAGAAGCGCGTGGCGCCGTTGGCCTTGGCGGCCTTGGCGGCTTCCATCACTTCTTCGAGCGGCAGCAGCTTCTCGGCCTTCAGGCCGGTGTCGAAGTGGGCCGATTGCGGGCAGTACTTGCAATCCTCTTCGCAGCCGCCGGTCTTGATGGACAGCAGCGTGGAGAGCTGCACGGCGTTGGCATCGAAGTGCTCGCGGTGCACTTGCTGGGAGCGGAACAGCAGGTCGTTGAAGGGCAGCTCGAACAGCGCGGCGACTTCGGCGACGGTCAGCGGTTTGGCCAGGCGGCGGTCCGCGTCGGTCGTGGGGGTGAGGGTCTGGATCTGGTTCATTGCAAAACAACCTTCAGGTGCGCAGCAACGGCTGCGGGAGAGGGATCGGTGAGACGCGGCACATGGCCCCAGCAGGGCGCCGCGAGGCCTTCGGCCAATGCGGCGAGATTGTCGGCCACATGGGGTTGATGGGGGTCGGCGGTGTTGGCCACCCAGGCCGCGAGCGTGAGGCCGCGGGCGCGGATGGCTTCGGCGGTGAGCAGCGCGTGGTTGATGCAGCCGAGGCGCAGGCCGACGACCAGGACGACCGGGAGTTGCAGCTGGGCGGCGAGATCGGCCGTGTCGAAGCCGGGCACGAGCGGCACGCGGAAGCCGCCGACGCCTTCGACCAGCGCCAGATTGCCTAACGCCGCGGTCGCGCGGATGGCGGCGAGCAGTTCATCGGCGTCGATGGGGTGGCCTTCGAGCTTGGCGGCGATGTGCGGAGCGCAAGGCTCGCGCAACACGAGCGGGCAGATCTGCTCAGGCGTGAGGCCGAGCGTCTGCGCGGCGTGCAGGCGGGAAACGTCTTCGTTGAGGCCGTTCGCCTCCACGCCGGCCGCGAGCGACTTGATCGGCGTGACGCGCTTGCCCTCCTGCTGGAACAGATGCACGAGGCCGGCGGTCGTCGTCGTCTTGCCGATCTCGGTGTCGGTGCCGGTGATGAAGAAGCCGTTCATGCGGCCTCCAATGCGGCGAGCAGGCGATCGACGTCGGCCGCGGTGTGCGTGGCGCAGAGCGTGATGCGCAGGCGCGCTTCGCCCTTGGGCACCGTCGGCGGGCGGATGCCGGGCACGCGCAGGCCTTGGCGTTCCAGCGTCGAAGCGAGATGCATCACTTCGGCATTGCCGCCGACGATCAGCGGCTGCACGGGCGTGTTCGAGTCGGCCAGGCGCCAGCCCGGGCGCGACGGCAGGAGCCGCTCGATGCCGGCGCGCAGGCGGGCTTGCAGAGCCAACAGATTCGCGCGGCGCTGACGGCCGACTTCACCTTCGATCAGCGCGAGGCTGGCCAGCAGCGCGTGTGCGATGTGCGGGCTCGAAGCGGTGGTGAAGATGTAGGGGCGCGCGGCCTGGAGCAGGTATTCGGTGATCGTTTCGTGCGCGACGACGAAAGCGCCCGACAGACCCGCTGCCTTGCCGAGCGTGCCGACGAGGATCAGGCGCTCGCTGCTCAGCTTGAAGTGCTCCAGCCCGCCGCGGCCGTTCTCGCCGAGCACGCCGAAGCCATGCGCGTCGTCCACGACCAGCCACGCGTCGAACGCTTCGGCCAGCGCCAGCAGTTCGGGCAGCGGCGCGATGTCGCCGTCCATGCTGAAGACGGCGTCCGTCACGATCAGCTTGATGCGCGCGGTGCTGGCTTCGAGCAGTGCGCGCAGTTCGGCCAGGTTGCAATGACCATAACGGCGCACTTCAGCGCGTGCCAGGCGCGCGCCGTCGATCAGCGAGGCGTGGTTCAGCGCTTCGCTGAAGATTTCGGTCTCCGCGTCGCCCAGCGCGGTGAGCACGGCCATGTTGGCCATGTAGCCGGTCGAAAATGTCAGCGCGCGCGCCTGCGGAATGTGCGGCGCGAACCAGCGCGCCAGTTCGTCGTCGAGCCTGGCATGCGCAGCGGAATGGCCGCTGATCAGGTGCGAGGCGCCGGAGCCGCCACCCCACTGGCGAACGCCCTCGATCAGCGCGTCGGCGATCTGCGGATGGGCGGCGAGGCCGAGGTAGTCGTTGGAGCAAAACATCAACAGGTCGCGCCCTGCCACGCGCTGCACGGGCGCGGTTCCGGTCTCGGCGGTGCGCAGGAAGCGCGTCTGCGCCGCGGCTTCGATGGCCGCGAGCTTTTGATTCAGGTGGTCAAGCAACATCGTTCAAGGTGGCCGTGACGGCGTGGGCGAGCCACTGCGCCGTCTCGGCATCGATCAGGTAGGGCGGCATCAGGTAGACGGTGCTACCGATGGGTCGGATCAGCAACTCGTGCTTCCGTGCCGCCAGATGGAATTTCTCGGAGAAGCGCTCGACCGGCTCGGCCACGTCGAACGCGAGGACCATGCCGCGCTGGCGCAGATGGTTGACGCGATTATCCCGTGTCAGCGGATCGAACGCGTTAGCGATCGCTAGGCTCTGCGTGGCGATGCGTTCGAGTTCGCCGGCATCGAATCGGTCGAGCACGGCGTTGGCCGCGGCGCAGGCCAGCGCGTTGCCGGTGTAGCTGTGCGAGTGCAGGAAGCCTCGCGTGATGTCCTCGCTCCAGAAGGCTTGGTAGACAGCCTCGGTGGTGAGCACGAGCGAAAGCGGCAGCGTGCCGCCGGTGATGCCTTTGGAGAGCGTGATGAAGTCCGGCCAGTCGGCGCTTGCCGTCTGCTCCCACGCGAAGAAGGTGCCCGTGCGGCCGCAGCCCATCGCGATCTCGTCGACGATGAGGTGGACGCCGAATTCGCGCGTCAGCTCGCGCAGGCCCTTCAGGTACGACGGCGAGTGCATCACCATGCCGGCCGCGCCCTGGATCAGCGGCTCGGTGATGACGGCGGCGACGTGCTCGTGGCGCGACTCGAGCAGCGTGCGCATCGCGGCCAGCGCCTCGGCCTCGTTGTTCAGCCGCGAGTCGGGCGAGGCGACGATGTGGGCGCGCGCCAGCAGTGCGTCGTACGCGTCGCGGAAGATCTGCACGTCCGTCACCGCCAGCGCGCCGATCGTCTCGCCGTGATAGCCGTTCTTCAGGCAGACAAACTCGCGCTTCTCCGTGCGACCGAGGTTTTTCCAGCTGTGGAAGCTCTGCTTGAGCGCGATCTCCACGGCGCTGGCGCCGTCGCTGGCGAAGAAGCAATGGCCGAGCGCGTTGCCCGTGCGTGCGCTCAGCCGTTCGGCCAGGCGGACGGCCGGCTCATGCGTGCAGCCGGCCAGCATCACGTGCGGCAGCGTGTCGAGCTGGTGCTTGATGGCGGCGTTCAGGCCTTCGTCCGCATGGCCGAAGAGGTTGACCCACCAGCTGCTGTTGGCGTCGAAATAACGCTTGCCTTCGACGTCATGCAGCCACGCGCCCTTGCCGCTGGCAATGGCGAGCGGCGGCGTGCGCTCGGCGCGGGCCATCTGCGTGCAGGGGTGCCAGACGGCAGCGAGGCTGCGGCGGGAGAGGTCTTGGTCTTGGGAATTCATGCGGTTCGGAACTTCTTGAACAGGCCGCTGAGCAGGCGGAAGGTCAGGCGGATCAAGGTCAACGCCAGGACGATCAACAGGATCAGCAGCACGGTGAAAACGATCGGATGGCTCCAGGCCAGCCAGAGCAACGCGGGCACGAGCGCGTCACCGGCCAGCGAGAGTGCGATGTTAGAAAACGGTTCGGGCGAGGTGTTGGCCGCGGCGCGCGTGCCGGCCTTGGCCGCGTGCGCGGTGGCGGCAAGCGTGCCGCCGAGCAGTGCGGCGATCACGCTCCAGGCTTGACCATCGACGCCTTGCGAGCTGAGCACGCCGGCGGCGAGCGCCGCGCCGGCCGGGATGCGGATCACGGTGTGGATCGCATCCCAGAGCGAGTCGACGGCGGGGATCTTGTCGGCCAGGAATTCGATCGCGGCCAGCACCGCGGCGGCGATCAGTACGCCGCCATGCGTGAGCACTTGCAGCCCTTCAGGCAGCGGCAGTCCCGCATAGCGACCGGCCAGACCGACGATCAACACCGTGGCATAGAGACGCATGCCGCTGGCCCACCCAAGCGCAGCGGCCAGGGCGAACAGGTGCGGCAGGCCGATCTCGTTCAGAGCCATGGCGCGGGGGTCTTGCTGAGGAAGCTCTGCACACCGGCGCGGCCTTCATCGCTGGCGCGGATGTCGGCGATGCAGCGGGCGGTGTCGTCGCGCAGTTCGGGCGTGATCGGCGCATGCGCGACGTCCTGGACGAGCTTCTTGCACGCGCGCACGGCGGCCGGGCCGTTGGCGACGAGGCTGGCGGTGAGCACGCCAATCTTCTCGTCCAGCGATTCGGGCGTGACCAGCTCGTGCACGAGGCCGAGGCGATAGGCCTCCGCGGCACTGAAACGCTCGGCCGTCACGAAGTAGCGGCGCGAGGCCTGCTCGCCCAGCGCCCGCACGACGTAAGGGCCGATGGTGGCGGGCAGCAAGCCGAGCTTGGCTTCCGACAGGCAGAAGCCGGCCGACTCGACGGCCACGACGATGTCGCAGACCGACACGAGGCCGACGCCGCCCGCATACACGTCGCCTTGCACGCGCGCGATCACGGGCACGGGGCAGCTGTAGATCGTCCAGAGCATCTCGGCGAGCTTGGCTGCGTCGGCCTTGTTCTCGTCCCACGAGTAGCCGGCCATCGCCTTCATCCAGTTCAGGTCGGCGCCGGCGCAGAAGGCCTTGCCTTCGGCGGCGAGGACGATGGCGCGCAAGGTCGGGTCCTGACCGAGTGCGCTGAATGTGGAGGTCAGCTCCGCGATCAGCGCTTCGTTGAAGGCGTTGCGCAGTTCGGGGCGCGAGAGCGTGACGGTGGCGACGGCGCCGGTGCGGTTGACTTGCAGATCCATGGTCTCAATCCTTGATGTCGAAGCCCTGCCGGCGCAGGAACTCGGCCACGACAGGCTTCCAGACGTCGTGGAAGCGCGCGAACAGCAGATGGCCGTCTTCGCCGTGGGCCTCGAAAGCGTGGAACTCGGCGGGCGCGCCGCCTTCGATGAAGGCCTTGAACCAGTCGTGCGGAATTGTCGGGCCCCAGTATTTGTCGTTCTCGGTGTAGGCCCAAAGCATGGGCACGTGCGCGGTCCGGCCGAACTCCGCGTACAGCTGGCGCATGCGCTGCGGGCCGCAGGGGTTGCGCGGGTTGTCCTTGGGGTCGCCGCCACTGCCGCCGGCGAAGTTGATCGCGGCCACCACGCCTGCCGGATTGCGCGCGGCCACGGCGACGGTGGTGCCGCCGCCATAGGACTGGCCGAGCACCACCATTCGGTTCGGTTGCACGTCGGGTCGGGCGCGCACCCAGGCCAGGGTCGATTCGACCTCGGTTGCGGCAGCCGCGAAGCCCGGCGGAAAGCGCTTGTTCGCGCAGTTGCCCGAATCCTCGATGTCCTCGCCGGCCGTCACGCCGTAGCCGATGCGCGTGGGCACGGCCACGAAGAAGCCCTGGCTGGCGAACCACTGCGACGCCGCGCTGAAGCGCGCCCGGCCCAGCCCGGCGCGGGCTTCCGGCGTGCCGTCGCGGCCGTGGTTGAGCACGATGACGGGGCGCGGCGCGGGCGTGGCGTCGTCGTAGAAGACGGTCAGCGTGATGGGACGGTCGATCGCCTTGCCGTAGGCATCGACGACGTGGACGGGCAGCTGCAGTTGCTCTTCGACGAGGGCGGCCTGCGCGGCGCCCATGGACGCAAACAGCGCCATGCCAGCCCACCAAGAGAGGATGTGACTGAGGGGCATGGATCTGCGCCTCATTCCGCCGAAGCCAAGGGCTTGCACATCAGCACGGATCGGTAGGTCTTGCCTTGCCACTGCACGGTACCGACCTCGGCATAGCCGCGGCGGGCATAACGGGCACGTAGCGTGGAGGCGGGCTCGGCCGTGTCAAGCGCAATCTGGTGGTAGCCCTGCCCCACGGCCCAGCGCTCAGCCGCATCGATCAGCCGCTCGGCCATGCCTTGCCCGCGCCAGTCCGGATGCACGCCCAGCTGGGCCAGGATGGCCGTGCCCGGTGTCACGTAGAGCGGCGGCGGCGGGTCGCCGATGTAGGTCTCATCGCTGGACTTCGGGCCGCGCACGGCGACGGTGCCGATCAGGCGATCTTCTGCGACCGCAACGAAGCCTTGGCCGCCTTCGAGTCGCTGACGCGTCACCTCGACGGACTGATCCACCGCCGTGAAGTTCCAGCCTTGCGCGGCCAGGCTTGAATAGGCGGCGTGCAGCAGCTGCGTCAACTCGTCGAGCGAATCACTGACCATGAGCGCGCGGATCTCCATCGCCACCGGCCTCACATCCGGAACACGCCGAACTTCGTCTCGGGGATCGGCGCATTCAACGCGGCTGACAAGCCCAGCGCCAGCACCCGCCGCGTATCCGCCGGATCAATCACCCCGTCGTCCCACAAGCGCGCAGACGCGTAATACGGATGCCCCTGATCCTCATACTGCTGCCGAATCGGCGCCTTGAAGGCTTCTTCTTCCTCGGCACTCCAGCTGCCGCCCTTGGACTCGATGCCATCACGGCGCAGCGTGGACAGCACGCTCGCCGCCTGCTCGCCGCCCATCACGCTGATTCGCGCGTTAGGCCACATCCAGAGGAAGCGCGGCGAGTAGGCGCGGCCGCACATGCCGTAGTTCCCTGCGCCGAACGAGCCGCCGATGATCACGGTGAACTTCGGCACCTGCGCGCAGGCCACCGCCGTCACCATCTTGGCGCCGGCGCGGGCGATGCCTTCGTTCTCGTACTTGCGGCCGACCATGAAGCCGGTGATGTTCTGGAGGAACACGAGCGGGATCTTGCGCTGGCAGCAGAGCTCGATGAAGTGCGCGCCCTTGTTGGCGCTCTCGGCGAACAGGATGCCGTTGTTGGCGACGATGCCGACCGGCATGCCTTCGATGTGCGCAAAGCCGCAGACCAGCGTGTTGCCGTAACGCGCCTTGAATTCATCGAACTCGGAGCCGTCGACCAGGCGGGCAATGACCTCGCGCACGTCGAAGGGCTTGCGCGTGTCGGTCGGGATCACGCCCTTGAGTTCTTCGACCGGGAAAGCCGGCGGCTGCGGCGTTTGCATCGCGAGCTGCGCAGGCCTGCTGCGATTCAGGCGCGAGACCGAGTGGCGGGCCAGGGCCAGCGCATGCGTGTCGTCCTCGGCCAGATGGTCAGCCACGCCCGACAGACGCGTGTGCACGTCGCCGCCGCCGAGATCTTCGGCCGTCACGACCTCGCCCGTGGCCGCCTTCACCAGCGGCGGGCCGCCGAGGAAGATCGTGCCCTGGTTCTTGACGATGATGGTCTCATCGCTCATCGCCGGCACATACGCGCCGCCGGCCGTGCAGGAGCCCATCACCACGGCGATCTGCGCGATGCCGGCCGCGCTCATGTTCGCCTGGTTGAAGAAGATGCGACCGAAGTGGTCGCGGTCCGGGAAGACTTCGTCCTGGTTCGGCAGGTTGGCGCCGCCGGAGTCCACGAGGTAGATGCAGGGCAGCTGGTTCTGCTGCGCGATCTCCTGCGCACGCAGGTGCTTCTTGACCGTGATCGGGTAGTACGTGCCGCCCTTCACCGTGGCGTCGTTGCAGACGATCATGCAGTCGATGCCCGAGACGCGGCCGATGCCGGCGATCACGCCGCCGCCGGGCGCGGCGTTGTCGTAGAGATTGAGGCCGGCGAGCGGCGCCAGTTCGAGGAACGGCGTGCCAGGGTCGAGCAGCAGTTCCACACGCTCGCGCGGCAGCAGCTTTCCCCGGGCCACGTGCTTGGCGCGCGCCGCCTCGCCGCCGCCCTGGGCGATCACTTCGAGCCGGGCGTTGAGGTCCTTCACGAGCGCATCCATCGCCTCGGCGTTGCTCTTGAAGTCGGCGCTGCGCGGGTTCAGCTTGCTTTGCAGTCGGGCCATGGAGTCTCCTGCTGCCGCACCTCGCTCTGAGCACGGCTCAATATTCATTTCAGCCGCCAGCAGCAGCCTTGGGAAGCGCGAGCATAGCGTATCGATGCGGCGTTGTTCAAGTACGACTTGAGCCTTACTCAACTTCTGGTCAGAATACGGGCATGCCACGCGCCGCCACCGCCGCCAAGACCGTTGCCCCATCCTCGCCGCTCCCGGCGTCCCAGCGCCGCGCGCCTGCGGGCGCGCGCAGCGAGCAGCGCGTGCGCGACATCCTGCGAACCGGCCGCACCGTCTTCGCCGAACTCGGCTACGAGCGCGCCACCACCGGCGAGATCGCCCGTCGCCTCGGTGTCTCCGAAGCCACGGTCTTCACCTACTTCGCCACCAAGCGCGAGCTCTGCCTGCGCGTGATCAGCGATTGGTACGCGGAGATCACCGCCTCGCTGGCCGAAGGCATGCCGCTGGACAAGCCGCTGCACGAACAGTTCCGCTGGTTCGTGCGCACGCACCTGGAGCTGTTCCTTGTGGAAGGCACGGGCCTGTGCGCCCTGGTGTTGAGCGAAGGCCGCGGCAAGAACCACGGCGGTCATGGCGACCTCGGCGAGGTGCTCGTCGAACTGCAGCGCCGCTACACCGCCCCACTGATGGACCTGCTCGCCCGCGGTCGCGCCAGCGGCGAGCTGCGCGACGACGTCTCGCTGAGCCTGATGCGCGGCCTGGTGCTCGGGCCGGTCGAGCACCTGCTCTGGGAGCTGGTCAGCGCGGGAAAGAGCGTGGACGTGACCGCCGCAGCGCACGATCTGGTGGCGCTGGTCTGGCCGGTCTTGTGCAAGCCGGGCGAGGAGCTGCGCCGGCTGCGCGCGCTGCGCGACAGCCTCGGCCAGGCACTGGCGGCGAGCTAAGAGATCAGGCGGCCGCGGGCGCGTAGCCGGCTTCGGTCAAAGCGGCGACCCAGGCGTCGCGTGGCTTCTGCGAGTCCACCTTCACATGCCGCCCTTCGCGATCGAACTCGATCTTCGCCGCCGCATCCAGCTCGCGCGCCGCCTCGGTGATGGCGGCCACGCAATGGCCACAGCTCATGTCAGGCAAATGGAAGTCGTACATCGCGGTCTCGTTTGAAGCGTGAGAATGTTCATCAGTCTATGAGCTCTCCAATCTCCCTACACATCACCGGCATGACCTGCGCGGCCTGCGCGGGCCGTGTCGAACGCGCACTCAAGAAGGTCGAGGGCGTGAGCGCGGCTCAAGTCAATCTGGCCGCGGAAACCGTGCAGATCCAGCTCGCCGAGCCGACCGGCATGGCGTGCCTGATCGCCGCCGTCGAGAAAGCCGGTTATGGCGCGACGGCGGAGGCCGAGCCGCCGAGCCCGCCGATGCCGCTCTGGCCCGCCTTCGTGGCGCTCGTGCTGACGTTGCCGCTGGTGGCGCCCATGCTGATCGGCACGCCGATGCTGCCGGCCGTGGCGCAGCTCGCGCTCTCGGCCGTCGTGCTGTTCGGCTTCGGGGCGCGCTTCTTCCGTGGCGCGTTCGCCGCCGTCTCGCACGGCAGCGCGACGATGGATGTGCTGGTCGCACTCGGCACTTCTGCCGCCTTCGGCCTGTCGTGCTGGACGCTGTTCCGCCACGGCGAACATGCCGCACATGAGGGCCTCTACTTCGAGTCCGCTGCCCTGATCGTCAGTTTCGTGCTGCTTGGCAAGAGCCTGGAGGAGCGCGCCAAGCGCCGCACCAGCGAGGCGATCCGCGCGTTGCAGGACTTGCAGCCGCCGAGCGCCCGCGTCCGGCGCGACGGCACCGAACAGCAGCTGCCGATCGCGCAACTCGTGCTCGGCGACGTCGTGGTCGTGCGCCCCGGCGAGCGCATCCCTGTCGACGGCCTCGTCACCACCGGCGAGAGCGAAGTCGACGAAGCGCTGATCACCGGCGAAAGCCGCGCCGTGCTCAAGCAGCCGGGCGCTCGCGTGGTCGGCGGCAGCGTCAACGGCTCCGGCCTGCTGGAGCTGCGCTGCACGGCGCTCGGCGCCGAATCCACGCTGGCGCGCATCGCTCGCCTCGTTGAACAGGCGCAGGGCGAGAAAGCGCCGATCCAGTTGCTGGTGGACAAGGTCTGCGCCGTCTTCGTGCCGGCGGTGCTCGGCGCCGCGCTGGTCACACTGCTCAGCTGGGGCCTGTTCACGGGCCGCTGGGAAGACGGGCTGATCAACGCCGTCTCGGTGCTCGTGATCGCCTGCCCGTGCGCGCTGGGCCTGGCCACGCCGGCCGCGCTGATGGCCGGCATGGGCACGGCGGCGCGGCAAGGCATCCTGATCCGGGACGTGCGCGCGCTCGATCTGGCGCACGAGATCACCCGCATCGCCTTCGACAAGACCGGCACGCTGACCGAAGGCCGGCCCAAGCTAGTACATCACGAGATCGCCCGAGAGGATCTGCCGCTGGTCGCCGCGCTGGCCGAAGGCAGCGAGCACCCGCTGGCGCATGCGATTCGCGGCATCGGTGCGGGGCTGGAGAAGCCGCGGCTGGACGACGTCCGCTCCGTGCCCGGCCGAGGCATAACCGCCAAACTGGACGGCGTCGAAGTGAGCCTCGGCAGCGGCCGCTGGCTGCTGGAGCGCGGCATCGATTTCAACGAGGACCACGCCTCGGCCTGGCTCGAGAAAGGCCTGACCGTCTCCTGGCTCACGCGCGGCGGGCGGGTGCTCGGGCTGATGGCCTTCGGTGATCTCATCAAGGGACGCGCCGCCGCGTCGCTGCGCCGCCTGCACGCGATGGGCCTTTCCACCGTGCTGATCAGCGGCGACAACCGCGGCGCGGCCGAGGCGCTGGGCCATCAATTGCGCATCGGCACCATCCACGCCGAGGTGCTGCCCGAGGACAAGGCCCGCATCGTGGCCGATCTCAAGAAGAATGGCAGCCGCGTGGCGATGGTCGGCGACGGCATCAACGACGCGCCCGCGCTGGCCACCGCCGACGTCGGCATGGCGATGGGCAACGGTACCGAGGCCGCGATGGCTGCCGCCGGCATCACGCTGATGCGCGGCGACCCTATGCTCGTGCCCGCCGCCTTGAACGTGGCGCGCCGCATTCATGCCAAGATTCGGCAGGGCCTCTTCTGGGCCTTTTGTTTCAATGCCATCGGCATCCCGCTGGCGGCGCTGGGCCTGATGAGCCCCGCGCTGGCGGCGGGGGCGATGGCGCTGTCCAGCGTCAGCGTGCTCGGCAACGCCCTGCTCCTGACGCGCCCCTCACCGGAACTGACTGAACCATGACCCGCATCATCGCCCTCTCGGGCAGCCTGCGCCGCGCCTCCTCGAACACCGCCCTGCTGCGCGCCGCCGCGCTGGCCGCGCCGCAAGGCGTGAGCATCGACGTGCGCACGCTGCACGGCATCCCGCTGTACGACGGCGACGTGGAAGCCGCCGGCGTTCCCGAGACGGTGCTCGAACTGCGCAACGCCATCAAGGCCGCAGACGCGGTGATCATCGGCACGCCCGAGTACAACCACTCGATCCCCGGCGTGCTCAAGAACGGCCTGGACTGGATCTCGCGCCCCTCGGGCGAAGGCGCCAAGACCTTCGGCGGCAAGCCCATCGCCGTGATGGGCGCCACGCCGGGCAACGGCGGCACGCTGCTGTCGCAGAACGCGCTGTGGACGGTGCTGCATGCCTTCGGTGCGCACGTGTGGTGGGGCGGTGCGTTGACGGTTTCGCAAGTCCATACGGCCTTCGACGAACACGGCCAGCTGGTGGACGCGGCACTGAAGGAACGCCTCACCAAGTTCATCGCCGACTTCGCAGCTCACCTCAGGAAGTAACGATATGCCTCAACTGATCGAGAGCCAGCATGGCGATGTCGGCGGCCTGCCCATCGCCCGCGCCCTGCCCAGCCGCCTGCGCCGCACCATCGGCGCGTGGTGCTTCCTCGATCACGCGGGGCCGGCCGATCTGAAAGGCAGCGGCATGAATGTGCCGCCGCATCCGCACACCGGCTTGTCCACCTTCAGCTGGATGATCGAAGGCGAAATCCTGCACCGCGACAGCCTCGGCAGCGAACAGGTGCTGCGCCCCGGCCAGGTCAACCTGATGACGGCCGGACGCGGCATTGCGCACTCGGAAGAGTCGATCGGCACCCGGTTGCATCTGGCGCAGCTCTGGATAGCGCTGCCGGATGAAGAGCGCTTCTGCGAGCCGTCGTTCCAGCATTTCCCGGAATTGCCGAAACTTGCTGACGGCGGATTCACACTGACCCTGCTGGCCGGTGAACTGAAGGGCCAGCGCTCGCCGGTGCCGAGCCACACGCCGCTGCTCGGCGTGGACATGGCGGCGTCGACGGCTGCGCGCTGCGAACTCCCGCTCGACGCCAGCTTCGAGCACGGCGTGATGGTGCTCGAAGGCGAGGTCGAGGTGCAGGGCCAGGCCGTCAAGCCCGGCAGCCTGCTCTACCTGGAGCCGGGCGCCAGCACGCTCAGCATCGCCACGACGGCGCCGGCTCGTGCGCTGCTGCTCGGCGGCACGCCCTGGGAGAAACCGCCGCTCTTGTGGTGGAACTTCGTGGGCCGCACGCGCGAGGAGATCGTGCAGTTCGCGGCCGAGTGGAATGCGCTGACGGGGAATTTCGACGGGGTGAAGGTCGAGGGCTACGCGGGTGGCAGCGGGCGCCTCACGGCACCTGAAGTCCCGCATCTGCGCGAGCCGGGCTGAGCGAAGAAGCCTCTGCGCCAGCCGTCGCCGGGCTCACACGAGCCTGCACTTCCACCAGACACTGCTGGCGGTCACGCGGCTTCGAGAGCGTCGTGCAGAAGCGGCGCCACTTGGCGAGGTCTGCATCCGCCGCCAGCTTGCGCTCCACGCGGCCCATGGAATCGGTCAGCGTCAGGTAGAGCGCGACGACCATGCCCATCGCCAGGATCAGCGCCACGGTCACGAGCCGCTGCTGATGCGGCGTGGCCTGCACCCAGCGCTCCTTGATGAGCGCCGGCCAGGTGCTGACCTGCCCGAGCACATCGGCGGCCAGACCGCGGGGCGCAGAAGATGCAGAAGACGCCGAAGACGGTGCGCCAGAACTCATGAAGACAACTCCCTGCGGAAACAACAGCGCGCATTAGAGGCATTGCCGCGCCGCGCCGCCACATGCACGAGCGGGGGTGCCTTGGAGTCAGATCAAGTCGCCGGGCGATGAGCCGGCGCCAGCGGGAATCGTTCACGCGCGGGCTGGCCGCGCCGCGACATCACTTCGGCTGCAATGCAGCGAGCAAGCGACGCAGGCTGCGCAGCACGGCCGCGCGGCCGTCGTCGTCCAGCGCCATCTGCGATTGCACGATGGCGCCGTCAAAAGCCAGCGCCGCTGCATCCGCCAGCGCGCGGCCGCCTCCGCCGAGCCACTTCGCGATCGCCGCGGCCATGTCGGCCTTGTGCGACTGACACAAGGGCAGCGCCTCGGGCAGCGACTGCGCCACCTCGACCGTCGTGTTGATGAACGCGCAGCCGCGGAAGTCCTCGCGCTCGAACCATTCGGCCAGCACATCGGCCAGCACACGCAGATCGCGCGGCTTCTTCGCGCGCAGCCGGTCCAGCGCCTCGGTGAACCACGCCATCCAGCGCTCGTGCCGCTCCGTCAGGAACGCCAGGACCAGCGCTTCCTTGCTCGGGAAGTGCCGGTAGAAGGTCAGCTTGGCCACGCCCGATGCCGCGATCAGCCGGTCCACGCCGGTGGCGCGGATGCCGTCGCGGTAGAACAGGTCCAGCGCGGCGGCCAGGATCCGTTCTCGTGCGGGGAGCTCCACGGTTTGCATGCGGACATTGTAGACAGATCTGTCTACATCGCTTACGCTGGCAGCCAAGTAGACAGATCTGTCTACATCATCCAAGCCAACAGGAGACCGCGATGGAAACCCGCCCGCCCGTTCCGCCGTTCACGCTCGAATCCGCCACGAAGAAGGTCCGCGGCGCCGAAGACGCCTGGAACTCGCGCGACCCCGACCGCGTCGTGCAGGTCTACACGCCCGACACCGTCTGGCGCAACCGCGCCGAGTTCCCGGTCGGCCACGAAGCCGTGCACGGTTTCCTCACGCGCAAGTGGGCGCGCGAGCTGGAGTACCGGCTGATCAAGGAGCTGTGGGCCTTCGAAGGCAACCGCATCGCCGTGCGCTTCGCCTACGAGTGCCGCGACGACTCCGGCAACTGGTTCCGCTCCTACGGCAACGAGAACTGGGAGTTCAACGAGCACGGCCTGATGCAGCGCCGCTTCGCGAGCATCAACGACCTGCCGATCAAGGCCGAGGACCGGCTGTTCCACTGGCCGCTCGGCCGCCGGCCGGACGATCACCCGGGCCTGAGCGACCTCGGCCTCTGATCGATCAGCGCGTCAGCCGGTAGATCAGCAAGGCCGCCCGGATCGCGCCGCGTTCGATCGATGCAACGTCCAGGTCCTCATCGTCCGTGTGCGCACCGGCACCCGACGCGCCGAGGCCGTCCATGCCGACGGTGTACGGCGCCACGAACTGCACGTCGCCCGCGCCGCGCTGGCTCGGGTCAAGCGTGACGATGGGCCCGAGGCCGGCATCCTGGCTGGCCTTGGAATACAGATCGACGAGCGCCTGGCCCGCGGCGGTGGCGGGCATCGGCGGGTAGCCGTCTTCGCTGAACTTGAGCGTGGCCTGCGCGCCCGGCAGGCTGGCGGCGGCCATCTCCTGCATGCGGCGCTTGACGCGCTCGCCCTGCTCGGGGCTCAGGTAGCGGATGTCGCCCTTGGCCTTGAAGCTGCGCGCGATCACGTTGGTCTTGCCGAAGGCGGTGCCGGACGCGGTGCTCTCCGCATAGCTGATGTCCGTGCCGCCGACGATGACGCCGACGTTGAACGTCAGGTTCGGCTCGATCAGCTGCGAGCGGAAGGCGTCGAGGATGCGAACGCCTTCGTAGATGGCGCCGTAGCCGGACTTGTCCGTGAACACGCCGGCCGAGTGCGCGGCCTTGGCGGTCACGTCGAGCGTCCAGCCGCCGGACGAACGCCGCGCGATGCTGGCCGTGTCCACGCCCTGGTGTCGCACGCAGCCTTCGAAGGAAAGCGCGTAGTCGGAGCGCTTGGCCAGCTCCACCATCGGCGCACGCGCCACGCTCTGCGGCGCACCAGTGCGTTCTTCGTCGCCGGTGAAGAGGATCTCGATCTGCGCGCCGTCCAGCGCGCCCACGCTCTTCAGCGCGCGCAGTGCCTCGATCATGATGACGTCGCCGCCCTTCATGTCGTTCACGCCCTGGCCGCGGATGCGCGCGCCGTGCGGTTCCCACAGCGCGACGCTGCTGCCTTTTTCGAAGACGGTGTCGAGGTGGCCGAGCAGCAGCAAGCGCTTGCCCTTGTTGCCCGCGTGCGAGGCGCCGAGATGGCCGGCGCGGCGCATGTCGGCCGGCATGTCGATCCAGCGGGTGTCGAAGCCGATGTCCTTCAGCTCGGCGCGGAAGACTTCGCCGACCTCGCGCACGCCCTCGGTGTTGAGCGTGCCGCTGTTGATGCGGACGGATTTCTCCAGCAGTTGCAGCGCCTGCGGGTTGCGCTGCTTGACGGCGGCGACGATGCGCTGCTCGGTCTCGCTGAGTGGTTGGGCCTGCGCCGCCTGGGCGAAGGCGAGGGAAAGGGCCAGCAGGCTGAGTCTGAGCTTCACGTCGAGGCCTCCATCGTTGGAATGGCTCCGACGCTATCGCTCGTCAGGTGAAAGTGCCAGCCTGAAAGTCCCGCACCGCCTGCATCAGTTCGGTCTGCGTGTTCATCACGAACGGCCCGTACTGCGCGATCGGTTCGTTCAACGGCTTGCCGGCCACGAGGATGACGCGCGTCGGTTCATCACCGGCCGTCAGCACCACGCCATCGCTGCCCGCCGCGTTGGCGAAGATCGCCATGCGTTCGCGCGGCACCGTGCAGCCGGTGTCGAACTTCAGCGAGCCGCGGTAGACGTAGACGAACACGTTGTGCGTGTCCGGCAGCGCCTGCTCGAAGCGCGCGCCCGGGGCCAGATGGATGTCCAGGTACACGGGCTCGGTGTGCTCGCGCTGCACCGCGCCGGTCACGCCATGGCTCTCGCCGGCGATCACGCGCACCTTGGCGCCGTCACGCTCGAACTCGGGAATCTCAGCGGAAGGGATGTCGCGATACCAGGGATCACGCATCTTGTCCTTGCCGGCGAGGTTCAGCCAGAGCTGGAAGCCTTCCATGCGGCCCTCTTCCTGCTCGGGCAGCTCGCTGTGGATCACGCCGCGGCCGGCGGTCATCCATTGCACGCCGCCGTTGCCGAGCAGCCCTTCGTTGCCGGCCGAATCGCGGTGGCGCATGCGGCCTTCGAGCATGTAGGTCACGGTCTCGAAGCCGCGGTGCGGGTGGTCGGGGAAGCCGGCGATGTAGTCGTCCGCCTGGTCCGAGCCGAAAGCATCGAGCATCAGGAAGGGATCGAGCCGGCGCTGCAGCGGCTGCGTGAGCACGCGGGTCAGCTTCACGCCTGCGCCGTCGCTCGTCGGGTGGCCGACGACCAGGCGCTCGACGGCGCGTGGGTGGACGAGGGTGGCGGTAGCGGCAGTCATGGCTCGATCTCCTGTTTCCTGTGTCGGTCAGTCAGTTCAATTAAAGCGTTACTTCGCCGGTCAGTTCGGCAATGCGCTCACGGGCGCCGGCTTCGGCATTCTCGACGGCCTCGGGGCCCATGCCCAGACCTTCGAGGTAGACGAATTCCACGTCCTTCATGCCCAGGAAGCCCAGGAAGGTGCGCAGGTAGTTGGTCACGCCTTCATCGGTCGGCTGGCCGATGTGGAAACCCCCACGGCTGCTGACGATGTAGACCTTCTTGCCCGAGACCAGGCCTTCCGGACCCGTGGCGGTGTAGCGGAAGGTCGTGCCGGCGCGGGCCACGGCGTCGATCCAGTTCTTCAGCTGGGCGGGCACGCCGAAGTTGATCATCGGCACGCCGAACACGATCACGTCGTGGGCGAGCAGTTCAGCGATCAGGGCGTCGTTGGCGGCCACGATGGCGTTCTGTTCGGCCGAGCGCTTGTCAGCCGGCGTGAACAGGGCGCCGAGCGCGGATTCGTCCAGCGCCGGGTGCGGGTTGGCGCCGAGGTCGCGCAGCGTGACCGTGGCGCCCGCATTGCGGCCCTTCAGCGCGTCGACCAGCTCGGCGGCGAAACGGGTGGAAAACGAACCCTGGCCGTCTTGGACGCGGCGGGCGCTGGAGTTGATTTGCAGAATCTTGGTCATGGCGGGCTCCTGGTGTGGATCGGATGACTGAACTTTAGGCAGCATCAATCCCGTCCGGAAGCCGCGAATCTGGATAAGATTGTTCCACTGGAGGAACGATGAGCCTGGAAGCCGACGACCTTTTGCTGTTCGCGCGTGTGGTGGATGCGGGCTCGCTGAGCCGCGCGGCGGAGCAGCTTCGGCTGCCGAAATCGACCGTTTCGCGGCGGCTGTCAGGCCTGGAGCAGCGCCTGGGCGAGAAGCTCTTGCAGCGCTCGACAAGGCGGCTCACGCTGACCGACTTCGGGCAAGGCGTGCTCGAACATGCGCGTGCCGTGGCGGCCGAGGTGGACGGCGCGCTGGCCCTCGCCCTGCACCGCCAGCAGCGGCCGCGCGGGCGCTTGCGCGTCTCCATGCCCTCGGATCTGGCGCGCCTGGTGCTCAACACCGCCATCTCGCAGTTCGTGCTCGACCATCCCGAGGTGCAGCTCGAGCTGGACCTCTCGCCCCGCCGCGTGGACCTGATCGCCGAGGGCTTCGACCTGGCGCTTCGGATCGGCCCGCTGAACACGGACAGCCAGCTCTCCGCCCGTCGTCTGACGCGGCTGACCACCGCGCTCTACGCCGCCCCCGCCTTCCTCGAACGCCACGGCGAACCCCAACTCCCGGAGGGTCTGACCACGCTGCACGGCCTGCTGATCCGCAGCCGCGGCGGCGAGCCGATGCCGTGGGAGCTCGTGCGCGGCGAACAGCACGTGACGGTGCTGCCCGAGCAGCGCACGCTCGCGAACGCGCCGGACATGCTGCTGCTGCTCGCCCGCGCCGCAGCCGGCATCGCCGCCGTCGATCAGCACATGGCCTGGCCGCTGGTCGAAAGCGGCGAACTCGTGCAGGTGCTGCCCGGCTGGTCGCAACCGCCGATCGACTGCTGGGCCGTGTTCCCCGAACGCAAGCTGATGCCGCTGAAGACGCGGGCGTTCATCGAGGCGATGGGGGCGGTGCTGGCGCGCTGCGAGTCCTCGCTGCCGTCGCCGGGGAAGATTTCTTCCGCGACCTGAGCAAAGCCGGCCGCCCGGCGGCTGGCATCTTCCAGGGCATGCGGCAGACCATGGGGCACCTTCACTGCGAAGCCCTATCGTGGAACACAGCGTCCCCACCCCCAGCCTCACCCGCATCGAACTGACCGAGCGCTTCGACACGCGATCACGGTGGGCGCTCGTCGTCGCGCGGTCAACGGATGAGGACGCCGTGTCGGCCTGCTTCGTCAAGGGCTCGGCGGCGGACCGCAAGGGCGAGGTGATCGCCAAGACCTGCGGCGGGCACGAGGTCTCGCCCTTCCCTGCCGGCGCGCGGCCGTTCCATCGTTTGCTCAAGAGCGAGATCGTCTTCGCACGGCCCGATGGCCAGGCGCCACTCCTGCTGCTGCAGGCCTGCACGCCGCGCTACGGCAATGGCAGCTGCTGGGTCTCCACGCTGCTCTACGCCTACGACCGCGAGGCGGACGCCTTTCGCACGGTCTTCTTCGGCCTCACCGGCAGCGACCGCCGGCAGGAGACGCGCTTCGTGGAGAGCGGCCCGCTGCTGGGCCGGGTGATCGTCGCGACGCCGACGCCCGACGGGCCGGCCGCGTACTTCATCGAGGTCTACAAGCGCACGACCGTCGGCGAGTATGTGCGGGTGTTGAAGTACCGCAGCGCCCCGCGCTACCTCGATGACGCCACGCCTTCCGTCATCGATTTAGAGATGTCCGAGGTGCTGCGACGGCTGGTGCAATCGCCGCGCATCGACGCTCACTCGGCGCTCGCCAGCTGCGTGACTTCCGGGGCTGCGCGATGACCGACGACCACCACGCGGGGCAGCTGCACGACTTCAGCGGTGGCATCCACATGCTTGCCGACCACCACCACGCGCTCCAGCTGCACCACTTCAGGTGCCGAACGCTCCGTCCAGTCCGACCAGCCGGTGCCGATGGCGGTGGCCGTGGCGAGGGAGGCGACTGCGAAAACGAGGGCTTGGGTGCTGGTGTTCATGATGGACTCCTGGTGCGATCTGCTGTGTGTGTGATTGCAGTTTCGTCACCCCGAGGCCGCGTCGCCAGCGGCAGGCGATGGACCTGCGCGGGAGCGGCATGAGCTGCAGGCAGCACGGACAGACGGGAAGCCGATCAACCGGGAATCAACAACAATGAGCGTCACGAAACCCAGTGGACGGCCGTGATCCTGCCGGCGGCGCTGTACGCCGCCTGCGGGCTCGCAAGCGCCGCCCCAACCTTCAGCGCCGTGGAGATCGATCACGCCGTGACCGAACGCCTGGCCGCCGACTACGGCATCCGCTCGAACATCGTCTCTCACGTCGATCTGACAGCGCCTTTCGGCACGCGCCGGCAATGGACGCTCGTCGTCGCCAAGCAGCCCGACGAACAGAGCCAGGTGCTCAGCGGCGCCGGCGATCCGGTCGGCGCGGTGTCCGTCTGCTTCGTCCACGGCGCGGAGCCCGATTGCTCTGATGCGCGCTTCCTTGAAAACCATCAGGCCCGGACGACCGGCATCGCGGCCGTCGAGCGGGCGTTCTATCACCTGCTCGCCAGCCGCGTCGTGTTCGCGCAGCCGGGCGACAAGGCGCCGCTCGTCGAACTCCAGGCCTGCTCGCTCCACGGCGGCAACGGCAGTTGCCTGAAATCCACGTTCCTCTTCGACTACGACCGCCAGCACGACGCCTTCCGCACCGTGTTCTTCGGTGCCACCGGCACGAACAACAACCAGGAGACCCGCTTCATCGAGAGCGGGCCCTTGCGCGGCCAGGTGATCGTCGCCACGCCGACGCTCGATGCGCCTTACGCCTATTGGGTGCAGATCTACAAGCCGGGCGTCTCCGGTCCATACCTGCCCGCCTTCAAGTTCCGCAGCCGCACACGCTATGCGGATGGCAACCCCTTGCCCGTCATCGACGCCGAGATGCCGGAGATCCTGCGGCGCTCAGGTCAAGGGCGCTGAAACCGACTCCTTCAGCGAACGAATTGCTCCTGCCCCACGATGGCGAGCTTGGCCACGTCGTGGCGCCGCGCCGAGCTCATGACGGCGGCGAAGGTCTCGTAGCCGGACAGGCGGTTGGCCTTGATGTGCACCGCGGGCTGGTCGTAGGGCGAGACGGCGCCGACTTCCTGCATGTGCGCGTCGAGCGCCGCTGCGTCGGGCAGCGGCTGGCCGTCCCAGGCCAGTGCGCCGTCGAAGTCGATGCTGACGGTGTGAACGACGGGGCGCTCCACCGGCGGCGGGCCATCAAAGGGGGTGATGTCGAGATGGATCGAATGCAGCTGCGTCGGAATCGTGATGATCAACATCACCAGCAGCACCAGCATCACGTCGATCAGCGGCGTCGTGTTGACGTCCATGAGGGCTTCGGGGTCCCGGCTGGCAGCGAGGCTCGCAACGTTCATTCCCATGGCTGGCTCCTGGTGGATGAAGAAGAAGAGGCGAATCCATGATCGCCAAGTCGGCCGCCAAAGGCAACACGGCTGACGTTCCATTGAAACGCCAGCCGTGCGGGGGAGGAGATCGAAGCGGTGCTGCGTGCGGCTCAGTCGGCGCTGGCGACGCGCTCGGCCTCCGGCGTGTCGACGTGATGGCCGACCACTTCGACGCGCGGCAGCTGCACGACCAGCACCGGTGCTTGCAGGTCCACATGCTTGCCGACCACCACCACGCGCTCCAGCTGCACCACTTCCGGTGCCGAGCGCTCCGTCCAGTCCGACCAGCCGGTGCCGACGGCGGCGGCGGTGGCGACAGAGGCGACTGCGAAAACGAGGGCTTGGGTGCTGGTGTTCATGGTGGGCTCCTTGTGCGATCTGCTGTGTGTGTGATTGCAGTTTCGTCAACGGGAGACGGTGCCGCTAGCGCCGCGAGACAGACCAACGGCGCAGCGGCGTGAACTGCAGCCACGCAGGACAGACGGCGGGCCACAGAACCCGGAATGCGTCTCAGCGGCCCGCTTTTTCCGCAGCGGCAAGCACCGCCGCGCGCACCTGGGCATCGTCGCGCTCGGTGACGGCGATCGGCACCTGCGGGACCCAGGGCTCGTCGTTGCCGCGGAGGCGGTTGCGCCAGACCTTGAGCGGCAGCCACATCGAATTGCCGCTGGGCAGCTTGACGGCGCCGACATCGATGTACACGCTGTCAAAGTACGTCGTCTCGCCGACATGGAGCGAGCCCGGCACCTGACGGACGAGGTCGGCGAAGTCCAGGCACGCGCTGCCGCAGTCCGAATCCGTCAGCAACACGACGGAGCCCGCGAACCGCTGGAGATGAGCATGCCGCCGCACCAGCTCCTCGGGCGTCAGGCGGGGCACGCCGCCCTCCTGAAGCACCCAAGCCTCACCGCGGCCCAACGCCGCCCGCAGCGATTCCTGGCGCTCCAGGACGCGCCGCAGCGTGGGATCGTCCTCGCCGAGGCGCCTGCGCACATCGGCGGCCAGCCAGTCCAGCGCAAGGATCGTCGTCGGGGAGGCGCGCCACCACGCCTGCTTTTGCGGCAGGGCCTCCAGGCCGGCCCGGTCGTAGTCGAGCCCGCCGGTCGCGGCCTCGAAGATTCGCTCGCCGATGCGGCTGTCGCCGCCGCCGTTGCTCCGCGTGTCGAACACAATGCGGCGCGCCGGCGGCGCCGTCTTCAGCTGCTCCAGCAGGGCCTCGATCTGCTGCGCATCCTTGGCGTTCGGCATGAAGTTGCCGACCCGGACCCAGAGCGTGCCGTCCGGCAGGCTCTGCATGTCGTTGATCCGCGAGGCCGGCTTCATGACGACCACCCCGGCGAGTAGGGCGCGGGCAGCGGCGAATTCCATGTGCTGGTAGTGCTGGGGGAACGCCGTCGTCGTGCCATCCGACAAACGGAAGGTGCAGGACTTCAGTTGCAGGCTCTGCATTGCCGGATTCGAGAGCTTGGCCAGCACCATCGATTCGCGCCTGATACCGAAGAGCTCGGGAACGAAGGGATCGACGTCTTCGGCGACGATCCGCTGCGGCGAACGCCCATCGCACGCCACCATCTCGGCGCCGACCGGCGGCAGTACCACGGGCCAATCGGAAGCGACGTGGGCGACGCGAATGCGGCCGTCACCGCCCTCGGCGCGGGCGACCACCCATCCATTGGACACCGTGGTGTCGCCCGTGTTGACGTTGTTGTGGCGCACGAGATGGCCGTCCCGGAAGCCGACCGCGTAAGCGTCCGCCACCGACATCGCATCGTGCTGGTTCTGCACATCCTTCACCCGCGCCAGGGCCGCCTGGTAGCCCGACTCGATCTTCGCGCGGTAGCCCGGGTTCTGCGCGTCGATGGCGCCCGGGTGGCCGTCGAGCAGGATCGCGCGCATCGCGTCCAGCTCCTGGAGGGCGGCGGCGCGCGCCGCCTCCGCAGTTCCCGCCATGGGCGGCGCCTCGGGTTCCATGGCAGCAGCGGCGGCGGCCGTCAGCCCAAGGATCAGAGATGCGAATGCTTGACGAAGTGAAGGCAAGGTCGACCTCCTGAACACACGGAGAAATCATCCATGAAAAGCAAGACGGCCCCGGCTGTCGACGCTCGGGGCCGTGCGAACGGCGGAATTCACAAAGCGGGCTTGTTCGGTCGCAGGCTCACTCGGCGCTGGCAACACGCACGTCGTCCTGCGCAGTTGCGCGGTGACCGACGACCAGCACGCGCGGCAGTTGCACAACTTCAGCGGTGGCATCCACATGCTTGCCGACCACCACCACGCGCTCCAGCTGCACCACTTCCGGTGCCGAGCGCTCCGTCCAGTCCGACCAGCCGGTGCCGATGGCGGCGGCGGTGGCGAGGGAAGCGACTGCGAAAACGAGGGCTTGGGTGCTGGTGTTCATGGTGGGCTCCTGTTGCGATCTGCTGTGTGTGTGATTGCAGTTTCGTCAACGGCAGCGGCCGGCGCGAGCGGTGCGCGACGGATCGCAGGGAATGCGGGATGAACGGCAGTTTCGGCGCCTGAACGGCAGCGCGCTCAGGGCCCTTTGAGCTTGTCGAAGCGCCTTTGCAGCTCGCCCTTGCGCGCATTGCCGGGGCTGATCGCCTCGGCGGCGGCCAGCGCGTCGCGCGCCTCGGCGGCCAGCCCGTCGTCCCAGTCGCCTTCCAGCAAGGTGATGATGACGAAGGCCAGGTTCAGCTGGGCGCGGGTGTTCTGCGGCAGCAGCTCGCGGGCGCGGCGCATGCTCACCAGGGCGCCGGCCTGGTCGCCCTTTGTCACGAGCTGCACGCCCTCGTTCATCGCATCGACGGCCTGCTGGCGCGCCACACCGAGCAGCTCGCGGCCGTCGGCGCCCATGCCGCAGGCGTCGAAGACACGCTGGGCGCGGTCGGCCACGGATTGCTCGTCGCAGCGGTTGCGGGTGAGGAACTGCAGCAGCGCCGTGCCCTGCTCCTTGCGACCGGCGGCGAGCAGCGCCTCGGCGATCTGCAGCGTCGTCTCGACCGGCAGCGGGCTGCGCTCGGACAGGCCGGCGCGGGCCAGCTGGCTGGCCACGAGTTCCGCCGCCGAGGCGTTGCCTGCCTTGGTGTGGGCGCGCATCTCCACGGCCAGCGCCAGCGGCCGGGCCGCTTCGGCATCGATCGCAGCGTCCAGGCCCGCGAGCGTCTTCAGCGCGGCGTCCACCTGGCCCGCATCGGCCTGGACGCGCGCCAGGCCCAGCAGCGGCGCCGACAGCTTGACGGGGTTGACCTCGTTGAGCGAGATCGAGCGCTCGAAGGACTTCTTCGCCGCATCCACCTGGTCGATGCGCAAGGCGGCGGTGCCGAGCGCCGCATGGCGGGACGCGGAATACGGCGAGACTTTCAGCGCGCGTTGCAGCAGCTCGATCTGCTCCGCATACAGGCCGAGCTGGTCGTAGGCCCGGGCGAGCTGGTCGTAGGCTTCCAGATAGCTCGGGAACTTGGCCACGGCCTCTTCGAGCCGCTTGCGCGCGCCGTCGGCATCGCCCTGCAACAGGCGCAACCGCGCCAGGCCCAGCCGCGCCCAGGCCGCATCGACCTTGCCGAGCACTTCTTCATAGACCTCGGCCGCACGCTTGTAGTCGCCGGTCAGCTCCAGCACCTGGGCCTTGGCGCGCTTGAGGTCGGGCAGCTGCTTGCCGGCGGGCAGGCGCTGCTCGATCAGCGCGAGCGCCTTGGCGTAGTCGCGCGCCTGGATCGCGGCGTGGACGGGGCCGGTCACGCCCTTGCGGTCGAACAGCCGCACGAGCCGCGCCTGCAGCGCGTCCTCGGTCACGGGCTTGAGCAGGTAGTCGTCCGGCGCGTGCTCGGCGGCCACGGCGATCTTCCCGAGCTGCTGCTCGCCGGTCAGCATCACCCAGACGGTGCCGGGCGTGATCCAGCCCTTGAAGCGCGCTTCTTCGAGCAGCATCTGGCCGTTGCGGCCGCGTCGCTGAGGTTGTAGTCGCACACGACCACGTCGTAGCGCGTGTCGGCCAGCGCCTTGGCGCCGATCTCGCCAGTGCCGGCGGCGTCCACCGTCAGCGCGCCGCAGCGGCGCAGGAAGCCGCGGATGACGTTGCGCATCGGCTCCGAGTCTTCGATCAGCAGGAACTTCTTGGTGCCGAAGTGGTCGACCGGCAAGCTCATGCAGCCGCTCCTGGAAAAGCCCTCATATGCGGATCATGTTCCCGCGGCCCGAATACGCAAACATCGGCGTCTGCTCCTTGCATTCGCCGATGCGCTTGCACAACGGCCGCGAGGTCTCCAGCACTTCGCGCTCCACGTGCTGCACGAACACCTGCTCCAGCGACTGCTGGCCCTTGGCCGCGTTCAAGCCGCGCAGCAGGCGCGAAGTGAACAGGCCGCCGTTGGGCGGGTCTTCGAGCGAAAGCTCCTCGGGCTTGCTCGCGGCCAGGATGGCGATGTGGCGCGTGGCCAGCGCGGCGTTGGCCTGCGCGGCGGCGACCATCGCGGCGGGCTCGGGCGAGCCCTTGCCCTTGCTGGTCTGCACGCCGCTGGCGGTGATGACGGCGCTGGGCATCATCTTCGCCACGCCGCCGCTGTGGCAGGTGTCCACCACCAGCACGACGCGGCGCGCGGGCAGGTTGGCGACGAGGCTTTGCAGCTGCCAGAAGTCGAGCGCGTTGACGTCCCCGGGGCCGGCGTAGTCGCTCAGCACCGGCAGGCCGAAGCCCGAAGGGCAGAGGTCCTTGTCGCCGCCGTGGCAGGACATGGCGATCAGCACGAGGTCGTCTTCCTGCGTGCGCGCGGCCAGCTTCATCAGTTCCTGGCGCACGCCGCCGCTGCTGGCCTGTGCGTCGAGCAGGGTCGTGATGTCGTCGTTGCCGAAGCCCATGCCGCGCAGCGCCCGGCCCATGTTCTTGAGGTCGGCGTCCACGCCCGGCAGGTCGCCGACATTCCAGTCCGGCAGGCGGCGCCTGACCGCTGAGTAGTTGGACACGCCGACCAGCAGCGCGAACTTGCGGCGCGGCGGCGGCAGCGGCGCCTGCGGGTCGGGCGGCGGCGGCTCGGGGGCCAGCTGCACGGCCTTGGCGCCGGCGATCAGCGGCGGCGGCGCCTGCATGAGCTGCTGCATGCGCTCGGGCGTCAGCGCCTTGAGCTGCGTGGCGATGCGCCCGGCCAGGTCGGCGGCGGCCTTTTCGGCGGCCTGCTCCAGCGAGCGGCGCTCGCCGAACTCCTTGGTGGCAGCCGTCAGCGTGGCGGCCATGCGGCCCGTGCCCGTCTCCGCGGCCAAGATGCTGCGGCCCACGAACACGCGCGCTTCGAGCCGCACCTCGGCCATCACCACGTCGCTCGCGGGCCGCGGGCGCACATTGCCGTAGAGGCTGAACACGAGCGAGAAGCCCGCGTCCGGCGCGAAGGTGACGACCATGTTCGGCGCCTTGTCCAGCAGCTCGTAGGCGCGCGCATCGGGCTGCAGCACGCGCAGGCCGAGTTTGAGGAACTCGGCCTCCAGCGCGCGGGTGGCGGCGGCCACGCTCGGGTCCGCGCGGTTGGGCGCGCCGGTGTTCTCCTTGCGGTAGAGCACGGTGATCAGGTCGGTGCGCGCTCCACCGGATTGGGCGAAGGCGAGTTCGGGCAGCACCGCGGTGCTGGCCAGGGCTTGCAGGACTTGGCGACGCTTGGCCATGGTGTGATCACTCCCAGCGCGTCTTGCGCAAAGAACCGTCGGTGATGATGGCGAAATCGCCTTCCTGCATCGTGAAGTCGGCGACCTTGGCCAGCACGATGCACTGGCTCGTGTCCGTCGCCACGCTCGGGCAGCGCAGCATCGCCACGGGCTTGGTGTTGGCGAAGACCTCGCGGTCGCCGAGCTTGACGACCTTGGGCCGAAAGACGACGAACTCGTCATCGGCCTGGAAGCCCATCGCCTGGCCGCCGGTCAGAGAGACATCGGCGCCGTCGATGGACAGCACCGCCGCCTGCGGCCGCAGGATCGATTCGATGCGCTGCCCGGCCTGCACGAAGGCGCGGCGCAGAGCGAGCTGGTAGTCGATGGCCAGCTTGGCGCGCATCGCCGGGTCGCGCGGGTTCTGGCCCGGCGCGAGCACCGTGCGGTCGCCGCTCACGAGGCCCGTCTTGCCTTCGACCTGCACGGCCGTCCCGAACAGGTACTTGCCCGTGTACATGTCCTTCATCTGCACGGACAGCAGCACGCTCGTGTACGCCGCCTGCATGCCGCCTTCGAGCGGCTTGAAGTCCTGCGTGGCGGCGATGATCTGCGCGTCGATCACGATGTCGGCCGCTTCGGCGGTGACGGTGGAGCGCAGGTCGAAGACCTCGAAGCGGCGGCTCTTGAGGATGGTGTCCGTGAACAGGCGCGTCAGGCCCGAAGGCGTGATGTCCACGAGCCGGGCCATCTCGGGCGGGAAGTGCTGCTTGGCTTCGGCGTCGTCGATGCGCAGCATGTCCACGTAGACCTTGGTCATGCGGCCTTCCTTGAGCAGGCGCAGGCGGCCGTAGTCGGCGCCGGAGGGCATGGTCAGGCTCTGCACGGTCTGCACCTTCTGGGCCTGCGCCTGCATCACCGCGGCAGGCCACAGCAGCACTGCCAGACACAGCGCCGCGAACGTCCTCATCCTCATTTGCTCTCCTTCTTCACCGGGGGCTTGGCGGGCGGCTTGGCCGGCGCCTTCTCGTTGGCTTTCACGGCCGGCTTGGATGCGGGCGCCACGGCGGCCGGCCCGTGCACCACGCTGACCAGCAGCTTCTTGCACGCTTCCGCCGACGTCTCGTATGCGAACAGCGAGTCGGCCGTCGGCATCGGCTTGATGCGTGCCTCGCCGACGTAGAGCGTGGCGTACTTGGCCGGCGTCTCCTTGTTGGCGAAGATCAGGCGCATCAGCTGCTGGTCGCTCCAGTCGGTGTACTTGGCGCTGACGGTCTTCTGCACCTTGGACACGGGCTCCATGTCGAAGCTGGCGCGGTCGCGGTAGTCGCCGGCGAGCAGGCGACCGGCGAGCAACTGCTCCCGTTCGGTCGGCCCCGGCGATTCCATGGCGCTGTAGAAGCTGAAGTTCGGCGCCATCTCCGGGTTGTCGAAGTAGTGGTTGGCGAAGGCTTCGCGCTCGTCCTTGCTGGTCGTGGCGTCGAGCATGCGGCCGGCCTCGGCGCGGTCGCACTCGCCCACGCGCTGCAGCAGGCCCGGCGAGTCGCTGCGGAACAGCGCGCCCTTGAACAGCTCGGTGCTCTCGCTGCTCTTGCCCAGGTCCTTGAACACGTCCTGCGCGCTCGATTCGTCGATGCTCTTCTCGCCGAGCGCGTAGACGAAGTTGCGCTTGCGGCTCGTGAGCTTGCTGAAGAAGGAGCCCTCGGTGCCGAGCGCCACGCCGGTGGTGGCGGTCTCCACGGTCACCTTCATCAGCGGTGTGGCTGCGCGCATGAAGTCCAGCACCAGCGGCATCGAGCGCACGAACTCCTCGAAGCGCTTGTCCTTGGTCATGTCGCCGACCGACTGCATGAAGTTGGCCGTGATGGCGCCGAAGGCCGCAATGCCGGTCATCGTGCGCAGATAGCTCTTGGTGCGCAGCACCACATCGTCGGCCTGCGTGCGGTAGGACGCGAAAGCCTCGGGCTGCGCCTTCTTCAGGTAGTTGAGCGCGAGGTTCTGCGCGGCCATGTCCTTGGCGAAGTCGCGCACGCTGAGCTTGGAAAGATCCTGGTCGATGAACCTGAGGTCGTCGGCCGTCATGGTGGCGTGCAGCGTGGCGGCCTTCTCGCCGTCGGCGGCACCGGCTTGCTGCGCCTTGGCGCGCTCGGCGATCGCGGCGAACAGCAGGTTGGCGGCCTTCTCGCGCTGGTCGATCAGTTCCTTGTAGTCCTTGCGCAGGCCCTCCAGGTCCTTCTGCGCGCGCTCCAGCATCTTGGTGGACACCCGCGCGCCCACCACCAGCGCCGCCATCGTGATGATGCGCTTGGCCTGCTGCGCGTTCAGGCCCACGGGCGAGGGCAGCGTGATGCGTTCGGCGGCCAGCGCTTTGGGGTCGTCGATGATGGCCATCATCTGCTGGTCCAGCGCCTGGTTGGCGGCGTTGGCCGCCACCTGCCGGACCAGCGTGAAGGCCGCCTGCACGGCCTGCTCCTGGATGAACTGCACGGCGTTGAAGTTGCCGCTGACGACGGCCTGCGCGCCCGCGTCCGCCGCGCCCACCAGCACCGCCATCTGCAAGGCCGCGCGGCGCTCGCGCATCGTGCGCTGGAGCGCGCGCAGCGTGCCGATCAGCTCCTCGCCGTTGACCGTGCCCTTGATGAACAGCGGCGCCAGGTCCGGCGGGATCTGCGTGCGCACCTGGCCTTGCAGCTGCTGCAGCAACGCCGGGTTGTTGGCAGGCTGGGCGGGTTGCTGGCCCTTGACCAGCTCGCCGGCCTTGTTGAGCAGGTTGCCCAGGGTGCTGGTCTGCGCCTGGGCCGGCGCCGCCAGGGCACCCAGCCAGACGGCCGAAGCCAGCACGCTGGCGCGCAAGACGAAACGGGGACTTCCAATCGCTGCCGGGGCCGGAAAGGCGCGCATGCTAACTCCGTGGTTGCATGCACAGATGCTAGCGGGCGCCTGTGTCAGCGCCTAGTGAGCAAGGACCCCATATCGAGGGATCGGGAAGATTGACATCCGCGGCTTCAGCCGCCCCGCTTGCCCGCCAGCAGCGCGCGGCAGCGCTCCTCGTGCTGGGAGATCTCTTCGAGCGTGACTTCGATGTCGTCGCGCTGCTGCTCCAGCTGGCGCCGGTGCTGCGCCAGCACCTCGATGAAGGCCTTGAGCTGCGGCGCCGTGTCGGAGCCGCTCTCGTACATGTCCACCAGCTGCTTGATCTCCTGCAGCGTCAGGCCCAGGCGCTTGCCGCGCAGGGTGAGCTTCAGCCGCGTGCGGTCGCGGTGGTCATAGACGCGGTTGCGGCCGGCGCGGCCGGGCTCCAGCAGGCCCATGTCCTCGTAGAAGCGGATGGCGCGCGGCGTGATGTCGAACTCCGCGGCCAGCTCCGTGATCGTGTAGCTGCGGCCCGAGGCCTCGGCGGAGGTGTCGGGGGCGGCGGCGGTGCTGTCGGTGGAGTTGCGGCGGGAGTCTGTCATCATGTGACGTTGACGTAAACGTAAGGTGGAGTTTAGGGCCATGGCCAACGCTCGCGAATCTGAATTGCATTACCCCCTGGGCGACCAGGTGCCTGCGCCGGGCGAAGTGCTCGACCTCCGGCCCGGCGTGCGCTGGCTGCGCATGGGCCTGCCCTTCGCGCTGGACCACATCAACCTGTGGCTGCTGCGCGATGAACTGGACGGCGTCGAGGGCTGGACCATCGTCGACTGCGGCATCGACTCCGCCCCCACGCGCGAGGCCTGGGAGCGCGTTTTCGCTGAACAGTTGCAGGGCCTGCCGGTGCTGCGCGTGATCGTCACGCACTTCCACCCGGACCATTTCGGCCTGGCGCACTGGCTCACCGGCAAGTGGGATTGCCGCCTGTGGATGAGCGCCACCGACTACCACCTCGGCAAAATGGCCAGCACCTCCACGATCGGCATGGGCGGTGCCACCGCTGCGGACTTCTTCGGCAGCCACGGCCTGACCGACCCCGAGGCGCTGGACAAGATCCGCGCCCGCGCCAGCTATTTCCCGAGCATGGTGCCGGCCGTGCCGCCCGCATTCCGCCGCCTGATGGACGGCGACATGATCCGCATCGGCGGCCAGGACTGGCGCTGCATCGCCGGCCACGGCCATTCGCCCGAGCACATCAGCCTGTTCTGCGCAGAGGCAAAGGTGCTGATCTCCGGCGACATGGTGCTGCCGCGCATCTCCACCAACGTCTCCGTCGTGGACGTGGAGCCCGAGGCCGACCCGCTCAAGCTCTACCTCGATTCGCTCGGCCGCTTCGACGATCTGCCAGACGACACGCTGGTGCTGCCCGCCCACGGCAAGCCCTTCACCGGGCTGCATCAGCGCATCTCGCAGCTGCGCGACCACCACGATGAGCGTCTGGCCGAGGTGATGGAAGCCTGCGCCGTCGCGCCGCAGACCGCGGCCGAACTCCTGCCCGTGCTCTTCAAGCGCAAGCTCGACCTGCACCAGACGACCTTCGCGATGGGCGAGTCGGTGGCGCATTTGAATCTGCTGTGGATGGCGGGGAAGCTGCGCCGCAGTCGCGATGAACAGGGCGTCTGGCGCTACGCGCTGGCCTGACTGCGAGATCAAGCGTGCCCCAAGCCGTGGGGCGCAGCGTCTGGCCTGCCCGCCCCGCCGGCCCGGCGCGCAAGTCGAACATTGCGGATGCAATGTTCGACTGCCCTCGGTGCTCGCAGCCGGCCAGCGCGGACCGAACTCGTCCCGCTACGCTGGACTCAGACAGGCGGTCCGAGTCAGAAGTTGAAGCGCGCCAAGGCGCGCGCTGGCCGGCCGCTGTGCTCTCGGTTGCGCGCCTGATTGGGCCGGCAGGGCGGGCAGGCCAGACGCTGCGGGCGGCGGTTATTGACTGCGGCCGTCAATGCAATGCTGGAAAGAAATCAGGCCTCCCGTGAGGGAGGCCCAACTTGCCGCAACGGCCGGCACTTCGACGGAGAGATTTGCGGCGCCGCTCCGGGGATGACAGCGAAGGCCCACAGTGTCTTGGCGCTTCGTTGCAGCAACAAGACCTGCTTCGGGGTCACCTCTTCAGGGACACGCCGGTGACAGTTGCTTGCACTTGAACCACGCCGACCCGCATCAGCGGGGTTGCGAAACGGGCACCGTCTCCAGGCCGAGCTGGAAACGCTCGCGCAGTGCGCCGAGGTCGGCAGCGGTCCAGTGCAGATCGGCGGCCTTGAAGTCGCGCTCGTCCGGCGTGTTCATCAGCAGCGCCTGCGTTTCGTTGATCATCAGCTCCTCGTTGCGCTCGTCGTAGCCCTGCGTGCCGAGATAGCGGCGCCACACGGCCCGCTCGGACTCGTTCATCAGCTTGCGCCAGAAGAACTCGCAGTGCTGGCGGTAGCGCGCATCGGTGAAGAAGCGGCCGTGGCTCAGCTCGTGGCGCAGCACCGAGGCGCGGCGCAGCGCGTCCACGGTCTCGACGGGCTTCGTCGCCGGATCGTCGGCCTGCAAGGCGCTGTAGCTGATCAGCGCACCCGGCTCCAGGCCCGAGACGATGCCGCCCTGCCCTTCGACGAGCCAGCCGGACTGGATGAGCAAGGCGCGCAGCCGCAGCTCCTCGGCATTGAGGCGCAGCTGCTGCGCGGCGGCGAGGTTGTAGAAGCGGGCGAGCGCGGTGGCCGGGTAGTCGTGGCCGAAGAAATAGGTGGCGGTGTTGTCGCCGTCGCGCTGGATCAGGGCGGCGAGTTCGGCGTCGTCGAGCACGCGGTTGCGGCTCGCGGCGCCCTTCTCCAGCAAGGCCGCGGCACGGTTGAGCGCCAGGCCTTGCGTCTGGAGATCGGGGAACTCCACCACCAGCACGGCCGCCTGCAGGCTCCAGCGGCTCACATGCCAGGAGGCATCGCGCGGCTGGGCGAGCAGTTGCTCGTAGCTCATCAGCACTGGCGCTGTGGCGGGCGCGGATACCGCCACTTCGGCCACCGCAGCGGCGATCGGCAATCGCGCCGTTGCGACCGCAGGCGCAGACGCAGACGCAGACGCAGACGCAGCCGCGGCTGCTGCAGCAACAACCTCAGGCGCCGGCCGCGCCAGCCACCAGCCCAATGTCGCGCTGGCGCAAAGCAGCGCCGCGCCGCCGAGCAGGACGGGCCAGCGGTTCAAGCGCGGCTCACGCGCCGATCAGCGGGTGGTGACGATGGTGACGCGGCGATTCTCCGGCGCGTCTGCCCGGGCCTTGTTCATCGGCTCGCTGGAGCCCTTGCCCACGGCCGTCAGGCGCTCGGCCAGGATGCCCTTGCTGACGAGGTAGTCGACGACCGACTGCGCGCGGCCTTGCGAGAGGCGCTGGTTGGCGTCGGCGTCGCCGCGCGGATCGGCATGGCCTTCCACGCGGAAGCCGAAGCCGGCGAGGTTGTCCGACTGCAGCGCGCGGCCCAGCGTGTCGAGCAGGCCCTTGGCCTCGCCGGTCAGCTCGGTGGAGTTGGTGTTGAAGGTGATGAGCAGGCTCGCCTTGCCGGGGCCGGCCTTCTGGGCGCTGGCGTTGTCCGTCTGCGCGATGCCGGTCTTGGCGCGGAAGCCGCGCGTGGCGCCGCTGGCGGCCACGGGCGGGGCGATGTTGAGCGCGTCGATCAGGTACGATTCCGTGACCTGCTCGCCCTTGAGCACGGGATCGGACGCCTTGGCGTCCGGTGCGGCAGGCGATGCGGCTTGCGCAGCGAACGTTGCCGCAGCGAACAGCGAGAGCAACAGGGTCTTGACGATGGCGGTCTTCATGGCGGTTCCTTGGTCTGTACGGATAACGGCTTGCTTCAGCGTATCAAATTCGGATCAGAGCCCGGCTTGCGGCGGGGCGGCGGCGGTGTCGAGCTGGCGGGCCTCGAAGAAGTAATCGCCGCCTTCCGAGCCGCGTGCCGAGCCGTACTGCGGGCGCTGCGGCAGCTCGCGCGCCACCGAGAAGCGCACGCGCTCGAACACATTGCCGCCCAGTTGCCAGGCCTTGACCTGCTCGAGGTTGCGCATCAATGACCAGGCGAACAGCGAGTGCCCGCCGCGGCCCGAGTCGAACACCGGCTCGTTGCCGCCCGAGGACATCACCACGGCCGAGCGCTTGGCGAGCAGTTCGGTCGGGTTCACCTGCCCCGTGGCGCCGCGGATCTTCTCGCCGCTCACCAGCGCGCCGGAGTAGCAGCTGTCGGACACCAGCGCCACCTGCTTCGCGCCGATCTGCGACACCAGCCGGCCGATGTCGGCGTTGGAGAGCCAGGTCTGCGGCTTGCTCGCATCGGCATTGGAAGGCAGCCAGTAGCCCTGGCCGGTGGCGTCCACCTCGGCGCCGTGGCCGGCGTAGTAGATGACGACCGAGTCCTGCTCGCCGGCTTCGAGCGCCAGCTTGTTGAGCGTGGCGATGACCTGCTCCTTCGTCGGGTTGTCGAGCACCACGGTCTCGTAGCCGAGCTGGCTGGAGAGCGTGTCGGCCACGGCGTGCGCATCGGTCGGCGCGTTGGCCAGCGTCGGGATGCTCTTGTCCGCATACTGGCCCTGGCCGATCAGCACGGCGAGCTTGCGGCGGATCTCGGGCAGCGCGGCGGTCTTGACCTTGCGCGAGGCGAACAGCGGCGCCGGGGCCGGCGCAGGCGCCGCAGCAGCAGCGGCCGCGGCTGCAACGGCCGGCGCGGCCGCCTGGCCTGGTGCGGGTGCTGCAGGCTTCGGCGCAGGCGCTGCCGCCTGGCGGACGCCCTGCTGCCGCGCTTCGAGCTTGAGCGCCTCGGTCACCAGGCACAGGCCGGTCGAGGCTTCCTTCAAGCTCTTGCAGGGCGCGACGTCCGAGGCCGCCGGGTTGCTCTTGAGCTGGTTCAGCGAATCGCCGAGCAGCGCCTTCATCGCACTGGCGCGGGCGCCGAGCAGGTCGGCCACGGCTTGCGGCGCCATGCTGGCGATCGGCGCGCTGTCGAAGCTCGCCGCCGTCGCCGTCGCCTGCGAAGTCACCGGCGCCGGCGTGAGATCCACGAGACCCGTCGTGACCGGGCTCGGCGTGGCGGTGGGCATCGGCTGCACGTTGTTGATCGGCACGGCCGCGGCCTGGGCCTGCGTTTCGGCCGGGCCGCCGCCCACGACGTTGAGCGCCGTCGCGTTGCCGGCAGCCTGCACGAACTGGTAGTTCACGGCACTCAGGCCTGAGCCATTGATGGCGTAGAGGCCAGGCACGGTCGAGCTGCTCACGGCAGCGTCGAACGCCAGCGTGCCGGTGGTGGCGTTGGCTTGGGTGTCGCCGCTGACAAAGCCGCTCACGCTGCCGGTGAAGCTGGGCAGCGGCGCGCCGGATTGCAGGGTGGCCGGGTTGGCCGAGTAGGTCAGCGTCGCCGGCGTGATGCTGGCACTGAATGTCGGCAGGTTGACGAGCTGATAGTTGCCGGCATCGGCGCCGGTCAGCGTGGCCCCGCTCAGCCTCACGGCCTTGCCGGTGCCCGCGTTCTTGTCGACGAAGCTCGCGGTGCCCAGGCTCACGCCGAGCTGGTCACCGCTGAGCGACGTGATGACGACGTTGTTCACCGTGGCCGCCGTCGTGCCGTCGTAGACCTTGTTCTGCGCCGTCGCCGTGAAGGCGATCGATGCGGGCGTGATGTCGGCCGTCACGCTGTTCGCCGGCGGCGTGAAGGCGTAGTTCGAGGCCAGGCCGCCGTTCGTGCCGTCGCTGAGCTGGTAGCTCACGTTCACGGTCTTGCCGGTGCCGGCGTTCTTGTCGGCGAAGCTGCCGGTGGCGCCGACGCCGACGGTCTCGCTGCCGACGAAGCCCGTCAGGTTGCTCACGTTGACGGTGGCGCCGGTGGTGGCGTTGTAGACGCGGTTCGCCGCGGTCACGGTGCCGCTGAGCAGCGCGGGCGTGATGGTGCCGCTGGCGCCGTCCTGCACCTGGTAGCCGTAGATCTCGTGGCCGGTGGCGTCCATGAACTCCGGCGCCGCCGAGAAGTTGACCGCCACGGCGCGGGTGCCGGCATCCTTGCTCGCGAAGCTGGCCGTGTAGGTGCTGACCGAGCCGGTCTGGTCGCCGGCCACGTCGGGCGTGATCGTCACGTTGCTGATCGTGGCGGTCGTCGTGCCGTCGTAGGCGCGCGAAGTCACGGTGCCGTTCACGGTGGCGTAGTGCGCGTTGTACGAGAGCACGCCGCTGCCGAAGTCGTTGTCCGAGGCCGCGACCGAGCCCGCGTTGTAGCGCTGGAAGTTGTAGCTCAGGCCGCCGAGCTGGATCGCCGAGGTGTTGGCCGTGTCGAAGCTCCAGATCAGCCAGCGGCCGAGGCTGCTGCCCACATAGAGGGCGCCGCTGCCGGCCTGGTTGTCGAAGAGGTTGATCGGGTTGCTGCTCGGGCCTTCGAACAGGATGGACGTGCCGTCGGCGTACGCGGCGACGACCGATGAACCCAGCAACTGCGCGGAGAACGCCTGCACGAGCACCGTGTTGCCGCTGATCTGGCTGCTGTCGAGGACCAGCGTGTTGTTGCTGTAGAGCTTGGTGTCGCCGAGTTCGCCGCCCATGCTCACATTGCGCAGCAGCATGCCGGCGCCGGTGGCGTTGAGCGTGGTGTCGCCGCTCATGCTGAAGGTCGTGTTGCCGACCGAGCCCTGGATCACCAGCGCGTTCATGCCGCCCTGCGAGTTCTGCCCGCTGATGACGAGGTTCGAGGTGTCGATGAAATCGAAGCTGCTGCCGGGCGCCTCCAGGTAGACGCCGAAGCCGGAGCCGGTGGAGGTGCCGGTGAGCGAGACGCCCGACCCGCTGAAGGTGACCGGGTTGCTCTGGTTCGCGTTGGTGACGTAGAGGCCGTCCGTGCCGGTGCCGGTGACGCTCAGCGTGCCGTCAGCGCTCAGCATGCCGGCGTTGATCTCGACACCGCGGCCGCCGCTCGACTGGCCGTTGAGCGTGATGCCGTCGCCGCTGAAGGAATTGGGCGAGCCGCTGCCGACATCCAGCAGCAGGCCCGCGCCGGTGCCGTTGGCGCGGCCGTCGATCAGCACGGTGCCCGCGTCGGCCTGCAAGGTCGTGCCCGTGATCGCGATGCCGGCAGCGCTGCCGCCCGGCGCGGTGCCGCCGTTGGCCAGCGCGATCGTGCCGCCGCCGCTGTAGAAGTAGCTGTCGCTGATGCTGAGACTGCCCACGCCGCTCGTGCCGGCATTGAGGCTGATGTCCATCGGCAAGCTGGCATCGGTGGCGTACAGCGTGGTGTTGCTCAGCGTCATGTTGCCGGCCGAGCTGATCGTCACGCTCGGCGACAGCAGGGCCGAGATGCTGACGCCCGAGAGCGACACCGTGGCGCCCTGCAGCGCCACCGCGCCCACCGGATTCAGGTTGACGTTCTGCCAGATCAGCGCGGCGTCGCTCGTGGCCGTGGTCGTCGTGTTGTTGTTGACCATGCTGATGCCGCTGACGCGCATGCCGCCGCCGGTGGCCGTGAGCAAGAGGGCGCCGGTCGTGTCCCACTGGTCGGAATAGTCGTTGGAACCGAGCACGGCCACGGCCGAGCTGCCGCCCGCCACGTTGCTGCCGACGATCGTCAGCGCACCCGCACCGGCGTCCAGCACGGCGTGCGGGTTGCTCGCCGGCTGGCCGGCCGTGGCGTCCACGCGCACGCCGTAACCCGTGCCGGTGCTCGTGCCGGTCAACGTCAGTCCCGCGCTGCTGTCCAGCACGATCGGGCTCACGTTCGGATCGCCGACGACGATGGAGACGCCATCCTGTCCGCCCTTGCCGGTGATGTTCAAGGCGGCGGCCGCCGTGATCGAGCCATCGCTGATCTGCGTGCCGATGCCGCTGGTCGAGCTGCCGTTGATGTTGATGTTGTTCGCGACGATCGAGTTGTTGCCGACCAGATGGTCGATGCCCACGCCACGGCCGCCGGCCACGGCGGTCAGGCCCGTCACGTTGAGGTCGCCCGCGCCGGCGTTGATCAGGCTGCGCGTGATCAGCACGCCGTCCGGCGTGCCCGCATGCCCGACGGCGGCGCCGCCCGCGCCGAAGCCGCCCAGGCTGATCGAGCCGCCGTTGGTGTAGATCGTGGCGTCGTCCAGCACGATGGCGCCCTGCCCGCTCTGACCGGCCTTCATCACGAGATTCAGCGTGGTGTACAGCGGCTGGATCGCCAGGTCGCTGGTGACGATGTCGCCCGCGGCGATCAGCGTCAGCGTGCGCGTGCCCGGGTTGTACGGGCTGATGCTGGCCGAGGTCAGCGTGATGTTGCCGGCCTGCGCGCCGCCGGTGCCGGTGGAGATCGTGACGTCGGCGCCGCCGTCCAGCGCACTGACGATGGTGGAGGTGTTGATCGTCGCGTCGTTGGCGTTGGCGGTGAAGGTGGCCGGGTCGTAGCCCGAGTCACCGCCCGAGCTCGAGATCGTGATGTTGTACGGGTCGAGCAGCCAGGTCCCGCCCTTGCCGTGCGGCGCCTGGAGTTGCAGCGAGAACGGCCGGGCGTCGAGCCAGCCGCCCGAGGTTTCGATCAGGCCGCCGTTGCCGCCCTGCGCGCCGCCTTGCGCGCTCAAGGAGCCGTAGGCGCGCGTGGCCTGGTCGGCCCACAGCACGATGTGGCCGCCGTCACCGTTGACCAGCGCGTCCGCACTGACGCTGGCGCCCTGGGCGAAGTACACGCCCTGCGCATTCGGCACGCTCGCATCCTTGCCTTCGGCGCCGCCGCCGATGAGCACGGTGCCGCCGCCTGACGCGCCGTTCGCACTGACCTTGGCACCGTCCTGCAACTCGATCTCGGTGCCCAGCAGCTGGATGCTGCCGCCCTTGTCGGCGCCATCGGCCTTCGTGCTCGATCCGCCCGCCAGCGTCAGCCGGCCATCGGCCTGCATCACGATGCTCTGCGCTTCGACGATGCCTTGCTGGTTCACCGCGGCGGCGACCACGTCCACGCGGCCACCGCTGAGCTTGCCCAGATTCAGCGCCTGGCCGTTACCGCCCGCGGTCAGCTTGATCGAGAGGTTAGGCGCGCCGGTGTCGACCAGCTCCACGCTCGTGCCTGCGGCCAGCACCACCTGGCCGTCCGGCGCGCTGATCGTGCCTTCGTTGCGGACCGCCGAACCGATCAGCGCCACGCGCCCGCCCGTGCCGGTCTGGATCTCGCCCTGATTGACGATGCTGCCCGCGCCCGTGCCGGCGAACACCATGCGGCCGGCCTGCCAGTCGCTGTTGGAGATGTTCAGCGTGGAGGTCACGAGGCTCGCCACGTCCACGCGCGCGCCCTGGCCGAACAGCACGCCGTTCGGGTTCAGCAGCCACACGCGGCCGTTGCTGGACAGGCTGCCGAGGATGCTGGACGGATCGGTGCCCGAGACGCGGTTCAGCACCGCCGACGTGCTCGACGGCTGGTTGAAGCGCACCGCCGCATCCGCGCCGATCGAGAAGCTGCGCCAGTCGAGGATCGTGCCATTGCCGTTCGTGATGGTCAGCTGCTTGCCGTTCTGCGCGGCCGTGGCCTGGCCGGCGACGACCGTCATGCCCGTGGGCAGCGTCGTCTGCGCCTGCGCGGCGCCGACGGCGAACATCAGGGCGGTGAGGGTCTTGAGCTTGAGGTGCTTCATGGTCGTCGCGCTCACTGGAATTCGTACGAGGCCTGCACGTGCAGGAAAGTCTTGTGCCGGCCGGTGGCGGTGCCCGCCTTCAGCGATTCCGCCAGGTCGAGCTTGAGCCCCCAGGGCCCGCCGCCCAGGCGCGCGCCGACGCCGACCGAGGCGAGGCTGCACATCGTCTGCGTGCCCATGCACGCGGTGCCGAGGTGGTTCCACACGCGGCCCGCGTCGCCGAAGGCGATGAACTGGAGGTTGCGCACCCAGCCTTCGGCGCTGCCGAGGTTGGGGCCGCGCAGTTCGCCCGAGCCGAAGAAGGCGCGGTCGCCGGTGACCTCGCGCTCTTCATAGCCGCGCACGGCGTTCGCGCCGCCGAGGCCGAACTGTTCGCCCGGCACCAGGGCCGAGCCGGTGTCCTGGCCGGCGATGCGCAGGCCGATCTGCCAGCCTTGCAACGCTCCAGGGAGGTTGAACTGCGCGAGGCCGTTCAGGCGCAGCACCTTGTAGTTGAGCGGCGCGCCCGGACGCACGGCATCGATGGACGCGGCGCCGCTGTGCGAGCCGAACAGGCCCGTGTTCGCCGAGTAGCTGAGTTGCACCGCGATCGGGTTCGGCCCGTTCCACTGCGCCTGGTACTCGATGCTGAACGGGCTGACGGCCACGCTCTCGCCTGACGAGCCGCACGCGCCTTCGGGCAGGCCGGTGATCGAGCATTGATTCAGGTAGGCGCGGTAGTCGATGCCGGCGCCGATGCGGTGGCTGAAGTCGCCCTGCCGCGGCAGCGCGCCGGACAGGCGCAGGCCCGCGACGCGGCCCTTGCCGCTGAATTGCAGCGGGCCGGCCGCGGTGCTGGTGGTGCCGCCGTCCACATCGGACCAGGCGGCCATCAGGTCGAGCACGAGGCCCGCGTCGTACAGCGGCGCACGCAAGCCGGCGCTGATCACGGCCACGGCGCCCGGCTTTTGCGGCGCCATCTGCGCGAGCAGGCTCAGGCTGTCGTCAGTGCCGAACAGGTTGGCCTGCTGCATCGCGAGGTTGGCGCGCGAGCGGCCGGTCTGCGAGTTGCCGGTGTTGTCCACGCTGACCGCCCAGCGCCGCTCGGGCTGCTCGGTCACGGCCACACGCGCTTCGACCTCGCCTTGTGCGGCGCCGGGCTCCAGCGTGACGGCCAGCTGGCGCGCGGGGTTCTGGTTGGCCAGTGCGATCTGCGCGTCCAGGCGCTGCGTCTCGGGCGTGGTGCCGGCCTTCAGGCGCGGCACGCTCTTGAGCACCGCTGCCGTGCTGTCGCGCTGATTGCCGGTGATGACCACGCGCGAGATGCGCGCCTCCACGACCGTGAGCTGCACGACGCCCGGCTGCGCCTGGTCCTGCGCCGGCACGTAGACGATCACGCCGCCATAACCGGCCTGCACGTAAAGCGCTTGCACGGCGGCGGCGGCGGCCTTGAGCTCCGCGAGGCTGCGCCGGCCCCTGTAGGGAGCGAGCGCGGCATCGATGCTGGCGGGCGCGAGCAGCGTGTTGCCGCTGACGGCGAAGTTCGCCACTTCCACCTTCGGTTCGGCCGCGGCAACGCTGCCTTGCCCCTGCGCTTGCGCCTGGCCCTGTGCAGGGATGGCGAGGAAGGACAGGGCCGCAGCAGCCGCGATCCCATGGAAGCTCATCTTCATGTTCTTTGATTCCATCGCTTGACCGATTCACCGGAAAGCGTTGCGAAACACCCGAATCGGAAGCCGGGAAATGTACGGCCGCGGCGTGACATGCGGCGCGTTCTCAACGAAAAAACGTCGCCCCTCTACTTGGGTGGTTCAGCTAGCGCAATCCCGGCTGTCAATAGACATTTGCGGTGATACATTGCCGCCCATTCTTTATCGATACTTATTGCCTTTCCGCAAGGATTTCCATGGATATGCAGGTCGTGACTGCTTGGCTCGAACCTTTATCCGGGGATGCCTGCGGACCAGACATGGAGTACGACCCCAGCTTCATGGAGCTGGGACAGTCGGCCGCGGGTAAACCCGAGACTCAATTCGGCCCGGCCGAGCCGCCTTCGTGGCCTTTGGTGAAGGAACAGGCCGAAAGCCTGTTCGGCCAAACCCGCGATTTGCGCGTGGCCATTTACTGGGCCCGTGCCGCCGTGAACATGCAGGGCCTCGAAGGCCTGGCGCCGGCGCTCGCGCTGATCCACGGCCTCCTCGCCAACTTCTGGGACGAAGTGCACCCGCGTCCGGACCCGGACGACGGCGACACCTTCGCCCGCGTCTCCGTGCTCGCCAGTCTCGACTCGCTCGACGGGCTGCTCGGCGATGTGCGCAACGCGCAGCTGCTGTTCGACCGCCGCATGGGCGGCCTGCGCATGCGCGACGTGGAAGTGGCGCTCGACAAGCTCGAAGCGCGCCCCGAAGACAACGTCTACAACAGCACGCAGATCGAAGGCATGCTGGCCGAACAGGCCGAGCTGGCCGAGCGCGTGAAGGCCGCCGCGGAAGCGGGCCTCGAAGCGCTCGGCAATCTGCGGAGCACGATGAACGACCGCTTCGGCATCTCGGCCGTCGAGGTCAAGAACCTGAACACGATGCTGTCCGGCGTGCAGTCGCTGCTGCCGGGCGCGGCACCCGCCGAAGAGGCCGAGGAAGACAGCGGCAGCGATGCGCCGGCTTCGTCCGGTCGTCGCGGCAGCGGCGGCTTCGGCTCCATCGATTCGCGCCAGGACGCCGTGCGCGCCATCAACGCGATCTGCGCCTTCCTCGAGCGCACGGAGCCGACCAACCCGGCGCAGATGATGCTGCGCCGCGCGGAACGCATGATCGACAAGAACTTCATCCAGCTCGTGCGCGACCTCGCGCCCGATGCCGTGGACCAGGTCGCACGCATCCTCGGCGTGGACCCCAACGAATTCGCCGACGGCTACTGAGTCCGCCGTTTCTTCAACTTTCCCTCAAGACCATAGCGGAGGATTCCCATGGGTAGCAGTCAGAAATTCATCGGCCGTAACCGCGCGCCGCGCGTTCAGATCGAGTACGACGTGGAGCTTTACGGCGCACAGAAGAAGGTGCAGCTGCCCTTCGTGATGGGCGTGATGGCCGACCTCGCCGGCAAGCCCGAGGAGCCGCTGCCGGCCGTGGCCGACCGCAAGTTCCTCGAGTTCGACGTGGACAACTTCGACACGCGCATGAAGGCCATGAAGCCGCGCGTGGCCTTCACCGTGCCCAACACGCTGACGGGCGAAGGCAACCTCTCCGTGGACCTCACGTTCGAGAGCATGGAGGACTTCAGCCCCGCCGCCATCGCGCAGAAGGTGGAAGGCCTGAACAAGCTGCTGGAAGCCCGCCAGCAGCTCTCCAACCTGGTCACGTACATGGACGGCAAGGGCGGCGCCGAGGAGCTGATCTCCAAGGTGATGGCCGACCCGAGCCTGCTGGCCACGCTCACCAGCAGCGCCAAGCCCGAATAAAGAGGAGAACCAGAAATGGCAGAGACCCAAGCCGCCGGCCAGCACTTCGCCGGCGTCACGATGGAAGGCAACGACTTCGCGTCGCTGCTGAGCAAGGAATTCAAGCCCAAGTCCGACGAGGCGCGCAGCCAGGTCGAGGCCGCCGTCGCCACGCTGGCCCAGCAGGCGCTGGCCAACACCAAGCTGATCAGCTCGGACACGGTGTCCTCGATCGAGGCCATGATCGCCGCGATCGACAAGAAGCTCTCCGAGCAGGTTAACCTGATCCTGCACCACGAGGACTACCAGAAGCTCGAGAGTGCCTGGCGCGGCCTGCACTACATGGTCAACAACACGGAGACCGACGAGCACCTGAAGATCCGCGTGATGGCGATCTCCAAGCAGGACCTGGGCAAGACGCTCAAGCGCTACAAGGGCACGGCCTGGGACCAGTCGCCGATCTTCAAGAAGCTCTACGAAGAGGAATACGGCCAGTTCGGTGGCGAGCCCTTCGGCGCCATCGTGGGCGACTACCACTTCGACCACTCGCCGCCTGACGTCGAGCTGCTCGGCGAAATGGCCAAGGTGGCGGCCGCAGCTCACGCCCCCTTCATCACCGGCGCTGCGCCGACCGTGATGCAGATGGACTCGTGGGGCGAACTGGCGAACCCGCGCGACCTCACCAAGATCTTCACGACACCCGAGTACGCCGCCTGGCGCTCGCTGCGCGAAAGCGACGACGCCAAGTACCTGGCGATGTGCATGCCGCGTTTCCTCGGCCGCCTGCCGTATGGCGCCAAGACCGACCCCGTGGACGCCTTCAACTTCGAGGAAGACACGACCGGCTCGGACCACGACAAGTACAGCTGGTGCAACGCCGCCTACGCGATGGCGACGAACATCAACCGTTCGTTCAAGACCCACGGCTGGTGCTCGCGCATCCGCGGTGTGGAATCGGGCGGCGCGGTCGAGAACCTGCCGGTGCACAGCTTCCCCACCGACGACGGTGGCGTGGACGCCAAGTGCCCGACGGAAATCGCCATCAGCGACCGTCGCGAAGCCGAGCTCTCGAAGAACGGCTTCCTCGCGATGATCCACCGCAAGAACAGCGACTTCGCCGCCTTCATCGGCGCGCAATCGCTGCAAAAGCCGGTCGAGTACGACGACGCGGACGCCACGGCCAACGCCGCGCTGGCCGCCCGCCTGCCCTACCTGTTCGCCTGCAACCGCTTCGCCCACTACCTGAAGTGCATGGTGCGCGACAAGGTCGGCTCCTTCAAGACGCGTGATGCGATGGAGCGCTGGCTGAACGAATGGATCCTCGGCTACGTGGACGGCGACCCCGCCAACTCCACCGAGGAAACCAAGGCCGAGCGTCCGCTCGCTGCCGCTGAAGTTGTGGTCGAGGAAGTCGAAGGCGCACCCGGCTACTACCAGTCGAAGTTCTTCTTGAAGCCCCACTTCCAGCTCGAAGGGCTGTCGGTGTCGTTGCGCCTCGTTTCCAAGCTCCCCGCCGAGAAGGGCTGATCCGCGGGCGCTCGACAAGTCAAACACATTCAGTAGGAGCACAACATGCCAGGAAATGCATTCATTCGATTCGAGACCCCGGACAAGAAGTACGCGCCGGGCGAGTCCCAACAGATCGGCCATCTGGGCAAGGAAGACGGCTGGATCGAGATCGGCGACTGGAGCTGGGACGTGGAAGCGGAAGCCAGCCACCTCAAGGGCACCGGCGCCTCGGTCGGCAAGCCCAACCCGGGCGCGGTCAGCTTCTCGCACTACTACGACAAGAGCTCGCCCGTGCTGATGCAGTTCATCGTCAAGGGCACGCACTTCAAGACCGCCACCATCCACATGCTCAAGCAGACCGGCAAGGAGCAGCCCGAGCTGTTCTTCGAAATGGTCTGCGGCGGCGTGTTCATCACCAAGGTCTCGAGCAAGGGCGGTGAAGACGGCGCGGTGAACCAGGACGTCGAGTTCGTCTGCAAGGAAATGGCCATCGGCTACAAGCAGCAGAACAACAACGGCACGCTGGAAACGATGCTGCCCTTCCGCTGGAACATCGCGGAACAGACGCAGACGAACAAAGACATCGCTCTGACCATCAAGTGAGGTAAACACCATGCCAGGCAATAGCTTCATCAATTTCGGCAAGGACGTTCCCAAGGGCGAATCCCTGCAAAAGGGCCACGAAGGCAAGGATGGCTGGATCGAGGTCTCCGACTGGAGCTGGGACATCGAGGCCGAGCACAGCGCGGCCAAGGGCACCGGCGCCGCCGTCGGCAAGGCCACCCCGGGCAACCTGTCGATCACGCACTACTTCGACACGTCCAGCCCCACCATCCTCTCCAAGATGGTCCAGGGCCGCCACTTCGAGCTGATCACGATCGACATGTGCAAGACCACGGGCAACGGCCTGCAGGTCTACTTCCAGGTCCAGGTCAATTCGGCCTACGTCACCAAGGTCTCGACCAAGGGCGGCGAAGACGGCTCCCTGAACCAGGACGTCGAGTTCGTGTTCAAGGAAATCTACGTCGGCTACAAGGCCCAGACGAACGCCGGCGGCCTCGAAGCGGCCATCCCGTTCGAGTGGAGCGTCAAGGACCAGAAACTGGCCCTGGGCGGCGACACCACCATCAAGACCAAGCTGAAGTAACGAGGGCGGCAGGCCAGACAGGCGCCCTTTGCCCTCAGCGGCAGAGGGCGCCGTTTTGCTTGAAGGAACACCATGGCCAACGAGATGCTCTTCATGCGGCTGACCCTCAAGGGCAAGGCCGTGCCGGGCGATTCCAAGATCAAGGGCTACGAGGGGCAGATCCAGCTCAAGTCGATGGGCTGGGGCGTGGCCATCAAGGACAAGACCGCCGCCAAGGGCGCGACCAAGGTCACCAACAACTGGGAGGCCAAGGAGCTGCGCATCTCCAAGTACTTCGACGGCGCCACCACCACGCTGATGGGCCACGTCGATGAACGCGAAGGCCTGCGCTCCTCGGCCCGCTCGGCCATCTCCAAGAGCACGACGGACAACACGGCGGTGATCTCGATGGTGGCCGTCTCGGCCGTGAAGACCGGCGAGAAGATGCCGGTGATCATGACGATCACGCTGGCCGGCGTGCGCATCAAGTCCATGACCAGCCGCGCCACCGAGGGCGGCGCCTTCCTCATGCTGACCGAAGACGTGCAGCTGACCTACCAGGACTTCAAGATCGACTACTTCCCGGCGGCCGAGGGCGACAAGCGCGCGGCCGCCACCTCCTTCGAGCTCAAGGGCAAGGAGGCTGCCTGATGGCCGAGAACTCACGCATCTTCCTCCAGCTCACCAGCCCCAGCAGCGGCAAGATCAAGGGCGAGTGCTCGGTCGACGAGTACGAGGACTGGATCGAACTCGACAGCTGGAACTGGAGCCTGCAGCGTTCCAAGAAGGAAGACGCCACGCCCGAGCCCTCGCTGCTGTCCTTCTCCAAGCTGATGGACCGCTCGACGACGGCCATGCTCAAGGCCATGCTCAGCGGCGAGCAGCTGCGCGCCAAGCTGGCCGTGGACGACGGCTCGGTGGACGTGCTGTTCGAGCTCAACGTGATGCTCGAGCACGCCACCGTGCGCGACTACAGTTTCACCACGCAGGTCGGCGACAAGGGCGCCACCGTCGACGAAGAGTGGGTGCTCGACTACCGCTGGATCACCTTCGAGTACCAGGCCGATGCCAAGTCCGGCGTCAAGTCCGTCAAGCTGCACCGGCCGCTCGATGCCAGCACCGAGGTCGTCAGCGACAACAAGCGCAACGAGCTCAAGAAGGTCGGCATGGAGCTGCTCGCACAGGGCATCTCGCAGACCGACCTCAAGACGCTGTGGGAGGACATGGTCCGCTCGCACGAGGCCGAGAAGAACAAGCCCGGCGGCGACTCCCCCTCCCAACCCAGCAAGACCCCGGAACAGTAAGAAGCAAGCAGCCATGGCTCTCGAAAACTACCGCGACATCAGCACCGGCGGCTCCGACATCGGCTCGGGCTTCCAGTTCGAGTTCTATTGCCAGTGCTGCGACCGGCGCTGGAAGAGCCCGTTCAAGCCGCACCGCATGGGCCAGTTCACCGGCCTGCTGACGCGCTTCGCCTTCCTCTTCACCGACCTGCGCACCGCCAGCCGTGCCACCGGCAACTTCGCCGACATGGGCGCCGGCGGCGCCAAGGGCAAGGCCTTCGAGGAGGCGCTGGAGCGCGCGCAGGCGCTCTACACCGAATGCGGCGGCTGCCGCCACGGCGTGTGCGACGACTGCTACGACTCCCGCCAGTCCCTCTGCAACGACTGCATCGGCAAGGCCCGCGCCGCCAGCGACCTCGCCGACCGCCAGCAGGCCGAAGCCGCCGCCAACGCCTCGGCCCACAGCTGCCCCAGCTGCCACGCCGCCTCCAACGGCGGCCGCTTCTGCGCCGAATGCGGCTACGACATGGCCAGCGCCTTCAAGGGCTGCCCCACCTGCGGCGCCATGTCCGCCCGCAACGCGCGCTTCTGCGGCGATTGCGGCCACGGTTTCTAGAACAAGGCTAACGATGAGCACCGACGCACTCCCCAATGCCCTGAGTCAGGCCGAACAACTCGTTCGCGCCGCCGATCCCAAGGGCGCGCTCGCCGCGCTCACCACCGCCGTCAAGGCCGCGCCCGCGAAGGCCAACCTGCGCATCTTCATGGCCCAGCTGCTCTGCGTGCTCGGCCAGTGGGAACGCGCCCACACGCAGCTCAACGTCATCGCCGACATGCAAAGCGACGCCGGCCCGATGCGCGAGATGGTCGGCCACGCGCTGCGCTGCGAGCTGATCCGCAAGGCCGTGTTCGATGGCAAGCGCTCGCCGATGATCTTCGGCCAGCCGCCCGAGTGGCTGGCGCTGCTGATCGAGTCGCTCCTGACCGGCAACCACGACCTCGCGGCCAAGGCCTTCGACGCCGCGCCCGCCCGCACCGGCAAGCTCAACGGCGAGCCCTTCGAGTGGCTGGCCGACGCCGATTCGCGCCTCGGTCCCGTGCTCGAGGCGATGGTCAACGGCCGCTACTACTGGATCCCCTTCGAGAACCTCGAGAGCGTGGTGATGGAGCCGCCCACCGACCTGCGCGACCGCGTCTGGCTGCCCGCCACGCTGCACTTCGCCAACGGCGGCGAAGCCATCGCGATGATCCCGGTCCGCTATCCCGGCACCGAGGCGCAGGAAGACGGCCAGCTCTTGATGGCTGCCAAGACCGAATGGCGCGAGATTGGCCCCGATCGGTTTGCCGGTTATGGCCAGCGTGTCTTCGTCACCGAAGCGGGCGAGATCGACCTGCTGAACGTGAAACTCATCGAGTTCAACTGATGGTTGCACTCAACTCGCGCGATCGCCTGCAACCTTCCCTGCTGGACCGGCTCATCGATGCCGAGCCCCGGCAGAAGGCCGAAGGTGCGGACGCGCGCGCGTTGACCCGCCAGCAGCTGCGCTCGGCCGTGCTGCGCGATCTCTCCTGGCTGTTCAACGCCACCCGCGACGAACCCGATCCGGCCAGCCAGGGCCGCGAGACCGAGATCGCGATGTGGCAGTCCAACGACGAAGCGCGCCGCTCGGTGCTGAACTACGGCATGCCCGCCTTCGCCGGCACCACGCTGGCCTCGCTGGACACCAGCCAGATCGAGAACGGCATCGCCGAGGCGATCCGCAACTTCGAGCCCCGCATCGATCCCGGCACGCTGCAAGTCGAAGTGCGCGCCGGCACCGGCGACATGGCCCACAACACCATGCAGATCGTGATCCGCGGCCAGATGTGGGCGCAGCCCGTGCCGCTGGAACTGCTGCTCTCTGCCGACATGGACGTCGAAACGGGTCACACGCAAGTGCGTGAAATGAACAGATGATGATGCCCCTCGCCCTGCCCCGCCTCGCTGAACGCGGTCGCGACCGGTCGGTCCCCCGAGGGGACGACGCCGCTCGCGGCCTCGAGCCGCAAGCGACGCCCACCGGGCCGGCTCGGGAGCGGCCCAGCGCTCGGCCCGAAACGCGCAGGAGTTGCTGAGATGGATGCGCGTTTGCTCCGCTACTACAACCAGGAACTGCGCTACCTGCGCGAGCTCGGCGCCGAGTTCGCCGAGGAGTTCCCGAAGATCGCTTCGCGCCTCGGCATGGAAGGCCTGGAAGTGGCCGACCCGTATGTCGAGCGCCTGTTAGAGGGCAGCGCCTTCCTCTCGGCCCGCGTGCAGCTCAAGCTCGACGCCGAATTCCCGCGCCTCTCGCACCGCCTGCTGGAGCTGATCTACCCGGGCTTCATGGCGCCCGTGCCGGCCATGATGGTGGCGCGCGTGGACCCGACGCCCGACGCCAACCTGCTGACCGGCCACGTCGTGCCGCGCGGCACCGCGCTGATCGGGCCGCGCAGCGCCGTGACTTCCACGCGCTGCGAGTTCCGCTCGGCGCAAGCCACCACGCTCACGCCCGTGCAGACGCGTGCGGCCGAGCTGATGCTCAACCTCTCGGAGCTGGGCGTCTCCGGCCTGCAGCTCAACACCCGGCCGCGCAGCGCGATCCGCCTCACCCTCTCGCTGCCCGCGGGCATGAGCTTCGCGCAGCTGAAGGTCGATGCGCTGCGCTTCTACCTCGCGGGCCAGAGCGACGTGGCGATGAAGCTGCACGAGCTCTGCCTGACCGGCGTCGTCGGCGTGATGGCCGGCCCCACGCCGGGCAGCGGCGCGCAAGGCCAGTCGCGGCAATGGCTGCCCGATGCCGAAGTGAAGCCCGTCGGCTACGCGGACGACGAGGCCATGCTGCCCACGCCGCCCAACAAGTTCGCCGGCGTGCGGCTGCTGCAGGAGTACTTCGCCTTCGCCGAGCGCTTCCTGTTCATCGACGTCGTCGGCCTCGCCGAGGCCTTCGCCCAGTGCAAGGGCAACAGCTTCGACCTCGTGCTGCTGCTCGCGCAGAGCGGCCAGGGTCTGGAAGGCCTGCTCACGCCAGAGAACTTCATGACCAACTGCGTGCCGGCCGTGAATCTCTTCGAGAAGCGCGCCGACCGCATCCACACCAGCGAGGGCCAGTTCGAATTCCAGGTCGTGCCCGACCGCACCGCGCCGCTGGACTACGAGGTCTACGACATCATCGGCATGACCGGCTACGACGAAGCCGGCATCGAGCGCCGCTTCCTGCCGCTGTACGGTCCCGACCGCGGCCAGCCCGGCCGCCAGACCGCGCACTACACGATCTGGCGCGAGCCGCGGCACCTGAGCGAGAAGGCCCGCCGCGACGGCCCGCGCAGCGGCTACATCGGCAGCGAGGTGTTCGTCTCGCTGGTCGACCCGTTCGAAGCGCCGTACAGCGAATCGCTGCGCCAGGTGGCCGTGTCCACGCTGTGCACGAACCGCGACCTGAGCGTCTTCCTGCCGACCGGCGGCAACGCCGAATTCACGCTCGATGCCGGCGTGCCGCTGGACGGCGTGCGCATGGTGGCCGGCCCGTCGCGCCCGGCTTCGAGCCTGCGCGAAGGCGGCGTGGCGTGGCGGCTGGTGAACCTGCTCTCGCTGAACTACCTCTCGCTGCTGGACGGCGAGGCGGACGGCTCGGGCCTGCGCGCGCTGCGCGACCTGCTCGGGCGCCTGCCGCAATCGAGCGAGAACGCGGTGCGCCGGCAGATCGAATCGCTGCAAGCGGTGAGCGCCAAGCCGATCGTGCGCCGCCACCCCGCGCGCGGCCCGATCGCCTTCGGCCGTGGTGTGGAGATCACGCTGACCCTCGACGAACTCGGCCATGCCGGCGGCAGTGCGTACCTGTTCGGTGCGGCGCTGCATGCGTGGCTGTCGCGCCATGTCTCGATGAACAGCTTCGTGGAGACGGTGCTGGTTTCGCTGTCGCGCGGCGAAGTGGCGCGCTTCGCCGCCAAGCGCGGATCGAGGCCGATCGTATGAGCACGACGAGCGCCAAGCCCAGCAACGACCAGGCCTGGTTCGAGGCCGCGTCCGCGGAGCCGTGGCGCCACGACTTCTACCAATTCCTGCGCCACATCGAGGCGCTGCACCCGCACATGCCGCGCCTCGGCGAGGCGCTGCGCCCGGCCGATGAGCCCGTGCGCCTGGCGCAGCCGGCCGAGCTGAGCTTTGCGCCGACACCGATCCAGGCGGTCGATCTGCAAGGCCGCAAGCCGCGCGTGGACCAGCGCATCTTCGGCCTCACCGGCCCGAACGGCCCGCTGCCGATCCACCTGACCGAGCTGATCCGTGAACGCCGCGAGCAGGCCGACGACCCGACGCTGCAGCGCTTCCTCGACCTCTTCACGCACCGCCTCACGCTCCTGTTCTACCGCGCGTGGGCGCAGGCCCAGCCGACGATCAGCCTGGACCGCCGCGACGACAAGAGCTTCGCGCTGCGCCTCGGTGCGCTGTTCGGCATCGGCGAGGAAAGCCTGCTGGAGCGCGATGCGGCCGGCGACGCGGCCAAGCTGCACTTCACCGGCCGCCTGTCGCGCCAGGTGCGCGATGCGGACGGGCTGCTGGCGTGGTGCCGTTCCGAGTTCGACGCGCCCGTGCAGATCGAGCAATGGAAGGGCCACTGGATGGCGCTCGGCCGCGATGAGCTGACGCGCTTGAAGACGCGCCACAAGAACAACATCGCGCAAAGCCTCGGCCAGGGCGCGGTGCTGGGCGGCACGGTGTGGGATGTGCAGCACAAGTTCCGCATCGTCATCGGGCCGCTGCGCGAGGCGCGCTATCACGCCTTCCTGCCCGGCGGCACCGATCTGGCGCGCCTGCAGGCGATGGTGCGCCAGTGGCTCGGCCTGGAGTTCGAGTGGGACCTGCAGCTGATCCTGGTGAAGAAGGACGTGCCGCAGATGCGCCTCGGCCGTGCCGGCGAACTCGGCCGCTCGACCTGGCTTGGCCATTACAGAAAAGACGGCGATGCCGACGACCTCGTTGTCGACGTCGAGAAGACTTTGACCCGCGCACGCGCACTGCGCAAAAAGCATCAACGAGAGAACCATTGAGGAGCGAGAGACCATGAGTGAGATCAGTCGCGTTGCCCTGTTCGGCAAGCTCAACCCGATGGCCTACAAGGCCATCGAAAGCGCCACCGTGTTCTGCAAGATGCGGGGCAATCCTTATGTGGAGCTCGTGCACTGGCTCGTGCAGCTGGTGCAGAACAACGAGACCGATCTGGACGCGATCCTGCGTCACTACCAGATCGACGCCTCCGCGATGGCCAAGGACATGACCGCTGCGCTCGACCGCCTCCCGCGCGGCTCGACCTCGATCAGCGATTTCTCCGAAGCGATCGAGAACTCGATCGAACGCGCCTGGGTCTACGCCACGCTGCAATTCGGCGAGGCGCATGTGCGCACGGGCACGCTCGTGATCGGCATGATGAAGAGCACCAATCTGCGCAACATCCTGCTGTCGATCTCCAAGGAATTCGCCAAGATCCGCGTGGACGATCTGGCCGAGAACTTCAACAAGATCTGCGGCGGCACGCCGGAATCCAAGCTCGGCGCGCAGGACGGCACGGGCATGGGCTCGGGCGAGCCGGGCACGGAAAGCGGCTCGATGGCCCCGGCGGCGATGGGCAAGGGCGAGGCGCTCAAGAAGTTCTGCGTGGACCTGACCGAGCGCGCCAAGGAAGGCAAGATGGACCCGGTGACGGGCCGCGATGAAGAGATCCGCCAGATCGTCGACATCCTGATGCGCCGCCGCCAGAACAACCCGATCCTCACCGGCGAGGCCGGCGTGGGCAAGACGGCCGTGGTGGAAGGCTTCGCCCAGCGCCTGGCGCGCGGCGACGTGCCGCCGCAGCTGAAGGACGTCTCGCTGCTGAGCCTGGACCTCGGCCTGCTGCAGGCGGGTGCGAGCATGAAGGGCGAGTTCGAGCAGCGCCTGCGCCAGGTGATCGACGAAGTGCAGGCTTCGCCGAAGCCCATCATCCTGTTCATCGACGAAGTCCACACCCTGGTCGGCGCCGGCGGCGCGGCCGGCACGGGCGATGCGGCCAATCTGCTCAAGCCCGCGCTCGCTCGCGGCAACTTGCGCACCATCGGCGCCACCACCTGGGCCGAGTACAAGAAGTACATCGAGAAGGACCCGGCGCTGACCCGCCGCTTCCAGGTCGTGCAGGTGCCGGAGCCCGATGAACACAAGGCCATCCTGATGCTGCGCGGCGTGGCGACGGTGCTGGAGAAGCACCACCGCGCGCAGCTGCTGGACGAAGCGATCGAAGCGGCCGTCAAGCTCTCGCACCGCTACATCCCCGCGCGCCAGCTGCCGGACAAGGCCGTGAGCCTGCTCGACACCGCCTGCGCCCGCGTGGCCGTCAGCCAGCACGCGACGCCGGCTGAAGTGGAAGACACGATGCGCCGCATCGAGGCGCTGGAGATCGAGGAAGGCATCATTGCCCGCGAAGCCGCCGTCGGCGTGAACGTCGGCGACCGCGCCAAGGGCGTGGCCGAGAAGCTCGCCGCCAACCGCTCACAGCTCGCGACGCTGGAGGCGCGCTGGAAGGACGAGAAGGGCATCGTCGACAAGATCCTCGCGCTGCGTGCGCAGCTGCGCGGTGACGGCAAGCCGGTGGACGAAAAGGAAGCCCCGTCCGACATCGACCGCGATGCACTGCTGAAGGACCTGCACGTCGAGCAGGAGAAGCTCACCGCGCTGCAAGGCGATTCGCCGCTGATCATGCCGAGCGTGGATGCGCAAGCCGTGGCCAGCGTCGTCTCCGACTGGACCGGCATTCCCGTCGGCCGCATGGTCAAGAACGAGCTGGAGAACGTGCTCAAGCTCGGCGAATCGCTGGGCAAGCGCGTGATCGGCCAGCAGCACGGCCTGGACATGATCGCCAAGCGCATCCAGACCTCGCGTGCGCGCCTGGACAACCCGAACAAGCCGATCGGCGTGTTCATGCTCTGCGGCACCTCGGGCGTCGGCAAGACCGAAACCGCGCTGGCCCTGGCCGAAGCGCTGTACGGCGGAGAGCAGAACGTCATCACGATCAACATGAGCGAGTTCCAGGAGGCGCACACGGTCTCCACGCTCAAGGGCTCGCCCCCGGGCTACATCGGCTACGGCGAGGGCGGCATCCTGACGGAAGCGGTGCGCCGCCGTCCGTACTCGGTGGTGCTGCTGGACGAAGTGGAGAAGGCGCACTCGGACGTGCACGAGCTGTTCTTCCAGGTCTTCGACAAGGGCCGCATGGAAGACGGCGAAGGCCGCATGATCGACTTCAAGAACACGATCATCCTGCTCACGTCCAACGCCGGCTCCGAGCTGGTGATGAACATGTGCAAGGACCCGGAGCTGCTGCCCGATCCGGAGTCGCTGGCCACCGCGCTGCAAGAGCCGCTGATGAAGATCTTCCCGCCGGCGCTGCTGGGCCGGCTGGTGACGATCCCCTACTACCCGCTCTCGCCCGAGATGATGGGCAAGATCGTGCGCCTGCAACTGAACCGCATCAAGAAGCGCGTGGAGGAGAACCACCGCATCCCGTTCAACTACAGCGACGAAGCGGTCAGCCTGATCGTCAAGCGCTGCGACAACCCGGAAGCCGGCGGCCGCATCATCGACTCCATCCTCACCAACACCGTGCTGCCCAAGGTCTCGATCGAGTACCTGGGCCGCATGAGCCGCGGCGAGGAACTCAAGAGCGTGACGTTGGGCGCGGCGGACGGCGACTTCACCTATACGTTCGAGTGATGGACTTCAGCCTTTGCAATCGGGGTCGGGGTTTGCGTCCTTGGACGCGGCGCCTCTCTGCCTGCGAAGCCGCAGGAGGGCGGGCATTCCCGTTACTCCATGTCCTCCGGCCGCTGCGCGGCCTCCTCCTTGACCTCCGTAACGGGAACGCCCGCCCTCCTGCTCGCGCCGTGCCCAACCTTCGCAGCGCTGCAGCCGTGACCCAAGACGCGGTGCGGGCGAGCGCATTTGCGCAGGTCAAGGAGGAGGACCGCTTGCGGTCCGGAGGACACGGAGCAAATGCGCTCGCCCGCACCGCGTCTTGCGCGCATAACTTGCCGCTGTCAAAGCCATGAACGAAGCCGAATTCAAATCGCCCATGCCGGCGGAGGAGCTGCTCTTCTTCCGTCTGATGGCACGCGAAGAGCTGGGCCGACTGCCCGAGATCCGGCTCGACCTGGTGCGCCGCAGCGTGCTCAAGCCGCTCGTGCCCAAGGACTTCCTGGGCAAGACCGGCTCGCTCGCCATCCAGCCGCACGAGGGCGACAAGCGCTACCTGCACGGCCACATCACGCAGTTCGAGCGCGGTGGCGTGCGCGGCCCGTACGACCTCTACCGCGTCGTGCTGCGGCCGTGGCTCTGGCAGCTGAAGCTCGGGGCGGACTGCCGCGTCTTCCAGGACAAGACGGTGGTGCAGATCCTGGACGCCATCTTTGCCGAGTACGGGTCCTCGGGGCGCGTGGAGAAGAAGCTCTCGGGCAGCTTCGAGCCGCGCCCCTACACCGTGCAGTACCGCGAGAGCGACTTCAACTTCGTCTCGCGGCTGATGGAAGACGAGGGCATCTATTACTACTTCAAGCACGAGGCCGGCCAGCACATGCTGGTGCTGTGCAACAGCCCCTCGGGCCACGAGGAAGTGGCGGCGGCCAAGCTGCCCTACGCCTCGGCCATCAAGGACGACAAGTACCGCGAGGACCTGATCGAAGACTGGAACATGGCGCACCTGCTCCAGTCGCTCAAATACGCCAGCACCGACTACGCGGCGGAAGCGCCGACGACCGATCTGCTCGCCAGCGCCGAGCGTTCGCCGCCCTATCCCAAGCCCAACGACTGGGAAGTCTTCGACTACCCCGGCGGCCATGACGACTACGCCATGGGCACCAACACCGGCTCGAAGGTGAAGACGGGCAAGGCGCGAGCGCAGGTCGAGGTCAACCGCTTCGAGTCGCTGCACCAGGTGGCCACGGGCCTGACGCCCTATCGCCTGCTGTCGGTCGGCAAGACCTTCACGCTCTCGGACCACGCCGACAAGGGCGGCTTCCTCGTGACCAGTTCCATCACCGAGATGGAATACAAGGGCTACGAAGGCAGCGATTCGGACGACAGCGGCGCCAGCACCAATTACATCTGCCGCTTCAACGCCGTGCCCAAGGCCGTGGCCTTCCAGCCCGAAGCCCTCACGCCCGTGCCGACCGTGCGCGGCCCGCAGACGGCCGTGGTGACCGGCCCCAAGGGCGACGAGATCCACACCGACAAGTACGGCCGCGTGAAGGTGCAGTTCCACTGGGACCGCGAAGGCAAGAAAGACGAGAAGAGCAGTTGCTGGGTGCGCGTCTCGCACCCGTGGGCGGGCAAGGGCTTCGGCATGGTGGCGCTGCCGCGCATCGGCGATGAAGTGGTGGTCGAATTCCTCGAAGGCAACCCCGATCGCCCACTGATCACCGGCCGCGTCTACAACGCCGTCAACACGCACCCTTGGGAGCTGCCCGCGCAGGCCACGGTCAGCGGCATCCGCACGCATTCGAGCAAGGAAGGCGGCGCCGACAACTTCAACGAGCTGCGCTTCGACGACAAGAAGGGCAGCGAGTACGTCTGGATGCAGGCCGAGAAGGACTACCACCGCCTGGTCAAGAACGACGCGCACGACACGGTCAAGAACGACCGCTGGAGCGAGGTGATCAAGAACTCGCAGACCAAGGTTGGCGAGAACTACACCTTCTCGGTCGGCAAGGTCAGCACCATCTCGCTGACCGGCGACACGCACGCCAAGCTCGGTGCTGACCTGAACAGCTCTCTCGGCGGCGCGCTCAACCTCAAGGTCGGCGGCGCCACGGCCATCAAGGGCGACACCTCGGTGGCGCTGACCTCGGGCGCCAGCATGGACCTCAACGCCGGTGCCGGCATGAACCTGACCGCGGCGAGTTTCATGAACGCGAAGGCCATCAAGATCGTGCTCGATGCCGGCATGGAGCTGTGCATCAAGGCCGGCGCCTCCTTCATCACGCTCAACGCCTCGGGCGTGACGATCCAGGGCCCGATCGTGAAGATCAACTCCGGCGGTGCCGCCGGCAGCGCCAAGGAAGCCGCCAAGGCCAGCCCCGCCGCGCCGAAGGAACCGGGCGAGCAGAAGAAGAACGAAGACCCGTTGGCCGGAGGATCGAAGTCGTGAGCACGCAGGCCCAGTCCCCGTCTCAATCGGCTTCGCAACTCAAGAGCCGCCTGTGGGCCGACTCGCGCCAGCAGGTCCACGCGCTGGTGATGGGCTCGCGCGTGCCGGACCTGCCTGCGCTGCTGTCCACGGCCGACGTGATCGACCACGACTGCCTCCGCCCCGGCGCCCTCTCGCGCGCCGAGCAGCTGCGCGCCACCTACCTCGTGCAGCTCAAGCCCGAATCGCCGTTCACCGACTGGCTGCTGTTCGAAGCGGCCGGCGCGCTCGGCGACTGGGGACTGATCGCCGTCTCGGGCGCGACGCCGCTCCAGCTGCGCTCGCATTGGCGCGGCCTGTCGGAGGCGCAACTGCCGGACGGCGCGCAGATCGCGCTCGAATGGATGGACCCGGAGATCCTCTGGGCGCTGCTGCCCTTGATGGACAACGCGGGCCTCACGCGCTTCTTCGGCCCGGTGAGCACGCTGGTGCAGGCCGGCGCGGAAGACTGGCGCCATGCGCGCTTCGATTTCGGCGGCTTGCAGCAGGTCCGCATTCCTCTGGCGAAGGCGGCTTGACGATCATGCTCGCCCTCACGCCCGACCAGACCAACGCCCTCATCGCGATCAAGCGTGCGCGCGATCTGCGTGCGATCGCGGATCGCTTGTCCGCTGCGTTCCCCGACGTCGCCGCGCGCGCCGCCGAGCGGCTGCCGGCGCTGATCGAACACGGCGTGCAGCGCGGCGCTTCGTGGGGCCTGACCCATGCCGTCTGCGTGGCGCGTTATCTCGCCTGCTGGTTCATGTTCGGCGCCGAGTTCGAGACCAAGCCCGAGTTCGCCTGGGCGCGCGAGATGCTGGGCCCCGGCAGAACCGAGGGCGGCAAAGTCTTTCAGCTCTGCCGCCGCGTGCGCGAGCTGCTGGCCCGGCCGCAGCAAGGCCAGCTCGGCAGCGCCGAATTCGAGGCCGCGCTGCTGCAACTCGACAGCGCGCTTATGGAACGCGGACGCATCGGCTCGCTGCTGGCGCCCGAGACGATCAAGCTCGGCGAGCCCTGCGACATCGACGCCTTCGACCTGCGCGCCACCGGCGCCGCAGCGCAGCTCTACCGCCAGGAGCAAGGCCAGTGGCGCCCCTCGCCCGGCGCGGAGAGCGTGCCCGTCACCGGCGCCGGGCCTGCCTGCCTGCCGCCCGCCGTCCACGTGCTCAGCCCGAGCCTGCGTGTGCGCAGCCGCGCCGAGCATGTCTGCGACACGGCCACGCACCCGCTCATCGCCCACGCCGGCGATCAGGGCCTGCACAACTGGCGCGGCAAGGATGCCGCCGAAGTCACCATCCACGTGAGCGCACTGCCCGTGCCCGAAGGCCTGGGAGCCGAGGGCGGCCCGGCGTGGACGCTGCTCACCGCCGCCGGCTGCGGCCTGCGCGAGAACGGCGAACCGTTCGGCGAGCAGCAGACCCGCATCGCCGCCTACCCGGCCACGCAGCAGCTGCTCGCCTGGCGCCGCGACAAGGGCGCCGCAGCGCGCGCGCTGCTGGAGCGCGACGGCCAGGCGCAGGACGCCGCACGCTGGACCGCCGGCCTCGCCGATCTGGACAAGCAATTGAACGAGGGCCTGGCGCGCCTGCGCACGGCCTGGGAGCGCGAGAGCGGCGTCACCAGCGCCAGCATGGAAGCCGATCCGCAGGTCTTCACCGGCACGGCCGCGCTGACCTGGGGCTGGGCCGCGGGCACGGACCTGGCGCAGCCGCCGCTGTTCCGCATCGCCGGTGCGCTGGACCTCGTCGCCTGCGAGCTGAAGCTGCGCCTCGGCGGCCTGCTGACGCTGGCCGGTTCACAAAGCCGCATCGCCCTGCATGTGAGCGGCGGCGAGAAGCTCGTGGGCAACTTCGAGCGCCGAAACGCCGAGCAGGACATCGCCGCCGCGCTCGCGCCCGCGCAGTGCAAGTTCCGCCAGCCGCTGGTGCTGCATCTGGAATCGCTGGCGAACGCCGAGCAGCCCGCGCTGCTGGACCAGACCGGGCCGGTGGCCGGTGCCATCGTCGGCGCCTGCGGCCTGCGGCTGCGCGCCGACGGCCCGGGACTGGAGTGGTTCTGCGAGATCGCGGTCGAGCCGGCTTCGGTGCGGCTGACCGTCAACGATCCTTTGCTCGGCCAGCAGACGCAGGTTCGTTCGTTGCTCCCGGCGATGAAGCTCGTGAACTGGAGCCTCGCCTGATGGACCGCTTGCTAACGCTCAAACTCGATGCCATCGGCTGCGAGGCCGAAGCCTGGCTCAACGGCGTGCCGCTCGCCCGCGCCCACGCCGCCCGGCCGCGCGCGCTGGTGCCGATCCACGAATACACGCTGGCCGGCGCGAACCGGCTGGAGCTGGTCGTCTTCCCGCCGCCTGCAACCGCCAAGCCCGAAGACCTGCCGCCGCCGCTCAAGCTCAAGTCCGACGGCTTGATGAGCGCCACCGCGCGCATCCTGCTGCCGCGCATGGGAAACACGGCGGATGAGAGTTCGAGCCGCAGCCTCGCTGAAGTGCTCTGGGCACCCGCCACCGGCGAGAGCTTCGAGCCGCCGCTGAGCCTGAGCCAGGAGCTGCAGCTGCCGGTGAGCTTCCCGCGCTGGCGCTGGCTGGAGGCGCCGATCGTCGAGCCCACGCCGGCCCTGCAGGCGCAAGCCGCAGCGCTGGTGAACCAGCTCGGCCAGGAGATCGCCGCAGGCGACTTCGGCAACTTCTTCAACGCGACCCGGCTGCGCAGCGAAGAGCTGGCCGTGGCCTACCAGCGCCCGCAGGAGGCCGTGACCGCGCAGCTGCGCGACCGCCTCCAGGCCCTGGCCGCCGCGCGCGCCGTGTGGGCTTCAGCCGAGGCCGAAGCGCTGGTGCTGCGCCGCCTGGCCGGCGGCCGGCTGCTGGAAATCCTCGCCGCAGACGGCCAGCCCGCGCTGCGCACCGAACCTGATGAAACTGGGGCCGTGCATGCCTTCCCGCTGCGAGTGGCAGCGGTCGAGGGCAGGCTGTATGTGCTCCGCTGAACTTTTGAGATAACGACGTGATCACACTGACCGTATTCGCCTTCAACGGAGCCCCGAGCGCCGAGCACCTGAGTGCCGGCTTCGACGAGCTGGGCGGCACCATCGGCCGCGCCGACACCAACCAGCTCGTGCTGCCCGACCCCGAGCGCTCCATCTCGCGCGTGCACGCCCAGGTGGTCTACCGAAATGGCGGTTATGCCATCGTCGACCGCGGCTCCAATCCGATCTCGGTGAACGGCCGGCCGCTGGGCTCGGGCGCGGAAAGCCCGCTCAAGGCCGGTGACGAAGTGCAGATCGGCGGCTACTCGCTGCGCGTATCGATGAAGGCTGCGGGCTCGGCGGCGGCGTCGAGCAACGACCCGTTCGCGGACTTGCTCGGCCCGGCCAGCAGCGCGCCTGCAGCCAAGGCTGCGCCCGGTGCGTTCGACCCGCTCGCGTACAAGAGCGATCCGGTGCCGGGCACACATCCCGGCGCGTACTTCCGCTCGGCTCCGCCGCCGGCGGCGAGCGCGCCCGCGTCGGCCGGCGGCATCCCCGACGACTGGGACCCGTTCGCGCCGATCGCCGCGCCGAACGCGCCCGCAGCGCCGAAGGGCCGCGACCCGCTGAACCTCGGTCTCGACATCGGCGCCGCCGCACCGGCCGCGCTGATCCCCGGCATGGGCCCGGCGGCCGCGCCCAGCAGCGATTCGCTCGACGCGCTGTTCGGCCTGAAGCCGGGCGGCAGCAGCAACGCCGATCCGCTCGGCGGCTCCTTCCTTTCCGAAGCCGCCGCGCAGCCGAACATGGCCGCGCACGCGGACCCGCTGCGCTCGCTCAACGCCGCGCCGCAGGCCACGCGCGAGGCGCTGCCCGACAACTTCTCGGACCTGAACCGCGCGTTCGAACTGCCGCCCGCGATGGAGCCGCCGAAGGCTGCGCCTGCGCCGACGCCTGCTGCTGCGCTGAGCAGCGGCGGTCCGGTGCTGTCGTGGGACAGCGCGGCCGAAGGGCATACGGTGATCCGGCCGAGTGCACGCATCGCGGAGCCGCCGGCTGCGTCGATCGAGCCGCTCTCGCCGATTGCGCCGATCGCGCCCGTCTCGCCGATCGCCCCACCGACGCCCGTCGCCCCCATCGCGCCGAACCCGCCCGCGATTCCCGCGCCTGCACCAACGCCCCGCCCCGCCGCACCGACCGCGGCGAGCAACGACCTCCTCGCCGCCTTCCGCGAAGGCCTGGCCACGCCCGAGGTGCAGCTCGAAGCACTGACGCCCGAGGTGATGAAACTGATCGGCCAGCTGGTGCGCGAAGCCGCTGCCGGCACCGTAGACCTGCTCGTGGCGCGCGCCGCGCTCAAGCGCGAGGTGAAGGCCGAGGCGACGATGATCGTCGCGAAAGAAAACAACCCGCTGAAGTTCTCGCCCAGCGCCGAGGCCGCGCTGCAGCACCTGCTCTCGCCCCCGCTGCGCGGCTTCATGCCCGCAGCGCCTGCGATGCGCGATGCCTACAACGACCTGCGCGCCCACCAGTTCGGCTTCATCGCCGGCATGAAGGCGGCGCTGTCGGGCGTGCTGGGCCGCTTCGATCCGCAAGAACTCGAAGGCCGCCTGAGCAAGGTCTCGGGCATCAAGTCCATCCTGCCCGGGGCGCGCAAGGCGGCGCTGTGGGAGCTGTTCGTCGAGCATTACGCGTCGATCAGCCTGGAGGCCGAGGACGACTTCCACAGCCTCTTCGGCAAGGCCTTCCTGAAGGCCTATGAAGAGCACATCGACCAACTCGAAAAAGGCCAGCGCTGATGGAGACACAACTCGCGATCGAGCTGGCCATCCTCTCGCGCCCGGGCGGGCGCGAGTACAACGAGGACGCCTGCGGCCACTGGCACAGCGAGCAGCACCTTGCCTGCGTCGTGGCCGACGGTGCGGGCGGCCATGGCGGCGGCGATGTGGCGTCCAAGATCGCCGTGCAGCACATCCTCGAGCAGTACAGCGCCGCGCCCATCCATTCGAGCGAGGACGTGGAGGACCTGATCCTCGACACCAACGCCACCGTGATCCGCCACCGCGCCGACGACGCGCGCCAGGCGAACATGCACACGACGGTCGTCTCGCTGTTCATCGACCTCGCCGAGGGCCAGGCGCTGTGGGGCCATGCCGGCGACTCGCGGCTCTACCTCTTCCGCGACGGCCAGATGCTGGCGCACACGCGCGACCACAGCCTGGTGCAGAGCCTCGTGGACGCCGGCATGCTCAAGGACGACCAGATGCGCACGCATCCGCGGCGCAGCGAGCTGCTGTCCGCGCTCGGCACCGATCCCGAACACCTGCACGTGACCGCCGCGGCCAAGCCGTGGCGCCTGCAACCGGGCGACGTGTTCCTGCTCTGCACCGACGGCCTGTGGGAACTCGTGAACGAAGCCGAGATGGGCGCGAGCCTGGCGCGCGCGGCCGATCCGCAGGCGTGGCTGGCGACGCTCGAAACCCTCGTGCTCAAGCATGCGGTCGAGCAGCACAAGCCCAACCACGACAACTTCAGCGCGATCAGCGTGTGGTTCGGCAAGCCATGAGGAAGGGAGCCTGACATGCCCATGCAAGTCTGCACCGGCGCCATGATGAACTGCACCTTCGGCATGGCGCCGTCGACCTTCAACGCCACGCCCAAGATGGTCATGACCAGCAATATGCAGGCCGGCATCATCATGGACCATGTGCCGATGATGAACGTGCCGCCGTTCGGCATGTGCAACTCGCCGAGCAACCCGCAGGTGGCCGCCGCCACTGCCGCGGCATTGGGCGTGCTAACGCCCATGCCCTGCGTACCCGTCTTACCGGCGCCCTGGGTGCCGGGCGCGCCGACCGTGCTCATCACCAACCAGCCTGCGCTGGACAACACCTGCAAGCTCAACTGCGCCTGGGGCGGAGTGATCAGTTTCGCCACCCCCGGCCAATTCACACATCAGATCCCATGACCTGGACCAACAAAGTCATCTGGACGGAGGGCATGTTCCTCCAGCCGCAGCACTTCCAGCAGCACGACCGCTTCACGTCCGCGCAAGCCGCCGCGCGGTTTGCCGCCACCGCCGGTTACGGCTGGGGCTGGCTGAAGCTGCAGCTCGATTCCGCCGCGCTCAACCTCGGCAAGATCGCGCTGACGCAAGGCACGGGCGTGCTGCCCGACGGCCTCGCCTTCGACCTGCCCGGCCAGGACGCCGCGCCCGCCGCGCTCGACATCCCGGCTGACGCGCGCGATGAGCTGATCGTGCTTGCCCTCGCCCTGCCCCGCGCCGGCGTGGCCGAGACCGATGCGGAAGGCGACGCCAACTCCATGCCGCCGCGCTTCAACGCGGCCGAGGTGGACGTGATCGACTCCAACGTGACCGGCCAGCGCGTGGCGCCGCTGCAGGTGGGCCGCATGAACCTGCGCATCATGCTGGCGCGCGATTGCGCCGAGGGCTACGCCACGCTCGGCCTGTGCAAGCTGATCGAACGCCGCGCCGACAACAAGCTCGTCATCGACAGCACCTACATCCCGCCGATGCTCAACATGGCCGGCCAGGAACTGCTGGCCTCGCACATGCGCGAGGTGCACGGCCTCGTGCACCAGCGCGGCGAAGCGCTGGCCGCGCGCCTGGCGCAGCCGGGCCGCGCGGGTGTCGGCGAGATCGCCGACTTCCTGCTGCTGGAGACGATCAACCGCTGGGAGCCGCTGATCGCGCAGTGGCGCCAGACCTCGATCCTGCACCCGAAGGACACGTACTTCGGCCTGGTCTCGCTGGCCGGCGATCTCTCCACCTTCCGCGAGCGCCGCCGCCCCGCCGAGCTGCCGGCCTACGACCATGACAACCCCTCGCGCTGCTTCGCGCCGCTGATGGACGACCTGCGCCAGTCGCTCTCGATGGTGATGGAGCAGACCGCGATCCCGATCGAGCTGCAGGACCGCAAGTACGGCGTGCGCGTGGCCATCATCCCGGACGTGGAGCTGCAACGCAGCGCGCAGTTCGTGCTGGCCGTGGCTGCGCAGCTGCCCGGCGATGCGCTGCGTGCGCGCTTCCCCACGCAGGTCAAGATCGGCACGGTCGAGAAGATCCGCGATCTCGTGAATCTGCAACTGCCCGGCGTGCCGCTGCGGCCGCTGCCGGTGGCGCCGCGCCAGATCCCGTACCACGCGGGCTACAACTACTTCGAGCTGGAGACGCGCGGCAACGAGATGTGGAAGCAGCTCGAATCGTCGGGCGGCCTTGCAATGCATATCGCTGGTGACTTCCCCGGACTCGAGCTCGAGTTCTGGGCGGTGAGGTAAACCCATGAGTGACAACGACAGCACCCGCGACCCGTTCGCCGCCTTCGGCAACGATCGCACCATCATCAAGCCGAGCGCCGGCCGCGCGCCGCGTGCGGGCGATGCGCCGCCGCCGCAACAGGCGCCGCAGCAACCGCAGCAAGGCGGCAACCCCGCGCAGCTGGCCGGCGGCGTCGCGCCGCTCTCGCTCGACGCGCTGATGCAGTCCAGCATCAACCCGCTGGTGGCCGCCGCGCAGCCGCTGCTCGCCGCCGCCGTGCGTCTGCGCGCCACCGCGCGCCATACGAACCCGGCCGGCTTGAAGGACGCGCTGGCCGACGGCATCCGCAAGTTCGAGGCGCAGACGCGCCAGCAAGGTCTGCCGAACGAACAGATCGTGGCCGCGCGCTACATCCTGTGCACTTTCATCGACGAATCGGCCGCGAGCACGCCGTGGGGCGGCTCCGGGGCGTGGTCGGCGCAGAGCCTGCTCGTGATGTTCCACAACGAGACCTGGGGCGGCGAGAAGGTCTTCCAGCTGATGAGCAAGCTGGCCGAGAACGTGGCCGCGAACCGCAACCTGCTGGAGCTGCTGTACGTGGTCCTGGCCTTCGGTTTCGAGGGCCGTTTCCGCGTGATGGACAACGGCCGCGCGCAGTTGGACAGCGTGAAGACACGGCTGGCGCAGATGCTCAAGCAGCAGCGCGAGGTGCCCGATAAAGCGCTCTCGCCGCGCTGGCAGGGCGAGAAGAGCGAAGGCGCGCGGCTGCGCGACGGCATCCCGCTGTGGGTGATCACGACGGCGGTCGCGGTGCTGCTCGCCATCGTCTTCATGGTGCTGCGCTTCTCGCTGGCGAGCACGGCCTCGCCGGTGTTCTCGCAGCTGGCCGCGCTCGATGCGAAGAAGGCGCAGATGGCCGCGCCCGTGGTCGTCGCGCCCGCACCGCAGCCGCGCCTGGCGCAGCTGTTGCAGAACGAGATCGCGGCGGGCCTCGTGCAGGTCAGCGATCTGGCGGACCGCTCGATCGTGATCATCAAGGGCGACGGCTTCTTCGAGCCGGGTAGCGCAGTGATTGCGCCGGCCGTGCGCACGCTCTTGCCGCGGATTGGTGATGCGATGAAGCCGCTGGGAGGAACCGTCCTCATCACCGGTCACACCGACAACCAGCCCATCCGCACGCTGCGCTACCCGAGCAACTGGCACCTCTCGCAGGACCGCGCCGATGCCGTGAAGAACGAGCTGGCAAAGATCCTCGACCCGAAGATCCTCAAGGCCGAAGGCAAGGCCGACGCGGAGCCCGTGGCCGAGAACGACACGCCGGCCGGCCGCGCCAAGAACCGCCGCGTTGAACTGACCTTGCTGCTCTCCACCAACAAGGGGGAGACGAAATGATGCCCCCACGCTCGTTCCACTCACTGCCCCCCAAGGGGGCGCTGGCCTTCCTCGGGACGGCCCGTCGGAAGTCCTGATCATGAAGAAATTCTTCTCCATCGTCTTTCACCCGATTGCGCTGACGATCTATGCGCTGCTCGCTATCAGCGCGCTGATCTGGTGGGTGGGCCCGCTGATCGCCTTCAGCGAGAACCATCCGCTCGACTCGATCTTCTCGCGCGTGATGGCGATCGTGATCGTCGTCGGCTTGTGGCTGCTCATCGCGCTGTTCCGCGCCTGGCGCCGCAAGCGCACGAACGCGGCGCTCGTGCAAGGCATGAAGGGCCCGTCGGCCTCCGACCGTGAGGCGCAGGTGCTGGACCAGCGCTTCGCCGAAGCCATGGCCACGCTGGCCGAGAGCGCGAAGAAGAGCGGCAAATCTTCAGGTTTCAGCGGCTTCTTCAAGAAGAGCGCTCTGCTCTACGAGCTGCCCTGGTACATGTTCATCGGCGCGCCCGGCTCGGGCAAGACGACCGCGCTGATGAACGCGGGCCTGACCTTCCCGCTCGCCGGCAAGATGGGCCAGAGCCCCATCAAGGGCGTGGGCGGCACGCGCAACTGCGACTGGTGGTTCACCGACGAGGCCGTGCTGATCGACACCGCCGGCCGCTACACCTTGCAGCAGTCGGATGAGAACGTCGATGCCAAGGCCTGGCAGACCTTCCTCGGCCTGCTGCGCAAGTCGCGCCCGCGCCAGCCGATCAACGGCGTGCTGCTGACCGTGAACGTGCAGGATCTGCTGCAGCAAAGCCCCGCCGATCGCAAGGACCACGCACAGCGCTTGCGCGCGCGCATCCAGGAGCTGCACGATCAGCTCGGCGTGCGCCCGCCGATCTATGTGATGGTCACCAAGTGCGACCTGCTGGCCGGCTTCAACGAGACCTTCGGCGAGATGGGCAAGGAGGAGCGCGACCAGGTCTGGGGCTTCACCTTCCCGTTCGATCCGCGCGGCAAGGATTCGGCGCTGCAGGAATTCCCCGCCGAATTCGCGGCGCTGGAAAAGCGCCTGCGCGACCGCCTGCTCGACGGCCTGGAGCGCGAAGGCGATGTGCAAAAGCGCGCCGCCCTCTTCAGCTTCCCGCAGCAGTTCGCCGGCTTCAAGGGGCTGCTCGGCGGCTTCCTCGAACAGGTGTTCGAAGGTGGCGGCTCGCTGGAACAGCGCCCGCTGCTGCGCGGCGTCTACTTCACCAGCGGCACGCAGGAAGGCACGCCGATCGACCGCGTGCTGGGCGCGCTCTCGCGCACCTTTGGCGTGGAGGCCAAGGTCTCGGCACTCGCCAACTCGCGGGGCAAGAGCTTCTTCCTCACGCGCCTGCTGCAGGACGTGGTGTTCGCCGAGAGCCATCTGGTCGGCGCGAACAAGCAGGTGGAGGCGCGCACGCGCCTGGTCCGCCGCTTCGCGCTCGCATGCCTGGCCGTCGTGTCGGTCGCGCTGCTCGCCGGCTGGTTCGTCTCGTACAAGCGCAACAACGCCTACATCGACGAAGTGGCGCAGCGCGTGCCCGCGGCCAAGGCCGCCGTCGATGCGCTGCCGCCCGCCACCAACGCGGACGTGACGCCGCTGCCGCAGGTGCTCGACGCCGTCTACGCCGTGCCGCAACCGACCGACTTCGACCTCGACAACGCGCCGCTGCTGAACCGCCTGGGCCTCTACCAGGGCGACTACCTGAACGGCGGCATGAAGATCGGCTACCAGCACATCCTCGACCACGGCCTGCTGCCCCGCGTCGCGCGCCGCCTGGAAGAGCGCCTGCGCGCCGTGGACCGCAACAACCTCGAGCTGGCCTACGAGGCGCTGAAGAGCTACCTGATGCTCTACACGCCGGAGCACTACGAGCCCGAGTCGCTGAAGAACTTCGTCAGCCTCGACTGGGACCTGAACCTGGCGAGCACGCTGACGCCCGAACAGCGCGCCAACCTCACGGCGCACCTGGAGAACGCGCTGAGCGAAGGCGCACCGCAGGCGCTCGCGCCGATGGACAAGGCGCTGGTGGCGCAGGTGCGCGACATGCTCGTGGCCTACCCGCTCGAGTACCGCGTGTTCTCGCGCCTGAAGCGCGCCAACGTCGGCGCGGACTTCCCCGAGTTCTCGGTCGCTGCCGCCGGTGGCCCGAACAGCGCGCTGGTGTTCGAGCGCACCAGCCACCTGCCGCTCTCGCGCGGCATCCCCGGCCTGTTCACGCGCGACGCCTATTTCAAGGCGTTCAAGGGCGCGATGGGCTCGGTGATCAAGCAGCTCTCGGAGGAGCAGCAATGGGTGCTCGGCATGGCGCCGCCGCCCAAGACCGCAGCCGAGAACGCCAAGGGCGCGTTCGCCGTCGATCCCGAGATGGAGCAGCGCGTGCGCCGGCTCTATCTGCAGGAGTACATCAAGGTCTGGGACGACTACATCGCCGATGTGAAGCTGGTCAAGCTGACGGACATTTCACGCAGCATGGAAGTCGCCCGCGTGCTGGCCGCACCGGACTCGCCGCTGGCCGCCTACATGCGCGCCGTTTCGAAGGAGACCACGCTCGTGCCGATGGCGCAGGAACTGGCGAAGAAGAAGGGCCCGAACGTCAAGCTCAACCCGAAGGTGGACAAGGCCAAGGCCGACCTCGCCGCGCTGGTGGGCAGCCAGCCGAGTGCTGCGGATGCCGGCGACGGCACGCTGCTCGAATCGATGGTCGACGACCACTTCGCTGCCATCCATCGCCTCACCGCCGGCCAGCCCGCGCCGCTGGACGACGTGATGAAGATGTTCAACGACGTCTTCGTGCAGCTTTCGGCCATCGACGCCGCGCAGAAGAGCAAGAGCCCGCCGCCCGCCGGCGGTGGCGGAGGCGCGGCTGCGCAAGCCGCTGCGGCGATGCAGCCCGAGCCGATCAAGTCGATGCTCGGCGGCCTGCTCGGCGCCGGCGCTTCGCAGGGCCGCACGGCGGAACGCGCGGGGCTGTCGGACGAACTGCGCCCGATCACCGAGTTCTGCGGTCGCACGGTCGCGGGCCGCTTTCCGTTCGCGCAGGGCGCCAAGGCCGATGTGCTGCCGGACGACTTCGGCCAGCTCTTCGGCGCGGGCGGCATGATGGACGACTTCTTCCAGCGCCGTCTCGCACCGCTCGTGGACATGGGCCAGGCCGTGTGGACGTACAAGCCGCTGCCCGATGGCAGCAAGCCGCCTGGCGGCGCTGCGCTGGCCGACTTCCAGCGCGCCTCGCGCATCAAGGACGCCTACTTCCGCGCCGGCGGCAAGCAGCCCGGCTTCAAGGTCGACATCCGCGTGGTCGAAATGACCGGCGGCATGCAGGACCTGACGCTCGACATGGACGGCACGGTCTTCAAGTTCTCCGCCGGCAACACCGCGGCGCAGACGATCACCTGGCCGAGCGCGCGCGTGGCCTCGCAGATCAAGCTCAGCGCCAACGGCGGCGCCGCGCAGGTCTTCGACGGTCCGTGGGCGCTGCTGCGCCTGATCAACCACTTCGAGGTGCAGAACTCGGCGCAGCCGGAACGCTTCACGGTGCTCGTGAACATCGACGGCAAGCGCGCGAAGGTGGAGTTCGTCTCGGGCAGCGCCATCAACCCGCTCAGGATGCGCGAGATGCAGCAGTTCCGCTGCCCAGAGTCTCTCTGAGGAGAATTCAAATCAGCATCCGTGACGCAGAGGGCGCCGAGGTCTCGCAGAGTCCGCAGAGGAAAACGGGCTTTTCCTCTGCGACCTTTGCGCGCCTCTGCGAACTCAGCGTACGGTATTCAGATCTTGAAGCCGACGCTGGGCATGGGCGGCACGCCCTTGAGCAGCGCGAGCGGGCAGGGGTTGCCGCAGGAGCCGGCGGGCAGGCCCAGCTTGCCCGCCACCATCGCGTTGAGCAGCATCGCGATGCTGGCGACGGCGGAGAGGTTGGCAGCGGCCACGGCGGCGAGGTTCAGGCCGGCCGTGGCGTTGAGCGCGGCGCTGGCCGAGGCGTTGGCGGAGGCCGAGGCGCTGAGGCTCGCGGCGAGCGAGGCCAGTGCGCTGAGCGGCAGCAGCGAGAGCGCGGCCGAGAGGCTGGCGCTGGCGTTCACCGCGAGCAGATTCACGCCAAGGCCCAACTGGATCGCCGCGATCATCGACAGCAGGCCCGAGAGCATCGCCAGCAGGTTGAGGTTGCCGATCGCCGGCAGGCCGGCCGTGAGCGCCGCGGTGCCGCTGGCCATCGCGCTGGCGGTCAGTGCACCTTGAGCGTTAGCCTTCAGCCCGAGCGCGGCCATCAGCGCGGCGGTGGCCGAGAGCGAAGCCTTGGCGGAGACGTTGGCGCTGGCGCTTGCACTGGCCGCGAGCTTGGCCGACAAGGCCGCAATGGCGCCGGGCGCCGCGAGGTTGATGCCGAGCGCTGCCTTGAGGCCGAGCACCAGGCCGGCGAGCTGCGCCAGCGGCATCAGGCTGACCGAGAGGTTCGCCATCAGCGACAGGTGCGGCAGCATCGCGCCCGCATTCGCATTGAAGCCGTTGATCGAAGCGGCGAGCTGCGCGGCCACCTTGGCGGAAACGGACGCGTTGAGCGCCGCTGCGAGGTTCATGCCCATCGCGGCTTGCAGTGCCGCGGAGAGGCTGGCCATCGCCGAGAGGTTGGCGTTTGCCGCCACGTTGGCGCTCAGCGCCGCGCTCAGGCCGAGCGACGCGTTCAAACCGAGCGACGCCGACAGTGCCGCCATCAGATTCATGGAGATCGGCGGGATCGCGATCGTCGGGGGCACGAGCTTCAGGGAAGCCATCAGGCTCCCGGCTTGGGCCGAACAGAAGCAGGTCATGGCGGCGGCAGCGTGCTGATGAGCTTGGAGTGTTCGAGATGCTAACGCCAGATTCAAGCGCAGGCTGGTACGGCAAGCTCCCCGCTCTGGGGGATTTCGCGCAGCGCCGGTTGCCGCAGGACTTCGTCGAAGCCTGGGACCACTGGCTGGCCGAGGGGCTGGTCGAGTGGCAGGCGCGCGAGCCGGAAAGCTGGCTCGGCAGCTATCTCGGCGGACCGAGCTGGCGCTTCATCCTCGCGCCGGGCGTGATCGGGCCGCAGGCGTGGGCCGGGGCGGTGACGCCGTCCTGCGACCGCGTGGGGCGCTACTTCCCGTTGATGCTGGCCCAGCCGCTTGTCACGTTGCCAGCCGATGCGAATGAAGCCGCGGCGCTGCTCGCGTGGCTGCAGCGGCTGGACGACCTGGCCGTCGACGCGATGCTCGATGAATGGCCGCTCGATCAGCTCGAAGCGGAGCTCGCGCGGCTGGAAGCGCCGCAGGTGCTGGCGGCGGCGCCGTCTGCGCTGGCGGAGCGGATTGCAGCGGAGTTGTCAGTCGGAGCGCGCAGTTACTGGATCGTGCAGGGAGACCAGGCGGACCTGCTGCACGTGGCGGCGGGCTTGCCGCGCGGCGAGGCGCTGGCGGCGCTGCTCAGCGGGGCGCCGGGCTTCGAAGAACAGCACTAGGTCTTCGCGTTGTGCGCCAACAGCCGTACGCGGTGCCAAGCACCAGCAGCAGGTAGGAGCCGGCCGAAGCCACCAGGATCACGCCACCGTACCGCACGGTGCCCCAGAACCAGATCACAGTCCCGACGACGTAGAGCAAATAACCCGTCGAGACCGCTTCCGCAGCGCTGATCCAGCCGAGCAGCTTGGGCCCACGAATCCGCCCGCGTACGACGATGAAAGCCAACGGCGAGAGAAATGCAGCCACGATCAGCGCCTCATCCCAAGCCTCAAGCCGAAGGTATTGCGCAGGCACCCAGTCCTCGATCTTCGTCTTCTCCACCGCCGTCGGCCCCAGCTCGACCACCTTCTGCGTGCATTGGGCGATAGGCAGGAACAGACAGATGGCGATCAACAGCGCCAGGACGCGCTTGACCGATTCGACGCGGATCATTGACCGGAACAGGCGCCACCGCCGCCGCCAGCATCACAGCTGACGCTCGACGCCGCGCAGCTGCCAGCATGCGCCACGCTGCTGGCGCTGCTGCTGATCGAGCTGACGTCGATGCATGGGGCGGCGTGGTCATGCGAATGCGGATGCGCAGTCGCCGCATCCATGCTGCCGAACGTGCCGGTGCCGAGATAGCTGTAGTCCGGCGGAGCCGTCACGAGCGTCGGCGCGGGATAGCCCGTGCCGGCCCCCAGTGGCTTCCGGCGCCGCATCAGCAGCACGATGACCACTGCGATGAAGGTGATCGGGATGTACAGCAGCAATTCCATGATCGGCTCGGTGCGTGTCGTGGACTTGATTCTTGCTCATCTGGCAGAAGCTTGCCCGCTCGCCGCGCGCAGCCTGCGGATCTGCAGCACCAGCACGACCAGGAACAGCAGGAACAGCAAGCCGAAGATCGGCTGCAGCGCCGGCGCGTCGGCGTTCGGGAAGTTCGCCTGCGTGGCGGGCAGGCGCGTGAGCGTCTCGGTGAAGCCGGGGATCAGGTGGAACAGCAGCGTGGCCGTGAAGCAGATCGCCTGCACGTAGCGGCTCTTGCTGCCGAACATCGACATGGTGGCCGCCACGAAACCCACGGCCAGCGCGGCAAGCGTGAGCAGGGCCAGCACATGCGGCTTGCCGAAACCGCCGTGCTGGAAGATGCCCAGGCTGGTGAGCGCGGCCAGCAGCGTGGTGGCGAGGTAGACGCGGCCGAGTTGAGTCTTCGGCGTGATCTCCTTGTCGCGCGCCAGCGCCCAGAAGCCGGTGACGAGCGCGACGAGAGCGATCGCGGTGTGGACGAGTCCGAGGGAGGTGAGGCCGAGCATCGGGAGGCTCCTGGGCAAACGGTGGGTTCACACAACCGGCCGGAACCGGCATCCGCAGCGGAGTTCAACACGCGGTTCGTCGCGGCGTCAGCATGAAAACCCGAAAGAGACCGCGGCCGAGAGTGCGCGATGGCGCTCACCCGATTTCGCTCAAGACCCAGCCGAGGGACAGCAGCGCGATCGCCGTGCCCATTGCCGGCAAGGCCAGGCTGCGTCGCGGATAGCGCGCGCCATGGCTCGCGAGCAAGGTCCGGCTCTGCAATTGGCCGGTGCCGAGGTACCAGACGACGGTGACGAGCGAGAGGAAGAAGCTGGCGCGGAAAGCGACCAGCGGGCCTGGGCTCACCGCATGGGCCAACCCGATGCCCAGGATGCTGATCACCGCCAGCACGCACAGGCCGACCCATCGTCCGCGCTCCTGCGCCTCCCTGCCGAGGATCGACGCATTCGCAAGCTGAATGGCGGCGCCGAATGCGGGCGTCAGCAGGAAGCTGAACAGCACGGCCAAGTCGGGACTGAAGACTGGAGAAGTCAGTTCCGAAATGGCTGGCGCTGCGGCGTCTTCGTCTGGCAATTCGAGGGCCCCGGATTCGAACTCGGTCACGACCTCGCGCGCGGCCCGCACTTGCGAGGCGGGCACCAACACGCGCACGCCGCCGACGGCCGGTGTCAGCCACGAATGCGCCTGCACGAGGTTGGCGTCCGCGACCTGCGCGGCCAGCCCCGCCGACTCAAGCACGCCTTTGAGCAGGTGCGCCTCAGTCGGTGTGCTGCAACTGGCGATGCGCACGAAGTCGCCTTCGTCCTGTGCTGCGTGTTCCGTCACTGAGCCTCCGAGGGTGAGATGGGCGAGGTTTCGCCGCGATGCTGCCATCCCGCCCACGGGCTGCCCACCCGGCAAACCCTCTGCCGGCGGCCGATGGAAAAACTCACATGCAGGCTCAGCCGATGCGCACTTCCCGTGCGTCTGCATCGGACAGCCGGAACAGCAGGTCCTCGATCACGTCGGCGGGCGCCGCGCCCAGATCCGCAACGAGTTGAGCCCCTTCGGCCGTGACGAGAGGATTCGCAGTGAAGCGCAGCGCGGGGAACCAGTGGCCGCGCCACCGTTGCAGCGCCTGCGCGATGGCGGCCGCATCGTGGCCATGAACGCTGATCGGCGCGCCCTGCCAGACGAAAGGCCGCAGCGAGACCTGTGTGCTTTCTAGCTTGAACGTCACGGGCTCGAACAGCAGCGGCGCGGCCGAGTCGGCGCTGTGACGGCGGACGGTCTCCAGCAGTTCGATGAAGCTCAGGGTGAGCGGGTCGGCAATCTGGACGGGCAGCGCTTCTGCTTGCAAGTGGATCTCCCGCGGCGGCGCATGGCGAAGGGTGGGTATGCCGCAGGATCGACCCGATGTGTGAACTCTGGATGAAGTCTCAAGCCGCCGGGCCGACCGCCCGGTCCACCGCGCGCTCAGCGTGGATGCGCGTCGTGTCGAGCAGCGGCACCGTACAGTCGCCCTCGGCCACCAGCATGCCGATCTCCGTGCAACCCAGCACGATGGCCTGCGCGCCCCGCTGCTGCAAGCGCTCAATGATCGCGAGATAGTCGGCGCGTGACTCGTCGCGCACCACGCCGAGGCACAACTCGCTGTAGATCACGCGGTGGATCAGTTCCCGATCAGCCTCATCAGGCACCAGCACTTCGAGCCCTGAAGCTTCCAGACGCTCGCGATAGAACGGCTGTTCCATGGTGAAGCGCGTGCCGAGCAGGCCGATGCGCTTCAGCCCTTGCGCGTGCGCCTCCTGCGCCGTCGCATCCGCGATGTGCAGCAAGGGCACGTCCAGGCTGGCCGTTATCGCGTCGGCCACCTTGTGCATGGTGTTCGTGCACAGCACGAGGAAATCCGCGCCGGCCGACTGCAAGGCCCGCGCCGCATGAGCCAGGATTTCTCCGGCCTCTTCCCACCGCCCCTGCTGCTGCAGTTGCTCGATCTCGTGGAAATCGACGCTGAACAGCACCAGCCGCGCCGAGTGCAGGCCGCCGAGGCGCTGCTTCACGAGCAGGTTGATCTCGCGGTAATAAAGCGCGGTCGATTCCCAGCTCATGCCGCCAATCAGGCCGATGGTTTTCATGCAGACACTCTTCTCTCGCAACAAAACTGAAACATCGCACAAAGCCCGGACTCTGCCATCCAGGCAAATGCGCAGCGACAAAGGGTTTCGCCGGATGCTCCAGGCGCCCCGCGCGCAGGCACTTTCCACCCCCTAACGCCCATAATCAGCGCCATCAAATTCCGCCCTCCAATTCACCGCAAGACGGACCGCCATGAGCACTGACTGGACCCCCAACTTCGGCGGCGTCGGCCGCACGCCCCCGCAATGGAATGCCAAGCGCCCGCTGCGCATCGCGCTGCTCGGCGACTTCGGCGCCGGCGCACTCTCCGGCCGCATGGACACGGGCGCGGCGCTGGCCAAGCGCAAGCCGCGGCCGGTGGAGTTCGACACGCTGGAAGACGCGCTCTCGCGGGCCAACCTGAAGCTGTCGCTGCCGCTCGGCCCCGAGGGCGCGCCGATCGAGGTGGAGCTGAGCGAGCTGGAGTCCTTCCATCCGGATGAGCTGTATCGCAACGTGGAGCTGTTCTCCGCGCTGGCCTCGCTGCGCAAGCGCCTGAACACGCCTTCGACCTTCGCCGCCGCGGCCAAGGAGTTGCAGGAATGGGCCGAGGGTGCGGGCCGGCCGATCTCGCGCACGGCGCTGGCTGCGCCTTCGCGCGGCGCCACGCCGAGCAAGGGCGCCACGCTGGACGACTTCGCGCGGCTCACCGGCCGCAAGGCGCGCGTCGAGGTGGCCGAAGCCGACATCGCCGACTACCTGCGCCGCATCGTCGGCCCCTTCGTCGTGCAGGCCGCGAACCCGAACAAGGACGCTTTCGTCGCCCACGTGGACGAAGCGCTCTCCGACCTGATGAGCGCCGTGCTGCACCACCCGGACTTCCAGAACTTGGAGTCGCTGTGGCGCGGGGCGGACTTCCTGCTGCGCCGCGTGGAAACGAGCCACGCGTTGCAGGTGCACCTGATCGACATCAGCGCCGAAGAATTGGCCGCGGACCTGGCATCGAGCGACGACCTCTCGGAAACCGGCCTGTACAAGCTGCTGGTGGAGCAGCCCTCACAGGAGGCCGATGGCGGCTACAGCTACATCGCCGCCTGCTACCAGTTCGACGCCACGCCGCCGCACGCCGAGCTGCTGGGCCGCGCCGCGCGCGTGGCCGCGCATGCCGGCGCGCCCTTCATCACCGGCATGCAGACGGACACCTTCACGGACCGCCGCGAACCGCCGCACCGCCTGATCCGCGAGGCCTTCGAGGCGCTGAAGACGATGCCCGACGCGTCGTACCTCGCGCTGCTCGGCCCGCGCTTCATGCTGCGCCATGTCTACGGCAAGAAGAGCGACCCGATCAGCAGCTTCGCGTACGAGGAATTCAGCCGCAGCGCCGGCCTGCGCGGCATGCTGTGGGGCCACCCGGCGCTGCTGGCGATGTGCGTGCTGGCGGTGCGCGGCGGCCAGCTCAACATCGACGACCTGGCCTTCCACCACTACCGCGACAAGGACGGCGACTCCACCGCCCTGCCCTGCACCGACCGCCTGATCGGCACCGATGCGGCGAGCCTGCTGCGCTCGTACGGCATCAACGGCGTGCTCGCATACAAGGGCGAGGCGCGCGTGCGCCTGGCCGGGCTGGAGGCGATCAACGGCGACGGCCTGGCCAGCAGCACCGCCGCGCCGCGCAAGGCGGCCAGCGACAGCCGGGCCGACGTGGGTGCGTCCAAGGATGCGCGCGTGAAGACCGAATGGACGCCGGCCGCGCGCAGCGCCGGCACGGTGGGCATGAGCACGGCGCCGCAGCGGCTGGCGGAAGCCGAATCGTCAAACGAGGAGGCTGCGGCGGAAGCACCGGCCGAAGCGCCAGCCGAAGCCGTGGACGACGAACTCGCGGCGCTGCTGGCGGAGCTGGATGACACGCCGCCGCCGGCCGTCGAGGCGCCCGCGGCCGACGAAGCTGCGCCAGAAGAGGCGGCTGCTCCAGCGGCGGAAGAGCCGGCGATGGATCCGGATCTGGAAGCGTTGCTCAAAGAGCTGGGTTGATCTCTCGCGAGGGCTGCCCTCGGTGTGCTCGCTACGATGGCCTGTCAAGAGCCATCGCAGTGAGCCGTACCCATGGCGCATCTCCCATCCAACATTTCCCTGGACGAATTCCTGGCTTGGGAATACCAGCAGGTGACCCGCCACGAGTTCTGTCGCGGCGAGTCTTCCCGATGGCGGATCGAACGGCGCGCCACAACCGCGTGACGATCAACCTGGCCGTCCGTCTAGCCGAATGGCTGGATGGCAGCGGTTGCCTGTCCTTTGCGCAGTCGATGCGAGTTCAGCTACGGGACGAAGCCATCCTCTATCCCGACCTGATGGTCACTTGTGGCAAGGCTACGGCTGGGGACGAACTGGTCATTACGGACCCCAAGCTGATCATTGAAGTGCTGATGCCTTCAAACCAGAGCTACGACCAACGCAGCAAGTTTTCACTCTACCGTGCATTCCCTTCTCTGCGTGAATACGCGCTGGTCGAACCCTCGACCCGGGAAGTCGAGGTGTTCCGCCTGACGCCCGATGGTTGGTTGTTGTCGGACCAGAGCAGCGCCGACGTGATCTCGCTCGCCAGCATTGCATGCAAGCTGCCCAAGACAGCGGTATTCAAAGGCGTCGAATAAGTCGCCTTTGTGGCGTGAACACCCCGTCACCCCCTCGCCTCCCCCGATTGCCCGGCCTCTGAAAATGCGCTGAGATACACAGTTACCTGCGCTGACCGCCGCAGATAATCTCCCGCATGTTCAAGCCCCTTTTCAGCCTCCGCCGGCGCCTCCTGCTTGTTTTGTCCCTGGCCTGCGCGGCCGGGGGAGCGAACGCTGCGCCGCCGGCTGCGCTCGTGACGATCCTGGCCGGCGACGCCGCGCTGCTGCGCGACGATGCCCGCCTCAAGCTCGCAGAAGGCGTGGCGTTGAAGGCGGAAGACGTGATCGAGCTGGGCCCGCAGGCGCTGCTGCTGAAGATCGAGTACGCCGACGGCGCCAGCCTGCTGCTCGGCCCGGGCAGCCGGGTGATGGTGCTGCCCAAGCTGCCGGGCGAGCGCGGCAAGGCCCGCGCCTATGTGCTGGCCGGCTGGGCCAAGCTGAGCAGCCCGGCGGACGGCGAAAGCGCGCTGGCGTCGCCGATCGCCGATCTGAGCGGCGGGCGCGGCGCGCGTGGCGTGCTGTCGCTGGCGGCGGCGGGCAAGGCGCAGTTCTTTGCCGAAGGCGGCGAGTGGAAGCTGCGGCCGGCGGCTGCGGCGGGCGCCGCCCCGCTCGCGCTGAAGAACGGTGATTTCGTGACGGTCGCCGCCGCCGGCAAGCCCGAGCAAGCCGCCCGGCCTAACCCCGAATTCCTGCAGACCCTGCCGCGCCCCTTCATGGACACGCTGCCGGCCCGCGCCGCGATGTTCGCCGGCAAGGACGTGCAGCCGAAGTCCGTCGGCACGCTCGGTTATGCCGACGTGCGCGACTGGCTCACCCTGCCCGACGTCGCCCTGCGCCGCGCCGAGCTGCCGCGCTGGAAGCCGCTGGCGCGCCAGCCGGAGTTCCGCGCCACGCTGATCGACAACCTCAAATCCCATCCCGAGTGGGACCCCGTGCTCTTCCCTCCCCTGCCTGCCAGCGCCACCCGCGCGGCCTCCAAGCCATGAAACTCCTCGTCAAGTTCAATCTGGCCTTCCTGATCGTCTTCCTGCTCGGGCTGGCCGGCTCCACGCTGGTGGCGCGCAACATGCTGCAGGACGTGGCCAAGGCCGACGTGGCCGACCGGGCGCGCCTGCTGATGGAGAAGGCGAACGCCGTGGCCGGCTACACCGCCACGCAGATCAAACCGCTGCTGGCCACGCAGATGACCTACACCTTCCTGCCGCAGTCGGTGCCGAGCTACTCGGCGCACGAGGTGCTGGCCTCGCTGAAGAAGGTCTACCCGGACTACGCGTACAAGTCCGCGATGCTGAACCCGACCAACCCGCGCGACCGCGCCGTGGCCTGGGAAGAGGATGTGATCAACCAGTTCAAGAACTCGCCGGAGATGAAGGAATTCATCGGCGAGCGCGACACGCCGACGGGCAAGGCGCTGTACATCGCCAAGCCGATCATCATCACCAACGAGGCCTGCATGTCCTGCCACACCACGCCGGACATGGCGCCCAAGACGCTGGTGGACCGCTACGGCCCCTCGGGCGGCTTCGGCTGGAAGACCAACGAGACGCTGGGCGTGCAGGTCGTCTCCATCCCGATGGAAGTGCCGCTGAAGCAGGCCAACCACGCGCTGATGGTGGTGCTGGGCCTGCTGACCGGCGTGTTCGTGCTGATCGGCGCGGCGCTGAACTTCATGCTGTGGAAGCTGGTGATCCAGCCGGTCTCGCAGCTCTCGGCGATCGCGGACAAGGTGTCGCTCGGCGAAGAGGCCGAGGAGTTCAACGTGGCGAGCAAGGACGAGATCGGCGTGCTGTCGGAATCGTTCGGCCGCATGCGCAAGAGCCTGGCCACGGCCATGAAGATGCTGGGAGAGTAAGCAGGCATGGCAGTTCCCGAGCGCATCGGCAAATACCAGATCTCCGAGGTGCTCGGGCAGGGCGCCATGGGCGTGGTCTACAAGGGCTTCGATCCGCACATCCAGCGGCCCGTGGCGATCAAGACCATCCACAAGAGCCTGCTGGGCGACCCCGAAGTCAACGCCGAGCAGGACAGCATCGCCGCGCGCTTTCGCAACGAGGCGCAGGCGGTGGGCCGCATCGCGCATCCGGGCGTGGTGTCGATCTTCGAATTCGGCGAGGACGACACCACGGCCTACATCGCCATGGAGTTCGTCGAAGGCCGCAACCTCGATCACGTGCTGGCCGGCACGCCGCTGCTGGCCGAGGCGCAGGTGCTGCGCATCATGGACCAGCTGCTCGACGCGCTGGGCGCCGCGCACGAGCAGGGCGTCTGGCACCGCGACATCAAGCCGGCCAACCTGCTCGTGACCGCTAACGGCCAGGTCAAGCTGACGGACTTCGGCATCGCGCGCATCGCGGGCCTCGGGCTCACGCAGGTGAGTTCGGCCATCGGCACGCCGGGCTACATGGCGCCGGAGCAGTACATCGGCGACAGCATCGACCAGCGCGCCGACATCTTCGCCTGCGGCGTGCTGCTGTACCGCCTGCTGACGGGCAAGGCGGCGTTCTCTGGCTCGGCCGAGCAGACGATGTACAAGATCCTCAACGAGCATCCGCCCACGCCGAGCAGCGTGGCGCGCCGGCCCGCTGCGTACGACGCGGTGGTGGCCCGCGCCATCGCCAAGAAGCCCGACGACCGCTACCCCAACGCCCGCGCCCTGCGCGCCGAGCTGCAGGCCGTGGCGCTGGGCGCAGCGCGTGGCGCCACGGACAGCGGCGCGGCCGACAGCGACGCCACCGTGATCATCGGCGCCGGCCAGCCGTGGAAGCAGACCGTGGAGAGCGCGCAGACCGCGCCGCCGCGGCCCAGCAATGCGGGCAGCAACGCGACCCAGCTCGCGCACTGGGACGCGCAGACGCTCTCGCGCATCGAGCGTGCGCTGGCGAGCCACGTCGGCCCAATGGCGCGGCTGATGATCCGCGACGCCGCCAAGAATTGCGAAGACGTGATGAGCCTGGCCACGGCCGTCTCGCAGCACATCGCCGACACGGGCAAGCGCGCGGAGTTCATGAGCGCGGCCACCGGCACGCTCCCCGGCGGCAGCATCGCCGGCAGCCAGGCGGGTCACAAGAGCGGCACGCAGCTCGCCGCCAAGACGCTGCTCTCCAGCGCGCCCGTGCTCAACGAAGCCGTGGTGAGCGAGGCCACGCAGGTGCTCACGCGCGTGCTCGGCCCGATCGCCAAGGTGGTGGTCAAGCGCGCTTCCGAGGCGAGCCGCGGCGACGTGGCCCGCTTCATCGAATCCGTGCTCGCCGCCGTGCCCGAGTCTGACCGCGCCATGGTGGCGCGCGAACTGCAAATCCCATCATGAGTGACCCGACGACCTCCCCCGGCAGCGAAGACGCAGAAGACGACCGCACCGTCATCCGGCCGAGCGGCTTCCAGAGCACGCAGCCGCACACGCCGTCGAGCTTCGGGCCGTCGTCCACCTTCCCCGCCAGGCAGGCGGCGCCGTCTTCGTTCCAGCACGCACCCACGCCTTCGCAGCTGCCGCCGGGCGCCGCGCCGGCCACGGCTGCGTCGAGCGCGGGCGACAGCGGCAACGCGCTGCCGGTCGGCACCTTCCTCGGCGAGTTCGAGCTGACGGCTGTGCTCGGCGAAGGCGGCTTCGGCATCGTCTACCAGGCCTGGGACCACTCGCTGGAGCGCAAGGTCGCGCTCAAGGAATACATGCCGTCGAGCCTGGCCGCACGCGCTGGCGGCACGACCGTGATGGTCAAGAGCGAGCGCCACCGCGAGACCTTCGAGGCCGGCCGCAAGAGCTTCATCAACGAAGCCAAGTTGCTGGCGCAGTTCGACCATCCCTCGCTCGTGAAGGTCTACCGCTTCTGGGAGGCCAACGGCACGGCCTACATGGTGATGCCGCTGTACGAAGGCATCACGCTCAAGGACCACCTGAAGACGCTCAGCACGCCGCCCGACGAAGCGTGGCTGATGAACCTGCTGGGCCCGCTGACCGAGGCGCTGGCCGTGATCCACGCCGAGCAGTGCTTCCACCGCGACATCGCGCCGGACAACGTCATCCTGCTTGCCGGCACAGGCCGCCCGCTGCTGCTGGACTTCGGCGCCGCGCGCCGCGTGATCGGCGACATGACGCAGGCTTTGACCGTGATCTTGAAGCCCGGTTATGCGCCGGTGGAGCAGTACGCCGAGGCGCCGCACATGAAGCAAGGCGCGTGGACCGACGTCTACGCGCTGGCCGCCGCCGTGCACTTCTCGCTGCTCGGCAAGACGCCGCCGCCTTCGGTCAGCCGCATGATGGGCGACACCTACGCGCCGCTGGCCACCGGGCCGCTCGCCAATCGCTACAGCGAACGCTTTCTGTCCGCCATCGACCGCGCGCTGATCGTCAAGCCCGAGGAGCGCACGCAGAGCATCGCCGAACTGCGCGACGACCTCGGCCTGGTCGAAGGCCAGGGCATGAAGACGATGATGCAGACGCAGATGCCTGCGGCTTCGTCGCGCGCCGCACCGGCGGCTTCTTCTTCATCTTCCATGCCGCGCACGGCGGCGTCTGCATCCGCAGCCATGCTGGACGACACCCCGCCGGCCAAGGGCAGCAGCAAGGGCCTGTTCATCGGCCTCGGCGCCGCCGCGGTCGTGGCCGCGGGCGTGGCCGGCTACGTGTTCACGCGGCCTGCGCCAGCACCGGCTCCCGCGCCCGTGCAGACCGAAGCGCCCGCGCCTGCGCCCGCAACGAACACCGCGCCCGCCGCCACGCAAATCGCCGCTGCGCCCACGCCGCCGCGCTTCGATGCGCTCCAGCAGTTCAACGCACTCGTCAACCAGCAAGGCGCCGGCTGGGGCGTGAACGCGGCCTCGAACAAGAGCGCGCTGAAGATCGGCAAGGACAGCCTCGGCTTCACCATCACCTCGGCCAAGGCCGGCTATGTGAACGTGCTCGTGCTCGGCCCGGACGGCTCGCTGCTGCAACTCTTCCCCAACGACAAGAACAAGGACCTGCGCATCGCCGCCGGCCAGACCCTGCGCCTGCCCGGCGCCGGCCTCTCGCTCGAAGCCTCCGAGCCCACTGGCACCGAGCATCTGCTCGTGCTGGTCAGCGAAGTGCAGCGCGACTATTCGGCGCTGTCTTCGGAGCGTGAAGACATCTTCCTGAAGCTGCCTGTCGGCACGCAGGCGCAGGCCTTCATGGCCGCGTGGAATCACCCGACGCCGCTGCTGCTGGGTGCGCCCGCGAGCGGGTGCCAGGGGGCGAGCTGCGATGCGTATGGGGCGGCGGTGTTTTCGGTTGAGGTGGTGCGCTAGGGGTGGGCTGAAGCTGCGGCGGAGTTCGAAAGGGAATGCTCACGATTGAATCAGGCGGCGTGGGTGCCTACGATCGGGTGTTTTCTAGAACGTCTATTTCTACTTGGGCAGCTATAGGAGAGATGTTGAAGGTATTGGCTTTACTGCTTTGTGCCTGTCTGTTGTCGTGCGCTTACGCTGTGCCACAGACCGGGGCAGACCAAGGTGTGTCGGATGTGGACGCTAGAGTCCGAAGGGTGGTGACCGAGACCGCCGTCTTCATCGAGGAGTGTGGCGCCATATTTCCAGGGAATAAAGCCACCCTGGATGCAGCGTTTGCTAACTGGTCGGTTCTGAAGTTGCCAATCCCTACACTGGCCGAAGCGCTCAGGTCGGACAGTCCAGATAGAACGGAGCTAACCAAGCTCATTGGCCCGTACCTACGCCGCATCCCGGCCGAAGAGAGAGGGATCGAGTGCAGTGGTCGATACGAGGTTCTGCTCAGCAATCAACCTCAGTTGGTAGGCGACTCGGCGTCGCTTCCCCAAAATGTCCTCGATCGCTACAAGAGGTAGTCTGTCGCATGCCGTCCAACCATGCGTTCAACTTGACGTCCACGCCTTCGCTGCGCTCAGGCGCGGACTCGGGTTAACGCGGGCGTTAAACATTCCCCGAGCTATGGTCTTCCTCGCAATCACTCCGGGCGGCTTGGCGGAATCCATCCGCCTCGCAGAGGGGCAAGAGCCCGTGTGGTGCGGTGCGGATGCCATCTCCGAAGGCGAGTTCGACACGCTGACTGGCAACAACGTCACCAGGTTCAGCTATGCCCTGGGTGAGGCTGGGCGAGCTCAAATTGCTGACGCCGTAGCCACCATCAAAGAGCACCATCCTGGCCAGCGCGTGTGGGTGGAAGATGTTTAACCCGACGCCCAACGGCGCGACTGAGCGCAATCGTTCGGCACACGTGGCGAACCGCTGGACCGTCGGCCTGCCTGTCGCCGCCATTGCCGGAGTCGCAACATTCTTGTGGTGCCCAAGCGATTGGGTGCTACCCGCGTTCGGCATCGGCGTGGCCGTGGCTTTCATCGCCGCTGTCACGGCACGAGCCAGCACGAAGCCGCATCCCCCTGTTGAGCCGATGGTCGAGATCGCGCTGTCCGTCATCAATTTGCCGCCGGACCCACTCGCCAAAGTTCCGAAGGATTGGCCGCTCTGGTCGCTCGCGGCCTCCACAAGTTTTGTGGCCGGCCTGTTCGTTGCTATCGTCTGGGCAGCACACGCCTGATGGACGTCCCAAGATCGACTGCGCCAGAGGCCTGACGCGGCAGCCCCTCACGCGACAACCCCGGAGCACCCCATGGGCCTTCTGACCTTCAGCCTCAACCTCACCCTCGACGGCTGCGTGGACCACCAGGAAGGCATCGCCGACGAAGAGACGCACGCGCACTTCACGCGCCTCATGGACGAGAGCGGTGCGCTGCTGTGGGGCCGCGTGACCTACGAGATGATGGAGAGCTACTGGCCGTCTGTCGCACGCGGTGACGTGCAGGCGCCACCGGCGATTCGCGAGTGGGCGGTGAAGCTGGAGACCAAGCCGAAGTACGTGGTGTCGTCCACGCGCAGCACCTTTCCCTGGACCGCGAGCCATCACCTCACCGGCGATCTGCGCACGAGCGTGCAGGCGCTGAAGGACCGGACGCCGGATGGCGTGCTCCTGGGGAGCGGCAAGCTCGCGGTCGAGCTGGACCGGCTGGATCTGATCGACGAGTACAAGTTGCTCGTGCACCCGAGGATCGCGGGCCATGGCCCGACGCTGTATGCAGGCGGACTTCCGAGCACGCGGCGGCTGGAGTTGATTTCCGCACAGCCGCTGCGCTGCGGTGCCGTCGCCATGCATTACCGGCGCGAGCGCGAGGCGCAGCGCTGACTCAACACACACGAACCATCATGGAAACAACGCCGCCCATCTGCAGCATCGTCCCCGTGCCGGACGTGCTCCTCGCCGTCGGCGAGGCCGAACTCGACCGTTCGGAAATCGCCGCGCACATCCGCGGCCTGCTCCCGTACGCATGGCTGAGGACGGCGAGCGTCAAGCAGACCGGCCACAACTACGCCGTCTACGAGCGCGGCACGCACAAGCAGTTGCTCGTGCGAGCCGGCTTCCCCGTGTCGGGGCCGTTTGCCGAGACGCCGGCGGCCCGGCCCTACACGCTCGCGGCAGGCCAAGCAGCCCATGCGCTGCACGTCGGCCCGTACGCGGAACTGCACCGCACCTACGCGCTGCTCGACGCCTGGTGCAAGGCGCAGGGCCTGTCGCTGAGCGGCCAGGCCTGGGAGCTGTACGGCGATTGGCAGGAAGACCCGTCCCGGCTCGAGACGGGCCTGTACTACCGGCTCTGCTAACGCCCGATCACAGCGTCTCCGGCTGACGCGCCCCGGCCTGCTGCGTCATCGCCGCGGCTTCGCGGACGTACTTCTGGCGCAGGCGCACGCCGATGGGCATCAGGTGCGTCAGGTACTCCTGCATGCCCTCGTGCGGCTTGCCCTTGGCGTCGATCATCGGTGCGCGCACCTTCAGGCCGCCGATCAGCATGTTCACCGAGCCGAGCACGGCGTCCGTCGCGTCCTGCATGGCGTGCAGGCGCACTTCCAGCTCCTTGTCGGCGCCGGGCGGCGGGGTGTCGAGCTCGGTGTCGGCCACGGCGCGCTGCCAGGCGTCGTAGGCGCTCTTGTAGGCGTCGCGGTCGCTCTCCCAGCGGGTGAAGGAGAGCAGCAGCGGCTTGGCCACGTCGGCCTTGAGCGCGGGCTTGGCGATGCTGGCGGCCGCGCCGGCGAAGGCCGAAAAGCTCTGCGCAGAGAACTCGATCGTTCCCGGGTGCCACTTGGCCGGCACGTCCAGCGGCTGGAGCAGCACCGGGTCTTCCGGATACATCGCTTCGAGGAAGGCCACGACCTTGTCGACGTTGGCGTCCTTGCTGTCGAGCACGTCGTTGGAGAGGCCGCACTTGCGCATGGCGTTGCGGGCAATGGCGTTGCCCTCGATCTCCGCGCCGTAGGCGATGGCGTACTTGGCCAGCGTGGGGTTGGTGCGCATGGCCTTGCGCATGAGCTTGCGGTCGTCGGGGTTGGAGCGGGCCTTGAGGAAGGTCTTCCAGGCCTGGGCCAGCTCGTGCTCGCGGTAGTACTTGACGATGATCTCGCGCACCGCTGACACAGCGCCCATCGTGGCCGCCACGGCATGGCCGGCGGGCGCGAACGGGCCGGCCACCGAGACGGCGCTGCCCACCAGCTTGGCCGCCGCTTCCAGCGCCTTGACGCTGGCCTCGATGCCCTGGCCGCGCGAGAGGTCCATGCGGTTGGTCATGGCCTCCATCTGCACACTCATGGCGGAGCGCGCGTCGCTGACGTTGTCGCTCCACTCGCCGTAGGCGCGGAAGTGCATGGCCGCCTTGGTGAGGTTCTTCACCAGCTCGATCGCGTTCACCGCGATGCCGGCCTGCGGCAGGAAAGTGGCCACGACCTGCGCGCTCATGCCGCTGATCTGGAAGGCCATGTCCAGCAGCATCTGATCGCGCTTGAGCTGCATGATCAGCTTCTCGATCTTCTCGACGTCGGCCTCGGTCTCGCCGGTCTCGGCGCGGTTGAGCAGGGCGCGGAAGTCCTTGCCGTCCTGCTCGACTTCTTCCTTGAACGCGGCCAGGCCTTCTTCCTGAACGACCTCGTTTTGCTTGGCCAGACGCTCGGCCAGGTCCTTGAGCTGCGGATCTTCCTTGATGGCCTTGGCGATCTCTTCCGGGTCGCCCTTCATCAGGATGGCGACCTTCTTGTCCAGGCCCGCGAAGGAATCGTTGGACGAACTGCGGCCGGCCGTCCACTCGGACTCGATGATGTCCGAGGCGAAGGAGGACTTGCTCTTCTGGTCCTTGCTGTACTTGTCGTAGGCGGTGTCGAGGTCCTCGTCGCTGATGCCGGGGTTGTCCTTGCGCAGCTTCTCCAGGTCCTGCTTCTTCGCCTCTTCCTCGAGCTTGACGTTCTGGAAGTGGTTGGACCAGTAGGTGGCGCCCACCTGCGTGCCGCCGCGGATGCCTTCGAGCAGCGCTTCGATGAAGGCTTCCGGCGACGGGTCCTTCAGCGCCTTGATCAGCTTGCCCGAGGTCTTGATCGAGTTGCCGATCAGGAGGCCCAGTTCCTTGGGCGTGAGCTGCTTGTCCGGCGTGGTCTCGCCATTCTCCTTGCCGGCGTGGTACTCCAGGTTCGCGGCGTAGACCTCGAAGGAGGAAGCGACCATCTCGCCGATGTCGTCGAGGATCTCCTCGTACTTGCCCTGCTTGATCTTCACGCCCACGGCCACGGCGTTGGTGGCCATGCCCACGCCGGCGGCAATGGCCTTGCCCAGCATGCGGCCCTGCTCGTCGTTGCCGGAGAAGCTGGCCACGATGATCGCCTGCGAGCCCTTGACCACTTCCTTGCAGACGGCCATCACCGTCTCGGGGTCGCTGAGCTTGCCTTCGCCGTGCGCCTTCACCAGCGCCTCGGCGGTGTTGAGCGTGCTGCTGATGCCCACCTGCACGCCGGCCAGGATCTGGCCGGCCTGCGTGGGGTTGGGGATCTTGCCGGGGTCGAGCGCGCGGATGTCGGCCAGCACGCCGCTGACCACGGCGCCGCCGACGTTGAACAGGTCCTTGGCCACGCCCAGGCCTTCGAGGATTCCCTCGTTGCCCTTGAGCGACTGCGTGTACGCGGCCAGGCGCGTCTCGTAGGCCTTGGAGGAGTTGTCGAAGGTGCGCACCACCTCGCTGTAGCGGTCGGGCACGGCGTTCTCGGGGATCAGCTTGCGCCGGCGCAGCGGCTCCCAGACGGCATCGGCGATCTCGCGGTCGGTGAAGAGCTTCTTCTTGGTGGTCGGGCTCACCGCGCTTTGCAGGATCTGCGACTGCGTGGCGATCACGCTCTGCGCCACCATCAGCGCGTCGTACTGCTCCTTGGGCAGCGCGCCTTCGAGCTTCTTCGCATCGTGGCCGGTGTCGAACTCGTCGTTCGGATCGTCGGAGACGGAGGCGATGGTGAAGCGGCGCTTGAGGAAGTCCGACAGCGCGGTGACGTTGAAGTTCTCGCCGACCTGGATCACGCCGACCTTGGTCTCCAGCGCCTGGCGCGCCTCGCGCAGCAGCTTGGCCTTGATGGCGTCATCGGCCTCGGCGCCGGCGATCTTGTCCAGCAGGCCGTCCTTGCCGGGCTTGAGTCCGGCGGTGTTTTCGATCCACTCGATCTGGTTGGGTTGAAGGCTCATGGCGACGTCACTCCACGGCAATGGAAACGGTGAAAAGCATGCGGTCCAGCGTACGCACCAGCAGGCCCGGCACGAGGCGCAGGGCAGGCAGGGCGGACTGGGCCATCTCGGTGGTCAGCGGGTGGGCCTTGATGCGGCTGAGCGCATCGTTGACGAAGGCCAGCGCCGTCTCGCGCGCGGCGCGCTGGCCGCCCTCGGGCGTGGCCTTGTCGGCCAGCGCGGCAAAGGCGCTGCGCAGCTCGGGCGGGTTGGCGGCGAAGGTGCCGCTCCAGGTCTGCACCGCCTTGGCGAGCTGGCCGACCTTCTCCTTCTGCCCCGCCTCGGTCAGCGTGTTCGCGTGCTCGTTGATCTGGTCGATGGCCACGAGCAGGTTCTCGCGCGCGCGGGTGGTGGCGGCCGTCCACTCGTTGAACATCTGCTGCAGCTCCTCGCGGCGGCGCGTGGGCTCACCTTCCGGATGCGCCTGGATCAGGCCGATGCGGTTGGTGATGATGTTCATCGTGCGCGTGGCGCCGGCCTCGTCGCCGGCCTTGATCAGCTCCTTGGCCTGCTCCAGCAGCTGGTCCACGCGGTCGATCTCGGTCGTGTCGCCCTTGACGCTCTTGACCAGGCCGCGCGCCTGCTTGGCCTGCGCGGACAGGCCGTAGCGGCGCGCGTTGAGCGTCTTCTCCTGCTCCTTGGCCTTGGTCTTCTTGTCCTTGGCTTCGGCGGCCAGCGTGTCGTGCGTGTCCAGCGCGATGGCGCGCACGCTGCGGGTGTTGGCGTCCTTGAAGGCGGTGCGGATCAGCGCGAGCGCGTCCTGCATCGGCTTGAGCTGCGCGGGGCGCGCCTTCTCGGCGGTCTCCCAGGCGGTGAGCGCTGCTTCCATCGCGTTGGGTTGCGGCGGCGCACCCTCGCCATCGAGCTCTGCGGCGGCCAGGTTGTAGGTCAGGAAATAGCCGCGCAGCTCGGGCTCGCTGTTGGTCACAAAGGTGTCGATCGGGTTGACGACGCCCATCTTTTCATCGAAGTCCTTCTTGATGTCGTCGAGCTGCTTGAGCGCGTTTTCCAGCGTCAGCGTGGACAGCTGCTTGCGCAGCGTGCGGCGGCGCTCGGTCAGCTCTTCGCCCGCGGCTTTGTCCCAGCGCTTGAGGGCGCCCTTGCTGCCCACGGCCGCGATCATGGCGGTGCGCAGGTCCTGCGTGCGCTGCTCGAAGTCCTTGGCCTTGGCCGCCGTGTTCTTCAGCCCGGTGACGCGCACCTTGAGCTGGTCGATCAGCACCTTGACGCTGGCGATGGCGGCGATCACCTCGGCGAGTTCCGCCGTGTCCTTGGGCATCAGGCTGTCGATGCTGGACTTGCCGGACTTGATCACCTTCCACTCCAGCGCGCAGACGTCCAGGCCCGTGGTGGCCACCACGTCCTTGTCGGTCAGCAGCTTGTTGAGATCCTCCTGCAAGGTCTTGATCTCGTTGCGCAGCTCCTGGCCCTTGCGGGTGGCGGCGGTGATGGCCTCCTCGATCTTCACGGCGCGCGCCGCGCCCTTGAGGCTGCCTTCGCCGTCCGGGCAGGGCTTCTTCTCGTCGAGCAGGGCGACGCGCTCGCTCGCGGCGGCCATGCCCTGTTCGTTGAAGGTCTTGAGCTTGAGCGGCTCGGCCAGGCGGCGCAGGCTTTCCAGCGGGCCACGCGTGAGATCGTCATACGCCTTGAGTTCCTTCTCGCGGCGCTGGCGCTCTTCCACGCCGTCCAGGTAGGCGTCGGGGTCGCTCACCACTTCGCCGAGCGTGGTCTCCAGCAGCGTCACCAGGCTCTTGATGCCCTCGGGGTTGAGCACCGGCGAACGCCGCACGTCCAGCGCAGCCTCCAGCTGCGTCAGCAGCTTGATGAAGGGCAGGTCGGCGAGGCCCTGGAACTTGCGCTTGACCAGCCCTTCGCGCAGCTCGGCGGCGTTGGCCATCGCGCTGCCCGGCTTGCGCAGCTCCACGGACAGGCCGCGCGCGTTGGTGGCGTAGGCCACCGCCTGGTTGATGGTGTTCTCAAGCGCGGTCACTTCGTTGAGCAGCGCCGTCTTGCGCGGGCCGTCAATGACCTCGGCATCCACCGAGAGCCGCGCGCCCTGCGCCTGGCCGCGCAGCGTCGCGCCGGACCAGGCGTCCTTGGACATCAGCACGCCCTGGCGGCCGGTCTTCTCGTCCGGGCCGATCTCGGCGATCTTCTTCTCCGCCGTCTCGATGCGCAGCTTGATGTCCGTGATGAACTGCTTGGCGCCGTCGACCGGCGTCTTGGTGGGCAACGGCTCCTGCTTGGGCACGCGCTTGCTCTTGGCCTTGAGCTCCTCGCCCTCGAGCCGCTGCATCACGCCGTCGCACAGCGCAATGGCGTCATTCACGGCTTTCTGGCGCACGCCGTCGTCGTTGACGCCGAGCTTGTCGAAGACCAGGCGCGCCGCCTTCTGCAGGTCGACCTTGATGGCCTCGACGACGTCGGTGCGCGGCAGCTTCTGCACGCGCACCTGCAGCTCGGTCACGCGCTCCCGCGTCGGGCCGCGCTTGACTTCGGGGATGTGGAAGAGGCGGCGAAAGCCGCGGTTGAGCGAAGACTTCTTGCCGTTCATGGGGCGTTCCTCGATTCAGTGTCTTTGTTCATGCCGCGGCTCAGGCCGCGAGCAGAGGCTGCAAGGCGGTGCGCAGCTGGCCGAGCAGCGCCAGGCCGGGGCCGGCGAGGTCGGTGTCGCGCAGGCCGTTCTCGCGCAGGGCGCCGAACATCTCGTTGCCCTGGATGTCGCGCTCGGCCTGGTCGATAAGCTTGGCCACCTGCGCCAGCGTGGCGCGGCGCTGGTCGGCGGCGCTGGCGATCGCCATCTCGATCAGCTGGCTGATGCGCGGGTTCAGGCCCTCGAAGACCGTGTCCAGGCGGTCCAGCTCGGCGCGGGTCTCGTCCATCTCTTCCTCGTCGAACTCGTCCTCTTCCTGCATGTCGGCCATCACGGCGTCCTTGAGCGCCTGCACTTCGCCGTGCGCGCGCTCGCAGTTGGCACGCCAGGCCAGCGAGACCTTGGCCACGGCCGCCAGCGAGACGCCGCCGGGCTGCGACAGCAGCGCGCGCGCTTCGGACAGGCCTTCGATCAGGTCGGGCTCGATGTCGTCGAGGCGGTCGCTCACGGTGGCCCAGTCTTCCGAGCGCAGCGCACGCGTGGCGGCGTCGAACAGCGCCTTGAGTTCGGCGTGGACTTCGGTGCCTTCGATCTCGCGCATCTGCATGCCGATCTGCGTGTGGCGGTCGCGCAGGGCAGCGACGTCGAGGCCGGCGCCCTGCTCTTCTTCGTCCTGGGCTGGGTCTTCGCCTTCGTTCTCGTCCTCGTCGCCGTCCTGTTCTTGCTCGGCGTCGTTTTGCGATGCGGTCTCGTTCGAGGCCGTCGTCGGCGCGTTCTTGGCACGCTCCAGCTGCGCTTCCAGCTCGTCGAGCGCGGCATTGGCCGCATCGAAGTCACGCGCGGCCGCCAGCTTGCCGGCCTCGGCGGCCTTGAGCTTGATCGGCGTGGCCGCTTCGCCCGTCACGCCCTTGATGGCCGGCAGCAGTGCGCCGAGGCGGGCGTTGAAGGCCTTGCCGCGGTCTTCGGTCGGGGCCGTGGGCGCGGGCGTCGGGGCGGCTGTGGGTGCCGCCGTGGGCGCGGGCGCAGACTGCTGCGCCGCCTCGATCAGCTTTTGCAGGCTGTCCATGCCTTGCAAGGCGGCCTTGAACGCGCCCGCGTCGCCCTTCTGGCCGACGAAATCGGCCACGGCGCGCAGCTTGTTCGCATCGCCCGCGCCGGACTGGATCAGGCGCTGCACCAGCGGCTGCATCGCGGCCCAGCGGCGCTGGAATTCGGCTTCGGCCGGGTCGGCCTGCGGGGCCGGTGCAGGCGGCGTCGTGGCCTGCTGCGCCGTCGTGGAAGACGATGCCTCGCTGCCTTCGTCCTCGTCGCCCTCGATCTCCGCCGGCTCGCCATCGTCATCGATGTCGGCCGGGTCCTCGCCGCGCACGCGCACCTTCAGGCGCAGCTCCACCTGCTTGAGCAGCGCCGCCTTGACCTTCTTGGCCAGGCCCGCGGCCTGCGTCTCCAGCACGAAGGTGTAGGCGTTCTCTTCCCAGATGCAGGTGCCCTTGTGGAACTTGGGCGTGCCGTCGTCGAGGTACTCGGTCATCAGCTTGCGGCGCGCGGGCGAGATGGCGCGGCGCGACAGCAGCACGGCCACTTCCTTGCCGCCGCGCGCGAGCAGCACCTGCATCTCCTCGCCCTTCTTCACCTGGCGCAGCAGCGGGATCATCTTGGTGGTCAGCAGGACGGGCGACTCTTCTTCCTCGTCCTCGCTGGCCTCGGCTTCCTTGGCCGCGGCCTTGGCGTTCTTCTCTTCCTTGGCGAGCGCCTTGGCCATGTCGTCGAGCTGGCTCACGACCTCCTTGTCGCTCTTTGCCAGCTTCTTCAGCGCCTCCAGCTCCTTGTCGATCGTGGCGATGGCCTTGAGCTGGTCGTCAGGCGTCTTGGCCTTGTCCAGCGCGGTCAGCGCCTTGAGCAGGTTCGCGTCCTTGAGATCGCGGCTCTTGCTGAATTTTTTCCATTCGGCTTCGGTGAGGATCTTTTCAGCCATGGCGGGCTCCGTTCGGGTGCTTGTTCTTCAGGGATCAGGGGAGGCGGCCGGTGCCGGCAAAGGTCACGTACAGGCCGCTGCGCAGGTCGCTGGACTTGGCGGTCTCGTCGAGGCCGTAGCGCTTGGCGGCCGGATAGCCGCCGAGCGCCCAGAACTGGCCCCAGCTGTTGGGCTGGTTGCCCTTGCCGGTCCAGGCCGGCAGGGGCTTCGGTTCGACCAGCGCCGGCGCGGCGATCTGCTTCTCGATGATCTCCGCGCAACGCTGGAGGTGGCTGCGCATGAAGCGCTTGAACGAGGAGTCGCTGGCGTTGGTGGCGTACGCGAACCAGCCCAGCGCCTTGAGATCGGCCAGCAGCGGTGCGCGGTTGCGCACTTCCGTCGGGTCGCTGATCTTCCCGTACTTCGCGCTCAGGCGGGCCATGGCCGCATCGTTTGCCTTCGTCTCGTTGGCCGACACGGCGCGCGCGAAGGCCGACAGCTTCTCGTCCTCCGTGGAACAGAAGATGTCCTCGAAGCTGTTGGCGTAGGCGATGTAGATCTCCTCGAGCGTGAGCTGGCGCGCTGCGAACTTGAGGAATTCGGCCGAGCGGCGCGCGTTGGCGATGCCTTCGTCCAGGTCCGGGCCCAGCTCGCCGGCCACCGCGTCCGGCGTGTTGCGCGCCATCTCCTGCCGGGCGTCCACCATCGTCTTGACCAGCTCCTCGATGTTGAGCCGCTCCACGCGCTCGACCATCTCGGGGCTGAGCTTCTCCTTGGCGGCCTGCGTGTTGGCCAGCACGGCCAGCGGGGGCGCCATCGAGCTGCTGCGCTCGCGCAAGCCGGACAGGCTGGGCAGGATGTTGCCGTGGTCGATGGGCACGAGCTTGCCGTCGCCACCGATGATGAAGTTGCCGGCGTGACGGTCCATGTGCAGCGCCAGCAGGTCGAAGACCGCCTTGCTGTGCACGTCCTCCTTGGTCGCGCCCATGGCTTCGAGCTCGCGCGCGGCCATCAGGTGCATGTCGTCCACGGAATTGAAGTCCGTGACCCGGGCCTTGAGGCTGTCCATCGGCGTGTCGCCGTTCTTCACGAAGGCCTGCACGGAAGCGCAGACCTCGCCGCCGCCCTGCACGCCGATGCGCGCGCCATCCACCTTGGCCAGGCGCGTCTTGGCCACGTTCAGGTCCAGGCCGAGCATCTCCTGCAGCTTGTCGCCGATCACGCTGCCCATGGCCTCGCGGCTGGCGCCGCCGCCGGCCTTGAAGCCGGGCACGCCGATCTCGTTGCTCAACGGCTTGACCACGAGCTTGAAGTTGGCCTCGTCCGTGAGCGACTGGCCGGTGTTGCTGTCGGTCTTGTACTTGCGGCGCACGGCCAGCACGATCTCGCCCTCGGCGCTGCCGGCCTTGAAGTTCTTCTGCTGGACCTGGTCACGCTCGGAAAGCTCGAGCATCAGCGCCAGGTAGATCTCGGTGGCCTTGGATTCATCCTCGCGGGTCCAGCTGCCGGCGTCCTTGCCGGCCAGTTGCAGGGCGCTGTTGCCCAGGGCGCTCGGCGACTGCAGCTCACCGGCGTACTTGCGCAGCTGGTCGCGGCGCTTCTCGATCTCGGCCCTGCGCTTGCGGGCGAAGCCCGCCTTCACGCCCAGCTCGTCCACGAGGTTGCGCGCCTCCTGCAGCTGCGCGCCCGTCGGCGGGCGGGCCGGCTGCGCGTTGGGCTTGCCGATGAGGTTGGCGATCAGCGCGCTCATGACCTTCAGGTCGCCGGCCAGGGCCGAACCGGTGGTGAGCACGCCCCAGTCCTGCGCGCCGACGATGGCGTCGCGCGCCTGCTGGACCTTGACGAGCTCGCTCTGCTTGGCCGCCTGCGACAGGCTCGGATCCACGTTCTGCGGCAAGCTGACCGTGCCCTGCAGGTCGGCCAGCAGCGAAGTGAAGGCGGCGGTGGCGCGGTCGAACTTGAGCGCCTCGCCCAGCGCATCGGCGGCGTCCATGCGCACGCGGTAGCCGGGGTTCTGCACGAGCATCCAGGGCTGCGACTTCAGCAGGCGCAGGACCTGATCGCGCACGTCGGAAAAGGCTTCGGCACGCTTGGCCTTGCCTTTGCCCTTGAACGAGTGCTTGCGCACGTAGGTGTCGAGAAACTGCTGCTGCTTGGCGGTGAGGGCCATGTTCGGGTCTCCGTACGGCGTTCGTTCAGTAGCGGGCGAAGCTGGCGCCCAGCTGCGCGTCCATCCGCTGCAGGCGCTCGGTCACGGTCGAGCGGATCTGCAGGTCGACGAAACCGCTGTCGTCGATCTCCTGCATCAGCGGTTCGCTCTGCATGAAGTCCAGGTATTCGGCAATGAGCTCGCGCGCCTGGCCATGCAAGGCCTTGCGCTGCGCGCCCTCGGCGTTGAGCGCCTCGTCGAGCTTGTCGATCAGCCGCTCGTCGAGATGGTCCAGCACCTCGTACAGGTTCTTGCAGCCGGCGCCGATCGCCTCGAAATCCTCTTCGTCCACGCTGCTGGCGAGGATGGCGTTCTCCAGCTTGCGCAGCTCGGCCTGCACGAACTTGCGCGTCTGGTCCCAGGCCAGGCGCGACTGGGTGAAGCTCACGTAGCCGGCGCTGGTGTCGGGCGTCGGCACGGGGCGCGGGCCCGGCGTCTCCTCTTCCTCGTCTTCGGTCCCGGCGTCTTCTCCAGCACCGCCGCGCATCAGCGCCTCGGCCTCGTCCAGCAGCGCGTTCGCGCGCGCGTAGTCCTTCTTGTTGGCGAACACGCCGGCCTCGCTGGCCTTGAGCTTGACGTCCTGCGCCTGCGGGCTGGCGGCGGCGATCGCTGCCTTGATCGCCGGCATCAGCGCGGCCAGGCGCGCCTTGAAGGCGGCGCCGGCGGCGTCCTCCGACGTCTGGGTCGACGTCTGCGACTGCGGCAGCAGCTTCTCCAGCGCGTCCAGCGACTGGAGGCCGGGCTGCCACTGTTCGGCATCGCCCTTGCCGCGCGCGAAATCGGCCACGGCGCGGATCTTGCCGCTGTCGCCGATGCCGTCGCGCAGTGCGGCCAGCACGCGCGGCTCCAGCGCGGCCATGCGGTCCTCGAACTTCTTCTTCAGCGCGTCGGGCGGCAGCGGTGGGGCGGGCGGGATGGTGCCGGTCTGCTGCGGCGCCTGGCCTTGAGTCTGGCTTTGGGTCGGCGTCTGGCTCTGGGTTGGCGGCGTTTCCTGCGTCTGCTCCTCGCCGCCCTCCTGCTCGGCCGCCTCGCCGTCGTCGTCCATGCCGTCATCGCCGCGCACGCGCACCTTGGCGCGCAGGTCGGTCTGGGAGAACAGCGCCGCCTTCAGCTTCTTGGCCAGGCCCGAGGCGGAGGCCTGCACCACGAAGGTGTAGCTGTTCTCCTCCCAGATGCAGTGGCCGGTGATGATCTTGGGCGTGCCGCTCTCGCCGAGCTGCTCGATGAGCAGCTTGCGCCGGCTCGGCGAGATCGGGCGGCGCGAGATCAGCACCACCGCGGCCTTGGAACCATTGGCGATCATGGCCGGCATGCCCGGCGGCGGCGTCTCGCCCTTCTTCAGCTCGCGCAGCAGCGGCAGCATCTTGGTCGTGAGGATGGACGGGCTGTCTTCCTCGTCCTCGCCCTCTTCGGACTCGGCTTCCTTGACGGCGGCCTTGGCCAGCTTCTCTTCCTTGGCAATGGCCTTGTCCATGGCGTCGAGCTGGGCGCCGAACTCCCGGTCGGCCTTGACGAACTTGCGCAGCGCGTCGACCTCCTTCTCGACGGCGGCCAGCGTCTGCACCTGTTCCTCAGGCTTCCTGGCCTTCTCCCAGGCGGTCAACGCCTTGACGAGTGCGGCATCCTTGATGTCGCGACCCTTGGAAAACTTGTTCCATTCCGACGCGGTGAGATTTTTGTCCGCCATGCCGTACTCCGCTTATTTTGCGCGTTAGGGACGCGGATCATAGGGCTGTCGCGGCCGGCCTTGAAGGGTGTTTACCTGACTCGCGGGGGCCGGGTTTTCGCCGTCATGGCGGCGTCATCAGCGCGACATCACGGCGCAATCAGCGAGACCCCGGAGGCCGCCAGCCCGGCAGCGCCCTGGCGCACAATCCCCCGGGCGGGCATGACGCCCCCACTCCGATGCAACGCCTGGCCCTGTTCTTCGTCTGCATGCTGCTGGCCGCCGCCCCTTTGCGTGCTGCCGAGCTGCGCTTTGCGGTCGATGAAAGCACAGAGATGCCCTGGGCGCTGATGGCGCAGGGCCGCCTGGCCGATGGCCTCCAGCGCGACCTCGGCCAGGCGCTGGCGGCGCAGCTGGGGCAGGAGGCCGTCTTCCTGGTGCTGCCGCGCAAGCGCCTGGCGCTGGCCCTGATCGGCGGGGACGCCGACCTGGCCTGCGCGCTCACCCCCGAGTGGCTGCCCGGCCCCTTCGACTGGAGCGCGCCCTTCATCGAGAACGCCGATGTGGTGCTGAGCGCCGTGCGCGCCCGCCGCCCCAGGACCGTGCAGGACCTGGCCAATGTGCGCATCGGCACGATCAACGGCTTCGCCTATCCGGAGCTGGACAAGGCGCTGGGCGCGCGCTTCCTGCGCGACGACGCGCCGAACGCCAGCAACAACCTGCAAAAGCTCGAGCGCGGCCGCATCGAACATGCCGTGGCGAATCAGCGTTATGCCGACTACCTGCGCCGGCGCGGCCTGCTGACGGTGCCGCTGCACCCGCCGCTGCTCGTGGGCCGGCAGACGATGGCCTGCGCCGTCTCGCGCGAGGGCCGGGTCAAGGCCGCGCAGGTGGACGCCGCCGTGGCGCGGCTGCACGCCAGCGGCAAATTGCGGCAGCTGCTGGACCGCGACCGCTGACGCCGCACTCGCTCACAATCAAAGAACAAGAAAGAAGACAGAGGAAGAAGGAGACAAGATGAACCAGCAGGAACGCCCGTGGCTGGCCAGCTACCGCGGCTTCGGCATCCCGGCCGAGATCCCGCCGCACGCGCATCCGAACGTCACCGTCGCGATGGAAGCGGCGATGCGCGAGTACGCGCCGCTGACCGCCTTTCGCTCGCTCGGCCAGTCGCTCAGCTACGCGGAGGTGGACCGCCTCTCGCGCAACTTCGCCGCCTGGCTCCAGGCCCAGGGCGTGAAACGCGGCGACCGCGTGGCGGTGATGACGCCCAACATCCTGGCCTTCCCGGTCGTCTGCCTGGGCATCCTGCGCGCCGGCGGCATCCAGGTGAACGTGAACCCGCTGTACACGCCGCGCGAGCTGGAGCACCAGCTCCAGGACTCGGGCGCCGAACTGCTGGTGATCTACAACGGCTCGACGCCTGTGTTCGCCGAGATCGCCGCGCGCACGCCGGTGAAGCAGGTCGTGACCGCCGCGCTCGGCCTGGCCGCAGGCAGCCCGCTGCCGAGCCCGCCCGTCGATGCGCGCCTGACGGCGGCGCTGCCCCTGCACGCTGCGCTGGCCGACGGTGCGGAGCGGCCGTACACGCCGGTGGCGCTGACGGCGAACGATCTGATCTTTCTGCAATACACCGGCGGCACGACCGGCCTTTCCAAGGGCGCCTCGCTCACGCACGGCAATCTGCTGGCCAACTGCGCGCAGTTCTCGGCCTTCATGGCCGATGCGATGCGCCCCGGCCAGGAGGTGGTGGTGACGGCGATTCCGCTGTATCACATCTTCGCGCTGATGGTGAACTTCATCACCTACTTCCAGATCGGCGCGGAGAACTGGCTGGTGGCCAACCCGCGCGACATGGACGGCTTCGTCGAGACGCTGCGCCAGGCGCGGCCGACCGTGATCACCGGCGTGAACACGCTCTACGCCGGCCTCACGCTGAACACCAAGCTCGGCGAAGTGGACTGGTCACGCCTGCGCCTGGCCGCAGGCGGCGGCGCGGCGATCGTGCCGGCGGTGTCGGCGCGCTGGCAGGCCGTCACCGGCCACATCATCCGCGAGGGCTACGGCCTGTCCGAGACCAGCCCGGTGCTCTCCTTCAATCCGCAGGCGGTGCTGGCGTTCACCGCCACGACCGGGCTGCCGATGCCCTCGAGCGACGTGAAGCTGCTCGACGACAGCGACCAGGAAGTCGGCATCGGCGAGGCCGGCGAGATCTGCGTGAAAGGCCCGCACGTGATGCGCGGCTACTGGGAAAAGCCGGAGGCCAATGCCGCCGCCTTCACGCCGGACGGCTACTTCCGCACCGGCGACGTCGGCGTGTTCGACGAGCGAGGCTTCCTGAAGATCGTCGACCGCAAGAAGGACATGGTCATCGTCTCGGGATTCAACGTCTACCCGAACGAGATCGAGGCCGTGGTCAGCGCCTGCGCAGGCGTGGCCGAAGCGGCCTGCATCGGCGTGCCGGACGAGAAGACCGGCGAGGCGGTGAAGCTCTTCATCGTGCGCACGCCGGGCAGCGCAGTGACGGAGGCCGAAGTGGCGGCGCACTGCCGCAGCCAGCTGACCGGATACAAGGTGCCGAAGCATGTGCAGGTCATCGAGGCGCTGCCGAAATCGACGGTGGGGAAGATCTTGCGGCGGGAGCTGCGCGGGCGTTGACGGTCGACGGCAGCGGCTGACGCTGGCTGTCACTTCTCAAATCGACTCATGTCGATCAGCTCCCATTCACCCATCCGCTGGAAAACGGGAGCGTAGGTGGTCCACAGTTCCTTTGTGGTGCCCGCGATGGTGATGATTGCGATGTCCAGGCCGCCATTGCCCCAATACATCGAATAGTGAACCGCCCCGGCTTCTGCGGAGGCCGGTTGGTTTAAGTCAGACGATCGCGGCCTGACCAGCGCGTTGTTGATGGTAATTGGCTTCGAACTCTGCAGGCGGTACGTAGCCCAACGGCCCCATCAGT